>Ga0268359_13118_pt1 | contig 1233822 bp, 1148 predicted proteins | sample BioMet11_FD_194416 | JGI IMG/M metagenome (GOLD analysis project Ga0268359, IMG submission 194416) | Sewage microbial communities from Oakland, California, United States - Biofuel 11 (PacBio Assembly) | ecosystem: Engineered > Wastewater > Sewage > Unclassified | place: USA: California...
GTACACAACGTATCCCGGTCGACTGCAGGTGCTCCCCATTACTTTCGATCCGCAACTATATGGCTTTGCCTTCCCGTCCGGATCGGGTTTACGAAAAAAGTCAATGTAACGATGTTGCGTCTTCTGGAAGATAGAGAGTATCGCAGGCGCCTGATCGGCGCCTATTTGGGCAAGGATGCGACGTACTGAACGGTCACGGGCCGTTTTTTGATTGGCATTGCGCAGAACATCTTGACATTATAAATCATATATCGGAGAGACGAGACGGTCGAACTACGTGGCTCCATCGGGGAATGCCGCATCCGTCTTTCCGGGCTCCACCCCCACAGCACAAGAGGAGATCGCATCCATGCCAGCAGCCGTGTTCTGTTCGCTGATCCGGCGTCTTGGACCCGTGGCCCTGTGCGCCGCCTTGGCAACCCCCTTGCTGGTCGGCTTGTGGGGATGCGACGGGAAAAAGCCGGCGGCCCCCACCATGCCCCCCGTGGAAGTCACTGCCCTCGAAATCAAGCCCCAGAGCGCCCCGATGACCGTGGACGGCATCGGCCACGTGACGGCGTTGCGGTCCATCGGTGTGCGTTCCCAGGTCACCGGGGTGATCAAAAAAACGCTTTTTGCCGAGGGCGATGTGGTCACCGAGGGACAACCCCTGCTCGTCATCAATCCCGACGCCTACAAGGCCCAGCTCGACGAAGCCGTCAACACCCTGGCCAAGGATAGGGCCACCGCCGCCCAGAATCGCCGAGATTGGCTGCGCTACAAGGACCTCGTGGCCCAGGGCGTGGTCAGCCAGGACGATTACGAACAGAAGCGCACCACCTACAAGCAGGCCGCCGAGCAGGTCCGGGTGGACGAGGCCAGCGTGGTCAACGCCAAGGTCAGCCTGGACTATTGCTACATCAACGCGCCCTGCACCGGCGTGGTCGGCTTGCAGTCCTACAAGACCGGCAACCTCGTCGAGGCCAACAAGGACGTCATCGTCACGGTCAACCAGATCGAGCCGGTCAACGTGCAGTTCTCCGTGGCCGAAAAATACCTGCCGGAGCTGCGCGACTACGCTGCCAAGGGCTCCCTGGTGGTCGAAGCCAGCTACCCCAATCATCCGGACAAGGTCTCCAAGGGCACGCTTTCGGTCATCAACAACACCGTGGATACGACCACCGGCACCATTGTCCTGCAGGGCGAGTTCCGCAACAAGGACCACTTGTTGTGGCCCGGCCAGTTCGTCAACGCCACGGTCGTTCTGACCATGACCGCCGACACCCTGCTCGTGCCGTCGAGCGCCCTGGTCACCACCCAGGACGGCTCCGCCCTGTTCGTGGCCCAGGCCAACAACACCGTGGAAATGCGCAAGGTCGAGGCCGGCCGCAAGGTCGGGAGCTTCACGGTCGTGGACAAGGGGCTCAAGGCCGGCGAAAAGGTCATCACCTCGGGTCAGATCAAGCTTTTGCCCGGAATGCCCATCAAGATCGTGGATCAGACGACCTATGACAACGGTCCCGTTTCACCGGCGGCCGTGGCCACGGGCAACGCGGCCAAAACCACCGGGGAAGCCCAGGGGAACTGACCATGACCGATCTTTTCATCAAACGGCCGGTAGCCACCACGCTGCTGATGGCCGCGTTGATCTTTTTCGGCGTGGTCTCGTATTTCTCGCTGCCCATCAGCGAGATGCCGAGCATCGACTTCCCCACCATCCAGGTGTCGGCCTCCCTGCCCGGCGCCGATCCCCAGACCATGGCCTCGGCCGTGGCCACCCCCCTGGAGCGGCAATTCACCTCCATCGCGGGCTTGCAGTCCATGAGTTCGGTGAACTCCCTCGGGACCACCACCATCACGCTCCAGTTCGATCTCACCCGCAACATCGACGGCTGCGGCACGGACGTGCTCACCTACATCAACGCCGCCCAGGGCAGCCTGCCGACCGACATGCCGAGCCCCCCGACCTTCCAGAAGGTCAACCCGGCCGACATGCCCATCATCTATATCCGTGTTTCGAGCGACACCATGCCGCTCAACCGCGTGACCAACTACGCCAAGGTCTACATCGCCCAGCGTATTTCCATGGTCAACGGCGTGGCCCAGGTGTCGGTCTACGGCGACCAGACCTATTCCCCGCGCGTCCAGGTCAACCCGGACAAGCTCGCGTCGCTCGGCATCGGCATCGACGAAGTGGCGACCGCCTTCTCCAACGAAACCGTGCTCCAGCCGACCGGCTCCCTCTACGGGCATGAAAAGCTCTTTACCATCAAGGCCCAGGGCCAGCTCACCAGTGCCTCGGCCTATAACCGCCAGATCATCGCCTACCGCAGCGGCAAACCCGTGCGCCTGCGCGACGTGGGCCAGACCATCGACTCGACCCTCAACAACAAAAACGCTGGCTTTTTCGACCAGGATCAAGGCATCGTCATCGCGGTCAAGCGCGGCGCCGGCACCAACACCATCCAGCTTGTCCAGGCCATCCGGAACATGCTGCCGAGCATCAAGGCCACGCTGCCGCCGACGGTCAAGCTGGAAGTCCTCTACGACCGGTCCGAATCCATCAAGGAAGCCATCAACGACGTCCAGTTCACGCTGCTGCTTTCCATCGGCCTGGTCGTCCTCGTGGTCTACCTCTTCTTGCGCAATATCCCGGCCACGATCATTTCGAGCCTGGCCATCCCCACCTCCCTCATCGGCACCCTGTCGCTGATGGTGGCGTTCCACTTCTCCATCGACAACCTCTCGGCCATGGCCTTCATCCTGGCGGTCGGCTTCGTGGTGGACGACGCCATCGTCATGATCGAAAACATCGTGCGCCACACCGAGATGGGCAAGACCATCATGCAGGCCTCCCTGGACGGGGCGCGCCAGATCGGGTTCACCATCATTTCCATGACCTTGTCCCTGGCCGTGGTGTTTATTCCCATCATGTTCATGGCCGGTATTCTCGGGCGCGTGCTCAACGAGATGGCCGTGACCATTACCCTGTGCATCCTGGTGTCGGGCTTCGTCACGCTGTCGCTGACGCCCATGCTGTGCAGCCGCTTCCTGTCCGGCCGGATTTCCGAAACCGGCGGTCTCTTCAAGGTCATCGAGCGGGGCTATGAGCGCTCGCTGCATTTCGCTTTGCGCTTTCGTTTCCTGGTCATGATGGTCTCCATCGGCATCCTGGGTGTGACCTTGTGGCTTTTCACCATTGTGCCCACGGGTTTTATTCCGGCCACGGACTCGGGCATCTTTTACTGCTTCGGCATGGCCGAGCAGAGCGCGTCCTTCGAGACCATGAAGGAACGGGTGCTCAAGGTCGGACGGATCTTCATGGCCGATTCGGACGTTTTCAAGTTCATCGGCATCGTCGGTGTCGGCGGACCCAATACGTCCATGAACAACGTGTCCATGTTCCCGTTGCTCAAGCCCCTGAGCGAGCGCAAGCGTAGCGCCCAGCAGATCATCGACGAATTGCGCCCGAAAATGGCCCAGTTGCCGGATCTGTTCATCTTCATGTACAACCCGCCCTCGATCCAGATCGGTGGCAAGCTGACCAAGGCGCTCTATCAGGTCACGCTGCTCTCCCCCGACCCGGACGAGCTCTATCCCGTGGCCCGGAAAATGACCGCCGCCATGCGCAAGCTGCCGCAACTGGCCGACGTCAACTCCGACATGCAGGTGGACGGTCCCCAGGTCTTCCTCGACATCGACCGCGACAAGGCCCGTTCCCTGGGCGTGACCACGGCCGCCCTGGAAAATGCCCTGACCACGGCCTATGCCGCCCGCCAGGTGACCAACCTCTACGGCGCCACCGACACCTACAAGGTCGTGGTGGAAGTGCAGCCCGAGTTCCAGCTGCGCCCGGACCTGCTCAACAAGCTCTACGTCAAGACGAGCCAGGTGGATTCGAGCGGCAACCCGGTGCTCGTGCCCTTAAACGGCCTGGTCAAGATGACCGAGGGCGTGGGGCCGCTCGTGGTCAACCACACCGGCCAGCTCACCTCGGTGACCATCTCGTTCAATACCGCCGGCAAGTACTCCCTAGGCGAGGCCGTGACAGCCGTGACCCAGCTGGCCAACAAGGAGTTGCCGAGCAACATCAGCTTCACCTTCGAAGGCCAGGCCACCGCGTTCAAGGAATCCTTGAGCAGCGTGCCGTTCCTGCTTTTCATGGCCATCATGGTCATTTACCTGATTCTCGGCATCCTCTACGAGAGCTTCATCCATCCGATCACCATTTTGTCCGGTTTGCCCTCGGCGGCCCTGGGCGGCCTCATCACCTTGCTCGTGTTCGGCCGCCAGCTCGATCTCTACGGGTTTGTCGGCATCATCATGCTGATCGGCATCGTGAAAAAGAATTCCATCATGGTCATCGACTTTGCCATCGAGGCCGAGCGGGAGGGCAAATCCCCGTTCGACGCGGTGTTCGAGGGCTGCGTGGTGCGTTTCCGGCCCATCATGATGACCACGGTGGCGGCCATTGCCGGCATCTTCCCCATTGCCCTGGGCTACGGCGCCGGCGGCGATGCGCGCCAGCCCTTGGGGCTGGTGGTGGCCGGCGGTCTGGTCATCTCCCAGCTGGTCACCCTGTACCTGACCCCGGTCTTTTACACCTACATGGACGAACTCCAGACCTGGTTGACCGGGCATAAGGCCGAGAAGATGGTGGAATAAGGGCGGCGCTGCCGTTCGGGCTGGCCAAAGGTATCGTGCGGAGGAACCATGTTCGATTATGCCGCTCTGGCCGATGCCGTGGCCGATGTGCTGCGCGCCCGCCGACGGGGGGAGACGGCCGCGCCGGAGCGGTTGGCCCTGCCCGTGCCCGGGGGCGTGCTGCTGTGCATGCCGGCCACGGACGGCGAGATCGCCGTGGTCAAGACCATCACCGTGCATCCGGCCAACCGCGACCGTCCGGTGATCCAGGGCGAGATCACGGTGCTTGAGGCGGCCACGGGACGGCGTCTCGGCGTGCTCGACGGTCCGACCGTCACGGCCCGGCGCACGGCGGCGGTCAGCCTGCTCGCGGCCAAACGGCTTTCTCCCCCCGAGGATGGGCCGTTGCTCGTGATCGGGGCCGGAGTCCAGGCCCGGGCCCATGTGGAGGCCTTTTGGCAGGGGCTTGGCGCGCGCGACATCACCCTGGTCTCGCGGACCCGGTCCCGGGCTGAGGCCTTGGCCAAGGATCTCAAAAAGCTGGGGATTTCCGTCAAGGTGAGCGATGACGCGGCCGAATCGGCTGCCCGGGCGCGGCGCATCGTGACCGCCACGACCAGCCGGGAGCCGGTGTTCCCGGATACGGTGCGTGACGACGTGTTCGTCGCGGCGGTGGGGTCGTTTACGCCCGAGGCGGCCGAGGTCCCGGCTAGCCTCGTTGCCCGGGCGACGCTCTATGCGGACGATCTGGAGGCGGTGCGTAGCGAGGCCGGGGATTTCCTGCGCGTCGGGGTGGACTGGGCCAAGGTCACGCCCCTGGAGGCCCTTGTGGACGCGCCGCCGCCGGTTGTCTCCGGTCCGGTGGTGTTCAAGAGCGTGGGCCATGCCCTGTTCGACCTGGCCGCGGCCAAGCTGGCCTTTGCCGCCGGCTGAATCAGGCCCTGCGCCGCCCCTCCCGTCTTTTCATGCGATTTAGTCCCGGAGGCTTTTCCCCAGCCTCCCAGCCTCCCTTACATCTCTCTATCCAGCAACTTGCGCGTGGAACAAGTCGGCACCTTTTTTGAGTGCCTCGGCCGTGCCGAGCACATAGAGCCGGTCGCCGGACTCCAGGGTGAACAGCCCGTTGGGGTTGGGCACGAACGAGCCCCCGCGCCGGGCCGCGGCCACGGTCAGGGCATGCTCGCGGCGCAGGTGTACGTCTTCCAGTGTCCGGCCGGCCAGGGGTGAGCCCTCGTCCACGGCGAACACCGCCACATGGAGCCCGGCCAGGGACTTGTCCGGCGTGAAATGGGACATTTCGGCCAGGGAATCGGGCAGCATGGTCTTGTAGCCCTCGCGCCGGATTTCCTGGGCCATCTCTTCGATGTCGTCCCGGGGCACCATGAATTTGGCCAGCACCCGGGCGAAAACCACGAGGGAAGCCTCGAATTCCTCGGCAATGACGTCGTTGGCGCCGAGTTCGAGCAAGGCCTTGATTTCGGTGTTGAACCGGGTCCGGGCCACGATGTAAAGCGCCGGGTTTTCCTGACGGGCGATTTCCACGGCCCGCCGCGCCGCGGCCGCGTCGGATATGACCACGGCCAGGGCCGTGGCCTCGCGCACGCCGATGTGTTCGAGCACCCCGGGCCGGGAGGCGTCGCCAAAGACGATGGGTTCGCCTTTTTTCGTTTCGTTGCGCACCGTATCCGGGTTCATTTCCAGGACAATATACGGGATATCGACGGATTTGGCCGCCCGGGCGAGCTGACGCCCGCCGGCGCCGAAGCCGAGGATGATCATATGGTCGGCCAGGGTGGCCTGGGCTGGCGGGTCCGGGATTTCCCTGGACCCGAGCAGGCGGCAGGCCACGGAAGCCAGACGCGGCGCCAGGGCGATCAGAAACGGAGCCACCATCATGGTCAGGATGCTGGAGGCCAGGAACAGCTGGTAGATGTCGTCGGACAGAATGCCGTCGACATGTCCGGTCTTGGCCAGGATGAACGAGAATTCTCCGACCTGGCACAGGGCCAGGCCGGCCATGACCGCCGTCCGGGTGGGGTAGCCCAGGATGCGGGTGGCGGCGCCGGCCAGGATGGCCTTGAGTATGAGGAGCAAGGCGCAGGTGGCCAAAACGAGCGGCAAATGCTCGAATGCCAGGCTCACGTTGAGGAGCATGCCGATGGAGATGAAAAACAGCGCCGTGAAAACGTCCTTGAACGGCAACACGGCTTCGTGGACATTTTCCCGGTAATCCGACCCGGACAGCAGCAGTCCGGCCAAAAAGGCGCCCAGGGACAAGGACAGACCGATGGAGGCGGTGAGCAGGCTCACGGCCAGGCAGACGGTCAGGGCGGTCAGGAGGAAAAGCTCCCGGTTGCGGGTGCGCACGATGGAAAGCATGAGCCTGGGCAACAGCTTTTGGGCGAGCACCACGAGCAAAACCAGGACGAACGCGCCCTTGGCCACGTTGAAGACGATGCTCTGGGTAAAGCCCACGCCCTTGCCGGAGAGAAGCGGCACGCACAACATCATGGGCACGGCGAGCAGATCCTGGAACACGAGGATGCCGAGGCTCACCCGGCCGTGGGGCGCTTCCATTTCGGCCCGGGCCTGCAAGGTCGTCAGCACGATGGCGGTACTCGACAGGGCGGCCAGCATGCCGCACAGCACGGCCGTGCCCGGGGCGAGTCCCGAAAATCGCGCCACGCCGGTAAAGACCAGCCCGGTCAGCAGCAGCTGGGACGATCCGCCGATGAAGACCGGTCGGCGCAACCGGGTCAGGTCGTCCAGGGACAGTTCCAGGCCGATGGTGAAAAGCAGGAGGATGACGCCGATTTCGGACATGATCTCGACGTCGTGCACGGAATCCACCAACCCCAGGCCGCCCGGGCCGCAGATCACGCCGGTCAAAAGCAGCCCGACCAGGGACGGCACCTTGAAGCGGTGGCAGACCAGGATGACAAGGACGGCCAATCCGAAAATCGCCGTCACATCAGGAAGCAGTGGGATATCCATGGAGTTGAGTATGGCTCAAGGCCCGTTAAAAGAAAAGATATCCCGCTTCCGCCCTAGCCGGTCGGTCGGGGTCGCGTCCGTCAAGGTGGTGTACGGTGTGCCATCGTCTCCCTGTCCCTCGCCGTCTTGCCGCCGTTGTGGCATGAGCGGCCAGGCCATCAAGGCCAAGCCCCTTCGGGTTCGCTCCGCCAAGCCTCCGCGAAGCCTTGATCGCCCGGCCTTGCTCATGCCCGGGAGCAATCATGGCGACGGCGAGAGGAGCGGCAAGCCCCAGCTCCGGCTCAAGGAGCATCCCCGCTTCAGGCGGCGGTCAGTTGTCCCACAGCCTCCTTTGACCTGAGCTGTTGCAAGGATTCCAGGGAGATATAGCGCCTGGATACGGCCCATTCGTCATTTTGTTCAGCCAGAACCGCGCCCACCAACCGAATGATGGCGGCACGATCCGGGAAGATGCCAACCACGTCGGTGCGCCGGCGAATTTCCTTGTTGAGCCGCTCCTGCGGATTGTTCGACCAATTTGCTTCCAATGCGCCTTGGGGAAGCTGGCGAAGGCCAGGATTTCCTCCCGGGCATCCTCCAAGAGGTCGGCGGCGTCCTGAAATGCCTTTTGGCGCCGCAATTGTTCGACCACCCGGCCATGCTGGGCCAAAACCGCCTCGGCGTCAGGCTGGGCATAGATCGAACGAACCAGGGTTGCACGAAGTCCTGGGCCGACTTGGCGACCTTGGTCAGCAGGTTGCGCATGAAGTGCGCCCGGCAGCGTTGCCAGGCCGCGCCGGGGAATACCGAGGCAATGGCGTCCTTGAGACCAGCGTGGGCGTCAGAGATGACAAGCTGCGCTCCGGTCAGACCCCGTGCGACAAGACCCCGCAAAAAGGCGGTCCAGCCGGCACCATCTTCGCTGGTCATGACGTCCATGCCCAAAATCTCACGTTTTCCTTCCCGGTTGACGCCCGTGGCCACCACCGTGGCGACGTTGAGGACGCGCCCTCCCTCCCGGCTGCGTTGCGTCATGGCGTCCAGCCACAAGTAGGGATACGGTCCCGTCGTCAGCGGTCGGTCACGGAATTCCTCAACACGGGCATCCAGTTCCGTGGCCAACTCCGACACCTGGGATTTGGAAATGCCCGCTATGCCCAGCGTCTTGACCAAACCGTCGACGCGCCGGGTAGAAACCCCGCGCACGTAGCATTCGGCGATCACCTGCACCAAACAGCGCTCCGCACGACGACGCGGTTCCAGCAGCCAGTCCGGAAAATAACTGCCATGCCGCAGTTTGGGGACGGCCAGGGGGATGCTGCCCACCCGGGTATCCCAACGTCGCTCCCGATAGCCATTGCGCTGGTTGACCCGGTCCGGGCTTACGGCGCCATACGACGCCCCGCATGCGCCGTCCGCATCGGCGCTCATCAGCGCTTCCACCACCGTCTTGACCAAGTCCCGCAGGAAATCCTGGTCTCCCGCCTCAACTCGCTTGCGAAGCCAAGAACCTCCGCTTACCGTCATGTCAGCCATCGTTCCTCCTCGCTGCTTCTGAGTTTGACCGCTCATGAGGATGGATACGATGGCTTTTCCTTTCAAGTCCCGCCCTTACCGGACGGCCTCCCGTACAACCACGTCCGTGGACTCTAACTCGGTCGGGGCGGAAGCGGGACGCGCAATGCCTTGCGGGCGTCAGCATTTGAGGTCGGCGCGAACCGCCTCCATGCAGTGCCGCAGCACTTCCAGCGAGGCCAGCACGGACTCGCGCTGGGACGGTTCCACATGATCGAGCATGCCCTGGAACAGTCCCTTCATAAACGAGCGCACCTGCTCCCTGGCCCGGCGTCCGGCCGGGGTCAAGGTCAGCAGCGTCACCCGGGCATCGGCCGGATCGGGATGCTTTTCGATGAGTTTGTGGCGGGAAAGGCCGGTGGTCACGGCGGTGACGCGGCTTTTGGTCACGCCCAGGCGCCGGCCGAGTTCGCCCGGGGCCAGGTAACGGCTTTCGCCCAGGGCGAGCAGGGCGCGCAACGCCGCCGGCGGCAGGCCGAAACGTTCGCTTTGCAGGGCAATGCGGGCTTGGCAGCAGGCAAACAGATTTTCCACGGCATCCTGAAGCCGCCGGGCCTGACGATCGAATACGTCCGGGTCGGAGGGAAATTCATTCATGGTATGAGCCATCTCGTCCATGACTGGACGTGCCATCTTGAGAGTTTGCCGCCGCAATGAAGTCACGATAAAATATTCCCCGTGCAATGCCTAGTGAAAAACCAGGGCTCTTGCCGGCGGTACGGTCACAGGCAAAGGACCGGGCCGATTCATCCGGTGAAGGGAATCGTGATGGAGGGACAGAATGTCCGTTCGGTTCACGCCGCGCACCGGCAGCGTGACGGACTAGTGAAGCGCGTGCCCGGGAGTAATTGGGCGGCGTCTGCGGTCCAGCCACCAGGCCCAGACGGCAAGGACAATGGCCACGAGCAGCAGGCCGGCCAGGCAGTGGTAGACGCCGGCCACGCCTGCGGCCAGGGCGGCTGGCGGCGCGCTGGCCAGGTCTTCCCGGGCCGTGCCCCCGGCCTGGACCAGGACCAATGAGGCGAAAAGCGTACCGACCAGGGACAGACCCGTGGACTGGCCGAATACCCGGGCGTAGTTGGCCAGGCCCGAGCCCACGCCAAGCCGTCCCCGGGGCATCTCGCCCATGATGGTCGTGTTGTTGGGGGCCTGGAAAATGCCGATACCCAGGCCCACGGGCAGGCTGCGCAGCAGGTAGCCCCACCAGGGCGTGTGGAGCTTCAAGGTGCCGAGGGCCATGGACCCGCCCCAGAGAATGATCAGCCCGACAATGCGGATGACCCGGGTGCCGAACCGGTCGGACAGGGAGCCGGCCAGCGGCGCGGTCACGGCCATGGAGGCCGGCAGGATCATCATGAGCAGGCCCATTTCGGTCACGCTGCGTCCCTGGGCCGTCTCCAGGTAGAACGGCATGATAAATCCGCTGGCGCCGGTGACGAACACCAGGACGGACATGGCCAGGGACAGGGAAATCTGGGCATTGGCGAAAAGGCGCAGGTCGAGCATGGGCGCGGCTACCCGGCGCTCCACGGTGACGAAGGCGGCGAGTCCGGCCACGGACAACCCAAGCAGGGCCTGGGCCGCGGGAGCCGCGAACCCGGCCTTCTGGGCCATGGTCATCCCCAGGCAGTAGCTGCCGAGCGTCAGGCAGGCCAGGCCCGAGCCGGGCCAGTCGAAGCGTTCGCTGGTCTTGTGGGGCGGCAGGGCCGGCATGTAGCGGCGCACCACGCTAAGGGCCAGGACGCCCAGGGGCAGGTTGAGCAGGAAGATGGAGCGCCAGCCGGCCAGACCGATGACGATGCCGCCCAGGGGAGGGCCGAGCATGAGCCCCATGGCCACGGTTGCGCCGATAAACCCGAGGGCCCGGCCGCGTGACGCCGGCGGGGCGATCTCGGTGATGATGGCCATGCCCAGGGATTGGGTCATGGCCGCGCCCACGCCCTGGCCGGCCCGGAAGGCGATGAGCCAGGACACGTTCGGCGCCAGGCCGCAACAAAGCGAGGCCAGGCTGAAAAGGACCAGACCGGTGGTGAAGATGCGCCGTTTGTCGCGCATGTCGCCCAGGCGGGAAATGACGAGCAGCAGGCTGGCGATCACCAGGATGTAGCTCAGGATGACCCACTGGATGGTGGCGAAATCCGTGTCCAGGTCCTTGGTCAGGGTGGGCAGGGCCACGTTGACGATGCTCATGTCCAGGGTGGCCATGAACACCATGATATTGACGCCGAGCATGGCCAGGGCCGGGCGTGCGGGGGCGTTCCCGGGGGCGGGAGCGGCAAAAGCGGCGTGATGCATGGGAAAAACGTCCTTGGCGGTCTTTGGATCATTGCAGTATACGGGAAAGGCGGGGGCGAGGAAAGGCCGGAGGCCAGAGCGCTTCCGGCAGGAGGGGCTCCCATGGCCGATGTGGTCACCATCGTCATCCCGGCCTATGGGCTGGCCCGGCACACCGCCGCTTGCCTCACGAGTTTGCGTCGCCAGACCCCGGGAGGATATTTCCGGGTCACGGTGGTGGACGACGCCTCGCCGGACGAGACGCCGGAGCTGATTGCTCCCCTCGGCCGGGAACTCTTCGGACCGGCGTTCCGTTTTGTCCGGCTGGCGCAAAACGCCGGGTTCGCCACGGCCTGCAATGCCGGGGCGGCCGGGAGCCGCTCGGAGTATCTCCTTTTCCTCAACAATGACACCCTGGTGGAAAAGGGCTGGCTGCCGCCGCTTTTGACGGCTTTTCGGGAGGAGCGCCGGCTCGGGGCCTGTTCGCCGCTGCTCGTGTTCCCGGAAACCGGCCGGTTGCAGCACGCGGGCGTGGTCTTCGACCCGGATCTGCGCGCTTCGCACCTCTATTTTCTGTTCCCGGGGCGCCATCCGGTCCTGGCCGGCCGGCGCCGGCTCCAGGCCATCAGCGCCTCGGCCTTTCTCGTGCCGCGCGGGGTGTTCGAGCGTCTGGGCGGCTTTTTTGCGGGTTATAAAAACGGCAGCGAGGACCTGGATCTGTGCGCCGGCATCCGGGCCGCCGGCCTGGACCTGACCTGCGTGGCCCAAAGCCGGGTCGTGCACGACACCAGCCAGACCCCGGGCCGGTTCGACCATGTGGAGGCCAACACGCGTCTGCTCAATGCCCGGCAGGCCGGCCGGTTCGTCCCGGACCTGGACAGGTGCGCCCGCCGCGACGGCTTTACCCTGCGCCTCAACGACTGGCTGCGGCCGTATCTGACCGTGCCGGACGACCGGGCGGCCGCCCTTGCCAAGGCCTGGGAGGACAGGGACGCGGCGGCGGTCGCGGCCGTGCTGGAAGCCGAGCCGCTCTGGGAACCGGGCTCTATCCGGGCCGTCCGGGACCGGGAAGCGGCCGGGGATACGGCGACGGCCGCCGCGAACGCCCGGTTGCGGGCCCATTTTTTTCCGTCCCTGGAGAGCCTGGGGGAGGCGGCGCGTCTGTCGCGTGCAAACGGCGAGGACGCGGCCGCCCGGGAAGTCCTGGCCGATCTGGAAACGGCCCGGTGGGAGCTGGCTCGCCCGGAAGCCCTGGCGTCCCGGGCCCGGGCCAATCTTCGGCTTTTTCGGGAGTCCGGCCGGGCTAGCTTGGCCGAACTGTACGCCACGTGGCTGGCCAGCCGGGCCCAGCCCGAGGTCGCGTCCGGGGACGCAAGGGTCGATCCTGGCGCTCCCGCCTGAGCGATGCCCGGTCGGGCACCGCTACAAGCCGAATTTGCGCCGCTCGCCGGCCAGCCAGTCGCCCAGGCGCTGGCAAGCCGTGTCGATCTCGGCTTCCTCGCCGCCGTAGGAGAGACGCAGGCTGGAAGCGCCGCCCGGACCGAAGCTGTCGCCCGGGATGGTGATGACCCGGGCCTCGCGAATGAGCCGGGTGGCCACGTCCATGGGGGAAAGCGGCAGGTCGTAGCGGGCCATGGCGTAGAAGGCGCCCGAGGGGCGCACCGCGCTGATCCCGGGAGAGAGCTTGTCCAGGCGCTCCAGCATGGTTTCGCGCCGTTCGCCCAGGGCTTGGCGGAACCCCTCGTAGATGTCCTGGGGACCGGTCAGGGAGGCCAGGGCGGCGATCTGGGACGGGGTGGGGGCGCAAATCGCCGTGCAGTCGTGAACCTTGAGCATTTGCGCCATGATGGGCTCGGGCGCGAAGGCAAAGCCCACCCGCCAGCCGGTCAGGGCATAGCGCTTGGAAAAACTGCCCACGGCCACCAGTCGGTCGCGCAGGGCGGCCACGCTTGCGAGGCTGAACGCCGGCCCGTCATAGGTCAGGGCGTCGTAGGTGTCGTCGCAGATGACGTACAGTCCGTGCCGCTCGGCAATGGCGGCCACGGCGAGCAGGTCTTCCTTGGCGAATACGGCCCCGGTCGGGTTGTGAGGCGAATTGATGATGATAGCCTTGGTGCGGGGCGTGACGGAGGCGGCCACGGCCTCGGGATCGAGGCCCCAGTCGGAACGACGCAGGGGCACGAACACGGGTTCGGCCTCGGCCAGCAGCACCTGCTCCACGTGGGAGGGGTAATACGGCTCCGGCACGATGACCGCATCCCCGCGCTCGCACAGGCACAAGACGGCGCACAGCAGCGCTTCCATACCGCCCACGGTGATGGCGATCTCGGTTTCCGGATTGGCGGTGAGGCCTTTTTCCGCAGCCAGTCGTTCGGCCACGGCCCAGCGCAGTTCGGCCATGCCGGGCTGGAGCGAGTATTTGCCGGCGGATGGGGAATCGCGCAGGGCCCGGCAGACCGCCTCCACCACATGGGGCGGCGTGGCGAAGGACGGCACGCCCTGGCCCAGGGACACGCAGTCGTTTATGCCGCTGGCCAGCATGGGCATGAGCTTAGTCGCGGAAATCTTGATATTTTGGGCGCGCTGGCTGAAGATAGGGGACACGCGTGTCACGAGGGGCTCCTTGGGCGGGCGTCAAAGTACGGGCGGTATGCCTGGCCGTTAGCCGCCTCCGGGGCGGGTACCCGGTGGAGGTGGCGATGTTGCGTGGCGTTCTTTTAGCGATTTGCTCGTCGATCTGCTACGGGCTTGGGCCGCTTATCTACAAAAAGGGGTTCGCCGAGGGCCTGACCCCGTCGGACCTGCTCACGTCGCGCTTCGTGGTGGCGACGCCCTTGCTTTTCGTTTATCTGCTGGCGGTTCGGGGGAAGCTGCCGGCCTGCTCCTGGGGCACCTTCGGCCGGGCAGCTCTGGTGGCCTGCCTGTTTTACGCGCCGCAGACCGCCTCGTTCGCCCAGGCACTCCTTTTTATCCCGGCCGCCACCAACACCCTGATCCTCTATTTCTATCCCTTGACCGTGACGCTTTTTTCGGTGTTTTTCCTCGGGTTTCGGCTCGACCGCACGGTCGTTGCGGCGCTTGGCTGCGTACTGCTCGGGGTGGGGTGCGTGTCGACCGACGCCTTTGTCGGCGGGCTCGACCTCCGAGGGCTCGGCTATGCCGTGCTGACCATGCTGTGCTACAGCGGTTATCTGCTCATCCTGCAACGGTTCCTGGACCGTGAGGACCCGCTGGCCTTCACGTGTTGGGTGCTCGTGTGCATGACCGTGCTCTACAGCCTGTTCAAAAGCCCCACGGCCATGCTCGACTACACCGGCGAGCAGCTCATCTGGGCGGTGGCGGCGGGACTCGTGCCCACGGCCTTGGCCGTGCCGCTGCTCTACAAGGCCATCGAGGCCATCGGCAGCCCGTACGTGTCGATTTTTTCCACCTTCGAGCTGGTGGCCACCCTTGGCACGGCCGCGCTGTTCCTGGGCGAGCCGGCGACCGGCCTCCAGGTGGCCGGCATGCTCGCCATCATGGTCGGCGTGGCCCTGCCCAATGTGGTGGCCGTCCGCCGGCGCAAGCGCATGGCTGCCTGAGGTCAGGCGGGTATCGAGTCGCCGTGGCGAAAGCGTCAGGCCGGTCCGGGCCGGCTACTTGGTGCCAAGGGCCTTTTCATAGGCTTCGACCGAATAGCCGGAAATCTTTTTGCCGTTGATGACGACCAGGGGGACGCCCTGGGCATGGAACTGCTCGAAGCGCTTGGCCGCGCCCGGGTTGCTTTCGATGTCGTGGATGGTGAAGGTCAGTCCCTTGGCCTGGAAATAGGCCACGGCCTTCTTGCAGTAGGGGCACCAGCTGGTCACGTAGATTTCGATCTTGGGCTGGGCGGATTTGGCCTGGGCGATGCCCTGGCCGGGAGCCAGGAGGAACAGGGCCAGGAGCAGGGCCTGGGACAGGAGGAACAGACGTCGGGACATGGGGGCCTTCCGGGTAAAAGAATCTGTATGTTTCGGTGGTACGGGGCCTGTGCCCCGGCGTCAAGGCCAGGCCGGCCAAAACGGGGTATGGCGCCTTGACCCTCCCCTGGGCCAGGGATAGTCCATGATCGTAGGAAAATGGTTCCACGCCGCCAATCAGGCGGCGCGCCCCTCCGCGACTCGCAACCAAGGGAGACCCGCATGGCCAATGCTTGGATCGCGCCGACCCCCGAGGATTTGCAGGCTTGTCTCGACACGCCGTCCACCATCGTGGAAACCGCTGCCGGACCCGTGGAATACGCCGTGCGCGGCCAGGGCCCGGTGGTGCTGTGCGTCCACGGCGGACCGGGCGGATATGACCAGGGGCTGGTGCTCGGCGAAGTCTTTCGGCGCAACGGATTTCAGGTCCTGTCCGTGTCGCGGCCCGGGTATCTGGGCACCCCGTTGGCCACGGGCCCCTCGCCCACGGCCCAGGCCGATGCCTTGGCCGCTTTGCTCGATCGGCTGGGAATGGAGGCGGTCCGGGTTGTCGGGGCTTCGGCCGGAGGGCCGTCCACCTATCTGCTCGCCGCCCGGCATCCCGACCGGGTCAGGGCGCTGCTTGAGATCGATGCCGTGTGCCGCAGCTACCGCCCCAGCTGTTCGGACGTGACCCTCAAGCTGTCCATCACGCCCCTCGGGCTCAAGCTGACGGCGTTTCTGGCCGAGTATTTCCCCAAAACCGCCATAAGCGGTCTGCTCGCCTCGGAAAGTAGTCTCAAGAAAAAGGCCCTCAAGGAACGGGTCGCCCATGTGATGGCCGATCCGCTCAAGCAGGCCACGTTCCACTGCATCATCCACACCTTTGCCGACCGGGCCGAGGAGCGCCATGCCGGGGTCCTCAACGACCTGGCCATCACGGCCGAGCTGGGCGACCTGCCCCTGACGAGCGTGCGCAGTCCGACCCTGATCATACACGGCGAGGCGGACAGCGATGTGACCCCGGACCATGCCCGCTATGCGGCCGAGACCATTGCCGGCGCCCGGCTGGAGTGGATTCCGGCCGGTTCGCACATGGGCTTCTGGCTGGCCGACACGGCCGAGGCCATGCAGCGCCTGGCCGTGGCCTGGCTGCGCGACGTGGACCGCGAGGCGGCGGGGACGGCCGGTTAGGCCCGGGGCCAGATTTTGCCGGGATTGAGAATGCCCTGGGGGTCGAGGAGAGCCTTGAGGCCTTGCTGCAGGGCGAGGCTGCGGGGCGAGAGTTCCTTTTCGATAAACGGCTGCTTGACCACGCCCACGCCGTGTTCGCCGGACATGGTGCCGCCGAGGGAAAGCACCACGTCGATGAGGGCGGCGGCGCAGGCCATGCCGCGTCCGTGACTGCCGTCCTCGCCGGTGATGTTGACGTGGACGTTGCCGTCTCCGGCATGGCCGAAGGCGTAGATGGTCAGGCCGAAGCGTTGGCCGAACCCGGGCAGCACGTCGATGAGATCCGGGATGCGGGCGATGGGCACCACCACGTCCTCGGCCAGGTACATGGGCGCGGTCTCGTGGATGCGGGTCGAGATCATGCGGCGGATTTCCCAGAGTTCCTGCCGCTTGGCTTCGGTCGCGGCCGGGAGCAGGGCCAGGGCGCCGGTTTCCCGGCACACGGCCTCCATGCGGCTGATGTCGCGGGCGGCCTGGTCCGGGTCGCCGTCGGCTTCGATCAAAAGCAGCGACACCGGGCCGTCCGGCAAGGCAAACGGCAGCCGGTCCGCCACCAGATCCAGGCAGGTCCGGTCCATGAATTCCACGGCCGAGGGCGAAAGCCCGCTCGTCATGACCGCGGACACGGTCGCGACCGCGGTCCGGGACTCGGGGAAAAGCGCGGCCACGGCCTTGGTTTCGCGCGGATGGGGGATGAGCTTGACCGTGAGCTCGGTGATGATGCCAAGGGTGCCTTCGCAGCCGACAAGCAGGCCGGTCAGATCATAGCCGACCACGCCCTTGCGGGTGCGCACCCCGGCCGTGATCGCCTCGCCGTCGGGCAGCACGGCACAAAGTCCAAGCACGTAATCCCGGGTCACGCCGTATTTGACGCAGGCCGGGCCGCCGGCATTGGTGGCGGCGTTGCCGCCCAGGGTGCAGGTGGTAAGGCTCGCCGGATCGGGCGGATAAAAGAGTCCCTTGGCCCGGGCGGCCTCGCGCAAAGTCTGGGTCACGACCCCGGGCTCGACCACGGCCACCAGATTGTCCGTGTCCAGGGCCAGGATGCGGTGCATGGCCTCGGTGGTCACGACCACGCCGCCCTCGGTGGCCACGGCGCCGCCGGAAAGTCCGGTCCCGGCCCCGCGCGGCACGACCGGAAAGCCGTAGCGGCCGGCCAGGCGCACCAGGGTGGCGATTTCGTCGGCGTTTCGGGCCCGAAGCACGGCCTCGGGCCGTCCGGGCAGGGTCGAGTCGTCGGAGAGGACGTTTTGCAAGGCCTCGGGCGCAGAGGAAAAGCCTGGTCCGAGTTCCCGGGCCAGGGTGGCGAGCAGAGCGGCGTCCACGGCTACTCCTTCTTGTTTTCGAAGCCGGGGATGGCGAGCTTGTGCTCGACCCAGCGCAACAGGAACGTGGCCACGGTGACCAGGGCCAGATAGTAGATCCCGACCACGATGAAGACCTCGGTGTTGCGGAAGGTGGATTTGGCCAGGCCGCGTCCCATGCCGGTCAGGTCGTTGACCGTGATGATGGAGGCCAGGGAGGAATACTTGATGAGGTAGATGATCTCGTTGCCGCAGCCGGGCAGGGCGCGGCGAAAGGCCTGGGGCAGCACCACCGAGGTGACGGTCTGCATGGGCGTGAGTCCCAGGGCCTGGGCGGCGCGCAACTGGCCGCGCTTGATGGAGAGCAGGCCGCCCCGGATGTATTCGGATTGGTAGGCGCCGCTGCACAGGGCAAAGCCGACGATGGACGCCCACATGGGCGAGAGGATGAGCCGCACGCCGGCGATTTCCACATGGGGCAGGGCGAAGTACCAGAAATAGAGCTGCACCACGAGTGGCGTGCCCCGGAACAGGGCCACATAGGCGTCGATGGCCCGGACCAGGGGCCGGGGGCCGTAGACCCGGGCGGTGCCGGCCGTGACGCCGATGAGCACACCCAGGCACGAGGCCGGCACAATGAGCGCGATGCTCGTCCACAGGCCGGCGTCGAGAGCGGGAATGATCCGCCCCACGGCAAAAGCGAAAAAGCTGTCCATTATGGCTCGACCTGGCAGGAGGCTTCGGCGGCCAGCTCGTTGAGCTTGGCGCAAAAGGCCTGGGTGCGGCTGCCCGAGTCCCGCCCCAGAAGCACCGACGGCGCGCCGCGTTCCACGATGCGCCCCCGTTCCATGAACAGGAATTCGTCGGCCAGGGAGGCGGAAAAACTGATCTGGTGCGTGGCCATGATCATGGTCATGCCCTCGTCGGCCAGGTCGCGGATGACCGAGAGCACTTCGCCGATGAGTTCCGGGTCGAGGGCCGAGGTGGGTTCGTCGAGCAGCAGAACCTTGGGGTCCATGGCCAGGGCCCGGGCAACGGACACGCGCTGTTTCTGGCCGCCGGACAGCTGGGCCGGGTAGAGGGTGCCCTTGTCGGCCAGGCCGACCCGGGTGAGCTCTTCCATGGCCCGGTCGGTGGCGGCGCGCTTGTCGAGGCCCTTGACACGGATCAGGGCCACACGCACGTTTTCCAGGGCGGTCAGATGGTCGAACAGGTTGAATTCCTGGAAGATCATGCCGACCTGCTGGCGCAGGGCCAAAAGCTCCCGCTTGGATTTGCCGTTGACGACCTTGCCGTCGAGGGCAATCTCCCCGGAGTCCGGGGGCGAGAGGAAATTGATGCAGGACAGCAAGGTGGATTTGCCGGATCCGGACGGACCGATGAGCACCTTGAGCCGGCCCTTCTGGACCGACAACGACACATCGTCGAGGATGCGGTTGCCGCCGATGGTCTTGACGATGTGCGCGACGCGCAAGATGGCCTGGTCGTCCATGCTACAACGTTCCCTGGTGCGCGTAGCCGGGGATGCGCACCTTGGCTTCGAGGCGTTTGAGGGCCTTGATGCCGGCCCAGGTCAAAAAGAAAAAGATCGCACCGGCCAGCAACGACAGGGGCAACGGCTGGTGGGTGGTGGAAGCGACCGAGCGGGTGCGCGACATCACCTCCATGACGCCGATGGTGAAGGCCAGGGCCGAATCCTTGAGCAGGATGGAATATTCGTTGGACCAGGCCGGGATGGACAGGCGCAGGGCCTGGGGCAGGATGATGGCGCGCACGGCCGTGGCGTCGTTCATGCCGAGGGCCCGGGCGGCCTTGAGCTGGCCGGCCGGCAGGCCCAGGATGGCTCCGCGAAAGATCTGCGACTGGTAGGCGGCGCTGGTCAGGCCAAGGACCAGTACGGCCGCGAAAAAACCCGAGGACAGCGGCAGAAACGACAAGGCCGGCTGTTCGCTTAAATAGGCCAATATGCCGAAATAAAAGAGGTAGAGCTGGACCAGGATGGGGATGCCGCGAAAAAGCCAGACATAGAGGGCGACCAGCCGGCGCGAAATCGGTCCGCCGTAGACATGCAGCACGGCCAGGGGCACGCCGAGCATGAGTCCCAGGGCCATGGCGCCAATGATGAGCCCGGCGGTCCACCACAAACCGCCCAGGATATACGGAAGCGCTTCCAGGGAAGCCTTCGCGGCCAAAAGAAATCCATCCATGAAAATTCCGGTGGGATGACGAAACCGTCCGGACCGCCGTGGCGGCCCGGACGGACGTTGGGCAAGGGTTGCGCCTAGAGGTTGTACTTCTTCTTGAGTTCCTGCCAGTAGGGATCGGCCATCAGGAGCTTGAGCCCCTTGTTGATCTTCTCCTGGAACTCCTTGTCTTCCTTGCGCATGGCATAGCCGTATTTCTCGGGAGCGGCGTCGAAGGTGCCGGCGATCTTGAAGCCGGGCTTCTTCATGACTTCCTTGGCGATGGTGCTGTCCATGCCCGAACCGGCGATGCGGCCGATCTTCAGGTCCTCGATGGACAGGTCGGTGGAATCGTAGGGCACGACCTCAAATTTGTAGCCGGGCTGGGTGGACAGGGTTTCGAGGAGCTTGGCCGTGACCGTGCCGCGCTGGATGCCGAGTTTCTTGCCGGACTTGAGCAGGGTGTCGAGGTTGGCCTTTTCCTTGTCGCCGACCAGCAGCACCTGGGTGACTTCATAGTAAGGGATGGAGAAGTCGACGATCTTGGCCCGTTCGGCCGTGGCGCTCATGCCCGAGGCGATGATGTCGATCTTTTTGGCCACCAGGGCGGGGATGATGCCGTCCCAGTCCATGGGCTGGTGTTTGACCTTGAAGCCCATTTTCTTGGCGATCCAGTCCAGGGATTCGACGTCGAAACCGGTGGGTTTACCGTCCTTGTCGACGAAGCCGAACGGAGGAAAGCCGAAGTCGATGCCGTTGACATAGGTTTTTTCCTCGGCCTGGGCCAGGCTGCCAAAGCAGAGGACAAGGGCGGCCAGGGTGGCCAGGAAAAGGCCGAAACGCATACGCATGGTTCGCTCCCGGGGTTGAGGTGGCGCGAAGAGAGGGCCGCAGCCGTAACCAATGCCGTCGGATTCCTGGCGTGGTTGTGTGGATCACGCTGGACCGGTTTCGGGATAGCAGAGAAGAACTGGCCGGGCAAGGGCGACAGCCGCCCAACCAGTCCTTGTCGCAGACGGCGGTTACAGAACCGTGGCGGCCAGGACCCGGTTGCGGCCGGCCATTTTGGCTTCGTAGAGTTTGCGGTCGGCCATGCCCAGCAGGGATTGGGGGAGCTGGCCCGGTCGGGGAATGGCGGTGGCCACGCCAAGGGTGAGCGTAACCACATCGGACACGCCCGAGCCCTGGTGTGGCATGCCCAGGGCGAACACGGCCTGGCGCATGTCCTCGGCCAGATGGGCCGCGCCGGCCAGGGTTGTGTCTTCGAGCACGATGGCGAATTCCTCACCGCCGTAGCGGGCGGCCAGGTCGCCGGGCCGTTTGAGGGTGTCGGCCAAGGTCCGGGCCACGCTACGCAGGCATTCGTCGCCGGCCATGTGCCCGTAGGTGTCGTTGTAGGCCTTGAAGTGGTCGATGTCGGCCATGATGAGGGAGAGCGGGGAGGCATGGCGCAGGGCCTGGCGCCAGGAGCGTTCCAGGGTGTCGTCGAAGCGGCGGCGGTTGGCGATGCCGGTCAGCCCGTCGCGCATGGACAAGGTCTCCAGGATATCTCCCCGGCGCTTGAGTTCCACGTGGGTGCGCACCCGGGCCTGGACAATGGGGATGCTGACCGGTTTGACGATATAGTCCACCGCGCCGATGGCCAACCCCAGGGTCTCGTCGGCCACGTCGCCCTTGGCGGTCAGGAAGATGACCGGGATGTGGCGGGTGGAGGGCGTGGCCTTGAGCCGGCGGCAGACTTCGTAGCCGTCCATCTCGGGCATGAGGATGTCGAGTAAAATGAGGTCCGGCGGGACTTCACACACAAGGCGCAGGGCCTCGGCGCCACTGGTGGCAATGCGCACGTCGAATTCCGAGCGCAGGCTTTCGGTCAAAATGGCAAGGTTGGACGGGGCATCGTCGACAACGAGGACAGTGGCTGGCGTATGGGGCATTTCCATAGAACAGGGTCTCCGCGGCGGGGACGTTGGGGCTCCTCTAGCCTTCCGAGCGGACAAGCGCAAGGTCGATATCAGCTCTTCTTTTCCCGTGGACGGCGGTTGGTCAGCCAAACCCCCAGCAGAACGCAACATCCGCCTGTAGCTAAAGATGGGGACAAGGGTTCGCCGAGCAGCAGCCAGCCGAGCAGGACCGCCAGGACCGGGACCAGATTGATAAAAATGCCGGCCCGGGTCGGACCGATGGCTTGAACGCCTTCGTAGTACCAGGAAAACCCGAATCCGGTCGCCAGGAAACCGAAAAACAGCAGCAACGCCCAGGCCCCTGGACCGGCTGTGGCCATGTCCCGGAGCAGGTCGTGGGCCAGGGCCAGGGGCAGCAGCATGGCCGCGCCGAGCAGGCAGGACCAGGTCACCGAGGCAAAGGGCGGTACCTGCTCCATGGCTTTCTTGCCGGCCAGGGTATAGGCGGCCCAGGTGAGCACGCAGCCGAAGATGCACAGATCCCCGGTCGAGGGCGGACGGGCGGCCAAGGCCAGGGGATTGCCGCCGGAGACGATGACGGACACGCCCGTAAAGGCGATGCCGATGCCGGCCACCTTGGACAGGGTGAAGGCTTCTTTGAAGAGCAGGCCGGAAAAAAGCGCCACCACCGCCGGGATGGAGGCCGAGATCAGGGAGGCGCGTCCGGCGGGAATGCGCTGCAACCCGGCGAAAAAAAGCACATTGTAGCTCAGGATGCCGGTTGCGGCCAGGAGCAGCAGCCAGGGGAGGTTGGCCCGGGTGAGTTTCGGGATGCGGCCCTCGATGCGCGCGGTCAGGAAGACCAGAAACACCGAAGCCAGGGCGAAACGCAAAAAAGCCGAGGAAAAGGGCCCCATGGACCGGCCCAGAACCCGGCCGGCCACCCAGGTGCCGCCCCACAGGAGAACCGAACCGATAAGTTTGACGTAAATGCGTGTCATGGTTTTCCACTCGCAACGCAAGCGAGCGATGCTGCCCCAAACCCGGGACATTGTCATCAGGGCTCGGGGCGAGGGCAGGGCTCCCCCTTGACCCGGCAGCGAAAGCGCGGCACCCAGTCCCAAGCGGCGGTACAACCTGCAGCCAGGCCGGAGGGTGCGTGGGCGCGCCAGGACCGGTCCGGAGGATTTCGTGGAAGCACGCGATACGACGGCAGACAAGGCCAGGGCCGAGGCGCTGCATGAGGCGGCCTTGGAAGCCCTGTCCCGCAAGGAACTCGACGCGGCCCGGGAGGGCTTCGAAAAGGCCCTGGCCGCTTTCGAAGCCTGCGAGGATACGGTGGGGCAAGCCATGACGCGCCACAATCTGGGGCTGACCTGTCAGGAAGCCGGTGACCTCGACGCGGCCCGGACCTGGTTCGAGCAGTCTCTGGCCATCAGCGAACAGGAAGAACTTGACGGGGGCATCGGCGTCACCTGCCATCAGCTCGGCATGGTGGCCCAGCTCAGCCAGGATTACGCCAAGGCCAAGGACTGGTACGAGCGGGCCCTGGCCGTGGAAGAGAAGCTGGAAAACGCGCCGGCCGAGGCCAAGACCTGCCATCAACTCGGGTTGTGCGCCCATTATGCCGGTGATCTGGGATCGGCCCGAAAGTGGTATGGCCGTTCCGTGGCCATCTTCGAGGGCCTGGGCGACAAGGATAATGCGGATAAGACGAAGAAGCTATTGGACTTTTTGACGGATTACGAGCGCCAGGGCGGAGACGTGGAACATCCCGACTGCCCCCACCACAAGCACTAGCCACGCGGGAGCCATCGCGGGGCACGCCCGGACGGCCGCAGGAATTTCCCCCCGGTACGTCCGGTTGCGGCCGTGAACCGGGTGGTCCAGGAGGGCAACGCCCTCCTGGCCGCCGGAGGCGTTTCCTCGCTTTCCCCGCTCCCGTGCCTACAGAATCTGCTCCAGGAACTTCTGCGTCCGGGGATGCTGGGCGTTCGTAAAAAATTCCGCCGGGGTGGCCACTTCCAGGATCTGGCCGCCGTCCATGAACACGATGCGGTCGGCCACTTCCCGGGCAAAGCCCATTTCGTGGGTCACGCAGACCATGGTCATGCCTTCCCGGGCGAGCCGCGCCATGACGTCGAGGACCTCGCCGATCATTTCCGGGTCCAGGGCCGAGGTCGGCTCGTCGAACAGCATGATCTTGGGGCTCATGGCCAGGGCCCGGGCGATGGCCACGCGTTGCTGCTGGCCGCCCGAGAGCTTGGCCGGGAACACGTCGGCCTTTTCCAGGATGCCGACCTTGGTCAGCAGATCCGCGGCCGTGCTGTCGGCCTCGGTCTTGGACATGCCCTTGAGCTTGATGGGGGCCAGGGTGATGTTTTGCCGGACGGTCTTGTGGGGGAAGAGGTTGAAGCTCTGGAAGACCATGCCCACTTCCATGCGGACCTGGTTGATGTCCACCTTGGGATCGTAGAGGTCGTGGCCGTCCACCACGATGGTGCCGGAGCTGATGTCTTCCAGGCGGTTGATGGTGCGCAGCAAGGTGGATTTGCCCGAGCCGCTCGGACCGATGATGACGACCTTTTCCCCGGGTGCCACGTCGAGACTGACGTGGGACAGGGCGGTCACTTGGTCGTAATACTTGCAGACGTCCGAGATGGTGATGATGGCGTTAGCGTTTGACATGGTGGGACAGACGCTCCTCCATGATGCTCACGAGCTTGGAAAGGATCAGGGTGATGATGAGGTAGATCACGGCCACCATGGTGAAGGTTTCGAAGTACTCGAAGGATTCCGAGGCGAATTCCCGGCCCCGGCGCAGCAGGTCGGCCACGCCCAGGATGGAGACCAGGGACGTGTCCTTGAGCAGGGCGATGAATTCGTTGCCGACCGGCGGCAGAATGGTGCGCCAGGCCTGGGGCAGGACCACGTAATACATGGTCTGAGCCCGGTTGAAGCCGAGGGAACGCGCGGCCTCGGTCTGGCCCACCGGGATGGAGGCGATGCCGGCCCGGAAAACCTCGCCCATGTAGGCGCCGTAGCAAAAGCTCATGGCAATGACCGCGGCCAGCAGGTCCGGCACGCGCACGAACCGGCCCAGGGCATAATAGATGTAGAACAGCTGCACCAGAAGCGGTACGCCACGCACGATCTCGACATAGGTCGAGGCGATCAGATTGACGTACTTGTTGCGCGAAATGCGGCCGAGCCCGGTGATCAGGCCGATGACCAGGGCCATGGCGATGGAAAACACCGTGACCTGGAAGGTGACCAGGATGCCGTCCGGCACGAACTTGAAGATGCGCAGATACGGATCGGGGCGGTCGATGAGGAGGTATGCCAGGATCGCCACGGCGCCGAGAAAGGAGATGCGCCAGGCGGAGACGAGACCTTTGTCGGAGGATTTGGGAATGGCGGCCCCGTCGCCGACATCGATGACAACGGGTTCGTGCCCGTTAGGGGCCTTGTCGTGTTTTTTCATGGGATGTCTCGGTTGCCGCGCCCGCCGGTCACCGGGACCGGCGGGCGCGTGCTGACGGCATGAGGCTTATTTGCCGCCGCCGATCCATTTCTTGAGGAGTTCCTTGTCGATACCCTTCTTCTGGACGGCCGCGATCCCCTTGTTGATGAGATCGAGGTCTTCCTTGTCGCCCTTTTTCACGGCGATGCCGTAGAATTCGTCCGTGCCGGACTCGATGATGCAGGCGATCTTGAGGGCGCCCTTGTACTTGTCGTTTTGCAGGGCGTACTGGGCCGCCACCGGATCGTCGCAGACCACGCCGTCGATGCGGCCGTTGTAGAGGTCCTCGAAGGCCAGGCCCACTTCGTCATAGGACTTGTCCTTGACACCCTCGGCCTTCTTGATGGCGAAATGGCCGGTGGTGCTGATCTGGGCGCCCAGGGTCTTGCCCTTCATGCTTTCGATGCACTTGGCGTCGGACTTGACGGGCACGACCAGGGCCTGGCGCACCTTGAAGTACGGCGTGCTGAAATCCATGGTTTTTTTACGTTCCTCGGTGATGGAGACCGAAGAGCAGATGGCGTTGTATTTGCCGGCGGCCAGACCGGCGAAAATGCCGTCCCAGGCCACGGCCTTGAACTCGGCGGTAAAGCCGGCTTCCTTGGCGGCGGCTTTCATGTACTCGATGGCATAGCCGGTGATCTGTTTGTCGGCGTTGACGAATTCCATGGGCGGCCAGGTCGCGTCAGTGGCAAAGACAAGGGTTTTCGCCAGCGACGGAGAGGCTGTCAGGGCGACGAGCAGCAAGGCCAAAGCGCATTTCCTGATCATGGGAGGCTCCTTCCTGTTTGGATGTGGCGGGCATCGGACGTTTTTTCACCGACGGGGTGTCACGCCTTTGTGATCGAATTGACAGGAAAATTCAAGGCTTCCTGACCAGCTAATTCGTAACTTGCCGTTCTTGTTCGTTTCCCGGTCGCCGGGCGTTCCATTTTTGGCAAAACGCGTCCAGACGATTCAGGTTTTCGGGAAAATCGGCCCGGCCAAAACCGATGCGGAACCGGTCCGCCCATTCCGGACCGTAAAGCCGTCCGGGCAACAGCAGCAAGCCGGCTTCGTCCAGGGCGGCCTGGCAAAAGGCGTCGGCATCGCCCGAACGCAGCCCCGGAAAGGCGGTCAGGCCGCCGCGCGGGGACACGAAGTGGAACAGGTTCGCATGCTCCAGGAAAAAAGCCTCCAGCAGGCGGCGATGGACGGCGAGCAGTCCCCGCATGCGGGCAAGCAAGCGGTCGCCCGCGCCCAGGGCGCAGGTGGCCAGGAATTCCGAGGGGGCCGAACCGCAGATGGACAGATAGTCCTTGACCGCGGCCATGGCTTCGAGGATTTTCCGGTCGCGGCAGGCCACCCAGCCCACGCGCAGACCGGCCAGACCGTAGGACTTGGACAGCACACCCAAGGACACGGCCGTGGGGTCCAGATCGCAGGCCGCCGGCAGGGTGGGCACACCTTCGGCCTCGGAAAACCGGTAGACTTCGTCGGAAAAGACCCGGGTGCCGTGTTCCCGGGCCCGGGCGACGAGGCTGGCGAAGGTCTCCCGCGAGGGCAGGTAACCCGTGGGATTGTGGGGAAAATTGACGACCAGGGCTTTGGGGGCGCTGCCGAGCAGCACCCCGAGTTCGCCCATGTCCGGGGCGAATCCCCAGGAGGGGTCGCAACGCCAGGGCGAAATCCGGGCCCCCAGGCTGCGGGCCACGTCGGTCAGGGACTGGTAGCAAGGGGTGGTGACCACCACCTCGTCCCCGGCCGTCAGGGCGGCGGCCATGAAGGTGTAGATGGCTTCCTCGGCGCCGACATGCACGAGCACATCGTCCGGGGAGATGGTTTCGTAGAGGGTGGCGATGGTGGCGCGCAGGGCAGGGGAACCGTGGGAATCGGTGTAGCCCAGGCGCAACCGGCCGAACTTGCGCTCCGCTCCGGGGATGAGGTCGAGGATATCGGCCACGGACAAGGTTTCGCCGTCCGAGGCACACAGCAGATGCGGGGCACGAAATTCGTGTTGCGCGAAGAAACGTTCCAGGCGAAAAGGTGAGAGGAGCACGGGTTTGCAATCCTTCGGGTTGATGGGTAAGACCGGCAAAAAGGAACAAGCGACATACCCATGATTGCCTCTTTCGGCAAGACGCTTGTGGTCGTGGGACTTGTCCTGACGGGACTGGGATTGGTCCTGGTGCTCGTTGGCCGGTTGGATATCCTGCGTACCCTGTGGGAACGTCTGCCCCTGGGGCGCCTGCCCGGGGATATCCATTTGCAAAGGAAGGATTACTCGGTCTTTTTCCCCTGGGTCACCTGCCTGGTGATCAGTGTCGTGGTCAGCGTGATCCTGTCGTTTTTTCGAAAATGATGCCGTATCCGTCACGCCCGTTTCCCTATTTTGCAGCCTGAGTTGGCGAGGAGCCGCTACGTATGTCCTTTGATATCGTGCAGTTTTTGCGCATCAATAAAGTGCTGACCATTTGGGGCGCCTTTTTCGCCCTGGTGTGGCTGATCAATTTCTACGGGCTGTTCGGGCTGGTGTTCATCACCTATATCCTGTGCTTCCTCTTCAACGGTCCCATCGAACGGCTGGCTGCCGTCACCAAGCGTTCCCGCATCCTCTGGGCCGTCATCATCTATATCGTCTTTCTGGCCGTGGTGCTGACCATCCTGTCCTTCGTGCTGCCCAAACTCGGGTCCGAATCCACGGCCTTTTTGAAAAAGCTCCCGGAAACCCTGGAAAAACTTAGGGCTTATCTCGACAAGTGGGCCTGGCTCGTGCCGGATATGGCCGGCCCCCTGGGCAAGGTCAGGGACTTCCTGTCCCTGGAATCCCTGGTCGGCATCAAGACCGAAACCCTGTTCGAAGTGGTCATCACCACCTTTACCGAGATATCCACCTACGCGTCCACGTTCCTGCTTGGCACGCTTTTCAGCTTCCTTATCATGCTCGATTTCCCGAACCTGCGCGCCAAGACCATCCGGCTGCGCGAGTCCCGGCTGCGCGATATCTATGACGTGACGGCCCGTAGCGTGGTGCGGTTCGCCATCGTGGTCGGTATGGGCTTTCGGGCCCAGATGATGATCGCCGCTGCCAACACGGCCCTGACCGCCCTCGGTATGTTCCTCCTCGGCATCAAGCCCATTGTGCTGCTCTCCACGGTGGTCTTTTTTTGCGGTCTCATTCCGGTGCTCGGCACGTTCATCTCCTCGGCGCCCATCGTGCTCGTGGCCGTCAACACCACCGGACCGGGCCATGCCCTGTGGGCCATCGTCATGATCATCATCGTGCACACCATCGAGACCTATGTGCTCAACCCCCGCATCGTGGCCGCCATGTTCAAGATCAGCCCGGTGGTCACGCTGATGATCCTCTACGTGGGCCACAAGCTGTTCGGATTGTGGGGCATGGTGCTCGGTGTGCCGGTGTCGGTGTTCATCTTCCGTCATGTCATTTTGGGCACCGATGCGACCAACGGCGCGGCACCGCCGGAACCCTGCCCGGCCGCGGCGGACAAGCCCGGGCGGGGGGAACATCACCATGGGTAGATTGCTGCGGGGCTGTTTTCAGCGCTGGCGGGGCGCTGCCCGCCGGCGAGACGTACCGCGGCCTGGAACCGGCGGGGTGGTCGTGTCCTTTCCGGAAACCGGGAAGCGCGTCCCGGACGTGGAGGCCCAGCCGGCAGTGTCCGCCGGGCGCTCGGGGCTGTCGGGACTGCTGTTCGCCCTGGCCCTGTGTTTTTTGGCCGCGCCGGCCGCCGCCGGCCTGGAGGAGGGCAAGCAGGCCTATCGCGAGGGCAATTATGCCCAGGCATTGCAGGAATTTTTACCCCTGGCCGAAGCTGGTGACATTACCGTGCAAAACCAGGTGGCGGCCATGTACTACACCGGCCAGGGCACGGATCAGGATTTTGACAAGGCGGCGGAGTGGTTCCGCAAGGCAGCCCAGGGCGGCAGCCCCGATGCCCAGTACTGCCTGGGCAAGCTGTATTATTACGGTCAGGGCGTGCCCCAGCAGTTCCCCGAGGCGGCCAAATGGCTCACCGAGGCCGCGCTGACCGGCAAGGGCGGCGCCCAGTATCTGCTGGCTGTGCTCTATTTGTACGGCAAGGGCGTGTCGTTAAATCCGGTCAAGGCCTATTTCTGGGCGCTGTTGGCCGCGCAGTCCGAGGATATCGCCGACGAGGACAAGACGTCCGCCATCGCCCTGCGCGACCAGATCCAGGGCATGCTCCAGCAAAAGCAGATCGTTTCGATCCAGGCCATGGTCCGGGACTGGGTCCCCAGGCGGAAACCGTAGCCGGGGGAGAAAAGGATGGTGCGGCCGGGGAAGGGGGGGGCGAGCGTTCCCCGGCCGTGTCGTGCTAGCGCTTGGCGCCCGCGATGCGGCGCAGAACCTGGGCGGCCGCGCGCGGATCGGGCGCCGAACAGATGGCCGAGACCACGGCCAAGCCGCTTACGCCCGCGTCCATGACCGCAGCCGCGTTGTCGGCCGTGATGGCGCCAATGGCCACCACCGGCACCTCGGCCAGGGCCAGCATGGTGGCCAGGCCCGAAATCCCCTGGGGCGCGCCGGCATCCTTTTTGGTCGCGGTGGCGAAGACCGGTCCGGCCCCGAGATAGTCCACCGGCATGCCCCGGGCGGCCCGGGCTTCGTCCGCTCCCGTGACCGACAGGCCCAGGATCTTGTCCGGGCCGATGAGCCCCCGGACATCGCGCGGGTCCATGTCGTCCTGGCCCACGTGCACGCCATCGGCTCCGGCCGCCAGGGCCACATCCACCCGGTCGTTGATGATAAGCGGCACCCCGAGCGGTCGCAAAAGTCCGAGCAAGGCCCTGGCCAGCTCCACGAACTGCCGGGTGGTGGCCCGCTTTTCCCGCAACTGGACCACGCTTGCCCCGCCGGCCACGGCCGCCGCCACCACCTCCAGCGGATCGCGCCCCAGAAAGGCCGGCCGGTCCGTGACCAGATACACGCCGAGATCGAGATTTTCCCTTGCGTTCATGACACCACCCGCGCGCCCTGGTCGATTTGGGCCTCGGTCAGGTTGGCGAGCGCGTCCAGAAAGCCCACGGCCAGGCTGCCCGGTCCGGCCGCGCCGGCCTCGGCCAGGGAACCGGCCGTGGCCATGACCGCCATGGCCCCGAGGGTGGCTTCCAGCGCCGGTCCGCCCAGGGCCACGAAGGCGCCGATCAGGGCCGTGGCCGCGCAGCCCATGCCCGTGACCCGGGTCATCCGGATGTGGCCGCCGGCCAGCAGCACGGTTGTCTGGCCGTCGCTTACGACATCGAGCTCCCCGCTGACGCACACCACGCAGCCAAGTTTCGCGGCCAGGGCGCAGGCGGCTTGCCTGGCTTCGTCACTGGCGTGCAGGCTGTCCACGCCCCGGGAGGCGGCGTTTTCCCCGGCCAGAAACAGGATCTCCGAGGCATTGCCCCGCACCACGGCCACCGGGCCGGCGTCGAGGAATCGGCGCGCGACCTCGCGACGCCAGGGCGTGGCCCCCACGGCCACGGGGTCGAACACCACCGGTACCCCGGCGGTTGTGGCGGCCTGGTGCGCGGCCAGCAGGCTTGCGACCTCGGCCTCGCCCGGCGTGCCCATGTTGCACACCACGGCCCGGGCCAGACCGGCCAGGCTGGCGGCATCCTCCGGGGCATGGGTCATGGCCGGCGAGGCGCCCAGGGCCAGCAACGCGTTGGCCGTGAAATTGGTGACCACGGAATTGGTGACATTGACCACAAGCGGCATTTCCGTCCGGATGCGGTCGACGGCGGCGAAAACGGCCGAAGCAAACGGCATGGCGGCCCTTCCTGGTTGGCGTTCGGGGAGGTTGGGGGCGGCGACTGGCGGGGCGCGGAGACGGCGGGTATCCGAATTCCCTCCGGCGGTACGAACCGCATCAGGTGCCATGGGTATCTCTCAGCCGCGCTGCCCCGGCCACACGCCGGGGCGCGGCACCCCAATCGGACACGATCACGTTACCTGTTCGCCCCCATTCTGGCAACCGGATGCCACCCGGAAACGACACGGAACACTTGCCGCCGGGATTCCCGGGGGGGTATGAGGAAGGCTCTCCGCCCTTTGACAACACGCAACCAGCGAGGCGCACCATGGCTCGGACCGTTGTGGAACATGTGCTTTGGAGACTCAAACAGCTCGGTATCAAGGACGTCTTCGGCGTGCCCGGCGATTTTGCCTTTGCCCTAAACGACGCCATCGCCACCGATCCGGACATGCGCTGGATCGGCTGTTGCAACGAGCTCAACGCCGCCTATGCCGCCGACGGCTATGCCCGGGTCAAGGGCATGGCCGCGCTGTGCACCACCTATGGCGTGGGCGAACTCTCGGCCCTGTGCGGCGTGGCCGGTTCGTACACCGAGCATCTGCCGGTCTTTCACCTGGTCGGTATGCCCAACAGCAAGGTCCTGGAAGAACGGCGCATCGTGCACCATACGCTCGGCAACGGCGGGTTCGACCAGTTCGCCCGCATGACCCAGCCGGCCGTGTGCGCCAGCGCCATCCTGACGCCCGAAAACGTCATCCCCGAAACCGAACGCATCATCCACGAGGCGATCTACCGCCACCGGCCGGTCTACATCGCCATCCCGGCCGACCATGCCGTGGCCGAACCCTGCGGTTGCGCCATGGCGGCCAAGACTCCCATTGTGAGCGATCCCGAGACGTTGGCCGATGCCGTGGCTGCCGTGCGCGAAAAGCTGGACAAGGCCGAAAGCGGCGTCATCCTGGCCGGCTACCTGCTCCACCGGCTCGGGCTCGTGGCCGAGGCCCAGAAACTCGTCGGCACCTGGGGCATGCCCTATGCCACCATGTTCATGGACAAGACCGCCCTGGACGAGACCTCGCCGGGCTACATCGGCATGTACGACGGCCGGATCATGAATCCCGAGGTGCGGGAATTCGTGGAATCCCGGGACGTGGTCCTGAACCTCGGCGGGCTTTGGAGTGATTTTAACACCGGCGCCTTCACCGCCCGCATCGAACCCAACAAGAGCATCGAGGTCATGCAGCACCACGTGCGGGTGGGACGGGCCGTGTACCCGGATGTGGAAATGGCCGACATGCTGCGCGCGCTCACCGAGCTGCCCATCCGCAAGAACCTGCCCGCGCCGCCGGCCGTGGGCCTGGGCCAACCCAAGGGCGCACCGGACGAACCCATCAGCCCCGAATACCTCTATCCGCGCTGGGAAGCCTTTCTGCGGCCGGGCGACATCCTGGTGGCCGAGACCGGTACCAGCTCCATGGGCCTGGGGTTCGCCCTCATGCCTTCGGGGTCGATCTTCCTCAACCAGACGCTCTGGGGCGCCATCGGCTGGGCCACTCCGGCTTCTTTCGGCGTGTCCCTGGCCATGCCGGACCGGCGCGTCGTGCTTGTCACGGGCGAAGGCTCCCATCAGATGACGGTCCAGGAAATCAGCCAGTTCGACCGCTTCGGGCTCAAGCCGATCATTTTTTGCCTGAACAACCAAGGCTATCTGATCGAACGGCTGCTGTGCAAGGACCCGATGATCGCCTATAACGACCTGCCGCAATGGAATTACGCCCAGCTGCCCCAGGCGCTTGGGCTGAGGAACTGGTTCACCGCCCGGGTGACCACCAACGGCGAACTCGACGCGGCCATGCGCCAGGCCGAAGCCCACGACGGCGGTGCCTATATCGAGGTCGTGACCGGCATGATGGCCAGCTCGCCGCTGGCCTTGGGGATGCATCAGTCCATCCAGACGTTGTACGGGGATCGGTAAACGAAAGAATGCCTCCGGCGGCCAGGAGAGGCGCTGCCTCTCCTGGACCTCACCGCCGGGGGGATCATCCCCCCGGACCCCTGGAAAGGGGGGCAGGATACTGGACTTGGCCTCGGGGCCGAATGGTCGCGGCCCCATTTGGGATGGGTCCGGGAAGGGGGTGACCCCCTTCCCGGCCGCCGGAGGCGTTTTTTTTACCCTTACACAAACACCAGTTCTTCCCCACGCACATCCACGGTGACGGTCTGGCCGTCTTCGACCTGGCCGCCGATGAGGGCCTTGGCCAGGGGCGTCTCCACGTGGGCCTGGAGGTAACGCCGCAAGGGCCGGGCGCCGAAGACCGGATCGTAGGCGGTCTGGGCGATGAAGGTCTTAGCCGCGTCGGTCAGCTCCAGGCTGATCTTGCGGTCGGTCAGCCGCGCCCGCAGGCCGCCGAGCATGAGCTCCACGATGGAAGCGATCTGGTCGCGCAACAGCGGCTTAAAGAGCACGATCTCGTCCACCCGGTTGAGAAACTCCGGCTTGAAGTTGCCGCGCAACGTGTTCATGACCGCCTCGGACACGCCCGGCTTGAAGGTGCCATCGGGCTCGATGCCTTCCAGCATGTACTGGGCGCCGAGGTTCGAGGTCATGATGATGATCGTGTTCTTGAAATCCACGGTGCGGCCGTGGCTGTCGGTGAGCCGGCCGTCGTCGAGGATTTGCAGCAGCGTGTTGAACACGTCGCTGTGCGCCTTTTCGATCTCGTCAAAAAGCACCACGCTGTACGGCTTGCGGCGCACGGCCTCGGTGAGCTGGCCGCCTTCGTCATAGCCGATGTAGCCCGGAGGCGCGCCGATGAGACGCGCGACCGTGTGGCGCTCCATGTATTCGGACATGTCGAGCCGCACCATGTTCTCCTCGGTGTCGAACAGGGCAGCGGCCAGGGTCTTGCAAAGCTCGGTCTTGCCCACGCCCGTGGGGCCAAGGAAGATGAACGAGCCGATGGGCCGGTTCGGGTCCTTGAGTCCGGCCCGGGCGCGCAGCACGGCGTCGGACACGGCCGTGACAGCCTCGTCCTGGCCCACCACCCGCTCGTGGAGCTGGTCGCTTAGGCGCAACAGCTTCTCGCGTTCGCCCTCCATGAGCCGGGTGACCGGGATGCCGGTCCAACGCGAGATGACCATGGCGATGTCGTCGGGGCCGACTTCCTCGCGGATCAGGCGCGTACCGCCGGCGGCCTTGGTGATGGCCTCTTCCTGGCCAGAGAGGTCCCGTTCCAGGGCGGCCAGCGTGCCGTAGCGCAATTCGGCGGCCTTGTTCAGGTCGTAGTTGCGTTCGGCCTCCTCGATGGCGAGCTTGGTCTTCTCGATGTTTTCCTTGATATGGCGCAGGCCGTCGACGGCCTTTTTCTCCTTTTCCCACTGGGCCAGGTAGCCCCCCTGTTCCTCCTTGAGGTTGGCGAGCTCCTCTTCGAGCTTTTCGAGCCGCTCGCGGGAGGCCTTGTCGGTCTCGCGCTTGAGGGCCTCGCGCTCGATTTCGAGCTGCATGACCTTGCGGTTGATCTGGTCGAGCTCGGCGGGCAGCGAATCGATCTCGGTACGGATCATGGCCGCGGCCTCGTCGATGAGATCGATGGCCTTGTCCGGGAGCTGCCGGTCGGCGATGTAGCGGGCCGACAGCACGGCCGCCTCGACCAGGGAGGAGTCGCTGATGCGCACGCCGTGGTGCACCTCGAAGCGCTCGCGCAGCCCGCGCAGGATCGAGATGGTGTCCTCGACGCTCGGCTCGTCCACGAACACCGGCTGGAACCGGCGTTCCAGGGCCGGGTCCTTTTCTATGTACTTGCGGTACTCATCCAGGGTCGTCGCGCCGATGCAGTGGAGCTCGCCCCGTGCCAGCATGGGCTTGAGCAGGTTGCCCGCGTCCATAGAGCCTTCGGTCTTGCCCGCGCCGACAATGGTGTGCAGCTCGTCGATGAAAAGGATGATGCGCCCTTCGGAGGTCTGCACTTCCTTGAGCACGGCCTTGAGCCGTTCCTCGAACTCGCCCCGGTACTTGGCGCCGGCAATGAGCGAGCCCATGTCCAGGGCGAAGATGGTCTTGTCCTTGAGGCCCTCGGGCACGTCCTTTTTGACGATACGCATGGCCAGGCCTTCGACGATGGCCGTCTTGCCGACGCCGGCCTCGCCGATGACCACGGGATTGTTTTTGGTGCGCCGCGACAGGATGCGGATGACACGCCGAATTTCCTCGTCCCGGCCGATGACCGGGTCGATCTTGCCCTTCTTGGCCGCATCGACCAGATCGCGGCCGTACTTGGTCAGGGCTTCGTAGGTGCCTTCGGGGTCGGCCGAGGTGACGCGCTGGCCGCCTCGGATTTCGGTCAGGGCGGCGAGGACGCGGTTCTTGTCGATGCCGAGGGCCTTATTTACCTGGCCGGCCAGGGTCGAGGGCGGCTCGTCCAGAAAGGCCAGGAACAGATGCTCGACGCTGACGTATTCGTCCTTGAGGTGCTTGGCCAGATCCTGGGCCTTGACCAGGATCTCGTTTAGGCGCGGGGTGACATACACCTGTCCGGCCTGGGCACCGGGACCGGTGACCTTGGGCAGTTTGGCCAGGCCGCGTTCGAGTTCGGCCAGATAGTTCTGGCTACTATAACCGGCCTTGTCCAGGATGCGGGGGACGAGCCCCTGGTCCTGGCTGAGCAGGGCGAAAAGCAGGTGTTCGGCGTCGACCTGCTGCTGGCCGAGGCGCACGGCCGCAGCCGAGGCATCGCTGATGGCCTGCTGTGATTTCTGGGTGAACTTGTTGATGTCCATGGAATTCCCTCCTCCGTGACTCTGTCAGAGATAAGAACGCCGATGGTGCTTGGCAAGTGGACTGCGGAAAAATACGCGTCTCAGGGAAACGGATGCTTTTTCGAATATATCTTTCTGGCCAGAGGCCGTCCTTGTGCGACGCGATAAAGAAGATTTTTCCGAAAGGACGGCCTCAGACCGCTGCTTTTAGAGCAAACGATGCAGTTCACGGACCTTATTTTCCAGATAGTCGATGCGCTCAAGCAAGTCGACGACGATGCTTGCACCCAGAAGCGACAGTTCGAAGTCGCGCTTGATGCGGTCGAGCTTGCGCAGTTTGTAGAGATCCTTGGCCCGGAAGAGATAGCTGTCGGCAGTGGTATGCTCCGGGGTGATCCAACCCAGCTCGATCAGTTCGCCGACAATACTCGGATGCAACCCTGTCAGCTCCTGGAGCTGGGCAAAGCTCAGACGTTCGGAGCGCGCGGGTACGGTGGTCACGCTGATGATTTCCTTGATGTCCATGGCGACCTCGCGTGAAGGCTAAAACGACCTGGGATGGAAATCCGAGGTCGCGGCCAGTTTTTCCCACAGTTCCCGCTGGGCGTCGGTGGCGCTCGGCGGTACCTGGATCATGAGGCGCACGAGCTGGTCGCCGCGCCGGCCGCTGCCGCCCAGCCCCTTGCCGGCCAGGCGCAGCTTGCGCCCGGACGAGCTGCCGGCCGGGATATTCATCTCCACGGCCCCGTCCAGGGTGGGGACCCGGACCTTGGCGCCCAGCGCCGCCTCCCACGGGGCAAGAGGCAGATCGAGGATAACATTGTTGTCCTCGAGCTTGAACAGCCCATGCGGCAAAATCTTGACCTTCAGATAGAGATCGCCGGCCTTGCCCCCGGCCCGGCCGGGATTGCCCTGGCCGGACAGCCGGATCTTGGCCCCTTCGCGCACGCCGGCCGGAATGGACACGTTTAAGGTCTTGGTGCCCAGGCGCGGCGCGCCGTCCGGACCGATGGTCTGTTCCTGGAGGGTGATGGCCTTGCCGCCGCCCCGGTAGGCTTCCTCCAGGGTGAGCTCCAGGGTGGCGTTGGCATCGGCGCCCCGGGAGGGACCACGGGTAAACCCGCCGCCCCCGCCACCGAAGCCGCCAAATCCGCCGCCGCCTCCGGAGAAGTGGGCCCGTCCACCCCCACCGCCGAAGCTGCCGCCGAAGAGCGTCTCGAAAAAGTCCGAAAAGTTGCCGGCGTCGAACTGCTGGCCGCCGCCAGGGCCGCCGAAATTGAAGTGGACGTTTTCGAAGCCCGGCGGGCGCTGGAAATTCTGGCCATGCTGCCAGTCGGCGCCCAAGGAGTCGTAGAGCTTGCGCTTTTCCGGGTCCTTGAGCACCTCGTAGGCCTCGTTGCACTCCTTGAATTTCTTCTCGGCCTCGGGGTCGTTGGGGTTGAGGTCCGGGTGGTGCTTGCGGGCCAGCTTCTTGAAGGCCTTGGAGATTTCATCCTGGGTGGCGGTTTTGGACACCCCCAGGAGCTTATAGTAATCCTTGTATTCCACACTCATAGTGACAGCGACTCCCTGTTTGCCGGCTGGTTCCCAGGCAAGTTTACATAATAAGACGATTTTGGATTCCGTCAACCATCCCGGAGGATTATCCATGCAAAACCGGCTGATGCCTTTTTACACCAGGGACCGGGCAAAGGCCAGCGTAGGGCCTGGGCGCGAGGGCTTGTCGACCGACAGCCCGCGCCCAAGGGGCCGCCCCAGGATCGGCCGGCTTGCCAAGGGCGGGGCTTGCCGCTAGCGTGCCCTCCCATGTCCAAAAAGGATTCCCCAGACGCATTTCGGCCCTTTGCCGACGTCCTCAAGGGCGTCAAGGTGGCCAAGAAAAAGGATGTGCCGCCGGTGGTGGCCAAGGCGGTCGCCGCCGCCTCCAAGCCGACCGCACCCGCGGAGATGGACAGCTCGGATTTCTTCCGGGCCATGAACGGCGTAGCTCCGCTGGACCGGGAAAAGTCCAAGGGTCGGGACATCCGGCCCGTGGCCCCGCCGCCGGCGCCGCCGTCCCGGGCCGACGAGGAGGCCACGGCCCTGGCCGCCCTGCACGATCTGGTGGAAGGGCGGGTGGAATTCACCCTGGAGTACAGCGACGAATACGTCCAGGGCTTCGTCACCGACCTCGATCCCAAGATCTATCGCCAATTGCGGGCCGGCCAGTACTCGCCCGAAGCCCATCTCGACCTCCACGGGTTCAACACCGAGCAGGCCATGCTGACGTTGTTGCAGTTCGTCCGCGAGCACTACCTGGCCGGGAAGCGCTGTCTGCTCGTCATCCCGGGCCGCGGGGCCAATTCCCCGGGCGGGGTGGCCGTGCTCAAGGAGGAGCTCAAGGCCTGGTTGACCCGCGATCCGCTCAAGCGCGTGGTCCTGGCCTTTGCCACGGCCTTGCCGCGCCATGGCGGGGCCGGCGCGCTGTACGTGCTGCTGCGCAAATTCAAGAAATCCAAGGGCAAGGTCCGGTTCGAGCGCGACTGGCCCGATTTCGGATAGAGACGGCGCGCCCCGTCAGGTGCCTGTGCCGGGGATTGGCCGGAGATGCGGTGGCATCGATGCCTCCGGCAGCCAAAGGGCTCGCGCCCTTCGGAATCCCGACATGGGGCCCTGGCAGCCATCGTTCGTCAGGGCCGGCGCGCGCCCTTTGGCCGCAAACAAAGCCGCCCCGCTGGGTCCGTGTCCAGCAGGGCGGCTTTTTTTGGGAGTCCAGTCCAGTCGGTTGGCAAACCGTTTGGGTTAGGGGAGTAAGTGTTCCTCAGCGGCCTCGCCGTTTTCCAGCGCGTCCAGGATCGCATCCACTTTGTCTTCGCTGTCGATTTCTTGGTACCACCAGTTGTTGGGCATCACCACGACGATCGGTCCGTTTTCGCATTGCTTCATGCAGCCGGTGCTGACCACCCGGGCGTCGATGCTCCGGTCGAGGATACCTTCCTCGAAGTAGCCGAGCAGGTTATGCGACCCTTTCTTGTGGCAGATGCCCTTGGCCTCGCCCTTGACGCGGAAGCTCGCACAGACGTTGATCAGATATTGCGGTTTCTCAATGGGCATGCGTCTTGTCTCCCTTGGGGTTTCGGTTCCGTTACATCTGCAGTTCGAAGCGGGTCTCGGGGCAGTCGCGGTCCTGACGGTCCATGATGGCGGACAGGAACTTCTCCATCAGGCGCATGGCGCCGGAGTAACCGAAGCTCGGGAAGTACTGATGTCCCATGCGGTCGAGGATCGGGAAACCGTGGCGCACCAGGGGAATGTCCTCATCGCGGGCGATGTACTTGAGGTACGTGTTGCCGATGAGCAGGTCGACCGGCTCGTTCTTGATCCACTGATGCAGCAGGTACATGTCGGCCTGGGGACCGCACTTGTACTTGCAGTCGTAGGGCACGTCCTTGAGCAGTTCGGCCATGCGGTCATCGAAGAACTTCCCGGCCGTGCCGGACACGGTGTAGGCCGGAATCATGCCGAGGGTGATGCAGAATTCCACCAGGGCCAGCACCTGATCCGGATCACCGGCCAGGGCCACCTTCTTGCCGTAGAAGTACTGCGTGTAGTCGGAGAGGATGTCCACGACCTGGCCGCGCTCGAAGTTGATGGAATCGGGCACGGTCACCCCGGCCATCAGGCGCAGGGCGTCAACGAAGCGGTCCGTGGCCTTGAGTCCGATGGGCATGCCGAGCACCTTGCCCGGCACCTTGAATTCGGAGTCCAGGTAATTGACCGCGTCGGCGGTGGCCCAGCGACCGACACCGATGCTCCCGATGGAATCGCCCATGGAGGTGATGTCCTCGGCCTTGGCGCCGCCCTTGGGGTACATCTCGTAATGGCCGGTGAGGGGACCGTTGAGGACGCCGTTGGTGTCGGGGACCAGGATGATCTCCACGCCCATCATGCCGGCGATGCGGCGCAATTCGGCCATGTCCGAGGGCTCGCAAAAGCCGGGGATGATGTTCACCTTGCCGTTGGGGGTCCCGGTCTTGGTGGCGAAGCCCTTGACGATCCCCTTGACCATGTTGGCGTAGCCCGTGACATGGGTGCCGACGTAGCTCGGGGTGCTGGCGTAGACGATGCGCTTGCCTTCCGGCACCTTGCCGTCGTCCTTGGCCTTCTGGGAGATCTGCAGGAGATCGTCGCCGATGGTTTCGGACAGGCAGGTGGTGTGGATGGCGATGATGTCCGGGTCATAGATCGTGAAGATGTTGTCTATGGCCGCAATCAGGTTCGACTGGCCGCCGAAGACCGAGGAACCTTCGGTGAAGGACGAGGTGCCGGCGATGACCGGCTCCTTGAAGTGCCGGGTCAGGGCCGAACGGTGGTAGGCGCAGCAGCCCTGGGAACCGTGGCTGTGCGGGAAGCAGCCGTGGACACCGAGGGCCGCGTACATGGCGCCGACGGGCTGACAGGTCTTGGCCGGGTTGACGGTGAGCGCCTTGCGTTCCTTGATCTCGCCGGTGGTATGTCTGAGGAGAGCCATGATGCGTTCCTTTCTCGTGCAATGCGTTGATTATTCCGCCACGTAGCTGGCTTCGAGCTCAGGGCCGGTGGACTGCCACGGCGCCTTCAGCAGGTCCCACACCTTGGTGTTCACCATGCGGTCGATATCGCGGTACCAGTTGATGGCGCCCTTGAAGCCGGCGTAGGGGCCGCCCATGTCGTAGTTGTGCAGCTGCTTCATGGGCACGCCCATCTTCTGGATGATGTACTTTTCCTTGATGCCGGCGCAGAAGATATCGGGCTTCAGGATCTCGATGAGCTTCTCGGTCTCGTACTGGCTGATGTCGTCGATGACCATCGAATCCTTGCTCATCTGGCCGATCATGCCCTCGTAGCCCTTGAACTCGATCCCCTTGGCCTTGAGCGCCTCGATCTGTTCGGGGGTCTTGCGGGGGTGGTAGCGGGTGGGATCCTGCGTGATCTCCAGCTCCTCGATGTTGCGCGAGTCGGCATCCACCTTGATGTTGGGCAGCACGTGGCGGCCTTCGTAGTCGTCGCGGTGGGCGAATTCGTAGCCGGCGCACAGCACCTTCATGCCCAGTTCCCCGAACAGCTCCTGGTAGTGGTGAGCCCGGGAACCGCCCACGAACATCATGGCCGTCTTGCCCTCGGTGCGGGGGTGGATCTCGTCGATCACTTCCTTCACGGCCGGCATTTCCTCGGCGATGACGGCCTCGACCCGGTCGATGAGTTCCTGGTCCTCGAAATAGGCGGCCATGCGGCGCAGCGACTTGGCCGTGGCTTCGGCGCCGATGAAGTTCACCTTGATCCAGGGAATGCCGAACTTGGTCTCCATCATTTCGGCCACGTAGTTGAGCGAGCGGTGGCACATGACGGTGTTGAGGTCGGCGTAGTGGGCCTCGCGGAAGGATTCCACCGTGGAGTTGCCCGAGAAGGTGGCGATCAGGGTGAAACCGCACTTGTCGAGGATGCGTTCGATCTCGAAAGCGTCGCCGCCGATGTTGTACTCGCCGAGGATGTTGACCTTGAACTTGCCCTCCACCGGCTTGTCGCCCGTGCCGATGATGTGCTTCATGATCTGGTTGTTGGCGATGTGGTGGCCGGCGGACTGGGACACGCCCTTGTAGCCTTCGCAGGAGTTGGCGAAGACGGTGATGCCGAGCTTCTCCTGCATCTGGCGGGCCACGGAGTGGATATCGTCACCGATCAGGCCCACCGGACAGGTGGAGAAGATGGAGATGGCCTTGGGATGGAAGTTGTCGTAGGCCTCCTGGACGGCCGCGGCCAGCTTCTTCATGCCGCCGAACACGATGTCATGTTCGGTCATGTCCGTGGAGAAGGCGTAGGGGATGTAGTTATCGCCGTCGGGACCGGGATTGGTCTCGTTGCGGCGGGTGAGCCAAGAGTAGAAGCCGCAACCGATGGGGCCGTGCGTCAGGTTGACGATGTCCCGGGAGGGGCCGAGAACGACGCCCTTACAGCCGGCGTAGGTGCAGCCGCGCTGGGTGATGATGCCGGGGACGGTGCGGACGTTGGCCTGGATTTCAGGAATCTCCTCGCTGCCGCCGCCCGCGCCGGGCACGATGGCCTTGGCCCGCTTGCGCGCGACCTTGGTGGGCATCTTGGCGATCAATTCCTTCTTGATCTCTTCAACATTCAGGGGCTTGGTGCTCATCTCGATGCTACCTCATTGGTCTTAGTGGTCCGGGGACGTCCGCCGCGATCGCGCTAGACGATGGCCGCGTCGCCGTCCTCGCCGGTCCGGACCCGGACGGAATCGGAGACGGGCATCACGAAGATCTTGCCGTCGCCGGCCTGGCCGGTCTTGTTCACGGATATCAGGGCGTCCAAGGCATTTTTCACCTGGTCGTCGGGCACCACGATGGACACGATCCGCTTGGGATACAGGCGTCCCTTGCTGCCGAGCAACGCGATGGCTTCCTCGTTGCCGGCGGCGGCGCCGTCGAGCACAGCCTGGTTGACCAGACCCTTGCCCCGACCGTAGCCCTCGCGGGCCACGAAGGCCGGCAGTCCCGCTTCGGCCAAGGCCTTTTTGGTCTGGTTCATCTTGTTCATGCGGATAACCGCCATGATCTCCTTCATGACGCCCTCCCTAGGATTCCTTGACGCCGGACGAAATGGTGTACATCTCATCGACCGGACTCACGAAGATCTTGCCGTCGCCGAAGGCGCCCTTGGCACCGGTGCGGGCACTCTCCATGATGGTCTTGATCACGAATTCCTTGTCCTTGTCGTCCACCACGCAGATCAGCATGACCTTGGGGATCTCGTCGTACTGGATTTCGCCGATCTTGATGCCGCGCTGCTTGCCGCGACCGGCCACGTTGAACTTGGTCACGGCCGGGAAACCGGCATCCATGAGTGCGGCCAGGACGGCGTCGGTTTTCTCGGGGCGAACAATGGCTCTGACCATGGTCTGCATTTCGATTGCTCCTTCGTGTGTGCTGGGTGGTGTTGCGGTGACAGTGCTTTCGCGGCTAGCTGGAGATGCCGAAGTCGATAAGCAGCTTTTCCAGGGTGTTCATATCCAAGGGCTTGGGGACGACGAACATGTCGTTGGCGTCGATCTTTTTGGCCAGGGTCCGGTATTCGTCGGCCTGGGGATGCTCGGGCGAATAATCGATGACGGTCTTGCGGTTGATTTCGGCCCGCTGCACCTGATTGTCACGGGGCATGAAGTGGATCATCTGGGTGCCGAGCTGGCGGCACAGTTCCTGGATCATCTCCGCTTCGTGGTCGACCTTACGGCTGTTGCAGATGATGCCGCCCAGACGCACGCCGCCGGTGTCGGCGTATTTCACGATGCCCTTGCAGATGTTGTTGGCCGCGTACATGGCCATCATCTCGCCGGAGCAGACGATGTAGATCTCCTCGGCCTTGCCGTCGCGGATCGGCATGGCGAACCCGCCGCAGACAACGTCGCCGAGGACGTCGTAGAAGGCGTAGTCCAGGTGCTTGTCTTCCTCGTAGGCGCCGAGCTGTTCGAGCAGGTTGATGGAGGTGATGATGCCGCGGCCGGCGCAACCGACACCGGGCTCAGGGCCGCCGGACTCGGTGCACATGGTGCCGCCGAAGCCTTCCTTGAGGATGTCGTCGAGATCGACGTCTTCGCCTTCCTCACGCAGGGTGTCGAGAACGGTCTTCTGGGCCAGGCCGTGCAGGAGAAGGCGGGTGGAATCGGCCTTGGGGTCGCAACCGACCACCATGACTTTCTTGCCCATCTCGGCCAAGCCGGCGACGGTGTTCTGTGTGGTGGTGGACTTGCCGATGCCGCCCTTCCCGTAAACAGCGATCTTGCGCATTTTGTAATGCCTCCTCATGCGAAGTGTGATGGACGCTCTTTAGGCAAGAGTCATGCCAGACGGGTAATCTCGTGATACTGACGTTATAATTTATTGTTTTTATTGAATATTGAAGTTTTTTTATTTCCCGACAATCTGGTACGAAAATGGTTTGCAACAAATTTGTCGGCTTATTTCCGACAAAAGTGTCGTGATTATCGTATGGTTTGGGAGGCACGGCGTGACCGCATCGGATCGCGCGTGACGGGTCGTCTGGAGACAGTGGATCACGGAGCCCGGAAGAGGGCGGAGGCGGGGCGGAAATGGCCCCAAAAAAAGCGGCCGGGGAGGGGCCCCGGCCGGATGCTCAGGAATAGACCGAACCGTCGAAGCGGTCGTTGAGGCCAAGGGCGAGCCGACTGGCCGTGATGTGGCGGCTGAACAGATCGGCCGCGGCGACCGGGTCGGTTTCGGCCAGGGACAAGGGGGTGGACAGGACAACCAGGCCGGCCGCGCCAGGGCCGGGCTTGTCCTGTCCGCAGACGGTCATGGGGAGCCGGTCGGCCGTGACGCCGAACGTCTCGGCCAGACGGGCGCACAGGGCCAGGACCGGACCGAGGTCCCGGCCCGGGCAGGCCACCACCGGAGGTAGATCGCACAAGGTGCAAAACTCGACCAGGCCCGAGCCGGCCGCCTCCAGGCCCGTGTCCGCGAACAGTCCGGCCGCGTCCAGGGCCCGGACGGCCCGGTCGGCAGCCACGACCAGGATGTCCTGGGCGATGCAGGCCCGGGCCAGGTCGGCGAGCAGGCCTTCGGGTTCGGACCAGGGCGCGGCGTGACCGACAAAAATGACGACTCCCCGTACCATGCCGATACGCAGGGCCTTGTCCAGATGTTCCCGGACCAGGGCCAGGCCGTCCTCCGTCTCCGACAGGGGGGCGGGAGTTTCCCGTATGGTTTGCAGCATGCCATTTCTCCAACGGTTGCCCGACCTTGGTCGCGTCACGCGACACGGTGCGCCGCGCGTCTTTGGTCGGGGTGTGCGGATACGGCCTGCTTATTACTTTTTTGTGAAAAACGTGTCTGTCGGCTGTGCGACAAAATCATGGGCGGGCGGCACGTCCTCGTCGGTCAGGCGTCGGAGAGGCGGTTGAGGGCGTCCAGGTCCAGAATGCGGATCACACCCCGGGCGTAGAGTTCCACGACGCCTTCCCGTTCCAGGGCGTTGAGCAGGGAGGAGACGGTCTGGCGCGAGGCGCCGACAAAGGTGGCCAGCTGCTCGACGCTCAGGCCATGGGCGACACAGGGGATGCCGGTGGCGTCGGGCTCGGCCCGGTAGGCCTCGTAGCGCAACAGGGAGAGCAGGCGTCCCCGGGCGTCCTGGAAAGCCAGACCGTCGATGACCGTGAAGGCATGGCTGAGCAGGTCGCCGAGGACCTTGATGGTGGAGGCGGTCAGGGCCGGCACGGTGAGCAGGGAGGGCCCGACCGCGGCCAGGTCGGCTACCAGCAGCTCCAGGTCGTCGACCGCCTCCACATGGGCCCGGGTATGGGTGGTGTAGGTATCGCCGGCGTCCAGGATGGTCATGGTGAATTCCTTGTCCCGGTTGGCCAGATAGACCCGGGCCCGGCCCTTGGCCACGATAAAGAGACAGTTGCGGGCCTCCCGGGGCAAAAACACCTGGCTGCCCCGGGCATAGCGGCGGGAGACAAAGGCCGCGCGTACGGCCGCGTGTTCGGGTTTGGCCAGCTCCTTGAGCAGGTCGGTGTCGGTCAGGCGCATGGCCGCTGGCTCCTCTTCGCTTTAGTAGCGGATGACGCCGTCCTCGGCCAGGGCCCGGGCCGAGGCCACGACCGCGGTATCGAACTGGCTGCCCTGGTGGCGGGTCAGTTCGGCCAGGGCCGCCTCGAGCCCCAAGGCCGGGCGGTAGGGCCGGTTGGAGGCCATGGCGTCGAGCACATCGGCCACGGCCAGGATGCGGGCCTCGATGGGGATATCCCCGGCCGCGATGCCCCGGGGATAGCCCGAGCCGTCCAGGCGTTCGTGGTGGGCGAGCACGATTTCGGCCACGGGCCAGGGAAAGGCGATGTCGCGCAGGATTTCGTAGCCGGTCTGGACGTGCTGCTTCATGCATTCCCACTCCAGGCCGACCAGCCGGCCCGGTTTGCACAGATAGCGCACGGGCACGTTGATCTTGCCGATGTCGTGGAGCTGTCCCGCCACCTCGATGCCGTCCACGGTCTCGGCGGCCAGGCCCAGGTGCCGGGCCATGGCCGTGGCCAGCCGGGCCACGTTTTCCTGGTGGCCGGCGGTGTAGGAATCCCGGAAACGCACGGTTTTGCCCAGGGATTTGACGGTCTGGCGAAACAGCGACCGGGTCAGTTTGAGCTGGGCGCGCAACTGCTCCCGGGTCCGGTGCCGCTCGGTGACGTCCTCCATGGAGCCTTCGTAGAGCACGGGCTTGCCGTCGCCGTCGCGCACGGCCCGAATATGCAACGAGGCCCACAGGCGCGACCCGTCGAGCCGCCACAGTTCCACTTCGAGGCCCCTGGCCACGCCCACCTCGGCCATGGTCGCTTCCAGAAAACGCCAATCCTCGGGCCGGGCAAAAAGGGCTTTGGCGCCTTCCGGGGCCTCGGTCAGAGCGGTCGGGGAGTCATGGCCGAGCATGCGGGCCAGGGCGTCGTTGACCGTGACGAACCGTCCGGCCGGGGTCATCTGAAAGAGCCCCTCCACGGCATGCTCGAAAATGGCCTGGTATTTCTCTTCGGCCTCGGCCAGGGCCCAGCGGGTGCTTTTCTCGGCGGTGATGTCAATGAGATAGCCGAAATAATAGGTTTCCCCGGTCCGCGAACCGACCCGCCGGGCCGATTCCGCGATCCAAAAGACAAACCCGTCGCGACTGAGGGCCTGGACTTGCCGGCCGGCGATGGCGCGGTCGGTGCGCAACTGGGCCATGACCGCCTCGCGGGAGGTCTGGTCCAAATAGAATTGTTCCGGAGTGGCGGCCATGGCGGTCAGGAATGCGGCCGGGCCGTCGTAGCCGAACAGGCTGGCCATGGCCTTGTTGACTTCGAGGATTTCACCGTCGGCGCGGCGCAGGTAGACAGGCAGAGGGGCGTCGTGGAACAGGGCCGCGCTGGCCTCGCCGAAACTTTCCGATTCGTTGGCGTCGGCGGTGGAGCGTTCTTCGGCCATAGGGTTCCTGCCCTAACGCAAGAAGCGGCGTACCACGGCCACCAGGGTGGCGGGTTCGAAGGGTTTGACGATCCAGCCCGAGGCGCCGGCCTTGACGGCCTGGGCCCGCTTGTGGGGCTGGGACTCGGTGGTGAGCACCAGCACCGGGAGAAACCGGGTGTCTTCCCTGGCCCGCAACCGGGTCAGTAATTCGAGCCCGCTCATGTTGGGCATGTTGATGTCCGTGATGACCATGTCCACACCGGAGCCGATTTTGTCCAAAGCATCGGCGCCGTCCACGGCCTCCACGACCTCGTACCCGGCCCGCCGCAAGGCCTGGGAGACCAGGGTACGCACGCTCCCCGCATCGTCGACGGTCAAAATACGTTTCACAGCGCTTTATGCTCCTTGCCGGGCCTGCCTCGGACGATTATTGTAAACAGCAATATGGACCATCGAAGGGCTTGGCAAGTCTCCCCTTTCCTGAATCCCATCCCGAAAGGGCCGACCCGGCGGGCGCGTGGACAGGCCGGGGCGGCCCATGCTATGGCTGTCATCTTTACAAGAAGCGGGCTTTTCCCGACCGCGCCCGTCCCCTGGAGGACTCCAGTTTGAACAGTTTCGCGAAAAATCTCATGCTGTGGGCGGCCATTTCCCTGGTCATGGTCGTCCTTTTCAACCTTTTTAACCAGCCCCAAGGCGCCAGCGCCAAATTATCCTATTCGGACTTCATGCAGAAGGTGAATTCCGGCGAGGTGGTCTCGGTCCGCATCCAGGGGCGCAAGATTTCCGGCGTCACCACCGGCGGCGGCAAATTCCTGACCTATGCGCCCGAAGACCCGAGCCTGGTCAGTTCGCTGATGCAAAAAAAAGTCGAGGTCGTGGCCGAGCCCGATGAGGAATCGCCCTGGTACATGACCTTGCTCGTCTCCTGGTTCCCCATGCTGCTTCTGGTCGGCGTCTGGATCTTTTTCATGCGCCAGATGCAAAATGGCGGGGGCAGGGCCATGAATTTCGGCCGTTCCCGGGCGCGCATGATTACCCAGGAGCAGACCCGCATCACCTTTGACGACGTGGCCGGCGTGGACGAGGCCAAGGAAGAACTCACCGAAGTGGTGCAGTTCTTGTCCGATCCGAAAAAATTCACCCGGCTCGGCGGCCGCATCCCCAAGGGCGTGCTGCTGGTCGGTTCGCCGGGTACCGGTAAGACCTTGCTCGCCCGGGCCGTGGCCGGCGAGGCCGGAGTACCGTTTTTCTCCATCTCCGGTTCCGATTTCGTGGAAATGTTCGTGGGCGTGGGCGCGGCCCGGGTGCGCGACCTGTTCCTCCAGGGCAAGAAAAACGCCCCCTGCCTGATCTTCATCGATGAAATCGACGCCGTGGGCCGCCAGCGCGGGGCCGGCCTCGGCGGTGGTCACGACGAGCGCGAGCAGACCTTAAACCAGCTCCTCGTCGAGATGGACGGCTTCGAATCCAACGAGGGTGTCATTCTCATCGCCGCCACCAACCGGCCCGACGTGCTCGATCCGGCCTTGCTGCGTCCGGGCCGTTTCGACCGCCAGGTGGTGGTGCCCACCCCGGATGTGCGGGGCCGGCGCCGCATCCTCGAAGTCCACACCAAGCGCTCCCCCCTGTCCCCGGACGTCAACCTGGAAGTCCTGGCCCGGGGTACGCCCGGCTTTTCCGGGGCCGATCTGGAAAACCTGGTCAACGAGGCCGCCTTGCAGGCCGCCAAGGTCAACAAGGACCGGGTGGACATGGCCGATTTCGAGCACGCCAAGGACAAGGTGCTCATGGGCAAGGAGCGGCGCAGCCTCATCCTGTCCGACGAGGAGAAGCGCACCACCGCCTACCACGAGGCCGGACACGCCCTGGTGGCCAAAAAGCTCCCCGGCACCGACCCCATCCACAAGGTGTCCATCATTCCGCGCGGCATGGCGCTTGGCATCACCATGCAGCTGCCCACCGACGACCGGCACAACTATTCCCGGGACTACCTGCAAAACAACCTGGCCGTGCTCATGGGCGGCCGGGTGGCCGAGGAACTGGTGCTCAACCAGATGACCACCGGCGCCGGCAACGACATCGAACGGGCCACCTCCATGGCCCGCAAGATGGTCTGTTCCTGGGGCATGAGCGAGGTGCTCGGGCCGCTTTCCTACGGTGAGCACGACAACGAGATCTTTCTCGGCAAGGACCTCGTGCACCACAAGAACTTCAGCGAGGAGACCTCGCGCCAGATCGACGCCGAGGTGCGCAAGATCGTGGAAGCGGCCTACCGTCGGGCGCGCGCCATTCTTGAAAGCGACCCCGAGGCCTTGGAGTCCGTGGCCAAGGCCCTGCTCGAACGGGAGACCATTACCGGTGAGGATATCGACCGGCTGCTGCGCGGCGAGATCCTGCCCCCCCCCGAGATCCCGGCCGGGGGTCAGGGCGGGACGCCGGCCGGGACGGATACCGCGACCGCGTCAGGTACCACGCCCGGAAGCGGCGCCGTTTCGGGCTCCTCGGCGGATTCGCCGACGACAACCGCGACCCGGACCGACACCGGGGATGAGTTCACCCTGGAGCCCGATGATGGACAGGGCCGCTGAGTCCGCCGTGACTTGGCGCCTGGCCGGAGAACGGACCCTGTCGTGCCGCGCGCCCCTGGTGGCCGGCATTGTCAACGTCACGCCGGATTCCTTTTCTGACGGCGGCCAGCACCCGGACACGGCTTCGGCCGTGGCCCATGGCCGCCGCCTCGTGGCCGAGGGTGCGGCCATGCTCGACGTGGGCGGGGAATCCACCCGCCCCGGCGCGCCGCCGGTCTCCCTGGAAGAGGAGTGCCGGCGCACGGTGCCGGTGGTGCGCGAGCTTGCGGCCGCCTTTCCGGATATCCCGGTGTCCATCGACACCTATAAGGCCGGTTGCGCCCAGGCCGCCCTGGAGGCCGGCGCGGTGGTGGTCAACGACATCTCGGCCTGTGCCATCGATCCCGAGCTTCTCGATGTTGTGGTGGCCAGGCAACCCGGGTACGTGCTCATGCACAGCCAGGGGCGTCCGGAAACCATGCAGCACGATCCCCACTACGGCGATGTGGTGGAGGAGATCCTGGCCTTTTTCGAGGACCGCCTGGCCTGGCTCGTCCGCTCCGGGCTGTCCGAGGACCGGGTGGTGCTCGATCCCGGCATCGGGTTTGGCAAGCGCCCGGAGCATAACCTCGCCATTCTGCGCCACTTGGACCGCTTTTTGACCCTGGGCCGTCCGCTTTACCTGGGGCTGTCCAACAAGGCCTTTTTTGGCGCGTTGTTCGATCTTCCCCTGGGAGAGCGTGGCCTGGCCACGGCCTTGGCCACGGCCTTGACCGTCGGCAAGGGAGCGACTATCCACCGCGTGCACGATGTGGCCGGTTGTGCCCTGGCCCTGCGCCTGGCCACGGCCTTGGCCGCTTGAATCCGGCTCCCGGCGCCTACCGGTAAACGGGAAAAGGAACCCGACCCCCGATGGTCAACGCGTTTTTCGACAATTTTCATCTCTCGTGGCGCGAAGTCCTCGATATCGCCATCGTCACCTATGTTTTTTATCGGGGACTGCTGCTCATCCATGGCACCCGGGCCGTCTCGGTCCTGCAGGGCTTCCTGCTCATCCTTATTTTGTATTATCTTTCCGGGGAGTTCGGTCTCAATACCCTGCACTGGCTGCTGACCAACTTCCTGGGGTCGATTTTCCTCGTCATCATCATCCTGTTCCAGGCCGATATCCGCAAGGCCCTGTCCACAGTGGGGGCAGGGGGCTTTTTCTGGCGCAAGCGCCGGGAGGCCCTGTCCGAGGAAGTGCTCGACGAGTGCATCCTGGCGGTCACGGCCATGGCCCGGTCCCACACCGGGGCGCTGATCGTTTTCGAGCGCCGGGTGCCCCTTGGCGACTACATCCAGCGCGGCGTGGAACTGTCGGCCAAGATGACCAAGGAGCTGCTGCTCACCATCTTTTTCCCGGACACGCCGCTCCATGACGGCGCGGTCATCGTGCGCGGCGAAACCCTGGCCGCGGCCGGCTGCATCATGCCGCTGATTGCCGGCGTGCAACTCGACGCCGCTCTGGGCACGCGCCACCGGGCGGCCCTTGGCATCACCGAGGAAACCGACGCCCTGGCCGTGGTCGTCTCCGAGGAGCGGGGTGTGGTCTCGGTGGCCGAGGGTGGCAAGCTCATTTCCCCGGTGGACGAGATGACGCTCAAAAACATGCTCTGGAGCCTATGGGCCAAACATCTATGAAACCGAACTGGCAATACCTGGCCTTGGCCCTGGCATTGTCCCTTTTCTGCTGGTATCTCGTCACGGGCCGGGAAAAAGTGGATACCTGGATGACCATGCGGGTGGAGATGGCCGGCGCCCCCGAGGGCCTCTACATCAAAAGCGGCACGGTCGGTTCGGTGGACGTCTTGGTGCGCGGGCCCCGTGGGGTCGGCCGCAAGCTTGAGGAAAACCAGCTCGTCTACACTCTCAACCTGGGTAAGATCGTCCCGGGTAAGAATTTTGTCTTCTTTGACGCCAAAAGCATCCCGTTGCCTCGGGTCTATGAGGTGGTGGAGATCCGGCCGTCCCGCCTGGAACTCGAAGTGGAGCGGCGGGACACCAAGACGGTTCCGGTCAAGGTCGCCCTGCGCTCGGCCCTGCCCGACGGCTATGCCCTGTCCGGGGCCCGGGCCGTGCCGGAAACCGTGCGTCTGACCGGGCCGACCGCCAAGCTCAGTAAAATCACTGAAATTCGTACCCAGCCCATCACCTTGCCCTCGCCGTTGCCGGCTCGGTTCGACGAACGCGTGGCCCTGGACGTGCCCGACGAGACCGATGCCACGCCCTTGGCCGTGCAGGTCAGCATGGCTTTCGTGGGCAAGGAATCGGAAATCACCCTCAAGGCGCCGTTGCTCGTGCGCAAGCCCCAGGGCAAGGACGTGGATTTGAACCCCAAGTCCGTGACCCTGCGGGTTCGCGGCCCGGCGGCCATCTTATCGGATAAGGATTTTCCCGGCCTGGTGGAAGCGACCCTGGAAATCAAGGCGGATCTCGAACCGGGCAAGTACGAGGCGGCCTACCGGGTGAAGATGCCCCAGGGCTGCGAGCTCATCGAAGCCAAGCCGGAAAAAGTGACGCTGACTGTGAAATAAGTCTCCGTTGGAGTCGGTTGCAGGAGAACGGATGGAAAAACAGCTTTTCGGTACCGATGGCCTGCGCGGGCGGGTCAATGTCCACCCCATGACCCCGGATGTGGTCATGCGTCTGGGGTTGGCCGCGGGCCGGCATTTTCGGTCCCGTGACGATCGGCGCCACAAGGTCCTCATCGGCAAGGACACCCGGCTTTCCGGCTATATTTACGAGTATGCCCTGGCCTCGGGATTTTGCGCCGCCGGCATGGACGTGCTGCTGGTCGGCCCCCTGCCCACGCCGGCCATTTCCTTTCTCACCCGGGACATGCGGGCCGATGTGGGCGTGGTCATTTCCGCCTCCCACAATCCCTATTGCGACAACGGCATCAAGTTCTTCGACCGCACGGGCTTCAAACTGCCCGATGCCGTGGAAGCCGAGATTGCCGCCCGGGTCCTCGATTTGAACCACGACTGGGACCTGCCGGCTCCGGACGCGGTGGGGCGGGCGGTCAAAATCCAGGACAGCACCGGTCGCTACAACGTGTTTCTTAAAAACACCGTGCCCTTGGATGTGACTTTCGACGGCATCAAGGTGGTGCTCGACTGCGCCAACGGCGCGGCCTACAAAGTGGCCCCCCTGGTGTTTGAAGAACTTGGCGCTCAGGTGACCAAGATCGGCGTCTCCCCGGACGGCATCAACATCAACCGGGGCGTGGGCTCGCTCCACCCGGAACTGGTGGCCCGGACCGTGGTCGAAACCGGGGCGGCCATCGGCATCGCCCTGGACGGGGACGCCGACCGGGTGATCGTGGCCGACGAAAAGGGCCGCATCCTGGACGGTGACCAGATCATGGCCATCTGCGCCCTGGACTGCATGCAAAACGGCGGCCTGCCCGGCAATCTCCTCGTGGCCACGGTCATGAGCAACATGGCCCTCGAAGTCTTCATGACCAGCCACGGCGGCAGGCTGTTGCGCACGCCCGTTGGCGATCGCTACGTGGTCGAGGCCATGCGCGGCAACGGGGCCAAACTCGGCGGCGAGCAGTCCGGACACCTCATCTTTCTCAACCACAGCACCACCGGCGACGGCACCCTGGCCGCCCTGCAACTGCTGCGCATCATGGTCCGCACGGGCAAGCCCCTGTCCGAGCTGGCCACCTTGCTGACCCCCTATCCGCAAAAGCTGGTCAACATCCCGGTGGCGCGCAAGGTGCCGTTCGAGCAGACTCCGGGCATAGTCAAGGCCAGGGACGAGGTCGAACAGACCTTGGCCGGACGAGGGCGGGTGCTGCTGCGTTATTCCGGCACCGAAAGCCTGGCCCGGGTCATGGTCGAGGCCGAAGACCCGGCCCTGGTGGAGAGCCTGTGCGCCCAGTTGGCCGGCGCTGTTGCCAAGGCCCTGGGGTGAGCCCGGGGACGACCGAAAAGGCTTTTGGGGCTGGACTTGTTTGATTAAAGGTTTTAACGTCCGGCGTTGATGCGGTATAACGTCCGGCGGACGTTACACCAGGGAGCTTACATGGCCGCACACGGCCGGACGGGCACAGCGGCGCGACCCGTCCGGTCCGAAAATCATACCGGGGAGCGCGCATCCAAGGAGAAGAGCATGGAAATCAAGAAAGTGGTCATCCCCGTCGCCGGGTGGGGAACACGATCCTTGCCGGCCACCAAGAATATTCCCAAGGAGATGCTGCCCGTCTACAATAAGCCGGTGGTGCAATACGTGGTCGAGGAAGCCCAGGCTTCGGGCATCCAGGACGTGGTGTTCGTGACCAACCGCAATAAGACCATCATCGAAGACCACTTCGATTACAATTTGGCCTTGGAGGATCTCCTGAGCCGGACCGGCAAGACCGACATGCTCAAGATGGTCCGGGATGTGGCCGAGATGGCCAACATCATTTCCGTGCGCCAAAAAAAGCAGCTCGGCCTTGGCCATGCCGTTCTGTGCGCCCGCGAGGTCTGCAAGAACGATCCGTTTGCCGTTATGGTCGGCGACGACCTCATGTTCAGCATGGAGCCCGGCATCAAGCAGCTGATCAATGTGGCCATGAGCGAACATACGGCCGTGATCGGCGTCATGGAAGTGCCGCCGGATATGGTTTCGCATTATGGCATCATCGACGGCGAGGAGTTCGCTCCGGGCCTGTACCGGGTGCGCAACTTGGTGGAAAAGCCCAAGGCCAACGAGGCGCCCTCGCGTCTGGCCATTGTCGGCCGTTACGTGCTGTTCCCGGACATCTTCTACCATCTCGAAAAGGTCGTGCCCGGGCATGGCGGGGAAATCCAGCTCACCGACGCCTTGAAGGGCTTGGCCGGCAACAACAGCCTGCTGGCCGTCAAGATCCAGGGCCAGCGCTTCGACGCCGGCGACTGGGTGGATTACCTCACGGCCAATATCTATTTCGCACTGCACGACGAAGCCCTGCGGGACTCCCTGGTGCCGCGCCTGCGGGAACTGTTGCCCTTCGGGGGTAAATAGGCGCTCCGCCCGGGCCACGTCGCGCCCTGACGCCGTTTTCGCCCGGGGGGAGCGCCTCCCGGGCGTTTTTATTTCCACGCATGGACCGCACCATCCTTTCCGTCGCTCTGGCCTCGCCACCCTTTTCCATCCTGTCCTATGCCGTGCCCGACTGTTTCACGGCCGAGGAGTTCCCGCCGGGTGTGCGGGTCCTTGTGCCCATGGCCGGCGGCTTGCGGGTCGGGGTCGTCTGGGCGGTTGGTGGCGCGCCGCCGCCGGGCGTGACCGTACGCCCGGTGCTGTGGCCCCTGGAGCGCGAGCCGTTGTGCGATGCGCCCTATCTCGACCTGGTCCGCAATCTGGCCGCGCGCCATTTGTCCCCGCCGGGTCGCATCCTGGGGGCGCTGCTCCCCCGGGGACTGCGCAGCGCCGCCTTTTCCTTCCGTTGCGACGTGGCCGGATTGCCGCGCCGCCTGACCGCCCGGGGACTGGCCCGGCGTGCGCCCGAGGAGCTGGCCGATCTGGTCGCCGCCTGGCGCCAAGGGACCATGCGCTGCCAGGCCGAGGCGGACCAGACTGATCCCTTGTGCCGGCTGGCCGCCGATCCGCCGTGGCCGGTGCGGCCGGGGGCGGCCCGGCAACTGGCCGTCCTCGACCTGCTGTGCGACCGGGGGCCCATGCCGTTGTCCGAACTGCGCCAGCGCCTGGGCGCCGGCGCTTTGCCCATCCTGCGCCGGCTGGTCGCAATGGAGCTCGTGGCCCTGGACAACGGCGCGCCCGACCAGGCCGCTCCCGAAGCCGTGCCGGAGCATTCTGCGGCGCTTGCCGTCCCCCCCCTGACCGAGGACCAGGCCGTTGCCTTGGCTGCCCTGGCGCCGGTCCTCGACGCACCGGACGGCGCGGCCCGGCTGGTGTATGGCGTGACCGGCAGCGGCAAGACCCGGCTGTATCTGGAGCTGGCGCGTCTGGCCCTGGAGCGCGGCCGCCGGGTGTTGCTTTTGGCCCCGGAAGTCGCCCTGGCCGCCCGGCTGCACCAGGCGGCGTGCCAGGCCTTTCCGGACGTGCCGGCGCTTTTTTACCACGGCTACCAGCCGCCGGCTGTCCGGGAGGCGGCTTTTCGGAGCATGGCCCGGGCCGAGGCCCCGGCCATTGTCGCGGGCACGCGTTCGGCCTTGTTGTTGCCGTTGCGCGATCCGGGACTGATCATTCTCGACGAAGAGCATGACAGCGCCTTCAAGCAGGAAGATCGGCTGCCGTACCAGGCCAAGGAAGTGGCGTTTTTCCGGGCCCGGCAATCCGGAGCGCTCCTCGTGCTGGGGTCGGCCACCCCGGACGTCAAGACCTTCCAGGCGGCGCGCACGGGCCAGGTGCCCATGGTCAGCCTTCCGCATCGGGTGGGCGGTGGCGGCATGCCGACCATCGAACTGTTGGACATGCGCGGCTTGGCCAAGCTGACGTCCGTGGCTGGGCAGCGTGAAACCGGCGACCGGTTGGGCGTCCTGACCGAACAGGCCAGCGCGGCCCTGGCCGAGACCGTGGCCGCCGGCGACCAGGCCATGATCCTGCTCAACCGCCGGGGCTATGCGCCGATGCTCTATTGCCTGGACTGCGAAAATCCGGTGCGCTGCCCGGAATGCGAACTGTCGCTGACCTTCCACAAGGATCGGGAGCGCCTCGTGTGCCACTATTGCGGCTACACTCGGCCCCATCCCGCGCCGTGTCCGACCTGCGGCGGCACGAATTTCCTGCCCATGGGCGTGGGTGCGGAGCTTTTGGAGGAGCAATTATCCGGGGTGCTGCCGGCCGGGACCACGGTCTTGCGCCTGGACCGGGACGTGGCCCGGCGTCCCGAGCGGGCCGAGGCCATTTTGGCCGATTTTGCCGCCGGACGCGGCCAGGTGTTGGTCGGCACCCAGATGCTTTCCAAGGGCCATCATTTCCCGGAAGTGACCCTGGTGGTGGCGGCCGATGCCGACCTTGGGCGCAATCTGCCCGATTACCGGGCCTCGGAGCGGACGTTTCAGCTTCTGACCCAGGTGGCTGGTCGGGCCGGGCGCGGCGAACGGCCCGGGCGGGTGCTCATCCAGACCCGAACCCCGGGTGACCCCTTTTTCCAGCACGTGATTACCGGGGATTTTGAGGGATTTTTCGAACAGGAACTTTCCCGGCGCCGGCGGTTGTGCTATCCCCCGTTTACCCGTTTGGCCTTGGTACGGTTGAGCTTTGCCCGCGAAGTCGAAACCGGACCGGAACGTGTGGCCGTGGCGGGCGAGGCCATGCGCCGGGTCGCCGCGACCTTGGGCGTACGGGTGCTCGGGCCGGCTCCGGCGCCTTTGGCGCTTTTGGCCGGCCGGCGGCGGTTTCATTGTCTGCTCAAGGCCCCGGACTGGCCAGCGGCGCGGCAGGTGTTCGCCGCTGCCCGCGAGGCCCTGGGCAAGACGGGCGATGTGCGGCTGACCCTGGATCTGGACCCGGTCGATATGTTGTAAAGCAGGAAAACCGTAGGCAGGAGGTGGTATGGGGGGGGCGTTTCACAATGACGATACCGTGCTGCTGGCCCAGGTGGAAAAGGTGCTTGCGGCCCGGCGTCGCGCTGGTCTGGAAGGGCTGGTCGGCGGGCTGGCCGCAGTCATGGTCACCACCGCGCCCGAGGATCTGCTCCCGGCCGCAAAGGAACTGGTCGGCACGACGGCCCTTGCCCAGGTCGCGGCCTTTGCGACCGACACCGCGACCAGCCTGGTGTTGCGCGACGGATTCGGGGCCGATTTCCTCCTCCAGGCCCGCCAGGGCGGCGACAATCCCTTCACGCCCTACAACCACGGCGTCAAGACGCCGCCGGTCGTGGCCGGTCGGCTCGAAACCTTCGTCTACACCTGCCATGACCTCGACCGCTATGTGGCAGTGCAAAAACAGCGCGGCGTGACCTTCCTGACCGCCGCGCCCATTGTCACCGACACCTACGCCTTTATCCAGACCGCGCCTTCGGTCCACACCGGCAACAGTCTGGGTTTTATCGAGTGGAAGGGCGCGCCGGGTCGTTTCGACCACAGCGTGACCCGCCCCCTGGAGATAGTGGTGCCAACGCCGGCCGATCCCTGGCGGGCCCATATCCGGGGCCTTGATCACGTGGCGACCCGGGTGCGGGCCCGTCAACGCGATGCGGCTATTTTGGAGTTCCTGGCCCTGACCAACTACCGGTTCGCCTTTGCCGTGTATGTGGACGCCCTCAATTCCATCACCAATGTGGCCCGGTTGGCCGACGGCGAATATGCCCAGGTCTTCACCTCGGGCATCAGTCCCTCGGACAGCGACGATCCGGCCCAAATCGGCCCCACCGAGCGTTTCATCCGCAATTACGGTCTGCGTCCCCATCATCTGGCTTTCAATGTGACCCGCATTGAGGAGGTCGTGGCCGGGCTTGGCCAAGCCGGTTTGGGGTTTCTATCGGAACTGGTGGGCTCACGCGAAGAAGGGCTCAAACAGATTTTTTCCGTGATGTCGCCGTATACCTATCTGGTCAACGAGTACATTCAACGCTATGATGGCTTTGACGGTTTTTTTACCAAATCCAATGTGACGCGGCTGACCAAGGCCACGGAACAGCAATAGGCCGGGAGGCCGCTGGTGGACCGGAAACACAGTACAGCGCCGCTCACAGAGCCACAGCTAAGCAACAGCATGCGGCAATTGAAAAGCCGGTTGATGTTGTTCGAGCCTGTGAAAATTGTCCTGGCATATACACTGATTGGCCTGTTGTGGATTTCCATCTCCGACTCATTGGTGGTTTCCAGCTTCCCGGATTCCCCGGACTCGTTGTTCCGCGTGTCCATGCTCAAGGGATTTGCTTTTGTCCTGGTAACGGCGCTCTGTCTGTATTTGTTGCTGCGCCACCATCTCGCTTTGTATCATCGCCAGGAACAGGCCCTGCGCGAAAGCCAGGAGCATTACCGCCTGGTGGTCGAAAGCGCGCCCGAGGCCCTTTTTGTGCATGATGCGGCCGGCCGATTCGTCTACGCCAATGTCGCGGCCCTGCGCCTGTTCGGGGTCGAGAGCCTGGAGCGACTCAACGGACGGCCTGTTCTTGATTATGTGGCCGAGACCTCCCGGAGCACGGTCGAACGGCGCATGCGCCGGGTCCTGGAGGAATCCCAACCGGTGGAACTGTGCTCCCAGCAGTATATACGTGGCAACGGCACGCTCATGGACGTGGAAGGGGCGGCGGTACCGTTTGTCGTGGGCGGACGTCCCGGCTCCCTGGTTTTTTTACGTGACATCTCCGCGCAATTGGAAGCGGAACGCTCCTTGCGGGAAAGCGAGGCCAAGTACCGGTTGCTGGCCGACAATGCCCATGACCTCATCTTTACCCTCGATCCGGAATTTCGACTGACCTATATCAGTCCGTCGGTGCAGAAACTCCGGGGCCTGTCCGTGGAGCGGGCCATGCGGGAGTCCTTGCCGGAGATCATGACCCCCGAATCCTATGCCAAGGTTCAGGCCGCCGTGGCCGCGCATCCGGATGTGGCCGAGGATATCGGCTCGGTGGAGCGCCTCGAATTGGAGTTGTACCGGCACAATGGCTCCACGGTCTGGGTGGAAACCGTTGTGCGGCCCATGTTTGATGCTGCGGAACATTTCTTGGGCTATGTCGGCGTGTCCCGCGACATTACCGAGCGGCGCAAGGCCGAGGAGGAGCGTAACCGTTCCCGGGAATTTTTGGCCCGTATTCTGTCAACCATCCCTGATCCGGTGTTCGTCAAGGATGCCGAGCACCGCTTCGTCCTGGTCAACGAGGCCTTGTGCCAAATGCTCGGCCACACGAGCGAAGAGATTCAGGGCAAGTTGGATATCGATTTCGTGCCCCAGGAAGAGGCGGAGTTGTTTTTGGAGAGGGACCGGTTTGTTCTGGAAACCGGCCAGGAAGACATCACCGCGGAGCCCTTTACCGACAGCCAGGGCAACCCGCATGTGCTTGTCACCAAAAAGGGGCTTTTCGTCGATACCGTGGGAGAACGCTTCATTGTCGGGGTGATCCGGGACGTGACCGAGAGCAAAAGCAAGGAGGTGCAGTTGCGCAATTCCTTGCTCGAAAAGGAAGTCCTGCTCAAGGAAGTGCACCACCGGGTCAAAAACAATCTGCAGATCATTTCCAGTCTGTTGTTTCTCCAGAAGGACGGCATCGAAGACCCGGCGATTCAGGAACTGTTCGACGAGAGTCGCAACCGCATCGCGTCCATGGCCCTGGTTCACGAGGAACTGTATCGGTCCGGGGATCTGGGCCGGGTCGATGTGAAGGAATACCTGGAGCGGCTGGCTCCGCGGGTGATCCAGACCCTGCGCGGGAACAAGCGCCTGGATATCGTCCTCGATCTTACCGACTGTCACTTGCCGGTGGACAAGGCCATCCCGTTTGGGCTGATCGTCAACGAACTGCTGACCAATGCCATCAAGCACGGTTTTGACGGCCGCAAGACCGGCGAAATCCGCCTGGCCGTGGCGGTCTCGGACGCTTTTGTCCGGGCCGAGGTCGCCGATGACGGCGTGGCGCTGCCCGAGGGATTTCATCCGGAAGCGTGCAAGACCTTGGGCATGCAGCTTGTGGTGCAGCTCACGCGGCAACTGCGCGGCGCCTTGACCTTCGGTTCGGGCCAGGGGACCGTGTTTCGGCTGTCGTTTCCCCTGGCCGACGCGGCCGAAGCCGATCAGCCCCACCCCTAAGAAGCCGGGCTCCGCTCCTCCCTCCGGCCACGCCGGCAGGGTGTACTTCCCGCCTTTTTTACGATCGCTCCGTTCGCTTTTCCGTTTCGCTGTCGCAGGTCATGGCCTGCCAGAGACGCGTGGCGGCATCGGGAACGCCCGTATCGGCCAGTAGGCGTGCCTTGTCGGCCAGATCATGGGCCAGCACGTACCGGGACAGCGAGGCCAGTTCCTTCAATCGTTCCCGATGCTTGCCCATGAGTTTGATCTGATTGGCGTGGCTGTTGGCGATCTGCTCCGGGCGCTGCGGGACCAGAATGGCCGAAGGACGGGCATGGCCCACGGCCAGATGGCCTTGGTACACGGCCGGCCGGCCGGAGAGGCAAAGACGCAGGTCGTGATCCAGGTCGTCGTACTGGGACGGGGAAAAGCGGATGTCGAACCCGCCGCCGCCAAGCAGCCGGTCCGTGCGGAACAGATGGCAGCAGCCCATGACCGAAAGACATGGCCGCAGGTGGGCAAATCCCCCCAGATCAAAGGTCTCGGCATGCAGATCGCTGAGCTTTGGTCCGGCTTCGGGACCGTCTTCGGCGGCGGGTGGCAACAGGGTGGCGCCCACGCCCTGGGCAATGGCCGGATTGGCCGCGTCGGCGATCCGACAGCCCCAGACGCCGGCCTCGGGATAGGTTTCCACGGCCGCGCCCAGGCGTGACAGCCAATCCTCGGGAAGCCTCACGTCGTCGTCGAGAAAGACCGTGAACAGGGCTTGCCTGACGGCGGGCGCGGCGGCCATGAGCCAGTTTCGGGCGGCCGGGGCGCCGATATTAATCGGCAGGGATATGACTTGTAGCCGATGCGCACCGACTCGGTCGCGCCAACCGGCCAGTACGGCCGGGGTGGCGTCGCGGGAGGCATTGTCGAGCACCGTGACCGTGGCGCCGCCCAGGTCCGAGGCGAAAACGCCGGCCAGAGTCCGATCGAGATCTTGCGCCTTGTTGTACGTAAACAGGCAGATGGCCACCTGTCCGGGCAGGGCGGCACGGGCCGTGTCCCGGCCACGGATCAGATCGAACAGGGCCAGGGTGGCCGAGGCCTGCCAGGGATGCCGGTGGACGATACCGCGCAGGTGCGCGATGGCCTGTTCGGTGGCGCCGGCCTGCCAGGCGGCCAGACCCAGGCGAAACAGCCCGGCGGGCCAGGGCGCCAGGCGCTCGGCCGTTTCATAGTGGTCCAGGGCCCTGTCGGGCCGGCCGGCCAGCAGTTCCAGGTCGGCGGTCAGCTTGGCGGCCAGGGAGGGAAGCCCAGGGGGCAGGGCGGCCGCGATCAGGGACTTGCCCCAGGCAAACACCCGATCGATGACGGCTTGGCGCAAGGCCACGTGCAACCAGAACAGCCGATGGCGGCCGGTGCGGCATTCGGTTTCGAGATAGGCGCGCAGGTGTTCCCGGTCGCCGGTGGCCGCCAGTTGCCGGTAGGCGTCGACCTGGTCGGGAAGGGTGAAGGCGCGGACAACGCGTGTCAGCAGGGCGGCGAATTCCGGGTGCGGGCGAAGCCCCGGCGATTGGCGGTCCGTGGCGGCCGCAAGGAGCGCCGCGGCCGTGGGTCCGTGCAGGCTATCCTCCTCCAGGGCCGCCGCCAGCAGCAAGCCGGGGAGTTCGGCCAGGCCCGGTCCCAGGCCAGGCCCGGCCTGCCTGGCCAAGGCAGCGGTTTGGACCAGATGTTCGCGACCAAGGGTGCCGGCCAGGAGCCGGTCGGCCAGCGCCGGCGGGATGGTCGGGAAGGTGTCCCGGTCCTCATGATCGGTCATGACGCGCCTCGTTGGGTGGCGGCTTGCCATACCTGCCGGTACAACACGGCCCGGGCGGAAAGCAGATGCTCCCGGGAGACGGCTTCCCAGGCTTGGTGGGCGAGGCGCTTGCGCAGGGCCGGGTCCCGGACGAGCCGCTCCACGGCCTGACACCAGTCCTTGGGGTCGGGTCCGACCAGCAGGCCGGTGCGCTCCTGTTCCACCACACCCTGGTACGGTGGGAGATCCGCGAACACGCCGGCCAGGCCGCAGGCGGCGTATTCCATCCACTTGATGGGGCTTTTGGCCCGGTTGAAGACCGTGTCGGCCAGGGGCGCCAGACCGATGGCCAGGCCCAGGCGCGGCAGGCGCGCGGCATAGGCGCCGTAGTCCTGGCTGAAGGGGAGTACGGTGGACCCGGGAAACAGACCCTTTTCGGGCGGACAGCCGAAAAACACCCAACGGGCCGACTGGCCGAGTCGGCTGGCCAGTCGGGAAAGCGCCGCTTCCAAGGGGGCCAGATCGTCGCGGTGGGAGGGCGTTGCGGCCAGTCCCACGGCCGCGACCGGCCGGTCCGGTGGCGGGGTGGGGGGCCAGAGCGCATCGGGCAGGCCATTGGGCACCACCCGGACGTGTCGCGCGCCCTGGGCCTCGAATACCGCGGCCAGGGCCTGGGTGCTGACCGTGACGCAGGCGGCTTGGCGGACCGTCTCCAGGATAAGGGGCAGGCGGCGTGGCATCTCCGGGGCAAAGGCGTGGCTTGCCGGCAGGTGCGTCCAATCGTCGTCGGTGTCGTAGACCACGGGTTTGCCGGAGGCTAGGATGGTTCGCAGCAGGGGCGCGGTGTCGGGATACGGAAAAAGGCGCTGGATGAGCACGAGATCGGCCGCGTCCAGGATGTCCTCACGCAGGCGGTGTCCCGCGTCGCAGGGCACCGCTCCCCAGAGCAGCCGCACGGCGTCGCCCAAGGCCCGGATCGGTTCCAGGATGCGCAGCCGGGCGCAGGCGTGGGCCGGATCTTCGAAACTGTAGCAGGCAATGGTCAGCACGGGCACTCCGGCCGGCTCAGGGAGGTTTCCGGGGCCACGACGCGCGCCATGGCCCCGGGTATCGGCTTAGGCGCCGAGCGCCTTGGGACGTTTGCTTTTGGCCAGGAACTGGATTTCCGCCCGGGCCGTGTTCTTGTCCGGCGAGGTCACGGTGATGTGGACCGGTTCGTGGAAGTATTCCGCCGCGCCGCTCAGGATGCCTTCGAAATATTCCGCGTAGGCGCGCCGGGAATGATAGGTCATGATGAGCCGGTCACCCTGGTCTTCGTACGTGAAGTGAGGGGGCATGAGACCCGGCATGTCCTTGGTCAGTCGGGCATGGGTCTCGTTCATGGTCAGGTAGAATTCCTTGAGGGTATCGCCTTTGAAGTAGCGCGGATAGAGGTGGCGGAAGCCTTTGATGGTGTAGTGGCCGAGATTGAGGAACACGTCGCGTTGCGATTTGCCGGTTTTGGCGGCTACGATTTCGGCCATCTGGCGCAGGACCTGATCCGGATAGTTCTGGGTGGGCAGGAAGGTGGGATGGCCCATGGTCTCCTGCATGTGATCGTAGACCTGCTCGCCGTACTGATCCCGGATGAATTCCTGGGTGAGCTTGGGTAGGATGCCCTTCATGCGGCCTTCGGATTCGCGGAGCCGAATATTTTTTTCGTCCCGCGCGGCAAAGGTGCTGGCCAAGGCGAGCAGGGACTGGGCCAGTTCGGCCAATTCCCGGGTGGCCTGGGCGGTTTGGGAGGCGCCTTCGTCGGCCTCGGAGGCGACCGAGGCAATGACCTCGATATTGCGGTTGATCTCCTCGGCGGCGGCGGATTGCTGTTCGGCCGCCGTGGCAATCTGGGCCACCTGTCCGGTCACTTCCCGGATGCGGTCCATGATTTGGTCCAGGGCCTGTCCGGCCTTGTCCGTGGCCTCGGTACTTGCGGTCACCCGGGTCTCGGTCTCGTGCATGGAACCCACGGCATGGCGGGAACCGTCCTGGATCTCGTGGATGGCCTTTTCCACTTCCTTGGTGGCGGTCATGGTCTTTTCGGCCAGTTTACGCACCTCGTCGGCCACCACGGCAAAGCCGCGTCCGGCTTCGCCGGCCCGGGCCGCCTCGATGGCTGCATTGAGTGCCAAGAGGTTGGTCTGGTCGGCGATGTCGTTGATCACGCCGATGATCCGGCCGATTTCGGCCGCCTGCCCGTCCAGGGCGGTCAGGACCTGGCCGAGTTTGCCGGTGGCGGTCGCCACGGCCTTGATGCCGGTGATGGCTTCGCGGATCTGGCTGGCGCCGGTTTCGGCGGCCTGGTTGGCGGCATCGGCCGCTTCGGAGGTCTTGGAGGCGTTTTGAGCCACTTCCAGGACCGTGGCGGTCATTTCCTCCATGGAAGTGGCCACGGAGTCGGATTGTTCTTTTTGCTGCTTGGCGCCGCGGGCCTGCTCATCGGAGGAGGCGGACAGCTCTTCCGAGGCCGAGGCCACACGCTGGGACAATTCGTTGATCTCGCCGCCGAGATCGCGCAATTCCGCCTGGGCCTGTTCGGTTTTCTGTTGTTGCGCGCGCAGTTCGCTCAAATCGGTGAGGGTGACCACGGCGCCGAGCAGATCCCCGCGCAGGCCCTTGAAGCAGCGCACTGAAAAAAAACAGGAAATATGTTTTCCGTTCCAGAAGACGAGGTCGCGCTCGGCATGGATGCTGCTTTCTTCGCGCAGGGCCTTTTCCGTCAGCGACGCTCCATCCTTGTTGTAGACGGCCTGGCTGACGGTCTTGCCCACGACGTCGCTTTCCGTTTTGCCGAGCATCTCACAAAAGGAGTGGCTGGTTTGGGTGATGCGGCCGGCGGTGTTGCAGATGAAAAACGGCGTGCCCACGGCCAGGATGGCGCTACGGTAGTATTCCCGGCGGCGCATGTTGAATTCCAGGGCCTCGCTGGCCTGGGCGGCCAAGGGGCCGAGGGATTTCCAGGTCAGAACGTCTTCCAGGAGAAAGGCGCGGTGGTCCGTGTTCATCCGGACGAGGTCGTCGTGGAGACGCCGTAGCGGGGCGTCCATGCGCCGGGCGGCAAGCCAGGTGCCAAGCGCTCCGACCAGCCCCAGGGCAATGGCGAGGATGAGGTTGCCGACAAGGCAGGAGATGATGATCAGGATGCTGAGGACGATGCCGCACACGAGGCACATCTTGCCGGGTGCGTGCGCGAATTGGCGACCGTTCATGAAGGCTCCTGGTACGAAGATATTTGCGGTATCCAAAACCATAACCGAAAGATCGTCAAGAGACAGGGGCCCGGTTTTTTCTTGCCGGGCGGACGGATGCCACTGTGCGATCAGGTGCGCTGCATGCCCGTCGCATCGTTGTCACAATACCGATCGGGCAGCATGCCTTCGCGGTGACGGCAGTTACGGTGCGACGGTCTCCAGGCGGGCCGGGCAACGGCCGGTGAAGCGGAAAGGCGTGAAAAGCGCCTTATGGAGGGCGTCCAGGCCGACCGGTGTTTCGCCGTACAGGGCCAGGCGCACCGGCGCCTTGGGCAGGACGGGCAGATCGTAGGGAGACTCGGCCGCCACCAGCACCAGCCGGTCGGGCGCGGTCTTGGCCAGGGCCTCGGCTAGGCGAATTTGTCCGGGTTGGCGGCCCGCATTGGTCGACAGGAAAACGACATGGCGGGCGGAGGCGGCCTTGGCGGCCAGATCCTGGATGGTCTCGGGGTCGGGATCGGCCGGGGCAAAGACCGTGGTCACGCCGGGCCATTGGGCAAGGGCGGCTTCGGCCGGCTTGTCCAGGGTCTCGCGGCCGGATTTCGGGCGCACGAGCACGGTGTCGGTTTGGGCCGGCAAGGGGAGAAGGCGTTTGTCCAGGTTCAGGGCGGTCAGGCTGCGCTGGGCAATGCGGCGGGCCACTTCCAGGTGGGCGGCCGTTCCCACCCGGCGGTCGAGGTTGGCGACGGGCGTGGCCAGCCGGGAGGCGTCCAGCAGGCCGAAACGTTCCTTGAGCCGCAGCACCCGGGTCACGGCCGCGTCAAGCCGGGCCAGGGGCACACGCTCCTGGCGCACGGCCTCGACCACCCGGTCCATGGCTTCCAGCCGCTCGGCAAGGGACCGTCCGGCATCGGCGCCGATCAACAGCACGTCGGCGCCGGCGGCCAGGGCCATCACGGCCGCCTCGGCCGTGCCGTAGCGGTTGGCCACCGCCCCCATGCCCAGGGAGTCGGAAAAAATCACACCGTCGAAGCCGAGACGTCCGCGCAGGATGCCGTGCAGAATGCGGGGGGAGAGCGTGGCCGGAAGGTCGTTGGCGGTCAGGCCCGGGATGAGGACATGGGCGGTCATGACCGCTGGCGCCTTGGCCGCGAAGGCCGCCCGGAAAGGCGGAAAATCAACCTTGCCCAGGGTGGCCGCGTCGTGGGTGACCACGGGCAGACCGACATGGGAATCCACGTTGGTGTCGCCGTGGCCGGGAAAATGCTTGGGTGTGCAGATGATGCCGGCGGCGCCGTAGCCGGCGGTGGCGGCGGCGGTCAGCCGGGCCACCAGGGCCGGGTCCGAACCGAAGGAGCGGATGCCGATCACCGGATTGGCCGGATTGATGTTGACGTCGGCCACCGGGGCGAAGTCCACGTTGATGCCAAGGGTCGTGAGTTCCTGGCCGGTGATGGTGGCGGCCAGCCGGACCAGATCGGCCCGACCCGTGGCCGCCTGGGCCATCTGACTCGGGAAAAGCGTCACCCCTTGGCGCAGCCGGGCCACGGGTCCGCCTTCCTGGTCCACGCCAACGAGCAGCCCGAGGCCCCGGGATGTTTTTGCCGCCTGGGCCTGGAGGTCGCTCGTGAGTTTGGCCACTTGCCCCGGCGACTCGATGTTGCCGGGCAGGGAATAGAGGATGAACCCGCCCACATGGCGGTCCCGGATAAGCTCTACCAGATCGTCGGACAGCTTGGGGCCCTGGAACCAGACCATGAAAAGCTGGCCGACCTTTTCTTCCAGGGTCATGGCTGTTGCCAACGTGTCGACGCGGGAAGCGGCCGGAGCTTGGGTGACTACGGTAAGGGCGAGCAATACCAGGAAAAAACTGACGCGGCGGAACAACAGGGAAACGGGCATGGAGGACTCCGGAGCGGTTAGGTGTCGGGTGTATTGCGCTTGTCGGCGTACATGGAGGCGTCGGCTTGTCGGATCAGGCTGTCAATGGTTTGTCCGGGCTCGTAGCGGGCCAAGCCGATGGCCACGGACAGACCGGGCAGGCCGCACAGGCCGAGACCGGCCACGGCCTCGGTCACGGCGGCGCGGATGCGTTCGGCCATGGCCACGGCTTGATCCGGGTCGGTGTCAGGCAAAAGCAGGACGAATTCATCGCCGCCGAGTCGGGCCAGCAGGTCGTAGGCTCGGATTTGATCGGCCATGGTCCGGGCCACGGTGGCAAGCACTGCGTCGCCAACGGCGTGACCGAAGGTGTCGTTGACGGCCTTGAAGCGGTCCAGGTCGCAAAAGAGCATGGTCAGGGGCGCGCCTTTGCGCGCGGCCATGGCCAGCAGCGGCGGGCCATGCCGGGTCAGATAGGCCCGGTTGGGAATGCCGGTCAGTTCGTCGGATTCCCGCTGGCGGGTGAGCACCTCGTGGATCCGGACGTGCTGGAGGTCGCCGGCAAAAATTTCACAGAAATGTTCGAGAAAATCAGTTCCCTTGTCCGGCGCATAGCGGCTGGGATCAGGGTCGGCCAGGACCAGGGCGCCTAAAATCCGGTTCGGTCGGTATTTGTCCGCCAGGGGGCTGATACAGCAGGAACCGCCGGCCAAGTGCGGCCAGGCGGTCCAAGGCTCCGGGCCGAAAAAAAAGGCCGGTTCGGGCAAGGCCGTCAGCGTGCCCATATACAAGGATTGCGGGGCATCCCGATGCGGCAGGTTGTCCAGGGCCGCGCCCAGGGCGGCCCGCGCCGGCCGCAGATGGGCTAAGGCGCCGTCCGAACCGAAATCCTCCCGGCACAGCAGGCAGGCCAGGGCGGGCACCTCCATGGCGTGGCCGAGCCTGACCATGACCTCGGGCAGTTCGGCCAGGCTGCGCAGTCCCCGGGACAGGGTCAGAGCCGAGCGGAATGTCGTGAAGGCCTGGATGTTGGCGCGGAAAATACCTTGCAACCGGTCGCGCTGCTGGCACAAACGTCGCACCCGGTCGCGCAGGCGGACCGCCTCGGCGGCGTAGAGCCGGTTCTGGTCGGCCAGGTCGGCGCGTTCCCGGGCCAAAGCGTCCAGGGCCTGCTCCACATCCTCCACCAGACGGCACAGCTCGGGCTGTTTGCCGTCCGGCAGGAAGCGGGCCAGTTTGCGCACCCTGGCGGTGAAACCACTGTCATCGAAATGGCATGTCATGGCGGATGGTTGGCCGGGCAAGCCTGTCGGTTGTTCTTGAGGTCCGATAGCATCTTCAAGCCCGGCCAACAAGCCGTGGCGTGGTTGGAAAAACGCTTTGGCCGTCAGGAAGTTCCTGGTATGGAGCGGCTATGCGCTTGCTCGTGCAAAACCTGACGCGGCTGGGCGATCTGCTCCAGTCCCAGCCGGCCCTGGCGGAACTGGCCGCGGCCGGGCATACGATCGCCTTGGCGTGCCTGGAAAATTTTGCCGGGGCGGCCAGGCTCCTGCCCGAGGTCGGCCAGGTTTTCCCCTTGCCCGGGGCGCAGCTGCTGGCCGGGCTGGACCGGGACTGGCACGGCGCGTTGGCCCGCGTAAGCTGCTTCACCGATAAGATCGTCCGGGAATTCGCGCCCGAGGCCGTGGTCAACCTCACGTCCAGCGTGGCGGCGAGGCTTTTGGCCAAGCGGCTGTGCGGCGAAGCCGTGCAAGGCTTTGGGCTGGACGCCTTGGGTTTTCGCCAGGAAACCACGCCCTGGGCGGTGTTTCTGGAAGCCTCTTCGGCCAACCGGGGGGTGTCGCCGTTTAATATCGTCGATTTGTTCCGCAAGGCGGCCGGGGTGGGCAATGGCCCGGGGCGCTTTGCTCTGGTCCGGCCCGGACAGGCGGCCCTGGACCAGGCTCGGGACGGTTTTTGGACCCAGGTGGCCGGAGCCGCGGGCTTTGTGGGTCTGCAACTCGGGGCCAGCGCCGCGATCCGGCAGTGGCCGGTGGCCTCCTTTGCCTGGCTGGGGGACTGGTTGTGGCGCACCCGGCGTCTGGCGCCGGTCCTGCTCGGCGGGCCGGGCGAGACCGGCTTGGCGGAGCAGTACCGGAGCGCGGCCAGGGAGCCGTTCGTGGATCTGGTCGGCCGTACCGGACTGTCGGAACTGGCCGCGGCCGTGGCCAACCTGGAATTGCTCGTTACCAACGACACCGGCACCCTGCATCTGGCCGCCGGCCTGGATGTGCCGTCGGTGGCCCTTTTTTTCGCCACGGCCCAACCCTTTGACACCGGCCCCTACCGGCCGGGCTGTCTGTGCCTGGAACCGGACCTGGATTGCCATCCCTGTCCGTTTCGCGTGCCGTGCCCCCGCGAAAACGCTTGCCTTCGGGCCATTGCCCGGGAAACCGTGGCCGCGGCGGTGGCGGATTTCTGCGACACGGGTACCTTTCGATCCCGGGCCTATCCCGGGGCACGGGCCTGGCTGTCGGTCTTTGACGCGGCCGGGTTCATGGATTTGCGCTCCCTGTCCGGCCACGACCGGGAGCCCCGGGCGGTTTGGCTGCGTCTGCAACGCCAGGTGCTGCGTCGGTTCCTTGACGGTGACGACTTGCTGGCGGTGTCCGCTTCCGGTGAAGCCGCGCCCGAGGCCTTGCGGGACGCCCTGACCACGAGTCTTGGCCAGTCGGCCGATCTGCTGCGTCTGCTGACCGGCCAAGCGGCCTTGCTGGCCCGGTCGCCGGCCATGAAAGGCCGGTTTTTAGCCACCTGGGACCGCCTACAACGCCTGTGGCTCGCTTCGCCGCATTTGGCCGTCCTGGGCCATCTCTGGCTGCGCCAAGCCCAGGACCCCGGCCGCGATCTGTCTGCGCTTCTGGCCCGTATCGACCGCTATGCCGGTTGTGTCGCGGCCTTCTCCCGCCTGCTTGACCACGCCTGAACGCTCTTCCTGGTCTGGATGTTGCAAGATGGGGGCGGGAGCTGGAAATCCTTTCCCCCCGAGACCATCTCAGATGGAGGCGCGCGATGATCAGCGTGGACGGCCGGTCGACCGGCATGGAAGTCAAGCAGTTCCAGAATCTCGAAGAGATCCTGACGACGATCGTGGACGGGGGCGAACTGGAAGGTCGCGTCGTCACCGATGTCTTCGTCAACCATGAACAATTTTCGGAAATCTACCCCCACCAGGCCGAGGACATCGATGCCGCGGATATCGAATCCGTGGAGATCAAAAGCGTTCCTCGGGCGACAATGGCCCTCGAGATCACTCTGGAGCTCGACAAGGTGGTGCGGCTCATGGAGCACGGGTCCCGTCGGGTGGCCGAGCTGTTCCGTCAGGCCGATGACGCCGAGGCCCTGGAGGTCTACCAGGACCTTATCGATGTCACCCGGGATTTCCTGAACATGATCGGCGTGTTGCGCCATGATGTGCAGCTGGCCGACGACAAGGCTTTTGAAGCGGCCAGCGAGGAAGTGTCCAACCTCTTTTCCGAGATGACGGAAGTGCTGGAGAACGAGGACTGGATTTTGTTGGCCGATCTGCTCGAATACGAATTCATCCCGGCCATGAACCGCTGGAAGACCGTCATCGCTGTCCTGCGCGACAATTTCCGGGACACAGCCAAGGAATAACGCCATGTCCGACAAGCTTGACCTGCTCGAACAGGCCCTGGCCACGGGAGAACGCGAACTGCATTGCCTTCTCGCCGGCGAGATCGAAGAAGCCGAGATATTGGCCAAGGAACGCGGGCAGTTGCTGGAAATGGCCTGGGGCGAAACCGATCCGGAATCCGTGGGATTGCTTCGGGACAAGCTGCTCAAGCTCAAGAGCCTGCAGGGGCAGCTGACGACCGAGGCCAGGCGCCTGCACGCCGAACTCAAGAGCGATTTGCAGCGGGCCAAGCAGGAAAATCAGCGTCTTTCCGGCTACCGTTCCACCGTGCGACCCAATCCGGCCGTCAGCCGCTATCTCGACAAAGCCGGTTGATCCGCCACCGCGTTGTCTGTCTGTTCAGCCGGGCCTTCGGGTCCGGCTTTTTTTATGCAACGTCCCGGCGTTCAAAGAATCTCGCGATTTCGCCGCATGGCTTTTCAGCGGATGGAGTGCTTGGCCACGGAGGCGCCAGACCCTCCGAACGCCTTTCTTGCCGGATGGAAAAAGGCGCAATCCCCGGACGGGCCGGGAATTGCGCCTTGACTTCGAAAGGGGACCGGATCAGCCGAGCTTGGCCGCCACGGCCGCGCCGATGGTGCGACCCATCTCCACGCAGGCCGCAAGCTGCTCGTGCTTGGGCACGTAGAGCAGCCGCATCGGTTCGGCGGGCAAGGTCATGCCCATGCCGGTCAGCCATTCGGCGATGACCTTGGGCGCCTCGCCGCTCCAGCCGTAGGAGCCGAAGGCACCGCCGATCTTGTCCTTGGGTTTGAGGCCCTTCATGTAGGTCAGCATGTCCGCCACCTTGGGCATGATGCCGTTGTTGTGGGTGGGCGAACCCACCAGCACGGCGGCGGCGTCCCAGACCTCCTCCATGACGTCGGAGTGGTCGAAGGTGTGCAGGTTCATGATCTTCACCGCAAGACCATGCTCCATGAGTCCGTCGGCCAAGGCGTGGGCCATGGCCTCGGTGGAGTGCCACATGGTGTCGAAAACGATGACAGCCTTTTTCTTCTGTTTCTGGACCGCCAGTTCCTTGTAACGGTCCATGGCGTAGGCCACGTCCTCGGGCGTCCGGTACAGCAGCCCATGGTCGGGCAGGAGGTAGCGGATGTCGAGCCCCATGGATTCAATGGCGGCAATGGTCTTGAGCGTAATGGGGCTGTAGGGCAGGACGATGTTGGCGTAATACCGGTCGAGCTCTTTTTGCAGCAACGACCGGTCCACTTCGTCGGCGAAGCGTTCGCTGGTGGCCCAGTTCTGGCCGAAGGCATCCGAGGAGATGAGCACGCCGTCCCCGGGAATGTAGGTGGCCATGTTGTCCGGCCAGTGCAGCATCCGGGTCTCCAGGAACTGCAGCGTACGCTGTCCGATGGAGACCGAAGCGCCGGTGGCCACGACTTCGATGGGCCAGTCCGTACAGTCGAAATGCGCCTTCATGGCCCGTTCGCCCATGGGCGAGGTGAAGATCTTTTCGGGCTTGGTCCGGGCCACCACTTCGGGCAGGGCCCCGGAGTGGTCCATTTCCACATGGTTGACGACGATGTAGTCGACGTCCTCGGGTTTGACCAGATGCGCCAGGCGGCACAGCAGTTGGCTGCCGAAGTTGGCCTTGACCGTATCGATCAGGGTGGTCTTCTCGTCCTTGATCAGAAAGGCATTGTAGGTCGTTCCACGGGGAGAGGTGGAGTAGCCATGGAAGTTACGACACTCCCAGTCCACGGCACCAATCCAGTGGATATCCTTACATATTTCCACAGGTCGCATGAGATTCCTCGATTTTCCGCCGAGGGCGGGACACATGAAGCAGAGCGTTAGACTTTGTTGAATTCGCTTTTGGGGGCGCCGCAGGTGGGGCAGACCCAGTCTTCGGGCACATCCTCGAACTTGGTGCCGGGGGCCACGCCGTTGTCCGGATCGCCGGCCTCGGGGTCATAGACATAGCCGCAGATGCTGCATTCGTATTTATCCATGTCAAAGCTCCTTTTCTGGTTTGGGCCGCGTCGTTGTTCCTCATTTGCCCTCAGCGCCGGGTCGGCCTGGGCCGAACCCTTGCCTGAGCGGCAACAAGGTCATGTGCCCAATGGCCGGCCAAGGCGGGCCTGGGGCGTATGCACCGATGCGGTCACGTCATCAAGGATCACGACTAAAAAATACCGATCCCTCGGAGGCAAGTCTACTCCTTATTTTCAACCAATTTGTCAAGAAAGAAGCGGCTAGGGGGCAAGGACTGTCAGCCGGCCGAGGATTCGGGGCCAGCAGGCTCGCAAAGCGTGACCGGAATTTTTTTAATGGGCCCCGGCGAACAGCATGGGCTTGAAATTGAAATCCTGGACACGCTTGCTGTTGTGGCAGGTCTCGCACAGGGCCATGGCCGGCTTGGCCGTAATCCTGGCCGGATCGCCGCCCGAGGCCACATGGGCCGAGCCCGGGCCATGGCAGACCTCGCAGCCGGCATCGGCCAGTTCCGGGGTTTTTTCAAAGCTCACGAAACCGCCGGGACGGCCGTAGCCCGTGGTGTGGCAGCCGAAACAGCCGCGCAGCTCTTCGGCGGTGAGCTTGGGCGCCATGCGTTTGACGGATCGGGAGGATCGGGCCTTTTTGGAGCCGTGGAGGTAGGATTCGTACAGGGCTTGGTGACAGTCCTTGCAGGCAGTAGTGCCCACATAAACGGGCTCGTTCTGCGGGGGCTCGTGTGGTTGCGCCCGGACCAGGGCAGGATGCCAGAAAATACCCGCCACCAGCAACGTCATGAGAAACACGCGCCAGCGGAGCATGTCGGCCTCCTGTGTCGAAAATTAGTCACGAAAAGGCTACACCGCTTCACGGGTTGTGGCAAGACTGTCAGGGCGCGGGAGCGATTGCTCCGCGGTGGGGGGCATGGACAGTCCGCAGAGGATGGAGGCGTGAGAGTGACGGCAACAAGGACATCGGGCCGCCACGGACGGAGCGGTGGCGGCCCGATGGTGGAAGCTTACCAGTTGAGGGTGGTCTTGAAGGCCTGGGCGAGGTCCTCGACCGGGACATCGCACAGCGTGGTCTGCCCGCGCGACAGGCGCAAGGTCGCCGCGTCGGCCACGGTGCCGAGCAGGCCGATCTTCTGGCCGGCAAAGGCGGCCTCGAAGGCGGCTTGGTGGGCGGCCGACACGGTCACCACCAGCCGGCTCTGGGATTCGCTGTAGAGCAGTTCCAGGTCCGTGAGGCCGGCCGCGCCCGGGGCCTTGTCCAGGTCGAGGGCCGCGCCCAGCCGGCCGCCGATGGCCATTTCGGCCAGGGCCACGGCCAAACCGCCGTCGGAGCAGTCGTGGCAGGCCGAAATGAGGCCGGCACGAATGGCCTTGTGCAGGGTCACGTAGCGGATGCGGGCCGGGACCGCGTCGACCTGGGGCACGTCGGGCGAGGTGAAGCCCAGTTCGTCGGCCAGCTCCGAAGCGCCAAGCTCGGGGCGCGTCATGCCGAGCAGGTAGACCAGATCGCCCTGGGCCTTGAAGTCCGAAGTCACGACCCGGTCCACGTCGGGCACGAAGCCGAGCACCGAGAACAGCACCGTGGGCGGAATGGAGATCTTGACCCCGCCGCCGGTGTAGTCGTTTTTCATGGAATCCTTGCCGGAGATGCACGGCACGCGCAGCGCCCGGCAAAAGTGGGCCAAGGCCCGGTTGGCCCTGACGAGCTGGGCCAGCTTGTAGCGGCCGTCCGGGGTCTTTTCCGACTCCACCGGGTCGCACCAACAGAAGTTGTCCACGCCGGCCAGCCGGTCGGGATCGGCGCCCACGGCCACGGCTCCGCGCACGGCCTCGTCGATGGAGGCGGCCATCATCCAGTAGGTGTCGAGATCGGAGTAGCGCGGGCAGATGCCGTGGGACAGGGCCACGCCCTCGGGCCGCGACAGCACGGGCCGCATGACCCCGGCATCGGACGGGCCGTCCCGGCGCACGCCGCACATGGGCTTGACCGCCGAGCCGCCCTTGACCTCGTGGTCGTACTGCCGCACCACGTATTCCTTGCTGCAGATATTGAGGCGGCCGAGCATGCGGGTCAGCAGCGCGCCGTGGCCCTCCGCCGGCAGTACCGGTTCGGTGCGGGCCACCACCGGCGCCTTCCAGGTGGCGTTTAAGTGCATGACCGGCGTGCCCTCATGCAGGAAGGGCATGTCGATGTAGGCCACGGTGCGGTTGCCGTAGTAGGCACGCAGGTAGCCGGAATTGGTGAAAGTACCGAGTTCGCTGGCCTCGACGCCCATTTCCCGGGCGAGCTTGAGGAACTCCGCCATATGCCTGGGCGGCACGGCCAGGGTCATACGCTCCTGAGCCTCGGAGGTGAGGATCTCCCAGGGGACCAGACCGTCGTACTTGAGCGGCACCCGGTCGAGATAGAGCTCGGCTCCGCCGGAATCCCGGGCCATTTCGCCCACGGAGCTCGACAGGCCGCCGGCGCCGTTGTCGGTGATGGCGTTGTAGAGCCCCAGGTCCCGGGCGCGCATGAGAAAATCGTACATCTTGCGCTGGGTGATGGGGTCGCCGATCTGCACGGCCGTGGCCGGGGAGCCCTCGTGGAGCTCCTCGGAGGAAAACGTGGCGCCGTGGATGCCGTCCTTGCCCACGCGGCCGCCGACCATGATGATGTAGTCGCCGGCCACGGCTTTTTTCCCCTGGCTCGGCTTGCCGGCCACGGTGATCGGCAAGGTGCCGACGGTGCCGCAGAAAACGAGTGGCTTGCCGAGATAACGCTCGTCAAAGACGAGGGAGCCGTTGACCGTGGGCACGCCGGACTTGTTGCCACCGTGTTCCACGCCCTCGCGCACGCCTTCGAGCACCCGGCGCGGATGGAGCAGGCGCGGCGGCAGTTCGCCCTTGCGGAAGGGCGAGGCAAAGCAGAACACGTCGGTGTTGCACAACAAATTGGCGCCCATGCCCGTGCCCATGGGATCGCGGTTGACGCCGACGATGCCGGTGAGCGCGCCGCCGTAGGGGTCCAGGGCCGAGGGGCTGTTGTGGGTCTCGACCTTGACGCACAGGTGCAGCTCGTCGGTGAAGCGCACCACGCCGGCGTTGTCGGAAAAGACCGACAGGCAATAGTCGTTATCCCCGAGGTTGCGCCGGATATCGGCCGTGGAGGCCTGGATATAGGTCTTGTAGAGGCTCGTGATGACCTCTTCGGTCCCGGCTTCCTCGTCCTTGTACGTGATGACGGCGTTGAAAATCTTGTGCTTGCAGTGCTCGGACCAGGTTTGGGCGATGCACTCCAGTTCCACGTCCGTGAGGTTGTGGATGAGCCCCCAGACCGAGCGGCGCATCTTGAAGCCAGGCTGGCCGAAATAGGCCCGGATGGCCCACCATTCGTCCAGGGACAGGGCCAGGGTGCGTTCGCGCCCGAGGGCCAGCATCTCGTCCTCGAGCATGTTGAAGAGCTCAGGCACCTCGACCTTGGCGTTGGCCTGGCCCGTCACCTTGGCCGCCCGGGCCGGGAATCCTGGCTCGGCGCACCATTCGTCCCGGGACTTGATGTCGTTTCGCTGGAGCAGGTCGTTGGCGAGCAGGTCCAGGGCCACGCGCGTGGCGGTCTCCCGGTCGGGCAGGCCGTCGATGTGGTACTGGAGGGCGGTGTACACGGCCAGGGTTTTCCGGCGGGGTTCGGGCAACTCCAGGGCCAGGACAATGGTTTCCTTTGCCGTGCGGCCCTCGTTGTCGGTGACGCCGGGGCGGAAGGCCACTTCGATGATCCAGTCGGCCGGATCGGCGGTCGGGGTGATGGGCGTGGTGGCGGCGGTCTGGACGACCGGATCGTGGAGCACGCCACCGTCGATGATTGCGGCGATTTCGTTTTCGCTCAAGCCGTCGATGGTGAAAATCTTGACGATGCGCACAGCATCGACGGGCAGGGCGAGTTCGTTTTTGATCTTGCCGGCCACGCGCTGGCCGAGGACGTCCCGGACGCTTGGGCGAAGCCCTACTGCGACGCGAGTGAGCATGGTGTACCTACCGTTTCAGTGTCGGATGTGCGTGCCGGCCGCCACCGGCGAAGGTTTTCGGTCAAAGTCGAGGCAAATCGTATCACGAGGCCGGCGATGCACCAGGACCGCCGCCCCCAAAATTTGTCTTTGCACAAGCGTGCCTCGGGCGATGGTTGCTATTTCTCCCTGTTGAGCATGGGCGCGAGCACCAGATCGATGAGCTCGGCTTCGGGCGAGGCCGGGAAAAGGGCCAAGGCTTCCTGGGCGCGGTGCAGATAGGTGGCGGCCATTTCCCGGGTTTTGGCCGCGTGGCCGCCGGCCACGATAGCGGCGCGCAGGGCCTCGATGGCTGCGGCGTCGAGCCGGTCGTCGCGGAAATCCTCGGCTAGTCGCTTGCGCTGGGCCTCGTCGAGGGTGGCCAGGTGCAGGACGAGGGGCAGCGTGACCTTGCCTTCCTTGAGGTCGCCACCGGTCGGCTTGCCTGAAACCTGGGCCGGCGAAGTATAATCCAGGGCGTCGTCCACGAGCTGGAAGGCGATGCCGCAATTGAGCCCCAGGTCCATGGCCGCCTGGACAAGGGTGCTCTCGGCCTTGGCCAGGACCGCGCCGCACTGGCAGGCGGCCTGGATCAGGTGGGCGGTCTTGCCGGTGATGATATCCAGGTAGGCGTCCATGGTTAGCTCGATGTCGCGCAGATGGGCGATTTCGAGGATCTCGCCCGTGGCCGTGCGCAGCAGGGCATCGGACAGGATGCGCGTGAGCTCGGGATTGTCGTAGATGGCCACGATGCGGTTGGCCAGGGCCAGCAGTACGTCGCCGGCCAGGATGGCGTGGGTGGCGCCGAAGCGCATGTGCGCCGCCGGCCGGCCCCGTCGCAAGGCGGCTCCGTCCACGATGTCGTCGTGGAGCAGGGTGGCCGAATGGAGAAATTCCAGCGAGCAGGCGAGCGGGTAGACGTCATCGTCGTCGTGCCCCATGGCCCGGGCGGTCAGGATGGTGAGGAGCGGCCGCAGCCGTTTGCCGCCGGCCAGCAACACATGGCGTGCCACCGGCTGGACCAGAGGGTCGAGAGTCTCGGTCGCCTGTTCCAGAAAATGGTTGATGGCCGGGATTTCTCGGGAAAGATACTGCTCGAATACGCTCATCCGCTTGTGCTTAGCAGGATTGGTCCGAGGCTGGCAAGAGGCTGCCGGTGGGGAATTGTCCCCGATTGGACAAGGCGGCCAGGATTCCGAGGGCCTTGGTGCCGGCTTCCCCCATATCCAGGCTCAACTCGCCCACATAGGCCCGGATATGGGCCGCGATGACCTCGGATCGTTTTTTCCCGGGCCAGCAGGCGGGCCAGGGGCGTGGTCAGGGCCGGATCGGCCTTGGTGGCCAGAAGGCTTTGGCGCAGGGTCCGGGCCAGGGCGTCAAGAATGTCCGGTCCGAGGGCCCGGCGGGCGGCAATGACCCCGAGCGGCACCGGCACGTCCGGCACTTGCTCCTGCCACCAGGCCCCGAGGTCGAGGCGGACTTCGAGCCCGTATTCGGCCGCGACCAGGGCGGTTTCGTGGATGAGCAGCCCGGCTTCGACGTGGCCGGCCACGAGTTCCGGCACGATCTGGTCGTAGCGCACGGGCACAAAGGGGACGTCCGGGGCGGGCAGGTCCGGGCGATCCGCGGCCAGGGCGGCGCGCAGGAGCGTGGCGGCCGTGGTGTGGGCCCCGGGCACGGCCACCGTTGCCGGCCGGCCGTGAAAGCCTTTTTTGACCACGAGCTTGGGGCCGGCGCCAAAGCCGAAGGCTGCGCCCGAGGGCAGTACGGCATAGGTGTCGGCGATGCGCGCGGCCACGGCAGCGGAAATCTTCACGACATCGTAGGTGCCGGCCAGGGCGGCCTCGTTCAAGGTCTCCACGTCCTCGAAGGCGAACGCGGCCCGGTAGCCGGGCAGTTCCACCCGGCCGAGCAGCCAGGCGCCGAAGATGACGACATCGTTGGGACAGGGCGAAATGGCCACGGACAACGTCGGCATGGAAAGACTCCTTAGGCGAGCAGTTGCGCGGCCGTACGGGCCAGGCCGGCCAGGGCGCCGGCCAGGTCCCAGTCCCGGGGCGGTCGGGCGCCGACCCGGTTGGACACGGTGCGCAGTTCCAGGAAGGGCGTTCCGGCCAGGGCGCACGCCAGGGCCAGGGCAAAGCCCTCCATGTTTTCGATCAGGGGCAGGGGCGTGTGGGTCGCGGCCGCGGACCGGGCCGGTTCGGCCGCGACCGTGGCCACGGTGGCGCATGCGCCGGGCAAAGCCCCGTCCGGCACGGTTAGGCCCATGGCCCGGGCCGCCGCGTCCGGGTCCAGGGCGACCCGGTCATAGATCGGCTCGCCGGCGAGGGTGATCTGGGGGAAGCCGAGTCCCTTGGGATCGGGCGGCTTTCCCTCCTGGCGCAGGCCGTATTCCGGGAAGGTTTCGGCCGTGGCCGCGACCAGGGCGCCAAGGGGTGCGCCGGCCAGGTCGAAGCTTCCGGCCAGGCCCAGATTGACCACGCCGCCCATGCTGCCGGCGCCGAGCAGCCGGCCAAGGCTTACCCCGGCCGCCACCGGTCCGACGCCGGTCACGAGCAGTCGCCAGTCACGGCCGCCCCGGCGCCAAGTTACGGTCGCTCCGGCCGCCGGAGCGGCCGGAGCACCGAGGGGGCCGAACGCGGCCCGGTATTCCTTGGCCGTGGCCACGGCCAGGCAGACGGTCATGGAGAGGCCTTTTCCCGTGAAGGGTTTCCAAAGGGCTGCGCCCTTTGGTCGCCGAAGGCATCTCCCCTGCTTTCCATACCGTTACAACCGCCAGGTGGCGAAACCGGCTGCTACAACGTCTTCCCGGTCGTAGAGGCCCTTGACGTCGATCAGCACGGGTTTGGCGCCGGGGCGGAACCAGCCGGCCATGTCGGCCAGGGACAGGTCCTTATAGGCGTCGTGGGCCACGGCCAGGATGAGGGCGTCGAGATCGTGCAGGGCCGTAAGGGGCTGCAAGGCCAGGCCGTATTCCTCCTGGGCTTCCTCGGGGCTGGCCATGGGATCGTGGACGAGGACCTCGGCCCCGAAATCACGCAGCTCGGCCACGATGTCCACCACCCGGGTGTTGCGCAGGTCGGGCACGTTTTCCTTGAAGGTGAGGCCCAGGATGCCGATGCGGCCGTCCATGACCCGGCCCTTGGCCCGGATGAGCTGCTTGATGGCGGCTTTGGCCACGCGCGTGCCCACTGAATCGTTGATGCGCCGGCCGGCCGGGATGATCTCGGGATGGATGTTCAAGGCTTGCGCCTTGTACAGCAGATAGTAGGGGTCCACGCCGATGCAGTGGCCGCCCACGAGGCCCGGCCGGAAGGGCAGGAAGTTCCATTTTGTGCCGGCGGCGGCCAGGACCTCCAGGGTGTCGATGTCCATGGCCTCGCACAGCAGGGACAGCTCGTTCATGAGCGCGATGTTGATGTCGCGCTGGGTGTTTTCAATAACCTTGGCCGCTTCGGCCACCTTGATGGACGAAGCCCGGTGCACGCCGGCCGAGACCACGGCGCCGTAGACCGAGGCGAGCAGGTCGGTCACGGCCGGGGTCTGGCCGGACACGATCTTGACCACCGTGCGCAAGGTGTGGACCTTGTCCCCGGGATTGATGCGCTCCGGCGAGTAGCCGACGAAAAAGTCCTTGCCGCCGATCAGGCCCGAGCCCTGTTCGAGCAGAGGCTGGCAGATATCTTCGGTCAGTCCGGGATAGACCGTGGACTCGTAGACCACAACCGAGCCGGGGGTGATGTGGCGGCCGAGCAGGGTCGAAGCCTTGACCAGGGGGGTGAGGTCCGGGGCCTTGAATTCGTCGATCGGCGTGGGCACGGCCACGATGAAGAGCTTGCAGGCGGACAGTTCGGCCGGATCGGCCGTGTAGCGCAGGGATACGGCGGCCAGGTCCTCTGGCGACACCTCCAGGGTGCTGTCGGTGCCGGACGCCAGTTCGGCTACCCGGGCGGACTTGACGTCGAAACCCACTACCTGGAAATGAGGGGCCAGGGCCACGGCCAGGGGCAGGCCCACATACCCGAGACCGATGACGGCGATGGACGCTTTCCGGTCGCGGATTTCCTCGAAAGTGATCACGCATTGACTCCTTTGCAAATGGGAAAAAGACCCAGGACGCCGGATATCCCAAAGCCCGACGGCCGGCAAGACGGCCTGTTTACATTGGCGCGGCAAGTGCCTAGGTACGGGGGATGCACATCGACTGGAAGATTTTGCTCACGGCCCTTGGCCTGGCCTTCATCCTGGAAGGTTTGCCCTATTTCCTGGCAGCGGAAAAGATGCCCTCGGTTTTGCGTGCCCTGTCCGAACGCAAACCGGCGGAGCTGCGCACCCTCGGCCTTACGGCCATGCTGGCCGGGTTGCTGCTCATTTTCGTGTTACGGTCAAACTGGAACTGACCGCCGCTACGGCGGCTTCATCCCCACCTGCCCGGTCGGGCCTCAGAAGGCCTTGACCCCGGCGTGCAGGAACACGATTCCGCCGGCCATGGCCCGGAAGCTCACATTGGCGAAACCCGCCTGGACCATTTCCTCGGCCAAGCGTTCCTCGTCGGGAAATTCCCGGATCGTGGCCGCCAGATAGCGGTAGGCCTCGTCATCGCCCGAAACCAGCCGGCCGATGACCGGCAGGATGCGGCGCAGATAAAAGTTGTAGAGACCGCCCCACAGGCGTCGCTTGCCCGTGCCGAATTCCAGCACCACCAGTCGTCCGCCTGGCCGGATCACCCGGGCCAGTTCGGCAAAGGCCTCCGGCCGCGGCCGAATGTTGCGGATGCCGAAGGCGATGGTGGCGCCGGCCACCCGGGAGTCGGGCAGGGGCAGGCACAGGCCGTCGGCCAGGATCGGATGGATGCGGTCCCGGTTGGCCCCGGTGAGTTTGGCCTGGCCCTGGGTCAGCATGGGCTGGCAGGGATCGGCGGCCAGGATGCGGCGCGGGGTGCGGGCGGCGATCTGGATGGACACGTCCAGGGTGCCGGCGGCCAGGTCGAGCAGGGGACCTTCGGGCAGTCCCGGGGCGAGCAGCGCCCGGACCATGGCCCGGCGCCACAAAATGTCGAGTCCGGCCGACAGCACATGGTTGAGCAGGTCATAGGACCGGGCCACCCGGCCGAACATGCCGGCCACCCGGCGGACTTCACCTGGCTTTGGCAGCTCAGACACGGTCGGCCTCGTCCTTGGTTGCGGGCGTTACTCCGCCGCGGTTGATCACGCGCAGCACTTCCTCGAAAATCGGCCCGAAATGCTCGGCGAAATTGCCCGGCGAGATGCGTCCCGTCTCCACGAATTTGACCACGATTTCCTTGGCCACTTGCAGGGCCAGGGCTTCCATTTTGTCCACACACGCCTCCATGCAGAAAAAACCCGCCCGGGTGGGGAAATGGCCTTGGACCGTCCAAGGTCAAGGTCCGGGCGGGAAAAGGGAAAAACCAGGGCAGGCACTCCCCTTTTTTGTGCAGCCACCTAGCATGCCCGGGCCCGGACGTCGAGGTCCGCCAGGGTGGAAACCGGACTGCGCAGCGAGAGTCACGTGTTGTTCTCGTGGTGATCGTATGTTAAAAAGACCCCAAGAATCCTTCCCCTTTGATCCGTAACAGCGGTGGGCCGGATTGTCTCTCCGGCCGACAGCCGCCAAGGAGTTCCGCGCACCCATGTCACCAACCCTTCCAGCTCTCGCCGGCGCGGCCCTGACCGCTCCCTGGGGCGTGTTCGAGGTGCTGCTGCTCGTGACCTTTGCCGCCCATGTGCTGGTCATGAACGTGGCGCTGGGCGGGACGCTGCTCGCATGCTGCACGCCCGGTCCCAGGCGCGGCGCGGCCGGGGCCTTGGCCGGCCGGCTGCCCACGGCCGTGGCGATCACGGTCAACCTCGGGGTGCCGCCGCTGCTTTTTGCCTCGGTGCTCTACGGCCAATACCTTTATACGGCCGCCATCCTGTCCGCCAGGACCTGGGTATCTTTTTTCCTGCTCGTCATGGTCGCCTACGGGCTGCTCTACCGGTTCCAGTCGCGTGTCCAGGCGGCTGGGGCCACGCTCCTTTCCGGGCTGGCCGCCGTGCTGCTGCTCAGCGCGAGTCTGGTCATGACCAACATCGCGACCCTGAGCATCCGGCCCGAAGCCTGGAACGTTGCCGCGACAATGCCGACGGGCGGCTTTTTCAACCTGGCCGATCCGACGTTTTTCCCCCGGTGGCTCCATTTTGTGCTGGCCTCCCTGGCCCTGGCCGGGTTGTTTCTGGCCCTGATCAAGTCCCGGGCCGCCGGCCAGGGGGATGACGACGCCAGGGAAGCCATGCGCCTGGGCCTTGCCTGGTTCACCCGGGCCACCCTCGTCCAGCTGGCCGTGGGGACGTGGTTCCTGCTTACCTTGCCCGGGAAGGTCCGCCACCTGTTTTTGGCCGGCAATATCCCGGCCACGGCGATCCTGGTCGTGGGGGTGCTGCTCGCGATCATGGCCCTGGTACACGGGTTCCGGGGCCGGCCCGGCCGGGCCGCGCTTTACGCGGTGGCGACGGTCTGCTTCATGGTCGTGGTGCGGGATCTGGTGCGCCGGATGAGCCTGGCGCCGCTTTTTTTGCCCGAGTCGTTGCCCGTAAACGCACAATATGGGCCGTTTTTCATGTTTCTGGCCAGCTTTTTGGTCGTGGCCGCCAGCACGGTCTGGCTCGTGGCCGCCCATCGCCGGGCGGGGAAGGAGTAGGCCATGGAATTTCCGGTCTGGCATCTGACGGCCTTTGGCGGCGGCTTCTGGATCATTCTCATCGCCGTGTTGCACGTGTACGTGGCCCATTTCGCCGTGGGCGGCGGGCTGTTCCTGGTCATGACCGAGCGGCTGGCCCGGCGGCTCGATTCCCGTCCGTTGCGCGACTACCTGCACCGGTACACGCGATTTTTTCTGCTCCTCACCATGGTTTTCGGCGCCCTGTCCGGAGTCGGCATTTGGCTTGTGATCTCGGTGCTGTCCCCCCAGGCGACGTTGGTGCTCGTGCGGACCTTCGCCTGGGGCTGGGCCACGGAATGGACCTTTTTCGCCGGCGAAATCGCGGCCTTGCTCGTGTATTACTACGGCTTCGACCGCCTGGACGCCCGGCGCCATGCCCTGGCCGGCTGGTGCTATTTTCTGTTCGCCTTCCTGTCGCTTTTCACCATCAACGGCATCATCGGCTTCATGCTGACCCCGGGGCAGTGGCCGGTGAGCCTCGATTTCTGGGACGGGTTTTTCAATCCGACCTTCTGGCCGGCCCTGGTGCTGCGGTTTGCCTTGGCGGTCATGCTGGCCGGGCTGTTCGGCTTTGCCACGAGCCTGGGCATTGCCGAGGCCGAGGCCCGGGAGACCATGCTGCGCCTGGCCTGCCGCTGGGTGGTGACCTGTCTGCCGGTGCTGTTGCTCGCCGGCTGGTGGTACGTGGGCGTGTTGCCGGCGCCGGTGCGGGACTTCGTGCTGCGCCGGTCCAGTGAAATCGTCCCCTACCGGCTGGCCTATCCGCTGCTTCTGCTCCTGGTCGGCCTTGGCGCCCTGGTCCTGATCAACCGGTTGCCCCTGGCCGTGCGTCGGAGCTTGGCTGTGGTGCTGCTTCTGGCCGGACTCGGCGTGGTCGGCACCTTCGAGACCCTGCGCGAGGCCGCGCGCAAGCCCTGGCTCATCTCCGGCCAGATCTGGTCCACGGATATCCGGCCAAGCCAGGCCGCGCCCTATGACGCGCCGTTTCTGCCCCGGGCCAAATGGGCGACCGTCAAGGAAGTGACCCCGGACAACCGGCTGGCCGCCGGCAAGGAGCTTTTTGCCTTCCAGTGCCTGCCCTGCCATTCCGTGGGCGGGCCCATAAAGGACATCCGCGCGTATACGCGCCACATCGGCGCCTCGGGCATCACCGCCTATCTGACCGGTCAGGGCAAGCTTTTCACCCACATGCCGCCGTTTCTCGGCAGCCCGGCCGAGCGCGAGGCCCTGGCCGTCCATATCGCCCAGGACATCAACGGCCGGACCCCGCAACCGGAAAAGCCCGTGGCCATCGAACCGGCGGAGGTCGCCATCCCGGCCTTCGACGCCGACAAGGCCGGCTACGTGCTCCTGGCCTGGAACAGTCTGGGCGTGGTGGCCCTGGCCGGTTGCGACGGCTCGTTTTCCCTGGCCGTGCCCGGCAATACGGTCCAGGCCGTGCTCATCAAACGCGACGTCATGCCCGAGGTGGTGACGGAAAACGTCACCATCGACTATGCCGCGCCCGAGGGGTTCAAGCATCCCGCCGCCCGGTCGGATTTCTGGAAATTCGCCCCGTCCTTGGTCGGCAAGGCCTTGCCGGCCGATGTTTCGGCCACCGGGCTTAGGCCGGATGGGACGTTCTCGGCCGGGGACAAGCTTTTTACCGCCGCCGGCATCCCGGTGACGCCGTATCCGGAGAAGGGTGGAGTCAATCCGTATCCGGTCTTTACGGTCACGGCCAAGGACACGAAAACCGGCGCGGAACTGGCCATGACCAAGGCCGTGCTGCCGGTGTCCACGGAAATGGGCTGCGCCACCTGCCACGGCGGTGCCTACCGGGTGGACGGGGTCATGGGCGTGGCCGACGACACGGCCAAGGGCATCCTGACAGTCCACGACCGGCGAAACGGCACCGACCTGGCTACCCGGGCCAGGTCCGGCCAGCCCGTGGCCTGCCAGAGCTGCCATCCTGATGTCGGCGCGACCGGCGGCCGGCCCGAACTGCTCGGCCTGTCGGCCGCCATCCATGGTTTTCACGCCTCCTATCTGGCCGGTTCGGACGGCCAGGCTTGCGCCCGCTGCCATCCCACTTCGCCCAAGGGCGTGACCCAGGCCCAGCGCGACAACCACGCCGCGGCCGGCATCGGCTGTCCGCGCTGCCACGGGTATCTCGAAGACCACGCCCTGTCGCTTCTGGCCCATGAAAAGGCCGCCGGCAAGAAGGCGGCCGCCTGGCTCATGCGGCCTCTGGCCCCGCGCAGTGTGCCCGACGTGGCCGCCATCCATCCCCGGGCCGCCTGGACCCAGGAACCCGACTGCCTCAACTGCCACAAGGACTTTCAATTGCCGGCCAAGGACGCCTCGGCGTTCAACACCTGGACCAAGGACGCGGCCGGTCTGTTCCGCAACCGCAAGGAGGAGACCGGCAACGTGCCGTGCGCGGCCTGCCATGGCAGTCCCCACGCCACGTTTGTCGCGGTCAACGACTACGGCCTGGACATCCACAACATCGCCCCCATGCAGTACATGGGCGCGCCCGGGGTCATGGCCGCCAACAAGCGCTGCGATGTCTGCCACACCATGGAGATGGACGGGGACGTGCACCATCCGAACATGGTGCGCTAGGCGGCCGGTGTCCGGGGCGGCGGCGCCTGCGATCAGCGGGGCGACCCTCCGGCATTCCCCAGAAAGGGGGCGGCCAGCGTTTCCCTGGACGGCTGACCGTCAGTCGTCGTATAGAGGGCTTCACCCGATAGGACAGGGGAAAGCCCTTGTCGTGACGACCACCGTGCCAGATACACGGTGCGTGCCTGCCTTGCTCTTATCGTGATCGAAAAATGCTCCCGCAAAGGGAGACTGTTGTGCGCAAAGGTGTGCCGGGGCCGTTGCTCGGCTGCTGTTGCGTGGTTGCTGCTCTGTTGTTGGGATACAAGACGGAGTCCCCTGGCAGGGGGACAGTCCCGAAAAGGAAGTGTGTATGATCGGGCCATTTATCAATAGTGCCGGAATTGTCGCCGGCTCCATCCTCGGAGCCGTGTGTGCGAGCACTATCCCGACGGATTTTCGCCGGAAAATCAATTATGTTTTCAGCTGTATCACGCTTGGAATCGGTGTTTTCATGACCGGCAAGTGCCACGCCCTGCCGCCGGTGGTCATCGCCTTGCTGTTCGGTGCCATTTTGGGGGAAGTGTTGCGTGTGGAAAAGGGCGTCATGCGTCTGGCCTTTCGCGCGGTCAACGTGTTCCAGCGCAAAAAAAACGCCAAGCCCGACCTGCCCCAACAGACGTTTCGCTGATCAGTTCGCCGTGGTGACCGTGCTTTTTTGCGTCAGCAGCCTCGGCATCATGGGGCCCATGCAGGAGGGCATCTCCGGCGATCCGTCACTGCTTATCATCAAGGCGTTGCTGGATTTTTTCACCTCCATGGTCTTTGCCTCCAACATCGGCGGGGTCATCGGCGTGCTGGCCGCGCCCCAGTGCCTGATCCAGTCGTCCATCCTGCTGTTGTCGACGGCCGTGGTGCCAGTCCATCAGCCCCGCCATGATGGCGGATTTTTCCGCCTGCGGCGGGCTGATCATGCTGGGCACGGGCTTGCGCCAGTTGAGCCTGGTGGAAGTGCCGGTCCTCAGCATGCTGCCGGGCTTGCTGTTCGTGATGCCGATCTCGGCCCTGTGGACCCATTATTTTCATTTATAGGGCAGGTTTTCAAAAAGGGATCGCCCTGGAAGCGGCCGGGGGCAGCGTCCTCAAATGGAGCTGCTCCCGTATGGGTTTCCAAAGGGCCGCACCTTGGGCCGCCGGAGGCGTTTTCCCCCGCCTTCCTGATCGATCAGGGGCAATTCGGATCGGCCGGGCCGGCCAGATCGGTCATTTTCGCGTAGCAGCGCAGCTCGACCGCTCGCTTGCGCACCAGATCGATGGCCTGGCGCGAGGCGACCAGGGGCCAGATCGTGCCGTCCTGGTGGGCCAGCATGCTGCGGAAAGAGGCGAGTTGCGCGTCCTTGAAGGTCACCCAGTCACGCTGGGCGGTTTGAAGTGCGGTCTTGGCCTCCGGGGCAAGGCCAGCCATGACAGCCTTGTAGGCCGCGTTAAGCTCCCCGTCCCAGGCCGTAAAGGCTTGATCCAGACATTGGGCCATGCCGGCGGTGGTCTGGTTTTGTTCCAGACAGGTGTCCTGGGCGGCATCGATGGGTGACTTGTCTGTGGCCAGGGCCGGGCGGTCCTGGCCGAACAGACCGGACACGGCCGAAAACGCGATCAGGACCAGGGCGCAAAGGAGCTGGCGTGTGCGCATGGCGCGAACCTCCTGGGGGCTGTGCGGGCTGTAGCGTCGTTTCCGGCCCGCCGCGCCATCCAGGCGTTGCGGGCCGGTTCGCGTCAGAGAGGCAGGGGTTAAAGCTTGATCAATTCGTAGTGCGGGGTGCCCAGTCCCACAGCTTGGCCGTGGGTGAAGGTCACGTCACCCCGGGTCCATTTCCACAGGGCCGCGAACTTGTCAGCCCCGGCCTCTTGGCCGAATTCCAGCTTGCAGTCCGGGCAGCCGGCCTGGGCGTTGACCAGATCGAGGCAGGCCTTGTCCAGGGCGATCGGGTCCCTGGAGGCCAGGAAGCCGATGTCCGGCACGATGGGGGCGTCGCTCCAGGCGGCGCAGTCGCAGTCCGGGGTCACGTTGACCAGGAAGTTGATGTAGCCCACCCGGTCTTCCTTGCCGGTCACGGCGCCCCGGGCATACTCCACCAGCCGCTCCATGAACGGCACGATTTCCGTGTGCCAGTCGATGAACATGGCCTTTTTGGGGCAAACGGTCAGGCATTCGCCGCAGCCGATGCATACCGACTTGTCGATGGCGGCCTTTTTGTCGGACAGCGTGGCCGCGCTGACCGGGCAGACCCGGACGCACTCGCCGCAGCCGATGCATTTTTTCGGCTCGACCTGGAAACGGATGCAGTGCTGGTCGCGCTTGCCGGCCCGGGGCGCGCAGCCCATGGCCAGATTTTTCACCGCTCCGCCGAAGCCGGCCAATTCGTGGCCCTTGAAGTGGGACAACACGAGCATGCTGCCGGCCCGAACGATGTCGCCGGCGATCTTGACCGAGCTGAAAGTGCTTGCCGGCCAAGGGGAACTTCGATGACGTTGGTGCTGTCCAGGCCAGTCGGCGATGAGGACCGGGCGCCGAGCACGGCGTAATCGAAGCCGTGTTCCACGGCCGTGAGCAGATGGTCCACGGCGTTGTGGCGGCTGCCGGAGTAGAGGGTATTGGTGTCGGTGACGAACGGCAGGCCGCCCCGGGCCTTGATGCGTTCCACCACGGTACGGACGTAGGTCGGGCTGATGTGGGTATCGCAGCCGCGTTCACCGAAATGGACCTTGATGGCCGTCAGATCGCCGCGATTGACGATCTGGTCGAAGCCGGCCGCCTCGAAAAGCTTTTTGATCTTGGCCGTGCGGTTCTTGCTGGCCGAGCGGGCCCGCAGATCGGTGAAAAAGACTTTGGCCGGCTCGGGTAAAGCAGTCTCAGACATGCGGCATATCCTTCTTGAATCCGGCCACAGGGGGTGCCTGGGCCGGACTGGGGTTTCCAGGGCTGCCGTCGGTCGGCGGTGGCCGCCGGGCAGTCCCGGGACGGTTGCGTCCGGAATGTCGCCGACGCGATGCCGCGCGCCGGGCCGTCATGCTAGCTGGATACGGACAAGACCCGCATCTGTCCATGCCCGACCACAGCCGGAGGCTAGGTTCGGTCGTGTTGCTTTCGGGACGCGCCCAGGGCCCATTTGACTTGTCGGCAGACGCCCATGAGCAAATTGAATTCCTGGCGCTTGAGCCCAACCCGATCGATGAAGCGGCGCACGGGCAGCATCCAGTAGTCCGGGTTGTCGGGCTTGAGAAAGTCGATGGCGAGCAGCATTTCCCGGAGCGCCTCGAACAGGGACTCGCGTTCGGCATGGGTGGCGGCCCGGGACGGGGTCGGCCCGGATTTCTTGTCTACGATCCCCTGGGAGGCCTTGAATATCTCGTAGCACAGGAGCAGCACGGCCTGGGCCAGGTTGAGGGAGGTGGCTTCCCCGGCGGTCGGGATGTTGACCAGCCGGCCGCAGAGCTGGGTTTCCTGATTGGACAGGCCCGCGTCCTCGGGGCCGAAAACCACCGCCACTTCGCCGCCGCCGGCCAGGATGTCGTAAATTTCCGGCGCGGCCTGTTCCGGAGTGATTACGCCCGTGCGCCAGCCGCCGAGCCGGGCCGTGGTGCCGTAGACCGCCTCGGCGCCGGCCACGGCCTCGTTGAGGGTCGCGGCGATTTCGAGCTTGTCGAGCAACAGCCCGCCCTTGCTCGTGGCCATGGGCCGAGCCCGGTCCAGGTCGAAATCCCACGGGTCGACCAGCACCAGCCGGGAAACACCCATGTTGGCGCAGGCCCGGGCCGCCGCGCCGACGTTTTCCGAAAACTTGGGCCTGAATAAAACAACGGTCAATGTGTCGAGCATGGCGGTGTGGTTGGCGGTGGGGTGGGAATGTGGGGAGGGAACCCCCTTTTTGCAAAAAGGGGGTTCCCTCCCCACACCCCTCCTTCCCCTAAAAACTCTTCAAGGTTTTCGTGACGGAATGCTGATCAACTTCCCGAAGGAAAGGAATGGCTTTCCGGGTGGGGTGGTCCAGGAGGGGCCCCCGGCCCATCCTGGCCGCCGGAGGCATCTCCCCCTGTCTTCTCCTTCCCCCTAAACGCCTTCGCGCAGCCAGTCAGCGAAGTCGGAGAGTTCGCCGGTCCAGCCTTGGCTCAGGCGCGTGTGCAGGAACTGGGCATAGAGGGCGTCGAAGAAGCCGGCGCATTTTTCGATGAGGAACAGCTTTTCCAGCACCTTGGCATCCGGGTCCTCGCCTTCCTCGGACCGGGTGTCGATCTTGGGCGTGCGCAGGGTATTGAGGCTGAAGTCGTCGGCCTTGACCGTGACGGTCCAGGTCTCGCCGTCCTGCTCGAAGCGGATCAGCGCCCTGTCCACGCGCTTGCCGCTTTTGACACCCAGGCGCGCCTCGGCGAACTGGGCATGGGGGCCGCTGACCGTGGCCGTCTCGGCGTCGTCGCCTTCGCCGCCGCGCACGGAGATTTTCTGCTCCAGGTAGACGTTGACCTCGCCGCCGCCCGGGAGCGTGAACAACCAGCCGCTTTTTTCACTTTTAAACCACAGCCAGGTCAGGAAGTCCTGTCCGAGCACCGGGTTTTTGGCATCCGCCAGGGTAGGGTCCATATCCGTGCCTCGCCTTGTCTCGTTGGTCGCGATCATGTGTGTCTAGGATGTCTCGTCTTGGCCCAGGGCAGCCGTTGCCGGGGGCCGGGGCAGCGCCCCGGTCTTTCCCGTCCTACCCCGCGAAATGGCTGGGTTCGAGTTGTTCGATGGCCGTCGAGCGTTCGGTGCCGATGAGACGTTCGGCCAAGTAGGCCGGAGTCTGGGGCTCCAGGTGCAGCTCGAAGGTCATGGTGAAGAGGTCCTCGAACAGGGTCTGGACCTTGGAATTGGTGGAGCACAGCCAGATGACCTGGTCGATGGTGTTCCAGACCGCCTCGAACACGGCCGGAATGGGCAGGGCCCGGGCCATGAGCGAGAGCTTGACCCGCTCGGCGATCTCCTTTTTGCGGTCCTTGGAGATGAAGGCCTTGCCGGTATCCTTCATGGAGTCCTTTTCCGCGTCGATGGCCAGGCGCACGTGTTTTTTAAACACGGCCGGCGAGATGCGCCGGGTGTCCAGGCGCAGGGAGAAAGCCAGGTAATGGCCCTTTTCCGGGGGCGCGCCGCGCCACTCGGTGTCCAGGTAGTCCTCGAAGGCCACCCAGCCGAAGGAGCGTTCCTCGGTCGAATGGTCGATGTCGTTGAAGGCGTATTTCTTGAGTCGCTCCGGGGCCTCTTGCAAGGTCTGGCGCGGCACCTCGCCGACGATCCGGTATCGCGTGAATCCGCCGCTGGCGGCTAACAGTCCCAAGGCGTCCTCCTTTGCCCGCCGGAGGTTCCGGCGGTCGTGTCGTGTGACATGGGCGCTTTTAGATCAAAACTGTCCTTCCCGCCAGGGGGGACGGGAGCGTGCGGCAGGATCGGGTGCGTCAAAAGCCGGCGGCCGCACGGAGGGGAGGGCGGGAAGGGTGACCCGATAGAAAAAGGCCAGGAGGGGCGTTCCCCTCCTGGCCCGCAGAGACATTTTAAGGCCTTATTGCCGCCGCAGCTACCACTTCTTGGCCCGCTGCACGGCCAGGGCCTTTTCCTGCTCCTCGTAAGTGTCGAAGCCGGCCTGGCGCAGGGCGTCATAAACCGTGCTCGGCCAATCCCAGCTCGCGTAGAGCACGGGCTTGTGCAGGAGCCGCCGGAAGGTTTCCATTTCCTGGCGGTAGAAGTTGGCCTTGGGCGTTTCCAGGTTTTCCCGGAGCTGTTCGGACAGCCGCACGAGCTCCCCGTCGTACCAGTCCTTGATGTCGGCGGCGGTGTCGTACTTCTTGACGATATGCTCGTACTTGTTGCCGGCGAGCACGGTCTTGAGGCGTTCGAGGTGCTGTTCGGACAGCCATTCGCCGAGCTTGCTCGCCGGGATATGTTCGGACTCGATATGGGCCAGGTCGAACTTCGTCCGGTAGTAGGTGTCGGGCACGACCGAGGCGCAGACGATGCCGGCGATGGCGACCAAGCCGCGCAGGATGAGGCTGTTGGACACGCCCTGGCCGCAGAAGCCCACTTTCTTGCCGTATTTCTGGCCGGCGAAGATGGTCACGAGCAGGGCCCAGACCACGGCCGGATCTTCTTCGTCATAGATGTGGCGCAGGGCCGGATTGTCGCGGTCCGTGCCGAGCACCATCTGGGTCATGTCGTTGGAGCCGATGGAGAAGCCGTCGAAATCCTGGATGAACTGCTTGGCCAGGATGGCGTTGCTCGGAATCTCCGACATGATGAAGATCTTGAGGCCTTCGTCGCCGGAATGGAGCTTGTGCACCTGTTCGAGGTAGCGCTTCATGGCCGTGGCTTCCTCGACGGTGCGCACGAAGGGCAGCATGATATTGAGGTTCTTGCCGCCGAAAATGCCCCGGGCCAGCTTGAAGGACTCGATCTCCCAGTCATGGATGTTGCGGGACACGCCCCGGTAACCGAGCATGGGGTTGTCTTCGAGGGTCTCGAAGAGGTTGCCGCCAAGCAGGTTTCGGTACTCGTTCGACTTGAAGTCCGTGGTCCGGTAGAGGATCGCCTTGCCGTGGAACGCCATGGCGAAAAGCCCGAGGCCCTGGGACAGGGTCTGGACGTAGAGCTCCTTGCCGCTGCGGAAGCCGCGGGAGAAGAGCTGCTTGCGGATCTTGTCGGTCAGGGCGTTCAGGTCCTCGATCTGGGTCTTGATGCCGACCTGGCGGGCCACTTCCTGGCGCATGGCCTTGATCTTGGCCAGGGTGTCCTTGATGATCGGGTCGTCGGCCACGGCCGCCACCCGTTCCTCGATGCGGGCCTTGATCTCGAAATGGCTCTTGATGGCGTCGGGATCGGTGGGCCGGGTCTGCAGCTCGTCCCAGACGCCGAGAATAATGGCCACATGGGTGACGAGATCGGCCGAGGTCTTGAGCATGTCCAGCCGCCGCGTGGCCAGTTCCAGGTGATGGTCGAGCTTTTTGTCCAGCTCGCGGATGCGGCGGTGCACGGCCATGACCTCGTCGGTGCCCCGGGCGCCGGCATGGTCGGCCAGGGCGTCGAGTTCGGCGGTCAGGCCGGTGATGAGGCCGACGTAGTTGCGCAGCTTGATCTGGACGTTGATGAACCCGGCGGCCAGCTGTTCGCGCACGATCTTGTCGAGCTTGGCGTCGAGTTCCTTGACCTTGGCCTCGACGAGCTTGGGCAGGGTCCCGTTGTCATAGGCTTCGAGGGCCTGGGGGTGGACGCCGATGTTGCCGAGCATGAATTCGGCGCGCAGCAGGCCCACTTCGAAATCGTCCACCGTGCGCAGGCGCGACAGGAACAGCGCCTGGCCCACGTCGGCCAGGATCAGGCCGACCTTGGTCTTGGTGGTGGGGAGCTTGGCCAGGTCCATTTCGCCGCCGACCTCGACCAGGGGCAAAAGTCCCCGGTAGACCCGGCCGGCCGTGCCGTCCACGGTGACGCTCTGGGCGTCCAAAGAACGGAGGGTCTCGGCGCGCTGGATACCGATGACGGCCGGAATGCCGAGTTCCCGGGAGGTGATGGCGGCGTGGCTGGTGTCGCCGCCGGCATCGGCCAGGATGGCCGAGGCGATGCGCATGCCCGGCACCATGTCCGGGTCGGTGCGTTCGGCGGCCAGGATGTCGCCCTTCTGAATCTTGTTGAGCTCAAGGGCCGAACGCAAAAAGCGCACCATGCCCTGGCCCGCGCCGCGGGAGGCGCCGTTGCCTTCGAGGATGACCTCGGCTCCCTCCAGGGCTTTTTTGTCCACCTCCATGCGGCGCATGAAGATGGTGTGGGGATGCAGTTCGAATTCCTCGTTCCAGCGGGTTTCGGGCCGGGCCTGGACGAACCACAGGCGGTCGGACTGGTCGATACAGAACTCGGTGTCCATGATGATGCCGCCGTAGGCCACGCTGATGGCGCGCACGCCCCGGGCGACTTCCTCGGCCTGGGCCATGGACAGGGCCCAGCGGTAGGCTTGCTCGTCGGGCACCTTGACCAGGGTGGTGCCGCCGTGCTTGTCGTCGTAAATAATCTTCTTGTCCTTGTAGCCCATGTTGCGGATGACGACTTCGGTGCCGTCGTCGCGCTGGAACACGAAGAGCTTGTCCGGAGTGACCATGCCGCCGACCACGGCCTCGCCCAGGCCGTAGCTGGCGTCGATGGAGACGAGGTCATTGCGGGTGGTGCCCCGGCAGCCGGTGGCCGTGTCCGCGGCAAAGGCGGTGCCGGAGATGACCGGATTGATCATCCGCATGATGCACACGGACAGCGAGGTGTTCTCAATCGCCCATTCCTGCTTGGCCGCATCGGCGATGGAATTGTCGCCGGAGCGTTCGGCCAGGGCCACGGCGTCGAGAATGGCCTCGCGGCGGTAGGTCATGGAGCGCAGGTTATAGGCCGAGGCGCAGTCCCACTGGTAGGCCCGCACGGCTTGGCTGGCGCCGACGATGTTGAGGTAGGTGTCCTGGAGGCCGGCAAAGGCCTTTTTACGGCTGTCCTCGCCGGCGGCCGAGGAGCGCACGGCCACGGGCACGTCTTCCAGGCCTGCCTCGCGGCAGATGTCGTTGTAGGCGTTGGACACGGCCTCGCGGACCCCGGCCGGCATGTCCACGGACAGGATGCCGACCTGGACCAGGACGGAACGCTTGCGCAACTGGTCGATGCCTTCGGGGGAGGTGGCGAAGCCCTCGACCACGTTATTGATGAAGGTGCGCAGCTTGATGGCGTTGCCCGCGGTTTCGGCATTGCGAGCCCGGACCTGATCGGCCAGCTTGCGCACGAGGTTTTTGACGAACTCGGGATCGCTGTTGACTTCCTCGTCGTTCCAATTGACCCGGCGGTAGCCGTCCTCGACCACTTCCCGGATCAGGGCCGCGTTGAGTTTCGTCTCGTCGAGTACCCGGTGGAAGGCCGCGGAGGATACGGCCCTGAACTGGGGGGCACGGATGCCCTGGATCTGGCTGATCAGCGCCGTATTGTAGTTTTTGCCGCCGACGAGGATTTCCGCATCCTCGCCGATGGCGACGATATCGGCTCCCGTCAGAATCAGTTTCGCGGTCTTATTGTCGGCGGCCGCCGTTGCCTTGGCGGACGAGGCATCGTCCTGGCGCGGCATGTCGCTGGCTTGGTTCTTGGTCATTCTCCCCTCCTTGTCTCTTCCGGGCTCGATGGGCTGCGCGTCTCGGGCCACCCAGCGGTAACATGTTCGTGGTTAAAGTTACACGGCCTGTCCGCAATGGGGACAATATTTGTAATGATCATCAGGTATGGGCTGCCGACAAGCCGGACAGTCCCGGGTGACCGGGGCCAGCTCGACCAGCAACTCCCCTTCCTTGACCGGTGTCATCTTGCGATCCGTGGCGTAATCGGCGCTTTTGAGCACGCGCTTGACCACGGCGTCCATGGGGGCAACCACGGACTTTTCCTGCTTCATCACCGAGATGTTGAACAGTTCCTCGCCGGCCTTGATATAGTCGTTGGGGCTGACCTGCATGATCCACATGTCGCCGGAAACCGGGGCGCCCACGTGGTAGGGGTTGCCCGGATCGGCCATTTCAACCTTGGGAGCGGTGCCGCCTTGGGGCGCGGCCACCGTCACCTGACAGTTGAGGATTTCGGAATCGAGGACATAGCGCACCGTGGCCGCACCCGAGGCATCGGGACGGGAGATGTCGAGGATGGACAGATGGTGCGGTTTGCCCAGACTGTCGGAGAAGGTGAGTTCCTCGCCCGGCTCCAGACCCTCGAACCAGACATCCAGGGGCAGATGATTGGGATCACCGAACTTCTTGCGGAATTCGATGGTTTTCAGGGCATCGCCCGGGTGGTTGAGGTACAGGACGAATTCCTCGTTGGTGGGTTCGCGGCCGATCTGCTTGGTGAGGGAGGCCATTTCGGCTTCCATGTCCACCTCGCCCAGGGCGTCCAGGGGAGAATCCTCGGTGCGGGTGGCAATGGCGTGCTTCCACTCGGCGCCAAAGGCGCTCTCATAAACCCAATCCGGCGGAAAGCCCAGAGGCAATCGGCCGAATTTGCCGAGCAGCAGGTTGCGGAAAGCGTCGTTGCAGTTGGCGTACAGCTGCAACCGGTCGTGCTTGGCGGCCTGAGTGAGCTTCTCCTCGGGGGTTTCGGCCACGGCGTCGAGGACTTCCAGCATGTCCTTGACGGCCCGCTCGCCGCCGGCTTTGAAGGCGGCGGTCACGGCCAAAAAGGACGTGTTCCAGGTGATCTGGGAGCCCGGGGTCACGTCGTGGTAGCGCACGATCTTGCGGGTGCCGGCCAGGAATTTGAGCATGTAGGGCAGCAGGTGGATGTAGCCCTGCTTCATGGCGCCTTCCTGGGACGAGGAGGTGGCGCCGCCGGGCATGGCGTGCTGCACCACGTCGTAGTCGATGCCCTGGAAGTACGGCGCGGTGTAGCGGTCGTAGTAGGGCATGATCTGCTTGAGCACGAAGTTGGTGGTGCGGATCATCTCCTTGTCGCCCGCGGTCAGGGAAACCGGGACACCGAGGTCTTCCTCGATGTAGGCGGCGGTGGAGAGCACCTCGCCCTGGCCGTACCAGCGCACGCTGGCGCCGAGCGCCACGTCCACGATGTGGCAACCGGCCTCGGCCGCCGCGCCCACCGCCGGCACGAACAGCCCGTCGGTGTAGTGGCGGTGGTAGTCCAGGACCAGATCCGGGTAGGCCTTGCGAATGGTGGTGATCAATTCCTTGACGAAGCGGGGCGGGCACACGCCGGCCATGTCCTTGAGGGCCAGGATGATGCTCTTCTCGGCTTCCTTGCGGGTCATGCCGCCGGCCTTGGCCGCCTGGTCCAGGATGGCTTCGAGCACGCCCATGTAGTGGGGCACATCAAAGCCCTTGGCAAAGGACATGGACAGGGAGGGCTGGAAGATGACGCCAGGGGTGTTGAGGGCCACCTCGGCGAAGGGATACATGTTGTCGATGTGGTTTAAAAAGTCGAAGCAGCGCACCACATCGTAGTGTTCGCAGATCATCTCGCCCGTGAGCCGCATGAGGTTTCGCGGCTGGGGCTTGTAGCCGAGCACGTTGGTCGAGCGGATGAGCAGTTGCTTAAGCGTCTTCGGCGCGAACCGGTTCCACTCGGCCGCCTCGGAAAACGGGTAGGTCATGTTGGCCATCATGGCCACGTGGAAGTGGGCGCCGCCGCCGTTTTCCAGGGAGAAGAAGCCGCAGCTGTCGAGGTAGGGCCCGATGAGGGCGTCCTCGGCCAGCCGGAAGCGGTTGCCGCTGTTGGACTGGGTGATGTCCCGGGTGGTCGTGTCGACAAAGTGAACCTTGCCCGAGTCGCGCACCATGTCGAGGATGGCCTTGCGGTCGCCGCGCGGATAGGGGCTTTGGTGCTTGCGCAGGTCGACGTCGGGCATATGCGGTTTGAAGCGGCCCAGGCGGTAGTCCTCGCGGCCCCTATACTTGCCGAGCATGACGTGGGGGTTGTAGCCCCGGGCCGAGATGTCGGCCACGAGCCAGGACAGGCGCAGGGCCTCGGGCTCCTCGTCCAGATAATTCAGCAGATACGGGTTCTGGGCGATGAAATCCGTGTTGAAGTTGCCCTTGAGAAAGTCCGGATGGCGCAGGATCTGGCGGTGGAAGGGGATGGTCGTCTTGAGCCCACCGATGATGTATTCGCGCAGTGCCCGCTCCATGACGGACACGACCTTGGGCCAGGTCCGGCCGTAGGCGATGAGCAGGGCGCCGGCCGAATCGTACTGGGTCGGATATTCGTAGCCGGCCGTCAGGCAGGAATCGAGGCGGATGCCCTGGCCGCCCGGCGACAGGTAACGGGTGATGAGCCCGGCGTTGGGCGCGAAGTTCTGCTTGGGGTCCTCGCAGTTGATGCGCAGCTGCATGGCGGAGAGAAACGGCCGCGTGTCGGCGCAGTTGAAGCGCAGCTTGCCGCCGAAGGCGATGTTGATCTGCTCTTCCACCAGGTCCACGCCGTAGCGGCATTCGGTGATGCCGTGCTCGACCTGGAGCCGGGTGTTGACCTCGATGAGGTAGGGCTGGCTGTTTTCGTCCACCAGAAATTCCACGGTGGCCAGGGAATAGTAGCCGGTCTCGCGCACGAGGCGTTCGGCGTAGTCCTTGAGGCTCTGGCGCAGCTCCTCGGTCATGCCGTGCCAGGGCGAGGGCGTGATCTCGACGAGTTTCTGGTGGTTGCGCTGGACCGAGCAGTCGCGTTCGTCAAAGGCGAACACGTTGCCGTGCATGTCGGCCGCCACCTGGATTTCGATGTGGCGCACGTTCGTGAGGAGTTTTTCCACGAACAGACGGTGGTTGCCGAACGAGGCCTGGGCCATGGCCGAAGCCTTGGAAAAGGCGGTTTCGAGCTGGGCCTCGGAATAAATTTCGTAGATGCCCCGACCGCCGCCGCCGCCTTCGGCCTTGAGCATGATGGGGAACCCGATCTTTTTGGCGATCTCCCGGGCCTCGGGGATGGTGACCGCGCCCAGGGAGCCGGGCACCACCGGGATGCCGAGGCCCTGGGCCAGCTTGCGCACCTCGACCTTGTTGCCGAGGCTTTTCATGGCCTCGGCCGAGGAGCCGATGAAAATGACACCGGCCTCGGCGCATTTGCGGGGAAATTCCGAGTCCTCGGAAGCGAAGCCCCAGCCGGGATGGATGGCGACCACGCCGCGGGCTTTGGCTTTTTTAATGACAGTATCGATATCGAGATAGGCGCGCGGATCGGGACCCAGGGTGATAAGCTCGTGGGCACCGGCCGTGGCCGGGGAAGTCATGTCTACGTCGGTTACGGTCAATACCGGTATGGCGCGCAGGCGCTCGCGAATGGAACGCAAAACTCGGCGGGCGGAAATCCCACGGTTGGCAACAAGAATCTTCTTTCCTTCAACTTCGGAAAGCACTTCAAGAAACGTCTTGGCGATCATGCTGTCCTCTACACCCAAGGGGCGACCATCTCTGTTCGTGTGACATTCCGGCGGGGGGCGGCATCAAAGAAGGGATATGCTCCCGCTGTGCAGCGTCAATTCCATTCCATGGGCACCATCGGCGCGACGCAACCGAAGTCCCCCGTCTTCGGCCAGTCCAACGATCCATGCCCGAAATGCGTCCGTTTCGTTCTCGCGGACAAGCACTTCCCGACCAAGCCAGGCCAAGCGGCGCACGACCAGGGGGGAGTGTTTCCCGGAGCCCGATGCCGTAACGCACTGCCGATAGCAGGTTTGCACGGACTGCACAAGGCCGGCCCAGAGCGTGATCAAGCCAGGCGGTGCGCAGTTGGCGGCCAGGGTGGTGGCCGGGACGGCATGGTCGCGGCGCAAAGCCGCCAGGTCCGGGGCGGCCACGACATTGATGCCGATGCCGGCCAAGGTGCGGCCGGCGCGTTCCTCAAGAAGAATACCCGCGACCTTGGCTTCGTGCAAAAGCAGGTCGTTGGGCCATTTGACCAGGGTGGGGTAGCCCAGGGCGGCGAGCCCCTCGGCCAGGCAGGCGCCCACCAAAACCGGGGCCATGGCGCCGAGGTCGCCCTGGTGGGTGGGCCAGGCCAGGGCGGCATAGAGATTGCCCGGGGGCGATGACCAGGCGCGGCGCATCTGGCCCCGGCCCTGACGCTGGGTCACGGCCACGACCGAGGCGAACAGAGGCAGGGCGCCTGTTTCGGCCAGGGCCCAGGCGGCATCCAGGCTCGAATCGCATTCCCCGACCACGAAGAGGGGGACGGCAACCTGTCCGGCCGCGCCGTGGGCCCGAAGCCAGGTTCCGGCCCAGGGGCCGGTTTCCGGGCCGAGGTGGACTTCCCGCCAGGGGGCGAGGCGTTCGACGTCGGCGGCCCACAGCGGATGCGCGGCACAGAGGGCGGCCAGGGACACGGGGGCGCCCAGGTCGGGTTGGCCGTCCACACGCAGCCAGATGCCGCCTTCCCGGAAGGGAAGCGGTGGCAGGGAGCGCGATTCCCCTGGATTTTTCAAAACAGTTGGGCCAATGTCCGCCCCGGAGCCATACATGAAACGCTATTTAGTTGGCGGCGCGGTCCGGGATTTGCTCTTGGGCCGGCCGGTTGTGGATCAGGATTACCTCATCGTCGACGCAACGCCGGAAGCGTTCGTACGACGATACCGAAGAGCACGGCAAGTCGGCAAGACCTTTCCGGTTTTTATGCTGGGCCAGGCCCAGTACGCCTGGCCGCGCGGCGACGGGGTCGACGAGGACCTGCTGGCCCGGGATCTTACCATAAATGCCATTGCCATGGGCGATTCGCGCCAGATCGCCGGCCGGCTGCATTTTCATCCCAAGGCCATCGAGGACCTGAAAAATCGGGTGCTGCGTCCCTGCGGTGAGACGGCCATGTTCGATGATCCGCTGCGGGTTTACCGGGCGGCCCGGTTCGCGGCCACCTTGCCCGATTTCACGCCCCATCCGGAACTCGTCGCCCAGATGCGGGCCGTGGCCGTGTCGGGCGTATTGAATGATATTTTCGCCGAGCGGGTGGCCCAGGAAGTGCGCAAGGCTCTGGCCGTGGCCAAACCGTCGCGATTTTTCCGGCTCCTGGCCGAGACGGACTGCCTGCTTCCCTGGCTGCCCGAGGTCGAAGCCATGCGCCATGTCCCGGCCGGTCCCGAGCCCTACCACCAGGGCAGCGTCTTCGACCATATGTTGGATATGGTCGATCTTCTGGCCGGCGAGCCCCTGGCCGGCTGGATGGGGGTGTGTCACGATCTGGGCAAGACCGTGACTCCGGAAAGCGAGTGGCCGCGCCATCACGGCCACGATGCGGCGGGCGTGGCCGTGGCCGAAGGGCTCGGCCGACGCCTCAAGCTGCCCAACCGGGTGCGCGAGGCCGGCGTGGCCGCGGCCCAGTGGCACATGAAGGCGGCCCGGTATGGCGAATTGCGGGCCGGTACCCGGGTGGATCTGCTCACCTGGCTGCACAAGCACGAACTGGTGGACGCGCTTTTCGCCGTGGTGCGCGCCGATTGCGGCCAGGATATCGCGCCGCTTGTGCGCAAGGATTTGAAGCTCATGTTGTCGGTGCGCCTGCCTGGCCGCCAGCGCATGCGCGGTCCGGCCTCGGGCGAAAAACTGCGCAACCTGCGCTGCCAGCGGCTGGCCGAAGCCTGCAAGCAGGCCGCCGCCCCGGACTCCGAGGCTCAGGCTACAGGTGCCGGCGAATAGCGTATCCGTTTCCCTTCCGCGTTGTTGTCTTTTGGGTGCCCCGGCCGTACGCCGGGGCAAGTTCGATAATCAGCTCTATTCCATTTATTTCTTGAGACTTTTCGAGTTGTCGCACCGACGGATGCAGTCAACCGACCCACCGGGCCGGGAATTTGACTTGGCAAGGTTTTGCTTTTGGGATATTCTTCACAAGATTTTACGAGCAATGCCGACCCGTCAGGGTTTTGGAAACAACACCAGGAGGATATGACTATGGCTTTGTACGTGGTAGGTCACAAAAACCCGGATACCGATTCCATCGCCGCCGCCATCGCCGTGGCTGATCTGATGAACAAGGCCAAGGGCCTGGATGCCAAGCCCGCCGCCCAGGGCAAGCTCCCCCCCGAGAGCGCCTTCGTGCTTGAGAAGTTCGGCGTGGCCGCTCCGGAGATCGTTACCGACGCCACCGACAACAAGATCATCCTGGTCGACCATTCGGATCTGGCCCAGGCCCCGGACAATCTGGCCAAGGGCGAGGTCATCGGTATCTACGACCACCATAAGCTCGGCGATGTGACCACGTCGGCTCCCCTGGACATCCTGGTCAAGCCGGTCGGCTGCTCCTGCACCGTGGTCAAGTTGATGTACGACTGCGCCAAGGTCGAGATTTCCAAGCCCATCGCCGGCATCATGCTGTGCGCCATCCTGTCCGACACCGTCATGTTCAAGTCCCCGACCTGCACCCCGGAAGACAAGGTCGCGGTCGAGGCCCTGGCCAAGATCGCCGGTGTGACCGACTACATGGCCCTTGGTGTCGAGATGTTCAAGGTGAAGTCCTCCGTGGCCGGCACCCCGATCCGTGACCTGGTGTTCCGCGACTACAAGGACTTCGACATGTCCGGCAAGAAGGTCGGCATCGGCCAGCTCGAAGTGGTCGACCTGTCCATCCTCGATCCGGTCAAGGCCGATCTGCTGGCCGAGTGCAAGAAGGTCAAGGCCGAAGGCCGCCACAGCGTGTTCCTGCTGCTTACCGACATCATGAAGGAAGGTTCCGAGATGCTGATCGTCTCCGACGATCCGGCCGTCGTGGAAAAGGCCTTCGGCGTGAAGGTCGGTGGCGACTCCGTTTGGCTCGAAGGCGTGCTGTCCCGCAAAAAGCAGGTCGTGCCGCCTTTCGAGAAGGCCTTCGCCTAGTTCCGTTTCTTTCTGTGCATCCAAGGGAGCGGTCTGCGGACCGCTCCCTTTTTTTGTGGCGCGGCCCAGCCGCCAGGCCCGGCAGACTTTGCGTCGGATCGGGATTGGGCTATAGGAAAGGGATGGACACCGCCACCGCCACTGCCCTGGCTTCGGCCAGGGCCTTTTGTTGGAAAAATCCCGACCGCCGCCCCATCGAGGCCGTCCGGGAGAATCTGGACGTGTCCCTGGCCGACATCGTGTCCGCCGCCAACCGGTTGGAGCGTTTCGCGCCGCTTCTGGCCGATCTTTTCCCGGAACTGGTGGTCTCGGGCGGCCGGATCGAATCGGAACTCCTGGCCGTGCCGGAACTTGCCGCCGTGCTCGCCCGGGAAGGGCTGCCCGGGGGCGACAGCGTCCTGCTCAAGGCCGACCATGCCCTGCCCGTGGCCGGTTCGGTCAAGGCCCGGGGCGGGTTTTACGCCGTGCTCAGCGTGGCCGAGCGCCTGGCCCTGACCGAACGGCTGCTGATCGGCCCAGACGACGACTACCGCCGCTTGGGCGAGTCCCAGGCCCGGGCCGCCTTTGCCCGCCACAGCCTGACGGTCGGTTCCACAGGCAATCTCGGGCTTTCCATCGGCCTGCTCGGCCGTTCCCTCGGCTTTGCCGTCACGGTCCACATGTCGGCCGAGGCCAAGACCTGGAAAAAGGACAAGCTCCGGGAGCTCGGCGCGACCGTGGTCGAGCACGCCGGCGACTACACGGCCGCCTGCGCCGTGGCCCGGGCCCAGGCCGCCGTTTCGCCGACCATCCATTTCATCGACGACGAGAATTCCCTGGATCTTTTCCTGGGCTATGCCGTAGCCGGCCTGCGGCTGCCGGCCCAGCTCGCCGCCCATGGCATCGCGGTGACGTCCGAGCGGCCCCTGTGCCTGCATCTGCCTTGCGGTGTGGGCGGGGCGCCCGGGGGCATCGCCCTGGGCTGCCGGCTGGTGCTCGGCGACGCGGCCCTGGTCTTTTTCCTGGAGCCAACCGAGGCCCCGTGCATGCTGCTCGGGCTGGCCAGCGGCCGCCACGGGGAATGCAGCGTGGCCGACATCGGCCTGTCCGGCCGGACCCTGGCCGACGGGCTGGCCGTGTCCCGGCCGTCGCGGTTCGTGGGCCGGCTCATGGAGCACCTTGTGGACGGCTGTTGCACCGTCACCGACGCGACCATGGCCCGCTACGCCGCCTTGGCCTGGCACCGGGCCGGGCTGCGTCTGGAACCGTCGGCCGCCGCTGCCCTGGCCGGTCCGGCCATGGTTCGGGAGGCCGGCTTTGCGGCCCTTTCCGGACGGAGCGCCACCCACATCCTCTGGGCCACGGGCGGAAGCCTGCTGCCGGAGGCGGAGTTTGCCGCTGTGCTGGCCGCCGGGGAGGGGAGAGCGCCGGACCTGTGATCGTAAGCGCCAGTCGCCGCACGGATATTCCGGCCTTTTACGCCCGCTGGTTTGTCAACCGGCTGCGTGCGGGCGTTTGCGAGGTCGTCAATCCCTTCAATGCCGCCCAGGTCAGCCGGGTTTCCCTGGCGGCCGGGGACGTGGACGCCATCGTCTTCTGGACCCGGGACCCCAGGCCGCTGTTGCCGCATCTGCCCGAAATCCGGGCCCTGGGCCACGAGCCGTTTTTTCTCGTCACCCTCATGGACAATCCGCCGGCCCTTGATCCCAAATGTCCGCGTCCCGAGACCGCGGTCGCGACCTTCGCCGCCCTGGCCGAAGCCCTGCCCGGCCGGATCACTTGGCGCTACGATCCGCTGGTCTTGACCGGGGCCACGCCGCCGGACTGGCACCGCCGGACCTTCGAAACCCTGTGCGCGCGTCTGGCCGGCCTGACCGACCGGGTGACGGTCAGCTTCCTTGAACCCTACCGCAAGATCGCCAAGCGGCTGGCCGTGGCGGCAACGTCCGGTTGCCACCTGCTGCCCGAGGACACGGACGAGCGCATCCGGTTGCTGACCGATTTGCGCGACATGGCCGCGAGCCGGGGCATGGTGCTGCGGACCTGCTCCCAGCCCGAGATTTTCGAGACGGCCGGCATCGCTCCGGGCCGCTGCATCGATCCGGACTGGATCGCCGGGCACATCGGCCGGCCCCTGCCCGTCGCCAAGGACCCGCATCAGCGGCCGCGATGCGGTTGCGCGGCGTCCCGGGACATCGGTGCCTATGACACCTGCCTGTTCGGCTGCGCCTACTGCTATGCCACCACGTCCTTTGACCGGGCCCGGCGCGCCTTTGCCGGCCACGATCCCGACGCACCGTCACTCGGCTGAGTCCGGTCGGGGTGGTCCAGGAGGGGAGTGACTCCCCTCCTGGCCGCCGGAGGCGCTATTGGTGTCCTCTCCCTCGTTTATTCTCCGCCCAGCATCTCCATGGCCGCGTCCACGCTGGCGTTTTCGTGGACGATGGCCGTGACCGCCGTGAGCAGCTTGGCCGGGTTCCTGTCCTGGAAGATGTTGCGCCCGACGGACAGGCCGGCGCCGCCGGCCGCCACCGAGTCGGCGATCATGGTCAGAAAGCCGCGCCGGGAATTGGTTTTGGGCCCGCCGGCAATGACCACCGGCACGCAGCAGCCTTCCACCACCTTGGCGAAGCTGTCCGGATCGCCGGTGTAGGGCACCTTGACCACGTCGGCGCCCAGCTCGTTGCCGACCCGGGCGCAGTGGGCCACCGTGTCGGGGTCGAATTCGTTGGTGACCTTGGGCCCCCGGGCGTACATCATGGCCAGTACCGGCATGCTCCAGGAGGCGGCCCGTTCGGTGATCCGGCCGAGGTCGTCGAGCATGCGGGACTCGGTTTCGTCGCCCAGATTGACGTGGACCGAGACCGCGTCGGCGCCGAGCCGGATGGCCTCCTCCACGGTGCACACCAGGGTCTTGGCGTTGGGGAAGGGCGACAGGCTCGTGCTGGCCGAAAGATGGATGATGAGCCCCACGTCGCGGCCGCGAGCCCGGTGGCCGCAGCGCACCACGCCCTTGTGCATGAGCACGGCGTTGGCGCCGCCGGACACGATGTTGGTCACGGTGTCGCGCATGTCGATGATGCCCGCGATGGGGCCCACGGACACGCCGTGGTCCAGGGGGACGATGATGGCCCGGCCGGTGTCGCGGTTGAAGATGCGTTCCATGCGGATGGATTTGCCGATGGTCATGACGGTTCTCCTTGGCGTTGCGCCCGGAGCCGGGGACCCGGCGGTCCGCAAAGAAAAGGGCCGCCGGGCAATGTGCCCGCGGCCCCTGTCGGCGGTTGTGTTCGGTACGGACTAGACGTCCGCGCCACCCGCCAAGCCGCGAGCGCGAACGCCATAATAATAATACGACGTCAAAAGGGCGAAACGCTGGGCGGTGGTGCGGGTGATCATGGAACTTCTCCTAGCCCGGGCCGGCACGCCTGTCAAGCTGCGCTAGGTATGGCTGTGCTCATGGGGCTCGGCGGCATGGTCGGGATGCCCGTGCTCGTGGGGACCGTGCTCGCCGGTATGGACGTGCTCGTGCGCGGCCTCGGCGCCTTCATGCGCATGGGAATGGGTGTGATCGTGGCCGTGGGCATGGCTGTGGACATGGACATGTTTGTGGGTGTGCTTGCCGATGCCGGGATGTTCGTGCTCGTGCTCGTGTTCGTGGGTATGCTCGTGGGTATGGTCGTGGTGGTGTTCATGTTCGCCGTTCATGGAACCCTCCTTTTTCCTCCCAGTATAGACATGCCATGCCTTTTGCCTAGACGGTACGTTCTTTTGCCTTGTCGCACGAGCGGTGTGGGTCGCCACGGGACAGGTGCACGCGGTGTGAGTGGCGGGAAGAGAGGGCGTCTCCGGCGGCCAAGAAACCGCGTTTATTGGAATCCGCAAAAAGCAGCCATCCCGCCCGAGTATGCCGACCCGGGCGGGATGGTGCCATGTGGAGAGCCCGTCAGGGCTGCCGTCGGCGGGGACGTGCCGAACCGGTTCAGCCCAAAACGGCCTGCTTGATGGCTTCGATGCCCACGCGCTCGACGAACCGGGCGGCCCGTTCGCGCTTTTTGGCGTTGGCGGCGTAATAGGTGAGGATCTTTTCGGTCAGGTCGATGACCTGCTCCTTGGTGAGATCCTCGGCCACGATGTCGCCGATGCGGGGCTTGGCCCCGGGATGGCCGCCGAAGATGAGCGTCCAGCCCGACTTCTTGCCGAGCACGCCCAGGTCGCGCACAAAACCCTCGGAGCAGCAGAACGGACAGCCCGAGACCGACAGCTTGAACTTGCCGGGCAGGTCACGGCCGACAAACAGCTTTTCCATCTCCAGGCCGAGCCCCAGGGAGTCCTGGACGCCGAACTTGCACACGCTCGTGCCCGGGCAGGCCTGGACGAAGTGCACGCACAAGGCAAGCGCCTGGCCCACGTCCGTGCCCAGGTCCTTCCAGATGGCGTCCACGTCCTCGGGCTTGATGCCGACCAGGGCCAGGCGCTGGCCCGAGGTGATCTTCACGATGGGGATGGCGTATTTTTTGACGACGGTATTGAGGGCTTCCAGGACCTCGGGGGAAATCAGTCCGACCGGCGTGCGGGGGACAATGGCGTAGGTCTGCTGGTCGCGTTGCAGGATGGCCCCGGTGGGCGCTTCCGTGGTGCTCATGGCATCTCCTTTGTGACAACAACGGGAAAATGGGTGCGAGGGATAGGGGCCTGCGCTGATATGCGATGGGTGGCCGGGCCGGATGTCGATGGCGCGCGGGGCCGGTGGCGAAAGGGGATGGCACCGGTCCGGAGGCGCGGGCGGTCCCTGGGGACCGCGGCCATTGTCTACATGGCGAGTCCATTTTTGTCACGCCCAAAGACCGCACAGCGGTTGTCGGAACCGGAGTTGGGGAAACGTCCGTTGTGATTGAGGCGGAAAGAAGGATTTTTTCCGGGCGGCGGTCAGAGGCCTGCAGGGGGAAGGATGCAGCGGTTGGTGATGCGCCCGGGGGGAACGTCGCGTTCCCCCCAGGATTAAAGGCGCAATGCCTTAGTACATGCCGTAGCCCGGTCCCATCATGCCCGGTCCCATCATACCGGGGCCCATCATGCCCGGCCCCATGCCGTAGCCATACATGCCGCCGCCCATGAAGGGGATGTCCGCCTTGGCGAGTTGCTTTTGCAAATCGACCTGGGCCTCGTAGAGCTTGGCGCGCAGGTCGCTGATTTCCTTGGTCAGCTCCTGAACCTTCTTGTCATCGGCCTTCCCGCCGTAAAGCAGGGCATTGAGTTCGTATTGTTTGGCGATAAGCTGTTGCCGCATGGTATTGGTCTGGGCGTAGTAGGCCGCGTAAATCTTTTGGGCGGCCGCCTGTTTTTCCGGGGTCAGGGTTTGGAAACCGTATCCGCCGTAGCCACCCATCATGCCGGGTCCCATCTGCGCACCGATGGTGCCGGCGAGTCCCAGCAGGAGCAATGCGCTCAGGGTGAGTCCGATGCCGAACATTGTCCACCTACGCATGATATTCTCCTTGTCGTACCAAGTTGTACGTACTGTTTGGAACTGTAACGTAGTAACGATACCACGACAGCCAAGAATTCCTCTCTTGGTGTTTAAGTACGATACCGAGGTTGTCAAGAAAATTGGGTGTGCAATACCAGGCGTTGACCCGACATGACAGCCATGTCCTCCTCCTTGGTTTGCAGTTTTTCCGATCTCGTCCGCCGTCTCTTCTCCAGTGTCGTCGGGAACTTCTTCGGCGGCTTACTTTCACGTTAGCACAGCAGGGGGAAGAGGCAAAGCAAAAATCGGAATCATCCGGGACAACGCGGCATGCTACTTCTGTCGAGGGATGGTCGGTACGACAGGGAAAGGGGTGCCCGCGCTGCAAATCGCGCGAGCCGGGCGCCCCCGGAATCGGTATCGGATCAGGTCAGGGCCCGCTGACGCTTGGCGCCGCCCAGGGCCTTGGGTGTGCCCGAGGACCCGTGCGAATCGCCCCGCATCTCCTGGATCATGGCCTCCAGTTCCTGGGCCTGCTGGCTCAGCTCGCCCACGGCCTGGGCCGATTGGCGCAAGGCATCGGACGTTTCCGAGGCGATGCGGTTGACCTCCTCCACGGAGCGGTTGATCTCTTCGCTGGCCGCGGACTGTTCTTCCGAGGCCGTGGCGATGGAACGGACCTGATCGGTGCTGCGGTCCACGAAGTCGACGATTTCTCTGAGCGTCTCGCCCGAGGACTTGGCCAGACCGGTGGCCTCCTCGATGGTCTTGACCGTGCGGTCCACGTTGTCGATGTTTTTGCGGGTGCCGTTTTGGATCTGCAAGATGGCCTCGCCCACTTCCTTGGTGGCAGTCATGGTCTTTTCGGCAAGTTTGCGGACCTCGTCGGCCACCACGGCGAAGCCGCGTCCGGCCTCGCCGGCCCGAGCCGCCTCGATGGCGGCATTGAGGGCCAGCAGGTTGGTCTGGTCGGCGATATCCGAAATGACGTTCATGACATGCCCGATGCCTTCGGCCTGGGTGCCGAGGGTGGTCATGTCGTTTTTGAGTTCCAGGGACTGGCTTTGGACTTGGCTGATGCCTGTGACGACCTTGCCCACGATGTTGGACCCAGCCTGAGCCTTGTCCTTGGCCTGTTCGGCCGTATCCGTGGCCTGAGAGGCGTTTTTCGCCACTTCGAGCACGGTGGCGTTCATTTCCTCCATGGCCGTGGCGGTCTCGGCCAGGCGGCGGGACTGGTGTTCGGCGCCCTGGGTCGACTGTTCGATCTGGGCCGACAGGGCCTGCGAGGCTGCGGACACGATCTGAACCACTGCGGACAGGCGTTCGGCCGCCTGAAGCATGCCGTCGGTTCGGGCATTTTCCGCCTCGGCCCGGGCGGCCTCGGCGGCCTGGGAGGCGGCCTGGGCCGTGGCTGCCGCTTCCTGGGCCGCGGCCGAGGTCTTTTCCGCCTCGGCGATCTTGACCTTCAAATTGGCCACCATCTGCTTGAGCACGGCGAACACGCCGCCTTCACCCTGGTGGTCGCGCAGCCGCAGATCCAGTTCCCCGGCCGCGATGCGGCTGGCCACCTCGAAGAGATAGCCCGGGTCCTCGCCGAGCTGGCGGGAAACGCCGCGCAGGATGACGATGCACACGATGATGCCGAGCAGTGTGGCCACCACGAGGATGACCAGGAGGGTGATGCGGCCCGTTGCATAGGCCCGGTTGCCATCCTGGGCCGAAGTGGCGCCACCCTTGGCGTTCAGGAGGACCAGTCGTTCCAGCTCGCCCATGGCGGCGTTGAAGTTATCGCGGGAGGGACCTTCGAGAACGGCTTTGGCTTCGGCATTCTGGTTCTTGCGGGACAGATCCAAAAGCTTGTTATGCACTTCAAGGTATTGCGTCAGATCTTTGTTAAAACGTTGATAGATTTGTCGTTCCTCGTCGGAGCTGATGAGGTCCTCGTAGGTCTTCAATTTCTTTTTTAAAGAATTTTTACTTTCGTTGATGGCCTGTTCGTATTCGCGCATACCGGCATCATCCGTGGACATGACATGCAACATTTCCTGGCGGCGCAGGGTCTGGAATTCGTGGTCAAGATCGGAAATGGCATCGATACTGGGCAGCCAATTGGTCGACAACTCCACGACATCGGCGTTGATATTACCGAGCAACAGAATGGCAGTAATATTTCCGCCTACTTGCAGGATAATCAAGAGGCCAAAGGCACAAATGAGTTTTGTGGCAAGCTTCATTTGGGGGCGCATACAGTGCTCCTGCTGCTTGTGGGTGATCGCCAGGTGGAGTTTTCGATTGATCCAGTTTGCCAATTGACCTTGGCCTTTTCTACGCAAATTGTTTGTGGTGACTTTTTACACAATTTTACGTTGAAGGGCCAAAACACCCTCCTCCCACGTGGGAAGGTAGAGAGTTTTGAAGTCTACATTGGCTGAAGCGTGATCGCAACCATCCGAGTGCACTTTTCGGTATCCTCTCTGCAACGAAAGGTGGGTGGCCAGGCCCGGGTCCTCCCTTGTGATCGGGCTCGCCCTGGGCTACATCCCCAGCAAACACGTTGCCGGAGGTTGTTTTGGCCAAGCTCGACGTTGAGAAACTGTCCCCGAACCCCGAATTCGATGTCTTTTTATATCTGCGGGTTTCCGGAGCCGGCAAGGTGGAGGAGCGCGTGTGCGACCTGTGCCGGAGCCAGTGGGATACCTTCAAGGAATATCTGAAAGGCTACCGGTTCGCCGGAGCCAAGGCCCGGCAGGGTGTGTCGCTGTTTTTTCTGGAACCGGCGGCCGAGGGGCTGGTCGAAGAGGCTTGGGCCCGATCGCCTTCGGAAGGTTTTGCCCTGCACAACCTGGCCGTGACCATGGTCATGGCCGCGGCCGCCGAACAGGTGCCGGAAATCGAGGCCGGGGCCTGCGCTCCCCTGCCCACCCCGGACCGGGACCTCAAGCGCCGTCTGGAACGACTGGGACTGGTTTGGAACGACGCCGGCTCGGTGAGCGTGCAATACGCGGTCATGACCCACGATCCCTATATCGGCGGCTGTACCGTCTGCCACCTGCGCGCGTCCTGCCCCAAAAGCGAAGTGCGCGGTTAGGCAGGGGGGCTACGGCGGGTGGGGAGGGAGGAGCCTCCGGCGGCCAGAAGGGGTCGGGGACCCCTCCTGGACCACCCCATCCGGAAGATGCACGCAGGACGCGACCGTTGCGGACGGGTGGGTCCGGGAGGGGGATGGCCCCCTCCCGGCCGCCGGAGGCGTCTCCCTCCTCCCTTCTGTTATCGTGTGGCCTTGAAGTCCTTGGCCGCGACCACGGCGTAGAGCGCCTGCAAGTCGCTTATGGTCTTGGCCAGGATCTGGCGCGCCCGGCCCATAACCAGGGCCTGGGCGTGGATGTTGGAATTTTCCCGGGAAAGTTGGGTGATGGTCTGGGTGACCTGCCACAGGTCGGCCAGGGCTAGGCGGGCCTGGCCCACGGACGGTGCGTCCGGGGGCAACAGATCGGCCAGTCGGTCGAGGGCGGCTACGGCCAGATCGTGTTCCGTGCCCATGTCCGTCTCCAGGGTGCGCATGCCGTCATCGCCGGGCTCGTCGATGTGGCGGTCCTGGAGGGCGAGGATGGTGAGCCCGGCCATGACCGCGCGCAGGGATTCCCGGGCGGCCGGGCAGTCCGTGCCGTCGATGACCGGGGTCAGGGCTTGTCTGAGCTTGGCCACGGCCTGGGTGGCCTCGGTGTGGGAGAGTAACGAGGCGCGCAGGTTGGTGTTGCGGCCGGCCATGCCAAGCACTTTGGCGCCGACGGCGTCGAGCTGTTCGATATCCTCGGCAAGCAGGCCAAGCGCGGTCTGTTCCTTGGCTTCGCGGCCCTGGTCGACCAGGGCGGTGAGCTTGGCCAGGTTTTCCTTGACCAGCCGCATGTTCGTGCGGGCCTCGGCGGCGAAGTTGTCGGCCGCTTCTTCGGTGGTGGCCAGGACGGCGCTTTTCCCGGCTTCGCCGGCCAGGAGCACATTGAGCCGGATCTGGACCACCAGCCGTTCCTTTTCCATGAGCGTGCGCAGGACATCCGGGTAGTCGCCGCCGGAACAGGCGCAAAGGGCCAGGACGAGCAGGGCCAGGGCATGGCGCGCGAAAACGGACATGGGGACTCCTTGGTTTACGGGTACCCCGGGCAATTGTTTGGGCGGGTTTCCCGTCACGTCTGCCGGAGACTGGGTGAAGTGCTCTTCCCTGTCAATGCCTCGCCCCTTCCAGAAAAAAGGGCCGCGACCGAAGCCGCGACCCTTCCTGCCGTCTTCTCGACGTTTGTCTTCCTGTACGGGTTTCCAAAGGGCCGCGCCCTTTGGCCGCCGGAGGCGTTTCCCTTCCTCCCCCTACTTTCGCTTCAGACGCTCGGCCAGGTATTCGGCCACGTGGCGCACGGCAAAGGGCGTGCCTTCGCGCTCGAAGCCGCCCCGGATCTGCATGATGCAGCCCGGGCAGTCGGTGGCCATGGCCGTGGCGCCGGTCGCCTTGAGGTTGTTGAGCTTTTTGCCCAGCAGCACCTGGGACAGTTCCGGGAACTTGACCGAGAAGGTGCCGCCGAAGCCGCAGCACACGTCCTCCTCGGCCGCCGGCACATAGTCCAGGCCGGCGTCGCGCAGCAGCGCCCTCGGGGCTTCGGTTACGCCGAGCCCTCGGCACAGGTGGCACGGGGCATGGTAGGTGACCTGGCGGGACGGGCCGGCGAAGTCGGCCTCGCCCATGCCGAGCACGTCGCGGACGAAGGAACTGAAGTCGATGACCCGGTCCGAGAACCGGGCGACCTTGTAGGTCATGGCCGGATCGCCCTCGAAGAGCCGCTTGTACCCGTGCTTGAGGTAGGAGGCGCACGAGGCGCACAAGGTCACGATGTAATCGAACGAGGCCGCGTCGATGGCCTCCATGTTATGGGCGGCCAGGTCCCGGCCGGCTTTTTTCTCGCCGAGCATGAAAAGCGGCAACCCGCAGCATGACTGGCCCATGGGGAAATCCAGGCCGACGTTTTTGGTGGCCATCACCTTGACGGCCGCTTCCACCTGCTCGGGATAGACGAAGTCCTGCACGCAGCCTGAAAAGAGCGCCACCTTGAGGTCCGCGCCGGTGGTGCGGGGCCGGATCTCTTCCCAGCGGTCCCGGAAAGCCTTGTCGGCGATGGCGGGCAGGGCCCGGAAGTCCTGGTCCTTCATGAGAAACATAGGCAGATGGCGCAGGTAGGGCGTGCCGCCGGTCACGGGCTTTTGGAGCAGCCGGGCGGTTTTCAGCATGGTGTGAAAGAGCGTCCGGTTCTTGAGGATAGCCGCCGTGGCCGAAGAGTAGAGCGGATGGCCGTCCTCGTCCTGGATGCGGGCCTGGACCTCCTTGATGAGCGTCGGCAGGTCGATGCCGGCTCCGCACACGGCCTTGCAGGCGCCGCAGTTGAGGCAGTTCTGCACAAGGTTGCGGGCCTTGTCCTTGCCGTGGAAGAAGTAGGTCGCGACCAGGCCGATGGCGCCGATGTAGATGTGGCCGTACTTGTGGCCGCCGACGATGCGGTAGACCGGGCAGACGTTGGCGCAGGCGCCGCAGCGGATGCAGCGCAGGGCCTGCTTGAACAGCGGGTCCTTGGCCATGGCCAGGCGGCCGTTGTCCAGGAAGACGATGTGGGAAACCTTGCGCCCGTCCGGACCGGCAGCGCAGGGCACGGAACCGGTGATCCAGGTCACGTAGGAGGAAATGGCCTGGCCGGTGGCGTTTTTGGGCAGGCATTTGATGATGCGCAGGGCGTCGTGCAGGTTGGGGGTGAGCTTGTCCAGGCCAACCAGGGCCACGTGCACCCGGGGCAGGGTGGTGGTCAGGCGGGCGTTGCCCTCGTTGGTGATGATGCCGATGCTGCCCGTCGCGGCAATGGCGAAGTTGGCCCCGGAAATGCCCATGTCGGCCTGGCAGTACTTGGGCCGCAGTTCGCGCCGGGCCACCTTGACGAGCTTTTGGATGTCCACGTCCTGCTGCTTGTGGGTCACCTCGGTAAAGAGGTCGGCCACCTGGTAGCGGGACAGGTGGATGGCCGGCATGACCATGTGGGACGGGCCTTCGTGGCGCAGCTGGATGATCCATTCGCCAAGGTCGGTCTCGGTCACCTCCAGGCCCTGGGCCTCCAGGTGGTGGTTGAGGTGGATCTCCTCGGCGGTCATGGACTTGGACTTGACGATGGAGTGGACGTCGTTGTCCTTGGCGATTTGGGCGATGATCTCGCAGGCTTCGGCGGCGGTGCGGGCAAGATGGACCTTTGTCCCCTTGGCCTCGGCCTGGCGTTTGAACTCCTCGAAAAGTTCCTCCATATGGTCGGCGGCAGCGTCCTTGGCGGCGGCGATTTCCGCCACCAGTTCCGGAACGTCCATGCCGGCGAAGGCGTTGGCCCGGGAGGTGCGGTAGGCCACGGCGAACTTGTCCAGGGCCTCCCGCTGGAAGTCGTCTTCCAAGGCTTCGCGCAGCTCCTTGCGGTACTGCGAGAGGGTGGTGGCGTCCTGCATGTTATTTGCCCTCCCAAATGAGGATGTGCAGTTCCAGGGGACCGTGCACGCCGAGCGCCAGCACGCGTTCGATGTCGGCGGTGCGGCTGGGGCCGGTGATAAAGGCCGTGAAGTCGGGGCTGCCCATCCAGTCGGTGATCAGGGACTCCAGGTCGTAGGAGTCGGCCACGATGCGCGAGGCCGGCAGCAGCGCGATGTGGGTCTCGGCGATCATGGTGGCCAGGCGCAGTTCCTCGTCGCTGGAGCGCACGACGATGGTGCCGGTTTCGGCGATGCCGGCCTCGGCCAGGGTGAAGGCGATGTCGATGCCGCCGAGCCGTCCCCGCATGCCCTCGGTGATGACACTGATGCCCTGGGGTTCGCACAGGGCGGCCAGGGCCATCACGTCGGCGGCGGGCAGGTCTGGGGCGCAGATGACTTTTTGTTGTTTGGTGGCGCACAGGGCCTCGGCCGTGTCGGACAAGGGCGCCTCGCAGCCGGAGGCCAGGATCTGGCAGACCTCCTTAACGGCGCAGGCGTCGGCCACATAGGCGAGCGCCTCGTCCAGGGAGGCGACCGTGCGCGCCACGGCCGAAACGAGCCCGGCCTTCTCGATCATGCGCTCGACCAGGACGTTGGGTTGGGACATAGGGACCTCGCTTGATGAAAAGACCCGGCCGGCCTGTCCTTTGGTGGGAGCCGGCCGGGTCGGAGGGGAAACAGGTTAGGGCAGCATCCACTTCAGGGCATAGGCCTGGAGCAGGGTCAGCACGCACACGAAGGCGGTCATGGCCACCGAATGGCCCAGGGTGAAGCGGAAGATGTCGCCGTCATGGCCGACCATGTTCGAGGCCGCCGTGGCCACGGAGATGGACTGGGGCGAGATCATCTTGCCGGTGACGCCACCCGAGGAGTTGGCCGCCACGCACAGGTGCGGGTCCACGCCGATCTGCTGGGCGGTGGTCTTTTGCAGAGACCCGAACAGGGCGTTGGACGAGGTGTCCGAGCCGGTCAAAAACACGCCCAGCCAGCCGAGAATCGGCGAGAAGAACGGGAACAGGGCACCCGTGGCGGTGAACGCCAGACCCATGGACGAGCTCATGCCCGAGTAGTTCATGATGTAGGCCAGGCCGAGGATCATGGCAATGGTGGCGATGGGCCACTTGAGCTGCTTGAAGGTCCGCATGAGGCAGGCCATGGCCTTGCCGTAGCCGTAACCCGGCATGAAAAAGACCGAAATCAGGCCGGCGATGAGAATGGCCGTGCCGGCGGCCGAGCCGATGTTGACGTTGAACACCGCGGCGTAGGGCACGTCCTTGGCCACGATGGGCGCGGTCTTGACCACGATGTTGTGCAGGGCCGGCCACTCAAAGGTGAACCCGAAGGGCTTGAGCCACAGCTTGACCGAGTCCAGGCCCCACAAAAAGACCATGATGGCCAGGATGATGTAGGGCATCCAGGCGCGCAGGATCTCGCCGCCGGAGTATTCGGCGCTGACCGCGCGCTGGTTGGCCGGGGGCTCGTCCGGGAAATGCCAAACGTTCTTGGGCTTCCAGACCTTGAGGAACAGGCCCAGGCCCACGATGGTCACGATGGCCGAAACGATGTCGGGCAGGTAGGGGCCGACATAGTTGGAGACCAAAAACTGGGAGCCGGCGAAACACACGCCGGCCACGACGATGGCGGGCAGGACTTCCATGGAGCGCTTGAAGCCGCACATGGTCACGGACAGCCACAGCGGCACAAGGATGGACAGGAAGGGCAACTGACGGCCGATGATCTGGCTGATCTTCATCATGTCGAGGTCGGTGACCTTGGCCGCGACCACGACCGGAATGCCGATGGCGCCAAACGCCACCGGAGCGGTGTTGGCGATCAGGCAGATGCCGGCGGCATAGAGCGGGTTGAATCCGAGTCCCACCAGCATGGCGGCGGTGATGGCCACCGGCGTGCCGAAGCCGGCCGTGCCCTCGATGAACGAACCGAAGGCAAAGGCGATGAAGATGGCCTGCAACCGGCGGTCATCGGTGATTTGGGCCAGGGAATTCTTGATGATGGCGAACTCCCCGGATTCCACGGTCATGTTGTAGACCCAGATGGCCGTGACCACGATCCAGACGATGGGAAAAAGGCCGAAGGCCGCGCCGTACAAGGTGGCGTCGATGGCGAGGCCGGCCGGCATGCCCCAGCCCACGATGGCCAGGATGACGGCGGTCAGCGTGGCCACGAAGGCCGCCTTGTGGCCGGCCATACGTTTGACGGCCAGCATGTAAAACAGCAGATACAGCGGTATGCCCGCCACCAGGGCGGACAGGGCCACACTTCCCAAGGGTTGATACTGTTGGACCCACGACATTTTGCCACTCCTTTGTTGGGTTGAAATTTGACAATACACGACCCCTTCCCGCCGCAAGGGCCGTCGGGATCAACCGAAACAGGAGTCCGGACCGCGTTTATGACCCTGTCCCGGGCCGGAATTTCCGGCCCGAGACAGGGAGTTGCGCGCTAAATGCCGAGGTTTTTCTTCAGAACCGCCATGTTGACGGCCTGGTGCACCAGCTTGGCGCCGTGTTCGATGCGGGAGTTGTCGCGAAGCTTCTCCCGGGCAAGCATGCGTTCCATATTTTTGGCCACCGAGAAGGTGTCGTCGCGGACAACGATGACAGGAATGCCCTTGTCCTCGGCCTTGGCCAGAATCATGTCATTGGGATAGAGGTTACCGGTCAGGATCAGCGCCGCGCAGCCGCCTTCCAGGGCCACGAGCTGCAGGTCGGCCCGGTCGCCGCCGCACAGCACGGCCACGTCCTTCTGACGCTTGAAAAACGTCATGAAGTTCTCGACCTGCATGGTGCCGATGAGGAAGTTGAGCACCAGCCGGTCGCTACGGGCGGCCATGGAGATCATGCGGCCGCCGAGACCGTGGGCCAGATCCGAGGCCCGGATGCCGAACATGATGGGATCGTGGGGGATGATGCCGAGCACGTCCATGCCCCGACGCTTGAGGAAGGGGGTGATCAGCGTTTCCGCCTCTTCGCGGAAGTGCTCGGGCACGTCGTTCAGGATGACGCCGGCCAGGTCTTCGCCCAGGGCTTCCTTGGCCGCGGCCAGGTAGTCGTAGTTGTATTCCTGGATGTAGCGGTCGACGAGCAGGACCTTGGCGCCCAGGGCCTGGGCCACGGAGATGCCGTCCACGCCGCAGTACTTGCCCGAGTAGAGGAAGCTGCCGGAACCGCCGATGAGCATGATGTCCTTGTCGGCGGAGAGCTTCTTGTAGCTGTCGACAATGGAGGGCAGGAGATTGCCGCAGTCTTCCAGAAAGGCCCGCATGTGGAAGTCGCGGGTGATGACCACGGGCGTGACCAGGGACGGGGATTCGGACAATCCCAGGCCCTGCTGCACGAAATGGGCATCCTCGTCGCCGATCTGGTTCTGGACCTTGTGGGGCACGTTGCCCACGGGCTTCATGTAGCCGACCCGCAGACCCTCGCGCTGGAAGTGCTGCCCCAGGGCCAGGGCGACAAGGTTCTTGCCGGAATATCCCTGCGTGGAACCGATATAGAGACCGATCATAGGGTGTTCCTCCTGGGTTTTTTACTGGGCGGAGAGGGTGATGCGCACGTCGGCCACAATGGCTTGCTCGGCATTGACGAGCACCGGATTGAACTCGGCCTCGTAGATCTCGGGGAAATCGAGGGCGAGTTCGGACATGGTGAGCAGGATGTCCTCGATGGCCTGGAAGTTCACGGGCGGCTCGCCGCGAACACCTTTAAGCAGCATGTAGGACTTGATCTCACGGATGATGGCCTTGGCGTCGTCACGACCCAGGGGCGCCAAACGGAAGGCGATGTCCTTGAGGATTTCCACGTAGATGCCGCCCAGGCCGAACATCAGAAGCGGCCCGAACTGGTCATCGCGCTTGAACCCGATGATGATTTCCTTGCAGCCCTTGGGCGCCATTTCCTGGACCAGACAGCCGGCGATATAGGCGTCCGGACGCAGGCGCTGGGCCCGGGCCGTGATGTCGAAGAAGGCGTTTTTCACGGCCTCGGCATCGGCCAGGTTCACCTTGACCCCGCCCACGTCGGATTTGTGGGAGATCTGGGGCGAGGCGATCTTGAGGACCACCGGGAAGCCGATTTTCTCGGCGCCGGCCACGGCTTCCTCGGAGGAGCGGGCCAGGACCGTGTTCGGCGTCGGCAGATTATAGGCACGCAGGACTTCCTGGGCCTGGAATTCCACCACTTCGGTGGCACCCTTGGCCCGGGCCTCGTTGATGACGAGCCTGGCCTTCTGGCGGTTGCGCTTGATGGCCGGGTATTCCTGGGCCGGGGTCTGGCGCCAGAGGTTGTACTGGTACATGGTCTCGATGCTGGCAATAAGCGGCTCCGGATAGATGGAGCAGGGGATGCCGGCCTCGGAGAGCATCTTCATGCCGGGTTTGGTGCGAAGCCCGCCCATGTAGTTGACGAAGATGGGCTTGTCCGTGGTCTTGGCCACGTCGATGATGGCCTGGGCCGTCTCGACGATCTGGGCCGAGGCGGTCGGGGTCAGAAGCACCAGAATGGCATGGACCTGGGGATCGTCGACCACCACCTCAAGGGTCTTGCGATAGCGCTCGGCCGGGGCATCGCCGATGAGGTCGATGGGGTTATAAAGCGAGGCATAGGGCGGCAGGAATTCCTTCATGCGCTCGATGGTCGTATTGGACAGCCGTGCCATGTTGAGGGTGGATTTTTCCGTGGCGTCGGCGGCCAGGATGCCGGGGCCGCCGGAGTTGGTGACCACGCACAGCCCCGGGCCCTTGGGCAGGGGTTGGGTGGAGAAGGCCTGGGCCAGGTCGAACAGGGTGGCCATGTCATTGGCCCGGATGACCCCGGTCTTGCGGAAGGCGGCGGTGTAGGCCGCGTCCGAACCGGCAATGGCGCCGGTGTGGGACGAAGCGGCCTTGGCGCCGGCCGTGGTGGTGCCGGACTTGATGATGATGACCGGCTTTTCACGGCTGACCTTGGCCGCCTGCTCGATGAAGTCCGCGCCGTGCTCCACGTTTTCGATGTAGCCGAGAATGACCGAGGTGTGGGGATCGGTGCGCAGGTATTCGAGCATGTTGGCTTCGTTGATCACGGCCTTGTTGCCAAGGGAGATGAACTTGGAAAACCCGACGTTTTCGCCCAGGGCCCAGTCGAGGATGGCCGTGCACAACGCGCCGGACTGGGAGAAAAAGGCGATGGAGCCCTTTTCGGGATAGCCGGCGGCAAAGGAGGCGTTGTTGTTGTCATGGGTGCTGATCAGGCCCAGGCAGTTGGGGCCGACCATGGCGATATCGTGGGCCTGGCAGATTTCGATGAGCTTTTGCTCCAGGGCGAAACCTTCCTTGCCCACTTCCTTGAAGCCGGCCGTGATGATGACGGCCGAGCGGATTTTCTTGGCGGCCAGGGCCTCCATGGAGGGCACGACCGCGGCCACGGGCACGACGATGACGGCCAGGTCGATGCCGTCAGGCAGCTCGTCGATGCTCTTGGTGACGGGCAGGCCCAGGATCTCGTCGGCCTTGGGATTGACGGGATAGATGGTCCCGGTAAATCCCGCCTCCAGCATGTTCGCAACCACCGTATGACCGACCTTGCCCGGCGCCGAGGAGGCACCGATGACCGCGACGGTCTTGGGTTGGAACAAGGCATTGATGTTATCTTTCAAACTCATTCGAGTTCCTCTTTCATCAGATTTTTTCCTAGGACCGGCCGTGTTGCCCGGTCAGGGTTTCCGCATAGATCTCCACCGGATGCCGCAGGGCCAGCCGATCACCGGCCTGGGAGAGCATATCGCCGATCTGGAGCATGCAGGCCGGACAGCTCGTGGCCACGATTGCCGCATCGGTGGCGACGATGTTGTCCCGCTTGCGCTTGCCGATACGCTTGGAGAGGTCGTAATGCTGCAAGGTGAAGCTTCCGCCGGAACCGCAGCAGGAGTCCGCCCCCTCCATTTCGACGAGGCGGTAGCGGGGATTGGCGGATATGAGCAACCGGGGCTCGGCGGAGATGCCCAGGGATTTCTTGAGATGACAAGGGTCGTGGTAGGTGACGGGGATAGCCCCGGGTTCGGCCGTAGCGGCCGTTCCCACGCCAATGCCGGCTTCACGGACCAGATAGGCGCTGATGTCCGTGGTCCGTTCGGCCAGCTTGCCGATGGCGTACCGGGTGGTTTCGGGCAGATCCCCGGCCATGAGCGGCCAGATCTTCTTGATGGTCGCCGTACAGGTGGCGCAGGGCGTGACCAGGGCGTCGAAGTCCCGGTCGGCGAACAGCGCCACGTTGTGGGCCACCAGTTTTTCGAAGGTTTTCCGGTCGCCCGAGGACAGGGCCGGAATGCCGCAACAGGCTTGGCCGTGCGGCATGTAGACCCCGATGCCGTGATGGTCGCACACGGCAAGGATCGCCTCGGGGATGCGCGGGAACATCTTGTCCGCCACGCAGCCGTAGAACAGCGCGATCTTGCGTCCGGAAACACCCCGGGGGGTGTCCCGGGCACTTATGGCATCATGAAAGGGCTTGTCGGCCAGCGGCGCGAAATGTCGGCCGCCGATCAGGCCCGAAAAGATCCGGGCACAGGACGAACCGAGCATATCGTTGACCGGCTTGGTGAAAAGCCCTTGGAACTTGGCCGTGACGGCCAGGATTGCATCGAAGAGTCGGGGGTTGGCGAGCATGCCCCGGAAGATGGCTCGTTTCACCGGCGGAAGTCCGAAGTAGCCGGTCAGGAAGGCCCGGGCCTTGAGGAAGATGTCCAGGGCCTTGACCCCGCTTGGGCAGTTGGCCTGGCACGAGCCGCACAGCAGGCAGGCGTCCAGGCGTTCCTTGACCCCGAGCGGGTCCTTGATGACTTCGTCGGCCAAGCCTTCGAGCAAGGCGATCTTGCCCCGGGCCACATGAGCTTCGAGTCCCGTCTCGCCGTAGAGGGGACACACGGCCTGGCACATGCCGCACCGCATGCAGGTCACGAGCTGATCGTCAATCTGCTTGAGGAGTCGTACCAGTTCGCGCAGTTCGCTCATGTCATTCTCCCGTGATCTTGCCGGGATTGAGAATCCCCTTGGGATCGAGGGCCGCCTTGAGGCGCTTGGCGTAGAGGATCGAACCCAAGCCCGCCTCCTTGGCCATGTACTTCGACTTGGCGATGCCGATGCCGTGCTCGCCGGACAGCGTGCCGCCAAGGGCGAGCGCCACGTCGAAGATTTCGTCGATGGCCGCCTCCACGCGCTTCCATTCCTCATGGTCCCGTTTGTCGGTGAGGATGGTGGGGTGGAGGTTGCCGTCGCCGGCATGACCGAAGGTGCCGATGGTGAGCTTGTATTTTTCCGCGATCCGCTCCAGGGCTCCGACCATGGCCGGAATCTGGGAGCGGGGCACGGTTGCGTCCTCGAGTACCGTGGTCGGACGCACGCGGGCCAGCGCCGACAGCGCGGCACGGCGTGCTTCCCATACCTTGTTGCGTTCGACCGCGTCGGCCGCCACCTGGATGCGGGTCGCGCCCGATCGCTTGCAGATGGCCTCGACCTCGGCCGCCTCGTCGGCGACCTGGGCCGGATGACCGTCCACTTCGATCAGAAGCAGGGCCTTGGCATCGGTGGGCAGTCCGGCGTGGGCGAAGTCTTCCACGGTCCGGATGGTGAAGTCGTCCATATATTCCAGGGTAGCAGGCACGATTTTGGCCGCAATGATGGCGGCCACGGTCTCGGAGGCCTTCCCCAGGTCGTCGAAGATGGCCATCATGGCCTTGCTGGCCTTGGGCGGCGGCACGAGCTTTAAAATGATCTCGTTAAAGACCCCAAGCGTGCCTTCGGAACCGACCATCAGGCCGTGCAGGTTCATGCCGGTCACGCACTTGACCGTGCGCGAACCGGTTTTGATCAATTCGCCGTCCACGTCATAAAGGCTCATGCCCATGACGTAGTCCTTGGTCACGCCGTATTTGAGGCCGCGAAGCCCTCCGGCGTTTTCGGCCACGTTGCCGCCGATGGTGGATACGGCCTGACTGCCGGGATCGGGCGGGTAGAAAAGCCCCCGCTTGGCGACCTCGGCCGCGAACTTGGCCGTGACCACGCCGGTTTGCACCACGGCGTACATGTCGGCTTCATTGATCTCGATGATTTTATTGAGCGCTCCGGTCAAGGCGACCACCCCTCCCGTGGAGGGGATGGTGCCGCCGGAGAGATTGGTGCCGGAACCGCGAACGGTCAGGGGCAAACCGAGTTCGTTGCATGTGGCAACCACCCGTCCCAGAGCCTCGGGGGTCTCGGGGCGGACCGCCAGGGCCGGGAGTTTGGGGGGCAGGACCGCCGCGTCGTACGAATAGGCATGACGGTCCGCCTCGCTGGCCAGGACGTTGTCCTTACCGACGATTTCCTCGAATTTCCGGGACAGGTGGTTATCCATCGCAAGCCTCGTTTGCGTTATTTTCCGGAACGTCCTTCGTCGCAGGCGTCGCCGTTGCCGGGACGGGCATGCTCGGCCGTGGACGCGCTGGCGCAGAACGCGGGATCATCCGATCCGGCGGCAGCGACGGGCGCGGCCTGCTCCCCGAACACCGGCATGGCGGCCAGGTACTGGAGTTCCTGATACCGTTCCTTGTAGGAAGCCTCCATGGCGGTCCGGTACTTCTTGGACATCTCCGGCGCCGACTTCTCCAGGGCGGCGTAGCGCACTTCACCGGACAGGAAGCCCTGGAAGTCGCCGGCCGGCGCCTTGGAATCGATGGTCAGCGGGTTTTTGCCCTCGGCCTTCTGGGCCGGATTGAACCGGAACAGCGGCCAGTAACCGGTTTCCACGGCGAGCTTGGCCTCTTCCATGGACTTGCCCATGCCTTTGCGGATGCCCTGGTTGATGCAGGGGGCGTAGGCGATGACAATGGAGGGGCCCTTGTGGGCCTCGGCTTCGACGAACGCCTTGAGCGCCTGGTTCTTGTCCGCGCCCATGGCGATCGAAGCCACGTAGACGTAGCCGTAGGTCATGGCCATGCGGGCCAAGTCCTTTTTGCCGGTGTGCTTGCCGGCCGAAGCGAACTTGGCGATGGCGCCGAGCGGGGTGGCCTTGGAGGCCTGACCGCCGGTATTGGAATAGACTTCGGTGTCCATGACCAGGATGTTGACATCCTCGCCCGAGGCGATGACGTGGTCGAGACCGCCGTAGCCGATGTCATAGGCCCAGCCGTCGCCACCGAAGATCCAGATCGATTTTTTCGTGAAGATGTCCGCGTCGGCCTTGATGGCGGCCTGGGCCGGATCGGCGTCGGACAGCAGGGCCTTCATCTTGTCACCGAATTCCCGGGAACCGGCCGCGTCGTCCTTGTTGGCCAACCAGCCGACCAGGGCGGCGCGCAGTTCGTCCGAGAGGTTCCCTTCCAGGGCGGCGGTCACCTTGTCGGCCAGCTTGGCCCGGCGCTGTGAGACGGCCAGGTTGAAGCCGAAGCCGAATTCGGCCGCGTCCTCAAAAAGCGAATTGTTCCAGGCCGGACCATAACCCTCGGCGTTGACGGCGTACGGTGCGGTCGGCGCCGAGCCGCCCCAAATCGAGGAGCAACCCGTGGCGTTGGCCACCATCATGCGCTCGCCGAAGAGCTGGGTTAAGAGCTTGACGTACGGAGTCTCGCCACAACCGGCGCAGGCACCCGAGAATTCCAAAAGCGGCAGCTGGAACTGGCTGCCCTTGAGGTTGTCGCGCTTGACCAAGGAGGCCTTGTTGGTGACCGACATGGCAAAGCCATGGTTGGGCACCTGGGCCTCGGTCTCGCCTTCCAGGGGCTTCATGACCAGGGCCTTCTGCTTGGCCGGGCAGACGTCGGCGCACGAGCCGCAACCCATGCAGTCCAAGGGGAAGACCTGCATGCGGTAGGACAGGCCCTTGAGCTCCTTGCCGTTGGCCGGCACGGTCTCGTAACTGGCCGGCGCGTTTTTCATTTCGGTCTCGTCGGCCAGGAAGGGCCGGATGCAGGCATGGGGGCACACCAGCGAGCACTGGTTGCACTGGATGCAATTTTCCTTGATCCAGTGCGGGATGTTGATGGCCACGCCGCGCTTTTCGTAGCGGGTGGTGGCGGCGGGGAAGGAGCCGTTTTCGGCAAAGGCCGACACCGGCACCATGTCGCCCTGCTGGGCCAGGATCGGACGGATGACCTTGTTGAAGTACTCGGGCTCGTCGCGGACCACCGGCGCGGCATCCGCGGCCGAGGCCCAGGAAGCCGGGACAGCGATTTCCACCAGGCCTTCCAGGCCCAGGTCCACGGCATCCATGTTCATCTTGACGATCTTCTCGCCCTTCTTGCCGTAGGTCTTCCGGATGGAATCCTTGAGCAGGCTGATGGCCTGTTCAATGGGCAGCACGCCGGCCAGCTTGAAAAACGCCGTCTGCATGATCATGTTGATGCGCCCGCCAAGGCCCACCTTCTCGGCGATGGCCACGGCGTCGATGTTGCAGAACTTGAGTTTTTTGGCCGCGATGGTGCGCAGCATGTGGCCGGGCAGGTTGTGCTCCAGCTCCTCCACCGTGTTCCAGGGGGAGTTGAGCACGAAGATGCCGCCGTCCTTGATGCCTTCCAGGATGTCGTAGTCGTGGACGTAGCTCGGCTTGTGACAGGCGATGTAGTCGGCCGCGTCGATCAGATAGGTGGACTGGATGGGCTTTTTGCCGAAGCGCAGGTGCGAAACGGTGATGCCGCCGGACTTTTTGGAGTCGTAGGCAAAGTAGCCCTGGGCATACATGTCGGTGTTGTCACCGATGATCTTGATGGCGGACTTGTTGGCGCCGACCGTGCCGTCGGAGCCAAATCCCCAGAACTTGCACTGGACCGTGCCTTCGGCCGTGGTGGGCAGCGCCGTGCCCATGGGCAGGGACAGGCCGGACACGTCGTCGATGATGCCGGAGACGAAGTGGCGCTTGGGCGCGGCTGCGGCCATGTTGTCGAAGATGGCCTTGGCCATGCCGGGGCGGAAGTCCTTGGAACCCAGGCCGTAGCGACCGCTCATGAGCTTGGGGATGGCGCCCCCGCGCTCGATGAAGGCGGCGCACACGTCGGTGTAGAGGGGTTCGCCGAGGCTGCCCGGCTCCTTGCAACGGTCGAGCACGGTGACCACTTCGGCCGAGGCCGGCAGGACCTTGAACAGGTAGTCCGGGGCAAAGGGCCGAAACAGGCGCGCCTTGACCAAGCCGACCTTCTCGCCCTTGGCATTGAGGTAGTTGACCACTTCCTCGATGGTCTCGCACGAGGAGCCCATGGAGATGACGACCCGGGTGGCGTCCGGGGCGCCGACGTAGTCGAAGAGCTTATAGGAACGGCCGGTGATGCCGGTGACCTTTTCCATCATCTTGGCCACGATGCCCGGGATGCGCTCGTAGTAGGGGTTGGCGCGCTCGCGGCCCTGGAAGAAGATGTCGGGGTTCTGGGCCGAGCCGCGCAGCTCCGGGTGCTCGGGGTTCATGGCGTGGGCCCGGAAGGCGGCGATCTTTTCGAAGTTCACCAGACCCTTGATATCCTCATAATCGATGACTTCGATTTTCTGGATCTCGTGGGAGGTCCGGAAGCCGTCGAAAAAGTGGACAAAGGGGACGCTGCCTTCAATGGCGGACAGGTGGGCGACCAGGGCCAGGTCCATGCATTCCTGGACCGAGGCGCTGCCAAGCATGGCAAAGCCCGTGGCGCGGGCGGCCATGATGTCGGAATGGTCGCCGAAGATGGACAGGGCGTGGGTGGCGATGGCCCGGGCCGAGACATGGAAGACGGCCGGCAGCAACTCACCGGCGATCTTGAACATGTTGGGGACCATCAAAAGCAGGCCCTGGGAAGCGGTGAACGTCGTGGTGAGTGCGCCTGCTGCCAAGGAACCATGTACTGCGCCGGCCGCACCGGCCTCGGACTGCATCTCCCGAATGGATACGGTCTGGCCGAAGATGTTTTTTTGCCCTTTTGCCGCCCACTCGTCCGCTACTTCGCCCATCGTGGACGACGGGGTAATGGGATAAATGGCCGCCGTGTCGCTCAAGGCGTAGGCGATGTGCGTGGTGGCGGTATTGCCGTCCATGCTCTTCATCTTCTTGGCCATGCTGCAGTCTCCTTCAAGAGTTGTCGTTCGAGCGAACGAAAGGGCGCAGTTGTCCACTTTCTTGGCAATCACTGTGCCAATGGCAAAAAGCCATGCATTTCCGGCTAGTTAAGACACAGGATTTGCGTTTTGTTTGCGAAAGCGGCTCGCCCATCCGTTTCTTCGGATGCCGGGGAGAAGCTAATATCGCGAAATGTTAGATGAGGTAAAGTAGTTCATAGGCAGGTGGTTGTCCGGATTTTCAGACTGGCGTGGACTGTCTGAATTTTCGGACAATCCTGGAATCAGGACGGAATGGTCAGACCATATTTTTTGACCAGGGCATAGAAATGGGACCGGGACAAGCCGGAAATTTCAAGCATGGTCGCAAGGTCACGACCGTGCTCCCGGATCAGGCGGTCGAGATAGCGCCGCTCCATGGATTCCTTGAAATCCTTGAGGTTTTGCGGTTCGAACACGGACAGGTCCAAGCCCACTTCAGGGAGCTGCACCGTAGCTGGCGCCAAGGCGCCGCCCTTTTCCAGATGGGACTTGGCGAGCTTGATGCGCAGGTCCTGGGGCAGATGCAGGCTGAAAAGCGTCTTTTCCCGGCCCGCGGCCACCACGGCCCGCTCCAGCACGTTTTGCAGCTCGCGCACATTGCCCGGCCAGTCGTGGGCCTCCAGGGAGGACAGGAAATCGGCGTCAAAGCCCTTGGTCGGCAGGCCGTAGCGGGCGCACAGGCTGTCCACGAAGGACAGGGTCAGGGGCTTGATGTCCTCGGGCCGGGCGCGCAGCGGCGGCAAATGCAGGGACATGGTCTTCAGGCGGAAGTAGAGGTCGCGCCGGAATTCCCCACGTTCGATCATGGGCTCCAGGTCGCGGTTGGTGGCGGCCAGGAGGCGGAAATCGCTTTGCATCTCGGTCGTGGACCCGACCGGGCGGAAGCGTTTTTCGTGCAGGACCCGCAGGAAGGTCTTTTGCAGGCTCATCGGCATCTCGCCGACTTCGTCGAGAAAGAGCGTTCCGCCGTCGGCCAGCCGGACCAGACCCACCCGGTCGGTCTCTGCCCCGGTGAAGGCGCCGCGGACATGGCCGAACAGGGTGCTTTCGACCAGGGTTTCGGTGAGCGAGGCGCAGTCCACGGTGACGAACGGCCCCTTGGCCCGGGAACTGTTGGCGTGGATGAGGCGGGCGAAGAGCTCCTTGCCCGTGCCGGTCTCGCCGGTGACGAGGACGGCGGCGCTGGACCAGGCGGCCTGGGCCACCTGGTCCAGACAGGGTCGCATGCGCGGGCTCACGGTCACGCAGCCGGGCAGGGCCAGGGAAACCGGCGCCCGGTCGCAACGCTTCTCCTCGCGGTAACGCAGGGCGCGTTGCAAGGTGAGCATGATCTGCTTGAGCGGGGAAGGCTTGACCAGATAGTCCCACACGCCTTCCTGGATGGCCAGTTCGGCGCCGTCGGGATCGCCGATGCCGGTCAGGATGATGACTTCCGGGGCCTCGGGCAGGCGCTTGATGCCGGGCAGGGCGGTCAGCCCGTTGCCGTCGGGCAGGCGGACGTCGAGAAAAAGCACGTCGAAACTTTCGCGCGCGAGCATGTCCAGGCCTTCGTCCAGGGTGGCGGCGGCTTCGCCGGACAGGCGCAGCCGGCGGGTGAGGCTCAGGATGGTGTCGCGGATTTCGGGATCGTCGTCGATGATGCAGACGGATTTCATGCGGCCTTGGTCTGGGGTTTGGCGTCGAGCACCTCGCGGATGGCCGCGGAGATGATCGCCTGGTTGTAGGGCTTGAGCACGACCTTGCGGATGTTGCCGGCGAGCTTTTTATCCTCGATGTCGCCCAGGCGGCCCGAGACCAGGATCACGGGCAGGCCCGGGGCCAGGGTGGCGATGCGCCGGGCCAGCTCCAGGCCGTCGATGTCCGGCATGTCATAGTCGGTGATGCACACGTCAAAGGCGTCCGGTGTCCGGGCGAGCTGGGCCAGGGCCGGAGCGGCCCCGGCATGGGCGGACACCTCGTGGCCGAGCTGGGCCAGGACCCGGGGGATGGTGAGGAGCTGGTCCTCGTCGTCCTCCACGAACAGAATGCGGTCCCGGCCCTGGTTGGGCGGCGGGGTGACAAGGCCGGGCAGGGGCATGTCTTCGCCTTGCAGGGGCAGGTAGACGTCAAAGCCCGTGCGCACGCCGGGCTGGCTCGTCACCCGCACCGCGCCCCGGTGGCTTTTGACGATGCCGCGCACCACGGCCAAGCCAAGGCCCGTGCCCTCGCCCTTCTGCTTGGTGGTAAAAAAGGGATCGAAGATCTTGTCCAGGATGTCCGGGGCGATGCCAGGGCCGGTGTCCACGATGGAGAGCTTGGCATGGCGGCCGGTGCGGGCCCCGACCTGGCCGGCCTGGCTCTCGTCGAGTTCCACCTCGGCCAGGGACAGGGTCAGGGTACCGCCGCCTTCGCGCATGGCCTGGAAGGCGTTGGTGCACAGGTTCATGATGATCTGGTGGAGCTGGGTGGGATCGGCCCGGCAGACCACCGGCGTCGGCGGTACGTCCAGGACTATTTTAATGTTGCGGGGGAGCGAGGCCTTGATGAGGCTTATGGCCTCGGTCAGGACGTCCAGCACATTGATGGCCTGGAACCCGGCCTGGGAGGGCCGGGTGAAGGACAGGATCTGCTTGACCAGCCGGCTGCCGCGCTCGCCGGCCCGCAACACCCGGCGCAGGTCGTCCTCCATGGGATCGCCTTGAGGCAGGTCGAGCAGCGCAAGCTCGGTCGAGTTGATGATGGAAGTCAGGATATTGTTGAAATCGTGGGCAATGCCACCGGCCAGGGTGCCGATGGCCTCCATTTTCTGGGACTGGAGGAGTTGGCGTTCCAGGCTCACCTTCTGGGTCACGTCCTCGGCCGTGGACAGCACGCCCACCACCGCGCCGCGATCGTCGTGCAGCGGCACCTTCTTGATTTCGAGCAGCACGTCCGCGCCTCGGACGTTGCGGGCGGCGAGCTCCCCGGACAAGGCGCGGTTGCCGCGCATGACATCCACGTCCGTGGCCCGCACCGCGTCCATGTCCTCCCGGCGCAGGGGCAGGGCAAAATCGTCGTGGTCGCGCAGGTCGTCGAGCTCGGCAAAGCCGAAAAAGTCCAGAAAGGCCCGGTTGGCACCCAGGTAGCGCAAGGCCTTGTCCTTCCAGGAGACGAGCTGGGGAATATTGTCGAGCACCAACCGCAGCATTTCCTGGGATTCGCGCAAGGCGCGCTCGGCCTCGTGGCGCGAGGTCACGTCCTCGACCACGCCCTCGACAAAGGCCAGATAGCCCTGGCGGTCGGCCACCAGGCGCATGGTGATGTTGGCGATAACCCGGCGGGTGTCCGGCCGCACGAACCGGCTTTCGAAGGTGACCGTGGCTTCGTCGCTCACGGTCGAATCGAGCAGTTCCTTGAAACGCTCGCGACCGGAAAAGAGCACCTCGACCAGATCGCCCCGGCGGCCGGCCAGGACGTCGAGACTGGCCACCCCGAGCATGGCAAGCAGGGCCGGATTGACGTCCACGGTACGGCCGTCCGGGGTCATGCGGAAAATGCCCAGGGCCGAGTTCTCGAAAATACCCCGGTACTTCTCCTCGGCCAGGCGCAGGCGCTCGGCCGTGCGCTTGAGCTCGGACACGTCGTAGAGCACCCCGACCAGGCCTGCGATCTGCCCCTTGGCGCTTTCGTACACGGCCCGGTGCAGGATGACGGTATGGGGCGTGCCCTCGGCGTCCAGGATGACGGCCTCGCCGACCCGCACTCCGGGCTCCCGCAAAAGCCCCGCGTCCTCGGTGGCCAGATAGCGCGACAACGGCGCCAGGCCCACGTCGGCCCCCTTATCGGTCGGCGCCGGCTCGGCGGGCAGACCGCACCATTCGCCGAAAGCCGGGTTGAAGCCCTGGTAGGTCCCGGTCCCATCCTTAAAATAGAGCGGGATGGGGATGGTGTTGACGAGGGTCTCCAGGAAGGAGAGCTGGTCCTTGAGTTTTTCCTCCACCGAGCGCCGGCGCAGGATGTTGGTCACGAGCAGGACCATGACGTAGCACAGGATGAGCAGGCTTATGATGATGGTCCAGAAGACGGCGATATTGATGTGGTAGAAGGGGTAGGGCTCGTTGATGAGGGTGTAGCCCTCGGGCAGCTTGTCCGTGGTGATGCCGAGGCGCAGCATCTCGCGGAAATCGAAGATGTAGCTGTCGTCGGTGTGGTCGATGGGCGGCAGGGCGGAAACCGGCGTGCCGTGGAGGATCTTGTCGGCCAGGTCGGCTACGAGCCGGCCTTCGGTCACACCGCTGTGGAGCTTGCCGCCGACAATGCCGTGGCCGAGCATGAACTGCCAGGGGCTGTAGATGGGCACGTCGGAATTGGCCCGAATGGCCGACAGCACCTCGTTGACCGAATAGACGTCCTTTTGCGTATCTTTATAAAAAGGAATGAGGAAGATCATGGCGTCGTCGGCGAGGTTGCGCACGCGGTCGAGGATTTCGGACAGGGACAGGTTGTCCTCGTATTCGAAGGTCAGCCGGCCCGTAAACGCGCCTTCCACGGCCTGGACCTGGTTGCGGATGGCCACGCCCGTCACCGACGTGTCGCCGAAGATGATGAGCCGGCGGCGATTCGGGTGGAAGCGCAGGGCCAGCTCCAGGGTTTCGCGCATGGCCGGGTTTTCGAGCACGCCCGTGAAGTTCGGATGTCCGTCCAGCCAGTCCGGGTGGAAGTCGTTGACCCCGCAAAAGACCACCGGGGTTTCGGGAAACAGTTCCTTGCCGTATTGGCGCAGGAAATCGAAGGCGAAGTTGTCCGAGGCCAGGATGACGTCGAACAGGGTGTGGCGGTATTTGTGCTTGTAGTAGGCGTGGAGCATCTCGCGCAGATCGGGGTCCGTGAACTTTTTTGAGTCCATGTACTCGATCTGGAGATCCACGTTGTAGTCCGATTGGGCCAGGCCTTCGCGGATGCCCTGGAGAATCTCGTCCGACCACTGGTAGCCGTTCTGGTACGAGTTCAAATACAGGATGTTGCGGCGCACCTTTTCCGCCCCGGCCTGGCCGGGCAGGACCAGACAGGCCAGCAGAACGAGCCAGAGCAGGTACTTTCGTGCGTCGGCCGGCTTCATGGGCAAGAGGTGGTTGGGCGTTTTTGGCGCATAGGTTCTCGCGCCCAGTGTCTCATGGCCGGGGGGGAAGTCAAGCCCCTGGGCCGCTTGGCGGCGGTTGCGGGCTTGCCGGTCCGGGCGGCGGAGGCTATCAAGCGAAATTTGCGGGACGGTGCCTTCGTCCCGACACCGCGCAACCTGCCTGAGGGGAGGAGTTTCGATGGATCTGACCACACTTCGCAAAAAGGCCAGGGAAGAGCTCAAGGGATTTTGCCGGGTTTGCCCGGTGTGCGACGGCCGGGCGTGTGCCGGCGAGGTGCCGGGCATGGGCGGCAGCGGCACGGGTGCGGCCTTTGCGGCCAATCTGGAAGCCCTGCGCCGGGTACGGCTGCACATGCGGGCCTTGCACGACGTCAAAACCGCTGACACGTCCACGACGCTGTTCGGCCGGAGCCTGGCCCTGCCCGTGCTGGCCGCGCCCATGACCGGCGTGGTCTACAATATGGGTGGCAAGCTCTCCGAAGCCGAGTTCATCCGGGTCATCATGGAAGGCTCGGTTGCCGCCGGCACCCTTGGCATGTCCGGTGACGGGGCCGATCCGGCCATGTTCGATTCGGGTCTGGCCGCCATCACCGCACAGGGCGGTCTTGGCATTCCGGTGGTCAAGCCCCGCAGCCAGGAGGCCGTGCGCGAGCGTCTGGCCCAGGCCGAGGCGGCCGGTGCCGTGGCCGTGGGCATGGATATCGACGGCGCCGGGCTCATCACCATGGCGCTCAAGGGCCAGCCCGTGTCGCCCAAGACTCCGGCCGAGCTGGCCGAGCTGGTCGGTGCCACCAGGCTGCCGTTTCTCGTCAAGGGCATCATGACCCCGGACGAGGCCGAGATTGCGGTGGCGGCCGGTGCGGCGGGCCTCGTGGTCTCCAACCACGGCGGCCGTATCCTGGACCATACGCCGGGCGCGGCCGAGGTGTTGCCGGCCATTGCCCGGGCGGTCCGGGGCCGGGCGGTCGTCCTGGCCGACGGCGGGGTGCGCACCGGGGTCGATGTGCTCAAATATCTGGCTTTGGGCGCCGATGCGGTGCTTATCGGCCGGCCCCTGGTGGTCGGGGCCTTCGGCGGTGGCGCCGAGGGCGTGGCCTTGCTGCTGCGAAAGCTCCAAGCCGAACTGACCGCGGCCATGCTGCTCACCGGCACCGCCTCGGTGCGCGCGGTCTCGCCACGGATATTGTGTGAAAAAGAGGGGATGGTGTAGGGGGAAACGCCTCCGGCGGCCAGGAGGGGAAAGGTTCCCCTCCTGGACCACCCCCGGCGGAAGGGGTTGTGTTCCTTCGCTAGGCTTCGAGCAGAGCGAGCAGGGCTTCGGGCGTGGTGACCGGCGCCTGGCAGGCATGGCCCCGGCAGACTTGGGCCGTGATCGGCTCCTGGGGATTCGGTGTATGGGAGTGCAGGAGCACTTCCGGCAGGTAGCGGCCGGTCAGGGCCGCGCGCAGGGCCTTGGCTTCGGGCGCGTCGGGATCGCCGGTCAGGGTCACCTCGGCGGCCGGGGTCAGCAGCACGGACAGGCCGGCGAGCAGTTGGGTGATGGCCGTGGGCCGGACCGCGGACTGGCCCGAGGCCCGGGCCAGGTGCAGGGCGGCGGGACCGTATTCCGGGTCGCCGGTCAGGCGCATGAGGCTCGTCAGCACGCAGTAGGCCACGCTGTTGCCCGACGGGATGGCCGCGTCGAAAAAGATCCGCTGTCGCAACAGCAGCTCCTCGGCATCGTCGGCCGTGAGGTGGAACCCGCCTTGCGGGGACGCGAAATGGGCCAGCATGGTCCGGGTGAGTTCCTGGGTCGCCACCAGCCAATTGGCCTCGCCCGTGGTCTGGTGGAGTTTGAGCAGGCCCCAGGCCAGGAAGGCGTAATCGTCGAGCAGGCCGGTTCCGGCCGCCTGGCCGTCGCGCAGGCGGTGCACGAGCCGGCCGTCCTGGCGACGCATGGCGCCAAGCAGGGCATTTGCGGCCGTGACCGCCCGGTCGGCGAGTTCCGCGTCGTCAAAGGCCCGGGCCGCCTTGGCCAGGGCGGCGAGCAGCAAACCGTTCCAGTCCGTGAGCACCTTGTCGTCGCAAAGCGGCCGGATGCGCCGGCCCCGGGCGTCCAGCAGCACGGCCCGGCAGCGGGCCAGGCGCGCTTCCAGGTCGTCCGGGTCCAGGCCCAGATTGGCGGCCAGCCGGTCCAGGGGCACGGGGAGATACGGAATGTTGGCGCCGGTGGTCTGGCCGGTGGCTTCGTCGTGAAAATTGCCTTCCTCGGTAAAGCCGTAGGCCGTGCAGAAAAGCTCCGCGTCCGTGAGCAGCAATTCCCGCACTTCGGCCATAGTCCAGACGTAGAATTTTCCTTCCACGCCTTCGCTGTCGGCATCCTCGGCGCTGTAGCACAGGCCGTCCGGGCCGGTCAGGTCACGCCGTACGTAGTCGAGGATGTCCCGGGCCGTCTGTTTGAAATCCGCCCGTCCCGTGGCCAGGAAGCCCTCGGTATAGGCCATGGCGAGCAAGGCCTGGTCGTAGAGCATCTTTTCGAAATGGGGCAAAAACCAGCGGTCGTCCGTGGCGTAGCGGTGGAAGCCGAGGCCCACATGGTCCCAGATGCCACCGGCGCGCATGGCGGAAAGCGTGGTTTCGACCATGGATAGGTATTCGGGGTTGCGGGTGCGGCGCCACTCCCGCAGCAGGAACAGCAATTTCTGGGGCGAGGGGAATTTCGGCGCGCCCCCGAAGCCGCCATGGGCGGTATCGAACGCGGCAACCAGATCGCCGGCGGCCGTTTCCAGGCTGGCGCCGTCCAGATCACCGCCTTCGGGTTGCTGTTCGGTCTGGGCGCGCACGGCGTCGAGCAGGCGGGTGGCGCTTTCGACCACTTCCTGCCGATTGCTGCTCCAGGCCAGGTACAGGCGTTGGAGCAGGTCCTTGATGCCGGTGCGGCCCATGCCGGATTCCTTGGGCAGGTAGGTGGTGGCGAAAAAGGGTTGTCCGTCCGGGGTCAGGACCACGTTGAGCGGCCAGCCGCCCCGGCCGGACATGGCCTGGCAAAAGGTCATATAGAGCATGTCGAGGTCCGGGCGTTCCTCGCGGTCCACCTTGATGGCCACCACGATGGTGCGCATGAGCGCGGCCACGTCCTCGTCCTCGAAGGACTCGCGCTCCATGACGTGGCACCAGTGGCAGGTGGCGTAGCCGATGGACAGGAAGATGGGTTTGTCTTCGGCCCGGGCCTTGGCAAAGGCTTCCTCACCCCAGGGATACCAGTCCACGGGGTTGTGGGCGTGCTGGAGGAGATAGGGACTTTTTTCGTGGATGAGACGGTTCGGTTTGCGGTCCATGGCGGCCTCCCTGGGGGACTCCTACCATGGGAGGCCGGTTTTGCAACCCCTTGACGTTGCGCGACTTGGGGAGGCGCCGATCGGTTTGTCTTGACCTCGGACGTGGGGGCGGGCAAAAATGACCATTTTGTAATGTGTGTCGATCCGTGATTTCAGGCCCGCCGGGACACCGTTGCGGCGGGAAAGGAGCGAAACGTGGTCAAGACCGTCGGCGGAGCCTTGTCGTCCAATTTCCTGGGTGCTGCCCCGGCCTGGTACAAGGCCTCCATCATGGCCTTTCTCATCCTCAACCCCATGCTGCTCTACACCCTGGGGCCGTACGTGGCCGGCTGGGCGCTCATCGGCGAATTCATCTTCACCCTGGCCCTGGCGCTCAAGTGCTATCCGCTGACGGCCGGCGGCCTGCTCGCCGTGCAGGCGGTGATTCTCGGCATGACCTCGCCCCAGGCGGTTTACGACGAGGTGGCTCATAACCTGCCGGTGTTGCTGCTGCTCATTTTCATGGTGGCAGGCATCCATTTCATGAAGGATCTGCTGCGGCTGGTCTTCACCCGACTTTTCGCCCGGGTGCAGTCCAAGATGCTGCTGTCATTGCTTTTTTTGCTGCTTGGCGCGGTGCTGTCGGCCTTTTTGGACGCCCTGACCGTGACGGCGGTAATGATCACCGTGGCGTACGGTTTCTATGATCTCTACCACCGCCAGGTCTCGGACAAAAAGACCGGAAACAGCCAGGATTCCGAGGGCACGGCTCCAGCCAACGCGGCCCTTGTCGAGGATTTGCGCCAGTTTCGCGGATTCTTGCGCAACATCATGATGCATGGGGCCGTGGGCACGGCCCTGGGTGGGGTGACGACCCTGGTCGGCGAACCGCAGAATCTGCTGATCGGTCATGAAATGCACTGGGATTTCGTGACCTTTTTCGTCAAGGTCGCGCCGGTCTCCCTGCCGGTGCTCGCGGTGGGAATTTTGACCTGTCTGGCTGTGGAGCGCTGGCGGCTTTTCGGTTACGGCCATCCCTTGCCCGAATCGGTTCGGGCCATTTTGGTGGCCCGGGCCCGGGAGGCGGCCGGCATGCGCACGGCCCGGGAAAAGGCCGCCCTTGTCGTGATGGCCATGGCCGCGGTGCTGCTCGTGCTGTCCCTGGCCCTGCACCTGGCCGAGGTGGGGCTGGTGGGGCTGGCCATCATCATCCTGACGGCCAGCTTCACCGGCGTGGTGGAGGAAAATCGCATTGCCCACGCCTTTGAGGAGGCCATGCCGTTTACCGCTCTGCTCACGGTCTTTTTCGCCGTGGTGGCGGTCATCCACGACCAGCATCTGTTCACGCCGGTCATCAAGACCGTTCTGGCCTTTTCGGGCCAGGCCCAGCTCGTGGCCTACTACATCGCCAACGGCCTGCTTTCCATGATCAGTGACAACGTGTTCGTGGCCACGGTCTACATCACCGAGACCCAGAAAGCCCTGGCCGCCGGGGCCATCAGCCGGGAACAGTTCGATTTGCTGGCCGTGGCCATCAACACCGGCACCAATATCCCGAGCGTGGCCACGCCCAACGGTCAGGCCGCCTTCCTGTTCCTTTTGACTTCGGGCCTGGCGCCGCTGATCCGGCTGTCCTACGGCCGCATGGTCATGCTGGCTTTGCCCTATACCGTGACCATGAGTTTATCCGGGCTGGCGGCGGTCTGGTTTTTCCTGCACTGACCGGTTTTGTCGGCGAAAGGGTGATTGCCACTTGCTGGCCTGGCGGATGCGGGGTATGGATTCCTAAATTGTGAAATTGGGAGCAAGCGATCCATGACGCGACGGACGGTGCTTCTGGTCGATGACGAGGCTGGGCTCACGGCCATTTTGGCCAAACGCCTGACCGCCCGGGGGCTGGTCGTGAAAACGGCCGCCTCGGGTGAGGAAGGGCTGGAACTCGTGCGCCGTGACCCGGATATCGGGCTGGCCGTCCTCGACATCAACATGCCGGGTCTGGACGGCCTGGAAACCCTGCGCGCCCTCAAAGCCTCCCGGCCCGAAGTCGAGGCCATCATCCTGACCGGCTATCCGTCACCCGAAGGGGCCTTGGAAGGCATGCGCCTGGGGGCCTACGAATTCCTGTCCAAACCCTGTGACACCGACGAGTTGTACCAACGGGTCATCGAGGCGCTGGCGCGCGTGGCGGATTGATCGCCGGCGCATGCCGCCAGCGGCCCGGTGACGCGAGACGGGGGGAACACATGGCCAGAGCAAGCGGGCTGTTGAACGAGGGCGGGATGTCTTCCCGCCACAAGCTGCCGTGCCGCCGTGCCGCGGATGCCGCGCCCAAAGGCGGGGAGGATCGGGCATGAAACAACTGCAGCGCATCCTGGACAACATCATCCTGCGGGCCAACATCAACCTGCGCCATACCGGCCTGGACGTGGGACCTTATGTCTACGGCGTGGTGCCGCTGGATAAATACGCCCAGTTCTACGCCTTTTACGGCATCACCACCGAGCATCCCCTGTTTTTCGATTTCAAGTGTTCCTCTCTGGCCGGTTCCTACCTTTTCGGCCGCTGCAACGTCGAACATTCCGTGCTCTATAAGTGCGACGTGCGCGGGGACGAGCTCAAATCCATCAAAAACGCCTTCCCCATGGAAGGGGTGTGCCTGCGCCTGCACAACGACGAGATCATCCGCATTGTCGACAGCTTTTTGAGCAAGGCCCTCATCCACAGCTTCAGCCACGATCCGGAATTTCCCGAGGAATTCCTCATCAAGAATACGGTCGCCCTGTCCTATGCCAACATCCACGGGGCGCCGGTCATGGGCTCCTTTTTGGGCCCCTTTTCCACCATCGACCTGTGCACCATCCAAAACAGCTGCATCGGGGCCTATGCCTATGTGCAGGTCTGTGATCTGCAACCGAGCATCGTGGACCCGGGCCATATCTGGATTCGCAACAAGTCCGGGGACGAGTTCAACTACCGCTACGATCCGGCGGTGCTGTCGCGCTACATCTCCATCAATCCGGGCGAGCGGGCCAAGGGCATCCTCATGGACTTCGTGGAAAGCCGCAAACGCGACTTCGAGCGGGTGTTCGGCTTCCTGTATGCCTCGCGGCCCGAGACCTATTCCCCGGGCTCGTTCGTGTCGCGCTACGCCGTGGTCAAGGGCGAGACGAGTATCGGCGAAAATGTGCTCGTGGCCCAGCGCGCCTACCTGCAGAACGCCAAGATGGGCAAGGGCGCCAATGCCCAGGAAAACAGCTACGTGGTCGACTCGGTCCTGGAAGGCTATGATGTCGGCGCCCACGGGGCCAAGATCATCGGCAGCCAGCTCGGGGTCAACGTGTTCGTGGGCTTCAATTCGTTTTTGCGCGGTACGCCCGAAGCGCCCCTGGTCATCGGCGAGGGCTCGGTGGTGCTGCCCCACACCATCATCGACCTGGTCGAACCCGTGGAACTGCCGGCCTGGCATGTGGTCTGGGGCCATGTGACCTGCCAGGCGGACCTGGCCACCCAGTCCGTGTCCATCGAGGATTTCGCCAAGGTGGAGGGTGAGGCCCGCATCGGTGCCATGACCTTCACCGGCAACGGCGAACGCTTCATCCGGGCCTTCCAGAACCGCATCCATCACATCCTGGAAGACAACGGCGCCTATTTCGACGGCACCGGCAAGCTCGGCCATGCCCAGAAGACCAAGAACATCACCTACAATTTGATCCAGCCTTATGTGGAGGGCGGTTTCAAAGGGGTCTACCCCAATATGCGCATCTATCCGCTGTGCCACGACGAACTCTAACCGCCTGTTCCGAAAATAATGCCAGGACCGAAACGGCTGCCGCCTTGGTGGCAGCCGTCGGCCAGGGATCGGCCCGTTTCGATGCGTGAAGCCGAAGGCAGCCGGTCTGCGCCTTGTGCCACTTTCCCTCCCTGTCACCGCAATGGTGGAACTGAAGCGCTTTTGATCCCCTGATTTCGATATGTGTCATGCGCGTGGGTGCCTGCGCGGCCGTCGGGCTGTGTCTGTCAGGCGTTCGCCATGCCGCCTGCCAATATTTGGTCGACGGTCTTTGAGTTGACCGCACGCTCTTTTTTTTTTAAGCGGTTCCTCCGATAATGCAAATTCAGGTGTGGCGCCCGCGAGCGTGAAGGACGTTTTGCTGGACGTGATGGAATACAATGCAGTGAGATTTTCATGGAATATATTACACAACAGATATTAAGTCATCTTTGGGCACTGATTTTTTGTCTATTTGCGGTTTTTTTTATAGTTGCACTATTTTTCTCAAAATGTACTTTTTTAAAGTATATCAATATTACACTGCTTTCGCTGTGTTGTTCCCTGGCCCTTGCCGAGGTCTATTTTTCCTTGCGGCATATCAGTACCTATTATGAGCCCGTCAATACCGGAAGTAGCAAGGCCTCGGGTACCGAAGAGATGCCATGTAACGCCACCGCTGAGCCCGACCCGGTCCTGGGCTACCGGCCGATTCCCCGGCATATTTGGTCACATTGTGTCAAAAAGTATGGTTCTACGAAGGTTTATGATGCGATCTATACCTCCCTGGACAGCGGCTGGCGGGTGACGCCCCAGCGCCGGGATACGGCGGACACGGCCGTGGTCTTTTTCGGTTGCTCGTTTACCTTTGGCGAGGGCCTCAAGGATAGCGAGACATTTCCCTACCGGGTCGGCCAGTTGCTGGGAGACAGGTATCAGGTGTTCAATCTCGGCTTCAGCGGCTACGGCGCGCACCAGATGCTGGCCGAGATCGAAAGCGGGCGCCTAGATACGATGTTGCGCGGCTACAAGAAGACGCACTTTTATTTTTTGACCATCGAGTCCCATGTGGAGCGCTGCGGCGGCCTGATGCTGTGGGACCGGGACAGCCGGCGCTACGTGCTCGACCATGGCGAGGTCGTGGATACGGGGACCTTTCGCGAGCATTTGTCGCTCCCCAGGCGGTTGGCCGAGTGGGTGTTTCGCAAATCCTTCGTGTACGAGCTGCTCTTTAATCGGCCGACCAAGGCCGAGCGACAGCACATGACCGAACTTCACCTGGCCATCCTGGAAAAATGCAACAAGCTGTTGCTTGAAAAATACGGCCAACCGCTTGTGGTCCTGCTGTGGCCGGGAGCCGAATCCTTCAAGGAACCGCTTAGCCGGGCGGGCGTGGCCACCGTCGAACTGGCGCCGTTGCTGCCGGGCTACCGCGATGCGAGTAACCCCTACCGCATCCCCCATGACGGCCATCCCAATGCCCGGGCCGCGAGCATCATCGCCGAGACGATCGTCGGGCGCATCCGGGCCGAGGACAGCCAGTGAGTCTCCGTTCTTTCCCTCATCTACTTTAAATAATACATTTTTATCGGATGAAGCCTCCAGACGGGATTCCAAAGGGCACCGCCCTTTGGCCGCCGGAGGCTTTCTCCCTACCCACCACCTGCCACCCAGCACCACCACCCGCCTCCCGCCGACCGTTCACCGTGCGCGCCGCCGGTAAGCGGTTGTTTCGCGCCTGTAAACGGCGGACCGCCTCCTTTGCGCCACCTTTGCGCCTTCATGGTGCCAATCCTGCCGCCGGCCGAAATTCGCGGGCGCTTTCCCGTGGGCCCGGCTAGTCCGGAACCATCCCGGACGGCATTCCCGGCCTTCCGGGCGGACGGCGCCTTCCTGCCGTCCCGGATCAACCCCGGCCCGGCCCCGCGCCGGCTTCAAGGAGCAGCCCATGTACGCCGCAAACGCCGCCCAGCCCGATGCCCGGCGCTTCGCCGCCCTGGTCCGCAGGCGCTGGACCGTTTCCCTGGCCCTGACCGTGGCCATGCTGGCCATCTATTACGGTTTTATCGTCATGCTGGCCTTCCGGGCCGACTGGCTGGCCCTGCGCCTGGGCGAGCGGCTGACCCTGGGCCTGCCCGTGGGCCTGGGCGTCATTTTCGCCTCGTGGCTTTTAACCGGCATTTATGTCCGCTGGGCCAACGGCAGTCATGACGCCGCCGTGTTGCACCTTAAAAACGCCATGCAGGAGGGAGGAGAATGAACACCGCCTTGACCACGACCATCGGCCAGCCGAGCGTCACCTCCATCGCGTTCTTTTTCCTCTTTATTGCCGTGACGTTGGCCATCACCTGGCTTGCGGCTCGGAAAAATCGTTCAACCAGTCAATTTTACGCGGCCGGCCGGGCCGTGACCGCCTGGCAAAACGGCCTGGCCCTGGCCGGGGACTACATGAGCGCCGCCTCTTTTCTGGGCATCGCCGGGCTGGTCGCCCTGTCCGGCTACGACGGCCTCATCTATTCCATCGGCTTTCTGGTCGGCTGGCCCATCATCATGTTCCTGATCGCCGAACCCCTGCGCAACCTCGGCAAGTACACCTTCGCCGACGTGGTGGCCTACCGGCTGTCCCAGAAGCCCGTGCGCATCGCCGCGTCCATCGGCTCGCTGCTGACCGTCTGCTTCTATCTCATCGCCCAGATGGTGGGCTCCGGGGTGCTCATCAAGATGCTGTTCGGCCTGCCCTATGAAACGGCCATTCTGCTCGTCGGCGTGGTCATGATCGGCTACGTGCTCTTTGGCGGCATGCTGGCCACGACCTGGGTGCAGATCATCAAGGCGGGGCTGCTGCTTACCGGAGCCACGGTCATGACGTTCATGGCCCTGTCCCGGTTCGGCTTCGACGTGACGGCCCTTTTTACCGCCGCCGCCACGCGCTACGGCGACAAGGTGCTCAATCCCGGCGGGCTCGTGTCCAATCCCCTGGACGCGGTGTCCCTGGGGCTCGCGCTCATGTTCGGCACGGCCGGCCTGCCGCACATCCTCATGCGTTTCTATACCGTGCCCGATGCCCGCACCGCCCGCAAATCCGTGTTCTACGCCACCGGGCTCATCGGCTACTTCTACATCCTGACCTGCGTCATCGGTTTTTCCGCCATGGTGCTCGTGGGGCGCGAGGTGGTGGCCGGCATGGACAAGGGCGGTAACATGGCGGCCCTGCTCCTGGCCGAGGCCACGGGCGGCACGGTGTTTTTGGGCTTTATCGCGGCCGTGGCCTTTGCCACCATCCTGGCCGTGGTGGCAGGGCTCACCCTGGCCGGGGCCACGACCCTGTCCCATGACCTCTATGCCAACGTGTTCCGTTCCGGTCGGTCCACGGAAGCCGAGGAGATGCGCGTGGCCAAGCGGGCCACGGTGGGGCTCGGGCTCGTGGCCATCCTGCTGGGCCTGGCCTTCAAGGGCCAGAACGTGGCCTTCATGGTGGGCTTGGCCTTTGCCATCGCCGCCAGCGCCAATTTCCCGGCCCTGCTCCTGTCCATCCTCTGGCCGGGCACGAGCACGGTCGGGGCCGTGGCCAGCATTGCCACGGGCACGCTGACCGCCGTGGTGCTGATCGTGCTGTCGCCCACGGTCTGGGTGAGCGTCTTCGGGTTTGCCACGCCGATCTTCCCCTGGAAAAATCCGGCGCTCATCTCCATGCCCGCGGCTTTTTTCGCCGGTTGGCTGGGTTCGGTGCTCGTGCCCGATGCCCGGGCCCGGTCGCACTTCGCGGCCCAGCAGATCCGCAACTACCTCGGCGTCGGGGCCGAGTAGGAACGGGGGAAGCGGGGAGCTCTGGCGGGATGGAGCTGTGGAGGGGAGGGTGGAGGGGGAAGCCTCCGGCGGCCAAAGGGCTTCGCCCTCTGGACTCCCGAGCGTGGAAAAGGCCTGTTTCGGCAGGCCTTTTTTTATGGGTTTGGGAGGCGCGCGTTTTTTGTCCGCTTGGCGTTATTTTTTGGGTGAAAGTATGGTAAAGGGAGGACAAGTTTTATTGGGGGATGGAGCATAAAATATTTATTTAATTATTTTGGTGTATTGACCACGAAATGATTCGAGGAAGCAGGCTGTGGGCAAAAAGAGATTGACGGGAATGCGGGATTTCCCTAGATAGGAACCAACAGCAACTAGGAATAATTCTTGTGACAGCCGAAGCCATGAAAACCCTCTTTGCCGCGCACGGGCTCAAGTTCACCCACCAGCGCTATCTCGTGTACCGAGCCATGGTCGCAACCAAGGACCATCCCTCGGCCGAGATGGTCTGGAGGCGGGTGCGGACCGAGGCGCCGTCCATCTCCCTGGACACGGTCTACCGGACCCTGGCCGCCCTGGAGCAGCGTGGTCTGGTGCGTCGGGTGCCAGGGCAGGGCGAAGAGGGCCGCTTTGATGGAGATCCGTCGCCGCATCACCATTTGATTTGTCTGCGCTGCGGTCGGATCGAGGATTTTTGCATGACCGGGGTGGGATTGGCCGATCTGCCGCCAGCCGTGGCCGCGTGGGGAGAACCCCAGGACGCCCAGATCGTGGTGCGCGGCATTTGCCGGACCTGCCTTGGCCTGTCTCGAAACACGGAACAACCACAACCCAACAAGGAGTAACATCGTGAGCAAGTACCTTAATGATCCGAAGGCAGACACTGCTGGTGAGTCGTGTGAACAGTGGCCGTTGTCCCAGGTCGAGACGACCCTCAAAGATCTGAAGGAAGCCTTTGCCGGTGAGTCCCAGGCCAACCGCAAGTACCTCGCCTATGCCGCCGCTGCCGAGAAAGAAGGCCTCGTCGGCGTGGCCAAACTCTTCAAGGCCGCTGCCGCCGCCGAGACCGTCCATGCCCACACGCACCTGCGCAACATGAAGGGTATCGGCTCCACGGCCGACAACCTGAAGGATGCCATCGCCGGCGAGACCCACGAGTTCAAGAGCATGTATCCGGCCATGATCGAGCACGCCAAGGCCGAGGGCGACAAGGCGGCCGAACGCGGCTTCACCTATGCCAATGAGGTCGAGAAGGTGCATGCCGGCCTGTATACCGAAGCGGCCAAGGACCCGGCGGCCTATCCGGATCAGGACTGGTATGTCTGCTCGGTGTGCGGCTACACCGTCGCCGGCGGCGCCCCGGACAAGTGCCCGGTCTGCCAGGCCCTGGCCAAGGCCTTTTTCAAGGTCGACTAGCCGGTCCGGGCGAGCATACGGAGAACCTCGGGGCGAAAGGAGCAGCAATGGCCGAACCGGAAAACATGTGGCAGTGTCAGACCACCAACTGTGGCTATATCTACAATCCCGACAAGGGGGACCGGAAGGGCAAGATCCCGGCCGGCACCGCCTTTGAGGATCTGCCGGAAACCTGGAAGTGTCCGGTTTGCGGCGCGGGCAAGAAGGCCTTTCGCCCCCTGGCCGGGCCGGGCTCCAGCCTGGCGGAGAATGCGTCGCACTGAGAGCGGGGCGACCCCTTAAAGGGTCGCCCTCTGAAGATCAATCGGTCCCTGGGTGCAGGGGCCTGAAAAAGCCCCCTTCCTGCGAGAGCGGAAGGGGGCTTTTTCGTGGCGTCACTGGCCGCTCTTATGCCTTGAGCCAGGCCAGCACCTCGGCCTTGGTCGGCACTTTGCCCGACACCTTGACCACGCCGTCGATGACGACGCCTGGGGTCGTAAAAAGGCCATAACTCACGATCTGCTTCATATCGGTCACCTTTTCCACGGTCGCGTCCACGCCCGACTCCGCGACGGCCTCGCGCACGACCTTTTCGGTTTCCTTGCACCGCACGCATCCGGGGCCAAGCACTTTGATCTCCATGGTTCCCTCCGAGAATTTGCACCAGGGTCTTTGTATTCAGGCTACGCCGTACCCGATGTGCGGCGTCCGGGCATCGACCTAGACGATGACGTTGAACAAATAGCCCACGAGGAGAATTCCGAATCCGACCACGCCGGCAAAGACCAGGATCAGGCGCGGCTTGAGCACCTTGCGCAGGATCACCATCTCCGGCAGCGACAAGGCGATGACTGACATCATGAAGGCCAATACCGTGCCGAGGGCCGCGCCCTTGCCGAGCAGCGCTTCGACCACCGGCACGATGCCGGCCGCGTTGGAATAGAGCGGCACGCCAAGGACGACCGCCGCCGGCACGGACCACCAGGCGCCCTTGCCCATGATGGAAGCCAGAAAGCCTTCGGGTACATAGCCGTGAATGCCGGCGCCCACGGCAATGCCGGCCACGACATAGATCCAGACCCGGCCGACGATGTCCCTAACGGCCCGGAAGCCGGCTTCGATGCGATCGGTCCAGGTTTGGTTGTCCGGCGGTACCATCGAGGGATCGGTGCGGATTTGCAGTACCCAATCCTCGATGCCGCTTTCCAGGTTGAGCTTACCGAGCACCCAGCCCGCGACCATGGCCACGGCGAGTCCGGTGCCGAGGTAGAGGGCCGCCACCTTCCAGCCGAGTAGGCCGTACAGCAGTACCAGGGCGATTTCGTTGACCATGGGCGCGGAAATCAGAAAGGAGAAGGTCACGCCCATGGGCACTCCGGCCGTGACGAAGCCGATGAAGAGCGGCACGGCCGAGCACGAGCAAAACGGCGTGACGATGCCGAGCAGGGCGGCGAGCACGTTGCCGACGGATTCGCGCCGGCCGGCCAGCAGGCGGCGTGTGCGCTCGGGTGTGAAAAAGCTGCGGATGATGCCCACCCCGAAGACCACGAGGGTCAACAGCAACAACACCTTGGGCGTGTCGTACAGGAAAAAGGCCATGGCGGAGCCCAGATGGCTGTCGTGGGCAAGTCCCATGACCGTATAGGTGAGCAGATCGGCCAGATCGGGCAATATCCCGTACACCAGCCACCAGCCGATCAGGCCTGGGACGAGGAACAACAGATAGCGCACAAGCTTTCCATTCGCGGGACTGGGGGTCTCGGCTGCGGCAGGAGCGGTGTGGCATTGGCAGCCGGAAATAGGTTTCATGGCACGATCTCCTTTGGGGCCTTTCGAAGGCGGGTGGACGGCCCCGACGTTGTTATTGTCTATTTGGCAAAATAGCCAATAATAAACCACTGTCAACTCCCCCACTGCCAGGCTCGGTGGTTTGGGTCGATTCACGGTCGGGGCACCGGAATGCGCCCGGGGATGCGGTTGAATTTCGAAAGATATCATGCTGTGATACAGGTATATTTTTTGTCACCTTGTGATCAAATGAGCAAAAAAACGGACTAAAACCTTGACATGGCTGGCCGGGGTATTATTGCTCAATTGAGCAAAACAAAGGAGCAGTTATGCCACGACCCCGCATGCGCCGGTGGGTGACCGGCGTGCCCAAGGCCACCTATTTCAAGCCCCAGGGCATACCCCTGCGCGACCTGCAAGAGGTCCGGCTGTCCGTCGAGGGACTCGAAGCCTTGCGTCTGGCCGATCTGGAAGGCCTGACCACCGAGGCGGCGGCTGTCGGCATGGGCGTGTCCCGGCATACCTTCGGACGGGTGCTGGCCGAGGCGCGTAGCCTTGTGGCCCGGGCGCTGGTTACCGGCGCGGCCCTGCGTATCGGTGGCGGGCATTACGAGCTGGCCGGGGATCGGGATGCGGTCCTAAACGAGGACCGCGCCGAGGCTGTTCCCTATGCAATGGAGGCAAATACCATGCGACAAGGTGGAGCCGGACAAGGTGGTCGAGGCGGTGGCCAGGGACGTTGCGGACAAGGTCGCGGCGGCGGTCAGGGTCGCGGTGGCGGCCAGGGCCAGGGCGGTGGAGGTCAGTGCGGCCGAGGCCGCGGCATGGGACAGACCGGTGGTCAGCCCGGCGGTCAGCCTGGAAATACCGGTGGCGGCGCCGGGCCGTCCGCAGTCGGCCAGTGTGTGTGTCCCCAATGCGGCCAGACCCTGCCCCATACGCCGGGTTCGTCGTGCGCGAACCAGCGCTGTCCGGCCTGCGGGACGGCCATGGTCCGGCAATAAGGCAACAAAGGAGGATCGCTATGCCACGTGGTGATGGATCAGGTCCCATGTCTATGGGCTCGGGAACAGGACGCGGAATGGGCTTTTGTTCGGGCGCCAATGCGCCGGGCTATGCCAGCGCACCGGGCAATCGCGGCTTCCGGTGCGGGTCCGGCGGCAGGCGAGGACGCGGCGGCGCTGGTGGTTTCGGCGGCCGGGGGGCGGTTCGCGGCGCCTGGCGCCAGGGACCCGGCCTGATGGGCGCAGGTGGCATCTGGCAGGGCTCGTTTGACCCGCAACTGGAACGCAACCAACTCCAACAGCAGGTCGCGGCCATGGAATCGAATCTGGAGGCCATGAAGGCCCGGTTGGCCGCACTGGAAAAGGAACCCGCTCAGGGATAGTGTTTACGAATCGAGCGGATGTGGCGCAATCCCGCTGTCCGGCCGGACGGCGGGATTGTCGTGTCGGGCCGCAGACCCGGGGCCGCGCGCCCCAAGGAGCGTGATGGATGCAAGCTGGTATTCTCGAAACCGTGCGCCGCAAGGCGCTTGAACTGTGGGAAGAGCGCGACTTGCTGCGCGAGCCCATCGCGGTCAAGGCGCGGACCTTGACCGTTCATGAGGCCATCGGCGACCCGGAAGGGGACAATTTCCCGCTGCAAAAGGGCAAGGAACAACTCATGGAAGCGGAGTTCCGCGGTGCCAAGGGCCAGGCCTTCACCGACCGCTTCGGCGATTTTGCCGGCACTCTGGCTGATGTCGCCTCCATGCCCTTGGAGAATAATTTCCGCCGGGCGGTGTTCGTGGCCGCGCTCAACGCCAGTCTGCGCGGCCTTGGCCTGTGCGACCGCACCATCCATTGCCGCGACAAGGAACCCGGGGAATGCGCGGCGAAATTCCGGGATCACCTCAGCGAGCGTTTCGGCGACATCCGCATCACCCAGGTCGGGTTCCAGCCCAAGATCATCGAAGCCCTGGCCCAGCGTTTTCCGCTCAAGGTACTCGATCTCGACCCGGACAACATCGGCACGGTCCAGTACGGCGCCGAAATCCTCTCCCCGGACCGGCAGGACGAGGCCCTGGCCTGGGCCGACCTGCTCGTGGTCACGGGTTCCACCCTGGCCAACGATACGCTGGGGACGTTTTTGGTGGACAAGCCGGTCATCTTCTACGGAACGACCGTTGCCGGCGCCGCTGCCCTCATGGGCTGGGAGCGCTTTTGCGCCAAGGCGCGCTAGGGCCTTGGCCGCGCCGGGGAGGCTCGGCCCGTCTCCCCGGCGCGGGTAGGATGTGACAAGAAGGCGGTGCGGGAAAGGGCTGGGGGAAAAGCCTCCGGCGGCGCTAGCAGGGCGCTGCCCTTTGGAAACCCGTGCGGGTGGGGAGCACGTGACGCTTTCCGCCGGAAGCGTGTTTGAAAAAGCCCCTGAGAGCCTGTTGGTCTAGGATTGGGCCAGGCCGGCGGCGGCTTTTTCCACGTCCCGGGCAAAACCTTCCCGGGCGGCGGCAATGCGGCTGGCCAGGGCGGGATCGCTGACGGCCAGGATGGAGGCGGCCAGCCAGGCGGCGTTTTTCGCGCCGGCTCCGTCCAGGGCCACCGTGGCCACGGGAAACCCGGGCGGCATCTGCACCGTGGCCAGCATGGCGTCCAGGCCGCCCAGGGCCGAACCCGAGGCGGAAAGCGGCACGCCGATGACCGGCTTGATGGTGCGGGCGGCCACGGCGCCGGCCAGATGGGCGGCCAGACCGGCGGCGCAGATGAAGACCTGGCAGCCGTCGGCCTCGCAGTCACGGATGAGGCGTTCGGTGCGCTCGGGCGTGCGGTGGGCCGAGGTGACCGTGAAGAGATAGGGAATATCGAGGCCGGTCAGCACCTTGGCACAGGACCGCATCTTGTCCTCGTCGGAAATCGAACCGATAAAAATCGCCACCTTGATCATGCACGCTTCTCCCGGGCCAGACCTTTGTTGCCGATGTCACGCCGGTAAAAGGCGCCGTCAAAGTTGATTTTCGCCACCGCCCGGTAGGCGGCTGCCTGGGCCGCGGCCAGATCCGCGCCAAGCGCCGTGACGCCGAGCACCCGTCCGCCCGAGGTGACGACCGTATTGCCGTCGCGGCGCGTGCCGGCCTGGTAGACCGTGACTGCCGGATCGGCCTCGGCCGCCTCGATGCCGGAAATGACCATGCCCTTGGGGTAGCGCCCCGGATAGCCCGGAGCGGCCATGACCACGCACAGGGCGCTTTGGGGCGACCAGCGCACGAGTTCAGGCGTCAGCCGGCCTTCGCGGCAGGCCATAAAAATGGCCGGCAGGTCGCTGTCCAGCCGGGCGAGCAGGGGCTGGCATTCGGGATCGCCGAAGCGCACGTTGTATTCGAGGACCTTGGGCCCGTCGGCGGTCATCATGAGCCCGGCATAGAGGATGCCGGTGAACGGATGGCCGCGCTTGGCCATTTCGGCCAGGATCGGGTTGATGACCAGCTCCATGGTGGCGGGGTAGCGGTCGGGCGGCAGAATCGGGGCCGGGCAGTATGCGCCCATGCCGCCGGTATTGGGGCCGGTATCGCCGTCGAAGGCGGCCTTGTGGTCCTGGCAGGCGGTCATGGGCACGGCCCGGGTGCCGTCGCAAAAGGCCAGGAACGAGGCTTCCTCGCCGACAAGCGCCTCTTCCACCACCACCGTGGCGCCGGCGGAACCGAAGGCGCCCTGGACCATGGCTTCGTCCAGGGCGGCCAGGGCCTCGTCCTTGGTTTGCGCCACGGTGACGCCCTTGCCCGCGGCCAGGCCGTCGGCCTTGACCACGCAGGGCGCGCCGATTTTTTCCACATAGGCCCGGGCGGCCCGGATGTCGGTGAAGGTTTCGTAGGCGGCGGTAGGCACGCCGGCCGCGGCCATGACATCCTTGGCAAAGGCCTTGGAGCCTTCGAGGCCGGCAGCATAGGCATCCGGACCGAAACAGGGCACGCCGGCCGTTTCCAGGGCGTCGCGCAACCCGGCCACAAGCGGGGCTTCGGGACCGGCCACGACCAGGTCCACGCCCCGATCCTTGGCCAGGGCGACCAGGCCCGGCACGTCGGTATCGGCCACGGCCACGTTTTCACCGCAGGCGGCGGTGCCGCCGTTGCCCGGAGCGGCCAGGATCGCCGTGACATCGGGACTTTGGGACAGTTTGCGGGCCAGGGCGTGCTCGCGCCCGCCCGAGCCTACCACGAGAATGCGCATGCCGCGTCTCCTTCGGGGATCTGCCGCCAGCGTTCGGAAAGATGCCCCCGATTTTCCCTTGCATCCCGTTGCGATGGGGAAAGGGGGGCTTTGGGGCCGCTGGTGGCGGAAAAATGCAGTAGTCGGAAAGGCTGAAAATGGCAAACCGGCCCGGACCGTGCGCGATCCGGGCCGGAGGCGTATCCTAGGTCAGGGCGCGCTTGGCGCCGCTGCCGTCGTGCAGTTCGGCGATCAGCCGATTAAGTTCCTGGGCCTGGGCGGCCAGATCGCCCACGGCCTGGGTGGACTGGGCCATGGCCTGGGCGGTTTCCGCCGCGATGGCGCTGATTTCGCCGATGGCCCGGTTGATCTCCTCGGACGTGGCCGATTGCTGTTCGGCCGCCGTGGCGATGGAGCGCACCTGGTCGCCGGCTGCCTCGACCATGGACACGATCTCGGCGATGGCCGCGCCGGAACGCTGGGCCAGGCCGGTGGCTTCGCCGACCCGGGTCACGGCCCGGTCCACCCGGGATACGGCATCGGCCGTACCTTGCTGGATGCCGGCAATGGCCGCGCCCACTTCCTTGGTGGCGTTCATGGTCTTTTCGGCGAGTTTGCGCACCTCGTCGGCCACCACGGCAAAGCCGCGTCCGGCCTCACCGGCCCGGGCCGCCTCGATGGCGGCATTGAGCGCCAAGAGGTTGGTCTGGTCGGCGATGTCGGAAATCACGTCCATGATCGTGCCGATGCCCCGGGCTTGTTCGCCCAGGGTACGCATGTTTTCGGTGAGCTGGGAGGCTTCGTCGTGGACCGAGGTGACGGCGGAGGTGACTTCTTCCACGAGTTCGGCGCCCTGGTGGGCCCGTTCCCGGGCGTTGTCCGCGCTTTGGGAGGTGGCGGCGGCGTTTTTGGCCACTTCCAGGATGGTGGCGTTCATTTCCTCGACCGCGGCGGCCGTGTCCTGCACCCGGGAGTTCTGGACATCGGCACCCCGGTTGGACTGCTCGATCTGGGCCGAGAGTTCCTCCGAGGCGGCGGCCATGCGGTCGGCGACCTGGGAGGCTTCGGCCGCCGCCCTGGCGATGACCGTGTTTTGGCCTTCGATGCAGGTCTTTTGGGTGTGGATTTCCGTCAGGTCGTGCCAGAACGTGATGGAGCCGAGCAGGGCGCCGTCAAGATCGTAAAACGGCGTGGTGTGTACGGTGATCCGCAGGTCCTTGCCCGAGGGGGCACGGTAGTCGATTTCCTCGACCAGGGAGCGCCGTTCCTTGATGGCCCGGTCGGACAGGGTTTCGTGGTTGGCATCGCCCCGGAAAAAGAGGCCGGACCGCTGGCTCAGATAGCTGTCGCGCGAACCGGTCTTTTCGAGCAGCCGGCACATGGCGTCATTGACCCAGAGGATGTTGAAATCCGGGCCGACAATGGCGCACGGGGTGGGGATACCGTCGAGGACGCCCTGGGAGAATCCCAGCCGTTTTTTGAGCTCGTCGACCATGTGGCGCAGGTTGCCGGCGAAGGTGGCCAGTTCGGCCTGGAACCGGCCGGCCATGGCGGCCTTGTAGTCGCCGGCGGCGATGTGCGCCGTGAAGTCGCTGAGGGAGCGCAAGGGGTGAAAGACCAGCCGTCTGGACTGCCAGGTGATGAGAGTGGCCACGCACAGCAGCACCGCCACGCCGATGCCGAGCAGGACCAGACGTTGGGTCCGGGCCGGCGCGGTCACCTCGGCATCGAAGGAGGACATGCACACGAGCCAGCCGGTGGAAGGTATCCGGGCCACGGCCATGTACTTTTCCTCGCCCTTCCAGTCGTAGCGGAAGCTCCCCTCACCGGAGGCCAGGGCCTTTTGGACGAAATCCTCCTTGGACACGTCCTGGAGCAGGAGCTTTTTGTCCACGCCATGGGCGATGACCCGGCCGGAGGCATCCAGGATGTAGCCGTAACCCCGTTTGCCGAAACGGACCGGATCGATGGTTTCCTGGGTGAAGATATTCCACAAGGGGCATACGGCCACGCCGCCGAGCAGCTTGCCGTCCGGACCGTGCACGGCCTTGGCCGCCACATAAATGAGCTTTTCACCGGTGGTGGCTTTCATGGCCGAGGCACTAAAGGCCACGTCCTTGCCGCTGAGGATGCCTTTGACATAGTCGCGGCTGGCTCGTTCACCGCCGGTCAGATCCTTGCCTTCGGTATTGGAACCGGCCAGGATTTTGCCCTTGGTGTCGAAGATGAAAAAGGACCAGTAGGTCGGGAAACCTGCGACAAAGGAGCGCAGTCGCTCCTGGGCCCTGGCCGGAGAGCCGGTGAAGGCTTCCAGGATGGCGTCTTGGCTGGCCAGGGAATTGGCCACCTCGACGCTATCACGGATGGAGTTCTGGGCCGACTGGGCGATCAGCCGGGCGGTCTGGTTCAGGGAACTTTCCTGAATGGCGGCCACCATATGGTAAGACGAAGTGGAAACGTACGTGACCAAGGCCGCGACGCCGATCAGGATGGAGAGGGTAGCGGAAATGGCGAGCCGGGTGTTGATGCTGGCATGACGCATAAAAACTCCTCACATTGCACGACAAAAGCTCGCACCCCAAGGCTGGGGCAATCCGAACGGGGAAACTGGTCTTCACGACGTGGGCATGGTTTCCCGATTTGTTCGGTGGCGGCTTCCGACAGCGTGCCATACGGGCAAAAAGCGGTGGAAGCAAGCCGCTAACGGCTGTGGAGAGCAGCGGTTTACGACTCTTTTGATTCCGTGCGTGTTCGTCTGGTTTCCGCACGGACAAACAGCGCATCCCCGGACACGATGTGGCCGGCGGGATCGCGGAAAAAATCGTAGACGCCGTCGAGGCACAGGCCGAAACCTTCCAGATACGCTTCCAGCTCCGGCAACAGCGCCTGGCCGGCATACAGCGGAGAGCGGGCCATTTCGGCCACCACGGCCGTGACGCCGGGCAGGAGGTCGCTTGCGCCGCGAAGCGCCGGCAGTTCAAAGCCCTGCACATCGAGCTTGATGACATCGGCCCGCGGCACAACCGCGTCCAGACGCACGACCGGCACCTCCACCGTGTCCGTGACAGGTAGTTCCTGGCCGGCGTACTTTTCCCGGATGCCCGTGGGGGGCAGCAACGAGGACAGGGTGGGGCGGGACAGGATCGTCAGCGGCAACGTGGCGGGCGCCTCGCCCAGGGCGGCGGATCGGACCGCGACCCGGGGCTCGTCCGCGAAGCGTTTGGCGAGCTTGCGGGCCAGGCGCGGCTGGGGCTCGAAAGCCGTTACCCGGCAGTCGGGCCAGACCGCAAGGAATCGTTGTGTCACCGCGCCTTTGTTGGCGCCACCGTCCACCACCGTCGGCCGGGGCGGTAGGGCCAGGGCGCGCAGTCTTTCCAGCCAGCTCTCCATACTCAACCCTTTTCCCCATGGTTGGCCCCGCTGTCCAGGGGCAGGCGCACCGTGAACACGGCCTGGCCATCCTCGGCCTGCTCGAAGCTCAAGGAGCCGCCCATGTTTTTGACCAGCCGATGGGCCAGGGGCAGTCCCACCCGCTCCTCGCCTTCCTCGAAGGGCAAAAAGAGCAACTCCGGTTCCCGGACCGGGACCGGCGCAGGATAGACGACGGTCAGCCGGGCGAACCGCTGGCCCGGGGCGGTGGCGACTCGGGCCGTCCCCCCGACGGGCAGGCGTTTGGCCGCGAACCGGATCAGGGTCGTGACCACTTGGCTCAGCAGATCCGGGTCCAGGCGCAGTTGGGGCAAGGCGGCATTCAGGCTGGTTTCGATGCGGATATGACGGGCCGCCAGTTCCGGGGCCAGGAAATCGAGGGTCGTGGTGACGATGGCGGACAGGGCGCACAGCCGGGGCCGCAGGTCCACGGGATGGAGGTAGTTGCCGATTCTGTCCAGGATGTCTTCCAGACGTCGGGCCTCGGCCAGGATGATGTCCACCTCGTGGCTGTCGGGCAGGCGGTTTTTGAAGCCGGTTGGCGAAGCCGGCGATGGAAAACAGCGGATTGCGGATCTCGTGGGCGACCTCGGCGGATATGGCCCCGAGAGTCTTGAGTTTTTCTTCCTGGACCACAAAGCGTTCGAGTTCCACCCTGTCGGTGATGTCCACGGCGATGCCTTCCACCAGGGCGGGCTGTCCCGGTCCCGGCGGCAGGGGCGCGGGCATGGCCGTGACCAGGGCCTGGATGGTGGCGCCATTTTTGTGCACCAGCCGGCACTCCTCGGTCCGGGCCCGGTCGTGGTCACCGGAGCCGTCGAGGCTGGCGCGAAGGCGTTCCCGGTCGTCGGCATGGACCCGGGACAGGAACCAACCCGGCGTGGTCATGGCTTCTTCGCGGGCATAGCCGAGCATGGTGCGGCAGTATTTGTTGACGAATTCCAGCTCGTGGTCCGGGCGCAGGACAAAGACCAGCAGCGGCAGATTCTGGACCAGGGTGATGTAGCGGGCCTGGGCCCGGTCCACGGCCTTGGCCAGCCGGGCCCGGTCCAGGACCGCGGTCAGGGCATGTTCCACCAGATCGAAACTGACAATGGGTTTTTCCAGGTAGTCGGCCGCGCCCATGCGAAAGGCCCGGATGACGCCGGCGATTTCGTCCTGGCCGGAAATGACGATGACCGGTGGGGCGTTTTCGTCCTCGGCCAGGGCGGCCAGGACCTCGAAACCGTCGATCTCGGGCAGGCGCAGATCGAGCAACACGGCTTCGGGCCGGGTTTTTCCGGCCAGGGCCAGCCCCTGACGACCGTCGATCGCTTCCAGGGGCGTATAGCCGGCACTGGTCAGCCACAGGCACAGACCGCGCCGGAAATCCGCGTCGTCTTCGATGACCAGAATGGGTGGGCTCGTATGGGTCATGGCCAGGCTCCGGGTTAAGGCTGCGGGCAATGCCGGCAGGAACGGGGCACCCCGGGCCGGGATTCCCGATATCCCTTGTACGCCAAAGGGACCGTGGCGACCAGAGGGACGCTTCGATGCCGTTTGTGCGGCGAATGTGAAATTGGCCTTGCAAAAATGTCAAACTGAATTTACTCCTGCCTCTGTCGTGCCGTTCGTGCGCGCAACGCCGATCCATGGAGAGAGGATTGGCGCGGCACGTGTCGGACGGATGGAGACACGACGGCGTCAAACGGTAGCGTACAAAAACGTCACGAGAGGGGGATACCATGAACGCGGCGGATACCGCATTCGTGCTCATTTCGGCGGCCCTGGTTCTGATCATGACCCCGGGCCTTGGTCTGTTCTATGGCGGCATGGTCCGGGGCAAAAACGTCCTCGGCACCCTCATGCATTCCAACATCCTGATCGGCACCGTGTCCGTGCTGTGGGCCATTGCCGGTTACAGCCTGGCCTTTGGTGGCGACATCGGCGGCCTGATCGGTAATTTCGACTACTTGTTCCTCAAGGATGTCGGCATGACGGCCAAGGAAGGCGTGGACAACATCCCGCATCTGGCCTTCATGATCTTCCAGTGCATGTTCGCCGTCATCACCCCGGCGCTCATCACCGGCGCCTTTGCCGAGCGCATCAAGTTTTCCGGTTTTCTGCTTTTCACCACCCTGTGGTTGTTCGTGGTCTACTGTCCCATGGCCCACTGGGTCTGGGGCGGAGGCTGGATGGCCAAGATGGGTGCCCTGGACTTTGCCGGCGGCGCCGTCGTCCACATGAGCTCCGGTGCCTCGGCCCTGGCCGCCGCCCTGTACCTGGGCAAGCGCCACGGCTACGGCAAGCAGGCGTTCATTCCGCACAACCTGCCGCTCACCATTCTCGGCGCGGGCTTGCTCTGGTTCGGCTGGTTCGGGTTCAACGCCGGCAGCGCCCTGGCCGCTAACGGCCTGGCCGCCTCGGCCTTCGTGACCACCCATCTGGCCGCCGCGGCCGCGGCCGTGAGCTGGATCGTGGTGGAGTGGTTCCATCGCGGCAAGCCCACCACCCTGGGCATGGCTTCCGGCGCCGTGGCCGGCCTGGTCGCCATCACCCCGGCCGCCGGCTTTGTCGGCCCCATGCCGGCCATCATCATGGGCCTGATCGCCGGTGGCCTGTGCTACGGCGGCGTGCTGCTCAAGGGCGTGCTCAAGTACGACGACGCCCTGGACGTGGTCGGTATTCACGGCCTGGGCGGCACGTTCGGCGCCCTGGCCACGGGTGTGTTCTGCTCCAAGGCCGTCAACGAACTCGGCGCCGATGGCCTGATCTACGGCAATGCCCATCAGGTCTGGATACAGTTCATTTCCATTGTGGCCACCTGGGGCTTCTGCTTCGTCATGTCGCTGATCCTCTTTAAAGTCGTGGACTTGATGGTCGGTATTCGGGTAAGCGTGGATGACGAGACCAAGGGTCTTGATGTCAGCCAGCACAGCGAAGTCGGCTATCAGCTCTAACGAGGGGGAAAGGAGCTCGCCATGAAGAAGATCGAAGTCATCACGCGGCCCTACAAGCTTGATGAGATCAAGGAAAAACTCACTACCATCGGCATCAAGGGTATGACCGTCTCCGAGGTCAAGGGCTTCGGCCGCCAGCGCGGCCATACCGAAGTCTACCGTGGCGCCGAATACCAGGTGGATTTCGTGCCCAAGGTCAAGATGGAACTGGTGGTCGAGGACGGCCTGGCCGCCGAGGTCATCAAGACCATCCAGGCGGCGGCCCAGACCGGTGAGGTGGGTGACGGCAAGATTTTCGTCACCACGGTGGACGAGGTCATCCGCATCCGCACCGGCGAAACCGGCAACGCGGCCGTGTAGAGCCTCTGTCGGGCGCTTGGTCGCCCGTTTGCGGGAATGTGATGGCCGGGGGGGACGCCTGCGTATGCTGGGCGGCCTCCCCGGCTTGTTTATGGTGCCCGACCAGGCTGCGTACCGGTGGGCACCAAAACGTATGCTGTTCGATCTTCCGGTCGGGATTCCAAAGGGTGAAACCCGTTGGCCGCCGGAGGCGTACAACTGTAGCCCCTGGAGTCACGCATCATGCCATCCGAGGCGACCCGGCCGCGCAGTGCGGCCTTGCTGGAGGAGGGACGGGCCCTGCTCGACGCGGCCCTGGCCGATGGCCGGGTGGACGAGACCTATGTCGCGGCCTTGTCCGATGCCTATGACCGGTATTTCCGCCAGCGTCTGGGCGAATTGGCCGCGAGCGGCGAGCCGGGGCCGAGTTGCGCCCTGCTGGCCGTGGGCGGCTACGGCCGGCGCGAGCTGTGCCCGGCCTCGGACATCGACGTGCTGCTCGTGTTCGGCGGTGAGACTCCGGACACCGCCCCGGACATGGCCCGGTTCCTCTTCTTCCCCTTGTGGGACATGGGCGTCGAACTCGGCCATGGCGTGCGCACCATTGCCGAATGCCTCGACCTGGCCAAGGCCGATCCGCAGGTCCTGGCTTCGTTTCTCGACCTGCGCTTCGTGGCCGGGGACGAGGACGTGGCCCGGGGGCTGGCCGCGCGGCTGGAGACGGATGTCTTTGCCCCTGGCGCGGCCGGCTTCGCCGACTGGCTGACCGGGCTCAACGAGGTGCGGCGCCGGTCTTACGGCGATGCCGGCGGCATGCTCGAACCCAATCTCAAAAACGGCCTGGGCGGACTGCGCGACTGGCATCAGGTGCGCTGGCTCCTGCGCCTCGCCCGGTCGCGCGGTTTCGAGGCCGCGGCCCTGACCCCGGAGCTTGAGACCTTGGGCGCCGAGGCCCGGTTTCTACTCGGCGTGCGCAACCATCTGCATCGGCTGTCCGGCCGGAAAAACGACAAGCTGTATTTCGAGTTCCAGGAAAAATTGGCCGCGATCCTCGGCTTCGAGGCCGGGGGCGACCGCAAGGGCGTCGAGCATTTCCTGGCGCGGCTGTTGCGGCTCATGGACGACTTGCTCGCCTTGCGCCAGTCGGTGTGGCCGCTTTTGGCCGGGGCCTGCGGCGCGGTGGATTTGTCCGTGCCGGCCACGGTCGTGGCCGATGGCGTGGAGCTGGCCCCGGAGGGGCTGCGTTTTGCGCCGGGCCTGTCCGACCCCCAGGCCATGGAGCGCATCTGGCCGCTTTTTGCCCAATGCGCCGCCCTGGGGCGGCCCCTGGCCCACGAAACCGCCAAGCGCTTGCGGGATCTGGCTGCGCCGTTGGCCGATTTGGCCAAGGTTTCGCCGCGTACCGGCCGCAAGATTTACGACGCCCTGGGCGCGCTCATGCAGGCCGATGCCGGGGGCATGGCCATGCTGGCCTTGCTGCGTTCGGGCATCCTCGGGGCCGTGTTGCCGGAATTCGCCCGGGTGGCCGATCTCGTGAGCTTCGACCTCTACCACATCCACCCCGTGGGCCGGCACAGCCTGGAGACGGTGCGCTTGCTCGCCGCCATCGGCCGGGAGGACACCGGGCGCTACACCGCCTTGCTGCGGGGGCTGCCCCGGCCGGAACTCGTGTTTTGGGGCGCGCTTCTCCACGACGTGGGCAAGGGGTTGGGCGGCAGCCACGCCGAAAAGGGCGGCGAACTGGCCGAGGCCATGCTGGCCGGGCTGTCGGCTCCCTTGGAGGAGCAACGCGCCGTGGGCGGGCTTGTGCGCGAGCATTTGCTGCTGCCGGACACGGCCACGGGCCGGGACCTGGCCGATCCGGACGTGGTGGCCCGGGTGGCCGGCCGGGTGGCCACGGTCGCGATGCTCGACATGCTGACCTTGATCGCCCGGTGCGACGGTCTGGCCACCGGTCCTCAGGCCTGGACCGGCTGGAAGGAGTCCCTGGTCTTCGAACTGGCGGCCAAGGTGCGCACGGCCATCGAACAGGGCCGGCTTTTCGACGCCCGGGACGCCGCGGTCATGCTCGAAACCCGGGATAAGCTGCGCGAGCTGGCCCGGGGCCGGATTCCGGTCGAGGCCCTGGAACAGGCCATGCTGGCCATGCCGCCGCGCTATCTGGTGGCCGTGGCGCCCGAGGACATCCTGGCCCATCTGGAACTTTTGGCGCAACTGGACGAGGCCGAGGCCGAAAGCCGCCGTATGCGCGTGGCGGACAAGCCCGGTTGCGAGGTGGCGGTGCTCGCCCAGGCGCCGCTGCCGCGCGGGGCCGGTTTCTCCGTCACCGTGGCCGCCCGCCATGTCCGGGCCCTGTTTCCGACCGTCACCGGCGTGCTGGCCCTGCACGATTTGTCCATCCACGACGCCGACGTGTTTGTCTGGGACAACGGCGTGACCCTCCTGGCGCTGCGCACGGGCAATCCGCCCGACGTGCTCTATGCCGACGAGGTGTTCGCCCGGGTGACCCGGGCCATCCGCTACACCCTGGCCGGCAAGCTGTTCCTCGATTACCGTTTGGCCCAGAAGCGGGGGTCCTTTCTGTGTCCGCCGGCCGGCAAGGGGCCGAAGTCCCCGCCGGAAGTCCGCGTGGACAACCGCATTTCCGATCTCTACACGGTCATTGACGTGTCCTGCGACGACCGGGTGGGACTGCTTTATGACATCGCCCGGACATTGCACGAACTGCGCCTGGAAACGCATCTGGCCAAGGTCATGACCCCGGGCGGCCGGGTGCGCGACGTGTTTTACGTACGCGGGGCCACGGGCGGCCGGGTGGAGGACCCGGAACAGATGGCCGAGATCAAGGCCGCCTTGCTCCACCGGTTGACCGCCGGCGATCCCTGCGCCGGGCGTTGAGGCGCATTTCCGAGTCGGATGGGCCGGATTGGCCGGTCGGAGCCGGCTTGACGGCGGTTGGCGAAGTGGGGATAAAAAGGTGGTGCGTATTCGGCCAGAATCGGAGTTTTTGGCCGCCCAAGGAGCTATGATGGACGCAACCGCCGCTTCCGCCTGCCCGCCGCGCATTGGCGAGCCGGCCCCGGATTTCGAGGCCGAAACCACCCAGGGGATTTTGCGCTTGGAGGATTTCCGGGGCAGTTGGCTGGTGCTTTTTTCCCACCCGGCCGACTTTACCCCGGTGTGCGCCTCGGAACTCATCGCATTCGCTGCTGCGGCCCCGACCTTGCGCCAGCTCCACTGCGAACTGCTCGGCCTGTCGGTGGACTCCATTTTTTCCCACATTGCCTGGGTGCGCGCCCTGGAAGAGAAGTTCGGCGCAGTCATCGATTACCCGCTTGTGGCCGACACCACCGGCGATATGGCCCGGCAATACGGCATGATCATGCCGGCCGAGTCGCGCACCGAGCCCGTGCGGGCCACGGTCGTCCTCGACGACCGGCAGATCGTACGCGCTTGGATGGCGTACCCCATGACGACCGGACGCAACGTGGATGAAATCGTGCGTCTGGTTGAGGCTCTGCAGACCACCGATGCCCACGGCGTGGCCACGCCGGCGGGCTGGAAGCCGGGAGCGGCAGTGCTTGCGCCGCCGCCGCGCACCCAGGCGATGGCTGCGGAACGGGTCCGGGCTGGAGGCCCGGGGAGCCCGGATTGGTATTATTGGACAAAGGAGACTGCATGAGGCGCGATTTGATCGACGCGGACGAAAGTCTGGTCGCCATAAAATCGGACGGATCATTGACGCAGACCGCCAAGGATATCCTGCGCGCCTGCGACACCCCTGCCACCCAGGAAGAGATCGCCCGGATTCTGGTCCGGCATTTTTCCCAGGTCGGTCCCTTGGTCCTGGATTGCATCCAGCTGGGTTTGCTTGAGGATCAGGGCGGTCGGTTGGCCTTGACCACCTTTGGCCACGAAAAGCTTTTCCTCTGACCCGGACTTCCGCCTGTTCCCGCTTCTTGGTCGACACCCTCCCGACGGGGGAGGATGTCCTTTACGCTCCGGGTGCCCGGTATTATGGTCCGGGTCACGGCCGGCTGTCCGGGGCGTCTGCCTGGGAATTTCCGGCCAAGCGGGAGGTCGACGAAAACGCATGGATTGGTCACGCGCGGCTTGGAGCTTTGGTGAGGCCGGGGTGTGCAGCCGGTGTGCCGAGCAAGGCCCGACCTGCTGCGTCCTCACGCCGGGAAACGAGGATTTGTGCTTTCCTGTTTCCACCATCGAGCGGCTCCGCATCGAGGAACATATCGGCCTCGACCGGGGAGCCTTCACCCTGGAGCCCAATTCCGTTGCCTTTCGGGATTCGATGCACCGCATGTTTCCCAATGACGGGACGGCGGTGGAACGCTTGTTCCCTGAAGGTGGCAGCCATGCGCGCTTGAGTTGCGACAAGGAAGGGCGTTGCGTGTTTTTGCGCCGGTCCGGTTGCCTCTTGCCAAGGCCGGCGCGACCGTATTATTGCCGCCTCTTCCCGTTGTGGGTCACGGGTGACCGGATCACGGTCTTTGCGGCCGCCGGTTGCCTGGCGCGCCGCGAGGCCCAGGATCTCGCCGCGATCCTTGACCTGCTCAAATGCGCTGCATTCACGGCCTTTGACCTGCACGGCAGGTTGCGTCTGGCCTGGGGGCTGCCTCCCAAGGAAGGCTTACCGTGCGTCACTCCCTCCCGAGCGAGATTTCCTAAGTGAAAAAGATTGTTCTGCTGCTGGTGCTACTTGGCATTGTGGGCACGTTCACGGGTCTGGCCGGTCTGATCGGCCTGTACTACTGGGCGTCCAGCGATCTGCCGAGCTTCCGCAAGATCACCGACTACCGCCCGCCCCTGGTCACCACAATCTATACCCGGGACAACAAGGTCCTCGGCTATCTCTATTCCGAGAAGCGGTTCCTCGTGACCCTCGGGGAAATGCCCGAGTATCTGCCCAAGGCCTTCCTGGCCGCCGAGGACTCGACCTTTTACCAGCACGAGGGCGTGGACATTTCGGCCATCTTCCGGGCCATGATCAAGAATCTCCAGCGCGGCGGCATCAAGCAGGGCGGTTCCACCATCACCCAGCAGATCATCAAGCGGCTGCTGCTGTCCTCGGAAAAGAGCTACAAGCGCAAGATCCGCGAAGCCATCCTGGCCTATCGCCTGGAAAAGTACCTGACCAAGGACGAGATCCTCACCATTTACCTGAACCAGATCTACCTCGGTTCCCGGGCTTACGGCGTGGAAGCGGCGGCCCGGACCTATTTCGGCGTCCATGTGGGCCAGCTGAGCATTGCCCAGGCGGCCTTGCTTGCCGGCCTGCCCCAGGCGCCCACCCGTTACAGCCCTTTCCGCGATTTCGAGTCGGCCAAGAACCGCCAGAAATACGTGCTCGGCCGCATGCTCGTCCAGGGCTGGATCACCCAGGCCCAGCACGACGCGGCCGTGGCCGAACCGCTGGTGTTCAAAAGCATGCCCGATCCCTCCTGGGAAGTGGCCCCGTTTTACCTGGAGGAAGTGCGCCGGGAGCTCATCGACCGCTTCGGCGAGGACCAGGTCTATAACGGCGGCTTGCACGTGCACACGGCCGTGGACCTCAAGCACCAGGAAGCGGCTGAGCGGTCCCTGCGCGAGGGGCTGGTGGCCTCGGAAAAACGCCGGGGCTACAAGCCGACCCTGGAAAAGCTCGAAAAGGACAAATACGCCGACTTTTTCGAGCGCAGCAATGTGCCCGAATCCCAGCTCACCCCGGGACATTGGCTTAAGGCCCTGGTTGTCGAGCTTTCGAATCAGGGCGCGGTGGTGCGGTTCGGTGACAAGCTCGGCGTCATCCCCCCGGACGAGATGAGCTGGGCCAAGGGCAAGGTGGAAGTGGGCGACCTGATCTGGGCTTCGGTCCTGGCCGCGCCGGACAAGAGCGTACCAGACACCGCACCGACGCCTCCTCCGGTCGAAAAGCGCGCTCGCAAAGGCAAGGCTGCCCCGGAGCCTGACAAGACCCAGCCCAAACAGCCGGCCAAGCCCATGTGGAAGCTGGCCATGCAGCTTGAACCGCGCATCGAGGGCGCCATTGTGTCCATGGACCCGCGCACGGGCGAGGTGCTGGCCTGCGTGGGCGGGTTTTCCTTCGAAAAAAGCCAGTTCAACCGGGCGACCCAGGGATTTCGCCAGCCCGGTTCTTCGTTCAAGCCCATCGTCTATTCCGTGGCCATGGACAACGGCATGACCCCGGCCACGGTGGTGCAGGACGCGCCGTTTTCCTATGTGGACCCCTGGAGCAAGCAGGTCTGGTCCCCGGGCAACTATGAAGGGGACTATTCCGGACCCATGACGATTCGTTCGGCCCTGGCCAAGTCCAAAAACCTGGTCACGGTGCGGGTCGCCCAGCAGGTGGGCATGAAGAAAATCGTGGAGCGGGCCCAGGCCTTGGGACTGCGCGGTGAATTCGTGCCGTTTTTGCCGGTGAGCCTGGGCGCGGTGGCCGTCAACCTGCTCGACATGGTGCGGGCCTATTCCGCCTTTGCCCGGGATGGTTCGACCATCAATCCGCGCTTCATTCTTGATGTGAAAAGCCCCTGGGGTGAGGAAATTTTCGACAACAAGCCCGAGATCAAGCAGGTCCTGAGCCCCCAGACCGCCTACATCATGGACTGTCTGCTCAAGGAAGTGGTCCGGGCCGGCACGGCCACGGCGATCAAGGTGCTGGGGCGGCCCCTGGCCGGCAAGACCGGCACCACCAACGATTTCCAGGACGCCTGGTTCATGGGTTTTTCGCCCTATTTGCTGACCGGCTGCTATATCGGTTTTGACCAGCCCAAGCCCATGGGCCGGGGCGAGACCGGCGGTCGGGCGGCCCTGCCTATCTGGCTGGGCTACCGCAAGGCCGTGGAAAACGACTACCCGGTGGAAGATTTTTCCCGGCCTCCGGGCATTGTCATGGGGACGGTGGACGGGGTGCCCATGGCGTTCAAGGAAGGCACGGAAAAGGGTTCCATGGCAATCATGGACGAGGAGCAGGAGAAGGCCTTTTTCAGCGATCCCAACGCGCCTCTCGGCAAGGGCGAGGATTTGCTCAAGCAGATGTTCTAACGTTTTTGCGGCGCGTTATGCGTCCGGCCGGGTCGGGATTTTGGTCCTGGCCCGGTTTTTTTTTTGCGGTACGGAGCCGATACACGGCGGCCTGTCTTGCTTCGGTCTGTGGATTATTCTGTTACAATGCAGAAATTTTTTGTTGAATGCCGTGTATTGTGTATAAATATTGCAATGTATCACGAAAAGAGTGGTAAAAAATTCCCCTGACTTCGTTGTGCAAGACAAGGGGGAATTGCATTTCTGAGAGGTGTCTCTTCGAAATGTTCAACAGACGAAAGGGGAAATTCTTGAGAAAGACGAGATAAATTTAAAAAAGTTACAGAATATTTATTTATTTTTACTCTATAAACTTACCGTGTAGCTGTCCGATAAGTGCCGCGATATCCAGGCTGCAAGTGAACAAAGGAGTCAGACCATGGATCTTCTCAGTCTTTCCTACGACACGAATAATGTTGGCATTTTAAACGGCACGAGCACGTCTTCCACCTCCGGCACAGGTTCGGCGACAAGCTCGCTGACCATGGGCGCCTTGGCGACCAACAGCAGTGATGACTCGAATTTTTCCCAGGGCGCGGCCCTGATGAGCAAACTGTCCGACCTGCAAAGCTCGGATCCGGACAAGTTCAAGGAAGTGGCCCAGCAGATTTCCGACAAACTCTCCGAAGCGGCCGGCAGCAGTTCGGACAGCGAGCAGGCGAGCATGCTGTCGGATATGGCCGACAAGTTCGCCACCGCCGCTTCCACCGGCGACATGTCCTCCCTGGCCCCGCCCGAGGCGGCCGCCGGTGCCGGCTCCCAGAGCCAGGCCGCGCTCAAATACAGCCAGACCGGCTCCTCCACGGGCACCAATCCCATGGAGGCGGCCGGCAGCATCATTTCCGAAGCGCTTTCCAGCGTGGAAACAGCTTCGGCGTAAGCCGCCGTGAGCGCCATTCCCCGTCGCCGGGCCTTTGCCGGGCGACCGGCGACGGGGACGTTCGCGGTTGGGGGGATGCTCAGGCGCCGGGCTTGGCGCTGTCTCCGGCCAGCAGGGCGTTTTCGAGGCTGAGCGTCTCGGCGGCCGGGTATTTGCGGGCCAACCGCTGGATATCGTCCAGATAGCGGTGGGCGTGGCTCAAATAAAACGATAAGGCTCGGGCGAATTTCTTCCCCACCAAGCCGTCGATGAACAGACGGCTGATCTCCTTTTCGCGCAGCAACACGTACTGCGAGAGCAAGAACACCCGCCGTTCCTCCAGGGACATGGCTCGCAAGGCCCGCTCCAGAACCGTGCGCGCCCGGGGCTGGTACATCCAGAAATAGAGAAAATCCAAGGCGTTGACGATCAGGATCTTGTCCAGGTCCCGCTTTTCGCCGCCCAGGTTGGCGATCAGGGTCTTGGGGGTTTCGAGCAGCCGGGTCGCGTCTTCCTGGGGGTAGAGCAGTTCCAGCAGGGAATAGGTGTCGAACAGCTGCTTGAACTTGTCCTTGTAATCCCGCAGGCGCATGCGCACGAACCGGGCTCGGTCAGCCACGCCCTCGATGACGGCGGCCAGGCATTCCGAGGCGAATTTCGAGACGATGGCGGCATAGGGCTGGAGGGCGGCCTCGGGCGCCGCGACTCCCCTGCTGGCCAGAAACCAGGCCAGCAGGGCGTTGATCCCCAGGGCCAGGGGGATGGACAGGGCCGAACGGAAGAAGTTCCCCAAGGCCACTTTCTTGGGCATGCCGCGAAACAGATTGTGCGAGACCAGATACAGGCCGTTGGCCAGGGCCATAACGGAATACAGGGCCACGGGATCGCTTGTGGTGGTGATGCCGCATCCGCGTCCCAGCAGCAGGGTTTTGACCAGGATTTCCAGCAGCGGCACCGACAGTCCCGAATAGAGCAGGGAATCGGAAAGCGAGTCCAGGTTGACGAAGTCCTTCCAGGAAAGCAGCGGACTGTACCGGATGCCCCCGCAGCCGAGCACGGATTGGATGATGTTGCGCAGGCCCGTGATGCCGAACCAGATGAGAGGTCCGAGCCAGATCAGGAGCCACCAGGAGTTGACCGCGGCGAACGAGGCCGCGGCTACGGCGAAACCGACGAGGATTTTGAGGGCGTTTTTGATCGGGGCGCTGAGGTAGCGCCAGCGCAGGCGTAGCGGCTGCCGGGCGGCCGTGGCCTCGGCCAGAAACCGGGCGCTGGCCTTGGGCTGGATGCCGCCCAGGGTAAAAATGTTGGCGGTTGCCGCATTGGCCTTGTAGTAGCGCCGTCCCACCCATTTGAGGGTCGTGTGGTAACCGGCCAGGCGCAGACCGGGCAGGTTGCGCAGAAAGCGGAAGCATCGGGCCGTGACCGGGGAGGCAAATTCCTCGGGTCGGGCATTGATCTGGGGCGTGACCACCACGCCCACGGGAATGGCCTGACGCTGACTGGGCTGGCCTTGGACGGCATGGCGGGCGGCTTTGTCCAGGACGCGGCCGGCCCGGCCGGGCAGGGTGTCGCGCACCACAAGGCCCATGCCGTGATGACGGGTGGACTGGCCCGAGGAATCGGTGCCGATGCGGGCGGCCAGGGGTTTTTTGCGGTAGGCGGCGGCCAGGGCGGCGATGTCCGTGGCCAGGTTGCGCACACGGGTCACCTTGGCCGGGTCGGCGCCGCTGCCTTCGAGCCGGTCGGCCACCCGGTGGATGAGGCGCTTGAGCGCCACCACGTTGCCGGTGTTGAGCACGGCCAGCAGTTCGAGAATCTCGCTCGAATCCCGTCCGGTTTCCTCGTGCACGCGCAGGTTGAAGACTTCCAGGGTCGTGATGGCTCCCCGGCACAGGGCCAGGATGGACAGCACGTCCTCGACGGGGAGTTCCGCGGTCACCAGGGTGATCCGGTTCTGGCGGTGCAGGGCCTGGATGCGGGTGACCAGTTCCAGGGGGGGAATGGTCAGGCGTTCGGGTGGGATTTCGTCGGGCGCCGGTTGTTCGGGAAACGGAATTTCCGGGTTGGCCGCCGGGGAAAGATAGGTGTCCCGCAGGGACTCGGTATCCAGGGCGTCGCGTTCGGCCAGCAAGGGGCAGGCGTCCTCGCGTCCGTGCACGGCGTCCACTTGGGCGTCGGAGTGGCGGTCGAGCAGGGGGGCCAGGGCCTCGTGCACGTAACGGGACAAGTGGTGCACGCTGGCTTGGCCCGCTCCCACAAAGGCCAGGAAAGCCTTGGGGTCCAGGGGCGGCAAATCCAGGCCGTACCGGGCGTTGATGTCCAGGCGATGGCGGGTGTTGAACGCTTCGAGGAGAGCCAGGACATACTGTTGGCGGCGCAAGGACAGCTCGTAGCCTTCGCGCATGAAGGCCGCCACGCCGGGCGCGACCAGAAAATCGGCAAATTCGTGGGGCCGGGCCAAACCGCGCGGGGTCCAGATGATCTTGATCGGCCGGTCCTCGTGCCGGGCCTGGCACTCGATGCCGATGTGCACGTCCATGTCCATGATGGAGGCCGCTTCCAGCAGTTCCGAGGCCGTTTCCTGGCGCACGAAATGGTAGTGGATAACGGTCAGGCGCCGGATGCCCTTGATCCAGGCGTCCATGATGAGATGAGTGGGCGATTTGCGGCCCTTGGTGTTGGCGTCGTGGACGTGGTCGTCGAAGGCGAGCTGATTCCAGGTCTCGGGCATTTCCAGGAGATGGTGCTCGGCCAGCAGGCGACGCACCACCCGGGGCTTGCCGGGCACGGCGGCCCGGAAATCATGGGCCAGTTCCAACTGGCGGCGGGGATTGGCCCGGGAGCGCACGAGCTCCTTCATGATCTGGAGCAGGACCCGGGCAGTGTTTTTTTCCAGCCCCGATTCGGCCGCCACCATCACCTCGTCGCGCAGGCTGCGCAAGGCCGTGAGCCGATCGCCGGCCAGGCCGACTTCGAGGGAACCGAGCAGGTGGATGGTGGCATAGGCAATGCGCAGGCCCTTAGGCGCGGCCATTTCCTTGATGCCGTGGGGGTGGAGATACGGCGCCAGGAGACGGCGTAGGCTGGTCGAGGCTCGGCGGGAAAGCACATCGTTGACAATGCCGAGCAGGGCGTAGTCACCCCGGTCGAAGCACAAACGCGCCAAAGGTCCCCGGCGCACGCCGGCCAGGGGATCGACGGGCTCGGGCCGTGGCGGCGCGGGAAGTTGGGGTGCGGCGGGTGTTTCCTGCGTCATAACCATGTCCGATATTTCACAATTGCGAGCGATGTGCTGCCTTTGACAACAAAAGATACCGTGATTTCCCTCCGAGGCCAATGGTTTTGAGAGGTTGCCGTGGCCTGCCGGCACGGGTTTTGGTATTGTCGATCTCGCCCGGCGCGGTCAGCAGGCCGCAGGTTGAGCCGGGTTATGGGAGGCGCAATGGCAGAATACAAGGTACCCGAGGCGGCTCTGGCCGTGGCCCGGGAAGCGGCGCAACGGATACGTGCCCTGGAGGCCGAAGCGTTGGCGGCGTTGCACGAAAAAAACGATCCGGCCGCCCACCGGGCCGGCATGACCGAGAAATGTCTGGTGTTGGAGGCTCTGCCCGAGGAGGCCGAGGCCCATCTGCCGGATCCGGCCACCCCGGATACGGCGGCCTTTGCCGCCGGTCTGGAGGATTTCGCCAAGCGGGCCGGCATGGCGCTGTCGCTTGAGAGCATATTCTTCATGGGTGCGCTGCTGTATCCCGATGACTACCAGGACGGCGAGCCCAACGACCTGGAGCGTTATTTGGACCGATTCGAGGCCCAGTAGGCATGGTGTCCGGGGGCGACGCGGAAGTGTGGGCGGTTTGCAAGGGTCGGGGCGCCCGCGAGGGGCCCCCCGAACGCGATGGGGCCCCGGATGGCCACGGGTAGCCGTTTTCATCCGACCTGGTTTCAACCTGAGGAGGAGACGCCATGGGCGTGTTCGATCCCATTACGATAAACGGGATGACCGTGCGCAATCGGTTCGTCCGTTCGGCCACGTGGGAAGGCATGGCCACGGAGGACGGACAGGCCACGCCGCAACTGGAAGCGACGCTGGGTGCCTTGGCCGCCGGTGGGGTGGGGCTGGTCATCTCCAGCCATGCCTATGTGGAAAAACGGGGGCAGGCCGGTCCCTGGCAACTCGGGGTGCACGAAGCGGCCATGGGCGCGGGTATTGCCCGGCTGACCCGGGCCGTGCACGCCAAGGGCGGACGGTTCGTGGTGCAGCTCGCCCATGGGGGCTGCCGGGCCAATCCCCGGCTTTCCGGCGAGCCGGCGGTCGGACCGTCGGTGCCGGAAGATCCCAAGGCCTCGCCCTGCCAGGAAATGACGCCCGAGGATTTGGCCCGGGTCGAGGCAGCCTTTGGCGCGGCGGCGGCCCTGTGCCGGGAAGCCGGGGCGGACGGCGTGCAGATCCATGCCGCCCACGGCTACGGCCTCAGCCAATTCCTGTCTCCGCGCACGAACCACCGCTTGGGGGCCTACGGTGGTTCCCTGGAGAACCGGGCGCGGTTGTTGCTCGAAGTGGTCACATCCATCCGGGGCCGGGTGGGCCAGGACTATCCGGTCTTGGCCAAGCTCAACAGCGAGGATTTCCTGGATGGCGGCCTGACCCGGGCCGAGAGCGTGCAAGTGGCACGTTGGCTGGAGGGGGCGGGACTCGATGCCTTGGAACTCTCGGGTGGCACCTTTGACTCGGGACCGTTGTCACCGGTGCGGCCCGGGCTCTTTCCCCTTCCCAAGGGCGAGGCCTGGTATCGCGAGGTGGCGGTGGCCATGAAGGCGACGCTGACGATGCCGGTGATCCTGGTGGGCGGCATCCGCAGCCTGGACACGGCCGAGGAACTCGTGGACTCGGGTACGGCCGACATGGTGTCCCTGTCGCGGCCCCTTGTGCGGGAACCCGGGCTCGTGGCTCGGTGGCAGTCGGGGGACCGGGCGCCTTCGACCTGCGTGAGCGACAATGCCTGCTTCGTCCCGGCGCGCCGGGGCGAGGGAATCTCCTGTCTGACGGCGGTGCGGGAGGAAAAACGGCGGCAACGGGCGGCTGCTGCGGAAGCGGCGGACGGATCGGCGGAGTAACGCGGTTTTGCGGTTGGGAGGTTACCGGGGGGCAGGTCTGCCCCCCGGTTCCCCGTTTGAAACGTGGACGGTACTGGCCTAGAACCAGAAGGCCAGACGCGTGCCGATCTCGTTGGTGCGCACGCCGTTGTAGACGGAGAGATCGGTGTTGAAATGGGCCATCAGCTGGACGTTGGAGGCCAGCATGTAGGCAGCGGTGAAGCCGAGGGTGTGGGTGTCGACCCAGTCCTTCTGCCAGATACCGTGCAGCGACGTCTCACCACCATACTGATAGTAGTAGTCGGCGGAAACCATCAACTGCTTGGTGACGTCGACGCTCAAGTGGGTCTCGCCCCCTATGATGGGGTTCTTGGACGAGCTGGTCGAGTGGTTGTTGGCGTCGTTGGCGTCAGGATTGTCAGCAAACAGGGTAATGTTTCCGGCCACTTCCAACCAGACCCGGTCGCCAAAGCGCTTGGCGACGCACAGTTCCTGCTTGGTGGACCAACGATTGCTGCCAAGGCTCGGACGCTTACGGTCGTAAGAGCCGATGGGAACATACACGAACGGCGTCCAACCGAGGACCCAGCCGGCTTCCCGGTCGTTGATGAACCAGACAGTGGCCGCCAGGATGGGATCACCGATACCGCCAGTTTCCTGGCTGTTAAGGGCGATCTGACCGAACGGCAGGAGCAACTGCGGATCAGCCGTGAAGGGACCAAAGTTCGTGAAGTAGACGGGACGGGCAATGCCGACGTTATCATAGAACCGCGTCGAGCCGTTGATGTATTTCCCCTTGTGGAAATAGTCCGTCCCCCAGTTGTGGTTGTAGTAGGTGGCGAAGAAGAAGGTCCCCGGGTCAAGCGGGCACGCGTAGTCGCGCGGGCTGTTTCCTGCCATGGCGAGTGTCGGAAACAACAAGCACGCGGCCAAAATCCACATACGCAAAGAACGATTCATGACGCTCTCCCCCCAAAAAGGTAAGACGTTGATCCCGGCGACGGTCGCCGCACAAACATGGCGAGCGGCCTCCGTCGTACCTCTGTGTGATCTTCCAGTGAAACAGGTGCCTGTTTTGCTGGAAAAACGAGATATATATTGCTCGAACTCCTGGCTAAGAAGCACGAGTGTGCGGCGCGAAGGGGAACTTCGGCCGGGATCTGGGTGAATGTTGCGCCTTTGGTTCTTCGCTGTTTTCCCACAGGGTGTCCTGTTGCCTGACTGTTTGGCCGGGGGTGGCGAGAGGAGAAGGGCCAGCCCCCGGCCTTGCCTGCTTTAGAGTGAGTTCCGGAAGATACGTTCCACCACGGCCTCATCGGCTTTGATGGGGGCCAGGGGGAGAAGTATCTTGGACAGCGAAGAAGCCATGGTGGTCTTCACCAAGGCGGCAACGTCGGCCTCGCTATAATAAGCGGCCATGCTCGTGGATTGCCCCACGCTATGGCACCAGGCCCGCAGTTTTTCCACCACGAAGTCGGTCTCGCTGGGGACGCCCTTGAGACCGGGGATGATGGGCTCGAACAGGTCGGCCACCACTTCGGGCACAGCGGGGTATATTTCCTGAACCATGGCCGGCATGAGGATGCCGAGACCGTCACCATGCGTCACCTGGACATTGAGGGTGCTCATGGCGTGTTCCATGGAATGGGTGATGTGGAGCAGGCCCAGGTCGAAGCTGATGCCCGCGATGGCCGAGGCATACAGGAGCCAGTACCGGGCCGTGAGATTCCCCGGCTCCACAATGGCCGTGGGCAGATAGGTGGCCACCAACCGGATGGCATCCCGGGCCAAGCCGATGGAATACGGCGTGGTGGTGATGGTGGTGGCGGCTTCCAGGGCGTGGTTGACGGCATCGATGGAGGTCGAGATGGTCTGCTTGGTGGGCATGGTCGCCGTCAGGCCCGGATCTTCAATGGTGAACGTGGAATAGATATGCGGTGAGTTGATGCAGGGCTTGTCCTCGCCGTCGGACTGGGCCACGGCGAAGGCATCGCACTCGGAACCGGTGCCATGGGAGGTGTTGATGAGAATCAGTGGCGTGGCGCCGGTGATGGGTTCCCCCTTCTCGTAGAAATCCACGGCCTTCTTGCCGGGATGTTTCATGAGCACGGCCGCCGTCTTGGCGGTGTCCATGGAACTGCCGCCGCCGATGGCCAGGATGGCTTCGGCGCCAAAATCCAGGCCGATGGCCGCTGCTTCTTCGCAGTTGGTATAGGTGGGGTTGGGGCGCACCTTGTCGTAGTGCTTCCAGGCCACATGTTTGTTGAGGGCAGGTTCGACGGTTGTCCAGGCGCCGCTGGCCTTGTAAGCGATGGAATCGGTGACCACCAGGACTTTGCCGCAGCCCTTGGCCGCCAAGTCAGCCAAAATCGGATCAATCTTTTGGATAGCACCCACGCCGAAATACGTGACAGGTCTGGTTGGTTGCAGCACAAAAACTTTATTTATATCAATCTTTTTTTCCCAATTCGGCATATCCAACCTCTTGCGCCATGTGCCGATAAGGCACAGTTGTCGTGACGGACCCCTGTGACGCCGGTGGCTGCTGCAGCTCGTTGAAGACAGGAACGTTTCCTTAAGAATGAATATAAGCAATAACCCGGCCAGTCGGGAGGGAAATGTGTAATTAGGAATGGTGAACGGTTTGTGGCGGTTGCAAAGGCGGAGGCGAACAGGTCACGGTGTCAAATGTCCAAAAAATGAACATGCTAGCTGAACATGTTCATGAAATGGGCAATCGTTGTTCACGCGGCACAACGATCTCGGCGTGATGCTATCGGATAAAAGATATGGATCATGGCGATAAAAAAGGCACTTTCCCTGGCGCGATTTCGCGCGATCCGAAGGGGCAAAAAAAAGCCCTGCCCGGACCAGCTGTCCGGGCAGGGCGCAAATCACGCGTGGGCCGTCTCCGTGCACGGACTATTCGATCTTATTTTGGATGAAGGCAATGGTCTTTTCGGGCAAGGCCTTGTGAGCAGTACCCGTGGACAGGTCCGTCAAATCCTCGGTGATGGTAAGCATCAGATCCGTGAAACGGGTCTGCTTTTGCAGTCTTTCCCGGGCATCGGGGCTGTGCCAGGCCTCTTTGAGCAGTTCCGCCGCATGGTGATGGATCATCAGGGCTATGGGCTTGGGCATGGTGCCATAGTATTCGAGCATGTTGGTCTTCATCTCGTCGATGCTGGCCAAAAATTCTCCGAATTGCTCGGTCTGACGTTCCTCCTCCATGCGCACCCGCTTGCATTCCTCCTTGAAGCGGATTTCCATGAGTTCAAGCTGCTGCTTGAGTTCTTTTTCAGCCACGAGCTTGTCCTCTTTGAGTTTTTCAAGCTCCGGCTGATGGGTCTTCTGCCACAGGGCGGCCTCGCTTTTGACCGTATAAAACAGCTTGGATATGAATTTGCCGATGTTCTCGGGGATCGACATGGTTACCTCTTGGGTTCGAAAAAAAGTTCCATGGCCGGGGTCACGCACTCCTGTTCCGTGCTGTTGGCAAAGACGGAATAGAGGGCATAGAGCCGGTCGAAATCCACGCTGGTGACGGCCTGTTCGATAAAAACCGCCACCCGTTGCCGCATATATGGTGACATCCCGAGTTTGCGGTCCTCGAGTTGCTTGCGGACAAGGCCGGCCAGCTCGCCGATGTTGCGGCGCTGGGCGGCAAGGGCCAGGCGTTGGCGCCGGGCCAGACCCGAGGCCAGAATTTTTTCCCGGAGATGGCGTTGCCGGAAACCTTGGCGATCGAGCCGCGAAATCCGACGACGCCAGAACCAGAAGGCCAGCCCGGCCACGAACAAGGCCGGAGCGTAGAGCACAAGCAGCGAAAGCGGGAAAAAAAACAGGGAAGTCGCGGGATCGGTGAGGTCATGCGGCATGGGGAATGCCCTTCCCGACCGGAAGGCCGGTCAGGGATACCAAGGGGCCGGGGCGAACAGTGCCCAGCCGGGAAGAGCGTCCGCGCCGCGGCGAATAAGCGAAAAAAGCGCGATATGCCTGCGAAACCGTCAGTAACATCATGGAGCATGTCCGCGCGGGCAAGCGCCTGGCGCGGTCCGGTTATGCGAAATCTACACTTCTAAATTTTGCAATTTAGCCAAAACAGTGTCTTGCGTCAAGCCGGTGACGCGTGGACAACACAGCGAAATTCCATAGGTTCTGTGCCGCCTCCAGTCCAGGGTGACATTTCGTTCCCCGGGACGTCATGCTCCCGGGGCGAAGGTGGCAGGGGCGGGGCACCCCCACAGGCACGCGCGGTGCCGGAGGTCCCGGGCCAAGCCTAACGGGCTAGAACTTACGCAGCTCGAAGAGTTTCTTGGTCTGGGTGGAGACGATGTGGAAGTATTTGTCCTGGGGGATGAAAATATACGGTACGTCCTCGGCCCGACGGAAGAGGAAGTCGGAGAGGATCATGCGATTGACGGCCTGATGGCCGATGATCATGATGTATTCCGAATTACCGCTCAAGTAGATGGCTTTTTTCACGCCCCGGTAGACCCGGCCGGCCATGGTGGCATAGCCTTCGCCGCCGGGATACACGAAATTGTATTTGTTGCGCGACCGGGCGGCAAAGAGTTCCGGACGGGTGCGCTCCATTTCGCTGTAGGTCATGCCTTCGCAGTCGCCTACATTGATTTCGTCGAATTCCTTGAAGGCGTGATGGGTGGTCATGCCTTTGCGGGTTTCGAGCAGGGGCTCGGCCATTTCCAGGGTGCGCCGCCGGGTGCTCGTGAAGATATAGGGGAGCGGCGTGCCGATGAAGTGGCGCGACAAGGCCCAGGCCTGTTTGCGTCCCTTCTCAGTCAGTCCGGAATCGCCGCCGATGCGGTTGGAGACATTGTATTCGCTTTCGGCGTGGCGCACGAGAAAGAGGTTTTTGATCCAGTCGGACATGAGCAGGTCGCGGACGCGGCCGTAGTAGGGCAAGTCCGCGGCGGTGTGCTCGGTGATGATCCTGTTGTTCAAGGTGTCGAGGCGCACGAGGTTGCGCACCTCGTCGGGCGATTCGTAGATGTGGCGGTAGTAGCCGATGCGCTTCACAAAACTTTGCCGGGCTTCGGCCTCGCTCAGGTGGGCGAATTCCGGGAGTTTGGTCTTGCGGGCCACGGACAGGGCGAGCAGTTCCGGATCGTCGTTGATGCACTCGACAAAAAGGATCGGATGGTTGGTCAGGCTGCGGCGCAGGGTTTCGCGGCGCTTGGCCGAGACGTTGGTGGCGTCGAGAATGGCGATTTCACCGTCGGCCGAGAGAAAGGCCTTGGCCTCGGCGATGTTGACGGCGGCGATGTGTTCGCGCAGGGCCACGGCCTGGGCATTGTCCGGGTCGTAGAAACTGGCCTGGGAGGTGTTTTCCGGGATGAGCCGCCGGCGCACGTCGCCGTTGTTGAAAATCCCCACCCGGATGTCGTCTTTTTCCAGATTCTCCTTGATCTTGGCCGCCACGGTGGACTTGCCCATTGCCGGCAGGCCCACCATGGCGATGTAGAGCTTGGGAGAACGCGCCATTACAGCAGCCCAACATCCCAGTTGAAATGGCTCGTGCGTTCGCGGCGCGCGACGTCCCGGGGCATGGGTTCGTGGAGGTCCACGAACAGGGCGTAGCCGGCCTTGACCAGGGCCTCCCGGTGCTTGAACAGATCCACCTCCCAGTTGGGGTAGAGCCAGTAGGTGCGGTCGTACTTGACCGCCCACAGGCCTTCCTCCTTGGGACTGATCACGGGCAGGCAGGTCTTGACCTCGCCGGAGAGCACCCGGGACAGCCCCAGGGGCCACGAGCCCTGGACCACCGCGCCAAGGGGCAGGGGAGACAGGCCGGGAAGCGCGGTCAGATCCTCGCCCGAGAGTTCGGGGGAGACGATGGCGCCGCTAAAACCAAGCCGGGCCAGCTCGCCCAGGGCCACGGGATTGGCGATGTTGCAAAACGGTCCGGCCCAGAATTCCAGGCCCTTGGCCCCGGCTGGGAACAGGCCTGTCTGCCAGGGCGCGTTGACCACGAATTTCTTGCCGCCCCGGCCGACAATGGCGGCAATCAGGCTCACGAATTCGCTTTCCTCGTCCGGCCAGACCACCGGCGGCAGCCACCACCAGACACTGGCCGCCCGGCCCAGGGGCAGGTTGTGGGCGCGCTTGGTGGAAACCCAGACCCCGAACGCGCTTTTTTCCTTGCGCATGTCCGGATGGCGCCACACGCCGACGAGCAGCGGCTCGGTCCGTGAGGCCCGGCGGGGCTTGGGCAGGCTGGCCGTGAACGCCACGGGCTTGGGTTCGCGCTCCGGGATCTTGGCCAGCGCTTCTTCCAAGGGGCGCAACTTGTTGATCAGGCCCGGTTCGCGGCGGTCGATGAGAAACACCGGCGTGCCGGATTCGGGCCGGGAGTCGGCCTCGAAGGTCAGGGTCAGGCGGCCGCCCTTGGGCACGGACCGGCTGACCTTGATGAGGCGGTGGCTGGATTCGTCCTCGGTGCCGACCCGCAGCAGATCGCCGGCTATCAGCGAGACCCGGGCCGACAGGTTCCATTGGCCGCCGCGCGCCCCCCGGGTGAGCTTGCCGGCGGGCAGGCCGGAACCGGTGCGTTCCTTGGTGTCCACGGGGTTTTTGGGGCGCTGGGACAGGAAATTGTAGTTGGTGCCGGGCCGGCCCAGGGCCTGCTCCAGATAGCTTTGGGCCATTTTTTTGGCCGAAGCGTCGTCCGCGGCGTCGCGCAGCAGCTTGTAGGCGGCCACGGTATGGAACACGTAGTGCGGACCCTTTTTGCGGCCCTCGATCTTCCAGCCCGTGATCTGCGGGATGGTGAGCAGGGCCTTGGTCAGCACGTCGAGGCTCAGGTCCTGGCAGGAGAAATAGCGGCCCTTGACATCCCTGTGCTCGTAGACCCGGCGGCAGGGCTGGACGCAGCGGCCGCGCAGGCCCGACTTGCCGCCGAGAAAGCTGCTCCAGTAGCAGCGGCCCGAGACGTTGTAGCACAACGCGCCGTGGACAAAGGCCTCCAGGGTGAGGCCGGCCGGCGCGGCCTCGGCCATGTCGCGCATCTCGTCCACAGACAGCTCCCGGGGTAGCACCACCCGGGAAAAGCCGTAGGCGGGCAGGGTGGCCAGGGCCAGGGGATGGGAGACATTGGCCAGGGTGGACAGGTGCAGCTCGCCCTTGAAACCGGCTTGCCGGGCCACGACGGCCACGCCGATGTCCTGGACGATGAGAGCGTCCGGGCCCACGTCCTGGGCCAGGCGCATGACGAGCCGGCCGGCCTTGTCGGCCTCGTCGGGCTTGAGCAGGGTGTTGACGGCCACGTAGGTGCGGACGTTTTTGCTCCGGGCCAGTTCGGCCAGGGCGGCCAGCTCGGAAATGGAAAAGTTGCGGGCCAGCATGCGCGCGGAAAAGTGCTTGAGGCCGGCATACACGGCGTCGGCGCCGGCGGCCACGGCGGCCAAAAACGACGAAGGATCGCCCGCTGGGGCTAAAATCTCAGGCTTTTTCGCCTCGGTCATAGGGATACTCTTTTGCAGGAATTGACGGCCGGGAACGCCGTGAAGGGGGGTAGCATACGGAAAATCCCGCAGGGAGGGAATCTTTTTTTGGGGGAGGCCGAGATGGGAAGGAGGGGATGGGTTGAGCGAGGAGGGGAGGCGACCAGGGGAGACGCCTCCGGCGTCCAGGAGAGGCCGGGCCTCTCCTGGACCTCTCCGGAAGGGGGGGCATGGAGGGGAGCTGGTGGTTCCGATCGGGCCTCCTGTTGCATCCTGGCGACATTGGTGCGAAACGGAACGGACACAAAAAAGGAGTCGGACGTGAAGCTGGTCACCGATCAAATCGAAGGGTTTCTGTCTGGCGGAGCCTGGATCCGCAAGATTTTCGAACAGGGGCTGGAACTCAAGAAAAAATACGGCGAGGACGCGGTCTGCGACTTCTCCCTGGGCAATCCCGATCTGCCGCCGCCGCCGGTGGTGGGCGAGTGCCTGGCCGATCTGGCCTGCCGTATGGATAAGCCCTTTTCCCTGGGCTACATGCCCAACCCCGGCTATCCCGAGGTACGCGCCGCCCTGGCCGCCCAGCTCTCCAAGGAACAGGGCCTGCCCATCGCCGCTTCCGATCTGCTTTTGACCTGCGGCGCGGCCGGCGGCATCAACGTTTTTTTCCGGGCCGTGCTCACCCCCGGCGACGAGGTCATCTGCCCGGCGCCCTATTTCGTGGAATACGATTTCTACGTCGGCAACCACGGCGGCATCCTCAAGGCCATCCCGACCAAGCCCGATACCTTCGAGCTGGACATCCCGGCCCTAGAGGCGGCCATCACCCCCCGCACCCGGGTGCTCATGATCAATTCGCCGAACAATCCCACCGGCCAGGTCTACGGCGAGGACACCCTGCGGGAACTGGCGGCCATGCTCACCCGCCACAATAAGGGCCGGGAACGCCCGATTTTCCTGCTCGCCGACGAGCCCTACCGCTTCCTGACCTACGACGGCGTGACCGTGCCCTCGGTCCTGCCCCTCTATCCCTATAGCCTGGTCATCGGTTCCTTTTCGAAAAACATGTCCATGCCGGGCGAACGCGTGGGCTTCGTGGTGGTATCGCCGGAGATGCCGGGCCGCGAGAAGCTCGTGGCCGGCATGGTGTTCGCCAACCGCATCCTGGGCTTCGTCAACGCGCCGGCCATTGGCCAGTCCCTGCTGCTGCGCGCCCTGGGCCAGGAAGTGGACCGCAAGATCTACGAGCGGCGCCGGGAAGCCATGGCCGGGGTGCTGACCCGGGCCGGGTACGAATTCTTCATGCCGCGCGGGGCGTTTTACTTCTTCCCCAAATCGCCCGAGCCCGACGAGCTGGTCTTTCTCGACCGGCTGGCCAAGGAATTCGTCCTGGCCGTGCCTGGGCGGGGGTTTGGCATGGCGGGGTATTTCCGACTGGCGTTTTGTGTGGACGAAGCGGTCATCCTGCGCTCCGAGGCCGGTTTCACCAAGGCGCGCAAGGGGTAGCGGCCGTAGCGGGAGACGCCTCCGGCGGCCAGGGGGCGCGGCCCTTTGGAAGCCTGAGAGGATGTCCCGAGCGGCAAGGATGTGGGCATGGGGCTGGGCGGCAGCGGTACAGAGGAGGACGCGTTCCGGGTCCGGTTTCCCGAGGCCGAGGAACAGGAACCCTGGTTGCCGTTGCTGCTCGACGCCTATGCCGTGCTGGATGCCGGACTGGAGCGGGCCGTGGCCGCGTCGGGCCGGCGTCCGGCCTGCCGGGCGGGCTGCCAGGCTTGCTGCCACCAGCCCATCCCGGCCTCGTCCCTCGAAGTGCTCGGCCTCACCTGGTATGTCATCGCGCAGTGCCGGGGGCTGTCCCGCCGGTTGCTGCGCCGACAGTTGCGCGACGGCGGGAGCGGTCCGGCCTGTCCGTTTCTGGTCGAGGGGCAGTGCGCGGGCTATGCCTTGCGCCCCATGGCCTGCCGGGAATTTGTCGTGTTCGGACGGACCTGCCTCCTGGGCGAGGAACCGCATCGCACCCGGCCCGGGGACATGCTGCCTTTGCCGGTCGCGGCCCAGCGCGAGGCCTTCCGGCGCATGCTGCCCTATTACGGCCTGACGGACCCGGCGATGTGCGAGGCGGCCTTGCGCGACCGGCTGATCTTGCGGGATACGGCCTTGCTCCAGGGCCGGGACTGGGGTTGGCTCGCCCGGTGTCTGATTTGAAATTTTGTCGAGAAAACCATTGACATGGAGAGAGCCGGGGCATAATTTTACGCAATTCACTCACCGGCTATTTCTTTTTCCCCGTCCCTGGATCTTGGCTTGCTGCTTAGCTCCCGACGATCGAAGAAAAAGCCAAACCAGTTTGGAGCTTAGCCCCATGTCCAAGAAACTCTATGTCGGCAATCTGCCTTTTTCCACCAACGAAGACGAAATCCGCGACCTGTTCACCGCTTACGGTGAAGTGCAGTCCGTGAACCTGATCGTGGACCGTGAGACCGGCCGCCTGCGCGGCTTCGGCTTCGTGGAGATGACCGAGGAAGGTGCCGACGCTGCCATGGAAGCCTTGAACGGCAAGGCGTTCGGCGGCCGTGACCTGCGCATCAACGAAGCCCAGGAGCGCCAGCGTCGTCCGTCCTTCGGCGGCGACCGCGCCCCGCGTCGTGGCGGCTGGTAGGCCGACCGACGCCGGCGCCCGTACTTGACGCCAAGGCCCCGTCCTACCCGGGCGGGGCCTTTTTTCGTGGGTGCGGGGGCGCGACCGGGAGAGGGCTGCGGTGGGGCGTTTCTCGGCGCCGCACATGGCGCTTGACGTCTGGACGCGCGACGGTTAGAAAGTCAAACTTTGCCTTTTACCGAGGTGCGCCAGGACCATGTTCGACAGCCTTACCGACAGACTCGACGACGTCTTCCGCAAAATTCGCGGCCATGCCCGGCTGACCGAGGAAAATATCCAGGCCGCCTTGCGCGAGGTGCGTCTGGCCCTGCTTGAGGCCGACGTCAACTTCAAGGTCGTCAAGGATTTTGTCGAACGGGTCCGCGAGCGGGCCATGGGCCAGGATGTCCTCAAGAGCCTGACTCCGGGCCAGCAGGTGGTCAAGGTCGTCCACGAGGAGCTCATCGAGCTGCTCGGCGGCCAGGCCCAGACCTTGGATTTGTCCGCTTCGCCGGCGGTCATCATGGTCGTGGGCTTGCAAGGTTCGGGCAAGACTACCACCTGCGCCAAGCTGGCCCTCAAGCTGCGCCGGGAATTCAAGCGCAAGCCGTATCTGGTGCCGGCCGACGTCTACCGTCCGGCCGCCATCGACCAGCTCCATAAGCTGGCCTCCCAGCTCGATATCGCGGCCTATCCGTCCACCCCGGACCAGAATCCGGTGGATATCTGCAAGGCCGCCCTGGAAGAGGCCAAGCGTACCGGCCACGACGTGGTCCTGCTCGATACCGCCGGCCGGCTGCACATCGACGCGACCCTCATGGACGAGCTGGTGGCCATCAAGGCCGCCACCACGCCCGGGGAAATCCTGTTCGTGGCCGACGCCATGACCGGCCAGGACGCGGTGACCGTGGCCGCGGCCTTCAACGAGCGGCTCAACCTGTCCGGCGTCGTGCTGACCAAGATGGACGGCGATGCCCGGGGCGGCGCGGCCCTGTCCGTGCGCCAGGTCACGGGCAAGGCCATCAAGCTCGTGGGCACGGGTGAAAAGGTTTCGGACCTGGAGGTGTTCCATCCCGACCGGGCCGCGTCCCGCATTCTCGGCATGGGCGATATCCTGACGCTCATCGAGAAGGCCCAGACCGATGTGGACGCCACCGAAGCGGCCGAGATGGAGCGCAAGCTGCGCAAGGCCCAGTTCACCCTGGAGGACTTCCGCACCCAGATGCGGCGGGTGAAAAAGCTCGGTTCCCTGGAGGGAATCCTCAAGCTCATCCCCGGCATGTCCCAGGTGCGCAAGCAGCTTGGCGAGGTCCAGATGCCGGAGAAGGAGATGGCCCGGGTCGAGGCCATCATCAACTCCATGACCAAGGCCGAGCGGGCCACGCCCAAGCTCATCAACACCAGCCGTCGGGAACGCATCGCCCGGGGCTCGGGCTGCACGGTCCTGGAAGTGAGCCAGCTGCTTAAAAATTTTGCCCAGATGCAAAAGATGATGCAGCGCATGATGGGCGGCAAGGGCATGCCCGCCATGCCCAAGATGCCCGGTGGCATGCGGGGAATGCCCCAAATGCCGGGTATGCCGCCTGGGATGGCCGGCATGCCGGCCATGCCCGGGGCCGAGGCCGGTTCCAAAGCCGCCGCCAAGGCCGCTGCCAAAAAGAAAAAGGAAAAACGGAAAAAACGGAAGAAACGCTAGCCGTTCGGCGGCCGAACTTCCACAACGCACATGTCCTGCACAAAGGGGAATACAACATGGCCATGAAATTGCGTCTGACTCGTATGGGCAGCAAGAAGCGCCCGTTTTACCGCATCGTCGCCCTGGACTCCGCTACCCGCCGCGACGGTCGCGCTTTGGAATACCTGGGCTATTACAACCCGATGGTTGACCCGGCGGAAATAAAAGTGGATAGTGAAAAAGTGCGGTCGTGGATCGCGCGCGGCGCCAAGCCCTCGGATACCGTGCGCGCCCTGCTGCAGAAGGCTGGCGTCTAGGCGCATCCGGCGCGAAACGCATTCGGGGGGAGAGTCCGAGCCGGATAGCCACGAGGCCGCCGCGTTCGTCCCCGGGTCTGACCCGGGGCTGGCGGAAACGGAGGCTGAAGTCCTTCGCTTGCTCTTACGGTGACCTGGAGGTTCCTATGTTGAAGGACTTGATCGAGTATGTGGCAAAATCATTGGTGGACAACCCGGATCAGGTACAGGTGTCCGAGATAGAGGGCGAGCAGACCTCGGTCATCGAACTCAAGGTGGCCAAGGAGGACCTGGGCAAGGTCATCGGCAAGCAAGGCCGGACCGCCCGGGCCATGCGCACCATTCTCGGCGCGGCCTCGACCAAGGCCCGCAAACGCTCTGTCCTGGAGATCCTCGAATAGCGGACCGGCGCGACCGGCCAGCGCCGTTACCCGAAATCGAATCTATGGCCGCGACGCAATACATTCATGTGGGGGACGTGGTGCGCCCCCACGGCATCCGAGGGGAGCTTGGCATCGATTGCTATGCCGACTCCCCTTCCGCTTTTACGCCCGGAAGCAAGCTGCGCCTGGCGCCGCCCGACCGACCGGAACGGGGACGCGACTACGCCGTCCGCGCCGTCCGGGAACACAAGGGCCGGTTGCTCGTCACCCTGGAGGGCGTGCCGGATCGCACGGCCGCCGAGACTTTGCGGGGGCTTGCGGTTTGGGCGCGGGCGGAAGATCTGCCCGAACCCGAGGAGGACGAGGTCTTCCTCTACGAATTGCCGGGATTGCGGGTACGTTTGGCCGGCGCTGCCTCCACGGACCCGGATCTCGGGGTCATCGAGGACGTGCTGGACGCCGGCGGCGCCGAACTCTGGCGCATCCGCGATGCCGCGGGCCGCGAAATCCTCTTTCCGGCCGTGGACGATCTCGTGCCCGAAATCGATCTCGACGCCGGCTACGTGGTCATCGACCCGCCGCCCGGCCTGCTCGAACTCTACCAGCGCGACGAACCGGAAACCTAGCGCCTGGGCGCAGGGGGTGGGGAGGACGCCTCCGGCGGCCAAAGGGCCCTGCCCTTTGGAATCCTTTACCGTGGGGATGTCCGTGCCGGTGACTACCCGCTTCGGCCCGAAATGGCTCGAAGCCGATTGCGGCGGGCGGGTTCCGCAGAACCGATCACCAGACGTCAAGCCGCTGTGCGGCCCGAGTGGAGCCGCACAGGGAAGCTTGCCGTGGACTTGCCGGTGTATCGGCCTGCGGTCGAATGGCGGCGTAGGCCGGTTGGCTAAGCCGTTTCCTTGTGGCCGGTCGCGGTCACGTTGACGGCGTGTTCCGGGGCGGTCTGCTGCAAGGCCGTGGGCTGCGCTTCCTGGGCGGAGGCTTGGGCCGGCTGGCTGGTCGGCTCGGCCATGGCTTTTTTGAAGTCCCGGATGCCGCGTCCCAGGCTGCCGCCCAGATCACCGATCTTGCCGGGTCCGAAAATGATCAGGGCAATGGCCAGGACGATCAGCAGATGCTGCGGTTCGAACAATCCCATCGTACGCCTCCTCTCTTCGGTATGCATTGTGAACGACCTTAGTCGTCAATCGCATCCGGGGCAAGCCGAGGAGGGCTTTCCATCAAGATTGTCATTTTTCCCGGCCAGGGTTCAGGCCCGGCGGTCAGGCCGGTTTCTGGACCCAGAACTGGTACATCTCCATGAACGTATCCGGGTGCTCGGCCTCGTAGGCGGCCCAGTTGTCCAGGTTGGTGGCGGCCCGGTCCTCGGGGTGTCGCCGCCGGTAGTCGGCCAGGAGCGGATCGTCGAGTTCGAAGCCGAGAAATTCGAGTCCGGCCTCCCGGCAGAAGGCCGCGATTTCCGGCAGGGACAGGCAGCTTTCCTGGACATGGAAGAGCAGATCGCGACAACCGCTGATGCTGTAGAAATCGCTGAGGAAAATGGAATTCCAGGCCTCACCGGTCCGCTGTTGGTCCATGAGTTCCTGGCGGCAACGGCGGATGGTCTCGATGGTCGGCGCATAGCCCATGGCGGCGATATGGGCTCGGGCGCGGCTGATGTCACGCCGGGCCGTGCGGCTGTAGAGCCCCACCCGCATGAGCCCGCCCGGACGCAACAGCGACAGGAGCACCCGCCAGCCGGCCAGGGGATCGGCCAGGTGGTGGAGCACGCCCGAGGACTCGATCAGGTCGAAGCGGTTCTCGATATCGCCCAGGCGCAGGATGTCGGCCTGGGCATAGGTGATGTTGGTGAGTCCCAGTTCCCGGGTTTTGCGCAGGGCATAGGTCAGGCTCGACAGGCTGAGGTCCACGGCCAGGACTTTGGCTCGGCGGTAGCGTCTGGCGGTTTCCAGGGTATGTTGGCCCGTGCCGCAGCCGGCGATGAGGATGTCGAGGGGATCGCACTCGCCCAGGGGCCGGAACCGGGCCAGGGGATGGGAGCGGCGCAGCACCGTGTCCACGGACTCGGGCTCGCCCATGGGCGCGGCCTTGATCCAGCGCGGATAGGGATTTTCTTCGTATTGCTGGCGCACCCGGCAGGACACGGCATCCTCGATGGGGGTGAGCCGGGGGATGTCGGCCCGGGCCGCGCGTTCCCAGGCCGGTTCGGCGATCTGCTGCACGAAGGTGGCGCGCACGGCCTCGGGCCAGTCCCCGGCCAGCAAACGATCCGCCTGGCGCAGACCGCCAAGCGGCACATAGCAGCCGACGGCCAGGGGCCACAGCGCCGGCACCGGCCGGCCGGCGGCCAGGGCGGCGTCCAGCACCTCGCCCAGGTCCCGGGCTTGGCCGGCTTCGGTGTCGCTCACGTCGAACATGTATTCGTTGATGTGGCACTGCCGGGCCAGGGCGGCGTAAAATTCCAGCACCGGGGCAGACGGGGTTTCGGGCGCGGCCTTGGACGCGGCTTCGAGCAGTACGGCCCGGGCCAGGGTGCAGAAGCGTTCCAGCTCCAGGCTGCACACCGGGGCGGTTTCCAGCAGGCAGCGCAGCATGGCGTTGCCCGCGATCGCCTCCAGCTCGCCGCCCTCGTAGAGCGCGGCCTCGGCCAGGCGACGCGGCCAAGCCAACACGGCTCGGGACAGGCAAGCGACCATGTCCGGGTCGGCCAGCACGGTTTGGGTGGCCAGACCGGTCAGGAGTACCGGCCTGGCCCAGGGCTCGGTCATGGCCCGGATGATGAGGCGGGCCACGGTCGGGTCCACATGGGCCTGCTCCAGGCGCCTGGCACAGATCACGAACAGGCGTTTGGTTTCGGGGCGTTCCTCCACCCACAGGGCGCGCACAAGGACGTCCAGGGCGTCGGTCGGATCGGCCTGGGTGAGGAGCAGGACCGAGGCGAGCAGGTTGCGGGCCTCGACCCGGTCGGGTTCGGCCACAAGGGCCGCCCGGGCCTGGCGTTCGGCCGCATCGAGCTGGCCGAGGTCGAACAGGGCGATGCCGCAGTTGATGCGGGCGTTGGTATACTCGGGCTGGATGGCCAGGGCTTTTTCGTAGCAGTCCACGGCCTCGGCCAGCCGGCCGAGATCCTTGTAGGCGTTGCCGAGGTTGTAGAGGGCCTTGGCATAATCCGGCCGGATGGCCAGGGCCTTTTCATAGCAGTCCATGGCCGCGTCCAGCCGGCCCAGGGCTTCCAGGGCGCCGCCCTGGTTGCAATAGGCGGTGGCGAAATCCGGCCGCAGGCACAAGGCGGTGCGAAAACAGCCCAAGGCCTCGACCGGTCGGCCGAGATCGAGGAGGGCGATGCCGCGGTTGTTGTGGATATCCGGATTCTGGGGCGCCAGGGAAGCGGCCTGGTCGAGTTGGGCCAGGGCCTGACCGCATTGGCCGCATTGCAGGAAGACGGAGCCGAGGATGGCGTAACCGAGGACATCCGCGGGGTAGCGTTCGGTGAGGGACCGGGCCCGGTCCTTGATGTCCCCCAGACGCCCGGACTGGTACAGGGCCGTGATGGCTTGAATTTCCGTTTGCCGCACACCCTCGGGGCAGGTGGCGTGGCACGTCTCGGTGGGCATGGCAGTGTCCCGCGTTGTACGGTTGTCGGCTGCGCGCGCTGTGGAAACCTTCCTTTGCGAAACAAACGAAGAACTGCTTCCGGCGGGCGAACCGGCCGCGGGAGCGCCCTGGAAAGGCCCGACGGACAAGGGGCTCCGGTCAGGGGCTTTCGGGTCTTTCCGATCACGCTACCACAAAGGCAGCGCGACACCAAGGGGAACCTTGGCCGTGGCGTCTGGGACAGCGGGAAACGCGTGGAGCGTTGCCTGGAAGATGAAAGAAGGGGCGGCGCACTTGCGGCGGGCGGAAGCGTCAAGGTCGGGAGGGGGCAACGGTGCCACGGACCAGCCGGGTCGCGGCAGTCCGTGCAGCCCCCTCCCTTTCCGGAGTGTGCGGACGGACGGTGTGTCGGTTCAGGCCACGTCCCACTGGGGGCCGGTGGGGGTGTCCATGACCGTGACGCCAAGCCCGGCCAGCTCGTCGCGGATGGCGTCGGAGCGGGCGAAATCCTTGGCCTTGCGTGCCTCCTGGCGTTCGGCCACCAGGGCATCCACCCGGGCGGGGTCGATGCCGAGACGGGCAGCGCGGCAGGCCTTGAGGTCGGCCAAAAAAGCCTGGCTGTCCTGGTCGAACACGCCCAGTTCCTCGCCCCAGGCGGCCAGATCGACCAGCAGACGGCGGGCCAGGTCGGCGGTCTCCCGGCTTTTGGCCAGGGTCTTGTCCTCCAGCACCCGGCCGGCCAGGCGCACGGCGCCGAACACATGGCCCAAGGCCTGGGCCGTGTTCAGATCGTCGTCCATGGCCGCGCCAAAGGCCTCCTCCAGCCGGGTGAGCTCCTGGGGAATGTCCGCGGGGAGCGCGGTCCCGGACCATTTGGAGCGGGTGAGGGCCGCTTCCAGCTGGGCCTTGGCCGCGTAGATGCGGCGCAGGCCCTTTTCGGCCTCGTCCAGGGCGTGGTCCGAATAGTCGAGCGGGCTGCGGTAGTGGGACGAAACCAGGAAAAAGCGCAGCACTTCTGGCAGGTAGCGCTTATAGATGTCGCGGATGGTCACGAAGTTGCCAAGGGACTTGGACATCTTTTCGGTGTTGATGCGCACGAAGCCGTTGTGGACCCAGAAGCGGCAGAAATCCTTGCCCGAGGCGGCCTCGGACTGGGCCATCTCGTTTTCGTGATGGGGAAAGATGAGGTCCTGGCCACCGCCATGGATGTCGATGGGCAGGCCCAGGAGCTTTTCGCTCATGACCGAGCATTCCAGGTGCCAGCCGGGCCGTCCCGGACCGAACGGGCTGTCCCAGACCGGCTCGCCCGGCTTGGACGCCTTCCACAGGGCGAAATCGAGCGGATCTTCCTTTTCCTCGCCCGGCGCCACCCGGGCTCCGGCCCGCATGTCCTCCAGATCCCGTCCCGAGAGCTTGCCGTAGCCGGGAAAGGAGCGCACCCGGAAGTACACGTCCCCGGACGGCGTGCGGTAGGCATGGCCGGTTGCGACAAGGCGCTCGGCCAGGTCGGCCATTTCGGTCACGTATTCGGTGGCCCGGGGTTCGGCCTGGGGGCGCAGGATGCCGAGCTTGTCCATGTCCTCGTAAAAGGCCGCGATGTAGCGCTCGGCGATCACGTCCGAGGTGACGTTTTCGGCATTGGCCCGGCGGATGATCTTGTCATCGACGTCGGTGAAGTTGCGCACGAAGGTGACATCGTAGCCCAGATGCTTGAGATGACGGACCAGGACGTCGAAAACCACGGACGAACGGGCATGCCCGATGTGGCACAGGTCGTAGGCGGTGATGCCGCAGACATACATGGCCACCTTGCCAGGCTGTCGCGAAACGAAGGGCTCCTTGGCCCGGGATATGGTATTGTAAAGCTGCATGCCTCGCCTCCCGTCAAAAGTCACCACCCTTTGCAAAGGGTGTTCGCAAAGTCAAGGGATTGGGAACGCACCGACGCGGTTTTCTCCCGATCGGGCGCGTGCGCCGGATCGAACCAAGGCGGGTGGCTGTGCCCCTATCCTATTTTGGCCCGATTGCACAATCCGGCCGTCGGGAATATCCGGGTGCGCGCGTCGGGTGTGACAGCCTGTGTGCAAATTTGTCAAAATACGATCCGCTCAAGCCCGGAAAAAGAACGCCGCCCCGTGGAGAGGTGGGGCGGCGTAATGGTCCGCGGCCGGGAGAGGGGGGGGTCCGGCGCGAACCAAATGCTAGGACATGGCGCAATGGTTTACATGGGAACCCCGTATCGGCGGAAAGCGCCGCCACTGCGGCCCGGAGGCCGTGACGCGCCGGTCGGTTTGGAAAAGGTGCCTGTGGTTGCGGTCCGGTATGTGTTCAAGGCCTGGGTCCCGCTCCTGTGACCGGAAGTCGCGGGGCCAAGGGAGCGGGTACGCGACGTTCCGGGAGCCGCCGGGGCGGCATTGTTTTACAAAAAAGACAAAATTAAACTGAGGTAGCCTTTACCGCTTTCAAGGCAAATTGCAATGACAATTTTGGTGAGCAAGCTCGGCCGGAAAAGCCCAAAAAAAAGGACGGCCCCAAGGCCGCCCCGATTCGCTCCCTCGGCGTGGAAACTAGGCGGACTTGTCTTCAGGACGCATGGAAAGCACGGGCACTTCGGCGGTTTTGATGACTTTTTCGGCCACGGACCCGAACAGGATCTTGTCGATGCCCTTGCGGCCGTGGGTGCCGAGCACGATGAGGTCGGCTTTGACTTCCGCGGCCGCGTGCACGATCTCCTCGGCCGCGTAGCCCGTGACGACCCTGCCTTCCACGGGCACGCCGCCGAAGTATTCCTTGAGGAAGCTGTCCATGGTCTCGGAGGCGCCGTTGACGATGCCACTGACAAAATCGTCAATATAACTGGCCTGGACGTGGAACTCCACGTACTGGGTCAAGGAGGGGGCTACGTACAGGGCCACGACCTTGGCCCCGCAGGCCTCGGCCAGAAACTTGGAATAGGCGGCCACCTTGGGGCTCACTTCGGAAAAGTCCAAGGCGCACAGGATGGTCTTGATCTGGGCCATGGTTCGCTCCTTCTGGGTTACAGGTTACGGACGGCCGCCGGAGCCCGGGCGGCCCTTGTACGGTAGCACGGCCCGGGGCAGACGGGAAGCATCTTGAAGCACGCAACCGCTTGCCGAGACTTTGTTTCCGGTTTTGTGTTTGTCCATCGGGAATCGATTTCGCATCTCGAAAATCCGGAACACTCCGCGGACCGTGACCGCGTTATTTTTCTGGCCGAACCCGTGGACAAGGCCCGGCCTTGAGCCGGGACCGTGCCACCACGGCAAAGACGGTAAGCAGGGCAAATCCGAGAATCGTACACAGCGGGCGCTGGCTGGGATGGGGCATGGCTGACCTCCAATGGGTGTCTTGCGGCGGGCAAGCACCTTGTGATCTGAAAGTGTTTCTTCCGCTCAGTCGCCGGTATGGCTGGAATGGTATCTGCATTGAGGCCTGGTGACAGGCTGTGGCCTGGCTTTTTTGGATATTTTGTAGACATGTCGTTGGGACGAGTGTAAAAAAACAAGACAGGTCCTTCGCCTCTGGAGCCGGCCGGCCCGGCCCGGACGCTGCGGAAACCAGCCATGGCCATTTTTAAAACCAATCCCTTTCGTCAGGCGGCTTCGCCTTTTGTCGTCATCGGTGCGGCCGGCATCCTGGCCCTGGTGGTCATTGTCATGGCCGCCATCGATCTGGGCCGGGAAAAAGGCTACATGACCCAGTTGCTGCTGGAAAAAGGTGCCGCGCTCATCAAGGCCTTCGAGGCCGGAGCGCGCACCGGCATGCGCGGCGGCTTCGGGGCCAATATCCGGCTCCAGCATCTGCTTGAAGAAACCGCCAGCGAACCCGGCATCTTTTATATTGCCGTGACCGACGCCTCGGGGCGCATCGTGGCCCACAGCGATGCCTCACGCATCGGCCAGCAGCTTTTTTCGGCCGAGACCCTGGCCACGTTGGACCCCGAGGCCCAGGAGAAGTGGCGGCTCGCCCGGGAAGAAGGTGACAGCCGGCGTTCATTCATGGTCTACCGCCACTTCGTGCCCTCCCGGAGCGGACGTTTTGCCCATCCCGGCATGGGACACGGCTTTGGCCGTGGCCCCGGACCGGGCCGGGATCGGAGCAACGAACAGGCCCGGGATTTCCTGTGTACCGACGATTGCGACGCCACGGGTGCGCCGCGGGATCTGCTGCGGACCTCCCTCGACATCTTCGTTGGCCTCGACGTCGCCCCCATCGAGGCCGCCCGCCGGGCCGATCTCCAAAATACCGTGGTCACGGCGGCCGTGCTGCTCGTCTTGGGCCTGGGCGGTGTGGTGTCGCTCTCTTGGGCCCAAAGCTACCGGGCCCAGCGCCGGGTGTTGCGACAAACCACGGCTTTGGCCTCGGAAGTGGTGGCGGCCATGCCGGCCGGACTCGTGCTCATCGGCCCCGACGGCCGGGTGGCCATGGCCAATGCCGCGGCCGAGACCCTGGCCGGAGTCGCGGAAGGCGGACTGACGGGGAAAGATGCCCGGGACATTTTCCCCGAAGGCGTGTTGGACGCCGTGGGCAAGGGGGAGCGCGAGATGGACCTGCCCTTGGGCGGCCGGCCGCCTTTGGCCTTGGGCGTGGCCGTGTCGGCGGTGCGCACCGAGGAAGGGGTGGCGGTCGGGTCTCTTGTGCTTCTGCGCGACCTGCGCGAGGTGCGCAGGCTGGAAGCCGAGGTGCGCCGGCGCGAAAAGCTCGCCGCCGTGGGCAATCTGGCCGCTGGCGTGGCCCATGAGATACGCAATCCCTTGAGCTCCATCCGGGGCTATGCCGCCTATTTCGGAGCCAAGTTCGCCCCCGGCAGCGAGGACCGCGAAGCGGCCGAGGTCATGGTGCGCGAGGTGGACCGCTTGAACCGGGTCATCTCCGAACTGATCGAATTTTCGCGGCCCTCGGACCTCAAGCGCCGGCCCGTGCGTCTGGCCGACTTGGCCGCCCATGCCGAGCGCCTTACCCGGCCTGATGCCGTGGCCCGGGGCGTGCGCGTGGAGCTGGCCAATGCCGCCGACAGCCTGGAAATTCAGGCCGATCCGGACCGGCTGTCCCAGGCCCTGCTCAACTTGTGCCTCAACGCCATCCAGGCCATGGACGCCGGCGGGGTCATGACCCTGACCACGGGCCGGGCGCCGGATGGCCGGGCGTTCCTTGCCGTGGCCGATACCGGTCCGGGCATTCCGCCGGAGCACCGCGACCGGATCTTCGACCCGTATTTTACCACCAAACCCCGGGGCACCGGACTGGGCTTGCCCCTGGCCCACAAGATCGTGGCCGCCCACGGCGGCGAACTGCGGATCGCCGCCCGCCCCGAAGGCGGAACCGTGGCCACGGTGTTCGTGCCGGTCGCGGCACCTGGAGCAAACGATGGAGCGGACGATGCGGGCGAAAATACTCGTAGTTGACGACGATCCCGGCCATCTGGCCATGTTGCGCACGGTGCTTTCGGGCTGGGGCTACGCGCCCGAAGGCGCCACCGACGGCGCCGAAGCCGTGGCCAAGGTCCGGGAAAAGGCCTTCGATGCCGTGCTGCTCGACATCCGCATGGCCGGCATGGGCGGCATGGAAGCGCTTTCCCGCATCAAGGACCACAATCCGGCCGTGCCGGTGGTCATCATGACCGCCTATTCGTCGGTCGAGACCGCTGTCTCGGCGCTCAAATCCGGGGCCTACGACTACCTGACCAAGCCCCTTGATCTCGACGTGCTGCGCCTGACCTTGGAGCGGGTCCTCGACCACATGCGCCTGGCCACGGAAAACGAGGCTCTGCGCCTCAAACTCGGCAAGGCCGGCGGCGCCACGGAAATCATCGGTAAGAGCAAGGCCATGCGCGAGCTTTTTTCCATGATCGCCATGGTGGCCCCGACCGAGGCCACGGTGCTCATTACCGGCGAATCCGGCACGGGCAAGGAACTCGTGGCCCGGGCCCTGCATGAGGGGAGCCCCCGGGCGTCCGGGCCGCTCGTCGCGGTCAACTGTGCCGCGCTGTCCGAGACGCTCCTCGAATCCGAACTCTTCGGCCACGAAAAAGGCGCCTTCACCGGGGCCGAGCGCCGGCGGGAAGGCCGGTTCATGGCTGCGGACAAGGGCTCGATTTTCCTGGACGAGATCGGCGAGATCGCGCCGATCATCCAGGCCAAGCTCTTGCGGGTCATCCAGGAGCGCGAGATCCAGCGGGTGGGCGGCGACCGGCCGGTGGGCGTGGACGTGCGCATCCTGGCCGCCACCAACCGCGACCTCAAAAAGGAGGTCGAGGCCGGCCGGTTTCGCGAGGACCTGTACTACCGCCTCAACGTCGTGACCCTGACCGTGCCGCCCCTGCGCGACCGGCCCGAGGACATCCCGCTTTTGGCCCAGCATTTCCTGTCCCGGTTCGCCGAAAAAAACCGCAAGCGCATCAAGGGGTTCACCCCGGCGGCCATGGATCATCTGTTGCGCGGCACGTGGCCGGGCAATGTGCGCGAGCTCGAAAACGCCGTGGAACGGGCGGTCATCCTGTCTGTCGGGGAATACGTGACCGAGCGCGAGCTGCCCTTGTCCGAGGTCCGGGAGGAGGCCCAGCCGCAACCCGGCGAGGGTGTGTCGTCTCTGGCCGGCATGCCGCTCGATGACGTGGAGCGCGAGGTCATCCTGGCCACCCTGCGCGATGTGGGTGGCAACAAAAGCGAAGCCGCCCGGGTCCTTGGCATCACCCGGGCCACCTTGCACAAGAAACTCAAGAAATACGGCGAAGACTAGCCCCCTTCGGGAGGGTCCGGGAGGGACGTGTTCCTCCCGGCCGCCGGAGGCATTTCTTCTTCTTCTCTCTTCCTCGCTTACCGGCGCGGCAGGCGTACCTTCTGGCCGATGGAGAGCCGGCGTGCGTCCACGCCGGGATTGAGGGCGTGCAGCTTTTCCTCGGTGGTGCGGTGGCGCTTGGCGATAAGGGCCAGGGTCTCACCCTGGCGGACCGTGTGAACCGGTCCGCGTGGCACGGGCTGCGGTGCGGGCTTGGGCGCTGGTGGGTCCGGGTCGGCTACGGCCTGGAGGTCCCGTGCCCGGGCCAGCAATTCGTCGATGCCCGCGGCCGGGGGCAGGTGTTCCTGGGCAACCAAGGCTTTGAGCACCGTGCCGGCCAGGAGCCGAGCGCCGTTTTCGGTCAGATGCACGGCGTCGGGCGTGCGCAGGCTGACGATGTCGCCGGTGGCCGCATCCTTGGCATGGCGGGCGAACTGATCGTTCGGGTCGGAAAAGGGCGCCTGAGTGTCGATGTAGCGGCAACCGGCGGCCGGACACATGGCGCGCAGGGCCGCGTTGACCTTCTTGACGCCACTGGCCAGGCTGGCCTCGCCCATGGTCGGGACGCCCACCCAGTAGATGGTCATCCGGGGATTGGCCTGGCGGCAAATCGCCACCAGCTCCCGGGCCTTGGCCGCGTAGGCCTCGGGCCAGGCCGGGTCTTCGAAATAGACGTGGCCGCCGTCCGGGGTCTGCACGGGCATGACGTCGTTGGCCCCGATCATGATGACCACGATGTCCGGCGCGGCCTTGTCGACCAGCTCGCGCAGATGTTCGGGCCAATTGAGGAGATCAGGGCCGGGTCAGGCCGGTCGAGCGCGTGCCGTCCCGGGTGAAATCCAGGCCCGGGACCCCGCCCAGGGCGTGCTCCAGCTGTTCGCCGAGGCTGATGGACAGCGAATCGCCGATGACGAGGAGTCGCCTGACCGTGGCGCAGGCCGGCGGCTCGGGCGCGCGTTGCCGAAAGATGTCGCCGGGCTCCACCTTGGCCGTGCCCGGCGTTTTGTCCGGTTCACGCTCGCAGGCCGGCAGCACGAGAACCGCGCCGGCAAGAAAGAACACGGCCACGAGGGACGGCCACAGGGAACGAAACGGCCGGTTCTCCGGTCTGGCTGCGGCGGAAGCTGGAGGCGTGGTTGGCCTAGGGCGCGCTGGAAACAGCGGCATTGGCACGTCCGGCCGGTTCGGGTTCGCGGGGATGCTTGGGGCGCACGTCGTAATCCGTGGTCAGGACACGCAGGAAGGCCTGGGCCAGGATGTCGCCGCCGGCTACCGTGAAATGGACCTTGTCGTTGGCGCGAACCTTGATTTTGACCCCCTTGTCGTTGGGCAGGAAGGTGGAATAGTTGCCCTGATCATCGGTCAAAAGCGTCCAGGTCGGCAGAAAACGGCTGTTTTTGGCCTTGGCGCACTCGGCCTTGACGATGTCGTTCATGACCTCGGCCTGCTTGGCATAGGCCGGGTCGCCCATGATGGGCAGACCGATCCAGTAGCTGGGAATGTTTTTTTCGGACAAGGCGGCCAGGAAGTCCTCCACGCGCATGGAAAACACCTCGGGCCAGCTTTTGCTGGGACTGCCGGCCGGACGCGGTTTCTCGTTCACGTTGATATACTTGGCGTCGTTGGCGCCCATCATGATGATCACGACATCGGGCGCGTACTTGTCCAGGAAGACGCGCAGGGCCTTGCCCCAGTCGTAGTAGCGGGGATTGGCCAGGCCGCTTGAAACCTTGCCTTCCTCGATAAGTTCCATACCGTCGAGCTCGGCCACGCACCGGCGCAGGGACAAGGACAGGCCGATGGCCAGCGAATCGCCGACCACGAGCAGTTTGCGCGGTGTCCGGGCCTTGCCCGAAACCAAACTGGGCTGGGCCGAGGCGGCCGACTGATTCAGGGGCTGGGCCACGGTGGGCTGGAGTGCCGGACAGGCTTCGGGGTGGGAGGCCTGGGGCGGGGCCAGGCTGGCCAGCAACCTGGCGGTGTCCACCGGCTCGTCGGGCTTGAGTACGGGCACATTGGGGTCGAGTCGGCGGCGCATGGCTTTGTCGGCGGCCTGCTGGGCCGGGGATTCGCGGCAGGAGAGGGAATTTTTGTAGGTGCCGTCGAAAAAGGGCGCCACGGCGCAGTCCAGCTGGCGGGACCATGTCCCGACCGCGGATTCGCGCCAGAGATTGCGTAGATGCCTGGCCTGACCGCCCAGGGCGGTCAGGGGAGTATCGGACAGGTGCTCGTCGGTCCAGACCGAGATCTTCTCGATGTTGGCCATGACCGTGACCACCAGGGCGATCCAATAGATGAGGCAGGCTTTTTTCCAACTCATGGGGGTATATGTGGGCTCTCTCGTTGGTTGGGAGGATGTGCCGCCGGCCTGCCGCAGGGGCTAGGGGGAGGGGGCGCTCAGGCCCGAGGCGATGCGGTCGGTCAGGAGCTTGCAGCCGGTGGGCGTGAAATGGACGCCATCCTTGCCGCGCAGGGCTTTGTTCTTTCCGCCGACTGGCTTTTTGGTACAGAAATTCCCGGCCGCATCGGCGAACAGATCCCAGGAGTCGATGAAGCGGCAGTCCTTGGCAGCGAGGCAGGCGCTGCGCACGGCCTGGTTGGCCACCCAGGCCCGTTGGCTGAAGGCCTTTTCCCGCATGGGCGGCAGCCCCACCCAGAAGACCTTGGCGCCGTAAGCGGCGGCGATGTCGAGCAGGCGCTTGGCCTTGGCCGCGTAGTCCTGGCCCCATTCGGCCGTGCCGGGGCCGTTTTTGGCGTCGTTGCCGCCAAGCATCACCACCAGATTCTGGGGGCGTTCGGCGGCGAGAAAATCGTTGAGGGCCTTTTCCCAGTCGTAGAAGCGGGGTGAGTTCAGTCCGCTCGACACCTTGCCCCGACTGGACAGGGCGACGCCTTTTTGGGCGCGCAGGGATTGGCCCATGGTGATCCCCAGACCCACGGCAAAGGAATCACCGACGATCATGATTCTTTGCGGTTTGGGCACCGGGACGGGCGCCGTGGCCTGGGGGCTACTGGTCGTATCGGCGGTCGCGGCCGCAGCCTTGGCCGAGTCGGTGGTCGCCCTGGCCGGAACGGAGGTGCAAACGAGGCTCAGCCACAGTCCGAAACAAAGGACCGTCACAAAGCCGCGTGCGCTGGGGGCATGGTGGCGCGACCGAATGCCGCGCGTGAGAGTGTGTCGCATTGCCGTGCAACTATAGTCGCGGCCTTGGCAATTGTCCAGAAGAGGCCCGGGGAGGGGGAGGCGGGACAGGAACAAACGGAAGTCCGACAGCGTCCGGGGACGCCGCCGGACTTCCGGCGGGAACATGGGAATTAGTCGGTCACGAGCATGACGCTGGTGGCCTTGACCATGGCCTTGACCTTGGCGCCGGCCTTGAGGCCCATGGCCTCGGCGGACTCCTTGGTGATGACGGAGACGATCTCGACGCCGGCGGCTTCGATTACGACTTCGGCGTTGACCAGACCGATGGTGACCTTCTTCACGGTGCCGGGGATCAGATTGCGGGCGCTCACCTTCATGAGAGTTCTCCTTCGGTTAAAGGTTCTGTTTCGTATCGTATCCTGCCCTGGCGTCATGTTGCCGCATCCACGTCAGGGTTTGGCAGATGTCCGGCTGCTAGTCGGTGACGAGCATGACGCTGGTGGCCTTGACCATGGCCTTGACCGCAGCGCCGGCCTTGAGGCCCATGGCCTCGGCGGATTCCTTGGTGATGACGGAGACGATTTCGACGCCGGGAGCGGCTTCGACGACGACTTCGGCGTTGACCATGCCAATGGTGACCTTCTTCACGGTGCCGGGGATCAGATTGCGGGCGCTGACTTTCATGGGAGTTCTCCTTGGGTCGTTACAGGTTCCGTTTCGTCTATCTGCCGTCTTGACGCCTTGCTGCCGCATCCGCGCCAAGGTTTGGTGCTGTGATCGGTCGACTAGTCGGTGACGAGCATGACGCTGGTGGCCTTGACCATGGCCTTGACCGCAGCGCCGGCCTTGAGGCCCATGGCCTCGGCGGATTCCTTGGTGATGACGGAAACGATCTCGACACCGGCGGCTTCGACGACGACTTCGGCGTTGACCATGCCGATGGTGACCTTCTTCACGGTGCCGGGGATCAGATTGCGGGCGCTCACTTTCATGATGCATCTCCTTGGGGTTTAGGCTGTGGTGTACCGGGGCCTTTGCCATCCGCGATGCAAACTTTCCGCTCGCGTTGAAAACCTTTTAGCGAACTTTTTAGTCACACGCAAATTATATTATTCGTGTGACTAATGTTATTTTTAACAATTAAAAATTCAACATATTAGCATATTACGATCACCAAGTAATAAAAAGCGTGATCGTGTATGAAATTACGACACACCTTAAAAAACTCTGTATTATCAAACAATTACTATTGTATAGTCGAAATATCGAGAATTTGGGGACACGGGGACGAGGCGGGACGATTCGGCCCAGGATGACGGGCCAAACGGGCCGAAGCGGGCCGTAGGACCGGGTGCGGAAAGGATGGCTGGAGGGAAAAGCAAACTCCGGGGCATCCCACCCTCCAACCCTTCTGGCGGTCGGGTGATGGGATACTCCCGGGGTGTGCAGGAATTAGGCCTTGGAGCCTTCGGATTCGGTGGCGGCGTCTTCCAGTTCGGTGATGTCACCGGTGGTGAAGAGATAGGTGCGCATTTGTTCATCCCAGCCGGGCATATTGCGCCGCAGCCATTCGAGCCCCATGACCGCGTGCTCGATTTCCTCGTCGCGGTTGTGGGCCATGATGGCCTTGATCTGGGGATCGCTCGCGGTAACGACCCGCTGGTGGTACCAATCGATGGCTTCGAGTTCTTCTTTGACGCTGGTGAGGGCCCGGACGAAATCCCGGTCCTTGTCCGGCAGTTCGCTGACCGGCTCGTGATACTGAGTCATGGTGCCTCCTGGGCAGGGCCCGCCAAACGGCAGGCGGGCGTTGACAGGTTCGGAGGCACTATGCCGTCAGGTCTGGGGGAATGCAACGCCAGGCCGGGAAAATGCCGACTGGTCGTCCAGCCGCAAAACGCGACGAGCCCCGGCCAGGGGCTCGCATCGCGATTCCAATAAACCGCCAGACAGCGCGCAGGCAGACGCAGTGATGCAATTTACGCATCCCTGTTCCGGGTTTCCAAAGGGCAGGAGCCCTTTGGCCGCCGGAGGCTTCTTCCCCCGTCCCACCCAAGCACACCTAGCCGATACGGCCGGCGCCGATCAGACGGGAGACGATGTCCCGGGAATTACCCTCGGCGAGCAGGTATTCCTCGTGGGTGAGCCCGGCGCCCAGGGCCACTTTCTTGCGGCGTTCCTGGCCGACGAGGTCCTCCGGGGCGTGGGCGTCGTTGTTGATGACGAGCTTGGCTCCGAACCGCCGGGCCAGGGCGGCTACATGGCCGTTGGTCAGGCTGTGGCCCTTGCGGGTGGTGATTTCCAGGGCCACGCCCCGTTCGGCGGCCAGTTCCGTCTCTTCCGGGGTGATGAGCCCGGGATGGGCCAGGATGTCGACCCCGGCCTCGATGGCGGCCAGGTTGGTGCCGCGCTCCACGGGTTCGACAATGGTTTCGCCGTGGACCAACACCAGGGCTGCCCCGGCATTGCGGGCCTGGCGCACCATGTCCGCGATCAGGGGCGGCGGCACGTGGGTGATCTCCACCCCGCACAGCACGTCCACGCTAAGAAACGCGCCCGTGTTGGCCACGAAGCGGCCGATGTTGGTAAGGATGAGTTCCAGGTTGGAGAAGTCGGCGTGGTCGGTCATGGCCATGGCGCGGTAGCCGGCCTTGGCCGCCCGCCGGGCCAGTTCCGCCGGAATGAGTTCGCCGTCGGAGAAGGTGGTGTGGGTGTGCAGGTCGATCATGAGGGCTACATCTTGTATTTGGTGTCGTCCAGGTCGAATTTTTCGAGGATCTCGGTCCATTTTTCGGCGTCGTCGCTGGCAAAGGCCACGACCGTGGCCTCCTTGGACTCGTTGGCCACCTGGGCCAGGACCGACTCGGCCACCAGGATGGGCGCCTTGGCCCGCAAGGCCAGGGCAATGGCATCCGAGGGCCGACTGTCCACGCGGCGAATGCCGCCCTCCACCTCCACCTCGATCTCGGCGTAATACGTGCCTTCGCTGAGACTGGTCACATGGATGGCCACCACATGGGCGTCCAGGGACTCGATCATGCGCAACAGCAGGTCATGGGTCATGGGCCGGGGCAGTTTGACGTCATTTAAGGCCAGGGAGATGGCCATGGCTTCCATGGCGCCGATCCAGATGGGCAGGACCGCCTTTTCGGACTGATCCTTGAGGATCAGGACCGGTACCTGGGATTCCTCGTCCAAGGCCAGCCCGAATACCTTCATTTCAATCATGGTCGGCCTCCGCCTCCCCGATCAGGGAGTGCTTCTTGGCTTGGAGGATGCGCGCCGTCAGGATGCGCCCGGTGTGGTCCCCGGGTTCGGGGACGGTCAGGTTGACGATGCGCCCGCTCGGGTCCCGCCCTTTCCAGGTCGGTTGGGCCGGGGAGCGTTTGCTCGGCCCCTCGATGAGCACCGCGGACCGAGCGCCGACCTGGGCGGCCAGGGCCCGGGTGAGGTGCGTATCCAGCAGGGCCTGCAACTCGGCCAGCCGGGCCGCCTTGACCTCCCGGTCGAGCTTGGGCTCCATGGACTCGGAGGCGGTACCAGGCCTGTCACCGTACATGAAGGAGAAGCCGCTTTCAAATCCAACCTCGCGCACGAGGTCCAGGGTCTGGCGAAAATCGTCCTCAGTCTCGCCCGGGAAACCGACGATCAGGTCCGTGGACAGGGCGATGTCCGGCCGGGCCCGGCGCAGCTTGTCGACCAGGGTCCGGTAGCCGGCCACGGTGTAGCGCCGGCCCATGCGGGCAAGCACCGTGTCCGAGCCGGACTGCACGGGCAGGTGCAGGGACGGGCACAGCTCGGGCAGGTCGGCGAAACGCGCGATGACGGCGTCGCTCAAATCCTTGGGATGGGAGGTGGTGAACCGCACCCGGGCGATGCCGGGCACGGCGGCCACGGCGTCGAGCAGCGCGGCAAAGGAGGTGCCGTCACCCGAGGCGTCCTGGCCGTAACTGTTGACGTTTTGGCCAAGGAGCGTGATCTCCCGGGCGCCCCGGTCGGCCAGGCTCCGGCATTCGGCCAGGATGGCGTCCTTGGCCCGGGATTTCTGGCGGCCGCGCACGAACGGCACGATGCAGTAGGCGCAAAAATTGTCGCAGCCCTGCATGATGGTGACAAAGGCCCGGGGTGGGACCGTGGCTTCGGGCCATGCCTGGTCGCGTTCGGGATAGCTGGCGGTGAAATCGAGCAGGGACAGGCGCAGGCCGGGTTCGGCCACCAGCCGGGCAATGGCCTGGGGCGCGGTCTCGATGCCGTCGGCTCCGAACACGAGCCGGACCATGGGGAAGCGATGCCACAGGGCAGGGCCGATCTGCTGGGCCACGCAGCCGCCCACGGCCACGAAGGCGGCGGGCTTGTGGCGCTGGAATTCGGCCAGGCGTCCGAGTTCGCTGGCCACCTTGAGCTCGGGCTTTTCGCGTACCGAACAGGTCAAAACGATAAAAATATCGGCCTCGTGAGCCGGGGCCTCGGTGAATCCCAACGCGAGAAGCGAGCGGCGCAGCCAGTCGCCATCGGCGACGTTCATCTGGCAACCCATGATACTGATGTGAAATTTCATGCTGGCACAAGGATAATGCATGATGGTGCGGCGGTAAAGGCGGCTCCGGGGCGCCTCATTGGGCCTGCGCGTCCTCTGGGGCTTCGGTGGCCGGGTAGAGGTCTTCCAGGGCCGAGCGGAAGGCGGCGAACCGGCCCTGGCGGATGGCCTGCCGGGCGCCCTCCATCATACGCAGGAAAAAAGTGAGGTTGTGCAAGGTGTTGAGACGATAGGCCAAAAGCTCCCGGGCAATGTAGAGATGGCGCAAATAGGCCTTGGAAAAGGTGCGGCAGGCGTAGCAGGGACAGTCCGGGTCCAGGGGGGAGGGGTCTTCGCGGTATTCGTTCCGCTTGATGTTGACCTTGCCCCGGCTCGTAAACAGCGTGCCGTTGCGGGCGTTTCGCGTGGGCAGCACGCAGTCGAACATGTCGATGCCGGCGGCCATGCCGGCCAGCAGGTCGCGCACCGCACCCACGCCCATAAGGTAGCGGGGACGGTCGGCCGGCAACAGCGGCGCCGTGGCCTCCAGGATGTCGTACATCTCGGGCCGGCTTTCGCCCACGGACAGGCCGCCCAAGGCATAGCCGTCAAAGCCGATTTCAACGATTTCCGCCGCACTCCGGGCGCGCAGGTCCTGATAAAATCCGCCCTGGACAATGCCGAACAGGAGCTGGCCGTTGTGGCCGGCCGGATGGGCGTCCCGGCAGCGTTTGGCCCAGCGGCTGGTCAGGCCCAGGGATTTTTCGGTGTAGGCCCGATCCGCGCCGTAGGGCACGCACTCGTCGAGCACCATCATGATGTCCGAGCCCAGGTTCTGTTGGATGGCGATGACCTTTTCCGGCGAAAACAGGTGGCGGGAACCGTCGATATGGGAGGCGAAGGTCACGCCTTCCTCCTCGATGTGGCGCAGTCCGGCCAGGCTGAAGACCTGGAACCCGCCCGAGTCGGTGAGGATGGGGCCGTCCCAGGCCATGAAGCGGTGCAGGCCGCCAAGGCGCGCGACCAGCTCGTCGCCAGGGCGCAGATAGAGGTGGTAGGTGTTGCCCAGGATAATTTGGGCGCCCATGTCGGTCAGGTCGGTGGGGGCCAGGCTTTTGACCGTACCCTGGGTGCCGACAGGCATGAAAACCGGGGTTTCGATGACGCCGTGGGCGGTGACCAGAGTACCGGTACGGGCGCGGCCGTCGCCGGGCCCGGGAAGAAAGGTGCCGGGTGTGTGCATGGGGCAGTGGCTACCTGAACCCGGCCACCGGGGCAACCCGAAAGCGCGGGGTGGGGGCTGGAGTGTGGGGTAAGAGCAGCCTCCGGCGGCCAAAGGGCTGCGCCCTTTGGAATCCCGGGAAGGGAAAGCCCATTGTTCGATCCTCAAGGAGGGAGAAAATCGCTAAAACGGGCTGGCCAGGCCGAAGGTCCGCGACAGCCAGTTCGCGTAGGCCCGGGCGCTCGGGTTGTTGCCGGCGCCGCGAAAGGCTTGCTTGGCCAGATCCTCGGCGGCCGGCATCTCCCCGGCCAGGCACAGGATGTAGATTCGGGCCAGGGTCAGGTTGCCCGGATAGCCTAGGGATTGGGCCCGGGCGAATTTGGCCTCGGCCAGACGGTAGTTGCGCGCGGCCAGGGCTCCCACCCCGAGCTGGAACTCGGTCTCGCCCGAAGGCGGCAGGCCGGAGGCCAGGGCCTTGTCCACCAGGGCCTGCTTGTCCGTGTCCGAGTGCATGAGCCACAAGGGGAGCACCTGCAACTCGGTGGCGCCGAGCACGTAGTTGAGGCCCTGGAGAGGGGGCGGTGGCGGAATGCGGTTATTGAGGAAAACATTGATGATTTGTTGGGTCTCGAACCAGGGGCGGGCGGCTTCGCGGACCGCCAAAGGAAAAGGGCCGCTGCCTCGGGCGAGGCCATGAACCGGTCCCGGGCGGTCAGGGCGTCCATGAATGTGGTGTGGGCGGCAATGGCACGCTGCTGGCTTTCGGGGCTGTCCGGATAGCCGGTCAGGCGCTTGGGAAAGTTGTCCGTGAGCGGTTTGGTCTCGCCGCACGCGCTGAGCATGGCCTGGCGGTCGGCCATGAACAGGGCCGTGAGCTGGCCCGGCTCTTCCACGGCGATGGCGCGCAGTCCCCGCCCCAGCACCGGATCGTTCCACAACGAGGCGAAATCGGCCCCGGATTTGGGCGTCTTGGGCTTTTTCACCCCGACCAGCATCCAGTTGTAATTGAAGCCGGTCCACAGGGAGGCGTGGTCAAAGACCTCGCAAAAGGCCTTGAGAATGGCCTTGGTGTCGGCCTCGGACAGCTCGAACACCGGCAGCCAATAGGTGACCATGCCGCCGTCGGCCAGCCGGTCGCGCATGAGGGAGAAATATTCCCGGGTGTAGAGGTTGACCACCCCGGCCATCATGGGCGGTGGCGGTTCGGCCGTGATGATGTCGAACTTGCGGCGCGAGGCCAGCAGGAAAAACCGTCCGTCCTCCACATGGGTCTTCACGCGCGGGTCGTCCAGGGGATTGGTGCCGGGCTGGGGATGGATGATGCGGCTGCCGCTGAGGATGTCCCGGGAGATGTCGACCACGTCGATGGCGGTGAGGCGTTTGTCCTCCACCAGGGCACTGGCCGTTGTGCCGGTGCCGTAGCAGATGAGCAGGGCGCTTTTGGGGTTGGGCAGCACCGCCTCGGGAAAATAGGCGAACAGCTTCATGTAGCGCAGGTTGGCCGGCTCGGTCGCGGCCATGGAATAGCCGTCCGTAACCAGGCGGTGGGAATACGGCTGGCCCAGGTAATCCCGGCGCAGGTACTGCAAGGTGCCGGTGACGCCCTCGATGGTGGCTTCCACGACCTCGCCCTGCTTGCGGTAGTCGGCCACGGCCCGGTCGAGGAAGTCGCGGGTGGCGCCAAAGGGGAAAAAGATCAGGCAGGCGGCAAAGGCGACCAGGGCCGTCAGCAGGAAGGGGCTGCGCAGGGACGGCCAGGGCCGGTTGCGTCCGGCGCACAGGGCGGCCGGCACCAGATACAGGGCGCACAGGCCGTAGAGGCTCTTTTCCATGCCGAGAGACGGCAACAAGAGGAAGCCGGCCACAAGCGGTCCGACCATGGCGCCCAGGGTGTTGGCCATGGTCAGCAGGCCGGCGGAACGGGTCCGGTCGCCGATTTCGCGGTGGATGGCCTCGCCCAGGGCGGTGAACAGCAGTCCCGAGGCCAGGGCGGACGGGAACATGAGGGTCAGCGACAGCAGGGCGACATAGCGCCAATCCAGACTTTGGTATGCGCCCACCGACACGTTGGCCATGGGCCCAAGGACGGTGAAAGAGGCCAATCCGGCCACGGCCACGGCCAGGGACAGCGGCGCGGCCAGTTTGCGGCCGTCGGCCTCGCGTGCAAGCCACCAGCCGGCCCAAAGGCCGCCCAAGCCGATGCCGGCCAGGATCACGGCCAGCATCACGGCAAAGGCCAGGTTGGTCGAGCGCACGAAAAGTTGCAGAAATCGCGTCCAGACCACTTCCAGGGCCAGAAAGGCGCCACCGGCCAGGAATCCGGCCCCGAGCAGCCGTCTGGCCCGGCCGGTCAGGGCCGATTGCGCCTTGGGCGGTGTCGGGGTCTCGGTCGCGGAGGGGAAGTCGCGAAAGCGCGGCGCAAGAAACAAGGCCCCAGCCGCGGCCGCGAAGTTGAGCCCGGCGGCCAGCAGTCCGGTGCCGGCCAGGCCCAGGGGGGCGATGCACAGGGTTTCGCCGGCCAGGGCGCCGAGACACGCCCCCAGGGTGTTGCTGCCGTAGAGGCCGCCCAGGGCGCGTCCGAAGTCTCCGGGGCGCCGGGCCAGGGCCTTGACGAGCAGGGGCAGCGTCACGCCCATGGCCGTGGCCGGCAGGAGAAACAGCAGAAAGGAAAAGGAAAAGCGCAGGCTGTTGAGCAGGACCGGCTTGGCCAGGACCGGCTGGAGCATGGCGCCGAGCCAGACCGAAAGTGAGGGAAAGCCCAGGACGAGCAGGGCCCCCCAAATGCCGACCAGCAGCTCCATGATGGCGTAGAAGCGTACCGGATTGGTCACGTCCCGGCCGAAGCGGGCGATCAGTGCGTTGCCAAGGGCCAGTCCGCCCATGAAACTTGACAGAACCAAGGCACTGGCCTGGGCGCTCACGCCGAAAACCAGGCCGGCCAAGCGGAACCACAAGGTTCGAACAGCAGAGCCGAGGCCCCGGAAACCAGGAACACGGCGGCCAGGATCAGACGGTCGCCGCGTGGGGCGGGAGGGACGGCGGATGGGGACACGGCTGGCATGACGCGCCTCGGATCAGGCCCCGCCTCGCGCCAAGCGGCACGGACGGCGGTCCTGGATCGTCTCAGGGCCGAAGGCCCAATCGGGGGCAGATATCGCCGAGAACACAGTCGCCGCACCGGGGCTTACGCGCTTGGCAGGTTTCGCGACCAAACATGACCAGGAGGTGGTTGATCTCCCCCCAGGCCTGGCGTGGGAAAAGCGGCATGAGATCCTTTTCGATCACGATCGGATTATCCGAGGTGGTCAGGCCCAGGCGGAAGGACAGCCGCCGCACGTGGGTGTCCACGGCAATGCCTTCGTGTTTGCCCAGGGCGTTGGACAAGACGATGTTGGCGGTCTTGCGCGCCACCCCCGGCAAGGCGGTCAGTTCTTCCATGGAGTCGGGCACGGCGCCGCCGTGGTGTTCGACCATGCGTTGGGCCGCCGCCACCAGATTCTTGGCCTTCTGCCGGAAAAATCCCGTGGAATGGACGACCTCCTCCACCTCGGGCACCGCGGCCCGGGCCAGGGCGGTCGGATCCGGCCAGCGGCGGAAGAATTCCGGCGTCACCAGATTCACCCGCTGATCGGTGCACTGGGCAGCCAGGACCTGTGGCGACCAACAGCTCGTAGGCAGGAGGTAAAGGTCAGCGCCGGCACGGGGTTGGGAAAAACCACCCGCAACCGGGCCAGGATTTGACTGGCGCGGGCGGCCGTGTCCATCATCCGGTCTCCCGGTCGGACACGGCCTGTCGCCCGAATGCGCGTTTCCCGGTAAACACCATGGGGTCTAGGGAATGAACACCACCGCCGAAATGGTCGTGGTCCACATTCCGGATTCGCCCGTGGTGACACAGGGCATGGAAGCGGAATCGATGATCTTGCCGCTCATGAGATAGGTCTGGCGACGTTCGTCGTAGGCCGTCTCGGGATCGAAGTCGATGCCGAGGGTGGTGGCCAGCATGGTGGAGGCCAGATCCTCGGCGAAGTCGCCGATCTCCTGCTCCTCGGCCCCGAAGGCGGTGTGCTCGGAGATGTAGCCGTAGTTCGATTTGTCGGCCGGGAAGGCCATGCCCACGGCCGAACCCACCAGACGATTTTTTTTCGTCGGTGGCGTTACGGGCCATGACAGCAGAAGGTGATCTGGCCGGGGTTGAGCTGCTTGACGCCCTCGTCCAAGGTAATCAGCTGGCAGTGGGGCGGATAGATACTCGACACATAGACCAGGTTGAGCTTCTCGATGCCGGCCTCGCGCAGGGCCAACTCGAAAGACTGAAGCTTGTTCTTGTGGCGACCGACACCCTTGGTGAAAAACGCCTTGGTGGGGACGAAAGAGCCTGGAAACATGGGCGGTCCTCTTTATGCATCAGGGTTTACCGCGAAAGCGGGGGAATCCTCATAAGGGTTTTTTATCGAGAAGTATAGGTCCTTTTTCGCCGCTTTTTTTGAGGCCCTCAGTGATCTCCGCCGCTGTCCCTCGCAGTTGGATATGGACACGGAACATCGTGCGATTATTGGATTTCGCTTCGTGGACCGAAGCGGGTAGTCCCTTGGCTGACAAGCGTTTGGCCATGGCCTCGGCCTGGTCCTTGGCCGGGAAGGAGGCGATTTGGTAGGTGGCGCGGAATTTTCCGCCAGCTTGCTTTTCGCTTTGCTTGTCGAACGGCTTTTTCGGATCGACCTTGGCCTGGGTTTTAGCCGGTTCCGGGGTCGGGCGGGGTTTGGTCGGGGCCGCTGCCGCCGCGCCCGGTTTGGCATCGGCCAGATCATGGGATTTGAGTGCCGCGCCGCCGGGTAGTTTCTTGGGTTCGGTCGAGCCCTTGGGGGCGGAGTCGGCCACGACCGCGCCGTCCTTGTCCTTGTCCTGGAGTCCTTCCATGAACTGGAGTTCCTCGGGCTTGAGGACCTTGGGCGGGGCACCCACGGTTTCGTCCGGGGCCTTGGCCTCGGTGGTCGGCATGATGTTGGCCAGGGGCGGCACGGCATTTTCCGGCCGGTAGCCGCGTCCGAGCAGGATGCCGAGGATGAAGGCCCAGCACATGCCGAGCAGGGCCACGATGGCAATGGAAATGACCCCGGAGGTGGTCAGCTCCAGGGAGAATTTGCGGGGCCCGTTATTGTCCCGCGACACGTTGACTTTATTGAGTATTTTCATGAACGAGATATCCTCGGCCGACTATACTTCCAAACTGCGGCCGGCTGTCAAGCCGTCACATTTTTTCCGGCGCGGCAACGCCCAGCAGGTCCAGGCCGTTTTTGACCACCGTGGCCACGGCCGCCAGCAGGTGGAGCCGGGCGTCGGTCACGGCCGGATCGTCCGCGCCGAGCACCGGATTGACGGTGTAATAGCGGTGGAGCCGGCCGGCCAGCTCGCGCAGATAGAAGCTGACCAGGTGCGGGGCAAAGGTCCGGGCCGCCGTGGCCACGGTATCCGGGTATTGTTCGAGAAGCTTCAAGAGTTCCAGGTCCTCGTCCGTGTCCAGGCGGGCCAGGAGTTCTGACGTGGCCGCGGCCGGGACAACACCGCGTTCGGCCGCCTTGGCCCACAACGAACAGACCCGGGCATGGGCGTACTGGACGTAGTAGACCGGGTTGTCCATGGACTTTTCCTTGACCGCGTCCAGGTCGAAGTCCAGGTGGCTGTCGGACTTGCGCGACAGGAACATGAACCGGGCCGCGTCGGCGCCCACTTCGGCCACCACGTCGGCGAGCGTCTCGAACTTGCCGGCCCGGGTGGACATGGCGATCTGCTCGCCGCCCCGCAGCAGGTTCACGAGCTGGACCAGGATGACCTTGAGGCTCGTTTCGGGATCGCGGCCGAGGGCTGACACGCAGGCCTTCATGCGCGGCACGTAGCCGTGATGGTCCGCGCCCCAGATGTCCACCACCACGTCGAAGCCCCGTTTGAACTTGTCGTCGTGGTAGGCGATGTCCGAGGCGAAGTAGGTGAGTTCGCCGCCGGATTTGACCAGCACCCGGTCCTTGTCGTCGCCAAAGGTGGTGGTGGCGAACCAGAAGGCGCCGTCCTTGTCATAGGCCAGGTTCTTGGCCCGCAGATCGGCGAAGGTCTTGTCCACGGCCCCGGCGGCAAGCAGGGTCGATTCCGGGAACCAGACGTCGTGGTGGACCCGGAAATCCTCCAGGTCCTTTTTGATGCCGGCCAGGATTTCCTGTTCGCCGTAGAGCCGGCAGACGGTCACGGCCTCGTCCTCGGGCAGGTTCACGAGGCCCGGGCCTTCCTTTTCGAGCAGTTCCCGGGCCAGATCCTTGACGTAATCGCCGCGGTAGTAGTCCTCGGGCTCGTCGACCGGCAGCCCGCGCAGTTCCCGGCAGCGGTAGAGGATGGACTGGCCGAGGATGCGCATCTGGCGGCCGGCGTCGTTGATGTAGTATTCGGTCTCCACGGCGAACCCGGCCGCGCGCAGGACCCGGGCCAGGCTGTCGCCCACGGCCGCGCCCCGGCCATGGCCGATGTGCAGGGGACCTGTGGGGTTGGCCGAGACGAATTCCACCTGGATCTTGGTGTCGGCGCCGCTGGTGCCGGTGCCGTAGGCCGGGCCGGCCTCGGCCACGGTCAGCACCGTGCGCTGCCAGAAGGCCGGGGCGAAGGTGACGTTCAAAAAGCCCGGCCCGGCTACGTCCACGGCGGACAGGCTGCCATCGGCGGCGAGCAGGGCGGTGCGCAGGCGTTCGGCCAGGTCCCGGGGCTTGGTGCCGGCGGCCTTGGCCGCGACCATGGCCACGTTGGTGGCCAAGTCGCCGAATTTCTTGTCGCGGGGCGGCTCGATGGTGGTCTTTTCGGGCCAGGGGAGGCCCAGGTCCCCGAGGGCGGTCGTCAGAAGCCGGCGCAGCTGTTCGGTCGCGTACATGATGCCTATGCCTCCAGCCCGGCCACGCCCGCCGGATCGGCGACGGAAAGGGCGGTGGGAGCTTCGGGCACGTCCTTGAGATTGGCGGAAACGAGTTTGGTCAGCACGCCCTTGGGCCCGAGTTCTACAAAGGTTCGGGCGCCGTCGCGGTACAGGGCGGCCATGGTGTCGATCCAGCGCACTTGCGAGGTCATCTGCCGGGCCATGAGGGTGAGCCCCTTGTCCGGATCGGCCTCGGGCGCGCCCGTAACATTGAAATAGATCGGGGCGATGGCGGCGGCGCCGAGACCGGCCTTGCGCAGTACCTTTTCCAGGGCGGCGGCCGGTTCGGCCATGAGCGGACTGTGGAAGGCGCCGGACACGGCCAGGGGGATGGCCCGGCCCTTGCGGGCCTTGACCAGATCGCCGGCCGCGGCCACGGCGGCCGCTTCGCCCGAAATCACGTACTGGGCCGGGGAATTGTAGTTGGCGATGACGAGGATCTTGCCCGTGGCGTTCCCGGCTTCCTTGACCACGTCCTCGATGTCGGTAAGGGAAAGCTTGAGCACGGCGGCCATGGCGCCGTCGTTGCCGCCGGCTTCGGCCATGAGCCGGCCGCGCAGGCTGGTCAGTTCAAAGACCGCCGGCACGGACAGCATGCCCGAGGCAGTCAGGGCGGCGTATTCGCCGAGGCTGTGGCCGGCAAAACCCACGATGCCGGAAAGCTTGGGCTTGCCGGCGAACCACAGGCCAAGGGTCACCGCGGTCATGGCCGGCTGCAGGGCGCGGGTGTCGGCCATAGCCGCTTCGTCGCCCTCCCAGTAGATTTCGCGCAGGGCCAGTCCCGAGGCTTTTTCGGCCAGCCGCCACAGTTCGGCCGCCTCGGCCGAGGATTCGGCCAAGGCCCGGCCCATGCCACGTTCCTGGGAGCCTTGCCCGGGAAAGAGCACGGCCAGTCTGTTTTGGGTTGCGCTCACGTTCGCGTCTCCTTAGAGCTTTTTCGCGTGTTGTCGGCCGCGATTGGTAGAGCAACGGCCGCAAATGTGCAACGTTCAATTTCGGTGGGAAAGTCCATGCAGCATACAGGCACGGCCCTTGACACAGCGGCGGTCATCCGGGCGGCGGCGGCCCTGGGCCGGGAGCTTTCACCGCAGCAGGCGGCGGTTTTGACCGGCTATCTCGATCTGCTGTGCCGCTGGCGGCGCAAGATCAATCTGGTCGGGCCCACGGATTGGCCCACCATGCTGTCAGGCCTCGTGGCCGACTCCTGGCATCTGGCCGATTTTTTGGCCGGCCCCGAGGCCGGAGCCGTGCTGCCGCCCCCGGGCGCGCCCTTGTGTCTGCTCGATTTCGGAGCCGGGGCCGGACTGCCCGGCATTCCGCTACGGGCCTTTTACCCTGGGGGCGAATACGTGCTGCTGGAATCCCGGGTCAAACGGGCCATTTTTCTCGGCGAGGCCGTGGATCGGCTGAAGCTCCCCGCCACCTTCGTGGCCGAGGGCCGGGTCGAGGTCACGGTGCCGCCGATCATGGCCGCGCGGCCTGGCGTGTTTACGCTCTGCCTCGGTCGGGCCTTCGCGCCCTGGCCGCAATTTTTGGAACTGTGCCGCACCCTCGTGCCCGCGCCCATGGCCGTGCTGGCCATGACCGGCCAGGCTCCGGAGGCCGAGGCCGTGCCTCCGGGCTTTGCCCTGGCGGCCGTGGCCGGCTATCCGGCCCCGGGCGGACAGCGTTATTTTTCGCTCTTTACCCCCAAGGCCGCATCCAGGTAATCCTTTTTGAAGATGACCCGGGTGGCCGTGGCATCGGCCAGGTCGGACAGGTCCATGAGGGTTTCCAGGAAGTCCAGGATCGCGCCCTTGTCCTCTTCGCAAGCGTTGTCGAAATCGAAGGCCAGGTCGCCGGATTCCATGTAGGCGCGCAGTTTTTCGAGGTAGGCGGTATCGATGAGCGGCAGGGGCATGGGCGGTTCTCCGATTTAATGGTGATAGGGCGCGCCGGCCAGGATCGACGACGCCCGGTAAAGCTGTTCGTACAGGACCACCCGGGCCAGCTCGTGGGGCAGGGTCCCAGGTCCCAGGGCCAACGTCAGGTCGGCCCGGGCCAGAACCTCGGGCGACAGGCCGAACGCGCCGCCCACCACGAAACAGGGCCGGCGTCCCGGGTCTTCCAGCAATTGCCCCAGACGTGAGGCCAGCTCCCGGGAGGCAAGGGAGCGTCCGTTTTCGTCGAGCACGACCAACAGGTCCCGGGGCCCGAGCTTGGCCAGAATGGCCCGGCCTTCCTCGGCCATGCGGCGTTCCCGATCCGAGGCCTTGCCGTCGCGCAGGACCACCTCCTCCACCGGGACATGCCGGCGCAGGGCCGTGAGGTAGTGGGACGCGGCCTCGCGAAACCAGGGAGCCTTGGCGGCGCCGACAACGAGCAGACGGATGGTTTTCATGTTGGGCTGACGCCCGGGTCAGGGGGGCGCTTGCCGGTTGGTAGCGGAGGGAGTCGACTGTTGTCAAAGCGCGCGGCTTGGATTAGGCCCTTTGTCGCATCTAGTAATTTTGATTCCGGGAGAGGCATGTCGTCTGCAAGCGCCCCTATCCGCGCGACCTGGCGCCTTACAGGCAGGCTCGTCCTGGCGTTTTTCGTGGTGGGCTGGCTGGTTTCCATGGCCCAGGCCCAGGAACTGCATCTGGCAAACCTTGTGCTCAACAACTTCGAGGGCAAGATTCGCGTGCGTTTCGGGGTGGAGCCGACAAGCCCGGAGCAGATTCGCCAGATCCTGGACGGGGGCGATCGTCTGGCCCTGCGCTGCCGGGCGAGCCTTTCGGCCAAGCGCGACTATCTCTGGAACCGGGAACTCGCCGCCGCCACCTTTGAAAGCGATCTGCGCCGCCTGCGCGGGGGGGATTACGCCGTCACCCTGCCCGGTCAGGGCCCCATGGTCGACAAGGACCTGGGCGTCCTGTTCCATAAGGCCTGGAGTGAAGTCCTCATCGATCTCGGTCCTTGGGATCGGTTGGAGCGCGGCAAGACCTATGTCTTGTCCCTGCAACTGGCCATGGTGCGACCCGATGTCTCACCATGGGTCAGCCGCAGCCTTTTTTTCCTGTCCTTCGACGCCGCCCCGCCTGTTTCCTACCAGCTCGACTTCACCTACTGAGCACCGTCCGTCCTGATTGCCAACTTCCCGTTTTTGTGTGTAGTCTTTCAGGAAGAGGCAGACTGGGCGTAAGGAGGACGGCATGCGGGTGGTGATCGCCGGCGGCACCGGTTTGATCGGCCGGGCTCTGACTCGCACCCTGATCCGTGACGGCCACGAGGTGGCCGTGCTGACCCGTCGGCCAACCGGCCGGATGGCCGATTCCGGGGCAAGTCTGGTCCCCTGGGACGGCCGCACGGGCAAGGGCTGGGTTTCGGCTCTCGATGGAGCGGATTCCCTGGTCAATCTGGCCGGGGAAAATATTGCCTCGGGCCTGTGGACCCGTGCGCGCAAGGCCCGCATTCTGGACAGCCGCCTGGCCGCCGGGCAAGCCTGCCTGGAAGCCATTTCCCGGGTCGAGCGCCGGCCCGCTTCCCTGATCCAGGCTTCGGCCGTGGGGTACTACGGCGACCGGGGTGACACGGCTCTTACGGAAGATGCCACGCCGGGTCGGGGGTTTTTGGCCAATGTGGCCAGCCGCTGGGAAGCCTCCACGGCCGAGGCCGAGACCATGGGCGTGCGCCGGGTGGTGGTGCGTACGGCTGTGGTGCTGGCCCGACAGGGGGGGGCTCTGCCACGCATGTTGCCGGCGTTTCGCCTAGGCCTCGGCGGTCCCTTGGGCTCGGGGCGCCAGTATTTTCCCTGGATTCACCTGGCCGACGAGGTCGGCGCCATCCGATTTCTGCTGGAGCGGCCCGAGGCCTCGGGGGTCTTCAACCTGGCCGCGCCCGAAACCGTGACTCAGCGGGATTGGGCTAGGGCCTTGGGCAGGGCCGTGGGCCGTCCGGCCTGGCTGCCCCTGCCGGCGACGCTTTTACGATTGGCCCTTGGCGCGATGGGGCAGGAACTTTTCCTGTCCGGCGCCCGGGTGGTGCCGCGAAAGCTGCTCGATCTGGGCTATGGATTCCATTTTCCCAATCTGGTCGGTGCGCTCCGGGACCTCTGCGCACAGCAGGGGGACGCGTGATGCCGCATCCGGAGCGCCTGGGGCCGCGACTGCTTTTCGTGACGGCCGCGGCTGGCCTGGCCGAGGCACTGGGGCACCGTCTGGAGGGGCTTGGCTACACGCTCCTTGGGGTCGCGGGCTGTTGCGCCCAGGCTTTGGACATGGCAGCGCGTCTGCCCGTGGATCTGGCCCTGGTGGATGCCCAGCTCCCTGACGTGGTGGAGGATATGGAGACGGCCCGGCTGTTGCGGGAAAGCCTTGGCGTGGCGGTGGTGATGGTGGCGGACCGGCCGGATCGGGAGAGCTTTGCCCGCATGGGCAGGGTGGGCGCCCTGGCCTGTCTGTCAGCGTCCTCCCCGGACCGGGAATGCCTGGCCACCTTGGAAATGGCCTGGCATACGGCCCGGCGCGAACGCCGCTACCGGGCCAGCCGCCAGTGCATGACGCTGACCTTGGACAGCCTCAACGAAGGGTTGATCGTGGCCGATGGCACCGGACGCGTGCGCCGCATCAATCCCGCGGCCCGGAGTCTGCTCGGCCTCGGCCTGGACGCGACCTTGGGCCGGCCCTTGGACTCCGTGTACCGCCTGTTTTGCGACCCGGATATGAGCACGGCCGCTTTGGCCGATCGGAACATGGGGCGGCATGAAGGAGAGCTTGCCCGCGCCGATGGCCAGACGTTGTTCGTGGAGCAGACCATAAGCCCCATCCGCGATCCCGAGGGCGAACGGCTCGGCACCATGGTGGTGTTTCGCGACATCGGTTGGCGCCGGCACAGTGAGCAGGCCCTGCGCCAATCCCTGGACAACCACCGCCGGGCCCTGGAGCAGACCGTCATCGCCCTGACCGTGACCTCGGAAAAGCGTGATCCCTTTACCGCCGGCCACCAGGAACGCGTGTCCCGCCTGGCCCTGGCCATTGCCCGGGATTTGGGCCTGTCCGAGGACGCCCAGGAAGGGGTGCGCCTGGCCGGCCTGGTCCATGACATCGGCAAGATCCACGTACCTTCGGAGATTCTGGCCAAGCCCGAAGCCTTGTCCGCCCTGGAGATGGGCATTGTCCAGGGGCACTGCGAAGTGGGCTATGAAATCCTCAAGGATGTGCCCTTTTCCTGGCCCGTGGCCCGCATGGTCCTGGAACACCACGAGCGTCTGGACGGCTCGGGCTACCCGGCCGGACTCTCCGGCGAGGCCATGCTCCCGGAATCACGCATTCTGGCCGTGGCCGACGTGCTCGAAGCCATGACCGCCCATCGTCCCTATCGCGCCGCCCACGGCTTGGAGCGAACGCTTGCGGAACTGCGCGACGGCCGGGGCAACCGCTATGATCCGGCGGCTGTGGACGCCTGCCTGCGCCTGTGCGCCGGGGGCAGCCTCCCGCTCTAGATCGCGTCCTTTTCCGGCATCGCTCAGGATTCCTTGATCCAGATCAGACTGGCCTGACGGCCCGTGGACTTGTCCCGGCGATAAGAGAAAAACTCCGGCAGGTCATGGGTGCACAGATCGAGGCTGTAGATACGGTCCTGGCGCAGTCCGGCCTTGGTGAGCTGGTCGCGGGTCAGGCGCCAGAGATCCAGGCGCTGGGTCCGGTAGTCGAAATAGGGCCGGAAGGCTTCGCCGAATTCTTCTTCGAATCGGATGAACTGGGCCGCACCGGGCCCGAGACTCGGACCGCGCACGGCCAGAAATTCCTCCGGCGCCAAGCCGTAGCGCACGCAGATGGTGCGCAACGCCCGGCCGATGAAATCGGCCACGTTGCCCCGCCAGCCCACATGCAACGCGGCGATGAACTGCCCGGATTCGTGGGCCAGCAGCACCGGCTGGCAGTCGGCCGTCTTGATGGCCAAGGCCCGTCCAGGGCGCGATTCGGCCATGCCGTCGCCGGCTTCGATGCTCGGCCGGGTGAGGGTGTCGAATTCCGGCTCGAAGATCATATCCACGCCGTGCACTTGCCTGAGGGAATGCCAGACGGAGAACTTCAAGTGTTCCTTGATGTCTTGACGGTTGGCGATGATCCGGGCCGGGTCGGCTGCGCCGGTAAAGGCCAGGCTGGCGGCCGGATCGGCGGGTGCGCCGGGCGTGAGGCTGCCGGTGGTGAAAACGCAGCCCACCTGGGGCAGGCCGGGAAAGGCGAACGGAATATATATCATGAGTGACACCAGTGGGTTGTGCGTTCGGTGATGACGACGTGCATGGGTTTGTCCCAGGCTGCGGCCGGGAGATGGTCCACGAACTGAAAGGCGTGGCACAGGCCGACGACCGTGGCTCCGGCCGCCATGGGCAGGGCGAGCAGCCGGTCGTAATAGCCGCCGCCGAATCCCAGGCGTGTGCCGGACGGGTCAAAGGCCACGCCGGGTACGAGGATGAGGTCCGGGGCAAAAGCCTCGGGCGCCTGACAGCGCTCGGCCGGCGGCTCGGGGATGCCGAAACGGCCCGGGACAGCGTCCTCCAGGCAGGTCAGGCAGCCGAGATCGACCAGGCCGGGTGCGTTTTCCCGGCAACGGGGGGCAAGCAGACGCCGGCCTTCCCGGATGGCGCGCGTGACGAGCTCCCGGGTGTCCACTTCGCCGCGCACGGGCAGGTAGGCCAGGATTTCCCGGGCCGCGCTCCATTGGGGCAGGGCCAGGACTCGGGCGGTCACGGCGGCGCTGGCCGCGGCCACGGCCTCGGTCGACAAGGCCTGGCGCCGGGTGAGTATGGCCGCGCGTAGGGCGGCCTTGTCGCCACCGGCGGGTTGAACTGGTTGCAATGTTTTCACAACCGAACCATAGTAGCAGGAGGTTCCCACCAGGGGAAGGGGACTGCCGCTGACCGGCTCGCGAAAGGGAGGTTGCATGGCCGCGAAGACTTTTTGGATTGGTATCGGGGACATCCATGACGATCTGGCCGCGCTTGGCCGGTTGTCCGGCATCGCGGACCTGGCTGCCGCGGCCGGGATTCTCATCAGCGGCGATCTGACCGTGCTGGGTGACGCGGCCAAGGCCAGGCGGGTCCTGGACGCTGCCCGTCGCCTGGGGCTGGTGCTCGGGGCCCAGATCGGCAACATGGACCGGGCCGATGTGGACACCTTTCTGAGCGCCGAGGGCGTCAATCTCCACGCAACCGGCTTGGTCACGCCCCAGGGCGTGGGTATTTTCGGGGTGGGCTGGTCCACGCCCACGCCGTTCGGCACCCCGAGCGAGGCCGGCGAGGACCGTATCGCCGCCTGGTTGGACACCGCCCATGCCGCCGTGGCCGGTTGCGAGCGGCTGCTTCTGGTGTGCCACACGCCGCCCCTCGACACGGCCGTGGACAGGGTCCGGTCCGGGATGCACGTGGGGAGCCGGGCCGTGCGGGAATTTATCGAGCGGGTCCAGCCGGACGTCTGCCTGACCGGCCACATCCACGAAGCCCGGGGCGAGGATGTGATCGGCCGCACCCGCATCGTCAATCCCGGCGCCTTGAGCGACGGCCACTACGCCCGCATCGAGCTGGACCCGGCGGCCGGCCTGACGGCCCAGGTGCGCTCCTTCTAGGGAGCTGCACCGGTTCGTGCGCTGCGGCAGGGAGGCCGGATGCGCGTTCTGAGCGTCATCGACATTGTGTTTTACCGCGCCCTGCTGGCCAAAATTTTTTGTACGGCCGGGGTGGAGTACGACTTCGTCACGCCCGAAGAGGCGGACCCGTCCTGCTGGCTTTCGGGGCCGGTACCGGATGCCGTGCTCATCCAGGATTCCTACATGAGCCTGACGAGCGGGATGTTGGCCGCCCGCATCCGTGAGGTCGGCGCCTCCCTGGGGCGCACGATCCCCATTTTGTGCCTGCTGCCCTACGACGCCGACACCTCCCTGACCCCGCCCATGGGCATCCCCGACGGCTCGGACCTGCACCCGGTCAACCGTCAAAATCTGGCGGACGTTTTGCGTTCGCTGCGGGAAAGTCAGGCTGCGGCTCAGCCCGCCGCCAAGATGCGGGAAATCCTGTTTGTCGATGCCGGAAAAACCCTGATCCACGTGATCCGGGCCGCCCTGGACCCGGCCCGGTTCGCGGTCATCCCCGCCCGCAACGCCGACGAGGCCCTGGCCATGTGCCGGGAGCACGATTTCGAGCTGGTGCTGACCAGCGTGCAGCTGCCCGGACGGTCGGGGCTTGAGCTGTGCCGCCGCCTCAAGGAGGAAAATACCGGCCGGTATCTGCCGGTCATTATTCTGTCGAGCAGCAACGATCCCCTGGATGTGGAAACGGCCTTCAATTGCGGGGCCGACGATTATCTGGTCAAGGCCTTCACCCCGGGCATGCTGGCCGACAAGATGTCCCAGCACCTCGATGTGGCCGAACGCAAGCGCCACAACAAGATCCTGGTGGTGGACGACAACAAGCTCATCCGGGAGATGCTGCGCCACAGCTTCATCAAATCCGGCTTGCAAGTGCTCACGGCTGCCAATGGCCGGGAAGCCCTGGATATCGCCGGAGCCCACCGGCCGGATGTGGTGGTCACGGATATCGAAATGCCGGTCCTGGACGGCTATGGCCTGTGCGAGGGCCTGCGCGAGCATCCGGATTTGCGCCATATTCTGGTGGTCGCCATGAGCGGGCGCAACCGGCAAAGCGATCTCAAGCGGTGCGAGCGCCTGGGCGTGTCGCGATTTTTCCGCAAGCCCTTTGACGTGGAAAAAATGCAGCTCGTGGTGGAACAGCTCCTGAACGAAAGCTATCGTCATCTTAAAAACGAGCATGAGCACCTCCTGGCCAGCATGAGCGCGCTCATAACGGCCTTGGAGGCCAGGGACGGTTACACCAAGGGCCATACGGCCCGGGTGTCGCGCATGGCCATGTCCCTGGGGCGGTTCATGGGCCTTGACGACCAGACCTTGCGCGATCTCGATATCGCGGCCAAGCTGCACGACATCGGCAAGATCGGCGTGCGCGACGCGGTCCTGCTCAAGCCCGGCAAGCTCACGGCCGAGGAGTACGCCAAGATCCAGGAGCACGCCGTCATCGGCGCCGAGATCCTGCGCCCCCTGACTTCGTTGGCCTCGGTCATTCCGCTCATTTTGTTGCACCACGAACGGTGGGACGGCCGGGGCTATCCCACGGCCATCATGGGCGAGGACATCCCCCTGGGCGCCCGGATCATCGCCATTGCCGACGCCTTCGACGCCATGACCTCGAATCGGCCCTACCGGCGGGGCATGGATGCCGCCACGGCCCTACGCATCATCGGCGAGGAGGCCGGTTGCCAGTTCTGCCCCCAATGCGCCCGGGCGTTTTTGCAGATGATGGAAGCTGATAGCGCCGAAACCAGCCACGCCGGAGAGACAGGAACACGCGCATGAAACTCGTCAGTTGGAACGTCAACGGCCTGCGCGCCGTGGTGCAAAAGGGCTTTTGGGAATGGCTGGACGGCTGCGACGCCGATGTGGTCGGCTTGCAGGAGACCAAGCTCCAACCGGGACACGAAGCCGATTTCGGCGGCACGGACCGCTACCGGGCGATCTGGCAAAGTTCCACCAAAAAGAAGGGCTATTCGGGCGTGGGTTGTCTGCACCGGGTCGAGCCCCGCAGTGTCGTGGCCGAACTGCCCGATCCGGCCTTTGGCGGAGAAGGCCGGTTGTTGCAGCTCGAATTTGCCGACTTCTACTTTTTCAACGTCTACTTCCCCAACGGCGGCCAGGGCCCGGAGCGCCTTGCCTACAAGTTCGCCTATTACGACGCCTTCCTGGCCCAGGCCGAGGCCCTGCGCCGGGTCAAGCCCATCGTGGTCTGCGGGGATTTCAACACCGCCCACACCGCCCTGGACCTCAAAAACGCCAAGGCCAACGAAAAGAATTCCGGATTCCTGCCCGAGGAACGGGCCTGGCTCGACCGGTTCGTGGCCGCCGGCTATGTGGACACCTTCCGCCTGTTCGAGAAGGAGGGCGGCCACTACACGTGGTGGGATTACCGGTTCAAGGCCAGGGATCGCAACGTGGGTTGGCGCATCGACTACTTCTTCGTGTCCGAGGAGCTCACCGCCAAGGTGCGCCGGGCCTGGATCGACAATACGGTGTTCGGTTCGGACCATTGCCCGGTCGGCTTGGAGCTTGACTGTGCCTGAGCACGCCCTGCCCGGGCCGCAGACGTCACAATCGGGACAGGATTGTTTTGACCGGCGCCCGGGTCGTGCGGTACGTGACGAGGATCATTCCCACGCGCTTTCATGGAGGGGCCCGATGAAACGGATTTTTGCGGCAACGGCAGTGGCGGTATGGATACTGGCGGCCTGGACGGTGGCCATGGCTTCCTCGGCGGGACCGGGACTCACCCCTGACGATGCCTTGACGAAACTGCGGGAGGGCAACACCCGCTTTGTGGCCGGCGCTTCGGTGCACCCGCGCCAGGACGCGGCCCGTCGGTCGGAGACCGGCCAGAACGGGCAGCATCCTTTTGCCACGGTGCTCACCTGCTCGGATTCGCGCGTGCCGCCCGAAGTCCTGTTCGACCAGGGCATCGGCGACCTGTTCGTGGTCCGGGTGGCCGGGAACGTGGCCTCGACCGACGAGATCGGCAGCATCGAGTACGGCGCCGACCATCTGGGGACACCCCTGGTGGTGGTCCTGGCCCACACCAAGTGCGGCGCAGTGACCGCCGTGGCCAAAACGAACACGTCACGCCGAACATCGCCAAGCTCGTGGCGCCCATCGTGCCGGCGGTCCAGGGCGTCAAGACGCGCTTTTCCACGAGCGATATGGACGAGATCATCTCCAAGTCCATCGAGGCCAACATGTGGCAGGCCATTGCCGACATGTTCGCCAAAAGCCCGGTCATCAAGAAGCTGGCGGCCGAAGGCAAGATCAAGGTGATCGGCGCCCTGTACGACGTGGACTCCGGCGCGGTCTGGTGGTCCGGCGAGCATCCTTCCCAAAAGATGCTGCTTGCCAAGTAGGTTGCTGTTCGCGGGATTTTAAGGGCGGCCCGATTTCGGGCCGCTTTCTTTTTGCGGCCGTGACGGTGGGCGGGGAGGCTTTTGGGTGGTCGGATTTGTGCTTGGTGTGTTCGTGCTGGTGTATGCCGGTATGGTGCTGGGCCGGCTGCCCGGCCTGGCCTTGGACAGGACCGGTGCGGCCGTGCTCGGGGCCATGGCCCTGATCGCGGGCGGAGGCTTGGGGGTGACAGACGCCCTCAAGGCGGTCGATGCCCCGACCATCGCCTTGCTGTTCGGACTCATGATCGTCTCGGCCCAGTTGCGTCTGGGCGGATTTTACTCCGTGGTCACCCGCCGGCTGGCCACGGCGGCGGCTTCGCCGGCCGGACTGCTCGTGCGGGTCATGCTCGTGGCGGCCGGGCTGTCGGCGGTCTTGGCCAATGACATTGTCTGCCTGGCCATGACGCCGATTCTCGTCGAAAGCACCTTGTCGCGGGGATTGTCTCCGCTTCCGTATCTGCTGGGCCTGGCCCTGGCCGCCAATATCGGTTCGGCCGCGACGCTCATCGGCAATCCCCAGAACATGCTCATCGGCCAGGTGACAGGGCTGTCTTTTGCCGGTTACCTGGGAGCGGCTTGGCCGTGCGTGCTGGTGGGGCTGGGGGTGGCCTGGGTGGCGGTTGTCGCGGCCTATCGGGGACGTTTCGCCGGTCCGGTGATCCGCCTGTCCGTGGTCACGCCACCTTTTGACGCCTGGGAATCCGGCAAAGGGCTCGTTGCCTTGGGCGTCTGCGTGGTCCTGTTCGTTTGGGGCGGCCTGCCGCGGGAAAACGCCGCCTTGGCCTGCGCCGGTTTTTTGCTGCTCAGCCGCCGGCTGACCTCGCGCGAGACCCTGGCCCTGGTCGATTGGCAGTTGTTGCTGCTGTTTTTGGGGCTGTTCGTGGTCAACCGGGAAGTGGAAGCGGTGGGGTTGCTGCGGACGTTGTCCCATGGCCTGGAATCCGCCGGCATCGACCTGTCGCGCCCGGGCTGGCTTTTTGCCGTCACGGCCGGCCTGTCCAATCTGGTTTCCAACGTGCCGGCGGTCATGTTGTTGCTGCCGGGCCATGCCAGTCCGCAGCAAGGCACGCTGCTTGCCGTCTCCAGCACCCTGGCCGGCAATTTGCTCTTGCCCGGGAGTCTGGCCAATCTCATCGTGGCCGAGCAAGCCGCCCGGCTCGGGATACGTGTCAGTCCGGCCGCACACGCCCGGGTCGGGGTGCCGGCGACATTGCTCACCCTGGCGCTCTCCGGCTGGTGGCTGCTACGCTGAAAGGAGGTTGTCATGGAATCGGTGCGCGAGGCCCTGTCCACGGGCTTTTTTCGGGAAGAAGACACGGCCGTGGTCATCCACGATCTGGACGCCCTGGAGGCGGGGCTGGCCGCGTTGCGGCAGGTGTTTCCCCCGCACACCCTGACCGCCGTGGCGGTCAAGGCCAACCCACTGCCACCCCTGGTCGGGTTCCTGGCCGAACGCGGCGCCGGGGCCGAGGCCGCCTCCCTGCCGGAGTTGTGCCTGGCCCTGGAAGCTGGGGTCCCGGCCGAGCGGCTGGTTTTTGACTCCCCGGCCAAAACCGTGGCGGAACTGCGTTTTGCCCTGGCGCGCGGCGTCCACGTCAATGCCGACAACCTGGACGAGCTTACGCGGATAGCCGACCTGGCCGCGACCCTGGACACGGTACCGTCGGTCGGGTTGCGCATCAATCCCCAGGTGGGCCTCGGCGGCATCAAGGCCACGAGCGTGGCCGGGACCTATTCCAAGTTCGGCGTGCCCCTGGCCCGGCGCCGGGAGATTCGCGACGCGTTCGCCCGCTACCCCTGGCTGACGGGCCTGCACGTGCATGTGGGCTCCCAGGGTTGTCCGTTGGACCTGCTCGTGGCCGGAACCGGGGCCGTGTTTGATCTGGCCGAGGCGATCAATGGGGAGCTGGGCCGGGGCCGGGTGCGGGTGTTCGACCTCGGAGGCGGTTTGCCGGCAGGCTACCGGGAAACGGACACCCCGCCGAGTCCGGCGGCCTACGCGGCTGCCCTGGCCGCGCGGTGCCCGGGGCTTTTTTCCGGCGCGTACCGGTGCATCACGGAATTCGGGCGCCGGCTCCACGCACCCTGCGCCGTGGCGGTCAGCCGGGTGGAGTATGTCAAGATCCAGTCCGGTCACAAAACGGCGGTGCTGCATCTGGGCGCCGACGCGTTTGTGCGCGAGTGCTACCACCCCAAAGCCTGGCCGCACCGGACGTGTCTGCTCGACGCGAAGGGACAGGAGAAGACGGGCCGGAACGCCATCTGGCATCTGGCCGGGCCGTTGTGCTTTTCCGGGGATTTTCCGGTTTGGCGGGCGCGGCTTCCCCGCGTCGAACCGGGTGATCTGGTCGTGATCCGGGATGTGGGGGCATACGCCCTGGCCATGTGGTCGCGCTACAACAGCCGGCAGATGCCCCGGGTGCTTGGCCGGCGCCACGGGCGATTTACGGTGCTGCGCGAGCGCGAAACGGTCGCGGACGTCCTGCGGTTCTGGCGAGGCGGATCTGTGGAAGGGGCCGGGACTTCGGACTGGAGACTGCAACCCTGGGCCAACACGCAGGATATTTGATGTGGTGTCTCGTGTGTCCTGATCTATACGGCCGCAAAATGAGATGATAGGTCATAGACCGTATCACAGGTGGACATACTTCCGTAGTAGTTTTTTGTTCTCGACTCCATGTCATCCTTGGCGTATTATGCAAATGAATGCTCTTCTTTAATTTACAGAGTATATGGAAAATCTTCTACGAATATTGGTTATTGGCGCAAGTGAATCCAATCGCAGACGCCCGCCATCGCATGGTGAGGAACGCAACCAAGCCTGGGCCATGGAGCTTGAGCACCGAAATGAGGTTCTCGGCTACTGGTCGACATTTCTCATGCATGGCATCGACGCACGGTCTTCAGGTAAGTCTCCACCAGACAAGAATATCCTTCGCAATTTTGGAAGAGGTCAATATTTATATGATCGCCGTTTTATCTATCAATGGCAATTTGCAAAATTATGGAATATAGCAATGCCAGCCAGCGTTGCAAGATTTGGACTCTATTATATAACAGCCCACAGGAATAAGCTTCGTCTGTATGCGCCCGATGTAATAATATTATGTCTTGGGTCGGTAGATTGCCTAGAACTATCTCCAGGGCGGACATACGATGATATAATTGAGATTGGAGAAGTCGATAATACAAAGCAAGGCTTTCCTCTGAAATTCGATTATTGTAAATCAGCAGAAGAGTTTTACGAGCTTTCAAAACAAATAGCTGAGGCTGTTACTTGGATTGGTATGGGGAAGACTGTCTTGTATCTTGACATTTTGGCGGGGATTAATAAAAGTCTTGCTTACAAAAAACGTGTACATGATTATAGTTGTGTCATACAAAATATATGTAAAGAATATAATTTTCATCATATCCCTTATAAATTTATGGAAAACTGCAATGGTAGTGAAATATATCAATGGCTTAGAAAGGATGATAGCCATCCGACAGATCTTATGAATGCAACACTTGCTAATGTGTTGCTTGATTATATTCCTTGTTTATCTTCGCAAAATTCAAATATAAAAAAAGATCCAGTACCTATTATTAAGGTATCAGATTGGGAGGAAGAGGTCTCTCGATGATTTTAAAGACACCATGCTTTGTTCAATTCTCAAATGTACAATGTGACATTCGAGGATTTCATGTTTGCTCTGGTGATGTTGTAAAACCAGGAGACTATCTCGCAGAGCTGCGTTATGAAGTGCTGGATGACAAGTATTCTGACTGCCCAATAGTGTATTATGGTGATTTAGTCGCAGCGGGTGGAGGCGTAGTCCGCCGCGTTGAAGACCATCGATCCGGTCCAATGGGGATGATCCTTGGTGAAATCGGTGATGAAGAGGGCGATTTCCCGGTACGGTTCGTAGTTCTTTGAGGATGTAATGGCGAATTTGATAAAATTGGTCTTAGTGGATCTTGATAATACGCTATGGGATGGAGTCCTCCTGGAGGATGGATTAGAAAAACTTCGTTTAAACAACCTATTTGTTGATCGACTTAGACAATTGGATAAGATTGGAGTTCTGTTGGCGATTGTCAGTAAGAATTATTCAATTGATGTTGAAGAGGCACTTGCGCACTTCGGAGTATCGGATCTGTTTATTGCAAATGAATCTTCTTTTGATCCGAAATCCGCTAACGTCCATACTATTCTACGCTTTGTACGCTTCGATCCAGCAGTCTGTCTCTTTGTCGATGATTCAGCTTATGAACGGGAGGAAGTGGTTCATGCATTCCCCGAAATACGTGCCATTTCTCCGGATGATTTCCTCAACTTTGGCTGCGGAACCGAAGCCTGGGCCGTAGCAAGCTCGTGGGAAGAAGGACGCATAAGGAAAAAGTCGTATATCGAGGATGGAATACGTCGTAGCGCTGAGACGACATATTCCGGGACTTTTCGTCAATTTCTACGCCAAAGTGGGCTATTGCTTAAAATCGCTCCGCCATCTGAACAGTCTATTGCTCGAATCAGCGAATTGGCACAGCGAACAAATCAGATTAATTTTTCAACGAATCGTTATACTCAAACTGAAATCCGCCAGCTACTTAATTCCCCTTTGCACAAAACTTTTATCGCAACAGCATCTGACCGTTATGGAATGTATGGAATGATTGGTTTCGCCTCGCTGCGGTTAGAAAAAAAACAAGCTGTGATCCAAGATCTCATGCTCTCCTGCCGTATTCAAGGTAAAGGTGTTGAATCAGCAATGATTAGCGTTCTTGCTGAAAAGGCAAAAGCTGCTGGTATGGAGCGCTTGATGGGGCTTTATCGACCAACACGACGTAATGGACAAATTTCAGGTGTATTCCAGATGTTAGGATTTACCGCTACTGGAGAAGAAGGTGAGTATCAGCAATTTGAGATAAGTTTGTATAATTCCCACCTTCCTAGACCTTCACATGTCAGAATTGTTGTTTCCGATTCACCTATTATAGATGAAGATGTCGGCATCCCTTTTATCCGTCATATCGTGAAATCCTGCATTAATCAAAAGATTATAGGAGGAAACATTCTTGATATAGGAGCCGGATGGGATGGTGTTCTGGGAACTAATTGTGATCGATTCCTTCTTGTTGACGGCAATAAACATGTTCGTCTCGATATGGAACAGTATCCACATACTGATATTGTTGCTGATGGTCAAAAAATGAGTCTCATCGACGACGAAACGTTTGATTCGGCTCTCTGTTTGGAAGTCCTTGAACATTGCACTGATCCATTTTTACTGTGTAAAGAATTGATCAGAATCCTCCGTATTGGTGGTACTGCTATTGTATCAGCACCAATGAATTTTCCCATTCATGATACGCCAGCTGATTATTGGAGATTTACGCCAGATGGCTTGAAACGTCTTTTTTGGGGAAAAGCGTCTCTTGTTCATGAATATGTTGAAGGTGAAAATGACCACCCGATAAGGACGGTCCTTGTCATGCGCAAAGACGCTATCCTTTCTGATTATACAATAGACAAGGACTCAAGATAAAAATACTTTTTAAAATTCGATATGTGTTTTTTTGAATACCGAGGTGCTTTGGGTCGGTTGGGCAGGTTGACGGCGAGATTAAGCCATAGTCCGGTTGGTGCTTATGCCGACCTTTGAGGTCGAAGGGCCTCCCTATATTGATCCCCTGAGAATTGAAGCCACGAATATGACATACGACAAGGAGGTCAGAAGGAGTGGCTGGTATGGAAGAACAGTCGCTGGACTGTGTGCAGCACTGGACGCCAAAACGCCGCATGGCATTGGTCTTGACATTCTGAAAGGTGAAACTAGCTTCCAGGAAGCCGCACGACGTCATGGATTTGCCCGCAGTAATGATACTGCGAATTTAGCTGTAAAATAAAAACCCTTTTCTTGACAAGATTTATAGGGTGATCCTTTGTACATACATCCACAATCTGTTCTGCTCCTGACTCTCGATTCATGCCGCTTCGATACCTTCATGGCTGCCGATGTGCCGCACATGCGCCGCTTAGGCGAAGTACACCGGGCTATGGCTCCGTCCCATTTTACCTATGGTTCTCACGCCGCTATGTTCGTCGGCTTCACTCCTGGCATCGCTCGATCCCAAGAACCTTTTTTCAATCCAAAGTTCGGCAAAATTTTCAAGCTCGCCGGATCTGGATTTCCGGGGCGCAGTGAAGACGGTATTATTCTGTCTGGATCCAATATCATTGAGGGATTCCGGAATGTTGGATACGCGACATTGGGGACCGGGGCTGTCGGTTGGTTCAACCCGAACACTCCCACAGGCACGCTCCTCACTCGGAGTTTTGACACGTTTTATTATCCGGGAAAGACATATGCCCTCCCAAGTCAACTGGCCTGGATAGAAGAACAGCTCTCCACCGTGGGGGAGCGCCCCGTATTCCTGTTCCTCAACGTTGGCGAGACTCATGTCCCCTATTATTTTGAGGGCGCTCCCTGGGAGCGCTCCGATAATCCGTGTCAGCCGTTCCAGACTGTCGACCGGAGCGCGGACTGCCGTTATCGGCAACGCGTCTGTTTGGAATATATTGATCGGCAATGTTCTGGACTTCTGGAGGTATTCAGCAAGGCAATGGTGATCGTAACGGCTGATCATGGCGATTGTTGGGGCGAAGATGGGCTGTGGGAACATGGGATCTCCCATGAGATGACCCTGGCTGTACCCCTTATTATCCATAGGTAGCTATCCCCTGCAGCATAGGTCCTTGGGCCTGACCGTGAGCAGGCAAGTAGCGGACGATCAAAACTTGGCCTAGCCAGAAACGCCGATTGGAACGATAGCAGAATGCGTCAAGATGACGTTGTAAATAGTTTCTTCTGAACTCCGTGATGCGTGCCTCAATCGGGCAAATCTCTTCAACTCGGTGCACGGCGTGACGTTCGGCCCCGATTCGTTCCGACATCCCCTGACGCAGCAACGGTCACTATCAGCGCGTGTCACTTACCATGTTTTACCTTTGGCACAGGGCCAATATGGACGAGGGGCCGAGCAAGGGAAGTATGCGGGCCACGTTTAGCGGGTAGCGAAAATATTTCCGAGGGAATGGTAGGTCGACAACTAGGTCGACGCGGGATTCGCTACGCGCATCGCAGGTCGAAAAAAGCGAAAAGCCGCCCAGTTTTGGACGGCTTTTCATAATGATCGAAATATCTGGCGGAGAGGGAGGGATTTGAACCCTCGAACAGGGTTTAAGCCCCGTTACCCGCTTAGCAGGCGAGATGACGTCTTTTTAACATGTTGGTGATGTTGATTTTACTGGGTTCGTTGTGGGTTTAGTGTGGGGTTTTGGGACTCGGCCGTTGGCCTTCTGGACCCAAACCCCACATCAAGCCCCACACGAAAAAATTGATCTGTAATCGCCCCGGTAGCCACTCGGCCGCCGGGGCGTTTTTGCATCTTCGGGAGAACGGGGGGGGGGCAAAGCCTAATTGCTGGTCAGGGGCAGTTGGTCCCTTGCCTCAAAGGCTATCTTGCTTGAATCGTCCTGAGGGGTGTTTCCGCAGTTTTCGGGACAGGCCCGGATAAGGCGCGCATGGCAATTTCATGGCCAAAGAACAACTCAATTTGAGTGGGCTGGAGGTGAAAATATTCTCGTTTCCATTCTATATATAAAATAACATCTTGTTTTATTTAATTATTTTAAAGTAATTGTAAAATATTGACAGTCAATGGGCATTAGTTTACAAAAAAAGCATGGACGCTGTGAAAAAAATCCTCTCAGAAATATCAGCTTATGCTGCACGAAGTGGAGACCGTCCGCTTCTGATGGCATTGCGTAAGGCTGTGGGTGTGCTTGAAAATGAAAATCCAAATCTTGCCAAGGCTATCTTGTCTTCGATTTCCAAAGCTGGCGGGGTGGGTGGGGCTAGAAGATTTGCTCAGGCTGATTCCTTGCCAACAGACCGCGATACAGGGTTAGGCCTTTTAGTGTCTGAAGGGGTCCCCAATGTCCCTCGGTCGTTTGTGCTTAAGGGTGAAAGTTATTTGGCGGTCAAAAGATTTGTAGAGGAAAGAAAAAAGACCGATTTGCTCTTGCAAAAAGGGTTAACTCCTCCAACGAGTATCGCGCTTGTGGGCCCCCCGGGGACAGGAAAAACTACTGTTGCAAAATGGATAGCCCATGAACTTTCTTTGCCACTTTTTGTTTTGAATATTGCTTCTGTCATTACCAGCTATCTTGGGCAAACAGGGCAAAATTTGGCACTCGCCCTCGGAAGAGCGCGACAAGAACCATCAGTCATTTTGCTAGACGAGTTTGAGTCAATTGCCAGCCTTCGCACCATTGATGGCGATGTTGGAGAGATGAGAAGAGTTGTGGCCGTACTTCTTAAAGAGATTGAGGAGTGGCCGGCACATGGAATTGTCGTTGCGGCCAGTAATCTTCCAGATCTTATTGATCAAGCATTTATAAGAAGATTTTCTCGTTGGGTTAAGTTGGATGTTCCCAATGAAGTGATTAGGTCGGAAATTCTTGATGCTTATCTGCATGATGTTTCTCCTGATCTTATCAAATTGGCTTCAAAGTTATTGAGGACTGCAACGGGGGCAGATATTAAAGCATTTTCAGATAGAGTGAAAATCAGGGAAGTTGTAGACGGAGTTGATAGGGACTCGGCGATTGTCCTTGAGTTGGGTTCGACTGGGTATTCTGGGGAGAAGGATATCTCAATTATGACTGCGTATATACGTTTTGCTCGTAATATCAATGGGAAGAAGCCAACATATAGAGATCTTGGGTCAATGTTTGGGATTTCGCATACTAGGGCTATGCAGCTAGCGAAGGCGGGAGGGAAAAATAATGGCTAAAAAATTTGGACTGTTTAGGAGTAGAAATCCAATCTTAGGAAGAGGGGAAATAATTACTGAAGAAGTGCCTCGTGCCCGTGGTGGTGGTGGTGATAATGCTATTCGTTCATTTGAAGAAGCGCAACAAAGACTTCAACCCCAGTTAATCGATGTCCTTGAGCATTATTCTGAAAAGCCACTTCATCTTAAATTGCGTGATAAAGTCTTTTTCTCGATTGATATTGATTCAAAATTCTTGGCAAAATCTTATTTTCCTGGCGGTGTCCTGGTTAATCGTGATTTGAATATTGCGGGGACACGCTATTGGCAACAAACAAGCCGCGATGGAGAAGAGTTTTTAGAGCCGGCTAAAGGACGTTGTGTCTTTGTTAAGGCCGACATCTCTTCTGTAGAAAGGTTTGCAGAATCTTTAAGATATGCAGATTTTAAACAAACAGAACGGCAGCAGCTTGCACGGATTGACTCAATATATTTAGAGACAGATAAAAAAGTTAGACTTCCTGAAAAATTTACAAAGGGGGGGGCAGAGTTAGTTTTCCATCCGATGACAGAGGAAGAGTGGAAAGAGTGTCTCGAAAAAATCGCTGAGGTTGGGTTTGTCAAACAGTTTAAAGTAATTGAAGAATTGGGACTCCAGTTTTACGATGAAGATGTCCGTTTCGTTCCAGTCACTGCCTCACGAGACCTCTTGGAACGTCTTAATCAGTTTAATCCCTTAAGGTTTGCACGTGCCATTTCTCGTATTAAAGTTCCTGAATTTAATGTTTTTGATAAAAAAACAATCTCTAGTACTATAGGACAGGCTAGATCAAAAAGTAATTTAATAAATTATGAGGTCGGTGTCTTCGATGGTGGGATGAATGATAAAGCAGGATTTTCTAGGTGGGTCGTATCGGAAGACTTGACACCGTTACCTCCTGACTCAGACTGGGTTGAACATGGTACAGCTGTTTGCAGTGCCGCTGTTTTTGGTTCACTTGATCCGTCTAGTGTGCGTAGTTTAACTCCAAAAACGAGAGTTCGTTCCTTCAGAATTTATCCTGAAGAACCGGTACAGGGTGTCAATGATTTTGACTTGTACCGCATAATTCCAAGAATAACCGCTGCCGTTGAAGACCCACAAAATAGAAATATAAAAGTATTTGTCTTAAGCTCTGGTCCCCAGTTTCCTATTGATGATGATGAAATAAATCCGCTGACGGCTATGGTTGATAAACTTTGTCATGAGCAGGATGTGCTCTTCGCTGTCGCTGCTGGTAATGACGGCGATCTTGATCCTCCGTATAATAGGATTCAACCCCCGGCGGATACTGTTAATGGAATTAGTGTTGGAGCTTATTCACGCGTCGAAGATGGTAAATATATAAAAACAAATTACAGTTGCAATGGACCTGGTCGTCCAGGTGGGCAAGTTAAGCCGGATGTTTTGGGGTTTGGTGGCTCTGAGCATGATCCTTTCTATGTTCGTGTGCCTTCTTCGTCTCAAGCTATCGCATTAGAGGGAGTTTGCGGGACCAGTTTTGCCGCTCCGCTAGTTGGTCAAAAGGCTGCGATGATTTTGCATGGCGTCGATGATGAGGCTGTCTTGCGACCGCAGACTGCAAAAGCTCTTTTGATACATGATGCTGGTATGAATGGTGCAAGGTGTGATTGCGCAGGATGGGGAATATCTGACGATAATGCAGAAAATATATTGTCCTGCTACGATTACGAGTCGACAATTGTTTTTAATGGAGATATCACTTTTAAGACAGGGGTGATGCTTCCAGTCCCACTCCCAGAGGCGCATTTGTTAAAAGGCCAACTCGATATATTTTGGACAATTGTATATTCATCTGCGGTTGTCCCAAGCTCGCCAGATGAATATACTCTTGCTGGGACAGAGGTGTATTTTATCCCACATAAATATAAATACGATTTTGTGAAAAAGATAGATAAAAAAATTGTTGATAGGGTCGCTGTTGATATTCGTGATAATAGTTTGGTTTTGCAGTTGCAGCAAGAGGGTTATATTTGTAGTAAAAATAATAAATCAAAATCGTATAAAAAAGAGATGGAATTACGGAATGAGGGCAAATGGGATACTGTCTTTCGTGGACAAAAACGTTCGAATTCTAGTTCGCTAGCGGATCCATATATTCATGTTCACGCACTTGCTCGCGGGGATTGGAGTCGTGCTGGGCTTAGTATGGGGCCAGGACGTCTTTCGTACGCTGCTGTCATTACTGCGAGGGCTGTTTCAAAAAAAGGCGATTTGTATAACAAGGTCCGTACGCGTTGGCCCCAATTAATTCCTGTTAGAATTCGTGAGCGTATCGCGCAGTAGCTGCGGTGGTCCAGTCTTGTTGGGCAGTTTGGCGGACACGGGCAAACTCTACCCCGGTTGGTGGCCTGACGCCTTGGGGGCGAGCGCCCAGCTCATCAACCGCCTGCCTTCTCGGTGTTTTTTTTCGTCGATGCCACCCAGGTTGGTGGGGGAAGGGTTGGCTTGCTTTGTAGCGGTCTAGGGTTTCTTGGACAGTTTGGGCGCGAAAGTCAGGCGGCCTTGGTGACCTCGGCCTTCTGCTGTTCCCTGACCTGAGCCGGAGACCGATAGCCATGCCGGCCGATGCGCCACTGTTGGTTGTAGATTTCCTTGAAGGCCAGGAGCGCCAACCGAAGCTCCTCGACCGTGTCGCAGCTGCGAACCCAGAGAAGGTTTTCCTTGAGGATGCGGACAAAGCGTTCGGCGATGCCGTTGCCTTGCGGCTCCCGAACGTAAGACGCTGAATCCGTTATGCCCAGGAATTTGATTTCATTCTGAAAATCGTCTGAGATGAACTGGCTGCCGTGATCATGCCGCAAGGTCAGGCCCTTGGCCACGTCCTTGCCGAAAGCGCCGAAACTGTGGCGGACGCCCTGGCGGATCGGTTCCAAAGCCTCGAAACGCGTGCCACGCTTGGCGGCGTGGATGCCGACCACCTCCAGAGAGCAGTGATCGATAGCGAAAAATATCGCTGCATTGCCTTCCTTGGCCGTGAGTGTTGTGGTCATGTCCGTGCCCCACATCTCGTCCACACGGGAGGTCTTGATCGTCCCGTCATGGGCCTTTGGACCGTGCGGGTGGCCGATGCGCGTGGGAGCGAGCCAATTGTTTTCGCGCATCAGGCGTAACGTCCGGGTCGGGGACGTCCGGATGCCCTTGTTGCGCAAGCCCGCCCAGATCTTTCGGTAGCCTTCACCGGGAAACGGGCGGGACGCTATCTCGGCTTTGATCTGTACAGCCAGTGCGGCATCACTGTGAAATCCTTGAGGCCCACGGCGTCGCCCTGGTCCTTTCGGCTGCTGCCGTTGCCAGTACACAGTGGAACGCGCCACCCCCCAGATGCGACAGACGCGCGCCACACCGTAAGCTTTTCCGGTGGAGATCGAGATGGACTGGCTCACTTCCTCGACCTCCGGAATGCCAAAGGGCGGTTTTGCTCTATGCGGGCGATCTTCTCCCGAAGCAGCTCATTTTCCATGGCCTGTTCGCCGATTTTCTCCCGCAGACGGCCAACCTCCACGGATTCCTTGACCGGATGCGGTTTCAGGCCGGTGATCGGCGACAATTATTCTTGAGCATCAGCGACAATTAGAATTGTGCATCCTCCTCCTTGGAGTCTGTCGGCTGTCTCCCTCCTGGAAAGATGATAGCCGGCTGAAATGATAACGGATGCGCAGGTGAGAAAGCTGATGAGCGAGAAGACCAAGACGGGACGGACAGGGATAGCCGCGCTACGGGCCGGCATGAGCCGCAACACGGCGGCGAAGTACCTCAAGGAGAGCAAGCTGCCCTCGGAGATGAAAGCGGTCCGGGACTGGCGGACTCGCCCCGATCCTTTTGAGCAGCACTGGCCGAGGATTGAGGCACGCCTCGTTGCGGAGCCGGACCTTGAGGCGCGCACGATCTTTGAGGAATTGCAGGAGCATCATCCTGGCCTGTACGAGCCAGGTCAACTCCGGACCTTGCAGCGTCGGGTCAAGCAGTGGCGGGGGCTGGCCGGCCCAAACAAGGAAGTCTTCTTCCCCCAGGCGCATCGTCCTGGTGAGGCCATGCAGACTGATTTCACCTGGGCCAGCAAGCTCGGCGTGACCATACAGGGCGAGGCCTTCCCGCACATGCTGTGTCATCCAGTGCTGCCATACTCCAACTGGGAATGGGCCACGGTGTGCCACTCCGAATCGCTGGCCGCACTCAAACGAGGCGTGCAGGAAGCGTTATTTCGGTTGGGCCATGCGCCAAGGTTCCATCAAACGGACAACTCCACGGCGGCCACCCATGACCTGACCAGCGGCAAGCGGGCCTTCAACGAGGAATACGCGGCCATGGTCGGTCACTTCGGCATGCACCCCAGGACCATCGCGGTCGGTGAAAAGGAGCAGAATGGTGATGTCGAGGCCATGCACCGGGGGCTGAAAAATCGGCTGAAACAATACCTGCTTCTGCGCGGCAGTAATGACTTTGAAAGCGCCACCACCTACGAAATGTGGTTGTGGCGGATGCTGCTCAAGACAAACCGTCCCCGGCAAACGAAGCTTGGGGAGGAACTGGCTGTGATGCGGCCAGTAACGATGGCCAGACTTCCCGAATTTACGGAAGTCGATACCAGGGTCAGTTCCTGGAGCACCATCTCCATCAAAAGCAATGTCTATTCCGTACCCTCCAGACTCATTGGAGAAAAGGTCATGGTCAGAGTCTATGAGGGGAGGATCGACGTGTATTACGGCGGCAAGGTCCAACTCAGCACCCAACGCCTCCTGGGACGCGGCGGCCACCGGATCAACTACCGTCACATCATCTGGTCCCTGGTGAAAAAGCCCGGTGCGTTTCGTCTCTATCGTTACCAGGAAGACCTCTTCCCCTCCCTGGTTTTCCGGCGTGCGTACGACGCGTTGCGAGACCGGTTCGAGGAGAACAAGGCCGACAAGGAGTACGTACGCATCCTGCACTTGGCGGCGTCCACGATGGAGGCCGAGGTGGAAACCGCCCTGGAACTCCTCCTTGAGGCAGGCACGCTGCTCAGCGCCGAGGGGGTCAAAAGCATGGTCACCGATGGCGACACGCTCGTGGCAATGGGCATGGACGCGCCGCTCGTGGACCTTTCGGTTTACGACAATCTTCTGTCCCGACGGGAAGGTTGCATATGACCCAGGAAACCGGCGGCCTCATGATCTGCCTCAAGGCGTTGCATCTTTCGGCGTTTGCCAGCCGCCTCCAAGAGACGACGGCCACGGCCGAGAGCCAGGGTTGGAGCTACCAACAGTATTTGCAGTACCTGGCCGAGCTTGAACTGGAGGACAGACGGCAAAGCCGTATCGAACGTCTCCGCAAGGCCTCCGGCCTGCCGGGGGATAAAACCTTGGCCAGTCTGGATACGGGGGCTTTGCCGGAACGGGTGAAGAAGATCCTGCCCTCCCTGTGCGAGGGGCACTTCCTTGAACGGTCGGAAAACATCGTGGCCTTCGGCCTGCCAGGACGAGGGAAAACGCATCTGCTGTGCGCCATCGGTCATGAGCTTGTCCGTCGCGATCATCCGGTGCTGTTCATGCCGGCCTACCGCCTGGTGCAAAAGCTGCTCATCGCCAAACGCGACTTCAACCTGGAAAAGGCCCTCAAAAAGCTGGATCGTTTCGAGGCGGTGATCCTCGATGACATCGGCTACGTGCAGCAGGACCGGGAAGAGATGGAGGTGCTTTTCACCTTCCTGGCGGAGCGCTACGAGCGCGGCAGCGTGCTGATCAGCAGCAACCTTGTCTTCTCTCAATGGGACAAAATCTTTAAGGATTCCATGACGACAGCGGCAGCCATCGACCGGATGGTCCACCATTGCGTCATCCTGGAGCTCAACGGGCAGAGCTACCGGAACCAGGAGGCTCAAAAACGGAATGCGGTCTCACACCCTCGCGGCGATGAAGACGGACGCGGGGCCGACCTCAAACCCGAAGATCACATGGCTGAGGCCGAGGTGGATGCACAAAAATAGTTGTCGTCAGTGCCCAAGAGTAATTGACGCTGAGCAGGCCGGCTTCCCCTGCCTCAAGAAAGGTGTCGCGCCACAGCGTCAACGTAGCTGCCGTCACCCCGAGCTCCCGGCTCACCAGATCAATGTCTTCTCCGCGAAGAAGCCGCAACACCGCTTGAACCTTGTGCTTCGCCCAAAATCGCTTGGGGGTACCTCCATCAAGACTCATCGGACACCTCCTCGACGACCTCGATAGTCGCCTAAGTTGGTGTCCAAGAAAACCCTATGCCGATCCAGCTTGACGGGCTTGATTACCAATCTTGCCCGATCGAGAGTTGTAGCCGGAGCGGTGTCAGATAGTGCCGCCCCAATTACTTCCGAAAACTATTGGCTTGAGCTTGCTGACGCGAAGGAAGTGTAAAAAATTATTCTTCTCCTTTCTTTATTCTTCCCATAGCGTCAACAATAATGGCCTTTTGCCTAGCTGTTTTTGCTCCTTGTAAGGCAGATGAAACAGCATTGTCTTGTTGCTTTGTAAGAAATTTTTGAAAATTTTGCTGAATATATTTTGGGTCCCGAGCGATGGCCATAGCATCTTTTTCGTCAAGCGGTTCCTTATTCAAAACCTTCGCCATAGCTGTGCGCACTTCCAAAATTTCACCAGCACGTCGTGACTCTTCTGTCTGTTGGGCAGCACGCAATTTTTCACGGATGCCGTAATCGCTGACTTTGAGAAATCTACCAAGGAAGTCATTGACTACAGGGAGGTTGAGGGCGGCCTGAAGCTCTGTCTTGATTCCATCAACTTCGTGGTTGTCGAAACGGTAGACGATGCCACCACCGGAAGTGTTCCATATCCACTTCAGCATCTGTTTATGCGAAGGCCACCCACCGGCCTTGAACGTCGTGTCATCAAGGACCTCCCTCCCATGGAAAGCATCATAGGGATTGTGCCCGGACAAGTAGGAGGTCACGCCCCCCAGGACGGTGAACCAAGGGGCGACGTTAGGGGCTTGGCCAGCCATGAAATCGAAAATATCGGTGCCCTTGGTTGGGGCCTGACCATCCACGAGGTTAAGGCCTTTCCAGAGCAAAGAGGAGGTCATGCGACCCATCTCATCCACCGGTAGGCGGATGTAGACGCTCTTGCCGTTGGCATCGAGACCCAGGGGGATCACGTCGTAATTGGAGAGGTCATAATCGGAGATTCCATCCATGATGGTTTTGACGCCGGCCCCGAAGGCGCCGTAAAGGGCCAGCCGCATGATCATCTTGGGGGCCATGGTTCCGATGGCCCACTTTGACCACCATGTCTTTGGATCGGCCTTCATCGCCCCATAATCACCGCGCATGCCCTGGACGATCGCATTGGAGAAGAGGAAGAGATTGTTCGTCACCGAGGACAAGGAGCCCTTGTAGAGGAACGCCGGGCTTCCGGCTTTCGTACGGATGAACTCCCCGATCTTATCCTGGGACCATTCCGGAAAGTTTTCTTTGAGATAGCGATATGCCGCGACCTTAGGGATGCGCTCCAGGAAGCCACCCAACTTGAGAGCCTGCGCATAGAGATTCATGAACGGTGTCCAAACCGTGTTCTTGTATTTTCCTGGCTCAAGATCGTACATCTTCATGAGCCGATCATGCTCGGATTCTATTTTGGAAAGCCCCATGGGATCGGCCACGGAAATGAGCATATTGTCGCGCTGCATCTCCTTGACGATTTCCGGTGTCATGCCAAATTCTGCCGACCAAGCCTCGGGGAGAGCCTGCAAGTAGGCCTTGAGCGCCTTGCCCGGACCGATGTCACCCGGAAGATTTCGGTACATGGCTCGCAAGTCACGGATGGCGTTGAAGGCTTGGAACCCCGGACGAATCGTAGTGAAAACGATGCGCGACGGGGTGGCCATTTTCGACAGGATGCGCCCCAAGGCCTGCAAATCTTCTGGCCGTTCTCGGTTGAAGGCTTCGGCAACCAGCCGATCCACGTAATAGCCTTCGACCTTGCCGTCCTTCATGAAATAAATCGTGCCGATCTTGTCAGTAGTCCGATCGACTGGAGCCATGGTCTTTCCGTTAAACCGCATTTCGGCCGGAACAATCTGATCGGGCTTGTGGGTCAGCAGATCGTCCACTACGGCCAGCTTGGCATTATTCCAATTGATCGAGGACAGCATGGACAGGTCTTTCGAGAGGGTGGCCGTGTAAGGATTGCCGATGGCTTCCGTGGTGCCGATTTGTCTATGGATTTTTGCGCCAATGCCCGGTCCAAACGCTTCGTCGATGTATTTGACAACATCGAACGTTGCGTAATCCGTTGCCTCCTGGATATGCTGCATGAGCTCTGGAGCGAACATTTTGGACTGCGCCATTTTATCGGTCACGAGATCATCACGGATGGCGCGGAAATCCTTCTCGGCTCCCTCCAGGGCAGCAAGCTGATTTGGCGCATACGTGTTGGTCCGCATCTCCTCCAACCTTTCCCTTGACGCCTTGGGGTTGAACCCGTGGGGGTTGGCCATCTGGTTGCGTTCGTTGATGACACGCTGATGGAACAGATATTCCCCAAGGTCCTCGGGGGTCAGGCCGGCATCCTCCAGGCGCTTTGTCACGCGGTCATGCATTTCAGAAACGTAGAGTTCCTTCTCGCTCCCGGAGTAAATGGCTCGGTTTATTTTGTAACCGGCTTCATCCCCAGTCAGGACAGCGCGCACCGGGGCGTACTGATCGACGAAAGCGCGTTTGGCCCACCGGCCTGTCTCCTGCAACCCTTCCTTAAACGTCTTGTCGTCTCCGTACAAAGCCCCCCGTTTTTCGTCGGCCGCTCGGAAGCCATCCCGAAGCGCTTTGACACGATCCGCGTAAATTTGCCCCGAGTGGATGGCGTCCTGGATGCCCTGATATGCGGCCTTCACTTCGGGCTTTTCGGTAAGCCAATTCTGGAACGCATCATAGAAAAATGGGGCCCTGGTCTTCAACTCGCCGGGCTCATTGAGTAGAACGGAAAACGCATCTGCGTATAGCTCAGGAGAACTGTAGCGGTATTTGGTGTACTCGGGATCGGCCTTGTCGTTGAATGGTTTCCACCACTGGCTTACGGCCTTGAGCTCGTCCATGACCTCATCCCGACCGACCAGGCCGCGGCGTCGCATCTCTTCCGTCAGTGCTGCCTTATACCGCTTGTCGATTTCTTCCTTGATGGCCCCGGAAAGCTCCGGATCGCCCTCGAAATCGGCCCGGTTCATGGAGATGTCGTCGAGGTAGGATTCCCTGATCTGCTTGCGCAAGGACTCCCGTTCGGCTTGGCTTATGAGCTCTTCGCCAGACTCCGGCATCCCTTCCAGCATCGTCTTCATGTATCCCTTGAGGCTGGCCAGTCTGCCCAGGATGTTCCCCCGGGCCATGGTTTTGTCGGGAAGGAAATCCACGAGGTGCCCGATCTCATGGGCCAGGACGTTCCCGGCATGGTCGGGATCTGGTTTGTAGGCCCGCATGATCGTCCAGCCATCCTTCCCGCGTTGCGTTTTGAGTTGGATGTCGGAGGGTTCAAGCCCTGTGCGATCCGCGATCATACCAATGAAGATGGGTTCAGCCTCACGGGGATTCTTGGTGCGGACCTCGCCAAGCTTGGGCCCGATGAAAATGTCGGCGCGAAGTTCCAGATTGGGGTTGAGGGGATTCGGCCGGAAGAGCCCAGAGGCCGCGGCCTTGGACAGTCGCTCCTTGACCATGGGATTTTTCCCAAGCAGGTCGCGTGTCATCCTGACCATCTCGGGGAGCTCTACCCGAATCGGTGTGAGTTCCGGCGGCGCCAACCTCGGCCCTTCAACGCCAGAGGGGCTAGGCTGCGGCGACGTCAAAGGCCCCTGCGGTTCTCGGCGGGGAAAATTACCAGGAGGAACCGTTCCCTCCGGTGAAACACCGACTTCTGCCGGCGAGACATTGGCCGGGGCGCCCCCGGGCCGCCACCTTCATCGGGCATGTCCAGCAGATCGGTAGCTTTGCCTTCCCGAAGAGCATCCTTCCACAGACGTTCGTTGAACGCCTTCAATTCGGCATCGCTTATGCTCATGTCGTGGAGCCAATGGATATCAAACCGCGTTCCGACCTCGCGCAACATGGAGATGAGGGCGGCCTTGTACCGCTCATAAAGCGTCGGCTCGGTGATCCTGGTCTCGGCCAACCATTCGGAGGCCCCGACCAACATGTGCAGGGGGTTTTGGGAGTCGAAATCTGGCCCGTGGAGTTCACGCATGTACTCCACGATGTCCGATCCCTTCGACCGGATGACCTGCCGCAGATATTGCGCCATGCGCTGTTCCGCCGGACCCTTGTGCGGTTCCTGGGCAGCTTCACGCCGGAAAAACGCCGTGGTAATCTGGTGTTGTACCTCGTGCTTGACCGTCAGCCTGGTTTCATTCCGGTCTGCGAGGTTCCAAGCGAAAAGGTAACTATGCCCGTCAATGGTATCGCCTGTTGCATCACGCCAATTAGGGTCGATGGAATCCAGGCGCCGTTGATGCTCGACGGGGATTTCCTCCGGCCTGTCTACCACGGAAAGGTTGACATTTTCGGCCAACCGCTCCCGGACCGGCGCTAACCATTTTTCGACAGCAGCTTTCCCGGCACCCTGGCTGGAGGCCTGCATTCCCGCTCCCTGGGAGGATTCGGCAGGAGAAAAGTCGGCGAGGCTCCCTTGGCCGCCACCGCCAGAGGAAGCGGGCAGTGGTTCGAACAGGGGTTTACCGTCTGCCCCGATTGGGCCGGTCAAGAGCTGGGTAGGCTCGACTGCCGCTTGATCCGGGCCCTTGCCTTGACCTGGATCTGGCGTTATATTTTCTAAGCTCGCTGGTTCAGTCTGACTTCCGGAAAGGCCCTCCGGTTTGCCCACCTCGGCTTCGGCCGTGTCGTGAGGAACATGAGGATCTGGTCGTCCTCCAGACTGAAGAAGGCGAGCTTTTTCTTCCCTAAATTTCGCGAGATACTTCTCCGCGTTATGCGGATTCATCTTCCAGTAGTTCCAGACAGTATTTTCTTTGTCGCCAGGAGTGACTTCCACGATAGCGACAAAATCTTTACCATTACGCCTGACCATCAACACGCTTCTATCTCTATACAATTTTCCTTCGATGCCGATATTGGGGAGTATTTCTGTTGGTTCTTCAATAGTCTTTTTTAGGTATGCGATATCTTCTGGAGAAAGTTGATCACCATGTCTAGCGTTGATATAGTCAACACTTTTTGATGAGATGACTGCGTCACTTTCCCCGGTGGCAAAACCCATTTTATTTATTTCATTAGCCGACTCATGTCCAAGATGCGCGATTATACGAGAACCGTCCTCTCTAGAGGGGAAAGCACTCCAAGGCGACATCGGTTCCGCTGCCACCGATTCTTCCGGAGTGATATTGGCGAAATTGCTTTGCTTCTCTTTTGTTGGCTCGGGTGTCGACTTGGTAATCTCCTGATATTGCTTAATGGCGTCCAGAAACTCCGGTGTAGCCGGGATGTCATATTCCCGGGCAAAATCTGCCGGAGTCTGTGGTTGATTCGAGCGTGAATAGAAAGCTCCTTCCGTACGAGGAGTCCCATCGCTGTTGACCGGGACGAACTCATTTTCTTCTGGATGCGGCCCTTGTGGAGGCGTTGGCTCCATGTCGCGCTGCCATACGTCATTGGCACCGTTGATACGGTCGCGTTGGGCTTGTTCCTTGTTGGTGACATTCGCCTGTAGGACATCCAACAGATCGACATCAGGTGCAATAATCCCCTGCGACTTTGCCTCCTGCTCCAGTTTGTCCCAGCCCGTGCCTCCGTTATTGCGCGACTTAAAAATATCGCGCGGGGCGAGGCTCCGCAGGTTTTCTAGGACGGCCGATCCATAGTGATCAGAAATAGATTTGGCATCCACACGCCCTCGGAGAAAATTCCAGAGCTGCGACAAGCTCTTTCCGTACTCGGCGTCGGCACCACGTTGCCGTTGCTCCTGATATTCACGGACAAGCTGTCCTTCGGTTTTGTCTTTGCCGGCATAAAAATCGCGCATATCCTGAACAGTGGGAGGCTCCACATCTGGAACGGCCTGGCTTTCCTGGGACAAGCGCTCCATGGTCTGGGCTTCGTCCCGAGTGTAGGGTTTCGGGCCGCCTACGAGCTCAAACCCCTGGCCCTGAGGCAGTGCCGGCGTCTGGTTTAGGACCGCAAGCTTCTCCTCTTGCATGGCCCGGCCAGCCTGCACATCCTGTCGTTGCCCATATGGAACAAGCTCAAAATCCTGCGTCCCAATAGGCAACGCCGGCACTTCCCGGATCGCCTTCGTCGCGTCCTCGAACCGCTTGATGGCTTCAATGCGCGCGGCCTCATCCTGGGCCGCCAAAATGTCTTTGCGCGCCTGTTCGGCCTGGGCCGCGATATCCGCTTGCCGCTGTATTTCGGCCTGCCGGTCGCTTTCCGCCTTGTCTATGGCGTCAATGAGGTCCACCGACTCCATCCGGTGGGGATCTTTGATGCCGTAGGCGTCTGCAATCTCCATGAGACGGTCCTGGCTGTTGAGGTCGCCAGTGGCCAAGCCGGCCAGTTCGGCGCGGGAATAAGGACGCTGTTCGGTCGGCTGTTCGGCCTGGGCTGCATCCATGGCCTCGGCCTGACTCGGCTCGGGCTGATACCCGGCCCGGCGCTTTTGTTCCTGGTCGATTTCGAGAAGCCCATTCAGGAACGTCTTGTTGTCCGGGTCGATTTCAGACAGCTGGGACACGACATCCCGGAATTGCTGCAAACTCTCATCTTGGAGCATGCCCAACTGGTCATTTTTCAGAAGACCCGAGAGCTGCCCCTCGAACTCTTTGCGCAGTTCCGGCGTGAACTCCCGGTTCACCTCCATCCGGCCCGGGGCTCCGACGAAGGGCAGGGCCATGGCGGCGTTCGTTCCGGCGCCTACGGCCAGTTCCGTTCCCGTGGGCAGACGCCCCTCGTGTTCCAGCGTGTCGGCCGTCGTCATGGCCGCGCCAAGGCCGCCCTGGGCACCGACCTGTGTGACCGCCCGGGGCAACACCGCCATGTCCTTGCCGAGTTCACCGACACTGTGCATGGCCAGACCTTCGGCGACACCACGCGGCAGACCGGCTATGCTCTCCTCTTCACCGGTCTTTCTGATGCCCATGCCTAAAGCGAAATCGGGTATGGCCCGGAAAAGTTCGGGGATCGATGAGGCAACCTTGGGGGCGGCTTCGACGGCCTGGGCCCCGAGCGTTCCGGCTTTGGAAATCGCCCCCAGGGCGATATCCAACGGCAGCGTGGCGAGATTTCCCGCCCCTCTGGCCGCTCCCCGTGCAATTTGTTCCCCCGTGCCTGCCCCGGCCGTGTCTTTGGCCTCTTGAGCCTGAATGGCCTGAACACGCGTTTCGAGCGGATCGATGAACATCCGCTTTGTCGGTTCAAAGGCCTGAAGGCCCAAGAGTTTGTTGACGCCGAGAGCGTATTTGGGGAGCGACTCAGAAAGACCTGTCTCGAAAGAATTCCCTATTCCGGAAATCGCGTTCTTGGCTCTTTCCCATAATCCTGGGGCTTCCGGCAGGGGCTGCCCTGAATTCGAGCCAACCGGGGTGGGTTGCGTGCTGGCTTGTGGCAAAGCCCCTGAATTCGCAATCCGGCTTGCAGCCCATGGGGGGATGTCACCACCAGCTGCAACAGGAGCAGAAGAGAGGCTGCCCTGTGTGTCTGAGCTACCCTGACGCGCAAGCTGTCGACGGGCAATTTCGGCATTGATATCGTCGAGCGTATAGTTCGGCTGGGGGCTCATTGACATCCTCCGAGGGGTAAGGGCATGAAGAGACAACAGGGGGATGAACCCATGACGCTGCTCTTCGACGATTCGAAAAAGTTGGAAAAGGCTGTCGGCCCAGAGGCAGCCGAAGTTATTGCCAAACTGTTCGAGGCTCAGGATGAGGCGATACGAAAAGATCTCGCCACCAAGGCCGACTTAGAATTGAAGCTGGCCGAGACCAAGGCGGACCTCATCAAGTGGGTGGCCGGGATGCTGGTCGCTCAATCTGCCATCATCGCCGCGCTGGTGAAACTCCTGACGAAATAGTTCCCATCTCCGCCGAGTCAGGGGCACAAGTCAACATAGTGCCCCCGTTACGAAATCGGCCCTTGCCCTGCCAACCGTTTTTTCATTGCATCCAGTGCTTCATCTGACATCCCGTCGAGGCCGGAACTGGAAGAATTCCTTTTCCATAAAGATTCGAGAGGAGAAGGCTCCGTGATTGTGGCCCCCGGACTTTTGACGTAGGGTTGCTGAGTGAAACCACCTTTCCCGTCAGGAGTAAGGACAGGCGGCCCCATGGTGGGCAACGCGGCCGTAGCCCGGTCAATCAGGCTTTTGCTGTAGGAATTGGCTGTATCAAGCTTAAGCGTCTGGCCGAACTGCTGCCCTTGCTGGTTCAGGCGGTCCCGGCCGAGCTGATTTTCCATGCCGGCAATGGTGGTTTGGGTGTTTGCCCCAAGCTGTGCCCGTGCCATGGCTCCAGACTGCTCCTGACCAGCGATACCGGTTTGTGTCTGGGCGGCCAGAGAGGCGCGGTCCATCATGGCGTCGTTGTTCATGTTGGCAGCTTGCGTTTGTGCACTCGCCGCAAGCCTCGCGCGATCCATGGCTGCATCATTGTTCTGCTGCTGCAACGCCTGTTGCTGACCTACTTCCTGCGCCTTGGCATTGGCAGTCGTCGTACCGGAGTCAGCCTGTTGTTGCAAAATCTGGTATTTCTTTTGTAATAAATCGTCGAAGCCAGGGGTCATTCCCATGTTATACTCCTATACGCTTGCGGATTGGCTGCTAGAGTAATTATACGAAGTGTTGAAGCTATTGGAATTGCTGTTGCTGCCGCTGAACCCGACGCTGGCCGAGGCGTGCCGAGAACCAAGAGCCGAAGCGGCAAGCTGTGAAGCGGTCTGCGCGGCAGCGATCTGTGCTTTCTGGGCCAAGTCGGCCATGGTCTGCGCATATTGCAACGAGAGTCGGGCCTGCTCGACCAAGGAGTTCAGGTTGGTTGCCCACTCCTGGACCTGGAGCGCGGACAATCCCCGCTTGGCCTCGTTCTCGGCCGCCACACCCCGGGTCTGGGCGTCATAGAGCTGTATCTGCGTGGTGGCGGTCTTGATGGCCGCATCGACCTCGGCGGTCATGCGCGCGAGTTGCGTCTTGGCTCCGTCAAGCTGGGCCTGATACAGGGCGATGTTGCCCTTGTTGCGGGCATCCACGATATTGGCCTTGGTCGCGCCGATATCGGCCACAACCTTTTGCGCCGACACCTGGGTGGCGAACGCGCCGGCCTGGGCCTGATACAGATCGACCCGAGTCTTGTTGGCCGCAATCTCCTGGCCCCAGACATTGTACCGGGAGACCATGGCGTTGAGCTTGGCCACATAGACGTCGACCGTGGCCCGGAAGGCGGTGATCTTTTCGTTTTGCGCCGTAATCTTCGCCAGGGTGGCCTGGATGCGCGTTTTGAAGACCTCAACCGTGACGTTAAGGGCCTGACACCGAGCCACGTACTCGTCGATGGCCTGCTTGCGTAACTCGGCCGCCAATTGTGCTCGCTGAAGGTACAGCCGCTGCTCCTCCAGCACTTCCGAGGCCGCCCGTGACTTGGCCTCGAACAGGGCCACATCGGCCTGGTAGCGGGCGAGCTGGAGATTGTAGACGCCGATCTGCATCTCCACGCACTTGTAGCCGAATTCGGCCGTGGCCCGGGCGCTGTCCAGGGCGCGCTGCTGCACCTTGTGGTAGGTATCGAGGCGCATCCCAACGGCGGAAATGCCGTTGGTGATCAAGAACTCGAAGTGCTGGAGCGTTAGCTCGCATTGTTTGCCACTGACCTGGGCCACGCGCTCGTTGATCGTATCGGCGTAGCGCCACCGGGCTTGCTGCTCTTTGTCCAGGTCGGCGCCGGTAGGGCCATCCAGCCCCCGGGCTGCCCAACCGTCCCGAATGGCGGCCTGCTCGACCCGCAGCGTCCTGGCCGCTTCGGAGCGCACCTGCTCGATGTACGCGGCCATGCCAGCGATGGCCTTGATATCCCCGCCAGCCAGGAGTCCGTCGTAAATCTGCTGCTCGATCGCATCCTGGAGATCGGAAGAGAACTCGCCCTCCTGGTAGAGATAAAGCCGCCCCGGAGCCTCGAACATCGGTGCGGCCGGCCGGTCGCCCTCGAAAGAGGTACGAATGAAGATATCGAAATTGGGGATGTCCACCGGATCAAGCGTCGGCACCGTGGGCAATATAATGTCCGGCTCGCCCGGCAGGCTGATATCCTCCCAAGACGGCGTCGTGCCCGGCGCTTCTGGCTCGTCCAGTTCCGGCTTGTCAGAAATCGAAATAGTGGGTGCCGTAGCCGTAAAATCAGGAATCACGACATCAGGTAAATCCAGCGAATCCAACACGGGGGCTTCGTCGATGCTGATCGTGCCGAGGTGAGGCGTATTAATGGTCGGCGCTTCCGGCTGATTCGTCAGCTCCGGCGTAGCCGGTGCAGTTGGGGCGGTGATGCTCGGCGCGTCGATGTCCGGCAGGGCAGCCAACTGGTTGATGAGCGTCATCGACGATGAAAAAGCCGATGACGCTTTATTGGTGGCATCCGCAAACGCCGAACTGACATAACCCGATGCGGCATCGGTATCGAGAAATCCACTACTCATTCTCTAACCTCTTCGCTGCAGGCCAAGATTAAGGGCCTGGATGGTCACGCCTGTGATCTCGACCGGACCGGTTCCAGAAACTCGGAATTGCATTTCCCTCCCGGCACAATCCCGGCCAATCATGTATCGATTGCCGCCCTGCTGGATGGTATCCCGCCAATCGCCCTCGGGCATCTGCTCGGTACGCACCTGCACGGCCAAGTCCTCGCCACCCGGGCCAAGCACGGTGATGGCGCGCATGCGTTTGTAGACATCGGAATTGGCATCGACCTGGGGGCCGATTTCGTCCCAGACGATGGGCTCGCCGGCATCATCCGAACCGCCGAGGAGGAAGGCACTGTTGGCGGCCAGGCCGAAAAATTGGTCCCCGAGCTGGAAGAAGTCCGTGAAAGGCCACCCCTGGTATTGGCTGACCCCGCCGGAATCATACGGGTAGGAGAGACCGAGTGTGCTATCCATTACGCCAACCTCGTGGGATCATATTGCAGGAGAGAAGTTGTCCAGGCCGGGATGCCGTGGGCCTGGCCGAAAATCACCGGCAGCGGTGCGAACAGGTCGGCCGTGCCCAAGGAGACGATGGCAGCCGTGGCCGCCATCCGAGGGACAGGCGCGCGCACGACGCCATGGGCAGTCGGGCGGGGCAGATCGGTGGCATGGACCACGGGGAGCGGCGCCACACACTCGCCCATGACCACCGCGCCGACGAGTGCGTGCCCTGAGGCTCTCGGACGCGGCGCAATTAGGGTCGCATCGACAAACGCACGCGCCTTGGCCGAAGTATCGGTCGTCAGCGGGTGGAGCCAGACAGAGCCGCTTGCCCCGGTCGCCCCGACCGCCTGTAACTTCGGGAACGCACCGTCTCCGTGCGCGCCGGTTCTTCCCGTGGTGATAGGTGCGGGGAGCGTACAAGCCCCTGCCGAGCGGGAAATCTGTCTGGCCGTGGCTGTAGCTGTCAGTTTGGGGAGCGCCAGGCTTGGGCGCAAGCCAGCCCTGGCGGTTGCCGTGACCGCCGGGATGGTCGCCGCGCCTTTGCAAGAGATGTTTGTTTGGCCGGTGGAGATCCCCCCGGGCATGGTCACTGCCGCCGTTGAACGTAACGTGGTGATGCGGAGCAACCAGTTGGCCGTGGTTGTGGCGGTAAACGCTGTGGAAGTCAGGATGTACGCAACTGCCGTATAGACCGCTGTGCGGTCCACCATGCGCTTGATGTCGTTGACGGACGACAATGTCTGAAAAGCGGCGTCCGTCCACTCCAGAGGGACCCACTCATTGTCCGATTCCCGCCGGTAGATCGTCCAGGCGTGCCCGACGCTCGTCTCGTCGCTGAGGACGGTGCCAAAACAGGTCATGATCCGGTTTGGATCGACTCCGGCCGCCAGCAAGAGCGACTGAATCAGGATCGCTCCGTCTTCGCAGTCGCCGTAGCCGCGCCGATAGGTTGCCAGGGCGCATGTCCACGTGTCGCCGTAGCCGTCCCCATCGGAGACATAGGAGAGATTTGAGGCCACATAGCGGACGATGGTGGCCGCAATAGCATCGCTCGTCGTCAGGCCGTTCGTCAGCGCGACAGTCGCATCAGCAATTGGTATGTTGCCCCGTTGGAGCAGAGCGACGACAGAGGAAGATGACGCCGAGTTGTCGATCGGCTTATAGATGCCACAAGATATCCCTTCCGCTGTCAAAGCGGATAGGGAGCCGGCCCCTGAAGCAGTACAATTGAACGAGTCATCCAGTGCATAGCAAGTCAACGGTCGAATGGATACTTCGGCCGTTGTGCCAGTTTGCCCCGCGGCAAACAGCGGCGGGAGCAGCCCAACCGATTCGATGAGAACGTGCGCCGTGCCATCGCTGCTTATCGCCGATAACTCGGGGTCGCCCCAGGCAGGGTGATAACCGGTATCCGTGCCCGTCGAATCCAGTGCCGGTAATGTGCAGACGCTTAACGGTGCCCAGTCCGCCGTGCCGTCTCCGGTCAGCGCCGGCATCGTGGCAAGGCCGACACAGCCGCAAGTTCCGGAACCGTCACCGGTGCAGAGCGGGAAGACACAAATCCCGGCCCCCGAGCTATCCAAGGAAATGCCGTCGATGCTGTAGATATAGTCGAATATGGAGGTCATTATGCAGCCGCCAGCATGTTGATTCCCTGGGATTTGGCCTTATTTTCGTTGACGAGAGGTGCCCGTGCCATGGTAAATATGGCCATACCCACGGAGAGAAGACGATGAAGATCACCATCGAATTTGAGCAGGAAAAGGACGGCCGTTGGATCGCCGAAGTCCCCGAACTTCCAGGGGTCATGGCCTACGGGGCGACCAAGGACGAGGCATGTGATAAAGTCACCGCTCTTGGCATGCGGGTTCTGGCCGAACAGATTGAGTCCGGGGTTCTTCGTGGCGCGGATGTCCGAGGAATTTGTTTTGCATGAACTGGCCGGCCACCAAAGGGCGACGAGTTTTCCGGGCACTTCTTGCGATTGGTTGGATTGTAAAATCAAACCACGGCGGTTCGCACAAGACGCTCGCACGGGTAGGTTTTCCAAACTACACATGGTCATTTGGCGATGACGACGAAATTGGTCCACGAATGCTGGCCAGGATCGCAAAGCACACAGGTCTAAAGCCAGAAGACCTTTAAGACGACCCGAAGCCCCTGCCCGTGCGGGGGCTTTTTTGTCATCAACTCTTCTATTTTCTTCGCCCCCTCGGTAATGTCCGGCTGCGACTCCAAACCCAAACCGAGAAGGGGGAAAAAGATGGCAAAGTTTGAATATTTGGTGATTGATGTCCTTGAGAACAGCAAGGGCCTTTTTGTTTTTGGAGGTGGATTTAAAGATAAACAAGCCACAACTTTCGCAGAAGCAATGAACCTCTTTGGAGAACATGGGTGGGAGCTTGTCCAACACGAAAGGCTGGCAGAACTTGATACCCAGGGGCGTATGACGGGGGGAACTGTTCATTACTTTTACTACAAAAGGGTGATTGTTTAAGAGGTTTTCACACAAAGCGCCGCCTTTAAGAGTTCTTTTATTTCTTTCAATTCTTCCAGTATCTTTTTTAATAACGCTTCCATGTTAACTCCTTTGGCCGCTCTTCGGGGCGGCCTTTTGCTGGATGGGTTTATATATAGTCAAAGATGATAGCCATTTCACCTAACCACCAAAGTGTTACCAACAAACGTGAAGGTGTTTGTGCCGCCGGTTGCCGATGTAATCGTAATGCTTTGCCCATCGGCCAGATGATATTCTTGCCCATTCAACCAGAATGCCCCCGATCCTGTTGTCGTAACTGTATCTGAATATTGCACAATTGAGCCGTCGTAGCTGAAAAGCGCCGTCGTATCAGCGTCAGCAGGGATGAGCGTTTCGCAATCGAACGTGTCACCAAAAATCTTTTCTCCTGCTAAAGGCGTTTCGATGGCGATGGCCTTGAAGACCTGAAAGCGGAGGTACTGATCGTCGCTAGTAATCTTGTAGAATGTCCCATACCCAATGAATGACATCTTGAAATTGAAGTCATCATCGCTTCCTGTGTCGCTGTAGATCATGCGGCATTCCGGGAGAGCAGAACCGACAACGTAGTCTCCTTGCGCCACGCCGCACTTCGGAGTGCGATAAAGCAGCAGCTTCGATCCCAGCGAAGCGCCAGGGATCAACGCACTCGCCAAGTTTCCCAGGCGAACGTCAAGGACTGCCGGGAAGTCGCTGAAGGTGCAGGGGATGGATTGGGGATATAGTAATTCCATCAGATTCCCTTTATGGAAACTGAATCAAGCATAGAGCTTGAAACTCCATCGTGGCTATAACCAAAGTACAAGTTCCCTGTTGTATTGAGTGCTATATTTTCCAGAAAATCAGAACCAACATTTCCTGAGGTTAACGAAGTCCCATCGATATAAAAGTTAATATCCCCATCAGGATCAATCTTTGCATCCCAAATATGCCAATTGCCATCTACGCAATATGAAGGCGTATTTGGATAAGGCATTGATAAATAATTAAAGTTTCCAGATGCACACTGAATAAATGGATATTCACCAAGTGATATATATATAGTCAGTGAATATTGGTAGTTGTTTGAATTGGCTAGATCAATTGTTATTGACTCAGACGTATTTGGGTTGATTCCTATAAAATCAGAGTCAATAGATTTGTATATAGCTCTTACAAGAAGTTCACGACCTGGGTCTATTGCAATATTGTCTAAAGAAACACTTATGTTTGATCCGCCAGTGTTACATAAAAGCTGCAAACATTTTCTTTTATCCCTACCAGAAACATATAATTCATCCCCAAGAATGCCATAATCTGGTGTATCCCCGCTTGGAAGATTCCCAAAATCGAGCAAATAATTTCCAAATATGCTTTGGTAACGGGCACCGCCTCTTTCATCTGAAGCGACAAACATCTCGTTAAACCTATGGCGACACATATAGTCACGATAGAACTCTCTAGACTCTAGGTCGGGCACTCTATTGACAATTTGGCCTGCAGCGTTGTAGTAGTTAGTCAAAATATCCATATTACACCAAAATTGGCTGAAAACCTTTTGAAATCAATTGTTCTGTCTCAAAATCGTCTGCAACAAACTGGCCGTTGAAAAGCTCTTGTGTCAGAAGCTGGACTTCCTTCTGAGAAAGCGCCCTCTTATAAAATCGAGGCAATCCGATCTCCATGTTTGCTGAAAATAACCAGGATGAAGCCCAATCCGATGCTAGGCTATCATTCCCAGGTGTAAATGCAAAAGCGCTCCCACCTGAAACATAAGGTAAAAATTGATCAAACCCTGAATAGTTATAAAAAGATGCTGTGGTCTGCGCTTCCTGCAAAAGGTCGCTACCACCACCAAACTCTTTTAGATAAAGTGCCGTATTTCCGCTGTCATCAAAAGTCATGCAAACATGATAGTATGATCCTATGTTCAATTCGCTAGACATTATTTTATTGTATACATACTCATTTTCAAAATCGCATAGTTTCCCAGCAAGAATCTTGTTTCCGTTTACAAAAAATAAACCTATGTAATTTAACCCGATCATGTATCCTTGCTTGTGGCATACAGGAAAAGGCCTGCTCCCAAATGACAATGTCGGTGTGGTGCTATTTATATAGAGTTTGTATTGATAATCCTTAATGGTGAGTGTTGTATTTTTTATTGACCCATCTTCATTATATTCGCACGTAAATGTGTCAATTGTGGCATAGCGCGTATCTCCACTACCCGTTAGGCCCGCAACGCGTGTTCCAATAGGCATCCGATGGTCACCATCTACTTTAAATTTGCAAAATGACGCATAGGGTGCCGCATTGTTTATCTCCGTATTTTCTTCCCAAAAATCAACAAATTCCCCTTCAAGCGTTTCTATTGATCCAATTTCAACTTTATCCCAATACGGAGAGTCCCTTGAATATTCTGTTAAAAGGAGCGGCTCATCTTCGCAAACACTTCCTATTTCTCGATATCCAATTTGTTTTTTTTGGTTACTAACAAAATTTTCATTTGTAGATGGCCATGGATTTGTCATTTTCACATAGTGATTTGAAAATCGAGAAGGATTAAGTATCCCTATGATTGGTGCTATGCTACCTGGGCATTCCGTGAACCACGTTTCCCCAGCTGTAGATGATAAAACTCTCGGCTTAATTGGGTTATAAACAACAAAACCATTATTGATTTCCTCTGTTTTTTCTGTAAACGAATAATCGTATTTAATTTTTTCATTAAGCCTTATAAGACATGAAACGGTAAACGGGCCTGATAAAGGGACTACTTCGTCAGAATATTGGAGACCTGACGCGAATTGTGAAAGTTTCGTTTCTGTAGAATCCCCTGGCAACACCATGATCCTATATTCTCTTGTAATCAGGCCCCCAGGTGACGATCCACATCTTGGCAAACCTGCTTCATCGATTGTCTTTGACGTCTGGCTTGATGCAACTTCATCTGACCCAGTTGCCGTCAACACCTTTGAGTCTGCTATTTCACTATTAATAATACAGTTTCTATCACTCCTTGACAAATCATACCGAGCCATACACCCAGGCACCCAATAAAACGCACCTTCCTGCAATTTTCTCGCTATCGGGACAATAACTTCGGCTGTGTATTTATTGAAACACCGCTCTACATAAACCACCGTCCCATCATCAAAATACACGGTATGGTTGTAAATTTGCAGATCGAGCACGTTGATGTCACGCATCGTTTGCAGTGCGTTTCGGACATGGCCAAGATGCGAAAGGCCGGCCTCTACAGAGCCCGCGAAACCGGCGAAGTAATCGCCCTGCTTGAATCCATAAAGGCCGGCCAGGATATCCATACTTTCTCTTGGATTAGGACGCCGGCATGGCCACGGTGAAGCTGTCGATGGTGGTGGTCGCGCCGGCAGTGATGGCGGTGGAGCTCATGTTGAGCTGGGCGCCGGAGGTGGAGACCGAGCCGTCGAAGTGGGCGGCCGTGGTGGTGGCGCCGGTGGTCAGATCATTGGCGTAGAAGCGGAACCAGCCGGCCGTACCGGTGGTGGTGGCGACGCCGGACCAGACCTCGGAGGTGGACTTGGCGATGACGCCGCTCGCGGGCGTACCGAAGTTCAGGCCGTTGGTGGTGGAGCCGGCCGTGAAGGTCCCGGAGGACACGGTGATTTCGAGCAGCACCGTGGAGGCTTCGGCATCGTCGGCCGAGGAGGGCTGGACGCCGGAGAACACGCGGATGACGCCGGCGGCCATGATGTCCTTGAAGCTTTGGGTTCCGAGCAGCTTGTTGCGCAGGCCGGTTGAGAGGCGAAGAGCCATATCGTCCTCCTACGGATGATAGATGGCCACGACTCGGCGCGGCAGCAGCAGTATTGCACCACCGCTCGCCGTGGCGTTCATGGCCACTTTGTCGAAGGTGAGTTTGAGGATGTTGCCTTCGGGGAGAGCCAGCTCCAGCCCTCTGGCCGTGGCCCAGAGGTACGCCCGAATGGGGTTGAGCTTGGACATCACGTCGCTGGCCAGCACCGGCACGCACATGCGCGGGATGACCGGATCGTGGGAGACAACGGTTTGCTGCATGGAGCCCGGATCGAAGCCGGCCAGGAAGGTCACGCGGTCGTCGGTCCCGACGTACATGCCGTCATCGACCGGGGCGATCATGCGCACGGCAGAGGACTGCGGGAGCCGGCAGGAACCGACGCGCACGTGATGCGGATAGCCCGGGACCGTGTAGACCACGTCATTGCCGACACCGATCCAGATGCGCCCGGCTGCGGCCGCCAGCACGTTCCCGGCGGGCACGGTGGCGTATTCGGCGTTCTCCCGGTCATCCGAGGAGAATGCGATGCCCCCCCAACTCTTGGCCTGTCCGTCCGTGATGCGGCCTTGCTGCGCAGCGTTGGACCAGTAGAGCGACTGTCCCAACCGACACCAGCCCAGGCGCAACCCCGGGGTCAGGTCGGTCAGGAAGGCGGTCTTTACCATTCCGGCCACGCGGTAGAGCGTATCGCCGGCGGCCACGTACCAGATGTCACCGTCCACCTGGGGCGAGTGCGGGGGCGCTGGAAACTGGAGCGCGACCGAATAGCCGGGGCGATTGCGCCAGCGTCGGCCACCGTCGAGCACATCCAGGTTGAGGAGGCGGGCCGCTTCCCAGGAACTCGTTTGAGGGTCATAGGCAAGCGAGCTCGGATCGGATCTGGTATTGAGCCCCAGGCAAGCGCGGAAGGGGACGGTGATCACTGGCACCACCCCATTTCGTCGGTGATGGGCGTGGCCTCCTCCGGCCATGGGCCGATGTCCACGGCCAGCGTCTCCAGGGCTTCCAGGTAGCGGTTCTGATGGTAAGCGGTGTTCACCTTGCTGTCGTTCTGCTCCTGCTCGTCCAGAGCAAACCCGGCGGCGCAGGCGAAATCGATCAGCATAGACGCGGCCACCTCGGCAGGCAACTCCAGGGGCTTGTCCGTGCCTCCCATAAGGGGCGTCGGCAACCGGTGATACTGAAGCATAATACGGCGCGGCTCGGATGGAACACGCCAATACCGAAGCTGCTGGGCGTAGACGGCCACGCCAACGATTTGCCCATGCTGCAGCGCTCCCGGGCCGCGCACTCGCTGCAGGGCCGACCAGGGCCGAACCTTGATGGCCCGGCCCGTGGTGACGTCCCACGCGCCATGGAGATTGGCCTGCCAGTCAGCCGGGAGGGCTACGGCCTCGGCGGTGGTCACGGTCTCCACCTCGCCCGACGTGGCCAGGGACGGCAGATACACGCGCCGGCGCGCCAACTTGGCGATGATGTCCCCCAGGCAGCGATTGAACCACCGAACGACTTTGGGCTCATCGGTCGAGGGGCACTTGATTGTATCCAAGACCTCCTCGGCGAGCTGATGCAAGGTCTCGACGTGAGCGTCTTTTACGCCCTCAGCCATTGCCTGGGGGATGGTGATCGTTCCGTCGGACATCGGCTACGCTCCCCGGACTTCCCACCAGCCCGAGGCGTTGGCCGCGGTCACGATGGTCAGGACACCGTTGGAGAATGCAGCCGAAGTGCATGGGGTGACACTGACGAAGTTGGCACTTTTAAGCGCTACGGGGATGCTGCCACCCGTAGAACCGCTGCCGTTGGCAAACGTGCCTGTCTCGATCCGATTGGTGCTGGTCACATCATGGCCGGTTTTCTTGTAGGAGAACGCCATGGAAACCCCCTAGTCGATAGTCAGACGAACGCTGCCGTATTCGGCGTCATCGCCAACAACGCCGACCTTGAAACCAACGAGCGGCGCACTCGGGATGATGGTGCTCGACGCCGTTGGATCAATGGTGAAATCGGTGACCGAGCCGGCCACGGCGCCGCCGATCAGCCACGATCCCACCGGGGGCGTGCCGTTGATGAGCACATTCGACTCGCCGCCGGTCTGGGCCCAATAGAAGTAGCCGGCCGGGACATCGCAGGGGGCGATACCGGCCGGAATTTTTCCGGCGGCCGTGGCCGATTCGGTCACGCCGAACCAGGGATTGTGCACCAGGCAGAGCTTCGAGGTCGCGTCCAGGGCCGCACGGATCGGAGAGGTCAGGGACAGCAGAAGCGTCCCGGAAGCGGCACAGGCGAGATGGTCCATGATGCGGTACTGCAGGCCACCTCCGGTCCCGGAGCTGATCTGCAGCATGCCGTCCTTGTATTCGTTGGCGGCCACGGCCGTGGCACCGACGGTCACCGAAAGGGCCGTGGTGCCGACGGGGTAGACCGCGCCGGTGAGGTCCACATGGTTGGCGATACCGGCCACGCCGATACCGAGCTTGCCGGCCGAAAGCGCCGCGGCGCCGGCCTTGGCGTAGCGGAACCGTCGGCCGTCGGCGGTGACACGCAGGGTGCCCAATTCGGATTTCTGGGTGGAACTGGTCTCCAGGATATCCTGGGGGAAGACAATCAACAGCGGATTGGACATGGTGATTCCCTTCTGGGTTTAGTTGACGCTCACGTTGGTGTGGGAGACATGGGCCTTGCGATTGGAGCAGACGAGGTTGCCGCTCCAAAGGATCTTCATGGACCGTCCGGCCGGTCCGGACAGATCAACCCATGGCTGGCGCGCGAAAAAGCCCTTCTGGTGAATGGCAAAACCGATGAAGGCCGTGTTGAGGGTATAAAGCTGACCGGCCGGGCAAAAATCATCGGCGGCCAAAATCATGTCCTCGAAAACCAGGTGCGTGAATCCGGCTGTGGCGGTGTCCTTGTCGGAGACAAAACGCTGCTGGATCGTCAGGATGCTGTTGATCTTGTCATAAATGTTCTGGGGCATTGTGGCGACGTTCGGACGCCCGTTCGCGCCATCGCGGACTTTCCCCTTGGCGCGCATCGTCCGCAGCGTGTCGAGCGAGATGAGCTCGGCGTCATTGATATTGATGGCCGTCCAGGGCTTGGTCCCATCGGCGGCGACGAGATCATCCTCGGCGATACCGCCATACTCCACGTCCGTGGCGCCCATGGTCAGGGACTGCAGCCCCGTCAGCGCTTTTCCCTTGTCCCCGCCGGCGGCATAGATGGACCTGGCCAGCTTGTCGGAACAGGTCTGCTGGGCAGTCTCGATTTTTTCGGTGACCAGGCTAACTTCGGCTTCCTCGCCGGAGTTTTTCATTTCGTCCTGCAGATAGATCGTGGCGTTGCCGTAGGCGTACTTCCACAAGAAAAAGGCGGCATTGATGCTCTCGCGATCATCGCTCGACAGCGCGTCGGCACGATCGAAGAAACCGCCTTCGGCGCCCGAGTACTTGAGCGGGATACGGATTTTTTCGCCGCCGGCGGGGCGTTCAAAAATCCCTTTCTGCTGGTTCATCAGGTAGTCCAACAAAAAGGACGTCCTGAAGTAGATGTCCACGGCCCGGCCATCCTCCGCGAAGAAATAATCGTTCGTGATGGCTTCGATTTCCGACAGGCTCAGCGCCATGGCGAAACCCTCCTGGATTGATGGTTGTTACGAACCAGAGCGCATGGCCCTGAGTTTTTCCGCCAACACGCGGGTGGTGCCGCCGAATTTGCCGGCATTCTTGAGCTTGCCTTTGTAGGCCTCCTCGGCGTCTTTCGGCGCACCTCCGCCCTGGGCGCCCACAACGGACGCCGCCCCCTTGGCTTTGAAGTTTTTGACCATCTCCGCTTCCTTGGCGGCGACGGCGTCCTTGACGGCTTGGTCCTTGGCGGCTTCGGCCTGTTGCCACTTGTGGGCGAAAAACGCCGAGAACGGGTCATGCATTCCGTTCTCACGCTTCAACGCGGTGAATTCAGGAGTTTTCTCGAAGTCCACGGCGTCGGGGTACTTTTGATAGAAAGCATCCAGGCGCTGTTTCGCCTCGGACTGTCCAAGGAGGCTCTTGACCTCCTCAAGGGTACCCTTGGCGCCGGCGGCACCCTCAATCGCAGCTTCGGCCTTGGCTTGTTCGCGCATGATCGCGAAAGCCTTGGCCATATAATCAGGCTGGCTGATCTTTTCGGCCTGGAATTGCTGGCCCAAGGCCTCAAGCTCGGCGCCGAAATCACGGGATGGTGTGGACGCCGGAGCAGATGCCGGCGCTTGCCGCATATCCATCAACTTCCCGAGCAGCCCTTCCATCATGGAGAGCTTGCTTTCCAGGAGGCCCAACGCCGGATCACGCACAGGCGTGGACGGCTTCGCGGCGGTCGTATCGGGGGCAACAGTCGTTTTGTCCCCCTGGAGCTCTCCGCTTGTGGGGGTGACCGTGTCGGGGCCTTGAGACGGCTGTGTTTTGTCGCCTTCCGCCGGTGTACCTTGCGAGCCGCTTTCCTGCGGGGTGGTCGCACCCGGGCCCTCAGGCGTGGCCGGGCCGCCCCCCTGGTTGGGCATCGTTTCGATCAAATCGGGCATTGTTCTCCTCCTTGGTTAATCCCGGCCGTTTCGGGCTCGGTATCGTTCGATGCATTCCCGGCGGATCGGCTCCATGTTCACCGGTCCCGGTCGCAACCGCTGTTCCCCGTGGTCTTGATGGCGAAGCCCCATGGCCTGGAGCGCCCGGCCGAGAGCCGCCCGGTCCCCCGGGTTGGCCAAATAGGCGCGAACGTCAGGATTTTGATTGTCCCGCGAGAACGGAGTGGTGCAGTCGCCAATCCACGGCGCATCCGCCCGGTAGCCCGACTGCACCGGGAGTAAGGGGAACGGCGAGCGGTTTGCGGTACCCTTACATTGCGGGCACATGACCGTATCTTCCTGAATGCTTGCCAAGTCCTCGAATACCTGCCCGCACTGCGAACAGGTGAAATCGTACATCGGCACGGGCTGCTCCTTATTCGGTCGGAGGAGTGATGGGATATGGTTGGGGAGACGCGGGAATTGTGGGAGACGTGGCTTGCACAGGCATAGGCGGCGCGTGTTGCTGCTGGGCAGCGTCATTGACCCCCTTAACGCGATCCTGGATCATCTTTTGGCGGTCCATCTCCAAGTCGTGCCGATGCTGCTCCGCGCTCCGGTGGATTTCGCCTACGGCTTGAAGCGTCTCCCGTTGCTCACGTTGCCCGGCGACCTGCGCATCAGCGGCAGTTTTCATGGCCTCGGCCTTATGCGCCTCGGCTCGGGCAAGAATTTCTTCGCACTCGGCAGCGATCTTGCGAATCTCGGCCTGGAGCTTCTGGAGGGTCAGGGCTTGCTCCTGCTGCTCCATCTGTGCTTGAGGATCAGGCTCGTGTGGTTGCTGTCCCTCCGGAGGCAAGGGTTTTATCTCGCCAGCCTGGATCGCTTTGGCCACATCCTTCGGGTCCATGGTCCCGATCTTCATGGCTTGGTCCGCGGCGCCCGGGGGCAGAATCCCGGCTGTCTTCAGGTTCTGGATAGCTTGCCCCACAGGGCCGGCATTCATGCGCTCCAGGACCTCGCGGGGATTGTCCCAATCCAGGCGCTTGAGGAGCTCTTCCCGATCGATGGCATTTTCTCGGAACAGGGCCAAGGCTTCCTCGCGCTGTTGGATCTTGGACACGGGCATGGTGCTGCCATTGACCACAGTCAGCGTGGCGGGGATACGCATGGCCGTGCCATTGATCGACACGAGCTGTGTTTGACCACTGGAATCGGAAAAGGTGATCCAGCGTTTTTCAGTATACCAGTTCTGAACGTGGCTGATGAACATGCGGCCGCGTTCGGTCAACATCAGCCCGTAGTTGCGGAGTTTACCCGCTGACATGATGTTGGTCTGCTCGATCAGTGCGGCAATAGCCTTGGCAGCAATGACGTCTCGACCGGGCGTATCGGCCCGTTCCAGGTCAAACACCCCACCGACCTGCAGGAAGAAATCCTTGTGCATTTGAAGTACAAGTTGCACGTCCTGCGTATTGAGCGGGAAATCCAAATAGCGAATGCCCTGGCCCGTGGCCATGGACGTGGGCTTGATGATGCCCTGGCGGTTTGTGAAAGCCGAATCAGGGACGCCCGAGTCCCGTGGGTTGATGATCTTGGACCTGGCCGCCTGATCCTTCATGTAAGTGATTTGCGACAGGCATTTGTTGATTTCCGTTTGCAGGGGAATCAAATGGTTGAAATCACAGTCACCCCATATGCTCGCGGTGTCGGTGATGGAGTTGGCGACAGAAAAAGGGAATTTGTCTGCCAGGTAGGTTTTAATGGCCTCATCCCGCGACATCGCGGGGTTTATGGACGGGTTCGACCTGTCATCCAGCACGAGGGACCCAGCGTTGCATACCGTAACACAGCGGATATTCCCCGTGTAGAGTGGACCGTCGTCTCCCATGCTGTAATTTTTAGCCCAGCACTCGATGACCATGCACTTGTCGTTGTCTACGTCCTGTCCGCGAGAGGCCAGATTGATCAACGGCGTGATGACGTTGGCGAACCTGGCAAGAAATCCAGAAGTCTGGCCCGAGGCGACTTCCTGGCGCGTGTCGTTGACTTGGGAGAGAATCGTGTTGTCGGGCTTGATTTGTTTGGCCAGTGCCTTCCACCGGCGCCGAGCTTCACGGATATCCATGGCAACCACGTGTACAACGGCCTGGGCAGCCTGGATGTCTTTGGTGTCAACGGGGTAAACGCCAAAATAGTAAGGGTCGACGACGATGGTTTGGACCTCGCCGAGTCCGTATTCCAGGTCCGGGTCGAACACGACCTTCTCGATGGCCACGCCGTAGGTCTCGCCGTTTATGACCGAGCGCTCGAAAATGGATTGTTGCTTCTGCTCGCACCACCAGTAGGCCGCTAAGCGCTCCAGAACAGAAAAAGTTTCGTCGTCACCTTCCGGGCCGGACCGATGCACGTTGAATGTCGGGTTGTTCCCGGTCAGGGTGTTCACCGTGCGTTGCCGGTGCAGATGCAATAAGTCCGCCGTGGAAAGCGGCACATTGCCGACCTGGGACGGCTTGCGCTGCCAGTGCTTCCCCTTGCCGAATCGGTAGTTGCGATTCCAGAGGGCAGGGAGCCCAAGCCGTTCTTTCTCGGCTTGGCAATCGAGAAAAATTTGCGCGACCCGCCGCCCTACGTCTTTCGGCTGCTCACGCGGGGGCAGGACATTGAAACTATAGTCGGCCATGGGCTACCGCCGTCTCTTTTGCATGCCGCGCTGATGCGTTGGGAGGTGGGAAGGAATAGGCGTCGGCTCGGGACCGGCCTCGTCGCGCTGATGTGCCCTGGCCGCCGCACGCGCGGCCTCGGCCGCCTCCCACTCCTTGGCCAGGTCCTCCGAGTTGTGGACGTAGGGAGGCGCCGGTGGATGCTCCAGACCCTGGCCGACGACGAAATATCCCTCAGGCGTCAGGAGCCGATTTGGCCGCACCATGTCATGAGAATCGAGGTCCCACCCCATGGCGCGCAGACGGCAGATCGGGCACAGGAGGTCGAGCCACCCGGCTTCAGCCGGGAAGGGGGGGATGTACCCGGGGCCCAGCGGCGCGAACATGGCACCCTGGAGGGGCAACGCCAGGGTCTCAGGGTCGAATGTCCCGATGTTGGTCAGGCACATCTCACAGCGGAGGATCATCGGTCGGTCTCCTTGTCAGAGGGGAGCGTTGCGGCCAGATCCCACGGGCTTTCGGCTGGGAGCACATCCGCCTGCTCGGGCTTGGTTGTGGCGATCCAGACCGGCTTACCCTGGCTCTCGCGGCCGAGCCGCCAGCCGAGCTTGAGCACACCAAACAGCAGGGCCACCAGCGCGCCGGCCATGGCCAGCAGTTGCCACAAGGGCAGCGAGATCATGGTCATAAGACCTCCGCATCGAATCGAGAAAGAGTAGGAATCAGGGACTCCGGATCAGGCAGGGCCTCTTGCCCTAGGGCTTCGTCCCAGGGGTCGATCCTGGCCGGAACGGTGACGACTCCACGGGGAGGGGTGACGATCGCCAGCCCCTCCAGGGCACAGCCTAGAGCGACCAGCCGCGGCAATTTTTCGGACTCCGGGGTAACGCGGCCATCCCACAACGTGCGCAGTGTGCCGATGTCGGTGCGCAAACTGTCGCTGTCATCCAGGTACAGGCGTTTGTCCTGGCCGTTGAGCGCGTCGAGGATAGCGTTGCAATGGGCCAACCAGCGTGGAGGCTGTTTGTAGGCGAGATCTACCAGGAGCAGTTCGCGCCCCTGACTTTGAACGATACCGACGGCCGGCTCGTACATTTCGTGTTCGATGGAACCGATCCACCGGATGTCGTCATCATCGAGCAGCCCCCACGCCTCGGACAACTCGAAATAGCGCTCCAGGAGCTTGTAGAGGTTGTCGTTGACCACCTCGGCCAGGACATGGGCCACCGGGCGCAGGCCATCCCACTCCAGGCCCAGGACCACAAGCGCGCCTTCGTGCGGATGGCACGGCCAGGCCAGGCCGCCTACGATGGCGCCGTACTCCCGGCCGGTCGCCAGCTCGCGCCAAACCGTCGAGGAGGGGACGGCCAGGGTGGTGGTCCCCTCCATGCGATCGATATGCCGATTCGCCGGACCGACATCGCGGCCAGGGATGGTGAGGCGTTTGACGCGCATCATGCGAGATTCAACCCGGCCGTCAGGCCATCGGTTTTTGGTGCCCGCAACATGCAGATGTGGCACGCCTCATCGTAAATGTGGTCCTCGCCCGTGGTATCGATGTCCTCCACGTTGAGGCGGTCCGTCTGCAGGAGTGGAATTGTCCGGATGAACTGCTCGCAGGTGTCGTAGACCTGGAGCATGGGGCGCATGCCTTCCTCCGGGACGTCCAATCTTTCCCGAAAACGCCTGATTTTCGTGGCCCGGGTTGGATCGCCAGGAACTAAGACGACCCCTTTCCCGGCAAAGACCTCGGCCGTACTCGGGCCCTGACCGCCACCGCGGTAGTCGGGCTTTTTCGAAAAACAGTCCGGGCCGGCCAGGCGGGTGATGGGCCGGCCCTTGATGCCCATGCGCTCCTCGCGCTCAAGGATGCCGGCCGCGATTTCCGGGTCCGTCAAGCGCAGGCCCTGTCCAGGCGTTCCGTTGAATCCGTACCATTCCGCGCAACGGATCAAGCGGCCGTCAGCATCCTCCCACCACCATCCCAGAGAAAAGGGAGCACCGTAGCCCCAGTCGAAGGTCATGTAGAGCGGCACACCGACAGGGATAGGCATGGCCGGGATGACGTGCTTGTCCCGGTGAAATTCGAAGGCTTGGCCCAGGAAAATGTTCCAGTCGCCGTCTCGATAGGCGGAACGATACGGCTCGGGCAGCGCGTCCAGGCGCTTGGCATAGTTTGGGTCCCGAAGCATGAGGAGCGGGTTATCCTCGAGCAAACCCGGGATGTAGACGCGCACCATGCCACCCTGGTCATTTGGGGCGCGCTTGAGCGTCATTGGTGGCGCGAAATCCACCCAACGAGACTTGACGAAGGCATGCCCGACACCACCCGGGTTGGTAGCGGCCACGATGCCCGGGATCTTGTGGCGGTAGGCGGGGGGGATATCCAAGGCGCAACGGAGACGCCCACGAAGATAATCGTACTGGAACTCCGTGAACGTCGTCAGCTCATCAAGCAGGAGCAAATGGATTTCTGCTCCCTGGTACTGAAAAACGTCATTTTCGTACTGGCACGAGGCGAAGAACAATCGGCTTCCGTTGTTGAAATCCCACCGCTTGGCCTGCTGCTTGTAGACGCCAACGCTCTTTGGGAATTGCGCTTGCGATACCAGGATGTGGTTCTTCTCAAGCTCCGGAAACGTGCGCCGAAACAAGTAGGCCTGCAGGCCAGGTATGCGCATGCACCAATGCAGGGCCTCCATACGCAAAAAGTGAGACTTCCCCGGACCGGCCGCGCCTCCATAAAGCAGTTCGTTGGCCGGGCTGCGATGGGCCATCATCTGCTTGGGAAGAGGCCGATAATCGGCGGTTGGGGGAAGAGACACTAAATGCCCTCCGGAAGCGGGTCTGGTTCCGGAACGGCGGAAACGAACGTGATACCGCCGACGGTGAGCTTGTCGTCAAAGATTCCATGATGCCGGCCGAGCAGTTCCAGGGTGCCCTTCTTGTCCACGAGCTCGATCACCAGGGATTCTCCCTGGGCATTCTTGGTGAACTTGATCTTCTGGACGGCCGCAGCTTGGTCTTTGGTCAAGGCAGAGGATGCCTTCGCTTTGGGGCGACCGTCTTCACCCCATTCGACGAAATCCCGGATGTCGGTGAACGCCATACGGTTGAGCTCGCGGACCACATCATCGGCCGACTTCTCTGTCCGCTTCGCACGATTCTCCATGGCCTTGGCGATGGCCGCCTGAATCCGGGGCTTGGCCAGCATCTTCGACGCCGTAACTTCGGCGGGTTTGGGGCTGTACCCTGCGCGGATTGCGGCAGCCTTGCCGCACAAGTCGACAAGGTATTCACGGACGAAAGAGGCCTCTCGAACATTGAGTCTCTCTGCCCGTGGTATGCTGCGCTGATTCTTCTGAGGCATTAATGCACCAATTCGCTCACAACTGGCCAGTAACAGACCATGCTGATGATTTCATTTTCGGTGAGGCCTGGGTTCAATTCCTTGAGCAACTCAAGGTCAAAATCATAGATGAGGTATCCGTTCATACAATTCTCCCACTACGGCTTTGGAGCGTTGACCCATCCCATCCGCATGACGAACCACCCGACGAGGGCAATGGCGCCCCACTCCAAGATTTTGACCACCACGATGGAGCGCATTTTAAGCGCCCCCTTCATCGCCCGGTGCTGCTCGGCGTGCTCTTCCGGGGTGATGGGACATTTTGCGCAACACGCCGCTTGGCCGCATTTCCCCTCACTGATCTTGGCCGCTATGGCTTCGGCGAGACGTGTAATTTCCACATCGTTCATGCCGCCTCCTGCGGCTTGAACGGCCCGATAAGCTCCACCACCTTGCCAGCCCACCACCGGGGGATGTCGGGTGGTTGTGGCGCCAGGCCCTGGGGAGCGTCGGGGAGCCGCGGCAGGCCGGCGGCCTCAGCGGCCATGCCCCATGCCTCGGAACAAAAAAGGAGCGCGTCGTCCTCCTGGGCATGCCCGGCAACCTGGCTGGCGAGAGAGCCGTAATCGTACCCGGTCTGGCTGAACATCTTGTCGAGCATCCACGCGCGAAATTTGGTCTGAATCTCCAGCGTGAGGGCCCAGGGCGTGAACAAGAACAGCCGGCCGTCGAAGTCGTCGCCGAAGTAGTGGCTGAGGTAGGTCGGCGTCAGGCCATGTTCCAGGGCCTCGATGAGCGTCACGCGCTCGGAGCCAACCATGTCGACCGGGAACCGGACCACGGGCGCCGCATGGCTGCACCAAGCGGCGTCGCCCTCGAAAAAACGGATGGCCCGACCAAGCCAGTCCGAAGACGCAGTGAGCAGGCAGGCGCCGGTGACGCACAGCTCCCGCCCGCCGTAGAGGTAGGGCCTGACGGGGATATCGGGCATCACCATGGCTACATGCCCTCCGCAATCTTGGTCACGCGAGCCCGGGCCCGAGCGTAGAGGTCGAGAGCGGCCAGCAAGTCGCCCCGGCTGGCCACGGACTCCAGGTCCACGATGTCCACGCGCAGGTCATCGAGCCCAGGGAGCGATCCAGCGGTCTTGAGCCGCGTGTAGCTCGCCCAAAGCCAAGCAATGCCGCACCGGATGCGCTCCGGGAGTGTGGAGGGGCTGGACGTGGCCGTGTTCGATGCCGAAGGCCTGTCCGGCCCGAGGGTGGGGGAGGCGCCGCCCTCGGTGGACAGGTTGGCACAAGCCGGAAGGAAGGCCAGGAACAGGAGAAGCACGATCACGGCGGGGATTGTGGGTTTACGCACGGCGGCCTCCCTGCGTAAAAAATGACTCGAAAAACGGCTTGGCGATATCAAACCCGCCTTGAACTCCGATGTACCAGGTAAGAAGATCGCCGAGTTTCTGGATTTGTAAATCGTTCAGTCCGACGTTGAAAAAACGCAGGATTACGGAATTTCCCACAATGACGAGCGCACCCAAGGCGGTCACACACAACTTTTTGCTGAGACGAATGCCACTGATGGTCAGAACCCCAGGCGCTTGTACAGGGCTTCCCACCGTCTGGACCACCGCAGGGCTCTCGGCTGGCTCATCCCGCAGTCCATCAGTCGGCAGTACAGGTGTACTGGGTTGATCTTGTGTCGCATCCCCTCCAGGAACTGGCTGGCCAAGGACAGAAGCCTCTTGCCCATGGGGAATCTCCTGCAAATACTTGATGAGGCTATTGGTGCGATTCATCCACCCGTCGATGAATTTGGAGAACTTTGGAGTCTCCGACACCAGACGCTTGTAGAACGCCTGCCGCTCTTGAATGACCCGCAACGCAAGGAGCTCGTCATTGAGGCCGGAATCAGCAATGCGGGACCGTGTCTTTGGCCCAAGCCGGCCGTCCTCGTCGATTTTTGGACCGTCGAAGGCGTTGCAGGCCGCCTGCAAGCATCGCACGGCACGGCCGCGGCCGCAGTTGACCGAAGCATCATAGTGGGCAATGGCGAGCAGCGGGGGGAAGGAATCCAGATCCTGGCAGGTCCAAAATTCCTGGCGCAGGATCAGGGCCGCACCCGCGGGGGTGAGGCATCGGATATCGTCGGCATCGATGTCGCCATCGCCGTCCACGTCGTGTCCGAGCGACCGCAAAAAACGCAATGAGACGCCGTAGTTCGTGATGCCACCCGGATCGGCCGCATCGTCGGAGAGACCACCTTCCCAGCGCATCCGGAACTTGTCGGCCTGCTCGAAACTCATGACTTCCACCTCGTCAGCGATAAAATTATTTTCGCCAGGTCTTACCCGGCCTTAGCCGTAGTGAAACCATATGGCGGCTCGGGAAACCCTGCCGAACGTCGAGATTTTTCGGCCTGTTTAGCCTCTTCCAGGGCAAGGGCGTCCCGCGCCGTTTGCTTGGTCAAAGCGTCCCAAAAACGTCGAAGAGGCTCGGGGAGGTTGAGGTCGTCAGCGGAGGAATACTGGAGCGGGATGAACTCCCGGCAGTGGCAGAATGGGCATTCCCAAGGCTTGTCAGCCGGGACGTTGAATCGACTGGTGGTGGCGCAGGCGCGACAAAGACGAATCGAGGTTGGATTCGAAAAAATCAGGGTGCCGTCTTCGAGGATGGGTTTTGGTTCGCGCTCCATGTCTCCAGCATGGAGGAATTTTTGGTCAAAGACTTGTGGGGTTATGTCCTGTGTGCGAAATTAGTTGCCAATGATGCGCTGTACATGCCTCACGGAGAGACCGAATCGTTTGGCGATGGATTCATGGTCGATTCCATCTGAAGTAAGTCTGCGAATTTCTTGGTTTCTATTTATGATGGCCGTTTTGCTCCCATTGGGGATCATTTGTGATCCTCCCCCCCAATTGGCAATGATGGCGTCAACAGCTGCTGTAGCCAGTTCTGGTCCGATACGCTCAGCTATTGCTGCGTGCAGGTCATGTTGCCGCATTTTATCCTTCCCTGCCCGGTCCAGCGTCGGCCGGGCCTCTTAAAGTTCTTCTGGGGATTATTCAGCTTTTTTCCGCCTCTCCCACAGCCGCATTTCCTTCATCTTCTTGCGCCGTTCGCGTTGCAGGCCCTTGGCGCACAGGGGCGCGCCCTTCTTGTAGCCGTATTTCTCGCGGTACTCGTCGGGCGTGAGGCCGTGCGCCGTGAGATGCTTCTTGGTGAGCACCTTAAAAGTCTTTCCGCACTCGAGGCAGGTGATGGAGCGATCCTTGATTGCCTTGGCCGGGTCGACAGCGGGGGAATCGCTTCCGCCCTCGCTGTAGCTAACCTGGGAGGCATCTGCGGCCACTTGGATGCCGGCCGCCACATTTTTGAGCATCGAAATGACTTCCTCGTCGGTCATATTGCGGACCGAGGCTTGGGCCTTCACGATTTCCAAGGCTGCTTTCAGAGAGTCTTCCATGGAGTCCTCCATGTTTTTAAAATTATTGAAGTGGTTGTATTTCTACAGAAACGTAACCGCCTTTGACGATGTCGCCCCAGTACACGTGTTTGGCTCGTATCTGCGAATCGTCTCCCCACACACCTGCATGGGTCAAGGCGTCGAACAGAGCCTTGCCCGCGAAGTTGTCTTCATCCCTCCGGCGTTTGTCCGGAGGATACAGCGTGACGCTGACCTCCAGCTGTCCATGGAGAGGGATAGAAGAGAGCTTTGCCCCAAGCACAAGAGAACGAACAGCTAGACGATACGTCGTCGATTTGTTGGACAAGTGCATGTGACTTCGTGACCGACGCCACGTTTTATTCGTGCTTGGCGGCCAGGGGAGGTTCAGGCGGATCATTCGTCTTCCCACCCGGGATATGGCTTGGGTTCACCGAGGGTTTCCCATTCTCGCCACGCCAAAAGGAACGCATGCGCAGCGTCCAAGATATTTTTGTGCCACTGGCTCTCGGGACGGTTGCAGCAATACCATTGGAAAAATTTTTCGGCCTGGCCGGTCTGTCCGATTTCGTGCACGACCTGCCAATTCCAGCCACGGGCAAACGAGCACCGAAACCCGACGGCCATGGAGAGCAAGTCGAGAATTTTTTCTGCCTGGTCCTCAGCCTGCTTGGGATATGCGTTTTTGTATTTCAATTTCATACCTCAAAAGTTCGCTTTTCTTTTCCCATTCCCAAAAATCACCCCCGCCTGGCCCCCCCCTAAAGAGCATAAGAATGCTCTTATAGGGGGGCCATCGCCCGGTAACCGCTAGCCCGCATAAAACCTGGATTTTGGCGACCGTTCCCGGCGTTCCCAAAATGCAAGTCGGTGCCGCTGGGAACGCTTTTCGTGCTACGATTCAGATACATTTTCAAACTCCCCGAGCTCAAGGATGCCGACACCAAGGGCAAATGGACCACCGGGCACGTCGAGCCACTGCTCAACCGATCCACCCTTGGCCGGGCGGTATTTGTCGATTCGCTTCGCGTCGAGCAAACGTCTCCCGAGGCGGTCGAGGGCGTTCTTCCCGAGTTCGCGGAGGCTCTTGGGTAGCCGTTCACGTTTTTCAAAGAGGCCCTGCTTCCCGGTATGTTGGAACGGATGGCCTTGAGCGGCGGCGCTGGCAATGGCTTCCGCCAGAAGATCCATGAGGCGCTCTTCTTCGAGGCGCTTGATGCGTTGGGCTTCACCGTCCATTCCCACGAGAAGTCCGACATTATTTTTGATGAAGACTTTTTCTTCTGCGTCACAGGGGAAGTTAGCCTTGGGCAAACCACCACGAACAACACATCCCCGGGAATACTCTATCCCCATGTGTTTGCAGAGTGTTTTAGATTTTTGTTCATCTTCGGGCCAGAGGACATAGGCTCCGCGGCCGTGATCGACGAATCCGGCGCTGCCCGCGATGGCGTTTCTGGCATCGTCGAGATTCTTGATCTTGTCGCGAAGCTTGTTCATGTGATGAACGCCGAGCACCAGAGCCCCGCATTGCTTTGCAAGGCAAGTAAAGGTGCCCATGACGAAAGCACCCACGTTGCGGTCATTGAGATCAGCCAGGACAAAGCAAGAGATGGGGTCGATAACGACGAAGACGGGCCTGATTGCCTTTATCTGCTCGGCTATCTCCTCCCAAAATGCAGTTGTTCGGAGAGACCCTCTTTCGGACGTAAAGAGTGCCGCCGGTTTATCGAGATCCGGTAAGCAGATCACGTACAAGTTCTCCGGGAATTCTCCGCCAAGGCTTTCCATTCGGCGATGGACTTCGTCCTTGTCGTCCTCGGCCACCAGCATGACCACTGGACCGTGGGCCATGAGTTGATGACCGAAGAAGAGCGATGAGGGATTGAAGTCGATACCCGGTTGCGGCCCACGAGCTACATGCATAGCCAGGTTGAGGGTCAGTATCCCTTTGCCCGTGCCGCCTGGAGCGGCGAGGATCATGGCCGATTCCAGCGGAAGGACGTCTTGGACGAGCCATTGCCGGACCGGGGCTTTTTGCCCCGACAGTCTGGCCATGCTCCAGTCACGGATTCTGACGCCATACCCCTTGGCCTGTGTCCGGACCGCATCCGGCCCTTCCAGGGCGTATAAGTCGTTAAAATCCTTTGGGTGACTGGAGAGATCATGGAATTCCGGCCAGACCACGGACGCACCGACGGTGCTGGCGGCTTTCCGCGCTGCTTCTATCCCGACGTTTTTGGGGACACCATTGACCTGTGTCCATCGGTCGTTGTCGGCGGCGAAGATGATTTTCGCTGCGGGGAACACCTCCTTTGCGACCATACCGGCCGGCTCGAGATTTTTGGCGTTGAAGGCGATAACGACGGTTTCGCCGGTTGCCATGTGGAGGCTGGCCCCGGTCGCGTAGCCCTCGCACACGTACACCGTCCTGGACGCATCAGGCGACGATGACGTGATGACGTGGATAAGACCCGGGTTGGCCTGGCCAGACAGGAACCGCTTCTCACCGTCAGGCATGATACGCTGCACCCCGCGCACTTCGCCGCGGCTATTGTACATGGGGATGAGCAGCTCACCGCGTTGATCGACACGGACACCGAAGGCCGCGACCCCTTTCCTCGCAAGGTAGGGGTGTTCCGTGGCCTCGGCGGCCGCCTCGAAAATTTTTGCCGCCCGGGTCGCCGCTGAATTGGCCAAGCGCTTCCGCTCGGCCTCGGCCTCTTCCCGGGCCCGGCGATAGAAATCGTTGACGGCCGCGATCTCTTCGCGGCTCATCTCGTAGTTGGCCTTGGAACACCACCTCTCGGATATCTCGTGCTTCCAAGAACCAAATGCTCCGGCTGGGGTCCCGTCCGGGTGGAACTTGTACCAGCCGGATTTCTTTCCCCGCGCTTCATCGGGAAGATCAAACCGGTGCAGGGCCCCGTCAGGCACGATCTCCGGCCGTCCCAGCCCGGTGGCGGCCATGGCATCCCGGAACGCCTCGACAGCGGCACTCACGGGCTGCGGGCGCGCCTGCTGTGGCAACGGATCGTCCTGACGCGCGTACTGGTTCAGGTCGATGACGCGCCGGCGTGGTTGGCCCATCCGGGATGTCTCCGTGTCGTCGGTCATTCGGCAACCCCAAAATGAGCGGCCATGATGGCGCAGCCGATCTCGTAGGCTACATAGGGCACCACCGCATCGCCGAATCCGCTTATTTGAGCCACCCGTTCGGGAACCCCATGAGCCAGCAAACGAACTCCGGGCTTAACCCGGCGGGCTTTGCCGTCCGCTCCGGTGAGCCACTCGGCGTCGCCCCATGCGCCACCTGGTTGACGAGTTGTTGCCCCCTGGCTCTGTCCGTATTTCGTCTCTCCTGGCTCTCCTGGCTGTTTGGGTAGCGGTAGTCCCTGGCGGTTGGGGTCGCCCACAGTGCCGCTGATTGATATGGCGGACGACGAAGGTCCGTCCCCGCAAACATCGCTTGAACCATGTCTCCCTCGGTCATCATTGATGCAGTCGGTGTGGGCCAGAATGAACACACGGTCTCGGCGGTGCGGGGCATCGACGGCGCAAGCCGGAATAATGACCGGCCAGACGGCGTAGCCGAGGCCTTCCAGGCCAGAAAGCACTCCGTCGAGCCCCAACGTGACGAACCCAACAGGGTTCTCAAACAATCCCCAAGTGGGCCTGAGGGCAGCCATGAGCCGCACAGCTTCCGGCCAGAGCCAGCGGTCATCCTCCGGGCCTTTTCGCTTCCCGGAGAGACTGGCCGGTTGGCAGGGGATGCCGCCGCAAACAAGGTCAACTGGGTTGAGGCTGGCATAGCCTTCGGCATCAAGCCGGCGCATGTCGTCATACTGCCTGGCCTCCGGGAAATTGTGGCGAGCCCAGGCGCGCCGTTTGGAGTTTCTTTCAATGAGCCAAACCGTGGCCATACCGGCCCAGGCTAAGCCCAGGTCCAGCCCGCCAATACCGAAACAGGCGGAGCCTACTCGCAGAGGCGGAAAGTTGCTCATGCCCAACACCTCTCCGCCCAATCGCAGTATTTGCACTCGAATCGGGACGGATCGGCCAGCCCGCGCGGCAGCATCTCGCCCATATCGCAGGCGTTGAGGATGCGCTGCGCCCGGTCCTGCAACGCCTGATGCGCCTGGGCCTCGTAGGCCACGAGCTCGTGATGGAGCTCCATGGTGTCGGCGTTCAAGGCAGTGAATAGGCCCTGGGGCAACCGCATCTCGCCCATGTAAAGCTGCATCTGGCCGAAATAACGGGGATGGGCGACGCGGAGCTTGTCGCGCTTGCACTTGGACCAGGACTTGTTGTTGAGGCACTTGCATTCCCAGGCCGCCGGCAGCGGGATGAGCGCCGGCCCCTCGCCGCGCCACATGACCAGCACGCCATCGGCGTGCCCCTTCACCCGGCCGTCCATGGTCTCGAACGCCCATTGCTCCCCCGTGTCCGGATCGTGCTCGAGCAAGACGAAACCGGAACGCTTGAGGAGCGCGATCGCGTAGTCCTCGGCCCACCGACCTCGGTCGAAGCAGCGCAGCACGCGCGGCGGGAAGCCTTTGCCTAGGTCCGGCGCCACCTGCAGGTGCCGGTACTGGATGGCCCGCTCGCAGGCGTCACCGAGGATGGAGGCCCCGAGGTAGTCCCGGGGTGTCTCGGCGTCCCGGGCCGCCGCCATGACGGCATCGATGCGGTCGTTGATGCGGTCGCCCAGGGCGGAGGTGGAGTTGAGGTCGATCATGCCCCCGCCTCCATGGTCTCCACCGCCAGCGCTGCGACCACCGGAGCCATCCACACGGGCGTGGAGCTCATCGAAAACGTCTCCCGATCCATGCCAGCGAGGTCCACGAGGCAGTCCGCCCGACCGCCCAAAATGGAGGGGCTTGTCAACCGGTCCGATCCGAAATACAGACTTTTGGATAACCTTTTTGCAAGGTGGCGTTTATGAGCCGGTTGGAAGTTATTCTTATTGTTGCAATTATCGTTATAATCGCGGGATTTAGTGGAAGATTTTTCTGGAAAAGACATGCAGAAAGACAACGAGTGGAATCTATTCGTATTCTTACCAAGCTCAAAGATGCATCCATAAGGACCAACAATGTAATTGATGCATGCAATAAAATCATGAATGAACTTCGTGAAGCACCAGAGAGGCTGCGTGAATTGAATAAAAATATGATGACGGGAAAAATGGATCAGCAAATTTATGAAATTAAAAAAATAGGTAACGATCATGATTATCTCATGAAAGAATCTAAGCGTGTTTGTGTCGCAGACGTAATGGCCAATAAGCCCGTTGCCGAACAGGCCCTGAAGCTCGTGCAAGAAGGCAGGCTTGAGGATGCCGAACACCTCATCGACAGCATGGTTGTCCATATGCCCGAAGGATTTTGACACCACCATTCCCCGCCTAGGCCCTTCCAGACTGATTCTGTCATTCAAAATGGGGTAGAGCATCTACGCAGCTCCCTGCAAAAGTTGCCCGTCGGGGAAGGTTTGATCCAACCAATCTTGGAAACGTGTCTGGTAACCAGGACTCATCTCCAGTTCGTGCATCGTTCGAAATCCAGAAATCACGCGGAACTGACGCCACTGTTCGTTGATCCAAAGGATAAAACGCCAGGGCTCGCGGTTTGACCACAAATGGGGCGCGGCGTCATCGAGTCCCATGGAGCGCAACCAGGCTCGCCAATACGGTTGATACGGCGGCGTCATGTAAGAATTGTCTGTCACGCTGCAACCTCTCCGTTTCTTACCCTCATCACGCGTTCAATTCCTCCCCCATCCCGCGCGACTACGAATCCCGCCTTCCTGATGATGTTGACACGACGTCCCGGCGAGAGAGCTGGTGCGCCGATACGCTGCATGACCTTGTAAAACTGATACGTTGAACAGGGGAGGCCCACCTTCGTTGCTGCCTGTCGGGCGCATTCGATGGCGGCCAAGGCTGCCTTCTCCGGTGGCGTCCATGGGCAGGAGATGCGTGCCCTGAGCCGAGCCGCGATATGCCGATTGAAGTTGTCGCGGCTGTTGCCGGCGATCAACGCTACGGGCACCGGGCAGCGCAGGCACACGAGATACGGCAGCAGGCAGGAGATTCGGTCCAGGCATTGGTTCCGGTTGGTTTCGCCGCGTCCGTGGGGGCAGGTGATGCTTTGGTTCACAATCAATCCCTATAAGCGCTTGATTTTTCGTTCTTTGATAGTCAGAAATTGTATTTGATTATTCAGGGTCCTTATCGAACATAGATATCAATTCAGGATGGTCTTCAAAGTGTTGCAGTGCGTAATTGAGTGCTGCCCTGACTATCTTTGATCGACTTTCGCCAGTGACGTTGCTGAGCTTGATGACTCTGTCGATGACAAAAGGGAGTAGGGCAAAGCTGACAGATACATATTTTACAACGCCCCGTGTTTTTTTACGAAATGCAACAAGCATATGCTCATTAAGAGCGTTGTAGTCACTGTCTGACAATTCATCGATATTAAAATTTGAGAATTGATTTTTATTTTTTGTGCCGAATAGATTTTTTAACCAACCCATGACAGCCTCCTGAGGTAAATATGGACGAGATTCACATCGTACAATTTGATGAACTGATTGCCGACAACGGACGCGAAGTATTTTTACAGGCCAAAACTCCAAAAGGCTTTGTTAGCCTGCGTTTCTCCGTATCGGCGATACCATCACTGAAAAATGTGCTCGTCAATCTTCGCCGCGTCGAAACGCAGCAGGAGGCGTCTTCATGACGCGAGGGATCGTCGTTTCGGAATTTTTGGAGCCCGTATTTGATGAAAATCAAGGGCTGGTGCTGTTGCGATATGTCACCGAAACGGGAGAGAGGTCCTGCCTCGGGGTAGAGGCCACATCGTTGCCCTCGCTGCAGCAGGCCATTCGGGCGTTGCCTTGGTCGCAATGCGAGGTCCCCGCCACCTATGGCAATGCCTGACCACGTGCTGCATATGCATGCCGTCGTGCGACGACGCGCAAGGTGTAGGGCCGGGGCCAGACGATCCAAGCGACGGGACCGGGCGGGAAGAGGGGGCAGGGGGAGCGCCCACATCACACAGCGGATATTGGCCTGATCGTTATTTGTATTCCATGATACAATCATTATATCGAGTCCTTTATTTTTATCATCCCTCTCGGTATTGAATCGGCGCGACCCAAACCCAAACTGAGAGGAGAGACGAAATGGATTTGCCAAGCTGGATTACGGCGTTTTCCACTGTTGTCATTGCCATTTTTGCCTACACGACATGGAGGCAAACCAAACAGATGCAGATTGAAAGCGAAAAATGGCAAGCCGAAGTAAAAGAGGTCATGATACGCATGACATCTGCCATTATCGTTTTGGCGGGGAAGTGTGATGTTGGGATTGGCATGCATTGCCTCAAGGATGCTCGAAGACAGTACGAAGACATGGAACGAGATCAGTCTTTGCCAGGGCATCGAGGACCAAAAGAATAACAAGCGCGAGGCACATGCATCCCATGCCAAACATAACGAAACCCATGGCAATGCCTTCGATGTCGAAACGTTTTTTCGGTGCGCGCTTGGGCAAAACAACGGTGTCTGGGTGCTTATTTTCGGCCGCGAGCCTTGCCGCTTTCCGCTCGGCATTGCGCCGCTTCTGCAAGCCGTAAAAGGTATCCCTGGTGCGCGGGCAGACGATCCCGTGTTGCCAGCGCCAGCGGGCGGCCGGGACACGGGCGTACCAGGGGAGGCGCCGAGGAGGGCGATACCGTGACATTCGGTTACTCCTTGGAATGCATGCCAACATAGAAACCGGCGTAAAAAATAATCGCGCCCATGATTGACCCGATGAAAAAAGATAATGATTCCATTACAGCACTCCTTGGGGAAACAGCATCACGCGGCCTCGTCGGGGTGGGGCTGGGTGGGCGCTGACGGGAGGGGGTGGCCGGATTCGTCATCGCCAAGTAGGCATTTCTCGATCTTGTCCCACGTGGACATCCGGCAATCCGCACCGTTCTTTATTTTGGACAGAGTGACAAAATGCACGCCAGAGCGCGCTTGAAGCTGCTGAAGAGTCTCTCCGGTGACGTCCAAGTGGTGGCGCAATCGTTCGTTCCTGTTCATGAGGTCATGTTTAGCCTTTTCTCTAAATCTTGGCAATAAATTTAAACTAAACAGGGAGTGACTTTGCTTAGCGGGAGAGCTAAATGGTCACGATGAAGTACCCGGAAGCATTGAAGGCGCTGAAATCCCTCTACGGGGTAGGGAAAACGTATAAATCAGCCAATCAACTGGCTGATTCACTGAAGTTGACAGCCAGTGAAAAAACTAAATTTTATAGTACGCTAGGTGAAAAAAGCGTCCCAAAAACGGATACATTTTTAGCTTGGCTTCATGGCGTGGGGGCAAAAATAATTTTCCCGGGCGGGAAGGATGATCTTTTAGAATATGCCTTTATTCCCCGCGCCCTGGCCAAGCCGGCGGCCGGTGGCGGCAGCCTGGAGACGAGCGGTGAGACCGAGGGGTGCCTTGCCTTCCGCCGGGAATGGATCAGGCATAAGACCTCCACAAGCCCTGAACGGTTGCGGGTGATGACCGTGGCCGGGGATTCCATGAGTCCCACCATTGAGGACGGGGATATTGTTCTGGTGGATGAGGGCTGCCAAGGGGAAGAGTTACAGGACGGACGCGTTTATGTCATCCGAAAGGGTGAGGAAATATATGTAAAACGCTACCGTAAAGGGGTTGGTTGCCTACTGTTCCGGGGTGACAATCGTGATAGAGCGTATCTTGATGTTGAAGTAAAGGAAGGCGATGAAGATGGGTTTAAGGTGATAGGTCGTGTATTATGGGCTGGGAAAGAGCTTTAATCTTTTTTCGGTGCGTGTAATTTTTTGGGCACGGCTGACAAATATTGTTGAATAAAATTGAAAATTTTACAGCATATTGCTGGTTAGGTGCATATTCATATGCCAGAGCATCCTTGTAAGTGTTGTGAATGTAAATCTGCTGATCTTCGGAAAAAACTGAAGATATCTAACTATGAAACATATCATGATATTATACTTATTTATTGTACTGCTGCTGTCGATTTCGCTAAGATAGCAATAAATTCAATTCTCATTTTGAACGGAGCGGCTGGGGTAGCTGTTTTGTATAACTTAAAAAGTTTTGGAGAAAATGGTTTTGAACTGTTACGATCCTATGCTTTAGGTGCCTTGTTGGCGATTGTGTGCGCTGGGATGTCGTTTGTAACACAAATTATTGAAGCTACTGTTTATATGCAAAATCCAGCTGTGTTAGATGGTCATTTAAAAAACATTGATTTTGTAAGCAGGCATATTTTTTCATTGCGGTATTTGAAGCGTGTAATGAAAAAAAAGAGTAGCAAAAAAAAGAGATCATTTAAATTAGGAATTGTTTTGATGAGTATTGTTTGTATAATATGGGTATGGTCTGTCGTATGTTTTTATTCGGCCACTTATTCTACTTTTGCCTTTCTTGAAAAACAGGGAAATGGCCAGAGTATGAAAAGTCAATCGCCCACAGGAAAACCTATGGTTTGCCCATGATTATTTACATTTTGTTGGATAACGGGCTGCTGTGACTGTATATGGAGAAATGACTCCGAGAGCGCATGGTTATATCCAAAGAAACAAAGGAGTTATTCATGAAAGAAGACCAAAAGGGCGCACCCCAGCAGATCCAACTTGGCTTATTTCATGTCGAAAAACAAGTCGAATATGACGGTGTGGAAATGGGGGTGCTTGAGAATGGAATCCCATATCTCACAGAAAGCGGGCTGGCGAGGATGTGTGGAATCCATAGAAAAATGCTATACCAAATAGCGTTAAATTGGGAAGATGAGAAGTTAAGGCCAAGAGAAGCTCAGATAGCGGAACTTCTAAAAGATTCTGTGTACACAGAAAAAAGTTTATTTTTAAGATCTGAATTGAATGGTTCTGAAATAAAAGCTTATACAGAGCCAGTTTGTCTTGCAATATTAGAATACTATGCCTTCTTGGCTCCAGACAAGCGGCCGGAAGCTATCAATGCTTTTCGTGCTCTAGCCAGAGTAACATTTAGGAGTTTTATTTATAGGGCCGTTGGATACAGCCCTGAACAGAGAGCTTTAGATAGCTGGAAACATTTTCATGATAGAATCGATTTATTACATTCTTCTGTTCCAGTGGGATATTTCGGGGTGTTTAATGAAGCTGCAATAATTATTGTGCCTATGATAAGAGCAAATATTTTTATTAGTGACAAAGTCGTGCCAGATATATCTATAGGCAGGGCATGGAGTGACTACTGGGAATCTATTGACGGCGATTCTAACTATGGGAAAAGAATACGGTATGATCATGAATACCCGGATTATTATCCGCAAGCAAAAAGCAACCCACAACATCCATTTGCTTACCCAAGTGCCGCCCTTGGAATATTTAGAGATTGGCTAATGCAGCATTATGTAATAAATAATTTTCCAAAGTATTTATTGAGTCAAGCCAAGCAGGGAAAACTCCCCCGTTTGGTGGCACAGCAAGCAATTGAAACTTTTGCAGTTAAAGCTATCGACGGGATTAATTCAGCTCAACAGGCCAAACGCGCCATGCCTATCGAAAAATAAAAAACATAATCTTCCTCCCGCCCCCCCGGCGGGGCTTTTGTTTCCCCACCCTGCTTGGCTTTTGCCTGGCGGGGCTTTTTTTTGGTCTTTTATTTAGTGTAAACAGAAATCTTGTTGACCATATTTATTGTTTACGCTAAATTCTCCTCAACAACGCCACCCACGAACCCAACCGCACCGCGGCCAGATGGCCCGGGGCCAAGGATGAAGGGGAAGAATGGCGGGCCGGAACCAAACCGGACGCGACCAGACGGACCAATCAGCAAGGCGTTTCGGGCCGTAGGCCGACTGAACGTCACGCGATGGGCGGACCAGGAAACGAACGGGGCGGGGAAGGCTGGAATCAACAGTTCTTTGAATGTCGAGCTTGGAGAGGATGGCTGCGGCGTGGATGGACACGCGGCCCGAACACAGCAGGCGACAAGCCCCGGTGGATACCCTGACAAGCCGTCAGGTCCTGCAAGACCGGAGCCGGTATCAAGCCCGGCCAGCCATCCTCTCCAAGCTCGAAACTCGGGCTCTCGCCCCAGGCCCTGCCAGCCTGGCGCGCCCTCCATAACGGTTCCGGGTAGGGGCGGGGACTGACCCATCCCGCCCCGCCTGGGGAGAGGGCCCGAGAGGTGTCCATATGATTTCGGGGCGTGGCGCAGCCTGGTAGCGCGCCGGCTTTGGGAGCCGGATGCCGGAGGTTCAAGTCCTCCCGCCCCGACCAATCTCCTGACGTGTCTCCCACGTCCAACCTCAACCGGGCTGCCGTCATTCCCCATGGCTGGCAGACCGCAGAACCCACCGAGCGCATTGTGCGCCGTGATCCATAAACGCCCGGGTAAGCCCATTTTCTAGGGTGTAGGGCAGCCCGGACAAACTCCAGGAGGGCAGTTGCTCATCCTGATTGTGAACTGGCTCCCGGCAGTCATCGGGAGGGTCAGGACAACCCCTGGCCGACATCGCGGGAGGTGGATCGACTGCATCCCCGCACAAGTCCAGATCGCACAAAGGCGGTCACAGACAACCCCGGCCTAGCCGGGCAGGCGAAAGTGGGGTCGGTAGAGAGCCGGCCCCATCGCCGAAGGAGATGATCATGGACTTCGAAGCTGCGATGGCCCGCATCCACACGATCACCGGGACCCGGACTCAAGTCGAACTGGCCAAGGTCTTGGGCATTCGCCAGTCCAGCATTTCCGACGCCAAGCGCCGGCAAAGCATTCCCGATTCCTGGCTCCAGACCATCATCTGGAAATTCGACGGAAACCCGCGCTGGGTGCTGGGCGAATCCGAGCGCCCCTACATCTGCGAGGATACCAGCCGCGATCTGGCCAACCCGGCACCCATGGTCACGGCGCCTCCGATCGAACCGGAGCCTACTCTTTCCGACATTCTGGCCGTGGCCCGGGAGAAGGCGGGGCCTGGGTACGAGTTCGTGATGGTGCCTTGCGGAACCGGCATCAGCATGGATCTGCCTCAATCCGTCAACGCCCTGGATGACATCGAGTCTGCGCAGCCTCCGGTTCTGGCCCTGCCCGACCGGGAAGCTGCGTAGGGGGCCGCCATGGCAGCAACAGGCATCATGCGCAAACGCGCCCGGCGCCGGGCCAACCGACAGCGCCGCCGGCGCGCCAAGCGGCGGGGGTGAGACCATGGATCAGACCATCAACCGGCTCACCAAATGGGGGTTGCTCGCAGGATTGGTTCTCGTTGCTTGGATGCTGATCGAGGCCATCCAGCGGCCGGGACCGGAGCCGCGGCAAACGGAAGTCGTCGTCGAAACCTGTGACCATGGGATTTGCGAGGTGAAGCCATGAATACGAATTCACGCCTGCAAGCGGCCATGGACGCGATCGTTGGCCCCGTGGCCAACACGGGACTCCCGGGCATTAATCGCAACATGGTGTTCCTGGGGGATATCCGGCGGTCCTTGAACGAGCCGGTGACGACGCCGTTGGGGGCTTTGCCGGAGATCGCACGGGTCAAGCAACAAGCCCTGGCCAAAATTTACGAGATCGCAACCGATCCGCGCGTCCTCGATCTGGCCCTGGCGGGCCTGTACGGGTGCCTGCCCAAGGAGGCGGCATGAGCGTCTCCGGCCTCATGAGTCCTTATCACTTGGCTTTCAACACCCTGGATGATGTCACCCAACGTCGCCTGTTTGCCGAGCTGGGCGAGCGCGGGGATCACGCCACCATCCGCCAACTCAACCAGGCGGCCCTGGTGGAGATTCGTGCCCGCATGCTGCTGCGGCAGATCAAGAAACAAGCCCAATAACCTCAACCAACGGAGAAATATCATGACGGCCCAAGCAAGAGTTCTTCAGATGCAAGAACCGGAAGCCGTTGCCCTCATTCGCGAAGGTGCGGCCCTCAAAGCCGAGATCGACGAGAAGTCGGAGCGCCTTCGGGAAATCCATGTCCGTCTGCTCGGAATCGCCAAGTTCGCCCCGGGCAAGAAGACGGCCACCGTCGAAGGCGCCGGCCTCAAGGCCAAGATCCAGAAGAAGGAATACGTGAAGTTCGACCAGGAAAAGCTGGCCCTCGCCCGGCTTGAGATGGGCGATCCATCGTTCACCAAGGTCTTCGGGTGGGCCTTCAAGCCGCGCACGGCCAAGGATCTGGACGCCTTCCTGGCTTACGGCGAGACCGATCATGTCCGCCTGGTCCGCGCCGCCATGACCATCACCTCGGGCGCGCCGCAAGTCACGTACGAGCCGGTGGAGGGGTAGCCATGTCCTTCGACCTCTCCAATGTCATTTCGGCCGCGTCCGAGTTCAAGCCCCAACGCTCCCTTGTCTACGGGGTTCCTGGAATCGGGAAAACCGTCTTTGGATGCACCTTCGAGAAGCCTATCCTGCTGCGCGTCGAGGATGGAGCCGCAGCCATTGATGTGGCCACCTTCCCCAAGCTCATCGAGAATTATGCCGAGCTAATGGAAGCCCTGTCCGCGCTGCATGGCCAGGAGCATGACTTCAAGACGCTGGTCCTGGACTCCCTGGACTGGCTTGAGCCAATCGTCTGGGCCCAAACCGTGACTCGGCTCAACGCGGATCGGGACCGCCCCCTCGAATCCATCGAAGGCGTTGGCTACGGCAAGGGCTACGTTGAAGCGGAGCAGGAGTGGCGCAACGTCCTGGGCTGGCTGGACGCGCTGCGCCTCAACCGCGGGATGGCCATCGTCCTCATCGCTCACGCCGAGATCAAGCGTCATGAGCCCCCGGACGGGGATCCTTTCGACCGCTACCAGATCAAGCTGCACAAGCGCGCCTGGGCCCTTTGGCAGGAATGGGCCGACATGGTGCTGTTCGCCAACTATCGCAAGCGGACCATCAAGACCAAGGACGGCGGCAAGTCCGGGCAAGACAAGTTCCGGGCCGAGGGCGCCGGGGAACGCTGTCTCTACACGGATGAGCGTCCGGCCTACGTCGCCAAGAACCACTGGAGCCTGCCTCACGAAATTTTCGTCGGTCAGGACAAGACGTGGCGGCCCTTTCATGAGGCCCTGAACCAGGCCACTGGCGGCAAGTATGCCCTGCCGTCCACCCTCAACAGCAAGGAGGCCGCATAATGGCCATTGATTTCAACCAATCCGAGGAACAGCGCGAATCCCTGGGCGCGATCCCGGCCGGTTCCATGGTCAAGGTGCGCATGACGATCCGCCAGCCCGAGGCCGGGTTCGTCGGGTCCGATCCGATGCTCAAGCTCTCCAAAAAAGCCGACTGCGAAATGCTCGACTGCGAGTTCGAGGTCATTGCCGGCCAGTTCGCCACGCGGAAGATCTGGAACAACTACATCGTGGGCGGGGCTTCGGCCGGACACGCCAAGGCCGCGGCGATCTCCATGCGCACCATGCGCGCCATCGTCGAGGCCATGCGCGGCATCAGCCCCAAGGACGCGAGTCCGGCCGCGACGCAGGCCCGTGTCATCACCCAATGGGGCGACCTGCAGGGCGCGGAATTCGGCGTCGTCGTCGGTATCGATCAGCCCAAGCCCGGCGACCGCTACGTCAACAACACCATCAAGCGGATCGTCACAGCCGACGACGAACAATATGGGCACATCATGGCCGGCGGCGAGATCCTCACCGACGCGCCGATCCCCGAGATTCCCCTGACGACGCAAAGCGCGGCGCCACGATGGGCTGCGCCCAAGGCTGAGCCGGCCGCCCCTGCGCAGGGAACGCTGCCCACGGCTTCCGCTGCGCCGAAGCAGGCCTGGCAGGCTCCGAAGACCGCCGCTCCGACGGCTCCAACCGGCGCACCGGCCACTGCCGCCGGCACGCCGCCCCCGACCAACGGCGGGATGCCGAAATGGGGTGCGCCGACCGGCGGACAGATGCCGCCTCCGACGTTTCCGTCCCAGGCTTCCGGCATGGACGATGTCCCCTTCTAAGCCATGATCCCGAGACATATTTGTTTCCGGGCACTCTCCGGCCGGGCACGACGTGGCAAGGCAATGCATTCAGTTGCAATCCAAGGCGTCGAAACAGGGCTTCGGCCCTGTCCCGAAGAGTGACCACCTTCGGCTGATGAGACAGGTCAAAATGGTTCAATGGCCGCTCCCATGCGGTGTACGGCGGAGCAAAGCTGTGCCGAGCTGTCCCTAGACTGGCCAAGCATAGCAATGCATCGCACAGCATTGTCAGCCGGAGCACTGCACCGCAAGGCGAACCTTTAAGGAGAAATTGATATGATGATTTGTGTAACGATTCAAGGAACAACGCCGTTGCTTTGCAACAAGTTCACCGATGAAGCGGCCATGGCTGCTTCCAATGGAACCCGCGTGGCCACCATCGGCGACAAGGGGACTCCCCGCGAGCAGGCCGAAAAGAAACTCTACCTGGACGCCGATGACAACCCGATGATCCCGCAGCCGAACCTTTTTCGGTGCCTCATCGACGCGGGGACCTTCTTCAAGGCCGGGAAGTCCAAAGTCACCACACAGAAGTCCAGCCTCATCCCGGCCTGCGTCGAAATTGAAGGTGTCGAGATTCCTCTTTCCAGCCGCGAGGGCTGGGACGTGGACACCCGGGCCGTTCGCATCCCCTCGACCGGCGGCCGCATCCTCGCGCACCGGCCGTCTTTCAACGACTGGGAGCTTTCCTTTTCCGTCGAACTCGACACCACCATCATGTCCCCGAAGCTTTTTCGCGAGCTCGTGGACGCCGCCGGCAAGCGCATCGGCCTGGGAGACTTTCGGCCCGCCTGCAAGGGGCCTTTCGGGAAATTCGTCGTGACGCGTTGGGAAGAGGTTGAGGCCAGGAAGGCTGCGTAGCTCCGCCAACTCAGGCCTACCTGGGTAAAGCACAGCGAGGCGTGGCATCCAACGGCATGGCCGGGCGAAGCCTGGCTTACAAAAGCAATGCAAGGTTCTCTATGATACTCAGACCATATCAATCGCGAGTTGTTGACCGTGCCATAAAGGCTCTTAAGGAGCATAGGAATACACTTGTTGTTGGGGCGACTGGCATGGGGAAGACTATTGTTCTGAGCGAAATAGGGAAAAGAATTGGCGGTCGCCAATTGGTTCTGCAACATCGCCAAGAACTGGTTGCCCAGAATCTTGCCAAATATCGCAAGGTCAATCCTGACTCCAGGCCGAGTCTCTACACAGCAGACACCAAATCCATGCGTGGAGACGTCGTGTTCGCCATGGCTCAAACTTTGGGCAAGAACCTGGATAGAATTCCGGCTTTGGATCTACTGCTTCTCGACGAAGCCCACCACGCTGCAGCACCTACCTGGCGCGCAATCATCGAAGCGGCCCGAAAGAAAAATCCGGAGGTGATGATAGGCGGCCTAACTGCAACTCCTGAGCGGGGAGATAAAAAGTCTCTCCGTTCTGTTTTCGACAACGTAGCGGATTCGGTGTCTATCCGCGAGCTCGTGCAGCTTGGATTCCTGGTCCCGCCCAAGGCCTTCGTGGTCGATGTCGGCGGCACCCAGGAGGCCCTGCGCGAAATCGGCCAGGTCTCGGACTATTTCGATCAGGCTGCCGTTGAGGCCATCCTCAATACCGTGGCCGTCAACGATGAGGTGGTCCGACACTGGCGCGAAAAGGCCGGCGACCGCCAGACCATAGTCTTCGCGTCGACCGTCCAGCACGCCCAGGATGTGGCTGCGGCTTTCCTGGCGGCCGGCGTCCGCGCGGCCTGTGTCCATGGTGCCATGGCCGACGGCGAGCGCCGGGCCATCCTGGCCAGGTTCGACAAGGGGCAAATCCAGGTTCTGACCAACGTCATGGTGCTCACCGAGGGCTTTGACTCCCAGCCAGTCGCCTGCGTTGTCCTGCTACGGAAATGCTCGGAGAAGGGCCCCTTGGTCCAGATGGTGGGCCGGGGCCTGCGTACCGTCGATCCGCAAATTTTCCCGGGTGTCACCAAGCGTGACTGCGTAGTCCTGGACTTTGGGACGTCGCTGCTCACCCACGGCGACCTGAATATGGTGGCGGCGCTCAAGGAAGAGGTCGAGCGCGAGCCGGAAGAGGCCGCCACCAAGATTTGCCCCATGGAGGCGAGTGACACCTACCGCTGGCCCGACGTCGCCGGCCGGATCGGCTGCGGCGCCGAGCTTCCCGTTCAGACGCGCACGTGCCCTTTGTGCGGGTTCCAGTTCGAGCGCCTGGGCGCTGACGAGGGCTCCACGGTGACGAGCGTCGAGCTCACCGAAATGGACATCCTCGACGCCAGCCCCTTCCGGTACGTGGATCTCTACGGTTCCGGTCGGGCCATGATGGCGGCCGGTTTCACGGCTTGGGCCGGGGTGTTCTCGCCAGACGCCGAAACCTGGACCGCTCTGGGCCGCGTCAATGGCAACGGCGGCGTGCACAAGCTCTCCACCGGCGAGCGTCTGCCGTGCTTGGCGGCCGCTGACGATTTTCTCCGGCTTCACGAGACGGACGGTGCGACAAAAAAGACCAAGCGGTGGCTCTCCGAGCCGGCCACGGCCAAGCAAATCGAGTACCTCAACACTTTTGGCTACGAGCTCTCCATGGACGTCCTCGGCAACTCCGGCCTGACAAAGTACGGCGCTAGTTGCCATCTTGATTTCCAATGGAGCCGGACCAGTATCGAACGAGTCCTAGGGGTATAAATTCATCCTGGGCAAAGCTCGACATAGCTGGGCCATGCGTCGCGCACTGCGGCTATCCAGTGCAAAGCAAGGGTAATTACGATGCAAGCTGAATTCGACCTCCCCGCCATCGCACAGCGCATGTTGGACCTGGGCATCATGGACAAGCCATTCCGCGAGCTTTCGCGTGAAGAGGCCCTGGAACTCTGCCTGGCCATCCACGCAGCGACCAAGCGGAGGTCCCTTCAACCCGTCCAGGCTGGCAACCAAGGTGCGAGCCCGGGCCAAGGCGTATGAGGCCGGGCGTGATTTCCTGCGGCCGATCCTCCCTGAGCTGTTGGCCGCCGGCTGGACGCGTCGGGAGCTCTTCGGGGTTAAGGCCGGGCCTGGACTATGGGGGTTGGCCTGGAGATGGCGGAAGACGTGGGGGCGCTTCCCGATCGAACCCGTGTTCGATCCCGTGACGGGCGCCATCGAGTGGTACGTCCACGAGCCGAGCGGGACAGCGAAAATGGAAAGTTTTCCCGGGGCGAAAATGACCACGCCCCAACAAGAGCAGCAAAAGGAGCAGGCCCATGAACGGAGCAACTGAGACGCGGCGAGGCCCGGGAGGGCGATTCACGCCGCATGTGGTGAAACCCACCGCCCCGGCCGAGAAGGCCCACAAGTCCAAGGCCAAAGCCAAAGAGGCCAAGACATGGCCGCCGTTCCCCTTCCCCAGCGGCATGATCCCGGCCAAGGCGCTTGCTGGCATCCTGGCGCAGCCGATCCCTTATGTTCTGGAGGTCCTGGCCTGGGATGCGGTCTACGCCCGGGACGCCGAGATCGCCAAGATGGATGCCGAGATCAAGGACCAGGCCGAAACCCTGGAACGCCTGCGGCGGCTCCTGGGTGGCCGGCTCCCCACGGACGGCACCTACGACGTTTCGTTCATCGCCGGCGGCGACCTGGTGCAGCAGATCAACGAGGGGCTCCAGGCCATGGCCAGCGACGTCCACCGCCGGGCCGGAATCGAGGAGGCGCGCAAGCTCGCCGTCACCGTGAAAGGCGAGCCGAGCGAGAACAGCGCCGCGGTCAAATGGTCCTACGAGGTCAAGGTCTCCCTGGCCAAGGCCGAAGGCGGCGGCGTGGCCTACATCGACAAGGACGGACGGCTTTGCCCGCCGGAGAGCGTGACGGCGGATCAAATCATGTTGCCCCTGGATCAGACAGGGAAGAAGGCGGCGTAGCGTCCTGTCTTTGACCGGCCCTGTCTCGCGAGGGGCCGGGAATAAGGCAGAAAAGGAGAAGACCATTTTGCCAGGAGTATATGGCGCAAGGGGAGGTTCCCCAGGAGGTTCGCAAATGATCCCATGTACAATTCACCAACTCAATCCCCACAAAAAGACCTTCTCCTCCTGGCTCCAAGGTCAGGGCGCCGTCATCTATGAGCCGACAAACCCTTACGAGGTCCTGCGCTTCGATGCCATTGGCGGTATCGCCCTCATCTACCGAAAGCAGAATGGCGCCCTGACCTGGACCGATAATGCCATGGCAGCTTGGCAAGCATTCCAAGCAGGCAAAGACATGTGGAGGCCATCGGAAAGGGTGCCCCGCGCGACCAAGGGGGCACGTCGGCGTGCCGCGGCCATTCGTTGTCTAGCCAAGAGGGACGGTCTGACCTGCATCTACTGTGGATGCCCGCTCACCGAGGAGACAGCTACCATCGAACATATCGTTCCGCTGTCCCTGGGAGGCATTGACCGGATGGTCAACATGGCCTTGGCCTGCACGGATTGCAATCATGGCTTAGGCAATCTGCCGGCGGCGAAGAAGATTGCCTACGCGTGGACCAAAAGGGAGGTGGCGACATGCTGACCTGCTCCGTCCCCTACACCTGCCACTCCATTATCCATGGCCCTTGGCGCTACCGCCTGACACGCTCCTGGGGTGGCAAATCATGTGATCTTGTCTGGATCATGCTGAATCCGTCTGTCGCCGACATGAACCAAGACGATCCGACCATCCGGCGAGTCCGCGGCTTCTCCGAACTCTGGGGCTTTGGCGGCTTCACGGTGGTCAACCTGTTCGCGGAAATCCAGACAAACCCGGCCATGATGGGCTTCACCTGTGACCCCGTTGGCCCGGAGAATGACGACTACATCGCGCGTGCGGCCGAGGGCGCGGAGCGCATCGTCTGCGCCTGGGGAGCGGGATGCCCGTGGCAATACAGGCCCAAAGCGGTCCTGGGGATGCTCCTTGGCGCCCCGTTGTTCTGTCTCGGGGTGACGAAAGATGGTCACCCCCGGCATCCGCTGTACGTGCGCGGGGATAAGGAATTGGAGCCGTTCAGTTTGGCCGGTCGAGGAGAGGAGTAGGGGATGCATCCAGAAACGTGCTGCCTGGCCTATGAGGAGCTTTGCCAATATCTCCATACCAACCCGGAAACCTTTCGGCGTGTCTGGAAAGACCTCCCCCATTTTTTCGCGCCCGGCACCGAAGGCAGCAACTTGAAGGCTGCCCGCTTTGACCTTATCGAGGTTGTAAACCATTTGAAGGAGGTCGGCCGTGTCGGTCACAAAGTACAAGACCAAATCGGGAACACGGTATCGGGCGGAGTTCGAGTTTCAGGGGGTGCGCGTTCCAAAAGCCGGGTTCGAGAAAAAAATGGAAGCGCAAACATGGATAGCGACGGAAAGAATCCGAATGGAGGAGGAGTCAAAAAAAAGTGGCGTGTCGAGAGAGTTGCTATGGGGGAAGGTGTCTAGCGCGTATCTCGATTATTGCGAGGGGAGGTTGCGTCCAACAACGACAGCGCAAAAGGACTTTGTATTGTCCAATCTAGCTCTCTTTATGGGCGGGAACCCTCCCATGAAAGACGTTACGGACGCCAAGATAACCGATTATCTTAAGACAAGTCGTAAGCGCGCCGTCGATCGTGAAAATGATCCGAACAAAACGGCAAATCGAGACCTGCGAGAAATCAACGCACTGTTCAATTGGGCGCTTCACCAAAAGCAATTCGCTGGCCAGATAGCCGGCAATCCTTGTCGCTACGTTCAGGCATTCCCAGAAGAAGAAGCTGTGCGATACGTTCCACCGGCCGAGGATATACAAAAAGTCCTCCTGGCGGCCACGCCGTGGGAAATGGATATCATCACCGTGTTGCTGCATACCGGAGCCAGAATCGGCGAGGTACGCAACCTATTGTGGGACGATCTCAGCATGGAGCGCAAGGAACTTCGGTTGTGGACGCGCAAACGGAAGGGTGGAGCGAGACAATACCGGACGTTAACGATGGGTCCCACATTGGAGTCCCTATTTTTGAGGGTTTGGAGAGAACGGGATAAAAAATCGCCCTACGTTTTCACAAACCCCGAGACGGGGACCGGTTGGTCAAAGCACTCCTGGCCTATGAAGTTTTTCATGTCCAGGATATGCAAAAGGGCTGGCGTCAGAAAAATAGAGTTCCACTCCCTGCGGCATTATGTCGCCCGGTTGGCCCGAGACAGCAAGAAGGCCACGTCCTTTGAGCTCCAGAAATTCCTGGGGCACCAGCGTCTGGGAACGACTGAAATCTACCTCCGCGACTTGGGGTCATCCACGGCCGGCGTGAGTCAGATTTTGGAGGATTTGGTACAAAACCCCACACCAGGGTCCCACATCAAGGCCCTGGAAAAGTAAAAACCCGGGCACCTTTCGATGCCCGGGAATGCAGTCTGCTGGCGGAGAGGGAGGGATTTGAACCCTCGAACAGGGTTTAAGCCCCGTTACCCGCTTAGCAGGCGAGCGCCTTCGGCCAGCTCGGCCACCTCTCCGCAAAAAAGCTTCATAAACTCAGAGGACCGGGCGGTCAAGAAAAAAAACGATGCACACCCACCGCTTTTGCCTCCCCGCCCTTTACAGAGCCCCGGCCCCCCGGATATGCTCGTCCCTCGGCATTATCAAGCCCCCCTCAAAAGGAGTCCTGGGCATGAAAAAGTTCGCGCGTATGGAGCGTCTCCCCCCATACGTCTTCGCCACCGTCAATGAGCTCAAAATGCAGATGCGACGGAAAAACGAAGACGTCATCGACCTGGGTATGGGCAACCCCGATTTGCCCACCCCGCCCCACATCGTCGAAAAACTCATCGAGGCCGCCCAAAAGCCGGTCAACCACCGCTACAGCGCCTCGCGGGGCATCAAAGGGTTGCGCAGCGCCATCTCCGGTTGGTACAAGCGTCGCTTCGATGTCGACATCGATCCCGAAACCGAGGCCGTGGTCACCCTGGGCGCCAAGGAAGGCCTGGCGCACTTGGCCCTGGTCATGCTCTCTCCGGGCGATGTCGTCTTCGCAACCGATCCTTCGTACCCCATCCATCCTTATTCCTGCATTATCGCCGGAGCGGACGTGCGCCGCATTCCGGTCAGCTGCGATCGTGATTTTTTCGAGGATCTGCTGCTTGCCACCCGCCAGACCTGGCCCCAGCCCAAGCTGCTGATCATCTCCTTTCCCCACAATCCCACCACCGCGACCGTGGACCTGGACTTCTTCCAGCGTATCGTGGATTTCGCCAAGGAACACGATATGATGGTCATCCACGACTTCGCCTATGCCGATTACGGCCTGGACGGCTACGAGCCGCCGAGCTTCCTGCAGGCCAAGGGCGCCAAGGACGTGGGCGTGGAATTCTTTTCCATGAGTAAAAGCTATTCCATGGCCGGCTGGCGCGTGGGTTACTGCTGCGGCAACCAGGAAATGGTCCATGCCCTGACCCGCATCAAGAGCTATCTGGATTACGGCATGTTCCAGCCCATCCAGATCGCCGCTTCGGTGGCCCTCAACGGCCCCCAGGACTGCGTGCGCGAAATCCGGGAAGTCTACCAGGACCGCCGCGATGCCCTGATCGACGGTCTGTCCCGGGCTGGCTGGGAAGTGCCGTCCCCCAAGGCGACCATGTTCGTGTGGGCCAAGATTCCCGATGAATTCGCCCACATGAAGTCCGTGGAATTCTCCAAGCTGCTGTTGCGCGAGGCCGGGGTGGCCGTGTCCCCGGGCCTTGGCTTCGGCCATTTCGGCGACGACTACGTCCGGTTTTCACTCGTGGAAAACCGGCACCGGATCAACCAGGCCGTGCGCGGCATAAAGAAGGTGCTTTCCGGCGGGTAACCAATCTATGCAAGACCGTCCCGTACGCATCGGGCTGGCCGGACTCGGAACCGTCGGGTCCGGCCTGCTCATCATCCTCGGTCGCAACGCCGATTGGATTCGGCGTCGCTTGGGCCGTACCATCCAGGTCGCCAAGGTCCTCGTCCGTGATCCGGCCAAACCTAGGGCCGTGACCCTTGACCCGGGAACGGCCCTCGTCACCGATCCCGATGCCCTGGTCAACGATCCGGACATCGATATCGTCGTGGAACTCATGGGCGGTATCGAGGCGGCGTATTCCTTGATCCACAAGGCGCTTTCCGCCGGCAAGCACGTGGTCACGGCCAACAAGGCCCTGCTCGCCGCGCGCGGGCCGGAACTGTTCGCCCTGGCCGCGCAAAAGGGGCTCGGCCTCTATTACGAAGCCAGCTGCGCCGGGGCCGTGCCCATTGTCGAGACCCTCAAGCAGTCCCTGGCCGGCAACCGTATCCGGAGCATCATCGGCATCCTGAACGGCACGGCCAACTACATCCTGTCCCAGATGAGCGACAAGGGCCTGCCCTTTGCCCAGGCTCTGGCCCAGGCCCAGGGCAAGGGTTATGCCGAGGCCGATCCGACTCTCGACATCGAGGGCATGGACGCGGCCCACAAGCTGATCCTGCTCATCCGACTGGCCTACGGTCGGGATTTTCCCCTGGACCGGCTGCCCGTGGAGGGCATTACCCGGGTCACGCCCGAGGATATCCGGTTCGCCGGCGAGTTCGGCTACACCATCAAGCTCATCGGCCAGGTCCGCGAAATCAAGGGCCGGCTGGCGGCCGGCGTGTTCCCCATGCTCGTGCACAAGCATTTCCTCCTGGCCAGCGTCCAGGGGGCGTACAATGCCGTGCGCGTGGAAGGGGATGCCTCGGGTCCGATTCTGCTGCACGGCAAGGGCGCCGGCGATCTGCCCACGGGCAGCGCCGTACTGTCCGACATCCTGGCCCTGGCCCGGGACGGCATGCGGCCCAACAATACCGGCTTTTTGGAGGAGACCTTGCCCGAGGCCGATATCCTGCCCTTGGACGACGCGGTCTGTCCCCATTACGTCCATTTCACGGTCAAGGATCAGCCTGGGGTCATGGCCGCCATTGCCAAGTCCATGGGCGAACACGGGGTGAGCATCCGCCAGGCCGTGCAGAAGGGCGAACCCGAACAGGGCCATGTGCCCATCGTCTTCCTCACCCACGAAGCCCCGACCCGGGCGGTCAAGGCCGTCCTGGCCGAAACGGCGATCATGCCTTCCATCAAGTCCACGACCGTGCACTTTCGCGTGCTGTAGCCGGCAGGGCGCGGCCGTTGGTGTCCGCGCCCACCGGATCAGATCGCTCCCTCTCGGGAAAAGTGGACAAAGGGCTTGGGCGTTTCCCGCAACCATGGTATGCGGGCGCATCTACCTTTGGGAGGTCACATGTCGGATCATGCCACAGCCATGGTTTGGGCCTCTTTGATCGGTGACGCTTTGTGTCTCGGACCCCATTGGGAATACGATCCCCAGGCCCTGGCCGACCGGTTCGGCCCGGTCACGGGCTACCTCGATCCGCCGCCGGGCGGTTACCATGCCGGGAAAAAAGCCGGCGAGCAGACCCATTACGGGGATCAGACGTTGGTGCTGCTTGCCTCCCTGGCCGCGCGCGGCACCTTTGACCTGGGCGATTTCGCCGCGCGCTGGCAGGCGCTTTTCCGCGACTACCGGGGCTATGTGGATGGGGCCACGCGCATGACCTTGCGCCGGTTCGAGGCGGGCGCGGGGCCGGAGGATTCCGGCTCCAATTCCAACGATCTGGCCGGGGCCAGCCGGGTGGGGCCGTTGGTGTTCGCCCTGGCCCGGGACCCGCAAGCTCTGGATGCGGCGGCCCTGGCCCAGACGCGCCTGACCCACAACCATGCCCAGGTCCTGGAAGCGGCTGTGTTTTTCGCCCGCACGGCCCGGCTCGTCCTGACGGGCGCGTCCCCGCGCGAGGCCCTGGTCGCGGCCGCCGGGATCGGCCAACCCAGCGACGCCCTGGCCCGCTGGCTGGAAGCGGGGTTCGGTTCGGCCGGCATGGACACGGTGACGGCCATCGGCGCCTTTGGCCGATCCTGCCATATCCACGAAGCCATGCCTGGGGTGATCCATCTGCTGGCCCGGCACGAGGGAACTCTGGCCGGTTGTCTGCGGGAAAACGCCATGGCCGGCGGTGACAGCGCGGCCCGGGGCTTGCTGTGCGGCATGATCCTGGGCGCGGCCCAGGGTATGGCCGCCATCCCCCAGGACTGGCTGACGGGGCTGGCTGCGGGGCCGACCATTGCCGTTTGCCTGGAAGAACTCGCCGAGGCCTGAACAGCCCGCAGCAGATTATTTTACACAGCCATGCACTTGGGGTAGAACCCCCTATGATCGTATCCCGTCCGCATCGGTGATGCCGCCGCCCCAGGCGGTGTCTTGACCGTAACGGCGGAGGTGGAGGACATGGAATCCGTGAAAGCCTATTTGCCGGATATGTTGCACGCCCGCATCGAGGATCTCGTCAACAGCCAGACTGCGGATGAAGAGATCACCACCCATATGCGGGAACTGGAAAGTCAACTGGACACCTTGCAGGCCTTGGCGCGTGAAGCGGAGGCCGAAAACGCCGCGACCTTGGCCGAGGATGTACGCCAGCTCTGTACGCGCGTCCGCCGGGATTTTATCGAGATCGCCTATCGGCAGGGTCTTATTGACGGGACCCGTCTGCGCGAGGTCCTCACCGGTGTTCGGGCTTCCGGCGGCGACGGGGAGCCCGGGGCATCCGAATAGCGCCGCGCCGCGCGTTTCCCCTGGTGTTCCATGCCGGGAAAAGACCTTCAAGCACTCGCCCATTGTGTCTACATGTTCGATCTGTTGTTGCGCGAACTGAACCAATCGTCGGCTCTTGCCGATAAGGATTACGCCACCGCAACGCTGATCGAGACGTTCGCCCGGGTGCTGCGTCGGGAAGGCTATGCCATGACTGCGGCCAAATTGCGCGGTCTCCTCGCCTACGCCGGCTGAAACATGGGCGGCGGGTCATTCGATGCATCGAGGGATGGCATAAATTCTTGTTTTATCGTAAAAGCGGAACCTATTTTGGCCGACAGAAGTATGAAATGTTGGAAAAAATATTTGATATGAATCGGTTGGAAAAAATATTCCGCGGTATGAATTGTGCTTAACCCTGCCTGAAGGACAGGAAGGTATGTTGCACATCTTGCTCGCCGAGGACGATCGTAATCACGCCACCCTGGCGCGCCAGGCCCTGGAAGACGAGGGCCACGTCATTACCGCTGTGAGCGACGGCCAGCAGGCCCTGGCGGCCATGGAACGCGAACCCTTCGATCTGGTGCTGCTCGACATGCGCCTGCCCGTGCTGGACGGCCGGGAATTCATCGGCCGGGTGCGCTCTGCGGCCACGCGCTATGCCGCCATCCCCATTGTGGTGGTGACCGGCTATGGCGTGCGCCAGCACGTGGATTTCTTCCGTCACTTCGGGGTGCGAGACTATCTGGCCAAGCCCTATGATTGCGACGAGCTGGCCACGATCGTCCGTTCCTACGACCAAGCCTGAGCCCTGGCGCCTTCCGCCGCGCCGCCCCCACCCGACCGGATTGGTAGACTTCCCTGTCTTTTTTCCGTAGACCGTGGCCGGAGAAACACGCCGCCAGGGCGCGAAAAAGCGAGGCGAACATGCTGCGCATCGAGAATCTGCACGTCACCATCGGCGAACGAGAGGTGCTGTCCGGCATCAACCTCCACATTGCCGAAAACGAGACCTTCATCCTGTTTGGGCCCAACGGTTCGGGCAAGACCACCTTGCTTATGACCCTCATGGGCTTTGGCAACTACGAAATTACCAAGGGCCGGATCCTTTTTCGCGGCCATGACATCACCCATGCTTCCATCTACGAGCGGGCCAGGCTCGGCATCGGCATGTCGTTCCAGCGTCCGCCCACCATCCATGGCCTGAAAACCCGCCAACTCGTCGCCATGTGTTCCCGGGACGAGGACGTGGATGTGGAGGGGCTGGCCCGCACCGTCCATATGGACACCTTTCTCGAACGCGACATCAATGCCGGCTTTTCCGGCGGCGAGATCAAACGTTCGGAACTGCTCCAGCTCATGGCCCAGAAGCCGTATATGCTCCTGTTCGACGAACCGGAGTCCGGCGTGGACCTGGAGAACATGAAGCTCATCGGCACCACGGTCCGCGATCTGCTGAGCGGCGGCATCGGACCCAGGCCCGAAACGAGCATGAAGGAGCAGCGGGTGAAAAAGCGCCCCGTCTCCGGGCTCATCATCACCCACACCGGCTATATTCTGGAATACCTGAACGCTGACCGGGGCCAGGTCCTCTATAACGGGCATCTGTGCTGCGAGGCCAATCCCCGTGACATCCTGGATCACATCAGCAAGTACGGCTACCAGGAATGCGTGCGCTGTCTGCAATAGCCCCAAGGGAGGACGACATGGAAAAGATCGATCTGGGTGCCTTCCGTTTTTCGGGCTCCACCTTGGGCGAGATTCCCGATCTCCGGCAGCTCGACCCGGCGGACAAGGCCGAAATGCTCATGTCCGGCGTGGATGTGGAAGAGCGCGACCGCGCCGGCACCTATCTGCAGGTGGACCACGGCCGGGTGCACTGCAAAAGCCTGCAACCCGGGGTGGAAATCCTCGACATCAAGGACGCCCTGGCCAAGTACGACGGCCTGCCGGGCCGGTTCTGGACCCAGGTGGACCCGGACAAGGACGAGTTCACCCGCGCGGCCGCCCAGAATCTCCACGGCGGCTATTTCGTGCGCACGGAAAAGGGTGCCAAGATCACCGAGCCGGTCCAGTCCTGCCTGTTCCTCAAGGGCGACATGATCGGCCAGAACGTCCACAACGTGGTCATCGTGGAGGACGATTCCGAGCTGCACATCATCACCGGCTGCTCGGTGGCCCACGGCTCCAAGGGCGCGGCCCATCTCGGCATCTCCGAATTCTTCGTCGGCAAGAACGCCAAGCTCACCTTCACCATGGTCCACAACTGGGCCGATTCCACGGTGGTGCGGCCGCGTACCGGCGGCGTGGTGGAGGAGGGCGGCGTCTTCCTCAACAACTACGTGCTGCTCAAGCCCGTCAAGGATCTGCAATCCTATCCGGCCATCCGCTTGAACGGCAAAGGCTCCGTGGCCCGGTTCAATTCCGTCATCGTGGCCCCCAAGGGCTCCTACGTGGACAGCGGCAGCCGCATCGAGCTCAATGCCCCGGACACCCGGGGCGAGATCATCGCCCGCACCATCGCCGCCGGCGGCACCATCGTGAGCCGGGGATTCATCGGCGGCAACAGCGTGCCGGCCAAGGGCCATCTGGAGTGCAAGGGCCTGATTCTCAAGGGTGGGGTCATCCACGCCGTGCCCGAGCTGCTCGGTACCATGGACGGGGTCGAGCTCTCCCATGAGGCGGCCGTGGGCAAGATCGCCCAGGAAGAGATCGAATACCTCATGGCCCGGGGCCTGGACGCCGAGGAAGCCACCTCCACCATCGTGCGCGGCTTCCTGAACGTGGACATCATGGGCCTGCCCAAGGAACTCAAGGACACCATCGACGCCACCATCGCCGAGAGCGAGAAGGATATGTTTTAGAAAGGGGAGAGGGGGAGAAGGGGAGACGCCTCCGGCGGCCAAGAGGGGCCGGGGGCCCCTCTTGGATCACCCCGACCGGGAAACGCTTCTGGACGTCCCGGAAACCGACGGCAGTTGGTTTCCGGGATGTTTTTTTGGGGGAAAGGGCGGCTGTTGCCTCCGGTGCGGCGATGGGATAGGGAAAAGGCCGGTCGGCAGTTCACCCAGGCGTCGCCGCCCCGCGAGGGGAGCTAAACCTGCCTCGATTCCCATTCCACCGACACCGTATCCCCGTGCCGCGTCGGAAGTCGGCGACCACCGATACTTCCCGTAAGGAAAAGGCGCGTACGCGAGGATCGGTCATGTCTAGAACCGTCTTGTCGTATCATGTGGCGGATATCACCGCCTTGGCCAAATCGTTGCGCGGGCAGCTCGCCGAGCAGCCCACTCCCCCCGGTCATTTGACCCTGCTCAACATGCTGGCCCGGGCGGCCGGATTTCGCAACTTCCAGCATTTCCGGGCCGTGGGCCTTCCCGAGGCCTTCCAGGCGGGCGCTTCGGCTGCGTCGGCACCAGGCGCCGCCGCACCGGCCGAGCCTGTCGCTCCGGCCCTGGATCAACGGGCGCTCAACCGCATGGCCCGCTATTTTGATCCCCAGGGCCGGTTGTTGCGCTGGCCGGGCAAGTTCAGCCACCGGTTGCCGTGTCTGTGGGTCCTCTGGGCCGGCCTGCCCGCCAAGCAGGTCTTCGACGAATATGGGATCACCCGGTGGCTGGACGCGCAAAGCGCTTTTGGCGATCCGGCGTTGCTGCGCCGGGAGCTGTGCGACCAGGGGCTGATGTCCCGGACCCGGGACGGCCGGGAGTACCGCCGGGTGGAGCAGCGGCCGTCCCCCGAGGGGTTGGCTCTGATCAAGGCCGTGGGGGCATCACCCCGGGAAGCGTGATGGTCCGGTGACCGTCCGGTCCGGAGGCGGCTTGCGTCGCTCCCGGACCGGACGATCACAACGTCGTCGGCTTATTCCGGCTTTTGCGTGAGATCGAGGCCCGGGAAATGGAACAGGACCGGGGTGCAGGTGCCTTGTCGGATCGTGCGCAGCAGGCAAGGCAGGGTTTTCCCCGGGCGCAGGCCGTAGCGCGCGACAAAGCGCGGGCCTGGCGCGCCACCGCCGGTCAGGGTCAGATGGTGGATCTTGCCGGGTTCGTACAACGGATCGCCGGTTATGGGCCGGTCCGGGGCGAAGGTGAAGGTCACCTCCATGGCTGGAGCTTGCGGGCTCACGGCGATGATGGTGGCCCGGCCCGGATAATCGGCATAGGCGCACGGACCGCCGACGAGCCCCTGGGCCTGGACCGGCCAGGCCGCGAACACGCCCCCGAAAAGCCCCAGCACGACCAGCCACAGGGCCAGGCGCTTTGCGCTGTCCATGTTCCCTCCGCGTGTCAAACAGGTTCAACTTGTTAAAGTCTTCCGCTCGGGGTGGTCCAGGAGGGGAGTGACTCCCCTCCTGGCCGCCGGAGGCATCTTCTGCCCCCTCCTTACTTTGCCAGTAAGCGCAAGTAGAGGTCGCCGTGCAGGGGGCCGATGCGGCGGCCCATGCCTTTGAGGCGGATGGGGCGGCCGACCACGAAATCCGGGGGCAGGGTCACTTCGACCATGGTCGGCTTGGCATTGCCGAGGCCATGGCGCACGCCCACCCGGATGCGGGTGCCGGGAAAGAGGCTGGAGACGGGCAGGTGCACGGTCTGTTCGTCATCGAGCTGTTTCCTCAAGTAGTCCTTGAGGGCATTCCAAAATCCCTTGGAAAGATCAAAGGATACGCCCTTATTGCCCCAGTGGAAGGAGAGTTTGCGCGGGCCTTTGGCCGTGACCGGTCCCTGGCGGGGGGCGGCGGTGCCGCTGCGCACTTGCTGGTAGATGTCCTGGAAGACCTGGCGGGCAAAGGGGTCCTTGAGCAGGTCCTGGAGCACTTCCTCGCGGCGGAAGAAAAAGCCGGCATTGGCGTTCTGGCGCGAGGCCTGGCTGTAGGCGGCCCGGCGCTGCCGTTCGCGGTGGGCCTGGCCCGGTGTGGGGCCGGCGGGACCGGACGTCCCAGCGGTGGTGCCCTCTGTCTGCCGGGTATCGGTCTTGGCTTTGGCGCCAGGACCGGGCGGCGGGGCTTTGTCCGCGCCGGAAGCAGTGTCCCGGTCGCGGTTGGCCAGGAAGTGGCGCAGCAGCAGGTAGGCTTCGTTGAGGCGCTGGAACTTGCGCTTGGCCCCGGGGTCGTCGGGGTGGAGATCGGGATGCAGGTTGAAGGCGAGCTTGCGATAGGCGGATTTGACGTCCTCGATGCCGGCGCTGGCCGGAACCCCGAGCAGGCGTCTGGCCTCGTCAAGCCGCATCGATGTCTGGCCGCCCATGTCCCTGCTCCCCGGGTTCCTCCTCGATGATGTCGGCCAGGGCGCGCGGTACGTCGTCGCCTCCGGGCCGGGCCAAGCCATGGCGGACGAGATAGGCCTTGCCCTGGCGCGCGAATTCGGCGTGGGAGGCCTCGGGGTTGATGCCGGGACAGTCGGCCATGGCCATGGCGTGGCTGTCGGGGTCGATGATGTTGCCCCGGAAATACGGCCAGGCCCGGCAGACATCGGGACGGCCGGGATGGATGCCGCAACCGTCCTTGTAGAAAATGCAGTACCCGTCCTCGCCACTGACGAGGTAGGGCAGACGGTCGCCGTTTTGGGTGTAGCGCGCAAGCAGGGTCTCGCGATCGAGGCCGAGATACAGGCGCAAACGCTCGATGTCGCGTTCGGCGAGGACGATACCGCCCTCTCCCTGGCAGCAATGGCCGCAACGGCGGCAGGTAAAAGCTTTAGCGGACGGCATCGGCACCATTTACCCCCAAAGACGGCGGTGTTCAACCATGATGCAGCGGTCTTCCACCACCTCGATGCCGCTGCCGGCCAACAGTTCCCGGGCTCCTGGGCTGACGATGCCCGTTTGCATCCAAAAGCAGACCGGCCGGTTGGCCAGGGCCAGCACTTCGGTGGCATGGGCCGGGCAGTGCTCCGGCGCCCGGAACAGGTTCACGATGTCGATGGGGCCGTCAACCTCCGCCAGGGTCTTGCAGGCCGGCACGTCCCAGACCCGGGCTCGGGCCGGGTGCACGGGCACGACCCGGAAGCCGGCGTCGATGAGGTAGCGGCCGACCAGGTCCACCTCGGTGCCGGGGCGGTCCTTGGCCCCGACCAGGGCGATGGTTTTACCGGGAGAGAGCAGAGTCCTCAGGGTGGCATCGGCGTAGAGCATGGTGTGGTGGTTCCCGTTTGCGGCAAAAGAGTGTATGCGCGTGGCGGCAATCATGCCTGAAGGAAAAAGCACATGCCCGATCACGCGCCGAATCGTTTGAGCCTCGAAGCGGCCCGCTCCCTGTGGGAGAACGAGGACGTCTTCGCCCTGGGCCGGCTGGCCCACGGCGTCCGGCTGGCCCTGCACCCGGAACCGGTCGTCACCTACATTGTGGACCGCAATATCAATTATACCAACATTTGTGCCTGCGGCTGCCGGTTCTGCGCCTTTTTCCGGCCGCCCGGACATCCCGAAGGCTACGTTCTGTCCCGGGACGAGCTGGCGGCCAAGGTGGCCGAGACCGAAGCCCTGGGCGGCTATCAGATCCTGCTCCAGGGCGGCATGCACCCGGAGTTGCACCTGGATTTTTACACGGGGCTGCTGGCCTTTTTGCGTGACCGGTTCCCGAACGTGGCCGTGCACGGCTTCTCGCCGCCGGAGATCGCCTTTCTGGCCCGATTGGAAGGCCTGTCCATAGCCGAGGTCCTGGCCGAACTCAAGGCCTCGGGCCTGGCTTCCCTGCCGGGCGGCGGGGCGGAAATCCTGTCCGATCCGATCCGAAGCTCGGTTTCGCCCAACAAGTGCTCGGCCGACGACTGGATCGCGGTCATGGCCGCCGCCCATGCGGGGGGACTGCGTTCCACCGCCACCATGGTCATCGGCCTTGGCGAGACCATCGAGCACCGGCTGGAGCACTTGCTGCGCATCCGGGATCTCCAGGACGCGACCGGAGGATTTACGGCCTTTATCCCGTGGACCTTCCAGCCCGGCAACACGGGCTTGTCCCAGCTGCCCGAAACCTCGTCGGTGGAATACCTGCGCTTTTTGGCCCTGTCCCGGCTCTTCCTGGACAATGTGCCCAATATCCAGGCCTCCTGGGTGACCCAGGGGCCCATGGTCGGGCAGATGGCGCTTTTTTACGGGGCCAACGACTTCGGTTCCACCATGATCGAGGAAAACGTGGTGGCCGCGGCCGGCGTGTCCTTCCGCCTGCCCGAAGACGAACTGCAACGGCTGGTGGTGCAGGCCGGGTTCACGCCCGTGCGCCGCAACATGGACTATTCCCGGCGCGAGGCCTGAGCCTTCTTGGCGCCGGTCCCGATACTCAACCCCACCCCGCAAAGCGCCATGGCCCCGCCGGTCCATTGCAGCGGCGTGAGGATCTCGTCCAGAAACAGGCGCGAGAGCAGGCAGGTCACCACCGGGATCAGGTTGATGAAGGCGGCGGCCTTGGCGGCCGGGGCCCGGCTCACGCCGTAATTGTAGAGGCCGTAAGCCAGGAAGGTGACGCCAAAGCCCAGAAAAAGCACGGCCAGCACCGGGCCGGCTTCCAGGGTCCGGGGCAGCGGGGTGAAAAACACGGCCGGCAGGAAAAAGACCGCGCCGGTAAAGCTTTGCACGGCCGTGAGATAGAGCGGCCGGTGGCGGCTCGCCAGCTTCTTGGCCGTGACGATGTAGCCCACGGCGCAACACATGGCGATAAATTCCAGGAAGTTGCCAAGAATCGGCCGAGGCGCCTGTTCGGTCGGGCCGCCGCTGACACTCATGACCACGACCCCGACTACGGCCAGGACAAGCCCGCTCATGGTGCGTTTTTCCAGGCGTTCCTTGAGAACCACGGCCGCGGTCAAGGCGGTCAGCACCGGCAGCATGGACGTGACCATGGCTGCCTGGGACGCCTGGGTCAGGGTCAGGGCCCAGGCCTCGAACACGAAATAGAGGCAGGGTTCGCAAAAGCCCATGAAGAGCAGGGCGAGCCAGTCGCCCCGGGCGGCCCGGAAACCGCCCAGTCGCCGCCACAACAGCCCGAACACCAACGCGGCCAGGGCCATGCGGCAAAAGACCACCAGCAGCGGTGAAAATCCCCGCATGGCGATCTTCATGGCGATAAACGAGCCGCCCCACAAAAGGGTGGCCACGGTCAGGGCGGTGAGGGCCGGCCAGGAGAGCCGGTTGTCGTGCATGGTCGGACTTCCCTTTCCGGCGCCAGGGGCGGACAGCCTTGTCCGGTCACGGCCCGGAGAGACGCTATAACCCCTTCGTACCACGAAGCAAAGTGAAATGGAGCTGTCGCATGTTTAGTGCCATCGAACGTTTGCCCGAGGCCGAAATGGTCTTGCGCCAGGCCAAGTGCCGTGCAGCCCTGGCCGAGGTCGCGCCCGAGGCCGGCGGGTTGCTCGTGTTTTCCCGTCTGGCCATCTATTACCTGACCGGCACCTGGGCCAGCGGTGTATTCTGGCTGCCCATGGACGGGGAGCCGGTCCTTTTGTGCCGCAAGGGCCGGGAACGCGCGGTCCTGGAATCGCCCCTGGCCACGATCGTGACCTTCCGCTCCTACGGCGACATCGCCGGCCTGTGCGCGTCCGCCGGTTCGCCGCTCACGCCGGTGGTGGCCGCCGAGCAGGCCGGACTGCCCTGGAACCTGGCCCAGATGCTCGTGGCCAAACTGCCGGAAACCGTCTTCGTGTCCGGCGATGCCGCCTTGGCCCGGGCCCAGGCCCTCAAGTCCGACTGGGAACTCGACAAGATCCGCCTGTGCGGCGCCCGCCACGATCAGGGCCTGCGCGAGCTCGTGCCGGAGCGTATCCGGCCGGGCATGACCGAACGCGAAATCAGCCACCAGTGCTGGGACGCCTTTTTCAAGCTCGGGCACATGGGCCAGCTGCGTATGGGCGGGCATGGCGAGGAGATTTTCCTGGGCCATGTGGCGGCCGGGGATTCGGGCAACTATCCGAGCGTGTTCAACGGTCCGGTCGGGCTGCGGGGAGAGCATCCGGCCGTGCCTCTGTCCGGCTATGCCGGTACGGTCTGGAAAAAGGGGCAGGTCCTCACCCTGGATGTCGGGTTTGCCCTGGAAGGCTACCAGACCGACAAGACGCAAGTCTATTTCGCCGGATCTGCGGCGGACATGCCCGAGGACATCCGGCGGGGCCATGATTTCTGCATCCGGGTCCAGCAGGCCACGGCCGCAGCCTTGCGCCCCGGTGTCCGGCCGAGCGATCTCTACGCCAACGCCATGGCCATGGCTGAGTCCGAAGGCCTGACCGAAGGTTTCATGGGCCTTGGCGGCAACAAGGTGCGCTTCCTCGGCCACGGCATCGGCTTGACCATCGATGGTTGGCCCGTGCTGGCCAAGGGCTTCGATACGCCGCTCGAAGCCGGCATGACCCTCGCCCTGGAACCCAAGTTCGGCATTGCCGGCGTGGGCATGGTCGGGGTGGAAAACACCTTCGAGGTGACGGAAAAGGGCGGCGTCTGCCTGACCGGCGACAACTACGAAATCATCTGCCTGGAGTAGAAGGGGGAGGGTGGGGGAGACGCCTCCGGCGGCCGGGAGGAGCAAGGCCCCTCCCGGACCCATCCGATTCCAAATCCGGGCGAAGAACGTTGCGAGTTTTTTTCTTCAGGGAAGGGTTTCCAAAGGGCAGCGCCCTTTGGTCGCCGAAGGCTTCACAACTCCTGTCTCAACTTTCCTTTCAAATTTTTTGTTCCACCAGCCTGAAGCAGGGGATGCACAGGGTCTGGCCGGCGAAGCGGCGGGTGCGGGATTCCATGACCGTCTCGCCGCAGGCGTCGCAGACCAGGCTTTCCAGGATGGCGGCCCGGCGCGGCGCCACCTGGGCCGGCGCGGTGCGGGTAAACAGGCTTTCCGGATCAAGGGCCAGGATGCGCCCGGCGCAGCGTTCGGCCAGGCGCGACAAATCCGAGCCGTTGGCCGGGTCGAAGCTGGTCTCCTTGCCCGCCTGGCGCGCGGCCACGAACTCCGCGTCGACCGTCTCCACGGCATCGGGCCGGGTGAGCAGGCGCACGGCCGCGCCGTCCCGGCGCCGGTAAAAAGTGAAGGCGTTTTTGCCGTAGTCCCGGTGCACGAGGTTGCCCTTGCCAAAGGTGCAGCCCGTGAGGGCCTGGATGGCGTCCACGGCGCACATGTCCGTTTCCACCACGGCCACCACGTCCTCGTCGCCGTCGTGGCCGCAGGTGGCCAGGCCGATGCGGGCGGCCTGGATGCCGATGGCCAGCCCCGGGCACAGATGACCGTGAAAGGCCACGGCCCGATCACGCAGGGCCGCGATGTCACTCGGCAGATCCATCCGATTTCCTCCTTGGCGCGCCGACAGGCGCGGTTTCCGTTTTTACGGACCGGCAGGCGCTGGGGGGCAGGAGCACGGCCCGTACCGGCGACGCCTCGGCGTCCGGCATGGCCAGGGGCAGGCAGCACAGGGTGGCCCGGCCGAGGGGCGCCAGCCGCAAGTCGAGGCCTTCGAGGATGAGCACTCCGGCCCCGAGCAGGATATGGTGCACGGGATAGGCCGGATCGGTGAGCGGTTCCACGCTGAGCGCGTCCAGGCCCACCAGGGATATTTCGCGACGGACGCATTCCCGGGCCAGATCAGGGGTGAGGGCGGCGAAGGTTTCGGGGAAATCCGGGCCGCGAAAAGAGCCTGTTTCGCTGTTGCGGGTCTGAAAGAGTAGCGCCTCCCCAGGCAGGGTTGCGACCCCGTCCAGGAGGTCCGGTCCGAGGGCCAAATTCGGGCCGGCATCGACGACCAGGGCCGGCAGGAGAAAGCGTTCGGCCGGATAGTCTCCGGCCCGCTTGCCGTCCGGGAAAAAATGGGCCGGGAAATCGAGATGGGTGCCGCTGTGAGCCGAGAGGCGCAGTTCCGCCACTTCGCAGCCGTCCGTCGGGTGGTCGAGAACGAGACGGCGCGAAAAAGCCGGGTCCCCTGGAATCGGCGGCGTGGCCGGTGTCAGGGGCAGGGTGATGTCGTACAGCACGTTTTGTCCCCCGGAACAACCTGGCCGGTGGGAGAGTGGGCGGCAGCGCCTATTTGGCCTTGTCGTCCGGCATGGCATAGGTGATCAGGGACAGGAAGGCGCCCTGGGGATCGCCCACCACGCAAAACCGGCCCACACCCGGAATGTCTGTAGGTTCCTTGTAGACCCGGCCGCCCAATTCCACGGCTTTTTTCGCGGCGGCGTCCACATCGGCCACGGTGACGTAGCTGCCCCACAGCGGCGGCATGTCTCCGACTTCGGCCGGCCGGGGCATGATGCCACCGACATAGGTCTCGCCGACCTTGACCACGGTGTAGGTCATGCCCGCCTCCGCCATGGGCTTGTCCTCCATGGTCCAGCCGAGCAGTTGGCCGTAGAAGGCCTTGGCGCCCGCCACGTCCGTGGTCATCAGCTCGTTCCAACTGAAAAAGCCTGGCGTGGTCATCTCGCAAGTCATCGGAAGCCTCCTCCGCGCGGAATTGCGGTCCTGGTGTTTGGAAAATGGATGCTTCCTGATACGGGCATTCGCAAGCCGAGGCAAGCGGGCCCAAAAAAAGCCCCCGCCAGAGGCGGGGGCGAAAGGCGGCGTGGGAGTGCTTCGTTACTTCTGGGCCACGTGGCAGCCGTTGTTGGCGCAGGGGGCCACGGGCAGGGGCTTCTGGCCCTTTTCCTTGCGCACGATGTTGGTCTTCAGGTGGCAGCCCAGGCAGCTGTTCTCGGCGTTCTTGTCGTGGAAAGCCCGGAAGTAGGACATGGGATCCTGCCGTTCGGTCAAGTTCTCGTGGCAACCGGCGGCGGCGCAGCCTTCGACCTCGCCCTTGCCGTCCCACATGTGGTGGCAGGTCACGCAGGGAATGGCGTTATGCTGGCCGTGGGAAAATGTCGCAACGGCGGGAAAGCTGGTCTTGAGCACCCCGGACGGCCGTTTGAAGCTGAATTCCAGGGGGTAACACAGCGTTTTTTTGGCATCGACGATCTCGCTGAATTTCCCCCCCTCAGCAAAAGCCGCCGTGGCCATGGCCAGGGTGAACACCGAGACAACAAACGCGGAAATCATGACCTTGGAACGCATCCAACTCCCTCCTTAAAGCTCCGATACCCCGAAAAATTTTTGTGGACCTCGCCGCTGCACGGACACAAGCGGCAGCCGCAGGCGCAAGCCTCGCCGCCGTACCATCAATACAAAAGCGTAAAATTTCACAAGCAGGAAGTCAACATCTTTTCCCAAAAACGCCTACTGCCCGTCAGGGCTCCAGATCCTCGACCGTGGCGGTTTCGCTGGCCTCCAGGGCATCCATGAGTTCGAGGCTCAACCGGATGAAATCCGAGGAAGTGAGGATGCCGACCAGCTTGCCGCCCGCGACCACGGGCAGACAGCCGTACTTCTGGGTCAAAAGCACCTCGGCCGCCTGGCGCAGGGGAAGCTCCGGCGAGGCCAGGGCCACGTCGGCGCGCATGACTTCCTTGATGGGAATGCCGGAATAGATTTCTTCCTGGGTGTCGTTGTCGATTTCGGCGAGTCGGGAAACCGAAGCGGCCAGCATGTCCCGGTGGGTGAGCAGGCCGACAAAGGCGCCAGTGGCATCCACGATGGGCAGGTGGCGGATATGCGCCTCCTCCATGGCCCGCTTGGCCGCGAGCAGACTGTCGGTGTCGCGCAGGGCGATCAGATCCTCGGTCATGAGATCACGGGTCGTCAGCATGTTGGCCTCCTTTGATTTCAATGGCATCGCATCGGCGCCCCGCACGTGTCAAGGCACGGTGAGTTGACTTGCGGCTTGAATTCTGTTCTGCGAAAGGGGATACGGCCGGAGCATGGTCTTTGGCGGACCGCGGCCTGAAGGCGAGGACATGAACGGAGCCGGAACCAGGATTGATTTCAAGCGCAATCGGGAGCGCATGGTCAGGGAACAGATCGAGGGCCGGGGGGTGACCGACCCGGAAGTCCTGCGGGCCATGCGCAAGATTCCCCGGCATCTTTTCGTGGACGAGGCGCTCATCCCCCAGGCCTACGAGAACCACCCCCTGCCCATTGGCCATGGCCAGACCATTTCCCAGCCCTATGTGGTGGCCTGGATGACGGAGCTGTTGCAGGTGGCGCCGGGGATGCGGGTGCTTGAGATCGGCACCGGCTCCGGCTACCAGACCGCCATCCTGGCCGAACTGGGCGCCCACGTGTACTCGGTGGAGCGGGTCAAGCCCCTGGCGGCCGTGGCTCGGCAGCGCCTGGCCGATCTGCGCTATCTGCGGGTGCGCATCAAACTCGACGACGGCACCCTGGGTTGGCCCGACGAGGCGCCGTTCGACCGCATCCTGGTCACGGCCGCCGGTCCGAAAATCCCGGAGCCGCTCCTTGACCAGCTGGCCGACCCCGGCCGTATGGTCTTGCCCGTGGGGGCGTCCCGGCGCGGCCAGTCCCTGTATCTGGTGGTCAAGGAGGCCGGTCGGGTGGTGACCCAGGATCTGGGCGGGGTCATGTTCGTCGATCTGGTGGGGGCCCATGGCTGGTAAGGTGTTGGGAGCAGACGTCATGCCTGAAAAGAAGTCGTGCCGGTACAGCGGCCGGGAAGCCCGGGAACGCAAAAAGGCCCTGGACGAGGCGCGGGAACAGCAGATTCATTCCACCCTCAACCGCATTCGCTACAAGATCGTGGTCATGAGCGGCAAGGGTGGCGTGGGCAAGAGTTCGGTGGCCGTCAACGTGGCCTGCGCCCTCGCGGCCGGGGGGGCCCGGGTGGGCCTGCTCGACGTGGACCTGCACGGTCCGAGCGTGCCGGGCATGCTCGGTTTGACCGGGGCCATGGAGGCCGATCTGAGCCGGGGGATCACGCCCAAGCGGTTCGGTGACGGCCTGCTTGTCGTGTCCATGCAGTCCCTGCTGACCGACCCGGACCAGGCCGTGCTGTGGCGCGGTCCCATGAAGACCACCGCCATCCGGCAGTTCATCGCCGATGTGGATTGGGGCGAGCTCGACTATCTGGTTATCGATTCCCCGCCGGGCACGGGCGACGAGCATCTGACCGTGCTCGGTACCATTCCTAATGCCCTGTGCCTGCTCGTCACTACGCCCCAGGAAGTCTCCTTGGCCGATGTGCGCAAGACCATTAATTTTTTGCAATACGCCAATGCCAACATCCTTGGCGTGGTCGAGAACATGAGCGGGCTTGTGTGCCCGTACTGTTCCCGGGAGATCGAGCTGTTCAAAAAAGGCGGTGGCGAGACCCTGGCCAAGGATTACGGCATTGAATTCCTGGGGGCCGTGCCCCTGGATCCGGCCACGGTGGTGGCCGGGGATCTGGGCCGGCCGGTGGTGCTGCTGGACGGCGAAACTCCGGCCAAAAAGGCCTTTTTGGCCCTGGCCGCGGCCGTGGACACGGCCTGCCGGTCCAGCCTGGAGGCGGCCGCCACCTTAAGCCCCTAAGCCGGCCAGGGCGTCCGGTCGGAACCGGCCCACCACGACAGTTTCCAAAGGCGCGGATCGGGCTGGGAGGGCCGCACGGCGGGGTGTCGGCAGGAAGGCTTCGCGCTGGCTGCGGGCTCCTTCGGACTTTACGCCGACCGGGTATTGCTTTAAGTGCCTGCCATCGCCCCGTGTAAACCAAGCAAGGTTCCACCATCGTGCCCATGTTCAATCTCGCCAACAACCTGACCCTTGCCCGCATCGGGGCCGTGCCCATCCTTGTGCTGCTGCTCTATTTCCCGGGGCGGGTCACCTGCCTTGTCGCCATGCTCTTTTTCATCATTGCGTCCCTGACCGACATCGTGGACGGCTTTGTGGCCCGGCGGCACAATCTCGTGACCACCCTGGGCAAGTTTCTCGACCCCCTGGCCGACAAGCTGCTCATCAGCTCGCTTTTGATCATGCTCACCCAACTGGGCTGGGTGGAGGCCTGGGTGGCCGTGGTCATCGTGGGCCGGGAAATCGCCGTCACCGGGCTGCGGGCCGTGGCCGCGGACATGGGGGTGATCATCGCCGCCGACAAGTTCGGCAAACTCAAGACCATCCTCCAGATGGTGGCGCTGTGCCCGCTCGTGCTCCACTACCCGTGGTACGGATTCGATCCCAATCCCCTGGGCAAGGTGCTTTTGTACGCCGCCCTGGTTTTGACCCTTGTATCCGGTTGCAATTACTTTTATGGATTCAGTAAACGGCTGATCGGACCCCGTGAAGCCGCGGGCCTTTCGCGGCCCGCCGATTCCGGCGTCGCAAGCCCCGGGAAAAAGGCGCTATGAAAGCCAAAAACATTGCCAAATTGGCCAGACGCCGCGTCCGGCCCCTCCGGATCGGCCATGGTCGCGGGGCGCGCGCCGCGAGCCGGCGGGACGAGAACCTGTCCGCCCGCATCTCCAACTGCCTGCACACCATTCTCGAACTGGAACCGGATCTGGAACGCCTCCAGTTCGGACACTATCTGTTGCGGGACTTCAATATCCTGAAAATGTTCTTGTCCCACGTCGAGGAAATCGATGTGGAGGAGCAGGACGTGGCCCGCATCGAGGCGGCCACGGAAAATTTTCTCAAGGAACTTCGGGAACCGTTGGAGCAAAATGAAACCGGACTGCCCAAAAAATACGTCGTACAATAGGACGCTATGATCTGGCGACGCTTCCTGCTTGCGGGCCTCATCTTTTTCAATATCTTTTTGCTCTATAATTTGATTTGGAGCGATAACGGCATTTTTGCCTATCTTGAATTGAAAAACCGGCATGCGCAACTCCAGGAGCGGCTCGATGCCGTCAACGACAAATCCCTCGATTTGAGCCAGGAGATCCGCTGGCTCAAAACCGACCGGGCCTTTACCGAAAAAATGGCCCGAGCCCAGATGAACTACCTCAAGGACAACGAAGTCCTCTACCAGTTCCCCCCCGAAGGGAAGCCCGACAAGGCCAGGGAAGGAAACAAGGCCGATGGCAAATAAAATCGAGCTGTACCGGGAAGTCCTGGAAATCGAACCCAATTCCAAGGTTTTTTTCCCCTTGGCCCGGGAACTGGCCGAGGAAGGCCACGTGGATGCGGCCGTGGCCGTGTTGCAAAAGGGGATCGCCTTTCATCCCGACCATCTGGAAGCCAAGTTCCTGCTTATCGACATCCTGACCCGTCAGGGCCGGGAAGGGGAGGCCGAGTCGGTTTTTACCGATGTGGGCGCGCTGCTCGCGCGCTATCCCTCGGTCTGGCTGCTGTGGTCCAAGGCCGCGGCCGCCCGCAGCCGGGACCCGTCCCTGGCCATGCTGTTTTTGGGCCACTATTTCCAAAACGGTTCCCTCACCTGGTCCGAGGTCATGGAACGGGGGCTGCGCAGTCTGACCCAGACCGCTTCCGAGTCCCGGCCCGAGGCCGAAGCGCCGTCCGCGTCGGTCCCGTCCGAGGTGCCCGAGGTCGCGGCCAGGCCCGAACCGGCCGTCCCGTCCGCGTCGGTGCCGTCGGCGCAGGCTTCGGTAGTCCGGGAGTCGGCTTCGGAGCGTGAAACCGAATCGCTTCATGGCGCGACCGAACCCGTGTCCGGCGTACCGCCCCTGCGCGGGGCCCGTGAAGTCATGGAACTGGCGGATCTGCTCGAAGCCCCGGACAGTGCCGCTCCGGCCAAAAGTCCGGTTCGGACCGGCAAGGCCCGCGAGACCCCGGTGCGCACCCGGACCATGGCTTCGTTGCTGGCCAGTCAGGGCGACATCGACGGCGCCTTGGAGATTTACGATGCGCTTATCGAGTCGGCCACCGGTCCGGAGCGCGCGGCCCTGGAGGCCGAAGCCGCCGCCCTGGCGCCTGCGCCTGCTGCCGTAACCGGGGAGGCGGCACGACCGTCATCCGCCCCCGAGGTCGATGACGCGGCACCCGCTGCCGTGACTCCCGAGGACGCGCCGCCGCAACGGGGCGCGGCCAAGCTCATTAACTTGCTGGAAGCTCTGGCCGGCCGCCTGGAGGCCCGGTCCGAGGCCTGACGTCCCGGTCCACGGGCGTCCCCTGTGTCTACCACATCCGGAAAATCATGAGGTTATGGCCTTGAAACGTACTGTGAGCGCGGCCCTCGCGGCTTTGGTTTGTCTCGCTGTTCTGGCCGGTTGCAGCACCATGAAGACGACCTGGCGCAGCACCAAGAAACTGTATCGGCATTATATCAACGTCGACCCCACCATTGATCTGAGTGACCAAGGCATATCGGACAGGGGGCTCCAACACCTGGCCGCGCTGTTCATGCCGGTGGATGAGCGTCTCATGAACATGATGCGGGCCCTCGGGTGCCAGGACACGCCCCCGGAATCCGATTGGCCGCAGCAATTTTTGTCCAACTATTCCTGGCTGTCCGGGGTGGTCGTGCTCGACAATGCCGGCGTAGTCCGGATGCAGGTGCCATCCACGTCCATGCGTCCCCTGGATTTCGCGCCCCTTCTGGAGTTCGCCGACCGCTACAAGCTGCGCAAGCAGGCCGCCACGGTCACCACCGACGAATTCGGGACCGTGGTCATGCTCGCCATGCCGTATTTCGAGCATAACGAATGGACAGGGCTCGTGGTGGCCTTTTTCGATCCGAGAAACCTGATGCATTTTTCGCCTGATCCCAATGCCCTGGCGGTGGTCACCTCCACCGGGCAGGCCTGGGCCGGCGCCTCTCCCGCCAGCGAGTCCCTGACCGGAATCAATTGGAGCAATATCCTCAAGAGCACGGTCCAGGGCGACATCACGGCGGCTGGCGGCAAATGGGTCTGGGTCTCGCGTTATTTCGGCCAGATGCAGATCATTTACCTGAGTGACGCCCATGTGGCTCCGGCCCCGAAATCCGAACCCAAGCAACCCACGACGCCTCCCGTTGCCGAGCCTGCGTCGGCTCCGGCCTCCTCTCCGGCCGCCACTGGCGCGCCGAGCAACCCCTGATCTCCAGTTGACTGTCAGGCCGGCGGTTTTAACCGCCGGCCTTTTCCCCGCGGACCGCCCGTCGTCGAGCCTTGTGGGAACGAGGCACGCGTTGTAGGGTTATCGATAGCCGCCAGCGGCAGGCCGCCGCGTCACCGCGCCGCAGACCGCTGACAAAGGGAGGACCAGTATGCCGCAAGTTACCGTTACCGAACACCTGCTCCTGCACCAGAAGGAATCCCCCATGGCCTCGGGCCGGTTCACCCGGCTGCTCAATGAGCTCATCCTGGCGGCCAAGATCATCTCCCGGGAAGTGCGCAAAGCCGGGCTGGTGGATGTCCTTGGCTTTACCGGCGAGATCAATGTTCAGGGCGAGCAGGTGCAAAAGCTCGACGAATACGCCAACAAGGTGCTCATTCACCGCATGGAACGCTCGGGCGTCCTGTGCGCCATCGCCTCCGAGGAAAACGCCGATCTCGTCCGCATCCCGGACCAGTTCCCCAAGGGCGACTATTTCCTGATCTTCGACCCGCTGGACGGCTCCTCCAACATCGACGCCAACGTCAATGTGGGCACCATTTTTTCGATCTATCGCAGCAAGGGCGGCTGCAACGGTGACAGCCTGTGCGATCTGCTCCAGCGCGGCAGCGAGCAGGTGGCGGCCGGCTATTTCCTCTACGGCACCTCCACCATGATGGTGTACACCACCGGCCGGGGCGTCCACGGCTTCACCCTGGACCCGAGCGTGGGCGAATTTTTGCTTTCCCACCCGGATATCCGTATCCCCGAGACCGGCCGGGTCTATTCCGTCAACGAAGCCTACTGGACCTATTGGGACGAGCCGACCAAGGACATCGTCAACTACTTCAAGGGCACGGAAAACCTGCGCGGCAAGCCCTACGCCGGCCGCTACATCGGTTCCCTGGTGGCGGATTTCCACCGCAACCTGCTCTACGGCGGCGTGTTCCTCTATCCGGCCGACCACCGCGATCCGAAAAAGCCCAAGGGCAAGCTGCGGCTTTTATGCGAGGCTTCGCCCCTGTCCTTTGTCTGCACCCAGGCTGGCGGCGCCGCCTCTGACGGCGTGCGTGACATCCTTGACATCGAACCCGAAGAACTCCACCAGCGCGTGCCGCTTTTCATCGGCAGCAAGAATGACGTGGCCAAGGTGGTGGAGATCTACCGGAACGCCAAACAGGCATGATCTGCCTCGGTATCGAGACTTCCTGCGACGAGACGGCCGTGGCGCTTTGCGCCGACGGCCGTCCGCTTCTGGAAAAACTGGCCTCCCAGGCCGATCTGCACGCCCTGTTCGGGGGCGTGGTGCCGGAGATCGCCTCCCGGGAGCATCTGCGCCGGGCCGGGCCGCTGTGCACGGCCCTGTTTGCCGAGGCGGGCGTGCGCTTGGCCGAGGTGGACGCCGTGGCCGTGGCCCGGGGGCCGGGACTCCTCGGCAGTCTGCTCGTGGGCTTGTCCCTGGCCAAGGGCCTGTGTCTGGCCACGGGCAAACCGCTGATCGGCGTGGACCACCTCCATGGCCACCTCATGGCCGCGACCATCGGCCGGGACGTGCCCTATCCGGCCCTGGGACTGCTCGTTTCGGGCGGCCATACCCAGATCGTGCTGCTGCGCTCGCCCCTTGACCTCACGGTCCTCGGGCGCACCCTGGACGACGCCGCCGGCGAGGCCTTTGACAAGGCGGCCAAGTCCCTGAACCTGCCGTATCCGGGCGGGGTGTACATCGACGTGCTGGGACGCGGCATCGAGCCCGACCGCCACCTCTTTCCCAGGCCCTACCTGGACAACCGCAATCTCGATTTCAGCTTCAGCGGCCTCAAGACCGCCGTGGCCACCTTCGTGGCCGCCCGGCCGCATCTGCGGGCCGAGCAGCTGCCCGAACCGGGTGCGGCCATCCGGACCGAGGACTGGCCGGACGAGTTGCGGCTGGCGTGTGCCTCGCTCAATTGGGCCATTGCCGACACTTTGCGGGTCAAGCTCGAACGGGCCATGGACGGCCTGGCCGAACCGCCGGCCGCGCTTTTGGCCGCGGGCGGCGTGGCGGCCAATACCCGCATCCGGGAGACCTTGGCCGTTCTGGCCGCTGATCGCGGGCTCCCACTTTTTTTACCCGAACCGACCCTTTGCGCCGATAATGCCACCATGATCGCCTATACGGGCTGGCGGTTGGCCACGGCCGGATTGGTTCACGACCTGTCCCTGGACGCCGTGCCGCGCGGCCGCAAGGTCCCGTGGGATTACCGGTCCCTGGCCGGTGGTGGGGCGGGCATTGGTTGACAGGCGGCCCGAGGCGCAATAGGTTCGCACGATTGCGGATTACGTGATGGCGGCTGGATGCAAGCCGCTGCCTTCGCGGGAACCGATACATCCGGCTGCCCCGATGCGGCCGGCCAAGAACCAAAAGGAGTCATACATGGCCATCCAGCTTTCCGACGCGAATTTCGAGGCTGAGGTCCTGCAGTGCGATTTGCCCGTTCTGGTGGACTTCTGGGCACCCTGGTGCGGTCCGTGTCGCGCCATGGGGCCGGTCATCGACGAGTTGGCCGGCGAGTACACCGGCCAGGTCAAGGTGGCCAAGATGAACGTGGACGAGAATCCGAGCACCCCCAGCCGCTACGGCATCCGCGCCATCCCCACCCTGATTCTGTTCAAGGGCGGCGAGGTGGTGGAGCAGATCACCGGCGCGGTCTCCAAGAGCAGCATCAAGGAAATGCTCGGTCAGAAGGCGCTGTAATTCATGAAACGGTACGATGCCGTGGTGATCGGGGGCGGCCCGGCTGGAATCACGGCCGCCCTGTATCTGGCCAGGTCCGATGTCTCGGTGGCCATGGTGGAGAAGCTCTCGCCGGGCGGACAGATGCTCATGACGCATCTGATTGAAAACTATCCCGGTTTCCCCGACGCCATCGAAGGTTGGAAACTGGCCGACCTCATGGCCGCGCATCTGGCCCACTACACGGTGGACAGGATCGGTGACGAGGTGACCGCCATCACCAAGGGTGAGGGCGGACTCCACCGGCTGACCGTGGGGGGCGAGACCATCGAGGCCAAGGTGATCATCTTGTGCGCCGGCGCCCGTTACAAACGGGTGGGCATCCCGGGCGAAAAAGAGTTGCTCGGCCGGGGTGTGTCCTACTGCGCCCTGTGCGACGGCAACTTCTTCCGGGGCCAGACCGTGGCCGTTATCGGCGGCGGCAACTCGGCCCTGGAGGAATCCCTGTATCTGGCCCGGTTGGTGAAGAAACTCTACCTTATCCATCGGCGCGATGATTTTCGCGGCCAGAAGTGTTACCAAGACCGCTGTTTCACCAACTCTGCCATCGAGGTCCTGCGGTCGACCGTCGTACGGGCCATCACGGGCGAGGAAAGCGTCACCGGCATCGACGTGGAATGCGTCAAGACCGGCGAGACGCGGCATATTGACGTGGACGGCGTGTTCGTCTTCGTCGGGTTCGAGCCCCAGGGAGCGTTTTATCCTCCCGATCTGGCTCGGGACGCACAGGGATTTATCCTTACGGACCAGGATATGCGCACCAATGTGGATGGCATTTTTGCCGCCGGCGACATCCGGTCCAAATCCTGCCGCCAGGTGGCCACGGCCGTGGGAGACGGTGCCAGTGCCGCCCATGCCGCCTATGCCTATTTGACTGAACGGTTTTCATGACAACATGGTAAGAACCCGAGGTTTTTCCCGTGTTCGGGAAAGGCCCGGGTTCGCTTTTTTCCGTTGTGCCCCTGTGGGCCATCTGGTAAGAGGACGCGCATCAAAACGCCGGAAAGACGCTTCCCTGGGGACGCGTCGTGTCCGCCGCACGGCGCCCGGCTGACTGCCGGGCCAGATCAGGAATGACAACATGAATGTGACGTTGCGCCGTTTCCTGCCCCTCGCCTGTCTGCTGCTGCTCTTGGGCGGTTGCGCCAATCTCATCGACACCTACTTTCTGCCCACGCCCGAGGACACGGCCCAGGAACTCTATGAGGCCGGACGTGATGCCATGTCCCAGAAGCAGTATTACGACGCGATCGACTACTTCACCAAGCTTAAGGACCGCTATCCGTTCAGCCCGTATACGCCCATGGGCACCATCGCCCTGGCCGATGCCTATTTCCTGACCGAGGACTATGGTCTGGCCTCCGAAACCTACAAGGAATTCGAATCGGTGCACCCGCGCAGCGAAGAGATTCCCTACGTTTTGTACCAGATCGGCGTCTCCAACTTCAAGCGCTCCGAATCCATCGACATGCCGCAAAACAATCTCCAGGAGGCCCTCCAGTATTTCTATTTGCTGGAACAGACCTTCCCGGATACCGAGTACGGCAAGGAAGCCAAGGATTATATCCGACGCTGCCGGATGCGCTTGGCCGAGCATGAGCTGTTCGTGGCCGATTTCTACTGGCGCACGGGCCAGTACGGCGCGGCCTGGAAGCGCTACATGTACACGGTGGAGAACTTCAAGGAATTGCAGGAAGTCGTGTCCTATGCCAGCCTGCGGGCACAGTTGTCCTACCTCGAATACCAGAAGACGGTGTCCGAGGAGGAACGTCGCCAGATCCAAGGCAGCTGGCGCAACTGGGCAAAACGCTGGCTGTAACCGCAGCATCCGGACGGGGCGGCTGGCCGCCCCGTCTTTTTTTCAGGAACGCGCCCCATGGACGCCATCGAGACTGAATCCGTCGACGAGTTGCTTCCCCGATTCTGGCCGCCGGTCCTGGAGCAGGGCCGGGTGGCCGATCGCGCCTTTGCCACGGCCTATGCCGCCTTGCCCGACCGCAACCGGGCCTGGATCAAGACCGGGCTTGCCGCCCTGTATGCCGCCCTGGGCGGCCCCATGCCCCTGGCCGTGGGCCAGGAGCGGGTGTGCGGCCACGATCTCTCCCTTGCGACCCGCGAGACCCCGTTGGATTTCGTGCTCGTGGCCTGCGGACCGGGCTTTGCCTCGCCGGCCCGGCTGATGGCCGCGGTTCTGCCCGCCTTGTGCGCCCGGGTGCCCGAGGTGGCGGCGGTCCGGGTCGGCGGCGCCTGGCCCAAACCGCTGCTCACCACCCTGGAACTGTGCGGCATTGAATCCGCGTTCCGGTTGGGCGCGCGTGCCTTCGCCGGCCTGGGTAAGGAACTGGCCGGACTCGGCCGGGGCGCCATCGTTGTCCTCGACGGTTTGGCCGCGCCGGCGACCGGCCCAATCGGGCCGCAGGTCTTTCACGCCCGGGTGAGCGGCCGGGCCGGCATTTTCCCCGAGGCGGACACGCCCTTCGACTGGGATGCCCTGGCCTTTGCCCAGCCCGACCTGACCCTGTGCGTCCATGGCGGGTCTGCCCCGGACCAGGCGCCTTTTGTGGCCGCCGCCGGCACACTGGCCGACGCGGCCGGACTGGGGTACGATGCCGTTTACGTCGGTGATGCCAAGGCCGAGGCGGCCTTGGCCGTGGCCCGGCTCAGCCTCGGGCCGGGGCGGGAGACCTTGTGGCTGTGGCCGCAACTCGGCCCAGAGGTTTTTCGTCGCCGGCACTGGCAGGCCCGGGTCCACGCCCGGTAGCGCCCATCTTGCCAAGTCCAACCACTGCGGAGCCGTCATGAGCGCCAAGAAGGGAAGCGGAAAGAACAGGCTGGCCAGCCTGCGCAATATCGGTATCATTGCCCACATCGACGCCGGCAAGACCACGCTGACCGAACGCATTCTCTATTACACCGGCAAGATCCACCGCATGGGCGAGGTGCACGAAGGCACGGCCACCATGGATTTCATGCCCGAGGAACAGGAACGCGGCATCACCATTACCTCGGCCTGCACCACATGCGCCTGGCGCGACCATCAGGTCAATATCATTGACACCCCCGGCCATGTGGATTTCACCATCGAGGTGGAACGATCGCTTCGGGTCCTGGACGGCGCGGTCGGCGTTTTTTGCGCCGTGTCCGGGGTGGAGCCCCAGTCCGAGACGGTCTGGCGCCAGTCCGTAGCCTACGGCGTGCCCAAGCTCGCCTGCATCAACAAAATGGACCGGCTGGGAGCGGATTTCGAAGGGGCGCTGACCGCCATGCGCGACAAGCTCGGCGCCCATCCCGTGGCCGTGACCATCCCGGTCGGGCAGGGCCAGGAGTTCGCCGGGCTCATCGACCTGCTCACCCTGGAGCGGCTGAATTTCGACCAGAAGACCCAGGGCGAGACCATCGAACGCCGGCCTCTGACCGAAGACGAAGCCGCCTTGGCCGCGCCCTGGCGGGAAAAGCTCGTGGAAGCGGCCTGCGAGCACGACGACGTGCTCATGGAAGCCTATCTGTCCGGGGATGACATTGCCCTGGATCGACTGGTGGCCGGGTTGCGGGCCGCCACCTTGGCCCATGCCGCCGTGCCGGTCTATGCCGCCTCGGCGCTCAAAAATATCGGGGTCCAGCCTCTGCTCGACGGGGTGTTGGCCTTTTTGCCCTCGCCCCTGGACCGGGGGGCCGTTGCCGGGGTCGATCCGGCCGGCAAACTGCCCAAGTCCTTCGAGCCCGATCCGTCCGCGCCCCTGGCCGCCCTGGTGTTCAAGGTCAGCATGGAGACCGGGCGGCGGCAGGTGTTTGTCCGGGTCTATTCCGGGACCCTCACCGCCGGCCAGGACGTCTACAACGCCACCCGGGACGGGGTCGAACGCCCGGCCAGGCTTTTCACCCTGCACGCCAGCCATCGGGAAAAGATCGAAACCGCCGGTCCGGGCGAGATCGTGGCCGTGGCCGGCCTGCGTTTCGCCGCCACCGGCGATACGCTGTGCACCAAGGCCGATCCCATTGTCCTCGAAGCCATCGCCGGCTACAAACCCGTCATCAGCCTGGCCCTGGAGCCGCGCAACGCCGAGGAATCCGACCGTCTCAAGGAGGTCCTCGACAAGCTGCTCCAGGAAGACCCCACCCTGTCCCTGGTCATCGATCCCGAGACCGAACAGATGGTGCTCTCCGGTATGGGCGAGCTGCATCTGGACGTGGTCCTGGAGCGGGCGCGCCGGGAATACGGCGTGGCGCCCCGGGTGGGCAAGCCGCAAGTGGTTTACCTGGAAACCGTCACGGCCGAGGGGGCGGGCGAGGGCGAGTTCGACCGGGAACTGGCGGAAAAGCCGCATTACGGCAAGGTGGCGGTGTCGGTCGCGCCCCTGCCGCGTGAGGCCGGCCGGGACATCGGCTTTGCCATCGATCGGCAGGCCTATCCGGCCGCCTGGTCCACAGCCATTGCCGAGGGGCTGGAGGACGGGTTGCAAAGCGGGCCCGTGCGTGGCTATCCGGTCCAGGACGTGCGGGTGCGGGTAACCGGGATTTTTCCGGCCGAAGGCAAGACCTCGGCCGTGGGCTGCCGTATGGCCGCGAGTCTGGCCCTCAAAAACGCTTTGGCCGCGGCCAAGCCGGCCTTGCTCGAACCGATCATGGAAGTGGAGATCGGGGTGCCGGACGCCTTTGTCGGCGATGTGGTGGGGCTGCTTGGCTCCAAGGGCGCCAAGGTGGAAAACATGGTGGACCGGGGCGGGCACAAGACGATTTCGGCCCTGGCCGCCTTGCGCCAGATGTTTGGGTTCTCCACGGAGCTGCGCTCGGCCACCCAGGGCCGGGCCGGGCTGACCATGCGCTTCGCCAAGTTCGACCTCCTGCAATAATTGGTTTTTTGCGGCTTTTTTTAAAGGGGTTTCCAAAGGGCAACGCCCTTTGGTCGCCGAAGGCTTTTCAACGACATCCCGCATCAAAGGTTTCCATGGCGACGATTCAGGACAAGCTGCGTCAGCTGCGCGAGCAGATTCACGAACACGACTACCGCTATTACGTGCTCGACGATCCCCGGATCGAGGACGCGGCCTATGACGCCCTGTTCCGGGAGCTCAAGGCCCTGGAAGCGGCCCATCCCGAATACGACGATCCCAATTCCCCGACCAAACGGGTGGGCGGCACGGTACTCGATAAGTTCGTTTCCCGGCCGCACCGGCTGCCCATGTACAGCCTCGATAATGCCATGTCCGAGTCGGAATGGCTCGATTTCGTCACCCGGGCCGCCAACAAGCTCGACAAGGAGGACGTGCCTTTCGAGCGCTCCTTCTGGGTCGATCCGAAGTTCGACGGCCTGGCCTTGGAAATCATCTACGAGCACGGGGTCTATGCCGGGGCGCTCACGCGCGGGGACGGCGAAGTGGGTGAGGACGTGACCGAAAACGTGCGCACGGTCAAAAATGTGCCCCTTGACCTGCGCCCCCATGCCGCGAGGGCCGGGCTGCCCGTGCCGGCGCTGCTCGAAGTGCGCGGCGAGATGGTCATGACCCGCCAGGATTTTTACGAGCTCAACGAACGCCAGCGGGAGCAGGGGGGTAAGATCTTCGCCAACCCCCGCAATGCCGCCGCCGGCAGTGTACGCCAGCTCGATTCGACCATCTCGGCCAGCCGGCCCCTGACCTTTTTCGCCTATGCCTTGGGTAGCCAGGACTGGGGCGCGGCAAATTCGGGCTGGACCACCCACTCGGCGGCCATGCACGGCCTGGCCAGCCTGGGCTTGCCCGTGTCCCCCCTGGGCAAGGTCGTGGACCAGGACGGGGTGTACCGCGCGTTCGAGGACTTCGGCAAAAAACGCCAGGACCTGCCTTTCGAGATCGACGGCATGGTGGTCAAGGTGGACAGCCTCGCCCTCCAGGAGGCTCTGGGCTTTACCGACCGAGCCCCGCGCTTCGCCCTGGCCCTCAAATTTCCGGCCCATGAGGCCGAAACGGTCCTGGAGAAGATCGAAGTCCAGGTCGGCCGCACCGGGGTGCTCACGCCGGTGGCCATCCTCACGCCGGTGAGCCTGGCCGGGGTTACGGTTTCCCGGGCGACCCTGCACAACGAGGACGAGATCAAGGCCAAGGACCTGCGCCAGGGCGATACGGTGATGGTGCGCCGGGCCGGGGATGTCATCCCCGAGGTGGTCAAGGTCGTGCCGGAAAAACGGCCGGCCGAAGCCGAGGCCTTTGATTTCCCGCACGTGTGCCCGTCCTGCCATAGTCCGGCCGTGCGGGCCCCGGGCGAAGCGGCCTGGCGTTGCATCAACCTAGCCTGCCCGGCCATGTTGCGCCGCTCCATCGCCTATTTCGTGTCCAAATCCGGCCTCGACATCGAGGGCCTGGGCTCCAAATGGGTGCAAACGCTCATCGACAAGGGCATGGTGCGCACGCCGGCTGACCTATTTACGCTCAGCGAAGCCGATCTCGTGCCGCTTGAGCGCATGGCCGAGAAATCGGCCGCCAATTTCGTGGCCGCCGTGGACACGGCCCGGCAAAACGCCAGCCTGGCCCGGCTGATCGCCGCCCTCGGCATCCGGCAGGTCGGCACGCGCACGGCCCGGACCTTGGCCGACCATTTCCGGGATCTGGACGCCCTGTGCGCGGCCACAGCCGAGGATCTCACCGCGCTTCCCGACATCGGCCCGGAAGTGGCCGGCTCGATCCGGGAATTTTGCGGCAGCGAGGCCAATAGGGAACTGCTCGAACGCTTCAAGACCCTTGGCCTGTGGCCGGTGAGCGAGCCCCGGTCCGTGGCCGCGCCCGCGACCCCACTAGCCGGCAAGCGGTTCCTTTTCACCGGCACCTTGCCCGGACTCCCGCGCGAAAAGGCCCAGGCCCTGGTCGAGGCGGTCGGGGGCAAGGTGGTCTCGTCGGTCTCGAAAAAACTCGACTATCTCGTGGCCGGAGCCGATCCCGGTTCCAAGCTGGCCAAGGCCCAGGCCCTGGGCGTGACCGTTCTCGCGCCCGAGGCCTTTGCCGCGCTTATGAACGAGGTCGGCATTGCCGTACCGCTGCAAGCCTCCTTGCTGGAGTAGGGAAGATACTGGGCGCGCTTTGGCTCGGTCGACGTTTTTGATGGCGCAACAAGTCTTCGTTATTGCTAAAATGCCCTGTTTTACACCCTGGAATCCTGAAGCACCGCGACAACGCAGGCCTGTTTGAGCCGCGTCGGATTGCCCGTTTGTCGTTATGTCCCTTTCCGCTCTCCTTTCCGATTGGGCCGCAACATTGCAGCCGTTGTTGCAACCCTTGGGCGATGTCGAGTTGGCCCTGCGCAAGCTGTGGCCGTACCTGACCGTTCTGTGCGGCGTGGTGTTGCTGGTGTATTTGCTGACCCTGGCGTGGGTGGATATCACTTCCTGGTGGAAGTGGCGTCGCCGGACCCGGGTGAGCCGTTTGCTGGCGAAGTTTCGGAACATCCGGGAAAAGATCGCGGGCAAGGGACAGGACAGCCGCCGACGCCTGGCCGACGACCGGCAACGGCGCAATCTCCAGGAACTGGCCGGCCTGATCGAAGACCAGTTGCGCAGCATCCGGGGCTATCTGCAACACGGTCTGTACAAACGGACCCGGCGTTTGGTCGCCAAGGCGGTGGTGGATCTGGATTTCGAGCGGCTCTACGCCTTGCACCGCTTGCTGGCGCTCCCGGACGCCAAGCAGGTTGTTTCCAGACTCGAAGTCTTTCTCCAGCGAGGGAGGTAGTCATGCCTGTCCCGGATGGTATCGACCAGTCAATCACCAGGCTCCACGACACGTTGCGCAGTGAGACCGCCGGCTGGCGGCAGGCGTATCAGGACGATTTGGAGTTGCTGCGTCAGGACAAGGTCGTGGCCGAGCGGGAGTTGCGCCAAAGCCTGACCTTGCTTGAGACGCGCTTTGCGGAGGAGCGGCGGCGCTTGCAGATCCAAGAGGATCACAACACCCGCAATTTCAGTGAATTCCTGGATAGTATCGACGAGATAAAGGCCAATCTGCTCGCCTATTATCCGGACATGCCCAAAGCCCTCGCCGTGATGGTCCACCATCATACCGCCGAACTGCTCAAGGAGGCCTGGCACAGCCCCAGCGCCCGGGAGCGGTTGAAGCGGCAGAACCGCTTTACCGACCTCATGCTGGCCATCACCGAGGATCTTGCGGCCCTTGGCCGTGAAGGCGAGGGGCAAGCCCTGCCGGAACGAACCCTGGCCTGCATCCGCAAGGACCGCAAGCAGCTCCCCCAGTGGTGAGCGCGAAAGACGTTTTTCCGCTCAGACGCGCTCGACCGCGTCGCCGGGCCGGACCGGACCGCCGCTTATAACTTTGGCGAAAACGCCTTCCTTGGGCATGACGCACGAGCCCACGGCCCGCATGATGGCGCAGCTGTGACCGTGGCATTCCTTGCCGATCTGCGTCACTTCGAGCACCACGGACGCGCCGACGCGCAGGCGGACTCCCGGCGCCGGGTTAAGTTGCTCGAGCCCGTCCACGGTCAAATTTTCGGCGAAATCCCCGGGCATGATGGTCGCAAGCTTGCGGCGCATGCGTTCCAACCCGTCCAGGGCGAGCAGGCTCACCTGCCGTCCCGAGCCGGCATGGGCGTCGCCGTCCACCCCGTACGCCTCGCGCAGGGTCGCGGCTTCCACCGGAATCTTTTTTTCGCCCTTGCGCCGACTGATGCAAACCGAATGCACAACGGCCATGGTCGCCTCCTTCGGACTGCCGCACAATTTTTTTGTCGAAGCCTCCGGCGGCCAAAGGGCGTGGCCCCTTGGAATCCCTTTCCGCTCAGAGGAGTCTGCGAATTGTGCGCAGTTTCAAAATATGCGTGCTTTAAATGATAATCCCGATCGAACTGATGATTAATTAGGCAAGGGAGCAAGGCCTGTCAAGGTCGGTCGGGGATGACCCGGGCGGGCAGGGTCAAGCGTCCGCTGCGCCGGCGTTACCGAGGCTTTTGTCGCCCCGGCGGCTGCGGAAAAAATCCTTGAGCAGCTGGCCGCACTCGGGTGCCGATACCCCGGCGACCACATCGAAGCGGTGATTGAAAAAGGGCAGGTCCGGCCCCGGGAGTTGGGAGGCGATGGCGCCGGTGCGCGGGTCGGAGGCGCCGTAGACGAGCAGGCCGATGCGGGCGTGGATCATGGCGCCCAGGCACATGAGGCAGGGTTCGAGGGTCACGGCGAGCAGCGTTCCAGGAGGCAGACGGTAGTTGCCGATCCGGGACGTGGCTTGCCGCAGGGCCAAAATTTCGGCATGGGCCGTGGGATCGTGGCGGCCGATGGGGCTGTTGCCGGCCGCGCCGAGCACCTCGCCGTTCGGCCCCAGCACCACCGCGCCGACCGGGGTTTCGCCGGCCAGGGCCGCTTCCCGGGCCTTGTCAAGGGCGAGCCCCATGACCGCCGCATAGCTGTCCCAACCGGGCGGCAGGGCGGGCAGATCGGCCGCGTCGGCCGTGTAGCGTCTGGCCGGCTGCAAGGCCATAGGGAGTCCTTCTTGCGGCGGGAGAGGGGCAAACGGGAGGGGCTGGGGAGAAGCTTTCGGCGACCAAAGGGCGCTGCCCTTTGGAAACCCGTTCCGCTACGGGTCGCGCTCTCCCCGGCCGCGCTCAAAGCACTCTTCTTCCCCGATCGGGGTGGTCCAGGAGGGGAGTGACTCCCCTCCTGGCCGCCGGAGGCGTTTCTTCCCCCGATCCCTACCCGTCCTACGCGGCGCTGCGCAGGTGGGCGACGGCGTTTTGAAACAGCACGGTGCCCAGGGTCGGGCGTTCGCCGCGGGTATAGCCGGGGTGGTTGGTCGGGTGGTTGAAGGCCTCGGGGTGGGGCATGAGCCCGAGAATGCGGCCGCTCGGGTCGGTCAGGCCGGCGATGGCGCTCGGCGATCCGTTGGGGTTGGCCGGGTAATCCATGGTCGGCGCACCGGTTGCCGGATCGGCGTATTGCAGGGCCACGGCGCCGCTGGCCAGCAGCGTATCGAGGACTTCCGGGGCCATGGGCACGAGTTTGCCCTCGCCGTGGCGCACGGGCAGTTCGAGGCGGGTGAGGCCTTTGGTGAACACGCACGGGCTCTGGGGATTGGCGGCGAGCGTCACCCAACGGTCTTCGAAACGGGCCGAATCGTTGTTTGATAAGCTCACCTGGCGGGCGAAATAACTGCCGTCGAGGGCCGGCAACAGGCCGAGCTTGACCAGGAGCTGGAACCCGTTGCAGATGCCGAGGATCAGCCCGCCGGCCTCGAAAAAGGTCTTGAGCTGGTCGAGCAGGGCCTGGCCGGCCTGGGTCTTGGCATGGCGCCAGCGCACGGCCGCGGCCTGGGCGGCCCCGAGATCGTCTCCGTCGAGAAATCCACCGGGGAAGATCAGAAAATTGTAGCTGTCGATGCGTGTCCGACCGGCCACGATGTCGGAAAAGAACACGATATCCGTGACATCCGAACCGGCCATGCGGGCGGCATGAGCTGATTCCACCTCGCAGTTCGTGCCGTGGCCGGTGATGACGAGGGTCCGCACCTGGGTCATGAGGAAATCCTCCCGGGGGTTCCTTGAAATATTGCGCCCGAAGGCATAGTTTGCGCGGCTGAACATAAGGGGCCGCCCGGGCCGCGTCAACCGAGCCGCGCCGTGGGCGTTGGCCGGCGGTTGACGTGGGCCGCCGGGATCTCCGGCGCGGTCCAAGCCTGCAAGGACGGCATCATGAAGACCAAATTTATTTTTGTTACCGGTGGGGTGCTGTCTTCCCTGGGCAAGGGGTTGGCTGCCGCGTCCATCGGCGCCCTGCTGCAGACCAGGGGGCTCAAGGTCACCATCCAGAAGCTCGATCCCTACATCAACGTCGATCCCGGCACCATGAACCCGTTCCAGCACGGCGAGGTCTATGTCACCGACGACGGGGCGGAGACGGACCTTGACCTCGGGCACTACGAGCGCTTTCTCGGCGTGCCCATGTGCCAGAACAACAATTTCACCTCGGGTCAGATCTATTTCAACGTCATCCAGAAGGAGCGGCGGGGCGATTATCTGGGCGGGACGGTCCAGGTGATTCCCCACATCACCGACGAGATCAAGCGCTCCATCCTGGGCGTGGCCAAAAACGACGAGGACGTGGCCATCATCGAGATCGGCGGCACCGTGGGCGACATCGAGGGCCAGCCGTTTCTGGAGGCCATCCGCCAGTTGCGCACCGAACTCGGCAAGGAAAACGCCCTGTGCATCCACCTGACGCTCGTGCCCTACCTGCGCATGGCCGGCGAGGTCAAAACCAAGCCCACCCAGCACAGCGTCAAGGAATTGCGCTCCATCGGCATCCAGCCCGACATCATCATCTGCCGCAGCGAGGTCGATCTCGGCCGGGACATCAAGGAAAAAATCGCGCTTTTCTGCAACGTGGACGCCGATGCCGTGTTCACGGCCGTGGATGTCAAAAACATCTACGAGCTGCCGCTCAAGCTCTACAGCGAAGGCGTGGACCAGAAGATCGCCATCCTGCTGCGCCTGCCGGCCAAAAACGCCGATCTCGAACCCTGGCGGGCCCTGATCCATCGCTACGAGAATCCCACCGGCACCGTGTCCATCGCCATTGTCGGCAAGTACGTGGACCTCAAGGAGGCCTACAAGAGCCTGCACGAGGCGCTGGTCCACGGCGGCGTGGCCAACGGCGTGGCCGTGCGCCTGGTCTACGTCAATTCCGAGGAAGTGACCGCGGAGAACGCGGCCTCGCATTTCACCGGCATTGACGGCATCCTCGTTCCCGGCGGCTTCGGTTCCCGGGGCGTGGAAGGCAAGATCGCGGCCATCGGCTACGCGCGCCAAAAGGGCATTCCCTTTTTCGGCATTTGCCTTGGCATGCAGTGCGCGGTCATCGAATACGCCCGCAACGTCCTGGGGCTGACCGGCGCCAATTCCGAGGAGTTCGACCTGACCACCCCGGACCCGGTCATCTACCTCATGCGGGAATGGTTCGACTTCCGCACCCAGAAGACCGAGTACCGGGACCCGACCAGCAACAAGGGCGGCACCATGCGTCTGGGAGCCTATCCCTGCGTGATCAAGCCCGGCACCAAGGCGGCCGAGGCCTATGGCACGGCCGAGATTTCCGAACGCCACCGGCACCGCTACGAGTTCAACAAGGCCTATGCCGCGGCCTTCGAGGACGCGGGCATGGTCTTAAGCGGCCTGTCGCCGGACGGCGAACTGGTGGAAATGGTAGAACTGCCCGAACATCCGTGGTTTTTGGGCTGCCAATTCCATCCGGAATTCAAAAGCAACCCCATGCGTTCCCATCCCCTGTTCCGGCAATTCGTCAAGGCGGCCAAGGCGCATATGAAATAGCGAAGGAGAAGCCGCCGGCAGGGAGGTGGGGGAGACCCCGCCTCCCAAACCCTGATGGGGTTGTTGCGTCGCAAACAATCGTCCCATTGATCGAGAGGCAGGTCGTGATGTCGCTGTCCGGATGGAAAACGGTGGCGGGCCGGGTAAGGCCCCGCCACCGGCAAGGCTGGGTGCGCCCATGAGTCAGGATTCGCCGGAATTGCTGGCCCGAGCCCGGGGCATTGCCTTGCTCGTGCTCGATGTGGACGGCGTCCTGACCGACGGCGGCATTTATCTCGACGCCCGGGGCGAGGTGACCAAGCGTTTTCATGTCCATGATGGCCTCGGCATCAAGGTGGCCCAGGCCGAAGGCATCGAGGTGGCGGTCATTACCGGTCTTGACCACCCGGCCGTGGCCGCCCGGATGCGCGACCTCGGCATCGAGGAGTACCATCCGGGTTTCAAGAACAAGGTCGAGACGTTACGGGATATCCTCCGGCGCAAGGGCCTGACCCCCGAGCAGGTGGCCTACCTCGGCGACGACTGGGTGGATGCCGGGCCCCTGCGACTGGTCGGCCTGCCCATGGCCGTGTGCGACGCCCAGCCCGAGATCTTGGAGCTTGCCTGCTGGGTGTCCAGCCGCCCCGGCGGACATGGCGCCGTGCGCGAGGCCATCCGATTTCTGCTGACCGCTTCCGGCCGGCTCGCGGACGCGTATGCCCGTTTCTGAGCGTCTGTTTCGCCGGGTTTGTTGCAAAAATAAGGCATGTGTGGCATGGTTTTTGTTGCAAGGGTGACGGTACGGCCAAAGCCCGGCAGACGACAATAAACCCCCAACTGTTTGCTTACGGCGGTAGACATGGCTTTGGAACTGCGACAGCAGCTCAAACTTTCCCAGCAGCTGGTGATGACTCCCCAGCTGCAACAAGCCATCAAGCTTCTGCAACTTTCCCGGCTCGAACTGCTGGAAAGCGTGCAACAGGAGTTGATGGAAAACCCGCTTCTGGAGGAAACCGTCGAGGAGGACCGTTCCACCGAACGGACCATGGCCGAAGAAAATCTCGGTCCTACCGGCAGTTCCAACGACGCGGCCATGGAAAAGGAGCTGCTTAAAAATGCGGAGTGGGACGACTATCTCGGCGATTTCGCCAGCACCGGCCGACAGGCCCAGAGCCGGGAGACGGAGATTCCCGAGGAGGGCATGGCCTTCGATGCCCGCCTTGCCTCCAAACCGTCCCTGGACGGCCATCTCGGCTGGCAGATGCATCTGTCCAATTTTACCCCCAAGCAGGTGGAAATAGGCGAGACCATTGTCGGCAGCCTCAATTCCGCGGGCTATCTCAAGGCCTCGGTGGAAGAACTGGCCCAGATGACCAATGCTCCCACCGAAGAGGTGGAAAAGGTCCTTCATCGCCTCCAGCGCTTCGACCCGGTGGGTGTGGCCGCGCGCACCCCCAGCGAATGCCTGCTTATCCAGATCGAGGTCTATGGCTACGATGACCCCATCCTCATCGAGCTCGTACGCGATCATCTCGAGGATCTGGAAAAGAAGCGCTACAAGCCCCTGGCTAAGAAATTTCGGATGACCATGGAAAAGCTCAAGGAATACCTGGAGCTTATCCAGACACTTGATCCCATGCCCGGAGCCAGCTACGGCTCGGGCGATCCCATCTACGTGAGCCCGGATGCCTACGTCTACAAATACGACAACGAGTTCGTGATCCTGCTCAACGACGACGGCATGCCCCGGCTGCACCTCAATGCTTCCTACATGGAAGGGGTCAACGCCAAGGCCGACAAGGACAAGGACTACCTCCAGGACAAGATGCGCTCGGCCATGTGGCTCATGAAAAGCCTGTACCAGCGCCAGCGAACCCTTTATAAGGTTCTGGAGAGCATCGTGAAGTTCCAACGGGAGTTTTTCGAGGGGGGGGTCACCAAACTGCGGCCGCTCATCCTCAAGGACGTGGCCGACGATATCAGCATGCACGAATCCACGGTCAGCCGCATCACCTCCAACAAGTACGTGGCCACACCGCACGGGATTTTTGAGCTGAAGTTCTTTTTCAACAGCGCCCTGGAACTCGATGACGGCAGCACGGTGGGCTCGGAATCGGTCAAGGCCATGATCAAGCGCATCATTTCCGGTGAGGACAACAAACGGCCGATCAGTGACGAAGCCATCGCCGACATGCTGAAAGACGAACTCCAGATCAACATCGCCCGGCGCACCGTGGCCAAGTACCGCACGGCCATGGGCATCGAATCCTCATCCAAGCGCAAGGAAGTCTTTTGAGGCACAGGGACGGGCCCTGCCGTTCCATGAATACCATCCCGGAGGAAAAGATGAATATTACTTTTAATTTCAAGAATTTCGAACCCTCGGACCACTTGCGTGACTATGCCCGCAAGCGCTTCGAGAAGCTCGCCAAATATACGACCGCCACTGACGCTTCGGAACTGCAAGTGAACCTCGCCGTGGAAAAGACCCGGCAGATGGCCGATGTTGTGTTCCTGGCCGACAACATGCACATCTCGGCCCACGAAGTGTCCGAGGACATGTATTCGACCATCGACCTCATTTTGGACAAGGTCGAGGCCCAGGCCAAGAAGTTCCGCGAAAAGGTCAAGGACCGGCGGCGCCAGAACGCCGAAACCGTGCGCATGGACGTCATCAGCATCAGCGAGGATGCTTCCGGCGGCCGCACGCCCACCATCATGCAGACCGACAAGTACGAGCCCAAGCCGATGGCTGTTGAAGAAGCCGCCGAGCAGCTCACCACCATGGGGTATGAGTTCCTGGTGTTCATCAATTCCGAAACCGACCGGCCCAATGTCATTTACCGCATGCGCAACGGTGACTTCGGCCTCATCGATCCTGGCACGGGCGCCTAAATGCATCTCGAGGAGTATCTCCAGCCCGAGTTCGTGATCGGGGAACTGGCGGCCGAGACCAAACACGCCGTGCTGGCGGAACTGGTGGCTCCCCTGAAGGCCCTGTGGCCCGATTTCGACGCCGAACGCGCCCTGCGTGTGCTTGAGGAACGCGAAAGTCTCGGCACCACGGGCATCGGCGATGGGGTGGCCATTCCTCATGGCAAGATGGAGAGCCTCGAGCGGATCGTCATTGTCGTTGGACGCAGCCTTAAGGGTGTCAACTTCGATGCGCTGGACTTCAAGCCCTGCCGCATATTCTTTCTGGTGTTGGCTCCCGAGCATGTGGCGGGCCTGCATTTGCGCATACTAGCCCAAATCTCAAGGCTTTTGTCCGACGAAGCTTTCCGGCACGCCTTCATGAGCGCCGAGGACGACGCAGCCTTGTGGAAGGTGTTGACCGACGCGGCCTAGCGAGGGAGGGTCGATTGTGATGGAGAAAGCCCCGAACGGACTACGCATCGTTATCCTGACGGGGCTTTCGGGTTCCGGGAAAAGTACGGCGCTGCGGGTGTTTGAGGACCTGGGCTATTTTTGCGTGGACGGGCTGCCCGTGAGCCTGGCCCCCAAGCTTTTGGCCCTGTTCGACGACAAGGGCGGCCAGCGCTACAAGGGCCTGGCCCTCGGCATGGACGTGCGCCAGGCCGACCTGGACACGGATTGGGAAGCCACCTTGGCCCAGATTCGGGATAAGGAACCCTTGTCCCAGGTCATTTTTTTCGAGGCCGACACCCAGGAGATCATCCGCCGCTACAACACGACCCGGCGGCCCCACCCCCTGGAAAGCGCCGGGCTTGGCCTGGAACAGGCCGTCAGCGACGAACGCGCCCGCATGGCGCCGCTGCGCGACGGGGCCGACATGGTCATCGACACCACGGATTTTTCCATCCACGATCTGCGCCGCAAGCTCCAGGAAAAATGGGCTTCCATCCGCACGGCCGTGGGGTCGCTCATGGTCCATGTCATGAGCTTCGGTTTCAAGTACGGTCCGCCGTCCGAAGCGGACATGCTGTTTGACCTGCGGTTCTTGCCCAATCCGTATTTCGTGCCGGAATTGCGCGAGCGCACCGGCAAGGAAGCCCCGGTGCGCGACTATGTCCTGGCCGAGGACCCAGGCCGGGAATTCCTGCGCCGCCTGCGGGAATTTTTGCTCTACCTCCTGCCCCTTTACGCCCAGGAAGGGCGTTTCCGCCTGACCTTGGCCTTTGGTTGCACCGGCGGCCGCCACCGGTCCGTGGCCGTGGCCGAGGCCATCTTTGACACCCTGTCCAAGGCTGGCTACAATATCTCTTTGGAACATCGGCATATCGAGCGCGGCTGACGCGGCCGCGACGACGGATGACCCGGTGTCGCGAAGGCCCCTTTGGGTCATCGCGTTTTTTTGGAGCCCGGCGGGACTCCGCAACCGGTTGCATGCGGCGTTTTCGCCCCGGAGAGACATGAGCGCGCAACCCTCCCGGAATGACATCCCCATCGGCGTGGTGGTCGTCACCCACACCGACTATGGGACACGGCTGCTGGCGGCGGCGGAATGCATCCTGGGACCCCAGGAGTGTTGTCAGGCCGTCAGCGTGGATATGACCCAGGAAGTGGCCCAGACCCTGGTTGGCCTTAAAAAAGCCATCAAGGATACGGATCGGGGGGCCGGGGTCCTCATCCTCACGGACATGTTCGGCGGAACGCCGACCAATCTGAGCCTGTCGCTGCTCGGCACCGGGCACCTGGAAGTGTTGACCGGCGTCAATCTGCCCATGCTGATCAAGATCCTCGGCTCCAGGACCAAGGCCCTGGAAGCCCTGGCCGTGGAGGCCAAGCAGGCCGGATGCCAAGGCATCGTGGTGGCCGGCGAGGTGTTACGAAAACGGGTAGCCGAGGGGTAATATGGCCTTTGTGCGTGTCGACAACCGGCTCGTGCACGGCCAGATCATCGAGACGTGGCTGCCGTTCACCCGGGCCCGGAGCATTGTCGTCGTCAACGACGAGCTCGCCTCGGATTTTTTGCGCCAGGAAATCATGTCCTTGGCCATTCCGGCCGGTGTGCATATCGAATTCGTTCCGGTCGCCGGGCTGGTGCCTTATCTCGCCAAGACCCCTCTGGAATCCGACGACGCCCTGGTCCTTTTTTCCAATTGCCACGATGCGCAACGGGCGTACGAGGGCGGCTTCGGCTTTCCCGTGCTCAATCTGGGCAATTTGCATTACGCACCGGGAAAAAAGCAGATTTGTCCCCATGTGGCCCTGTCCAAGGAGGATGAATCCTGCCTGGATTTTTTTCGGGACAAGGGCGTGCGACTCGATTACCGTTGTGTGCCGAGCGATCCCGTCCAGTTGCGGTCCGTCTGAGGCCGGGAGGGGAGACGCGGGCTGGCTGTTCGAAGTCCGTCTTGTGAACGCAAACTGAACCCGCATGGGGAACCGCATCGGTTGCCCGGCAACGCGACATTCGCCATGACCCACCAGGCCGACATCTTGCTCCACGTGTTCACGGTCGCTTTTTTTTTGTCCTTTTCTCCTCGTTCCGCTTTTTTATAAACGCCGCCCTGCTGGAGCGGCCGCTCATCATCGGGATCTTTTGGGCTGCGGTTTACGGCGATCTCGACGCTACCCTCAAGCTCTGCCTGTTTTATGAATTGTTCTGGCTGGACGGCATTCCGGCCGGCACCCATATCCCGCCCAATGCCGCCGCCTCGACGTTGGCCGGATTATCCCTCACGCATGTTTTCGCGTTGTCCTCACCGGCCGAGGCGCTGCTCGTGGCCGCGTCCACGGCTTTTTTGGCCCGACTGTTCGCGGCCTTGGAAGGGGTGCAGCGTGTCGTTGAAAACATCATGTATTCCCGCTACTTGTCCGCCGTCGAGCGCGTGAAGCGACCCTTCCGCCCCGGCCGGCTCATCCGGCGCGCCGGTTGCAACATGGTCCTGCTCAACGGCGTGACCATCTGTGTGTGCCTGTCGGCCCTGATCGCGCTGTTTTACGTGCTCCTGCCCCGGGTGTGGCCGTATCTGTCCACCTCCCACGCCACCTGGAGCCAGCTGTGGCTGCTTGGCAGCCTGGGCGGCATCCTGTCCCTGCGCTACCGTCCGGCCTATGTCGTGCTGGCCCTGGGCGCGGGCGTGGCCGTGTTGTGGCCGCTGTGGCGGGGCTTTGTCATCTCCTGATTCTTTCCGTTTTAGGGCTTGGGGCGTTTGACCAGGCACAGCGACAGGTAGTGGGGCGCCTCGGGCGCCTTGGCCAGGTCGCGTTCCACAGCCTCGCCGTCATGGCCGAGCCGGGTCACGAACGTTGTGCCCGGGGCCAGTCCCATATCCCCGAGCAGGGCCCGCAGGCGCGGGAAATTCCGGTAGGCCTTGAGGATGACCGCGTTGTCGGCCGTGGCCAGGGATTGGCGCAGCCGCTCCGGGCTGTCCACGCCCGAGGCCACGAGCAGGTTTTCGCCCGAGGCGGCCAGTATGGTGCCTGTGGCGGCGGCCGCGGCCTGAAACGAGGTCACGCCCGGCACGACCACGGTTTCAAGGCCCGGGAGACGTTGCGCCACCAGCGGCAGCACATAGCCGAAGGTGCTGTAGAGCAGCGGGTCGCCCAGGGTAATAAAGGCCGCATCGCGCCCGGCGGCAAGCACCTCGGCCATGGCCGCCGCGTTGGCCTGCCAGGCCGCGTCCAGGGTCGCCTGATCCCGGGTCATGGGAAAGGCCAGCCGGAGCACCGGCACGTCCGGGGCCAGGTGCGGGGCGACGATGGCCTGGGCAATGGAATGGTCGTTCTTGCTCGACGAGGCGGCGAACACCGCCCCGACCTCGCCGAGAATCCGGGCCGCCTTGAGGGTCAAAAGCTCGGGATCGCCCGGGCCGACGCCGATGCCGTACAGGGTGCCGTAGACGCTCACGGGTGGGCCTCCGGGATGGCGGCATTCGGGGAGAGCAGCCGGGCCAGCTCCTCCACGGCAGTGACGCTACGCGGTCCGGGCCGGGAATAGAGCGCTTCGTCCACGACGAAACTCCGGCCGTCCCGCACGCAGGGCAGTCCGGCGTATTCCGGCCGCGACGCCATGGGCCTGGCTTCGGGGTTCATGGGGCCGCGCTGGGTAAGGCAGACTTCCGGGGCCAGGCGCAGCAGCTCCTCGTCGGAGAATCGCACGAGTTTTTTGTCCTGGTTGACGACGTTTTCCCCGCCTGCCGCCTCGATCACGGCCGTGACCATGGAACCCTTGCCGGCGGTGAGCAGATTGCCGGAGCGAGCCTCGAAGAAGACTGTGGGCCGCTTGCCGGTCGGAAGCGCGGCCGTCACCGCGGCCAGGCGTTTTTCGAGCCCCTGGCGCAGGGTTTGGGCGGCCTCGGGTTCGCCGGTGAGCAGGCCAATACGGTCGATGGTGGCAACCAGGTCCGGGAAATCCGAAACCGCGAACACCGCCACCGGCACGTTAAGGCGGCCAAGCTTTTCGGCTGTTTCCAGGGCTTCGCCGCGACCGGCCAGTTGCAGGACCAGATCGGGTTTCACGGCCAGGACCCGTTCCAGGTTCGGCCGCATGTGAGTGCCGATGACGGGCAACGTCTCGATGGCCGGCGGCTCATGGTCGGCCTCGGTGCGGGCCACGAGACGTTCGGTCAGGCCCATGCCGGCCAGGATTTCGTTGAGCGCGCCGTACAGGGCCACGATGCGCTGGGCCGGGGCTTTGAGGACCACCGGCCGCCCCAGGTCGTCGGTGATTTTGATGTCAGCGGCCAGGGCCGGTCGGGCGGTCAGCAGGACCAGGACCGCCAGGACCGGGTACGACCAGCGCCTGGGGCGCGCCGGTTCGCGGATGGGGGAGTACGATGATTTCGGTTTCATAGATCCTCGACAGGATGGGGGATGTGAAGACCTCGGCCACGGGGCCGTCGGCCGCGATGCGGCCATCCTTCAAAAAAACCAGCCGTCGGCAGTACAGGGCGGCCAGATTGATGTCGTGCAGGGCGGCCACGACCGTGGTTCCGGCGGCGTTTCGGGCCGCGAGCAGGTCGTGGAGCTCCACCTTGCGGGCCATGTCCAGGTTGGCCGAGGCCTCGTCCAGGATGAGGATGTCCGCGGCCTGGGCCAGGGCCCGGGCCACCAGCACCCGCTGGAATTCGCCACCGGACAGGGCGTCGCAGGTCCTTTCGGCCAGATCGGCCACGCCGGTGCGGACCATGGCCGCCTCGGCCAGTTCCTCGTCGGCCGGGCCGTAGCCGCCGAGCAGGCCGAGATAGGGATAGCGGCCCATGAGCACCAGGGCGCGCACCGTGACGCCGGGCACGGCCTCCAGGCGTTGGGGCACGGCGGCCACACGCTTGGCCCGGTGCCGGGGCGACAGTTCGGACACCTCCCGGCCGCCCAGCCGCACCCGACCGCCCAAGGGATCGATGGCCCCGGTCAGGGTCAGCAGCAACGTGGTCTTGCCGGCGCCGTTGGGACCAAGCAGCCCCACCATCTCGCCGGCGGCCACGGTCAGGTCGAGACCGGACAGGACCACCCGGCGGCCGTAGCCCGCGCGCAATCCCTGGCAGACGATCACACGCCCGCCTTGCCCGGTCGGGCGAGCAGCAGGAAACAGAAAAACGGTCCGCCAAGCAAGGCCGTGACCACGCCGACCGGCAACTCGGCTCCGCCCGGGAGCATGGTCCGGGCGGCCAGGTCGGACAGGACCAGCAGTACGCCGCCGCACAGGGCCGATTGGACGAGCAGCCGGCCATGGGCCGCGCCGTACAGCCGGCGGCAGGCATGGGGCGCAAGCAGTCCGACAAAACCGATGACCCCGGAAACGGCCACGGCCCCGGCGGTGAGTAAACTCGCCCCGAGCAACAGGCAGACCCGGGCCCGGCCGGCGGCCACGCCGAGCTGCCTGGCCTGGGTTTCACCCAGATGCAGGATATCGAGCTCCCGGACATAGAGCCGCACCAGTACGAGGCCGGCCAGCAGGCAGGGCAGCAGCAAAGCCAGTTCGGCCCGGCCCCGGCCCTGGAAGCCGCCCATGATCCAGAACACGATGCCGGCCACGGATTCCTCGTTCAAGGCTTTGACCAGGGAGAGCAGGGCGGAAAGAAACGTGGCCGTGACGATGCCGGCCAGGACGACCGTTTCCCGTCGCATGCCGCCGCCGAGCCTGGCCAGGGCCAGGACCGCGAACAGGGCGGCCCCGGCCCCGATCAGGGCGCATACCGGCGTGGCGAAGAGCCGGCCCGTGGCGCCGGCCAGGCCGAGCGTCAGGGAGATGGCCGCGCCAAAGGCCGCGCCGCCCGAAACGCCCAGGGTGAAGGGATCGGCCAGGGGGTTGCGCAGCACGCCCTGGAACACGCCGCCGGCCACGGCCAGGGCCGCGCCCACGCCGTAGGCCAGGACCGCCCGCCACAGGCGCAGATCCAGGACCACGGACGCAAGTTGGGCATCGGCCGGGGCGACCACCGGCAGGTGCAACGCCCGACCGAGAATCCGGGCCACGTCGCCGGGCGGACTCGGATAGGCCCCGGCCAGGCAGGACGCCAAAATGGCGGCCAGCCCGGCCAGGACCAGGGGCGCGGCGGCTCCCCAGGGAGCTTTCTGCCGGCGGGTTTGGCTCATTTTGTCGGAGCCAGGCTGTCGAAGGTGGTCTTCAGATGTTCGAGCCACAGGGCGGCCACGGCATCGCGGTCGCCATTGCCCGAAAAGTCGGGCGTGGCGGCAATGCCGGCCGCGGCCAGGGTCGAGGCCAGGGAATCCTTTTCCTTGCCGGCCATGTCGTTGTGGGCATGGTCCCCGGCTACGGCAAAAAGCGGTATCAGCCAAGCCTTCTTGATGCCGCGCTGCTTCAGTTCGGCCACCACGTCGTCAAAGCTCGGCGTGCCCTCCACCGTGGTCACGAAGGCATTGGGATCGAGCCGCCACAGGGTGTATTGCAGGGCCGGATAGGCCATGTTGGCCGGATGATCGGTGCCGTGGCCGACGAAGACGAGCGCTTCGGCCGGCTGGCGGTTCTTGGGGGCCGAGGCGAGCAGGGCCTTGGCCGCCTTGGGGAAGTCCTCCCGGCTGTAGAGCAGGGGTGCGCTCACCTCGACCTGGTGCAGGCCCTTGGGCAGTCCGGAAAAGGCCGTGGCCAGCCGTTCCAGGTCGTTGAATTCATGGCCGGGGATGGTCTGGAGCGACAGGATGGCCACGTCGGTGACGCCTTGGTCGGGCAGGGCGGCCAGGGCCTCGGCCGGCGAGGGCACGTGCTGGCCCTGCTTGGCCAGCTTGGCCCGGATCATGGCGGCGGTGTAGCACAGGCTCACGGGCACGCCGGGATAAGCGGCCTTGACGCGGTCGACCATCTTGGTGATGGCCGGGGCGGCCTCGGGTACGGTGGTGCCGAAGGCGGCCACGACAATGGCCCGTTTGGGCGCCTTTGTGGTGTCATGGCCGGCCAGGGCCGGCGTGGCCAGACAGAGGACCACGAACAGGGACAGAAACGTCCGGGTAAAACGGTGCATGCTACCTCCATGGGTATGGAGGGCTTGTGAGAGGGAGGGAACACGAAAAATCCCCGCCGCGCAGTCCGGCGACGGGGATATGACGGTATTCCCGAAGCCCGGTCGGCAAAAGCCCTCGTTGCCGACGGGTGACGCCAGGACCCGGGCAGGTCTTCCGGCTCGTCCCACCGGCCCCGGCCTTCCCGGGAAAATTCCCAGTGGCGCGCGAGGGGGCCGGCCTGATGCGGGACTGACGGCGGCGGGACCGCTCCCGATTCACACGGGATTCCCTATCAAGCCCAAAAGGGCACCCAGATCGATTCCGGCCAGTAAGCCGGGGGGCAAGGCCCTGTCAAGGCGTGGTCGTGGGCTTCAGGACCCCGCGTTCGACCAGGGCCTTGTAATCGGCTCTTTTCAGCAGCACGGTCGGCACCTTGAGGTTTTCGAGCAGCTGGAGCAGGTCCTGGACCGCGGAGGCCGTGGTCGTCGGCTCCATGACCACAATGGCCACGTCCTTGGCATAGGCGATGCGTTCGGCGAGTTCCCACATGCCGGTGACGGGCTTGCCGCCGTCGAGGCGGTAGGTGGAGCGGTCCACGGCGATGACCCCGGCTCGGGCCGGCAGCGGCAACGTCAGCAGGATCGCCAGGAGCAGGCCGGCCAAAACCGGCAGCGAGAGGCAGGCAAAACGGCGCGGATATCTGGACATCATGGTCACTTGGGGTTAAGGATTTTTTTCACGAAATATATCCCAACGGGGAGGTCAGCCGTGCAATTCGATTTTTCCGGGCTCATCGTGCTGTTCGGGTTTGTCGGGGCCTTTGTTGCCCTGCTTGTCGTCAAGTACCAGCAACAGGCCAAGCCCCAGGATCAGGACTGGTAGGCCAGGGCCTTCCCCAGCCTTTGTGATGCGGCGGGCAGTTTTTCTGGCCGCCGCCTTTCCTGTTTGTTCAATCTGCCTTCCACACCGTCTTTCTTTTCGCCCCTTCTTCCCTTCAAGGGGTCCGGGGGGATTATCCCCCCGGCCGCCGGAGGCTTCTTCTCCTCCTACTACCGGGCGCGCAGTTGGCGTTTGTCGCCCACGCGCACGGTGATCTTTTCCTTGTCCAGGTATTCGAGCAGGGCGATCAAAAATTTACGCGAGAGCCCGGTCAGCTCCCGAAATTCCGTCGGCCCCATGTCCGTGGCGCCCGAGACGAAATAGGCCCGCACCTTCTCGATAAGGGCGGCGATGGCCGCAGCGCAAAAATACATGTTCTCCTGGGCCTTGACGAGAAGCCCTTCGGCCATGAGCACCTTGTAGACCGGCAGGGCCTCCTTGAAGGTCAGCCCGAGGGGCTCCAGGATGTCCTTGACGTTGGGCGGGGTGAGCCCTCCGGCCTGGTAGGCGGCGAGCAGGGTGGCGCGCAGTTTGGCCTGGTCCGAGGCCAGGGAGACCTTGTGGTCGGGCAGGCGCAGCACATCCTGGTCCATGGTCAGTTTGCCGGCGCGCAGTTGCCGTTCGACCACGAAATGAAAGAGCTTGGGCGCGAGTCCCTTGCCCCAGGTGGAGGCCAGCTCGCCGCGCGAAAGCCCGAGTTTGAGGGGTTCGCGCTTGTGGTAGTCGGCCACGGCGGCCAGCAGCGCCTCGGCAAGCCGGCGCACCACGGCGCCGTGCACGAAATGGCGGCCTTCACCGCCTTCCCGGTCGGTCAGCGCCGCCTCGCCCTTGTCGCACAACGCGGCGAGCGTCTTGTCCAGGGCCTTGGACTCCAGGTCGGTCAGGGTCATGAGCCGGGCGAAACCGAGTCCGTCCGTACCGGCCCGGGCCAGGTGCAAGGCGACCAGGGCCGGACCGGACGCTTCGGCCAGGGCGGTCAGCTCGGCCATGGCGCCCTCGTCGAAGCGCTTCACCTTGCGGCCCATGGGGGAGAGCACCCGGCCGCCGGCCACGGTCCGTAGCGGCACCCCGGAGCGCACCACCACCCGGTCGCCGTGCACGCCGGCCAGGGGCTCGGGGAACCGGATCTGGCACACGGCCGTCTGTCCGGGTTCGAGCTTGTCACGGTCGAGCAGATGGACGCGGGCCAGGATTTCGCGCGTGCCGTGGTGCAAATGCACCTCGGTGCGGTGTTTGATGGCCCGGGGCGCGCTCCCCAGGCACGTCAGCGCCACCTCCCAGGACAGGTCCGGAAACAGCGTGCCCGGCCGGGCCAGCACTTCGCCGCGCTCGATGTCGTCCACTTCGAGGCCGGTCAGGTTCACGGCCGTGCGCCGTCCGGCCGGAGAGACCTCCACCGGCTCGCCGTGGGATTGCAGACTGCGGATCTTGGAGCGCTTGTCCGACGGGAAAAGCCGCACCTCGTCGCCGACCGTGAAGCTGCCGGCGATAAGCGTGCCCGTGACCACGGTGCCGTGGCCCTTGAGCGTGAACACCCGGTCGATGGGGAGTCGGGCCAGATCCGAACGGCGTCGGGGCGCGAAATGTTCGACCAGCCCGGCCAGGGCGGCGCGCAGTTCGGGCAGGCCCTCGCCGGTGTGGGCCGAGACCGGAAAAATCGGCGCTTCGGCCAGGAACGTGCCGGCCAGCTCGTTTTTCACGTCTTCGGTCACCATGGCCAGCCAGTCCGCGTCCACCATGTCGGTCTTGGTCAGGGCGACCAGGCCCGTCGTCACCCCGAGCAGGGAGCAGATGTCGAGATGCTCCCGGGTTTGGGGCATGACGCCTTCGTCGGCGGCGATGACCAGGGTCACGAAATCGATGCCGGCCGCGCCGGCCACCATGTTCTTGACGAACCGCTCATGGCCCGGCACGTCGATGATCCCCAGCCGCGCGCCGCCGGGCAGGTCCAAAAAGGCGAAACCCAGCTCGATGGTGATGCCGCGCTTTTTCTCCTCGGCCAGCCGGTCGCAGTCGATGCCGGTCAAGGCCTTGATCAGCGTCGTCTTGCCGTGGTCGATATGCCCGGCCGTCCCCATGATGACTGGCATGGTGGTATCCTTGTCAGGTTGGGGTGGGGAAAGGGATGGGGGGGACGCCTCCGGCGGCCAGGAGGGGACAAGTGCCCCCTCCTGGACCACCCCGGTCGGGGATGGTGTCCCGAATCCTGTATGCGAATCAGCTCCCTAAAAACGCTTTGTAGGCCAGCATGGAGGCGTAGACGTCGGCCACGCTCGTGATCTCGAACGGGCTGTGCATGCTGAGCACGGCCGGGCCGAAATCGATGATGTCCATGCCGTAGACGGCCAGGAATTTGGCCACGGTGCCGCCGCCGCCCAGGTCCACCCGGCCGAGTTCCGCCATCTGCCAGGGCACGCCCGCGCCGTCGAGCAGGTTGCGCAGCCAGGCCACGTATTCGGGATGGGCGTCGTTGGCTCCGACCTTGCCCCGGTGGCCCGTGAATTTGCAAAAGACTGGGCCCGAACCGAGCAGCGCGGAATTGAGCTTTTCGTGCAGGTCCTGGTAATCCGGGTCCATGGCCGCATGGACGTCGGCGGACATGGCCTTGCCGGCGGCAAACACCCGGCTCTTGCGCGCGCCCGCATCCCAGGCGTCGATCAGATCCTCCAGGCAGTATTCGAAAAAGCGCGACTTGGCGCCGGTCGAGCCCTCGGAACCGATTTCTTCCTTGTCCCAGAACAGCACGATTTGGGTGTGTTCGGGTTCGGGCGCGGCGAGCAGGGCGTTTAGGGCCGCGAACACGCACACCCGGTCGTCCTGGCCGTAGCCGCCCACGAGCCCCTCGTCCAGGCCCACGAACCGGGCCGGGCCGGCCGGCACGGCTTGCAGCTCGGCGCTGTAGAGGTCGGCCTCCTCGATGCCGTAGCGGGCATTGAGGAGCGTAAGCACCTTGGCCTTGATGGCCTCGTTGCCGTTTTTCTTGCCTTTATTTTCCGTCTCGGAGTCGCCGTCGCTGGCCGGGGCATCCTCGGGGCTGTGGCCGACGAGGATGTTGAGCTTTTCCGCTTCGAAGGCTTCCGAAAGCTTCTTTTCCACCTGGCGATACGCCAGATGGGGCAGCAGGTCCGGGATCATGAACACCGGATCGGTGGGCTCCTCGCCGATGGTCACGGGCACGACCGTGCCGTCCTTTTTGGCCACCACGCCGTGCAGGGCGAGCGGTCTGGCCAGCCATTGGTGCTTGCGGATGCCGCCGTAGTAGTGGGTCTTGAGCTGGGACACGGCGCAGTCCTGGTAGAGCGGACGCTGTTTGAGGTCCAGGCGCGGGGTGTCGCAGTGGGCCCCGACCAGCCGGAAACCCTCCCGGAGCGGCCGTTTCCCTTTGCGGGCCACGAACACGGTCTTGTCCTTCATGACCCGGAATACGGCGTCGGTCGTGAAGTCGCCTTCCGGGCACTCGGTGAAGCCGGCCTTTGCCAGGGTGGCGCGCACGAAGTGGACGGTTTCGCGTTCGGTCTTGCAGGCGGTCAGAAAGGACACATAGCGGCCGGCCAGCTCGCGCATGGCCTCGCGCTCGGACGGAGAGGCGTAGGTCTCCCAACAGCTTTTGCTTTCGATGGCGAAGGAAGGGGTTTCCTCGGTCGCCTTTTTGTTGTCTTCGGTCATGATGCGCATGGCTCCTTGGATGCAGTGGTACGAACACGCACTATAAGCCTCCGGGCCGGCAGAGGGAACCCCCAGCGGCAGGGGAAACAAGGGGCGGGCGCAAAACGTCTAGGCCGTAACCAGGGCGTCGGCGAGCACCCGGGCCACGAGCTTGTACTCGTCGTCGGCCAGGGTGCGTGGGTCGAGCAGAAAGGCGTCGTCCTCGATGCGGCCGACAAGCGGCGGGTCGGTGGCAAGGAGCCGGCCGCGCAACACCTCGGGCGAGGGTGCGCCGGGCCCCGGCGTCAGGGCGACCAGGGTGGTTGGCAGGTCGTGTTCGGGAAAGGCGCCGCCGCCGACCCGGGAGGCACCGGGCCGTGTGGTCACGGCATACCGGTCGCCAAGCGTTTTTTTGAGCAGCGTCGCCAGACGACGGGCCTTGTGGCGCAACGCGTCCGGGGCGGCCGTGATCATGGCCAGGGTGGGGATGCGCGTGCGGGCCGTGGCCGGATCGAGGTACAGACGCAGGGTCGCTTCCAGGGCGGCCAGCGTCATCTTGTCGATGCGTACGGCCCGGTTGAGCGGGTTTTTGCGGATGGCCTCAATGTATTTGGTCCGGCCGAGGATGATGCCGGCCTGGGGACCGCCCAGGACCTTGTCGCCGCTTAAGGTCACGATGTCGGCGCCGTCGGCCACGGCCTGCTGCACGGTCGGCTCGCCGGGCAGGGCCAGGGCCGTGAAATCGGTCAGGTTGCCGCTTCCCAGGTCCTCGATGACGGGCAGGTCATGGGCGTGGCCTAGGGCGACGAGTTCGGAGAGCGGCACCTCGCTCGTGAAACCGACGATGCGGTAGTTGGAGGTGTGGACCTTGAGCAGGGCGGCGGTATTCTCGTTGATGGCGTTTGCGTAGTCCCGGGGATGGGTGCGGTTGGTGGCGCCGACCTCGCGCAGGATGGCGCCGGACTTGGCCATGACCTCGGGGATGCGAAACGAGCCGCCGATTTCCACGAGCTGGCCGCGCGAAACCACGACTTCGCGGCCCTTGGCCAGGGTTTCCAGGGTGATCAGCACGGCGGCGGCGTTGTTGTTGACGACAAGAGCCGCCTCGGCTCCGGTCAAGGTGGTCAGGATATCGACCACGTGGCTGTAGCGGCTGCCGCGTTCGCCGGTCGCCAGGTCGAATTCGAGATTGGAGTAGCGCTCGCAGGCCGTCACCACGGCGGCCGTGGCTTCGGGGGCAAGCAGCGAGCGGCCGAGGTTGGTGTGCACGACCACGCCGGTGGCGTTGAGCACGCGCCGGAAATGGGGGCGCGTGGCGGCCGTGACAAAGCGGAGCAGGAGCGGGAGCACGTGCTCGGGAGCGAGCTGAGCCGGATCGGTGAGCCGGCCTTCCCGGATGTCGGCGCGCAGGCCGTCCAGGAAGTCGGTCACGGCCTGGCGGACAAGGGCGCGCGGCAGGTCGCGCAGGGCCGGCAGGCCGGACAAATCGGCCAGTACCGTATCCATGGCCGGGAGCAGTCGGAAAAGCTGTTGCACGGCGGTCTCCGGGGTTGGCGGCGATCAGGAGGCCGGCGCCGGGAAAAGCGCCGCGAGCAGATACATGGAACCGCAGGCCAGCACCGTGCCGGGCAGTTCCCGCACGGCCTGCAAGGCCGCGGCCGGATCCTCCACCACATGGGCCTGGGGTCCGAGCGCCTTGGCCACTTCGGCCGCCGGCCTCGCCCGGGAGATGCCCGGCAGCTCGGGCACGTAGATGCGGCCGGTGGTCAGATTCCTGACCAGGGGGATCATGGCGTCGAGGTTCTTGTCGGCCAGACAGGTGTAGATCACGGCCGTGGGCTTGATGGCGAGGTTTGCTAGGGCTTCGGTCAGGGCGGTCAGGGCCGGCGGATTGTGGGCGCAGTCGAGCAGCAAGCCGGCCTGCATGTCCGGCAGGTGCAGCAGGTGGAGCCGGCCCGGGATAAAGGTCTCGGCCAACGCCCGGCGGATGGCGTCCGGGTCCGGGGTGAGGCCGAGGATCTCGGCGGCCAGGGAAAAGCCGGCCAGGGCCAGGCTGGCGTTTCGGGCCTGGTGCGGACCGGCCAGGCGCAGCTTCACATGGGGGATTTCCAGATGCTTTTGGCCGCGCAGGACCGCTTTGCGCTGGCTGGGGTCGTAGCTCGCGAGTTTGCCGGCCTCGCGCAGTTTCGTCCCCAGCCGATCGGCCTCCCGATGGAGGACGGCCAGGGCCTCGGGCGTCTGGGGGCCGGTGATGGCCACGCCACCCGGGACCATGGCCAGGGCCTTGTCGTGGGCGATGTCGGTCAGGGTCGGGCCGATCACGGAGGCATGGTCCATGCCGATGGGGGTAAAAAGAACCAGATCGCGGGTCAGGGCGGTGGTGGCGTCGCCGGCGCCGCCGAGACCGGCCTCGTAGACCGCGGCCTCGGCGCCTTGCCGGGTGAACATCCAGGCGGCCATGACCGTGAGCAGCTCGAAATAGGTGAGGCGTGCCGCGTCGCCGCCCGGGGCGGTGGTGGCCAGCACGGCGTTGGCCGCGTCCAGCCAGTCGGCTTCGGGGAGCGGCTTGCCGGCCAGGAGAATGCGCTCGCGCACGCTACGAAAGTGCGGCGAGAGATACAGGCCCGTGGGCAAGCCGTGGGCGGCGAGCAGACCGGCCAGGAACGCGCCGGTCGAGCCTTTGCCGTTGGTGCCGACGACCTGGACGGCCAGATGGGGCAGGGTGGTCAGGGCGAGGCTCGCCAGGGCCGCGTGCATGCGCCGGGGGCCAAGCTCCATGTGAAAGAGCCCAAGGCTCTCCAGATAGGCCTCGAAAGCCGCGTAATCAGGCAGTTCAGAGCTCAAGGGATTCCTTCTCCCGCAGCAGGCGGTAGCTGTGGCCGGCGAGTTCGCATGCCAGTTCCTGTTGGATCTGGCCGGCGAACGGGGCCTTCATATGATAGATGAGGATTTCCGGTTTGGCGCGCAGCTTGGCCAGTTCGGCGCGCAGCAAACGCGGGGTCAGATGCTTGGAGACCGTGGCCAGCGCTTCCATGTCCGACGGAAACGAGGCCTCGGTGATGAGGTGCGAAAGCGCAAAGGGGAGGTCGTCGCAAAAGCGCCACCAGTCGTCGCAGACGCCGGTGTCGCCGGTATAGGCCAGATTTTGGGCGCCGCCCTCGCGCCACAGGACGTATCCCGAAGCGGCCTGGGCATGGTTGACGGGCCAGGCTGTCACGGAGATGTCGCCGATGGTGACCGGAACGCCGGGTCGCATGGGGGCATAGGTCAGAACGGGCGAATTGGCCGGAATGACGGTGAAATCGGGCCAGATGGTGTCATTGAGCAGATGGGTGGCGATGGCGTCGAGCACTTCGGGCAGGCCGTGGATCTGGAGGGGGGGGCGGGCCGCGGCGGCGAAAAACTCGATGAGGTTGTCGGCCAGGAACAAAATGTCCTTGATGTGGTCGAGGTGCGGATGGGTCACGAAAATATGTTCGATGCGGGCCTGCTCGGCCAGGTCCAGGGTCGAGGTGACCGAACCGGCATCAAGGAGGATATTTGATTCCACGAGAAAGGCGGTGAGGTGTTGGCCGGGGAGGTCCGAGCCGGAGCAGCCGAGCACGCGCAGATTCATGTGTTTCTCCAGATTGCTTGGAACGGCCCCAAGACTCGGCAGTTTGGTCTCGTGGCAGGATTTCGTCAAGGGTGGGACGGATTCGAAGCACAGCGTCAGGCGACCGCATCCGGCCACGGTGGCTCGGGCGGCAAGGAAACCCCACGCTGGGGCGATCAACTGAGTTTGAAGCGAATGGTCAGCAAGGCCCGGCTGAGGACCGGTTGGCCTTTGACCGAGGCGGGATAGAAGGTCGAGGCGTGGATGGCGCGCAAGGCCTCTTCCACGAATTCCATGCCGCTATGGCTCATGACCTTGACATCGCGCAAGGTGCCTGAGGCGTCGATGGTCAGGCACAAGCAGACGTTTCCTTCCTGATTGAGGCGTTTGGCTTCCAGGGGATAGCGCGGCAGGCTGCGGTGCCGGAACCGGGGGCCGTCGCCCTGGCCGAACTGACCGATATGGTTGCCGCCGCCTCCTCCGCCAGGTCCACCGCCGACCCCGGGCGGGCCATCGCCGTGTCCGAGCCCCTTGCCCGGCCCCTCGCCGCCGATCCCTTGCCCCGTTCCCGTACCCGTGCCCAGGGCCGGTGCGGCCGGCTTGGCCTGGTCCGCAGTCTGGGCTGGTGCGGCCTTGCGGACGGCGACCGGGCGCGGTTTGGGTTTGGGCTTGGGCTTGGGTTTCGGTTGGGGCTTTGGTTGCGGCTCGGGCTCGGGTTTCTGAATTTTTTCCGGTTCAGGCAGGGCCGTATCGAGCACGGGGGTCGGATCAGGAGCTTCGGTGACGGCTTCCGGTTCGGGCGGGGGCGGGGTTTCTTCCGTGGGGAGCGTGGCCGTTTCGGCTTCCTGGGCAAGCTCGCCGACCGGTCCGGAAGCGGCTTCGGCCGCCGGAGCCGGGCTGGCGCCGCTTTGTTGGCCGTCTCCGCCCATGCCGCCCGGACCGGCCAATCCACCCAAGGAGATTTCGCCAAGGACCGTGAGAGGCGGGTCCAGCTGGTTGACGGCGAACAGACCGCCAACCAGGGCCAGGAGGAGGATCACGCCATGCCACGTCACCGAGGCCATGGGGCCGATCCACCAGTGTTTTCTGGGGGATGCTTCACTGGAAGCACATATGGCCGTCAGCCGCTGGGCTGTTTCGCGCAGGGCCTCGATGGATTCCCTGGGTGGGGCTTCCGGCATTGCTTCGAGCGACCACTCGTCCAGGATTTCCTTGGGCACACTGATGCCTTGGAGAAATCGGAGGGGTGTATCGTGAGGATGGGCATTCATAGCATGATCCAACGGTCACGGAAAAAGCAGATTCCAGGACTGTTGCGTCAAAATGCATCACACAAACACGGAAATAAAATTAAACGTGTTTTGTTGTAATTTTTTTTAGTATTGTCTATTGGTCCAACAGTGTCAAGTCTAGTGCTTCAAACACTGCGCCAGACATCCCATGCATTTTTCTGGAATTGTGCTGACACGAAGACAGTTTTTACTGTCATGCAAGAGACAAAAATCGTGTGAGTGTTGCGCGGATTGCAGGGAGCGGGGGGAGGCGGTCGCGGTTGCGCGATAGGCGGCAGGACGGGTTAGACGCCGTGCGGCGCTTCGAAGGTGACTTGTTTGGCCTGAGGCAGGTCGCGGAAGAGGCGACCGTGACGCACTCCGTCGAGGGCGGCTGTTGCATCTTCGCAATCGCAGCCGGCCAGGACGGTAATACCAAAGTCGAACAAGCTGGGCGCAAAAGGGGTGGTCGGTCCGAGCAGGATGACCAGGGCGCCTTTGCGGCAGAGGTCGAGGAGGCCGGCCAGGGTGCCGTTGAGAAGGGTGGTGGCGGTAATGGCCACCTACATCGGCCTGGGGAAGCAGGGTCGCGGCCATGGAGGCGTCGTGATCGCCGGGTTGGGGACGTTTTTCGAGGACCCAGAAGTTGGCGAAGGCAGCGCGAACCGCGTCCACGAACGGGAAATGGCCGACCACGGCCACATTTTTTCCCGGCGCCGCGCGCGGCCATGACCTCCTGGCCGAAGGTCTGGGACGTTTGTTGCGGTGGCGGAAGCAGGGCGTTGGCGGCGGCGATGGCCAAGGAAATCCGGTCGGTGTCCGTGATGTCCGGATCACGCAACCGTTCGGCCACCGCCCGGGCCGAAGTGCCTGGGTCGGGCAGCCTAACGGAGTCGAGTCCGGCTTGCGGTGTGGCGCACGGTCTTGAGGCGAGTCCGACCCGGGCCGCCTGCAAGGCCAGGAGGCTCTCGCCGGCAACCGCACGCCGGATGGGCCGGTCCGGATGGCGCGAGACATCGTGGAGGATAGCGGCCAGCAGTTCGGATTGTGTGTGTGGCATGAAGACTCCGGTGGTGGGCAGCTGTCATTGTAGAAAAAAGTTTAAAATAATCCAATGTTATATAGTTTACGTTGTATACTGAATAATGTCAATGGTAATCCCTGCGGTTAAAAAAAATTTACTTTTTTAAAAAATGATATTGACTGAAAAAAATCTAATAAATATAATATTTTGAATCACGAAAAAGAAATTAACCGTGACTGTCATTTTTAGGAATGTAAGACATGGTTTCTGACACGGAAAAAAATTTTTTCGTGTCTCTAAATTTGAAATATAAAAAAGCTTTTATAGAAATAATATATTAAAAATAAACTCGTTATAAATTAATAAAATTAATAATTGTATTAATTCTGTATATAACTTTTTATGAAAAATATTTTGATTAAATTATAGCTTATTTTTAGTCTCTTGTAGCAAAATTATAGAGGTTAGTGGCTTTTTTTAAAGTCATAATTTTGAGTTTTGCGGAGGGCTTTGTCAATTTCAGGGGAAGTTGGCAAATGGAATGACTCTTTAACAGGAGACAAGGGGGGAGTATGAAACGAATTGTGGTCATGTTGTTTACGGCAGCCTTGTGTCTGCCAATCCAAAGCCGGCTCGTTTCCATCGCCACAGCCGCGGAGGCCTCTTCCACGCAAATGGAAGATATGGTGGTCACGGCCACGCGTACCGAGGAACCTGCCAAGGAATTTCCCGGCCGGGTCGAGGTCATCACCCGGGAGCAGCTCAAGGATATGCCGGTCCAGACCGTGGACCAGGCTTTGTCCTATATCTCGGGCGTGCACCAGGAACGCACCAGCGGCACCAACAGCTTTTCCTCCACCGTGTCCCTGCGCGGCTTCGGCAATGATCAGGGGCGCACCCTTGTCCTGCTCGACGGCGTTCCCCTCAACACGGCCGACACCGGAAGCGTGAACTGGAACCGGCTCAACCTGGAAGACATCCAGCGCATCGAGATCCTCAAGGGACCGGCCGCCGCCCTCTACGGCAGCTTCGCCATGGGCGGCGTCATCAACATCATTTCCGTCAAGCCGACCAAGCGCTTCGAGGGGAGCACCTCGGCCAGCTATGGCACCAACGAGGATTGGAAGCTGCGCGGGGTGGCCGCTGGCCGTTCCTCCGATGACCCGTCCGCGGTCTATGCCCGGGTGTCGGGACTGTACCACACCAACCAGGGCTACAAGCTTCCGCCGCCGGAACAGTGGTCCTCCACCACGCGGAAAACTTTTCTGGATGAGGAGACCCTCAGTACGAAGCTGGGTTGGGATCTCAGTGAAAACGCCAACCTGGAACTGCAGTATATCAAGGATTGGCAGACCGAAGGCGAAGGTAGCAAGATTTGGGCCGGCACGAGCAGAGGCTATCAGACCGACTCCTGGCAGACTCGGTTTAAGGGCAACTGGGAAGGCTGGAAAAGCATGATTAATGCTTACTACGTGAACATCAACTACTACCGGACCAACGAAGGCGGTTTGCTGCCCAAGCGAAGCTACGATGCCTACCGGACCAACGTCGACCGCAAAAATTACGGCATCCTGACCAACCTCTCCCGCACCTTCGGCCCCCACACCCTGACCGTGGGCGTCGACCTGACCGCCGGCGAAATGGATGGTACCGACTACTACAAGACCATCAGCTACTTCGCCACGGACGCAGGCAAGATCTGGACCATCGGCCCCTTCATCCAGGACCAGATGCGCTTTTTCGACGACAAACTCATCATCGTGGCCGGCCTGCGCTACGACAACGCCACCACCTATGAAGGCTTCACCAACTCCAATATTCCCGCGATGGTGGGACAAAACAGGCACCTGCCGTCGAAAACCTGGGATGCCTTGAGCCCGCGCGGCTCGATCAAGTACTTCTTCCTGGACAACCTCAGTGCCTACTTCTCCTATGGCCATGCCTTCCGCGCCCCGAGCCTGGACTCCATGTACCGGACCGGCTCCAAGAAAAATGGCCTGCTCCAGTACGCCAACCCGAATCTCGGACCGGAAACCAGCGATACCCTCGAAGTCGGCACGGATTATCAGCCCATGCCCAATTTGCGACTGTCCGCTTCCGGCTACCATACCATTGCCAAGGATTTCCAGAACTCGGTCACCGTTGACGCCGCCGGGAATACCCAGGTCAAAAATATCGGTGAAGTGCAGATTTGGGGCGCTGAATTCGGGGCGGAATACGATCCGTTCACGTTCCAGGAGAATGATCTGCTCAAGAAGTTCACCCTTTTCGCCAACTACACCCTCAACGAATCCAAGATTACGCAGTTTCCCGGCAATACGCAGTATGTCGGAAAGTATCTGACGAATACCCCGTTCAATACGTTCAACGTCGGCTACAACTGGATCAACAAATACCTCAACAGCCGGGTCGGCGTGCAGTATGTCGGCGTGATGTTCAACGACAGCGCCAATACCTCGACCCAGACCATCGATCCGCATGCCCTGGTCAACGCGAAAGTGTGGCGCAACTTGGACTTCCTGGGCACCTACGGCCAGAATGTGAACGTGTCCTTCTCCGCGGAGAACCTGTTCGACACGCGCTACGTCAATTCCTATGGCAAGAGCTATGAGACGCTCAACGAAGGACGTACCCTCTATCTGGAGCTCTCGTGCAAGTTCTAAAACTCCGTTCCCTGTCCACGGCCCAGGTGGTTTTTTTCGCCTCGGTCGTGGCCTTGGACTTCGGCTGGGGGCTGGTCTTCAAGACAGCCCTCCAGCTGACGGCCATCCACGAGGTGGCCCGGCTGGAGATGGTCGTCTCGGTCATGCTCATGGTCATTGCCCGACTCATGCTGGATCGGTTCGGGACGCTCATTCTCTACGAATTGGCCTGGGGGCTCCTGGCCGCCGTGTTCATGCCGGCGGCCGGGGGCCAGCCCGGCTTTCTCAAACTGGTGCCGGCTCTGACCCAAGGCATCATTTTTGACATCCTTTTTTCGCTTCTACGCCATCCCTTGCCCGTGGCCCGTGCCTATGTGGCCATCCTCGTCGGCGGTGTCCTGGGACCGACCATGGCGATCTTTTTCCGGGTGGCCCTGGGCATGCCCTGGGCAACGGCCACCCAGGCGCTGTTCGGCATCTCGCTTTTGACCTCCCTGGTCATCAACGGTTTCGGGGTGTACCTTGCCCTTATCGTGTGGAAGCGCATCAGTTCCCTCGAACTTGTGGCCATGCTGCGTCTGTCATGATCACCCTTGATGCCGTTTCCTTCCTGCCGGCCGGCGCGGACCGGCCCATCCTGCACGACGTGAGCCTGACCATCGGGCGCGGCGAACGGATCGGTATTGTCGGCCCTTCGGGCTCGGGCAAGTCCACCCTGGGGTATCATCTGTGCGGTGTGCACCGGCTGGCCCTGGCCGGCGTGACCACGGGCGCCCTCACCCTGGACGGCCGGGATGCATTGGCCGGCGGGCAGCCCGGATTCGCCGGCTTGGTCGGGCAAAATCCCGAGGCCCAGCTTTTTTGCCGGACCGTCCTCGACGAAGTGCTGCTCGGGCCGCGCATGCGGGGCGAGGCCGAGGCGGTTTGCCAGGATAAGGCCGGAGCCTTGCTCGCGCGCCATGGACTCGGCGCCAAGGCCGAGAACAAGGTGACGAGCCTGTCCCTGGGCCAGAAGCAGCTCACCGCCATCCTGTCCATGCTGGCCATCGAACCCAAGGTGCTGTTGCTCGACGAGCCCACGAGCTATCTCGACACGGCCACGGCCGACCGGCTTTTCGCCCATCTCGACGAGCTGAGCCGGTCGCGGGGCTGGATCGTGTGCGTCATCGAACACGACCGCACCCGCTTGGCCGGCTTTGCCGACCGTTTTCTGACCATGGCCGAGGGCCGTTTGGTGGCCGACGGGCCCCTCGGACCGCCGCCGGCCCCGTTGACGCGTCCGCTGGGACCGGCTCCGAACACGCGTTTCGCGGCTGGCTCGGCTGGAGAGCCGCTTTTGTGCTTTGACGCTGTCTCTTTTGGCTATGCCAAGGGCGTAAGCAACGTGACCGAAATCGATTTTGCCGTGGGCCCCGGTGAATGCGTGGCCCTGGTCGGACCCAACGGTTCCGGCAAGTCCACGGTGTTGCGTCTGGCCAAGGGCCTGGCCAAACCCGGCTCCGGCCAGGTCCGGTTGGGCAGGGGGCTCGGGCAGTTCGCGGATGTGGGGCTTATGCTCCAGAATCCCGAGGAACAGATCTTCGCCCACACCGTGACCGCCGAATGCGGCTATTGGCTGGTTAACCAGGGCGTGGCCGCCGCGGAACGCGAAGAGCGGGTGCAGTGCGTCCTGGCCGCCCTGGGCCTGGGCGGCAAGCTCAATCGTTCGCCGTTTTCCTTGAGCTTCGGAGAAAAGCGCCGGTTGTGCCTGGCCTCGATTCTGGTCGGTGCGCCGTCGATCCTCTGCCTGGACGAACCCACCACCGGGCTTGATGACGCCAACATGGCCGTCATGGCGGACATGATCCGCCGGGAGACCGCTGCGGGCAAGGCCGTCCTTGTGGCCAGTCACGAGGACGCCTTTGTGAACATGGTCGCCACACGGGTCGTGCGCCTGGAAGCTGGGCGCATGGTCGGGGATCATCCGATGGGGGAGGGGACGGCATGACGCGGTTGTTGCGCCAGGCGAACGCGGTGTCCAAGGGACTTTTCGCGATTTCGATCTGCACCTACGCATTCTTGTGCCCGGACTGGCGGATACTGGTCGGGTTGGGCGTCGGACTCCTGGCCGTCCTGGGGCTGACCGGCGAATTGGACCGCATTGTGTTGCTGCTGGTCGGCGTGTTCTTGGCGGCCTTGCCCATGCTGCTGGTGCTTTTCATCTGGGGCGGCGTGGAAAAGGCCGGCAACTGGCATGACGGGGTCTGGCTCGGGCTCGGTTGGCTCGGACTTTACATGTTGCGCGTGCTCATCATGGTCCTGGTCGATCTGCTCGTGGTCAAGCTCACGAGTTTTTCCACGATGCTCTTGTCCTTGCGCGGCTTGCACTTGCCGGGCGGGGTGGTGCTTTTCATTTCGGCCCTGGTCAGTATGTTGCCCAACATTTTGGCCATGGCCCTACGCGTCATCGAAGTGCAGCGCTGCCGCGGGTTCGAGCTGAAAAAAATGTTGCGCCCAAGCAGCTTGCTGCCGCTTTTCATTCCGGTCTTTCTGGCCCAGATGCGGCGTTCGACCGATCTGGCCCTGTCGCTTGAGCTGCGCGGGGTCAGCGGTGAGGCCCTGGTCCGGGGCGCACGGCTCACCGTGGGCGCCGGAGACCTGCTGTTCGTGGTTGCCGCCGCCCTTGTCTGGATCGGCCCCATCAGTCTGGATGTGATTGTCGGATGACGGCGTCCGGGAGCGCGCCAGGACCGGCGGTGTAACGCCACCGGCCCACAAGCTTCTGATCAAGCCCAAGGAAGTGACCCCATGGAGTGCCCCTACTGTGAACGACGTTGCCGGTTGACCGAAGGCGGAGTCGGTTTTTGCCGCATGTACGAACTGTCCGGCGATGTGGTCCGGGAACGCTTTCCCCATCAGTGGTGCGCGTATGCCGTATCCCGGGTGGAAACGATCCCGTTTTACCATGCCTATCCGGGCAGCCGTTGCCTCGTCATCGGTACGGCCAGCTGCAACGTGGACTGCCGCTACTGTTCCAACAACTACATCGCCAAGGAGGACCCGGCCACCCTCCAGGACATCATGATCGAGATTTCGCCGTCCCGGCTGGCCGATCTGGCGCGCAAACACGGCTGCCATTCCATCGTCTTCTCGATCAACGAACCGACAGTTTCGTTGCCGTCGCTGCTGGAAGTGGCCGTGGCCGCCCGGGAGGCCGGACTGGTCATGGGCTGCCTGACCAACGGTTACGGCACGCCCGAGGCCGTGGAACTGCTCGGCGAGATTTTTTCCTTCGTCAATGTGAGCCTTAAGGGGCTGTCGCCGGAGTTTTGCCAGCGCTATCTGGGCATCCCGGACAGCGCTCCGGTGGTCCGCACCATCCGCCAGCTGGCCACCCATTGCCATGTGGAGGTGACCACGCCCGTCATCGAGTCGGAAAACGACCACGAGCTGTCGGCCATGGCCGATATCCTGGCCTCGGTCGGCCGGGAAACGCCTTGGCACGTGTTCAGGTTGTTGCCGACGTACAAGATGAGCAAGGACAGTTATCCCAGCATCGATGCCCTTAATGCCAAGCTCGAAGACCTGCGCAACCGACTGCCCCACATCTATTTTCACAATTTCATCGGTTCGCAGTGGGTGGATACCCGCTGCCCGGACTGCGGGGAGATGGTGATCACCCGCCACAGCCTCGGTTGCGGCGGCGACAAGCTCGATCAGTTTCTGTGCGACGGGGACCGGTGTCCAAAATGCGGCCGGCGCCTCAACCTGCTCGGAACCAAGGTGGAATGGGATGCCAGGGAGGTGGGAGCATGAGCGTGGCCATTTTGGACGCGCGGCAGTGGCAGCGGACCGTGGATTTGCGCACCGGGCATCAGGTCGAGGCCTCGGGACCGCTCGTGGACAAGGTCCGGGCGGTGGTGGACCGCCATCCCTTCCCCGGGGACCGCGATCCGGCCGGCAATACCTGGGTGGTGGATACGGCCCTGGATTTCATCAAGGCCTATGATCCTGGGTTCGTCTTCCTGACCCTGGCCCGGCAGTACTATTCCGCCCGCTATACCCCGCTCACCCCGGACGAGCGCGCGGCCATGGTCCAGGCGGCCCTGGACGAGGCGGACCGCTTCGCCCGGGAATCGGGCTTTTTCACCGTGGTCATCGGCACCGGCGGCCTGACCCAGGCCACCACGCCCATTGACTTGAGCGACCTCGACGGCCTGGGCGTGGCCAGCAATTGGTCCGCCCGTTATGCCGGCCTCTACGACCCGTCCCAGCGGGACCTGTACCGGCTGTCCGCCAATTCCGGCCTGGAACGCCTGGCCACCCGGGAGGAGATCCTGTCCTTGTTCGGCGGGGCTCCAGGGGAGGGCGCCCGGCTGCCGGATGTCATGGTCGTGGCCAAGGAAGGGCATTATTACAAAAACACCTCGTTGCGTCGCCTGATCATGATCCCGGCCCGCAATACCGTTATTCCGGTCTCGGCCAATCTCGGCCCGGTGGATTCCATCACGGACATCAAGGCGCGTCTTCTGGATGCCCTGGGCGACCGGAAAGTGGCGGTGGTGCTCCTGGAGGGCGTAGGGAAGGCCGATTTCCAGGTCCCCCATAATACTTGCCGCAACGGCGTGGACTGGTACTGTTACGAGCCGGTGGACGGCCAGTATCTGGCCCTGACCACCGGCAAACATGCCGTGTTCGAGCACAACGGCGGCTATCGCTATTTCCTCGATGATACCGAGCACAAGCCGTATCCGTTCTCCGGCTATTTTACCAAGCTGCCGACCGGCACCATCGGCCAGGACTATACCGGGCGCAGCATTGCCGTGGGCAACCGCAGCATGTTCATGCACGTGACCACGGGCTGCGATATCGCCTGCGAATGCTTTGCCCGCAATCTCTACAACCAGGGCGTGATGGCCGTCATTCACCGCCAGGACAAATAGCCGCTTCCGGCGCAAAATTTGCGCGGGCCATGGTACGGGCCCGGGCAGGCAAGACCGACACCGCCATGTCGGGTTGCCGATTGCCCGGGCCTCTTTTTTTGGGCTATGCTTGTGGGAACCCTTGAAAGCCGATCTGGCCCATCAAGAATACCGTCACGGAGGACCCGCACATGGCTGATTGCGAATGCCTGCCCAAGTGTCTTTTTTTCAATGACAAGATGCAAAACATGCCCGCCGCGGCCAGTCTGCTCAAGAAACGCTTGTGCCAGGGCGATAACAGCCGGTGTGCCCGCCACATGGTGCTTACGGCTCTGGGACGGGAAAAAGTGCCACCGGATCTCTCGCCCAATCAGGTGGATCGAGCCGCAACCCTTATTCGTGGCGGTCGCTAGGGGAACCCACGGCTCGGACGGGGGAGCGTCATGGGAGACAGGCCTTCGACGCGATCCGTCCAGAAGGGTCGGGGAATGGACGTATCCGTGAGAGTGACATGCTTTTGGTATAACGCGTGAGAGCAAGATTATTTTTGTGCTTGTATTGACCAAAAAATGTCTCGGTTGGTAAGACAATTCCCGTGTTGAACCTGTAACACGGAGACAGCCATGAAGGTCAGCGCTCGTAATTTTATTCCAGGCAAGATCAAATCCATCACCAACGGTCTGGTCAACACGGAAGTTGTTGTCGAATTTGCACCCGGCGTGGAGATCGTCTCCGTCATCACCAAGCATTCGGCCGAGGCCATGGGGCTCCAGGTCGGTGACAGCGTCAACGCCATGATCAAGGCTTCCAGCGTCATGCTTACCGTGGACTGATCAGTTGCATCCTCCGTCCCCTGTGTCCGGCCGCGCCTTTGGCGGCCGGACATGGTTTTTTGGGGGAGCGCATTCGGGCGCTCCACACCGCCTGCCACGCCGAGACCACGGCGTAATTTCCTCAAGGCCGTTCTTTTCCCCACGCCTGCAGTCACAACCGCCGCAAATCCTCTTGGGATTCAAAGGGCGCGAGCCCTTTGGTCGCCGGAGGCGTCACCAGTGGCAGCATTGTCCCGTGGCCTCACCCTGCATTCCGCTCCAAGCAGGGAAGAGGTGAAAAAAGGGTGGTTTTCTCCCGGAAGCCATGTATTTTGCCCCACGTTGGGAGACATTTCTGACTTTATCAATCCGGCTTGAACGGCTATGCTCAGCACGCCTCGCATGGTTGCCTCCAGATGCCTCTGGGCGCTCCGGGGTCGGGATATCAACCAAAAAGGGGAAGAATCCATGGGGGATGACAAACGTCGTCGCAGCCGGGTCAGCGCTCAGTTTGACGCCTATGTCTACAGCGATGGGGAAAAAATTCCGGTTACGACACTCAATATCAGCATGAAGGGTGCACTGTTCGGTCCGGAGCCGCGTCTGGCCGCCGGGCAGGACTGTACCGTGGTTTTTACCCTGTCCAAGGACGTCAATGTCCGGTTGCGGGGCCGCATCGTGCGCTCCAGCGATGAGGGACTGGCTGTGGATTTCGAAAGCATGGACGAAAGCGCTTTTTTCCATCTGCGCAACATGGTGCGCTATTCGTCCCAGGACGCTGACAGGATCGACCGGGAGTTGCAGGTACCAGCCTTCGACCCGGACGAAGAAAAGGATTGAGTGTGCCGCGCAAGGTGAAGGTGTGTGCCTGGGTTCGGACCGGGCTGTTGGTTGGGTGTCTGCTTGGGGCCGCGCCGGGAGTGACCGTGGCCGGGGGACTGCAACAGGCCGCCGCCGGGCTGACCGCCCTGGCTGCCGGTGAAAATCAGCGGGCCGTGACCCTGTTGACCGAGGCCCTTGATTCCAATGAGATGCCCGAGTCCGAAACCTATCTGTTTGTGACCGCCAGGGGCTTGGCCCGGGCGGCTTCGGGCGACTATAAGGCGGCCATTGTCGACTATAACGCCGCGCTGGCGGCCCATCCCGGTTTCGCGCCGGCCGTGTATAATCGGGGCAATGCCCAGTTCGCCCTGCACCGCGATGACTTGGCCATTGCGGATTATACCCGGGCCCTGGAGCTGGATGCCAACGACAGCAAGGCCCTCAACAATCGGGGCGCAGCCTGGTTTCGCAAGGGCAACCTGCAAAGCGCCCTGGCCAACTATACCCAGGCCTTGCAAATCGCTCCCGACGATCCCGACATTCTGCTCAACCGGGGCAAGGTCTACGAGGCCATGGGCGAGGATGCCCTGGCTCGGGATGACTTCACCCGCATCAAGCAGCTCGATCCGACGGCCAGGACCCCCTTGGATTGATGTCGCCACGGCCGGCCTTGCCTGGCCGCCGCTTTCCCGCAGAAGGAGATTTCCGCATGATCCCCGTGGGTTCCCTGGTCAATGGCGCGGCCATCATCGTCGGCGCCGTGCTTGGGCTGCTGCTGCACGGCCGGTTCCCGGACCGGGTGCGCGCCATCATGTTCCAGGCCCTGGGCCTGTCCATCATCCTCATCGGGCTCAAGATGGCCCTGGCCATGACCACGCCGATCCTGGTCGTGGTGAGCCTGCTTTCTGGGGCGATTATGGGCGAACTGTGCGACATCGAACGCCGCATGGCCCGGCTGGGCGACCGGATCAAGGCCGTGGTCCAGTCGAAAAACGCCCTGTTCACCGATGGGCTGGTCACGGCCTCGGTCGTGTTTTGCACCGGCACCATGGCCATTCTCGGCCCTTTTGACGAGGCCTTGCGCGGGGATCGCACCTTGCTTTTGACCAAGGCCATGCTGGACGGCTCGGTGGGGCTGATCCTGGCCACCACCTACGGGGCCGGGGTGATCCTGTCGTTTGTGCCCGTGGTGCTCTACCAGGGGCTGCTCACCTTGTGCGCCGTCGGCACCCACGCCTACTTCACCCCGGAGCGGCTGACCCAGCTCACGGCCGTGGGCGGACTGCTCATCGTGGCCATCGGCATCAACATGCTGGGACTGCTGCGCATCAAGGTCTCGAACCTCCTGCCGGCCATAGTCGTGGCCGTGGTGCTCGCCCCGTACATGGCCGGTTGAGGCCGTAACCGCGCTTTCTTTACGCCCCAGGGGAATTGCCGTATACCGACCCCGCCATGCACGAACTATCCATCGTCCAAAGCCTGCTTGGTCTCATCGAGGACGAGATGACCAAGCACGGCAAGCAGACCCTTGTCAGCGTCAAGGTCAAGCACGGCCGGTTGGCCGCCATCGTTCCCGAAGCCCTCACCATGGCCTTCGAGGTCCTGACCGCCGATACCCGGCTGGCCGGGGCGCGGCTCGATATGGAGGAGGTGCCGGTACGCTTGCGCTGCCGCGCCTGCGGCAAGGAATTCCAACCGGAACAGCACGCGGCCCCGTTCGCGCCTTGCCCGCACTGCGGCGAGGAACTCGGACATACGGTCCTGTCCGGCCGTGAGCTCTTCATCGAATATCTCGAACTGGAATAAGGGGAGCCTGATCATGCAGATACCCGTGGTGCGCAATATCCTGGAGGCCAATGCCCGCATTGCCGCCGATCTCAAGGCCTTTTTCACCGAACGCGGCATTTTGGTCCTCAATCTCATGAGCTCTCCCGGGGCGGGCAAAACCACGCTGCTCGAACGCACCTTGTCCGACCTGCGCGACGAGATGCGCATGGCTGTCATCGAAGGCGACCTGCAAACCGACAACGATGCTCGCCGCGTGGCCGCCACCGGCGCCCAGGCCGTGCAGATCAACACCGAGGGAGGTTGCCACCTGACCAGCTCCCAGGTCCAGGAAGCGGCCAAGAGCCTCGATCTGACCGGTCTCGACATCCTTTTCATCGAAAACGTCGGTAATCTGGTCTGTCCGGCCGAGTTCGACGTGGGCGAGGACTGCAAGGTGACGCTTTTGAGCGTTACCGAGGGCGACGACAAGCCCGAGAAATATCCGCTCATGTTTCACATTTCCGCCGCCATGCTGCTCAATAAGGTCGATTTGCTGCCCTATGTGGACTTCGATATGGAGCGCGCCGGCCGCCATGCCCGGACTCTCAACGCCGACATCGCCCTGTTCCCGGTTTCGGCCCGCACCGGCGAAGGCCTCGCGGCCTGGTACGACTGGCTGCGCGCCCGCCTGGCGGCGAAACGCGGGAAGTAGGGAGGAGAGGGCGAGTTGGGGAAACGCCTCCGGCGGCCAGGAGGGCTGAGCCCTCCTGGACCACCCTATAAAGGGCGTTTTGCTCTATTGTGCTCTCGGGCGGACATTTGTAAGCGAAGAGAACGTTCCAGGGGTCCGGGGGGATGATCCCCCCGGTGGGGTGGGTCCAGGGAGGGGCAACGCCCCTCCCTGGCCGCCGGAGGCTCATCACCACATGCGTATCATCGGCGGCCGATACGGCGGGCGCCACATCAAGGTCATGGAGGCGGTCGGTTTGCGGCCGGCCACGGGCCGGGTGCGCGAGGCGCTTTTTTCCATGCTGGCCGCCCGGGGGCTGGTGTTTGCCGGGGCCCGGGTGCTGGATCTGTTCGCCGGTTCCGGCGGCGTGGGCATCGAGGCTTTGTCCCGGGGCGCGGCCCTGGCTCTTTTTGTCGAACGCCAGACTGCCGTGGCCAAGGTGTTGCGCGAGAATCTGGCTTCCTTGGGCATTCCGGCCGGTCAGGGGCGGGTCATGCAGGGCGACGTGGCCAAGGTGTTGCCGCGTCTGGCCGGGCAGACCTTCGATCTCGTGGCCATTGATCCCCCCTATGGCCAGGGCTTGGCCGCGCCGACATTGGCGGCACTGGTCGCCACCGGCCTTGTGGCCGAGGAGGGCTTGGTGGTGGCCGAGGTCGAGGCAGGTCTCGATCTTCCCGAGCCCGCCGGGCTTGAGTGCCTGGCGAATCGAACCTACGGGCAAACGAGGATTTTCGTATGGCGTCTGGACACCGCTGCATCGCGGTCTATCCCGGAACCTTTGATCCCCTGACCAACGGCCATGTTTCCCTGGTCCGTCGGGCGGCCCGGATCTTCGGCACGGTCATCGTGGCCGTGGCCGGCGATTCCCACAAGACGCCGCTTTTCTCCCTGGACGAGCGGGTGGCCATCGCCGAACAGGTGTTCGCCAACGACGGCCGGGTGTTGGTGGAAGGATTCCGGGGGCTTTTGGTCAATTACGTCAAGTCGCGTCAGGCCAATGTCATCCTGCGCGGTCTGCGAGCCGTGTCCGACTTCGAGTTCGAGTTCCAGATGGCGCTCATGAACCGCAAGCTCGACCGTTCCATCGAGACCGTCTTTATCATGACCGACTACAAGTGGCTCTACATCAGCTCCACCATCGTCAAGGAAGTGGCCAAAAACGGCGGTGACATCCGGGGCCTGGTGCCGGATCTGGTGCGTGAGCGCATGGCCGAACGGTTTCCGCCCAAGCCGGCCGATACCGCGGAGGATGCGTGACCCGGATTCGGGTAATCCGGCTCATGGGCGCGACCGGCACGGGCAAGACCGAGGCCGCCTTGGCCCTGGCCGGGGCCTTTGGCGGCGCCGTGGTCAATGTGGACTCCCGGCAGGTCTATGCCGGGCTGGCCGTGCTCACGGCCCAGCCGACCGTGGCCGAGCAGGCCCGCTGTCCCCATGCCCTGTACGGTGATACGCCTCTTTCCGAACCGGTGGCGGCCGGGGATTTCGCCCGCCGGGCCCGGGCGGCGGTGGCGGATTTTACCGCAAAGGGCTTTCTGCCCCTGCTGGTCGGCGGTACCGGGCTCTATTTTCGGGCCATAGCCGGGGGGCTGGCTCCCATTCCGCCCGTACCGGCGGCTGTGCGTCAGGACGTGCGGCGCCAATGGGACAGCCTGGGCCCGGCGGCCATGCACGCGCGTCTGACCGCCGTCGATCCCGAGTATGCCGCGAAAATCGCCCCCAATGACCGACAGCGGGTGACGCGAGCCCTGGAGGTGCTTACCGCCACGGGCAAGCCGCTGAGCGCGTGGCACCGGGAACCCGATCCCGAGGCGCCGGACTACGACTCCCTGACCTTGGGCCTGGGCTTGCCCCTGGCGGACTTGGCGCCGCGTCTGGCCGTCCGCATCGAGGCCATGGTGCGCGCCGGGGCCGTGGAGGAAGTCCGCCAGGCCCTGGAGACGTACCCGGAGACCGTGCCAGGCCTGTCCGGCATCGGCGGACCGGAGTTGAGCGGCTTTCTGGCCGGCCGTCTCGATCTCGAAGCGGCCAAGGCGGCCTGGCTGGCCAATACCCGGGCCTATGCCAAGCGCCAGATGACCTGGTTTCGCAAGGAACCGGACATCCAGTGGTTCGCGCCTGGGGAGCATCAAGTGCTGCTTGAAGTGGTGCGGGCTTGGCTGGACAGGAGTGCGGCGTGAATCGGCGTTTTTTCTTGCGTTTGGCCGGAACCGCCGGCGCGGCCCTGCTTGTTGGGCCGGGAAAGGTCTTGGCCTCCAAATCGGCCCAGGATCTGGCCGGGGAAGCGCTGGATCTCCTTGGCGCCGGACGGCTGGGCGAAGCCTTGGAGATTCTCGGCCGGGCCAAACGGCTCGATCCGCGTGATGACCGCGTCCGGGCCTTGCTCGGCCGGGCCTATTTCCAGAAGGGCGATGCCGCGCGGGCCCTGGAGGAATTCCGGCTGGCCGTGCGCCTGAATCCCGAGGACACCATTTCCCGGATGATGGTCGACAAGATCACGCTTTTTCCCTTGCCGCCGGGAGGGCCGGCGTCCAAGGAGAGCGGGGCCGGCCGATCCTCGACCCTGGAGCGCGAAGCCAAGGCCGAGCGCGAGCGACTCCTGGCCGGGAAGCAGCTTCCCGGGGGCGATGGCCCGTTTCGGCTGCTCATCGACCCCGGCCATGGGGGCTCGGACCCGGGCGCGGCCGGGCCGGGCTTGCGGGAATCCGATGTGGCCCTGGACGTGTCCCTGCGTCTGGCCCGGGTGCTGGAAGACCAGGCCAAGGGCACGGTGGAGGTTTTTTTCACCCGGGTGGCCGATGCCGGCTTGCCGTCCTGGGCCAGGGCTTCCCTGGCCGGCTGGTACGGAGCCGATTTGCTGGTGTCCGTGCACGCCACCCGTCTGCCCGATCCCAAGGTCTCGGGCCTCGGGGTGTTTGCCTTTGCTCCGGACACGGCGGACCCGGTGGCCGGGGCCGTGGCCAAGGTGGAAAACGCGGTTCCGGCTGGTCGGAACCGCCATGACCCCGATGCGGGACGGGAGCTTTTTGTCCGGGCCGTGCGCTGGGCGGCAACGGCCGGACTCCAGCGTCGGGGAGTGGACCTGGCCGGGCGGATGGTGAAAGCCTTGCCGCCGAAACTGCCCTTGGCCGTGCGCCCCCTGGGACTGGCACCGCTCAATCTGCTGGCCACGGCCGATACTCCGGCCGTCTTCGTGGAGACGGGCTTTCTGTCCAATCCCGGCGACGCGGCCGTGCTGGCCGGGGCCGAGGCGCGTCAGGCCCTGGCCCATGGACTGGCCCAGGCCGTGCTGGCCGTGGCACGGACCGGCGACCGGCCATAAAAAAAGCCCCGCGGCCAAGCCGGCGGGGCGTCATGACAGGCTGGTCGGAAACCGGCTATTTCTTGTCCGGGGTCTCGTCCTTGGACTTGCCCGGAGTGACGTCGATCTCGTCGGGTTCGCTGGTCGCCTTTTTGAAGTTCTTGATGGCCTTTCCCATGCCGGCACCGATCTCGGGAAGCTTGTTGGCTCCGAAAATGATGAGCACGATGACCAGAATGATGATAAGCTCCGGAAATCCGATTCCAAACATGCTATGCCTCCACGGATGGGTTGGCCGAGGCTATACACGCCGCCTGGGGGCAGGTCAAGGAAGGGGAGGCAGGATGGACAGTTCGTCATGAAGGCCGTGGTGACGCCCCTGCCCGGGATCGGTTGCCGCCACTACCAGGGCGGACGCTGTCTCCTTGAGGAACACCGCAATCCCGGGCTCCACGTGGCCCATCGTTGCCGGGTGCTCGAACGGTTGGGCCGGGCCTTTGACGATTTTCTGCTACGGGCCGACAACCTGTCCCTGTCCGAGGAGCGGGCGGCCAGGTTGTGGGAGGCGAGGTTTCCGGCCACCCTGGCCAAGGAGGGGGATTGTCGGGATTACCTGCCTGGTGATACGCAGACCTTTCCGGATTGCCGCCATGCCAGCGGTGATCTGTGCCTCTTGGCCTTTCCCGTATGCCCCGGGCGCTGTGCCCGCTACGGCAGGCCATAGGCGGCCACCACCCGAGCCAAGGAAGGTTTCGCCATGCCAACCGCTGCCGCCAGTCCCGGACTGGTGCATTTCCCTGCCCTGCATCCGACCCTGGCCCCGATAACGGTTCCTTCCGGTGTGCGTTTTCTGGACCCGGGCCTTGCCCCGACCGATGATCCGGCCTTGTGGCGTCCGGCGGACTTGCCCCTTGGCGTCGACGAACTGGCCGGTTTCTTGCGCGAATTCGAGCGGCTGCGCCAGGAAGTGAAAAATCCCAAGGACCTCGCCATCCTGGCCGATACGTCCAACGGCCATTTTTTCACCGCCACGTCCTTTGCCGTGCGCGAGGAACTGGAAGATCGGCTGCATCCCGAACGGGTGCTCAAGCGCCGGTTGGTCTCGGCCCAGTTGACGCTGTGCCTGACCTGGATGGTGGAGGAGAGCCTGCTGGACCTGGCCCAAAGCGCCGATCTGGAAACCCGTTTTCGGGAAGCCTTGGCCGAAAGCCTGGGGCTTGAAAGCGAGGTGGACGATGAGGACGTGGCCGTGCTGACAGCATCTTTGCCGGTGGGGAGTCTACTGTCCGGTCCGGCCCTGGCCGAGGAATTCGGTGTGCCCTGGACCCGGCTGCTGTCGCCGGTCTGGGCCGTGCTGCCGGAAGGAACCGGGCTTTTCACGGCCGATACCGCCCTTGTTGCGGGCTGGATCGATGCCGGTATTTCCCTTACCGAACCCACGGCCGAGGATCTGGCTGCCCTGGGCGAGCCCTTGCCCGAAGGGACCGTCTTGGTCGTCCGGGAGAAGGGCTGGCGGTTATTGGGCAAGACCCGTCCCCATCCCGAGGCGCCTTGGCTGGATACGCCACGGACCGTGCTCGTCCTCCAACCGTAGGGAACAGGAGGTAGCTGGGTGTATTGGTGCAGCCCGCTCTCGCCGCCGGCCTGGTTGGGCCGGGTGCGGGGGATCATTTTCGACTGTGACGGCGTCCTGGTGGATTCCCGGGATTCCAACCGGTTGTTTTACAATCTCATCCGCCAGCGGTTGGATCTGCCGCCCATTGCGCCCGAGGACGAGGATTACCTGCACTCCCATTCCGTGTGCGAATGCCTGGCCCGCATTATCCCCGAGGAGAAGCGCGATGCGGCCGACGAGGTTCGGCGCAATCTGGATTACGCGGACATCCTGCCGGCCATCTTTCTGGAGGAGGGGCTGGTGCCGTTTCTGGAATTCCTGTCCCGGCGGGGCGTGCGCATGGCCGTCAACACCAACCGCACCAATACCACCGAGCGCATGCTCGAACACTTCGGCATCATGCGGTTTTTCTCCCTGGTGATCAACGCCGGCGGCCTCAGCCACCCCAAGCCCAATCCCGAAGGCGTCTATCGGATATTAAACAGCTGGCGCCTGCCGCGCGAACAGGCCGCCTACATCGGGGATTCGTTTTTGGACGAGGCCACGGCCCGGGCGGCCGGGGTGTCCTTTTGGGCCTATAAAAACCCGAAGCTTCTGGCCGAGATGCATATCCGTGATTTCGACAGCTTGCGCACCTGTCTGGCCAAGGCCTTGCCCGGGGATGGGCTGTGAGGCGGCCAGTCGGAATTTTCTTGATTAATACCAGGCGCTGTGCCACTTTTTGGCTAAGGCGCGTTGGCGTCTCATGATTTGGTGTTGTAAGGGAGTGCTATGGAAATCATTGGAAATTTTTTCTCCGCAGTGGCCTTTTTGGTCAACACGGTGTTGAAACTTTACTTTTGGGTGATCATTGTTGCGGCGTTGCTGTCCTGGGTTCGGCCGGATCCCTATAATCCCATTGTGCGTTTCCTGCGTGCCGTGACCGACCCGGTTTTTTACCGGGTACGGCGCTGGTTGCCGTTTCTCGTTATCGGCGGAATCGATCTGACGCCCATCGTGGTGCTTCTTGCCGTGGAGTTTTTGCGCATGTTCCTGGTGCCAACCTTGTACGGATTTGGCGCCCCTGTGCGCATGTAGCCCCGGCACCCGGCGGCTGGAGGCAAAAGTCATGGGTGGTTCGGAATGGGTGCGAACGGGACGAACGCGACAGGCGGCGTCCCCAGGCCAGGCGTGATACCGTGACCCTTGACAAGATCGACCTGATCGACCGGAAATTCTCCAAAAGCCTGCTCGGCTACAGCCGGGACGATGTGGACCGCTTGGTGGGCGAGGCGGCCGAAACCATCGGCCGTCTGGCCGAGGAGAAGATGGCGCTTTCCCGAACCGTCGAGGAACTGCGGCGGGAGGTGGCCGGATACCAGTCCCGGGAGACAACCCTGCGCGATACCTTGCTCACCACCCAGACCATTGTCGAGGATGTCAAGGCCAAGGCCCACCAGGAGGCCGAGGCGCTTCTCGACGAGGCCCGGGATCGGGCCGCCGCCCTGGTGCGCGAGGCCGAGGAGCGGGCGAGCAACCTCACGGCCGACATCAACGCCCTTGCCCAGCGCAAACGGGCGCTGACCGGGCGGTTTCGTGATTTGCTTATGGCAACACTGGATATTTTGGACACCGATGCGACCGAGGACGCGCCAGCCGGTCCCGTGTTGGTGTCCGACGCCGGTTCCGAGGAAGCGGCCGAAACGCAGCCGGATGCGGATGCTCCGGTTGCGGACGCGGAGGAACAGGCATGATCCGGCCGGTTTTCGCTGCCCCGGCCGGACCCGGGGTTTGGACGCTACGGGTGGTTGTCACCCCGGGCGGTTCCCGGGATGTCCTGGCCGGAGCGGCCGAGGACAGGTTGCGGGTGCGACTTCGGGCCAAGGCCGTCGAAGGCGCGGCAAACGCCGCCCTGACGGCGTTTCTGGCCGGTGTGCTGGGATTGCGTCCCCGGCAGGTGGCCATCGTCTCCGGGGAGCGGTCCCGGAAAAAGACCATTCGCATTGAAACGGAGTCCGAACCTGACTGGTCCGCCGTGGCCGGAACGGGAATGTGACGAGAACCGCCAACAAGGAGCCTTTGCCATGGAACAACGCGATCTGGATCTCATTATCACGTACGGTGAGGCGGACCCGGAACTCAAAAGTTTGTATGAGGAGCACGTCGCGTTCGAGAAGATCCTGGAGAAGATGGAAGGGAAATCCTTCCGTACGCCTTCGGAGGAAACCGAACTACGGGAAATCAAGAAGAAGAAGCTGGCCGGCAAGACGCGTATCGAAACATTGCTCAGGAAATATCGAAAGGCGGAGGAAAAATAGTATGGAATGCACCGGGGCCCAGATCCTCCTGGAATCCCTGCGCCGGGAAGGCGTGGAAGTCGTATTTGGCTTTCCGGGGGGTGCGGTCATTGATATCTACGATTTGTTGCCACGCTATCCCCTGCGACACGTGCTGGCACGGCACGAGCAGGGTGCCATCCATGCCGCGGACGGCTATGCCCGTGCCACGGGCAAGGTAGGCGTATGCCTGGTGACCTCGGGCCCCGGAGCTACCAATGCCGTGACCGGAATCGCCACCGCCTACATGGATTCCGTCCCGGTCGTCATCATCACCGGACAGGTCCCCACGCCGCTGATCGGCAACGATGCCTTCCAGGAAGTGGACATCGTGGGGATCACCCGCCCTTGTACCAAGCACAATTACCTGATCAAGGACGTGCGGGATCTGGCCGGGGTGATCAAGGAAGCCTTCTACCTGGCCGCGACCGGCCGGCCCGGTCCGGTGCTCATCGACCTGCCCAAGGACATCCAGCAGGCGGTCACGGAATACGTCTACCCGGAAACCATCAAGATGCGCAGCTACAACCCCACCTACAGCCCCAACCCCAAGCAGGTGGCCAAGGTGGCGGACGTGGTCAGGCGGGCCAAAAAGCCGCTCATCTACGCCGGTGGCGGCGTCATCGCCTCCGGGGCCAGCGAGGACCTCACCTGGCTCGCCCGGTCGCTCCAGATACCGGTCACGGCCACGCTTATGGCCCTGGGCTGTTTTCCGGCCGACGATCCCCTGTGGGTCGGCATGCTCGGCATGCACGGCACCTTTGCCGCCAACATGGCCATCAGCCAGGCCGACCTGATCCTGGCCATCGGCAGCCGCTTCGACGACCGCGTCACGGGCAAGATCAGTGAATTCGCCAAGCACGCCAAGATCGTGCATATCGACATCGACCCCACCTCGATCCAGAAAAACGTGCCCGTGGACATCCCGGTGGTGGCCGACTGCAAGAGCTTCCTGACCTCCCTGCGCCAGATCCTGGAGCCGAATCTGGATGCCGCCGGCGCGGCCAAGCTCCACGAGCCCTGGATCGAGCGCATCGCCGCCTGGAACAAGGAAGCGCCCCTGTCCTACGCGACCGATTCGGACAAGATCAAGCCGCAGCAGGTGGTGGAGATCATCTCCAAACTGACCAAGGGTGACGCGATTATCTGCACGGAAGTGGGGCAGCACCAGATGTGGGCGGCCCAGTTCTATGCCTTTCGCAAGCCGCGTTCGTTCATCAGCTCCGGGGGCCTCGGGACCATGGGCTTCGGCTTTCCGGCCGCCATCGGTGCCCAGATGGCCTACCCCGACCGACTGGTGATCGATATCGCCGGCGACGGCTCCATCCAAATGTGCATCCAGGAACTGGCCACGGCCGTCTGCTACAATCTGCCGGTCAAGATCGTCATCTTGAACAACGGCTATCTGGGCATGGTCCGCCAGTGGCAGGAGCTCTTTTACGCCAAGAACTACTGCGCGACCTGCCTGGATGTGGCCCCCGACTTCGTGAAACTGGCCGAGGCCTACGGCGCGGTGGGTTACCGCGTGACCGATCCGGCCAAGGTGGAGTCCGTGCTGGCCGAGGCTTTCGCCCTTCCCAAGACCGTCATCGTGGACGTGGTGGTGGACCGCGAGGAAAACGTTGCGCCCATGGTTCCGGCCGGCAAATCCTTAACCGAGATGATTCTCGTTTAGGAGCCGCCCATGCGACATATCCTCTCCATTCAGGTCGAGAACGAACCCGGCGTGCTGTCCCGGGTGGCTGGGCTTTTCAGCGGCCGGGGCTACAATATCGAAACCTTGAACGTCGCCCCGACCCTGACCGATGGCCTGTCCATCATGACCATCACTACCGAGGGCGACGAGGCGATCATCGAACAGATCGTCAAACAGTTGCGCAAGCTCGTCACCACGGTCAAGGTCGTGGATCTGACCGGCGTCAAGTCCGTGGAGCGCGAAATGATGCTGTTGCGCGTGGACGCCGAAGGCAACAAACGGGCCGAGGTCATGCGCATCGTGGACATCTTCCGGTGCAAGGTGGTCGATGTGAGCCTGGATGAGCTCATTCTCGAAGTCACCGGCACCCAGGACAAACTGACGGCGCTCATCAACCTGCTGCAACGCTTTGGCATCAAGGAAATCGCCCGTACCGGCGCGGTGGCCATGCGGCGCGGCATGCAGGAATGACATCCCGGTAACGCCAACGGGCCCGGTTTCGCCTGACGGACCGGGCTCGGAGACACTTTCCCACCCCCGCTTCGGGGGAACGACGCGTGCCACAGGCACGACAAAGGAGCAGTGATGAAGATTTATTATGACCAGGACGCCGACCTTTCCCTTTTGGCCGATAAAACCGTGGCCATCATCGGCTACGGCAGCCAGGGCCATGCCCATGCCCAGAACCTGCGCGATTCGGGCGTCAAGGTGGTCATCGGCCAGCGTCCCGGCGGTCCCAACTGGCAGCTGGCCAAGGACAACGGCTTTACGCCCATGAGCGCCGCCGAGGCTTCGGCCGCCGCCGACATCATCATGATCCTGGTCCCGGATCAGACCCAGCGGGCGCTTTATGAAAAGGACGTCCTGCCGAACCTTTCCGCCGGCAAGATGCTCATGTTCGCGCATGGCTTCAACATCCACTACCAGCAGATCGTGCCCCCGGCCGATGTGGACGTGTCCATGATCGCGCCCAAGGGCCCGGGCCATCTGGTGCGCCGGGTCTACACCGAGGGCGGCGGCGTGCCCTGCCTGATCGCCGTGCAGCAGAACGCCTCGGGCAAGGCCCACGATCTGGCCCTGGCCTACGCCAAGGGCATCGGCGGCACCCGCAGCGGCGTCCTGGAAACGACCTTCCGGGAAGAGACCGAAACCGACCTGTTCGGTGAGCAGGCCGTGCTGTGCGGTGGTGTGGCCGAACTCATGAAGGCTGGTTTCGACACCCTGGTCGAGGCCGGGTACGAGCCCGAGAGCGCCTACTTCGAGTGCATGCACGAGATGAAGCTCATCGTGGATCTCATCTACGAGGGCGGCCTGTCGCGTATGCGTTACTCCATCAGCGACACAGCCGAGTACGGTGACTACACGCGCGGTCCCCGGGTCATCACCGACGAGACCCGCAAGGAAATGAAGCGCATCCTCAAAGAGATCCAGGACGGCAGTTTCGCCAAGGAGTTCATCCAGGAGAACATGTCCGGCCGGGCCCACTTCCTGTCCATGCGCCGCCTCAATGCCGAGCATGCCGTGGAAAAGGTCGGCAGCAAGCTGCGTGGCATGATGGGTTGGCTGAAAAAATAGCTTTGTCGCGGCGGCCGCGTCCCTGTGGCGCGGCCGCCAGGGAGATTATCCATGGCCAATGCCCCCAAATCGCCCGCCGGTCGGACCGGACGCGCCGGGCTCTGGCTATGCGCCCTTTTGGTCGCGGGGCTGGTCAGCCTGGGCTCTCCCGGGTTGCGGGTCGCTGTGGCCCAGTCCATGACCTTCGACACCTGGTTGCCCCTGGCCGAGGCCGGCGATGCCGAGGCCCAGTGCCAAGTCGGCGTGGCCTACCTCAACGGCACCCAGGTGGCCCAGGATTTTGCCAAGGGCCTCGCGTGGCTCGTCAAATCCTCGGACACCGGCTACGGCTATGCCCGGTTCGTGTTGGCCGACGTGTATAGTCGGGGCTATGCCAATGTGGTGGTCAACGATGAAAAAGCTTATTATTACGCTTCGTTGGCCGTTGCATCCGGCACCTTGCCGGAAAAATTCCGGGATCGGGCCACGAAAATCCGGGATGCCACTGCCAAACACCTTTCCACGGCCCAGCTGGCCCGGCTTCAGGCCATGACCGCCCAGGCGCCCCGGGGTGCCCGTAGCGGTTTCTGAAGGGCGTTCCATGGTTGCCCGGTTTCTGCGGCGGACAGGGGCTTTCGCAGGCGTGCTGCTCGCCTGCTGGTGTTGTTTCGCGCCTGTTGGCGCCGCGACCGCCTGGGCCGCCAAGGTCGACACGCGCTCCTTCAATGCCTATTTCGCCAGCCAAAGCGGCAAGATTTACGACCATCTGCTCAAGGTGACGGACTATTATGCCTCCCTGGCCAAGGAGGGCAACGCCGACCGCATCAAGGACGTTTTGGCCTTGCGGGCCTCGCTTTCGGCCTGCTGGGAACTCTTTCTCAATGCCGGCGACATGGTCTATGTCTATGATGTTCTCGATCCGGCCTGTGCCGACACGGTAGGCAAGGTGGGCGGCCTGCTGCAAAACGGATTGACCGTCATTGCCGGCAAGCTGGACAAGGAACTCCAATGGATGCGGCTGGTGGAAAAAAATGTCGCTGATTTGCCCGTGTCCGTGGAGTTGACCCAGGCCGGCAAGGATATCGAGGCGGTGGCGGCGTATTTTCGCAAGGCGGCAACGCTGTTCGCCCCAACGGCTTCCGGCGAAACCCGGCAGCCGGTCCGGAAAACGCCATGAGCCTGGCCCTTTCCGATTACGTGGGGTTTGCCGCCGGCTGCATCACCACGGCTGCGTTCATGCCCCAGGTGCTAAAAACCCTGCGCACGAAGTCCACGGCGGATATTTCCCTGGGCATGTATCTGCTGCTGGCCGCGGGCATCGGGTTGTGGCTGGTGCACGGCGCCCAGATCGGGTCCTTGCCGGTCATTGCCGCCAATGGCGTCACTCTGGTCCTGGTGGGGATCATGCTATACATGAAGCTGCGTTACAAATGACGTGGCCGGCGCCCGGCACAGCGGGCGCGGGGAGGAAGGCATGCGCCTTTTGGGTCTTGCCGTGGTGTTGTCGCTGGGACTGGTCGCGCTGACGGGGTGCGTGCGTCATACGTATTATGTGGAACTCACCAACGGGCAATACTTCTATGTCGATCCGCCCCTGATCCTCGATCGGGAAGCGCAGGTCTATTCCATGCGCGTCAACGGCGTGCGCAAGGTGATCGCCATGGACGAGGTGAGCCACATCGATGACGCGGCCCAGATCTGCTACCAGAATCTTCAGACCGATACCTTTACCTGTATTGATGGCTTGTATCAGTACTAGCGGTCCCGCGCGCCCGGACCATGAATGATCTCAAGACCTGGGCCCTGCGACTGCTCGATCGCGATCCGCCGGACGGCCCACCGGCGGCGCCTGGGGTGTTTCGGCCCGGCTCCCTGCCCGAGATGCTCGCGGCCTTGGCTCGGCCCCAGACCCCGCTGGACGGCCCGGCTCTGGCCAGCCTGTGCCTGGCCTACGCCCATGCCTACGTCCACCCGCAACGACTCGGCGATGACCTGACCCTTGAGGCCGTGACTTTGCTGGCCGGCCAGTTCGTGCTGCGTCGTGGTGGAACGTCTTTGCTCGCCGGCTGGCCGGCCTTGCGTCGGTTTTATCTGCACCACGGCTTTGCCTTGCAGATGTTGCTCGATCTGCCAAAGACCGTGCATTTGCTGTCGGCGCTGCTCGCCAGTCCGCTGCCGCCCGAAGATCGGCCGTTTGTGGGGCTTGATTGCGGCGCGGGGACGGGTATTCTGCTTTTGGGCCAGTATCTGCTCGCCCGGCGGAGCGGCTGGCCGGACTGGCGCCTGACCGGGTTCGAGCATCTGCCTCAGGTGGCCGAGCGGGCCAATCTGCTGCTGTCGCGTCTGGGCGTGGGCCGGGTGCTTCTGGCCGATGCCACCCGGCCGGAGGTCTACCGCGAATATGCCCAGGCGCCGGTGGCCTGCCTGACCAACGAGACCCTGCCCTCGGCCGGGCGGCGGCTGTACAAGGAGCCGTTCCCGGCCATCAATCGGGCCTTGTTTGCCGCGCTCGGGCCACGGCTTGCCGGGACCCGTTTTTTACCGGAAGCGGTCTGGGCTTCGGATCGTTCCGGGCACGAGTGGCTCCGCTTGGCGCCGGACAATGCTTTTTCCGGTTCTCCGGTTGCCGACGCGGCCGCCGGCGGCAAGCCGCTTCGCCTGTATTTCATGCGCGATGTGGAATTGGCCGGCCAAAGGATGCCGGTCGAGCGGGTGGGGGAGGCGTACATCGGCCTGGTCACTCCGGCTTGGCGCACGGCCCTGAGCCGGCGCTGGTGAGGGAGACGCATAGGGCCATTCGCCGCTTTTCGGTGAACGGCGTTTCTCCCTCGATAAACGGTCTTTGTCTTTGGGGCCATTCGGTTTACTGTTTATCGGTCGCTTTTGGCCGAAAAATTTCCGGCCGGACCCTCTGTGATGCGGCATGGTCCGGCTTGTTTCGACGACCAATCCGAAACCCTGGGAGAACTGCATGATCGCCGACAACATCGAAAGCTTGATGCACGAGCAGCGCCACTTCGAACCGCCGACCGCCGGCCGGGAACGCGCCCATATCAAAAGCATCGAGGAATACCGCGCCATCCACAAGCGCTCCATCGAGGACCCCGAAGGCTATTGGGGCGAGCGGGCAAGCGAGCTTTTGACCTGGTTTTCGCCCTGGGACAAGGTGTTGGACTATGACTTCGACAAGCCCGAGATCAAGTGGTTTGCCGGCGGCAAGCTCAATGTCGCCTACAACTGCCTGGATCGGCATCTGACCGACTGCCGGCGCAACAAGGCGGCTATCATCTGGCAGGGCGAGAAAGACGAGGAGGTGCGGACCTACACCTACCAGATGCTGCACGACGAGGTCTGCCGGTTCGCCAATGTGCTGAAAAAGATGGGCGTCAAGAAAGGCGACCGGGTGGGGTTGTATCTGCCCATGGTGCCGGAACTGGCCATCGCCATGCTGGCCTGCGCCCGGATCGGCGCGCCCCACAGTATTATTTTCGCCGGCTTTTCCGCCCACAGCCTGCGCGACCGGATCAACGACTGCGAGGCCAAGGTGCTCGTGTGCAGCGACGCGGTGATCCGTTCCGGCAAGACCATTCCGCTCAAGCCCAATGCCGACGCCGCCCTGTCCGAATGCGCCTGCGTCGAAAAGTGCGTGGTGCTGCGCCATGCCGGCAACGAAGTGGACATGCTGCCCGGCCGCGATGTCTGGTGGCACGACGTCATGGCCGAGCGTGACGTGGAAGGCCCGTGCCCGCCCGAACCCATGGATGCCGAGGATGTGCTTTTTATCCTCTACACCTCCGGGTCCACGGGCAAGCCCAAGGGCGTGTACCATACCACGGGCGGCTATCTGACCTATGCCGCCCACACGAGCCAGATCGTCTTCGACCTGCACGACGACGACATCCACTGGTGCACGGCCGACATCGGCTGGATCACCGGCCATTCCTATATCGTCTACGGACCGCTGGCCCTGGGTGCCACCTCGCTCATGTTCGAGAGCGTGCCCACCTATCCGGCGCCGGACCGGTTCTGGCAGATCTGCCAGAAGTTCAAGGTCAACATCTTCTACACCGCGCCGACGGTCATCCGCTCGCTTATGAAATCCGGCTCGGCCTGGACCCAGAAGCACGACCTGTCCTCGCTGCGCATCCTCGGCTCCGTGGGCGAGCCCATCAATCCCGAGGCCTGGATCTGGTACCACGACCACATCGGTAAGGGGAAACTGCCCATCGTCGACACCTGGTGGCAGACCGAGACCGGCGGGCTCATGATTTCTCCCTTGCCCTACGCCACGACCCTCAAGCCCGGCTCGGCCACGTTGCCGCTGCCCGGCATCGACGCCGCCATCGTGGACAAGGACAACAAGGAAGTCGGCCCCAACGAGGGTGGTTTCCTGGTCATCCGCAAGCCCTGGCCCGGCATGTTGCGCGGCATCTGGAACGCGCCCGAACGTTTCAAGCAGCAGTATTTTTCCGGTTTCAAGGGCTGCTACGAATCAGGCGACGGTGCCCGGCGCGACGAGGACGGCTATTTCTGGATCATGGGCCGGGTGGATGACGTGATCAACGTGTCCGGCCACCGCATGGGCACGGCCGAGATCGAGTCGGCCCTGGTGTCCCACCCGACCGTGGCCGAAGCGGCGGTGGTCGGCATGCCCCACGAGGTCAAGGGGCAGAGCATCTATGCCTATGTGACGCTCAAGGCCGGCTACGACGAGAGCGACGAGCTGCTGGCGGCGCTCAAGATGCACGTGCGCAAGGAAATCGGCCCCATTGCCGCGCCGGAGGTGATCCAGTTCGCGCCGGGCCTGCCCAAGACGCGCAGCGGCAAGATCATGCGGCGCATCCTCCGCAAGATCGCTTCCAATGAGGTGGAGAGCCTGGGCGATACGTCGACCCTGGCCGATCCGAGCGTGGTGACGGAGCTGATCGAAGGCAAGAAGAAGCTGTTCGGTTAGGGGGGCAGGGGGGAGAAGCCTCCGCCGGCCAAAGGGCTCACGCCCTTTGGAAACCCCTTTCCAAGTGGCGCGTGAGACATTGCCGGTTGCGGCAGGCGTAGCGCGCGGGAAGTTTGGTTCGCATGCAAGCGGCCGGTTCGGGCAGAGGTCCCGGGCCGGCTGCTTCGTTAAAAAATGGAAATGTTCTGGGATTCCAAAGGGCGCAGCCCTTTGGCCGCCGGAGGCTCCCTCCATCCCCCTCTCTCCGCCGCGTGCCGGTTACTTTCCCTTTACCGCGCCGGGCTTTTTGAAGCCGTACTTGGTCAGGATCGTCTGACCGGCGTCGCTGGTCAGAAAGGCGATGAACTCCCGGGCGCCGTCCTTCTGGGCTGATCCGGCCACCACTGCCGCCGGATAGACGATCGGGTTGTGGCCCCCCATGTTCATGATGACCCGAATCCGATCCGGGGCCAGACGGGCATCGGTGCCGTAGATAAACGCCGCTCCCACCTCGCCCAGGGCCACGTAGTCCAGGGCCTGCTTCACCGAAAGTCCGTACACCATCTTGGGCGAGAGCGTGTCCCACAGGCCCAGGTTGGCGAGGGCCTGCTTGGTGTAACTGCCGGCTGGCACGGCATCGGGCTCGCCCAGGGCGATCCGGTCCACCTTGGCGTCGGTGAGGTCCTTGGCGCAGTGCACGTCCTTGGAATCGCAGGGAACGACCAGCATCAGGTCGTTGGCCGTGAAATCGACCCGGCTGGGCGCGTCGATGAGCCCGTGCTGCTGGGCCCGGTCCATGGTCTCCTGGTCGGCCGGGGCAAAGACGTCCACGGGCGCACCGGCTTCGATCTGCTGGAGGAGCTGGCCGGACGAGGCGAAATTGACGTAGACCTTCCGGTCCGGGTGGCTGGCCTCGAAAGCGTTTTTGATCTCGGTCATGGCGCTGGTGAGGCTGGCCGCGCCCGAGACCACGATGTCCCCGGCCAAGGCCGTCCCCCCGCCCTCGCACCAGGCCAAGGCGGTCAGGAGCACGACAAATACCGTCAGACGACAACGGAACACACCCATGACGCGACTCCTTCCGGCCGGGCGCGCGGCCAAAACGGTTAGGCGATGCGCAACATGCCCACGGTCCGTTCCGGGACCCTGGGGCTGACCGGGACGGCGACTGGTGGCTTTTCCGGCATCCGGGGAGCACTTGGCGGTTCCGCGGCCGGCTTCGCGCAACACCGGCTGGAACGACAGCGTTTCTCCTCGTACATGTGGGCGTCGGCGCTGACGAGCAGATCGTCCAGGCTTTTGGCCGGTTCACAGTCCAGGCAGGACAGGCCGATGCTCAGGGAGAGCTTGTAGGGCCGCTTGCCGGCAACGTTGAACTCCTCGACCTTGGACCGCAGCCGGACCTTGGGGTCCACGGCTGCGAAATGCGACTCCTGCAAGCCGAACACGGCAAATTCGTCGCCGCCGAGGCGGGCCAGCACATCGGCGTCGCGAAAAGTCTCGCGCAACACCTCGGCCGTGTCCCGCAACATCCGGTCGCCTTCGCGGTGGCCCAGCACGTCGTTGACGGTTTTCATGCCGTCCACGTCCACATAGAGCAGAAACGCGCCCTGGTGCAGACGCTGGGCGGATTTGAAGAGCTGTCCGGCCAGGGTCTGGAACCCGCGCCGGTTGAACAGCCCGGTCAATTCGTCGGAAAAGGCCTCGCCCACGAGCTTTCGGTAGAGTTGGTGGCGCTCGATGGCGTGGTGGATGGCCCGGGAGAGCAGACCGCCGTCGAACACGCCCTTGAGGATGAAATCCTGGGCGCCCTCGCGTACGGCCATGATGGAGATTTCCCGGTCATCCAGGCCCGAGAGCACGATGATGGGAATATCCGGAAACCGGGCGTGCAGGCTCGTAAAAGTGGTCAGACCCGAGGAATCGGGCAGATTGAGGTCGAGGAGCACCACATCGGCCCCGTCTTGCTGGAGCAGGGTCGCGCCCTCTTCAAGCAGGGGCGCATGGCGCAGGCTGTACCCCTGGTCCGGTTCGTCCTCCAGATAGGCGCCGACGAGCTCGGCGTCGCCATAGTCGTCTTCGATCAATACGATGCGAATAGCCATGCCTGCTCCCAACTAGACGTCCCGAGGAGGCAGTTTGACGAGCGTCAGCCAGAAATTTTCCACGCTTTTGACCACATGGAGAAAATCATCCAACCCCAGCGGCTTTTTGAGGTAGCAATTGGCGCCCAGATCGTAGCTGGCCATGATGTCCTGCTCGGCGTCCGAGGTCGTGAGAATCACCACCGGGATGGACCGTAGCCCCCGGTCCCCCTTGAGCGCCTCCAGGACTTCGCGACCGTCCATGCGGGGCATGTTGAGGTCAAGCAGCACGAGGTCCGGCCGGACAGCCTCGGCGTAGGCCCCTTCCTTGCGCAGGTAGCGCATGCCTTCCTCACCGTCGGGCACATGGTCGAGGGCGAGCGCGATCTTGGCGTCGCGCAAGGCTTCGCGGATCAGCTCCACATCGCCCGGATCGTCCTCCATGAGCAGAATGCGCACGGGTGTGGCGTTCATGCCTGGGGTTCCTCCTTGTCGGGCAGGGTGAAAAAGAAGGTCGATCCCTGGCCGGCCTCGGACTCCACCCGGATATGGCCGCCGTGGCGTTCGACGATGCGTTTGCAAAAGGACAGGCCGATGCCGGCCCCGGGATAGTCCTTGGCCGTGTGGAGTCGCTGGAACATGCGAAAGATGCGTTCGTGGTGCTGCGCGGCAATGCCGAGGCCATTGTCGGCCACGGCGATCTCCCAGGCGCTCTCCAACCGTTTGGCCGAGACCGTGATTTCGGGGGAGTCGGGTCCGCGATACTTGAGGGCGTTGCCGACCAGGTTCTGGAACAGCTGGCCGATCTGGGCCAGGTCAGCCACCACCGTGGGCAGCTCGGCCCGGTGGACCACGGCCCCGGTTTGTTCCAGGCTCAGCTGGAGGTTGTCCAGGGCAATATCCAGGGCATCGCCCACGGGCATGGGTGCGAAGGCCTTGCCGTGGGTGCCGAGCCGGGAATAGGCGAGGAGGTGGCTGATGAGCTGGCTCATGCGCTTGGCTCCGTCCACCATGTAGTTGATGTAGCGCTGGCCGGTCTCGTCGAACTGGCTCCCGTACCGTTTGGTGAGCAGGTCGGCGAAACTCGTGATCTTGCGCAGGGGTTCCTGGAGATCGTGGGAGGCCACGTAGGCGAATTGTTCCAGGTCGCGGTTGGAATTGCGCAGGTCGCTCGTAAGCTGGACCAGCCCCCGTTCCCGCTCTTCCAGGTCGTCGGCCATGGCGTTGAAGGCCCGGCCCAATCGGGCTAGTTCCGTCACCCGGGCCGTGTCGGAAAGTCTGGTCGAGGATTCGCCCCGGCCGATGGCCTCGGCTGCCTCGACCAGATCGGTGATGGGCCGCACGAGCAGTCTGGAGCCCATGAGCCAGGCCGCGCCAAGCCCAACCACGCCGACCAGCACGAGCCACAGGAGTTGGTGGCGCAACATGGCCTCGGCCTTGGCATAGGCTTCGTCCTGGGGAATGCCGACGTAGACGGTTGGGGAGTCGGGGAGTTCCGGCAGCAGCCTCGCGAACCCGATCAGGCGGGGGATGCCGTCCTGGCCGGTGAGTTCGGCGTTGCCATCCGGGCGCGCCAGCACCGCCTTGGTCAGCGGAGATTGGGCCGTGTCCTGGCCGATGCGGCCAAAAGAATCGGGGTGGGACCACAGGAGCCGTCCGGTTTGATCCACCACGCCGACCAGGCTGCCCGGCGGTGTAGCGGTCTAGGGTTTCTTGGACAGTTTGGGCGCGAAAGTCAGGCGGCCTTGGTGACCTCGGCCTTCTGCTGTTCCCTGACCTGAGCCGGAGACCGATAGCCATGCCGGCCGATGCGCCACTGTTGGTTGTAGATTTCCTTGAAGGCCAGGAGCGCCAACCGAAGCTCCTCGACCGTGTCGCAGCTGCGAACCCAGAGAAGGTTTTCCTTGAGGATGCGGACAAAGCGTTCGGCGATGCCGTTGCCTTGCGGCTCCCGAACGTAAGACGCTGAATCCGTTATGCCCAGGAATTTGATTTCATTCTGAAAATCGTCTGAGATGAACTGGCTGCCGTGATCATGCCGCAAGGTCAGGCCCTTGGCCACGTCCTTGCCGAAAGCGCCGAAACTGTGGCGGACGCCCTGGCGGATCGGTTCCAAAGCCTCGAAACGCGTGCCACGCTTGGCGGCGTGGATGCCGACCACCTCCAGAGAGCAGTGATCGATAGCGAAAAATATCGCTGCATTGCCTTCCTTGGCCGTGAGTGTTGTGGTCATGTCCGTGCCCCACATCTCGTCCACACGGGAGGTCTTGATCGTCCCGTCATGGGCCTTTGGACCGTGCGGGTGGCCGATGCGCGTGGGAGCGAGCCAATTGTTTTCGCGCATCAGGCGTAACGTCCGGGTCGGGGACGTCCGGATGCCCTTGTTGCGCAAGCCCGCCCAGATCTTTCGGTAGCCTTCACCGGGAAACGGGCGGGACGCTATCTCGGCTTTGATCTGTACAGCCAGTGCGGCATCACTGTGAAATCCTTGAGGCCCACGGCGTCGCCCTGGTCCTTTCGGCTGCTGCCGTTGCCAGTACACAGTGGAACGCGCCACCCCCCAGATGCGACAGACGCGCGCCACACCGTAAGCTTTTCCGGTGGAGATCGAGATGGACTGGCTCACTTCCTCGACCTCCGGAATGCCAAAGGGCGGTTTTGCTCTATGCGGGCGATCTTCTCCCGAAGCAGCTCATTTTCCATGGCCTGTTCGCCGATTTTCTCCCGCAGACGGCCAACCTCCACGGATTCCTTGACCGGATGCGGTTTCAGGCCGGCTTCCCCTGCCTCAAGAAAGGTGTCGCGCCACAGCGTCAACGTAGCTGCCGTCACCCCGAGCTCCCGGCTCACCAGATCAATGTCTTCTCCGCGAAGAAGCCGCAACACCGCTTGAACCTTGTGCTTCGCCCAAAATCGCTTGGGGGTACCTCCATCAAGACTCATCGGACACCTCCTCGACGACCTCGATAGTCGCCTAAGTTGGTGTCCAAGAAAACCCTATGCCGATCCAGCGGTGGGGGCACGGCCTCCAGACGGTGGCCCAGGGCTTCGAGGGTCAGGCAGGCCGCCACCACGGCCTTGATCGAGCCATCCCAACTGCGGGCCGGACAGGCGATGATCATGCGCGGTCGCCCGTCGGGGCTGCGGACGAACGGGCCGGCCTGGAATTTTCCGGTACGCAGCACCGCTCTAAACCAGGTCCGATTGGCATAGCTGATCTGGCCCAAGGGATTGCGGTCGGGGTCGAAGAAATCACCGGCGTCGGGCACGGCCTCGGCGATGCGCTCACCCGTGTTGGACACTGCCAGGATGTTGGCCACCCCTCCTGCCGATTGGGCCATGAGCTGGGAAAAAAGCCGGGCGCAGCCTTGGGGATCGATCACCCGGACCACGGTGGTGGCGGCCAGGGTTTCGATGAGCTGCCGGGCGGCCCGGGTCAGCTCCTTTTGTTCGCCGGCCAGGGACAGGGCCTTGCTCGCCGCTTCGGCCTTGGCTTCCTCCCGGGCTTGGTGCAGCTGGGACAGACCGTGGTGCAGGGCCAGACCCAGGGCAGGCAGGACAGCCAGCAAGACCAGGGCCATCAAAATGCGGCGCAATCCGCCAAGACGGAACGGAGGCGAGGGGGCACGGTCCTGGGGCATGGAAGTCGCTTCTCGGTCGTCAAGATCTCCAGCGGGGATCTTCCTGGGCTGCCGGTTGCAGGAAGATACAGACGCTTGATCGGATATGCATCAACGAGCAAGCGTCCGGCCAAATCCACATTCTGTTTTTTGGAGCACGATACACAGGCGAATATTCTTTGTAAATGCTTTATATTACAGTCACGTATAAGCGTATGACCGTGACAATGCGCCCCCAAGCTCCCGATGCAAACAGGCTTTTTCCTTTCCAGCCTTTCGAGTTGCTGGATATCGTTTCACAAAAGAAGGAATTCCCAGCTGTTGTCTTCTTCTGGGGTCCACGGGTGGCTGCTTTGGGGAAGGGGAGAACCTCTTGGCGAGGGATCGGTTGCCATGGACGCCGGGCCGGTCTATGGAAAGGCCAACCCGGCGGGCGGTGGCCGCCATCAACCATGTGCGAGGTCCCATGCGTCAGGGTGACGCCCCAAAACAGCTTTCTCCCCTCGAAGCCATTCGCAAGTACTGCCTGAACGCCTGCATGGGCGGGCAGCGTTCCCTGGTGGCCGGCTGCGTGGATACGGCCTGTCCGTTTTATCCGCTACGCATGAAGAGCGTTCCCGAGGGCTTCGGCGTGCGGGTGGTGCGAGTGGTGCGCCGGTTTTGCCTGCGCTGTACGGTGGGGGATCGGGTGGCCGTGCGGCGGTGCACGGAAAAGGATGTCTGTCCGGTGTGGGCCTACCGGATCGGGGTCTCGCCCAAAAAGCTCAAGCGTCTTATCAACGAAAAGCGCCGCCCCAAGCAGCTCGACCTGCCGCTTTCCTAACGCTTTCTCCCGGTCGGGATTCCAAAGGGCAGCGCCCTTTGGCCGCCGGAGGCGTTTTCCCGCGTCGCATTTCCCGTCAATCGAGCAGTCGCAGCCGGGCCGCGTCGGGCGCTTCTGGCACCACCCGGCCGATGACCGCGGCCAGATCGCCGGCTTCGGTCAGCAGTGTCCGAGCGTGTTCCAGCTTGTCCTCGGGCACGGCCAGGACCAGCCCGCCCGAGGTCTGGGCGTCGAAGACCAGATCGCACAGTACCGGATCGAGCCCTTCGGCCCGGGAGACGTCCTTGTGGCAAAAATTCCGGTTGGCGAAGCTGCCGGCCGGGAGCAGTCCCATGCCGGCCAGATCCACGGCCTCGGGCAGGAACGGGATGGCGGACAGGCGTAGTTCCACCGCGACATTCGACGCGGCGGCCATCTCCAGGATGTGGCCGCCCAGGCCGAAGCCGGTCACGTCCGTGGCGGCGTGCAGGCCAAGCTCCCGGATGACCCGGCCGCCGGCGGCGTTGAGTCGGCCGGCATGGCGGTATATCAGGTCCTCCAGGGCGTCCGGGTCGCCGAAACCGCCCTTGAGGGCCGTGGCCAGCACCCCGGTGCCGATGGGTTTGGTCAAAACGAGCGTATCGCCCGGCCGAAGCCCGGTGTTCGTGGCAAAGGCGTCGGGCTCCACCAAGCCGGACACGGCCAGCCCGTATTTGATCTCGCTATCTTCCACGCTGTGGCCGCCGGCCGGCACGGCACCGGCCGCAAGGATGGTCTCCAGGCCGCCGCGCAGGATAGCGCTCAGGATATCCTTACCGAGGGTCTTCATGGGATAGCAGACGATGTTCATGGCCGCCAAGGGCGTCCCGCCCATGGCATAGATGTCGGACAGGGCATTGGCGGCGGCGATGCAGCCGAACTTGTAGGGATCGTTGACGATGGGCGTGAAGAAATCCACGGTCTGGACCAAGCCCTGGCCGTTTGGCAGGCGCACGACCGCCGCGTCCTCGTTCACGGCCGCTGCCGTCAGCAGACGAGGATCGGTAACCGGGGGCAATTCCCGCAAGACGGCCGCCAGGTCCCCTGGGGCGATCTTGGCCGCTCAGCCGGCGGCGGTGACGGTCTTGACCAGTTCGATGCTCATGGGTTCCCACGTGGTTTCTGGTCCATGGCGCGCCCGAGATCGGCCATCAGGGCCGTACGGTCCAGGCCGAAGCGCGTGGCCAGATCGGAAACGGTTTCAAAAAGCGCCTGGCACAGGATACAACATCCGGCCGCGCTGTCATAGGCCCGGAAAACGTCCTGGGTGGCCGGATAGGCTGCCACCAGATCGAGAACCGTGGTCGTGTCCGGGTCGAAGCTCATGGCGTCTCCTCGCCGCTTTGCACGGCCCAGAGTCCGGCGTAGACGCCGCCGGCGGCGAGCAGGGCGGCATGATTGCCGCGCTCGACCACGCAGCCGTCCACCACGACCAGAATCTCCGTGCACTGGCGCACCGTAGACAGCCGATGGGCCACGGCCAGGGTGAGGCGGCCTTCCCGGAAGTCGTGGAGGTTTTGTTGGATCACGGCCTCGGTGCGGGTGTCCACGGCCGAGGTGGCCTCGTCGAGGATGAGCACGGCCGGATCGCGTAGGATGGCCCGGGCCAGGGACACCCGCTGGCGTTCGCCGCCCGAGAGCTTGGCCCCGCGCTCGCCGATGACCGTGTCGTAGCCCTGGGGCAGAGCCTCGATGCGGGCGTCGATGCCGGCCACGGCCGCGGCCCGGCGCACGGCCGCTCGGTCCGCGTCGGGTCGGCCGAGGAGAATGTTTTCGGCCACGGTGCCGTGAAAGAGAAATGCGTCCTGGGACACGTAGCCGAGCTGTCCGCGCCAGCTTTTGAGCGTCAGGTCGGTGAGGGGGAGGCCGTCGACCAGGACGGCGCCGCCGCTTGGCTCGAAATAGCGCAGGATGAGCTTGACCAGGGTGGATTTGCCCGCGCCGGTCGGGCCGACCACGCCGAGCACCTCGCCCTGGGTCAGGCGGAAATTGATGCCGTTAATGACCGGCGGTCGGCCGGGATAGGCAAAGCGCACGTCGCGAAATTCGAGGCTGGCGGGTCGGGTGGCCAGCACGCGGGCGCCAGGCCGGTCCACGACCTTGGGCCGGATGGCGAGCAGGTCGGCGATGCGGCCGGCCGCGGCCTCGGCTCGCTGGATCTGGTTGATGAGCATGCCGAACACGAAAAGCGGCAGCACGAGCCGCGCGGCAAACAACGTGAAGGTGGTGTATTCGCCAACGGTCGGCCCGAGCCCTGTGGCGACCAGCCAGCCGCCGCCGGCGAACACCACGCCGAAGGAAAGTCCGGCCACGGCATAGATGGCGGGCAGGAACCGGGCCCGTTCGGCCTCGGCGGCCACGGATTCGTCCCGGTAGGTGGCCGAGCGGGCGTCCACGGCGGCAAGCAGCCTGTCCTCGGCCGTGTAGGCCTGGATGACGCCCATGCCAGCGACGTTGTTTTCGAGCATGCCGGCAATGGCGCCCACGGCGGCGCGCGTGGCCCGGTAGCGGGGCTGGACCCGGGTGACGAAGTGGCGCACGGCGAACAGGGCAAAGGGCAGCGGCGCGAACAGGAGCAAGGCCAGCCGCCATTCCAGAAAGAACAGATAGCCGTAAATGCCGAGGAACGTGACCGTCAGCCGGATGATCGAGGTGGTGGAGTCGGTGAGGAAGCTCTCCAGCGTGTCCACGTCGCTGACGATGACGGACATGATGTCGCCGGTTTGGCGTTCCTCGAAAAAGCTCAAATCCAGGGTCTGGAGATGGCGGTAGAGGTCCAGGCGGATGTCGTGGCGAGCCCGCTGGGCCATGGCGGCCAGGGCATAGTCCGAGCTGCTCTGGAACAGGGCCAGACACAGGAATGATCCCAGCACGGCCAGGCCGAACAGAACGTAGGTGTGGGGATCGCGCACCCCGGCGGTGGCCGTATCCACCACCTTGCCGGCGAGGGCCAGGGGGAGCAGGTCGCACACCCGGGCCAGGCCGTTGAGAATCAGACCCACGATGACCGTGGTCTTGTACGGTCGCAGGTAGGTGTAGAGCCGCCAGGCCTGGCGGCCGAAAAAGGGTTCGCCGGCGGTTTTGACGCGGCTCACGGCAGTTCTTTCCTGGCCGTATCGGCCGCCCGGCGCAGCAGCGCTTCCTCGTCGGCCCAGTCGGCCTTGTCGGCGTTTTTCATGATCCGAAGCGCCGAGACCAGCTGGCGCGGCGAAAGGGAGATGCCGCATTCTTCCAGGCGGTTGGCCAGGGCGGCCTTGCCCGAAAGCGGCGACAGGGGGAGGCGTATGCCCGGCGCACCCACCAGTTCGGGCCGGAAGGGCAGATAGGTGTCCGGGTTTTTGAGCAACCCGTCCTGGTGCACGCCGGCGGCGGTGGCGAAGATGTTGGCCCCGGTCACGGCCTTGTTGGGGGGCAGGGCGATGCCCGAGAGCTGGGACACAAGCTGGCACAAGCCGGTGAGCCGGGTCGGATCGACGCCGATGCTGCGGCGGTAGCGCTTGGGGTAGAGGGTCAGGGCCATGACCGTCTCTTCCAGGGGGGCGTTGCCCGCCCGTTCGCCAAGCCCGCCCACGGTCAGGTGCACGATGTCGGCTCCGGCCTTGATGGCGGCCAGGGTATTGGCCGTGGCCAGGCCGAGGTCGTTGTGGAAGTGCACCCGCAGCCGCACCCCGCGCGGCCTGGCCAGGGCGAGCAGCATGCGGGTGCGCGCGGCCGCGGTTTCTGGGGTCAGCACGCCCACGGTGTCGGGAAAGCCGATGGCCGTGGCCCCGGCGTCCATGGCCAGGGTATAGGCCTGGCGCAGAAAGGCCGGTTCGGTGCGGCTGGCGTCCTCGCAACTGAACGTCACCCGCTGGAAATGCGTGCGGGCGTATTCCACGGAGCGGCCGATCATGTCCAGACATTCGGCCTTGGTCTTTTTGAGCTTGGAGCGGCGGTGGAGGGGGCTTGTGCCGATAAAGACCCCCACGCCGCACCGGCTGGGGTCGGCGTGTTCCAGGGCGCGTCGGGCCGCGTCGATGTCGCCGGTGACGGTGCGGCAAAGGACCATGAGCATGGGGCCGGACACGGCCGCGACAATGCGGCGCACGGCCTCGATTTCCAGTTCGGACACGGCCGGAAAGCCGGCCTCGATGACATCCACCCCAGCTTCGGCCAAAGCCTCGGCCACGGCCACCTTGTCGTCGATGGAAAATCGGGCTCCGGGCATCTGGGCACCGTCGCGCAGGGTGGTGTCGGAGATGGTCAGGGGAACGAGCGTCGGCAAAGATTTGGACATGCGCCTTAGTGCGCCGAAAGAGGGCAAAAGGCAATCGCTGGTCGCGGTCCTGCAGGCGGCTGGCGGCGCGGAGCGGCGTTTGACGAAGACCCGGGCAAAAGGGTAGCGTTGAGCGGTTCGGCGCACGGGGCGGGCATGTCCGGCACGGGGCGCATAAGGAGGGCGTGATGGCGACCATCGGCGTTTTGTTGTCAGGGTGTGGCGTCTACGACGGTTCCGAGATCCACGAAGCCACGCTGACGCTCTATTTTCTCGATCGGGCCGGGGCCAAGGTCGTCTGCCTGGCGCCGGAGATGACCCGGGAGCCGGTGGATCACGCCACGAAAAAGCACCTGCCCGAAACGCGCAACATGCGCACCGAGGCGGCCCGGCTGGCGCGCGGTCCCGTCACTGACGTGGCCGGTTTCGACCCGTCCACCATTGACGGCCTCATCTTGCCCGGCGGTCTGGGCGCGGTCATGAATTTGTGCGATTTCGCGGTCAAGGGCGAAGGCGCCACGGTGCGGCCGGATGTTGTCCGGCTCATCGAGGCCTTGCATGACGCCGGCAAGCCCATCGGTGCCATTTGCATTGCGCCGGCCGTGTTGGCCCTGGTCCTCGGACGTTTCCATCCCGAAGTGACCATTGGCGACAACCCCGGCACCATCCGGGCCATCGAGGCGACCGGTGCCCGCCATGTGGTGCGGCCCGTGGATGCCATATGCGTGGACGCGACCCACAACCTCGTCACCACCCCGGCCTATATGTTGGGGCCGGGCATCGCCGATATCGCCAAGGGTATTGAAAAGCTGGTGGCCGAGGTTCTCGCCCGGGTACCCGGGAAAGTCGAATAATCTGCCTGTCGCTGCGAGGAACGGTCATGACCGGGGAAGGACGGATGCGACGGCTTTTCGTCAATGCCGATGATTTTGCCCTGACCGACGGTGTGACCGAGGGCATCGTCGCGGCCTTGGAGTCTGGGATCGTGGGTGGCACCACGGCCATGGTCTGCGCCGCTGGCGCCGTCGAACGGCTGACCGGGATGGCCGGCCGTTTGCCCGGCCGCATCGGCCTGCACCTGCAATTGACCGGTGGCATTCCGTGTCTGCCGGCAGGGGAGGTGCCTTCCCTGGTCGGGCCGGACGGAAGGTTTCCCCGTAAGAAGATCGCTGTGGGCAGCGTCGATCCCGACGAAGTGCGCCGGGAATGGCGCGCCCAACTCGCCCGGCTGCGTGCCTGCGGCATCGAGCCGAGCCATCTGGACAGCCACCACCATATCCACAAGCGTCCCGAGGTCTATCCGGTCTATCTGGAGCTGGCCCGGGAACTGGGGCTTCCGGCCAGGGCCTTGTCCACAGCCATGCGCCAGGATATGGACGCGGCCGGGGTGCCCCATGCCGGGGCCTGCATCACGGACTGGTTCGCCGAGGATCTGTCGGCCGAGCGCCTTCTGGCCCTGGTGGACGCGGCTTTTGCCGGCCTGCCCGACGGCGCGGTGGTGGAAGTCATGGCCCACCCCGGCCGTTGCGATGCTGCCCTGGAGGCGATCAGCACCTATGCCGCCGGCCGGGAATCCGAATTCCGCGTGTTGACGGACCCGCTTGTGCGCCGGGAACTCGCGACCCGGGGCATTACCGTAGCCGGTCCCGGCGATCTGCGCGCGCACCCGTAAGCGGACTTTTTTCTGTTGAAAGGGCATAACAGCATGCTGGGTCAGGCCGCCTTGGCTGCCTGGCTCCCGGAGAACGGAACGTGCAGGAGAAGTTGGTGTTGACGTTGCGCAAGTTCGCGGCTCCGGAATTCGTGTTCGGCCAGGGGGCGTTGTCCCTGGTCGGCCGGCAGACGGCCGGACTCGGCGTTCGCCGGGCCTTGGTGGTGGTCGATCCCGGTCTTTTTGCCTTTGCCTGGCCGGACAAGGTCCGGGAGAGTCTGGAACAGGCCGGAGTGGATGTCCGGATCTTTTCCGCTTTTTCGAGCAATCCCCGGGACACCGAGGTCATGGCGGGAGTCGGCATTTTCGTTGAGCAGGCTTGCGACGCATTGGTGGCGTTGGGAGGCGGCTCGGCCATGGACTGCGCCAAGGCCATCGGCATTGCCAGTGCCAACCGGCTGCATATTTTGAAATTTGAGGGTGTGGACAACGTGCCGCGCCCCGGCCCGCCCCTGGTGTGCGTGCCGACCACGGCCGGCACCGGGGCCGAAGTCTCCCAGTTCGCCGCCATCACCGATGCCGCGCGCAAGCACAAGGTGTCCATCGCCAGCAAGACCCTGATTCCCGACGCCGCCCTGATCGACCCCGAGGTCACCACTTCCTTGCCGCCGGATATCACGGCCCAAAGCGGCCTGGATGCCCTGACCCACGCCATGGAAGCCTCTGTGTCCAATGCCCACGGACCGCTGACCGATCTCCTGGCCGAGGAGGCCATCCGCCTCATCCACCGCCATTTGTTGCGGGCCGTGGAGGCGCCCCTGGACCTGGAAGCCCGGGGAGGCATGCTTTTGGCCAGCCTCTATGCGGGCATGGCCTTTTCCAATGCCATTTTGGGCGCGGTCCATGCCATGGCTCATAGCCTGGGCGGGATGCTCGACCTGCCCCATGGCCAGTGTAATGCCATTTTACTCGACCATGTGGTGGCGTATAATTACGAGGCCGCGGCCGAACGCTACGATCATATTGGCCGGTTGCTCGGGGCCGCGATCGATGCCCAGGCGCCGGAAGCGGAACGCAAAGCGGCCGTGCTTGCGACGTTGCGCGCCTTCAAGGCGTCGGTGGGCCTGTCCATGGGGCTTTCCGATGTGGGCGTGTCCCCGGAGTGTCTGGCCGATCTTGCGGCGAGGGCCGCGACCGACCCGTGCCTGCTGACCAATCCCCGGCCGTGCGGCGCGGCCGAGATCGAGACCATTTATGAAAAAGCCTGCCAGTCCGGGATCTGATCCGGAGGATCGCCGGTCCAGATTGTTGGGCTTTGGCGAGCATTCCGTCAGCAAAAGCTATTTTCCGGAGTTGCGCCGTCGGCTGGATGAGCTGGAGCGGTTCCGGTCCCTGCTCGACCAGACCGGGGACGCGATTTTCCTGGTGGATGGCAACACCGGGCGCATCACCGACGCGGCCGGCGCGGCCGGTGTCATGCTGCATGCCTCCCGGGAATCCCTCATCGGCCGGCTGTTCGAGGAATTGTTGGCCCCGGAAGCGACCGTGCGCTTGCAGGGACTGTTGAGTGGTGATTTCGCCGCCGGACGCATTGAGACCACCCTGGCCCTGCCCGGCGACGCCACGACGCCCCAGCCGCCCGTGGAAATGACCTTCCGCCTGGTCAGCGGTAAGGAAGGCCCCATGGCCGTGATCGTGGCCCGGGACATTACCGACCGGAAAAAGTCCGAGGAGGCCCTGCGCCAGGCCGAGGAAAAATACCGGGGCATCGTGCACAACGCGGCCGAAGGCATCTATCAGTGCGCCCCGGACGGCCGGATCATCAGTGCGAACCCGGCCGTGGCTGCCATCCTCGGTTACGCTTCCCCCCAGGAACTCAAGGAGTCCGTGCAAAACGTCGTGGAGGAGGTGATCGTGCATCACGCCGATCGCCTGCGCATCCGCACCGAACTCGAACGCTACGGGCAGTTCAAGAATCTGGAATTGCTGCTCGCTACCAAGGATGGCAAGCAAATTTGGGGGCAGGTCAGCTCCCGTCTGGTTCGCGACGCCTCGGGCAAGACCCAGCGCATCGAAGGCTCCCTCCAGGATGTGACCATCCGCAAGCGGGCCGAGGAAACCTTGCGCCGCTATCATGAGGAATTGGAGCAGCGGGTGGATGAACGGACCTCCGAACTCACCCGGGCCAATGAGCGCCTTACCCACGAGGTGACCATCCGCAAACGGGCCGAGGAAGCGGCCGAGGCGGCCAATCGGGCCAAATCCGATTTTCTGTCCATGGTCTCCCACGAGATCCGTACGCCCTTGACCTCGGTCCTCGGTTTTGCCGTCATCATCGAAAAACGGCTGCATCAGCTGCTCGACCCCCTGGTGCAAGAGGATACGCGCAGGTATCGCCAGGCCGGACAGATCTTCGAGAACCTGGGGATCATCGTGTCCGAAGGGGAACGCCTCAAGCATCTCATCAATGACGTGCTCGACCTGGCCAAGCTCGAAGCCGGCAAGATGGCCTTCAAGCGGGACTGGGTGCGGCCGGCCGAGGTCATCAACCATGTCATGGCCGCTTCGGCAGGGCTGCTGCCAGGGAGTTCCGTGCGCCTGGAGACGGTCATCGATGGTCCTTTGCCTGAGGTCCTCGGCGACCGGGACCGGTTGATCCAGGTTCTGGTCAATCTGGTGTCCAACGCGCTCAAATTCACCGAACAGGGCTCGGTCACCTGCCGGGCGCGCGTCCAGGGCCATTTCGTGGTGATCGACGTGGTGGACACCGGTATTGGCATTCCGGAATCCGAGCATTACAAGGTATTCGAGAAGTTCAACCAGATCGGCACCAGTTTGACCAGCAAACCCAAGGGGACCGGGTTAGGGCTCGCCATCTGCAAACACATCGTCGAGTCCCACGGAGGCCGCATCTTTTTCGTCAGCAAGCCCGGAGCCGGCAGCACCTTTACGTTCACCCTGCCGATTGCCTAAGCCTCTCCATTACGGTATGTCCCCACCCCCGACGGCGCTTTCGCCGTCGGTCAACGATTTTGCAAGGAACCCGCCATGAAGGATCAGAGCAGAAACCATGCCCTGCGCAATATTGCCATTATCGCCCACGTCGACCACGGGAAGACCACCCTGGTGGACCATATGTTCCGCCAAAGCGGTCTGTTTCGCCAGGGCCAAGAGGTGGCGGACCGGATCATGGACAGCATGGATCTGGAACGTGAGCGCGGCATTACCATCGCCGCGAAAAACTGTTCCGTGATCTGGAAAGATGTCAAGATCAACATCATCGACACCCCAGGCCACGCCGATTTCGGCGGCGAGGTCGAACGCGCCCTGTCCATGGTCGACGGGGCCGTGCTCCTGGTCGACTCCTCGGAAGGGCCGCTTCCCCAGACCCGCTTCGTGCTTAAAAAAGCCCTGGACCGGGGGCTGCCCGTCATTGTCGTGGTCAACAAGATCGACCGCAAGGACGCCCGCACCGAGGAAGTCCTCAACGAAATCTACGACCTCTTCATCGACCTCGATGCCTCCGAGGAACAGCTCGAATTCCCGGTGCTGTACGCCATCGGCCGCGAAGGCCTGGCCAAGCGTTCCCTGGACGGGGAGGGTTCTGACCTGTCCCCGCTGTTCGAGACGATCCTGGAGCGCATTCCGGCCCCGTCCCACGACGCGTCCGAGCCGTTTCGCATGCTGGTCTCGGATCTCGGCTATTCCGATTTTCTTGGCCGGTTGGCCGTGGGCCGGGTCATTTCCGGCACCGCCCGCAGCAACCAGACCCTGGTATGTATCGGCATTGACGGCCAGGCCCGGCCCCTTCGCGTGTCCAAGCTCCAGGTCTACCAGGGCGCGAGCCTCACCGAGACCGATGCGGCCGAGCCCGGCGACATCATCGTGCTTTCGGGCGTCGAGGACGTCACCATCGGTGACACCATCTGCAACGCCGATGCCCCCAAGGCCTTGCCCCGCATCCATGTGGACGAGCCCACCGTGGCCATGCGCTTTGCCATCAACACCTCGCCGTTCGTCGGCCGGGAGGGCAAGTTCGTCCAGTCGGCCAAGCTGCGCGAGCGCCTCTACAAGGAAACCTTGCGCAACGTGGCCATCCAGGTCGACGAGACCGACGACAAGGACAGCTTCACGGTCAAGGGCCGGGGCGAGTTCCAGATGGCCATTTTGGTCGAGACCATGCGCCGGGAAGGCTTTGAGCTGTCGGTCGGCCGACCGGAAGTCATCTGCAAGATGGAAGACGGCGTGCGCAAGGAGCCGATCGAGAACCTTTTTATCGATTGCGACGAAGCCTTTGTCGGCGTGGTCACCGAAAAGCTCTCCATCCGCAAGGGCCGGATGCTGAACCTGGTCAACCACGGTTCGGGCCGGGTGCGGGTGGAATTCTCCATCCCGTCCCGCGGGATTATCGGCTATCGTGACGAGTTTTTGACCGACACCAAGGGCACCGGCATCATGAACTCCTCTTTTGCCGGCTATGACGAATTCCGGGGCGATTTCCCCAGCCGTTTCACCGGTTCCATCGTCTGCGACCGCCAGGGCGTGGCCGTGCCTTATGCCCTGTTCAACCTGGAGCCGCGCGGCCGTTTGTTCGTCGTTCCGGGCGAGCCGGTCTACGAGGGCATGATCATCGGCGAGCATAACCGGGATAACGACATCAACGTCAATCCTTGCAAGGAAAAAAAGCTCACCAACATGCGGGCCTCCGGCAAGGACGAAAATGTCATTCTTTCGCCCGTGCTGCCCATGACCCTGGAGCGGGCCTTGCACTTCGTGCGCGAGGACGAGATGGTGGAAGTGACGCCGATCTCCATCCGGCTGCGCAAGGCCGTGCTTTCGGCCAAGGATCGCCACACCCTCGACGGGGCCAAGAAAAAGGACAAGCCTGCCTAGGCGCGGTGGAGCCTCAAATCTATGGCACTGTTTACCGTCACTGACCGCTGCACGGGCTGTGGCCTGTGCGCCAAGGTCTGTCCGGCGAGCCTTGTGCGGCAGTCGGCCAAGGGCGAGCGTCCCTCGCCTTTGGCCGGCCGAGAGGCCCAGTGCATCCGTTGCGGGCATTGCGTGGCCGTGTGCAAGGCCGGAGCCCTGGTCCATGATCTGCTGCCCGCCGACGCCTTTACGCCTGTCGACCGGGCGCGTTTGGCCACACCCGAGGCGTTGGAGCATCTCATGCAGGCGCGCCGTTCCTGCCGCCTGTACGATCCCGCACCGTTGCCGCGCGAGGCGATCCGCGAGCTGATCGCGCGGGTGGGTCATGCCCTGACCGGGCACAATCTGGGCCAGGTTGGCTTTGTGGTGGTGGACGGTCCCGAACGCATGGACCATTTGCGCCAGGCGGTGCTCGACTGGATTGCCTTGGAAGTGGCCTCCGGGTCCGAGCGCGCGGCCAGGCTCCATTTGGCCGGTGCGGCCAGGGCCGTGGCCAAGGGCCGGGATGTGCTGTTTCGCAGCGCCCCGCACGTGGTGGTGGTCCATGCCCCGGCGGACGGCATAACGCCCCGGGAGGACGCGATCATTGCCGGTGCCTGGCTCGAACTCGCGGCCGCCGCGGCCGGATACGGCGCCTGCTGGTGCGGCTATTTGATGTTCGCCCTGGCCGGTCATCCGCCGATCGGCGCCTTGCTCGGCCTGCCGGAGGGCCATGCCGGCTACGCGGCCTTGCTGCTCGGCCGCGCGGCCGTGCGGCCGGGGCTCATTCCCCCGCGCGATCTGCCGGATATCCGGTTTTTCTAGGCACCCGGCCGGCCGTTGCGGCCAGGCTGGCGTGCGGTCCGAAAAGACCGGGCGCTCAGGTGCGGATGTTGACGAAGCCTCCGCCCTGGACCTCGATCGCTCCGGCCGGTCCGGTGGTCACGAGGGCGCCCCCTGGTCCAATATCCACGGCTCCGGCCGCTCCGACCGTGATGCTGCCCGGCGCGCCGACCATACCGCCGCCTCCCGGTGCGCCCACGTCGGTATGTCCGGCCGGCCCGACATCCACGCTCCCCGACGATCCCACGGTGACCAGGGCGCCCGCCGGCCCCACGTCCACGTGGCTCCCGGGTTCCACGGACACGCTGCCGGAAGGGCCGACATCGACCAGCGCTCCGGCCGGGCCGGTATCCACATTGCCGCCCGGTTCCACATGGAGGTCTCCGGCCAAGGGGATGTTGACGAGTGCCCCGGCCGGTCCGCCTTCGACGCTGCCCCCGGGGAGCACATCCACCTGGCCGGCCTGACCGGGTTCCACATGGCCGCCCAAGGGGACTTCCACCTGGCCGGCTGGCCCGGCCGATACGGCGCCGGCATCGGAAATATGCACCTGACCCGGGCCTTGAGCCTCGAAATGACCGGCGGCTTGGGCCTCGAAACGGCCCGGAGGCAGGGCTTCGGTATGGCCCGCCGGGGTGATGGCGTCAGACATGGCGTTCCTCCCGGATGCACGGGTGTGTCACGCACGCACTGTGCCCCATCCGCGTGCCGGAGGCAACGACAGGGGATTTTCCCCCGGCCGTTCAGGCAGCCCGGGCCGGACGGCGGGCGCGCAGCAGGCTGTCCGTGGCCCAGCCGGCCATATAGAGCACGCCCCGCAGAAGCCAGGGGTAGTGGACGGGCTCCGACTGGGGCCTGCTGACCTCCTCCATGGTTGGCAGGTCGCCAAGGCGGCGGCCGGTGAGGCGGTGGTAGAGGGCCTGGACCTCGGGGGCCTCGGCCGTGTTGGCTTCTAGACACTTTTCCAGAGCCTTGCGGGCCAACTGGGGTTCGCGCAGGAAGTGGTAGGCCTTGGCCAGGCCGAGTTCGATGGCGGTATTGTCCGGAGCCAGGGACTGGGCCTGGCGGAACAGGGCCACGGCGGCGGTGTAGCGTCGGTCGACGAGCAGCTCGTTGGCCAGGGCCAGGAAGGGATTGTAGCCGGCTTCGTCCCGGGCCAGCAACTCCACGAACCGGTCCCGCAGTTCCTCGAACCGCCGGGCCCGGGCGCAGGTCGCGGCCGCCTGCTTCATGAAATAGCGGTACTGCCGGAGGCTGCCCTTGGCGTGCCAGGCCCGGGCCAGGCCGAGATAGGCTTCCACGTAGAGCGCATTGAGCTCCAGCGCCTTGTGAAACGCGCCGATGGCCCCATCCAGGTTCTTGCCGGCCAGGGCGGCCATGCCTTCCTCGAACAGGCGTGGGGCCGCGTCCGGGCCGTCGGCCACGGAGGTGAACTGGCGCAGGGCCGCGGCCGTGTCGCCGGTCGCCTCGGCCAGCTTGGCCCGGTCGAGGAGCTTGCGGCCGGAGGCGCCAAAGCTGGCCATGTGCCGGGCCAGGGCCAGATGCCTCGTAAAGACAAGCTGGGAATAGGGCCGCAGGAGAAAGCCGGCCGCGCCCAGGCTGACGGCCCGAATCACGTCGGCCCGGGCCGGGTTCGCGGCGGCCATGATGACCTGGGTCCTGGCCAGGGCCGCATCGGCCCGCATGGCGGTCACGAACTCCTGGCCGGTCATGTCGGCCAGGGTCGTGTCGCACAGCACCAGCTCCAGGTTGTCGCGCCGCAGGATTTTCAGGGCCTCGGCCCCGGACGTGGCCGTGCGCAGATGGGGAATGCGGGCCTGCTTGAGAAAGTCCCGATCGATGCGGGCGTGGCCTTCGTTGGCTGCGGCCACCAGGGCCGAGGCGAAGGGAGGAACCGGGCGGTGAGGTACGGTCATGACGGCATCCCCGAACTGGCGGTTGTGGCGCATTGCGCCCTACACCCGCTTTATCGGCCAGGATGGACAAGGCATTAGGCCAAAAAAGGAAACGCCCGCGGGCCAGGGCCCACGGGCGTTTTCAGTCCGGAAGAAAACGTGGCTACAGGGCGGCCACCTTCTTGATCAGACGCACGAGCTGGTTGGTGAAACCGGCCTCGTTGTCATACCAGGCAATGACCTTGGCCAGGGTGCCGTCCAGCACCTGGCTGGCCTTGGCATCCACCACGCCGCCGTGGGTGTCGCCGGTGAAATCGATGGACACGAGGGGCTCGTCGCAAAACCCCATGCTGTCCCCGGAAGCCGCCTTGAGCACCGCGAGCATGCCGGCCGTATCCGTGGGCTTTTCGAGTTCGCAGGTCAGATCCACCACCGAGACGTTGGGGGTCGGAACCCGGATGGACATGCCATCCAGGCGGCCGGCCAGGGACGGAATGACCTTGGTCACGGCCCGGGCGGCGCCGGTGGTGGTGGGGATCATGGACAGGGCGCAGGCCCGGCCCCGCCGCCAGTCCTTGTGGGAACCGTCCAGGATGCGCTGGCTCATGGTGTAGGAGTGGATGGTGGTCATGAGCCCGTGCTTGATGCCGAAGGTGTCGTGCAGGGCCTTGGCGATGGGGGCCAGGCAGTTGGTGGTGCAGGAGGCGTTGGAAATGATGCGATGGGCCGGGGAAAGCTCCTCGTCGTTGACGCCCATGACGATGGTGACGTCCTCGTTTTTGCCCGGGGCGGAAATAATGACTTTCTTTGCCCCGCAGGCCAGATGCTTTTCGCAGGAATCCCGGTCCACGAACTTGCCGGTGGTTTCGATCACGAACTGGCAGTCGCAATCGGCCCAGCGCCATTCGCCGCCGTTGTGGCGGGTGACGCGCACCTCGCGGTCGTTTATGCACAAGCCGTTGTCACTCGGGGTGGCCGTGCCGGCAAAACGACCGTGTACCGAATCGTATTTGAGGAGATGGGCGAGCTGGGCATTGTCGGCCCGGGCGTTGATGACCCGGAGTTCGATCTCGGGGTCGGAGGCCACGAGTCTGGTCAGGTAGCGACCGATCCGGCCAAATCCGTTGATGCCGATGGTGACCGCCATATAAGGTATCCTCCTGGAAAAGGTACTGTGGTCAAGCAAGATGCGGCGTGTCCGGAAGTGGTACGCAAGGTCCCGGGACGTATGCCGTGTGGGGCGAACGCGGCGCATGCTACGCCGATTGGCGGATTTGTGTCAATGAATAGGAGTTTTTTTTCAACGGATTCTGCGGGGTTGCCCGAGAAAAACACGGGCGGGGCAGGAAGGCGCGACCGCGCCGGGAAATCGAAGCTCCGGCGCGGTCGGCGACGTGTGGGAAAACCGCTTATTTGGGCAGTAACCAGGAATCGTCCACTTCGAACAAGGGGAAGGCGGGCTGGGGTTCGGGCGAGCCTTTGAGCATGCTTTCGTGGCAGGCCCGCTCCTGGCCCATGGCCCGGTTGTCGGAGATCCGGATGATGTTGCCGGCGGGGCTTTCTTCCCCGGCATCGGCGAAATGTTCGAGCAGGATATCCACGCTTTGGGCCTTTTTGGCCCCGAAAATCCAGCGCAGCCCTTTGTAGCGACCCGACTTGGCCGCGGGCTCCACGATTTCCGGCTTGCCGTAACGGGTGGTCAGGGCGGCGCTCAGCTTGTCGAACAGGGCCTTGGAGCCGTCCTTGTATTGCAGGCGCACGCGCTCGACCCGATTGGATGTGGCGCAGCCGCCCAAGATGACATACCCGGCGGCAAAGCCTTTGGTCGGTTTGAGATTGGCCCGGATAAGCCACGGGCGATCCCAAAGCGGGGCCAGGCGGGAGAGGTCGAGGCGGTCGCGCAGGTCATCGGCATTGGCGCCGAGAGTGATACCGGCGATCTCGGTGGGGGAGGCCTGTCCGGCCCGGCTGGGGGTCGGCAGGGCGAGGGCCAGGATGAGGGCCAGCATGGCACAGAAAGTGATGCGTCGGGACATGGCTACTCCTTTGAACGGTCGTGTTGCCGGATGTCCGTTCAGAAAGCCGGAAGAAGCCGGGATGTCAAGTGGGGAGACGCTTGCCGGCCGGCCTGCCATGGCGTAGGAAGTGCCCATATCTTTCCCGGGTCCACCCCGTGTTTTCAAGGAGAATGGCATGTCTAAAAAGGCTTTGCTGCTTGTCGCCCTTTTTGTGCTCGTGGTCTTTCGCGTTCCGGCCTTCGCGGCTGATCCCGCGTCCTTCGGTCATACCTGGCGGGGCTATACCGATAAGGAAAGGGAATCTTTTCTGATTGGTATCGTCACGGCGGTGCAATTGACCTGCGAGCCCCTGTCCGTGGTCAAGGGGCAGGATGACAAGCCGAGCGTGGATCAGAACAGATTCAAGGACTGCTTCAACGAATTTGCCGGCATCGATGCGCCGAAGGTGATTTCGGCCATGAACGCGTTCTACGCCGATCCCAAGAATGCGTTCATTCCCCTGTCCGGAGCCTACAGGATTTCGCTGATGCAGATTCGCGGTGTCAAAGTGGACGATTTGATCGTCCAGGCCCGCAAGTACGGCGATGCCCTCAAAAAGAAGATGGATGAGGAAATGAAGGGCGCTCCCGGCAAGTAGTCAGTCCGAGCCTTTGTTTGGGGTGTTCGTGCCGGAGAGCCTTGCGCTTTCCGGTGCGGGCACCTTTTTTTATGGCCTTCCCCGATCTCCTTTGCGTCTGTTTCCGCCACTCAGTAATCCCATTTCCAGTTGACGCCCACGCCTTGCTTGTTGTCGTCGCCCACCCGGCTTTCCACGGTGATGTTGGGGGTGATCTTGACCTCAACGGACACGGCACCGCTTTGGGCTTCGGTTCCCTGTTCCGCGTTGACCGTGACCCCTTTGAAGATCTCCTTGCCCGCCCGCAGGATGGCGGTGGGGCTTCCGGTGCTCGAACCCGAGACCAGGTTCAGCTGATCGAGACCCAAGATGCGGCGGGTGCGGGCGAGGACGCTCGTGGGGCCGCCGCCGGTGTAGAGCGAGGCTCCGGCCTGGGCGAGCTGGGCGGCCTGGAGAGGCGAGAGGGTACTGGCGCTTTGGCCGAAAAGGATGCGGGCCAGGATTTCGTTGTCCGGCAGGGTTGGCTGGGAAAAAAGCGCGATGGTGGGATTGGCGGCATCGCCGGTCAGGGAGACGCCCACGGTGGTATCATCGCTCGTGTTGGAGGCCAGGAGGTTGATCCTGGGGGCGAGCAGGCTCTGACCGTCGTAGCTCACCTCCCCCTTGGTGATGGTTAGATTGCCACCGAAAAGTTCCACGGTTCCCCGTTCCACGGTGAACTTGCCCTTGCCGCGCGGATCGTCGCCCGTGCCCGTGATGGCCACGCTGCCGCCCCAGCGCGATTCCAGGCCCATGCCCCGGATATAGACCGACTGGCCAAGGCTGACGGTGTAGTCGATGTCCACTCTCCGGGCCGCGGCCGGCGGGCCGGATTTGGGCTTGGCCGGTTTGGCGGCCGGATCGTTGACCACCGTGACCGGAATGACCACCACGCTCGGAGGTAGGGAAGTCGGCAGGTTGATCTCGGCCGGACCGATGGTCAACGCACCGCCTATCTTGAGCTGGGCCAGGGTGCCGGTCACGGCGATGGTGCCGTCGGCCGTGGCCGAAACGAGGTCCAGGCCGGCCACCTTGAGATGGTGCAGTTTGGCCGTGATGGTGACGGGCGCGTCGGCGGCGGTCAGAGGGCCGACCGAACCGGTCATATTCAAGGTGCCGCCCTTGAGATCGGAGGCCGTGGCCTTGGTCAGGCTGATGGTGCCTCCGGCGGCCTCGACGCGCAGGGTCAGGTCGCGCAGTACCAGACCGGAATCGGCGTTTTCCAGACGGCTGGCCGTGATCTGAGCCGATCCGGTCACGTCCGGGGCGGCCAGGGTGCCGCTTAAGGCCAGGTCGGCCGCGATCTGGCCGACCAGCCGGGTATTGGCCTGGGCGAGCAGGCCGGCCACGTCGGTCAGATCGCCGTTGGCGGTGAGCCGGCCGCTGAGCGCGCCTGCCGGCGGCAGAACGAAGATCGTCGTCGGCGCCAGGGACAAACGGACCGGCAAGTTCACCGTGGCCACAACGAGTTCTTTTTTGCCCGCCCCGGCCAGGGAGGTCTTGGCCGTGAGCTTGCCCGCTTCCAGCTCGGCCGAAGCCTTGACGGTCATGGGCGCCAGGGTCCGGCCCTTGGCCGTGGCCAGTTTGAGGCCTTCGATATGGGCCTCGGCCGTCAGGCGCGGCTGGGCCGGACTGCCGGACAGGTTGACCGTGGCCCCGGCCGTACCGTCGATGCCGGTGATGCCGGCCAGGGCGAGCAGGGGCAGGGGCACCTGGGCCAGGGAGACCTTGCCTTCCACGGCCCGGGGGCCGAGGCTCCCCGAAGCGGTGAGCTTGGCCTTGTCAAAGGTCAGGGCCAGTCCGTCGAGTCGGGTGATGCTGCCGGCAAGCACCAGCGTGGCCGGGCCCTCTAGGGCGAAGTCGCGCTTGGCCAGGGAACCGGACAGGCGGGAGACGGTAACGGTCCGCTCCTTGGCCGATCCGGCGAGGCGGGCCTGGGTGCGCAGGGTTAGGGGGCGGCCGCCGGGCAAGGTGCCCTGGGTTTCGGCCGTCACGTCCAGGTGTTTGCCGTCGCCGTTGGCCTCCAGGTCCAGGCTGGCCAGGTCGAGGTCGCCGGTGGCGAGCCCCTTGGCCGTGAGTTTGGCCTTGCCCCGGGGCAGGGTGGAAAGTTCGTCCAGATTGGCCGTGACGTGCAGCGCCTTGGCCGACAGTCCGGGCGCGTGCAGGTCCGAGGCTGTGATGTCGGCCGTGACGGCCTGGCCGTTGCGTCCGGTCGCGGCGGTGACGGCGAGCTTGAGGCCGCCGGCCAGGGGCAGTCCGGCAAAACGGCCCACGGCCGACAGATCGCTCGCGGCGCCGTTGACGCGTCCGGTCACGAGCCCCTTGGCCGTATCCAGCCGCAGTTGCCCCTCCAAGGTGGTGCCCGGGGCGGTCAGACGCAGGTTGGAGATGTTGACGGTCTGGCCCTCCTGGGCGGCTTCGGTGGCGAGTTCGAGAGTCTCCTTGTCCCGGCGGGCGGTCAGACGCAGGCGTCCGGCCGGGCGGCGGGTCAGGTCCCGGGCCATGGCTTCCAGGGTCAAGCCGTCGAGCTGGGCCGCGTCGAGGACCAGCCCGCGTCCCTGGAGGGTGAGGCGCGCTTCCGGGTTGTCCGAGGGGCCGCTGAGGGTCGCTTCCAGGGTGCAGCTCCCGGCCAGGTTCCGACCGAGGGCCGGTCCCAGCCCGCGCAGGTCGGGAAGTTCGGCCTTGACCTGGGAAGTGACGCGGTGACTCCCGGTTTCAAGGCCCCCCGATCCGGTCAGACGCAAGGCTTTGCCGTCCAGGGACAGCCGCGACAGCCTGGGGCCGGCCTGGTCCATGGTCAAAGCGGCGTCGAGGGTGGGGCTTTGGCCGAGCAGGGCGGTCACGGCGGCCGAAGCTCCGGTCGAGGCCGTGGTGGCCAGCTGGTTCAAACGCAGATTGACCGAGGCTTGCCCCTGGCCCGCAGCGTTTCGTTTCACGGCGGCCTTGGTCGTGGCCTGGCCGGTCAGGGACAGTCCGCCCAGGGAAGCCAGCCCGGAGAGTTCCTTGACCGTGGCTTCCAGGTTGGCCGAGAGCGTGCCGTCGGCGCCCAGATCGGCCGAGGCGGCAAGGCTCCCCCCCTGGCCGGTCACCCGGCAATCCTTGGCCGCCACGGCACCGTCCGGGGCGACGACGGCGGAGAGCGCCAGATCGAGGTTTTGTCCGAGCAGGGTGGTGCCCTGGGGGCCGGTCAGGCCGTTCAGATGCCCGGTGGCCGTGACCGTGGCCCCGGGAAACGTATCGCGCAGTTCCCCGGCCAGGACGGCCTTGGCCGCAAGGCTCGCGCCCTCCAGACTAACGGTGCCGGTGCGCAGGCCAGTCACCTTGGTAGCGACCGACAGCTCCGGCTTGGCGACAGGGCCGGCGGCGGTGAGCGTCGTCTCCAGGGCCCCCGCCAGATCCGGGGCCAGGCGGCTGGCGTCGGGGACGGTGAGGGTCACTTTGGCGGCCAGGGTATCGGCCTTGGGGTCCAGGCTGGCCGTGGCCGTAAGCTGTCCCGTGGCCGTGTGGATGTTGGCCCGGTCCAGGGCAAACGCGCCGGAGACGATGCCGGACCGGCCGGCGATGTCCAACCGGACCGGGCCGCCGGTAAACCGGGCAATCTGTTCGTCCCACAGGGGAAGCACGCCCTGGGGCGGGTGCACGTCGGCGTTTGCAGACCAGGAGGCCGTGTCTGCGGTCAGGGGCACGGTAAGTCCCAGGGTGGCGTCAAGGATCGATTGGTCGGCCAGTGTGGCGGCAAGCTTGGCCTTCCAGGCCGTAAGCGGGCCGTCGCCGGTCAGGTTCACGGCCAGGGGGCCGCCGTTCGGACCGGCCAGGGCCGAGGCGAGCAGACCGCCGGCCGCATCATGGAGGCCAAGCAGCAGGGACAGATGCCAGTCGGCGTAGTTGAGGGCGCCGGCGACGTTGACGTGCATCGGCCGGCCGTCCAGCCTGTCCAGGCGGAAATGCAGCCCTAGGGCGCCCTGGCCGGATTCGGCCAGCCGGCCGGCCAGGCGTAGGACCGCGTCCTGTCCGGCCACGGGCGCCTCGAGAATGCAGCGGTTCACGGCCAGCGTGTCCACCAGAATGGGGGGCAGGCTCGGGAACTGGGGCGGCCAGGTGAGGGGCACCGGTTCCGGGGGCGGCGTCGGGCTTTGGGGAATGCGCCGCAGGCGGATGATATCGGCCGTCACCGCCCGCACCAGCACCCGGCCGCGCAAAAGCGCCAGGGGCGACCAGGCCAGGTGCAAGTCCTTGACCGCCAGCCACACGCCGTGTTCGTCGGCCATGGCCAGGCGGCCCAGGGTGAAATCGATCGGAAAAATGCCGGAGATCGCCTCCACGCGCACGGTCTGGCCCATGGCGCCGGACAGCAGGTTCGAGGCCAGGCGGGAAAGGGCCAGGCGTCCCGGACCGGTCTGGAGCCCGATGGCGACCAGGGCGCACACGAGCCCGACGGCGGCCGCGCCAAGGCCCAGGATCCGGCCCAGACGGCCGAATCGGCGGCGGGGCGGTTTGGGGGCCTCAGAAGGATTGGCCGATGCTGCAGTAGAACTGGGCAATGTCGTCGATGTCCTTGCGTCGGTTGAGCGGTGTGGCCACATCCAGCCGGATGGGACCGACCGGCGTGTAGATGCGCAGTCCGAGGCCGGCCCCGAGCAGCAATTCCTGACGGTAGGGCGGCAACTGTTCGGTGAAGGCCGAGCCGCCGTCCAGGAAGGGCACAAGGCCGATCAGTTCGGTGATGCGCCAGCGTAATTCCGCGGAAAAGGTGAAGACGGACGCACCACCGATGGGGGTGTCTCCGTTTAAGGGGCCGACGGTCTGGTAGGGGTAGCCCCGGATGGAGCCGGAACCGCCGGCGTAAAAGCGCAGGTCAGGGGAGACCTTGTCCCGGGACGTGCCAATATTGGCTCCGGCCATGGCCCGCACGGCCAGGACCAGACCGGGTTTTTCGGCAAGCCGCAGATAGGTGGCGGCCGAGATCTCGGGCCGCACGAAATTGGTGCGCTTGGACATGGTCCCGAAGTAGGGCGCGAACGAGACGCTCGTGACCACGCCCTTGGTCGGGTCGAGGAGGTCGTTTCGCGTATCCAGGGTGGCTTCGGCGGGCACGAAGGCGAATCCGTACAGGGTATTGTCTTCCCAGGGTCGAGTATGGTCCTGCTCGATGCGCGTCACCCGGTACCCGGCGCCGATCCCGGCGGAAAAGCTGTCCGTGAACTGGCGGCGTACCAGGGCCGTGGTCATGACGCTTTGGCCCTTGTAGGCCTTTTTGTCCTCGTCGGTCGTCTTGGCCTTGGCCTTGAACAGTTCCTTTGGCGTAATGAAGTCCGGCTTTTCAAAGGAGATTTCGCCCAGGCGTTCGATGGCCGAGCCGCTGGCGGTCACGGCGAGCTTTTCCCCGCCGCCGAACAGGTTGCGGTGCTCCCAGCCCAGATTGGCGCCCGGTCCTTCGTCGGTCTTGTAGTCCAGGCCGCCTTTGATGGTGCGGTGTTTGCGCTCGATGACCGTCACCGTGACCGGGACCTGGCCGTTTTCCTCGATCGTTGGGCCCGGTTCGACCTGGACCGAGGCGAACAGGTCGAGCTTCGAGAGCTTGGTGCGGTAGCGCTCCAGCAGCCCGGCATCATAGGTCTGTCCCTGTTGCCAGGGAATAAGACCCTGCAAATAGGTTTCCTTGACGCTGGTCAGCCCCTCGAAACGCGTCTGGCCGATGGCCGCCTTGGGCCCCAGGTCCAGGGTCCAGACCACGGACACCCGGTGGTCGGCGAAATTGGCGGTCACCTGCCGGTCGGTCGTCTTGGCAAAGGGGTAGCCCCGGTGGCGGGGGTAGGCGGCGAGCTTGTCCCCGGCGTCCACGATGGCCTTGGCGGAAAAGGGACCGGGGACGGTCAATCCCAGGGCGGCCGGATCAGGCACCGCCTCCCCGGACGCGATCTTGCCGTCCGGCAGGAGGATGCGGACACCGGTCAGGTCGAATTGGGGGCCCGGGTCCAGCCGGTAGGTGATCACGGCCGGTTGGACGGACGTATCGACTGCGTACTCCACCTTGGCCGCGAACTGCCCCTGGGAATCGAAGACTTTTTTGAAGGCCGTGCGGTCCTCGTCGGCCCGGCGTTCCAGGAGCAAACCGGAGTCCGGCGGGCTTTGCAGGAGGGTTTCGGCCTGGGAGACGCTCTTGAGCAACGCCAGGGTATCGGGCGTGATCGGGCCTTCATAATGGACCACATAGCGAAGGCCGGACGATTGGGTGTTGTTCTTTTTTTGCCGGGGCAAAGCCGTGCCGGTCCACAGGCACAACAGGATGACGGCAAAAAACCAGGGAAGAACCTTGGAGGCAAACCGCATGCGGTATCCGGCGGTTGAAGGTGGGGCAGCATGGCAAGACCCCCAACAGACCCTGCCATGATGCGACCCTACCATGACGACCGGCGGCCAAGCAACCCGCCTTGCGGATCAAGGGCGGACAAGCAACCGTTTTTCCAGCTCCACCAGACAAAAACCCGCTACAGCGGTTCCAGCGATCCACAACCAGGACGTGGCGGGGAGGGGGGCTGCGCCAAAGAGTTCCTGCATGAAAGGAGCATACGTAAAAAGCGCTTGCAGACCGAGGGCACCGGCCATGCCGGCCAGGATGGCCGGATTGCCCCAGAGAGACTGGCGCAAGGCCGGACGGGTTAGCGAGCGGCAGTTGAGCAGATACAGGGCCAGGGTGGCCACGAAGACATTGACGGCCACGGTGCGGGCGACTTCCGGACCGGAGCCCAGGGCAAGCTCCCGGAAAAAAAGTCCGAAAGCACCGGCCAGCAAAATCAGCCCCACCAGAATCACCCGGCGGATGAGGGCGCCATCCAGGATGGGCTGGTGGGCATTTACCGGAGGGCGGTCCATGAGTCCCGGCTCCCGGGGCTCGAAGGCGAGCATGAGGCCGAGGCTCCCGGCCGTGGTCATGTTGATCCACAGGATCTGCACCGGTGAGATGGGCAAGGGGACATTGGCCAGCAGGGCGGCCAGGATGACGAGTCCTTCGCCCAGATTGGCGGGCAAGGTCCAGACGATGTACTTGGTCAGGTTGTCGCGGACGGCCCGACCTTCCTCCACGGCCGCCGCCAGGGTGGCGAAATTGTCGTCGGCCAGGACCATGTCAGCGGCTTCCCGGGCCGCATCGGAGCCCCGGGCGCCCATGGCCACGCCGATAGCGGCCTGGCGCAGGGCCGGCGCGTCGTTGACCCCGTCCCCGGTCATGGCCGTCACATGCCCAAGGCTGGTCAGCGCCCGCACGAGGCGCAGTTTTTGTTCCGGTGAAACCCGGGCGAAGATGGCGGTGGCGGCGGCGAGCCGGGGCAGCTCCGCGTCGGTCGTGGTTTCCAGGGCCAGGCCCGTGACAACGCCGGCCGGGTCGCCGTCGCCAAGGCCCACGTGCCGGCCGATGGCTGCGGCCGTGCTCGGCTGGTCGCCGGTGATCATCTTGACCAGGATACCGGCTCGCCGGCAGGCGGCCACGGCTGCGGCGGCTTCGGGTCGGGGGGGATCGAGCAGGCCGACTAGGCCGAGAAGGGTCAGCCCTTGGGCCAAGGCTTCGGGCGCAAGGCGCGATGTATCCGTCGGCAGTTCGCGTTGGGCCAGGGCCAGGACTCGCAGTCCCCGTCGCCCCATGGCCTCGGCCGCCGTCTGAAAGGTCTCCCGGCAGTCCCCCGGACACCGGGCCAGGGCTGCCTCCACCGAACCCTTGAAGAGGAGCCACCGGGGTGCGGACGGTCCGGCATCGTGCAGGGTGGCCATGAACCGGTGCTCCGAGGCGAACGGCGCCTCGTCCAGCCGGGGCAGATGCTTTTCCTCATCGGCCCGCACCAGTCCGATGTCCCGGGCTGCCTGGAGCAGGGCGGTCTCGGTCGGGTCGCCAGCCCAAAGGGGTGTGCCGGCCGTGTGTTCGGTCGCGGCCGGGGGCTCGGTCTCCACGGCGTCGTTGCACAAGAGCCCCACCCGCAGGCAGGCGCGCAAGGCGTCTTGATCCGATGGGGAAGGCGCGAGGGAATCGGCTGGAACAAACCCTTGAGGGCTGCGTTGCCAGAGCCGGCCGGCGGTGAAGACTTCCACCACGGTCATACGGTTTTCGGTCAGGGTCCCGGTCTTGTCCGTACAGATGACCGTGGCCGCGCCGAGGGTCTCCACGGCCGGCAGGTGGCGGATGATGGCCCGGCGTCGGGCCATCCGGGTGACGCCCAGGGCCAGGATGACGGTGACGGCGGCGGGCAGGCCCTCGGGGATGGCACCCACGGCCAGGGCCACGGCGGTCATGAACACATCGGCCGGGGCCTGGCCGCGCCAGGTGCCGATGGCCAGGGCCAGGCCGGCCAGAAGCAAGATGCCGAGCAGCACGGTCCGGGAAAAATGCTCGATAGCGCGGGTGAGTGGCGTGGCCAGAGGCTCGGCGGTCGCGGTCAGGCTGGCGATGTGCCCGATCTCGGCCGCCTGGCCGGTGCCGATGACGATACCGCATCCTCGTCCGTGGACGACCACGGTGGCGGCAAAAGCCAGGCAGGTACGTTCGGCCAGGACCGTTGCCTCGGCCACGGCATCCGGCGTCTTGTCCACAGGCACGGACTCGCCGGTCAGGGCCGATTCGTCCAGGCGCAGGGCCGAGGCCGCAGTCAGGCGCACATCGGCCGGCACCTTGTCCCCGGCTTCCAGGGCCACCACATCCCCGGGCACGAGCTCACGGGCTTCGATGCGGCTCCAGACGCCGTCCCGCAGGACAGTGGCCGTAGGGGCTAGGGTTCGCTTGAGGGCAGCCAGGGCGGAAACCGCCTTGGCTTCCTGGAAAAAGCCCATCAGCACATTGACCGCGACCACCCCGGCAATGACCCCGGCGTCCACGGGTTGTCCGATGAGAGCCGCCACGAATCCGGCGGCGAGCAGAATGGCCACGAGGGGCTGACGGAGCTGCAAGAACAGGCGGGCTAAAGGGCCAGGGCCGCGCTGGCTGGTCAGGCTGTTGTCGCCGTAACGCGCGCGGCGCCGGAGCGCTTCGGCTCCGGTCAGCCCGAGTCCGGGATCGACCGCCAAGCGTGCCGTTACCGCTGTGACAGGCAAGCTATGCCAGGGGATGGCACGCGGGTCCTGTTCCATGGGCCTCCCTCTCCGTATCCCGGTCGTGAACGCGCGTTGTAGTTTATTGTCGAATGCTGTCGAAAGACAAGTCGATGGGTTATAGAGGAAAAAAGTCGACTTGACCCTGAACGAACCCATGCCATATTGTCCGCCCTGCGAATTTCGCGCAACGCTGTCACAGGCTGGTGGGAAGTTGGATAGAGCCAAACGCATCCTGGCGATCGACGACGAGCGGATCAATCTCCGGGTCATCGGCGGGTTGTTGCGCAATCTCGGCTATGAGCCGGTCTTGACCGAAACCTGGGCCGAGGCCCAGACCTTGCTCGATACCTCCATCGATCTGGTGCTGCTCGACGTCATGATGCCGGAGATGGATGGCTTCACCGTGGCCAGCAAGATCCGGGAGATGCCGGGCGTTTCGGATGTGCCCATTATCATGGTCACGGCGCTCACCAGCAAGCAGGACCGGTTGCGGGCCGTGGAAGCCGGGGCCAACGACTTCATCTCCAAGCCTATCGATCTGACCGAATTGCGGGTGCGCATGGGGTCCCTCCTCAAGATGAAGGAATCCCAGGACGAGGTGAAGCGCTATCAGGCCGAGCTTGAGGAAATGGTGGCCGTGCGCACGAGCGCCCTCAAGATGGCCCTGGACAACGTCAAGGAATCCCAGCGCGTCATTTTGTCGGCCCACCTGGAGACCATCCACCGCTTGGCTGCGGCCGCCGAGTTCAAGGACGAGGAGACCGCCGACCACATCCAGCGCATGAGCCGCTATTGTGCCTTGCTCGCCCAGCGTCTGGGCCTGCCCGACGCCGAGGTGGACCTCGTGCTCCAGGCCAGCCCCATGCACGACATCGGCAAGATCGGCATTCCGGACAGCATTCTGCTCAAGCCCGCCAAGCTCACCCCCGATGAATGGACGATCATGAAGAAGCACACCATTTTTGGGGCGCGCATCCTGGGGGATTCGAGTTTCGAGTTGTTGCGGGTGGGTGAAATCATCGCCCTGTCCCATCACGAGCGCTGGGATGGTTCGGGCTATCCCAACGGTCTGGCCGGGGAGGATATACCGCTCTACGGCCGCATCTGCGCCGTGGCCGATGTCTTCGATGCCTTGACCAGCCGCCGGCCCTACAAGGAACCGTTTTCCAACGAGGAGTCCTTGGACATCATGCGCGCCGGGCGGGGAAGCCATTTCGATCCGCAGATTCTCGATACTTTTTTTAACGATTTTGAGATGTTTGAAAAAATCCAAAAGGAATTCGTCGCCTAGGGGGGCTGCCCCTCCCGCGGGTCCGCCATGGACGAAGACAGGCGTCCGGCCGTCCTTATCGTGGACGATGTGCCGGCCAACATACGTATTCTGGCCGAGGCCCTGCGCAACGAGCACGACATCCATGTCGCCACCCGGGGCGGGGATGTGCTTGATCTGGCCCGACGTTTGGTGCCGGACATCATCCTGCTCGATGTGGTCATGCCGGACATGGATGGCTATGCCGTGTGCCGCAGGCTCAAGGACGACCCGGCCACGCGGGATATTCCGGTTATTTTCGTCACGGCCCGCCACGCACCCGAGGACGAGACCCTGGGCCTTTCCATCGGGGCGGTGGACTATATCGTCAAGCCGGTCAGCCCGTCCGTGGTCCGGGCTCGGGTGAAAAACCATCTCGAGTTGCGGGACGCCCGCCTGGAACTGGCCCGCCAAAACGCGGCCCTGACCGAGGCGGCCAAACTGCGCGAGGACGTGGACCACATCATGCGCCACGACCTCAAGGCGCCGCTGACCGGCATCATCGGCCTGCCCCGGATCCTGCTCGACGAGGGGGGACTCACCGAGACCCAGGTCAAGCTGCTGACCCTGGTGGAGGAGAGCGGGCTCAAGATGCTCTCCATGATCAACCGCTCCCTGGATTTGTTCAAGATGGAACGGGGCACCTATGTCCTGTGCCCGGCTCCGGTCGAGCTGTCGCACCTCGTGCGGCGGCTGTTCGTGGAGCTGACTTCCCTGGCCAAGCAGTACCGGGTGACGTTTGTCCTGACCCGGGATGGCCGTCCCATGGATTCGACCGATATGGTGGAAGTATCCGGAGAGCGCTTGCTGCTCCATACCCTGTTGGGCAATTGCCTGAAAAACGCCGTGGAAGCCTCACCGGAAGGCGGAGTGGTCGGGGTCGACCTATCGGTCGCCGAGGACGTGATTGCCCGGGTGAACAACCGGGGTGCGGTCCCCGAAGCCATTCGCGGGACGTTTTTCGGGAAATTTTCCACGGCCGGCAAGGTGGGTGGCACCGGGCTTGGTGCGTATTCTTCCAAGCGCATCGCCGAGGTGCACGGCGGCAGCATCGCCATGGACACCTCCGACGCCACCGATTCCACGACAATTACCATCACCCTGCCCAAGCCCTGCGGCGCGCATTGAATTCCCGCTTGTCGTCCAAACCCCGCCGGAAGGCTTTTCGTGAGGAGCGGGGGACGTTGGGCCGCTAGACCGTCATGTTCAGCACTGAGCCGCGCTCCAAGTCGGAGGGCAGTCCGGTGCGCACGGACAGGTTCGCGGACCCGAAATTTTCGTTGAGATAGTCCGAGGCCGCGCCCAGGGCCGTGGACAGACCTTCCCGGGTCAGACCGGTCTGGGACAGGCTCGTGTTGATGATGTCGGACACCATGTCGGCTGCGTCCTGGCCGTACTGCTGGGCTACGGAAGACAGGCCGGCGGACAGGCTGTCCTGCAACTGGCTGGCGCCGAGGGTGCCGTCCGAGGCGTAGAACTCCTCGTTGTGGCCGTTTTGGTAGTAGGCGTTGACTGCGTTGTTGAGGGCGCCGTTGAAATAATTGATGGCCTGATCGCCGGCGGCCATGCCGAACTGGTTGTCGATGAATTGCAGGGCCGAGAGCAGGCCCTTGCCCATGGCGTCCTCGCCGCCCGCGCCATCGCCCACGCCCTTGGAAATCAGCCCCATGACGGTCTTGGCCGCCGCGTCTCCGAAATTGTCCCGCACGTATTCGACGGCATCGGTCAGGGACTTTTCCAGATCCGTACCGGCGGCGGACAGGCTATCGCCGGCATTGCTGGCCGTGGCCGCCGTGATCTTGTCCATGAGGCTCGCGGCGAAACTCGCGGCGTCGTCATTGCTGACGGTCAGCGACCCGGCCAGGGAGGTGCTGTCGTCCGTATCCGTCCGATCGACGATCAACGTGAGCCGCTTGGAAGTGGTCCCGGTATCGGACAGGAGGCTCGACAGCCCGGATGAAACGGAAGTGATGTCCATGGCGACCTCATCGCATGCGCTTGTCCTTTCGTATCGGCGGTTTTCGGGTTGTCTTTAGGCTCGGGGGCGTGTTGCCCTGCCTTGGGCCGTCTGGTACTTCCGGGCCGGGAACACATCATGTCGCAACAGCTTACCGCCTCTCTTCTTCAAGTCGATTTGCAGCGCGGACAGACCTGCCGCGTGCCCATGTCCGGGACGGACCGCTCCGTGGATCTGGGCGGGCGCGGTCTTGCCGGGGCCTTGCGCGATCCTTGGGCCCATCTGGCCTGGGACGATCCCGAAGCCCCGATCGTTTTGTGCCCGGGCCGGCTGGCCGGGGTGGAGCTGCCCGGAACCGGACGTCTGACCGCGGCCTGGACTTCGCCCCTGACCGGCACCAGTGCCGATGCCGGTTTCGGTGGTCGGTTGGGCGGGGCTTTGGCCCGGGCCGGGCTGGCCGGCATCGTGCTCACCGGCCGGGCCACCTCGCCGGTGGGCCTTGTCATCCGCGATACCGAGGCGGTGCTGGTCGATGCCACGGCCGTGGCCGGCTTGCCCACGCCGGCGGTCAGCGCCGCCCTGACCGCCTTGGACGGCGCCCTGGTGACCGGACCGGCTGCCTGGAACGGGGGCAGCTCCCTCGCCGGGGCGGTGGTGGATACCTGGCACGGCCCGTGTCGGGGCGGACTGGGCCTGGCCCTGGCCGCGAAAAACTGCTGTTTCGTGGCCGCAACCGGCCATGGCCGGGTGCCGGTGGCTGATCCGGCCGGCCTGGACCGAGCCCGGGCGGCCATTTTTCGCTTGATCGGCGCCTCGCCGGCCCTGGGACCGGGAGGGCTCGGCGGTCATGGCAGCGCCGCCCTGTTCGATCTGACCCATGGTCGGCGCATGATGCCCACGCGCAATTTCCGGGAGACCTTTTTCCCCCAGGCGCCCCTGGTCAATGCCCCACGGCTCGAAGCGCAGTGGGGGAGCTTGGCCACGACCTGCCCGGGCTGTCCGGTGGCCTGTCACCGCCTGGCTGCGGGCGGCATTCCACTGCCCGGGTTCGATGCTCTGTCCCATTTCACGGCCCTGCTCGGTCTGGTCGACGGTCGCCTGGCCGTCACCGCTCAGGCCACGTGCTGGCGTCTGGGGCTCGATCCGGTGTCCGTGGCCGCGACCCTGGCGACCCAGGCCGAATGCGACGGCCGGGAACCCTCGGCCGCGTGGGTGCTTGCCTCCATCGCCGCCCTGGCCGACGGTCGGGACGCGGTCCGCGAAGGGGCGCGTGGGGCGAAGGCGCTGGCGGCCGCTCGCGGACGAACTGAAACGGCCATGGTGGTCAAGGGCCTGGAACTGCCGGCTTTCGATCCGCGCGGCGCCTACGGCCTGGCCTTGGGTCTGGCCGTAGGCGCCACCGGGCCCGATGCCTGGCGGGCGGGTTGCCTGGCCCATGAGCTGTTGCGCAAGCCCGTGGCCACGGACCGCTTCACCTTCGAAGGCAAGGCTCGGGCGGTTTTTCTGGGCGAAAACGCCACCGCCGCCATGGACAGCCTGGGGGTGTGCCCGTGGCTGGCGCTCGGCACGAGCCTGGAAGAGTGGGGACAAGCGTTGGCTGCGCTGACCGGGGAGGAGGTCACGGCCGGGGGGCTGGCCCGCCTTGGCGAACGGACCGTGTTCCGCGAACGCCAGCAAGGCGCCCGTCGCGGCCTGACTGCCCGGGATGATGATTTGCCGGAACGGTTTTTTCGCGAACCCGGAAGCTTCGGCGACGGGATCGAGGTGCCGCCCCTTCGCCGGGAGGATTTCCTTTCCGCCCGGGGCAAATATTACCGGCTGCGGGGACTGACTCCGGACGGCCTGCCCGATTCGGCTCGGGCGCGGGAGCTTGATCTGCCATGGACGCGCTGATTGCCCGTTTTGCCGCCCGGCTTGAACGGGCCGGCCTGTGCGCGCCGGGTCGGGCCCTGGTGGCCGGCCTGGACGAGCGACTCGTCTTTTCCCGGCCCGATCCCCTGACCCCGGTTCTGGCCGAGGTTGTGGACCGGCTCGGTGTATCGAGCCTGATCCTGGCCCCGCCAGCCGAGCCGTACGCCTCCATCCTGGAATTTCTCGCCGCCCGGGAAGCGCCGGCCATCCGGCCCCGGGACTGCGAGACACGGACTTTCTTCCACGACATTCCGGTCGTGGCCGAGCCCACGGCCGTAGCCATGGTGCAGGCCCTGACCCGGCGCAAGGGGGCCTACCTGCCGGGGCACGGCATCCTGGCCCATGGCGCCCTGTCGCCGGAACAGGCGTTTGTCACGGTCTCGTCCGTGGCCTTTGCCGGGTTCGTGAAGTTTTTTGCCGACTGCCTGGCCGTGGCCCGTGCCGGAACCGTCGATGCGGACCGGGCGGCCGTGCTCGCCCGGGTCGTAGCCGACCTGCCCCCGGCACCGCCAGCGCAGCCGCCTTCCCTGGCCCGGGGGCCGTTTACGACCCGGGCCGAGGCCCTGGCCGCCGTGGCCGAGGCCGGGAAAGCCACCGTGGACCTGGGGCTCGTGGATTCGGTGTTCGGCAACGTGTCCTACAACCTGGACGGCGCCCTGGCCATCAGCCAGACCGGGGCCGCTCTGGACGACCTGGCCGGCTGCCTCGACATCTGCCCCCTGGACGGCTCGTCGTGCGCCGGGCTGACCGCGTCCAGCGAACTGGCCGCCCATGCCGCCCTGGCCCGTCTGGACGGTCGCCGGGCCATTCTCCACGGACATCCGAAATTCGCGGTGATCCTGTCCATGGACTGCGACATCGCGGATTGTCCCGAGCGCGACGCCTGCCATGTGGCCTGCCCGAGGCGCCGTTTTCTGGGGGAGGCGCCCATCGTGCCGGGCGAGGTGGGCGCCGGTCCGCGCGGGCTCGTCCACACCATGCCGCCGGCCCTGGTCGGTCGGGCCGGGGTGGTGGTGCTCGGGCATGGCGTGTTCACCGCCGGCCGGGACGATTTCAACGAGGCTTTGGCCGCGCTGTGCGCCATCGAACGCGAGGCGAGGCGGCTGTGTCTCGACCGGCTCGGCTTCGGGGGGGACCATGTCCCGGCCTGAGGAGGCCGCGTCCACCTGGGACGTCTTTGTCTACGGCACCTTGCGCCAGGGATTTTGCAACCATTTCTACCTGGACAAGGCGCGTTTCCTCGGTCCGGCCACGACTCGGGACGGCCATGCCATGTACCTCTTCGGTGGCATCCCCTATCTGCTGCGCCACGGGACCGGACCGCGCATCGTCGGGGAACTCTACCGGGTCGATGCCGGCATCCTGGCCGGTCTGGACCGGCTGGAGGAGCATCCCCACGTCTATTGCCGGGAGCCGGCGCCGGTTGTCCTGGCGGGTGGCCGGGAAACCATGGCCTGGATCTATTTCGCTCTCGTGGCCCACGGCTTCGCGGCCGGCACCGGGGATTTCGCCGCCGTGGCCGGCCCGGAAGTGCTCAGTAGGTTTTGAACAGCCAGGCGTAGACGATGTAGATCCAGCCGAGCACGCCGTGGATGATGGCCCAGAAAATGGACTTGTTGAGGGTGAAGGAAACGGCCATGGCCAGGGCCGAGCCAAAGCCCACCCCGTATTTGACGACGGTCTGTCGATAGACGTCCATGCGACCTCCTTGGTTGGATCGATGGTGCCCGAAATGGCCTGTCTTGGCACGCTTTTCCCTTGACCCGGGCACAATTGACATTTGCCATGCCCCCGCGCACAGTGCCGCAATGCTTGCCGAACCAGGACCCAGGCGCGCCGGGCGCTTTTCTCTGTTGCGCCGCGCCATCGGTTGCTGGATGGTCTTCGCCGGTCTCCTTCTCTGGGGCACGATGGTCCCGGCTCGGGCCGAAGAGCCGGACAAGGTCCTCCATGTGCTCAACCGGTTGACGTATGGTCCGGCCCCGGGCGATCTGGAACGGGTCACGACCCTGGGCACTGAGGCGTTTATCGCCAGCCAGCTCGAACCCGAACGTCTCGATGAACCAGCGGTCCTGGCTGAAAAGCTGGCCGGCCTGCCCACCGAATCCATGGACACGGTGCGGCTGTTCCGGGAATTCGGGCCCAAGGCCGACACTGACGGTCCTCCCGGTCCCGAAGCCATGCGTCGCGTGTTCGACCGGACCGACGCCGTGGCCCTGGAAGCGGCCAAGGCCAGGTTGTACCGGGCCATCCTGTCCCGGCGTCAGCTCTACGAACTCATGGTGGCCTTCTGGAGCGACCAGTTCAATTTGGGCGCGAAAAAAGGCCTGGCTACGCTTTGGGTGGGTTCGTTCGAGCGCGAGGCCATCCGGCCCCATGCCATGGGCCGCTTTCTTGACCTGCTTTCGGCCACGGCCATGCATCCGGCCATGCTCATTGCCTTTGGAAACTGGAAAAACGTGAGCCCGCGCCACGGCGCCTCCTCGCCCGGGGAGGGCCTCGACACGCGCTATGCCACCGTAGTCCTGAACCATCAGACCCTGGGGCCGGGCGGACCGCAGAAAGCCGGCGATGTGAAGGCGCTGGCAAGGATTTTCACCGGCTGGCGCGTGGGCGCGGCCAGGGATGGCGCGGAAACGGGCGGGTTTCATTTCGAGCCGGACCTGCACGATCCCACGGACAAGGTTTTCCTGGGCCAGCCCATCAAGGGCTCGGGCGTGGGCGAAGGCGCGGCCGCCTTGCGCATCCTGGCCGGGCACAAGGTGACGGCTGTGACCATCAGCCGCAAGCTCATCCAGTATTTCCTGTGCGAAGAACCGCCGCCGGGCTTGGTCAAACGGCTGGCCGAAACCTTCACGGCCACGGAAGGCGATATCCGCGAGGTGTTGCGGGCGCTTTTCACCAGTGCGGAATTTTTCGATCCCAAGTACAGGGGTAATCGGTTCAAGCGCCCCTTGCGCCAGGTCGTGTCGACGGTGCGGGCCCTGGGGGGCGCGCCCCGGGATACCGCGGCCCTGGTCGGCGTCCTCGATGGCCTTGGCCAGCCTTTTTACGAAGCCGGTTCCTCTGAGGGGCATCCGATTTTGACCGCGACCTGGCTCAAACCGGAAAATGTGGTGCGCCGGGTGGCCCTGGCCGGGGATATCGTGTCCGGGCGGTTGCCTGTCCTTGGACCAAGGCCGGCTGGACTTTCGGTGCAGGGACTGGCCGGCACCTTGGGACCGGCCGTGTCCGCGTCCACGCGCCAGGCAGCGGTCAAGGCGCCGGACCGTCTGGGGCCGGCCGTGCTGCTCGGCTCGCCGGATTTCATGCGGTATTGACTGAGAAGGGGGCGGCCGGGGGGGGGGGGCTCTGTCCCTGTGGCTCACCCCGACGGGCGGTTGGTTGAACGGGAGTAGGGGAAGCTCGTGCGACGACGCGACATGTTGCGATGGCTGGCGGCCTTGGGCGCGGTGGGTCTGGCCGATCCCGGGCTGGTCCTGGCCAGGCGCAAGGCCTCGGCCCGGGGCCAGACCAAGGCACGGGAGCAGGATCAGAAGGCGACCGCCGGCGCCAGGCCCGGAAAGCGGCTCGTTGTGGTCTTGCTTCAGGGCGGGCCGGACGGTCTATCCCTGGCTGCGCCCACGGCCGATCCGCTCTATCCGGCCTTGCGGCCGACCACGGCAATTCTGCCCGGCAAGGACAGCCTTGACCTCGGTGACGGCTTCATCCTGCATCCGGCCCTGGCGCCGCTTTTTCCGCTCTGGAAGCAAAAAAAGCTGGCGGTGATCCCGGCTTGCGGCCTGCCCGGGGTGGCCCCCGAACACCCGGCCGCGTTGGCCAGTTTCGCCGCCGGCGTCCCGGCCAAGGAAGCGCCGCGCAAATCCGGCTGGTTGGGCCGGTTGTCGCTGGCTCTCGGCGGGGAGCGGGCACAGATGGTGGTCGGAAGCCTCTCGCCGGTCTTTGCCGGCGCCCCGCACTACAAGCTCATCGCGCCTGGCCGTGGTCCGTCTTTGCCCGGGCCGGTCCCGGAGGACCAAACGCTTTTCGAGGCCGAATCGCGGCTTTTTGACGGTCGCACGGCCCTGGATACGGCTTTTGCCACCGGGCACAAGGTCCGGAGCGCGGTCCAGACCAAATTCCTGGCCGAATCCCGGGCGTCCGCCGCCGGGGCCTTGCCCGCGCCGACCTTTGCCCGGTACGGCGAGCGGTTCGGTCGGGAGTTGGCCGAACACCGGGATGCCCCGTTGGGGTTTGTTGCTGTTTCGGGCTTCGACACCCATGTGTCCCAGGGTGCGGGCCAGGGCTATTTGGCCGACCGGCTGCGCGAAACTGCCGAGGGCTTGGCCGGGCTGCTTACCGGCCTTGGCAAGGCTTCGGAGGGGACCGTGGTGGTGGCCTTGGGGGAATTCGGCCGGCGGGCGCGGGAAAACGCGTTCGGCGGTACGGATAACGGCCGGGGCGGGGTGCTGCTTGTCCTTGGCGGTGCCGTGGCCGGGGGGCGGGTTCTGGGGGACTGGCCCGGGTTGGCCGATCACCGACTTATTGAGGGGGATGTGGCCGTGGCCACGGACTGGCGTGAGGTGGTGGCGGAAATTGCCCGGTACCATCTGGGATTGCCGGAGAAACGGCTGGCCGATGTCTTTCCCGGGTTGAAGCCGGAGCAGCGTCTCGGGGTTCTGGCCTGAGGCAGGCTGGACTTTCGCGGGAAAGCTTTTTCGCAAAAAAGCAGGCGGGCGCTTGCGCTGCTGTCGTTTGGCCTCCGGCGTCAGGACGATGCCGGGAGTGCTCTCGTGACGTAAAAAAACCGATGTCCGGACGGGGCGCGGCGACACCGGATCGCTGAAATCGCCAGGTTTGGGGTCCTTGGGGGCAGCGGGTTCGCGGCCGCTGCTGGCTGGGCGATCCGTGCCGGGGTGCGTGGTTGGCGACGCGCGCCGCAGGCTGCGTCGCCGCGCCGCGTCCGGACAGCGGCAAGGGCGGGGGCTTTGCAAAAAAGGACAACTGGGGTATGTAGTAAATTTCCCCGTCTGTCTTGTGTCTTTTTTCACAAATTCCTTTTTTAGGCAACCTCGCAACCCACCGGAATTCCAGCGGGCGAAAAATATTTTTGCCCGCCGCCCGCCAAAACCCTTTCCCATCTCCCAAGTCCGCGCTGTGCGCCCCACGGCGAGCAGCCTTCTCCGCACGGGTGGCCAAACCGGTAGCCGGTTGCCCCGGGTGGGGGTGCCGCGACCCGAAATCCCCCTCTGTTGTCCGGAAATGTTTCCCTTACCGCCATCCGTGGCCGCCGGCGGCACCATTTTACGTCCGGCCGCGCGATACGGCGGTCGTGCGACAGGCCTGCCTTGACCTTTTGCGACGTCTGGGTTTTATGCTGGTAGTCTCTCGTAAAGTGCGCACCGGCGGGGCGTCGCCTGCGTCCCGCCAGGCGGCTGGGGCTCCTCACGGTTTCCGGCGGTGTGTTTTGGGGTTGTGGCGGACGCGCTGGGCGTTGGGGCTGCGGGCAAAAATAAAATCGGCTTTTTGACTTAGGTCAAACCGACCTTGCCCTGGCCCGCGTAGACCGGAAACACGGAAACGGGAAATCGAACCCAAACCCAGATGGAGGACGACATATGTTTTGCTACCAGTGCGAACAGACGGCCAAGGGCCTTGGTTGCGACAAACTCGGCGTGTGCGGCAAACAGCCCGATGTCTCGGACCTGCAAGACCTGCTCGTCTATGTCCTGACCGGTCTTGGTCAGGCCGCCGTGGCCGCCAAGGCCGACGGTGTGACCGTACCGCTCGAAACCGGCCGCTTTTTCGCCAAGGCCATGTTTTCGACCCTGACCAACGTCAATTTCGACGCCGCCGATTTCAAGCCGCTTATCGAGCAGGCCGTGGCCAAGCGGGATGCCCTGGCCTCGGACCTCAAGACGGCCCTGCCCGAGGGACCGGCCACCTTCAAGCCGGCCGCCGACCTGGCTGGTCTTATCGCCCAGGGCGCCAAGCACGGCCTCAAGGACATCCCCGAAGCCAACGACGACATCCGCTCCCTCAAGCATACTCTGATTTTCGGCATCAAGGGCGTGGCCGCCTACGCCGACCATGCCGCCATTCTCGGCCAGGAAGATCCGGCCGTGTACGACTTCCTGTACGAGGGCATGGCCGCCACCTTCACCACGGACAAGGATCTCGGCGCCTGGGTGGGCTTGGTGCTTAAGTGCGGCGAAGTGAACCTGCGCGTTATGGAGCTCCTCGACGCGGCCAACACCGGTGCCTACGGCCATCCCGTGCCCACCGAAGTGCCGCTCGGCGCCAAGGCCGGCAAGGCCATCCTGGTCTCGGGCCACGACCTCAAGGACCTCAAGGACCTGCTCGAACAGACCGCCGGCAAGGGCATCAACATCTACACCCACGGTGAGATGCTGCCGGCCCACGGCTATCCCGAACTCAAGAAGTACCCGCATTTCTACGGCCACTACGGCACGGCCTGGCAGAACCAGCACAAGGAATTCGCCGCCTTCCCCGGGGCCATTCTCATGACCACCAACTGCATTCAGAAGCCGGCCGAGAGCTATCTGGGCAGCATCTTCACCACCGGCCTGGTCGGCTGGCCCGGCGCGACCCACGTCAAAAACGGCGACTTCGGCCCGGTCATCGAAAAGGCCCTGGCCATGCCCGGTTTCCCCGCCGACACCGACAAGGGCACGGTCATGGTCGGCTTCGCCCGCAACACTGTCATGGGCGTGGCCGGTACCGTCATCGACGCGGTCAAGGCCGGAAAAATCAAGCACTTCTTCCTGGTGGCCGGCTGCGACGGCGCCAAGCCCGGCCGCAACTACTACACCGAGTTCGTGGAAAAGGCCCCGGCCGACACCATCGTGCTGACCCTCGCTTGCGGCAAATTCCGGTTCTTCGACAAGAAGCTCGGCGACATCGGCGGCATTCCGCGCCTGCTCGACATGGGCCAGTGCAACGACGCCTATTCGGCCATCCAGGTGGCCGTGGCCCTGGCCAAGGCCTTTGACTGCGGCGTCAACGACCTGCCCCTGTCCATGGTCCTGTCCTGGTACGAGCAGAAGGCCGTGGCCATTCTGCTGACCTTGCTCGCTCTCGGCATCAAGAACATCCGGCTCGGACCCAGCCTGCCGGCGTTCTTGACCCCCAACGTCCTCAACTTCCTGGTCGCCAACTATGACATCAAGCCCATCACCACACCCGATGCGGACTTGAAGGCCATCCTCGGCTAGGCCGGACGGATATGACAGCGGGGCGGCCCCGGGCTCTGCGGAAGCGGGGCCGCCCAAAGGAATTTTCCCATGCAGCGCAAGATCATCGAAATCGACGAATCCCTGTGCAACGGCTGCGGCGCCTGCGTGACCGGCTGCGCCGAGGGCGCCCTGGCCATCATCGACGGCAAGGCCCGAATCGTGTCCGACCATTTTTGCGACGGTCTGGGCGCCTGCCTCGGCCATTGCCCGACCGGCGCCTTGCGGATCATCGAACGGGACGCCCCGGAGTTCGATGAAGCGGCCGCCATGGCCCATGTGGCGACTCTGGGCAAAACGCCCGCCCATAGCGGTGACGGCTGTCCCTCGACCCGGGTCGAGAGCCTGGCCCCCCAGACGCCCTGCCAGCAAGCCAACATCCCGACGGTCCAGCCGATAAGCGCCGCCTCGGCCCTGGGCACCTGGCCCATCAAGCTGCGTCTGGTCCCGCCCAATGCGCCGTTTTTGCAGGGTGCTCGACTGCTTTTGACCTCGGACTGCGTGCCGCCGGCCTTCCCGGCCTTCCAGTCGGCGTTTCTGCCCGGCCGGGTGGCGTTGCTCGGGTGCCCCAAATTCGACGACACGGCCGCCTCCGTGGAGAAGCTCGCCGCCATCGTGCGCGACAATGCCATCGTCGATATCACGGTCTTGCAGATGGAAGTCCCTTGCTGCTCGGGCATGTCCCGCATTGCCGCCCTGGCCGTGGCCCAGGCCGGAAAAACCGTGCCCGTCACCCGGGTCGTGGTGACCCGCCGCGGTGAGATCGCCGCCATGGAGCCGGTGGCCGTGGAAAGGACGCCGTTCGCCATGGCCGGCGAGTGACGGTGCGGATGTGGGAATGTGGGAAGAAGCCTCCGGCGGCCAGGAGGGGGGAGCCCTCCCGGACCTCCCGCCACGGAAACGCCCCGGAAGTGGAAAAGGAGCGTAGCAGATGAAGAAGATCAATATATTTGAAGAAGGCCCATTCAAGGACACCGGCTACGGCATGTTGTGGGTCCATGACTCCCCGTATTTTCGGGTCGTGAACTTCAACTTCAAGGCCGGCCAGAGTCTGCCCATCCACCAGCATGATCTGGACGGCGAACTGACCATTGTGGTGCTCGAAGGCGAAGGCCAGTTCCTGGCCGCCGAGGGTGCCACCCTGCCGGCCAAGCCCGGCGACGTGCTGGTGTGTCCCATTGCCGTGCCCCACGGCCTGACGGCCACGACCGACATGCGGGTGCTCGTGACCATCGCGCCGCCTCCATAAGGAGGAGACGGGACTCCCTCCGGAAGAAGCCGGGAGGCCGTGTGCGGCGGCTTCCCGGCTTTTTTATATTCGGGCCACGCCCAGAAACACGGCGTGCAAGCTGACCACGAGGGTGAGATAGGCCGTCCGGGCCGCCTGGGCCGAGAGTCCCGGGAAGCGGTAGCCGATCCGTCCGCCCGGGCAAACGCCCACACAGTCGCCGCACAGGGTGCAGGAACGTCCCGGCCGTCCTCGTGCCAGATCGGCCGGGGATAGGGCCAGGTAGCGACAGACCCGGGCGCACCGGCCGCAGCCGTCGCAGCCCGGACCGATGCGCAACCGCCAAAAGGAAAGCCCACGTCCGAGCAGCGTGCTCGTCAGCCCGATGGGGCAAAACATGGTGCAGTGGACCATGACTCCGGTCTTTCGGGAGAGGGTCACCATGAGCCCCACGCCGACGAGACCAAAGCCCGCCGCCAGCCAGACGGCCGTGCCGGTCGCCACACCAAGCTCCCGCAGGCCGATCGCCGCCCCGATGACCAGGGCCAGGCTGGCCACGCGCCAGGACGTGAGCCGGGAGGGGAGACGCTGGGGGACGGCGCGACCGCTACGGGCACAAACGGCGTCGGCCGCGCCGATGTAGCACAAGTGGGAGCACCAGCCCGGCCCGACCAGAAAAAGCGTCGCCAGATAAAGGATGGGCATGAAGAGGCCGCCGCCCCGGTAGACCGGTCCGGCCACGATCAGGGCCGGCACGGGCAGGTGCAGGGCGCCGGTCATGAGGCAGGCGCTTATCCCGACAAGTCCAAGCAGCAGTTGGCTGAAAAAGACCAGGGAAAAGAGCGACCAGTAGCGCAGCCGCAGCGGTCCGGTCCGGGGGGCGGCCACCAACTTGCCGACCAGCCACGCGGCATACAGGGCCAGGAGCAGGATTTCGAACGTTCCAAAGCCCGGGAAAAAACGGTCGGCCAGCAGGAGCGCAACCGGCGCCTTGGCCCGGGCCAGCGCGAGCAGACCGGCCGTGAGCCAAAAAGCCGTCGCCTGGGCCACGGGTGCGTCGCCGCCGCGCCGGCCATGGGCCATGAACCGCCGGGACAGGGCAAAAAGTCCTCCGGCCAGGCATACGGCGACCACGGCGCTGAGGATGGCGGTCAATCGGCCGAAGGGAAGGCCGGCGGTCAGCCGGAACAGCAGCATATCCCGGGCGGTGGCCGCGAAAGCGAGGGCCATGGCCAAAAGGGCCGGGCCGAGCAGGTACGGGGCTGCCTTGTGGCGGGAAAAGACCGCTACGACAAGCCCCAGACAGGCGGCGGCCAGGCCGGGACTGCCGAAACGCCAGGCATGGGCGGCAAAAAGCAACAAGCCCAGGCTTTGCAGAAGCTGTCCGGCCAGAATCATGGCCGGCTCCGGGCGTTTGCGTCGTTCGACCTGTTTTTCCAGGGGCGGAGCACCTTTACGGTCGATTCCGTTTCCGGTAGGAATGCCTGCGGTGGCATGGCGCCTCCTTGGTTTGCGCTACGGTCCGGGAATCCTGGATCGCGCCCCGGGGCTTTGCCATGACTTACGTCAAAAGGAATGTACTGCAATGGAGAAAACCCAGGCTCTTGCCGGCGTTGGTCTTTTTGCCGGGCTCGGCTCCCGGGAACTGGCCGCCCTGGCCGGTATCGCCGAACTGCGGACCTATGCCCGGGGCCAGGACATCTTTTTCGCCGGCGATCCGGGAAAGGGATTTTTCTCCGTGGTATCGGGCAAGGTCCGTATCTACCAGACTTCGCTGACCGGCAAGGAGCACATCCTGCACGTGTTCGGTCCGGGCGAGGTTTTTGCTGAAGTGGCGATCTTTGCCGGCAGCGCCTATCCGGCCCATGCCCAGGCCCTGGAGGAGGGCGACTACCTCTTTTTTCCCCGGGAGCGGTTTCGCAGCCTGCTGGCCGAGGACCCCGACCTGGCGCTCAACATGCTGGGGCTGCTTGCGATCCGTCTGCGCCAATTCGTCAAAAAATTGGAAGATCTGAGCCTGCGCGAGGTGCCGGCCCGGCTGGCCGCCCATTTGCTGCTGCTCGGGGCCGAAAGCCACAAACGTCGTCTCTCCCTGGACCTGCCCAAGGGCCAGCTCGCCGCCTATCTCGGCACCATCCCGGAAACCCTGTCCCGGGTCCTGCGCCGCCTGGCTGATGACGGTCTCATTGCCGTTTCGGGCAACAGCGTGGAGATTCTGGACGCCGCCCGCCTGGAAGCCTTGGCCTCGGGCGGCCAGTAAGTCCGCATCGCGCGTTTTCCCGTTAACCGGCCTGCTTTTTTTCGTGTGCTTTGACGCCGCGTTCGCTCCAAGACGTCGTTCTTTTGACGTTTTTCGAGGTCTTCCATTCTATCTATCTTGAATAATAAAATATTTTTTGTGGCAGGCTCTTTGCTATGCCCATCATGCGATCCGACATGCGACAGGGAGCGTCCGGCCAGGGGGCCGGATGACAGTGCAAAGGAGGTAGGCATGCTTTCCTTTTTCATGGGTGGCGAGAAAAAGGCTCGGGGACGGCACGAGGAACTCAAGCGCGGCGCGCGCCTCAAGAACGCCAAGGAACTCTTTTTCAGCGGCAAGTTTCCGGTGGTGACCACGCCGGTCATCAAGGGACGCCGCATCCGCAAGGTGCTCGGACTGGTTTCGGGCCGTGGCTTCGATTCCGAATGCGCCTTTTACGGCCTCACGGCCAGCGCCCTGGACATCGGGGCCGACGCCATCATCGGCTACCAGGAGAATGTGGCTTTCCATCCCGACGGCTCCCGGTATTTTTCCTGTTACGGCACGGCCGTGATTCTCGAAAAGGAGCAGGCGACCAAGCCCCAGCGTCGGGCCCTGACCACCGCCAAGCCCATGATGCATTGATGTACTACCCGGCCCCTGTCCGGGATTGAGCGGAGGGGACCATGAAACACGTGTTGTGCGGGATTTTGCTCGGCGTCCTGGGCCTCCATCCGGGACCGACCCTGGCCCAGGAACGCGCCCCGGGCACGCGGTACACCGAGGAACGGTCAGGCCTGCACGGCACGGCCGTTCCGGGCGTCCGGGGCGGCGCCCTCGGCTACCAGGTGAAAGAAGGCTTGGCCGTGGAGGCCGAAGGCTTGGGCTACGGCAGCCAGGCGGATCGGGAACGAACCGGCCGTGGTCCGGGCGCGGCCGAAGCGCTGCCCGAGGCCATGGGAGTTGTCGGCATGGCGCGGGTCGATCTGGCCCGCACCAAAACCTCTTCCCTCCGCCTGGGACTGGGCGCCGGCGGCATTGTCGCGGACGGAGCGCCATCGGATGGCCTGCGCCAGGGCGCGACCAGCCAAGCCGATCTCGGTGGCCGTTTGGGGTTGTCGGAAAACGTCAGCCTGCGGGCCGCCGGCCGGTATCAGCGCCAGGATGCCTTTTCCGACAACAGCCGAGACAACCTGGGCGCCCATGTCGGGCTCAAGATCAGCTTTTAGGTGGATTCTTGCGTTTGTCGGAGGGGCGCGGACCGCACCCCGTGTCGATGCCTCAGCCGCGGATGCCGAGCTTGGGAAAGACGAGGCGCACGATCAGGAACCAGGCCACGATGACGCCGAGAAAAACGAGGATGTCTTGCATGGGGCGTTTTTAGCACAGCCCCGTTTTGCCGCCAAGCTGCCCGTGCGGCTGGTCTACAGGCCTTGCCTGTATGGTGAATGTGTGCTAACAAGTTAAAATTCTTGGAAATGGCCGATATCGGCCCCGACGCCACACGCGGGCGCGGCCAGGAAGCGGAGTTGGCACATGGTGCGGCGGTTGTGTGACGTTTTTCTGGCGGTGCTGGTTTTGCTCGTGGGCCTGGGCCTGGAACCGGTTGGCGTCTGGGCCGGAGCGCCGGTCTTGCCGGCCACGGTGGTGGCCCGTTTTCCCCACGATGCCGAGGCCTTTACCCAAGGCCTGCTGTTTCATGACGGCGCGCTCTACGAAAGCACGGGGCTTTACGGCCGCTCCAGCCTGCGCCGGCTGGTGCCGGACACGGGCCACGTCCTGGCCCGGCGCAACCTGCCCCGGGAAATTTTCGGTGAAGGTCTGGCTTGGTCGGCGACCGGCTTTACCAGCTCAGCTGGAAGGAAGGCCGGGTGCTCGTGTGGCGGGTCACGGATTTCGCGCCCGTGGGGGAATTTCCCCTGGAGGGCGAGGGCTGGGGCGTGTGCGTCCTTTCCGGCCGGCTGGTGGTCAGCGACGGCTCGGACCAGCTGTGCTTTTATGATCCCGCGAATTTTACGAAAGATCGCTGCCTGACCGTAACCGACGACGGCCGGCCGGTGACCCTTTTAAACGAGCTGGAAACCGTTTCCGGCACCATCTGGGCCAATGTCTGGGGTGCGGACCGTATCGCGGTCATCGATCCGGCCACGGGCCGGGTGCTGGCCTGGGTGGATTGCGCGGCCCTGGTCGCCGAGGCGGCCGGGGGCAACCGGGAAAATGTGCTCAACGGCATTGCCTGGGATCCGGTTACGGGCCGGATCTGGGTGACGGGCAAGCGTTGGTCCGAAATCTTTGTCATCAAGGTCCCGGGACTGCCTGCGGGCGGCACCCGGTAGCGAGGCGTCCGTGAAGCAGAAATGCAGGATGTGCCGGTTTTGGAAAGGCCCTATTCCCCCGGAAGGCCGGTATTGTCCGCCCGAGGAAATGCTGACCGGGGAGTGGGGCACGTGCAGGCGCCATGCGCCGTCGCCGGCCACGGCCCCGGTGGAACAGGCCCGGGGCAAGACCTACGTGGCCGTGTGGCCGGAAACCCAGGCCGAGGATGTGTGCGGGGATTTCGTGCTCATTCCCCTGCACAAGGAGTAGGGGCTCAGCGCCCGGTCGGGGCCGCCGGCCGGTCCTTGGTCCGGGCCGTCAGCAGCAGCCAGACACCGAGCAGGGCCAGGGGCAGGCTTAGGAGTTGTCCCATGGTCAGCCAGCCGAAGGCCAGGTAGCCGAGCTGGGGATCGGGCATCCGGACAAATTCCACCAGAAAGCGGAACGCGGCGTAGCACAGGCAAAACACGCCCGAAACCGCCCCGTCGGGCCGACGTTTGGACGAGTAGATCCAGACGATCGTGAAAAGGGCCAGACCTTCGAGGCCGGCTTCGTAGAGCTGAGAGGGATGGCGCGGGACGAGTCCGGCCCGGGGGTCGGGAAAGACCATTCCCCAGGGCGCGTCCGTGGGTTTGCCCCAGAGTTCGCCGTTGATGAAATTGCCGATGCGGCCGGCGAGCAGGCCGAGAGGCGCCAGGGGCGCCACGAAATCGGCCACCTGGCGAAACGTTTTCCCGGTCTTGCGGCAGTAAAGCCACACCGCTCCGAGCACGCCCAGAAAGCCGCCGTGGAAGGACATGCCGCCCTGCCAGACCTTGAACAGGGACAAGGGATCGGCCATAAGGCCCGGCAAATCGTAGAACAGGACATAGCCGAGCCGTCCGCCCACCACCACGCCGAGCACCAGATAGGTGAGGCAATCGTCCACCTGGAGCCCGGTCCAGCCTGAGCCGGGCCGTTTGGCCCGACGGCGGCCGAGCAGCCAGCCGGCGCTAAAACCGATCAAATACATGAGACCATACCAGCGCACGGCCAGCGGTCCCAGATGCACGGCCACGGGATCGAATTCAGGATAGTGCAACATGCGGGGGGTGTTCAGGCAGGGTTGCCGTTAATTTCGGCCAGCAGGGCCTTGGCTTTGGCGGAATTGGGATTGATTTCAAGGGCTTTCTGCAGATATTCCACGGCCTGGTCCTTTTTGCCGTACCGGCGGAACACCGTGGCGATGTTGCAGCAGATGGCCTCGCCCGAACGCCACAGGTCCGGATTGAGGGTCAGGGCCCGGTCCAGGTACTGGTAGGCCTCGATATACTGCCGGCCCTCGGTGAAGGCCATGGAAATGTTGTACATGAGCCCGGCGTCTTCGGGGGAAATCTTGAGTGCCCGGCGGTACTCGGTGATGGCCTCGGACCACTTGCCCTGCCGGCGCAGCATAAGCCCGAGCCGGTTGAAGGTCTCGATGTCCGAGCGGTCGAGCATGTTCTTGCGGGCGTTCAAGGCCTGGCGCAGGTATTGTTCGGACAGCTCAGGGGCGGATTCCATGCACCGGACGGCGATGGCCTGGGTGACGCGGCTGACCGCGTCCAAGGCTTCCTTGGTGGCGATGCGCACGGCCTGGTCGAAGCAGATCTTGGCCTTTTCGGGGTCGCCGAGCTTGATGTAGCCGGCGCCGATGTCCACTTTGCGGTCCACATTGAGCGGGGAGAGCTTGTCCAGGCGTTCCAGGAAGTGCAGTTCCTCGCTGGTGTTGCCCTCGTCATGGTGCAGGGCGGCGATCTTTTTGAGCGGCTCCAGAAAAAGCCTAGCCCCCTTCTCGGCCTGGGTATAGGCCGTCAAGGCATCGTCCCGGCGACCCAACCCGCGCAAGGCGTCGCCGAGCAGGAGCAGGCCCGAGGGGCTGTTGGGCTTCACATTGAGGACCTGCTTGGCCATCTTGGCCGCTTCCAGGGGATTGCCCGCGTCCAGGAGCTGGCGGCCGCGGTCCATGAACTCGCCGATCTGTCCCCGGGGCTTGACCGTGAAGGCGATCTTTTCGATGAGGGTATCGGGCGAAATGGGCTTGGTGATGATGTTGTCGGCCCCGAGCTCGTGGAGCAGCACGAGTTTATCGCGCTCCACTTCGGTGGTCAGGACGACCACGAACAGGTCGCTCGTGTGGTCCACCTTGAGATAGCGGATGAGCTCGGTGGTGTTGCGGCCGTTGAGTTCCCGTTCGATAAAGATCAGGACCTTGTGCCCCTTGGACCGCAGGGCCTTGATTTCCCGGGGCAGGGTGTCGGTCGTGCCGATATTGTGGACGCATTCGTCCTTGATGGTGAGATGGCGAAGCAAGGTGCCGCGCAGGTTTTTGTTGAACAGCGAATCGTTGCTGACGACCAGAAAGACGCCGCTTTGCAGGGCGACGAATTCGCGGACGTCATCGTCATATTGCTTGTTTTTCATGCAGGCTCACGATCCGGCCACTGCGCGGCACCGCAGCGGGTTGTCAGGAAGAATGCCTGTCCCGATGGTCGCAAGCTGCGGGAACATCCTGGACGATACGGCTTTGAAAGTCGGCCAGGGCCTTTGGGTCCATGGTGAAGACATGTTCGGGTCCCGGGAAAACGTTGCGTTTAACCTCATCAACATACTGCGTCAATGCCTCTTGGGCTGCTTTCCCCAACTCAGCATAACGCTTGACGAATTTCGGAACGAACCGGTCGTAGAGACCGAGAACGTCGTGGAAGACCAGGACCTGGCCGTCGCAGGCCGGCCCGGCGCCGATGCCGATGGTCGGGATTGCCACGGCTTCTGTCACGACCGCCGCCACTTCGCTTGGGATGCATTCGAGCACCACGGCAAAGCAGCCGGCCTCGGCCAGGATGCGGGCATCGGCGAGCAGGGTGGCCGCGGCTTCAGCCGTTTTGGACTGCACCTTGAACCCGCCGAACGCGGCCACATGCTGGGGAGTCAGCCCGAGGTGGCCGATGACCGGAATGCCGGCCGCCACCATGGCCCGGATCTGCGGGGCCACTTCCCGGCCGCCTTCGAGCTTGACCGCACCGGCCCGGCCTTCCTTGAGAAACCGGCCGGCGTTGGCCACGGCCTCGGCTACGGACACCTGGTAGGACAAAAACGGCATGTCGGCCACGACCAGGGAGCGTTTGGCTCCCCGGGCCACGGCCCGGACATGGTGGAGCATCTCGTCCATGGTCACGGACAACGTATCCTCGTGGCCCAGCACCACCATGGCCAGGGAATCCCCGACCAGCAGCATGTCCACCCCGGCTTCCTCGGCCATGCGTGCGGCGGCATAGTCGTAGGCCGTCAGCATGGTCAGCCTACGCACACCCTTGGCCGCCAGCATCTCCGGGGCAGTAACTCGTGGCATGGTCAATCCTCCTTGGGTCTTGCGTCCGGCCGGGCTTTCCCCTAATGCCCACGGCCATGCGAGACATTACCGAACGCCGGGCCCAGCGCATCCGGGACGTCTTGTCCCGACGCCAGGCCGATCTGACCCTGGTCATAAACAACATTCATGATCCGCACAACGTGTCGGCCATATTGCGCAGTTGCGACGCCTTTGGCGTGCACCGGGTCCATCTGCTCTATACCGATACGGCTTTCCCGGCCCTGGGCAAGAAATCCTCCGGGTCGGCCAAGAAATGGGTGGAGAGCGTACGCCATCCCGATGCCGCCACACTGGCCGCCAGCCTCAAGAACGCCGGATTTCGCCTGATCGCCACCGGTTTTACCGAGACGGCTAGGCCCTTGCCCCAGTGGGACCTGACCGGCCGGGTCGCCATCATCCTCGGCAACGAGCACCGGGGCGTGGACGAAGAGCTGGCCCCCCACGTGGACGGCACCCTCTATATTCCCATGCAGGGCATGGTGCAAAGCCTCAATGTCTCGGTGGCGGCCGCCGTGATCCTGTATGAGGCCTTTCGCCAGCGCCAGCTCGCCGGTTGCTACGATCGGCCGAGTCTCCCGCCGGACGAACTGGAACGGCTGGACGGAATCTGGTGCGACAAATAACAACGTTTCGTCGCAGTCTTCCCCCCGGATCGCAGCTGTCTCCTTGCCTTTGCGCAAGGGTTTCCAAAGGGCTCCGCCCTCTGGCCACCGGAGGCGTTTCACCCGCCTGCTCCCAGGCGCGCTAGCCCTCGGGCGTCAGCGCCACGGCGGCCAGCGGGGGCAGGGTCAGGGACAGGTAGTGGGGCCAGCCGCCGACCGTGGCCGGCCGGGCCATGACCCCGCCGTCGTTGCCGGTATTGGTCCCGCCGAACATGGCCGCGTCGGAATTGAAGATCTCGCGCCAGAATCCCGGCACCCGGCAGCCCACGGTATAGTTCTCCCGGGCAATGGGCGTGAAGTTGAAGGCCCACAGGATCTGGGAGCCGTCCGGCGCCTTGCGCAGGAACGTGATGACCGAGGACGCGTAATCGGAAAGGTCCACCCACTCAAAACCGGTCCAGTCATTGTCCCGGGCGGAGAGGGCCGGATAGGCCTTGTGCAGGCCGTTTAAGGCGCGCACCAGGGCCATGGCGCCCTGATGCGGCGCAAAGTCGAGCAGCGCCCAGTCAAGCGGCCCCCGGGCATTCCATTCCTGCCACTGGCCGAATTCGCAGCCCATAAACAGCAGCTTTTTTCCCGGATGCGCCCACATATAGGACAGAAACAGGCGCAGGTTGGCCATCTGCTGCCACTGATCCCCGGGCATCTTGCCGATCAGCGACCCTTTGCCGTGGGTGACCTCGTCATGGGACAGCGGCAGGATGAAGTTTTCGTGAAAGGCGTAGAGCATGGAAAAGGTGAGCTGATTCTGGTGGTAGGAGCGGTGGATGGGGTTTTTGGCAAAATAATCCAGGGTGTCGTTCATCCAGCCCATGTTCCACTTGAAGGTGAAACCGAGCCCGCCGGTGTAGACCGGCCGCGACACGCCGGCCCAGGAGGTCGATTCCTCGGCGATCATGGCCGCGCCGGGAAAATGTTCGTGCACCAGGATGTTGAGGTCGCGCAGGAATTCGATGGCGTCCAGGTTCTCCTTGCCGCCGTAGCGGTTGGGAATCCACTCCCCGTCCTTTCGCGAATAATCGAGGTAGAGCATGCTGGCCACGGCATCGATCCGCAACCCGTCGATGTGGAATTCCTTGAGCCAGTACAGGGCGTTGGCCATGAGGTAGTTGCGGACCTCGTGGCGGCCGTAGTTGAAGATGTAGGTGCCCCAGTCGGGATGCTCGCCCTGGCGCGGGTCCTCGTGTTCAAACAGGCCGGTGCCGTCGAACCGCCCCAGGCACCAGTCGTCCTTGGGAAAATGCCCCGGCACCCAGTCGAGAATCACGCCGATCCCTTGCTCGTGGCAGACGTCGATCAAATAGCGCAGGTCCTCGGGCGTGCCGAAACGCGAGGTGGGCGCGTAGGCATGGCCGATCTGGTAGCCCCAGGATTCGTCCAGGGGATGTTCGGCCAGGGGCATGAACTCGATGTGGGTGAAGCCCAGGTCGCGCACATAGGGGACAAGTTCCTCGGCCAGCTCGCGATACGTGTAAAACGAGCCGTAGTCCTGACTGTGCCAGCGCCAGGAACCGGCATGGACCTCGTAGACGGCGATGGCGTCATTGAGCGGCGGACCTTTCTTGCGCCGGGCGGCCATCCAGTCGGTGTCGCCCCAGGTGTAGTCGTCCAGGCTCCAGGCTCGGGCGGCCACTCCGGGACGCATCTCGGCCAAAACGGCGAAAGGATCGGTCTTCATGACCAGATTGCCGTCCTTTTGGATGACGGCGAATTTGTAAAGCCAGCCTTTTTGGAAACCGGGAATGTATCCGGCCCAAATGCCCGAAGCGGCCACAGGATAAAGGGTATGGACGGCAGGCTCCCAGTCGTTGCAATCGCCGACCACGGACACGGCCTGGGCATTGGGCGCCCAGACCGCGAACCGGTAGCCCGGGCCCTGGGGTCCGTCATGGGGATGGGCGCCGAGAATCCGGTAGAGATCCCAATGCTGGCCCTGGCCGAAGAGATAGATGTCGAGCTCGCCGATGTCCACGGGCAGGCAGGGGGAGAGGGATGGAGCGGTCTTTTTCAAGGGAAGCCTCCTTTCAGGTCGTCGGCTGGGCTCTTGACGGGATACGGGCGACAATACCGGGCCGATACGGCTGCGTTGGCGTGACAAAAAACGGTTGTTCCTGACCGGCCAGGGCCTGAGGGCAGCGGAGACCACGACGGTCTGCCTGGTTCAGGAGTCCGACTTGCCGCCCGGCCATGGCCCGCCTACACCAGCACCCTGCCCGGCTCAGATATCGGCCCCGAGTTCCCGGTACAGGTTGATGTAGTTCTTGGCCGCTTTTTCCCAGGAATAGTCGGCGCGCATGGCCCGGGTCACGATGCCGCGCCATTCCTCGGGCCGGGTCCAGACCTCCAGGGCGTCGCTGATGGCCCGGTAGAACTGTTCCGGATCGGGATCGCGGAAGGTGAAACCGGTGGCCTCGGGGTCGGGCCAGGGCACGATGGTGTCGCGCAGGCCGCCCACGGCCGTGGCCACGGGCGGGGTGCCGAAACGCAGGGCATACATCTGGGTCAGGCCGCAGGGCTCGTAGCGCGAGGGCATGAGGAAGATGTCCGAACCGGCCTGGATGCGATGGGCCAGATCCTCGGTGTAGCCGATACGCACGGCCAGCCGACCGGGATAACTCTCCATCATGTCGAGGAGCACGGCCTCGTAGTCGAGGCTGCCTTCGCCAAGCACCACGACCGCCACATCGCGTTCCATGAGCCGGCCCATGATGTCGATGAGCAGGTCGATGCCTTTCTGGTCCCGGATGCGGCCGATAAACCCGAGGATCGGACGTTTGAGGAAGCGTCGGTCAAGCCCCAGTTCGGCCACCAGGTTGCGCTTGCAGATGTCTTTGCCGACCAGATCGTCGGGGCTGTAGATGCTTGGCAGATGGCGGTCGTTGATGGGGTCCCAGACCGTGTAGTCGGCCCCGTTCAGGATGCCGCGCAACTGGCCGGACCGGCTGCGCAGGATGCCCTCCAGACCGCAACCGAACTGGGGTTGCAGGATTTCGTTGGCGTAGCTCGGGCTGACCGTGGTGATGATGTCGCTGTAGGCAATGCCGGCCTTAAGCAGGTTGAAATCACCCCAGAATTCGGCCCCATTCATGTGCCAGGCTTCCTTGGGCAGGCCCGAATCCCAGAAAAGGCGCGAGGCGAACCGGCCCTGGAAAGCCAGGTTGTGGATGGTCATGATGGTGCGGGTATTGCGCCAATAGGGCGCGCCCGGCCGCAGGAAGTGCAGGTAGGCCGGCACGAGGGCGGCCTGCCAGTCGTGGGCGTGGACAATGGCCGGCGCCCCGTCCAGGCGGCTGGCCCAGGCCATGGTCGCCCGGCAAAAGAAGATAAACCGCTCGCAATTGTCGAAATAATCGCCGTCGTGGGTATTGTAATAGAAACGACGGTCGAAATATTCCCCACGCTGCACGAAATAAACCGGCACGTCGTCGCAGGTGGCGGTGTAGATATCGGCGGTGATCGGCGCCCAGGGATAGCCAACCCGGCACTTGGAGTAGATGAGTCGCAGCTGGTGGTCGCCGGTATTGAGCCGCCCGTAATACGGGGCGATCAGGGCGACGTTGACGCCCTGGCGCTTGAGTTCCTTGGGCAATGCCCCCATGACGTCGCCAAGACCTCCGGTCTTGGAAAAGGGGTACATTTCCGAAGCGATGAAGAGGACCTTATGATGAAACTGCATCGCGCTCCTCGGATGAACCGGTTGCGAGGCTGAAAGGCGGCGCCGGACACGGGACCGCCGGGGCCGAAACGGACAACGGGACCGGAGGCATCCCGTTACGCCGGATTGAGGCGCGCAAACCGCCGGGCATAATCGTCGAGGATGCGCCGATGATCGAAAGCCAGTTCCTGTGGCCAGGCGCCCACCGGGAAAACAGCCACATCCCCGGCGTCGTCGCCGGCCGCCAGGGCCGCGGGATTCACGGGCTGGGCCGTAAAAACCACACTCATAGTGTGCTGCCTGGGATCGCGATGGGGATCGGAATACACCCCCAGGAGGCCGGTCAGTTCCACGGTCAGGCCGGTTTCCTCTTGGGCTTCGCGGATGGCCGCCGTTTCCACGGATTCGCCGTAGTCCACGAAGCCGCCGGGCAAGGCCCAGCCGTACGGTTCGTTCTTGCGTCGGATCAACACCACGCCGCGACCGGAAATATGAATAACGGCATCCACCGTGGGCACCGGATTGCGGTAGTGCACCACAGGCCCCCCACAGTGGGGGCAGGGTTTCGTCAAGGCCATGGATCGGGCTCCCTTATCCGGCGGTCACGGTTGTCGATCCGAGGCGACCGCCGGACGCCTCGGATCGGTAAAACCACCTCAAGGCACTATAAAAAAACGTCTTTTCTTAACATACAGGATACGCGAAATGAATGGTCCTGACAAGATCGTTTTGGAACATGCCGGGGCTCTTGGTGATTTTCTTTTGTCCTGGCCGGCGCTTGCCGCCCTGGCCCAGCACTTTGCCGACCGCCCGGTCCATAGGGCCGTACGCCCGGCCCATGCCCACTGGCTGGCTCCCCTGGCCACGCCCTGTCCGCCCGATCTGCGCCGGGCTTTGGATGCCCGCTTTGCCGGTGACCGCTGGCCCGAAGCCCTGGACCGGGTGCTTGTGGTCCGACCCGGACTGGCCAAGCGGCCGGATCTGCCCGAAAGCCCGAACTTTTGGTTTCTCCAGGGGATCGAGGAGGGCGGGTGCCGATCGCCCCGACAGCTCTATCGGGAAGCCCTGGCCGCCCGGGGCATCCCTCCCTGTGACAATCCCGAGGCATTGTTTCGGATGTTTTTCGGTGGCCATGCCCCGGACGGGCGCACGGTGTTGTTGTTCCCCGGGGCCGGGCACCAGGACAAGGCCTGGCCCCTGGACCGGATGGAACGGTTGGCCGAGCGTCTTGGGCAGCGCGGATTGCGTCCGCTTTTTGTGCTGGGGCCGGCCGAAACGGAACGGGGCACCCTGCCTGTGGTCGGCGAAAGCGTCCGTCTCGAAAATCTGGAAGAACTCTCCGCCACGTTGCGTCGGGCTCGGTTCGTGGTCGGCCCGGACTGCGGTCCGTTGCATCTGGCCGCCTTGCATGGGGTCCCGGGGCTTGCGCTCTTCGGCCCCACCGCGTCCCGGCAGTGGGGGCCGGAGGGCATGTCCGTCCTCACGGCCGGACTCGCCTGTGCGCCGTGTACCGTCATGACCTCCGGGGAGTTCGCCCCGGATTGCCCGCGCCCCTTGCCGTGCCTGGCCGGCATTACCGTGGAGGCGGTCATGGCGCGGCTGGCCCCCTGGCTTCCCTAGGGAAGTCAATCCGTCTCACCACGCGAGGGTGAAGCCGGCTGCCGCCAAGGCCGCATCCGCCACGGCCCCGGCGCGAAAGATTTCCAGGCGCCGGCCACCCAGGAGTCCGGCCACGGTCGAGGCCGGACCGCCGCCCGGTTCCGGACCTTCGGTGACCAGGGCATCGGCCGCGGCCACCACATCCGGGTCCAGTTCCGAGGGGCGGGCCGCCGGCGGGCGACCGCTGCGGTTGGCGCTCGTGGCCACGAGGGCCCCGCCGGCCAGTCGGCACAACGCCGCCGCCGTGGGGTGCGGTGTGAACCGCACCGAGACCCGGCCCTGCCTGTCCTTGACGAGATCGGGGAGCGTTTCCCGACAGGGCACCACCAGGGACAGCGGACCAGGCCAAAAGCGCTCCACCAGGGCCGCGAAATCAGCTCCCAGCGGACCGGCCGCGAACCCCTCCGGCAGCACGGCCTCCAGGTGGGAAAGATCCCCTACCAGCAGCGGTAGCGGTTTGGTGGCGGGCCGGGCCTTGATGGCAACGATGCGGGCCAGGGCGTTGGCGTCCGTAGCCCGAGCGCCCAGGGCGAAATAGGTTTCGGTCGGATAGACGAGGCAACCGCCGTCATGGAGAATCCGGGCCGCCTCGCCGAGGCTTGGGTGTTGCATGGGTATTGGTCTCCGGCGGCCGGGGGCGGCCCCGATCCCCCGAACGGGTCTTTGCGTGGCTGTTGGACTTTTGCCGGTTGTTTCCGTAGTGCCAGAAGGTCTCTAGCACCATCGTAACCAGGGGAAAAGTACCGTCATGGCCACCTCAATCCCTCTCCCCGACCCAGGGCCGGAGTTCTTGTCCCACATCCTCGACCTAGCTCCGGTCTGGGCCCTCGGCTCCGAACAGCGGGAGCTGCGCCTATCCCTGGTTCAGGCCATGCTCGGGCAGGCCGCCAACCGGCCCGACTGCCTGGCCGCGGCCCAATCCTTGCTTGGCCTGGCCTTCCAGGAAGAGCCCTGGGCGCCGGCGGTTCTTACCCTGGCCCAGGCCGTCCAATCCGCCCAGCCCTTCCTGCCGGGCAAGGCCACCGCCTTGCTGCGATTGCTGGCCGCCGCCGTCGTCCAGACCCCGGACGACGTCCGCGTCGAGGATATCCAAGCCAGCGGGGATGCGGAACTGGCCATCCGCTACCTGGAAATCGCGGCCAAGGACCGCCAGCTCGGGCTGGCCCGGTTGCTACCGGCCTTTGCCTTTTTGTGCCGCCTGCCCGAAGCGGACCAGGCCATGGCCTTGCTGACCGGTTTCGCACCGGTCGTCCCCCCCTGCTTTTCAGCCGGCTGCGGGCGGAACTGGCCTTCCTGCGCCAGCCGCCCGACAAGGCGCTTGCCGTGGTGGAAGCGCTCGACCAGGACGTCTGGGGACTGTATGCCGCCCTGGCCACCTTCCAGGCTCGCGGAACGGCTCGGTGACCGGGACCGGGCCCTGGCCGCCTGTCTGACCGCGCGCCGGCACGTCCCCTTCCACGTCAACCTGACCCTGCGCTGCCTCTGACTTGGCCTTTCCCGCGCCGGAACCGGCCGATCCCGGCACCGAAGCGGCGGTTTGCCTCTACTCCCTGAACAAGGCCGATCTCCTGCACGAATGCCTGACGCATCTGGCCCAGACCCGGCTTGGCGGAAGTCTGGTCGCGGTTGTGGACAACGGCTCCACGGACCAGACGCCGTCGGTGATCGCGGCCGCGGCCAAGCATTTCCCGGCCGACCGGTTCGTATCCGTGCGCCTGCCGGTCAATGTCGGGGCGCCGGGCGCGCGCAACTGGCTGCTTGTCCCTGCCCGAGGTCAAGGCCCGGCCCTATGTGGCCTTTGTCGACGACGACGCTTTTCCCCAGACCGACTGGCTGGCCCGGCTGCTGGCCACGGCCGCCCGCCATCCCCGGGCCGGGGTCGTGGGCTGCGCCATTGTGGACCGTTGCGCTCCGGGCGACCACCAAAGCGCCGATTACAACCTCTTTCCCCCGGCCATGGGCCAGCCGAGCCTGCCCGAGGTCACCGAGCGCCTATTTGTCTGCGACGCCTGCCGTCTGTTGCCGGATTACGGCCTGTTCGCCTATACCCGGCCTTGCCTGTCGGTGTCGGGCTGTTGTCATCTGCTTTCCCGGGCGGCCATCGAGGCGGCCGGCCCCTTCGACATCCGCTTCAACCCGACCCAGTTTGACGATCTGGACCGCGATATCCGCTCCTGGCTGGCCGGCTATCCGGCCGTCTACGACGGCAGTGTGCGCGTGGCCCACGAACAGGCCTCGAGCCTGGCCAAGGCCAAGACCCCGGCCCAGGTGGCCCACATCCTGGGCAACAAGATCAAGCTCGAAACTAAGTTCACCGATGAGGACGTCGAACGGTTGTGGCGGGAAAACCTGGACGTACTCAAACGCGATCTGCTGGACAAGGATGCCGCCTTGCGTTCCGGTCCGGTGGCGGAAGAGGAATAAGCGCGCCGGGATGGGTTTTTACGGTGCCTTTAGGATCTTCAGAGGCACCGGTTGCGGAAATGAGACCATCTCCAATCAACCACAACGAAAAGAAAAGAGGCGTCATGGAACACAAGCCGATCCTGCTGACTTTGGGCGATGCCAATGGGCTCGGGCCGGAGCTTGTTTGCCGCCTGTTCACGGACAGGCCGGCTCCGGAACTCCCGGTGGCGTTGATCGGCTCGCGGGCCAGCCTGGACTGGCATGCCGCGCATTTGGGCCTGCCGCGTTTTTGGAAATCGCTTGACAGCTTGGCCGATCTGGCCGGCGCTGCTCCCGGGGTGTATCTGGTGGAACCGCCGCGCGTGGCCGGTCTGCCCGTGACCCCGGGCCAGGAAACACCCGAGGGCGGGCTGGCGGCCGGTTTGGCCCTGGAGACGGCGCTGGAGGCCCTCACCGTCCATCCGGATTGGGGGCTTGTCACGGCGCCGCTGTCCAAGCGCGCCCTCAATGCGGCTGGATTCGCCTTTCCGGGGCACACCGAGTTTTTGGCCGAACGTTCGGGCGTGGGGCGCAGTGGCGTGTGCATGCATCTGGGCGGTCCGGTCCTGCGGGTGAGCCTTGTCACCACCCATCCGCCCTTGGCCAAGGTGCCGTCCCTGGTTACCTATGACCGGGTGGCACGCTGCCTGGAGCTGACCTGGGGGCATGTGCAGCGTCTGTGCGTGGCCGACAAACCGGTGGCCGTGTGCGGCCTCAACCCCCATGCCGGGGAAGGCGGGATGCTCGGACGCGAGGATGAGGACGTGGTGCGGCCGGCCGTGGCCGCGGCCGTGGGCAAGGGCGTGGCGGCCGTGGGGCCGCTGCCGGCGGATACGGTTTTTTACCGGGCGGCCAAGGGCGAATTTTCCGCTATTTTAGCCATGTACCACGACCAGGGTTTGCCGCCGCTCAAGCTGTTGCACTTTCACGAGACCGTCAACGTCACCCTGGGCCTGCCCTTTGTGCGCACGTCGGTGGGGCACGGCACGGGCTTCGACCTCGTGGGCACGGGTCGGGCCATGACCACGAGCCTGGCCGCGGCCTTTGATCTCGCCGAGCGGCTGATCAGCCCCTGCGTCGTGCAGTAGGGTGGGAGGGGGAACGCCTCCGGCGGCCAGGAGAGGCAGTGCCTCTCCTGGACCTCTCCGTCAGGGTTCCCCCTGGCTTCTCCATGGGCGATAGTCAAAACTGATAGTAGGGCGCAGGGTTGGGGCGATGCCCCTTTGTGGGGGTGGTCCAGGAGGGGCCCTCGGCCCCTCCTGGCCGCCGGAGGCGTCTCTTTCTCTTCTCCCCGTCCCTTTCTAGGCCACGACCCAGACCGCCAGGTCCTTGGCGGCGTGGATGATTTTGCTCGACACGCTGCCGAACAGGAATTCCTCCTGGCGCGACACGCCCCGGCGGCCGACCACGACCGTGCCGAAGCCGCCTTCCTCGGCCAGCCGCAGCACTTCCAGGGCGATGCTCGTATTGATGCTGCATTCCCGGGATTCTCGCAGGGGGGAGCGGCAGCTTTCCACGAACTTCGTGGTCACGGCCGAGGCGGACAAGCCCGCCTCCAGGAGCAGCTCCCGGGCCTTGTTGAGGGATTGGCGCAAGGCATTGGCCTTGACCGCGCAGCTTTCCTTCCAGGCGGCGTCATCGGCAAACAGGTCCCGGTCCGGCGGCCGCTCGATGGCCACGACTTCCACTTGGCAATCCGTCCGGCCACCGGTCATGGTGGCGGTGTAGGCCACGGAGCGCAGGGCGTTTTCCGAGCCGTCGAAGGCGATAAGGATTTTTTGGGTGTTCATGGAGTCTCCCGGGTGGTGTCGGGTGCGCGATCAAGAGCCCGGCGCGCCTGTTCGAGGTCATGTATCAGGTCCTCGGAGCTGTCGTAATAGACATGGGCGGCCAGGGAGAACCGACGCAACACATTGCTGAGCTCGGTCGGGATGTACGGAAAGAGTTTTTGCAGGTTCACGATGCGGTTGGGGAACATGATGGAGCAGTCCTCGGGCACGATGCCGGCGGCGATTTTCGGGCCCACGGACTGCACGGTATGCACGCCCATGCCGGTGATGAATTGCAGAATATTGCCGAGTCCGAAGAGATCCAGACCGAACGGGCTTTCCCGAAAATCGAAGGTATAGTCGAAATCGATCCAGCAATAGCGGCCGGTATCGTAGTCGACATAGAGGTGGTCGCGGCGGATGTCGCCGTGTTTTTCTCCCAGGCTGTGCAGCCAGGCGATGGCTTGGCAGGCCTCGATGAACCGGCCGAGGATGTTGGGGAAAAGTTCCCGAAAATAGGTCTCGTGGGGCATTTCCAGGGCCTCGATGCGCTCATCGAGGCGTTTGCCGGACACGACATCCAGGATGCGCACCGGATTGTCGTGGTCGTCGGGCAGGGTCACGCCCTGCATGAAGCGCGGGTCGCCGTGGACCAGGGCGAGAATCCGGGATTCCTTGCGCGGACTGCGGGTGCAGGTGACGCTCATGCTGCCGATGGTCATGGGAAAGGACTCGTGAAAGACGAGCTTGATGATCTTGCGTTCGCCGGTGTCCAGGTCGCGGCAGCGTTTGACCCAGAACTTGGGATCTTCCATGCCGAAGCGCCGTTCAGCCTCGTCGCGCAGCACTAGGAATTTTCGTGTGCCCAGATCGATGACATCGCCGGGGCCGATATCCATGAATTCGGTGGTGTCGGTGTAGATTTCGCCGGCATGGCGGGCCGGGAAATCCGGGGCGAGTCGGGCGAGCAGGTCTCTGGCTGACTGGGGCACGGCAGCGTCCTCAAGTATCGAATGAGCAATGCAGTATGCCCGATTTTCGGTATCGGGGCAATGGTGTGTAGCAGCAGGCGAAGAGGTGCGCAGTGGGCATCAGAGAGGCTGGCTCGAGGCGGGACCGGTGGCGCCGTCCGACCGGTCTTCCCCAAGGGCCAAGGCGGTTTCGTGGCACAGATCGAGCTGCCAGTCCGTGGGGCGGGAACGTTCGCGGAGCAGGATGCGCCGTAGCACGGCGCGTTCTGGGCCCGGGAAGGGCGTGACCGCACGGGAAAGATCCCGGCCCAGGCGGTCCAGGCCGCGCGCGCGGGTGGCAGGGTCGTGGGGCAGGGCGGCCAGGGCTTCCTTGGCCAGTTCCACGAACCGGTCAGGGGGCAGAGGGGTGCCGGCCGTGGATTCCTCGGCGGCGGCACGTCCCGCCCGGGCCCCGAACACCTGAGTGGCCGTGACCATGGCCCCGCCCAGGCGATTGGCGCCGTGCATGCCACCGGCGCATTCGCCGGCCACGTAAAGGCCCGGCACGTCGGTGCGGCCCCAGGCGTCGATGACCGCGCCGCCGTTGCCGGCATGGGCAAAAAGCGCCAGGGACAACGCGTGGCCCTGGCGCGACACCCGGACGATGCCGTCGGGTCCGGCTTGTCCGGCCAGGGCCGCGTCGAGCAGTGCATCGGGCCGGGCGTAGGCGCACGGGCAATGGGTGGCCCGCTCGGCGGCCAGTTCGGCCAGATGCTGGCGGGGATAATCGGCCAGGGGATGGACGAACCCCTTGTCCGTGGCCAGACCGAAGTCGGCCGTGAAAGCGGCTTCGGGCGAAAAATAGGTGCGGTCCGGCAAGGTGCTCCAAAAAAATTGGAGATAGCCCGGATTGACGAGGGAAGCGCCGGCCCGGCGCAGCAAGCCCAACCCGTAGCCGGGATTGCCCGGGCCGGCCAGATGGCGGGCGAACAGTGGTGCCGGCCCGCCCAGGGCCACGACTGTGGCGCTGGCACGGAGGGCCAGGGCCCGCGAAGCGTCCCGGGACAGGAGCAGCGCGCCTCGCACCCGGCCGTTGGCATCGGCCAGGAGCGTCGCCACCAGCCAGTCCGGCAGCCACGCCACACCGAGGCTGTCCAAGCGGTTGCGAAAGGCCGCGAAAAGCGGCGGCAGATTTCTGACCAGGGCGGCCCGGTGGCTGGTGGGTGAAAAACACCCGACCGCTCCCTCGGTATCGGCGCCGGGTTCCCGGTCAAACCGAACGCCCAGGGCCTTGAGATCGGAAAACCGCTCCAGGCTTTCGGCGGCCAGCACCTCCACCAGCTCCGGCGTGACCGAACCCGGAGCGGCCAGTCCGACCACCTCCCGGACAAAGGCTTCCCGGTCGGCGTCGGTCCGGCAGACCTGCATACCCAAGGCGTTGTTGGGGTTGGCAAAAGACGAGCCGGCCGGTCCGCATCGGGCCGTGACCACGCTCACCCGACAGCCGGGATGGGCCAGACGCGCGGCCAGGGCGGCGCGTAACCCGGCCAAGCCGCCACCGAGCACCACCACGTCGGTATCGTGGCGCATCAGGGGAAGGCGGGACAAGGTGCATGGAACTTTTGACATGGAGGCTTCCAAGCCTGGCGCGTTGCGGGTATAACCACCACTATTCGTGACGCAAGCAACTTCAATGCCACACTCCGGAGCCTGAACATGTCCTCTTCCCTGTTGCGTCCCCTGTTGCTTTTGTGGCCGTTGATCGCATTGGTCGCCCTGACGGCCGGCTGCGAGGCCGAGCATGGTTCGACCGGGCGTGGTTTCGGCAACACGGTCGCCGAGACGCGGGCAGTCTCTGCCGCGCCTTCACCCCTGGCCGGTTCGGGGCAACTTGTCCTGGTCGTGGCCAAGAACTGGAACGCCGATCAGGCCTGGCTGCGCCGTTTCGAGCGCACGGCCGGTGGCAAATGGCGCCCCCAGGGTGATGCCGTGCGGGTCACGTTAGGGCGAAACGGCTTGGCCTGGGGCCGGGGCGTGCACGGCGCGGCCCTGGGGCCGGGACCGGTCAAGGTCGAGGGCGACGGCCGATCGCCGGCCGGGGTGTTCACCTTTGCCACGGCCTTCGCCTACCAGCCGGAGGAACTCTGGAAGCCGGTCCATATGCCCATGCACCGGGTGACGGCGCGGACCGTGTGCGTGGAGACCATCGACTCGAAGTCCTACAACCGCATTGTGGAAGAGGGTGACCAGACCCCGCAGGACTGGGTGCAGACCGACAAGATGTTGCGCCCGGATGGCCTGTACCGCTACGGCCTGCTCGTGAACAACAACGCCCCGGACACCGAGCCCGGAGCCGGTTCCTGCATCTTTTTCCACATCTGGCGGCGTCCCGGTGCACCGACCGCCGGTTGCACGGCCATGAACACGGCCGCCATCCAGGTGATTCTGGCTTGGCTCGACAGCACGCGCCAACCGGTCCTCGTCCAACTGCCCGAGGCGGAACTGGCCCGGCTGGCCCCGCAGTGGGGCGCGCCGGAGCTGGCGGTCGCGCCACCAGCGGACGATCAATAGGGCCGCCGCGAATCACGCGCCCCTGTTTGGCCGCGTTAACGCGCGGCCTTGCGGGACGACTTGGCGGCGCAGGGGCATTGCCGGGCCGAGACACTTTCCGGTATGATCGCCGCCATGTCACGCACGATGGAATGGGGCAGCATTGCCCTCGTCGTCTGCATGGTGGCGGCCTCCGAGCTTTTGGGCACCAAGGATGTTATTTTCCCGGAGATCGCGGCCTTGGCCTTTGGCGCCTGGGTGCTGGAGGAGCGTCCCTGGTCCGGGCCGGCCTGGACCATCTGGTTTTCGCCGACCTTGGGAGCCCTGACCGGCGTCTTGGTGCTCCAGTTCCTGCCGTATCCGCTGCTCGCCCTGGTGGGAATCGCCTTTGCCTTGGTCCTGCTCGAACTGCGCCTCACGCGCTCGGCCATGTCCCCGGCCCTGTCCGCCACGGTCCTGCCCATCATCACCAATATCCGGGGCTGGGTCTATCCGGTGTGCGTGTGTCTCATGACCGGCGGCATTGCCTGGTTGACGCACTGCCGGGACAGAAAACGGCCCGGATGCGGGCAGGCGGTGTCGGAACGCGCGCTTGCGGCGCCTATGACTTGGCAGCAAGCCGTGGCGACCGTGGCCCACCATGGGAAACTGGTCTTTTTTCTGCTGGCGGTGGCGCTGCTCGCCGTCGAACTCAACTGGCTCTACCTTATCGCGCCGCCGCTGCTGGTGGCCTTTTTCGAGCTGACCGAGCCGGAAAGCGCCCTGCGCAGGCAATCGATCGGGCGGCTGCTTTTTTTCCTGACCGCCTCGTCTCTGGGGGGAGCCGTCTGGGTGCTGCTCGTGGTCCGGCTGCTTGCCTGGCCGCTGTGGCTGGCCGCCGGGCTGGCCGTGGCCACGGTCTTCGCCTTGGTGCGGTTGTGCCGCATCGCCTCCCCACCGGCCTTTGCCCTGGCGCTGTTGCCGTGCATCCTGCCGGCGACGGTCGTTCCCTGGTATCCGCTCCAGGTGTGCCTGGGGGGCCTGCTTTTTCTGCTCGCGAGCCGAATCGGCTTCAAGGCGGCCTGAAGGCCGGCGGCGGGGACGAGACGCTGGTCAGGCCGCCGGTTCCGGTGGCTTGCCTTGCTTTTTGAGGGAGTAGTTGAGGAGCTTGCGGGCCTCGACAAAGCACGGGGACAGGCGCAGGGCCAGACGTGAGGCCCGTTCGGCCTTATCCCAGCGCTGCCAGTCCAGATAGACCCGGCCCAGGTTGAAGTAGAGATTGGGATCGGTCTTGGCGTATTCCACGGCACGCATGAAATACTTTTCGGCGATGTCGTACTTGTGGAGCTTGCGCAACACGATGCCGATGCGGTTGTAGTGGCGGATCTGGTCCGGGTTCAGTTCGATGGCTTCGTCGAGGTATTGGAAGGCTTCTTCGAAGAGCTCGCCGCCGATGAAAAGCTCGGCGATGCGGGCCTTCAGATCGGCATCCCGGGGAAATTCCCGGGCCAGTTTGTCGAGAACCGCCCTGGCCTCGTCGAAGCGCTTCTCCTCGATGAGGAGCTTGCCCTCGGCCAGGCCCTGCTCGATGCGCTGCTCCTTGTCGGCGATGATGTCCTTGGCTTCCTCGACCGCATGGGCCTGGAGCTCGGAGAGCAGATTGAGCAGGGTATCGGCCAGTTCCTTTTCCGTTCCCGGGGAATAATTCAGGATGAGGGGATAGACCTGGCGCAGGTTCCGGTCGCCATTGAGCAATAACACCGCGTCGAGAATGAGCTTGTTGAACTCTTCCCGCTCGGTCTTCATCAAGGGCGTGCGCAACATCACCATGATGGCCTCATACAAGGCCGACACGGCGGGCAGGGGCTTGCCCTGCTTGAGATAGGTCCCGACCTTATTGATCTGGGCCCTGGCTTTGGTCAGTTCGGAGGACATGGTTCTCCGGCGTTCCTGCGCCAGTGGTTATTTCCCGGTCTCCCTGCGAACGATGTTGCGAAAACGGGTAAAGAAGTACCGGCTGTCATGGGGCCCGGGTGCCGCTTCGGGATGGTACTGAATGGCAATGACGGGCCGTTTTTTGTGCGCAAACCCTTCCAATGTACCGTCGTTCAAGTTGACGTGCGTCAACTCTACGTCGGACAAGCTTTCGATGTCCACGCAAAAACCGTGGTTTTGCGAGGAAATCTCAATGCGGCCGGTCTCGAGATCCTTGACCGGATGGTTGAGTCCGTGGTGGCCGAACTTGAGTTTGTAGGTCTTTCCGCCCAGGGCCAGGCCCAGGAGCTGGTGTCCCAGGCAGATGCCGGCCACCGGATACTCCTTGACCAGGGTCGAAGCCGTTTCCACCAGTTCGGGCAAGGCGGCCGGATCGCCGGGCCCCGGGGACAGAAAGATGGCGTCCGGGGACAGGCGGCGCACTTGCTCGGCAGTGGTGGTGTAGGGCACGACGAGCATGTCGAAACCCTGGGCGGTCAAAAGCCGCATGATGTTCCACTTGATGCCCATGTCGAAGACCACGAGCCGGGGGCCGTCGCCGGGCCAGGCATACCGGCCGTCGCTGATGAGGGCGGGCTTCATGCCATGGCCGGTCCAGACGAAGGGCGCGTCGCAGGTCACGCGTTCGGCCAGGCCCAGGCCTTCCATGGTGGGCAGGCCCTTGGCCGCGTCCACGAGCTTCTGGGGATCGGCCACGTCCGTGGACAGGTAGCCGCGCATGGCGCCGTTGAGGCGCAGATGGCGGGTGAGCGCCCGGGTGTCGATGCCCTCGATGCCCATGATGCCCTGGCCCTTGAGGTAATCGGGCAGGGTCATGGTGGCGCGCCAGTTGGAGGGCTCCTTGCAGCACTCCTTGACGATGAAGCCGGCCACGCGGATCTTGCCGGACTCCACATCGTGGGGGTTGACCCCGTAGTTGCCCACATGGGGATAGGTCATGCACACCATCTGTCCGGTATAGGACGGATCGGTCAGCACTTCCTGGTAGCCGGTCATGCCGGTATTGAAAATCACCTCGCCGCCGGCTGTGCCCTCGCCGGTAAAGGTGTGGCCGTGAAAAAGCGTGCCGTCTTCGAGGGCCAGGATGGCTTTCATGCGTGTCTCCGAGAGTGGTGGTAAACGCCGTCGTCCGCCAGGGGCGGTCTCGGGCAGGGTCCGTGGGCGGGCGTCCGGGACAACGGCCGGACACCCTCCCGGGTTGCGCTCAATTAAGGCCTCTTGGCCCGACGCGCAAGCCCCAGTTCCATGAGCCTCGCGATCAGGGCGGCAAAAGACAGGCCGGCCACCCGGGCCGAGCGGGGGAGCAGACTCGTTTGGGTCATGCCCGGCAAGGTGTTGACCTCAAGCAGCATAAGCCCAGACGGTCCGTAAATAAAGTCCGCCCGGCTGTACCCGTCGAGTCCCAGGGCCTTGTGGGCGGCGCAGGTCGCCGCACCCAGGTCCCGGATCAGGCCGGCATCCACCGGAGCCGGACAGATCTCGTCCGCCGCCCCGGGCTCGTACTTGCTCGTATAATCGAAAAATTCCCCGGCCTTGGGCCGGATGAGAATGGGCGGCAGGGGTTCGTCGCCGAGCACCGCGCAGGTGAGCTCCTGCCCGGTGAGTCCCTCTTCGATCAGGGCCGCGTCACCCGAGGAGAAAATCCGATCCAAAGCCGCCGGCAGCTCGGCCGGATCGCGCACCAGGGACATGAGAATGCTCGAACCGCCGAGATTGGGTTTGACGAACCAGGGCGGATCGAAATCCGGGCGGTAACCGGCCGCGGGCTGTTCGGTCAGGAAATCCCAGCGCGGCGTAGGCAGGCCGGCCCGGACGAAAAGTTGCTTGGACGCGGCCTTGTTGAGGGCCAAAAACGACCCGGCCGGACCGCTGCCCTGGTAGGGCACGCCCACGGCGTCGAGCAGGGCCTGGGGCAAGCCGTCCTCGCCCGGGGCGCCGTGCAGGTTGAGAAACGCGAAATCGCTCGCCTGGGCCGCATCCACAAAGCCCGGAAAGTTGCGGGACAGGTCATGCAAACGGACGTCGTGTCCGAGTTCGATCAGGGCCTTTTCGATCTGGGCCGCGCCGGACAGGGAGACGTCGCGTTCACTCGACCAGCCCCCGGCAACCAAAAGTACATTCATGGAGATCCATGCCCAAAGTTGCGGCCAGGGCGTTTTCGATGGCCTCGGCCTGGTGGAAGGATTCACGGATGCGCGACCGGATATAGTCCGTTTTGCCGTAACGCACGAGCAGGTCGTCGAACCGGGCTTCCAGGGTTACAATCTGATTGTGTTTGACGCGTTTGTCACTGTAAATGAGGGTCAGCGGCAAAAAATGTTCCCGGATATCGAGCTTGCCGGGCCAGGAGACATGGCAGACCACGCCCTGGGCCAACGCGGCGTTGCCGGTCAGCTCCTGGACCCAGGCCCCGCCGAGCTGGCAATGGTTGCCGCCATGGCGTATGGTGTACGTCTTGGCCAGGTCATGGAGCAGGGCGGCCGCACGCACCGCGCCCACATCCACGCCGAGCCCCGCCTCCCGCGCCCCTTCGGCCAGGGCCGTGGCTACGCAGGCCACGAGCAGGCTGTGGGAGCGGACATTGGGCAGCATGCCGTAGGCGTCCCACAGCTCCAGGCACTGGGCGTCCGACGGCACGAAAGACACGGCCGGCGGATCGCTGACAGGGCATCCGATGCAGGACCGGGCTGCGGGATTGTGCTGCTTGAAATCGTGGCTCGTATCGGACATGGGAAACGCCGGGTTGTCGACGGGTTGGTGCGCTTGGCCGTCGGCAACCGATCTGATAGCAACCCCGATGGAAAAAGCAATGGCCGACGGCCCCCTTTTGGCCGGACAGGCCCGGGATCACCATGAAAAAATACCGCGTTCGCTACGAAACAAAAATTCTGGAAGGCCGGGAAGGCACGGAAATCGTCACGGCCACGGGCAAGGGCCAGGCCATGCTGGCGGCCCAGCTACGCCTGCACCCTGACGCCCGGCCCGATGAACCCTATTTTCACTTCGAGCCCCTGTCCATCCGCCCCCTGGCGGTCCCGGACAGTTTCGAGGTGCACTACCGGACCAAGGTGGCGATGGATCTCACCGGCACCATCGAAGTCGAGGCCGAAACGCCGGACAAGGCCGCGGCCAAGGCCCGCTTCACCGTGCACCAGGAGCTTATTCCGCCCAAGTGCTTCAAGGCCGTCGAGGTGGTGGAAGTCGGCGAGGCCGGGGCGTAAGAGCACCCGGCCCGGCCGGTTCGCCCTTACGCCTTGAGTTCGTCCACCAAGTCGAGGAGCGCCTCGGCCTCCCGGGCCATCTCGGCCACGGATTGGTCGGCGTGCCCCATGGCCTGGGCCGTTTCCCGGGCCACGGCCGTGATGGCCTCGATGCCCCGGGTGATGGCCTCGCTGGAAGCGGATTGCTGTTCCGAGGCGGTGGCGATGGAGCGCACCTGATCCGAGGTGGCCTCGGCCAGGCTCAGAATCTCGCGCAGGGCCGCGCCCGAGGCGGCGGACAGCTCGGCCACCCGGGTGACCGTGGCCGCCGATTGTTCCACCCCGGCCACGGCCTCGGACACGCCGCTGCGGATGCCGGTCACGGCCGCGCCGACCTCGGACGTGGCCTGCATGGTCTTTTCGGCCAGCTTGCGCACCTCGTCGGCCACCACGGCGAAACCGCGTCCGGCCTCACCGGCCCGGGCCGCTTCGATGGCGGCATTGAGGGCGAGCAGGTTGGTCTGGTCCGCGATATCGGAAATGACGTTCATGATGGCGCCGATGCCGGCGGCCCGGTCGCCGAGTTCGGCCATATGGCTGGTCAGGGCCTTTGAGCCGCGTTGGACCTCGCTGACCGCTTCGGTCACCCGGTCCACGGCCGTTGCGCCTTCGGCCGCCTTCTGGCGGGAGGATTCGGCGCTTTCGGCGGCGCTTGCGGCATTGCGGGCCACATCAAGGACCGTGGCATTCATCTGCTCCATGGCCGAGTTGGTTTCGTCGAGCCGGGACCGCTGCTGCTGGGCGCCGTTTTCCGAGGACTCGACCAGTCCGGCTACCTCCTTGGACGCGTCGGTCAGCCGCATGGCCGTGGCTTCCAGGCGTCCGGCCGCTTCCTGGCGTCCCTGATGCATGGCCGCCTCGGCCTGACCGCGCGCTTCCTCGACCTCCCGGGCGGCGGTGCGGGCCTTGTCCGCTTCGCTGTCGGCTTCCCTGGTCTTGGCCTCGGCGGTCTCGATGGTGCGCTTGAGTTCCTGGACCATGGTTTCGATGGAGGTCTTGAGCGTGCCGGTCTCGCCGGAGAAGGTGCCGCTCGCCACGGCTTCGAGGTTTCCGGCCGACACCGTGCCCGCATACGTCACCAGGGCCTTGAGGGGGCGGGTGATGGAGCGCAGGATGAGCGCGCCGACAAGCAGGCTGAGGGCCAGGATGCCCGCCACTAGGCCGGTTACGCCGTAACGGGTCTGGTTGATGCGCGCCTCGATGTCGTCCACGTACAGGCCCGTGCCGATGATCCAGTTCCAGGGCGCGAACAGGGTCACATAGGAGACCTTGGGATAGAGTTCCTTGGTGGCGCCGCCGCCGGCCAGGGGCTTGGGCCACTGGTAGCCGACGTAGCCCTCGCCGTCATGGCCGACCGCCTCGACAAAGGCGGCGAACAGATTTTTCTTGCCGCCCGGAATGGCTTCGGTCGGGCCGCTCGTGCCGTATTGCAGACTCGTGGCACAGTCGAATTTGGCCATGTCAAGGACCTTACCGTCCAGACTCGGCACGGTGGGGTGCATGATCATGGTCGGGTAGGGCCGGGTGGTATCGTTGATCCAGAGGTAGTCGTCGTGGCCGTAGCGCAGGGCCCGGATCTGGCTGATGGCCTGCTTTTTGGCCTCGTCCAGGCTGAGTTCGCCCTTGGCGACCCGGTCCTGGTACTGGGCGAGCAGGGTCTGGGACAGTTGTACCACATTGCGCAGGCTGCGCTTGCGGTTGCCCCACATTTCCTGGCCGATGCTCGGCAGGAGGTAGCCGAAGATGGCCGTGCAAAAAAGCAGGGTGACGAGGAGGGCGATGCCGATGATCTTGGTGGAAATCTTGAGGTCCGGTCGCAAGGAGGACATGGCTGCTTCCTTTGGCTGCACGTGCACAGGCGGTATTCCGTTCCGGCACCCCACCGGCCCGGTCTGAGAACCTTGATCTGCTAAACTATATGGGGCTGCGTCGCTTTTGACAACCAGGCGCGCAATGCGCATATTCCCAGGGCGCGACGGCCAGTCCCGGCCGCCGCCCACCGCCACCTCCGGAGGAGCCCATGTGCCTGGCCGTTCCCATGGAAATTACCGCTATTCATGACAAGGTAGCCGATGTGGAAATCGGCGGCGTCACCAAGCAGGTCCGCCTTGACATCATCGACGCCAAACCCGCCGTGGGCGATTACGTCATCGTGCATGCCGGGTTCGCCATCCACCGCCTGGACCGGGAGGACGCCCTGGAAACCATCAAGCTCTTTCAGGAAGGCCTGAATCTTGAACTCATTTGACGCCTTCAAGGACCCGGCCCTGTGCCGGGCGCTGCTGGACCGGCTGACCAGGGAGGCGACCGATCCCCTGCGCTTCATGGAGGTGTGCGGCACCCACACGGTGGCCATCTTCCAGAGCGGGCTGCGCAGCTTGCTCCCCAAGACCATCACCCATCTCACCGGTCCCGGTTGTCCGGTCTGCGTCACCCACGAGTCCGAGGTGGCGGCCTTTCTTGAACTGGCCGGCCGTGACGACGTGGTCATCGCCACCTTCGGCGACCTCATGCGCGTGCCCGGTCCCAAGGGGAAAAACCTCAAGACCGCCCAGGCCGACGGTGCCCGGGTGGAAGTGGTCTATTCCCCGGTGGACGCCCTGGCCGTGGCCAAGGCCAATCCCGGCCGCACCGTTGTGTTCCTCGGCGTGGGCTTCGAGACCACCGCCCCGGCCGTGGCCGCGACCATCCGGTTGGCCAGGGAGAAAAATCTCAAAAATTTCAAAGTGCTGAGCTTCCATAAACTCGTGCCGCCGGCCCTGGACGTGCTGTTGGCCGACCCCGAGGCCAGCATCGACGCCTTCATCCTACCCGGTCATGTCTCGGCCATCATCGGCGCCGAACCATATGGCTTCGTGGCGGAAAAATACCGCGTCCCGTCCGTGATCACCGGGTTCGAGCCCTTGGACATCCTGTCGGCCCTGCTCGATATCGTGGCCATGCGCCGCGCCGACGCGCCCGCCATCCACAACACCTATACCCGGGTCGTGGCCGCCCAGGGCAATCCCGTGGCCCGGGCCGTCATGGACGAGGTCTTTGTCCCGGCCGACGCCCTCTGGCGCGGGCTCGGCACCATTCCCCAAAGCGGTCTGGCCATTCGCGAGGACTTCGCCGACTTCGACGCCGTGGCAAGCCTCGGCGTGACCCTGCACGAAGTGCCGCCCCTGGCCGGTTGCCGCTGCGGCGAGGTGCTTAAGGGCAAAATGGCCCCCGACCAATGCCCGCTTTTCGCCAAGGCCTGCACGCCGGCCACGCCCGTGGGACCGTGCATGGTGTCGACCGAAGGCGGCTGCGCCGCGTATTTCAAGTATCAGATGGAGCTGTAAGGGGGAGGAGGGGGCGCCTCCGGCGGCCAAAGGGCTGCGCCCTTTGGAATCCCCTCAGGAATGCATGCTGGTATGCATCCTTGTTGCTGCCTGCCGGATGATTCAAGAGCCTTGGAAGGTCGAAATTCATGAGCGACAAGATTCTGCTCGACTATGGCAGTGGCGGCCGGGCCTCGCACCGGCTCGTCAACGAGCTTTTTTTCAAGCACCTGGGCAACGAGATCCTGGCCCGCATGGACGACGGCGCCGTGCTCGATATCAGCGGTCCCTTGGCCATGAGCACGGATTCCTTCGTGGTCGATCCCATCGAGTTCCCGGGCGGGGACATCGGCTCCCTGGCCGTGCACGGCACGGTCAACGACGTGGCCATGATGGGCGCCCGGCCGCTTTATCTGACCTGCGGCTTCATCCTTGAAGAAGGACTTGAAGTTTCCGTGCTGGAACGCATTGTCGCGTCCATGGGCCGGGCGGCGCAAAAGGCCGGCGTGCGGGTGGTGGCAGGCGACACCAAGGTGGTGCCGCGCGGCGCGGCGGACAAGATTTTCATCAATACGACCGGCGTGGGCCAGGTGCTGGTCGATCCGGCTCCGAGCGGCCACCGGGCGGCCGTGGGCGATGTGGTGCTCATCTCGGGCACCATGGGCGATCACGGCCTGACCATTCTGTCCACGCGCGAGGGCCTGTCCTTCGAGGCGCCGGTGGTGAGCGACAGCGCCTCCCTGTGCGGCCTGGTGGAAAAGCTGCTCACGGCCGTGCCCGGTCTGCACGTGTTGCGCGATCCCACCCGGGGCGGGCTGGCCACGACCATCAACGAGATCGCCGGCCAGTCGAACGTGGGCGTGGAACTCGACGAAGCGGCCATTCCGGTCGAGCCGGCCGTGGCCGGCGGCTGCGCTGTGCTTGGGCTCGATCCGCTCTATCTGGCCAACGAGGGCAAGTTTTTGTGCCTGCTGCCCGAGGCCGAGGCCGAAAAAGCCTTGGCCGTCCTGCGCGCCGATCCCCTCGGTGCCAAGGCGGTGCGCATCGGCCAGGTGGTGGCCGAGCATCCCGGCAAGGTGGCGCTCGTCACGCCCCTTGGCGGCAAGCGGCTGCTCGGCATGCTCGAGGGCGAGCAACTGCCACGTATTTGCTAGAGAATAAGACGAAGAAGCCTCCGGCGGCCAGGGCGCTGCCCTGGACCTGCCGGGGGGAATCATTCCCCCCGGACCCCCTGAACGGAAAAGCACACCACGGGCAATGCCGCGTGGCGCACCGCCATTGAGGAGGGTCCGGGAGGGGATCATCCCCTCCCGGCCGCCGGAGGCATTTTCCCCAGGTTCTCCCTAGGCTGCCGTTTTCGTGCCGATTTTTTGCTCGATGAGATTCTTGGCCCGCATGGCGAGCTGGCTGACGTCAGGCTTGGAAATCTGGTCGTCGGCACCCACCGCCTCGCCCTTGTGGCGCAGCTTGTCGGTGATCAGCGACGAGAACAGGATGACGGGCAGGTCCTTGAGCACGGCATCCTGCTTGATGCGCTTGGTCAAGTTGTGGCCGTCCATGGCCGGCATTTCGATATCCGCCACCATGACCTGGACATAATCCGTGATGGGGCGCTGGCCGGTTTCGCTTCTTTCCCGCAGTTGCTGGAGGAGATCCCAGGCTTCGCGGCCGTTTTGCACGGCCGTGACGTCAAATCCGGCCTTTTGGAGCAGGTCCTTGAGCATTTCTCGCACCAGCACCGAATCGTCGGCCACCAGGGCCCGGTAGCGGGTGGCGGCGTTCCATTCGATGCTCATGTCCAGGCGCAAGCCGAGGTTCGGGTTGAGATCGGCCACGATTTTTTCCAGGTCGAGCAGGAAAACGATGCGGTCTTCCAGCTTGACCACACCGGTGATGCTGTCGCCGCTCATCTTGGACACGTAGCGGTTGGGCGGCTCCACGGCCTCCCAGCTCATGCGGTGGATGCGGGTGACGCCGGAGACGAGAAAGGAAGTGGTGACGTTGTTGAATTCCGTGACGATGACCTTGGGCGACTCCGACGGCTCGCGCACCTTGTCGAGCCACACACTGAGGTCCACGAGCGGAATGATGTGGTTGCGCAGATTGAACGCCCCGAGCACGCTCGGGTGGGACACTTCCGGCATGCCCGTCACCTTGGGCAACCGGATGATTTCCAGGACCTTGGCCACATTGACGCCGTAGTAGCCGCGGTAGAGCCCCGTCACCTCCGGGGCCTTGGACGTGAACGAGGAGGCCGAGGGCTCGTCGATGTAGAACTCCACGATCTCCAGTTCGTTGGTGCCGGCTTCAAGCAGAATGTTTGTCTGGGCCATGGGAAATCTCCGGTGGTCAACCGTTGTGGCTAATACCCTTCCAGCACCTGTTGCACGTGGTCAATGATTTTCTTCGGTGTTGAGGCGCCGGCTGTCAAGCCGATTGTCTGATACCCGGCCACGAGGTCCGGGGTGAGTTCGTCGGCCGTCTCCACGTGGATGCAGGGCGTGCCCGCGGCCTTGGCCACTTGGGCCAAGCGCCTGGTATTGCCGGATTCGCGTCCGCCCACCACGACCAGAAAGTCCACCAGGGCGGCCAGGTCCATGGCTTCCTGCTGCCGGTTCATGGTGGCGTTGCAGATGGTGGAAAGCACGGTCAGTTCCGGGCCGAAGCGGTTGAGCAGATAATCCCGGATGCGGGAAAATTCCTGCTCGTCCTGGGTGGTCTGGGCGGCCAGGAAATAGGTCGGGCCGTGGGGCAGCTCCAGGGAAGTCAGTTCGTCCATGGAGCCGAAGACATGGGCGCCGGCCGTGGCATAGCTGAGCAGGCCCTGGACCTCGGGATGGTCTTCCTCGCCGAACAGCAGCAAGGTTTTACCCTGTTTGGCCTGGGCGCAGATGAGGGTTTGGGCTTTTTTCACCTTGGGGCAGGTGGCGTCCACCAGGGTGGCGCCCCGGGCCAGGATGGTCTGGCGCACGGGTTCGGGAATGCCGTGGGCCCGGATGACCACCGTGGCATAGGGCGGGATGCGTTCGGGGTCTTCCTCGGTGAGCACGCCCTTGGCCGCGTATTCGGCCAGGACCTGGGGATTGTGGATGATGGGCCCGAAGGTGATGATCTGGTTTCCCTTGCCGATCAGGGTGGCGAGTTTGCGCAGGGCCAGGTCCACGCCCATGCAGAATCCGGCCGTCTGGGCACGCAGCAGTTTCATGATACGGTTTCTCCGGAAGCGGCCTGTGCGGCGAGGGCTTCGGCCGCGTCGATGATATCGTCGAACGCCTCCCAGGATGTACAGTGACACAGCCGGTCCCGCAAGGCGCGACAGCCGGGCAGGTCGCGCAGGTAGCGCGGCACGGCCGTGCGCATACGCAGGAGCGTTCGGGTTTCGTCGGCGTGTTCGCGGCATAGGGCTGCGTGGCGGCGGATGACGTCGCACAGGCCGGGCAGGGGCGGCGCGGCCATCCCCCGGGCCCCTTGGCGTAGCGCGGTGAAGCGGCGAAAGATGCGCGGATCGGCCAGGGCACCCCGGGCGAACATGACGCCGGAAGCCTCAGTCGCTTCGAGGCAGGCGACGGCATCGGCCGCGGTCAGAAGATCGCCGCTGGCCAGGACCGGCAAGGGCGAAGCGGCCACGAAAGCGGCCAGGGCGGTCCGGTCGACCGTGCCGGAAAATCCCTGGCTGGCATGGCGGGGGTGGAGCGTGAGCCAGCCGATACCGGCCTCGGCCAGACGTCCGGCCAGGTCCAGGGCCACGTTCGCGGGCGGTTTGGGGCCCAGGCGCAGCTTGACCCCGACCCGGCCGGGACCGATGACCTCGGCCATGGCCCGGGCGCAGGCCACCAGCCGGTCGGGATCGCCGAGCAGGGCGGCACCGGCTCCGGTTTTGACGACCTTTTTGACCGAGCAACCGCAGTTGAGGTCGAACAGGCCATAGCCCTGGTCGGCCAGGGTGCCCACGGCCCGGGACAGGTAGTCCGGGTCGGCGCCGAAGAGCTGGACCACCAGCGGCGTGTCGACCGAGGTCGTATCGAGCAGGCGCTTGGTGTTGCGGGAATCGAAAAACAGCCCCTTGGCGCTGATCATTTCCGTGACCGCGCAAGCGGCGCCCAGCTCCCGGCACAGCAGCCGGAATGGCAGATCGGAAAAACCGGCCAGGGGCGCGAGCCACGGGGCGTCGGGGGAAAAGGGAAGTGCGGCGGTCGACATGAAAAAAGTGTTCCTGGACAAGGCGTAACGGATAGCGTCCCGCCTGGCAACCGCTGGAACAGCTGCCGGGGCGGACTGGGGTTTTTCGGCCGGCCTGGGCGGCCGGACGGCGCATGGGGCCGGCTGCGGACTACATGCGGCCGTGGGTCAAGCCGAGAATGCCGAGGATGATAAGGTAAATCGCGACGATATAGTTAAGCAGGCGCGGCATGACAAGGATCAGGATGCCGGCGATCAGGGAGATGAGCGGTTGCATGGAAAAATACATCGGGGCCTCCTGGGCGGTTGCGGTCAGCCGATTGGTCGTTTCCCGATGCTGGCTGTTAAGGGATACATGCGCACCGGTCAATGCGGCCTGGGTCGATACACCCCGGTCGGACTGTTTTTGGGGGAGAGGAAACCATTTCCCGACCGAAACAGTCTTGACCCGAACCCTTGAAATCCCTAGTCTGCTTCGTTTATATCCGGTTGTCGCCAAGTGGACACGACAAAGACCGGAAAAAAACGGGGAATTCCCGGCAACTGTCATGTCACGGGGGGAAGGACTATGGGGCTACGTACTGATTTCATCTGGATGGACGGCACCATGACGCCTTGGGACGAGGCCAACGTGCATGTCCTGACCCATACCCTGCATTACGGCTTGGGCGTGTTCGAGGGCATCCGGGCCTACGAATGCACCAACGGTTCCTCGGCGGTCTACCGCCTCAAGGAACATATCGACCGTTTGATCGGCTCGGCCAAGATCCTGGGACTGACCGTTCCGTTTACCCAGGAACAACTCATGGCCGCCTGCATCGACACCCTCAAGGCCAACAAGATGCCCGCCGCCTACATTCGGCCCATCGTGTTCGTAGGTTCTGGCGTGTCCATGGGCGTCAATCCCGGTGGCAACCCCATCCGGGTGGCCATCGCGGTCTGGCCGTGGGGCGCCTATCTCGGACCCGAGGCCCTGGAACGCGGTATCCGCATCCGCACCTCGAGCTTCACCCGCTATCACGTCAATTCCATGATGACCAAGGCCAAGGCCGCCGGCAACTACGTCAATTCCGTGCTGGCCAAGACCGAGGCCCTGGCCGACGGCTTCGACGAAGCCATGATGCTTGACGCCGCCGGCTACGTAGCCGAAGGTTCGGGCGAGAACATTTTCATCGTGAAAAACGGCGTCATCAAGACCCCGCCGTTGACCACGGTGCTGGCCGGCATCACCCGCGACAGCCTGCTGTCCGTGTGCGCCGACCTGGGCTATACCGTCAAGGAACAGTTTTTTACCCGCGACGAGGTCTATGTGGCCGATGAGGTGTTTTTCAGCGGCACGGCCGCCGAATTGACGCCGATTCGCGAGGTGGATCGTCGGGTCATCGGCGAAGGGCACGCCGGACCCGTGGTCAAGGCCCTGCAGACCGCCTTCTTCAAGGTCGTCAAGGGCGAAAATCCCAAGTATTCCCACTGGCTGTATCCGTACAGCCTGTAAGTAGCGCCCGGGCGGCTTCGCCTAAGCCGTCGAGGCCGCCCGGATTCCCGCATGAGCACATCGAGTCTTACCGCCAAATACCGTCCCCAGCGCTTTGCCGACGTGGCCGGCCAGGATGCGGTCAAACGCATTCTGTCCCGGGCCGCGGCCGAGGATAAGATCGCTCCGGCCTACCTGTTCAGCGGGACGCGCGGCGTGGGCAAGACCACGCTCGCCCGCATCCTGGCCAAGGCCCTCAATTGCGAGACCGCGCCCACGGCCGAGCCGTGCAACGTCTGCACTCAGTGCCGCCAGATCACGGCCGGGATCTCGCCCGACGTCATCGAGATCGACGCCGCCACCCACGGCAAGGTGGACGACGCCCGCCGGCTCAAGGAAGACGTGGGCTACGCGCCGCTCAGTAGCCGCTACAAGGTCTTCATCATCGACGAAGCCCACATGCTGACCATGGCGGCCTTCAATGCGTTGCTCAAGACGCTGGAGGAGCCGCCGCCACGCGTCACCTTCATTCTGGCCACCACCGAGCCGCACAAATTTCCGGCCACCATCATCAGCCGCTGCCAGCATTACCTGTTCAAGCGTCTGGCCCAAGGCGAACTGGAAGCCCATCTCACGGGTTTGCTTACCCGGGAGGCGGTGCCGTTCGAGCCCCGGGCGGTCAGCCTCATTGCCCGGCGCGGGGCCGGCAGCGTGCGCGACTCCATGTCGCTGCTCTCCCAGGTCTTGGCCCTGGGCGGAGCCGAGCTGACCGAGGCCGATGCCCGGGGCGTGCTCGGCCTGGCCGGCCAGGAAGTCTTTCTCGGCCTCATCGAGGCCATCCATGCCCAGGACGGCCCGGCCGTGGTGGGGGTGTTGCGCGAGGTCCTGGACAAGGGCCTGGACATCGGCTTTTTCCTGCGCGAACTGGCCGGGGTGTGGCGCAACCTTTTCCTGCTGCGCCAGGCCGGGGAAAAGGGCCTGCCCGTGGTCGACCTGCCGGCCGAGGAGGCCGGACTCTGGCTCGATTGGGCCGGTCGGTTCGACCCGGCCCATATCCACGCCTGCTGGCAGATGACCCTCGAAGGCCAGCGCCGGGTGCTCACGAGTCTGGAACCGGCCCTGTCTCTGGAGCTGATGCTTTTAAACCTCGCCTACTTGCCGCGTCTGCTTCCGTTGCAGAATCTGGCCTCGTGCATGGCCGTGCCCGCACCGTCGGGATCGTCCGGCAATCCGGGCGGCACGTCCGGGCCTGGCCAGGCCAGCAATGGGCGACCGGCGGCGTCGTACCGCGCCGGCGCAGCCTCTTCGGCCGGGCCAAAGCCGGCCCAGGCCCGGCAGTACGCGCCTCATCCGGCCACCTCGCGGCCCGTGCCGCCACCAGCCGCTCCGACTGGGAACGCGCCAGAGGCCGCGCCCGAGCCGGAGCCGATGCCGCGTGCGGCGCCACCGGCCGCGCCCGTTGGGCCGCGCACCTGGGAAGGGTTTGTACGGTCCCCGGCCGTGCGGGAGGCCGCCATCACGGGCCTCAGAAAGGCCCGGGGAACCTTTGTCGCGGACCCGGCGCCGGGCGAGCTGCGCGTGGAGTGCGGCAACGCCTTCCACTGCGGCCAGCTCACGGCGTCCGACAAATTTCGCCAGCTTTCGGCCCTGGCCGCCGCCTACTTCGGCGACGGGGTCGTGGTCCGGGTGGAGACGGCCGACGACCGGGAACGGATGTCGCCAAACGACCTCAAGGACTATATTGACGCCAGGCCCGAGGTGCGCCAAGCCGTTTCGACCTTTGGCGCCGAAATCATCGAACGCAAGCCCCGCTGACCGCGGGTGGAGGACCTCGCTATGAAGGGTATGAACGAGCTGGTGCGTCAAGCCCAGATCATGCAAAAGAAAATGGCGAAACTTCAAGAAGAGCTTGAAGTCAAAACCGTGGAAGGCTCGGCCGGCGGCGGCATGGTCACGGCCGTGGTCTCGGGCTCCAACGAGCTCAAGGCCATCCGCATCGACAAGGCGGCCGTGGACCCGAACGACGTGGAAATGCTTCAGGACCTGATCCTGGCTGCGGTCAACGACGGGGTCAAAAAGGCCAAGGCCATGATGGAAGCGGAAATGGGCCAAGTCACCGGCGGTCTGAAGATCCCGGGGATGTTTTAGGAAGCGGGTAGGGGAGACGCCTCCGGCGGCCAGGAGGGACAATGTCCCTCCTGGACCACCCGAAAGGAAGATCGCGTCCACAGGGACTGCACCCTTTTCAGGGGTCCGGGGGGATGATCCCCCCGGTGGGGTCCAGGGGCAACGCCCCTGGTCGCCGACGGCATCCAAACATCTGTGCTCTCATGCGGTAATTGACTATGGCGATGCAGAAAACCCTGCCGGCTCCGCTCGTGGAGCTGGTGGAGCAGTTGGCCCGGCTGCCGGGGCTGGGGCCCAAATCCGCCCTCAAGGTGGCCATGACCTTGCTCGAATGGCCGCGCGCCCGGGCCGAGGCCTTGGGCGAGGGCATTTTGCGCCTGCGCGAAAGGCTTTGCCTGTGCGGGCGTTGCGGCGGATTGTCCGAAACCCCTCTCTGTCCGGTGTGCGCCGATCCGACCCGCGATCCGAGCCTGCTGTGCCTGGTGCCCCAGTGGGACGCGGTCATGCTGCTTGAGGAAACCGGCCAGTACGCCGGCTACTACCTGGTGCTCGGGGGCCTGCTCGATCCGCTGGAGGGCGTGGGGCCCGGGCAGCTCCGCCTGGACGCGTTGCGCGAGCGCCTGGCCGAGGGCACGGTCCGGGAGTGCATCCTGGCCCTTGGTGCCACGCTGGCCGCCGAGACCACCGCTTCCCACATCAAGAATATGTTGGACCGGGAGTTTCCGGGCGTGCGCCTGACCCGGTTGGCCCAGGGCATACCGCTCGGGGCCGAGGTCAAATACGTGGACAAGGAAACCCTGTCCCAATCCATGCGCTATCGCCAGTCCCTGTAGGCGGTTGGCGGTCCCGGAATGTCCATGGCCACCGAACTGTCCGCCGAAGTCCAGTTCGTGACTTTTTTTAATGAGGAGAACAACTACCTCATTGCCCGGGTCCGGTCCAAGGACGAGCCCGGTCCTTTTTCCATTGTCGGCCACCTGACCAAGGTCACGCCCGGGGAACTGCTGCGCTTAACCGGCGCCTGGGTCACGCATCCCAAATACGGCCGCCAGTTCCAGGTCGAGACCTTTGACCGGGAAATGCCGGCCACGGTCAACGGCATCCGCCGCTACCTGGCCTCGGGCCAGATCAAGGGCGTGGGCGAGGTGTTGGCCGGGCGCATGGTCGAAGCGTATGGCGAGAAGGTACTGGAAATCCTCGACACCGAGCCGGAAAAGCTGCTCAAAGTTGAAGGCGTGGGCAAAAAGAAGCTTCAGGAGATCAAGGCCTCCTGGGACGCCCAGCACGAGGTGCGCTCGCTGTTGCTTTTTTTGCAGACCCACGAGATTCCGACCACCTACGCCGGCAAGATTCACAAGCTCTACGGCGCTGCGGCCGAATCCCGCATCCGGGCCAATCCCTACGAGCTGGCCTACGAGATCCGCGGCATCGGCTTCAAGACCGCCGATAACATGGCCCTGCGCCTGGGCTTTGCCAAGGACAGCCCCGAGAGAATCCAGGCCGCCCTGGTCTATGTTCTTTTCAGTCTGAGCGAGCAGGGGCATCTGTTCGCGCCCAAGGATACGCTGTTTGAAAAGACCGCCGCCATGCTCGGGCCGGTCGAGCCCGAACTCCTGGAGGAGGGCCTTGGCGCCCTGGAGGAGCTCAAGCGGATCAAGGTCGAGGCCTTGCCGGGCGTTGGCGTGGAAGCGGCGGTCTATCTGCGCCATTTTTACGCCCTGGAAGTGGAAATCGCCCGGCGCCTGTTCGATCTGGCGAGCCATCCCGGGGCGGATCTGCGCGGCAAGGTGGAAAAGCTGCTCCCGACCCTCGAATCCGCGGCCAAGCTCCAGCTTTCTCCCGAACAGCGCCAGGCCGCGGTCGACGCCTGCGCCAACAAGGTGTTCGTCATTACCGGCGGTCCGGGCACCGGCAAGACCACCATCACCCGTATGGTGGTGGCGGCCCTTGACAAGCTGGCCCTAAAAGTCAAACTTGCCGCGCCCACGGGCCGGGCGGCCAAGCGGCTGGCCGAGGCCACGGGCATGCCGGCGGCCACGTTGCACCGGTTGTTGCAGTCCGCTCCGGACGGTTCGTTCGCGGTCTGCGAGGACAACAAGCTCAAGACCGACGTGTTGCTGGTGGACGAGGCCAGCATGCTCGACGCGAGGCTGTGCGCCCACATGTTGCGGGCCCTGCCCTGGACGTCCCGGCTCATTCTGGTCGGCGACGCCGATCAGCTGCCCTCGGTCGGGCCGGGCAACATCCTGTCCGACATCCTGGGCAGCCAGGCCGTGGGCAGCGCCCGGTTGACCCGCATCTACCGCCAGGCCCGGCAAAGCCTGATCGTGGTCAACGCGCACCGGATCAACCAGGGCCAGCTGCCCCAGACCGCGTCCGGTCCGGCGCCCGAGGCGGATTTTTTCTGGGTCGAACAGGATGATCCGGCCCTTGTCCGGGACATGATCACCGGGCTCGTGTGCGAGCGCATCCCGCGCGCCTACGGTCTCGACGCCATGCGCGACGTGCAGGTGCTCTCGCCCATGCACAAGGGCGAGGCCGGGACCCAGGCCCTAAACGAAGCCCTGCGCGAGCGGCTCAATCCCAAGGGGCCGGAAGTGGCCCGGGGACTGGTGCGGTTCCGCCTGGGCGACCGGGTGCTCCAGACCAAAAACGACTATGAAAAGGACGTGTTCAACGGGGATCTGGGCCATATCGAGGATGTGGATGTGGAGGAGGGCGAGGTGCTCGTGTCCTTTGACGGCCGCACGGTGGCCTATGACCGGACCGAACTCGACGAGCTGGCCCCGGCCTATGCCATCAGCATCCACAAGTCCCAGGGCAGCGAATATCCGGCCGTGGTCGTCCCCATCCTGACCCAGCATTACGTCATGTTGCGCCGCAATCTCATTTATACCGCCCTGACCCGGGCCAGACGCCTGGCCATCCTCATCGGCAGCCGCCGGGCCATGCTGCTCGGGTTGCGCAACGCCGGCGGCGACCGGCGCCATACCTATCTCAACTACCGGTTGCGGGAGTTGTTCAATGCCTGAGAAACCGGGAAGGACGCCTGATCTTTCCGACCGGGGTGACGGTCTGCGATGCTGGTGAAAAAGACCCTCGGATTCACACTCCGCTTGCTGCTTGTGGTCGGCTGTCTGGTCTATGCCTTTTGGGGTATCGATTTCAGCCAGTTGTGGCATGTGTTGTGGGGCTACAACCTCTGGGCCTTGCTGTGGACGACGGTGTTTTCCTTTGTCGGCTACGGCGCCATGGCCTTGCGGCTCAATTTCCTGTCCCGGTTCCAGGCCGGCAATTGGATGTGTCTCAAGGCTTTTCTCATGTCCATGGCCGTCAACAACATCCTGCCGGCCAAGCTCGGCGAGCTGGTCAAGGCCTTTTATCTGCGCCGGCACTGCCCCTTTTCCCTGTCCCAGAGCATCACCATGGTGTTTTGGGAGCGTTTTTTCGATCTCAACGCCATTTTGGCTATGGGGCTCGTGGTGGCGGTCCATTTCCGGCTCAAGATGGCCTTTGTGCCCCTGGCCGGGGCCGTGGGTGGCATCTGGATTGCCCTGTTCGTGGTGCGCACCTTTCCGGACTTCGTGGGCCGGATCATTGATCGGCTGCCGAGCGGGCGCTTGGCCGCCTTTCTGGCCGAGCTCAAATTGCAGATCCTACACGGCGTGACCCCGGGTTTCCTGGCCATCCTTGGGCTCTATACCGTGGTGTGCTGGCTGCTTTACGCCGCCTCGGCCTTTCTGGTGCTGCTGTGGGTGGCCGACTTGAACCTGACCGTGAGCCACGCCGCGGCCGTGTTTGTGATTTCCGCCCTGGGTATGGCCATGCCGTCCTCGCCCGGGGCGTTGGGCGTGTTCGAGGCGGCGGTGGTTTTTTCCCTGGGACTTTTCAGCGTGGACCGGGAACAGGCCCTGGCCGCCGGTCTGGTGCTCCACATGGTCCAGTATATCCCCGTGACCGTGTCGGGATTTCTGATCCTGACCAAAAGCGGCCTGGATCTGCGCAAGATCCGGGCGAGCGAAGAGGGGCTGGAGGCCCAGTCCCCGGAGGAGGCTCCATGCGACCGCCATGCGTACTGACAGTGGCCGGTTCGGACTCCGGCGGGGGGGCCGGCATTCAAGCCGACCTCAAGACCATCATGATGCAGGGCTGCTACGGCCTTTCCGTCATCACCGCCCTGACCGCCCAGAACACCCGCACCGTGGCCGCCATCGAGGCGCCGACGCCGGGGTTCGTGGCCGAGCAGTTGCGGGTGGTGCGGGAGGATTTTCCGATCCGGGCCGCCAAGACCGGCATGCTTTTTTCGGCCGCCATCATCGAGGCCGTGGCGGACGGGCTTTCCGGCAAGGACTTTCCCTTGGTGGTGGACCCGGTCTGCGTGGCCCAATCCGGGGCGCGGCTGCTCTTGCCCGAGGCCGTGGACGCCCTGGTAAAACGCGTGTTGCCCCTGGCCGACCTGCTCACGCCCAACCGGCTTGAGGCCGAGCTGTTGGCCGGCCTGCCCATTGCCACCGAGGCGGATGTTCGGGAAGCCTTGAAACGTCTCAGGGCCCTGGGGCCCAAGGCCATCCTGCTCAAGGGCGGTCATTTCACGGCGGACAAGACCCAGGGCGAACCGGTTCTGACGGATTGGCTGGCCACGGCCGACGGCCAGGTGGTGACCTACACCCGGCCTTTTGTCGCCACCCACAACACCCATGGCACGGGCTGCACGTTGTCGGCGGCCATTGCCGCCCATCTGGGCCTGGGCAAGCCCTTGCCCCAGGCCGTGGAAGCGGCGCGGAATTTTCTCCAGCACGCCCTGGACACGTCCTACGACCTGGGGCGGGGTGACGGCCCGGTCAACCACCTGGCACCGTATCTGGACGCCCTGGAGCGTCTGGCGCGTTTCGAGGCCAAAGCCTCTTCGGATGATTGAGGATCGGTCCGGAATCGGGTAGGAGGGAAATCGGCGACACGTTTTTTATTGCGAGAGTGGCGGAACTGGGAGACGCACCAGACTTAGGATCTGGCGCCGTAAGGCATAGGGGTTCGAGCCCCCTCTCTCGCACCAATTTTTAATCCGCAGGCGTCCAGCGCCATCCAAAAAAACAGTAAATTCAATGACAAGCCGGGCTAGAAGTAGTCCGGCTTTGTCTTTTATCGTCCTGGCAGGTGCGTTGACAGCCACAAAAAGTGGGGGCAACAGTGGGGGCAACAGGAAATGGGGGCAACTCGCTCCCAAGGGAGTTGCCCCCCATGCTCACAGATACCGCTGTTCGCAACGCAAAACCCGGACCGAAGGCTATCAAAATTTTCGACTCCGGGGGACTCTATCTGGAACTTGCCCCCAGTGGCGGGAAGTGGTGGAGATTAAAATACAGGTATCAGGGTAAGGAGAAACGACTCTCCCTCGGCACGTATCCGATGACCACGCTCAAGGAAGCTCGCGAGGCGCGGGAAGCAGCGAAAAAGCTTTTATCACAGGGGGTGGACCCGTCCGCCCATAGGAAGCAGGGCAAAGCCAAAGCCATAGCCCAGGCCCTGGAAATTGCCACAACTTTCGAAGTTGTGGCCAGGGATTGGCATGCCAGGCAGGTCATGACCTGGAGCGAAAGCACCGGTATTAAGGTCCTTGCCTGCCTTGAGCAATATCTCTTTCCCGCCTTCGGCAACGCCCCCATCACATCCCTTCGTGCTCCGGACATCCTGCCCACCCTGCGAGCCGTCGAGGCCAAGGGCACCAACTACACGGCTAAGAAGCTGCGCCAGTATTGTGAATCCATCTTCGCTTTCGCCGTCGCTACTGGACAGACGGAAAGGAATGTGGGGACCGATCTTCGTGGAGCCCTGGCTCCATGCAAGGTTAAGAATCGGCCCGCCATCACGGACCCCAAGGGCGTAGCGCAACTGCTGCGGGCCATCGACGGCTATACGGGGAGTCCCGTCACCCTGGGGGCCTTGAAGATGGCTCCCCTGGTGTTTGTTCGTCCTGGCGAGCTACGACAGATGGAGTGGGCAGAAGTCGATCTTGACGCGGATAATGGCCCCCAATGGTCCATCCCGGCCGAGAAGATGAAGATGCGAGTGCCGCATATCGTCCCTCTGGCAAAGCAGGCCGTGGCGGCCCTAGAAGAACTACATCCTCTGACCGGATCAGGTCGCTATGTTTTTCCCTGCAATAGGACTAAGGGCCGCTGCATGTCTAACATGACGATCAATGCTGCCCTGCGTCGCCTTGGCTATGAGCAGGGTGAAATGTGCGCCCATGGGTTCCGGGCGATGGCTTCCACCATGCTCAATGAGCTAGGATGGCCCCAAGATGCTATTGAACGCCAGCTTGCACATGCCGAGCGCAACAAGGTTCGGGCGACGTACAACCGCGCCTTGCTTCTGCCCGAGCGACGCCGCATGATGCAGGCATGGGCCGATTACCTCGATAAACTCAAGGCCGGGGCGAAGGTGACGCCCATGCACAGCCAAACAGCTTGACGGCCTTTCCTGGACGAGGTAGGATTCCTTCAAACGCTGCGAGACGTTACCAAACACCTCGGGGTAATGCGCTGAGCCTCAGAGCGAAAGCCAAAGTCCCCGAGAAGTCATGGGTTGTCTCGCCCAAGCGTACGCAAACCGCTAGTGCGTACCGGCGTGAAACTCCCGATTCTCGGGGGCTTCACGCTTTTTTTGGCCCATGCGTGAACCTCCGACGGGAACACCCCGGAGTGTTCATCATGGACAACACAGCCCGTCGTCTTCTCCGCCTTCCCGAAGTCCTTAATCGACTCCCGATCAGTAAATCCGCCCTCTACGCCGGCATAAAAGCTGGCCGATTTCCGAAGCCAATCAAGCTCGGGTATGTCTCCGTTTGGCGCGACGAGGACATCGCCGCCATCGAACGCGGCGAAGTGCCGCAAGCGACTTCTGTATCATGTTGATATTATTGAATTTTTTACTAAATTTGACAGTACCTCCTAATAAGGCTAGATCTTTTATTAGCTTTTGAAGAAAGGAGGCAAGCATGGCGAAGGAATTAACGCCGAGAGAAATATATCGCCCTATCGGGATGGAGGCCGCGAGACTCAACTATCTTGTGCGGCGTGGGACGATCACACCCGACGCGCACCAGACCGAGGTGGCCGGATCGGCGAACAAGTTCAGTGCAACCGAAGCGTGCAAGGCTGCACTCATCAACTACACGGACCACCTAGGCTATGACATCCAGGCCGGCGAGGCGCTTGTTAGGTTCACCTTCGACGATGCCGTGCTCAAAAATATCGTCAGAGGAGACGCGGATCATATCGCCATAATGCAGGGCAGCAACGTCCTCGCGTTGCTGCCCAACGCCGAGCAATTACCACCCGGCGGTGTAACCGCTCACAGGGTCAGTTTTTGACCTCTTGAATCCAGGCGGTTTCGGGACTGGTACCAGCGAAGAAGGCAGTCATGGCGTCGACGAGAACTGGAAATATTCTCTTCCCCCGCAGTCGGCAGGTCTGGCGCAGGGAGAGGATTCGTTCCGCAAAACGTCCGCCCTTCTCGCTGACGGTGCCAAAGCTGGCTTTTCGCCACAGCACGGCAAAGCGCAGGAGGCGTTCGGCGTGATTGTTCGTCGGGGCAACACCGGCTTCCTTGAGAAACAGCCACAGATGATCCATTTCGTCGATGAGGCGACGGGTCAGTTTGCCGGCGTCGTCTGTCCGGGCGCTGTACTTGGACACTAGGCGAATGAAACGCGCATAGAACATGTTCCATTCGCCGACGGTGGGCGGCGCTTTGGCCATGTGGCACAACCTCTGCAATTCCTTGTGGGTCCAGGTGCCACATTTGGCGATCTCGGGGTCTTTTCGCTCCGCAAGCCCTTTGGCGTGGCGGATCAGATGCGCCAGACAGGTTTGACGCAGCCCCACCCATTTCGCGTAAACGCCATAGCCATCGCTGACCAGAATGCCTTGCCAATCCTGGATCAATGCCTGGAAAGCCTTCTTCGACCGATGTCGGTGAATCATGAAATACGCTGCCAAGCTATTTCCCATGACCCACAGCCATTGCAGCATCCCCCTGCAATACCAAGCGGTTTCGTCCACGTGGTTGACGGGAGACCTTCGAACAAGCGCGCCGATGGCTTGGTAATGGGGGTCGATGGCGCGGGAGACTCGGTCGAGGATCTTCTGAATAGCTCCTTGGCTGACATGCAGACCCAGCACCGAGAAGAAAAAATCCTGGATGGCGCGTCGAGAGTCGGCTTGAGTGCCGGCCATGACGGCAATAATGGAGGAAAGTCTCGGGCCGAAGCCTGTGCGGTGCTCCGGGGGAATGAGCGCCTTACGCATTTTGCCGCAGTGGCGACACCGGCCTCGATGCAAGATGAAATGTGTCACTTCCAGCTTGATCTCAGGCAGTTCAACGACTTGATGGACGTAGTAAGGCTCCACGTCCGTGAGGGTGTTGCAGCCGCAGCTACATTTGCCGGGATAGAGTTCCGTGACCTGGGTTGGACTGAGCGCTTGCTGTCGGAACCCTTTGCGACTTTTCCTGTCTTTTCGATGGGATTTGTTTATTTCTTTGCCTTTGGTAAACGGATTGTCGCTGGATGGCGGCTTGTTGGAATTCGTGGAATCGGCGCTGAGCTTGGCCTCAAGCACCTCAATGCGTTCCCTGAGTGCCTGAATTTCACCGTGCAAAACATGAACGTACCCCAGCATCGGCCACGGGGTGTTCATCACCACTTCGGTGGTAAGGCAGGTTCGTACGGGCACTGCTATACCCATGTGCCAACTATGTGCATTAACTGAAAATTGTCCAGGCCCTGTGAGCGGTTACCCGGCGGTCCCGAGATCGGCCGCACAATCTATCCTGCCGACAAATTCGCGGAGTTGCGGCCGCTGCCCAGTGTGACGCTGTTCGTACTCTCCGATAAAATCAGCAATCTTTCCAGTGTGACGTTCATAAATCTGACTATGTTGTTTCGCTTTTTCGGCGAGAAGATCGGATTTTCTTTAGAGGACTTGATGGCTGACAGAAAATAAAGGCCCCAGACAAGCCGGGGCCGTGTGAGAAAAGCGAGCGGGTAAATCCTTTTCGCACACATCCCGGTTAATTGCAAATGCTTTCTACACGACAAGCCGCTTTAATAGGCGGAAAGGGAGAAGTGTGCCCAATGATCACCAAGGAATTGAAGGATTATTTCTTAGCTAAGCGTCTACTGGCACAGGCAATAGAGATTTCTGGTGGTAGATTGCAAGTTACACGTCGGCTCAACAAGCAACTCGGTATAACGCGGAGCAATCTCTTATGTGCTGTCGATGGCATGCTTTCCAACAATGCTCTTTTGGTTGAAGATAATATGGTGCCTGTGCTATGTTATAATAGCACAAATGCGGCTACCTATGCCAATGCAATTATAGCAGTGGCCAAAGCTATTGAGGTGATCCGTGGGTAAGACTACGTGGCCGTCGAAGAAACTGGCGGAAGCACTCAGGGCCGGCGGCTGGTTCCAAAAGTCGCTGGGGGGGATCAACAACCTCGGCACCGAGGAGGGAATTGAAGCCTTCGAGTCGGCCGAAAAGCTCGCTACGTCGGCTGTGCTGCGCTTGATGTATGAGGACAAGACACTTGGGCTCACAGACGCAGACGCATGGCGTGCTGTCTGTCACTTGTGGATCGTGTCTAAGGTTGCCGTTGGGACGCCGCAAAAAGAGCAGTTCGCCGAAACTCTCACATGGGCAAAAGCGAACTATACCAGCGATGACGCCCTCAAGGCGCTGTGCACTGCAATCGACGCGGCCAAGGATGCGGCGCTGTGGCAACCCAAGGATGATGGACTCCGTTACCGATGCCAGGACAGCAACGGAAAAGAAGTCAATATTAGGGTTACCGAGACCAAGCTCCGGCTCCTGGCGCTCACACGTGACCACGCCAGTGAAGGGTGGGGCAGGCTCGTGGAGATCACCGACGCCGATCACCGCGTCAAGACGCTGGCCCTACCGGCAGATCTCCTCGCCGGAAAAGGCGACGACGCGCGGCGCTGGCTCATGCGTCTGGGAATGATCCCAGCCACGAACAAGGGAGCAGACGAGCTCCTGATAAAATACCTGCGTCAAGAGGTCACGGCACGCGCGCGCTGTGTTCCACGGCCGGGCTGGCACCCGGCAGGAGGTAGGCCCGCCGGCGTGTACGTGACCCCCACCGGCGAGGCCATCACCGTCGGCGACGTGGCGGAGATGGTAGTCCTACAATCCGACCAGCCTCCCAGCCCCATCTACGGACAAGCTGGCGACCTCGAGGGCTGGAAAGAGAGCGTAGGAAAGCTGTGTGTCGGAAACTCCCGGGTCGTGCTCGCTATCTCCGCTGCCCTGGCCGCGCCGCTTTTGACGCCCGTTGGGCTCGAGGGCGGCGGTCTCCACCTTGTCGGTCCATCTTCGACCGGTAAGACGACGGCCTTGCATGTCGCCGGGTCAGTCTGTGGCGGCGGCGGCGTCTCCGGGTTCGTGCGCTCCTGGAAGACCACCGGCAACGGCCTCGAGGCCACGGCGGCCGAAGCGTGTGATGGGCTCTTGTGTCTCGACGAGCTCGCCCAAGTCGATGCCAAAGATTTGGCCGAAGCCGCCTACGGGCTTTCCAACGGCCAAGGCAAGGTGCGGGCGAACCGCGACGGGACCGGCAAACGGCCAGCGCAGTGGCGCTTGCTGTTCCTGTCAACCGGCGAGATCGGCATCGAGGCCAAGATCGGCGAAGACCCGAGAGCAGGGAGGTCTAAGGCCGGGCAGGCCGTGCGCTGCGTCGAGATTTCGGCCGATGCCGGTGCCGGTCACGGGCTATTTGAGCAACTCCACGGCCATACCGACGGCGCGGCCATGGCTACGGCGTTCAAGACGGCCACCGAGAGGCAGTTCGGGACCGCGTTGCCGGCCTTCCTGGCGAAGGTCGCCGACGAGTTCGACCGCTGCGTCGACTACGTGAAACGGAGAATCACATCCTTTTGCGAGTTGCACACACCGGCCGGTGCCGACGGGCAGGTCACGCGTGTGGCTGGCCGGTTCGGTCTCTTGGCCGCTGCCGGAGAGCTTGGAATCGAGCTTGGCATCCTACCGTGGCCGAAGGGCGAGGCGACGCGGGCGGCACAGGTGTGCTTCAAGTCATGGCTGGAGCACCGTGGCGGCACGGGGCCGCTCGAGCTCAACAAGGGCATCGAGCAGGTCAAGTCATTCCTTTTGCGGTTCGGCATGTCGCGGTTCCAGGATATGGACATCAACCTCGACTCGCCGGTCGCGCCCAAGGACTTGGCCGGATTCCGCGATGTGGACGACGACGAAGGCCAGACTTTTTTCGTGTTCCCTTCGGTTTGGCGGGACGAAGTGTGCGCGGGCTTCGACGCCAACGCCATCGCGCGGGCGCTCATCGCCGACGGCAAAATCCGGCCGGCCGCCGACGGGAAAATAGCCCGCGCACAGCGCCTTCCACGCCTCGGCGTCAAGAAGGTTGTGCACATCCTCCCTGCCCTGCTGGCCGACGGCGAGGATGACGAGGACGATTTGTAACCCTGTAACCCTGGCGAAAATGGCGCTGGTTACACCGTGTTACAGGTTTTTCACATCAAAAACAGTGACTTGCGAGGCGTGTAACCCTGTAACCCGTGTAACCCTGATTTTTGGATAGGTAGGGAAAATTAGAGTGAGAGTTTCACAGAGACACAGAAACGAGAAAATACGCTCTCTCACGCGAATCTTACTAAACTTGGGTTACAAGGGTTACAGGGTTACATCCAGCAAAGGCGCGGGCTGGCGTGTAACCCTGTGTAACCTGGCTTGGGTTACAGGGTTACAAATCGGGCTGGGGGCAGGTGTGAATAAAGATGCCGTCCCGTGCCCGGCCGGCTTGGTTGGATACATGTCAAACTGGGCACTGAGTCAAAATTTATGCACTATGTGTTACTATAATAAATAAAGTATGTATTTCGTATACGCAAGGCAACAGAGGATCGCCCTTGTGACCAATTGAAAATAACTTATCATGTTATTATAGGTAGTTAAGCTTAAAACAAAGAGCCCGTAACGATGATTCTGTAAACTTTTAACTGATTTTCATTCTCACCGTGTCATTCTATACCATGATTGGCGGAGAATATGTTGGCTCCGAAAAGGTAGTTGGACATCCTCGAATGCAACACGCAATATTGATGACTATATGATGACTTAGGGAGGTTGCATTTATTTATGCCACGCACTAGATACTGTGATAAGGTGTTGGATAGGCATACTGATCCAAAGCAACGTGCAAAGATTGTCCGTGCAAAGCTGCGAGAGGTGGTCAAAGGCAGACTTACACCGGCTCAAGATTTGCTTATCAATACGATGGTGCCGCTTTACTTAGAGCTCGATAGGATGGCGTGTGTTTACAGTGAGACGGGCGAGATGACCCACAAATACATTAGGCTACAGCATGGCTTTCGCGTTGCCTATGAGATGCTCACCGGCACTGGAACCGCCAGGGAGAGCAAAGATACATCGCATCGCACTTCGAAGCCCCCGAAGCCATCGCACAGCGGCGACTGTGACCTAGGTGACCTCTTTGGTTAGTCGGTCGCCCAAGGCCCAAAAGGCCTCCCATGACGAGGTACTGGCCCGGTGGAATGCCCCTGGCATCGAAGGATTCGAGGCGTGGCTCGCCGACATTAAGCCCCGCATTCTCAAGGCGGATCGGAAGTACAGTGAGTTTGTGCTTGAGGACTGGCAGCGCGACATATTGGCCAGGGCCCTTGCTTGTGATGAGCAAGGCCAGTTCGTTCACTCCCTCGCCTTGACCCGAATGCCTCGCCGACATTCCAAGTCAACGCTGTGGGCGCTTGTGGTGCTTTGGCTGGCCACCAGCCGGGAAAACCTGACGGTCTCGCTCTTGGGCAACTCCGAGCTCCATTCGACCCGCACGCAGTTTGCCCCGCTCAAGCGGATCATCGCCCGGACCAAGGCGCTTTCCGCCATGATCCCCCCCGAGTCCATCCTCAAGTTCAGCATCACCGTGCCCCACACTGACTCCATGATCCAGGGCGGCGCGTCTGGCATGAGTACGGCCTTCGGTGACCGCATAGGCGTCCTCTGGTGCTCTGACTTCCACCAAGTCGACGCCGACGTTTACGACGCGCTGCAAGGCTCGCTCCTCGACTCTCAGGGCACCATGACCTTGATCGACGCCAACGCTGACCGCGACGGCGGCCCGGTTCATTCCATCGAAAAGATGGCCGCAGAAGACCCGCAGATATTTTGCTGTGCCGTGGAGTACAGCGATTTTGCCGACTATTGTGACCGTGCCCCCTCCTGGATCGACCGGAAGAAGGCCGCGCAACTCCAACGCACACAGTTGGACATTGCTTTTCAGCGAGATGTTCTGGGCAAAAGATCGGCCGCCAGCAACGCGCTTTTCTTGCCGGAGGTCATCGCGGCTTGTGTCTCGCCTGACATGCCCATCCCCTTCCCCGTGGAGCGCCTGCCGGAACTGACCGGCGGCCGGAAGTATGTCGTGGGCGGCGGCCTGGACCGTTCCAAGAAACTCTTTGGCGGCGATTCGACCGTCTGGACCGTGACCATGAAGGTCTCAAGCCCCAACAGCTTGGAACCCGAGTATTTCATCCTGAATCAGCAAGTTTTCCCTGACAATAGCGCCCGATCCATCAAAAAGGCGATTCTGGCGGATCACGACCGTTACAATGTCAATGCCGTGACGTTAGAAAACTACGAAGTGGCAGACCTCAAGCCCTGGGTAGATGATCAAGGCATACCGTGTGAGATAATTTCCGCGACGAATACGAACCAGAATGTATCTTTTACTGAACTGCACCGTATCGCAAAAGAGAACAGGCTTCACTTTTCCGACAAGTTAGAAGTGCTAAAAAGCGAAATGCTGACATTCGCCTACGAAGAACTTCGCGACGGTAATTATAAGTTTGGCCATTCCTCCCAAAAGTTCCACGACGACTGCGTGTACAGCACAAACTGGTCCGTGTTCGCTACCCGCGCCGCAGTATTATCGGTTTACGCGCTCAAGCGGATTGTGTGTGACAACATGCGTCCTACCCGGAATCTCTGCTTTCTCATGGGCGGTGACATGGAGCTATTGTGCAAGGAAAACTGCCGCACATATCATGAGGTGAGAGAGATGTACCGTAACTTTTTGCGTCTGAGATTAGACGATGAATATCCGTTGCCGGTTTTTTTTGAAAATTACGTAAAGCTCGACGGCGCAAGAGTTTATCAGGGAGTTTAACGAATGCTTTTTGAACCACAAGGCGCAGCTCTTGTAGATAAGATGTTTCGTGATGCGTCGTTGGCACTCAATCGCCAACGCAAAAGAGAGGCAGCAAAGCGCCTGGACTTTTATCACGATGGCCAGCTTGAGCACTTGCAAGAGGCATTGGCCCTCAAGTTCGCCGACCCGAGCAAGTTACAGCCGTGTTTCATCAACATCGTGAAAAAGATTGTTGATTTGAAATCACGTTGTTACGCAGATGAGCCGAAGCGAACTATTGATGGGTCGGAGTCTGACAAGTCTCTTTTCCAGGAAATCGCGGAGCAGTCGGCTTTGTCCGTAAAAATGAAGACTGCATCCCGTCTCACCAAGCTCCTTAAAACGACGCTAATACGTCCCGTTTGGCGCAACAACCGCCTCGACCTCGATATACTGACGCCCGACATTATTGATGTTGCGTGTGGAGAGAGTCCCGAGGACCTCGAGACGATCTTGGTTACGCACTATCCCGACGACGATAAGGTCGAGGGGATCACATACTCTCTTTGGACAGCCGACGAGTGGAGAAAATTGGATTATCGCGGTCGTGTTCTGGATGGCGGGCCGAACCCATACAAGATTTTACCGTTTGTGCCACTGTGGGATCGTGCGCCATCTGACGCGTTCTGGATCGCGGGTGGTGAGGACCTCATCATTTGCCAGGAAGCGGTCAACAAGGCGCTGACGGACCTGTTGCATACATTGGAGTTCCAGTCCTTTGGCGTCGGCTACGTGACCGGTGTTGACGGAGGTGGAAATCTCCAAACAGGTCCTGGCACGATGGTGGAGTTGCCCAAGGATGCGTCTTTGGGGTTTGCGGCGACCAATGCGCAAATTGAAGAGGCAACGGACGCGATTGACCGCTTGATGAAGTGGTGTTGCGTGGCCAACGGGTTGCCGGGTTCCTCCATGTCTGTGGACCCGACCGACGAGTCGGGTATCAGCAAAATTATTGGAAATGTTGAGCTTGAGGAGTCCAGGCGGGATGACATCGCGCTGTGGCGGGTCTACGAGCGCCGGCTCTACGATGTATTGCGGGTTGTGTGGAACACACACAACAGTAGCAAGTTGTCAGACTCGTCGTTTATCCAAGTTGATTTCGCTGACCCGAAGCCGGACACCAGCGAGAAGGACCAAGCGGCGACCTGGGAATTACTCTTATCTATGGGCCTTATTAGCCCTGTGGACGCCATTATGGAGAAAAATCCCGACATCACGAGCAGGGAAGATGCGATGGCGTACTTGCTGACCGTCCGCGACGAGACCGCCGCCTTGAACGAGCAGAAAATTTAATCGCGGGCGACCGCGTAAATCATCGAAGGAGTTTATCGCTATGACGATTGATACCGACCCGCAGAATCAGGATCAACAGGGAACCCCCGGGAACGGACCCGAAAAAACCGAGAAGACGGTCCCCTATGAGCGGTTCGCTAAGGTGAATGATGCGAAGAAGCAGGCCGAGGAGACCCTCACAGTGCTTGTGGATGAGCTCAAGGATGACGTTCCCGAGCAGTTCAAGGGGCTGATTCCTAACCTTCCGCCGGCAGAACTGGTCAAATGGCTGCGAAACGCCACCAAGAGCGGCATTTTCACGGCCAAGCCCGAACCGTCCGGCCCTGATTCGAAGCGTCCTGGTGGCAAACCCGCCGCCGACTACAGCAACATGTCTGCCCAGCAGCGTATGGCCGCCGGGTACAGCAACTAGGAGATTTTATGGCCTTTACATTGATTGAAGCGGCCAAACTGGCCCAGACCCCGCTTCAGAGCGGCGTCATTGAGACGATCGCCGCCGCCAGTGGTGTTCTGGAGCGGCTTCCCTTCCTGCCTGTGAACGGAAATGCCTACAGCTATAACCTCGAAGAATCCCTGCCGGGTATTGCGTTCCGTGCCGTGGGCGAGACGTACACCGAGTCTACCGGCGTCATCAATCCGCGCACCGAGCGGCTTTCCATCCTGGGCGGCTTCTCTGACACCGACCGGGCCATCATTAAGACCCAGGGATCGAGCAACGACCTGCGTGCGATTCAGGATACCGCTAAGGCCAAGGCTGCGTCGCTGTTTTTTACGAAGAATTTCTTCAAAGGCGACAGCGAAGCCGACCCGAAGGGCTTTGATGGTCTCGAACAGCGTCTGGCCGGCAATCAGCTTTTGGACATGGGCAGCACCTCCGGCGGTGACACCCTGACCCTGGCCAAGGTTGACGAGTTGATGGACGCGGTGATTGGCGGGCCGGATTGCCTTTTCATGAACAAGGTTTTGCGTCGCAAGGTTTCCGCTCTCGTCCGCGCCGCCGGTCAGGCGACCGAAACCGTCTCGGATGCTTTCGGCCGCCAGCTCACCGCCTACGCCTCGGTGCCCATCGTGGTGATCGAAAACGACGAGACCGACACCGACATCCTGGCCTTTGACGAGGACAACCCGGGCGGCGGCACTGCCGCGTCGAGCTCCATCTACGCTGTGCGCTTTGGGTCCGGCCAGTACGTCAGCGGTCTCCAGTGCGGGACCCTCGATGTCCTGGACATGGGCCTGTATGCGGGCGGTTTGAGCTACAGGACCTTGATCGAGTGGGTCGCCGGCATGGCCGTGTTCCATCCGCGTAGCGCCGCTCGTCTTCGCGGCATCAAGAACGCCTAGCCCACCGAGGAGATAATACATGTACGATAGCACTCTTGTTTTGAAGGACGCCGGCCTGGTTGCTGCGAGCGCCGCCGGTACTGTGGATAGCGCGGCTAAGATCGCCGACGTTGGTGGCGGCCGTGTCAACGCCGTCCTGACCATCGACGTGACCGCCATAGAGATCGCAAGCAACGATGAGCTCTACGCCGTGGCCATCCAAGGCAGCACCTCCAGCACGTTCGCCTCGGGCATCGAAGAACTGGCTGTACTCAACCTTGGGGCGGCCGAGGTGTTGGCCGGTGACGGTGATAGCACCGTGGGTCGGTACGAACTGCCGTTCAACAATGAGAAGGCCGGGACGATCTATCCATACCTGCGTGTGTACACGACCGTTTCCGGCACCATCGCCACCGGTATCAACTATACCGCGCGCGTCGAGACGCGCATCTAACAGCCAGCAAGGTAAGCGTGTTGGATAAGCGCCACCTTGACCACTATGGGCATATGCTGACGCGCCCAGGCTCCGGGCAAAAATAGTGGTCACGGTCCCGCCGGTGGCCGAAAATGCAGTCTCTGACAGGCTGTACCGGCGATAAAAGGAGCGATTATGGCTGATATAACAGTGGGCACCAACTCTTACGTCTCTTTGGACACGGCCAACGATCACTTTGCGTCTCGGCTCTATGCCACATCCTGGACATCTGCGGACGACGACACCAAAGCCAAGGCGCTCATCACTGCGGCGATATTGCTTGATCGGCACATAGTATGGATCGGCCACAAAAACGACCCCGAGCAGGCCATGGAGTGGCCAAGGGCGTGTGTGGACTGGCTCTCCGACACACAGGTGCCAACATCGGTCATGGTCGCCCAAATGGAACTGGCCTTGATCTTATTGGACACGGACACCACCGCATTGCCCGACACGGCCGGTATGAAGTCCCTCGAGGTGGCTGGTGTAATCAAGATGACCATGGACCCATCTGACCGCGTTAAACCGATACCAGATTCGATTTACTCACTCATCCGCGTCTACGGCAGTCGCTCCGGCGGTCTCTCAACGATCCAGCTCACACGGCGGTAACGATGTCGTTCGAATTGGATATCGCCCGGTTCAAGATCAAGACCGATAAAGCCATCGCTCTTTTTATACAAAAGATCGTGCTCGATATGCACGCCAATCTTATTGTTACACGTTGGCCCGTTTTAACAGGCCGCTCCCGTGCAAACAATATGATTTCACTCAACTCGCTACCAGCTGGCTCTATTATGGAGCTTGACCCCTCCGGTCAGGCCACTATTGCGAAGGGCAAAGAGGTGATGGCGAGCTTTAAGTTGGGCGACACGATCTTTTTATATAATAACGTAGAGTACGCTCTCGCTCTGGAGTTTGGCCATTCCAAGCAAGCACCCGCCGGAGTGTATCGTATCGCTGTTCAAAACGTACTGAATACCTATGGAAAATAAGTACCTCGACGATATCCTCAAGTTTCAACACCGCGTTGACCAGCGTGCAACATCCCTCTCCGATGATATGGCCAAAGAGCTTAGGGCCTCTCGCGCTGCTATTATCGGCCGGCTGGCTGCCTTAGCCGACGACGCTGGTAAGAGCTGGGATGCCCTTACATTGTCACGCCGAAAGGAGTTGCTCACAGCCCAGCTTGCGGCCGTGGATGATGTATTAGCGGATGTCTATAGTAAGGCTGGGAAAAGCCTCCAGGACGCCGGGGAAGATGTTGTAGCGGCAAGCGCCAAGCAGGCAGTCACAGCGATCACTGAGATCACAGGCGCGGCAACCGTAAGCCTCGGAGCGACCTTCACCACCGACGTGGCCACGGCCTGGTTCGAGACCACCACCGTCGAGGGCCTGACCATTAACGATTTCTTGGGGAAGCTCCAGGCAAGTGCCCGGGACCGCGTTGTCAGCGCCGGCCGCCGGGCCATGATCGAGGGCAAGGGCGTCGATGCAGCGGCCCGGATGATACGCATGGAGGGCATCGAAGGCAGCGTCCCCGGCCTGGAGGGATTGGCCAGGACCTTCTGCCTATCCGCTTCGAATTACGCCCGAGACAAAGTTATCGAAGAGAAGTTCCCTGACATGGTAGGCGGCTGGAAGCGCGTCTCTACGCTTGATGGAAGAACGTGTATCGTATGTGGCTCTCTCGACGGCAAGATATACAAGCCAAACGAGTCTCGCCCATCACTCCCGCAACATTGGCGTTGCCGTTGCCTCTATGTGGTACAGACACCAACATTTAAGGATCTTGGGATCGATGCCCCAGAACTGGACGAGGGTACTCGCCCAGCTGTTAAGCACGATGAGCGCACAGTACATCACAGAGATGGGAGCACCAGCACAGATTATACTGTGGCAAGCGTCGATCAAGTGCCAGGAAAGACAACATACAATCAGTGGTTAAAGCAACAACTCCAAGATGATCCAGAATTTGTTAAGTCTGTACTGGGAAAGACGCGATTTGATCTTTTTAAGAGTGGAAAGTATAGTCTATCTGGTATGGTCACAGACGGGAAAATAAAGAACCTCTCTGAGTTACTGTAGGAGACGCAATGGATATCGCCGAGATCAATATTAAGGTTAACACTCAGGAGGCCAAGAGCGCGTCGAAAGAACTGGACACGCTGGGGCGCTCCGGTACGTCAGCGCAGAAAAACATAGACACACTTACGACTGCGGCGAAGTATCTTGCTACTGCACTCACGAGCACGATGCGCTCCACAAATCAGTTGTCGTCAAATGTGCTCACATTGTCACGCGACCTTGAGCAGGCACGATCCAACACGCAGAGCCTGCAAGGTAACGTAACATCGCTCTCAAACTCATTTGATGGATTGAAACAGGTTGCTTCTGCCCTAGGTATAGCTGTTGGTTTTCACGAAGCGGCCCAGGCAATCAAATCCTCTCTGAATGTTATCGATGACTATAAGCGAACTGTAATTGGTATAGCTGCAACACTTACCGACACGGCTACAGGTACAAGTGAGCAGCTTAAATATATTTATAAAGACAATCTCGCTTATGCCGAAGAAACATATAACAAAGTCCAGCTCGCGGCATCTAAGTTTTTCGCTAGTGGCAAAGAGATGACCGAGGCGTGGCAAATCCTCACGAACAAGGGTCTGCGTCTCTCCAGCGATGAGGATATCAACAACCTTGGAATTATCGTCGACAAGATCAAGTTGGTGACGCAGGGGCAGTCATCGTCTTTGCAGATTGCCCAGGAATTGCGGTCGGTGTTGACTGGTCAGGCCCGTGCAGGGGACCAGTTGGCAATGCTTATAGAGGACCGCATCGGCCCGGGGTGGAAACAGGTCCTGAACGATCATATCCGGTCTGGTGACGTGCTGGCGTTCGTCGCCTCCCAGGTGAAGGGCGTTGGCGTGGCCACCGAAGACATCCAAAATACCCTGACTTCGGGTTTGTCCACACAGAAGACTTTGGTTGAGCAGATCGTCAATGCCGGCTTGCCAAATATGTATAGTGATGTGGTCAAGTTTATTCAGCTTGCGAACAGCTTCCTGGAGAACCAGAAAAGCATCATCGCGCAAACACTGTCCATGGCCTATCAGATACTCAAGGCCATGGCTTTTACAACGCCGTACGCGCGTGCTGTGATGAGCCTTGGCAGTGCTGGCCAACAGCAAACCGGATCGAATGAGATACGCCAGCCGGTGCGTAATATCACGATTGGCGGCACTCTTAAATATTCTGATGTTGTTGAACAAGTCAAAAACGCGCTCAAGCGCGAAGAGTCTTTTCTCAAAACACCACTCACCGACCAGACAAAAGAGATCACCGAGCGATACGCCAAAGCGTTCGATGCGATGCGGCAATCTGTTTCGTCGGGCAAGCTCGATCAGGCCGGTCTTGCGTCCACTGGCGAACTGTGGATCAAGGCGCTTAAATCTGAACAAGTCGAGTTGGACGCAGTCAATAAGAAGTTAAACGCACATCACAAGAGTGCAACTAACGCGGCTAATGCGGCGGCTCGGTACGGGGAGCAAACGGCAGGCTATCTGCAACAGGCGAAGGACCAGTACAATCAACTTCTGGCCCAGTGGAGCGGCGACACTCTTGGTGCAAAGATCGCCCAGATCGACAAAAAGTACGATCAGCTAACGACCACTATCCGCAAAGGGATGATCGGCGCAAAAGGTGCAACAACTGATGCAGTGAAGGCCTTAGAGCAGCTTGGTTCCAATAGGGTTTTAGAAAAGCAGATAGCCCAGATCGAGGCCTGGAAAAAGGCTATGCAAGAGGCCGCGTCCACCACGGGCCGAATTGGTCAGCTCACAGGTGACCCGAAGGCAATCTACGCCTCCCAGATGACCCAGGCCCAGCTTTGGAAGGCCGAGCAGGACAAGCGGCTGTTGTCTATCTCAGACGACACAGAGAGGGCAAAACAAGCCGCTGAGATCGATAAGATATATGCTCTTGAGGAGGTCAACGCCAGAATCCAGGCTTACGAAGGTTTGAAAGGTGTTTCGGACGAGTATTGGACTGCCGAAAAGGAACGCATCGAGGCGAATCTTTCCGTTGTGAAAGAGAACGCTTCGAGCGAGCTTGCATACAAGATTTATGAAGCACAACAGTGGGAGGAGTATCAGAAAAAATACCTAGAGAACAAGCAACAGAACGGAACCTCGCAAGAGGCGTTCAAGGCAACGATCGGGCTTGATTTCGGGAGTTACAAAAGCGACCTGACAAAAGCCCGTGAAGAATACGTATCATTCGCTAAAAGTTTCAAGACACTTTCCGACGATATTTTCAACGCATTTTCAACTGGCATAAGCTCAATTGTTAAAGGCCTTGCTCAGGGCACGCTCAACATGAGTGATGTATGGTCGACGTTTCTCGGCAACATGGGCGATGCTTTTATGAGTTTCGCGATGAACATCTTGAAGACGTGGTGGAACAACATCATAAACCAGATGACATCGAGTTTGTTTCAGTCTGCCACATCGTCGACCGCCACGGCAAGCAGCGGTGGTTGGCTTTCCAGCCTTTTTGGCTTTGCCCAGGGCGGTGCCTTCGCCGGGACCACATTGACCTCAAATTCCATCCTGACATCCCCGACGCTGTTCACGACGGCCGATTCTGGTTTTCACATGTTCGCATCTGGTGGCATGGGCGTGGCTGGCGAGGCTGGTCCTGAGATCATCATGCCCGCCGTGCGGATGCCGAGCGGCAACTACGGGGTGCGCGTCCAAGGCGACAGCACGCAGCAGGGACAGCAGGCTAAATCGCCTGTGGTGAATGCGAACACCAAGGTAGTAAATGTGCTCGATCCGGCACTGGTGGGGCAGTACCTCAAGACCGCCGAAGGTGAAAAGACTATTGTTAATGTGATTACACGAGCCGGATTCAAGCGGTAGCGTTCGCGAAAACGCAAAATGATGCAGTGTTCCTTTCGCATTTTTGCATAATGCGGGCACTGCATCTTGTTTTTTTATTTTTTATCCAATTTTAAATAGACATAGCCCGGTGCCAGTGATAGTTGTGTTGGCAACTTCAAGGGGGATGAACCGATGAGCAAAGATCGCATTGTGGCGATACTGGAGCAATTGGACGTATTAGCTCGACTTATGCAGTCCGGCGACATCTCCGGCGATCAGGCAGGGGGCCTGCTGGAGTTGGCCATTGCCGGGGCGCGTCGGGAAATCGAAGGAGGAGAATAAGATGGAGACTAAGTGCGGTGAGTGCCGGTTCTGGGTGAGCAGGGACGAAAAGTGCGGCGAGTGCCACCGGCACCCAAAGCCGTGGCCACAGACGGACCCGGATGACTGGTGCGGCGATGCCGAGGCAGGGGAGCGGGTAGCCGCAAAGACGCTTGGAGTGGCCAAGCTACACAAGCAAACGGGCGGATTTTAACGCGAAAGCCGGGGCAACCCGGCTTTTTTTATGCTGGCCTCGGTGAGGGCCAGCACACGGCCGAGGTCGCGGAGGCAGAGGGTCGGAAGCTGATGGCACATGGGGGCGACCGGAGGAGCAAAGAGGCGAGGGAGGATCAAGTTGATAATATCAAGTTGAAAGGGGGTACGGAAAAAGCCTACCTCCGCGCCCGCCTAGAACGCGACAACAACCTGAAATTATTAGCTGGGCAGAAAAATCTGCCCAGCTCGAAAGCCGCTGGGGCCAAAATTGGCCCCAGCTAACAATTACAGCTAGTTATCGCTTACGTAACGGGCACAAAAGTCTGCCCGTTGAATGATTCCAGTAACTTGTCGCTTACGAGCCGGGCCGATGGGTTCGGCCTTTTTATACCATGTACCACGACTTAGGAGTTGACTGCCGGGTGAAGAACGCAGGTTATCAGATCATGATCGATTGTCTTAGAACTATTTCATAATATTATATCGTATATTGTTCTCTCCTCCATCGAAATCAGCACTTGCAAGCAGTTGGTGATTTGCCATCCCTCTAATTTCTAAATGAGATAGGTTTTTATTGACCTGGTCTGCGCATATATAAAAACCAATGATTACAAATTTTTTAAGTCCTCATTAAAATTTCCCCATGTATGTTCTTTGAACCACACAACCATAATATCGTCTATTTTTTCGTCTTTGATGATGCCAGCAACCATAAATTTTAAATGCATATCAAAGGCCATAGAAGCTTGTTCGGGGGTATATTTCGGTCTTTGAGCGGACGAAATATCTACGCTGATCATTAAAAAAATAATTGCGATGCAAATAGCTTTCATAGTTTTTTTAATGGATATATGGTCGTATTTTACGAAAGCAAACAATTAAGCGGCGGCCGGCGAAACATCACAATCACGACGATGGCAAAGCCAATCAGCACGTTAACCATGGCTTCCAAGGGGCTAGGCTGGCGTCAATCTTACCCATATCAATCTTAAACTCGGTTTTGAGATTAGCTAGGTCCACCTTGGTCGCCACATCCCCCCCCAGTAGTGCGTCACCCCTCGATTGTCAGCGCATTGAAACGCCTTAATAATCGGCTTGGCTGCATCTTCGCCGAGAGCCTTCTCGATGGCTTTTGGGACTGATGAAAGAGGAGTGTCATGGGTTCTCTATGCGCTGTGGCCTGTCCAACGTCAAGGCCCAGCCATTGCCACCGCCTTCCCACGCTGCCTCAGGACCGACGAGAGCGGGCCGGGCCGAAAAGGGATAGTACCCGAGTCAACGGCAAGAATGGGGGCAACTTTGGGGGCAATATTTTTTTTGTGACGGCCGAATGGCCTGTCATTTCTTGTTTTTATAGCCCCCTCTCTCACCAGACTTTTGGCGGTCATCCCGCCTGAAAAAACACGAAAAAAAGCCGGACTTGCTGGTCCGGCTTTTTTTCGTGGCGCAAAGCGCACCCGATCAGAATTCCAAATGGCGCCAAGTGCGCGGAAAGGCCATGACGTCGCGGATGTTGCTCACACCCGTGACGAGCATGAGCACCCGCTCGAAACCCAGGCCGAAGCCGGCATGGGGCACGGTGCCGAAGCGCCTGGTGTCGAGATACCACCAGTAGGCGTCCAGGGGCAGGCCAAGCTCGGTGACGCGCGCTTCGAGCCTGTCGAGGCGTTCCTCACGGGCGCTGCCGCCGACGATCTCGCCGATGCCCGGGACCAGCACGTCCATGGCGGCCACGGTGCGGCCGTCGTCGTTTTGGCGCATGTAGAATGCCTTGATATCCTTGGGGTAATCGTAAAGGATCACCGGCCGCTTGAAGTGCTCCTCGGTCAGGTAGCGCTCGTGTTCGCTTTGCAGGTCCGTGCCGAACGCCACCGGATAGGTGAAGGATTTGCCCGAGGCGGTGAGGATCGCCACGGCCTCGGCATAGGGCAGGCGCACGAAGGGTTCGGCCAGGATGCCCTCCAGAGTGGCGGGCAGGGTCGGGTCCACGAACTTGGCGAACAGCCCGAAATCCTCGGCGCACGTCTCCATGGCGCAGCGCACCAGATGCTTGAGCAGGTCCTCGGCCAGGTTCATGTTGTCTTCCAGATCGGCGAAGGCCATCTCCGGCTCCACCATCCAGAATTCGGCCGCATGGCGCGAGGTGTCGGAATGCTCGGCCCGGAAGGTCGGCCCGAAGGTGTAGACCCGGCCCAGGGCGCAGGCCAGCATCTCGGCGGACAGCTGGCCCGAAACGGTCAGATAGGCCTCGCGGCCGAAAAAGTCGCGTTTGGCCCGCTCCTCGGCCGGCAAGGTCGCCTCGGCCGGGGACAACGACGTGACCCGGAACATCTCGCCCGCGCCCTCGCAGTCCGAAGCGGTCAGGATGGGCGTGTGCACCCAGGCGAAGCCATGGTCCGCGAAATAGGCGTGCATGGCCTGGGCCAGGGTCGAGCGCAGACGGGTCATGGCCCCGTATTTGTTGGTGCGGGGACGCAAGTGGGCGATGGTGCGCAAATATTCGTCGGAATGCCGTTTTTTCTGGAGGGGATAGGTTGCCGGATCGGCCTGGCCCAAAAGTTCCAGCCGGCTGGCGCGCATTTCGAAGCGCTGTCCCTTGCCCGGCGAGGCGACCAGGGCGCCGGTGACAGCCACGGACGCCCCGACCGACACGTCCTTGAGGCAATCGGCACCCTCGATGCCGGCGTCCACGACCACTTGCAGGTTGGCCAGGCAGGAACCGTCGTTGATCTCCAGAAAAGAAAAATCCTTGGCATCACGGCGGGTGCGCACCCAGCCCATGACGCGAAGCGCCTCGCGTGGGCCTTCACTGGCCAGGGCGTCCTTGACGGTGGTTCGGGAAATGGTCATCGGTCGGCATCCCAGGTGAAGGTGAACGGGCAGCACGTAGCGCCCGAAGCGATTGTTTGGGGGCGTTCAAAAAGGAGATGCGGGCTGTAGCCGGCCACAAAGGCCCGGTCACGCAGGCAGGAGACCCGCGTGGCCAGTGCCTCGGGCAGACCCATCTCCCGATAGCTTTCCGCGTAGCGGCAGCGGGTGACGTCGAAGGAGAAACGCGTCTCCTCGGACCGGATGTTTCCGATGGTCAAGGCGTCGCCGCGTTGCCACAGCGCGACCACGGAACGGAAATGGGCCAGGTTCGGTCCGTCCGGGGCCGTGGCGGCAAAGGCCTGTCCGGCCGCGAAGGCGGCACGGGTGACCGTTTCCTCAAGACAACTCAGGGCTTGTTCCTCGCCCAGCCGATCGACCAGCACGGCGTGGACCTCGGCCAGCATGGCCGCCTCGATGCGTCGTCTGGCCAGCAAAGTCACTGTCTCGCCAGTCTCTTGATTCCCCATGACTCCCTCCCGCGCCGGGTGCGATGCGCATCCGCCCGCGGCGCTCCTTGTGCCACAACCGGGCCCCGGACCACAACCAAGCCCGGTGGCGGACGTCCTGTTGCGAATGCCATTGTGGCCAAAGTGGTCCGCCGCATCAGGGCCGTGGATTGCCAAGGACAGTGCAGAGGCTGTGCAGGCTGAAATAACGGCCTTCGTTAAGTGATTGAGCGTTTAAGATGATGAGGCAGGGTAAGCGCCTTCGGAGGCGATCCGAAGGCGCTTTTTATTGTTACTGATTTATTGGGGATTTATCTCTCTCGCCAAGAATGGCTGCGGCAACAGACGCAGCAAAGCCATCTTCTACACTGAGTATATCGGTTGTTGCCCCATATAATCCGCCCATTGCAAATGTTTTTGATATCTTGAGAGACTCGAGTTCTTTTCCTGTTTCTTTATCAATAAAGACTAAGTCAGCATCTATATGTATTTGGCCAAGACCAATAAGCATGGCTCTCGCAAAAGCGTTGCCTTTGTCATATCTAGTAAATGTTAGTTTTGCTAAAAGAATTGGGTTTTTATTATTATCTTTATTGATGAATTTAAATCGTGATGGATTAGATTTTGTAATTTGGTTAGTTATTAGAATTGTGATTCTTTCAATATCGTTTGAAGTTATTGGCACATCTTGTTGTCTGTTCATTTCAATTGCAAGCGAATTGTATTTTAATAATGATGTTTGGTCGATAGGCTGTGACATTGTTGTTATTTTCCCTTTTGCCCCAGCGCATCCCATAGTGAAAACTAAAAAGACAATCAATGCAGCGACAGACATTCGTTTCATACTATCTCCCAATATTCTGCGCAGTATCAAGGAAGTATTATATTGAAAATTAACGTATGCGAAAGTAAAAATAAAGGCATTTGTTACTAAACAGGAGCGTCCACTCCGCTCTAGGATCGACAAGAGCGGGTTGGGATGACCTTTGGGCCATGGCACGGGAGGCGAGTGCTTCCCGTTCCTTCCTCGGGGAAAGTGGTACCAGGATGGTCAATCGGGTGGCACCAAAAGAAAAAGGCCCTAGCTTTGTGGGCTAAGGCCTTGAAATCTTTGGTGCGCCCGGAAGGATTCGAACCTTCGACCTACGGATTCGTAGTCCGGCACTCTATCCAGCTGAGCTACGGGCGCACGCGAGAAAAAGACTTCTACGCGGGCCGGCCCCACTCGTCAACTTTTTTTTGAAATAAAGCTTCGGCCTTTCTCTTGCCAATCCCCGGACGCGTCACCATAATGCCACAAAGACGTGCGGATGCCCGATGCGCGTGCCCCTGGACACGAAGGAGAGATCATGCCGTTTGACCCTCGGGAGGCCGGACGCCTCCTGGAAAAAATCGTGGTGGCCACGAGCTTGGGCGCAATGCGCCTCGGCCGCTCGGCCCGGGAGTTTTGATCATGGAAGCTTGTCTGACCCGGGATGTGCCGTGCCGGCGCTTCCGTGACGGCTTGTTTTCGGAAATCACCGACGCAGTGGCCGAGGAGGTCCGCGTCACCATCTGCGTGACCGGTGGCGCCTGCCAGCGCCTCCATGCCGCTCCCGTGGATGTCGAAACGTTGGCGCTGGGGTATGCCGCCCTGGAAATGCTTCCGCCGGGACAGGCGCCCATCCTGATCCGGGCCGATGGGCTGCGCTTCGAATTGGGCATTCGCGTCAAGGCGCCCTGTGATCCGGATCCGTCCCTGCCAAGGCCCGTCGCCCCGGATACCCTGGTCGACGTCATGGGGCGGTTCATTGCCGAACCTGGTTTGTGGGATGGCACGGGCTGCTACCACCGCGCCGCCCTCTACGATACGGTCAACAATACCATTGTGGCCCGAGCCGAGGATGTCGGCCGTCACAACTGTCTGGATCGGCTGGTCGGCTACGGCGTGCGCCATGGAATCTGTCTCTCCGAGTTGGTATTGCTGCTGTCCTGTCGGGTCACGGCCAGCTTGATGGACAAGGCCCTACGGGCCGGATTTCGTATGATTGTCAGCCGGTCGGCCATAACCGAGGCGGCCTTGTGCGCGGCCCGGGAGGCCGGTGCCAGCCTGATCGGTTTTGCCCGGGAGGCCGAGGGACGCTTTACCGTGTTCACCGACGCTTTGGGCAAGGTCGGCCTGTGACGGGAGCCACGGACACCCCCTTGGGCGTGGTGCTGGCCGGCGGCAAATCCACCCGCCTGGGCCGGGACAAGGCTTGGTTGCGTTTTGGCGACCGACCCTTGCTGCGCCAGGTGGCCGAACTGCTGGCCCGGGTGACGGGAGATATCCTTATTTCCGGGCGTGATCCGTCGCAATTCGGCCTGGATGCGCCCTGGCTACCCGATGAGATCGAAAACATGGGTCCGGCCGGCGGGGTGCTGACCGTATTGGCCGCTACCGGGCGTCCGTGTTTGATCCTTTCCTGCGATTTGCCGTTTCTCGATGCGGCGACCCTGGACCGGCTCGTGGCCGTGTGGCGACGGCGGCCGGACTGGGCGCTTATGACCACTTACCGCATTCGGGAAACCGGATATATCGAGTCCTTGGTGGCCGTGTACGAACCGGGCGGGGCGGCGCTTTTGCGCCAGAACCTGGCTCAGGGCGAGCGGCGGTTGTCGGCTATTTTTCCCGAGCAGCGGCGGTTGCATCTCGATTACAGTCGTGAGGACACTGCCCTGGCCCGGGCCTTTTTCAACATCAATTCGCCGCCGGACCTGGAGCGGGCCCGGGGCCTGGAGGTTCCGGCATGACCGGAGAAATCCCCTCCCTGCGCGACGGCCGGGGTCGCGAGGTCAGTTATCTGCGTCTTTCAGTGACGGACCGTTGCAACCTAGCCTGTTTGTATTGCCGCCCCAAAAGCCTGGTCCCCTTTATTCCCCACGAAAACATCCTGCGCTACGAGGAGCTGCTCGATCTGGTCACCCTCGCGCGGGACATGGGCATCACCAAGGTCCGGCTCACCGGAGGGGAACCTTTTGCCCGGCGCGATGTCATGGTGTTGATCGAATCCATCCTGCGGCGTCATCCGGAAATCGATCTGCGCCTGACCACCAATGCCACTATGCTGGCCGGCAAGGCCGCCACCCTGGCCGACCTGGGCGTCTCGGCCGTCAATATTTCCCTCGATAGCCTGGAGCGGGCCAAATATGCCCGCATTACCGGCCACGACCGGCTGCCCGAGGTGTTGCGGGCCCTGGACGAATCCCTGGCCGCGGGCCTGCGCGTGAAGCTCAACGCCGTGGCCCTGCGCGGCATCAACACCGAAGAGATTCCCGCCTTTACCAGGCTGGCCGTAGACATGCCCCTGGACGTGCGCTTCATCGAATTCATGCCCATGGGCGACGGCAACCTGTGGCGGCCCGAAAACTATATTTCCGCCCAGGAGGTTTTGGAACTGGCGCAACGGTCCGTCGCCCTGACGCCCGTGCCCCACGAACACGCGACCGGCGGCCCGGCCCGGATGTACCGGGTTGAGGGCGGACTGGGCCGTTTTGGTGTCATTTCGCCCCTGAGCGAACATTTCTGCGATTCCTGCAACCGGTTGCGCATCACCTCGGACGGGAAGCTGCGCACGTGTCTTTTTTCCGAGCGCGAGTTCCGGCTGCGGCCGCTTTTGCGCAACAAAAAGCTCGGGCTGGCCAAGGTCCGCCAGGTCATCGCCATTGCCTTGCGTGACAAGCCCCTGGGCTACGAAGTCCTCAACCCGGGCGGCAATCCCGAAGCCCGGGGCATGTCGGGTATCGGCGGCTGAACCGGCTGGGGCAGGCGGCCATGGGAGAGCAGGGGGGCCGGGGGCCCCACGATCCGGGCGGGTCGCAGCGAGAGGGGAAAGCAGGCGGGTTGGCCACGGTCCGTAGCGAGGAGGGCGCTTGCCGGTTGTTGCAACGCTACTGCTGGCCGGACGCGAAACCGTTGTGCCCCCGTTGCGGCCATCGCAGGATCTATGTCCTGACCGAGGGCCGCTGGCGTTGCGCCGCCTGCCGTTATACGTTCCAAGCCTTGACCGGGCGCTTCGCCGGCCAGACCGGCTTGGCCGCGCGCCAATGGCTGCGGCTTGTGGCCCGATTCGTGTCCGAGCAGACGACCCGGACCTTGGCCAATGAACTGAACCTGGCCTACAATACCGCCTACAAGGCCGTGACCCTGATCCGGCTGGCCATCCTGGCCGCGAGCCTGGACGGCCTGGCCATTCTCCAAAGCCGGCTTGGACCGGAGCTGGGCTTTTCCGGGACCAGTCTGCGCCCGGTTCCCCAGAATGCGCCTTTGGCCGCGGTGCCGGTGTTCGGCCTGCTCGAACGCGGGGGCATGGTCTTTGCCGACTTTCTGCCCGGCGTGACGCCGGAAGACCTGCTCCATTACCACAGGCATTTTTCCCTGCCGTTGGCCCAGTTGGGCGGGGTGGTCTATTCCGATCGTTTTCGGCGCTACGATACGCTGCTGGTCTGCGGTTCGGACATATTGGCCCAGGGGCTGGTGGCCATTCCGGGACGCTGTCCGGCCGTGGAGCAGCAGGAAAACGGGTTCTGGCCCTTTGCCACCCGGCGTCTGGCCCGTTACCGGGGGATTACCTCCCGAAAATTCCCGCTCTATCTTAAGGAATTGGAGTTTCGGTACAATCATCGTGACGAGGACCTCGAGCCGTTGGTGCTCGAAATGCTTTGCGCCCTCGTGCCGGGCAGTTGCGCGATATGAACCCGGGCCTTGCCCACCGCACAGAGACGGACGGCGTCCGGACGAAGCGGGTCGCGTGCGTGGAGTCCCGCCACATCCAGCCCGGTCCATACGGGCAAGGGCGGGTTCCGGTTGACCCCGGGAACCGATCTGCTATCCCCCAAACATGCGCGACCTGACCGCCCGCGACCGACTTGTGGCCGTTGCCCTGCTTGCCCTTCTCTGCGTTTGGCTTGCCGCTTGCTCCCGGGACCGGAACGCCGACCACGTCACCGAGGCGACGCCGGGCGTGACCGACACGACCGTGACCGTGGGCTCTTCCCTGGCCCTGTCCGGCCATGCCGGGTATCTCGGCCGCCAGACCCTGGCCGGGGCCATGGCCTATATCCAAAGCGTCAACGCGGCCGGCGGGGTGCATGGCCGCACCATTCGCGTCATTGCCCTGGACGACGGTTACGATCCGCCGCGTTGCGTGGCCAATACCCAGAAGCTCCTTATTGAAGACCAGGTCTTTTGCCTGTTCTGCTATGTGGGCACGCCGACCACGGTCAAGATCATCCCCTTGCTGGAAGAGGCCGGCATCCCGCTGGTGGGGAGTTTCACCGGCGCCGATGCCCTGCGCGTGCCGTTTCGCCGGCTGATCGTCAACATCCGGGCCTCGTACTACCAGGAAACGGCCGCTGCCGTGGCTCATATGGTGGGGGACCTGGATCTGTCCCGGGTGGCTGTGTTCTACCAGTACGATGCCTACGGCTTCGACGGGCTGCGCGGCACGGAGATGGCGCTCAAAGCCCGGGGGCTGGCGCCGGTGGCCCGGGGCTCCTACATCCGGGGCACCCTGGATGTGGAGGAGGGCTTGGGCCGCATTCTCGCCGCCAATCCCCAGGCCATCGTCATGATCGGCACGGCCGGGCCGTGTGCCAAGGCCATCGCCCTGGCGCGTGCTCGGGGCTACCGGGGGCTTTTTTATGCCGTCTCCTTTGTCGGAGCCGACGAGCTCGCCCGGCTGCTTGGATCACAAGAGCAGGTGCCCCTGATCATGTCCCAGGTGGTGCCGCCGCCGGACCTGCCCGAATCCCGGGCGTTGCTTTCCGGCGTCGTGGACTACACGACCGAGCTTGCCCGGTTTTCCCCCAGGAACGGCCGAGCGCCGTGGGCCTGGAAGGTTTCGTCAATGCCAAGGTCCTGGTCGAGGGCCTGCGCCGGGCCGGTCGGAACCTTACGCGCAAGGGCTTTCTCGACGCCATCGAGTCCATGCATGCGTTTTCCGTGGGCATTGCGAGCCCGGTCAGTTTTGACGCCGGCCGGCATCAGGGCATGGAGCGGGTCTACTGCATCCGCTTTGACCATGGCCAGTTTCATATGGTCACGGATTGGGGGCAGATCAAAAAGCTTTTGGCCGCCCCGGCGGCGGCCCCCTCCGACTCCTCACCGGACAGCGGCACGAAGACGCCCGCCCCCGGGGACGGGTGAGCCCCGTGTTGTCCCGGCGCCGGATCAGTCTCAAACTCAAGATCTTCGGCGGCGCCATGGCCGTGGTGCTGCTGGTCAGCGCCATCATTGCCGTGCTCGCCCGCTGGATTCTCGTCTCCAGCCTCAACCGGGAGCTGGAGCAGCGCGGCGTGGCCATCGGCCAGAGTCTGGCCGAGCGGGCCAGTGCCGCCATTTTGGAGAAAAACCAGCCCGTCCTCGTGAGCCTGGTCTTTGACGCCGCCCAGCTCGGGGAACGCAAGGTTCTCGTTTCCTACATCTTTATCGTCGATAACGACGGCCAGATCCTGGCCCATACCTTTATCCGCCCTTTTCCCGACAGTCTGGCCACGGCCAATCCCCTGGATGCGGGCGGGGAAGGAAAAATCCGGCTGGTCGCCTTCGGGGACCGGCAAGCCATCGATATCGCCGTGCCCGTGCGCGAAGGCATCTATACCCTGGGCGCCGTGCATGTGGGGCTGTCCAAAAGCCACATCGACTCCCTGGTCGGCACGTTACGGACGACGTTTCTGGGGTTTATCGCCGCCGTTACCGTCATCATGTTCGTCATCGCCCTGCGCCTGTCCAACGCCGTGGTCGGGCCCATCACCCGGCTGACCCGGGCGGCCGATGCCGTGAGCCGGGGGGGGCTTGACCAGGCGACCAGTCTGCTCGGCCTGGACCGGGAGCCCCCGCGCCAATGCCCGGCCTATGCCGACACCGACTTGCCGTGTTGGCATTTCGACCAAAGTCTGGCCGAGATCGGGGTGGCCACGCCCGAGCCCGACCGCACCTGCCGGGAATGCCGTTTTTACCGCCGCAGCAGCGGGGCCGATGAAGTGGGGCGGCTGGCCGATTCGTTCGGCAACATGATCTGGAGCATCCGGCTCTACCGGCGGCGGCTGCGCGAGTCCGAGGAGAAATACCGGTCCCTGTTTGACAGCAATCCCGATCCGGTCTTTGTGGTGGATGCGGCCGACAGTCGCATCCTGGATGCCAATTCCCAGGCCGAGCTGGTCTACGGCCGCAGCCGCAAGGAACTGGTCGGTCGCCTGATGCGCGATCTCGAAGCCCCGAACCAGCCCCAAAGCCTGCTCGATTCCTTTGACAACCGCGACGCGCCGGAACGGGTGCTCGTGCCCAAGATGCGCCACCTGGCCGCGGACGGACGCATTCTGTACGTCAACCTCCATGCCTGCCGCATTGCCTACCGGGGGCGCGACGCGGTCATTGTCTCGGCCGCGGACATCACCGAACTGGTGGAAAAAGACGCCCAGCTCATTCAGGCCAGCAAGATGAAAACCCTGGGAGAGATGTCAGCCGGCATCGCCCATGAGCTCAATCAGCCCCTCAATGCCATCCGCATGGGCTCGGACTACCTGCTCATGATGGCCCGGCGTGACCAGGCCATTCCCCTGGAACGCCTGGCTTCGGTGACCACGTCCATCAGCAGCCAGGTCGACCGGGCCGCCGCCATCATCAACCATTTACGGGAATTCGGCCGCAAGTCCCAGCCTCATCTCGAAGATGTGGATATCCGCGAACCCATCCGGGGGGTGCTCACCATCCTCGGCCAGCAGCTCGCCTTGCAAGGCATTACCGTCAAACTGGATCTGGACCTTGAACTTCCGCCCATCAAGGCCCACGCCAACCGGTTGGAACAGGTGTTTTTCAATCTCGTGACCAATGCCCGGGACGCGCTGCTCGCCCCGTGCGAGGCCGCTGCCGGCAATCGACCGCTCCAAATCACCATCCGTACCTGGACCCAGGACGACCGGGTGCTGGCGACGGTGGCCGATACCGGTTGCGGCATTGCCAAGCAGGCCTTGGGCAAGATATTCGATCCGTTTTTCACCACCAAGGACATCGGCCAGGGCATGGGGCTCGGGTTGTCCATCTCCTACGGCATCATCAAGGATTACGGCGGGGATATCGAGGTGGCGAGCGCCGTGGGCCAGGGCACCACATTCCGGCTTTCTTTTCCGGCACAAACGACGCCCGCCCGGTCTGGGGCTTGACGCACCCGCCGGGACACGACATCACCAGGGCACGGGAGATGGGAATCCCATGCGCACGATTTTGGTCATCGATGACGAGCGGCCAACGCTCGAGATGTTCGCGCTCCACCTCGAGGCCGACGGCCATTGCGTGCTGACGGCTGCCAGCGGCGAGGAGGGGCTGGCCCTTTTTGACGCCCGGACTCCGGACATCGTACTCACGGATATCAAGATGCCGGGCATGGACGGGCTGGCCGTGCTTCAGGCCATCAAGACACGTTGTCCCCAGACCGAGGTCATTGTCATCACCGGCCACGGCGATACCGATCTGGCCTTGGCCGCGCTGGAATTGCGGGCCACGGATTTCATCGACAAGCCCATCCGGCGGGAGTTGCTCGAAGCGGCCCTGATCCGGGCCGGGGAGCGCCTGGACCGGATGGCCCAGGCCGGACCGGATGCGGACATCGCGGTCGAACGGGAAGGGGATGTGGGTGTGATTTCCATCCGGGGCAGCCTGGACAGCCGCCGGGAACCTTTTTTGTCCCGGGCTTTTGCGGATGTCGCCACGGCCCCCAAGGTCCTTTTCGACTTTGATGGTCATGCCTCGGTCAACGGTGCGGGCTTTGATCTGCTGCAAGGACTGGTCGCGGCCTGCCATCAGGCGGGGCGGCCGGTGGCCGTCGGGGGGCTGGCGGCGCATTTCGCGAAGATCCTCGACCGGCTTGGTATAACCGCCATGGCGCCGCGATTTGCTTCCAAGGAGCAGGCCCTGGCCCATCTGCGCGAAAACGATGCCGCTGCGCAAGGCCAGGATCAAGCCCCTTGCCTTGGCCCGTCAAGGGCGTAATTTTCGGGGCTCGCGCGCTCCTGGCGAGGAGAGGCCCCGGGGGCGAGGCAGGAAGGTTCCCCCAGGCTTCGGCGCGGGGACAAGCGGGGGCAGCATGAAAACCCGGACGAATGCCTTTGGCCGGGGGTGTTTTTTCGTCAGCCTTGTCGCCCTGTATTTTTTGGTGGGGCTGAAGGCTTTTTTGGCTTGGCGTGACGGGGGATGGCCCGACTGGCCACTTGGCAGCTCTTTGCCTGATGCCGTGGTTCGGGTGATTTTTTCTCCGGAAACCGAGTCCGTGCGCCATGTCATCATCTGGCTGTTGTCCCGGGATGTGGTGGAATGGGCAGCGGCGATTTGCCTTGTGCTCTGGCTCCTGAATCTGGTTGGGAACGATCGGGGCGGGCGTCCCGACGGCAAGGACGCCGTTACCCGGTGAAGGAAAAGGCCGCCAGGGCGTCGAGGAGGTATGATTCATGCGTTCTTTGTTATGGGCCCTGGCCCTTCTCTGTCTTGTCCCTGTTTCCGGAGCTCGGGCGGGTGAAGCCGTGGATACGGTGGGACGGGCCGTGGGAGTGTTTCAATATCCCAAGACGCAGACCATTTGCATGTCTTTTGAGGCCAAGGACCAGAAACGCTATCTTATCTGCGACGATGTGACATCCAAGGATGTCATCGAGCGTCTTTTTGAATTTGGCAAGAAGGATGCGGAATGCCGTATCCAGGGTACGGTGGCAAACAAGACGAATGAAGCGATTTATCTGAATATCACGGCTGTTTCGCCGTCCAATTGAGCGGCCTTTGCGGCGTTCGCGCCGGGTACAGTGCACCGGGTCTGTTGTTGTGGACGCTGGGGTACTCAGGAAAGCCCCGGGGTATTTTGGGGCCCGATGCTCGGAATGCTGTGCCCTGCCTGTACCACCAGCCTGGGGCTTGACGCCAGAGCCATTATTCATAACGGAGTGTGTCTCCCCGGTGCCGGCCATGGCGGTTTGTACTGGTCGACCGGAAAAAACGACTTTTCCCCCTATGCAACAGACCCTACAAGCTCCTGCCCGGCGTCATACCCGGACCGTTCGGATCGGCAACATCGGCGTCGGTGGTGACAACCCCGTGCGCGTCCAGAGCATGACCAACACCGATACCCGGGATGTGGCCGCCACCCTGGCCCAGATCGCGGCCCTGGCCGAGGCCGGTTCCGAGATCGTGCGGCTGGCCGTGCTCGACGACGACGCGGCCAAGGCGCTTTCCGCCATCCGGGCCGGCACCAAGGTGCCGTTGATCGCGGACATCCATTTCGACCACCGGCTGGCCCTGGCCGCCCTTGAGTCCGGCATCGACGCCCTGCGCATCAATCCGGGCAACATCGGTTCCGAGGCGGCCGTGGACACGGTGGTGGCCGCGGCCAAGGAGCATGGCGCGCCGATCCGCATCGGCGTCAATTCCGGCTCGGTGCAAAAGGATTTGCTGGCCAAATACGGCGGTCCGACCCCCGAGGCCATGGTCGAAAGCGCGCTCACCCACGTGGCCCTGCTCGAACGGCGCGGTTTCGGCGATATCAAGATCTCGCTCAAGTCCTCGTCCGTGCTGCGTACCGTGGCCGCCTACCGGCTGCTGGCCCAGAAGGTTGATTATCCGTTGCACATCGGCGTGACCGAGGCCGGAACCCCGCTTCGCGGGGCGGTCAAATCGGCGGTGGGCCTGGGACTGTTGCTCGCCGAGGGCCTGGGCGACACCTTGCGCGTGTCCCTGACCGGCGATCCGGTGACCGAAATCGGCGTGGCCTACGAGATTCTGCGCTCCCTCGAAATCCGCTCTCGCGGCCCGAACATCATCTCGTGCCCCACCTGCGGCCGCACCGAAATCGATCTGGTCGGCCTGGCCGAGGCGGTGGAAGCGCGGCTGCGCGGGGTGACCGAAGTCTTTACCGTGGCGGTCATGGGCTGCGTGGTCAACGGCCCCGGCGAGGCCCGGGAAGCCGATATCGGCATTGCCGGCGGACGCGATTGCGGCATCCTCTTCCGCAAGGGCAAGATTTGCGGCAAGGTGCGCGGCGCCGCCAACCTCATTCCCGCTTTCATGGACGAACTGGAACGTTTTTTGACCGAAAAAAAGGAAACCGCATGCGACTGAGCCGCTATTACGCCCCGACCCTCAAGGAAACCCCGGCCGAGGCCGAGGTCATCAGCCATAAATTGCTGCTGCGCGCCGGCCTGATCCGCAAGCTCACAGCCGGCATCTATACCTATCTGCCGCTCGGGTTGCGGGCCGTGAACAACGTGGCCAACATCGTGCGCGAGGAGATGGACCGGGCCGGCGCCCTGGAAATCCTCATGCCGTCGGTGCAGCCGGGCGATCTCTGGAAGGAATCCGGGCGTTGGGAATTCTACGGCCGGGAACTGCTGCGTTTCGTCGACCGCCATGACCGGGAATACTGCCTCGGGCCCACCCACGAAGAGGTGGTTACCGACCTCGTGCGCCACGAGATCCGTTCCTACCGGCAGTTGCCCGTGAACCTCTACCAGGTGCAGACGAAATTTCGCGACGAGATCCGTCCCCGCTTCGGGCTCATGCGCGGCCGCGAATTCATCATGAAGGACGGCTATTCCTTCGACAAGGACGAGGCCGGCGCCGAGGCGAGCTACTGGGCCATGTACAAGGCCTATTCCCGCATTTTCGAGCGGCTGGGCCTCAAGTTCCGGGCCGTGTCCGCCGACTCCGGGGCCATTGGCGGCTCGTTTTCCCACGAATTCATGGTCCTGGCCGAAACCGGCGAGGACACCATCGTGGCCTGCCCGGCCTGCGACTACGGCGCCAACCTGGAAAAGGCCGAGACCTCCTGCGACACGCCCCGGGATGCAACCCCCTGTCCGGCGGCCGCGACGGTGGCCACGCCGGGCGTGCACACCGTCGAGGAAGTGGCTGCTTTTCTCAAGGTGCCGGCCGCACGCATCGTCAAGACTTTGCTCTATATCGCCGACGGCAAGCCGGTGGCGGCCCTCGTGCGCGGCGACCGGGAGCTCAACGAGGTCAAGTTCAAGAACCTGCTTGGCGCCGTCGATCTGCGCCTGGCCGCTCCCGAGGAAGTGACGGCCATAACCAAGGCGCCGGTCGGTTTCGCGGGTCCCGTTGCCCTGGAAGTGGCCAGCATCCACGCCGACCTGGAACTGGCGCCGGTCAAGGATCTCATCTGCGGGGCCAATGCCGCCGATGCCCATCTCGAGCATCTGGACCTGGAGCGCGACGCGAAAATCACCGCCTACGTCGATCTGCGCCAGGTCGCGCCGGGCGATGTCTGCCCCAAGTGCGGGGCGCTGCTGACCTTCACCAAGGGTATCGAAGTCGGCCACGTCTTCAAGCTCGGGCTCAAATACTCCAAGGCCTTAAACGCCACCTTCCTGGACGAGGCAGGCAAGGAACAGTTCATGATCATGGGCTGTTACGGCATTGGCGTGTCGCGCATCGTGGCCGCCTGCATCGAACAGAACAACGACGAGCACGGCATTGTGTTCCCGCCGCCCATCGCGCCGTTCGAGGTGGTGCTGGTCCACCTCAACCCCAAGGACGAGGCGGCCAATGCCAAGGCCGAGGAACTCTACGCCGCCCTGACCGCCGCCGGCATCAAAACCCTGCTCGACGACCGCGACGAACGCCCCGGCGTCAAGTTCAAGGATGCCGATCTCATGGGCTTTCCGCTCCAGCTGACCTTGGGCGGCAAGGGGCTGGCCCGGGGCATTGTCGAGACCAAGGACCGGCGTACCGGCGAAAAAGGTGAAGTACCGCTTGAAGGTTTCATAGAGGCCTTCCAGGCCTGGCGCGCGACCGTTCACGCGGGCTGGGGTATTGAATAATGAAAGACTGGGGCGCTGCCCCAGACCCCGCCGGGGGGCATGATGCCCCCCGGACCCCCTCAACGTGAAGCGTGAGAGAGGAACCTTTGTTCCTTCCGGGGCCATGCAAAGTTGTTCGGGGGCTTGCCACCACAAAGAATTGTTGGATGTCGCCCCCCTATTGAAAGTTTTTGGGGAGAGTAGGGGTCCGGGGGAGGGAACCCCTTTTTTCAAAAAGGGGTTCCCTCCCCCGGCTCTTCCTCCCTTCCGCCAACCCAGAGCGTGACCATGCCCCATGTCTTCGAAGTCGGCGAGCTGACGCGCTCCATCAAGGATGTCATCGAGTCCGAATTTCCGTTCGTCTGGGTGCGCGGGCAGGTGGTCAATCTGTCGCGGCCGGGTTCGGGGCATCTGTATTTTTCCTTGCGCGATGCCGAGGCCGCGTTGGCGGTGGTCTGGTTCAAGAACGCCCAAGGTGGCAAGGCGCTGGCCGGCGGCGGGCGCTATGATCCGCTGACCGGCGAGGTGTTCGAGACCTCGCTCGCCACAAGCCTGACCGACGGCATGGAGGTCATGGTCGCCGGCCGGCTGACCGTCTATGCGCCGCGCGGCGGCTACCAGCTTGTGGCCGAACTGGTCCAGGAGATGGGCGAAGGGCGGTTGTGGCTGGAGTTCGAGGCGCTCAAAAAAGACCTGGCCGCCAAGGGCTATTTCGACCAGGAGCGCAAGCGGCCCTTGCCGCCCCATCCGACGCGCGTGGCCGTGGTCACGGCTCCGACCGGAGCGGCGGTCCGCGATTTCATCCGCATCGGCCGGGAGCGGGGCCATGGCGCCGAGGTCCGCATCTATCCGACCCTTGTCCAGGGCGACGCCGCGCCCATCGGCATTGTCCGGGCCATGTTGCGGGCCGTGGCCGACGACTGGGCCCAAGTCCTCGTGCTCATCCGGGGCGGCGGTTCGCTCGAAGATTTATGGGCGTTCAACAGTCCGGATGTGGCCAAGGCCATTTTCGCCTCACCGCTGCCGGTGCTGACCGGCGTGGGTCACGAGGTGGACGTGACCATCGCCGACATGGTGGCCGATGTGCGCGCCGCCACGCCGAGCCATGCCGCCCAGCTTTTGTGGCCCGAGCGGGCGCAATACGCCCAGCGCCTCGACGATCTGGAAATGGACCTGCGGCGCACGGTGGAGGCGTTGCTTGCGGCCCGGGAGCGGGAATTGGCCGTCCTGGCCCGGGGTTTGGCCTGGCTTTCGCCGTCGCGGCGGCTGGTCCGGCTGGAAGAATCCTTTGCCGCGACGCGGGAGCGCCTGGACCGGGCCGTTTTGGCTTGGCTGGACGGGCGGCAACGCCGGTTGGACCGGGCGTCCGAGGGGCTGTCCCGCCGGTTTGGACCCGGGAGTCTGGGCACGCGCCTGGAAGGGCTTTTCCGCCGCGCCGAACGGCTGGTTGCGGCCGGTCGCCTTTACACCGCGGCCAAGGAGCAAGGGCTGGCCGTGGGCGCGGCGCGTCTGGCCGGGCTCGATCCGTTGGGGCCGCTTGGGCGCGGCTACAGCCTGACCACGGTCACGCGTACCGGAAAATTCCTGCGCCGGGCGGACGCTGTCCGGCCGGGCGACAATCTGGACATCATGGTGTATGCAGGTCGCGTGCGGGCAACCGTGGCCGAGACTGCGCCCGGAAACGGGGAGGATGTGTGAGCGAGCGAGAGGAATCTTTCGAAAAAGCCCTGGAAAAGCTGGAGCGCATCGCCGCCAAGCTGGAGACCGGGGATATCCCCTTGGAAAAGGGCGTGGCCCTCTACAAGGAAGGCATGGGGCTCGTGGCCGCCTGCCGCAAACGTCTGGAGGCCGCCCGGCTGGAAATCGCCCAAGCCGGGGAGGATGGCGCCGTGCGACCCTTTGAAGCCGAGGCCGAAGCCGAGGCCGGAGATGCAGATGGTGACGGTTAAGGAACGGTTGGCCGCCATGGCGGCGGAGGTCGAGGTCTACATGCGGGAACGCTTCAGCGTGCGCATGCGGGAACGCGGGGTGCCCGAAGGCTTGCTCGCGGCCATGGAATATTCACTCCTTGCCGGGGGCAAGCGGCTGCGGCCGGCCTTGTGCCTGACCTTTGCCGAACTGTTCGGCACCGAGCGGGCAAGCGTCATGCCTTTTGCCGCCGGTTTCGAGCTCATCCATACCTATTCGCTCATCCACGACGATCTGCCGCCCATGGACAACGACGACATGCGCCGAGGAAGGCCGTCCAATCACAAGGTTTTCGGCGAAGCCGGCGGCATCCTGTCCGGCGATGCCCTGGCCACCGAGGCGTTCGGCTGCATGGGCCGGACCTGGCCCGGCATCGCGGCGGATCGCGTCCTGCCGGCCCTCAATGAGGCGGCCTGGGCGGCCGGCGCCGCCGGCATGGTGGGCGGGCAGCAGCTCGACATGGAATACACGGCCAAGGCCGGCGTGACCCTGGCCGAACTGGCCCGGATGCAGGCCCTCAAGACCGGAGCGCTCCTGACCGCGCCCTGTGTCTGCGGCGCACTGCTGGCCGGAGCGGGCGAGGAAGGCGTGGCCCGGGCCCGGGAATACGGCGAGGCCGTGGGCGCGGCCTTCCAGATCGTGGACGACATCCTCGACGAGGTGGGCGATGCCGCGCTTCTCGGCAAACCCGTGGGCAGTGACCGGGAGCAGGGCAAGACCACGTATCCGAGCCTGATCGGCTTGGATGCCAGCCGGCGTCTGGCCGAGGAGCGCAGTGCCACGGCCGTGGCCGCGCTGTCGCCCTATACCGGTCCGGCAGCGGATTTTCTGCGGGAATTGGCCCGGTACATCGTGGAGCGCGTGCAGTAACCCGCGCGCCACGGGAGAAGGAGGCCTTTTGATGGTGACCACGTCCGGCGGTGCGACACGTCGGGGTTTGCTGCGCTGGCTGGCCCTGTTGCCGGCGGCCTTTGTGTTTGGCCGAGGCCGGGCGCAAGCGGCCAATGCCGCGCCGACCATGGGCGCCATCGAGGCCATCATGACCCGGCGCAGTGTCCGGGCCTACACGCCTGACCCGGTTGCCGACGAGCAGCTGCATCGGATCTTGGCGTGCGGCATGCAAGCGCCTTCGGCCTGCAACGAACAGCCCTGGCAATTCGTGGTCGTGCGCGACAAGGCGCTTCTGGCCCAGGTCGGTGCGATCAATCCCTATGCCGCTTATGCCAAGTCCGCGCCGCTGGCGATTCTGGTCGCCGGTGACAAGGGCCTGGACAAGTGCGGCGGGTACTGGATCGAGGATTGCTCGGCCTGCGCCCAGAATATGCTGCTGGCCGCCCACGCGTTGGGGCTTGGCGCGGTCTGGACCGGTATCTACCCGTTGCCCGAACGCATTGCCGGGTTTCAGAAACTTTTCGCACTGCCTGAAGCCGTGATCCCCATGGCGCTCCTCGTCGTGGGCCATCCGGCTTCCACGCCCGCTCCCCAGGATCGATTCCGGGACGAACGCGTGCATAATGAGAAATGGTGATAGGGCAAAGGAACAAAGCACATGACCGCATATTCGGACAAGGCGTTGCGCATTCTCACCCGCATCACCCAGCCGAGCGATGTGGCGGGTCTTTCTCCCGAGGAAAAAGCCTGCCTGGCCGATGAGATCCGCCGGGTCATCATCGGCACGGTGTCCATGAACGGCGGGCACCTGGCCCCGTCGCTCGGGGTGGTGGAACTGACCCTGGCCCTGCTGTCGGTTTTCGATCCGGGCCGGGACAAGCTGGTCTGGGATGTGGGACACCAGGCCTACGCCTACAAGCTGCTGACCGGTCGCCTGGAAAATTTCCACACCCTGCGCACCCTGGGCGGCGTCAGCGGGTTCCCGCGTCCGTGCGAAAGTCCCTATGACCATTTCGGGGTCGGCCATTCGAGCACGTCCATTTCCGCGGCCCTGGGCATGGCCATGGCCCGGGATCGCAAGGGCGAGTCCCATGACGTGGTGGCCATCATCGGCGACGGCTCCATGACCGCCGGTCTGGCCTACGAGGGCCTCAACCAGGCCGGGGGCTGGGGCGGACGGCTCATTGTCGTGCTCAACGACAACGAGATGTCCATCTCCAAGAATGTCGGCGCCTTGTCCCTGTTTCTTAGCCGCAAACTGGCCCAGCGCTGGGTGCAGCGCCTCAAAAAGGACATGGAGGGCTGGATCAAGTCCATGCCCTACGGCGGCGATCTCATGGGCTATTTCCGGCGCGGCGAGGACTCGTTCAAAAGTTTTTTCACGCCGGGCATGCTGTTCGAGGCCTTCCGCTTCAACTATCTCGGCCCCATCGACGGCCACAACACCGAACGCATGGTGGAGGTTTTTCGCGAGGTCCGGCATATCGAAGGGCCGGTGCTCGTGCATGTGCTGACCAAAAAGGGGCGCGGCTATGCCCCGGCCGAAAAAAATCCGACCTATTTCCATGGCGTGGGCTGTTTCGAGCCCGAGACCGGGCTCGTGGAAAAGCCGGGCGCCTGTCCGCCGAGTTATACCCAGGTGTTTGGTCGCACCCTGCTCTCCATGGCCAAGGCCGACAAGCGCATCATGGCCATCACCGCGGCCATGCCCGAAGGCACTGGCCTATCCGATTTCGCCAGCGAACTGCCGGACCAGTTCGTGGATGTGGGCATCTGCGAGCAGCACGCCGTGACCTTTGCCGCCGGATTGGCCATGGAGGGCTTTCGGCCGGTGGTCGCCATCTATTCCACCTTCATGCAGCGGTCCTACGACCAGATCGTGCACGATGTCTGCCTGCAAAACCTGCCTGTGACCCTCTGCCTGGACCGGGGCGGCCTGGTCGGTGAGGACGGCGCCACCCACCATGGCGCCTTTGACCTGTCCTTCCTGCGCCACATTCCCCATCTGGTGCTCATGGCCCCGCGCGACGAGACCGAGCTGCCGGCCATGCTGGCCACGGCCGTGGCCCATCCCGGGCCGGTGGCCATCCGCTATCCCCGGGGCGCGGGCGAGGGCGGAGTCGTGCCCGAAATCGCCGAACCGCTGCCCATCGGCCAAGGGGAAATGGTGCGCGAGGGGAGCGACGGTCTGGTCGTGGCCATCGGCAGCCGGGTCATGCCGGCCGTGGCCGCCGCCGACAAACTGGCCGCGGCGACCGGCAAGCAGGTGGCGGTTTTCGACGCCAAATTCGTGAAACCCCTGCCGGCGGCCCAGCTTCTGGAATTGGCCGGCCGGTATCGCTTGTGGCTCACGGCCGAGGAAAATGTCCTGGAAGGGGGATTCGGCGCGGCCGTGCTCGAATGTCTGTCCGATGCCGGCGTGTTGCCGGGCCTGACCGTGCAGCGGCTGGGGCTGCCCGACGCGTTTGTCGAGCACGGCCCCCAACGCGCTCTGCGGGCCCTGTGCGGCATCGACATCCCGGGTATCGAAAAGGCCTTGCGCCGGTTGCTGGGGCTCTAGCGGACGCGGCGCCAGGGCGTGCCGCATCCGCAAGCGTCGTTTCCCGAAGGGGTTTCCAAAGGGCGGCGCCCTTTGGCCGCCGGAGGCGTCCCCAACTCGTCGCGCTGCCCGTCCCGGCTAGATGAAGTCAGGATCGACCGCCGCCTTGCCGCCCGCGAGCATGATCTTGACGAAGCGCACGGAGCGGTCGTCCACGGGCACGATGGGGAACCGGCTGCGACAGGCATCGCAGGTGATGAGCGTGGGCTTGGCCGGCGCCACCACCGGCACTTCCCGGTGGCAAAAAGGGCAAGGATAGAGGAACACGAGTTCCACGCCCACCGGTTTGACCGGCGTGAGCGGTTTGCGTTTTTCCGTGCTCATGCCGCCTCCGTCACGAGACAGTTCCCGGTCATGGCCGCCGGCACTGGCAGTCCGGCCAGGGTGAGCAGAGTGGGGGCGATATCGCCCAGGCGTCCCGGCGTTAGGGTCGCGTGCTTACGCGCCGGATCGATGAGCACGAACCGCACGGGATTTAAGGTATGGGCGGTCATGGGACTGCCGTCCGGGGCGATCATCTCCTCGGCGTTGCCGTGATCGGCCGTGAGCAGCACCCGCCAGCCCGCGCGAAGGGCCGCGTCCACCATCTTGTCCACGCAGCCGTCCACCGTGGCCACGGCCCGCATGGCCGCTTCCAGCACCCCGGTATGGCCCACCATGTCCAGATTGGCCAGGTTGACCACGGCCAGGCTGTAGCCCTGGTCCAGGGCGGCCAGGAACTTGTCCCTGACGGTCGCGGCGCTCATCTCGGGCTTGAGGTCGTAGGTGGCCACGTCCCGGGGCGAGGGCACCAGGCAGCGGTCCTCGCCGGGAAAGGGTTCTTCCCGGCCGCAGTTCATAAAATAGGTGACATGGGCGTATTTTTCGGTTTCGGCCAGGCGCAACTGGGTGAGACCGGCCCGGGAATACACCTCGCCCAGGACGTCGGTCACGGTCTCGGGCGCAAAGGCCACGGGCAGACCAAAGCTGCTTTCGTACTCGGTCATGCAGGCGAACCCGGACAGGCGCGGGCGCACGGGCCGGGGAAAGGCATCGAAGTCGTCAAGGGCCAGGGCCCGGGTGATCTCGCGCGCCCGGTCGGCCCGGAAATTGAAAAAGAATACCGCGTCGTTGTCCCGGATCACACCCTCGCCGCCGGCCAGGACCCGGGGCTTGACGAATTCATCCGTCTCGCCGGCCGTGTAGGCGGCTTCCACGGCCGCTACCGGATCGGTGAAGGTCTCGCCCGCGCCCTGGGTCAGAGCGGCGTAGGCCGCCTGCACCCGGTCCCAGCGCTTGTCCCGGTCCATGGCATAGAACCGGCCGATGAGGCTGCCGATGCGCCCAGAGCCGTGGTGCCGCAAAAAGGTGTCCAGCCGGCGCACATACTCCACGCCGCTTTTGGGCGGGGTGTCGCGGCCGTCGAGCAGGGCATGGACCAGGATGTCGGTCTGGCCGAGACGGGTCGCCGCTTCGATAAGCGCCTGCAAATGGCGCACATGGCTGTGCACGCCCCCGTCCGAGACCAGGCCCAGGAAATGGAGCCGGCCGCCGGCGGCCCGGGTCTTGGCCAAAAGTTCCGCCAGCACCGGATTGTGGGCCAGGGAACCATCCTCCACGGCCATGTCGATGCGGGTCATGTCCTGGTAGACCACCCGGCCGGCGCCGATGTTCATGTGGCCGACCTCGGAATTGCCCATGAACCCGTCGGGCAGTCCCACGGCCCGGCCCGAACAGGCCAGGGTGGTGGAGGGATATGCGGCCAGGAGCCGGTCGACGGCCGGCATGCCGGCCCGGGTCACGGCGTTGCCGGGGCCGGCCGGAGCCAGACCCCAGCCGTCCAGGATCAGAAGCAACGTGGGTACGGGTTTCATGCGGGACGACTCGCGGCGGCAAAGGGCAGTGGGATGGGGTGTCCCTCGGACCACAGGCCTTCGAGGTTGTAAAACGGGCGCACGTCTTCCTGGAAGATGTGCACCATGACATCGTTGAGGTCGAGCAACACCCATTGGCCCAGGGCGTAGCCTTCCATGCCGAGGTAGGGCAGGCCCCGCTCGCTGCAGCATTTCAGGACGTGATCGGCCAGGGCCTTGGCCTGGCGCACGTTGGCCGCGCTGGCCACGATCATGGCCTCGCACACGGGATTGACCGCGGCCACGTCCAGGGCCACGATATCCTTGGCCTGCTTGTCATGAAGCCAGCCGGCAACGCGCACGGCTTTGTCCCGGGTGGACAGAGGCGTTTTTTTTGTCTCGTCGGACATTGTTTCTCCACAAGATCGAATCGTTCCCCGGGGAACCGGGAAACGTCGTTGGCTTACGTGATTTGGCCCGATCGCGCAAATGCAACAGCCGTCTTTTCCGCGGTCCTCTCTTGACGCCGGCCGCGGCTTTCGGGCAGGTATTCCCTTTGGACGCGCCATGCCGTCCACCTGGAGGATACTCATGATTTTCGATATGGATATCGAAACCCTGCCCAGGGAAGACCTGGAGGCACTCCAGCTCAAACGACTGCAGCGGCTGTGCGACAGGGTCTATGCCAATGTGGCCTTTTACCGCAAAGCCTTTGACGAGGCCGGCATCAAACCCGGCGACATCCAAAGCCTCAAAGACTTGCATCTGCTCCCCTTCACGGAGAAGCAGGATCTGCGCAACCACTATCCCTTCGGCCTTTTTGCCGTGCCCAAGGACAACGTGGTGCGCATCCACGCGTCGTCGGGCACCACGGGCAAGGCGTCGGTCGCGGGCTACACCCAGCGCGACATCGCCAACTGGGCCACCATGATGGCCCGGTCGCTGATGGCCGCCGGCGCGTCCCGCCGCGACATCATCCACGTGGCCTACGGCTATGGCCTGTTCACCGGCGGCCTGGGCGCCCATTACGGCGCCGAGCGCCTCGGCGCGACCACCATTCCCGTGTCCGGCGGCGGCACCCGGCGTCAGGCCATGCTGCTCAGGGATTTCGGCGCCACGGTTTTGTGCTGCACGCCGTCCTACGCCCTGGTGCTCTACGAGGCGGCCCAGGAAGCCGGGATCGACTTCAAGGACCTGCCCCTGCGCCTCGGTGTGTTCGGGGCCGAGCCCTGGACCGACGGGATGCGCCGGGAGATCGAGTCCAAGATGGGTATCAAGGCCATCGATATCTACGGCCTGTCCGAGGTCATGGGGCCGGGTGTGGGTATCGAGTGCGTCGAAGCCCAGAACGGCGCCCACCTCCAGGAAGACCACTTCCTGTTCGAGATCATCGACCCGAACACCAAGGAAGTGTTGCCTCCGGGAGAAACCGGCGAACTCGTCATCACGACCCTCACCAAGGAAGCCCAGCCGCTGATCCGCTATCGCACCCGCGACATCACCCGGCTCGACTACACGCCCTGCAAGTGCGGTCGCACCACCGCCCGGATGTTCCGCGTCCAGGGCCGCAGCGACGACATGCTGATCATTCGCGGGGTCAATGTCTTCCCCTCCCAGATCGAGAGCATCCTGCTCGAAACCGAGGGGTGCAGCCCGTATTACCAGCTGGTGGTCAAGCGCGAGGGCAATCTCGACACCCTGGACATCAAGGTGGAAGTGGACGAGAAGCTCTTTTCCGACGAAATCAAGAAGCTCCAGATACTGGGAAATAAGATCCAGAAGACCATCAAGGACTTTTTGGGCGTCACCGCCCAGGTCAAGCTGGTCGAGCCCCGCAGCATCGAACGTTCCGAGGGCAAGGCCAAGCGCATCCTGGACCTGCGCAACGCCTAACCGGCCGCAGGGCCGCATCGGAGGGGAAACGCCATGAAAGCCGAGCAGATTTCCATTTTTCTGGAGAACCGGGCCGGCCGCCTGGAGGAAGTGACCCGGGTTTTGGCCGAGGCCGGCATCAGCATCCGGGCCCTGTCCCTGGCCGATACCTCGGACTTCGGCATTTTGCGCCTGATCGTGAGCGATCACGAAAAGGCCAAGAAGGCCCTCAAGGAGCACGGATTTACCGTGGGCCGCAACGCCGTGGTGGCCGTGGAAGTGTCGGATGCGCCGGGCGGATTGCACGCCGTATTGCATCTGCTTTGCGGCAACGGCATCAACGTGGAATACATGTATGCCTTCGTGCACCAGCGCGAGAAGTCGGCGGTCATCATTTTCCGTTTCGACCGCACCGACCAGGCCATCGAGTTGTTGCAAAAGCACAAGATCCCCATCATTCCCGGGGATACCCTCTACAACATCTAGTCCATCCGCAACCGAGGGCACCGTACTTCCGCGGTGCCCTCGGTTTTTCATTCCTGCCGGTCGCCGATGGCCGATCCGTGTTCCCCCTGCGTACGCAACGACCGCAATCCTGTCGCGACTGCTGCGCAATTCCCGCAAGACCTTTCTTTGTCCCAAGCCTGAAGGAACAACCACCGCAAATCCTATCGGGATTCCAAAGGGTACGAGCCCTTTGGCCGTCGGAGACGCCTCCTGCGGCCCATTGCCCCGTGGTCTCCTGCCGGGATGCCAAAGGGCAGGCCCCCTTGGCTGCCGGATGGGTCTCTTTCCCCGCCGGCCAAGGGCCAAGTGCCTTGACAAAAGACGTCTTCCGTGAACTACCTTACCTGGATACTGGGTGGCTTTTCCGTCCGTGACGGAAGTGCGTGTGTCGAGGTGGTCATGGTTGGTAGTGGGGTTGGGCTGACGCGCCGGGAAGCATTCGTCTGGGAGTTGCCGCGTTCCGGGGCCATGCGGGTGCCGGCGCGGCTTTTCGGTTCGCCCGAGGCCATGGTGGCCATGGAAGGCGGCGTCCTCGATCAGTTGCGAGGCGTGGCCGGTCTGCCCGGCCTGGCCGGACCGGTCCTGGCCATGCCCGATGCCCACACCGGCTACGGATTTCCCATCGGCGGCGTGGCCGCTTTCGATGCCGCGCAAGGCGGCGTGGTCTGCGCCGGTGGGGTCGGCTTCGACATCGCCTGCGGGGTGCGCGCCCTAGTGGCCAATCTGTACCGCGAAGAAGTGGAGCCGGTGCGCGAGCGCCTGGCCGACCGGCTGTTCGCCCAGGTGCCGGCCGGACTCGGCAGCGGCGGCCGGCCGCGTTTGTCCGACCGGGAGTTGGACCGGATGCTCGTGGGCGGAGCGGCCTGGGCCGTGGCCCAGGGCTACGGCGAGGCGTCCGACCTGGACGGCATCGAGGACCGGGGCACCATGGCCGGCGCCGATCCCGGGCAAGTGTCCGAGCGGGCCCGGGAGCGCGGACGCGAGGCCGTGGGCAGCCTGGGCTCGGGCAACCATTACCTGGAAGTCCAGTCCGTGGACACGGTCCTGGACGCACGGGCGGCCACGGCCTACGGCTTGGCCCCGGAGCAGATTGTGGTCTCCATCCACTGCGGCTCCCGGGGACTCGGGCATCAGACGGCCACGGATTTTATCGCCCGCATGCTGGCCGAAGCGCCCAGACACGGCTTGGTCCTGAAGGATAAGGAATTGGCCTGCGCGCCCATCGATGCGGCCACGGGCCAGGCCTACCTCGGCGCCATGCGGGCCGCCGCCAACTGCGCTCTGGCCGGCCGGCAGGTCATCACCGCCCTCGTGCGCGCGGTTTTTACCGAAATTTTCCCCACAGCCCGGTTGCGGGTGCTGTGCGATGTGTCCCACAACACCTGCCGGACCGAATACCACGCCGTTTCCGGCACACGTCGGTTGCTCCACGTCCACCGCAAAGGCGCCACCCGTTCCCTGGGCCCGGCCATCCGGACGTTTCCAGGCGTTACGCTGGTCTTGGCGATCCGATCCTTGTCGGCGGCAGCATGGGCACGGCCTCGTACGTTCTGTCCGGAGCCGACGCCGCCCTGGAGCGTTCCTATGCCTCGGCCTGCCATGGCGCCGGCCGGGCCATGAGCCGCAAGCAGGCGTTATCCCGGTTCCGGGGGCGGGATGTGGCCGCGTCCCTGGCGGCCCAGGGCGTGAGTCTGCGCGCCCATGACCGCAAAGGTGTTGGCGAGGAAGCCCCGGGCGCTTACAAGGACATCGAGGACGTGGTCCGCACGACCCAGGCTCTGGAGTTGGCAACGCAAACCGCCAGGCTGCGCCCCCTGGCTTGTATCAAAGGCTAGTCATGCTCGACAGACTCATACGCGACACGGACGCCATTGCCCGGCTCACCGGAGATATTCTGCTGCTGGTGGACACGGCCGGCGTCATTTTGCACGCCACCCCAGGCGCCTCGGTCCTGTTTGGGCGCGATCCCGGCCAGTTGACGGGCTTGCCTTTCGGCATCCCGCTGACCACCGAAAACGGGGTGGAAGTGGTCGTGGCCGAATCCGGCCGCAAGGCCATCCTGCGCCAGGAAAGCCTCGAATCGGCCGGATTGCCGCTTTTCCGGATCCATTTGCGCGATGTCACGGCCTGCCGGGCTGTGGAGGCCGAACTGGCCCGGGCCAAGGAAGCGGCCAAGGCGGCTGACAAGGCCAAGAGCCATTTTCTGGCCAACATCACCCACGAAATCCGCACGCCCATGATCGGGGTCCTGGGCATGACCGAGCTGACCCTGGCCACGGACCTGAGTTCCAAGCAGCGGGAATATCTTGAAATGGCCCGTCATTCCGCCCAGTCACTGCTCACGGTGCTCAATGACATCGTCGACTATGCCCGCATCGAGACTGGGGCTCTGGAACTGGCCAAAACGCCTTTCGACCTGACCGAAACCGTGGAAGAGGTCATGAGCGTCTTTCGGCCCCTGGCCATCAAGAAAGGCCTGATCCTGGAAGTTCGGCACGGGGAAGACGTCCCGGGCAAGCTCGTGGGCGACGCGAGCCGCTTGCGCCAGATCCTCATCAATCTGGTCGGCAACGCGGTCAAGTTCACGGACACGGGCAGTGTGGTCCTGACCATCGAGACCGACCGGCTGCTGACCGATACCGAGGAAGGGGCGATCGGGGATCGCCATCTCCAGTTCATCGTTCGGGATACCGGCATCGGCATCCCCCGGGACAAGATCCAGGCCATTTTCGACAGCTTTACCCAGGCCGATGTCACCGCGACCCGGCGTTACCAGGGCGCTGGCCTGGGGCTTGCCATCGTCCGCCATCTGGTGGCCAGGATGGGCGGCACCTACCGGGTGCATAGCGAGGAGGGCAAGGGCAGCGTTTTTTCCTTCCAGATCCCCTTTGCCCTGCCCGAGGCGCCACTGGCCGCCGCCGGCCAAGGCGACGGGACCGGCGAGACCGGTGCCCGGCCTTTGACCGTCCTTTTGGCCGAAGACAACCCCATCAACCAGATTTATGTCCAGGAACTGCTGGAGATGGACGGACACTCGGTGGTGGTGGCCCACACCGGACGCCGGGCGTTGGAGGCGTTGCGCAAGCAGCGCTTCGACGTCATCCTCATGGATATCCAGATGCCGGAGATGGACGGACTGGAAGCCACCCGGGCCATCCGGGCCGATCAGAGCGGGGATTTCGACCCGACCATTCCCATCGTGGCCCTGACCGCCCATGCCCTCAAGGGCGACCGCGAGACCTTTTTGCGGGCCGGAATGAACGAATATCTGAGCAAGCCCGTCAGTCCTACCGACCTGGAAGCGGCGCTGGCCCGGGCCATCGGTGCCCCCGGGGGACAGGCCGAGACGGAGCCCGCACCCGCCTCCCCTGGGACGGCCGATCTGTCCGATGTCCTGGACTGGAGCGAACTGCTGACCAAGGCCCGGGGCAATACCGGGTTTCTCATGCGGCTTTTTTCCGCCTTCGTGGCCGAGCAGCCCGTGCACCTGGAAACCATGCGCGAGGCCCTGGCCCTGGCCGACTGCGAACATCTGGCCTTTCTGGCCCATTCCCTCAAGGGAGCCGCGGCCACCATGTGCGCGCCGCTTTTGCGCGAAGCCTGCCTGGACGTGGAACGGGCGGCCAAGGCCCAGGAACTCGACCAGGCGGCGGCCGCCTTTCCGGTCATGGAAACGGCCATGCTCGACGTGCTCACGGCCATGCGCGGCAAACTGGCCGCCAATGGCGTGGGGGTCGAATAGGGGAAGCGCAGAGGGAGAAGGGGGAGACGCCTCCGGCGGCCGGGAGGGGCATGGCCCCTCCCGGACCCACCCATGTGGGGCTGCCGGCGGTTTGGGTTAAAAAACGTTTTGGCTTGAGGCGATTTCCTTATGGGTTTCCAAAGGGCAACGCCCTTTGGTAGCCGAAGGCGTCCACCATCACTTATTTTAGACGGTCAGCATGTCGGCCATGGCGTAAAGCCGGCCGGCTTTTTGCTTTTTGATCCAGGCGGCGGCGCGGAGCGCACCTTGGGCAAAGGTTTCCCGGGTATGGGCCCGGTGGGTGACCTCGATACGCTCGCCCGGTCCCAGGAAATAGACCGTATGGTCGCCCACCACATCGCCGCCGCGCAGGGCGGCCACGCCGATCTCCTCGACCGTGCGCGGGCCGGTGATGCCGTCGCGGCCGTGAAGCTTGACCGCGTCGTAGTCCACGCCCCGGGCTGCGGCCAGGCATTGGCCGAGCTTGATGGCCGTGCCGCTGGGTGCGTCGGCCTTTTTGTTGTGGTGGATCTCCATGATTTCCAAATTGTAGGCGTCACCGAGCATCCGGACCAGATCCGGCAGCACCCGCAACAGCACGTTGAGGCCCACGCTCATGTTCGGGGCCCAGAAAATCGGGGTCTTGGCGGCGCAGGTTTCCAGGATCTTGGTCTGTTCGGGCGTGAGGCCGGTGGTGCCGATGACCACGGGATTGCCCGCGGCGGCCGCCACTTCGGCCACGTGCACGGAGTTGGCCGGAGACGTGAAATCGATGACCACCCCGCCGGGACATTTGGCCAGCACCGTGGCCAGGTCGTCGCCCACCACGCATTCGAGGTTGGCCAGACCGTCCAGGCAGCCGGTCCGCTCCAGCACGCCGACCAGGCGCAAGCCCGGATCGGCCGTGGCCAGTCGGGCCAGGGTGGAACCCATGCGCCCCTTGGCGCCCATGATGACCACATCACACACACTCATGCCGTCCCCTCCGGTGAATCGTTGGTATAGGATGCTTTCGATGGTCCCGGTCTCGCCTGCGGACCGCCGAGAACACCCAGCATAGGCCAGGGACCAGCCCCGCGTCCAGGCCCCAGGCGTTTCCGTGCGGGGTGGTCCCGGAGGGGAGTGACTCCCCTCCGGGACGCCGGAGGCATTTTTTTCCCTTCTTTCGCCCTTATCCCAACTTCGCCAGCATCTCCTCGGTCGTGACGAAGGCGGCCCCGGCCTGACGCATGGCGCCAAGGGCCTGGTCGGCGTCACCGGGCTTCAGATCCACGCCGGCGATGGCGTCACTCACCACGGTCACGGCGAATCCCCGGTCCAGGGCGTCGAGCACGCAGCCTTTGACGCAGTACTCCGTGGCCACGCCGGCCACATAGAGGTGCGTGGCGCCCAGGCCCCGCAAGAGCTTTTCGGCCGAGCCGTTGTAGAAAAACGTCAGGGAATCCTTGTGGAAGATGATGTCGCCCGGAGCGGCGGCCAGTTCATCGACGATGCGCGCGCCCCAGGAGCCCATGAGGCAGTGGGGGGGCCAGGTCTCGAATTCCTTGGAGTCTTTCGGATGGGCGTCGTTGTCGTAGACCACGGGCACGCCGGCGGCTCGGAAAGCGGCCTTGAGCCGGGCAATGGGGGCAATGGCTCCGGCGCCCTTGGGGAACGAGAGCTTTCCCTCGGGGCGCAGGAAGTCGTTGACCATGTCGACGATGATAAAGACCGAATCCATGGGGTACACTCCCGGGTCACAGGACCCTGACCAGGCGCGGGTTGGGATGGTAGGCGCGGCCGGACTTGGCCAGGTCGTGGCCGTCCACGCGCACGATGTCGGCCGTGGCGCACCAGGCCTCGAAGAGCCCGCCGATGCCGAGGGAGGAGAACAGCCGGCCATGCACGCGTTCGGCCTCGACGAACGCCGCCACCTTCTTGAGGTCCCCGAACCCGCTCGACAGGACAATGTCCACGTCCGGGAAACCGGCCGCGTCCAGGGCCTGGCGCACGGCCACGGTTCCGGCCACGGTGACCCCATGCCCGGTCCAGTAGGGACGGCCGTCCGACGGGACGCCGCCCTGGCCGATGAGTTCTCCGGCCGTGTCCAGGCGCACGGCGGCAAGCTTGCCGCCCAGGCCCCGGGCCGTGTCCAGGGAATCGTCGATTTCGTGGTTGAAGGTGTCGACCAGGGCGATGCGCGGGCATTCGGGTTCCATGTACCGATCGAAGGCGATGGTGGCTTCCCGGGTGGCATGTTCACGGCCGACCCGGGAGGCGATGACCAGGACCAGGGCATGGGGGATGGTGCCCACGCCGGCCGGTTTTCCGGCCGCCCGGGCGCCGGCGTCCGTGGCGCAGGAATCGAACCCGGCGCCGATGGCGGCCCGGGAGATCGCCTCTTCCATGGACCAGTGCCAATGCCGGGCCCCGAAGTACATGAGGTTTTTATCCGGCAGCATTTCCCGGATGCGGCTGGCCCGTTCGGCCACGACCGACAGGTCGGGATCGGACAGCCCGTTGGCCTGGGATGTCCGGGCGGTCAGGGTGCCTAGGTAGATGGTTTCGAGCTCGATGAAATCCTGGATCGGGCCCTCGATGTGCATGACCGGCTCCAGGGGCGAAAACCGGCTGCCCTCGGGCAGGGCGAAGACCTTTCCGCCATGGGCGGCCAGGGGCGAGAACCCGTCGATCAGATTGACGACCGCGTCCACACCGGCCACCACGCCCGGACCGTCCCGGAAAAAGACCTGCATGGTGACCGTGGGATTGAGCCCCTCCCGCTGCAAAATCTGGCGGGAGCGGAGGAAGTATTTATCGGTAAATGGAATATGACTGGGAGGCGGATCGAACATGGTGGCGACTCCGCGACGAGGTTGATTTTGGCCCATGTGGCCAAGAGGTTTAAGAAAAATAATGAAATCAGTAAAATGTCAAGTTTGCCCGGAATCTAGGCAGGAAACGCTTTTCCGGCTATCGTAACGGAATCGATACACAAGTCCGGTTTTCGGCCGGGATCGGTGTTCTACCCGCCCCGGCGGACGGGCAGGGGATGGAAAGGAGAGAGCCATGCGGCAGGGGGCGGAACGGTCACGCTTGGATCAGACCGCGATCGCTGTTTCCACCTATCTGGCCCGGTGGCACCAGGCGTTTGCCGTCACGCCGGGTGGGGCGGGGCCGGTGGTGGAGCTCTGGTTCGACCGGGGGGAGGAGCGGCCCCTGTGCGAACGGGTGCGGCTGCCAAGGCGTCTTGATGCCGGGGCCTTGCGCGTGGCATCGCTCTATCTGGCGGCACTCATCAACAACAAGCTATGCGTCTGGGGCGCCCGGCGCGTGAGCCTGGTGGCCGACGAGGCAAGCCTGGCCAAGGAACTGCTCCAGCGCGTGAGCAGCTCATTGCTTTATCGGGGCGAACTCTTTTCGGATCTGACCCCGCTTTTCATCCTTGCCCTCATCGAGCAATGCCACGGCGCGCCCTTGGTCCTGGATACGGACCCGGAGCAGGCCGCGCGTTTGGCCGCCCTGGCCGCCATGCCCCATGCTCCGGTCGCGCCCTTGCCACCGCCAGGCCGGCGGACGGTCGTGGCGGTCAATATCGGCCAGCACAAGACCGGCTGGGGGCTGGTCGTTTTGGACGGAGCCGGCGGCTATGACCTGTCCCGCACCGGGCGCCGGGAAACCTGGCCCTGTGCCGCCTCCCGCTGCCTGCCCGAGCTGGCCGACGCGCTTTTGGCGGAAATAGCCCAAGCCCTGGGCCCGCTTCCGTCCGAAACGGTGGCCCTTTGCCTGAGCCTGGCCAATCCGGTGGTCGGGGGCCAAGCCCGGGGCGTGCCCACGGTCGGGATGTGCGCGAGCTGCACCCCGGAGGCGGCCGCCGATCTGGATCAGGCCCTGCGCCGGGCCGCGGCCAGGCATTTCCCGGGGCTGGCCTTTTTTCTGGTCAACGATGCGGCTGCCCAGGGGCTTTTCACTTCGCGTTTCGGGGAAGCGGAGCCGGACGGTCCGGGCTTTGCCAGCCGGCTGTTGTCCGTGCGTTTCGGCGCCTGTCCGTCGGTGAGCTACATCGATGCCGGCGGGCGCAACTGCGACCGGCTCAACGAATATCCCTGGCTCGTCACCACGGTGCATGCCAACCGCCACGACGAGGCGCTTTTCGCCACCATCAGCCGCTACCTGTCCTTTTACGGCTTCGGTTCCATTGCCGAGGAATTGGGCCTGCTCGACACCTATGGGATTGAACAAAACGCGGCCGCGGCATTTTTTTACGAGCTCTACACCGAAGGCAATGAAGCCCAGTGGCGTGACGCGGTGAAGATCTACCGCGTCCTCGGCGCTCATCTGGCCATGCTGGCCTTTGAAATCCAGCGCGATACGCCGGTTTCCCGGGTGACCTTGCTCGGCTCCCGGGCCAATCATCTGGACGCGCAGGTCTTCGGCCCCATCTGGGACGGCTTTGCCGGATTCATCGACCGCTACAGCCTGCCGTTTGCGGACTTGGCCTTTGATCTGGCCGAGGACGTGTCGGACAAGGCCGGCTTGGTGGGTGCGGCCGTTGCCTTTGCTTCTGAATCTGCCAGAATTGTCGGAGAGGACGGAAAATTTTGATCCCTTTTGTTTTTTCCCAATTTTGTATCGAGGTAGGAGATGTTCCGCAGCCAGGTCTCACGCCATCGGCAGCGGACCGCTATGCGTTGGCCAGTGAAAAACGATAGCTGAATTTATTGCTTAATATTTTGAAATAATTTGCTTCTTTAAAATAACCTCGCCCCTTCCGCCCGTTTGTCCGATGCTGTGCCCCCGGAGCAATCACTTGCCGCCGGGAAAAGGGTGCAATTTTGTCTGACTCTTCACATTTCTGTGAATTTGCTCCACAGTACCGCTTTTGTTAAACCCCGCAGCAAGATGTTCATTTTCGGGGGGAACTATGATGAACAGTGGAGACACAGCCTTTGTGCTCTGTAGTGCCGCGCTGGTACTGCTGATGATTCCGGGATTGGCCCTTTTCTACGGCGGCATGGTCCGCAAGAAAAACGTCCTGGGCACCATCATGCAAAGCTTCATCCTTATAGCGCTCGTCACGTTCGAGTGGGTCTATCTTGGCTATTCCATGTCCTTCGGCCCGGACATGGGGAATGGACTCCTCGGGACCCTGGCCTGGGCCGGACTCGGGGGCGTCGGTGCCACGCCCAATGCGGACTATGCCGGCACAATTCCCCACATCGCCTTTGCCATGTACCAGTGCATGTTTGCCGCCATCACTCCGGCCCTGATCACCGGAGCCGTGGCCGAGCGCATGCGCTTCGGACCGTTCCTGCTCTTTTCCCTGGCCTGGGTGATCGTGGTCTACAACCCGGTGTGCCACTGGGTGTGGGGCAACGGCGGCTGGCTCAAGTCCATGGGCGTTTTGGATTTCGCCGGCGGCATCGTGGTTCATCTCACCTGCGGCGCGGCTGCTTTGGCCGCAGTGCTGGTCACTGGACCGCGCAAGGATCATGGCAAACACCAGATCATGCCGCATAACCTGCCCATGACCCTGCTCGGGACGGGCTTGCTGTGGTTCGGTTGGTTCGGTTTCAACGCCGGCAGCGCCCTGGCCGCCGACGGCGTGGCCGCCGGCGCCTTTGCCGCCACCCATCTCGGTGGCATGGCCGGCATGGCCACCTGGTCGGTCATCGAATGGTGGCACCGGGGCAAGCCCACCACCCTGGGCGCGGCTTCGGGCGCCGTGGCCGGTCTGGCCACCATCACTCCGGGCGCGGGCTTTGTCTCGCCCGGCTCGGCCGTGCTGATCGGCATGCTGGCCGGCATGGTGTGCTACGGGGCCGTGCTGTTCAAGGCCCGGCTGCGCTTCGATGACAGCCTGGACGTGGTGGGCATCCACGGCGTGGGCGGCTTGCTCGGCACGTTGCTGGTGGGCGTGTTGGCGAGCAAGCTCGTCAATCCGGCCGGGGCCGACGGGCTGATCGCCGGCAATCCGGGCCAGCTCGGCATCCAGGCCCTGGGCGTGCTCGTCGTCGGCGTTTATGCCTTTGTCGCGAGCTGGGTGCTGCTCAAAATCGTCAAGGCCGTCATGGGCCTGCGTCTCGATCCCCAGGCCGAGACCCTGGGCCTCGATCTGTCCGAACATTCCGAAGCCGCTTACGGCGATTAACCCGTGAGCCGCACCCGGAGGAAACATGAAACGCATCGAAGTGATCACACGGCCCCATAAACTTGAGGAACTCAAGGAAAAGTTGACCGAAGCCGGCGCTCGGGGCATGACCATCACCGAGGTCAAGGGCTTTGGCCGCCAGCGCGGGCACACCGAGGTCTACCGGGGCACCGAATACCGGGTGGATTTCGTGCCCAAGGTGAAATTCGATCTGGTGGTGGAGGATGCGGTCGTGCCCGGATTGGTGGACACCATCATTGCCGTGGCGCGCACGGGCGAAGTGGGGGATGGGAAGATTTTCATTTCCAGTCTGCCCGAGGCCATCCGCATCCGTACCGGCGAAACTGGCACCCAGGCCATCTAAGCACCGGGACCATACCGGAAGTTTCCCGCCTTTCTTCTTGCCTTTGTTTCCCCTTGCGGCGCATCCCCGGCATTTGCCCGGGCGATGCGCCGCTTTTCATACTGTGCGCGACAAAACGGACTTGGCGCACCCCAATGACCGCAAACAAAAAGCCGTCGCATTGACGCTGTCGGATATCTGTGACACAGAAGGCATTGTGGCGTTACGTTGCGCGAAAAAATGACTTGGTGAGGCAGCGTTTGCCGGCGTCTCGGATGGTCGTAGCCTGATTTCATGGCATGGCCGGAACATGGCGGTTTGTTGTGATTTGTCGTACCGATCGCTGTTGGTCCGGAAAAGAGGAGATGGGGACGGGGTGATCTCATGAACCGCAATGCGATTCCCCTGGCTTCCGCGCTACAGCTTTCCGGCCTGACGCGGCCAAACGCAACCCGTGCGGTAGGTGGCCATGGCCTGCAAATTTTGCTCGGTTTGCTTGGCCTTGCCGTCGGATTTTTATATTATGCCAGTTTTCGCGAGAACAGCCCGGCCCTGGTCCAGACGCTGGTTGGAAGTCATTTGTTCCCCAACTGGAATTTGCCGGCGTTCTTGCGGCCTATACTGTCCTCGTTTCCTTCGTTCATCCACGTGTTCGCGTTTTCCCTGCTGACCATCGGTATCGCCGGTCGGCCCGGCATTCGTCCTTGTTTGTGGATTTCGCTCGGCTGGACCGGGGTCAATGTGCTGTTTGAAGGGCTCCAAGGGCTGGATCATGCGGCGTTTTTGCGTTTCATGGCCGCCCTGCCCGTCAGGTTCGATGCCTTCACCGCCTTTGTGGTCGGGGGCGTCTTCGACATGGGAGACGTTATGGCCGCAGTCGCGGGTGGAGTCGTGGCTTTTGTCGTATCCGCATTCACCACTGGGAAAGGAGAAGACCATGCCGCATGAAAAGCGTCGCCTTCGGATGAAAACCTTGGCCCTGGGGGCAGCAATAGCCCTGGGATTGGGGACCATCGTCGGCAGCAATGGCAGCAGACGACCGCCGCCACCCCCCTATGACGATCCTTACGGTCCCCCCCCGCAGCCGGATCCGTATTGGGACGACCAGCATCCTCGTCCGCATCCGCCACGTCCTGACTGGGATGATCATCGGCCGCCGCCTTCGGATTGGCAGGGTCAACACGGGTATGGTCCGGGAGGACGGCACGACCACCAGGGCGGCGGGTCAGGCTATGGCCCGGGTGGGGGACAAGGCCAATGGCAACCCGGCTACGGCCCCGGCGGGAGACCAGGTCAACCTGGCCAGCCGGGACAGGGTGGTCCCGGTGGAAGGCCTGGGCAACCTGGACAAGGTGGCCGTCCGGGCCAGCCGGGACAGCCTGGTCAGCCGGGACAGGGCGGACGCCCGAGTCAGCCCGGTCAGTCGTTCCAGCCTGGGCAGGGCGGTCGTCCGGGCCAGCCGGGACAGCCTGGTCAACCGGGACAGGGCGGACGTCCGAGTCAACCCGGTCAGTCGTTCCAACCTGGTCAAGGCGGTCGTCCGGGTCAGCCGGGACAGGGCGGACGCCCGAGTCAGCCTGGTCAGTCGTTCCAGCCTGGGCAGGGCGGTCGTCCGGGTCAGCCGGGACAGCCTGGTCAACCGGGACAGGGCGGACGTCCGAGTCAACCCGGTCAGTCGTTCCAACCTGGTCAAGGCGGTCGTCCGGGTCAGCCGGGACAGCCTGGTCAGCCGGGACAGGGCGGACGCCCGAGTCAGCCTGGTCAGTCGTTCCAGCCTGGGCAGGGCGGACGTCCGAGTCAGCCGGGACAGCCTGGTCAACCGGGACAGGGCGGACGTCCGAGTCAACCCGGTCAGTCGTTCCAACCTGGTCAAGGCGGTCGTCCGGGTCAGCCGGGCCAGCCTGGTCAGCCGGGACAGGGCGGACGCCCGAGTCAGCCTGGTCAGTCGTTCCAGCCTGGTCAGGGTGGCCGTCCGAGTCAGCCCGGTCAGCCTGGTCAGGGCGCTCGCCCGAGTCAGCCGGCACAGCAGCCCCCTCGACCGCAGAGCCCCGCTCCCTCGGCTCAAAAGCCGCAGCAGGGACAGCAGGCGCAGCCGGGACAGCCCGGACAACCGGGACGGCCGTCTGATCAGAAAAGGCCTGGCCCTCCCCAATAGATTGGGGGCGAACCTGTTGTCGTAACCCCGCGTCCAGGAATTGGGTTCGATCATTTCGGACCCGTTCCTGGACGGTCAGGGCTTCACATACGCAAATCCTTCCCGTTGCAATTTCACGAGTTGCACGATGCCGGCCGGGACAATGGCAAGGCCGTCCACGAGTTCCGATCGGTCGATCTTCCTTTCCGTCAGCGCGTTGTTGCAGACGTAAAAAGCCGTGCCGGCGGCGATAAGGCTGCGTATCGCCTCGGCCTCACGGCAGGTGTCGCGCCGCAGCAGCTCCACAGCCTTGCCATTGACCACGATCGCGATGCTGAATGGTTCGGATAGGCCGGCATTCCGATAATTTTGCGCGTTGCGCAGGGCGGTTCGCAGGCTCTCCTCGTCGCTGTCGACATGCAGTAACAAATCGGAGTTCACAGGTGTTCCTTTGGGCTCTCGCGAAACCCTTCGATGTTTTCGCCCCGCCCATATGGACGCAGGCCCGTCTTTTCGCCACTATGCCTCGGCAACGCCCAAGGAGGAACCCCCATGGCTGTTCATCCCCTGGCCGGGAAACCGGCTCCGCGTTCGATGCTGGCCAATATTCCCAGACTCGTCGCCGCCTACTACGCCATCAAACCCGATCCGGCCGACCCGAGCCAGCGCGTGGCCTTTGGCACGTCCGGCCACCGGGGGTCGTCCCGCCTCGGATCGTTCAACGAAGACCATATCCTGGCCACTACCCAGGCCATCTGCGACTACCGGGCCGGCCGGGGACTGCGTGGTCCCCTCTATCTCGGCATGGACACCCATGCCCTGTCCGAGCCGGCCTTCATGACCGCCCTGGAGGTTCTGGCCGGCAATGGCGTGCCCACCCGTATCCAGACCGGACGGGGCTATACTCCGACCCCGGTGATCTCCCACGCCATTCTGACCTGGAATCGCGACCATCCCGGCGTCCTGGCCGACGGCATCGTCATCACCCCGTCCCACAACCCGCCCGAGGACGGCGGCTTCAAATACAATCCTCCGAGCGGCGGCCCGGCCGATACCGACATCACCAAGGCCGTGGAGACCATGGCCAATGCCTATCTGGAAAAGGGGCTGGCCGGTGTCCGGCGCCGGTCCTACACGGCCGCCCTGGCCGCCGACACCACCGAGGCATACGACTACGTGGCGCCGTACGTGGCCGATCTGGCCACCATCGTGGATTTGCCCGCCATCAAGGCCGCTGGCGTGCGCATCGGCGTCGATCCCTTGGGTGGCTCGGGCGTGGCCTTCTGGGCGCCCATCCGCGAACGCTATGGCCTGGATATCGAGCTGGTCAGCGATGTGGTGGACCCGACCTTTTCCTTTATGACCGTGGACAAGGACGGCAAGATCCGCATGGACTGCTCCTCGCCCTATGCCATGGAGCGGCTTATCGCCCTGCGCGACCAGTACGCCGTGGCCTTTGGCAACGATCCCGATTACGACCGCCACGGCATTGTCACGCCCTCGGCCGGCCTGCTCAACCCGAACCACTATCTGGCCGTGGCCATCAACTATTTGTTCCGTACCCGGACCGGCTGGCGCCCTGAGGCCGCGGTCGGCAAAACGCTCGTGTCGAGTGCCATGATCGACCGGGTGGCTACCGATTTGGGCCGGCCCCTGCGCGAGGTGCCGGTGGGATTCAAATGGTTCGTGCCCGGCCTGCTCGACGGTTCGTTCGGTTTCGGAGGCGAGGAAAGCGCCGGGGCGTCGTTTTTGCGCTTTGACGGCCAGGTGTGGACCACGGACAAGGACGGCATCATTCTGGACCTGCTCGCGGCCGAGATCACGGCCACCACGGGCAAGGACCCCGGCGAACACTACCGGGAACTGACCGCGCGCTTTGGCGAGCCGGTCTACGAGCGTCTGGATGCCCCGGCCAATCCGGCCCAGAAGGCCGCCCTGGCCAAGCTGTCGCCCGAAATGGTCACGGCCACGGCCCTGGCCGGCGAGGCCATCACGGCCAAGCTCACCCGCGCCCCGGGCAACGACGCGCCCATCGGCGGGCTCAAGGTGACCACGGAAAACGGCTGGTTCGCGGCCCGGCCCTCGGGCACCGAGGACGTCTACAAAATCTACGCCGAAAGTTTCAAGGGCGTCGACCACTTGCGAGCGCTCCAAGAAGAGGCCCGGGAAATGGTCGCCGCTGCTTTTGAGGCAGCTGGGGTGTAAGGGGGAGGGCAGGGGAGAAGCCTCCGGCGGCCAAAGGGCGTTGCCCTTTGGAAACCTTCAGAGAAGACAAGGTGCAAGGCGACCATGGGTGAGGCTGATGCCTTGGCGCTGGACGCGGCGCGGTTGTTGCGGGCCTTGGCCGCGCTGCCCGAGGCGTCCTTTCCGGATCGCGTCATGCCGGGCGAGGTGGCGGTTTCCCTGGGCATTGCCCCGCGCCGGGCCTGGCGCATCCTGCGCGACTGGTGGGCCTGGGGCTGGTACGAATATGAAATTTCCGCCTACAGCGGTCGGCTCACTTCGGCCGGCCGCGCCATGGCCGCCCGGCTTGCGCAGCCTTCATCACCAACTTCCGACATGCTAGCGTGATGTCCTTTCAGTGAAGGGGTCCGGGGGGATCATCCCCCCGGCCGCCGGAGGCGTCTTTTCCCCCTTCCCCTCATCCTCGTCTGGCCATGCGGGCGGCCTGGCACTGGGAACGGGCCGGGGCGAAGACGCTCACGTCCACGCCCGAGGCCAGGGTCAATCCCAGGCCATGGGTGAGGTAGCTGGCCGGGGAATCCGCCAGGGCCTCCAGATTCGCATTGCGTTCCTGGTGAAACAGCTCACCCCAGCTCGTGGCGTAGAGGACATCCACGGACAGATTGCGTTTTTCCTCCCGGGGCACGGACAGGTTGCATACGAGCACGGCCGCGGTCACCCGTTCCGGTTCGAGGCCCCAGGACAGGGGGGGGCCGAAGGTGGGGCCGGCCGGGAACCGGGCAAAGAGGGCATCGAGCAGTCCGGTCAAGTCGGGTACGGTCAGCGGTGCCGGCAGATTGCCGGCCTGGAGGAACTGACCGGGCCGATAGAGTTCGTTGGCCACGAGCCAGGCAGCCAGACGCACCAGGGACGATTCCTGGCGTACGAGTTCCTTGCGTCGGCTCTTGCGATCGGCGGACAGGGACTCGCCCCGGACCGCATAAACCATCTCCTTGTCTTTGTCCTTCGCGCGTACGTCCTCATAAGCGAATTCCAGGCCGGTAAACAGATCGCGGCTCGGCCGAATGCTCGGCAGCCGCATGATCTTGCCCACCCGGCGGCTGAAACTGACGCCGATGCGGCGTGACAACATAATCTGGTCGCGCTCGGACAGATCACCGGATTGGGTCAGACCGGTGGCATGCTGTTTGAGGCGGTCGTAGGCCCGCAGCAGATAGGTGGTGATGGCTTCGCCGAGGGCCAACGTCTGGGCAAAACCGGCGTCGGCTTCGGCGGATTCGCGTTTGGGAGGAGGCAGGCATTGGCCGCTGGCCGGCGCGGCATAGGGGAAAAAATGGTCCAGGAGTGCCTCGCCCGAACGGGTAAGGAATTCCTCGCAGGGGTCGAAACCGGTTTTTTGCAAAAAAGCCTGGCGCAACAGTTCCAGGGTGCCGCTGCTTTCCCGTTGCCGGTAGTGGCGGCTGACTTCGCTGAAAAGCAGGGCATAGGGATCGCAGCGCCAAAGCCCTCCCTGGTTGGAGAAAATGGCTTCCTTGAGCGTTTCGCACAGCAGTGCCGGTTCGCCCTCCTCGGCGGCATACTTTTCGAGCAGCCCGAATTTGATCACGGCCTTGAAGGGGCTGGTCAGGGATTTGACGATCATCCACAGCGACGCCCCGAAAAACGCGTCGGCGGCAATGGTGGCCACACAGCCTAAATCGAGGCTGTCGGCGGCGGCGTCGGGTTCGGCCCGGCCAAGCCCGGCCATGGCCTTGGCATAGGCCTCGGCCGTCATGCGGGGCGCCACGTACCACCAGGCCGGTTTCCGGCCGGCCAGGACCAGGGCCGTCCGGTAGCATTCCTCCTTGAGCAGGCAACCCTGGGCCGAGCCATAGCCTTCATCCTCGGAATAACCGAACACGTTGTCCCGGATATCCTGCTGGGTCATGAGGAAAAAGTGGATCTCCAGGTCGTAGTCCCGGGCGGCCCGGGCGGTGATCGCCTCAAGTTTGGCCGTAAAGGCCGGGATTTCCGGTCGCTTGGCCGAGGCCTCCGTCAGGCAGACCCAGATGTCCAGGTCGGAGTCCCGGGTCTGGGCCACGGTGCCGGCACTGCCGATGGTGTAGACGGCCTCCACGTCCAGGGCTGTCTCCGGGATTTCGAGAACCTGGGCCATGGGCAGGCCGAAATAACCGGCGAGATTGCGAGCCGTGGGCAGATCCGGGGCCAGGCCGTGAATCCGGGCGGCCGGGGCCGGTCGGGTCTTGCCGTCCGCCTGGACCCAGCCGGCGGCCACGAGTCCGGGCAGCATGTCGAGCAGGGCCGCGCCTGCGGATTCCAGGCGCCGGCGAGCCCAGGCCAGACGCCGCTTGTTGTTGGCCAGCATGGCCAGCCGACGGCGACGGATATCCCGGGAAAAAAGCAGGGCATCGACCACGGACGCCACGAGCCGCAGGCCCGGTCCGGCGGTGAGAATCGCCGGCAGGGACGCAATATGCTCGGTCTCGGCCAGGCGGCCCGCTTCGTCCTTGCCCATGGCGCCGAGGATGTCCGGTTCGTCGGTGGGGCAGGCAAACCGAGCCCCGGCGAAATAACAGCCCTCGGTGCGTACGCCGGCCAGGTTGGTGCCGGAGATGGCGGCCATTTCGAACAGGCAGTCGGAAAAAAGTCCGCCCCGGATGGTCAGGTCCCGGATGCCGGCCCGAACGAGGCTGACCGCCCGGAAGCGCACCTGCTCCAGGGTCAAGCTTGTCAGGCTGGCCATGAAAAAGTCGCACTCCATGGCCTCGACCACCGCAAACGTCATGTCCTGGGCGGTGATCGTCTCAAAGCCGCACAGCCGCAGGTCGCAATCCGCGAAACGGACCGTATCGAAGCGCGTCTTGGCAAAACGACAATTGCTGAATCGGCAGCCTGTGAAAGTCACATTTTCCAACACGGCCTGTTCCATGCTGACATCGCTGAACTGGCAGTCGGTGAAAACGGTCGCGACCATCTGGGATTGCGCGAGGTTGACCGCCTTGAAATTGCAGCGGGTCACGGAGACATTTGCCAACTGGGCGGCTTCGAGTTCCTTCCACAGGATCTGTCGGTCGCGCACGATACCGCCGGCGGCCAGTTCCTGGCGCAGGGCAGTGGTCGGGGCATCCTCGCCGGCCGGGGGCTGGGCGGTCACCAGGCTTTTGACGCGTTTCCACAACCCGGTGGCGGTTTCCTTGGGCTCGGCCTGGGGACTGTCCGCTTCCGGGGTGGTCGCCGGGCGGGCTTGGGCGCGGGCCCGGCGGTTCAGGTCGGCCTGGAGGGCCGCGCCGAGATCGGCGGCGAACGCCCCTGCGGCAAGGACGGTGCGGGCCGCTATCCGCACGCGTTCGGGCAAGGCCGAGGCCAGAAAGGCATAGGTCGCCACCAGGGCATCCCGGCGCATGGGCGGGGGCAGGGCGCGCAGACAGGCGCCGAAACCGGCCAGGTCCAGGCCGGCGAGCACGGGGACCAGGGCGCCGAGGTTCCCGGGTTGGGCAGTGCAAAGCTCGGCGGCGACCGAGGCCGCACCGGCTGTGTCGCAACGTGCCAGGGCATTGAGGGCCGCGGCCAGAAGCGACGGCTCTGTCGTGGCGGCGACCAGCGCGCGCAGGGGCGGTACCACCAGGGTCGCGTCCAGGCCCGGGCTGTCGGCGAGGGCCCGGCACACGGCCTCGGCCGACAAGTCGTCCATATCGCCCAGACGGACGGCCAGCTTGTCCGTGAGCCCGGGATCGCGCAACCGGCCCGCCACCCGGGCCATGTAGCGGGTCTGCTCGGCGCTCAGGTCCATCTGGAGCAGACGGCGCAGCCACATCCCAAGCCGGCCCCGCACCAGGGCGTTGCGCAGGGGTAGGGCCGGATATTCGTGGCGGTTGGCCAGCAGATCGAGCAGGATGAGCAGCTCGTCTGGATTTTTTTCCACCACGTCGGACAGGGTTTCCAGGCCGAAGGCGCCGGTTCGCGGACGGTGGAAGCGGGGACGACGGAAAAAGGCGTTGGCGAAAAGCAGTTTTTCCTCGTCGCTGAGGTTGCCCAAAATGACCAGGGCCTGGTCCTCGGGCAATTTTTCCAGATGGATGACGGCCAGGACCTCGCCTTCCACGCCCAGCCGAAACAGCAGGCGCAAGGCCTGGAGCCGGAAGTTTTCGTCGCCGGCTTCGAGCAGGGCGGCCAGCAGGAAGGCCAGTTCGGACGCTTCACCGGCCGTGGCCGGATCGTCCGCCGCCCCCCGGTCGATGAAGGCCAGGGCCTGCTTGGCCAGAGGCAATAACGGTGAAAGGTCGGAGCCCGGCGGCTGGGACAAGCCCGTGCGCAGGGTCCGCATGATGGTGCGGGCCGGGGAGCCCGCCCGGATCATGGCCGGCTCCGGGTGGCGGCCGCAAAGAGACTCCGATCAGGAGCGCGGCACGGCGTCGACATAGTAGGAGACCTGCTTGCCCGGGTTGAGGTACTGGAGGACCTCGGGAAGCAGTTCTTCCGGTTTGAGGGCCTTGGTCACGGCCAGCTCGGTCTCGATGAGCAGGTCGATGATGAGCGCCTCGCGTTTGGGAATATCTGGATGGTAGACCTTGACGCTCGGGCGCATGGAATCGCGCATGTTGGCCGTCACCACCATGCCCTGCATGCCGTTGGACAGCTCCACCAGACTGCCGGGCGGATAGACGCCGAGTTTGCGGATAAAAAGGGTCACGGCCCGGGGATCGAGTTTGCCGCGCCGCTTGTACAGGGCCTTCATGGCCTCATGGGGCGTGGGGCGCTCGTTGGGTTCCTTGCCGTTGCAGAACCGGTCGTAGAGGTTGGCCACGGCGGCGATGCGCCCCCCGAGGCCGAGCGCGGTACCCGAAAGCCGGCCGGGAAAACCGCTGCCGTCGAGATGCTCGTGGTGCTGCAGGACCAGGGTCTGGGCGGACGGCGGGAAACCGGGCACGGCGGCGAGCATTTTGGCGCCGATCCGCGGGTGCTCCATGTAGTATTCCTTGAGCACCTTGTTCATGAGGGCCATGTTGCCCTTGGAAAACCGCTGGATGGGCACGCGGCCCTTGCCGATGTCGTGGAACAGGGCGCCCATGCCCACTTCCTCGATGTCTTTTTTGGCCAGCCCCATCTCCTTGGCCAGCATCATGGAGAGCACGGCCACGTTGAGCGCGTGATAGTGCCGGGCTTCCTCGCGCATCTTGGCCGTCATGACGTTGATGAGGACATCGAGGTCGGAAAGAAACGTCTCGGCCATGGGACCGACCACTTCGCCGGCCGCTTCCAGCACCTCGGCGTTGGGGGAATTCACCCGCTTGATGGCCTCGACCACCTGGCTCATGGCCTTTTCATAACGCTTTTCACACGCGGCGAAACGCTCGATGCGTTCCTTGTTGCGGTCGATGGTCTCCCGCTTGAGGCTCGACAGTTCGGCCGATACCGGGGTGCGCGCGGCACTCCAGGGGCCTTTCTGGTGTTTGCCGGAGTTGTTCTCGATTTCTTCAATGGAAATGGGCAACCGGTCGGACTTCTCCGGCACGCACAGGACATGCCCCAGCCCCAGGGCCATGATCCGGGCGATCTCGGCCTCGTTTTTGATCTTGAATCCCTTGGCAGGGAAGGGGTGGGCGAGCCCCGGGGCGTCGATGCGGATATAAAGCCCCGGACAGAGCTGTTCCACCAAAATGGGATATTCGTCGATTTGCATGCCAAATTCCCTGGGATTCGTGGGGCGTCGTGGCCGGAGCGGGGGACAGGGGCCCTGGCGCCGATCAGTCGCGCGTGCATGGGTATATGCGTCGGGAAAATTTCCTGTCAACTCGGCACGGCTTTCGCCCGGCTTGCCGAAGCCGGCCCGGTCAGGGTACACAAACCCTACAGCCCGGACCGGATACCATGGCCGAAACACCACCGCGCCCTTCTCCACAGGCCCCAGAGGCCAAACCCGTCAAGGGCGTCTTCTCCGTGAACGCGGCCCGTTTTTTGGGCAGGAAGGCCCAGCCCTGGTCCTTGTCCCAACGGATCTACGTCTATGCCGAGGGGCGCGACGACGGCCGGATCACCATCCAGCGCCTGAGCCGCAACTTCATGCCGGCCGGCCCCACCCGCATCATCCCTCGGGAGCGTCTGCTGGCCGACTACCTGCCCGAGCCTTCCATCTACATCAACAAGGTCATTCCCGTCATGCGCCGTCTGGAGGACGATGTGGCCTTGGCGGACAAGCACCGTTTGCGCCAGGAACTTTTTTCGGCCGAATTCGAGTACCAAAACGTGCTGCGCCAAAACGAGGACCATGTCCGGGCCATCTTCGGCCTGGGGCTCACGTATCTGGAGCGCCAGGAAAAGGAAAACGCCGACATCGTCTTCCACAAGCTCATGCGCATCGAGGCGGCCTTTCAGCCGGAACACAAACATCTCTTCAACGATTTCGGCATCCAGATGCGTAAGCTTGGCATGTATGACGCGGCCATGCAATACTATGCCCGGGCCTACCGGCTCTGCAAGACCGACGAACATCTTCTCTACAACATGGCCAGGACCCTCTACGAAAAGGGCCGGCTCGCCAGTTCCCGGGCCATGCTGGAAAAGGCCCTGCGCCTCAACACCGCCTTTCCCGAAGGCCGGGCCTTTTTGGTCTTTCTCGAAGCCAGGCTTCGGGGAGATGCCGCCCCGGAACCCGACCTCGACTGACAACCTCCCTGTGATTTGCTCCTGTCCCGGAAGTCACGCTGCGGTCTGAAATCGGGTTTTATTGACAGATTTGGTATTTGCGACCATAAATGGCCTATTCCCGACTACAGATGCCGTTTTTTCCATTCGACCTTCCCCTGTGTCGTTTCCACAAGCCGTAAGGAGACTTCCCCGTGGGCCATGTCAGAGTCAGCGTCAAATTGTTTTCCATCGTGGCAATTACTTCCCTGATCGCGTTGTTCATCGGCAGTCTGGGCTTCTGGAGCATCCGGGAAGCCGGGCAAGCCCTGTCCACCGTGGTCGACACCACTTTGCCCCGGGTGACCGGTCTTGGCCTGGTCAAGGAAGGGCTCCTGGCCGCCCAGTCGGCCGAGCGCACCATCCTCGTGCCGGAATTGGCCAATTCCAAGGAATTCGAGCGGCAGCGCGGTCTTCTCGAACAGGCCTTGGCCTTGGTCGATGCCGGCGCGGCCGAGGTCGATGGGGTTGCCCCGTCCGGCGATGAGGACGCGGCCCACTGGACCACCTTCAAGACCGCCCTGGCCCAGTGGCGCAAGACCAATGAACAGGTCGTGGCGCTGGTGTCCCAAAACAAACGCAGCAACGCCCTCACGCTCTCCATCGGCACGTCCATGTTCTCCATGCGCAAGGCGTCCGAGGCGCTCAATGCCCTGCTCGCGCACAACCGCAGCGAGGCCAAGGCTCTGTCCTTCGCGGCCCTGGAACCGAGCCCGGACACGCGGCCTGACCCTGCTCGTCGTGGCGGTTGTGTCCATCGTGGCCACGGTGACGTTGTGCGTGGTCCTCACCCTGTCGATCGTGGGACCGCTCAAAAAGGGCGTGGCCTTTGCCCGCTCCGTGGCCGACGGCGACATGCAGGCCACACTCGACATCGGCGGCAACCGGCGCGACGAGCTCGGTGAACTGGCCGACGCTCTCGTGCGCATGCTGGCGGCGCTCAAGGAAAACATCGCTTCGGTCCTGAGCAAGAGCGAGGAGACCGAAAAGGAAGCCCAAAAGGCCCGGGCCGCCATGGACGAAGCCGAATCCCTGCGGCAGCAGGCCGAATCGGCCCGGCGCGAGGGCATGCGTCTGGCCGCGGACAAGCTTACCCAGGTGGCGGCCGTGCTGACCGAAGCGTCCGGAGAACTGGCGGGGCGCATTTCCCAGGCCACCCAGGGCGCGGCCAACCAGTCCGAACGTCTGTCCGAAACCGTGACCTCCATGGGCGAGATGAGCGCCACGGTCCTGGAAGTGGCCAAGAATGCCGCCCAGGCCTCCCAAACCGCCGGCGAAGCCCGGGAAAAGGCCGCCGCTGGCGCGACCGTGGTGCGCCGGGCCGTGGATGGTATTGTCCAGGCTCGGGAAAAAGCCGCCGCCCTCAGCCGCGACATGGCCGACCTGGGCTCCCGGGCCGAGGCCATAGGCCGCATCCTCGGCGTCATCAGCGACATCGCCGACCAGACCAACCTGCTGGCCTTGAACGCCGCCATCGAGGCGGCTCGGGCCGGCGAGGCCGGACGCGGGTTTGCCGTGGTCGCCGATGAGGTCCGCAAGCTGGCCGAAAAGACCATGTCCGCCACGGCCGAAGTGGGCCAGTCCATCCGGGGCATCCAGGAGGGCACCCGCAAAAGCGCGACCGGTGTGCACGAGGCCGTGACCGTCATCAAGGACGCCACCGGCTTGGCCGAACAATCGGGCCAGGCCCTGGACGCCATCGTCAATCTGGTGGAGACGGCCTCGGATCAGGTGCGCTCCATCGCCGCCGCCTCGGAACAACAGTCCGCCGCCAGCGAAGCCATCGAAGGCTCCATCGTGGCGGTCAACGAGGTTTCCCAGGAAACCGCCCAGGCCATGGAACATGCCACCACCGCCGTCGGCGACCTGACCGAACAGACCCAGGTGGTCATGGGCCTGATCGCGGATTTGCGCGGCGAACAGGCGGACCACGCCCTCACCACATGATAACACATTGAAAAAGAAGGAGACAGCATGTCCGTATCCGGCGACGTCCGACCCCGGCAACCGCTCTGGGACCAGGCTCTGGCCCCGTTCGTCCGTTTCAGCCGGGTGGAGGCCGCAGGTGGCCTGGTGCTCGTGGCCAGTGCCTTGGCTGCCCTGATCTGGGCCAATTCCCCTTGGGCTCCCAGCTACTTCGCCTTGTGGGAGACGCAAGTGGGAGTGCAGTTCGGCGGGGCGGAGCTGTCCAAGACCCTGGGCCACTGGATCAACGACGGGCTCATGGCCGTGTTTTTCTTCATGGTCGGGCTGGAGATCAAGCGCGAGATCCTGGTCGGTGAACTCAACAGCCTTGGCCAGGCTATCGTGCCCGTGGTCGCCGCCCTGGGCGGCATGGCCGTGCCGGCGGCGATTTTCACCGCGCTCAACCAGGGCTCGCCGGCCCAGACCGGCTGGGGCATCCCCATGGCCACGGATATCGCCTTTGCCCTGGGCGTGCTGTCGCTTTTAGGCGACCGGGTCCCGGCCGGACTCAAGGTGTTTCTGGCCGCCGTGGCCATCGTGGACGACATCGGCGCGGTGCTCGTCATCGCCATCTGGTACAGCGGCGCCATCTCCCTGACCTGCCTCACCGTGGGCGCGGTCATTTTCGCCTGCATGCTCGGCCTCAACCTGGTCGGTGCGCGCCATCCAGCCATTTATGCCCTGCTCGGCGTGGCCATGTGGCTGGCGTTTTTGTCCTCCGGGGTCCACGCCACCGTGGCCGGCGTCCTGGCGGCCATGGCCGTGCCGGCCCGGGCGCGCATCCGGGCCGGGGCCTTTGCGGCCCGGGCCCGGCGTTCTCTGGAGCGCTTCGAGGCGGCCAAGGGCCGGGACATCCGGGTCAGTCGGGGCAAGCGCGCCGCCCTGGACGAACTGGACACGGCCCGGTTGCTCGCGACCACGCCCTTGCAGCGCATCGAGCATACCCTACATCCCTATGTAGCTTTCGGCATCATGCCGCTTTTCGCCCTGGCCAATGCCGGCGTGGCCCTGACCGAAGCGGCCGGCCTTTCACTGACCGAGCCGGTGTCCCTGGGCATTGTCGTGGGACTGGTCGTGGGTAAGCAGGTGGGCGTGTTTTTGCCGTGCTGGGCCATGTTTCGGTTGGGCCTGGCGCAGAAGGCCGACGGTCTGGGCGCGGCCCAGTATTATGGCGCGGCCTGTCTGGCCGGCATCGGCTTTACCATGTCCATCTTCATTTCCGGGTTGGCCTTTGCCGGGCACGGCGAGCTCGAAGCCCGGGCCAAGGTGGCGGTGCTGACGGCCTCGGCCCTGGCCGGGGTGATTGGGTATCTCGTACTGCGCCTGTCCGGACGGCAAGCCCGCGTCCAGGCCTGAGGGCGCGTCACATCCGGGGAAAGTTGAGCAGGACCTTCATGGCCCCGGGCCGGGATGCGGTCTCCATGGCCGAAACACACTCCTCGAAAGGGCCGGACGCTCTCGATCAAGGGCACCACATCCACCAGCCGGTCACGCAGGTAGGCCCCGGCCAGGTCGAAATCGCCGCAACGGGAGCCAACAAGCTGGATTTCGTCCACCACGACCTTGGCCATGTCGAGGGTCGTGGGGGCGAAGGTCGTGGTCTTGACCACCACCGTGCCCTCGGGCCGGACCAGGGAAATGGCTTGGGCCAGTCCCTGGGGCCGGCCCGTGGCCTCGATCACCACGTCGAACCGGCCGTATTCCGCGAGCAGGGCGGCTGGATCGTCCACCTGGCGGGTGGTGACGCCCTGGGCCGCGGCAATGCTCAGTTTGCGGCCGTGATGGCCGGCCAGGACCAGGCCCGGGACAAGATAACGCAAACCGCAGGCGGAAAGCAGCCCGAGCTTGCCATCGCCGAGCACGAGCACGGACTGGCGGGCGGTCAGATGGAGCTGTTGCCCCGGCTCCAGGGCGGCGGCCAGGGGCTCGATAAAGACGGCTTCCTCGTCGCGCACCCCGTCCGGCACGGGATGGAGGTTGGCCACGGGCAGGATGACATTTTCGGCAAAGGCGCCGTCCTGGCCGGCAATGCCCAGGGTGCGGCGATTGGGGCAATGGCGGGCGTCGCCGGTGCGGCAGACCGGGCAGGCGCCGCAGCCGATATTGATGTCGGCCGTGACCCGCACGCCCACGAGCTGGGGAGCGCTCGGCGCCTCCAGGACCCGGCCCACGAATTCGTGCCCCGGGATGCCGGAAAAGTTCATGTAGCCCTTGAGCAGTTCGATATCCGTATTGCAGATGCCGGCCATACGGACTTCGATGAGAGCCTCATGGGGCCTGAGGGGCGGCAGGGGCCGGTGTTCGAGACGCATGGTCCCGTTTTCAATGACGGCGGCCAGCATGGACAACTCCTGGTGAGGGTGGCGCGACAGTGCGAAACAACGTATGGCATTGCCGGCAAGCCTTCAACCGCAAAACGGCCAATCCGGGTCCCGTGCCTGCCGCCGGGACAGGACGCCATGGAGCCGATCACGGACGCGCAGACTTTTACGGCGGTTTTCGAACCGACACCCGGGCAGGCGCCCCTGCGCCTCGATGTGTTTTGGACCAACCGGCTGGCCGAGCAGGCTGTGACCCGGGCCCGCATCCAGGAAGCCATCACGGCCGGCAACGCCTGGGTGGACGGGCAGGTCTGCCGCAAATCCGGCTGTAAGCTGCGCGGCGGCGAACGCCTGCGCCTGGACCTGCCGGAAACCGCCTGCCCCTTGACCGCCGAGGACGCGCCCCTGCGCATCCTGTACCGGGACGCGAGCCTGCTCGTTCTCGACAAGCCGCCCGGTCTCACCGTGCATCCCGCTCCGGGCCTGCCGGACGGCACCCTGGTCAACCGGCTGCTCCACCATTGCCCGGAATTGCGGGACCTGGCCGGACCGCGCCCGGGCATCGTCCACCGCCTGGACAAGGACACGAGCGGCCTGCTCGTGGTCGCTCTGACCGAGGCGTCCCGGACGGCCCTGGCTGCGACCTTTGCCGATCGCGCCGCCCACAAGACCTACCTGGCCCTGGTCCACGGCCGGCCCGAACGGACCGAAGGGGTGATCCGCGAGCCCATCGGCCGCGATCCCGACCATCCCACCCGCATGGCCGTGGTGCGCAAGGGCGGACGTGAGGCACTCAGCCGTTACCGGCTCGTCTGGACCGCGCCCGATGCCCGGGCGAGCCTGCTCGAAGTGACCATCGCCACCGGCCGCACCCATCAGATCCGGGTCCATCTGGCCAGCCTCGGCCATCCCGTGCTCGGCGACATCGTGTACGGCTCGCGCCAGCAGGCCGAGTGGAAACGCCTTCCCGGTCCGGTGGCCCACCTGACCGGCCGGCAGATGCTCCACGCCTGGAAGCTCGCCTTTCCCCACCCGGAGACCGGCGAGACCCTGACTTTTTGCTGTCCGCCGCCCCGGGATTTCTGGCGGCTGCTGCTCCTGCTCGGACGCCGGCTCCAGCGGATAGGCCTGGTCGGCATGCCGGGCTGCGGCAAATCGACCTTGCTCACGCGTTTTGGCGCGGCCGGCTTTCCGACCTTTTCCGCCGATGCCGTGGTGGCCGAACTCTACGCCCCGGGCGGCGGCGGGGCCCATATGCTGTCGCGGCGCTTCGGCGAGGCGGCCCTGACCGCCGAGGGCGCCGTGAACAAGGCCTGGCTCCTGGCCGCCATGCGCGACAGCGAGAAAACCCGGCGCGAGGTCATGGACCTCGTCCATCCCCTGGTCAAAGGGCGTCTGGAAGCGTTTTTCCAGGCCCATGCCCACCGCCGGGCCGCCTTTGCCGAAACGCCGCTGCTTTTGGAAGCGGGCTGGCACAAGGGCGGCGACGTGGATGTGGTGGTCGGCGTGGGCTGTGCCGTGGCGGCCCGGCGCGACCGTCTGGCCGGCCGGGGCTGGTCCGAGGATCTCATGGACCGGATGGACAGCTGGCAGTGGGATGAAGCCAAAAAGCTCGGCCAATGCCGCTATGTGGTCGACAATTCCGGGGAGCCGGCCGATCTGGCGGCCGGAGCCGACCGGGTGCTGGCCGCCCTGGCCGGTGAGCGCCGGGCCGAGGCCATGAGCCGGTTTCAGGCCCTCCTGTCCGCCGGCTACGCGGCCCGTCCCGGGGAGCTGCCGCCCGAACAGACCGGACCTCCGGGTGCGCCGGCATGATCCCGCTGCGCGACAACGTCCCGAGTTCCCGGCGGCCGCTCGTGACCTGGACCATTCTGGTCGTGTGCGCCCTGGTCTTTTTCTATGAGCTGCTTCTGCCCGAGCAGTCGTTGCTCGTCTTTACCCATATCTATGGCGTGGTGCCGGCCCGGTTCACCAATGACGCCTATGCCCTGACCTTGGGCTATCCCGAAAACGGCTACGAAGCCTTGTTCACCTACATGTTCCTGCACGGAGGCTGGTTCCATTTCCTCTTTAACATGTGGGTGTTCTGGATTTTCGCCGACAACGTGGAAGAGGCCCTGGGACCGGGGCGGTTCGCGGCGTTCTATGTGCTGTGCGGGCTGCTCGCGGCCGTGGCCCACATTCTTTTCAACTGGAATTCCACCGTGCCCGTGATCGGCGCCTCGGGGGCCATCGCCGGGGTCATGGGTGCCTATTTCCGGCTTTTCCCCAAAGCCCGGGTGGTGACCCTCATCCCGATCATCATCATTCCCTGGATCGTGGAACTGCCGGCCGTGGTTTTTCTCGGCATCTGGTTCGCCATCCAGGTTCTTTCGGGCCTGACCGGGAGCTTGGCCTCGGGCGGCTCGGCCGACGTGGCCTTCTGGGCCCATGTGGGCGGATTCGTGGCCGGACTGTACCTGGTCAGGCTGTTTCTGCCGCGAGGGTGCCGCTACTGTTTCGACCCGCGCGAGCGGCGCTACGACCGGGAACCCTAGCGACCTCTCCGGGCGCGAGCGGGGAGGGGAGGCTCAGGCCTTTTCCTGGCGGTCCACCCACTTTTCCACCCGGATCGGCTGATAGGCCCGCATGGCCGCGAGCAATTCCGTCGGCGTGTCCGCGGACAGCACCAACCCCTTGTGTTTTTCCCGGATGAAGCCTTCGGCTGCCATGCGGTCCACGAAGTTGAGCAGGGGGGTGTAGTAGTTCTGGACGTTGAGCAGGCCGCAGGGCTTTTCGTGCAGCCCGAGTTGGGCCCAGGTGATGACCTCGCAGAACTCCTCCAGCGTGCCCATGCCGCCGGGCAGGGCGATGAAGCCGTCGGCCAGTTCGGCCATGCGCGCCTTGCGTTCGTGCATGGACGGCACGACGATGAGTTCGGTCAGGGCCGGATGGGCCACTTCCTTGCGTTGCAGAAAGGCCGGCAAGATCCCGACGGCCGTGCCGCCGGCGGCCAGGACCGCGTCCGCCACCCGGCCCATGAGTCCGACCCTGGCGCCGCCGTAGACAAGGCCGAGGTGCTCGGCGGCCAGCAGACGGCCGAGTTCATGAGCCGCTTCGCTGTAGGCCGCGTCCGCCCCGGCGGACGAGCCGCAAAACACGCAGATGGTTCGCATGCCAAAACCCCCGGGGCCGGATGTCGGCCCCGTCTTCTTCGGATGCCTTGCTTCGGGTTATTCCAGGCCTTCGATGATGGGCCGGTGCTGGCTCAGGTCGAAAAAGCCGCTCACCGGAAAGGGCAGGGTGTAGTTGGGAATCTTGGCAAAGTGGATAAAGCCGATATCCTTGCCTTCTTCCAGTTCGGACAGGGCGGTCAAGCCCAGGGGGATCGGAAAATTCAAGGCGCAGCCGTGGATTTCGGACACCTTGTCCTTGTAGCGGGTCTTGAGGTAGTCCACGAGCGCGTCGCGTTCCGGTTCGGTGAAGGCTTCGAGCAGAATGCGCCGGCTGCTCTCCAGGCTCACGGGCAGGTCCGGGTCCACCGGATCGCCGAGCAGGACGTTCCAGTCGTAGACCCCGGCCTCGGCCGGGTCCCATTCGGGGCGGAACAGATGGACCATGACGTCCTTGCGCCCCTTGAAGCTCTTGATGACCATGGACACGGTCCAGGCCCGGTCTACGGGAAGGTTGAAGTCAGCGGGTACGATATCGATGTCCATGGCGTCTCCTTGAGCACTGCATCTTGGCCCCGACGCGGCCGCAGGGCCGGGGGGCGGGATTTTTGCTTTGTTTGCCGTTCAGAGGGTTGTAAGGGAAACTACCATGCATTTCCAGCTTGAATCCGAATACCTGCCGCGAGGCGACCAACCCCAGGCCATCGACGCGCTGTGCGCCAACCTGTCCCAGGGCGTGGACAGCCAGGTGCTGCTTGGCGCCACCGGCACGGGCAAGACCTTCACCATGGCCCAGGTGGTAGCCCGGCTCAACCGGCCGGCCCTGGTCATGGCCCCCAACAAGACCCTGGCCGCCCAGCTCTACAGCGAGTTCAAGGGGCTGTTTCCCAACAACGCCGTGGAGTATTTCGTCAGTTATTACGACTATTACCAGCCCGAGGCCTACCTGCCGCGCACGGACACCTACATCGAGAAGGACGCCTCGATCAACGACGACATCGACAAACTGCGCCATGCCGCCACTCATTCCCTGCTCACGCGCCGGGACGTGCTCATCGTGGCCTCGGTGTCCTGCATCTACGGCCTGGGGTCCCGGGACTACTACGAGCGCATGGTGCTCACGGTCACCGTGGGCGAGACCACGGGCATGGAAGCGGTGCTGGGCCGGCTGGTGGAAATCCAGTACGAGCGCAACGACTACGATTTCCACCGGGGCGTGTTCCGGGTGCGCGGGGACGCCGTCGAGCTCATTCCGGCCTACAGCCGCGACCGGGCCCTGCGCCTGGAATTTTTCGGGGACGAGCTCGAATCCATCCTGGAAACCGATCCCCTGACCGGCGAGATCCTGGGCTCCATGCAAAAGGCCGTGATCTTCCCGGCCAGCCACTACGTGTCCGACCGCGACAACCTGAACCGGGCCGTGTCCGATATCCGCGAGGAATTGCGTCTGCGCCTGACCGCACTCAAGACGGCCAACGAGCTCGTGGCCGCCCAGCGCCTGGAAATGCGCACCATGCAGGACCTGGAGATGATCGAGGAACTCGGCTACTGCAACGGCATCGAGAACTATTCCCGCCATCTCGACGGCCGCAGCGCCGGCCAGCCGCCCTATACGCTCCTCGACTATTTCCCCGAGGACTTCATCCTGTTCGTGGACGAATCCCACATCACGGTGCCGCAGATCGGCGGCATGTTCTCCGGCGACCGGTCGCGCAAGCAGACCCTGGTCGATTTCGGCTTCCGCCTGCCCTCGGCCCTGGACAACCGGCCGCTCAATTTCGAGGAATTCCTGGGCCGCATCGGCCAGGCCGTGTTCGTCTCGGCCACGCCCGGGGACTGGGAGCTCAAGCGGGCCGAGGGCTTGATCGTGGAGCAGATCATCCGGCCCACGGGCCTGCTCGATCCGAAGGTGGAAGTGCGGCCCACCAAGGGGCAGGTGGATGATCTTATGGCCGAGTGCCGGTCCCGGGTCGAGGCCGGGGAACGGGTGCTCGTCACCACCCTCACCAAGCGCATGGCCGAGGAACTCACGCAGTACCTCAATTCCATGGGCGTGCCGACCCGCTACCTCCATTCCGACATCGAGACCCTGGAGCGGGTGGCCATCATCAAGGCCCTGCGCCAGGGCGAATTCTCGGTCCTGGTCGGCATCAACCTGCTGCGCGAGGGCCTGGACATCCCGGAAGTGTCCCTGGTCGCCATTCTGGACGCGGACAAGGAAGGTTTTCTGCGCTCCACGCGCTCCCTCATCCAGACTTTTGGCCGGGCCTCGCGCAACGTGGCCGGCTCGGTCCTTCTCTACGCCGACACCATGACCGGCTCCATGACCGCGGCCATGGACGAGACCTCCCGCCGCCGGGCCAAGCAGGAGGCCTCCAACCGGGAGGCCGGCATCACGCCCCGCACCATCATCAAGCCCATGGACAGCGTGCTGGACAATCTGTACGGCCAGGAGCGGGAAACTCCGGCCGGTTACGGACCGCCGCCGACCTCGGGCGCGCACCGGCCGGAAGTCCGGGAGGAAGCCGAGGCCTACGGCGGAGACATGTCCCGCAAGGCCATGGAAAAACTGGTCAAGACCCTGGAGCGGGAAATGCGCGAAGCAGCCAAGGCCTTGGAATTCGAACGGGCGGCTGGCCTGCGGGACCGGATCGCGCTTGTGCGGCAACGTTTGCTGGACATGGATTGAGGCGATGGCCCACCGCTCCCTTGTCCTGCAAAGCCAGGCTGCGCGCCTGCATCACCGCCTGGGTTCCTGGGGACCGCTTTTGGGCGGCTTGGCGGCCTTGGTCGCGGTCTTCTGTCTGGGGATCGCCGGTTACATGCACGTGGAAGGCTGGAGTTTCTTTGACAGCCTCTATCAGGTGGTCATCACCCTTTCCACGGTGGGCTACCAGGAAGTTTATCCCTTGTCCCGTCAGGGCCGCATCGTCACCATGCTGCTCATCGTCTCGGGCGTGGGATCGTTCGCCTATCTGGTGGGGACCTTTACCCAGGTGCTGGTCGAGGGCCGGTTGCAAAAGTTTCTCGGGAGACGGCGCATGCAAAAAATCATCGACGGCCTGGCGGGTCATGTCATCATCTGCGGTTACGGCCGCATCGGTTCCATCGTATCCCGGGAGCTCGCGGCCGAAAATGTGTCGTCCGTGGTCATCGAAAGTAATCCCGAAGTGGTACGGCTGCTGTCGGAACAAAGTGTTCCCTTTGTCGAGGGCGACGCCACGGACGACGAAATACTGTTGGCCGCCGGTCTGCTGCGGGCGAAAACCCTGGTCGCGGCCCTGTCCCAGGAATCGGCCAACGTGTACGTGACGCTCACCGCCCGCCAGCTCAATCCCGGCATCCGCATCGTGGCCCGGGCCGATGCCCAGGGCCATATCCAGCGGCTCACGCGGGCCGGTGCCGATCAGGTGCTGGTACCGCACCTCTACGGCGGCGTGCGCATGGCCCAGTCGGTGCTGCGGCCCACGGTCACGACCTTCCTGGAACTGGCCGGACCGGGCGGCGACATCGACCTGCAAATGGAGGAGCTGCAAGTCACCGAGACCTCGGATATCGTGGACAAGAACCTCATCGAGGCCCGGATTCGGCCGCGCTTCAATCTCATTGTCATTGCCGTGAAAAAGGCTTCCGGCGAAATGATCTTCAATCCCCAGCCCCAGTCCGTGCTGGAGGCCGGGGACACCATGATCCTGGTCGGCAAGAAGGATAACCTGGACGGCTTGCGGGCACTGCTTTGAGCCGGGAGGGCGTGGAGATCGTGGTCGCCCGCTACCGGGAGGATGTTTCCTGGACCGCGGGGCTCGGCTTTCCGGTCACGGTCTACGACAAGTCCGGCACGCCGGGGCCGCTTGCCCTGCCCAACATCGGCCGGGAAACCCATACCTACTTGAGCCATATTCTGCGGCGCTACGACGATCTGGCCCGCCATACCGTGTTCATTCAGGGCGCGCCCTTCGACCATATGCCGCCCGGCACAACGCCGGCTGATTTCACCGCCCGCATCGCCCAAAACGTGCGCCTGGGCCTTTGCTTCACCGGCTTTGCCGCCTTCAAGCTCAAATGCGACCGGCTCGGCCGGCCCCATGACCTGGCCGACCCGGCCAAGCACGGCCAGCGCCCCGGGTTCGGCAAAGATATTCCCCTGGGTGAAGTGTATGCCCGGTTGTTTGCCGGCCCGGTGCCCGAAACCTTCCTGGTCCCGGCCCCGGCCGGCATGTTGTTCGTGGCCCGGGAGCGCATCCTGTTTCATTCCCGGGAGTTTTATCGCCAGGCCTTGGATCTGGTCGCCTCCGACCCCGACGATGCCGCCAATACCGGTCATGCCTTCGAACGGCTGTGGCAGGTTGTCTTTAACGGAAAAACGTTGGAAAAGATTGCGTAATTTGCGATTTTCTTTTGCTTTGCGAAACTGTTCGCGTTAGAAACAGAGCGTCTTCCGGGACCGGTTCGCCCCTGGCCCCCGCCTTGCTTTCCGCTTCCTTGCCTGCTTTTTCCTCGGAGGAAGGATGCCATGTGCGCAACTTCGGCCTTTCCCACGCGTATCGTCCGGTTGGATACGGCCCGCTTAAGCGCGGTCGTGGCCGTCATCGTCCTGCACGCCGCCGCCGCGTACACCGTCCTTATCCCCTGGTGGTACGTGACGCCCAGGCAAACAGCGCCGATCTTCGATCTGCTCATCGTCATGCAGGACGGCTGGGTTATGCCCGCCTTGTTCGGCATTGCCGGTTTTTTCTCCCTGCCGTCCCTGGAGCGCCGTGGCTCTATCGGCTTCCTGGGCGGACGGCTCAAGCGTCTGGGGCTACCGCTTGTGGGCTTGACCATTTTTTTCTGCCCGGTGATCGGCTACCTCGACCGTCTCAACAAAGGGCTGACCGGCACGTTCTGGGACTATTGGTTGGGGCTCTTGCCGTCGCTTACCGACTGGCGGCTGCAGGTATTGACCGGCCAGGAGAATCTCGGGACCGGGCATGGTCTCATGGGCCCCTATCATTTGTGGTTTTTGGCGCTGCTCCTGCTCATGAGCTTCGCCCTGGTCCTGGGGACCGGACTGGTGCGCTCGAAGGGCCGCGTGGCGAAGCCGGGGAGGCATTGGCTCGCCTGGGGCGTGGTGTGCGGCATGGGGCTGGCCGAGGCCTGGGCCCAGATGCGCATTCCGGACGCGGCCTGGGTGCGGTGGGGACCGTTTTGCGTGGTGCAGCTGACGCGGTTGCCCCTGTATGTCGGCTTTTTTCTGCTCGGGCTGCTGGCCTGGCGGGAAGAGTGGTTCGCCGTGCGCTGGATTCCCGGTCCGCTCTGGGCCTGGGGGCTGGCGAGCCTTGTCACCTTCGTGGCCATGATCGCCGGCGGTTCGGCCATGGGGGGGCCTGGGGGCAAGCCGCTGTGGATCCCCTTTGGCTACGGACTGGCCCGCACGGCCTTTGGCCTGGCCGCCACCGGATTGGTACTTTGCGTGTGCGGTCACCGCGAACACCGGGCCGGTCGGCTGACCGCCAGCCTGACCCGCAGTTCCTTCGACCTCTATCTGCTCCACATGCCGTTGGTGGTGCTGGTGCAGTACCTGCTCGCGGCCACGCTCGTCCCGCTCTCCGTCAAGTTCACGCTCGCCCTGGTGCTCCCCACGGGCGTTGCCTGGGGCGCGAGCCGCTTGCTGGTCGGGCGACACAAAACCTGGCGACCGCTGGCTGTGGCCGCGGCTTTTGGTCTGTGCATCCTCGTCTGGGGGGCGTGAACCGCCGGCTGGGTCGGGATCAACCGCCGCCGACCGGCGGGAACACGCCCACCCGGTCGCCGTCGGCGAGGACCTTGTCCAGGGTCACGTTCATGCCGTTGACAAAGACGATCTTGATCTCTTCCTGGGGAATGGACAGGCGGGTGACGAGTTCGAGGACCGTCTCGCCGGGATGGATGGGGAAGGCGTCGGCATTGCTCGGGGTCAGGGGAGCCAGGGTGGCATAGCATTTGAGCTCGATGGGCATGGGGCCATCCTTCTCGCTGGTTTCCCGTTCCAGGGAACGCGGGGCCAGCGCCTGCATCTTTTTTCGGCTAGATAAAACATGATTTCGCCCTTGTCCATGTCCGAACCGGGCTGACCGGAAACACGAAGGCGGTCGACGACCTGGGCATCTGCCGTGCGGCCTGCGTTGCATTTCTCTGCGGCGGCGTGTATTGTTTTATGAGTTATGATATATTTTGCCCCGTCCGCAGGTTCAAATTGAGAGACAACAGAAGGAACTGGCGCCATTGATCCGGCCACCGGTCGGCGAAAGCAAGGAATCCCGTGCGCAAAATTTCGGGATATATAGCGATTACGCTGCTTGTACTCGCTGTGGGAGTTGGCGCGTGGTATTATGTCGGTTTTGAGGAGGAGCGGCCTGAACCCCAGTGGTCCGGCGGGGAAATTCGCGTGGGCTATTCCAGCGAACCTCCCTATGCTTTTCGGGCCGATACGGGGGAGGTGACCGGGGATGCGCCCGAAATTGCCAAGGCCGTACTGGCCCAGTGCGGCATCACGCGCATTCGGTGGGTGCTCATGGACTTCAGCCAGACCATCCCGGAACTGTTGGCCGGTCATATCGACATGATCGCCAACGGCATGTTCATCACCCCGAAACGGGCGGCCCGTATTGCTTTTTCCTTGCCCTACGCCCAGGTGGGGCAGGGATTGCTGACCCGGCGCAGCAATCCCGCTGGGCTGCACGCCTACGCCGATGTGGCCGCCCGGGACACGGTCCGGGTGGCGGTGCTCGACGGCGCCATCGAACAACAACTCCTGCTGGAACTCGGCGTGCCCCGCCAACGTCTGTTCGTGGTGCCGGAGCCCCTTGACGGCTTGGCCGCCGTACGCCAGGGCCGAGCCGATTGCCTGGCCCTGAGCGCTCCCACGGTTGCCTGGCTTGCCGCCACGGCGCCGCAGGAAGTGGAAGTGGCCACGCCCTTTCAGCAACCGCCCGCGTTGCAGGCGATCGGACATTGCGCCTTTGGATTCCGGCCTGTGGACCGGGCCTTGCGGGAAGCGGTCAACCGGGCCTTGCGCGCCTATATCGGGACGCCCGACCATGCCAAGGCAGTCAGGCCTTTCGGCTTTGGGCCCGAAACGCTTCCGGATTGGACAAACCGTGAGCAGTAGGACCTCTGAAACCACGCACCCTCTTTTATCAGCCGGGGCCAGAGCATGAACCGGGCAACGCACCACCGCCTGTCCTGGCTGCGCAGCCGGGGATGGATCGATTTGCAGCTCTACGCCATGCTTTCGGTGGCGCTGCTCTCCGGGCTGCTGCTGTGGTGGACAAACGCGACATGGCGGCAAAGCCTGGTGACTTCCCAGGAGATCTTCATAAATCTCCGCCGGGCCAGGAGCGATGCGATCCGGGCGCATCTGGCAGTCATGCGTTCGCTGGCCGGAGAACCGGACATCCGCCTGCCTGAAATCAGCACCCTGTTTGAACAGGCCTCCGAACGGATCGCCAGGCTTGCGGCCAGGCTCGGTCCGGGCAGGGATGACGCGCTTTGGAACACGGACACACCGGAACTGCGCGAGGCCTTGGTACGTTACGGGAAGGGTCTCGACCGGTTCCGAGCCCTGGCCGCACAGGCCCTGGTGCCGGGGGCGGGCGGCTTGGCCCGGTACGGCCTGGAACTCCATGCCGCCTTTGCCGCCCTGGAAAAAGAGGTCGAGGCCTTGGGCGCAAAGATACAACAACGCATGGCCGCGACCATCACGCGCCAGGAACGCTTGGGCCAGCTGTTTTTTGGACTGTGGCTGACCTTTCTGGTCCTGCTCGGCCTGAGCCTGGCCGCTGCCTCGGCCAAGCGTCGTCGCGCCGAGACCTCCCGGCTCGAAAGTGAAATCAAGTACCGTTCCCTGTTCGAGCAAGGCATGGATGCCACGCTGCTTGTGGCGAACGACACCGGGGAGATCCTCGATTGCAACCAGGCCGTGACCTCGGAATGGGGCTACGCCCGGGAGGAGCTGCTCGGCCGCGAACCGGCCAGTTTGCGGGCGGCATCACCCGCGGCGGAAGATGTCGCGGCCAAGGAAATCCAGTATGCCAACGGGCGCCGGGCCGTCCTGCGGGAGGCACGGATTGTCACCCGGTCCGGCGAGATTCGCGATGTAGCCGTCAAGACGGGCTTTTTCCATCTGGGTGAGCGTCCGGTGCGCTTGGAACTGTATCGGGACGTCACCGAGCGCAAGAAAAACGAACGCGTTCTGGCCGAAAACGTGGCCATGCTGCGCGCCCTGGGGGACAATCTGCCCCAGGGCATGATTTTCGAATTGTCGGTGGGCGCCGACGGGAAACGGCGTTTCCGCCATGTCAGCCAGGGCGTGGAGGGGATCTTCGGCCAAAGTGTCAGGGCAATCCTGGAGCATCCTGAGCTGCTGCTGGAGCCTCTGGCGCCCGAGGACCGGGCGTTTCTGGTTCGGGCCGAAAACACGGCCAGGGAGTCGCTGACCGTATTCGATGTGGCGGTTCGCCTGGACCCGGCGCGCGGTGACGGGCGCTGGGTTCAGTTCCGGGCCGCGCCCCGGCCCGGCGAGGCTGGCGAAATCCTGTTCGACGGGGTGGTGTTCGATATCACGGCCCAAAAACGCATCGAGGAGAGCCTGCGCCAGGCCAAAACCGAAGCCGAGGCCGCCAGTCAAGCCAAAACCGAGTTTCTGACCAACATCAGCCATGAGGTGCGCACACCCCTCAACGGGGTCCTGGCCATGCTGCAATTGCTCCATGCCAGTCCCTTGGATGCGGTCAGCACGGCCAATGTGGAGACGGCCCTGTCCGCCGCCCATGGTCTGGTCCGGGTCTTGTCCGATATTTTGGATTTCAGCCTCCTGGAGGCCGGCCGGCTCGTCATGCACCGGGATGTCCTGGATATCCGGGGGCTGGCCACGGAAGTCATGCGGATGCTGGCCGTGGAATGCCGGCGCAAGGCCTTGCGGACCGACCTGAGCGTGGCGGCGGCGGTGCCGGAGTGGATTGTCACGGATGGTGCCCGATTGCGCCAGGTGCTGTTCAATGTGGTCGGCAACGCGGTCAAGTTCACCGAACACGGTTGGGTTCGTCTTGATATCGCCGTGGCCTCGCGACAGGGGCAGGGCGTCTATCTGCTGTTCACGGTCGAGGATACGGGCATCGGCATCGCCGAAGGGCTCCTCGACACGATTTTCGAGCCTTTTACCCAGATCGACGGCTCCCTGACCCGCAAATACGGCGGGACCGGTCTTGGGCTCGGCATTGTCAAGCGTCTGGTGACCCTACTGGATGGTCACATCCTTGTGGAAAGCCAGCCGGGAAGCGGGACGGTGTTTGCCTTCACCATCCATGCCCTGGCGGCGCAAACATCCAGGCCGGCTTCCGTGGAGGCGCGTTCTTGTCCCTGTGACAGCCGAAAACGGCATGTGCTCGTGGTCGAGGACGAGGCCGTCAACCGCATGGCCACGGTGGCCATGCTCAAAAAGCTCGGGTACACGGCCACGGCCGTGGAGGACGGGGATCAGGTCCTCGACGCCCTAGCCGGGGAAGCCTTCGACGTGGTGCTCATGGATATTCAGATGCCCCGGGTCAGCGGCGTGGAAGCCACCCGGCGCATTCGCAATGCGACCGAACCGGGCATTGACCCCAGCATTCCCGTCATTGCCCTGACCGCCCATGCCATGGCCGGGGATCGGGAGCGTTATCTGGCCAGCGGCATGGACGCCTACCTGTCCAAGCCGGTGGATATGCAGGCTTTGGGCGAAACCATTGTCACGGTCTGCGACAAGAGATGTCACGTCGGCTGAGGAGGACCAACGCGCCGTAGCGTGCCGCCGGCCGGATACGGTATTGTATCCGCCTCGCAACGACGGTGCGGTGGAAACGGGTCCTTCGCCGTGATGCCGCAGCATTATCCCCTTCTTTTCCCGCGTCGCCAGACGATCAGACGTTGATTTCTCTTTGCGACCCACGTACACACAGTACAAATTTCGACGCATCCTGGTGGCAAGACGCACGCACATGCCAGGGAACAGCTTGGAAAAGTTGAGAATTGAACTGCTATCCAAGGGGGGAGCCATGTCGCGGAGAGGATCCGTACTGCTCCGGGGAACAGCCGGATTATTGGGATTGCTGTTTTGCCTTGTCACCACCGTCAACGTGGCTTGCGCCATTATTGTCAACGGCTGGGATTACGATGTCCCATCGCCGGCAATCAGTAGCGGCGGTGTTGGCATCCTTTCCTATGATGACTTCGGTCGTGTTACGGCATTTTCCAGTTCTTACGGAAACGGTCTCATCACCTACACCAATCAGCACTACAATTCCAGCGGTAATCTCGTCTATACGGCCCAGGTGACCGGCATTTCCGGGAACCCCTATACCAGTGTCACGGTCACCATGGTCGGGAGCGCATCCAATTACGAATGCCCGGTGACAACGGCCGAGAGGGTATTTCGGCAATCCGAGGAAGTGGTCAGCGCCAACATCCTGCGCACCGAGCGTCGGGCCGTGGAGGGCGCGCTGTATAACCGGCTGCGTCTGACCATGTTGCCGGGCCATATCGGCAAACCGGCCTCGATTTCGACCCAGATGCCGACCGGCGTGGCATCTGGCGACGCCGCGCCCGAGGCCTCGTCCTGGTCCGTGTGGTTCGACGGTTCCCTCACGCCCTCGGGTTCCTACCGGGTCGGCCTGCAAAACGCCGCCTTCAACGCCATGGGCTTGGTCGGCGTCGAATACGCCTTCAACAGCCGACTGCTGGTCGGCCTGTCCATGGGCTATTCCAATATCGCCACGACCTATTACAACGGAAGCGGGGCCAGCCAGACCGACAATGGTTTCGTCCTCAACCCCTACATCGGCTTTCTGCCCATCGACAACCTGCTCGTGGCCGTGCAGGGCGGACTCATTCTCACCGACACCACGGTTTCGGGCCACCAATTTGTGGCCGGCACCACCCTGTCCCACAACCGCAATTACGGCGTGGTCACGGGTGCCATCGGCACCGACGTTTCCTACGCCATCGTCCTTGACCGCCTGGTCATCACCCCCCATGCCGGCTATTCGTATTCGAGCCGTCAGCCCCAAAGCGGCGGCGTCAAGGGCGTGGAGCAGGGCATGCTCGGCGCCGGCGCCATGTTCGGCTACAACTTCGAGCGCCTGACCCCCTTTGTCAGCGCGACCTACAACTACGACACCATCGGCCAGACCCGGTCCCAGCGCGAGGACATGCTGGGCACGGCCGGCCTGACCTTCCGGGCCAACGACCGGTTCCAGGCCACCATGTCCGTGTCCAACACCTTTTTCCGGTACAAGGAGTACGAGACCACCTTCGATGTGAACTTGCGGTACACGTTCTAGCCCACACCGCGGACTGCCACAATGCGACCCGAAACACTGGAGGGCTTGTCTGTATGAAGCGCTTCGCCGCCTGCGTCCACGACCGGTTGCCCCTGGTGGGGATTCTGGCAAGCCTGCTCGTGCTTTCTCTGTTTCTCGCTTTGGAAACGACCGTCCGGGCGGCCGAGACTCCGGCCGGCTATCTGGACGCTGTCCAGGGCGCGGTCACGGCCACCCATCCGAATCTCGGCCGCCGAACACTGGGGCTGGAAGACAAGGTGTACGCCCATGACCTCGTGGCCACGGGCCCGGGAGCGGCCGCCCGCATCGTCTTTCGCGACAAGAGCGTGCTCGAAATCAAGGAATCGAGCCAGGTCAGCCTGGCTGATTTCAGCTTCGAGGCCAAGGGCGAAAAAGCCATGACTGTTAAATTCGCCGTGGGCGTGTTCCGCATGATCACGGGGGAGATCGTCAAGGCCAATCCGGACAAGTTCAAGGTGGAATCGCCCTTGTCCGTCATCGGCATACGCGGCACGGACTTCGCCTCCCGGGTGGGCGGCGGCAGTGAGCTGCACGCCCTGTTTTCCACGGGCACGCCCATCGCCGTGGAGTCCGGGGGACGAGAACAGCGCATCGACCGGCCGGACTTCGGCGTGGATGTGACGAGCTCCAGCCTTGGCTCCCCGCGTCCCCTGACCGAGGCCGAAAAGAAGCTCTTCGCCCGGACAGCCTTTATCCGGCAGATGGACATGAACCGGTTGCAAATGCTGCTGCGCATCAACCAGGGGGTCACCATCCGGCCGCCGGCCCGGATCGGCCGCCCCTGAGTCCGCAGGCGGGACTATTTGGGGCAAGAGACGCCTCCGGCGGCCAAAGGGCTTTGCCCTTTGGAATCCCTCCGTGATTCTCGCCGGTTGCGCTGTACGTCTTGCGGAAAGGTTGCGAGCCACGGACAAGGGGATGATCCACCAGTGGGGGGAAGGCAGCTGTGGCGCTTCTCCTGGCCGCCGCAGGCGCCTTTCCCCTGCTATTCCCCCGACTCCTCGCGCAAGCGGCGGCGGAGCACCTTGCCCACCATGGTCTTGGGCAGTTCCAAGCGAAATTCCACCAAACGTGGCACCTTGTAGTTGGCCAACCGCTCCCGGACATAGGCCGTGATGTCGTTGCGGGTCGGGGACGTGCCAGGCTCCGGCACCACGAACACCTTGACCGCCTCGCCGCGCGTGGGGTGGGCCACGCCGATGGCCGCCGCTTCCTTGACCTGGGGATGGGTGAGCAGCACTTCCTCGATCTCCCGGGGGTAAATATTGTAACCGCCCGAGATGATAAGGTCCTTTTTGCGGTCGAGGATGAAAAAGTAGCCTTCTTCGTCCATGACGGCCAGATCGCCCGTATGCAGCCAGCCGTCGCGCAACACGTCGGCCGTGTCGTCGGGGCGGCCCCAGTAGCCGCGCATGACCTGGGGCCCGCGTACCACGAGTTCGCCAGGTTCGCCGGGCGGCAGGATGCGCTTGCCGGTTTCCATGTCCACCACCCGGGCCAGGGTGCCGGGCATGGGGATGCCGATGGAGCCGGGTTTGCGCCGGCCTTCCAGGGGGTTCAAGTGCGTGATGGGCGAGGCCTCGGTCAGGCCGTAGCCTTCGAGGATGGCCGCGCCGGTCAGGGCCTGGAACTGCTCGATGAGGTCCAGTGACATGGGCGCCGAGCCCGACACGCAGTAGCGGATGCTGCCCAGGGTCTTCTGGCTGGCGCCTTTCTGGCGCAGCAGGGCGGCATAGACCGAAGGCGTGCCGGGGAAGACCGTGGACCGGTGGCGGGCAATGGCGGCCAGGGTCTCGGCCGGCGAGAACCGGGGCAGGGGGGCCATGGTGGCGCCGCAGGCCAGGGCGAAATTGACGCACACGGTGAGGCCATAGATGTGGAAGTAGGGGAGCAGGCCCAGGAAGCATTCCACCTGCACGCCGAGGCCGTGAAGCACGGTGTGGCACTGGTGGACATTGGCGCACAGGGCGGCGTGGGGAAGCATGACGCCCTTGGGCGTGCCGGTGGTACCGCCCGTATATTGCAGCACAGCCAGGTCCGTGGCCGGATCGATGTCCGGGGCGCTGTAGCGGGCCTTGCCGGCGAGCAGGGACTTCCAGGGCAAAAGGTGTGAGCCGTCGTACGGGAGACGGGGATACTTGCCTTCCCGGCGCGATTTGAGAGCGTACAGCTGGCGCAGGGGAAAGGTCAGGGCGTCGCTGATGCGCGTGACGTAGATCCGGGCGAAATCGAATTCCCCAAGCAGGGTTTGGTGCTTGACGAACAGCAGATCAAGGATGATCAGGGCCGACGGCACGCTGTCGGCCAGGATGGCGCGCAGCTCGGTGTCCATGTACAGGGGGTTGACCATGACGGCCACGGCCCCGGCCTTGAGCACGCCGCAGTAGGCGATGATGGCCTGGGGCGTATTGGGCAGCATGATCGCCACCCGGTCGCCCTTGCCGATGCCGGCGGCGCGCAGGTTGGCGGCCACGGTCTCGGCCTGGGCCCGCAAACAGGCATAGGTGATGCGCGTGCGCGCGAAAACGATGGCCGGCCGGTCCGGGAAGGCGTCCGCCGTCCGGTCGAGATGTTCGAAAACCGGCATCGGCGTGACGTCGACGACCGGGGCCACTCCTGCATCGTAGTGGGCCAGCCAGGGACGGTCAGGGTCGGACATGGTACTTCTCCAAACAGAGGGGTGCGACCTTGTAGCGTCCGGGTGGAAAGGACGCAAGGCATGACAGATTGGTTACGAAACCGGCCGTTTGCCCACCGGGGCTTGCACGGTCCGAACACCGGTCCGGAAAATTCCCTGGCCGCGTTCGAGGAGGCCGTGGCCCGGGGCTACGGCATCGAATGCGACTTGCGACTGCTGGCCGACGGCACGGTAGCGGTCTTCCACGACCGGGAACTGTGCCGCCTGACCGGCCGGACCGGGACGATCGCGCGTCTGACCGCCCGTGACCTCGCGAGCCTGAGCCTCGACGGTACGGACCAGTGCCCGCCGCGGCTCGAACAGGTTCTGGCCCTGGTGGCCGGCCGGGTGCCGCTGTATCTCGAACTCAAGGCCGAAGGATCGCCCGAGCCCCTGGTGCGGGCCGTGCGCGAGCGTCTGGCCGGGTATGCCGGACCGCACTGCCTGGCCTCCTTTGATCCCAGGGCCTTGGCGATGGCGGCGCGGCTGTGCCCGGACCGCATCCGCTGCCTCATTGCGTCGGACAAAGCCGATGTGTCCACGGCCTGGCCCTGGCGCTTGTTCCGGCGGCATCTTTTCCATGCCGTGCCTGCCCGGCCCCATTGCATCGCCTACGACCTGCGTGGACTGCCCAATACGTCGCTGGCGCTCTTGCGGCGACTGGGACTGCCGGTTCTGGTCTGGACGGTGCGTTCGAGAGAGGATATGGACAAGGCCTTGCGCTACGGAGACAATATCGTTTTCGAGGGGTTTTCGCCCCCGTCTCCCGGCAACACGTAGGGGGCGGCCCGTCGCGGTCGGGCAAGCCCTGTCACAACCCAAGGAGTCATTGATGGCTACTATATCCCGTTTCCTGGAAACCCATTTTCGTCACTTCAACGCCCGCGAGACCCTGGACGCGGCCAAGGCCTGGAACGATCTGCTCGCCAAGGGCGGCAAGATGTTTTTCACCATGGCCGGTGCCATGAGCACCTGCGAACTGGGCATTTCCCTGGCCGAGATGATCCGCCAGGACAAGGTCCATGCCATCAGCTGCACGGCCGCCAACCTGGAAGAGGACCTGTTCAACCTCTTCAACCACAACGAATACAAGATGGTGCCCGAATACCGCGACCTCTCGCCCGAGGCGGAGAAGGAACTTTACAACGCGGGCTTCAACCGGGTCACCGATACCTGCATTCCCGAAGGCATCATGCGCCAGGTCCAGCATCGCATTTCCACGCTGTGGGCCGACGCCGCCGCCTCCGGGCAGCCCAAGTTCCCCTTCGAGTTCATGTACGCGCTGCTCGACCAGCCCGACATCGCGCAGTTTTTCCAGGTGCCCAGCGAACACTCCTGGGTGCTGGCGGCCAAGGAAAAGGGCCTGCCCATCTTCACCCCGGGCTTCGAGGACAGCACGCTCGGCAACATCTACTGCTCCGAGGTCATGCGAGGTCGGGTCAAGGATCATGGCGCCGTGCGTCGCGGCACCGAGCAGATGGAACTGCTTGCCCACTGGTACCAGGATCAGGCCAAGGCCGGCACGCCGGTCGGGTTCTTCCAGATCGGCGGCGGCATCGCGGCCGACTTCCCCATCTGCGTCGTGCCGATGCTCATCCAGGACCTGGAATTGGAAGACACGCCGTTTTGGGCCTACTTCGCCCAGATCGGCGATTCCACCACGTCGTATGGCTCCTATTCCGGCGCGGTGCCCAATGAAAAGATCACCTGGGGCAAGCTCGATGTGGACACACCCCGGTTCATGATCAATTCCGACGCCGCCATCGTGGCGCCGCTGATCTTCGCCTACGTGCTGGGTTGGTAGGGAAAAAGCTCACAAGGACGGATCGTTGCCTTGCTTTTACAGGGAGAAGGCGTACTCCGAAATTGACAGCCAAAAACCGGCCGCCCGATGCTTCGGAGCGCTCGGGATACGGAAACGTCAACCCTGGAGGAGATCATGAGCAACTACACCGAGGCCGATTTACCGGTAAGCATCGACCATGAAGAGATGGTGACCCTCGGCGACGGCACGACGATCCGCTTTGAAACCAATGGCGAGGCCAAGGACATCTATGTGGGGGACGCCTTTACGGCCACAACCCAGCTCTTCCCCGAATGCGACTACCTCGTCGAATCGGGTGGCAAGTCCTTCCAGGTGAAGGCGGAATTCGAAGACCGCATCACGGTGTCCAAGCTCTAAGACCCAGCGCTACGAAAAGATTCGGGCCGGGAGTCCGCAAGACTTCCGGCCCTTTTGTTTTTTCGGGCGCCAAAGACGCAAAGGAGGATCCTATGGTTCGTTGTCAACGCCAGGGCCCGGCTTACCGGGTCCTTTTCTCCAACGGAACGTTCGAGGCTGCCTGCGATGCCGCGCCGGACAAGGGCGGTCAGGGTGACGGGTTTTGCCCCCATGAGCTGCTGGAAGCGGCGCTTGGTTCGTGCACGGCGGTCATCATCGACGCGGCAGCCCATGCCCGGGGCATCAAGCTCGATGGCATCAACGTGAACGTGACCCTGGATCGGGACGACCCGGCCGTGGCCGCCTATGTCTGCGAGATCGAACTCGTCGGCGACCTCGATCCCGAACAGCGCAAGCGTCTGTTGCGCGTGGCCCGGGCCTGCCCGGTGCGCAACACCCTGGCCCGGCGCGTGGAATTCCGCGACGTGGGCGGGCCGGCCTAGACCGGATGTCTTATTGCCGCAGCTTGTCGGCGGCGATCAACCGCACCAGGATGACAATGAGGCAGGCGCACAGCACGCCCAGGGTCAGATAGCCGAAAAAGGCTTCCGAAGCGGCCAAAAGCCGCAGGTTTGGCGTCGGGACGCAATCGGCGCAGCCGGTGTTGGTGAAAAGCGAGACGCTCAAGTAGAGACAATCCCGGAAGGACTCGGACACCCGGCCGTCGCACAGGATCTGGAAGGCCATGAAGGTCCGGGCATAGCCGGCGATGACGCAAGCGGCATAGATCGGCAGGGAGACGGCCAGGATCACCAGACTGCGAAAGAGCACGAGCGACAGCAGGATGAGGGTCGGAAAGGTGATGGAAAAGGCGAAAGCCAGGAAGATCACCTGATCCGACGAGGTGGTCTTGGCCTGGCTCAAATAGACCAGATAGGCCAGAAAGGGCAGGGCCACGGCCAGGCCGATGGCCCCGATGATACCGCGTAGACTCATGTTGGCGACACGGACGGCTGGCAGGCCATGGGCTAGACCCGCACCGTCAGGGCGTTGACCAGGCGCATGAGCAGTTCCGGCCGGTTGTGAAGGTCGGAATTCTGCAAAAACACCCGGCGTTGCTGAAAACGATCGGCCAAGGTTTCGAGGTAGCGCTCGCGATTGTCCACGGACGTGGGATCATAGAGCGCACCATAGCCCGGGACGAGATGTTCCACGGATTCCCGGGCCGGAATCTGGGCGCCGGGCAGCAGATCCCAATCCTGCCATTCCAGGCTGTCGAGCAGCAGGGCGGTCTGGAGGGTCAGGGACGTCTGGAGCGGAATCTTGCGCAGCTCCCGGTCGGACGACTTCCAGAACCCCACCGAATTGAAGGCGTAGCCCACGGCGCCGGTCTCGAAGACGTTTAAAAACGATTCCACGTCCTTCCACAGCTCATAGACCCGGAACGGATTGGCAAAGGGCTCGAAAACGAGCTTTTTGAGTTCGTCCTCGGATACGTTTTCGGCCAAGTTGCGCCGGGTCATGAGCGACGCCCCCATGGCCACGGCCAGATGCCGGTCGGCGAAGCGCACCACCGGCGGCAGGCAGGTGTCCTTCATGAGCCAGACCATGATGTCCGGGAAGGCGCAGCGGTTGACGTAGGCACCGAGCAGATCCCGGTCGATGAGTGCCCGGCCGTTGGGGTTGCGCACGTCCTGGCCGAGCGGCACCACCTTGCCCTCGTACTCGGTCAGGCCCAGGTTCATGGCCGAAATCATGTAGCGCCAATCCGGATGGCCCACAGGCCGGGAATCGGTCTTGTCGAACAGGGTCGGTTCCCAGACCCGGCAGACCTTGGCCTGGCAGTCGATCTGAAAGGCGTCGTCGTGGAGCACGACCTTGGAAAAGCCCGCCGGCAGGGTGCCGCCGTTGTCGTGGGAATTGGTGTGGGAGGACTTGCCCGTGCCGGAAAGCCCGAAAAAGGCGATGGAGCGCTTGCCCTTGGCCGCGACCTGGGGCTCCTCGCAACCCGAAAAATCGATCTCCTTGATCCCGCCGTGGCAGGCGGCCATGCGCAGGCGCATGCCCGAGGTCCAGGCCAGGGTCAGGGTGCCTTTCTTGCGCTCGCCGAAATAGCGCATGCCGAGGTTGAAGATGACGTTGGCGTCCTCGTCGACCAGGGCGAGCTGGGAACCGCCTTCGTTGTGGTAGTAAGGGTCGGTTGTGGTCCAGTGGTTGTAGCCGACCACCAGGATGTCGGGAATGGGCAGGCGGGTACTTTGGCCGTAGACCTCGGCCAGCTCGGCAAAGGGCGTGAAATTGGCCAGCCAGTTGAACAGGTTGACCGCGTCGTCCTCGGTGGTCACCATGGTGGCCTTGAGCATGAGGTCCGGGTCGAGGCCGAGCACGGCCTCGGCCTTGATGAGCGGATACCGCCGCATGTCGTAGACGGCCTCACGCAGATCGGCTTCGACCTTGCGCCGCTCCGGGCCGTCCATGCGGGTATAGAACCGCCGGGCCTTGGCCGTGCGGCCGACGATGCGGCCATGGCTGTTGACCAGCACGGTCGCGCCCTCGGGCAAGCCGAGCCGGGCGGCCGCCGGCGGGTAAATCGGCAGGTCCGTGTCCATGACATCGTGTTGCCGCCGGGCCAGTGCGTAGGCTTCGGCAGCCGAGACCGTGCGCACGCGTTTGTCCAGGCACAGGGTCTGGGCAATGGAACGCAAGGGCGGCATGTGCGTCATGTCGTCACGATAGTAGTCGTGGCTGGCAAGGCTGGCCATGCATCCTCCGATCAATACCGTTGTGGCCTGCAAGCATACGCGGCCGAGAAATCAAGGTAAACCGTAATCTGCGGTCGATCAGCCGCGCCGTCCCGGGGTGAAGCGCTTGGGATCGATGCCGTGCTTTTTGACCTTGTAGTTGACCACGCGGTAGCTCTCGCGCAGGTCCCGGGCCGCCTGGTACATGTTGCCCCGGGCCTTTTTGAGCGCCTCGACGAGGAGTTCCTCCTCGAACTTGGCCACGGCCTCGCCAAAGGACAACGACGGCTCGGTGCCCGAGGATTCTCCGGTCTGGAGCGTGGGCGGCAGATGGTAGGTGCGCACCACGGCCTCGTCGCACAGGGTGGCGGCGCGCTCCATGCAGTTGGCCAGCTCCTGGACGTTGCCGGGCCAGTGGTACTGGTTGAGCAGGTCGATGGCCGGGGTGGAGATGCGGCGCACGGACTTGCCGGTGCGCAGGCTGTATTCGCTGAGAAAACGTTCGGCCAGGGGCAGGATATCCCCCATCCGGTCGCGCAGGGGCGGCACGTAGATGGGGAACACGGACAAGGCGTAGTAGAGGTCTTCCAAGAACTCGCCCTGGGCCACGAGATCCTCCAGGGAGGCCTGGGTCGCGGCCAGGACCCGGACATCCACGGCCACGGGTTTGTCCGCGCCCTGGCGCTGGATGACGCCTTCCTGGATAACGCGCAGCACTGCGGCCTGGGCGGTCAGGGACAGCTCCTCGATGTCGTCGAGTAGCACGGTGCCGCCCTGACAGAGTTCGAACACGCCGCGCTTGGACCGGGACGACTGGGAGCGTTCGCCCTTCTGGACGCCGAACAGCATCTCTTCCACGGCCTCGGCCGGCATGGCCGCGCAGCCGAGACGCTGGAAGGGCCGGCCACGGCGGTAGCTTTGGCCGTGCAGGTACTGGGCCAGGGATTCCTTGCCCGTGCCTTCCTCGCCGCGAAAGAGGATGGGCGTATTGGAACTGGCGGCCTGGGCGATCTGGCGCACCACGAGGCGCATGCTCTTGGACACGGCCACGGGCATGGTCGGAATCTCGGTCGCCGGCAGCTCCTCGGTAGGCGGAGCCGTGGCCCGGCGCCGGGAACGCGCCAATTCGTCGCGCAGGCGCAAGGCGGCATTGCCGAGCACCGCCCCGACCACGACCAGGAACTCCTTGTGCGCCTCCAGGAACACCTGGGGCGCCCGGGCCAGGTCCACGCTCAACGCGCCGACCACTCCCGAAGGCGAGGGCTGCTCGAAGTCTTCCACCGTGCCGTCGGGATCGGGCGTGATCACGGGCACGCAGACAAACGACAAGGTGGCCAGCTCGTCGGGCGGCCGGCCGAGAAAATCCGGGTGGTCACGCACGTCCTGAATGATGAGCGGCCGGCGCGAGCCCATGACCTGACCCGTGGACAGGGGACCGGGCGTAAAGAGCTGGTCGAGTCCCCGTTCCCGGCCGTGGGACAGGAGGATACGGGCGTTTTGCTTGGGCAGGTCGTGGATTTCCAGACTGGCCCGGCGGTAGCCCAGCTGGGTCACCAGGATGGCCAGGCTGTTTTCGAGGCCCCGGCGCACGGCCCGCCCGGGGCCGGTTTCGGCCACGATGCGGGCGAGTGCGCCGAGGAAGGCTGGTCCGCCGCTTTCCGGCGCCAGGGCAAGGGCGTCGATCACGCGGCTTGCCCCACAGTGGCGGCAGCCGCCCCGAGGCGCAACGCCTCCAGGTTGATGGGGACCAGTTTGGGCTTGAGGAAGGTTTCCACGGACCGGACCAGGGCGTCGACGCCGAAGGGGAAGGCGCCCACGGCCGCCGCCGCGCCGAGCAGCACGGTATTGGCGGCCTTGACCGTGCCGGCCTGCTCGGCCAAGCTCAGGCAGGGGACAAAGACCACGCGGTCGGCATGGGCCGTGGCCGATGCCCGGACCAGATCCAGGGGCGGATAGCATTCCCGGCCCAGGCACACGCCCACGGGCTGGATGGTTTCGCTGTTGGCCACGATGAGTCCCCCGGCCTTGAGCATGGGCAGGGCGCGCAGGGTTTCGAGCAGCTCGAAACCGAGCAGGACATCGGCCTCGCCCGGAGAGATGGTGGGGCTCAAGTAGCCGCCCAGAAGCAGCGTGGATTCCACCACACCGCCCCGCTGGGCCATGCCGTGGATCTCGCCTGACGTGACGGGGATACCCGCGGCCAAGGCCGTGCGGGCGAGCAGGGTGGTGGCGGTCAGGGTGCCCTGGCCGCCGACGCCGGTGAGGAAAATGCGCGCGCGTTGCATTATGCCTCCTTTTTACCGGGCTTGATGTCGGCCGAGAGCTGGACGCAGTACATGCAGCCGTCGCACTGTTCGGCGTTGATGACGAACACGCCTTCTTCCATGGCAAAGGCCGGGCAGGCCAGGGTGTCACGCACGCCGTGGCAGGCCGCCGGATCGCCGGCCACCCGGGCGGGCAGGGTCTTTTTGGCCTGGCCCACGCGACGGGCATGAATGGGGCAGGGGTACTCGGCGATGAGCACCCGGGGCCCGGTCTGTTCGGCCAGGGAGCGCAGGGCGGCGATGGTGGCCTTGTGGTTGAGCGGATTGACCGTCACCGGCTCCAGGCCGCAAGCCCGCACCAGGGCCGGGATGCTCACCGGATGGGGATTGGCCCCGAACACGGTGGTGTCCACGCCCGGATTGGGCTGATGGCCGGTCATGGCCGTGGTCCGGTTATCCAGCACGATGATGAGGATATTGTGGTTGTAGGCCACGGCATCGACCAAGCCGGTGATGCCGGAATGGAAGAAGGTGGAGTCGCCGATGAAGGCGACCACGGGCTTGCCCGATCCCCGGGCGAAACCGGCGCCGGTGGAGATGGACGAGCCCATGCACAGCAGGAAGTCGGCCGCCTTGAACGGGGGCGCCATGCCCAGGGTATAGCAGCCGATGTCCGAGGAATAGAAGGCGTTATCGCCAAAGACCTCGCGCACGGCGTAGTAGGTGGCCCGGTGGGGGCAGCCGGCGCACAGGTTGGGCGGACGCCGGGGCAGATCGGCGGGAATCTCCGGCAACGGCGTGGTCGCCGGAGTCTGGCCCAGGGCGGCCCGCACGGCCCGGCGAACGATGGGTGTGGAATACTCGCCGTTTCGGGGCAGGTAGTCGCCCTTGCCCATGATGTCGATGGTGATGCCGCGCCGCTGGGCCAGGGCCCGGATCTCGGTTTCGAGCACGGGTTCGAGCTCTTCGAGGATGACCACCCGGGAGCAAGCGGTCAGAAACGCCGCGATGCGGTTTTCCGGCAAGGGGAAGGTCTGGCCGAGTTCCAGGAGCTTTACCGTGCCGGTCAGGCCGTCCTCTTCCAGCACGTCGCGCAAATAGGCCCGGCTCACGCCCGAGGCGATAAAGCCCACGTCGCCGGCGCCGCTTTCCGTATTATAGGGCGAGTTCTCGACTTCCTCGGCCACCGAGGCGAGCAGCTTGAGCAACCGGACGTGCATGCCCCGGGCCGAGGCCGGCAAGGGCACGTAGCGGGGCGGATTCTTGACAAAGGGCTTGGGTTCCGGATCGCCGGGCATGTCGCCGAGGACCACCGGACCGCGCAGGTGGTTGATGCGGGTGGTGGTGCGCAACAGGACCGGGTTTTCGATGCGCCGGGAAAGGAGCAAGGCATCCCGGGCCATGTCCTTGCACTCCTGGGCCGTGACCGGCTCGAAGCAGGGCAGGCCGCCCAGACGGGCATAGATGCGGTTGTCCTGCTCGTTCTGGGACGAATGGCAGCCGGGGTCGTCGGCGGAAAGCAGGACCAGCCCGCCCGGGGCCGAGACATAGGCCAGCGTCATGAGCGGGTCGGCGGCGACATTGACGCCGACGTGCTTCATGGTCACGAGACAGGGCAGGCCGGCCAGGGTGGCGCCGCCCGCCACTTCCAGGGCGACCTTCTCGTTGACGGAATACTCGAAATAGTACGGCGCGCCCTGGGACAGGCGGAAAAAGGTGTCCGGTACCTCGGACGAGGGCGTGCCGGGATAACAAGTGACACAACGGACGCCCGCTTCCAGGGCGCCTCGGGCGATGGCCTCGTTGCCAAGCAGCAGCAGGGTCTCGCCGGCCTTGCCGGTGAGGAGTTCATTGCCCACGAAACAAACCTCCGACAGGTAAGTACGATATTAGCCGTTGGTCTTGGCCGGGGCGGCAGCGCCTGCCTTGGCCTTGAGGTCGGCGATACGGGCGTCGATGAAACCGGGATTCTGCACGGCGCCGGCGGCCTTGATGCTTTCGTAGGTCTCCAGGGCCGTCTTCCACTGCCCGGCGGCCTCGGCCGTGATGGCGAGCTGGCGATCCACGGTCATGCCGAAGGCCTTGGGACAGTCGGCCTTGAGGGCTTGGAGCACGGTGACGGCCTTGTCGGCCTGGCCGGCCTGGCACAGGGCGGCCGCCTGGCCGAGTCCGGCAATGGCGCGCATGGCCGGCGGGGCGGTCTTGGCCACCACGGCCCAGGCAGCGGCGGCCTTGGCATGATCGCCCATGGCCTGGGCGGCCTTGGCCAGCTCCAGGTTGACGGCGTCGCGCACGCCGCTCGGGGCGGTCTTGGCCATGACTTCCAGGGCGGTGACGAGTTCGGCACCCTGGGTGGTGGCGACGAGCTTGCTGAGGGCCTGCTCGCCCTTTTCACTCTGGCTTTTCTGATAGACGCCGACCAGGGCATAGCCGCCGACCACCGCCAAAAGGACGACAATCACGGCGACGGACTGCTTCCAATATTGGATGGGCAGGCGCAGGAGCAGGGGGATGTCGGCCAGGCTATTTTTGCCGGGAGTCGGCGCGGATACTTCAGACATGTAGGTGCCTCCAGACACGAGTGTGTTGTGTGAAAAAGAACAAAGCACTTAAGCACAAAGGGGGGCTGGTGTCAAAAGTCCCCGGCTTTGGCAAGTCCTTTCGGGAGCCCATGATTGACTTCGCCGCTGGCCTCCGGGTATGAATAGAAATTTCCTATACGCAACAGGATGAGGGGGAGCGGATGAGCGTCGTTACGGAGATGGAGCGGATGGCCGAGCGGGCCAAGGAAGCCTCGCGCAGACTCGCCAGTGCCCCGGGCGCGGCCAAGGACGCCTTTCTGGCCGCCCTGGCCGGACTACTCGACGAGCGGCGGGAGGCGATCCTGGCCGCCAACGCCGTCGACCTGGACAAGGCCCGGGCCGCCGGACTGGACGCCCCGCGCGTCAACCGCCTCGCCCTGACCCCGGCCATCCTGGACGCCATGATCGGCGCCTGCCACGAAGTGATCGCCTTGCCCGATCCCGTGGGCGCCATCGAATCCATGCACCGCCGGCCCAACGACCTGCTCGTCGGGCGCATGCGCGTGCCCCTTGGCGTCATCTGCATGATCTACGAGGCCCGGCCCAACGTCACCGTGGACGCGGCCATTCTGTGCCTCAAGGCCGGCAATGCCGTGATCCTCAAGGGTGGCTCCGAGGCCCTGGCCTCCAACCTCGCCCTGGCCGGACTGTTGCGCGAGGCCCTGGCCGCGGCCGGCCTGCCCGAGGACGCGGCCCAGCTCGTGCCCACGACCGATCGGGCCGCCGTGTCCGCCCTGTGCAAGCTCAATAACCTGATCGACGTCATCATTCCGCGCGGCGGCGAAGGCCTCATCCGGGCCGTGGTCGACCAGGCCACCATGCCCGTGCTCAAACATTTCAAGGGCGTGTGCCACGCCTACATCGACGCGGGCGCCGACCTCGACCGGGCCGAAAAAGTGGTCGTCAATGCCAAGGCCCAGCGGCCCGGGGTGTGCAACGCCCTGGAATGCCTGCTCGTGCACGCGGCCATCGCCGCCGACGCCCTGCCGCGCCTGGGCGCGGCCCTGACCGCGGCCGGTGTGGAACTGCGCGCCTGTCCGCGCGCCTTGCCGCTTCTTGGTGCCGCGGCCGTGCCCGCCAGCGACGGCGACTTCGGCCACGAGTTCCACGACCTCATTTTGGCCGTCAAAGTGGTGGATTCCATGGAGGACGCCCTGGCCCACATCCACCGCTACGGCTCCAACCACACCGAAGTCATCCTGACCGAGAACCATGACCGGGCCATGGAATTTCTGCGCCGGGCCGACGCTTCCATGGTCGGGGTCAACTGTTCCACCCGCTTCAATGACGGTGGGGAACTCGGGCTCGGGGCCGAGATCGGCATCTCGACCTCCAAGCTCCATGCCTACGGGCCCATGGGCCTGACGGAACTGACCAGCGCTAAGTTCGTGGTGCTGGGCCAGGGTCAGGTCCGGGGCTAGGGCGCCTTGCCGGTCATGGCCGGACAACGTGTCGGCATCTTTGGCGGGACCTTCAATCCGGTCCACATCGGCCATCTGCGGGCAGCCATCGAGGTGGCCGAAGCGGTGGGGCTGCAGGCTGTGGAATTCGTGCCCGCGGCCCGGCCGCCCCACAAGGTCGGCAACGGCCTGCTCGATTTCGACCTGCGCCTTTTGCTGTGCCGGCTGGCCGTGGAAGGATTGCCCGGGTTTTCGGTCAATCCCCTGGAAGCCCGACGGGACGGTCCGTCCTACACCTGCGACACCCTGACCGCTTTGGGCCGCTCCCGGCCCGAGGACGAATTCACCTTTATTTTGGGCATGGGCGATCTGCTGTGCCTGGGGCAGTGGAAAAACGGCTACGATCTGGGCCGGCTGGCCAATCTGGCCGTCCATGCCCGGGCTGGTATGGACCTGGATGTCTTTACCGCCTGCCTGGACAAGCAGGGCGCGGCCATGGGCGCGACCCCGACCGAGGACCCCAGGCTGTGGCGGGTGGAAGGCGGGCATTGGATCCGGTCCGTACCCGTGGCCCGGCTCGACATCTGCTCCTCGGACATCCGGGAGCGCTGGCTGGCCGGCCGCCTGATCGACCACCTCGTGCCCCGGGCCGTTCTGGACCGGCTCACGGCCGCTAGGGCCGCACTCGTGGCCGCCTGGGGCGAGCCCGCGCCGCCGGCCCATTCTTTACAAACGCCCAAAAGTCCGTAAAGGAGAAGAGGTAGCCCGCTGGATCGCGGCCAGCCGCGAGGAGCCTCGTCCCGTCCATGGAACACGCTGTAGCCGATTCGCCTTCCGAAGCCGATAGTCCCTCTTTTGCGTCCATGCTGCCTTGCCCGGCCGGACCGGGTCGGGGAGACCGGCCATGGTGACCCTGATCGTTGCCGTTTTGGCGGCCGTGGTCATCTCGGCCTTTTGTTCCCTCAGCGAAGCGGCCCTCTATTCCGTGCCCTGGAGCTGGATCGAGCGGCTGCGCAAGGACGGCCGGGCCTCGGGCGAATTGCTCTTTTCGTTGCGCTCCAACGTCGAAAAGCCCATCACCGCCATCCTGACCCTCAACACCATTGCCAATACCGCCGGCGCGGCCATTGCCGGCGCGGCCGGGGCGGCCGTGTTCGGGGCCGAGGACCTGTGGCTTTTCACGGCCATTTTCACCGTGCTCATCCTGGCCTTTGGCGAGATCTTGCCCAAGACCATGGGCGTGGCCTATAGCCGGCCCATTTCCGTGTGCATCGCCCGGCCCATGAAGGTCCTTATTCTGGCCTTGCTGCCGATCATCTGGGCCGGAGGATTGCTGGCCAGGCTCGTGGCCGGTAAGAAAAAGGATCCCCTGTCCTCGGAAGAGGACCTGCGGGCCGTGGTCAGCCTGACCCGCCGGGAAGGCGTCATCAAGCCTCTCGAAGAACTCTCCATCAAAAACATCCTGTCCCTCGACCGCAAGACCGCCAGCGACATCATGACCCCGCGCACGGTGGTTTTTTCCCTGCCGGCCCAGATGACCGTGGCCGAAGCCCGGGGCGTGGGACGCGGGGTGTGGCCCCACAGCCGCATTCCGGTCTATGATGCCGACGATCCGGAAAATATCGTGGGCATCGTCTACCGCCGGGAGGTCCTGGAGGCCCTGGCCAACGACCAGGACGACGTCCGGCTCGGCGATCTCATGAAGCCGGTGCGCTTCGTGCTCGACACTATGACCCTGGATCGGGTGTTGGTAAAATTCCTGGAATCGCGTATGCACCTTTTCGTGGTTCTCGACGAATACGGTGGAGTTTCCGGGGTGGTCAGCCTGGAGGACGTGCTGGAAGAGATTCTGGGCAAGGAAATCGTTGACGAAACCGATCAGGTGGCCGACATGCGGGAACTGGCCCGGACCCGGCGCGAGGCCCTGCTGCGGCGCATGACCGACCCCAAGGACGCTGCCGCGCCCGAGTGATAACCTGCAACCCTGTGTGGACTGTCGCATGGCGAAAAAAGGCAATACTCCGGTCTATCTCGTGGCCCTGGTTCTGTTTTTGTCCGGACTCGGCTATCTGCTCTATTCGGGACTCGGGGAGAGCACGACGTATTTTCTCAATGTCTCCGAAGCGTTGGCCATGAAGCCCGCATCCTTGTCCAAGGCCCGCCTGTTCGGCACCGTCGCGGCCGAGGGCCTGACCCGGCCCGAGGACAACATGGGCGTCAACTTTCTGCTCGTGGACAAGGACCAGCCCGCCAAGACCATCCGGGTCGATTTCAAGGGCGTGGTACCGGACACCTTCAAGCCCGGGGCCGAGGTCATTGTCGAGGGCGGGGTCAATCCCAGCTCGGGCGCCTTTGCCGCCAACACCCTCATGACCAAGTGCCCGTCGAAGTACCAAAAGCAAAATCGCGGCTGACGCCTGTCCGCGTCCCGGCAAGCCGCTTCCGCAATAAGACGCCCCGAGGCCGATGGCGGCCGTTTCCGGGCAGCGTGCGCGGATGACCTCGCAACCCCCGCAAAGGAGCGTTGATGCACATTACGGCCTATTTTGCCCTGCTTGTGGCCTTGCTCGTCTGTCTGGGCGGCGCGACCCTGGCGGTTTTCGGCCTGTGGCGCCGGGAATATGACCGGCTGCGCCTCATCGAACAGGGCCATCTGCTGGCCACGTTCGCCGTGGTCCTCAGCTCGTGCATCCTGACCGTGGCCTTGTGGCGCCGGGATTTCTCGTTCGTTTACGTCGCGGAGTACACGGACACGCTGCTGCCGCTTTTTTACGCCCTGACCGCCTTTTGGGCCGGCCAGGCCGGATCGCTGCTCTTTTGGATGCTGGTGCTCGCCCTGTTCGGACTGGCCTTTGCCCGCACCGCCACCTACCGCGAGCTGTCCGCCTCCACGCGCCATGCCTACTGGCTCTTTTTCCTGGGCACCGAGGCCTTGTTCCTCATGCTTTTGACCGGGCCGAGCAATCCCTTTCTGGAGGCCGTGCCGCCGCCGGCCGAGGGCAGGGGGCTCAACCCCTTGCTGCGCAACCCGGGCATGATCTTCCATCCGCCGTTGCTGTTTTTGGGCTATGCCGGATTTGCCGTGCCGGCTTGCCTGGGCCTGGCCAGCTGGCTGACGGGAGAGAGCCGGTCGTTCGTGGCCGCCGCCCGCAATACCGCCATCCTGTCCTGGATCTTTCTCACCGCCGGCATCATCCTCGGCGGCTGGTGGTCGTACATGGAGCTCGGGTGGGGCGGGTACTGGGCCTGGGACCCGGTCGAGAACGCCTCGCTCATTCCGTGGCTTGTGGCCACGGCCTATCTGCACACGGCCGTGGTGGAACGTCGGGTCGGGGCCTTGTCCAAGACCAACGTGTCCCTGGCGGTCATCACCTTTCTCTCCTGCATCCTCGGCACCTATCTCGTGCGCAGCGGCGTGGTCGAATCCCTGCACGCCTTTGGCGAGGGCGGCGTGGGCGGCCCCTTGCTGCTTTTTATGTTCTACGGCCTCATCCTGCTGGCCGCCGTGCTGACGGCCGGCGCGCCCTTTTTCACCGGCCGCATCCGCACGCTTTCCGGCCTCGGCAGCCTGTCCGGGCTGCTCGTGGTCCTGGCCTGGCTCATGCTGGCCCTGGCCGGGGTGGTGTTCCTCGGCACCATGTGGCCGGTCATCAGCAAGCTGTGGAGCGCCAATCCTGTGGGTCTGGACGCCGGGTTCTACAACCGGGTCTGTCTGCCGCTTTTCGCCGCCGTGACCGCCCTGGTGGCCTTCGGGCCGCATCTGTCCTGGACCGGCGGGGTCCGGGAACGGGTTGGGCTTGTGGTCACGCTGCTCGCGTTCGTGGCCGGCGGCTCATTCCTCTACGGACTCGGCTACAGGCTGCCGGTGCCGCTTTTCGGGGGTGCCGCTGCCATTACCGCCATCGTCTCGGTCATTTATCTGCTGCTGCGCCAAAAGCAGGCCCGCAGCCGCAAGGGCGCCCTGGGCGCCTACCTCGTGCACCTGGGCCTGGCCCTGGTGACGTTGGGCGTGGCCATTTCCGGCCCCTACCAGCAGAGCGTCGAGGCCGTGCTGTCGCCTGGCCGCACCATGCAGGTGGGCGGCTTTAGCGTCACCTATGTCGATCTGGAGGAGGAGACGTCCCCGGCCATGACCATTGCCCGGGCCGTGCTCGACGTCACCCACGACGGCAAGCCCGTGGGCCGTCTGACCCCGGAACGCCGCCTCTACCGGGGCTTCGAGCAACCTTTTGCCGAGGTCTCGACCCTTCCCTCCCTGGGCAATGAATTGTACGCCACCCTGGTCAGTGCCACCGGCAAAAAGGCCGCCAGCATCAAGATCAGCGTCAATCCCCTGGTCAACTGGGTCTGGATCGGCGGCACGGTCATGTGTCTGGCCGCGTTTTTGACCCTACGCAAGCCGCGCGGCCGCACGGAGCCCGAGGCATGAGCACGGCCGTGGCGCGCCTTTGCCGGGTAAGCCGTTTTTTCGGCGAGCGCCCGGTGCTGCGCGACGTGGACCTCACGGTCCAGGCCGGTCAGGTGCTGCTCGTGGTCGGCCCCAACGGCGCCGGCAAGTCCACCTTGCTGCGCATCGTGGCCGGCTTGCTCCCGCCGAGCGAAGGCGAGGTGGTCTCCGAGCTGCCCCCCGGGGCCATCGGCTACATTGGCCACAAAACACTCATTTATCCGAAGCTCTCGGCCCGGGCCAACCTGGCCTTTTGGCGGGCCATGCACGGCCTGCCCCGGGACGATGCCGCGATCATGGCCGTTCTTGAGCGCGTCGGCCTGGCGCGTTTCGCCGACGAGGAGGCCGGGGTCTTTTCCCGGGGCATGGCCCAGCGCCTGAGCCTGGCTCGGGTGTTTCTGACCGACTCCCGGCTGCTGCTTCTGGACGAACCGGCGTCCGGCCTGGACCCGGCCTCGGCCGCCTGGCTCGGCCGGGAGATACGGGCCGCCGCCGATGCCGGAACGGCCGTGGTCTGGGTCAGCCACCATGTGGCCGCTGACCTTGCCCTGTGCGACCGCGTCCTTTTTATCAAGGATGCGCGCATCGCCTACGACGGTCCGGCCGCGGACTTCGATCCGGCCGGCCTGGCCTTGGAGACGACATGCTAGGCGCGGCCCTGGCCATTGCCCGCAAGGACCTGCGCCTGGCCCTGTCCGGGGCCCAGGGACTGGTCCAGACCGTGCTTTTGGGCTTGCTGCTCATCTTCATCATGAGCTTGTCCCGGGAGCCCGGGGAACTCGTGCCGCCCCTGGCCGCGGCCGCCGTTTTCTGGCTGGCCACGGCCTTTGGCCAGGTGCTGGTCTTCAATTTCCTCTACAGCCTGGAGGAGGCCGAAGGCGCGCGGCTCGGGTTGCTGTTGTCCCCGGCGCCGACCCAGGCCGTGTGGCTCGGCAAGGCCGTGGCCGGCTGGATGTTGCTTTTTTGCTGCCAGATGGTATTCGCCCCGGCGGCAGTGGCTTTCCTCGGCCAGCGGATCGAAGGCTCGCTTGTGCTGGGTCTGGGTCTGGTGGCGGCGGCCGACTGGGGACTGTGCGCCCTGGGTTCGCTGCTCGGCGCCTTGTCCGTAGGCCGGTCCTCCCGGGAATCCCTGCTGACCGTGGTGCTCTTCCCATTGCTCGTGCCGGTGCTTTTGGCCGGCATCCGACTGCTTGAAACCGTGCTGTCCGGGCGGGGACTCGAGTCCGTCGCCGCCTGGATCGGGACCGTGGGCGCCTTTGACGCGATTTTTACCGCCGCCGCCCTGGTCCTTTTTCCGTTCCTCTATACCGGTGAGGATTGATGGTCCCATGTCCATGACACGCCTGTGCGCCCTGGCCGGAGCGGTGTGTGCCGTCCTGGCCCAGTATGCCATCTGGTTTTACGCCCCGGTGGAGCAGTCCATGGGCGTGGTCCAAAAGATTTTCTATACCCACCTGCCCATGGCCTGGTGGTCGTTCGTCAGTTTCTTCGTCGTCTTCGTCGCTTCGATCCGCTACCTGGCGAGGAAGCGACCGGCCGCCGAACATCTGGCCGGCGCGGCCGCCGAGATCGGGGTGCTGTTTTCCGGTCTGGCCCTGGTCACGGGCATGTGCTGGGCCCGGCCCATCTGGAACGTCTGGTGGACCTGGGACCCGCGGCTGACCACCACCCTGGTCATGTGGTTCGTCTACGCCGCCTATTTGCTGCTGCGGGCCTCGGACGTGGGCGGTTCGCGCAAGGGGGCGGTGCTCGCCGTGCTCGGCGTGGTGGCCTTTCTCGATGTGCCGCTCGTTTTCATCTCGGCCCGCTACTGGCGCAGCATCCATCCGGCGGTGTTCGGCAACCAGGGCGGGGGCATGGAACCCGAGATGTGGATGGCGGCCGTGGCCAATCTGGTGGCCATGGGACTTTTGTGGCTGGCCTTGCTGCTGGCCCGGACGCGACAGCTCGCGGCCCAGGCCGCGGTGACCGAGGTGGTGCGCCGTGGTGCCACCGGAGGACAACATGGGTAAGGAAGTCTATCTGTTCGCGGCCAACGTGGCCGTATGGCTCGGTATCGGCCTGTACGTGGCCTTTTTGGCCGGAGCCCAGAAACGCCTGGAACGCCGCCTGAACCGTCTGGAGGTCCTTCGTGGCGACAAATGATACTCCCGGTCCCAACGCGGCCGGACGTCTGGTCCTGGCCTTCATGGCCTTTGCCTTGATCGTGTTGTTCGTGGGTTCTTTCCTTTACCGCATGGAGCGGCCTTCCCTGGAGGTGCGCCAGGAACGTCCGACCAAAGGCATGCCCCCGGGCATGGACCAAGCCATGAACGGCCCCATGAAGGAAGTCCTGGCCCTCATGCAAAAGCTCAAGGAGCACCCCGACGATCCCGATCTGCAACTGGCCATGGCCGAGCAGTTCATGGCCATGGGTTCCTTTGAGCGGGCCAAAACCTTTTTGGACAAGGTGGCGAAAATCCGCCCCGAGGACCCGGACGTCCAGAACGCTCTGGGCGTGACGCTCTACAATCTCAAGGATATCGACGGGGCCAAGGCCGCTTTCGAGGGCATGCTGGCTCGGGACGCAAACGACTACCGGGCCCGGTTCAACCTGGGGCTGCTCTACAAATACGCGCTCAACGCCCCGGAAAAGGCCGTCGAGGCCTTGCGGGCCGTGGCCGACAACCCTAAAACTGATCCGAATACCCGGGAAACGGCGCTCAAGGAATTGGAGGCCAAGGCACCGCCCAAACCGGAATAAGCAATTACCAGCGGGAACGGCACGGTCCTTGGCGGACGGTGGCACGAGTCTGGTCCGCAACGGGCAGGGCGGTCGCGCAACAACCGGTGCACACGGAGGAATCGGCAATGCAGGCGAAACCAAGCGTCTGGCGGTCGGTACGTTCCGGGCTGGTCATGGCGATGCTGTTGGTCCTTGTTCCGGTTGCGGCGACGGCCGGAGACAGCCTCAAAATTGCCGTTGTGATGCCGCTCACCGGTCCGGTGGCTGCGGCCGGTGATGACCTCAAAGGCGGCGTGCTCATGAAGGTCGACGCGGTCAACGCCGCCGGCGGCGTCAATGGGGTCAAGGTCGAGCCCGTGTTTTACGACGACCAGTGCGAACCCCGGGAAGCCGCCCTGGTGGCCATGTCCATCGCCACGACGCCGGAGATCGTCGCCATTGTCGGGCATATGTGTTCCTCGGCCCATCTGGCGGCCCTGCCCACCTATCTCCGGGAGGGCATCCCGGCCGTCACCCCGACGGCCACGAGCGAGGTCATTTCCGCCAAGAACCGGGACGAAGACGGCAAGGTCTGGTCGTTTCGCACGGTCTACCGCGACGATTTCCAGGGCAAGTTCCTGGCCAAGTACATGGCCAAGGTCATGGGATTGCACCGCGTGGCCCTGTTGTACGAGAACAGCGATTACGGCCTCGGCCTCAAAAAGTCCTTTCTCAAGCAGGCCAGACGCCGTGGGCTGACCGTGGTCGGCGTCGAGGCCTACAAGAAGGGCGACCAGGATTTCACGCCGCTGCTCACCAAGTTGCGGGCCGCCGAACCCCAGGGGCTGTGCATCGCCGGCTATTACGGCGAGGCTGCCTTGATCGCCAATCAGGCGCGCAAGGTCGGGCTTCGCGGACCGCTGTTCGGACCGGACGCCTTGGATAGCCCGGATTACATGCGTCTGGCCGGCCCGGCATCCGAGGGCACGTTCATGACCGCGCCCATGCTACTGGGGGGCCCCGGCTCGGACGGCCAGCGCTTCAGCGCGGCCTACCGAGAACGCTTTCAGCGCGACCCGGCCTGGATGAGCGCCTATGCCTATGACACCATGGGCGTGGTGCTGGCGGCCGTGGTCAAGGCCGGTCCGCATCGGGAGGGCATCCGGGACGCCTTGGCGGCCATGACCAGCCCGGAAACCGGTTTTGTCGGCATCACCGGCACGCTGTATTTCAATGCCACGGGGGATTGCCTGCGGCCCGCGTTTGTCAAAATGGTCCGGGACGGGAAGTTCGTGGCCGCGCCCGGACAATTGGACTAGCGGACGGTTGGCCGGGCAGTCGGTCCGGCCCGATTGCCTTTCATGACGTTTTGGTGAATGTTGCCGCTGTGAGGGGGAACCGGGTCGGTCCGGGCCTTGGCGTCGTAGCGACGGCAGGACGGCGGACCGGCCGGAACGGAAGCACTACGGGAGGACGCGCCATGCGGGGAAGGGGACTTGTGCGAACGGTTGTGTTGCTGGCCACCCTGGGCTTGGCCGTGGGCTTGATGGCCGGTCCGGCTCTGGCCGACGGCACCATCAAGATTGCCGCGCCGGCCGCCTTCACGGGCAGTGCCGCCGGCTACGGCGACAACATCAAGGCCGGCGTGTCCATGAAGGTGGACGAGATCAACGCCGCCGGCGGTATCAACGGCAAGAAACTCGAAGTCGTCTTTTTCGATGACCAGTGCGAGCCTCGCGAAGCGGCCACGGTTTCCACTTCCATCGTGAACGATCCCGAGATTGTGGGCATCGTTGGCCACCTGTGCTCCTCGGCCCATCTGGCGGGCCTGCCCGCCTATGTGCGCGAGGGCATCCCGGCCATCACCCCCACGGCCACCAGTGTGGCCATCTCCGACAAGAACAAGGACGAGGACGGCAAGGTCTGGTCGTTCCGCAACGTGTACCGCGACGACTTCCAGGGCAAGTTCCTGGCCGACTACATCGACAAGGTCATGGGGCTTAAAAAGGTCGCAGTCTTTTACGAAAACAACGACTACGGCATCGGGCTCAAGACCGCGTTCGTGAAGGAAGCCAAGAAACTCGGTCTGACCGTGGTGGGCGAGGAAGCCTACAAGAAGGGCGACCAGGACTACACGCCCCAGCTGACCAAGCTCAAGGCCGCCGAGCCCCAAGCCCTTTTTGTCGCCGGCTACTATCAGGAAGGCGCCCTGATCGCCGACCAGGCCGTGAAGCTCGGCCTCGATGTGCCCAAGTTCGGCGCCGACGGTTTTGACAACGCCGACTACATCAAGCTCGGTGGCAAGGCCACGGACAATACCTATCTCACGGCGCCGTTTCTGGCCGAAACCGCCGGTCCGGTGGCCCAAAAATTCATCGAGGCCTTCAAGGTCCGCTACAAGCGCGATCTGGACTGGATGAGCGCCAACGCCTACGACGCCACCGGTCTTTTGGCCCAGGCCATTGCCAAGGTCGGTCCGGACCGGGCCAAGATCCGCGACTATCTGGCCGGCCTCACCACCCCGGAAAAGGGGTACAAGGGCATTACCGGCAACAACTACTTCGATGCCTCGGGCGACTGCCTGAAGCCGGCCTTCGTCAAAGTCGTCAAGGACGGCAAATTCGTCCCGGCCGCCAAGCAGATGCAGTAGGCTTGGGGGGACCGGAAACGTATCACGCAAACAGGCTGGAGACTTCTTCCAGCCTGTTTGCGCTTCAGGAAGGCGCGCGCGTCGCCTGCTGCGGAGCCAGCTTTGTTTGAACAGCAGCTCATCAACGGATTCACCCTGGGGCTGATCTACGCCTTGATCGCCGTGGGCTACACCATGGTTTACGGCGTCATCGAACTGATCAATTTCGCCCATGGCGAGATTTACATGCTCGGGGCGTTTCTCACCATGTCCTTTGTCAGCATGGGCTTGCCGTTGCCCGTGGCCGTGCTGCTGGCGGTCGTGGCCACGGCCGGCATCGGCGTGCTGCTCGACATCGTCGCCTACCGCCCCCTTCGCGAGGCGCCCCGGCTCGCCGCGCTCATCACCGCCATCGGCATGTCGATCTTCCTGCAAAACCTGGCCATGATCATCTGGGGCAGCCGGCCTTTGCCGTTTCCGAAGCAGGTTCTGCCGGCCTTTTTCGACCGGCCGGCCCTGACCTTCACCTCGGTGACCATCTCCTGGATGCAGCTGTCCATCTACGCCGTGGCCATCCTGCTCATGATCGGCCTCAATTGCATCATCACCAAGACCCGGGTGGGCACGGCCATGCGGGCCCTGGCCCAGAACCGGACCGCGGCCGCGCTCATGGGCGTGAATGTCAACCGGGTCATTTCCTTCACCTTCGCCGTCGGTTCGGCCATGGGTGCCGTGGCCGGCATCATGGTGTCCGTCTATTACAACACCATGTACCCGACCATGGGTTATCTGGCCGGGGTCAAGGCCTTTGCGGCGGCGGTGCTCGGCGGCATCGGCTCGGTGCCCGGGGCCATGCTCGGCGGTGTGGTGCTCGGCATTGCCGAGACCCTGGGCGCCGGCTACATTTCCTCTCCCTACCGCGACGGCGTGGCCTACGCGGTCATGATTTGCGTCATCATCTTCCGGCCGTCGGGTTTCCTCGGCCGTTCGATGGTGGAAAAGGCCTAACCGGCCGGCCGGGATGACCGGCCGCCCACGAAACGACCGGAACAACCATGCGCGGTGCGGTAACCACTCTCAAATACCTTTTCGCGGCAGCGGCCCTGGCCTATCCCTTGCTTCCCGTCCGGGACGTGTACGTCCTGCACGTCATCGTGCTGATCATGGTCTACATGGTCCTGGCCATGGGGCTTAACATCCTGCCCGGATTCTGCGGCCTGCTCGACCTTGGGTTCGTGGGGTTTTACGGCATCGGCGCCTACACGGCCGGGCTCCTCACCATCCACTACAACCTGTCGTTTTGGGTCATCGTCCCCCTGGCGGTCATAAACGGCGCCTTGTTCGGCGTCATGCTCGGCGCGCCGACCTTGCGGCTGGTCGGGGACTATTTCGCCATTGTCACCTTCGGCTTTTCCGAGCTGGTGGTGCTGTTTTTGACCAACGAAATCTGGCTGACGCGCGGCCCCTTGGGCGTGCCGGGCATCGCTCCGGTCTCCCTGGACGTGACCTGGCTGGCCAAGCTGCTCGGCGTGCACGACCGCTGGCGCTACGCCTTCCGGGGCGAGGTGCCGTACTACTATCTCGGCATGGTCATGGTGTTGCTGGTCTATATCGTCATGCGCCGGCTGGAGGACTCCCGGCTCGGCCGGGCCTGGCTCGCCATCCGCGAGGACCCTATGGCCGCCGCGTCCTCGGGCATCAACCTGTTTCTCTACAAGGTCATCGCCTTTGCCGTTTCGACCGGCATCGGCGCGTTGGCCGGGGCGTTTTTCGCCCGGTGGACGCTTTTCATTTCCCCGGACATGTTCAAGTTCTGGGAATCGTTTCTGGTCTTGTGCATGGTGGTCCTCGGGGGGCTTGGCAACATCAACGGCGCCTTGATCGGCGCGGTGATCCTCATTGCCCTGGGCGAGGTGCTGCGGGTGGTGCTGCCCAAGCTCGGCCTGCCGGCCGAAACCCGCTTTCTGGCTTACGGCCTGATCATGGTGTGTATCATGCGTTTTCGGCCGGCCGGGATTTTCACCCAGGTGGCCGATTCGACCCTGCGGAATCCGCTCATCAAGGAATTGCGCGCCCGGCTGGAAGCGCGCCGGACGGCCTGACCTATGGATGCTACGATCTTGCAAGTGGAGGGGGTCGCCAAGCGCTTCGGCGGCCTCATGGCCTTGAGCGACGTCTCGTTTTCCGTGGCCCGGGGCAGCATCCTCGGCCTCATCGGCCCAAACGGCGCCGGCAAGACCACCATGTTCAACTGTGTGGCCGGCATCTACCGACCGACCGAGGGCCGGATCCTGTTCGCCGGAGACGGAGAACCTCAAAACGTGGCCGGTACGAGTCCCGAGCGCATGACCGCTTTGGGCGTGGCCCGGACGTTTCAGAACATCCGGCTTTTTTCCAGCCTCACCGTGCTCGACAACGTGCGCATCGGCCGCCATTGCCGCACCAAGGCCAATTTTTTCGGCGCGGTCCTGCGCACGCCGTCCCAGCGGGCCGAGGAACGCCACATCATTGAGGACGCCATGGCCTGCCTTGATTTCGTGGGGCTGGGCCAAGCCGCCCTCAACCAGGCCACGAGCCTGTCCTACGGCGACCAGCGCCGGCTGGAAATCGCCCGGGCCCTGGCCACCGGTCCCAAGCTCCTGCTCCTCGACGAGCCGGCCGCCGGCATGAACCCCAAGGAAACCGAGTCCCTCATCGACCTCATCCACGCCATCCTGACGCGGGGCGTGACGGTGATCCTCATCGAGCACGACATGAAACTCGTCATGCGCATCTGCAACAAACTGGTGGTCCTGGATCACGGCGTGAAAATCGCCGACGGCACCCCCCAGGAAGTCCGGGCCAATCCGGATGTCATCGAGGCCTACCTCGGCAAGGGCGCGGCACATGCTTGAGATCGCGGACATCGAGACCTTTTACGGCAACATCCAGGCCCTCAAGGGCGTGAGCCTGCGCATCGGGCAGGGCGAGATCGTGACCCTGATCGGGGCCAACGGCGCCGGCAAGACCACCACGCTTATGTCCATCTCCGGGGTCACGCCGCCGCGCAAGGGTGCCATCCGGTTTCTGGGCGAAGACATCACGCGCCTGTCCACCGAGCGCATCGTCTCCCTCGGCATCACCCAGGTGCCCGAGGGACGCATGATCTTTCCGCGTCTGACCGTGAAGGAAAACCTGCTCATGGGCGCCTATCTGCGCCGGGACAGGCCTGGCATCCGGGAAGACGAGGAGCGGGTGTACGCGCTTTTTCCGGTGCTGCGCGAGCGGCGCACCCAACTTGGCGGCACGCTCTCCGGCGGCGAACAACAAATGCTCGCCATTGGCCGGGCGCTTTTAGCCCGACCCAAGCTCCTGCTGCTTGACGAGCCGTCCCTGGGCCTGGCGCCCCTGGTGGTCGAAAATATTTTCGAGATCATCGTCCAGATCAATGCCGCCGGGGTCACGGTCATGCTCGTCGAGCAAAACGCCCAAATGGCCTTGCAGATCGCGCATCGGGCCTACGTGCTCGAAACCGGCCGGGTCACCCTGGAAGGGGAAGCCCGGGACCTGCTCACCAATCCCAAGGTCCGGTCCGCCTACCTCGGATTGGATTGAGGCCGAAATGGCGTCCGGACGTGTTGACGGCGGGCGCCCCATGGCTCAAAAGACGTGGCCAGGGAGACGGGACATCCAGGCTGTCCCGCATTCCCGATTCCCGAGGCATTGGCCGGGACGGAGACCGGGAGCCGTCACCGGCATCTTTTTTTCCCGCGCGAGCAGGCGCGGTGTGATGTTGTTTTACAAGTCCCTCCCGTTTCCTTTATGAAAAGGCGATACGGGCCGACCCGATAACCCGGAGCACAACGCAATGGAAAAAATCATCGATTTTGGTCTCACTTTTGACGACGTCCTTCTCGTCCCCCGGTATTCCGAGGTTCTGCCCGACGCGGCCGATGTGTCCTCGTGGCTGACCCCGGAAATCCGCCTCAACATTCCCCTGGTCAGCTCGGCCATGGACACGGTCACCGAATCCCGCATGGCCATTTCCCTGGCCCGCAGCGGGGGCGTGGGCGTCATCCACAAGAACATGAGCATCGCCCGCCAGCGCATCGAGGTGGAGAAGGTCAAGAAGTCCGAATCCGGCATGATCATCGCTCCCATCACCGTGCCGCCGGAAATGACCGTCGAGCACGCCCTGGTGATCATGAGCGAATACAGCATTTCCGGCCTGCCCGTGGTCGAAGGCGACAAGCTCGTCGGCATCGTCACCAACCGCGACGTGCGCTTCGTCAAGGACTCGGTGACCAAGGTGCGCGACGTGATGACCAAGGAGAACCTGGTCACCGTGCCCATCGGCACCACCCTGGAGGATGCCAAGAAGCATCTGCACGAAAACCGCATCGAAAAGCTGCTCGTGGTCGATGCCGACAACAAGCTGTGCGGACTGATCACCATCAAGGACATCGAGAAGATCCGCAAGTACCCCAATTCCTGCAAGGACGACCTGGGCCGGCTGCGCGTGGGCGCGGCCATCGGCATCGGCGGCGACCGCGACGAACGGGCCGCGAGCCTGCTCGATGCCGGCGTGGACTTCCTGGTCCTCGACTCGGCCCACGGCCACTCGAAAAATATCCTGGAAGCGGTCCGGGCCATCCGGACCAACCATCCGAACAGCCAGCTCGTGGCCGGCAACGTCGCCACCTACGAAGGCGCCATGGCTCTGATCAAGGCCGGGGCCGACGCGGTCAAGGTCGGCATCGGACCGGGCTCCATCTGCACCACCCGGGTGGTGGCTGGCGTGGGCGTGCCTCAGGTCACGGCCATCATGGAAGCCGCCCGGGCCTGCCGCGAAACCGGCAAACGCCTCATCGCCGACGGCGGCATCAAATTCTCCGGGGATATCGTCAAGGCCTTGGCCGCCGGTGGCGACACAGTCATGATCGGGAGCCTTTTTGCCGGCACCGAGGAAAGCCCGGGCGAGACCATCCTCTACCAGGGCCGCACCTACAAGATCTACCGCGGCATGGGCTCCATCGACGCCATGCGCGACGGCAGCTCGGACCGCTACTTTCAGGACAAGACCAGCAACAAGCTCGTGCCCGAGGGGATTGTCGGCCGGGTGCCGTTCAAGGGCCCGGTCACCGAAAGCCTTTACCAGCTCGTGGGCGGATTGCGTTCGGGCATGGGCTATTGCGGTTGCGCCACCATCGAGGACCTGCGCGAGTCGGCCCAGTTCGTGCGCATCTCGCCGGCCGGCCTGCGTGAAAGCCATGTCCATGACGTCATCATCACCAAGGAAGCCCCCAACTACCGCGTGGAGACCTACTGATGTCCGTACCCGACAAGGTCGTCATCCTGGATTTCGGCTCCCAGTACACCCAGCTCATCGCCCGCCGGGTGCGTGAGGCCGGGGTGTATTCGGAAATCCATCCCTGCACCATCAGCCCCGAGGCCCTGCGCGCCCTGGCCCCCAAGGCGCTCATCCTCTCGGGCGGACCGTCGAGTGTCACCGACGCCGACGCGCCGCCCTTCGATCCGGTCGTGTTCGGCTGGGGTCTGCCGACCCTTTGCATCTGCTATGGCATGCAGCTTTTGGCCCACACCCAGCCCGGCGGGGCGATTGCCGCCTCCACGGACCGGGAATACGGCCGGGCCGAACTGACCGTGCTGGCCGCGACGCCGCTTTTCGAGGGCCTCAAGAAGGAAGAAACCCACACGGTCTGGATGTCCCACGGCGACAAGGTCGTCACGCCTCCGGACGGCTTCGTGGTGGCGGCCCGGACCAAAAACGTGGACATCGCCGCCCTGGCCGACGTGTCCCGGCGCATCTACGCCCTGCAATTCCATCCCGAGGTGCACCACACCGATGACGGTGAGCGCATCCTGCACAATTTCCTGTTCAAGGTGGCCGGGCTCAAGCCCGGCTGGAACATGGCCGGCTTTGTCGAATCCGAGCTGGCCGCCCTGCGGGAAAAGGTCGGTGACGACCAGGTGGTGTGCGCCCTGTCCGGCGGCGTGGACTCCACGGTGGTGGCGGTGATGCTGCACAAGGCCATCGGGAAAAAACTCCACTGCATCTTCGTGGACAACGGCCTGCTGCGCCTAGGCGAGGGCGAGGAAGTGGCCGCCTATCTGCGCGAACACTTCGACCTCAACTTGAACTATGTCCAGGCCTCGAAACTCTTCCTCGACCGCCTGGCCGGGGTGACCGATCCCGAGCAGAAACGCAAGATCATCGGCACCACCTTTATCGAGGTCTTCGAGGCCGAGGCGGCCAAGCTGCCCAAGGTCAAGTATCTGGCCCAGGGCACGCTCTATCCCGATGTCATCGAATCGGTCTCCTTCAAGGGCCCCTCGGCCGTCATCAAGAGCCACCACAACGTGGGCGGGCTGCCCGACATCATGAAGCTCGAACTTATCGAGCCGTTGCGCGAGCTGTTCAAGGACGAGGTGCGCAAGGTGGCTCTGGAGCTGGGGCTGCCCGACGCCATCATCTGGCGCCATCCCTTCCCGGGACCGGGCCTGGCCATCCGCATCATCGGTGAAGTGACCGAGGAACGGCTTGAGATTTTGCGGCGAACGGATAAGATCGTTCAGGCGGAACTTTTAGCTTCCGGCTGGTACCGCAAAGTCTGGCAAGGCTTTGCCGTATTGTTGCCGCTCAAGACCGTCGGGGTCATGGGCGACGGGCGAACGTATGAGAACGTGGCCGCCATCCGGGTGGTGGACAGTCTGGACGCCATGACCGCGGACTGGACGCGTCTACCCTCGGAAATCCTGGCCGTCATCTCCAACCGCATCATCAACGAGGTCAAAGGCGTCAATCGCGTGGTGTTCGACGTGTCTTCCAAGCCACCCAGCACCATCGAATGGGAATAACTCCGGGTGAGCCGCCCCACGGGGCGCGCCCGGTCGAGCGCAAAACGGGTCTATACGTATGTTTGGCATCGGTTCCACAGAGCTTCTGGTCATCCTGGTGGTGGCCCTGATCGTCATCGGCCCCTCCAAGCTGCCGGATATCATGCGCACGCTTGGCAAGGGCATGGCTGAGTTCAAACGCATGAGCAACGACGTCAAGTCCACGCTGGACGCCGAAATCGAGCGAGCCGATCGCGAGGACCGTCAAGCCGAGGCGAAAAAAGAGCTCTATCCCGAAACGGCCAAGGCCGAGCAACCGGCCGCCGGCGAAACCGCCAAGACCGAAGCGGCACCGCACAAGGGAGCCCCGACCGCCTAGGCGGCCGGGTGAAACCACATGGCACGCTACGGCGCCTATGCCCGGGATACCCGGGAAACGCGTGTGAAGGTGGAGCTCTCCCTGGACGGCACGGGGCAGGCTTCGGTGGATACGGGCTTTGGCTTTGCCGACCATATGTTGACCTTGCTGGCCTTCTGGGCCGGCTTCGACCTGACCCTGGCCTGTCGGGGCGACCTCGAAGTGGATGCCCACCACTCCCTGGAGGACGTGGCCATCTGCCTGGGCGAGGCCCTGCGCCAGGCCTTGGGCGACCGGATCGGCATCGCCCGGGTCGGGCAGGCCAAGGTGCCCATGGACGAAGCGTTGTGCGAGGTGGTGCTCGACCTGTCGGGCCGGGCCTATCTCGTCTACCGCGAGGACGTGTTGCCGCCGGTCATTGCCGGCGAGGAAAAGGATTTGTGGCGGGAATTCATGAAATCCTTGGCCCATTCCGCGCATATGAACCTGCACGTGCATTTCGCATACGGACAAAACGGACATCATCTGGTGGAGGCGGCCTTCAAGGCGCTGGGATTGGCCCTGCGTCAGGCGACGACCGTCACCGGGGCCAGGGTGCCAAGCACCAAGGGGAGCCTGGACTGATGCGAAGCAAATCGTTGGCATCTCTTCTCATCGTGATGGTGGCGGGGATTACCCTGCTGACCGGATGCGTCAGGCGGTCTCCGTCCGCGAGCGCACCGACGGCGCCTTCGGGCGCCATTCCGGCCGTGGCCCTGCTGCACAAGACCATCGTCGTGGCCCCTTTTTCCATCCCGGCCACGGATGCGGACCTGCTGTCCGGCTATCTGCCCAAGGATCATTTCGTGTCCGACCGGGTGCCGCCGCGTCTCGACGCCGTGCTGTCCCAGGTCCTGGCCACGTCCACCCAGAATTTCGCCAGCCCGAACGTCGCGGCGGCCTGTGCCAGCTCCGCCTCGCGCGGCACCGAATCCGGCCGTCTGGCCACGTTGCGCTACTGGCAAAACGTGGGCAAGTGCGCCGGCGCGGACTATGTCCTCGTTCCCCTGGTCCTGTCCTGGCACGAACGTGACGGTTCGGACTACGGCTCCACGAATCCGGCCCGTGTCAATTTGAGCCTGTATCTCGTCGATTCGCGCACGGGCGCCATCGTCGGCCATTACCACTTCGAGGAGGCCCAGGAAGCCTTGGCCGACAATCTGCTGACCATGAAGCAGTTCGTCAGCCGCAAGGGTCGCTGGCTCACGGCCGAGGAACTGGCCCGGGAAGGTCTGACCCGGGGCATGCGGGAGCTTGGCCTGTGATTTTGTTCCCGGCGGTCGACATTAAGGACGGACAGTGCGTGCGCCTGCGCCAGGGGCTGGCCGAGGCGGTGACGGTCTTTTCCCCGGACCCCGAGGCCATGGCCCGGCACTGGGAAGCCCTGGGCGCGTCCTGGCTCCATCTGGTGGACCTGGACGGCGCGTTCAGCGGCAAGCCCCGCAACTTTGACCTCATTGCCCGTATCTGCGCCGGGCTTTCCATCCCGGTGCAGCTCGGGGGCGGCATCCGCGACGCGGATACCGCCGCCGCCTACCTCGAAGCCGGGGTGCGCCGGCTGATCATCGGCACCCTGGCCCTGGCCGATCCGGACGCTTTTGCCGCCATCTGCCAGGCCTTTCCCGGCCGGGTCGGGGTGTCACTGGACGCCGTGGACGGCCGGCTCAAGGTCAAGGGCTGGGTCGAGGACGCCGGCCTCACCGTGGAGGACGTCCTGCCGCGTCTGGCCGAGCAGGGCGCGGCCTTTGTGGTCTATACCGACATCAGCCGGGACGGCATGCAGTCCGGCGTCAACCATGCCGCGTTGGCGCGCCTGCTTGAGCTGACCGAGCTGCCGGTGGTGGCCGCCGGCGGCGTGGCCACTTTGGATGATGTCAAGGCGCTTTTCCCCCATGCCCGCCGTGGGCTGGAAGGGGTGATCAGCGGTCGGGCCATTTACGCCGGCACCTTGGATTTTGCCGCTGCCTTGGCCTGGATCGCCAACGCCGAGAAGGAGAACGCATGAAGACCTTGGAAGTGAAGGGCATGCATTGCCCCAAATGCGTCGCGTCCGTGACCAAGGCCCTGTCCGATGTGCCAGGGCTGGCCAATGTCAGCGTGGACCTGACCAAGGGACTGGCCACCTTTGACGGGGAGGCCGACGAGGCCGCCATCAAGGCCGCCGTCGACGCCATCGGCTTCGAGCCAGGCGTCTTGAAATAAGACCGATGAAGGAGGGGCCAGGCCCCTCCTTTCTTTTTGGGGGGGCAGCCATCCTAAAGATGGCTCGTCCGCCGCACCAGGGGAAGGCCTATGTATTGGCGTGATGTGGCCGCTGTTCCCTCGACCCTGCCGCTTCTTCCCGAAATCCTCGCCTTTGTGCGTCCCGAGGACGCCATTCTCGATCTGGGCTGCGGCGCCGGACGTGTGCTGTCCGAACTGGCCGGGCAAGGCCTGGGGCAGGCCCATTTCGGGCTGGACATCAACCTGCCGAGTCTGGCCGCCGCCCGGGACAAGGGGCATGCGGTCCTGGCCGCGGAGCTGACGACCGCGCTGCCGGTGCGCGACGCTGCCGTGGATGTCTGCTTTCTCCAGGCCGTATTGACCTGCCTGGTACCGGCTGCCGTGCGTTTGGCGGTGCTGCGCGAGGCCTGCCGGGTCACGCGCCGAGTGCTGTGCCTGGCCGATTTCCTCCAGAACTGGGATCTCCCTTTGTACCGCGACCGCTATGCGGCCGGCGTGGCCGAAACCGGTGAGACCGGCAGTTTCCTCGTGCGCGAAGGGGACCGGGTTCTCTATCCGGCCCACCATTTCACGATCGAAGAGCTGACAGCACTGCTGGCCGCCGCCGGTTTCACGGTCGCGCACCTGGAAACGCCTTTCGTGCGCACCCGTTCGGGCAACCGGCTGCGGGGCGTGGTCCTGGCAGCCCAACGCATTCGCGCCTGACGCCTTTCGCGGTGGCCGATGGCCTCTCCGGCTTCATGTGTCACTTGAAGTTTTCAACGAAAAACAAACAGCGGGTTGGGAATCATCACTTCTGATGCTTTCCAACCCGCTGATTTTATGCTGGTACCGGGAGGGGGACTCGAACCCCCAAGGCCTTGCGACCGGTGGATTTTGAGTCCACTGCGTCTACCAATTCCGCCATCCCGGCCTGAATTTAAAATAATATGCGGTTTGAGGTTGGACTGTCAATCAAAAAGAACCACCGACGCGTTATGTCGCGCCGATTGGCCAAATCACTCGCCAGAGACCGTTCGATAGCCAATCCGGCCGGCGGAAGCAAATGCGGTTACGGCTGACACGGGTGTTGGGGCAAGGGCAGGCGCACATAAAAAACGCTGCCTTGGCCCGGCTGGGACTCGGCCCAGATCCGGCCCTCATAGTGGCGCACGATCTGGCGGCAGATGGCCAGGCCAAGGCCTGTCCCCTTGCTTGTGTCGTCCACAGTGTCACCGTGGCGCACCTGATGAAACTTGTCGAAGATGGATTCGAGCTGGCCGGCCGGAATGCCGATGCCGGTATCGCGCACGGCCACGAGCAGGGCAGTGTCCTCCCGGCGGACGCTCAAGTGGACGCTCCCGGTCGGTGTGAACTTGACCGCGTTTTGCAGCAGATTCGACAGCACCTGGATGAGCTGGTCCGGATCGGCCTGCAACGCGGGAAGGCCGTCCTCCACGTCCACCGTGAGGGTGAGTTCCGGGCGCTGCTCCAGCAGGCCGGAAAGACTCCGGGCGGTCTGCCGGGCGATGGCCGCCAGGTCCACCGGCCGGTCGTGCCATTGCATATTGCCCGATTCGATGCGGTTGAGGTCGAGGACGTCGTTGATGAGCCGGGTCAGGCGCTCGGCTTCGTTGAAGACCACCTTGAGATTGCTGCCGATGCGCCGACCCCGCTGCACGAGAGCGGGATTGTCCCCGGCCAGAGGCTGGAAATGTTCGTCGAAATCCCGGCCAATGAGCTTGGCAAAACCCAGGATCGAGGTCAGGGGGGTGCGCAGTTCGTGGGACACCGTGGAAAGAAACAGGGACTTGAGGCGATCGAGCTCGCTCATGCGGATGTTGGCTTCGGCCAGTTCCATGGCCTGTTGCCGCAGATCCCGGGTCCGCCGTTCCACCTCGGCTTCCAGGCGCTGGCGCTGGGTGGCCAGCTCCTCCTCCACCCGCTTGCGGTCGGTGATATCGGTGAGCATGCCCAGGGAACCCAGATACTGGCCGGCGGCATCGTAAAGGGGGCTGGCCGAGGTCAGGGTCCAAATCACCTCGCGGTCCTTCCGGAGTAAACGCTGTTCGAAAATATCGGCAAAGCCCAGATCCCGTCTAGCCTTGATGTTCCAGAAGCGATCGCGGTCCTCCTTGGGCAGGAAATGTTCGGCCGGCATGCCGGCCATCTCCTCGGGACGGTAGCCGAGCATATCGGCCATGCGCTGATTGACGAAGGTGGTGCGGTAGTTGACATCGAACACCCAGACACCTTCGTTGGCGGTTTCGACAATGCGCCGAAACATCGCCTCGCTTTCCCGCAGGGCCGTGGCGGTCCGGTGCCGCTCCGTCACGTCACGGATGGATTCGATGGCCCCGGTGATATGCCCGGTTTCGTCGCGCAGGGCCACGGCCTTGGCCCAGATGCGCTTGGGACCTCCCGGGAGGATGGGCAGATCCACCTCGGCGATAATGGTGTCCTCACCCCTTTCCGCCACGGCATACCGCGCGTCCGGTCGCGGCACCGCACCCCGGGCGTAATCGGCCAAAAGGGCCGTGGGTTCGCCGTAAAAAGCCACGCCGTATTGGAAATCCCGTTTCCCGAGTATGGCATCGGCGGACATGCCGGTCAGCTTTTCCAGAGCCTTGTTCCAGAAGATGACCGCGCCGGAATTGTCCAGGACCAGGGTGGGATCGGGCAGGAAGTCGATGATGGCAGCCAGGTTGCGATCCCGGTCCTTGAGGTCGGCCTGGGCCTTGCGCAGGGCGCCGATCAGTTGTCCCTGACGGAAATTGCGCACGGCCAGTCCGGAAAGATGGCTGCTGACCAAATGCAAGGCTTGGCAGATGGCGGCGAAACGTTGCCGGGACATGCGCGGCACCTGGGCCAGCGCCTTGCGGAAAGCGTCCGGGTTGGCGTCGATGTCCGTCGCATAGCCCAGAAGGGACTCCGGATCGGTCTCCGTGTCCAGCACTTGGCCGATAAGCCAGGTGGCGACATGGTGTCCCCCGACACGGATGGCCGTGCCACCGTCCAGAAGGCCGCAGCCATGGCAGGGGCGCACACTGGGGCCGTCTTGCCGCAATTGCCCCAGGCTGGCGTCCGAGAGCCGGCACTGGGCCAACCCCTTGGGCGTGGCCCGGATGATGGTGCACAGCTCGACGAAATGGCTCGGCTTGGTCAGGGGCTGCCCGGAAGGGTCGACGATAATGGAGGCGAGTCCCGCCGCCGTGGCAAAGGCATCCTGAATGCGCTGGATGTCCGGCAGGGAGAAAACGTCCTCAAACCGGTAACGCCCACCCATGTTCGGTTGTGGCCGTGCCGTCTCGATATTCTCGGAAGGGTCCGGTGCGTCCGGCTGGACCGACTGTGGGGCGTACTGCTTCTCGGCCATGGTCCCTCGGCAATGGGTGAAAAGTCTTTTACTGACTCTACTCCGGTCCAGCCAATCTGTTCAAGAAATTTTTCGTAACAAACGCGACGCCATAGATTGTTGCCTGCCCCGATGCAACCGGCCGGCGGAAGGTGTTTTCCGGAGTGGCGGCCGGGAGGCATGCTCACGGCGAATCCCTGCGGAATCCGCGGCGCTGCCGGTTCAGACTGGTGGGGATAACCGGCCCAGCGCCCGGGTCAGGGCCGCGACCAACAGGGAATTGAGCCGGGCAAGCGGGGCCGCACCCTCACGGGCAAAGCGCTGGTTCACTTCCAGCTCCACGCCCAGGTAGCGTTCGCCGAAACGCTTGCGCAGGGCCGTGACCAGCCCGTCGGCCACCCCCCGGTAGGGAGCATTGCGCCGCAGGAGCAATGTCCGGTCAAGGCCGGCCAATTCGTGCAGAAAATCCAGGCAGAAGGCCTTTTCCGCCGGCCGCCCCGGGTCGTAGAGCAGGCCCACGTCGCAGCGGCGGACGACGCCGCCCAGACTCGGGGTGAAGCTGTGGCTGGCCAGATGGAGCACCCTATCCCCAGCCGCGATGCGTTCGGCCACGGCCCTGGTCACGGCCTCCCGGTGGGGGAAATAATACGCATCCAGGATTTCCCGGCGCTTTGCCCGGGGCAGGGGCTTGGTGATTTCGGAAAAAAGGTGGGGATGGCCGATGGAGCGGTTCAAATCCACCACAAGCCGGCTCACCGTGGCCGGAAAAAGCGGAGCGCCTGTGGCCTGGGCGAGGACCATTGCCGTGTCGAGCGCACCCAGGTCAAAGCCCCGGTGGGAGGCGAGCAGGTCCCGCCAGTCCCGAAAAAGCGGTGCCAGGACCGGCGGGATGGCATTGCCGCCATGCTCACAGGAAATAAGGAGGGTTAATGCCGACATGCAACGGTTCGTTGGTCTCCAGGCAGGCGCACAGGTTGCCGTAAACCTCCCGGATGGTGCGGGGTCGGTAATCGTTGTCCACGGCGGCCAGGATGCGCCGGGCCAGGCTCGACTGGTCGACCATGACGGCCAGCGCCTGTTCCCAGTCCGGATCGAAATCCATGTCCGGCAGGGAACTCAAGGACAACCGGCGCCAGATGACACGGGCCGGGATGTTGGACGGGGCGTAGACACCGAACAGCCGGGCGTATTCCTGGGGCACGGGCGTCCGGCCGGCATTGGCGATGACCTTGCCGAAGATATCGGCCAGATCGCGCGTCTCCCAGGCTTTTTGCTCCTCATAGGAAGACCAGCGTTCTTCCACCAAGCCCTTGAGAGCCGCTACTACCACTCCGGCCAGGGCCAGGTCGGCGGACGGGCATTCCTGGGTGTCGAGGACCCGGATTTCGATGGTCGAGCGGTCGAACCGGGCAATGGCGCCCCGGGCATTGAGGAATTCGTCCTGGAGGATGCCCTCGGGGTCGAGCTTGGCAATGTCGCGGTACATAGGGGCCAGGATGCGATCGCGGTATTCCTGTTCGGAGTAGACAGCCTCGGGAATGACCATGCCCATGACCGACGGCACCCGCCTGGCATTGCGGGAGTACTGGTCCATGCGGGCGTCGAGAAAGCCGGTGAAGCGTCCGTCGAGGATGGGCGTGGAAGCGGCCAGGGCCGGCATGATGGGCAGCAGCACCCGGATGGCGGTATGGAGCCGCGCGAACTCGTCGTCGCCCCGGAAAGGCAGATTGATGTGCATGCTCTGAAGGTTGGACCAGCCATGCCCCTTGCAGTCGAAGATGCGGTCAAAGGTCTGGTAGATCTCGCCGTACTGGTAGGGCCACAGCACGGTTTCTTTGGCCGGGTCCATGAGGGGATGGGCGCCTGTGGGCATGAGCCGCCCGCCGAGCCCTTCCAGGATGGCGTTGACCTTGCCCACATGGGCGGCGAAAATGGTGGCCAGTCCGGACAGGGTCGGGGCCGGGCCGTTGCATTTGAGTTCGATCACATGGGCCACCAGCTCGTTGGACCAGACCAGCTCGCCCATGTCGACATCGGCCGCGCCTTCCTTGCCGGCGGCCGCGGCCAGGACCTTGTCGGCCACAGGCAAGACCGCCAAGGTCTCGCGGTCCACGATCATGTATTCGATCTCGATGCCGAAGGCGGAAAAGAGGGGTTTGGCTTGGCTCATATGTTCAGGCTTCCGGTTTTCCGGCGTTCGATCCGTTTGAGAAAGGTCTCCACCACGCGCAAATAGAGCTCGTCCTGAAGCACTTCGTCCTCGAACCCGCCGTCGATGTTGGGGTTGTCGTTGACCTCAATGACGTAGACCTTGTCGCCCACCTGTTTGAGGTCGACACCATACAGGCCGTCGCCGATGGCCCCGGCGGCCTTGAGCGCCGCGTTGATGACCTTCTTGGGGACCTTGCCCACGGGCAATGTCTCGACCCGGCCGTAAATATCCTTGCCGCTCTTGCCCTTGCGCAATATTTGCCAGTGCCCGGCGGCCATGAAGTATTTGCAAGCGAAAAGCGGGCGTCTGTCAAGGATGCCGATGCGCCAGTCGAACTCGGAAGGCAGATATTCCTGGGCAATAACGAGGTCGGACTTGGAGAGCAGACGCCTGGCCTCGTGGAGCAGGGCATCGGATTCCCGCACCAGGACCACGCCCTGGGAAAAGGCGCTGTCGGGCTGCTTGAGCACGCAGGGCAGGGAAAGTTCCTCCAGGATATGGTCGATGTTGCGGGCGTGGACGATGACCGTGCGCGGGGCCGGGATCTTGTGGCGCGTGAGCACTTCGGCCAGATAGACCTTATTGGAGCAGCGCAGGATCGATTCCGGGTCGTCGATGACGACCAGCCCTTCGGCCGCGGCCTTACGGGCCATGCGGTAAGTGTGGTGGTCGACGTTGGTTGTTTCCCGGATGAACAGGGCGTCGAATTCCGACAGGCGGTTGGAATCCTCCCGGGTGATGCACTCGACGCCGACGCCGAGCGTTTCGGCCGCCTTGATGCAGCGCTTGATGGCCCGGGCATTGGAGGGCGGCCGGGCCTCCTCGGGATCGAGGAGGATGGCCAGGTCGTAACGGGACACCGGGCGTTTGGGGATGATGAGCTTTTTGCCGGCGAAGTATTCCGACGAGACCACCTCGGCGAAATCACGCTCGGTCTCGGGAATGTCCTTGACCGAAAGCGGCGAGACGTTTTGGAGCTGCCAGGCGCCGGTATGCACGAAGTCGGCCCGCAAAAACGGCGCCGGGAACAGCTTGAACAGCCGCGAGGCCAGCAGTTCCAGGCCTTTTTCCGGCGTCTTGCCGAAGTAGACCGAGATACTCTGCTTTTGATCCGGCTCCCGATCGGCCAGCTGCTTGGCCATGAGGTCTTCCAGCTCCTCGGAGGCGAGCCGGATGATGCCCACGGACTTCATGTCCTGGATGGCCGTCATGGAAGGCACGGGTTTGTGCCCCCGGGCTTCGGCCAAAAGCGACACGTAATAGCCCATGGACTGGTAGCGGTAGGAACGGCAAATGTTGATAATCTTGACACCGCGCAGGCCGGTGAAGGTTTCGTCAGTCAGATAGGCGCGGGCCGCCACGGGTTCCACGCCGGAAAAGACCAAAGAACAGTCTTCGGGGTTTTCGATGACCACCAAGACAGACACAATCAAAGGCTCCTTTGCCGGGCCTCGGTCCGGCATTTTTTTCTCGGAGAGAGCACGAGCAGATTGGCGTCACGGGTGACGATGCCGAGCATCACGGCGCACACGAGGTGACTGAGGGTGACCTCGTAGTACTGGCTTTCGCTGATGGGGTTGGGCAACAGCGGATCGGAAATATGGGTGGTGCGCCGGTCCATGTCATAGCCGCTGATGACGACGAAATGGCCCGACGGTTCGCCGCGCAGGTCGTCGTAGACGAGCTGGCCGTCCTCGTCGCGTTCCCGGGCCGTGCGGTAGAGGTGCGTGGCTGACAGGCCGGCCAGGATGGGGCGGTCGCGCTTGACGATGTTGCGGATGAGCCCGGCGGTCAAGTCCTCGAAGCGGATGTCGCCGCCGAGTTCCAGGAAGCGCAGATGGGCGGCCGTGGCTTCCTGCATGCGGGCATCGGGCTTGTGGGCGAGCTGGCCTTTCAATTTATCGGCCAGGACCGTGGTCCGGCCGTCGAACCAGGTGATGTCGAACAGGGTCAGGTCAAAGGTGTAGAGGCGGGCGGCATAGCCCCTGGCCAGGGCATGGCAGCCGAGCAGGGCGGCCAGCGTGCCGCCGCCGGGCAGGGTTTGGACCTCGCCGATGACCGTGGAAAGGTCAACGGAATCACCGTAATAGCGGTAGATGGCCTGCAGGCAGGTCGGTCCGCAGGTGGTGTCGTCCGGTTGGGGCAAGATGGGGACAGAGAGCTTCGCTTCCACGGGGGAGGGCACTAGCACGGGAGGCGCCGCTTGGCCATGGGGCAGAAAGGGGGCTGGCCGGCCGCAAGACAGGCCGTTTCACGGTTTCGGGAATTTCTGCGGCAATCGGGCAAAGGATTATTCGAAGTGGATGTCCTCTTCCTTGACGATCTGGAAGGCCTTGTTGGACTTGACCAAGCCGGGAATGCCCCGGAACTTGCGCACACCCTGGACCTCGGCTTCGAGCAAGGCGTCCACGTCGTTGTCGAGCATGATGATGTCCCCGGGCTCGAGGGACATGAGCTGGCGGCCCGTGATCTGGGACCGACCAAACCGCACGAGCAGCTCCACCGGGGTCTCCATGAGCCGTTCCTTGAACCGGGAAATCCAGGCGTGGTCCACTTCCAGGCGCTCGGTCTGGAAGGACGCGTACAATTTGGTGCGGATGGGCTCGATGGTGGCGTAGGGCAGGCAAAGGATCAGCGAGCCGATGGCGTTTTCCAGTTCCACCTCGAAGGTGACCACGATGACCACGTCGCTCGGGGGCACGATGGCCGCGAACTGGGGGTTGACCTCGCTGCGCACGAGCTCGATGTGCACCTCGTGTACGGGCTGCCAGGACTCCTCCATATTTTCCAAGGCAATGCGCACCACGCGGTTGATGATGGCCTGCTCGATGGGGGTGAAATCCCGGCCCTCGATCTTGGGCTGGGACCCGGCGCCGCCGAAAAAGCTCTCCACCATGGCAAAGACCAGCCGAGAGTCCACCACCAGGATGGCGTTGCCGCGCAGGGGATCGAGTTTGAAAATGTTGATCGAGGTGGGCACGGGCAGGGACCGCATGAAGTCCCCGAACTTGGACATGTCGATGGAGATGGGGTTGACGTCGGCCCGTTTGCGCATGGCATTGGCCATGGCGTTGGAGGCGAGCCGGGCGAAACGGTCGTTGATGATCTCCAGAACCGGCATGCGGCCGCGGATGATGCGGTCCTGGTTGGAAAGGTCAAAGACCACGACCCCGGAGTCATCCTCCAGAATGTCGTTTTCGGCCTCGATTTCGCCGCCGGACAAGCCGCGCAGCAGCGCATCGACCTCGTCCTGATCCAGGATCTTGCTCATATCCCCGTACCTTTCGGCCTGATGTTGGAAAACTATAGCGGCCTTGGCACGAAATGAAAAGAGGTCGCACCGACGGCATGTCCCGGGACGAAGGCGTGCCCAGCCGGCCAAACCGGCCCAGGGCGACACTTCACCCTCGACGCCAGGCGGCTTTTAGCATAATGCGAACCAATGGTTTTTTGCGCCATCCGTGGCAAGTCGCCTGGAAGGCCCGAGGCCGGCCAGGCTCCAGGCAGGCGTTTGCGCAGGCACGGCAAGGTACAAGAGGTCCCACCGAAAGCGAGGAGAAAAATCGATGCAACCTGCCGATACGGATTTCGGGTCGCCGCCCCGAGCGGCCGCGTTATACTGCGGCCGGCTTGGCCTGCGCACGTTGGTGCGACGGCTGGCCCAGGTGGCGGCTGTGCTGTGCGTCACAGCGGTCCTCCTCTGGTATGGCCTGGTGATGCTGCTCGTCTCCAGGGCGGATTGACCTGGCAGGGCCGGGTGGGGACGGCGCCGTCCGGTGGGGGATCGGGCAGGTTGATCGCACGAGCGAGCCGGCCCGGCATCACGAAGGTACACACCGTATCCGCCTCGACAGGCGGCGGATTTCATCTTATATTTGTGCGGCTATCGGACACGGGGAGGCTCAATGGCGAACGTTCTGGTCATCGATGACGACACCCATATTCGCGAGGTCTGCAAGCTGGTCATCGAGGGGATGGGGCACGAGGTCACGGCCTGCCCCAGCCTGACCAAAGGGGTGGAGGCCCTGGATCGAAGTCCGTTCGACGTGGTGTACCTGGATGTGGACCTGCCGGACGGCAACGGCTTGCTGTCCATCCCCAGGATCACCGAGCGTGACAAGGCCCCGGAAGTCATTATTTTCACCGGCGCGAGCTATCCCAACGGCGCCGAGCTGGCCATCAAGAACGGGGCCTGGGATTATATCGAAAAACCGGCCACGGCCGAATCCATGACCCTGCCCCTGATCCGCGCCCTCCAATACCGCAAGGAAAAATTCGCCCATCGTCCGCCGACCGTGGCCCTCAAGCGCGAGGGCATCATCGGCAACAGCAACCGCATGGTGAGCTGTCTCGACCTCGTGGCCCAGGCCGCCAATACCGACGCTAATACGCTGATCACCGGGGAAACCGGCACCGGCAAGGAACTTTTCGCCCGGGCCATCCATGACAACAGCGATCGGGCCCAGGGCCCCTTCGTCGTTGTCGATTGTTCCAGTCTGACCGAAACGCTCATCGAATCCGTGCTGTTCGGCCACGCCAAAGGGGCCTTCACCGGCGCGGAAAAAAAGCAGGAAGGCCTGATCAAACAGGCGGACAAGGGCACCTTGTTTCTCGACGAAGTGGGGGAACTGCCCTTTGCCCAGCAGAAGGCCTTTTTGCGGGTGCTCCAGGAGCGCCGCTTCCGACCGGTCGGGGCCAAGGAGGAGGAGACCAGCGATTTTCGGCTGGTGGCGGCCACCAACAAGGATCTGGAGGCCATGGTGACGGCCGGCGATTTTCGCAACGATCTGCTGTTTCGCCTGCGCACCATGCACATCCATATCCCGCCGTTGCGCATGCGGGGCGAGGACATGCGTGGCCTGACCATTCATTATATGAATGCCATCTGCAAGAAGTACAAACTGCCGCTCAAAGGGTTCTCCCCGGAGTTCCTGGATTGCCTGCAGGAGTACGACTGGCCGGGCAACGTGCGCGAACTGGTCAATGTCATGGAAAACGTCATCGTGCGGGCCCAGCTCGAACCGACGCTCTATCCCAAGCATCTGCCGCCCGAGGTCCGCATCAGCGTCATGAGTGGCAAACGCCACGAGACAACGAACGGCCTCGACCCGGAAATCGCTCCGACGCCCACGACGCCGGCTGCCCTGTCCGAGGCGGGCGAATTGCAGCTCACGGCGTTCGACGAGTACAAGAAGGAAACCGAGTTCCGCTATTTCAAGACCCTGATGCAAAACACCGGGGCGGACATCCACAAGGCCTGCGAGGTCTCCCAGCTCGGCAAGCAAAGCCTTTACCGCTATTTACGCATCCACGGCATTTCCACCCGCAGCTAGCCTGGTCAGGCTTTGGCAGGGGCCTCCGGACAAAAGGACCCTGGCTTGGCCTTCGGTTACGGGGGCCGCTGGCAACCAAAGGCCTCTCCGAATACGGTGGGAATATCCCCCTTTCGCCGGCCCATCCTGTTCCGGGTGGGCCGGTTTTTTTGTCCTTGCCGAAGAACACCCGCCCATCTTTCACAATGTGACTTTCTTAATCTGTAAAACAACAATCGCCCGCCAATCCGGCCTCCAACGGGTGGTTTGGCGACGAATGTCCATGATTCAAGTGAGATAACAAAGCTCCCTGCTTTGGCATGCATATTGAAGAAGACTTGGAACCGCGTACTTTCATGACAGGGAGGAGAGCATGAACGCGATATTCCAAAGAATGTTGTTGATCCTGACTGGCGCCTGCCTCATTCTGGCAGCCTCCGCCGGCTGGGTCCTGGCCCAGAATTATCCTTCTGGCACCTTCAACTTCGAACCCCGGGTTGGCCTGTTCGGCACCACCAACAAGCGCGTCAATACCATCTGGACGTATGGCGCGGCGGCCGGCGGCTTCATCACGGACAATCTGGCCCTGGAACTCGAAGGCATGGGCGTGGCCATCGACCAGACCCGCCCCACGCCCATGGGCGGTGACAACTCCGAGAATGTGAACCGGCCGACGAGCGGGTTTGCCACCAACGGCAACCTCCGCTGGCACATGTTCACGTCGACCCAGGCCTCCATGTATGTCGGAGCTGGTCTCGGCGGACTCTGGACCAACTACAAAGTTCCCTACAACGGCTACGAGAGCAGCCTGACCGAAAACTGCTCATTGGGCGGCACATTGGCTCTGACCGAACACATGAGCCTCAAGGGTGAGTTCCGCTACTGGCACATCGGGCAGTTCACCGATCAGGGTGTCAGCGCCCTCGGTGGCACGTTGGGTGTCAATTTCAGCTTCTGACCGAGGAGTCCCCGCCAGGCTCCGAAGCCTCTCAAACCGGCCGCCCTCGGGTGGCCGGTTTGTATTTTGTCAGAGCGGCAGTGACAAAAAATGCTTGTCACGCGCGCCAAAGAGATATAAAGTTCCGAATTCGAGTTTGCTCTTGTCTTTTGCGCGGAGAGGTACCGAAGTGGTCGTAACGGGCCCGACTCGAAATCGGGTTGTCGGCTAATAACCGGCACGTGGGTTCGAATCCCACCCTCTCCGCCAATTTCTCCTTCCTGGTCAGCCTCGACATTCCCAAAAGTAACGCCATTTCGAAAAAACCGGTTGCCGCCGGCTTTCGTCCCACAGGACCTGTTGACAGCCCGTCGTAGGTTGCGTAGCTCCCCTGCATCTTTCTTCAGGCCCGTGTCCCTTCGGGGAGTGCCGGCCAGGGAGATAGCGGGAGTCTGGGGACCGTCGTAAAACGGCCTGCCGGGCAGAGAGGGCGTGTGCGGGACAAGCCGGGTCTCTTGTCAAAACTGCACTGACCGGATATGGAAAAGGACGACGGGCAAGTCGTCTTTTTCCCGTCGAAAAACACAATGCACCGGGCACGACCGACGCATGGACGTGGCGCCCTTAACGCGCAAAGGCCCCGTCAAGTGTTCGATACCTTTGCCTCTTTTTGCGTGCTGTGATACCTTACCCGGTTTCGCCCCAGGCCGGGTCCCTTTGTGACTCGGGAATTGCGCTTGCCATTTAACCGCGTGGAGCATCTTTGTCGTTTCCTTCCTTAACCATCGGTGATTTGTTTCTCCCCAAGGCCCTCATCCAGGGGGGCATGGGGGTGGGTATTTCACTTTCCGGCCTGGCTTCCGCCGTGGCCGCGGCCGGCGGCCTTGGCGTCATTTCGGCAGCGGGCATCGGCATGAATGAGCCGGATTTCGCCTCCAATTACACCGAAGCCAACAACCGGGCCCTGGCCAGGGAAATTCGGGCCGCCCGCGCCACAACCACCGGCGCCCTCGGCGTCAACATCATGGTCGCCACGGCGAATTTCGCCGACTTGGTCAAGACCGCCATCAAGGAAAAGATCGACGTCATCTTTTCCGGGGCGGGGCTGCCCCTCGATCTTCCTTCCTACCTGACCGAAGGCTCCAAGACCAAACTCGCGCCCATTGTCTCCTCGGCCCGGGCCGCCGTCATCCTGTGCAAAAAGTGGTTGTCCCGCTTTGGGCGTTCCCCGGACGCGTTCGTCGTGGAAGGCCCCATGGCCGGCGGACACCTGGGGTTCAAGGCCGAGCAACTCGATGATCCGGCCTTTGCCCTGGAAAAACTCGTGACCGAGGTCATAAGCGGTCTAACGCCCTACACGGCGCCAAACGGCCTGCCCATACCGGTCATCGCCGCCGGCGGCGTCTATACCGGCGCCGATATTCGCCGCTTCATCAAGCTCGGGGCCGCCGGCGTCCAGATGGGCACCCGGTTCGTGGCCACCGACGAATGCGATGCCGACGAACGCTTCAAACAAAGCTATGTCGCCGCGACCGAACAGGACTTGGTCATCATCAAAAGTCCGGTGGGCATGCCCGGCCGGGCCATCAACAACGAATTTCTGGAAAGCGTGGCGAACGGCAGCAAAATGCCGTCCTCCTGTCCGTATCGCTGCATCCTCTCCTGCGAGCACACAAAAGCGCCGTACTGCATCACCCGGGCCCTGGCCAACGCCCAAAAAGGACGCCTCCGGCACGGCTTTGCCTTCGCCGGCAAGAATGCCTGGCGCGTGGATCGCGTCATGCCGGTGGCCGAGCTTTTCGGCGAACTGATCACGCAGTACCTGCAGGCCGAAGCCGCCATGGCCTAGGATGTCGGCTGGGGCAGCAGCGGTCCGCGACCGTGCTGCCCGCGCTTACCGCAAATCCGCGGACGGTTTTCCGATGGGCCTTGCCCGTTGGCCGCCGTCGGCGTCCTCCTCCCCATCCCGATTTTGCCCGCCCGCGCGGCACTCGGCCGCCAGCAGCGTTGCCGCTTGGGGCAGTTGCTCGGTCAGGTAGAAATGCCCGCCCGGAAAGGAATGGAGTGTCACCGGCAGGCTTGTCCAGGCCTGCCAGGCGGCCAAGGCCTCCGGCGCAATGGGGTCTTCCCGCCCGTACAGGACCCGAACGGGAATGGACGGCAGTTCGGCCGGGACACACGGATGATAGCTGGCCACGGCCCGGAAATCAGCCCGGAAGATAGGTTCGAAAAGCGTCATGAGCCGTGGGTGATCGAAGAGACGGGGGGGCAGGCCGTCGAAATGGGCCACACGCTGCCAGAACGCCTCGGCCGGCAGCAGGGCAATGGCGGCGGAGAGGCGGTTGCGATCCGGAGCCGGGCAACTCGATACGAAGAGCCGGCGCGGCAGCGGCAGGTGTTGCGCCAGGATGCCGCCCAGGAGCTGATAGGCCACCAGGGCGCCCATGCTGTGGCCGAGCAGGGCATAGGGGCGCAGAAGTCGCGGTCGGAGCAAGCGCAGCAGGTCACGGGCCATGGCCTCGATGCTGCCGAGCAAGGGTTCGTGGCGCCGCCGGCCGTGTCCCGAGAGGTCGACTTCCAACAGGCGCACGTCCGCCGGCAGATGGTCGGCCAGCGGGGTGAAAAACGTGCCCCACCCCCCGGCATGGGGGATCGCCACCAGGGTTATACTCTCGTTTCCTTCCGGATCGGCCGCAGGGCCGTTGGTGAGGCCGGGATCGCTGTGGGGCATGGCCGTTCACCTCATGGTCGCAAAATGACAAGGCCGGGCAATCAATCGCCCGGCCTTGTCGGAATGCTTCTCAGGGATGTTGGCCGCTGTCGGCCTCCCTGTGATTGTCTGGTAGCGAGGGAGGGAATTGAACCCCCGACACTGCGGATATGAGCCGCATGCTCTAACCGTCTGAGCTACCTCGCCATACGTTCCGGTTCGTCCCGGAAGCGGAGAAACGGGTAAATAGCGATTCCAAGCTGGCTTGGCAAGCTTTTTTTACATCTTTTTTACATCCCAAAGCCATTGTGGGCCCAAAACCAGAAAACCACCCCGGCCAGGGCCAACCGGTACCAGGCAAACGGCACCAGGGAAACCCGCTTGACCATGACGATGAAGACCTTGACCGCCAGCAGGGCCGACAGGAACGACACCACGAAGCCGATGGCCAGAAAACCGAGGTCGTCGCGAGTAAACAGGGCCGCGCTCTTGTAGAAGTCGTAGAGCGTGGCCGCGAACATAATGGGCACGGCGGCGATGAAGGAATATTCCGCGGCCAGGCTTCGCTTGGCCCCAAGCAGCATGCCGCCCATGATCGTGGCGGCCGAGCGCGAAAAACCCGGCCACAAGGCCAGGCACTGGAAGCAGCCGATGCCGAAAGCCAGCTTGGACGTCATCTCGTCCAGCGAGTAGTAGCGGTCCCGGCCGCGCCGCCGCTCGACCAGGAAGATCATGACCGCGCCCACGGTCAGGGCCAGGGCCACGGTGACCGGTCCGAACAGATAGGTTTTGATGGCCGTGCGGGCTACCAGCCCCACCAGCGAGGCGGGCAGGCAGGTCAAAAACAACAACCATAACCCGCGTACCCCGGAAAACGGATGGTGCCGCTGGGGCACGACCAGCCACCAGAAACGCTGGAAGTAGAGGACCACCACGGCCAGAATGGCGCCGAGCTGGATGATGATGTCGAAGCTGGCCGCCTTCTCCCCGGTATAACCGAGCAAATGGCCCACCAAAATGAGGTGGCCGGTGGAGGACACGGGCAGGTATTCGGTCAGGCCTTCAACAAAGCCCAACAAGATGGCGGACAGGGTGTCGATCATGGCGCGGTGGGTCTCCTGACGAGGCGTTCCTGGCCGGCGGCTCTACCTGATGGCGGGGCAAGTTGCAACCCGGGCCGGGCTCGTGTATTGCACAGCGAGCGAGGAGACGCCATGACCACCATCCTGCCGCAAGGCGAACTCATGCGCCGCGCCGTCACCTGGATCGACGGCCAGCGGGCCGAAACCGGCCAGTCCTATGCCGCGCTCATCGAGGCGGCCGCCCTGCGGTTCAATCTGAGCCCCAAGGACGCGGACTTTTTGCAGTCGTTTTTTAAGGAACAACGGGAGGCTCGCCAGGACTGAAGGCGGTTTCGGCCAGGACCCGGCACAGCGCTTCCCGGCCAAGCCCGGTCTTGCCGGAAAAAAGAATGGGCGGGACGGCGGGTTGCGCAAGCTCCCGCCACTCTTTTTTTCGGGCTTCCCGGTCCCGCTGGCTGCATTTGTCGGACTTGGTCAGGACAATGATCACGGGCAGACGTCTGGCACGCAACCAGGACACCAGTTCGAGGTCCAGGCGTTGGGGCGGCAACCGGCAATCGATGAGCGCCGCCACGGCCAGCAACCGGTCGGTCTTTTTCAGGTAGGCCTCGATGAGCCGGCTCCATTTGTCGCGTTCGGTCCGGGAACAACGGGCATAGCCGTATCCCGGCAGATCCACCAGGCAATAGCCGGCCGCGCCCGATTGGTAGAAGTTGAGGCTGCGGGTCTTGCCCGGAGTGGCGCTGATTTTGGCCAGGGCCTTGCGCCCGGCCAGGCAATTGACCAAGGTCGATTTGCCCACGTTGGACCGCCCGGCCAGGGCGATCTGGGGCGCTTCCAGGGTCGGGATCTGGTCCGGCAGGTAGGCCGTGACGACAAGGGACAAATCGAGTTCCGTATGTGTCTGGGAAATGGCATCCATGCCGCTGTTGTGACTGGCCCGTGGGCCTCCGTCAAGGCCGTGGCGCCGACCCGGTGAAAAGGAAGGAGCATGATGCGCAAGGTGAGAATTCTGGTGCTCAACGGCCCCAACCTGGGCTATATCGGGGTGCGCCAACCCGAGATCTACGGCAGCCGGACCATTGAGGATCTTCCGGAAATGGTTCGCGATATGCTCGGGCTTGGGCCCGAGGAAGTGGAACTGCAATTCCACCAGGCCAACAGCGAGGGGCATTGCATCGACCGCTTGGAGCAGGCCTGGAAGGACGGTCTGGACGGCATCGTCCTCAACGCCGGCGCCTATACCCACACGAGCCTGGCCTTGGCCGACTGCCTGGCCTGGATCGGCATCCCCACGGTCGAGGTGCATATTTCCAATATTTTCGCCCGGACCGACGAGCCGTTGCGCCAGAAAAGCATGATCGGCAAAAACTGCATCGGCTGTATCGCCGGGTTCGGGCTCACGGGCTATGTTCTGGCCATCCTGGCCCTGTGGCGGCAAATCACCGACCATCCAAACTTCATGTAATATCTTAGGCAAGGAGACACGATGCTTTCGACCACCGACTTTCGGCGCGGCCTCAAAATCGAAATGGACGGCATTCCCTATGAAATAGTGGAATTCCTCCACGTCAAGCCCGGCAAGGGCGGCGCGTTCATCCGCACCAAGCTCAAAAACATGATCAACGGCCGGGTGGTGGAAAACACCTTCCGTTCCGGCGAAAAGATGGTCAAGCCCGACCTTGAGACCAAGGCCATGCAGTATCTCTATCGCGAGGGCGACGAATACGTGTTCATGGATATGGAAAGCTACGAGCAGCTCCATGTCGGCAAGGAGCATCTCGGCGAAAAGAGCGGCTATCTCAAGGACGGCATGGAGCTTTCCATGCTCATGTACAAGGGCATGCCCCTGGACGTCGATCTGCCGGCCTCGGTGGTGCTCGAAATCGTCGACACCGAACCCGGGGTCAAGGGCGACACGGTCAGCGGCGCCACCAAGCCGGCCAAGGTCGAAAGCGGCATCAGCGTCAATGTGCCGCTGTTTGTGAATACCGGCGACAAAATCAAGGTGGACACCCGTACAGGGACGTACATTGGCCGAGAATAAGCACGAGACCACACAGGGGAGCTTCCGCATGACGCGGGAGCTCCTTGGCCTGACCGCCCTGTTTCTGGGGGCCTTCACCCTGTTGTCGCTGATCACCTACAACCCGAGCGACTATGCCGCGCCGGTCAAGGTGATCCTGAACAAGGCCGGCCGGGCCGGCGCCAACTGGGCCGGGAGCTGGGTCGAATTCCTGGGGCTCGGGGCCTATCTGGTGGGCGTGGGCTTTACCTGGCTCGGGCTGCGCTGCTTCATTCCGGGCTTGCGGCTGCCTGTGGCGCGCAAATTCGGGGCCAGCTGCCTGGCCCTGGTGCTGCTGACGCTTTTAAGCTCCCCCTGGGGCATCTTCGGCCTGTCGGTCGGGGCCATCAAGGGCGGCGGCTATTGCGGCCAGACGATTTTCAACCTGCTCTCCGGCAGCCTGAGTTCCTTCGGGGCTTATTTCCTGCTGGCCTTTGCCTTTGTCGCGGCTGTGCAGCTCACCTTCGGCCTGACCTGGGACAATTTCTGGCGTCCGGTCACCGCGGTGGTCCAGGATGCCTTCTGGCAGTCCGTGGATGCCTGGCAGGAAGGGCGGGAGCGTCGCCGCCAGGAAAAGGCCGCGCGCCCCAAACCGGAACCGCGCGTCAAACAACCGGCCGCCAAGGTGGTTACGGCTCCCGGCGCGGACAAGCCCGCCCAGGAACCGGACGCAATCGTCCCATCGGAGCCGGTTCGCCGTTTTCTCGACGAGGTGGCGCCGGAGAAGCCCGAGCCGGAAAAATCCGCTGCCCCGACCCCCCGGTCCAAGGGCAAGGACAAGGACAAGGAGGCGTCCAAGCCCCGGGACGAGCAGGCGAGCCCGGCCAAACCCGTTGCGGGCAAGACGGCGCCCCTGGTCAAACCGCTCGGGAAGGCCGCGAGCGACGCGCCCATGCCGCCCCTTGACCTCCTCACCCCGGCTCCGGTCGAAACCGGCCCGACCGTGGCGCCGGAAGTCTGCCGGCAGCAGGCCGAAAGCCTCATCACCTGCTTGAACGATTTCGGTATCCAGGGCGAGGTGCAGCGGGTGGTTCCCGGGCCCGTCGTCACCATGTTCGAGTTCAAGCCCGCGCCCGGCATCAAAATCAGCCGCATCGTCGGCCTGTCCGTGGACATGGCGCTGGCCATGAAGGCGCTGGCCGTGCGCATCGAGGGTCCCATCCCGGGCAAGGACACCGTGGGCGTGGAGATCCCCAACGCCAAACGGCAGACCGTGTATTTACGCCAGATCCTCGACACCGACGCCTTCCAGGGCTCGGAATCCAAGATCACCCTGGCCATCGGCAAGGACATCCACGGCCGGCCCCAGGTGGCCGACTTGGCCCGCATGCCGCATCTGCTCGTGGCCGGCGCCACCGGCAGCGGCAAGAGCGTGTGCATCAACGGCATCCTGCTCTCGATCCTCTACAAGGCCACCCCGGACGAGGTGAAGCTCCTGCTCGTCGACCCCAAACGCATCGAGCTGTCGGTCTACAACGATCTCCCGCATCTCGTGCACCCGGTGGTCACCGAAACGGGCATCGCCAAGTCCGCCCTGGACTGGGCCGTGTCCGAGATGGACCGCCGCTACGAAGCCATGGCGCTCCTTGGCGTGCGCAACATCGCCGGCTACAACGAAAAGCTGGCCAAGCTCGGCGACAAGCGGCCCGAGGATCTGGCCAGCCTGGAGCACATGCCCTATCTCGTCATCATCATCGACGAGCTGGCCGACCTCATGATGACCGCGGGCAAGGAAGTGGAAGTGAGCATCGTGCGCCTGGCCCAGCTCGCCCGGGCCGCCGGCATCCACATGGTGCTGGCCACCCAGCGGCCGAGCGTGGATGTGGTCACCGGCCTCATCAAGGCCAACTTTCCCACCCGCATCGCCTTCCAGGTCACGAGCAAGCACGATTCGCGCACCATCCTCGACGCCGTGGGCGCCGAATACCTGCTCGGGCGCGGCGACATGCTCTACAAGCCGAGCGGCGGCAAGACCGTGCGCATGCACGGCGCCTTTGTCTCGGACGAGGAAACCGCGGCCGTGGTGGAATTCTGGAAGTCCAAGGCCGCGCCCAACTATGCCGTGGATTTCGCCGAATGGCAGAAAACCAACGACACCAGCGGAAGCGGGGATTTCGGTGGCGACAGCGGCGAGGATACCGCCGCGGACCCGGTCTACCCCCAGGCCGTGGATTTCGTCATGGAGCAGGGCAAGGCCTCCATCTCCCTCATCCAGCGCCGGTTCCGCATCGGCTTCAACCGGGCCGCCCGGTTCATCGAACAGATGGAACGCGACGGCATGCTCGGCCCCCAGGAAGGCAGCAAGCCGCGCCCGGTCATCAAGGGGCGCGAGTAGGGGAGTCGTCGTCGCGGGAGGCGGCAGGGTGGTGTGGAGAAGCCTCCGGCGGCCAAAGGGCTTTGCCCTTTGGAATCCCAACAAACAATCCCTGGGGTCACATGAAACATGCGGACCCCAGCCAAGGAAGTATCCATGTCACGCATACTGCTTGTCTTGCTGGCCGGATTGTTGGCCTGGAGCGCACCGGCCCGGGCCGCCGAAGATCCGGCCCAGCTCGCCGCGCGCATCCAGAAAAAATACGCCTCCCTCAGTTCCTTCACGGCCGGCTTCACCCAGGCCATCCGCAACGCGGCCAGCGGTGATACCGAAAACCGCTCCGGCACCATCGCGTTTAAAAAGCCCACCCTGGTGCGCTGGGAAACGGTCAAACCGGAAAAGGAACTGCTCGTCGTCGGCAAGGACGCCGTGTGGGACTATTTCGAGGAGGACAAAGAGGCGTACCGCTATTCGGTCAAGGAGATCATCAGCTCCAAGACCATGCTGCGGTTTCTGACCGGCCAGGCCAACCTGACCGAGGATTTCATCGTCGCGCCGAGCAAGGATGCACCCGGTCCGAACCAGGCCGTGCTCGACCTTGCGCCCCGGGAACCCGAACCGGGCCTGGTCATGGCCCGGATCTGGGTCGACTTGGCCACCGATCTCATCGCCCGCATCCGCATCCAGGATTTCTACGCCAACACCAATGACCTGACCCTGACCAACCTGGCCGTCAATCCCAAGCTCGGTGATGCGCTTTTCGTTTTCACTGCGCCCAAGGACGCCAAGGTGCGCGATAACGCACCGGCCATGGAACATGACCTCAAGCAATAACAGGCTGTTAGAACGATCGTTTTATTTTTTTAAACGTGGGGTGGTTGCAGTGTCCAAACCCACGGCCCGGCGCAGGGCGGCCAGTTCGGCAGGTGTGAGCGGGCGACAGGCCCCTGGCGGCAGGTCGCCCAGCGTGAGCGCTCCTTGGGAGACACGCACAAGCTTGAGCACCGTAAGGTGCAAATCCCGGCACATGCGCCGTATCTGGCGGTTGATGCCCTGGCCGAGCTCCATCTCCAGCACGAACCGATCCGGCCCGAGCCGCGCGTCGAGCCGCGCCCGCACCGGAGCCAGCCGTTCGCCCTCGGCCAGCACCATGCCCCGGCCCATGGTGGCGAACACGTCCGCCGTCACCCGTCCCCGCACCGTCACCCGGTACCGCTTGGCCACGTGCCAGCGCGGATGAGCCAGCCGAAAGGCCAGTTCTCCGTCGTTGGTCAAAAGCAGCAGACCTTCCGAAAAATAATCCAGCCGGCCGACTGGGAAAAGCCGTTGCGTCCGGTAGGGGGCGGGCAGGTCGTCGAAGACCGTGGGCCGGCCTTCGGGATCGCGGGCCGTGGTCACGCATCCCGGCTTCTTGTGCAGCATGAGGGTGAGGGTTTCGGGCTGTTCCTGCGCCGGGGTCACGGGGCGACCGTCCACGGCCAGGGTGTCGCGCCGGGGATCGACTTTAATCCCGAGTTCGGTCACGACCCGGCCGTTGACGCTCACCCGGCCGGCGGCAATGAAGGCATCGGCCTGGCGCCGGGAACAATAGCCGGCGGCAGCCAGGGCCTTGTTGAGGCGCAACAGTTCGGTTTCGCTCATAAACGTTGACACGTCATCCCAGAGGACGCGGTTGGGTGTGCCGGAGCCGGACCTTTGCGATGCGGTTTAGCAGCACGTCCCCGGCCCGGCGGGTAAATCCAGAGAGAACACGGTTCCCTGGCCAGGTTCCGAGGTGAAGCGGATATGGCCGCCCAGGCAGGTTTCGGCAAAAAGCCGCATGCCGTAGGTGCCGAAGCCGCGTCCCCGGCCCTTGGTGGAAAACCCTTTCTCGAACACGCGCAACCGGGTTTCCTGGGCCATGACGCTGGGATTTTGCACCCAAAAGGTGACGCCGCCGTCAGGCGCGGCCAGACAGCCAAGGCGCACGACATCGCCGGCCCGGGAAGCCTCAAGCGCGTTTTTAATCATGTTGACCAGGATACGCTGGACAAGACGCACATCCGAGCAGACCGAGATATTGGGCGAGGCGCTGTCCAAGACGAGCTGTTTGCGCCCTCCGGCATTGAACGCCTGGCAGAAGGACTCCAGCAAGGTGAGCAAGGGAAGGGTCTCGAAACTGGAATCCTCCCGAATGTATTCCTGCGTCTCGACCGCGAGAAAATCCTTGTGGGACTCGATGATATCGCGGATATTTTCAACGGCGCCTTGGAGCAGCTCCAGTTCCGAACCGTAGCGCGTGCCCAGTTCCAAAGCGATGAGGTCGTGCAGTCCCTTGATGCCGGTGACCGCATTCATGATATCGTGGAAAAAGATGCGCTCGAAGCTGCGGAGCGACTTTTCGTGGGCAATGTCCAAAATGGAGCTGAGCACCAAGCTGTCTTTGCCCACGGAAAAGGGAGAGGTCCAGACCTGCAGATTGAGTGCATTCAGGCTGTCCGCGCTCTGGCGGATGATGGAACATTCCTGGGTGGCCTCATGGCCTTCCAGGCCTCTGACGATGGCCTTGGCCGCGCCGCAGTACCGGCAGGACTGGCTGGTGCCGCAACCGCCTTGGGTCTCCCAGGCATGGGAGCAGCCCAAGGCTTCCCCCGGGCGCTTGCCCGCCACCTCATCGAACGAACTGGCGCCGATCAGGCCGGTGAAACGCTCGTTGGCGTAAACAATCTGGCGGGTCTCATTGACGATAATAACGGCCAGGGGCACCAGTCCCATGGAAAGGGCGGTCGGACTGGCGGCTATTTCCCGGGCCAAGTCCAGAATTTTATCCTGCGAAAGTCGAGCCGCCGGCAGAAAAAACGTCTCTCTCGTATCGGGCATACCTTACCTCGCTGACCACCCCCGGACCGCGATGGTGCATGATCAGAGGTCTCAGAAGCAACCTACCCGAATCCCAGGGTGCACACGGCACCAAACGAGGGACGGCGCGGCGTTTAAATTTGGATGACCTTGTCGGCCAAGGCAAGACTCGTCACCACGTCGAGCATGTTGGTCGTTTCACCAACGTTTTTTTGCTCCAGAAGCCCGAAAAAAGTCCAGGCAGGTGCCGCAGACCAGAATGGACACCCCGGCGTCGGCCAACTGACGCATGGACGCCAGGACAGGGCTGTCGGCCACGGACAGTTTGACCCCGCCGTTTAATAAAATGATACGCCACAGACTGTCCCCGAGTTCGGGTAAGGTGGCGCAAAAATTGACCATAAGCTTGGCACCCAGAGTGGGATCGCCCCGGCCGATGGTGTCGGCCGTGATCAGGACCAGGGTTTTGGCGTCTCCGGGATCGCTCGCTGCCGGCGCCGCAGTCTGGGCCGGGGAGGGGGAGGGGGGGGGCCGCGGCCGATCTGGTCGCGGTGAGGGTAAAAATGCCGCCCGCCTCGGTGGCGCTCACCGCGTAGCCGGCCCGGGACAGGAAACGGTCCACGTTTTCCCGGGCAGCCTGATTGTCCACGGTGACAACCACGGTATCGGGATGGTCGGCCTCCAGGCATTCCTTGGTCCGCAGCACGGGCATCGGGCAGGCCAACCCACGGCAATCAAGCGTTTTTTCCATGGCGGGACTCCTTTGAATCTGTCGTGGCGGCATCCGGAGGAGGATCATCGCCGGCACGCAGCCACACGCGGGGGCTTTCACCTCCAGGGAATCCACCCCGGCTGAATCGATCGTAACTTGAAGGTAGCCCCGAACCCCGGGCTCCGGTCAAATCGATTTATTAAATATTATATTGTATTATTAATAGAAAAAATCTATTTTTAAACCATTACTTAAAGAAAGAGCGCTTGGTCCCGAAGGCATCCTGGCGTATGCAACCATGGGAAATCGTCCATGCGAGGTCGCCCCATGCCCGAATCCGACAGTCTTGAAGCGTTGCAGCACCGTCTGGCCGCCGCCCGGGGGGATATCCCGGTGGACCTGCTCGTAACCAATGCCCGGTTGCTCAATGTGCTTTCGGGAGAAATCCATCCCGTGGACCTGGCCGTGCACGACGGACTGGTCGTGGGCTTTGGCGCGCGCGAGGCCTGCCAGGTCATTGACGCCGGCGGACGCACCTTGTGCCCGGGGCTGATCGACGGCCATATCCACATCGAATCGACCTTGCTGTCCCCGCCGGTTTTCGCGGCAGCTGTGGCCCCGCACGGCACCTGCGCCGTGGTGGCCGACCCCCACGAGATCGCCAATGTCCTGGGCCTGGCCGGCATCGAATACATACTGGCCTGCAGCCGCGATCTGCCGGTGACCTGCTATTTCATGATGCCGTCGTGCGTGCCGGCGACGGACATGGCCACGGCCGGAGCACGCCTTGAGGCCGAGGATGTGGCGGCCATGCTGGCCCGGCATCCGGACCGGCTGCTGGGGCTGGCCGAGGTCATGAATGTCCCGGGCGTGGTCGGCGGGAACGAAGCCGTCTTGCGCAAGCTCAAGGCCGCCCGGGGCCGCGCCATCGACGGCCATGCGCCGGGTTTGGGAGGCCGGGCCCTGGACGCCTATATCCTGGCCGGACCGGCCTCGGACCACGAAAGCACCGCCCTGGACGAGGCCCGGGAAAAACTGCGCCGGGGGATGCACATCATGATCCGCCAAGGCAGCACAGAACACAATCTGGACGCCCTCATCGCGCTTGTCACCCCGGAAAACGCGCACAATATCTCCCTGGTCAGCGACGACCGGGACCCCGTGGACCTAGCCCGGGAAGGGCACCTGGACAGCCTCGTGCGCCAAGCCATCGCCCATGGCGTGCCCCCCCTGACGGCCGTGGCCATGGCCTCCATCAATCCGGCCCGGTATTTCCGCCTGCCGCGTCGCGGAGCCCTGGCGCCTGGCTTCCGGGCTGATTTCCTGCTGTTGGACGACCTGGAAACCTTTTCCATCGACCGGATATTCCTGGCGGGCAACCCCCTCGAAACTATTTCTTTTTCGGACCATTCCTGCCTTGTCCCGCCCCGAGCCATGCGGGTTGAGGGAGCGGTCACGGCCGAGCGGTTCGCCTTGCCGGCCACGTCCGATCGGATTCGGGTCATCGGTATCGTGCCCGGCCAAATCCAGACGCAATCCCTGGTGGTTGCGGCCCGGATCGAACACGGTCTGGCCGTGGCCGATCCCGAACGCGACCTGGCCAAGTTGGCCGTGGTCGAACGTCACAAGGCCACGGGCAATCTGGGGCTGGGATTCGTGCGCGGCCTGTCCTTGCGTGCCGGAGCCATGGCCGGAACCGTGGCCCACGATGCCCATAATATCGTCGTGGCCGGGGTCGACGACGCCGATATGGCCCTGGCCGCCCGAACGCTCATGATTTCCGGGGGTGGATTTGTTGTGGTCCGGGACGGGCATATCCTGGCCCAAGTGGATCTGGCCGTGGCCGGACTCATGAGCGCCGAGCCGTTCGACACCGTCATGGGGGCATTACGCGACCTGGGCGGCGCTTACCGGGCCATTGCCGGACCGGACGCGCTTGCCCATCCGTTCATGGCCATGTCGTTTCTTTCGCTCGAAGTCATCGGCGATCTCAAGCTCACGGACAAAGGGCTTGTCGACGTGACCGCGTTTGCACCGGTGGGCTGTTTCGTGGACGGCTGAGGCCGCGTCGCGTCCGGGCGGGAAGGCGGTCGTACGTGGAGCGGCCGCCTGGGCAGCGAAGACGCCCAACCGGTGAAACCGCCCGATGTTCGGGGATATTTGGAGTAAAGTTAACATAATTTACATTATGAGACAAAGCTAGAAACCGACAAGAAAGGGGAGCGAAGCCTGTCAAACATACCGTAAGACGTTTCGAATGACCATGCCCAAGCATCGATTGGAGACAGATGATTGGAGACAAACGGATGACTGACCGAAACGGTGCCCGACGTAGAACATCGCGGCTGGATACGTCGTTGCGCCAGGCCGGTCACCAAGCCACCGACGCGTTTTGATCGGAATTGCCCGAGGCTGGCCGCTGCGACCGCCGCACCAGTGTCCGGTGCCGTGTCATCCCGCAGCGCGCAGCAACTACCGAAAATTAGAATTTATTATAATGTACACGCCCGTTGGCCGCCGGGAACATCGCTTCCGATGCCTTTGCCGTAGCCTCCCATCAGCTGCACGGAGGCTTCTTTTGCCAAGCCTACAACTGCTGCACAATTGTCTTCCGGCGTGTTGGGCACCGAAAATACACATTGCAGCCGACTCAACTCATGAAGGTATTCCAAAGGGCGAAACCCTTTGACCGCCGGAGGCATCCATTTTGACGCATAGTGCAGCAGTCGCAGCCTACCATCTCTCCCGGTATCGGGCATAAAAAAAGCGGCTGCACACGGGCAACCGCTTCTCAAAAGACATCTGGGCTGTTGCAAGACTCGGAAGACGTTACACCGCGTTACGCAGCCAAGCGCGCAAGCGCCGCGAACAGGGAACGATTATTCCGTCTTGGTGGTCACGGTCTCGGACTCTTGCATTTCCACGGACTGGGTGCGCGTGGCTTCCAGGCGTTTGACAAAGGCGTCGCGGCATTCGTAGCTGCAAAAGGCATAGACCTTGTCCCCGTCCCGGACACGAATACTGGCATCGGCCGGCACATAGGTTCCACACACCGGGTCCTTGACCATCTCCCCGGTGGCGGCCATGCGTTTCTTGGTCTCTGTTTCCTGTTCCTTTTTGCGGCCCCGGTCACCCATGAACAATTTATACAAGATGAAGCCGGCGACGATCAGGATAAGCCAACGGTACATAACACTCCTTGCCAGGCGCGTTGTGCCCCCGGTCACGTTCCTGCTGTTATGACATTCCCCGAGATTTTGAAAGGAATTTTCGCCAATGCCTGGCGCACACTGCCCCCCTGCTCGTCCGCAATGGCGAGTTCCGCCGCGATATCGGCCAGCGGCACCAGGACAAATGCGCGTTGCCGCAGTCGCGGATGCGGAATGATCAAGTCCGGTTCGTGGACGACATCCTGGCCGAAAAGCAGGATATCCACATCCAGGATGCGGGGGCCGAACCGGCGCTTCGGATCGCGAACCCGCCCGGCGTCCGTCTCGATGGCCTGGATGGCGGCCAGGAGACGCCCGGGAGTCCAGACCGGCTCCAGATCCAAGGCCACGACCTGGTTGGCGTAATACGGCTGATCCGCATCCCCCCAGGGCTCGGTCTCATAGATCGGGCTTTCCAGCACCAGCCTGGCCTGCGGGAGCGCGGCCAGACGCTCCCGGGCCAGACGCAGATGGGCGAGCCGGTCTCCCAGGTTGGAACCGAGACCGCAAAAAGCCCTTACAGCTTGGCGATGCGTGCGAGCGCCTCCTCCATCCGGGCCACGGGCACGGTCATGGCGATGCGGAAATAGCCTTCGCCCGGAGCGCCGAAGCCGTTGCCCGGGGTGAGCACCACGCCGGTTTCCTGGAGCACCTTGGTGACAAAGGCGGCCGAGGTCTGGCCGGCCGGCACCTTGCACCACAGATAGAACGACGCCTTGGGCGTACGGCAGGTGATGCCGATCTTGGCCAAAGCGGCCACGGCCATGTCCCGGCGCTCCTTGTAGATGGCCCGGAACTTTTCCGCGTACGGCTCGCCCTGGGTCAGCGCAGCGATGCCCGCCTCCTGCACGGCCTGGAAAATGCCCGAATCCACGTTTTCCTTGACCTTGCCCAGGCCCTTGACGAGCTGGTCGTTGCCCACGGCCATGCCGATGCGCCAGCCGGTCATATTGTAGGTCTTGGACAGGGAATGGAATTCGATGGCCACCTCGCGGGCGCCGTCAATCTCCAGGATGGACAGCGGCTTATCCGACGAATCGTAATACATTTCGGTATACGCCGCGTCGGACACAACGATGGTACCCGTCTCCCGGGCCTTGCGGATCAGCTTCTCGAAAAAGGGTCGCGTGGCCGTGGCCGAGGTGGGATTATTGGGATAATTGACGAAAATCATTTTGGCCCGGGCCCAGGTGGCGTCGTCCACCGAGTCGAGATCGGGCAGGAAGTCGTTGGCCTCGGTCAGGGGCAGCACCTTGACCTCGCCGCCGCAAAAGCCCGTGGCCACGGGATAGACCGGGTAGTTGGGCGAACAGACCAGGACGAGGTCGCCGGGGTTGACGTACGCCAGCGGGAAATGGGCAATGCCTTCCTTGGAACCGATCAGGCTCACCACCTCGTGCTCGGGGTCCAGGGACACGCCGAACCGGGTCTTGTACCAGTCGGCCACGGCGGTCCGAAAACCGAGCAGGCCGACATAGGACGGATACTGGTGATTCTCGGGCTTTTTGGCCGCCGCGCACAGCGCCTCGACAATGCAGTCCGGAGTGGGCATATCGGGGTCGCCGATGCCAAGGGAAATGATATCCACACCGCGGGCCTTGACCTCGGCCTTGACCCGGTCGATTTCGGCGAACAGGTACGGCGGCAAGGCGGCCAGGCGGTCGGCCAGGGGAAACTGTAGCATGAGAGGGGCTCCTTTGGGCGGATGTCGTCGCCGCGTGGCGGTAAAAGGGAACGGAGTGTAAAGAAGTCGAAAACCCCGTGTCAAGCCGTCAGCGTGCCTTTTCCGACCGCCCGGAACGCGCGCTGTCGTTGAACCCGGCCGAAAATCGTGGCAGGATGCTCCAAGCGACAGCGCCATGGCAAATCTTACCCCCCCTTCCCCGACCGCCCCGACCCACCCGTGGGTGGATCGTTATCTGGAACATCTGCTGGTGGACAAGGGGCTCTCCGAACATTCCGTGACGGCCTATTCCACCGATATCCTGGATTTTTTAAATTTCTTAAACGACCATCAGGCCGGGCTCGAAACCGTCAGCGACGACACGGTGTTCCTCTATCTCATGCACCTGCGCGGCCGCGGCCTGGCCAGCCGGTCTCTGGCCCGACACCTGTCCGCCCTGCGCGGTTTTTTCGCCTTTGCCGCCGATGAAGGCTGGCTGTCCGAAAGCCCAGCCGCCCTGATCGAAAATCCCAAGCTGCCGCGCCTGCTGCCCGATGTCCTGTCCCGGGAGGAAGTCGGCCGGCTGCTCGCCGCCCCGGACACCACCACCCCGCTTGGCTTCCGGGACCGGACCATGCTCGAACTCCTCTACGCCGCCGGACTGCGGGTCTCGGAACTGATCGGCCTGACGCTTGGCGATTACGACGCCCAGGCCGGCTTGCTGCGGGTTTTCGGCAAGGGCGCCAAGGAACGGCTCACCCCCATCCATGCCCTGGCCCAGGAGTATCTCTCCACCTACCTGCAAACCATTCGCGGCGCCTTCAAACCGCGCGAGGCCTTCGTTTTTCTCAATCGCTCGGGCAAGGGCCTCACCCGGCAAGCCATCTGGAAACATATCAAGCGCTACGCCCTGGTTGCCGGCGTCTCCACCCGGATTTCCCCCCACAGCCTGCGCCACTCCTTTGCCACCCACCTGCTCGAAGGCGGGGCCGACCTGCGCACGGTGCAGATCCTGCTCGGCCACGCCGACATCAGCGCCACGGAGATCTATACCCACGTCCAGGCCGGCCGCCTGATCGCCGTCCACCGCGCCCACCACCCGCGCTCCCGCAATCGGGAAGGAGGTGGGGCGTGATGTGGGGGGGATGGAAATGCGGTTGGGGATGGAGTTGGGGCAGCCTCCGGCGGCCAAAGGGCGCTGCCCTTTGGAAACCCGTCTGGGTCCTGTCGCAAACAAATTTGATTTATTTATTTGATTTTACTTGTGTTTTTAAAAAGTATAAAGTAAAAGTTGAAAAAATGATTTGTCCCCTTTTAGGGATTCCAAAGGGCGCAGCCCTTTGGCCGCCGGAGGCTTCTCCCCTGCCCCCCTCTGCGTTTACCACCCTCAACCCCCGCACTTCCTTATGACGTTCCCGAGCAAACCAACCCTGCCCGGCGCGCCGGTCATTGTGACCGGACACGCCAATGCCGACTTCGACTGCCTGGCCGCCATCATCGCCGCCGGCAAGCTTTATCCCGGCGCCACCCTCATTTTCCCGGGCAGCCAGGAAAAAAACCTGCGCCACTTCTTCATCCAGAGCGCAACCTATCTGTTCAACTTCAAGAACTTCAAGGATATCGACCCGAGAAGCGTCAAGAAGCTCATTTTGGTCGATACGCGCCAGCGCTCCCGGGTGCCCCATATCGAAGCCGTCTTCGCCAACCCGGACCTGGAAATCCACACCTACGACCACCATCCCGACACCGACGAGGATGTCCCGGCCGCCAAGTCCGTGGTCAAACCCTGGGGCTCGACCACGGCCATCCTCATGGCCGAAATCATGGAAGACGAGCTCATCCTCACCACGGACGAGGCCACCATCCTGGGACTGGGGATTTACGAGGATACCGGGTCGTTCACCTTCGCCTCGACCACCGAGCACGACTTGGCCGCCGCGGCCTGGCTGCGCACCCGGGGCATGGACGTGAGCGTCATCGCCGACCTCATGACCCGGGACCTGTCCTCGGAGCAGATCACCATCATGAGCCAGCTCATCGAGTCGGCCCAGACCCATGACATCAACGGCGTGGAGGTGGTCATCGCCGAGGCGACCTCGGATGCGTACGTGGGCGATTTCGCCCTGCTCGTGCACAAATTCCTCGATATGGAGAACCTGCGGGTGCTTTTCGCCATCGGACTCATGGACGACCGGGTGCATCTGGTGGCCCGATCCCGCAGCCCGGATGGATGTGGGAAAGATCTGCGCCTCCCTCGGTGGCGGCGGCCATCCCTATGCCGCCTCGGCCTCCATCAAGAACCGGACGCTCACCCAGGTGCGCGAGGAACTCTTTGGCCTGCTCTATTCCCAGGTCAATCCGCAGATCCTCGTGCGCCAGATCATGAGCAAGCCGGCCGTGTCCATCGAGGAGACCGCCACCATGCGCCAGGCCGAGGAGATCATGACCCGCTACGGCCTCAAGGCCCTGCCCGTGCTCTCCACAGGCCAGAAGCTGTGCGTGGGCGTCATCGAGCACGACATCATGGACAAGGCCATCAAGCACGGTCTGGCCGATGTGCCCGTGGCCGAATACATGATCCGCAACCCGGCGGTGGTCACCCCGGATACCGACCTCTATCCGGTCATGGAGATCATCCTGGGCCAGCGCCAGCGTCTGGCCCCGGTGGTGGAAGACGGCGTGCTGACCGGCGTGGTCACGCGCACGGATCTGGTCAACACCCTGGTCCAGGAGCCGGCCCGGATTCCCGAATCCCTGCTCCCGGAGCGCAAAAAGGAACGCAACATCAAGGGGCTGCTGCGCGAGCGCATGTCCACCCCGCTCTACGAACTGCTGCGCCAGGCCGGAGAACTGGGACGGGAGCTCGGCCATGAGGTCTATGTCGTGGGCGGCTTTGTGCGCGATATCCTGCTCAAATATCCCAACAACGACTTCGATCTGGTGGTCGAGGGCGACGGCATCGCCTTTGCCGCGGCCATGGTCGAAAAGTTTGGCGGCCGCTACAAGGCCCATCCCAAGTTCAAGACCGCGGTCGTCATCCTGCCCGACGGCCAGCGCGTGGATGTGGCCACGGCCCGGCTCGAATACTACGAATACCCGGCCGCCCTGCCCACGGTGGAACTCTCCTCCATTAAGATGGACCTGTTCCGCCGCGACTTCACGGTCAATGCCCTGGCCGTGCACCTTTCGCCCGAGCGCTTCGGCGATCTGGTGGATTTCTTCGGCGCCCAGCGCGACGTCAAGGATCGGGTGCTGCGGGTGCTGCATTCCTTAAGCTTCGTCGAAGACCCGACCCGCATTGTCCGGGCCATCCGCTTCAGCGAACGTTTCGGCTTCCGTATCGGCGGCCAGACCGACCGGCTGATTAAAAACGCCGTGCGCCACAACTTCTTCCACAAGCTGTCCGGTTCGCGGGTTTTCCACGAGCTGCGGCTCATCCTGGAAGAGAAAACGCCGCTCGCCTGCCTGCGCCGCATGCACGAATACAAGCTGCTCGCGGCCGTGCACCCGCTTCTGGCCCTGACACCGGCCAAGGAAACCGTGCTGCTCGAAGTCGAGAACGTCATCAACTGGTACCGGCTGCTCTACATCGAACCCCAGCCCCAGGTCTGGCTGGTCTACTTCCTGGCCATGTGCACCGGGCTCGACCAGGAACAGTACGGCGGCATTGCCCGGCGTCTGGGCTTTTCCAAGCGGGTGGCCGGCGATATCCGCCAGTTGCGCGCCCAGATCCGCGAGACCGCCCAGGGGCTTTTCAACTGGGAATACCACAAGGGTTCGCTCTCCGAGCTCTATTTCCTGCTGGAGCCCTTGCCCGTCGAAGGCGCGCTCTATCTCATGGCCCGCAACCCACGCGAGCCGTTGCAGAAATACGTGTCCCTGCACTTGACCACCCTGCGCTCCAAAAAGGTGGAGGTCACGGGCAACGACCTCAAGGCTCTGGGCGTTTCGCCCGGCCCCCGCTATGCCGCCATCCTGCGCCGGGTGCTGGCGGCGGTCATCGACGGCCAGGCCGTGTGCCGCGCCGAGCAACTGGCCCTGGCCGGACGGCTAGCCTCGGGTGCATCCGTCCTGGCGCCCTTGGACAGGAGTGGCCAGGAAACGACCTGCGCCTGTGCCGTGCCCCCGGCCGCGTCTCCCCCGGACCAACCCGAACCGGAGGGGCCACGCCTCGACAATCCTCAGGCGAAAGCGTAACCAAGGGCCACTTCAGTTCACCTTAAGGTACTTTCAAGGATAGTCCCATGCCCTGTTCTCGTTTGCGCGTCCACGGTCCGGAGGATTTCGGACCCTTGCGGACACTTTTGGCCAGCCGCGAGGAAGCGGCCGGCGACGCGGCCGAAAAGGTACGCGGTATTTTGGACGACGTGGCCAAGCGCGGCGACGCCGCTTTGGTGGAACTCACCGCCCGGTTCGACTGCAAGACCTTCGGTCCCGACTGCCTGCGCGTTCCCCAGGCCGACATCGACGCCGCCCGGTTTGCCGTGCCGGCCACCGATCTGGCCATCATCGAGGAAGCCGCGGCCAACATCCGGACCTTTCATGAGGCCCAGAAGGAACGTTCCTGGTGGCAGCCCGCCCCGGACGGCACCATGCTCGGCCAGATCGTGTCCCCGGTGGACGCGACCGGCCTGTACGTGCCGGGCGGTCGCGGCGGCGAAACGCCGTTGCTCTCAAGCCTGCTCATGAACGCCGTGCCGGCCCAGGTGGCCGGTGTGCCGCGCATCGTTGTCGTCTCGCCGCCCCGGGCCGACGGGACTCTCAATCCGTATATCCTGGCCGCCGCTTCGGTTCTCGGCCTGGGCGAAATCTACCGGATCGGCAGCGCCTGGGCCATCGCCGCCCTGGCCTACGGCACGGCCACCATCGCCCCGGTGGACGTGGTGGTGGGGCCGGGCAACATCTACGTGACCACGGCCAAGCGACTCCTCATCGGCACCATCGGCATCGACATGATCGCCGGCCCGAGCGAGATCGCAATCCTGGCCGACAGTTCGGCCAATCCCGACTGGCTGGCCGCGGACATGCTGTCCCAGGCCGAACACGATCCCATGGCCGCCGCCCTCTGCGTGTCCCCGGACGCGGCCTTGCTCGACGCGGTCAGCGCGGCCCTGACCCGGCGTCTGGCCGACCTGCCCCGCGTGGACATCGCCGCCGCGTCCCTCAAACATTTCGGCGCCCTGGTCCACGTGCCCGACCTTGAAATAGGCCTCGACTGCATCAACACCATGGCTCCGGAGCACTTCGAGCTGTCCGTGGCCGACCCCTGGGCCCTGGTCGGCCGGGTGCGCCATGCCGGGGCCGTGTTCATGGGCCACCACTGCCCGGAACCGGTGGGCGACTATTTCGCCGGCCCCAACCACGTGCTACCGACCATGGGCACGGCCCGGTTCTCTTCGGCCCTGTCCGTGTCGACCTTTACCAAGAAAACGAGCCTGATTGCCACGGCTCCGGGCTATGTGGCCGCCCACGGCGCCAAGATCGCCCGGCTGGCCCGGCTCGAACACCTGGAAGCCCACGCCCGTAGCGTGGAATGCCGGCTGAAGGGGAACGGATAGCAGGAGAGACGCCTCCGGCGTCCAGGAGAGGCAGTGCCTCTCCTGGACCTCTCCAGCGAAAGACGCCTTCCCGGAACCCACAACGAAAAGCCTCTTGCACCGCTGTCAAGCGAGGAAGCCATGCAAGCCGTGACCCAGACCGATATCAAGGCCTGTCCCCTGGTCTCCCGGGGCAAGGTCCGCGACATTTACGCCCTGTCCCCGGAAAGCCTGCTGATCGTCACCACCGACCGCATCTCGGCCTACGACGTCATCATGCCGGACCCGATTCCCCAAAAGGGCGTGATCCTCAATCAGATCACCCTGTTTTGGATGGACCGGTTCAAGGACCTGATCCCCAACCATCTGCTGGCCACGGACGTGGCCGCGTTTCCGGCCGAGCTCGCGCCCTATGCCGACATGCTGGCCGGCCGGGCCGTGGTGGTCAAAAAGGCCAAGCCGCTGCCCATCGAATGCATCGTGCGCGGCTATATCACCGGTTCCGGGCTCAAGGACTACCAGGCCACGGGCACGGTCGGCGGCCATCCCCTGCCGGCCGGCTTGATCGAATCCCAGATCCTGCCCGAACCCATTTTCACGCCCTCGACCAAGGCCGATCTCGGCGCCCATGACGAGAACATCACCGTGGCCAAGGCCCGGGACCTGCTCGGGGCCGAGCTGTGCGACAAGGTCGAGGCCACAAGCCTGGCTATGTACACCAAGGCCCGGGATTTCGCCCGGGAGCGCGGCATCCTCATCGCCGACACCAAGTTCGAGTTCGGTCTGACCGACGACGGGCTCATCCTCATCGACGAGGTCCTGACCCCGGATTCCTCGCGCTTCTGGCCGGCTGCCGGCTACGAGGCCGGCAAGTCCCAGCCGAGCTACGACAAGCAATACCTGCGCGACTGGCTGACCTCCGTGGGCTTCAACAAGAAGCCGCCGGCGCCCAATCTGCCCGGCGACGTCATCGCCCGCACCCGGGAGAAATACCTCACAGCCTACGAGGTGCTGACCGGAAAAAAATTGGCCTAACCCGCACTTTTTGCTTGCCAAGAAGGAAGGAAGGAGCTACCTACCAGTGCTTCGCGGAGAGGTGTCCGAGCGGCCGAAGGAGTACGATTGGAAATCGTATGTACCTTAACGGGTACCGAGGGTTCAAATCCCTCCCTCTCCGCCACAATTTCGGGGAAGCCGGATGGCGGTTACGCCGCCAACCCCGTCAGGTCCGAAAGGAAGCAGCGGTAACGGTTGTAGCCGGGTGTCCGGCTTCCCTTAAAGGCGCGGGGCAACCCGCGCTTTTTTTGTTTGTTGGGGGGAAAGCCTCCGGCGGCCAAAGGGCGCAGCCCTTTGGAATCCTCAAACAGAAAACATCCGTTCCGTGCGCCGCCTGCCCTCGGGTCAAGACTCCGGTTGCGCCGTCTCCGCCTCCCCTTCCAGAAAACGCAGCTCCTCTTCGGCCCAGTCCACGGCCTCGCCGGTCAGCCGGGCCGTGCCGATGCCGTAATGCAACAGCTCGTCGAGCTTGATCGGCGCGGTCACGGACAAGGGAAAAGTTTCGCGGGCCGCAACCGGTCGCTTGTCCACGAACACGAACAGCGACACGTCCTTGGCGCCGTGCCGGGTGAGCAGATCGGCCGTGGCCAGGACGGTGTCGTCGGCCGCCAGGACATCGTCCACCAGCACGATGGGCCCCTTGCCCACCCGGCCGCAGACCTGGCCGGCCAATCCCTTGTCCGCGTCCAACGGTCGGGTCAGGATCAACGGCAGCCCGAAACGGGCGGCCAACGCGCCGGACAGGATCGGGGAGAGCAGGCTCGACACCGGGCACAGCGCCGGGCGGCCATCGGCCAGCCAAGGACCGAACACGTCCGCCAGCCGGTTCAGGTTGGCCGGCTGGCAGACGAAATGGCGCAGGGAAACCGCGACGTGGCTTTGGCGCCCGCTGGCAAGGGTGACGCACCGGGACGTCACCGACACCGCGCCGGCCGACCACAGAACGTCCATGAGGGTCTGCCACGCGTTCATGGTCACATCCCGGCCCGGTGGCTGTCGTACAAGGCCAGATATTCGGCGAGCATGTCCGGGATGGGCAGATTGTAGGGGCAGCGCCCCGCGCATTCGCCGCAGGCCACGCACTGGCGCACGGTTTCCATGACCGGCCCGGAAAAGCCCACGGCCTTGGCCGGGGACATGCGCTTGGCCACCACTCGGTACATCATGGCGTAGGTGATGTTCACGCCCTGGGGACAGGGCTGGCAATAGCCGCACCGCCGGCAAAACCGCGTGCCCAGCTCCTCGCGGTAGGCCGCGACCTTGGCCTCGTCGGCTTCGGTCCAGACCGGTTCCCGCTCGAACAGCGCCACGGCCTGATCCACCTGCTCCGGGGTATCGCACCCGGGCAGCACGAGCAGCCCGGTCTCCCGGCGCAAAAAACGCAAGGCCAAATCGCCGTCGTCGATCATGCCGCCGGCAAAGGGCTTCATGACCAGGATGCCAAGGCCTTTCGCCCGGGCCTCGGGGAAAAGATTCGCCGCCGCCTCGGTTTCGACCAGATTGTAGGGGAACTGGATGGTGGCGAAAAGTCCGGTGGCCACGAGCTTGCGGGCCATCTCCAGGTTGTGGGAGGTGATGCCGATATGGCGGATCTTGCCCTGCTCCCTGGCCCGGACCAACGCTTCCATGGCCCCACCCGGTGCAAGCAGCGCCTCAAGCTCCTCGGGCAGGGAGACCTGATGCGGCTGGTAGAGATCAATGTAATCCGTGTTCAGCCGGGTCAGGCTCAACTCCAGTTCGTCCATGGCCTCCTTGGCCCGGCGCTGGCCGGTCTTGGTGGCGACGACGAGCTTGTCCCGGATGCCGGCAAAAGCCCGGCCCATTTTCTCCTCGCTGTCCAGGTACTTGTTGGCGGTATCGAAAAAGGTGATGCCCAGATCCACGGCGTGGCGCAGTACGGCCTCGGCCTCGGGGAAACCCAACCGAATAATGGGAATGCCGCCGAAGCCGACGGCGGAAACGACCAGACCGGTTTTTCCCAGATTCATGAACTGCATGGGGCCTCCGTGGCATGAGATGTTGGGGGTTTGGGCAGATCGGACGCGGGCAGGATCAGGGCCAGCAGTCCGATACCGACACAACAGATAGCGCCGGCAACGGCGATCGTCGATGGCACACCGAGCAGGCTGGCCAGCCCGCCAGCCAACAGGGAACCGAACGGAGCCATGCCGACCAGAGTGATGGCATAAAGCGCCATGATCCGGCCGCGCAACGCATCCGGGCTGCGCAGTTGGAGCAGCGTGTTGGAGGCGGCGAAGAAAAAGATCAGGCAGTAGCCGACAAACGGCGCCACCAGCAAAGAAATCCAGTAGGTGCGCGACAGGGCGAAAAGCAGGAGCGTGAGGCCCGTGCCGAGTCCCGACAGCACCCGGTATCGATCGAGCCCCCGGCTCTCCCGGCGCATGGCCAGCATCAGGGCCGCCACCACGCTGCCCCCGCCCGTGGCCGCCAGGATAAAGCCCAGTCCCTGGGCGCCCCGGCCGAGCACGGCATCGGCCATGACCGGCATGAGGACCATGAACGAGGAGGCGAACAGGTTGACGATGACGAGCCCAGCCAAAATGGTGCGCATGGATTTATCCCGCCAGGCATGCACCAGACCCTCGGCCACATGGGAGGCCATGGGCGTGCGGCTTTCGCGCCGCTCGACCGGAGGCAGGTCCATGCGCAAAAGGCTGGCGATGACGGCCAGGTAGCTCACGGCGTTGCAGAAAAAGCACCAGCCCTCGCCAATGGCCGCGACCAGGATGCCGGCCAGGGCCGGGCCGATGATGCGGGCGCTGTTGAACATGGAGGAGTTGAGGGCAATGGCGTTGTGCAGGTCTTCCTTGCCTACCATCTCCACCACGAAGGCCTGGCGTGTGGGCATGTCCACGGCATTGATCGTGCCGAGCACCATGGCCAGTCCGGCCACCAGCCAGACGGTGACATGGCCGGACAGGGTCAGGACGGCCAGGGCCAGGGCCTGGACCAGGGCCGCTGCCTGGGTGATCACGAGGATGTTGCGCTTGCTGCCGCGATCAGCCAGGTAGCCGCCCCACAGCCCGAGCAGGAACACGGGCAAATGGTTGACAAACCCGACCAGCCCCAGGGCCAGGCTCGACCCGGTCAGCCGGTAGACGAGCCAGGACACGGCCACGGACTGCATCCAGGTGCCGATGAGGGAAACAAATTGGCCGGCGAAAAAAAGCCGGAAATTACGGTGCCGAAACGATCGGGACAACACGGACAAGGTCAAACGCGAGGCGATGCGCGCCCCCCGGCCACTGCCTGGGGCGCCAGATGCGTGCAGCATGGTTTTGATCCTGCCCGGAAATCGGGCCAATCACAAGCGGTCAGGCGTGCTCGCCCGCTCCGGAGGGTACGACGGTGAACAGCTGCTGCAAAAGTTGCAAGCCGCGGCTGATGGCCGCGATATCCTCCGCACCCAGCTGGGACAACTTGCCGGCAAAGGAGGATTTGACCGCCTCCAGGGCCGCGCGCAACACCTTGCGCCCGGATTCGGTCAGGTCCAGGCAGATCCGGCGCCGATCCGTCGCGTCGGGGCGCCGATCGATATAACCCCGATAGGTCAATGTATCCACGAGCTTGGACATCGAGGGCAAGGAGACGCCGATGTACTCGGCCAAGTCGGTCAGATTGGAGCCGGGATTGAGGCGCAGGAACGCCAGGCTGCGCAGTTCCGGAACGCGCAGATCCGGCGAACTCTGGCCGCGCATTATTCGCCGTAGGTCCTGCATAACCAGGGGCATGACCTCCAACAATTCGCGGGCGCAGGCATCCAGCATCTCGGCCATGACTCGATCCCCCTAATAGTTTTGACATGCAACCATAGAGCCCCGATCCGGTTGCGTCAAGGGGATCCCAGCGTTTACCAGGGGAATGTGCGTCAGACGGCGACCGCGCCGGCCAAGGCCAGTCCTACCCGCATGGCGGCGGCCCGGGCTTCGGCCACCGTGGTGTCGAGGGGTTTGGGCCCCAGGCACAAACCGGCGGCGAATACCCCCTGCCGGGTGGTGTCCACGGGCGCGAACACGGGATCGGCCGGAGCCAAAAAGCCCAGGTCATCGGTGGCGCAACCGAACAAGGCGGCGGTTGCGGTCACGCCAGTCGGCACCAAGGGCGCGGCCAGGACCAGCCGGTCCGGATACAGGCGCAGGGAACGGTCCAGCAGCCGGTCCTCGACCGTGACCACCAGCCGTTCGCCCAGACGCTCGACCACCGGCGGTTGCTGCGGGGTAAAGCGGACGAACACCACGCCCAGGCGCCGGGCCTCGGTGTAAAGCGCTTCCTGTTCGCCGGGCGTCGTGATGTCGCGGTAACAAACCACCACCCGCCGGTCGCGACGATTCTTCTTGAGATCAATGGCGGCGGACAGGGCCTGGGCGCAGCAGACCCGGCCGCAGGCCGGCCAGTGCGGTCCGCGCGAGCCCGCGCATTGGATGAAGACCACGGTGTCGAGGGCTTGGGCCTCGTCCGGGTGTTCCCGTTGCCAGGCCTCGAATTCGAGCTGGGTGACGACTCGGGGATCATGATCCAAGAGGTACAGGTCCGGCCGGGCCTCCTGCCCGCCCAGGGCCAGGACGACAGCGGCACAGGCCTCGGTTGCGGCAGGCCCGGCGGACGTTGCCAGCTCGATCGAAAAGTCGCCGAGCCGGCCGGCCACGGCCGTCACCCGGGTCTCCAGGCGCACGGCGATGTTCGGATGGTCGGTCACGGCCGTAACCAGCGCTTCCACGGCCGGGCGCACCGGCTCTCCTTTCCACAGACGCGGATGTTTGCGGGTGTTCCCGCCCAGATGCCCGGCCGCCTCGGCCAGGGTCACGTGACACCCCAGCGCGGCCAGGGCCAGGGAAGCGCTCAACCCGGCCGGTCCGCCACCCACGACCAGGACCCGAGCCTGCTGGGCCTGGGGCGCGGTCAAAGTCCCCGGTCCGCCAAGGCGGCAAGCCTCCCAGGCTGCGGCCGCGCCCTGGATGACGGCCGTGGCTGCTTCGGCCGGACCGGCCAAACCGCCGGCCACCCAGACACCCGGCCGGCTCGTGCGGCTGGGCTCGAAACAGCCCGTGCGTACGGACCGAAATCGCGACATTGCCACCGCGGCGGCCCGGGCCGGTTCCAGAGCCAGGTCCGCGACCTCGGTCCCCACGACAAGCACGACCAGATCCACGGTCTCCTGCCGCACCCGCCCCTGATCGTCACTGACGCGGAAACAGACGCCATGGCCGTCCGGCCCCGGGTACAGGGTGTGAGGCCTGGCGTAGCGCACGGCCACGCCCTCGGCCAGGGCCCGGTCCAGCAAGGTCTGGCTCCCCGGAAGATGCGCGCGCACGTCCATGGCATAAAGGGTCCGTTCGACCTGGGGCAAGGCCAGGGCCTGGCCCAGGGTGGCGCTGCAACACACGCCCGAGCAAAAACCGTTGTCGATCGTCCCACGCAGCCTGGAGCCCACGCACAGCACCCAGGCGATCCGGCGCACCGCTTGTCCGTCCGAAGGGCGGACCAGCTGGCCGGGACCGGCCAGGGCAGCGGCCAGTTCCAGGCTCGTGACCACGTCCGGAATCCGGACATGCCCCAAAAGCTCCAGCCGGTTCGCCTCGAAGGGGCGTCGGCCCGTGGCCAAGACCACTCCGGCCACGGCCAGGGTCTCGGACCGGGGATCGGTTTGCCCGTCGGTCAGGGTTTCGAGCCGGGCGGTCAGGTCGCCGGGTTCGCCGTCAAGCCCCACGAGCCGGGTGGCCAGGGAGAGGGTCAGGCGCGGCGCGGCCGCCACGTCCCGGCACAAAGCCGCAAGGCCCGGACGCGGGTCCAAATCAGCGGGAAAAAGATGGGCGATATGGGCCAGGGCGCCGCCCAGCCGGCGACCGGCCGCGACCAGCCGCACGTCCCGGCCCAGGGCTGCCACATCGCGGGCGGCCTCCAGTCCGGCCAGCCCGGCGCCGACCACCAGGATCGGAAGCTTCCCCGGCGCCCCCATCAGAAGCCACCATCCAGTTCGGCCTGGAAATGCTGATGCTGCCGCCGGCCCAATTCCTGGCCCCGGACGATTTCCGCCTCGGACCAGGGCTCGGGAATCATGGTTTCGGCCACGAGCTGCCAGAGGTATTTGACCTCGTAGCGGCATTGGTCGGGGTAGAACCGGGGTAGGCGCTTGGCGAGCTGATCGCGGCAGTTGGCGCAGCCGACCACCACCACATCGGCCCGGCTGGCGCGGATCTGCTCGACCTTGAACAGCCCCTGGGCGGCGGACTGTTTTTCATAGGGCATGGGCCAGTTGCCGCCGCCGGCCCCGCAACACAGCCCGCTCGCCCGGTTGGGCCAAAGCTCGACCATGTTTTCCGCGCCCACGCAGGCAGCCAGGATTTTCCGGGGCTCGTCGTAATAGCCCTTGCCGCACTGGCGTTCCAGCTCCCGGCCGTGACGGCAGGCATCGTGCCAGACAAAGGTCCGGCCGGCATTGCGCGACGGATCAAGCGGCAGGCGGCCGGATTCGATCAGTTGCAGCAGGTAATCGTAAAAATAGAGGAAATCGACCTGTTGCGCCGGGTCTTCCAAGGTGCAGGCCGTAAGCCCCGACCGGCAGGCGAACGAGGCACCGCCGCATTCGGGCATGAAAAGCCGCGCCGCGCCAAGGGCCCGCAGCCGTTCGATCTTGCGCCGGGCCAGCATGCGGGTCACTTCGGCGTTGCCGGTGAAAAAGCCCCAGTCCTCGGCCTCCCAGTTGCGCGAGGGCACGGTCCAACGTTCCCGGGCGGCGTAAAAGATCCGCCACCACCATTTGAGGTCGTCGAAATCGCCGAACACTTCCTTGGAGTTGAGGAAAAAAAGGAGGTTCGCTTGCTTGGCATCCACGGGCACATAAAATCCCGGGCATTCCTCCTCGGCCAGTTCGCCGCCAATATCCTCCAGGGTGTCCAGGTAATCCTCCAGGGGAATGGACAGGTTATTGCCCGATTCGAGCACGGCGGACACGCCTTTTTCCAGGGTGCCGGGCACCCGGTCCCGAGGAGTGAAGCTGCGGATGGCGCCGAACACCGAAGCCAGATCGATGCCCATGGGACAGGCCTGGGAGCAGTAGCCACAGCAGGTGCAGACCCAGGGGAAATCCGACGCGATCACGGCGTCGGCGCGGCCCAGGTTGATCAGGCGCAGGGCCACCCGCGGGTCCCAGCCCTCCATGCCCGGACTGCCGGGAATGGGACAGCCGCTGGCACAAGCCCCGCAACCCAGGCAGGACTGGGTGTCAAGGGCCAGGAGGCGTTCCCGCAACTCCGGGGTGGGTTCGGCGAGTTCGAGGGGGTGCATGGACGCGCGGTCTCCTTGGCCTGCGGCAGGCGGTGATGGGGGTGTGGCACGAAGAGGCCGGGCCTGTGCAAGCGGGCGGGCAATTCGTGAACATAATACCGCACATCCCCGCGGCCGATTCCCGGGCACCGTCGCCGATGTGGTCACGATACCACACGGATACATTCATGAAAATCGGCAAAGTGCGCCGCCGACGTCTTGCGGTGATCAACTGCCTTGAATTTACGGAAGAAAAAAGAGGGAATCAGGCAACTTTCCACGCCTGGCGGTCAGCGCCCTGTCAGGCGTGACCAACGGCCTATGCCACCAGGCGCGACCTCCGGGAAACCGCTGGAGCGAAGGCCCGGCTGACGGAAAAATCCTTGTCACGAAGCGCTCTTTCGGGCAATATCAAAACGTTGCAACAGAAGTTTCGCGTAGTGTTCGGCCATTATCCAACTATGGTGTTCGGGATCGCCCTTGTCCGTACAACCTTGCCACACGTTCCCTGGAGGCGACGGGAACACGGAGAACGGACCATGCGTGGAAACAGCGTGCGCATCATGTGTTATCTGATGGGTTTCGCCTTGTTGCTGTGCGGGTTGCTTGCGCCAACCACCTCGGCTGCCTGGGATGGCCGCGTGGAACTGGCCCAGTACGGACCGCCCCAGGAGCAGGAATATGTCATCTTCAACAACAGCAACATCAACGGCGTGCAGAACGGTCCGGCCAATCCGACCTTTTTCACCATCGATCAGCCTTCCACCATTGTCTATATCCAGAATTACCACTACTTCAATTACGGCCGCCCGCCCGGATACATCAGTTTGCGCAGCTCCGACGGCACGCGCTACGGCCCGTGGCGCACCGTGGGCGAATCGGGCCAGGGCGGTGTGCCCAATGCCTACTGGAACTGCTACCCCAACGTGACCCTGCCGCCCGGCACCTATATCGTCGAGGATTCCGATCCTTCCACGTGGTCCCATAACGCGGCCTCCGGGTTCCAAGGATTCAGCATTATCCGGGGCCAGACCATGTATTGAACCGGAATCGGCTCCAGCCTCGGCCGGCCGAAGCGTATCCTTACCCAACCCAGCCTCGCTTCGGCCGGCGGCCGCCAATCCGGCAGCGGTTCACGCTGTGCACAAGCGCGCCATGCGACATCCACAACCAACAAGGAACCACAACATGCCCATCCGCCTGTTTTTGCTGTTGTGCTGCCTGACCTGCGCGACGTTTCCCCAGGCGAGTCCCGTTTTGGCCCAAGGCGCACTGCCCGCGTTCGACACCTATTCCAACACGAAGTACGGGTACTTTATCGACTATCCCCGGGGTGTTTTTTATCCCCAGGGCGAGTCCGACGCAGGAGACGGGCAAGTGTTCCGGTCCCCGGACAACCAGGCCGAATTGCGGGTATTTGCCAGCTTCAACGTGCTGGACGAGACCCTTGCGGCCAAATTCCAGGAGAGTCTCGTCCAGCCGGGACTGCAACCGACCTACCAGGTCCTGCGCAAGAATTGGTTCGTGGTGTCGGGATTCTGGGGAGGCAAGGTGTTTTACCAAAAGACGTTCCAGGCCAAGGACGCCTTCTACACCGTCATGCTGGTCTACAATCCCGCCAACAAGGCCGCCTATGACCCGCTGGTCGGGCCCATCGTCAAGTCGTTTCGCACCGACTAGCCGGGACACGCCCCCCTCAAGCCCGATCTAGCCGCGCACGATGGTGGGCGGCCAGAAATCCCGCCGCTCTTCCACTTCGGGCCGAAACGCCACCCCGGCCGCGGCCAAGGCCGTCTCGATCCGCTTGGCACCGGCCAGGGCCGGGCTACCCAGGGTGTCGGTGACCCAAAAATAGACCCGGCCACCGTCCCGCAACGTCAGCGCCAACCCTCCGGTCTCGGCCTGGGACAAGAGCATGGCCTGCCCGCTCCCCCGCCGCCAGAGCACCGCAACCAGCCACAAGGCCCGCACGAGCCAGGCCGGCGGCCGGTGCCGCACCCGGGAAAACGCGGCCACCTCCGCAAACGCCACCGCATGCCGGCCGGTCAGGGTGGTCAGGGACAGGGCCGACGGCGCAAGATCCACGCTGAACACCGCATACCAGGCGGCAATGTACAGCAGGAACAGCCCGGCGCAGGCAAACAGCCAGAACACGGCCGTCAAGGCGGGCCAAGCCAAAAGGGCGGGCTGAAACGCGCCCACGATCAGCACCGGTAACGTGAAGAACGGGCCGAAAATAAACAACCAGACCACATCGGTGAGCACGACCCGCCAGCCGGGATACCGGATGGTTGCGGTCGGCAGCCGGCGACGCGGCAGGGCCAGGTAGACAAGGAGCCCCGCGAGCAGTGGTAGCCAAACCAGATGCCGCCAGGGAAAACGCATGGCCACCGGCCCGAGGTATTCGGACAGCCCTGAGCCAAGCTGAAAATCGTCCCAATCCAGGGACCGGATGCGGGCATCGATGACCGCTCCCCCGGCCGGAGCATCGAGGACCAGACGCAAGGCGCCGGTCTTACCGGAGACGCTGTCGCGCAGCTCCGCGACCGGTGGCTCGTCCAGGCGGTAGGTCAGGCTGCGGCCCCGCGACCACGAACGCGCATATTCCGGCAGGCGTTTTGCCTGGGCCGCGCTCACAGGACCACGCTCCAGAGCCAGCAAATCAGCATACAGCGCCTGCCAGCCCACACCTGATACCCCGCGCGTCACTTCCGGAACGTGCCGCCCTCCTTGAGGCAAGGACACGGTGACAAACGGCCCGGTGTCCACCCAGCTCCAGGCCAGGACCGCCAGCATCACGCCCAGGGCCAGGCCAACACGTCGGACAATTTGCAGCATGGGCAGGCTCCGGCAACAGGCAAGGCGTCATTCGGACAGGTACCGGCGGATGGCCGCCTGGACCCGCTCCAAGGCGGCAAGCACAGTTTCGCCGGACAAGCGGCAGGCCGCCCCATCCCCGGACAACCCGGCTTCCTGGAGTCGGCGCGCCTGCTCGATCAAGCCGCCCGCCCGAAGCGGCACGGCCATGCCGAGCAACGTATGGGCGACTTCTGCCGCAGCCGCCGGGCAAGCCTGGCTGTGCAAGGCCGCCTTCAGGGTCGCCGCCACCTGCGGGGTTTCGTCGAGGAACATGCGGCAGATCTCCCGGGCAAAGGCCGATTTTCCCCGCGCGTCATAATAGGCCATGTCCAGTTCGGCGGTATCGGCTGTTTCCCCGTTGTTACCCGTCGGCTCGGCCCCATGAGCGTGGTCGAGGACCCGACGCATGACCAGAAAGAGCTCTTCCACGTCCACAGGCTTGGACACATAGTCGTTGAGCCCGGCGGAGAGAAAACGCTCCCGGTCGCCCTTCATGCTGTAGGCGGTCAGGGCCACGACCGGCACGGCTCGCATGGTTTCGCCGACTTCGCCCTGGCGGATGCGGCGGGTGGCTTCCTGACCGTCCATCTCCGGCATCTGGATATCCATGAGCACCAGATCGGCGGGATGAGCCGCCAAATTTTCCAGGGCTTCGGCCCCGGTGCCGACGCATTGGACCGCGCAGCCGGCTTCCAGGAGAAAATGGCGTAAAAAGAGCCTGTTGACCTGATTATCCTCGGCCAACAGCACCCGCAAGCCGGCGAAATTACCAACGCTGTTCTGAACATCGCTTACCGGATCGGTCCGGGGCTGGGCCTCCCGGGCCGGGCGCAACGAGACGGTAAAGACGAAAAGGCTCCCCTCCCCTTCCCGGCTCGACACCTGGATGGTGCCGCCCATGAGTTCCACCAGTCGCCGGCAGATGGCGAGTCCCAGGCCCGTACCGCCGTGCCGTTTGCAGCGGGTGGGTTCGAGCTGGGTAAAAATCTGGAAAAGGTCGCGGTGGCGCGCCTCGGGAATACCGATACCCGTATCACGCACGGCGCATTCGAGCAGCATGGGATCACCCGCCCGGGAAAGCCGCATCTCCACGGACACCTCGCCCTGATCGGTGAATTTGAGGGCATTGCCCACGAGGTTGCGCACCACTTGCATGAGCCGGTCCGGATCGCCATGGAGCATTTCCGGCACGGCCGGGTCGATGCGCACGGACAGTTTGAGCCCCTTTTGTCGAAACGAGAACTGGAAGGGCTTCATGGTCCGGTCGAGCATCTCGCGCAGATCGAAATCCACCGGCCAGAACTCCATCTTGCCGGCTTCGATTTTGGAGAAGTCCAGGATGTCGTTGACAATCCCGAGAAGCGACCGGGAGGAATCCAGGATAAGTTCGAGATTTTCCCGGATCTCGGAGCGCGGAGCCAGGCTCAGGGTCATCTGGGTCAGGCCGATGATGCCGGAAAGGGGGGTGCGGATTTCGTGGCTCATGTTGGCCAAAAAGCCGCTTTTGGCCGCATTGGCCGATTCGGCCTGGGCCCGGGCGCGTTCCAGATCCTCTTCCCGGCCCCGATCCTTCATGTGGGCCAGCACGCCCTCGCCGAGCAGGGACAACCGGCCGATATCGGCCTCGTCATAGTCCTCGGCCTTGTCGGATACGGCCACAAGCAGCCGGGGATGGCCCTCGTCGAGGATGGGCACGACCAGAAAACGCGTGAGAGGCCGGTGCCCGGAAGGCAGGCCGTGCTTGCCGGGATGGTCGGCGGTATAGTCGTTGACCATGACCGGTCGGCCCGTCCAGTGGGCCTCGGCCCAGGAGCCGCCCGTGGCCAGGGCAAACGCGCCGGACGAGCCGGTGATGCCGCAGGCGGCCAGGGAACGGGGATCATGGGCGATCAGCCGGTAGCTGCCGGTGTCCGGGTCGCTGACGGCCACGAAACCGTCTTCGCTGTCGGTCAAGGCCACGGCCCGCCCCAGCACGAAACGGGCGATCTCGGCCAACTCCTCCCGACGCATGCGACCGAGGTGCAGCAGCGCTTCCAGGGTCGCGGCATGGCGACGGGTCTGCTCGGCCACGCGCCGCTCGGCCGTGACATCCTTGATGGCGGCCAGGGAACGCAAAAACCGCCCTTTCTCATCGAAGGTGCCGGCCGAAGACAGTTGTACGTCCAGGATACGGCCATCCTTGGCCACCATGCGCAACGGTTCGTTTTCCAGCCGGCCCTCCCGATAAAACCGGGGCAGCACCTCCAGGAGCCGGCGACGGGACGGTTCAGTGAAAAACTCCGTCAGCGGATGGCCGATCAGTTCCGTCGGACTGTAGCCCAACGTCTCCCGCCAGCAGGTATTGACCGAGAGCAGGCGGCCCGACGCGTCGATGGAATGGAGCATGATGGGGGCCTTGTCGTACAGCTCGCCCAAACGCTCCAGGACGGTCGGCCGCGCGGATCGCAGGGGGCGGTTCCTCACGGGACTCCTCACGGGTTGGACGTGGACAGAGGGTCGGAACAGGCATGCCGACCGCAGGACATGGCTTTTCCTAGCCCATGGCCGGGCCGATGACAACGGCCGATCCGGCTTGCACCGGTCCATGGCTTGTGCCGCAGCCGGTTTTTGGTCTAGGGATGCACAAGGCGCCGGAGCGCAAGGAGCGGCGCCGCGCTTGAAGGAGATCACCCATGGAAAACACACAGTGCTGCATCATCGGCGCCGGGCCGGCCGGCCTGTCCGCCGCCATCTACACGGCCCGGGCCGGCATGGACACCCTGGTCATCGGCTGCGAGCCCAAGATCGCGGGCGATTACGATATCGACAACTATTTCGGCTTTCCCGAGACCATTTCCGGGCTGGAACTCATCGAGCGTGGCCAGCGCCAGGCCGCCCGGTTCGGCAGCCGACTGGTCTGCCAAAAAGTCCTTGGCGTGCACATGACCGACGACGGCGCTTTTTCCTGCGTGACCGACAAGGGCGAATACCTGGCCCAGACCGTGATCATCGCCGCCGGCGTGACCCGGGTGCGGCCGGGGATCGCCAATATCGCCGACTATGAGGGTAAGGGCGTTTCGTATTGCGTGAGCTGCGACGGCTTTTTCTTCCGGGGCTGCGCGGTGGTGGTGGTCGGCGAAGGCAACTATGCCGCCAACCAGGCGTTGGAGCTGACCAACTTCACCCCCAAGGTGACCATCCTCACCCAGGGCAAGACGCCGGAAATGGGCGATTCCTTCGCCGATCGGCTCGCCGAGGCCGGCATCGGCGTGTCCACGGCCAAAATCGAGACCCTGACCGGCAATCCGGCCCTGACCGGCGGCATCCTGGAGGATGGCAGCGAGTTGGCTTTCGAGGGCCTTTTCGTGGCCATGGGGCAAGCCTCGGCCATGGATTTCGCCAAGACCCTCGGGGTCACCTCCCGAGGGGCGTTTCTGGAAGCGGACCACGAACAAAAAACCAACGTACCCGGCGTGTTCGCGGCCGGGGACTGCGTGGGCCGGTTCATGCAGATCAGCGTGGCCGTGGGCGAAGGCGCCAAGGCCGGCCGGGCGGCCATTGCCTACGTCAAGGAACGCCTCGCCGCGGCCAAGCGCCAAGCCGGCTGAGGCCGGCAGGCGACGCCAAAAGTGGGACGTGCGGACGCGGTGCCGCCCGTCGAGGCACAGGGCGTCTCCGCCGACCGGGGCGGCAAAGGATCGGAACGCGTCGGAAGGACGGATCGTGCGCCGTCCGCTCCTTGACATTTGCGTCCGATCGGGGTATGAATTTTAGTTCGCTAGATGACATGGGCCTATAGCTCAGTTGGCAGAGCCACCGGCTCATAACCGGCAGGTCCCAGGTTCGAATCCTGGTGGGCCCACCACGAAGGTTCCATGGTACAGTCCGTCACAGGAAACGACAACCGACGACAAGCTCCCCCGGTCACCCCGGGGTCGAAAAGGCGCTTTTCCACCCGCGACGGCCGGGGAAGCGCCTTTTGCATGCCCCCATGCACGTACGGGAACTGATCGCACGCATCGAACGCGTCGCCGACCCGCGCCTGGCCGCCAGCTGGGACAAGTCGGGCGTCCAGATTGCCGGCATTGCCACGGAATGTACCCGTCTGGCCGTGACCCTGGACCCCCTGCCCTACCTCGTGGAGCAGGCCCTGGACTGGGGCGCGACCTGCATCCTGACCCACCATCCCCTGACCCTGTCGCCGCGTCTGCCCGATCGCTTGGACGACTACCACCGGGTGCTGGGGCTCGTTTTGGGCCGTGGGGCCTGGCTGTACGCCGCCCACACCTCCCTGGACGTGCGCACCGACGGCCCGGCCGGCTGGCTGGCCGAGGCCGTGGACATGCAAAACCGCCGCGTCCTGGAACCGGCCGGACGGTTGCCCCATGTCCAGACCCGGCTGCGCCTGCCCGCGCCCGGAGACCGGGGACGGGTCATGGCCCTGGTGCGCGGCCGCGATCGCTGCCAGGTCCTGGCCCTGACCGACCGCGATCTTGAGCTCATCCACCCCGAAGCAGCCTGGCCCGATTTGCAGGCCGCCCTGACCGCCATCTGCCCGGGTATCGCCGTGGTCTCCGCCCTCACCCTGGCCAGCCCGGCCGATGTCTACGGCTACGGCCTGGTGGGCGATCTGCCCGCTCCCCTGCCCTTTGCCCGACTGGGCGAACGGTTGGGGGAACTGCTCCCCCACGTCTTTTTCCGGCTGGCCGGCGAGGCGCCCGAAACCGTGACCCGACTGGCCTATTGTCCCGGCTCGGGCGCGGACATGGCGCCCCTGGCCTTTGCCGCTGGCGCCACGGTCCATATCACGGGCGATCTCAAGTACCATCAGGCCCAGGCCGTGCCCTCGGGCCACTGCATCTTGGATGTGGGCCATTTTTCGCTGGAAGAAGTCATGTTGCGGCATTTTGCCCGGGATTTGGCCGCCCAATGGGGCGACGCCGGTCCGGCCATCCGGTATTTCCCGGGAACCGATCCGATAGCACCGCTTTTTCCGGACGGGACAACCTCCCGCCGGACGGAATAAACCCTCGGAGAACAGTCATGTATTTGAAGCAGATCGAACAGCTGGTGGTCTTGCAGAAGGTGGACGACGAAATTGTGGTCCTTGCGGACGAACTGAAGCGTGCCCCGCAGCAGATCGAGGAACTTGAAAAACGCCGCCAGGAAATCGATCATGCCGCCGAGCTCATCCGCGACAAAATCAAGTATCTGCTCGACCAGCAAAAGCGCCTGGAAACGGAGATCGAGGGCGACTCCGTGCGCCTCAAAAAGAGCAAGAGCAAGATGATGATGGTGGGCAATACCAAGGAATACCACGCCATGATGCGTGAGATGGACAACCTTGAAAAACAGAACCGCGGTCGCGAGGAAGAAAAAACCACCGTGGCCGAGGAATTGACCCGCCAGAACAGCGAACTCAAAAGCATTGACGAACGCACGGCCGAACTCGAAACCGAACTGGCCGCGGCCCGGGAAACCCTCAATGCCCGCATCCAGGCCGCCCAGGCCAGCCTGGACAAGCTGGAGGACCAGCGCCACGAAGCCGGAATGGCCGTGCCCAAGCCGATTCTCCAGCGCTACGAGTTCATCCGGTCGCGCCTCAAAAATCCGGTCATCGTTCCGGTGGACGCCGGCATCTGCTCCGGCTGCCACATCGCCATTCCGCCCCAGTCGTTTATCGAACTGCAAAAGGGCATCCAGATTTTAAGCTGCCCCAACTGCCAGCGCCTCATCTACTGGAGCGACCACATCAAACGCGAAGACGCCCCCGAAGAGGCCGCGGAAACCACCAAAGCCTAGGTTCCCGGTGCGGCGCAGCCCGCGGTCGTCCCGACCGGAAACGGCGCATGCGCTTGACTTTTTCGAGTCGCGCGGACAGGCAGGGCCAGTCCGAAGGTGAGGAGGCCATACCATGGAGCACGATACGCCCAAGACAATCGCCGCGCCTGTCCGCTCGACCCGACTCGACTTCCTGCCGGAAAACACCTTTGCGGACCGGGAAGCGGAACTGCGCTACTACAAGCAGGAATACAGCCGGCTCAAGGCCATTATCGCCCTGCAAAAAAAGAAGATCAAAAAGCTGCTCGGCTAACCGGCCAAGGACCACTTCCCGACCAGGCCGGGATACTCCCGCGCCACTTCCAGCCGGCGCAAAAATTCGTTGCGCCGGACCTCGACCGCGCCGAAACGGCACAGGTGGCCGGTCGTCTGCTGGCAATCGATGAAATGAAAGCCCCGGGCATCCAGGAACCGGGCCAGGGTCACGAACGCCACCTTGGATGCGTCCGTCACCCGGTGGAACATCGATTCCCCGAAAAAGGCCTTGCCGATGGCCACGCCGTACGCCCCGCCGACAAGTTGCCCGTCCTGCCAGGCCTCCACGCTGTGGGCATGGCCGGCCTCGTGGAGCCGGTCGTAGGCTTCGATCATCTCGGGCACGATCCAGGTGCCGTCGCCACATGTTCGCGCCACCCCGGCGCAACCCCGAATCACGCCGTCAAAATCCGTATCCAACGTCACGCGAAACTTTCCGGAACGCAACGTACGCTCCAAGCGCCGTGAGACATGCACCTGCCCCGGAAGCACGATGGGGCGCGGGTCCGGCGACCACCAGAGAATCGGACTGTCGCTGTCGTACCACGGAAAAATCCCTCGCCGATACGCGGCGAGCAACCGCTCCAACCGCAAATCCCCACCAACAGCCAAAAGCCCGCCCGGTTCGGCCCAGGCAGGCTTCGGAAAGACCAACTCTGCAGTCAAATAAAAAACAGGCATGCTTTTTTGCGGAAGGTCCGGGAGGGGATCATCCCCTCCCGGCCGCCGGAGGCATTGTGCCTCCCTTAGTCCACAACCGCCGGTTCGACCGCGGGCTTGCGCGAAGCGCGGCTGGAGAAGGTGAAGCTGAACATCTCGGGCGCGCCTTCGGGCGCGGCGTCGATTTCCGCTTCCCCTCCCTTTTGCAGCTTGCCGAAGAGCATCTCGTGGGCCAGCGTGTCCTTGATCTCCACCTGGATCACCCGGGCCAGCGGCCGGGCGCCGAAGTCTGGATCAAAGCCCTTCTCGGCGAGCTTGGCCACAGCCGCCGGGGTCAGCCGAATGAACACCCGCTTCTCGGCCATTTGCGCATTGAGCTCCCGAACGTACTTGTGGACAATCCGGTCCATGATCTCGGGCGTCAGGGACTTGAAGGTGATGATGCCGTCGAGCCGGTTACGAAACTCGGGGCTGAACAACCGTTCCAAGGCCTTGCGCCCCTTGCCCGAGATATCCTCGGGCTTGCCCGAGCCGAAGCCGATGCTTTTCGAGGCCATCTCCCGCACCCCGGCATTGGTGGTCATAAGCAGGATCACGTGCCCGAAGTCGGCCTTGCGACCGCTGTTATCGGTCAGAGTCGCGTAGTCCATGACCTGGAGCAGGATGCTGAACATGTCCGGATGGGCCTTTTCGATCTCGTCCAGCAACAACACCGTATAGGGGTTCTTGCGGATGGCATCGGTCAAAAGCCCGCCCTGCTCGAAGCCGACATAGCCCGGAGGCGAACCGATGAGCCTGGCCACGGCATGCTTCTCCATGTATTCGCTCATGTCGAAGCGCACGAAGTTGATGCCGAGCACGGCCGCGAGCTGCTTGGCCATTTCGGTCTTGCCGACGCCGGTTGGTCCGGCGAGCAAAAACGACCCGGTCGGCTTGCCCACATTGGCCAGCCCGGCCCGGGAGCGCATGATGGCCTTGGCCAGAGCCTCCACGGCCTCGTCCTGGCCGAAGATCAGGCCCTTGAGCTCCCCTTCCAGGTTCTCCAGCCGGACCTTGTCCGAGGAGGTCACCCGGGCGGTCGGAATCCGGGCCATGCCGGCCACGACCTTTTCCATCTCGGCCACGCCGATGGCGCCCTTGGCCTCGGTGCCGGCCAGCTTGCGCACAGCCCCGGCCTCGTCGATGACGTCAATGGCCTTGTCGGGCAGGAAGCGGTCGTTGATGTGCCGGGCCGCGAGCTCCACCGCCGCCCGCAAGGCGGCCGGGGTGTAGCGCACGCCGTGGTGCTCCTCGTAGTAGGTCCGCAGCCCCTTGATGATCTCGACAGCTTCCTCGACGCTGGGTTCGCCCACGTCGATCTTCTGGAAGCGCCGGGACAGGGCCCGGTCCTTCTCGAAGTGGTTCTTGTACTCCTCGTAGGTGGTCGAGCCGATGCAACGCAGCTTGCCCGAACCGAGCACGGGTTTGAGGATGTTGGACGCATCCAGGGTGCCGCCGCTCGTGGCACCGGCCCCGACAATGGTGTGAATCTCGTCCACGAACAGGATGGCCCCGGGCTTCTGCTCCAGTTCGGACAAAACGCCCTTGAGCCGGGCCTCGAAATCGCCCCGGTACTTGGTGCCGGCGAGAAGCGCCCCCATATCCAGGGCGAAGATGCGGGTGTCGCGGAAGCTTTCCGGCACCTCGCCCTTGGCGATGCGCAGGGCCAGGCCTTCGGCCAGGGCCGTCTTGCCCACGCCCGGATCGCCCACGAAGATGGGGTTGTTCTTGCGCCGACGCAGCAACACATGAATGGTCCGGGTCAGTTCCTGATCCCGGCCGATCAACGGATCGATCTCGCCTTTGATCGCCTTGGCCACCAGATCGACGGTATACTGCTCCAGGGCCGAGCCGCCGGCCTTGCCCTCGCGCGTTTCCTCGTTTCCGCCGGCCTCGGCCGGATCGTTTTCCCGGCCCTGGCCATGGGAGATATATTCCAACACGTCCAGACGGCTCACGCCGTGGGACTTCAGATAGTAAACGGCATAGGAATCCTCTTCCTCGAAAAAGGCGGCCAGGACATCGCCCACGTCCACCTGCTGTTTGCCCGAGGACTGCATCTGCATGATGGCGCGCTGCAACACGCGCTGCACGCCCAGCGTCTGCACCACCTCGGCATTGGTCTCCTGAGGCAGGGTTTCCATGTGATCGGTAAAAAAGCGCTCCAACTGATGCTTGAGGCGCACGACATTGACACCGCAATGGACCAGAATGTCCCGGCCCGTTTCCTCCAGGAGCATGGCGAACAGCAGATGCTCCAGGGTCAGGTATTCATGCCCACGGCGCTTGACCTCTTTGACGGCGCTGGTCAATACCCGTTCCAACTTCTTGCTGAGCATTCAAACCTCTTCCATACTGCATTTTAAAGGATAGCCATTCTCCCGGGCCAGACGATGGACCAGCGAGACTTTGATCTCGGCCACTTCGGCCGTGTATTCACCGCACACGCCCACACCTTTTTCATGGATGGCGAGCATGATCTGGGTGGCCTCGTTTTCCGTTTTATGAAAAACGCCGACCAGCACCTTCACCACGAATTCCATGGTCGTGTAGTCGTCGTTGTGCAGCAGCACCTTGTACCGTCTCGGTTCCCGGACGTCCTCGGCGACGTCCACGCCCATTCCGGTTTGTTCCTCTTCCCTGGGCTGGCTCATGAGCTTGCCATCACCTCATTGCACGCGTTGACGTTGTGGTCTCCCGGAAGCGGCCGTGAGACTCCCGGAAGAAATAAGTCCTCATGCCCCGGTGTCGAGGGGGGGCGAGCGCGGCACAGACCGCGCCGACATCCTCCCATGGCATATGTTGGGGTATGAAAAAACACGGCCACTGGCAACAGCGGCGCCAATAATCCGGAATTGCTGTAGCTTTGGCTACGAATCCCGCCCGTCGCCCAGGGCGGCCAGCAGGGAGTGCCGTTCGGTGGGGGCAAACACGAAGCTGTCGGCCGGGGGCAGGCCGCAGGCGGCCAGATGGGTTTGGTAGAGTTCGTGGTAGGTGGCGGACTGGGCTTGCGCCATGGACAGCCCCAGGCGCCCGGCCACCTCGGGGATGGTTTCGGCCGCGCCCTCGATCTCCAGGTAGCGGCCAAAGGGAAGCACATCGAGGCAGATGTGGGTTTCGCCAAGGAGCCACGTCTCGCGCAGCTTTTCGTAGCGCAAGGCCGGGCCAAAGCCCAGATGGCCCAAAATCGTCTCCAGCACATCCAGGTCGGCGATCTCGGTTTCGAATTCCTGGCGCACCTTGAGCCCGGTCTCCTCGGACGGCTCGGCCGGGAGCTTGAGGGTGATGCGGCCGCAGGCGTCCTGGCGCAGCCGCAACAGCAGGCCCCGTTGCCGCAAGGCGCGGTCCGGGGTGTCGAGTACGAGATTTTCCTCGAATACCCGATCCTCACGCCGGGCTCCGGCCCGCAGCAGGGCCTCGCGCACCGGACCAAAGGTCTCCAAAGCAAATTTTGTCTCGATCTCAACCGCCATATCCGTCCTCCGACACCGTCATAACGACTTCCCGACCGGCGTCAGGAGGCGCAGGCGCGCACCACCTCGTGGGCAATGGCGCCAAGGGGCATGATTTTGTCCACCCCGCCAAGCTTGATGGCTTCCTGGGGCATGCCGAAGACCACGCAGCTGGCCTCGTCCTGGGCAATGGTATAGGCACCCACGTCGTGCATTTCCCGCATGCCCGGAGCGCCGTCGTCGCCCATGCCGGTCATGATGACGCCCACGGCGTTTTTCCCGGCGTAGCGGGCGGCAGAGCGGAACAGCACGTCCACGCTCGGCCGATGGCGGCGCACAAGGGGCCCGTCCTTGACCTCCACATAATAGCGGGCGCCGCTGCGCTTGAGCAGCATATGCCGGTTGCCCGGAGCAATGAGCGCCTGGCCGCGCAGGATGGTGTCCCCGTCCCTGGCCTCCTTGACCGTGATGCGGCAGATGCCGTCCAGACGCTTGGCAAAGGCGGCCGTGAACTGTTCGGGCATGTGCTGGACAATGGCGATACCCGGACAATCCTGGGGCATGGCTTCCAGGAATTCGCGCAAGGCCTCGGTGCCGCCGGTGGACGCGCCCACGGCCACCACCTTGTCCGTGGTCTCGAACATGGCCTTGCCCGTGGGACCGGGCAGCACGGCGTCGGCCGAGAGCTTGGGCTGGACCTTGAGCGGCGCCACGGGCAGGAGTTTTTGCATCTTGGCCCGGGCCGCGGCCTTGACCGCATCCACCACCCGGATGCGCGACTCCTCCAGAAACTGCCGGGTGCCGAGCTTGGGCTTGAGGATGATGTCCACGGCCCCGTATTCCATGGCGCGCAAGGTGGTTTCCGAACCGGACTCGGTCAGGGTCGAGCAGATGACCACCGGAATGGGATGCTGGGTCATGATCTTGCGCAAAAACGTCAGCCCGTCCATGCGCGGCATCTCGATGTCCAAGGTAATGACGTCCGGGGCCTGGGTCTCCATTCGCTTGACCGCGGCATACGGGTCCGCCGCCGCACCGATGACCTCGATGTCGGAGTCCGAAGACAGGATATCCGTCAGGGTCTGACGCACCAGGGCCGAATCGTCGACCACAAGGACCTTGATGGTATTTTTCACGAGAGACCTCAACCTCCGCGCTGGCAATGGCTACCTAGGTTTTTCTATAAACCGTGGGCGCATGCTGCCGCAAGGGCAAATCCATGCCGGTCAGGCTTTCGGAATGGCCGATAAACAGAAAGCCGCCCGTGCGCAACTGGGAACAAAACTTGCGCAAGAGCTGTTCCTGGGTCGCCCGGTCAAAATAGATCATGACATTGCGGCAGAAAATGGTGTCCATGGGTTCGGGAAAAGCAAAGGCCTCCATGAAGTTGAGACGCTGGAAGTCCACCAGACGCCGCACTTCCGGGGCCAGGCGCACGAGCCGCTTTGTCCGGTCCTTGCTGCGCAACAGGTAGCGGCGCTTCATATCCAGGGTCAGCTTGCCGACCCGGTCCTCGGGATAGACGCCGTTGCGGGCCATGGACAACACCCGGGTGGAAATGTCCGTGGCCAGGATGGAGAAGCGAAACCCCGCGTTTTGGTTTGCGAATTCGGACAGGACAATGGCCAGGGTGTAGGGTTCCTCACCGGTGGAACAGCCGGCGCTCCACAGGTGAAAGGCCCGGGCCGTGCCGTACTGCTTGCGCCAAGTCGGCAAGGTCTCCTGGGTCAAAACCTCGAAGTGACGCGGTTCGCGAAAAAACTCCGTGGTATTGGTGGTGATGACGTCGATCAGATGCACGAGTTCCTCGGCCAGTCCCTGGGGGCTGAACAGGTACTCGTAGTACTGGCGGTAACCGGGCATGCCCAACGTGCGCAGCCTTTTTTGCAGCCTGGCCTCGACCATGACCTTTTTGGACGGCGGCAGCTTGATGCCGCATTCGGTATGCACGAATTCGCTCAGCCGTCTGAACTCCTTTTCGGTCATGGCGAGCAGGCCCGGGCGAGAGGGCAAAGCGTTGGCTTCCGGCATGGGGCGTCAGGCCTCCGCGGTCTCGGCTCCGACTTCGGCCAAGCCGTGTCCGAGCCCGGTCAGTTCCAGGGAAGTAAACACCTTGCCTATTTCCAGAACGATGATGAACTGGTCTCCGGCCTTCCCCATGCCGCGAATGAATTCGGATTTGATCGGCGTGCCCAGGCGGGGCGGCGATTCGATCTGGGCGGTGTCCATCTCGTAGACTTCCTGGACCGAGTCGGCCAGGGCACCAAGAACCGTATCCTCGCCGTCCAGACAGACTTCCACGATGATGACGCAGGTATTCACCGTGGGCACGGTCTCGCCCAATCCGAACTTCATCTTGAGGTCCACCACGGGCACGGCCCGGCCGCGCAGATTGATGACCCCCCGGATGAAATCCGGCGTGCGCGGCACCCGGGTGATATTGACCAGCTCCAAGACTTCCCGCACCGAGGCAATGTCCAGGGCAAAAAGCTCCCGGTCCAGAGTGAAGGTGAGGTATTGGTTGTCGTTTTGCGTCGCGGCCTCGGCCATATGCCCCTCCCGACAGCCCCTACGCCCGGCTGTCCGGATCGTCCGGTCCGTCGGACCGGAGGTTCCAGGTTAACTTTCCTGCTCGGCCACGCGGCGGGCCAAAGCTGGGACGTCCACAATCAGTGCCATGGTCCCGTCGCCCCGAATGGTGGCGCCGGAGAATTCCTCCACGTCCCGATACAGGGGCCCCAGGTTTTTGATCACGGTCTGGTACTCGCCGACCACCCGGTCCACGGCAATGCCGATGCGCGTCCCTTCCACCGTGACCACGACCACGGGTTCGATGGCCGGGGGCTGGCCTTCGATGGCAAAAACCTCCCGTAGCCACAGGCAGGGCACGATTTCGCCCCGCATGTTGACCAGCCGGCGAGGGCTGTCCGCTTCCAGGCGCGGCAGCTCCACGCATTCTTCCACCATGGCCAGGGGAATGACATAGTATTCCGAGCCGACCTGGACCTGCAAGCCGTCGATAATGGCAAGGGTCAGGGGCAGACGCACGGCGATGGTCGTGCCTCGGCCTTGTTCGGAGTCGATGTCCACACCGCCGCGCAGGGCGTCGATGGCCCGTTTGACCACGTCCATGCCCACGCCCCGGCCGGAAATATTGGTAACCTGGGCCGAGGTGGAAAAACCGGGCAGGAAAATGAGGTGCTGGAGCTCCTTGGCGGACAGTTCCACGCCCGGGGACACGAGCCCCCGGGACTCGGCCTTGGCCCGGATGGCCCCGGTGTCGAGACCGGCCCCGTCGTCGGACACGGCAATGATCACTTCACCGCCGGCATGGGCCGCTTCCAGGCGGATGACGCCTTTTTCCGGCTTGCCGGCCGCCCGGCGGACCTCGGGGGATTCGATGCCGTGGTCGATGCTGTTGCGCAGCAGGTGAACCAGGGGATCGCTCAGGCGCTCGATGACGGTCTTGTCGAGTTCGGTCTCCTCGCCGCTCGTGACGAGTTCGATCTCCTTGCCGAGTTCCGAGGCCAGATCGCGCACCAGACGGCGGAACTTGGCAAAGGTGGCGCCGATGGGCAACATGCGGATGGACAAGGTGGAGTCGCGCAGGCTGTCGCTCAACCGTTCCAGGTGTTCGGCCAGGCCGCGCATGTGGGCATCGCCCCGCTCCTCCACGGCCTGCCGGATCTGGGCCTGGACAATGACGAGTTCGCCCACCAGATCGACCAAGGCGTCGAGCTTGTCCGCCGCCACCCGGATACTGCTGCTTGCGGCCTTGTCACCGCAGCGGTCCGCCGCCGGAGCCGCCGCATGCAGGTGGGGCTGCCGCAGATCATGCATGGCTTTCTGCTCGACCAGGGCCGAATCCACCTTCGGGGGCTCGACCAGCCCTTCCTGGGTCAGGATGTCGCCCAGGCGACGCTGACTCGCCAGGGCGGCCTGGAGGTCGTCGGAAGTGATGTCCCCCCGCTCCACCAGGATTTCTCCCAGGCGTTTGTGCACGGCCGCATCGGACAACGCGCAGCCGTCGTCCAGCAGATCAATGGCCAGATCGCATTCGTCCTCCACGAACAGGAACACATCGCTCAGTTCCTGGCGACCGGAGGTCGTGCGGATGATGCAATCCCACCAGCACAGGCAGGCCTCGGGATCGAGTTCCGCCAGGGTGCCGACCCCCCCCACATGGACGTACGGGACGCAAACGCCCAGATCGCCCAGATCGGCGAGCAGATGCAAGGGACTGTTGCCAGTGGCGAGCATCTCGGCCTGGGGCCGTATGCGCAACCGGTAGATACGGGGCTGGCCGGCAGTCTCCGGCTCAGCCGCCGACGCGGGCGCAGCGGAAGGCCCGGCCTCTTCGGTCTCCGTGCCACCGAACGCGCGAAAGCCCTCAAGCAGGGCGCGACCATCGGCCAGGCGGTCGAGGTCCAGATCCGCATCGGTGTCAAGCAGACGCCGGATGTGGTCGCAGGCCCGCAACGACAGGTCGAGCAGCTGGCTGTTGACGGCAAGCAGACCGTTGCGCACCCGGTCGAAGACCGTTTCGACATCATGGGTGAAGGCGGCCACATCGTCGAACCCGAACATGGCCCCGGAGCCCTTGACCGTGTGCAGGGCGCGAAAGATCTTGTGCAGCAGGTCGGTGTCGTCCGGGGTCTTTTCGAGTTCCAGCAGGGAAGCCTCGAGGTCGTTCAGCAGCTCCCGTGCCTCTTCCAGGTAGGCCTGCCGATTGGCATCTTCCTGGGACATCATCGGCTGGTGTGCTCCTTTCGCCTCATGGACGGACCGGCGTTAAAACAGTTCGACATTATCCCCGAATTCACCCGCGGCCTCGGAACTGTCCGCCGCCGGCAGGGGGGACTTCCCGGAGGACGCCAAACCGAACGCCGCCTCATGGACCGCCCGTTCGGCCTCCATGGTGTAGCGATCATAGAGGGCGCGCAACCGGGCGCCGCGTCCGGTCGCCCCGGCCGGGGCGATCCGGCGGGCCTGGCCGGCCTGGTCGTCCAGGGCATCGCGGATACCTTGCAGACGCCCCACCAGGTCCCGGTCGAAATCGATACCGTCGCTGACACTGCGGGCCTTGTTCCCGAATTCGGCGCTCGAAGCGGACAGATGCGCGAACAGGGCGTCGCTTCGTCGCACCCTGTCGGCCATGTCCACCAGGGCCGCATCGAGTTCGCCGACCACCCGCCATGCCTCAGACTGGTCGTTATAACGCTGGGCGTTCTCCTGCAACCCTTTTGAAGCACTGGAAATATCACCGAGGATTCGACTGACGGCATCGGTCAGGTGCCGGGCATCGGCCGAAAGGCGCTGAATGGCTTTGGCCAAGACGCCCAACGCGGCTCCGGCCTCGCCGGTATGAGCGGCCTTGATGCTGGCATTGAGGGCGATAAGTTCTATTTCTTCGCCGACTTCCTCGATCGCCTCAATGGATTCCCCCATGTCGGTGATGGTGGCGGCCACGGAATCCATGATACCGCCCAAGGCTTCGCCCTGGCCGGCGAAATCGCCGAGTTCCCGTTTGACCGAGGCTATGCCGGCCTCGACCCGGGCCAGGGGGCTGTTTTGTACCCCGCCTGCGGAACGGCCGGGCAAGGAGGCAATGGCTTGGCCAATGCCGAGGATGCGTCCGGACAGGGCATCGAGGCTGGTGCGCAGAGTGGCGGCCGCCTCGGAAAAATAACTGCCGGCGCTGCCGAGTTGGGAAGTCTGCAACCCGAGCATGTCCGCGGCAAAACCAGCCAGTTCCAGGGGATCGTCGCCAGCCTCGCCCTCCCCGGACAGGGTGGCGGCCAATTCGGCCAGGGCGTGCTCCACGTGTTCGATCTGCTGGCGTACGATGTCGTGGGATTGCAGGGACTGCACCACCTTGGAAATATCGGCCGCGATCTCACCGGCCGTCACCGACAGGTCGCGGGACAACTCCGCCGACCGCTCGGACAATTCCCCAAGGCTCGTCAGGTTGGCGTCGAGCTGGCTCGTGATGGTGTCGCCACAACGCCGCTGGGCCTGGCCGATGGCCAGGGTGCGCTCCCGGGCCGAGGCGACATGGCCGCCCAGGGCCTCGATTTTCGCGGCAATGCCGGCGCAGTGGTCCACGATGGCATGGGCCAGCTTCTCCACATCGTCGGCCAGGGTGGAAAAGCCCCGGCCATCGCCCCCCAGGCGGGCGCTCTCGATGCGGGTCGAAATGCCCAGCATACTCAAATATTTTACTATCTTGGCAAAGGCCGCGACAATGCCGGACAGTTCACCGACGATCCGGGAGACCCCGTCGATATCGTCGAGGCCCTGCCCACCGGCATCCCGGGCATCCCGATCGGTCAGGACGCGCAACTGCCCCGAAAGGCCTTCCAGGGTCGCCAGCATGGCCTGCCCCGAGGACAGGTCCACCAGTTCCCCGGCCATGGACGAAATGTCCTCGCAGCCGGAGCGCAAGGCCATAAGACTCTCCCCGAGGGCCAGAAAATCCTGTTCCCGCCCCTTCATAACGGAAGAGAGCCCGTGTTCCATGCCTCCCAGGGTGTCGCGACACTGTCGCAGGAAGGTCGAGGCGGATCGCGCCAATTCGGTCGTATCGGCCATGGCCCCATCCCCGCCGCCAGTCGCTTGCGGCTTGCGCGGCACTTCCCCAGGTCACTCCGCCGGTCGGCACACCGACGGACTTGGGCAAACAATATGCCGCACGTCTCACGCACCCTACATGTTTTTCGGCAAAACTCAACGCCGGACTGGAAGACGCGACGCTGCCGCGCCCGGAAGGTCAACCGCGCTTGCGGCGCCAGGCCTTGCGCAGCCAGAGCCCGATGATCACGGCCGCGGCCAAGCCGAGGATGAGCATCTCCACGTGGTGCACGTTGTCGATGATGCGGGTCAGGACGTTTTCGAGCAGGCTGCCAAAGGCGTAGCCGGTCAGGGCGAACGTGACGGCCCAGACGCCCGCGCCTATGGCGTTGAGCAGAAAGAATTTGCGGCAGGAAATTTCAGAGGACCCCAACACAAAAGGGGTCAGGTTGCGCAGGCCGTAAAAGAACCGAAAGGACAGCACCAGGACCTCATGGTACTTTTTGAGCATGTTGTGGACGCGTTCGGCCCGGCTGCGCCATTTTTCATTGCGCTCGATGAGCTTTTTTCCCCAGTAGCGGCCGACGTAAAACGCGGCCTGGTCGCCGGCCAGGCTGCCGGCAAAAGCGGCCACGATGACCCAGGTCAAATCCAGGTTGAATTCCACGGAATGGGCGGCGAAACCGGCAAGCAGCAAGATGGTCTCGCCTTCGAGAAACGTGCCGATGAACAATGCGAGATAGCCGTAGTGCTCGATGACATGCTTGAGAAAATCAATGGACATGGTTCCCATCCTTGGCGCAAGCACGCCGGCAAGAGACCAAGCCGGACGCTGACATATGCAGGGCTCCACTAGACGCTTCCAGGCCTTCTGTCTACAGTTGCGGCCGTAACCTGCCCATCATCGGACCGTCACAAAACAGGTGGGCCGCAGGCGGCACCGTGCGCTCGGCAGTCAACCGGCCAGACCTGACCATCCGCAGCCCGCAGGGGTGAACAGACCGCATGGCCTCCCTCAACGAAATCATTGCCCGCAACGTCATGGACAGCCTGCCCGTGGGCCTGCTCATCGTGAACCAATCCGGGCATTGCCTGACCGCCAATCCGGCCAGCGCCGCCATCCTGGGCTATCCCCAGTCCGAAATCCTGGGCCGGGGGCTTGGTGAACTTTTTTTCGAGGACGTTGCCAACGCCCAGTTCAGCCAGGTTTTCGTGGACGTGATCCAGAAGGAACTGGTGGGCCTGTGCCGGGAGGTCCCCTACCGCACCCCGGAAGGGACCGTGCGGCGCTTGTCCGTGATAAGCTCCTACCTCCGAGCCGGCGATGCGGACAAGGCAGCGGTCATGCTCATTTTGCACGACATCACCGAGCTTTCCCAGGCCAAGCAGTGCGCGGCCACGGTCCTTGAGGAGATCAACCGGGTCCAGGAGGAAAAGATCCGGTGCATGAGCAAACTGGCCGCATCGGTCGCCCACCAGATCCGCAATCCCGCCGCGGCCATCGGCGGCTTTGCCGTGCGCCTCGACCGGTTGCTCAAGTCCCGGGGCATCGCTTCCGAATATCCCGGTATCATTCTCGAAGAGGCCCGGCGTCTGGAGGGGCTGGTGCGGACCGTGGGCCGATTCGCGGCCCTGTCCCGGCTCCAGCTCGCGCCCGTCATGCTGTCGTCGGTCCTGGACGAAGCCAGAGCCATCGCCATGGCCCAGGCCGAACGCCTGGGACGGGAGGTGCGCTGGCGGGTGCAAGCGCCCGAGGTGGAACTGGTGGCCGATCCGGTCCTGCTCGCCACGGCGCTCGGGGAACTTTTCCGCAACGCCGTGGAATTCGCCACCGCGTCCCCGGTGACGATCACGGTCGATGGCCGCCTGGGCCCGGACACGCTCCACCTGACCGTGGCCGACGACGGTCCGGGCGTTGTCCCAAAGGACGCGCCCCACATCTTCGACCCGTTTTATTCCTCGCGCCCGGACGGGGCCGGCATGGGCCTGCCCCTGGCCCAGGAAATCCTCATCGAGCACAACGGCCGGCTCGAACTCGACCGCGAGACCCGGGGCGGGGCCCGATTCCGGCTGAGCCTGCCCCTTTTTCCCAGCCACCTCGTCTCCCGCCTCGAACCGACAGCCCAAGACGATTCCACGCCCAACGCATGACCTTTGCCCGGGAAGTCTTGTCCTCAAGGGCTGTTGCAGGTAGGTTGGGGACCGTTTCCCCGCAACGAGCAACCCTTTCCAACGGCTAAGGACCGATACCATGCACGCCATGGAGATTGTCGTCAGCATCTCCGACATGAAGGTCACCAATCGGAGCAAGGATGTTTTGGTGACCCATGCCCTGGGCTCCTGCCTGGGGCTGGCCGCCTATGACCCCGTGGCCCAGGTGGCCGGGCTGATCCATTGTCTGCTGCCCCTGTCCCGGGACGGGGCCAAGGCCCTGGTGAAAAACCCTTTCATGTACGTCAACACCGGCGTGCCCCAGATGATGCGCGCCCTGTTCCACAGGGGCGCCAGCCGAGAGAACCTGATCCTGAAGGCCGCCGGTTGCGGCCGCATGATGCACATCTCCAACCAGTTCGATACCGGGGCGTCCAATTTGGCCGCCCTGCGCAAGTTGCTTTTGGTCAACGAGATGCGCCTGGCCGCCGAGGATGTGGGAGGCACCATTCCCCGCACCATGCGTCTTTTTGCGGACACGGGCAAACTCCTCATTTCATCGTGCGGGAGGTCCTGGGAACTATGAGTCGCCGCGAGGAAATCATCCGCAAGGCCTGTGCCATTCCCCAGATGCCCATGCCTGTGCAAAAGGTCCTGGCCTATCTCGACAAGCCCGAGACGGACCTGCGCAGCCTGGCCAAACTCATCGAATACGACCCGGGGCTCACGGTCAATGTGCTGCGCATGGCCAACTCGGCCCTGTTTTGCGCCGGCTGCAAGGTAACCACGGTCAAGGACGCCCTCATGCGCCTGGGGCTGCACCGGGTCTACCAGCTCGTCATCGCCTCGGGGGTGGCGCCTTTCACCCGGTTCGAGATCAAGGGCTACGGGCTCAAACCCGGCGAACTGCTGGAGCATTCCGTGGCCGTGGCCACGGCTTCGGAGCTTTTGGCCCGGGAACTCGACATCGTGCCGCCCCCCCATACCTTTACCGCCGGCCTGCTCGTCAATATCGGCAAATCCGTCATGGGCGCCTTCCTGGAAGTCGATGCCGCCCCGATCCTGGATATGGCCCACGAGCGTCAGATCTCCTTCGAACAGGCCGAGGAACTCGTGCTCGGCATCAACCACGCCGAACTGGGCGCCATCCTGCTCGAACGCTGGTCCATTCCCGAACCCATCGTCAATATCGTGCGCTACCGCCTGCGCCCGGACGACTGCCCCGAACGGGACCTGGCCCTGGACCTCGTGCACGTGGGCGACGTCATCGCCAAGATGACCGGCATCGGCATGGGCATCGACGGCATGCAGTATGCCCCGTCCCAGGCGGTCTTCGAGCGCCTGGCCATCACCCCCCAGCACATGGAGAACGTCATGGTGGTCATGCTGGAACAAATCGCCGACCTGCGCGACATCCTCATGGACGCGTCCCTGTGAGCAGCGCGCGTCCGGTCCTGAAAGTCAGGGATCTCACCTATGCCCAGCGGGTCTGCGTGGCCAAGGCGGGCAAGTTCATGATGCACACTGGCCAACTCGCGCCCCGGGCCCGGGTGGGGGTCGCGGTTTCGGGCGGGGTGGACAGCTTGGCCCTGCTCGCCACCCTGGCCATCCGCCGCCGCATCGTGCCGTTTCCGGTGGAGCTTATGCTCCTGCACGTCAATCCCGGGTTCGATCCCGAAAACCACGCCCCCCTGGCGCGGCTCGCCGCCGACTGGGGCCTGCCCGCCCATATCGAGGTCACGGATTTCGGCCCCAGGGCCTTTTCCGAGGAAAACAAAAAGAAATCCGTCTGCTTTTATTGCGCCTGGCTGCGGCGCAAGCGCCTCTTCGACCTGTGCGCCCGCTACCGCCTGACCCACTTGGCCTTTGGCCATACGGCCGATGACCTCTCCTCCACGTTTTTCATGAATCTGTTCCAAAACGGCCGGGTGGATGGCCTGTCGGGTCGGGAAGGCTTTTTCGGCGGCAAGCTCACGGTCATCCGGCCCCTGCTGCTCGTGGACAAAAAGACCATCATCCGGGCGGCCAAGGCCTGGGAACTGCCGGTTTTCGCCAATCCCTGCCCCATGTCCGGCAAATCCATGCGCCACGAGGCTGAAACCTGGATCAAAACCATCTGCGCCGGCGGTAAAAAGCGCGAAGTCAACCTGCAAAACGCCCTGGGCCGCTTCCAACTTGACAGGGACGCCGCCCCCCGCTAGGGCGCAAGGCTTACGGTCGCGTTTCCTTTGCCTGCAAGCCTGTGCGCCTTGGCTCCGACTGCCTGTCGCCGTCGGCCCCTGATGCTTGGGGCGTCCTGACACGAGGTCTGCAACGTCGGGCCAAATCGCGTGATTTCGCGGCGCGGGCTGTCGTCGAACCGCCCCGGCGCGGCCATCGGTAGCGTTCCCCGCCGTGTGCCATCGAGGTTGTATCCATGCTCAAGAACTACCAGGTCGTCATCTTCAAGGACCAGCACGGCACCTGCCGCAAGCTGCGTTTCCGGGGGTGGCTGTTCGCCCTGCTGCTCGTCGTCCTTGCCGCCGTGGTGGCCGGCGATGTGTTTCTCATTCGATATTTTTACAATTATAAACGGATGGAGCGGGAGCTGGTCGGCTCGGAAAAGCTGGCCCAGGACCAAAACAGCCAATTGTTGAGCCTGGCCGACAAGATCAAGAACCTGGAAGCGGATCTGACCCGCATCCGCGGCTTCGACACCAAACTGCGCCGCATGGTCAATCTGGACGAAGACCCCCGGGAAGTGGCCCCGGCCGGCGCGGACGACAAGGATTTCAACACCAAGTACCTGCCGCTGTACCGCCAGGAAATGCTCACCCGCAAGCTGCACCAGTACCTGTCCGCCCTGCGCACCCAAGCCGGGCTCGAACGCGTGCGCCAGGAAAGGCTGCTGGCCGCCCTGGCCGCTTCCGGGCCGCGCTTGGCCGGCATTCCCTCCAACTGGCCGGTGGAAGGCTGGATCTCCTCGGGATTCGGCGAACGGACCTCACCGTTTACCGGCAAGAAGGAATTCCACAAAGGTCTCGACATCGTGGCGCCGGTCGGCACGCCGGTCGTGGCCCCGGGTCCCGGCACCGTGATTTTCGCGGGCGAGGCCGACGGCGGCGGCGCAACCGTGACCATCGACCATAACGGCGGGTTGACCACGACCTACGGCCATCTCCGGGATGCCGTGGTGGCCAAGGGGCAAATCGTGACCCGGGGCGAATGCATCGGCCATGTGGGCGACCTGGGCCAGGCCACCGGCCCCCACCTCCACTATGAAGCCCGGCAGGACGGCGTCCCGGTCGATCCCGGGCGTTTCATCCTGCACTGACCTCCCGGACGACTTGGCCCGGGAATTGCTTTTGCGGCGACATGATCGATCCGTTTCATTTCGATCCGGTCCAGACCTTCAGCTTCACCCTGACGCTGATGCGGGTGAGCATCGTGCTGTTCATGCTGCCGATCTTCGGGGCCACCACCATCCCCAACATGGTCAAGGCGGCCCTCAGCGTCGTGCTGTCCATGGCCATCTGGCCCCAACTGTCCTTTCCGGGCACCTTGCTCCCGTCCAATACCTGGGCCATTGCCCTGATGCTGCTGGGCGAACTCGTCATGGGCCTTATGCTTGATATCCTGGTGCGGCTGCTTTTTGCCGCGGCCCAGAGCGCCGGCGCCGTCATGGGCTTTTCCATGGGGTTCAGCCTCATGAACACCGTCGATCCCCTGACAGGTTCCCAGGAATCCGGCATCGCCCATCTCATGAGCCAAGTGGTGACCTTGCTGTTTCTGACCCTAAACGGCCACATCATGCTGCTTGGCGCCCTGGCCCAAAGTTTCACCCTGGTGCCGCCGGGCAGCCTGCTCATCAACCCTTCGCTCGGTGTGGACATGGTGCACTTCACGAGCCAGCTTCTCGTCATGGCCGTCAAGATCGCCGCCCCGGTCATGGCCTCGATCTTCCTGGTCGATCTGGCCCTGGCCCTGGTGGCCCGGGCCGCCCCCCAGATGAACGTGCTCTTTATCGGTTTCCCGCTCAAAATCGGCGTCGGCTTTCTGTTCATGACCCTGGTCTTCGCGGTCCTGGCCATTTCCGTCAGCCAGTACATCATCGAACTGGGCCCCATGTTCGCCCGGGTCCTGCAAGCCTCGCATTAACGCGGTTGCGCCCTCGCACCGCAGGCCCGGCAGCCGCGACAGCGACGCTGGCCCGGGACTTGCTTTGCCCAGGGCACAACGCCGGAAGGACAACGCTGGAGTGAGCCATGGCGCGCGATCCGAGTAAAACAGAAACCGCAACCCAAAAACGCCGGGATAAGGCCCGGGAAAAAGGCTCGGTCCCGCGCAGTCAGGAGCTGCCCAAGCTCACGGTGCTCGTGGCCGGGCTGCTCACGTTGCGGTTCGGTATCGGCTTTTTCACCGAGCAGCTGCGCGAAGTCTTCGTCCTGTTCCTCGGGGGCCGGCTGGCCTTCACGCCAACACCCGACAACGTCACCGTGCTTTTCTGGGTGCTTACTAAAAAGCTGGCCTTCCTGTTGCTGCCCATCCTGACCGTCATGGCCGTCATCGCCTACATCACCCAGCGCCTGCAGGTGGGCAGCCTCTGGGCGCCCAAGGTCTTCAAGTTCGACTTGAGCCGTATGTTCAACCCCATGGCCGGCCTGAAAAAAATCCTCATCGAACCCCGGGCGCTCATCCAGCTCGGTAAACAGGTGGCCATGGCCGCCGTCATCGCCCTGGCCCCGTACCTCATCCTCAAAGAGCGATTCAACGACTTCCTCCCCTTGTTTCACCAAAGCGTTGAAACGATCGCCGCCTTTATGCTGGGCAATGGTTTTACCATGGTGCTCTATACCATCGCACCCATGGTGGCCATCAGCGTGCTCGACGTCTGGTATACGCGCTGGAACTACGAGGAAGATCTCAAGATGACCAAGGACGAGGTCAAGGACGAAGTCAAGCAGTCCTTCGGCGACCCGGCCGTGAAGCAGAAGCAGAAGCAGAAAATGTTGACCATGATGCAAAAGCGCATGCTCAAGGATGTGCCCAAGGCCGACGTGGTCATCACCAACCCGACCCACCTGGCCTGCGCCCTGGCCTACAACCCCATGGAGTCACCCGCTCCGGTTCTTCTGGCCAAGGGTGCCGATTACATGGCCGAGAAAATCAAGGAAATCGCCCGGGAGAACCGCATCCCCATCCGTGAGAACAAACCCCTGGCACAGGCTTTGTATAAACACGTGGAAATCGGCGAGGCCATTCCTGAGGATCTCTACCAGGCAGTAGCCGCGATCCTGGCCCAGCTCGATAAGTTCAAGCGCGCAGGCCGGCCACGCTAGGACCAACGGTCGCGGACAAGGGTGTCAAAAACATGGCGAAGCAAGCGGAACAGATCAAGTTCAACTACGAACGCTTCACGCGGCAAGGCGATATCCTGCTGGCCGGCGGCGTCGTGGTCATTCTTTTCGTCATGCTGGTCCCGGTTCCACCGGCCTTCATCGACCTCATGCTCACCTTCTCCATCTCGGTGAGCCTGGTGGTCCTGGTCACGAGCATGTTCATGAGTTCGCCGCTGGAATTTTCCATCTACCCGTCCTTGCTGCTCGTCACGACCATGCTGCGCCTGTCCATGAACGTCGCCTCCACCCGTCTGATCCTCCTGCACGGCGACGAAGGCACCTCGGCCGCCGGACATGTCATCCAGGCCTTTGGCCAGTTCGTGGTCGGCGGCAACTACGTGGTCGGCTGCGTCGTCTTCCTGATCCTTTTCGCCATCAACAAGAAGGTCATCGTCTCCGGTACCACCCGCATCGCCGAAGTGGCGGCCCGCTTCACCTTGGACGCCATGCCCGGCAAGCAGATGGCCATCGAGGCCGACCTCAACGCCGGGCTTATCAACGAACAGCAAGCCACCGCCCGCCGCGAGACCATCCGCAAGGAAGCCGACTTCTACGGCGCCATGGACGGCGCGGGCAAGTTCGTGTCCGGAGATGTCACCGCCACCATCATCATCACCGCCATCAACATCGCCGGCGGTTTCTGCATCGGCGTCATGCAAAAGGGCATGGACTGGAAGACCGCCGCCCAGACCTACACCCTGCTGACCATCGGTGACGGCTTGGTCTCCATCATTCCTTCGATCATCATTTCCACGTCGGCCGGCCTGATTGTGTCCCGGGCCGCGGCCGAGGCCAAGATGGGCGAGGAATTCCTGGCCCAGCTCACCAACCATCCCCGGGCCCTGCGCCTGGTGTCGGGCATTTTGCTCCTGTTCGCCATGGTGCCCGGCCTGCCGACCCTGCCCTTCCTCGCCATCTCCGGCCTGATGTTTTTCGTGTCCCGGCTCACCGACCGCCAGCAGGAGATCCTCCAGGCCGGCGTCGACGAGAAGGGCAAGAAAAAGGGCAAGGACGGCGCCACACCGGAACTGGAAACCCCCGAAGAGGTCCAGACCCTGCTCCCCCTGGACGTGCTGGAACTGGAAGTGGGCTACGGGCTCATTCCCCTGGTCGACGAGGAGCAAAGCGGCAACCTGCTCGCCCGCATCCGCTCCATCCGCCGCCAGTTCGCCCTGGACATGGGCGTGATCGTGCCCTCCCTGCACCTGCGCGACAATCTCCAGCTGCGCCCGGGCCAGTATGTCGTACTCATCAAGGGCAACGAGGTCGCCTCGGCCGAGATCCTCATCGACCACTACCTGGCCATGGACCCCGGCGACGCCAAGCACAAGATCCAGGGCGTGGAAACCCGGGAACCGGCCTTCAACCTCCCGGCCCTGTGGGTGCCGAGCGCCCACAAGGACGAGGCCATGCTGGCCGGCTACACGGTGGTCGATCCGTCCACGGTCATCGCCACCCATTTGACCGAGGTGTTCAAGCGCCACCTGCCCGAATTCCTGGGCCGTCAGGAAGTGCAAAACCTCCTCGACAACCTGGCCAAGCGCGCGCCCAAGGCCGTGGAGGACCTGGTGCCTGGGGCCATGACCCTGGGCGGCGTGCAGAAGGTGCTGCAAAACCTGGTCAAGGAAGGCGTGTCCATCCGCGACCTGCTCACCGTGGTCGAAACCATGGCCGATTACGGCGCCTCGGTGAAGGACCCCGACCAGCTCACCGAATACGTGCGCTCCCGCATGGGCCGCACCATCGTCAAGCCCTACCTGACCAGCGAAGGCGCCCTGCCCATCCTCAACCTCACGCCCAAGGTCGAGGGAGCCATCCAGGAAAGCGTGCGCCAGACCGATCGCGGCACCTACCTGGCCATGGAGCCGGGACTGGCCCAGCGCATCATCCAGGCCATCCAGCGCGCCCTGGACAAGGCCCTGGTGCACGAAGGCCAGCCCGTGCTGTTGACCACGCCGCTGGTGCGGCCGCACATGGCCCAGTTGCTGTCCCGGTTCATCCCCAACCTGCCGGTGATCTCCCAGGCCGAGATCCCGGCCGAGATCAAGCTGCAATCCCTTGCCAACATAGGACTTTCCAATGCGGGTTAAGACCTTTCGCGGTGAGAGCATGACGGCGGTCCTGGCCCAGGTGCGCCAGGAACTCGGGCCGGAAGCCGTGATTCTCGGCAACCAGACCGTGCGCGAGGACGGCCGGGCCCTGTGCGAGGTCATGGCCGCCCTGGAGCTGCCGGACAAGCCCATCACCACGAAAGCGGCCGCCGCCCCGACCAAATTCCGGCCGCGCGGCCAGGGCGGGAACGGTGACGCGGCCGGGAACGCCCGAACCGGCAACGACCCGGCGACCACCACCCCGTCTTCGGACTGGAACCGGGAATGGGGCGAGATCAAGGGGCATCTGCTCGCGCTCATGCGACCACGCCTGAATTTCGACGCCCTGACCCCGCGCCAGCGTCTGGCTCTGGAATATCTCGAACGCGAAGGTGTGGATGAAGCCGCCATTTTGGCCCTGTACCACTCGATCCTCGACCACCGGGAAGACACGGTCATGCCGGCACTCTCCCGGATGCTGCGCGTCAAGCCCCTGACACCCGATACCTGGCCCGGCGCGGTGCACCTGTTCGTGGGGCCAAGCGGCGCGGGCAAGACCACGAGCCTGCTGCGTCTGGCCCTGGCCGCCCGGGCCGAGGCGCCCGGCCGGGAAGTCCTGGTGGTCAACGCCGACGGCGGACGCGGCAAGGGCCGGCTGGTGCTGCGCCACTACGCCGAGCTTTCCGGCCTGACCTACGTCGAGGCCGACGGTCCCGAGGACTGGGACCGGCTGTTTGCCAAGGCCGAGGCCGGAGCGGCCGTGTTCGCGGACACGCCGGGCTTTCGCCGCGAAGGGGAACTTGCGGCCTGGTGCCGGGACATGGGGCTCGCGGACCGGGCGGGTCTGGCCGGGCACCTTGTGCTGTCCCCCCACTACGCCCCGGCCCAGATGGCTCATTTTCTGCGCGTTCACCGCTTCGGGCAATTGGCCAGCTGTATCTGGACGAAGCTGGATGAAGCCTGTAACTATGGAAGCCTTGTCAGCATGGCGCACGCCTCGTCCCTGCCCGTGTCGGCCCTGGCCTTTGGCCCGGAACTGACCCAGGGCTTGGCCCCGGCTTCGGGCAAGGCCGTTTGGAAGCTGCTTTTCAAACACCAATTGCCCGGCGAATACCCGGAGTGCGCCACAGCCGGCGCCTGAGGACCACGCATGCCCACTTGCCTCACCCAACCCCGGCGTTCCACCCGTAACGGCACCGAATTGCCGCTCGTGCTTTCCGTGACTTCGGGCAAGGGTGGCGTCGGCAAGACCAATCTTTCGGTCAATCTGGCCTATTGCCTGTCCCGCATGGGGCGCAAGGTGGTGCTGCTCGACGCCGACCTCGGCCTGGCCAATGTCGACATCCTGCTCGGGCTTACCCCGAAGCTCAATCTGTTCCACCTGTTCCACGAAGGCGTGGACCTCAAGCAGATCCTCATGGAGACGCCGTATGGCTTCTCGATCTTGCCGGCCTCGTCCGGAGTGAGCGACATGCTGGCCCTGTCCACGGGCCAGAAGCTCGATCTGCTCGAGGCCATGGACTACCTGGAAGGCAAAATCAATTATTTGATTGTGGACACCGGGGCGGGAATCAATGATAATGTCATTTATTTCAACCTGGCGGCCCGGGAACGTCTGCTCGTGCTCACTACCGAGCCCACATCCCTGACCGACGCGTACGCCCTGATCAAGGTCATGCACTTAAACCACGACGTGCACCGTTTCCGGGTTTTGGTGAACATGGCCCCGGGCGCCAAGGCGGCCAAGGCGGTCTATGAGAAGCTCTACACGGCCTGCGATCATTTCCTGTCCGGCATTTCCCTGGATTTCGTGGGGACCGTGCCGGCCGATCCGGCCGTGCGGCAGGCGGTGATCCGGCAAAAACCCTTCTGCCATCTGTCGCCCGAAGCGCCGGCCAGCAAGAAGCTCGTGGAGATTGCCCAAACGATCGATTCCTGGGAAGTGGACGCCAAGCTCGATGGAAACATCAAATTCTTCTGGAAAAAGCTCCTCTTCCAGGAACAGCCCCTGGCTTAGGCTCGAATCCGGGGCAACCCCGTGGAGCGATTTCGACGCGCGCGATCGCCAGGAGATCGTGCGCCATTACGCGCCCAAGATCAAAATCGTGGCCAGTCGGCTCAAGGCCAAGCTGCCCCACAGCGTGGAAATGGGGGAGCTCGTCAGCGCCGGGGCCATGGGCCTGATCGAGGCCCTGGGCCGATTTCGGCCCGAACTCGGCATCAAGTTCGAAACCTACGCCGAATCCCGCATCAAGGGCGCCATGCTCGACGACCTGCGGCGCATGGACTGGTTTTCCCGGGGGCAGCGCCACCGCGTGCGCACCCTGGAAGAAGCCATGCGGCGTCTGGAACACGAGACCGGCAGCACCCCCAGCCTCGAAAAACTGGCCGAGGCCACGGGCCTGACCGAACGCGAAGTTTCCCAAGGTCTGGAAGCCCTCCAAAATCAGCTGTGCCTAAGTCTTGACGCGATCACGGAAAACATCGCATCTTATCAAAAGAACCAGATCGACAATGAGCCATACAAATCAGCCGAGTTCAAGGAACTGGTGGACAAGCTCGCATCGCTCATTGACGATTTGACTCCCAGGGAAAAACTGGTATTGTCGCTCTATTACGGCGAGGAACTGAACATGCGGGAGACCTCCGAGGTCATGGGGATCACGGAAGGACGCGTTTCCCAGCTGCACTCCCAGGCCCTGGCCCGGTTACGACAGAAGTTCAAGGCCCAATTCAATATCGAACAGCACTGATCCGGCGGACAGTCCCCCGGAGCGAACCTGACCGAAAGGGAAAGGCGTTGCCTTGAGCGTGTGACCGAGCACGGCGATCCGCAAGGCATGGAAGGAGATAGACATGGCCATCAATAAAGAGATGCGTATCCTGGTCGTGGACGACTTTTCCACCATGCGCAGGATCATCAAGAATATTTTGCGGCAGTTGGGTTTCAACAACATCATCGAGGCCGACGACGGCAGCACGGCCTGGGAAACCCTCACCAAGGACAAGGTCGACTTCATCATCTCGGACTGGAACATGCCCAAGATGCCCGGCATCGAACTGCTGCGCAAGGTGCGCGCCAGCGAGGAATTCGCGGCCACGCCGTTTCTGATGGTCACGGCCGAAGCCCAGCAGGAAAATATCATCGAGGCTGTCCAGGCCAAGGTCTCCAACTACATTGTCAAGCCCTTCACCGCCGAGACGTTGGGCCAGAAGATCGATAAGATTTTCGACAAGTAGCCTCCCGACCACCTTCGGTCCGTCAGGCCGGCGGCGGATTGTTTCTGCGGACCTAACGCACGCAGGCGGCGTTATCCGGCTCCAGCCGTAACGCGGAGCGTGTGCTGGCGTGCAGTCGCGTCGGGCCCGGTCCGGCCCATGAGGCCTCCATGGCGGACGATTCCCTCGACACCCAGGTCAAGGCCAAGCTCGACGACAGCGAGCTGTCCGACGACCTGCCCAAGGCTCTCCAAAAGGTCGACCTCGACCTCGACGATGCGCCCTTCCTGGAAGACGAGGAAGAGGCACCGGCCGCACCGGAAGCTTCCGCGGAACCATTCCCGGAGGAAGTGCCGGCCGAGGAACAAAAGCCTTCACGCAAAAAATTCATTTTCATCGGAGCAGCCGCGTTGGTCTTGCTGCTCGGCGGTGCGGCCTTTTTCCTGCTGCGCAAACCGGCCGCACCGCCGGTCGAGGCACCCCCGCCGGTCGCGCCGGAGGCAGAGCCGGCCGTCCCGCCCACGCCGCCTCCGCCCGTGCTCGAACCGCCCAAGCCCCCCCAGCCGGAACTCGTCATGCCCATGGCGCCCTTTCTCGTGGAAATGACCGACGCCACCGGCCGTACCCGCTTTCTCAACCTCCGCTTTACGGCCGTCACCACGGACCCGGCCGTGCGGCTGGAATTCATGCGCAACACCATTGTCGTCCGCGATGCCGTGTACTATTATCTTAAGAACAAGAGCATGGAGTTTCTGACCGACAAAAAGAACACCGAGACCCTGAAAAAGGACGTGCTGTCGGTCATCAACCAGTTTATCGGCGCCCAACCCTTGGACAACCTGCTTATCGAGGAATATCTGGTGAAGTAGATGTCCATGGACCTGACCACGGTCTTCCAGACCATGCCCTATGTCCAGAACGTGGCCCATGCCGAGCTGGTCCATCCGGAGATCCAGCAAGCCGTGGCCCAGGTCCTGGCCCAGCAGTACCTGGCCAAGCGCGAGAAGCAGACCCAGCGCATCGAAAAGCAGGACATCTTGGCCACGGTCCAGGATGAACGCAATCCCCAAGGCAAGGAGGCGTCCCGGCGTCGCGCCCGGCGTGCTCCGGCCGAGGCGGAAACCGAAACCCAGGCCGCCAATTCCACGCCCTTTGCCGGGCACATCATCGACATGAAGATCTAGGTCCGCCCATGCCCAACCGTTTTCCCCCTGTCCGCACTATCATCGCGCGCTGTGCCGATCGGGCCCGCGTCCCTGGGAAAGATGGCGCGCCATGACCGGCTATTCCCTGCTCGTCAGTTTTCTTACGGTCTGCGAGCTGCTGCTCCTGCTGCTCGTGGTGCTCTTTTTTTCGCGCCTACGTCGGTCCGAGGATCTGCTGGCCAAGCTCCAGAAAAATCAGGATGCGCTGCTTAAAAAACTCGACTTCAATGCCCGGCTCGAACACGAGCTCGTGTCGAGCTTCCAGAGCCGCCAGGCCGAGCTGGCCGTACTCGACCAGAAGCTTGAAGAACGCCGGGCCGAACTCGAACGGCTCGTGAAAAAGGCCGAGGAATACACCCGGTCCCCGGATTTCGTGCGCCAGATCATCTTGAACGGCGCCCGGCGGGGCCAGTCGTCCCAGGCCCTGGCCAAGGCCACCGGCCTGGCCCTCGACGAGGTGGAACTCATCCTGGCCCAGAACAAGGGCTAGCCCGTCATGCGTATTTACGGCCAGGGCGGCGGCTTTTCGGACGACATGTCCCGACGCCGGCAAGGCCGGCACTCCGATCCAGAGGCCTTTCGCAAAGGCCGCCGGGTGGGCCAGATCGTGCGCGGCCGGCTTCTCGCCCCGGCCGAGGGGGGACTGGCCTGGGTATCGGTCGACGGCCACAGCCTGCTCGCCCGGCTGGAGCACGTCCCAACCGGCGGCGAACTGCTCTTTCGCATCATGCAACTGGTCCCGGAACTGGTGCTCAAGGACATCACCCCGACGCTGTCCGGCGGCGCCGATCCGATCCGGGCCCTGGCCGCCCTGACCGAAGCCCGGTCCCATCTGGAAAGCCTCCTCGACGGATTACACGACGTCCCGGCGTCCCCGCCCCTGGACCTGACCGCGGCCAGGCGATTTTTCCGGCGTCTGCTCGCCGATCGACCCGAAATCCTGGCCGCCTGGGGGCAGGCCCTCTCCCGCACCCGTCACCTGGCCGCCCTGCTCCCCCCGGACGCGGGGCGCCTGGGCTATGCGCCCTGGATTTTTCCCGGCCTTTCCCAGTCCGAACTGCTCAGCCGGCGCCTACCGGCCGGGCAAGGCGGACCGGGCTTTGAACTGGACCTGTCGGGCCGGCTCCCGGCCCAAGGCAGCCTGGCCCTCCACATCACCTGGCAACCGGGGCACGTCCGCTACCGGTTGTGGCTCGAGCGTCCCGAGGCCGCCGAAGGCCTCCTCGCCGGCCTCGGCCACGTCCGCTTCGGCCGGGCCGCCCTCACCCCCGTGTGCCAGTCCGTGGACCGGCTCCCGGCCGAGCTGGCCGGCGGATACGTGGCCCGGTTGCTGGCCGCGCGGCCGCGACCCTTTACGGGCCTGCGACTTCAGGTATAAATGCTTTGACCGGCCGCCACGCCGGAATGTTCACCCGGAGCACCTCTTCATGGCGTACAAGGATTTGCAGGAATTTTTGCGGCTTTTGGATAAAAAGGGCGAACTCAAGCACATCGTCACCCCGCTTGACCCCTATCTGGAGATCGCCGAGGTCACGGACCGCGTGTCCAAGGCCGTGGGACCGGGACTCTACTTCGAGCATCCCACGGGATCGCGCTTCCCCATCGTCACCAACGTCTTCGGGTCCTATCCCCGCATGCATCTGGCCCTGGAATGCGACAACCTCGACGCCTTGGGCCGGCGCATCGACGCGGTGCTGGAAATGGAAAAGCCCGACGGCCTCATCGACAAGCTCAAGATGTTGCCCAAGCTCGCCAAGATGGCCGGTATCTTTCCCAAGACCGTGTCCTCGGGCCGCTGCCAGGACGTGGTCGCCACCGGCGACGACGTGGATCTGTCCATCCTGCCGGTGCTGACCACCTGGCCGGGCGATGCCGGACCGTTCATCACCCTACCCGTGGTCGTGACCAAGGACCCGGTATCGGGTAAACGCAACGTGGGCATGTACCGCATGCAGGTCTTCGACAAGAACACCACCGGCATGCATTGGCACCGGCACAAGGGCGGCGCCTACCACTACCATCTGGCGCAAAAACGCGGCGAACGCCTGCCTGTGGCCGTGGCCATCGGCCCGGACCCGGCCTGCACCTACGCCGCCACCGCGCCCCTGCCCGAGGATATCGACGAATTCCTGTTCGCCGGTTTTTTGCGCCAGGCTCCGGTCGAACTCGTGCAGTGCAAGACCGTGGACTTGCAGGTGCCGGCCAACAGCCAGTTCGTGCTCGAAGGCTATGTCGAGCCCGGCGAACGCCGCCGCGAAGGCCCCTTCGGCGACCACACCGGCTATTACTCCCTGGCCGACGACTATCCGGTCTTCCACGTCACGGCGCTGACCCACCGCAAGGATGCCGTGTATCCGGCCACCCTGGTCGGTCCGCCGCCCATGGAGGACTGCTACATGGGCAAGGCCACGGAACGCCTATTTCTGCCCCTGATCAAAAAGCAGCTGCCCGAGATCGTGGACATGAGCCTGCCGCTCGAAGGCGTGTTCCACAACTTCTGTTTCGTCTCCATCGACAAGCGCTATCCGGGCCAGACGCGCAAGATCATGTACGCCATCTGGGGCCTGGGCCAGATGATGTTCACCAAGGTGATCGTGGTGGTCGACGCCGGGGTCAATGTCCAAAACACGTCAGAAGTGCTGTGGCGGCTCGGCAACAACGTCGATCCCCGGCGCGACATCGTCATTGTGGACGGCCCCCTCGACGCCCTGGACCACGCCTCGCCGACGCCGTTTTACGGCGGCAAGATCGGCATCGACGCCACGAAAAAAGGCCCCGAGGAAGGCCACATGCGGGAATGGCCGGATTCGCTGGTCATGTCGGACGCGGTCAAGGCCCGGGTGGACGCGGTCTGGCACGAACTGGGACTTTGAGGCATGCCGGAAAACCAGGACAAGACGCGCTGCCCCTGGTGCGGCGACATCCCCATCTACGTGCGCTACCACGACGAGGAATGGGGCACGCCCCTGCACGACGACCGGGCCCTGTTCGAGCTGCTCGTCCTCGAAGGCGCCCAGGCCGGCCTGTCCTGGCTGACCGTGCTCAACCGGCGGGAAGGCTACCGCCAGGCCTACGAGGGCTTCGTACCCGAGCGGGTGGCCGCCTTTGACGCGGCCAAGCTCGCCGCCCTGGCCACCGATAGCCGCATTGTCCGCAACCGGGCCAAGATCGCGTCTTCGGTCGCCAATGCCCGGGCCTTCCTGGACATCCAGGCCGCGTTCGGCTCCTTCGACGCCTATCTCTGGCGCTTCGTGGACGGCCGGCCCGTGGTCGGCGCCTGGGAACGCCTGGACCAGATCCCTGCCCAGACGCCCCTGTCCTTGGCCGTCAGTCGCGACCTCAAGGCCCGGGGATTGAACTTTGTCGGCCCCACCATCTGCCAGGCCTTTCTCCAGTCGGCCGGCCTCGTCAACGACCACCTGACGAGCTGCTTCCGCTACCGGGAGCTGACCGGAGGCGCCTGATGTGCCCTGACGCGCCCTCCTCCTTCCCTGTTTATACCCTGGGCTATTTCGGCCAGGAATGGACCACCTTTATCAGTCTGCTGACCCGCTACGGCATCGAGGAGATCATCGACGTGCGCGCCTTTCCCTCGTCGCCGTTTCTGCCCTGTTTTTCCCGGACCGGCCTGGAACGCGACCTGCAGCTGTGGGGACTGACCTACCGTTGGTGGGGGCTGGAACTCGGTGGTCGCCGCTCCCCGTCGGGCATCGAGGAGGCCGTGTCCCTGGCCCGGGGCGTGGACGCCCTTGCGGCGGCCTGGCGCGCGGGACGCCGGTTGGCCCTTTTTTGCATTGAGGAAGATCCCTGGCGCTGTCACCGGGGCACCCGCATCGCCCCGGGGCTGGTGGCCAAGGGCGTGCCCGTGATCCACATCCGGGGCGACGGCCGCCCGGAACCGCATCCGCCGAGCCGGGACGCGGTGTACCGTCTCCCGTCCCTGGGCAAGGAGTCCTGATGATGGCCCCGACCCGCATCGTCCTGGCCGCCACCGGAGCCAGCGGCCTGCCCTATGCCGTGAGCCTGGCCCGGACCCTGGCATCCGATCCGGCCATCGAGCTCCACCTTATCGTGTCCGAGGCGGCGAAAAAGGTGCTGGCCCTCGAATCCGATCTGCCACTTTCGAGCCTGACCTCCCTGGCCCATGCCTGCTACGGCCAGTCCGACCTGGACGCCGGCCCGGCCAGCGGGTCCTGGCGCCACGGCGGCATGGTGGTGTGCCCGTGCTCCATGGCGAGCCTCGCCGCCATTGCCCATGGCCTGGGCACCAATCTCATCCACCGGGCGGCCGATGTGACCCTCAAGGAAGGACGCCGGCTGGTGCTCGTACCGCGCGAGTCGCCGCTGTCCGAAATCCATCTCAAAAACATGCTGGCGGCCCGGCAAGCCGGGGCCGTGATCCTGCCCCCCTGCCCGGGCTTCTATCACCGACCGACCAGCATCGACGATCTGGTCGATTTCGTCGTGGCCCGGGTGCTCAGCGCCCTTGGCATCGAACAACAGCTCGTGGCGGGCTGGAAGGAAGAGGAGACATCATGAGCGAGGAATGGGTGACGGTGGCGAGTTTTTTCACCCCGCCGCAACCGGAACCGGCTTTCGAGGACAACGTGGCCGCCGAGGTGGAACGTTTTGCCGTGGCCGCCCGAGAAGCGGGGCTTGCCCCGGAGCAGCACATCCGGGTGACGCGCGGCGCGTCCGAGATCACCGTCGACGTGAGTCCGGCCCTGGATACCGCCTTCAACCCGGTCCAGACCTTGTGGAAGGCGGAGTGACCGCCGCCGGTCAGGACCGGCGTTCCAGCAGCTTTTCCAGCCGTGACCGTTCCTGGCGGTCCCCGGACCGGTCGAAATACTCGTACAAGGCATAGAGCCGGTCGAAATCCACTTCCTTGACCGACTGTTCGATGACCACCGTGGCTCGCTGGTAGAGACACGGGTGCAAGGCCAGTTTGACGGCCTCAAGCTGCCCGAGGACCATGGTAGCCAATTCCTGGACGTTTTGTCGCTGACACCGCCGGACCATGCCGAGGCGCTGGCCTAAGCCGGCACTGCGTAGGGCCCGGGCTTCCCGGGCGTACCGGTTTCGTTGCCGGCGCATCCGGGTGCGCCGCCACCAGATCAGACTCCCGATCAGGGCCATGGTCGCGACGGTCAGGACATACCCGCCCGCCGCGACCAAACCCACCAGCGCCGCGAGACGCTGGGACAGCTCTTCAATCCATTCAATCGGCCACAAGAGGGAAATCCTCCACCGTACCGGGCACGCCCGTGGTGGGGGTTTGTTCGCCCCGGGTCAGCTCCTTGACCCGTTCCGAGATGTAGAGGTCGAGCATCTTGAACGTCACCCGACCGGTATGCCGCGTATCGGCCCGGCCCCGCAAGCCCTCGACCAGGGCCTTGGTGAAGGCCCCGTTTTGCCATTCGGGCTTTTCCAGGGAGTACTGGCGGCCAGTGGAAGCGGCGAACACCACCGCGCCGTTGCCGGCGCTGGCCAGTTCGTTGATCACGCCGTTTAGGTCGCTCATGCCGCGCCGGCCGGCCATGACCGAACCGGAATGGCAGGAGTCCACAAAAAACAGCGTCTTGCCCGCGATGTTGCGGATGGTCTTCTGGATCTCCATAAACGGCAGACCGGTGACGCGCAGCTGCTCCAGATTCACGGACGTGGGCAGGAAGTAGTAGTCGCCGTTCTTGTCGTTGACCCCATGACCGGCCAGGAAAATCATGGCCACGTCATGCTGGGTGGTCTGGCGCTCGATCCAGTCAAGGCCGGACAGGATGGCTTCCTTGGTGGCCTTTTCATCGGTCAGCACCCGGATGTCCACATCGCCGTAGAGCTTGCCCTTCTGCTCGGCCAGCACGGCGGCGAAATCCTGGGCGTCCTTGGCCGGAAACTGCAAGGCCAGGGACTTGTCGGCGTAGTTGCCGACACCGATGGCCAGGACATGGAGCTTGGCCGCGGGAGCGCTCGGCGCGGCGCTGTGGCCGGCCCACTTGAGCCGCACCGTGGCCGGGGCCGAAGCGCCGTTGGTGTTGTCGGCCACGACCGACAGCACCACGTCGCGCGCCGGCAAGGTGACCTTGGCCGACAGCACGCTCGGTTCGTAGGGCCGGCCGGAAAGGCTCGGATGGTCCTCCACGGCCCGGGCACCGTCGACCAGCACGCGCACGGCGGTCAGGTTTTCGCCGCCAGGACTGCGCACCGCGAACTTGACGGTCTGGTCCGGCGAGGTAAAGGCCTGCCCGCTGGTCGGGGACAAAATCTCCACCACCGGCGGCCGGGCAGTCAAAACCGAGGCGGCCCGCACCTCGCCACCTCGGGCGGCATTAGCCGCGGCCAGGGCCCGGTCCTCATCCTGGGTGCGCAGCACCAGGTCGATGACATCGGGCCGGTGGAAAGCGTCCCGGAAACGCGAGGCCGGGAAGAAATCGGCGGCATGGTCCGGGCCGTTGTTCACGTTCCAGCCGATGAGGTCCTCACCGCCGGAGGAAGCGTCATAATAGCCCTTGGCCGTCCACAACACCCAGCGCTTGCCGTCGATATGCGGGAAATAGGCCAGCAGTTCCCGGCCGTCCTCCAGGCGGTACCAGCGGATGGAGCCGTCGCCCAGGGCCGCGGCCACCAGCCGGCCGTCGCCGCTGACATTGACGGCCCAGGCCACGTCGGACACGGGCGTCTGCCACAGCGGCCGGCCGTCGCTGCCATACGCCCGGACATTCCAGGACGTGCCGAGCACGAACCGCCTGGCATCGGGGGTGATGGCCAGACTGAAGGCGGTTTCGAAATCCTTCATCGCCAGGGGTTGGCCGTTGAGGGTCGGCGTACGCCCGCCTTCCCAGCCCGCCACGCTGAGGCCCGGCGCCTGGGTGCGCGCAGCGGCAAGATCGGGCGCCGAACCGCTCAGCAGACGCAAATCCCGACCCGGCAGGGAGAAATGGAACAGTCCCCGCCGTCCCGGAGCCATGTAGGCCACGGTCTCGCCGGTGCGGTCGAGCAGGAAGGAACGGACCATGGACCGGTAGTCCTGGATGGCCGGAGAACGGGTCATGCCGAAGGAGCCGTCCGGACGCAGCACGCCCCAGCGCGGGGCCACGGTGCCGTAGGCCAGGCCGCCGTCCGGCAAGGGGCACAGGGTGACCACAGCGGATTTGCCCGTGTCCAGGTCGCGGTACTGCACGTAATCGGCAGGCACAAAGCGACGCACCGGACAGCCCCGGTCCGTGACCCAGCGCCCGGCCGCCAACAGCGACCCGTCAGCGGCAAAGGCCACGCTGGCCAGGTTGCCGTTGTCCACACCGCGCAGATTGGGCGCGCCGAGCAGGGACAGGGTCTTGGCGTCCAGGACATCCACGGCCGCCGTGTCGGTAAAGCCCACGGCGAGCTGGCTGCCGTCCGGCGAAAAAGCCAGGGAGAAGGGACGATGGCCCCCGGAAGCGGCGGTTTTGGCCAAAAGCACAAGCCCGGTGTCCGAGACCTGATAGAGGCGGATGAAGCCGTCGTAGCAAGTCGTGGCCAGCCGGCCCTGACCGTCGAAGGCCGCGCCGTAGCTTTCGCCCTGATAGGCCTTGTCCTGGCCGACCAGGGCCAGATCGGACAGGCGCCACAGGCGCACGCCGTCCTCGCCCAGGGCCGCGGCCAGGTACTGGCCGTCCCGGGACACGGCCAAATGGTTGACCACGCTTGGCAGGCCAGGCAAACGGCGCACCAGCCGGCCGGTCTCGCGCTCAAAGACGTAGACGCTGTGCGCCCGGTCCCAGGCATAGCCTGACCAACCGGCGCAAAAGACATAGCGGCCGTCCGGGCTCATGGCCACGCTATAGAGCCGCCCCTCGTTGCCAAGGCCGATAGGCGGGCGCAACACCCGCAACTGCTCGCCGGTCTTGATGTCCCAGACCCGGCAGGTCTTGTCGTCCGAAGCCGTGGCCAGATAACGGCCCAGGCCGTCCACGGCGATGCGTTTGATCAGCGCCGTGTGCATACCGGTTTCGATACGTAAGATGGGTTCCGCCGGAGGTGAGCCGGCCAAGCCGGCCGCGGCACAACAAAGCGAGGTCAGAAGTCCGAACAACGTGAAAAGGACGCGTACGCGCATGGGAAGTCCCCTTACCCAATTTTGGGCGGGGCGCATTCTTGTCCCATGGCCGGACGGCGTCAAGAGGCGAGGTAAAGCGGCAGCCACGACCGGTGGTAACAAAGTCTCCGCCTGGTCGTGGCCGCGATCAGTCAGCCTTGGCAGCCGGCCCGGCCGGCCGCGTTTTCGCGACTTTTTTCTCATGCTTGGGGCGTACATACCCCTTGTATTTGTCCTCGATGCGGGAGCGTTCCTGCTGGAAGGAGGCCGCGTCCTTGGCATGTTCCTGATCCACCCAGGCCCGGTAACGCGATTCGGCGGCACCGGCGCGCGCGGCCATATCCGAGGCCGACGCCGCCGGCGCGGCGGACCCGGCTTTGGCCTTCGAGGCGTCCTGGGCATGCCCCAAGGCGGGCGGCATCAACAAACAAGCCGCAACCACGACCAAAAACAACCCTTTTCGCATACCCACCTTCCTGGCGACCAGCGGGCCGCCGTTTTGTCGGGCAGGACATCATCACATTTCGTCCGTCCCGGCAATGGCGGAACCGCGCCAACCTATGGTTGCAGCTCCTGATCCGCCTTGAGAAGCCCGGTCGCGTCGTACCGGTAGGCGATCTTGCCCGGAAAAAGCTCCTCCAGCATGGCCACATTGCGGTCCCGGCAGCGATCCGATTCGGCGAAATGGTCGTTGACGGCAAAGCCCGCAAAATCGAGTTTATGGCGCAAGGTGAAGTGCCCGTAGACCAACGCGTCGGACAGGCAGCCCAGGCGGTTCGGCACGACCAGAAGCGTGGGCAGGCCCAGGGCCAGGGAAAAATGGTAGTTGTAGCGCCGCTGGCCGAGCGGCACCCCCAGACCGCCGGCGCTTTCGACCAGAATCACGTCCCGGTCGGCGCTCAAATCCTCGATGCGCGACACCGCCTCGCCAAAGGGGAACGGGTCGAAGACAAAGCACGGCGAGGCCGGTTCGGCGGCCGTAAAAAGGGTCACCGCGTCCTCCGGGGCCAGTCCGGCCCGAGAGGCCACGAAGGCCGCGTCATCGTCTTCCGGGTAGCCCGTGGCCACGGGCTTGATGTAGCGCACGCGCAAGCCCTGCTCCTTGAGGGCACGGACCAGAAACGCCGCGAACCATGTTTTGCCGATGCCGGTTCCCGTACCGGTGATGAAATAGCCGTTCATCCGAGCACCGCCTTGACCGCCTCCAGGGCGATATCAACCAGGGTGTCGATTTCCTGGTTGGTGATGATGTAGGGGGGCATGAAGTAGAGGGAATCCTCGATATTGCGTAACAGCGCGCCCCGAGACAGGGCCTGGTGGTGGATCTGATAGCCGATGCGCTTTGTCGGATCGAAGGGTCGGCCCGTTGCGGGATCGGCAACCAGCTCCACCAGGTTGATCCAGCCGGTGGTGCGGATATCGCGCACATGGGCATAACCGGCGAAGCGTTCCCGGATGGCTTGTTGCAGGTAGGCCATCTTGGGACGATTGGCCTCGATCACGTTGTCGTCCCGGAAGATGTTGAGGGTCTCCACGGCGGCGGCGCAGGCCAAGGGATTGCCCGAATAGCTGTGGGAATGGAGAAAGGCCTTGTCCTCGGTGTAGTCGTGGTAAAAGGCGTCGAACACCGCGTCCGTGGTCAGCACACAGGACAGGGGCAAGGTGCCGCTGGTGATGGCCTTGGACAGGCACAGGAAATCCGGGGTGATGCCCGCCTGCTCGCAGGCGAACAGAGTGCCGGTGCGGCCGAAGCCCACGGCGATCTCGTCGGCAATAAGATGGATGCCCGCCGCCCGGGTGGCCTGGCGCAGCCGCGCCAGATAGGCCGGCGGGTGCATGCGGAAATTGCCGGCGCACTGGACCAGCGGCTCGATGATCACGCCCGAGAGCGTACCGGCATGGGCGGCGATGGCCTCTTCCATGGCCGCAAAGCATTCCGTGTCGCAGGCATCGCGGCTGCGGCCATAGGGGCACCGGGCGCATTCCGGGCCCTGGACCTCGATCTGCTCCACGAACAGGGGCTTAAACGGTGCGGCATAGAGCCGGTCGCCGCACACGGCCAACGAGCCCATGGTCTCGCCGTGGTAGCTGTTGGAAAGGTAGAGAAAACGACATTTTTCCGGCGCGCCCAGGTTGCGCCAAGAGGCGTGGCTCATCTTGAGGGCCGCTTCCACGGCGCAGGTCCCGTCGTTGGCGAAAAACATCCGCGTGAGTCCTTCCGGGACCAGGGCCAGCAGCCGGGAAGCCAGTTCCTCGGCCGGGGCATGGGTGAAACCGGCGAAAATCACGTGTTCCAGGCGCTTAAGCTGCTCGCCGACCGCCCGGATGATCCGGGGGTTGGCATGGCCGAACAGGTTGACCCACCAGGAGGAAATACCATCGATGTAGGCCTTTCCATCCTTATCATAGAGGTAAATCCCTTGACCGCGGTCGATAAAGACGGGAGGATGGGCCTCGTGATCTTTCATTTGGGTACAGGGGTGCCAGATGCGCATGGCGTCCCGCCCGGTACAATCAGGCATGAGCATGTCCTTTTTCGCAAAATACATCGTTCCGGAGGCGGCGGCGCTCCGCAATTCGGACAGCTACCGGATCATCCCACCCATCGATGACGGTGCGGCCCGGGAGATCGTGCATGCCGGTGCGCGGCTGCTCAACCTGGCCTCCAATAATTATCTGGGTCTGGCCAACCGGCCCGAGATCATCGAGGTCTCGGCCAAGTCCCTGGCCCGCTACGGCTGTTCGTCCGGGGCTTCGCGGCTCATCACGGGCAACTTTGCCCTGGCCGAGACCCTGGAAGCGGAACTGGCCACCTTCAAAGATCAGGAAGCGGCCCTGGTGACGGGCAGCGGCTACGCCGCCAATCTGGCCGTCTTTTCCGCCCTGGCCGACCGCCACACCGTGGTGTTGTCCGACAAGCTCAACCATGCCAGTATCATCGATGGCATCACCCTGTCCGGGGCGAAGCTCGTCCGCTACCGCCACCTGGACATGGACCATTTGAAGCAGTTGCTTGAGCGGGAGCAGGACGCGCCCAAAAAAATCATTGTCACGGACACGGTCTTCAGCATGGACGGCGACGTGGCTCCTTTAGCGCGATTGGTCGAGCTTGGCAAAGCGCACGGAGCCCTGATCGTGGTGGACGAGGCCCATGCCATGGGTGTTTTCGGCCAGGGACGCGGGCTCGCGGCCGAACTCGGGCTGTCCGAGGCCGTGGACGTGCATGTGGGCACCCTGAGCAAAGCCCTGGGGTCCCTGGGCGGCTATGTGGCCGGCCGGGTGGAAACCATCGAGATTTTGCGCAACCGGGGCCGCTCGTTTATTTTTTCCACCGCCCTGCCTCCGGCTGTGCTCGGCGCCGGATTGGCCGCCTTGCGCCACATCAAGGCCAATCCCAAGGAAGGCGAGATGCTGCTCGGCATGGCCAAGGACATCCGCGACCACCTGATGGGGCTTGGGTTCGACACCATGGGGTCGAGCACGCAAATCATCCCGGTGGCTTGCGGCCGCAACCGGGTGGCCCTGCACGCCCAGGCTTTGCTTCGCAGCGAAGGTTTGCTCGTGGCCGCCGTGCGCCCGCCCACCGTGCCCCAGGGCGCGGCCCGGCTGCGACTTTCCCTGCGGGCCGACCTGACCGAGGAGGACCTCAAGCGCGTCCGGCTCGGCTTTTCCCGACTGCGGGTCTCCTTTTTCCCATGAACGAAGTCTGTTTTCTGTCCGGCTGGGCGGGCACGGCCGAGCTTTTTCCCGGGCTCGCCGGCCGCGCACGCTTCATCGTCCCGTTTCTGGACGGCGACGAGGCCTTTTGCCTCAAGGCGGCCCGCGACTGCGGCGCCACGGTCCTGGCCGGCTGGTCCACGGGCGGGCACATGATTCTCAAGCACGCCGCGCTCCTGCTCCCGCGTTTTGCCAAGGTGGTCCTGATCGCGCCTTTCGTCCGGTTCACGGATTCGTTCCCGGCCCGGCTCGTACGCTCCATGATCGCGCGCATGGAGCGGGACCCGGAAGGCACGAGCCGCGATTTCTGGCGGGCCTGCGGTTTTACCGATCCGGCCGCGTTTCGCCCGGAGTGGGCCTTGCCACTGACCGAGGGCCTGCGCTATCTGCTCGCCTCCGAGGCAAAGACCGTGTCCGTTGCGGCGCGCCATGTCACGGTCCTGCACGGCGATGCCGACCGGATCGTGCGCACGCCGGCCGTGGACGCGGCCGTGGCCGGACTGGCCGGCGCGCGCCGCATCAGCTACGCCGGCGGCCATCTGCCGACCGAAGCGGTGCTTGCGCAATCTATCGAAGAATGAAGGGAGAGAAGCCTCCGGCGGCCAAGGGGCGTAAGCCCCTTGGAACCCCTGCAAGGGGGAATGCCGGTGCGTGGGCGCCTTGCGGGATGCGCCCCGAATGCGTTGCAGTTTCCATGAATCACGCCATCAGACGACGTTTTGACCGGGCCGGGGCCAGTTACGAGTCCGTGGCCCTGGTGCAGCGGGACATTGCCGCCCGGCTGGCCGACCTGTGCCCGGCCCGCCTGCCCGGACCGGTGCTCGAAATCGGCTCGGGCAGCGGCCTGCTCACGCGCCTGCTCGCCCCGCGCCGCGAGAAAAACACCTACGTGGCCCTGGACATCTCCCCGGGCATGCTCGGCCATGCCGCCATGCCGGGGGCCTGCAAGGTGGCGGCCGACGGCGAACGCCCGCCGTTCGCGCCGGCCAGCTTCGCCTTTTTGGCCTCGGCCTCGGCCATGCACTGGTACGGCAATCCGCAGCGTTCGATCCCGGCCAATCTGGCCCTGCTGCGCCCCGGGGCCGAGTTCGCCCTGGCCCTGATCGTCACCGGAACCCTGGAGGAAGTGGCCGCCGCCGCCCGGGAGACCGGTTTCGGCTCGGTACTGCCCATGCGTGAGACGGCCTTTTACCGGGACCTGCTGGAAGCCATTCCGGGATTGGATTTTTCCCTGGAGGAAGCGCGCCACGAAGTGGTCCACCCCACGGTCCTGCATCTGCTCAAGGGGCTCAAGGGCGCGGGCGTCACCCACACCCCGGGCCCCAAGGTGGCAAGCGCCCAGCGCTACCGGGAATTCACCCGCTTCTACGCCAGCCGCTTCGCCGCGCCCGGAGGCGGCGTGCGGGCGAGCTACCGCGTGGCCTATGTCCGGGGCCGCACCGGCCTGGACGAACCCCGGTCCTGCAACACGCCGCGTTTGCCCAGCCGCCAGGCGTAAAACACCACCGCCCCGAACAAGGCGATGCCGCAGATCTGGGCGACAAGCCCCTTGGTCGCGACGGTTTCCAGGGGATTGACTTTGTACCAGGCCACGGCCGTGGCAAAAAGGTTCAGGGCGAAAGCCAGGGCGAGCACCGAAACGGCTTGGCGCCGCAACCCGAGCAGCATGGTCACCCCGACCAGGGTCACGGCCGCGTTGGCATAGCCGATGACCCGGTCGAAGACTGTAAACTGAGCCAGGGCGGCCTGCATTTCCGGGGTCATGTCCACACCGCCGGCCGCGATGAAAAACATGCTCACAATGACCTGCACGCTGCTGACCAGATAAAAAAGGAAAATGACCCAGACGAGGATGGGTCGGCGGGGCTGTGGAGCCTCGTTTGCGGTCATGGCCGCCTCCTTGACGCTTTCTTCCAGTCTACGATGCCCGCCCGCCCGGGTCAAACCGGCGCCCGGACGTTGACACGCGGCCAAACCCGGCTACCTTGCCGCCATGACGTCAGCGCGTACCCGATGTCGCCATGTGGTGTCCGGCCAGGTCCAGGGCGTGGGGTTTCGTCCCTTTGTCTACCGGCTGGCCCGGGAACTGGATCTGACCGGCTTTGTCCGCAACACGCCCGAGGGTGTGCGTATCGAGGTGGAAGGACCGCCCGAGGCCGTGGCGGCCTTTGACCGCCGCCTGCCGGCCGAGATTCCGCCCCTGGCCCGGCTGGTCGGCCACGAACGCCAACCGCTGCCGCCGGTCGGGGATACGGACTTTCGCATCGAAGCCAGTGCCCCGGGCCACGGCCATGCGGTGCTTATCAGTCCGGACATCGCCACCTGCCCGGACTGCCTGGCCGATCTGCGCGATCCGGCCAACCGGCGCTACCGCTACCCTTTTACCAACTGCACCAACTGCGGTCCGCGCTACACCATTACCCGTCGCGTGCCCTACGACCGGGCCACCACGGCCATGGCCTGCTTTCCGCTGTGCCCGGAGTGCGCGGCCGAATACGCCGATCCGGCCAACCGGCGCTTCCATGCCCAGCCCAATGCCTGCCCGGTCTGCGGTCCCAAGGTCTGGCTGACCGACGCCGCCGGAACGACGCTCGCCGAGGGCCAGGCAGCTATCGAAGCCCTGGCCGTGGCCCTGGCCGATGGCAAACTCGCGGCCATCAAGGGCCTGGGCGGATTTCACCTGGCCTGCGACGCGACCAACGAGGAGGCGGTCGCGACGCTACGGGCGCGCAAGCACCGGCCCAACAAGCCCCTGGCCGTCATGGTGGCGGATATTGAAACCGCCGGCCGCATCGGCCGAATCAGCAAAGTCGCCCGGGAGCTCCTCACCGGGACCGCCCGTCCCATCACCCTGCTTCCGGCCTTGCCCGGCGTGCTGGCCCCGGGCATCGGGCCGGATACCGATGCCACCGGCGTCATGCTGCCCTACACGCCGCTGCACCATATTTTACTGGAAGCCTATGCCCGGGCCCTGCCCCCGGGACATCCGACCGCACTGGTCATGACCTCGGGCAATGCCGGCGGTGAACCCATTTGCCTCGGCAACCGCGAGGCCTTGCGCCGTCTTTCCGGCATCGCCGAGCTGTTTTTGCTCCACAACCGGGACATCCTCATCCGCACCGACGATTCGGTGGTGCGGCCTTTGAACACGGAGCCGGCTCCGTCCTGGCCCGACCGGCCGCCGGTCATGGTGTTGCGCCGCGCCCGGGGCTATGTGCCACTGCCGGTGCCTCTGGCCGGCCCTGGCGCGCCGGTGGTGGGCCTGGGGCCCCATCTCAAGGCGACGTTGTGCCTGACCAAGGGCGCCCTGGCCTTTCCCAGCCAGCACATCGGCGATCTGGAAAATCTCGAAACCTTCGGGTTTTACCAGGAGATCCTCGAACATCTGATCGGGGTCCTGCAAGTTTCGCCGGTGGCCTGCGTGGCCGATCTCCACCCCGACTACCTGAGCACCCGGTTTGCCCTGGAGCAGACCCGCTGGCCGGTGTTGCGCCTGCAACATCACGTGGCCCACATCCTGGCCGTCCTGGCCGAGCATCAGCTCACCGAGCCGGCTTTGGGGCTGGCGTTGGATGGCACGGGCCTGGGCGAGGACGGCACCTTGTGGGGCGGCGAGGGACTGCTTGTCGATCCCGTCCGTTGTACCCATGCGCGGCTGGCCCATTTCGCACCGCTTAGGCTCCCCGGGGGCGAAGCGGCCGTGCGCGAACCCTGGCGCCTGGCCCTGTCCGGACTGGCCGCCCTGGGTCGCACGGCGCCCGAAGCCAGACCTTGGCCCTGGCTGGCCGGACGGGAAGTCGCCAGCTCTCTCGTCGAGCGGATGCTGGCCAAGGACGTGAACTGTCCGGTCAGCACGAGCTGTGGCCGGCTCTTCGATGCCGTGTCGGCCCTGATCGGCCTGTGCCCGGTCATCGACTACGAGGGGCAAGCGGCCATCCGCCTGGAAACCGTCCAGGATCGATCGGAACAGGGTGCCTACGCCTGCCCCCTGGACAACACCGGCCGGGACCCGGCCGTGCTCGATACACTGACCCTGCTCGCCCAGGTCGCAGACGACTGGCAGCGCGGAGAAACACCGGCCCGCATCGCCCGGCGCTTCCACCTCGGCCTGGTGGCGGGTCTGACCGCCATGGCCAACTTCATGGCCAAACGTACGGGCCTGCGCCGCGTGGCCTTGAGCGGTGGCGTTCTGCAAAACCGCACCCTGGCACAGCTCCTGCCGGTTGCCTTACTTGAGACGGGACTCACACCATTGTGTCACCGAATGGTTCCGGCCAACGACGCCTGTATCAGTCTGGGGCAAGCGGCCTATGGCAGCCGGATGGTCATCGAATGAGCCGGATGGTCATCGGATGAGCCGGATGTCCTCCATTTGCTATTCCGGCGGTAGCTTTTCATTTGACTTTCCTCTGTTCTGTTCGTAGACAGCGCCGACACGAGTTACACTCTTTTGACGGTGCTATCGCAAACATGACTTGGTAGCGTTACCGCGCTGCCCTAGGCTGGAGTTGTAGTGTACCTGGGGACGGGAAAACGACCGGGCATGATCCTTGCGCTCCACACGCACTGCCGCCTCCGCCGGCCCGTACTGGCTGGAGCTCTACCGCAACATGGCCGCAACAATATCGTTTCTACATGAACTATCTACTGGAGGATTATAAAGCTAATTTTTCTTCTGTCACATTCTGCATAACACGCCTATTCCTCTGATAATATATGCTCAAATGAGAGAAAGTACTCGCATAATATCACAAAGCGATAGTGTGCTATCAATACACAAATACAATATGAGAGAGATGGCTTGACATGCCTATGGACGATACGTAAATGTTTTTTTAAACACAATTCGATCACACCATCAAATCCTGATCAGACAACCGTCTTGCGCTACAGTGATCGGAGGCGATGTCGGACAAGCGAATTCTTGGTTAACGGATACGGACAAGCTTCATTCCCGTGCCCCGAACTGGCCAAGGAGCTTCCGTCTCCCGCAACCAGAAAACCACGGTCGGCCCGAGACCAGACCGCGACCGGGGGGCAATCCTGCCCACCGGAGCGATTGGAAACGGCACCGGATCGATCATGGAACTCACTGGCGTTGGAGGCGCTATGACTGAAGAGAATGTTGTTGTTGCAAGCAGTCGCTTCGATGAAGCGTTCGACCGCATTAAGAAGTCCACCGGGATGCGGACGCAAGTTGAAATCGCCAAGTTGTTGGATATACGCCAGTCCAGCATATCCGATGCAAAACGGCGGCAATCCATCCCTGACAGCTGGTTGATCAAGCTTTATCAGATCTACAACCTCAATCCGAATTGGATTCTAGAGGGAGAATCTCCGCAATTTATTGGAGAACAACGCGGTGGTGCCTTGCAGGTCCGCGAACCAGGCGAGGCATATGGCCGTAAACCCAAGCATTACCAGATGCCAGTCTGCCCCATGTCCGTAACAGATGGCACCACTGGCCAGTGCGCCGACATCGTCACCGAAACGATTACGGTCCCGGAGCCGTTTTATCGTCCATCCCTCATGGTCGTGCGCATGGATGAAAACGACATGGATCCTGTTCTGCGTCGTGGTGCCTACGTCGGCATCGACAAAGAACGCAAAACGATCCGTTCCGGTGCCATCTATGCCATAGATATGCCAGTTGAGGGGCTGGTCATCAAACGCATTGTGCACGATACTGAAAATGCCAGGCTGATCCTGCAATCGGAAAGCCAGAGTCACCCCAACCAACTGCTCCCCGCCGACACCGCCATGGAACGTATCGTCGGGCGCGTCATCTGGGTTTTCCAGGAGGTGTAAGCCGCTCCCGGAGTCCCGCTGTTCCCCGTCCGCCGCGGCCAGCCGGTCGCTTTCTTGCCCAAGCCCCGATGACAAAACCCGGGGCGGACGGGTACAAACCAGCCAAAAAAGAGCGAGCTCTCGGGAGCGCATTGACGCCTCAAGGAAAAGTAGGTAGTAAATTTCGTTAAATATTTTAATTAAATACTTGTATTATACGTTTCTTTATGGCCGTGGCGCTCCCGAGCGTCTTCAAGGAGGCTGCGTGAAACCAGATACCTTTGACAATGCCTACGCCAGAATTCGAGCCGCCACACATACCCGGACCCAGACCGAGGTAGCCAAGCTGCTTGGCATCAAGCAATCAAGCATTTCCGATGCCAAGAAAAAAAATACCATTCCCGACGGTTGGCTCATCACCCTGTACCGCGCCTGCGGTCTGGAGCCCGACTGGGTCCTTTACGGCCAGGAACCCATCACACGCTGGGAAAACGGCACGGTCGCGGCCAGCATCCGCGAAACCGGCGCCGCTTATGCCGCGCCGCCAACCCGCGCCGTGGTCTGCGCCATGACCCGGACCGACCCGGAAACCGGTGTCTGGATACGCGAAACCCTGGAAAGCATCCCGCTCCCCGAATCCCTGACCCGAACCCATCTGCTCGTGGTCCGCATGGAAGGCTGCGGCATGGAACCCGGCATCCGCCGCAATGCGTACGTCGGCATCGACTGCGACGACGCCCGGATTCGCAGCGGCGAAATTTATGCCCTGGACATGCCCGGTGAGGGACTCATCATCAAACGTGTGGTTCGGGACCTGGAAAAGCAGCGGCTGCTTTTGCTCTCCGACAATCCTTCCCACCAAAGTCAGTCCCTCCCCCTGGAGGACCCGGGCGTTGCCGTCTTGGGCAAGGCAATTTGGGTTATCCAGGAAATCTGACCCCCCGCTTCTTCCCCGTCATCGCCGTTTGCGAGGGATGACAAGCGAAATATATAAATAAATATTTACAACTTGATAAAAATTGCCTATCTTGCCTCATTATTTGGAGCAAGCATGGGACCCTACAACCACCCTATTCTCGATCGCCTCACCCAAGCATTGCAAGCGGCCTTCCCGGCCCCCCTCCGCTCCTTTGGCCTCGGTCCGATTGCCCAGTACGACGAAAGGGCTCTGCGGGACTGGGTCCTGCGCCATTACGGCCAATACGCCATTGATCCGGTCTGGGTGCTGACAGGGCACGGCCAACCGCCCGCTGCGGGCACCCTGGCGGACATCACCGAAACGCCGGTCTTCGCCCTCGCGCCCATCGATCCGCACAACGGGCACTGGGCGCCCCAGCCCATCGAAACCATCCGGCTCGCCCCCGAATTGCTGGGCTCGTCCCGCTTCGTGGTCAAAATGGACAACCGGGCCATGGAGCCCCGCATTCGCCAAGGCGCCTATCTTGTCGTGGACGCGGACGATGTCGCCATCCCGCGCAAACCCCTCGAAACCGCCCCTTCTCCCGAAAGCGCCAAGGTGTTCGCCGTGGCCGTCACCGGCGAAGGCCTGCTCGTTCGCCTCGTTGTCCACGATCCGAACCGGAACCGGCTGGTGCTGACGAGCCTGGACCCGGACTATCCGCCCCTGTTCATCCCCCAGCCCAACGCCGACTCCCGGGTGGTGGGCCGGGTGGTCTGGCTGGCCCAGGATCTCTAGGCCGGCCAGGGAGGCAGGTGCGGATCGTTCGGAAAACCGGGCGATCCGCGTCCCAAGGCTACACACCCATGATGTTATAGCCGCAATCCACGAAGATCACTTCGCCCGTGGTGCCGGACGACAGGTCCGAGGCCAGATAGAGGGCAGCCCGGCCGATGTCCTCCAGGCTGATGTTGCGCCGAAGCGGCGCCCGGTTCTCGATGGTTTCGAGAATGGAGCGGAAGCCGCTGATGGCCGAGGCAGCCATGGTCTTGACCGGACCGGCGCTGATGGCATTGATGCGCACCCCGCGCTGGCCGAGGTCCACGGCCAGATAGCGTACGCTGGCCTCCAAGGCCGACTTGGCCACGCCCATGGCGTTGTAGTTGGCCACCACCCGACCGGCGCCGTAATAGCTCATGGTCATGATCGAGGCCCCGGGCGCGAACAGCGGTTCGAACGCCCGGCACAAGGCCACCAGGGAATAGGCCGACACGTCGAGGGCCACCCGGAAGCCCTCCCGGCTGGTGTCGATGAACCGGCCGGCCAGGTCCTCGCGGTTGGCGTAGGCAATGGAATGGACCAGGCAATCCAGAGTTCCCCAGGTGTCCCGCACGGTTTGGGCCGCCTGGTCGATGGCGGCATCGTCGGAAACGTTGCACTGGAAAACGAAATCCGCGCCAAGCTTGGCGGCAATGGGCTCGATGCGCTTGCGGATGGGCTCGGCGGCGTAGCCCAGGGCCAGACGGGCTCCTTGGTCGCGCAGGGCCTTGGCAATGCCGTAGGCGATGCTGCGTTCGTTGACCACGCCGAACACCAGGGCTTTTTTCCCTTCCAGCAACATGGCAATCTCCCTCAACGGGCCTCGGCTTCGCGCAGCAAACCGGCCAGCAACTGGTCAAGCACCGTGTCCACGCGCTCGCGGTCCGCGTCATCATAGAGGTTGAGCCCCCCGAACACGCCGCTCTGGCGTGACCGGACGGTCAGAAAAATGGCCGCGCCCCCCAAAATCGCCACCACCGTGGTCAGGTCCAGGGCATCGGGTACCTCCCCGGTGACGCCCTCGAAAAACTCCAAGGCCATCCGTACCCGGGGCAATTCCAGAAGCCGCGTGTAGCGGTTGCGGGCCATGAGCTCCCAGGCCAGGATGTCCAGGGTGCGCGGCCGGGCGAGCAACCCCCGGATGGTGGCCTTAAAGTAGTGCGCGAGCTGGGCCCGGGGCGGCATGGCCGCGAACCGGTCGGCCACGTCCTCGCGCAGTTCCCGGGTGGTGGGCCAGAAACTCGGGCTCTGGCCAAAGCTTGCGACCAGATCGTCGAGGTCCTTGAAATGCCGGAGGATCACGGCCTTGTCCAAGCCGGCGGCCCGGGATACCGACTCCAGGGACAGTCCCTCGAACCCGTTTTTGGCCAGCAGGTCCCCCAATGTTTCGAGCAGCCGCTCCCGCACCGTGCGCGGCATCCCGATGGGGATGATCTTGACCCCGGACATGGCGCCTCAGATATCCCGGGGCCGCAGGAAACTGTGCGTCATGACCACGAGAGACAGAGCAAGCAAGGCGCCGTCGCGCGCGAAGGTGAGCGGGGAAATGGGGTCATCGGCCCGGGTGGTGAAGCAGCCGCACTGGGTGTCGTAGCCCTTGGTATAAGCATAGGCCATGGCACCGAGAAAGACGACCATGAGCAGGCTTGTCACCAGGCTCGCACCACGCTTGGCGCAGTTCGTGACCAGGCAGGCTCCGACCACGGCTTCAAGCCAGGGCAGGGTCAGGGCGGCGAGGTTGACCGCGACATCGGGCAGGATGCGGTAATTATGGATGATCTTGGCCAGGGCCGCCGGATCGACGATCTTGCCCGCCGCGGCCACGAGAAAGATGCAGCCCAAGGCTAGCCGGGCCAGCATGGCAAGAACATTCATAAACTCCCCTCCGTGGGGCCGCTGGCAGCCTGCCAGGCCGTGAAACCGTCCGGCATGACCGTGACGTAAGCGAATCCGGCCGTGCGCAGGGCCTCGGCCAGTTCCTTGCTCTTATCGCACAGGATGTCGCCGCAGTACACCACCAACCGGTCATCGGGGGTGAGGCCCAGGGTCTTGGTCGCCTCGCCCAGGTCGCCGTAGATGGTTTCCTGGGGCAGGTTCCTGGCGCCGGCCACGTGGGAAAGCTGAAACTCCCCGGGCGTGCGGGCATCCAGGAATACGACGCCGGGCTGCTGGCGCAAGGACATGGCCCCGTAGACATCGATGGTCTCAAGGCCTTTGCGTTGGGCCTCGCGCCGGGCCTGGGCCTCGAAATCGGCCACCCAGGGCAAGGGATCGGGACGTACCCGGTTCATGGCCACGGCCAGTCCCGCCGCCAGAACCACCAGAAATGCCAACTCCAACCAAAGGGGCGGCCAGTGCCGCGCCGCGCCATGGGCCATACGCACCGCCTTGACAAATTTTCCCGCGCGCGAGCATACACTCGGGCAGGCAGGCCGATTTCTACCCTACCCGGCCGCCCCAGCGCAACCCGTAACCCCGGAGGCCCTCATGACGGCCCCAGCCGCCGATACATCCCCCGTGCGCAACGCCTCGGTCGAGGAGGTCCGCACCCTCCTTGCCACGACCAGGCTCAACGATCTGACCCTGCTCGATGTCCGCATGGAACCGGAATACGAAGAATTCCACCTGCCCGGCGCCAAACTACTTCCCCTGCCCGATCTGCCCGATCATCTGGGGGAGCTTGGGAAAGACAAGCCGGTGGTGGTCTATTGCCGCTCGGGCAAACGCAGTGCCGCCGCGGCCACGCTTTTGGCCGGAGCGGGCTTTCCGCACATCGTCAACATGCTCGGCGGAGCCATGGCCTGGCAGGGCGCCGCCGCCACGGGCGCCCCGGATTCGGGCCTCACCCTGCTCTCCGGCCGGGAAACCCCGGCCCAGATCCTGCTTGCCGCCCTGGGCATGGAGGCGGCCCTGGGCGCCTTTTACACCAAACTGGCCAGCGGCGCGGCCGATGACGCGACCCGCGACACCTTCACCCGCCTGGCCGGCTTCGAAGACCGCCATCTGCACCGGGTCCATGGTCTCTACCGCAAGGCGACGAGCGATGACACGGCCCTGGAAACGCTGCTTGCCGGCCGTGGCCCGGAACTGGAAGGCGGACGGCCCGGTGGGGATTTCCTGGCCCAACTCGGCGGCGAACCCGACTCCCCCCAGGAAGCCCTGGAACTGGCCGCCTCGGTAGAAGCCCAAGCCCTGGATCTCTACGCCCGGCTGGCCGGACTGGCCGAAGCCCCGGAATCAGTCACCCTGTGCGTGGGCCTGGCTCAGGAGGAAAAGACCCATCTGCGAGCCATCTCCAACCTCACCCGACAACTGCTCACTCCCCCCTCCAACGTCTGAGAACAACAGGAGCGTTCGTGCAACCCGTCAATTTCCTCATGAACATTTTGTGGCTGGTGCTTGGCGGCCTGTGGATGGCGCTCGGCTGGTATCTGGCCGGCGCGGTCATGGCCATCACCATCATCGGCATCCCCTGGGTCCGGGCCTGTTTTGTCATCGGCACCCTGTCCCTGTGGCCGTTCGGCAAGATGGTGGTCGACCGCCAGCACGTGTCCGGGCCGGACATCGGTACAGGCGCCCTCGGCCTCATCGGCAACATCGTCTGGTTCATCCTGGCCGGCGTCTGGCTGGCCATGGGCCATATTCTGGCCGCCTTGGCCAACTTCATTACCATTATCGGCATCCCCTTCGGGCTCCAGCATATGAAGCTCGCCCTGCTGGCTCTGGCCCCCATCGGCAAAACCGTCATCGACAATCCGTACTGATCAGGGAGGGACATGCGTACCTTGCCGTATCTGATCCTGGCCCTGGCCGCCGGCATGTTCATGCCCGTCCAAGCCGGCATCAACACGAAACTCGCCGGCCTGGTGGAAGGTTCCATCCCGGCCGCTTTTGTCTCGTTTCTGGTGGGCACCCTGGCCCTGGGACTGGTTCTGGCCGCCATGGGCCAGGGCGTGCCCTTTGGCCGGGCCTGGCCCATCGCGCCCTGGTGGTACTGGGTCGGCGGCACGCTGGGAGCGTTTTTCGTCACGGCCACGGTGATCCTGGCCCCGCGCATCGGCGCCGTGTCCATGATGGCCCTGATCCTGGCCGGACAGATGGCCATGTCCGTGTTCCTGGACCATTTCGGCCTGCTTGGCTATCCGCAAATTCCCTTCGGTTTCAAACGGTTGTTCGGTGTGATCCTGCTTTTGGCCGGCGTCTACTGCATCCGTTTCTAGGAAATGGCCGGTTTCCCGGCCCGGGGGTGGGGCCGCAGCCGCTCGGTCAGCCAGGCGGCCCCACGCTCAAGCAGCCAGGCCGCCACCAGGCTGGCCGAGCCCGCGCCAAGCGTCAGGACGACAAAGCGCATCCAGGGATCAAGGCCGGCCGTGGCCGGTCCTCCGAAGCTCAGCAGCGGTTGGTGGGCGAGGTAAATACCGTAGGACAGCGTTGACACGCGCCTGACCGCCCGCAAGCGGCCCAAGGCGGCCATTCCGGGCAGGGCAAAAAACGCGGCGAATACCGCCACGCTCCAGATCGCACCGGTCATATGGCCCAAGGGCGGCGCGCCCGGGACCTGCCCCCACACCCAGGTGAAAAGACAAGCCCCGCCCAGAAACACCGCCACGCCCCGGCCAAAGGGCCAACCCGGACCGCCGTGGTCGTGCCAGGCCTTGGCCAGCCACAGGCCGCAGCAAAATTCCGGTAGCCGCGCCGGCAGGTTGAAGGTCCACAAAAAGGCGAAGGTCTCGAAGGACGTACCGGGCAAGGCCGCGCCCCGGGCCTGAATCCAGCCGGTCAGCGGCCAGAGGATCGCGGCCGAGACAAAAAAACAGCCTGCCGGCCCCCAGCCCGGACGCAGCATCCACCGCGCCAGCCACGGGAAAACCACGGTAAACTGGACCAGCAACCCGAGCCACCAAAAGGCGGCCATGTTCCCGTAAAAGGGCGATACCTGGAAGGTATCCAGAAACAGCAGGTGGGACACCATTCCCCAGCACACCCCGCCCAAATCGGTCAGTCGAAACACGGCGACCGAAAGGCCCGTGAACCCGACAACGGCCAGGGCGTATTGCGGATAAAGCCGCCAGAGCCGTTTGCGAATGGCCAGGCCCGGGGCCGGCGCCCCAAGGGGTTGATCTCCCCAATACGGCACCCCCATGAGAAAGGCGGTCATGGCGTTGAAGACCACGACGCCGAGAGCCATGTCCAGGAAGGCCGTATCGAGCAGCGTCCCGGCATACCCCCGGCGCAACGCCCCCGAGCCCTGCCACAGATGGTGGAAGAAGATGGCGGCCATGGCCAGGGCCCGGATGGCGTGCAGTTGGGGGATGTCGCGCTTCATGCCGCCGGGCCGGCCTTCTTGGCCGCGGCCTCCCTGGCCCGGCGCACGGTGACGGACTCGCCGCCGATACCCCAGTTGTCGGTTTCCACTTCCTCGATGATGACCACGGTGGTCTGGGGATTTTTCCCCAGGGTATCGCGCAGCAGCTTGGTGACCCCGGCGATAAGGGTCTGCTTTTGCTCCGCGGTCGCGCCGTCACGGGTGATCTTGATGTTGACGCAAGGCATGGTGGGACTCCTCCTGGCAATCCGTGTTTTCTTCAGGGCGATATTCCAGGATATCGCCTGGTTGGCAAGCCAACACCCGACAGATGGCCTCCAGGGTGGAAAACCGGATGGCCTTGGCCTTGCCGGTCTTCAGGATGGAGAGATTCTGGGCCGTGATGCCCACGGCCTCGGCCAGGTCCTTGGAAGCCATCTTGCGCCGGGCCAACATGACGTCGAGATTGATGACAATGGCCATAACCGCCTCAAACCGTCAGGGTCAGCTCTTCATCCAGACGCCTGGCCTCGTCCATGACCCGGCCGATGACCACGGCGAGCAAGGCCATGAAAAAAAGGGCCAGCTCCGTGCCTCCGATGCCGAGGACCAGCATGTGCCGACCGGGTGGGTTGGCGGCGGTGACAGCCAGGCCTCGCAACGGCATATAGAGCATGGAAGCGATGGCCCAGACGCACAGCGCCCTGGCCACGGACCGAAAGCAGACCACATTGGCCAGGGTGAAAATGTTCCCGGCCTTATACAGCGAAAACAGGCCCCGCAGCCGCAGCAAGGTGACGATGAGCGCCGTCCCCGGTATCATGGCTGCCAGAAAGCACAATCCTCGCACCCAGGCGGGCAGGACCGGATTGACAGCCAGCGGCACGACCTCCCGGGTCATGTCCGCGGGTAATACGTTGAAGGCGGCCCAATACAGGGCGACCAGGGGTGTAACGGCCACGGCCGCCGTGAGGCACACGCCTTCCAGCAGCCGGGCGAGCCGGCGGATGCGGGCCAGATTGTTTTCCGTGTTGTCGTCTTGCATGACAAACTCCTCCCGACCGGGATCGGGTCGGTTTGCCGGCCGGGCCAGACGCCGGCCGGACAGCGGTGGTTTCCCGGCCAACGGGCCGGGTTTGTCCGGACGAATGTCTTTTAAACGACCACGAGTTATTGTAAAACAATAATTTCTAATCTCTTTTCATTAATAATCGAAATCTGAACGCGTTCACACCAGACATCTACAGCTTCCGGAAGGGATTCCAAAGCGCAGGGCCCATTGGCCACTGAAAGCACTTCCCTCCCCCCACCTTCCACCAAAAAGCGCAAAAACGGTCGGGCGCGGGCATGGGAAAGCAGGCAAAAGGCCCTGGGAGGGCACATGAGCGAAAGCACGACACGGGATTGGCAGGCACGCATCGAACGGGCCATGCGGTACATGGAAGCCCATCTGGACGAGGATCTGGACCTGGAGGCGATCGCCAAGACAGCCCATTTCTCGCCCTACCACTTCCACCGCATCTTTTCGGGCATGACCGGAGAGCCGGTCATGGCCTGCCTGCGCCGGTTGCGTCTGGCCCGGGCCGCCCATCGGCTGGCTTATGGCGCGCGCTCCGTAACGGAGCTGGCGTTGGAGGCCGGGTTCGAGGCCCCGGATGCTTTTGGCCGGGCCTTTCGGGCCGCTTACGGCATGGCGCCTTCTCAGTGGCGCGGGCAACGTCGCGACCAACCGCCGGTCGCCGGCCCGCTGGACCTGCTACCCCCGATCAAGGAGCGATGGACCATGGATCTGACTGTGACCGTCAAACGACTGCCACCGCTGCGCGTGGCCTGCGTGCGCCATGTGGGCCCCTACGACCAATGTGAAGCCGCCTGGACGCGGCTGTGCGGCCTGGCCGGTCGGCTTGGGCTTTTCGGACCGAACACCCGGATGATCGGCGTGGGCCATGACGACCCGGCCATCACGGCGCCGGGAAAAATCCGCTACGACGCCTGCCTGACCGTGCCGGACAGCTTTGCCGGCACGCCGGAACTGCCGGTCGCAATCGTCGGCGACCGAGACTATGCCACGGCCGTGGTCAAGGGCCCCTATACCCAGCTCGGCCCGGCCTATGCCTGGGTCTGCGGTGTTTGGGGCCCCCAGTCTGGAAGAGAATTCGCCGGAGCGCCAAGTCTCGAGTTTTACTTGAACGATCCCCGCCAAACCGCGCCCGAGGAGCTTCTGACGGAAATCGGCGTGCCGCTGGAACCGGCGCGCTAAGCCCCCCGCGTCCGCAGACCGGCATATGGGGCGGTAACCCGGCGGCCGCCCCTTGACCGGTCGCCCGGCCCAGACCTATCGAGAACCATGCTGTTCCACATCCGGAAAGCCGGGCCGGAAGATCTCCCCGGCATCCGCACCGCCCATCGGGAAGCCGTGCTCGGCCTGGCCCGGGAGGCGTACAGCCAGGAACAACTCGCGGCCTGGGCCGCGGCCATGCGGCCGGAGGCGATCTGGCGCGCCCTGGCCGATCCGGAACTGACCATGCTCGTGGCCCTGGCAGGCGAAGCCGTGGCGGGATTTATCCTTTTTTCGCCCGGAGAGGTACGGGCCATGTATGTCCACCCGGCCCAGGCCCGGCAAGGGCTTGGCCGCCGGCTCCTGGCCCTGGCCGAGGACGCCACCCGGCAGGCCGGCCTGGACGTGCTCCGGCTCAGCGCTTCGGGCAATGCCGTACCGTTTTACACGGCCAGCGGCTTTGTCGGGGGCGAAGAGGACGTTTTTACCCTGCGCGGCGGGATCAGCCTCACCTGCCGCAAAATGGAAAAACGGCTCTCCCCATTGCGGTAGCGCGCCTCGTGCGGCTTTGGCCCGCTGGGGCGGCCCGGCCTAATGGAGGCCGCCGGTCGGCAGGATGACCGTGGCCTTGCCCATCTGGGAAAACAAGGCCCGGATCAGTCGGCCGCGCGGGGTGAGGTCGGCGGCCAGGGTGAAGGGAATGGCCGGACCGCGCACCGCCTCGACCAGCGGATTGACGGCCATGAAACGCAGGTCGGCGAACGTCACCCGCGCCCCGTCCGGCGTATCCTCCACCATGCGCACCGGGAAATCCGTGAACCACAGGTACGAGGAAAAGACCGGCGCCTGGGCGCCCAAACGTGAAAGCTCGCCGACATCGGCCCGGGCATAGCGGCGTTCGGGCAACAGCGTGTCCGGATGCAGCCAGTCAAGCCCGGTTAGCACATACTGGTCCCCTTCCCGGGCAATGACCTTCCACCACAGCGGCGAAAACGCATCCGGCTGCACACGGACTTCCTCAGCCTCGATCCCCCGGTCGGCCAGGAGCGCCCCGGCCCGAAGCCGCGTGAGCTGGCCCACGCCAAACCCCAAGGCCGGCCAGGCCAACATGACGGCCAGTCCGGCCACGGCCAGACGCTTTCGCACCTGCGGCCGCCGGAAACTCAGGACGGCCAAGGCGAGCAAGGTCAGGGTGAAGAGCGGGTCCACGATATAGACCGAGGAAATCGCCACCCGGTAGTCGGAAAAAGGCAAAAACAGCATGGTGCCGTAGGACGTGATGCAGTCCAGAAAAAGATGGGACAGGACACAGAAAAAATAAAAAACGAACAAGCGCGCCTTGCCTGCGCCGGGCCAAACTCGGGCCATGATCCAGGCCAGCAGCCAGGCCATGAGCGCCCCGCCAAGCAGCGAATGCGTGTAGCCCCGGTGGTAGCGCATGTAGGCTTCCGGGCCAAAAAACGTAACGATATTGTCGACATCCGGCATCCAGGCGGCAAAGGCCGCCACCGGCACGAACCCGCGTCCGGCCGGGAAACGGTCACGCCCGGCCTGGCCGAGGAGCAAGCCGGCCGTGACATGGGTAACAGGATCCATGGCGCCTCCAACAACGACCCTTAGGTCAGCTTTCCGGAGGATAGGTCTTTTTTCGCATTTGACAAGCCGGCCATCCGCGCTACAGTGCGCCCCGGCGTATTCGCGCCCAAATCACACCCCCCTTTTTCGGAGCGATCATGGCAGAGCAGTCGCCGGAAACCAAAGACATGCCGGCCGAGGGCGAATTTGCCGCCCTTATGGAGGCCTCGCTGGCCGAGCGTGGCGGCGAGATCAGCGTTGGAGACCGCATCACCGGGCCCGTCGTGGCCATCACTGAAACAAACTTGGTGGTGGATACCGGCACCAAGCTCGACGGTGTGGCCGATAAAACCGAATTTCTCGACGAAAACGGGGCGCCGACCGTCCATGAGGGTGACTCGGTCACCCTCTATGTCGTGTCCGTGCGCGCCGATGAGGTTGTGCTGTCCAAGGCCCTGACGGGCCAGGGCGGCGCCGAAGCCTTGCGGGAGGCCTTTGAAAGCGGCCTGCCTGTGGAGGGGCGGGTCACCGCCTCGCGCAAAGGCGGCTACGACGTGGAGATCCTCCACCGCCGCGCCTTTTGCCCGGTCAGCCAAATCGACCTCGCCTTCACCGAAGACCCCGAGGTCCACGTGGGCCAGACCTACAGCTTCGCCATCACCACCTTCGAGCGCGACGGCAAGAACATCGTTGTGTCCCGGCGCAAGCTGCTCGAACAGGAACGGGCCGAATCCGAACTGCTCTTCATCGAACGGGTGCAGATCGGCGACGTGATCCCGGCCGTGGTGACCCGGCTTGTCGCCTTCGGCGCCTTTGCCGAAGTGGCCCCGGGCCTGGAAGGGTTGGTCCATCTGTCCGAACTGTCCTGGTCCCGGGCCGAAAAGGCCGAGGACAGCGTGGCCGTGGGCCAGGCCGTCACGGTCAAGGTGCTCGCCTTCGACCGCGACAAGAAAGGCCGGCCGCGCATCTCCCTGTCCATCAAACAGGCCGGTCCCGATCCCTGGGACAGCGCGGGCGACAAATTCCAGGCCGGAGACAAGGTCGAGGGCAAGGTCACGCGCCTGGCCGATTTCGGCGCCTTTGTGGAACTGGCCCCGGGCATCGAGGGCCTGATCCACGTCAGCGAAATGAGCCACACCCGGCGCATTGCCAAGCCGTCCGACGTGGTCAACCCGGGCGATGCGGTGACCGTGGTCATCAAGGACATCGACCTCGGCAAGCGCCGCATTTCCTTGAGTCTCAAGGAAGCGGCCGGCGATCCCTGGGCCAACGTGCCCGAGACCTTCGCCATCGACGCCACCGTGGAAGGCGTGGTGGAGAACCGCCAGCAGTACGGGTTGTTCGTCAACTTGGCCCCGGGCGTCACCGGACTTTTGCCCGCTTCCAAGCTGCGCGACGCCCTGGAACCGGCGGCCTACGAAAAGGCCAAGCCCGGTGACACCGTGTCCGTGGTGGTGTCCGAAATCGACACCGAAAAGCGCAAGATCACCCTGGGACCGGTCGGCGGCACCAAGGAACGCGAAAACAAGCGCGAACGCGAACGCGAAAACGACGACTGGAAGCATTACGTCAAAAAGGAAAAGGCTGCCCACCACGCAAGCGGCGGTGGCCTGGGCCTGCTTGGCGAAAAGCTCCAGGAAGCCCTTTCAAAGAAGAAAAAGTAACACGATCCGGTGGGGAAGGCCTGCGGCGGCCAAAGGGCTTTGCCCTTTGCAATCCCTAAAAGGGAAAGCCCGCCGTCAGTTTGTCCGCTCCACGCGTTTCCCAAGCGGCCCCCTGTCCGACCGGCCTGTCCGGAGGCAGAGGGCCGCTTGCCTTATGGTTCGTGTTTTGCGAATTTCGCCCCCATACAGGCCCCCGGCTCGAATCCGGGGACCACAGCAGGAGGATGCATGGCCGCCGAGCCGAACAAGATTATTTATTCCATGATCCGCGTCAGCAAGTTCCATGATAAAAAGCCCATTATCAAGGACATCTCGCTGTCCTATTTCTATGGGGCAAAGATCGGGGTGCTGGGCTTAAACGGCGCGGGCAAGTCCACGTTGCTCAAGATTTTGGCCGGCGTGGACAAGGATTTCCAGGGCGAGACCGTGCTCACCCCGGGCCATACCATTGGCTATCTGGAACAGGACCCCCTCGTCGACGTGCAAAAGACCGTGCGCGAAGTGGTCGAGGAAGCCGTGGCCGACACCGTGGCCCTGCTTGCGGAGTTCGAGGAGATCAACGCCGCCTTTGCCGAGCCCATGGACGACGAGGCCATGAACAAGCTCATCGAGCGCCAGGGCGAGGTCCAGGAAAAGCTCGACGCGGCCGATGCCTGGGACCTGGACAGCCGGCTCGACATGGCCATGGACGCCTTGCGCTGTCCGCCGGCCGACACGCCCGTGTCCGTGCTGTCCGGCGGTGAGCGCCGCCGCGTGGCGCTTTGCCGGCTGTTCCTCCAGAAGCCCGACATCATGCTGCTCGACGAACCCACCAACCACCTGGACGCCGAATCCGTGGCCTGGATGGAGCATTTCCTCCACGGCTACCCGGGCACGGTCATCGCCGTCACCCACGACCGCTATTTCCTGGACAACGTGGCCGGCTGGATTCTGGAACTCGACCGGGGCCGGGGCATTCCCTGGAAGGGCAACTACTCCTCCTGGCTCGAACAGAAGCAGGAACGCCTGCGCCAGGAGGAAAAGGCCGAGAGCGACCGCGTCAAGACGCTCGCCCGGGAGCTCGAATGGGTGCGCATGTCCCCGCGCGGCCGCCACGCCAAGTCCAAGGCCCGCATCACGGCCTATGAATCCCTGGCCTCCCAGGAAGGGGAACGCCTGGCCAAGGATCTCGAAATCTACATTCCGCCCGGACCGCGCCTGGGCAAAAACGTCATCGAGTGCGAGGGCGTGGCCAAGGCCTTCGACGACCGGCTGCTGTTCGAGAATCTGACCTTCACCGTGCCGCGCGGGGCCATTGTCGGCATCATCGGCCCCAACGGCGCCGGTAAGACGACGCTGTTCAAACTCATCACCGGCCAGGAGCAGCCTGACACCGGGACGTTCAAACTCGGTGAGAGCGTGCAGCTCGCCCACGTGGACCAGAACCGCGAGTCCCTGGACCCGGAAAAATCCGTGTTCGAGGCCGTGGGCCAGGGCTACGACACCATCCGGCTGGGCACCAAGGACGTCAACGCCCGGGCGTATGTGGCCCGGTTCAACTTCACTGGCCAGGATCAGCAAAAAAAGATCAAGGTGCTCTCCGGCGGTGAGAAAAACCGGCTGCATCTGGCGCTCATGCTCAAAAGCGGGGCCAACGTGCTGCTGCTCGACGAACCGACCAACGACCTCGACGTCAATACGCTCCGCGCCCTGGAAGAGGCCTTGCTCGCCTTTGCCGGTTCGGCCCTGGTGGTCAGCCACGACCGCTGGTTCCTGGACCGGGTGGCCAGCCACATCCTGGCCTTCGAAGGGGACAGCTCGGTGGTCTTTTTCGACGGCAACTTCACGGAATATGAAGAGGACCGCAAGGCGCGCCTGGGCGCGGCGGCCGACATCCCCCACCGCATCAAGTACCGGCAGTTCAGCCGGGGCTAACCGGGACGAAATCCCCGGGACCGGAACGGCGCCACGGCCCGTTCCGGTCCCGGCTTGCGCCGGACATGGCAGCCGGCGATTTTCGGTTCAGGACAGCAGGATTTTCCTGGCGATCTCGTCTTCCGCCTCCGTCACGTAGGTGATGCCCGTTTCCTGCTCCGTCTCCCGGTTCGCGGCAACGATATCCGTGCGGGAAATGGCCGTAACCGAGAATTTGCGGGCGCCGGCGAGCAGTTGCTGCAACCCGGCTTCCAGCTTGTCGAGCATGGTGCAGGTGGCCACGGCGCCGAACGGAATCCGCCGCATCTCGTCTTCACCGAGACGCTGTTGCAGGCTGTGCCAGGCCGCGAACAGCTGTTCGGGCTTGGTGCCAAGGGCCGCCACGGTCTTGGGCAGGCTGGCCCAGTTGCCGTGCACCTTTTCGCGGCGCTCGGGATACAGGGCGCCTTCGATGTTCGAGCCGAGAAAGCCCGGGATCATGATGGCCCGGCCCATGCAGACAAGTTTGGCATAGGGCGCGCCCAGGGCCAGGGCCTTGAACACATGGTCTTCCCGGGCAAACCCGCCGGCCAGGGACAGGTCCACGACCGGACGGCCGGACGCGGCAAGCAGGCTTGCGTATTCGCAGGCCTTGGCATGGAGCAGCAGGGACGGCACCCCCCAGGTCTCCATCATGTTCCAGGGGCTCATGCCCGTGCCGCCGCCCGAACCGTCGATGGTCAGCAGGTCAAGCCCGGCTTCCGAGGCGTAGCGGATGGCCATGGCCAGGGCTTCCATGCCGTAGGAACCGGTTTTGAGCGAGATGCGCTCGAAGCCCAAGCCGCGCAGATACGCCACCTTTTCAAAAAAATCCGCCTTGACCTGGGCCTCGCTCGCCGCATCGGTGTAGCCCAGCCGGCTGTGGCGGGCGAATTCCCGGATGGCACCCGCACCATACGCCTGGATGACATCGGGACACTCGGGGTCGGGATCGACAAGATAGCCGCGTTTTTTGAGAAAAACCGCGTAGTCGATGTCCTTGACCTTGATTTCGCCGCCGATGTTCTTGGCCCCCTGCCCCCATTTGAGCTCGATAATGATGTCCGGACCGTATTTTTCGATGATGTATTCGGCCACGCCGTTTCGCGCGTCCTCGACATTGAGCTGCACGATCATGGCGCCGTAGTCGTCCTGGTAGCGCTTGTACAGGTCAATGCGGCGGTCCAGTTCCGGGGCGCTGCTGATGCGGCCTTTTTCCAAAACGGCTTTGCGGTCGACGCCGACCACGTTTTCGCCGACGACAATGGGGATGCCGGCCAAGGCGCAGCCCACGGCGAAATTGTCCCAATAATGGGCCGCGATGAAGGTGGAACCCAACGCACCGGTCATCAGCGGCAAGCGCACTTTTGTTTTGCGGGTGGTGCCGAATGCTGTTTCCAAATTGACATTGTGGAAAAGGCAGTCATCCGGATCGTTGGACAGGTTTTCCTTAAGTCCGTGCGCGCCGTACAAGCGGCCCTGAATACGCAAGGTATCATAGGAAACGCCGCTCGGGCAGAAATTCTCCGCCCCGGCGGTCACCTTGCCGAAATCGCGCGGATAGAGTACGGCCCGGCCGGCCAAACTGGAAAGCCAGGTCTCGCATCTGCCGGCGCAATCCACACGACACAAACTGCACAGTCCCGATTCGACCGGTGTCCCTCTATTGGTCGCTCCGAGCACATCATTGGTCTTTTGTCCGTTGTGCATGATACATCCTTACCGAGTTGCATGTCTTTGATGGTCTGCCAAAGAAAATCCCAAGGCTTTTTCTTATCATGCGAACTTCCCTGCCGGTCGATAGGGAAAATCCGGATTTTTCCGGGAATGTGTCCTGATACTCGGGAAAAATTCCCGGGAAGGCCAGGGACGCGACGTGACGGACAACCGGCAGTGCGGGTGCCCAAGGCGCGACAGGTTGTTTGAAGGATGAAAACCAAGGAATGGAAAAAAGCGCGCGAGCAGGCGCATCCCGGGTTTTCCGAGAGCGCTCCAGGAATCCGGCAATCCCGCGTCCGGGCTAGGCCTTGACGGCCGTGAGCGTGACTTGCAGCTCCGCGAACACGCCCCACTCGCGTTCGGCCCGTTCCCGCAAGGCGGCCTCGGTCAGCTCGCCGGCCTGCACCCGCTGCCACCAGTGGGGATCATAGACATAGTGGGCGTCCTTGAGCTCGAAATCGACGTCCATGACATAGGCGAGCATGGTGAAATTGGCCCGCGCCGCAATCCAGGCATCGTTTTGGCGGCGCGAGAGCATCTGAAAGGTCATGGGGGTGAACCCCCGGACATGGCTCGGGTCGGCCCACCAGCTGTCGTGGCGGTAATGGGGCACGTGGATTTCGAGGGTGCCCCCGGGAGCGGCCACCCGGTAGAGTTCCCGCATGATGCGGCAAAAATCGGGGAAGGCGGCGCCCACGTGCTCCAGCACGTGCTTCATGAGGATATGGTCGAAAGTATTGTCCCGAAAAGGCCAGGGCGTATGCTCCAGGTCAAAGACGATATCCGGAGCGCACCTCGTAAAGACATCGGCGTTGATGGCATCCGCGCGCTTGTCGAACCCGCAGCCCAGATTGAGCTTTCGCACCCCATCCCTCCAGGTATGGCGAATTGTCCGACTGTAGCCCAGGGGACCCGGAAGCGCCAGTCACCCCAACGCGCCGTCACAGCGACAGGGTCGCCGCTCGAGTCTGCCCAGCATTGCCCGCAGCGCAAGCGCTTTGTCAATATTGACAGAAGACCATCGTTTTTCCTACCCTGTTATTAGGAATCGTAGATTCCTTTCGGAAACAACGGATGTGCCGTATTACCGGGAGGAAACCATTCCGTCGCCAAAACAGAATGACCCGCGCGGAAAAGTACCGTATTGCGCCTGCCCAAAAGGATCTGTCTCATCCCCCAAGGAGTCGTTCATGACAAATTCCGTCCAGAGTGTTCCCGTTTCCATTACAACCATAGGTCTTATCGGTCTCTTTGCTCTCGATCTGGCGGCGAGTCTCATCCTGGCCGGCAACACGTCTGCGGTGGCCCAGTCCTCCTGGTTACTGCAGACCTTGGCCGGTGGCTGGTGTCTGTTCGCCGTGCTCACCGTCTGGATCGTGCTGCGTCGCACGCTCCCCCTGCTGCGCCAGGCCGCCGCCGATCAGGCGGCCCTTGCCTCCCTGCGCGAGGGAAACTTCGTCACCACCGCCCCCGGAGCGGGCACACCGGTTTTTGACCAGTACCGCGCCCAGGCCATTACCGAAAAAAACGCCGTGCTCACCATCGAAGCCTATGCCCGGCAGTGCCAGTCCCACTCCGAAACGGCCAGCACCCAAGCCGTGGCCGCCAAAGCCGACACCACCGCCATTGATGGCGAGGTCCGACGGTTGACCGAAACCATGGCCGCCATCGACGGCGAGGCCGACGACACCTCTGCCAAAATCGAAGGCATCGCCTCGTCGGTGGAACAGATGCGCCAAGCCAGCGACGACATCGCGAGCAGCATGGAACAGGCCCGGGTCGTGGCCGAACGCGCGGCCGAGGCGGCTCGGGATAATGCCGCACGCATCGAGGCCCTGGGCGATCGGGCGGCCGGCGGCGTCACCGGCCTGCGCCAGGTGAGCACCTCTATCGACGGGGTTCGGGAACGGGTCCTGGCCCTCAAGACGGACATGGACGCCCTGGGCCGGGACAGCCAGTCCATCGGCGCGATCCTGAGCGTTATCGCCGACATTGCCGATCAGACCAATCTGCTGGCCTTAAACGCCGCCATCGAGGCGGCCCGGGCCGGGGAATCCGGCCGGGGATTTGCCGTGGTGGCCGATGAGGTGCGCAAACTTGCCGAAAAGACCATGGCCGCCACCCGGGACGTGGGCCAGTCCATCACCGGCATCCAAACCATGGCCGGCAACAACGTGAAAGCCACCGAACAGGCCGTGGACGCCGTGGAAGCGAGCCTGGGCCTGGCCGAGGAGCAAATCGCCGCCACCGAGGAACTCATGGGCGCCATGCTCGATTCGAGCCGGGAAGTAAGCGCCATCACGGGCATCGTGGACGAACTCAAGGACCTGGTCATTACCACCTCCAGCGCCACCGAGGAACACTCCCAGGCCACGACCGAAGTTTCCGGACATCTGGCCGATACGGCCAACCTCGCCGCCACCATGCGGGATCGGGCCGGCCAGGGACTCACCGCCACCCAGGCCATTGCCACGCGGACCACCCACGTGGCCACAACCATCGGCGACATGGCCGCCGGAGCCTTGCAGGTCCATTCGGCCACCCGGGAACTGGCCCATCTGGCTACGGCCATGACCGAACACATCGGCACGCTGCGTCTCGGAACGCCCCCCTTCGATATCGCCGCGGTCAAAACCGCGCATCTGGCCTGGCGCGCCCGGCTCGAATCCGTCATCGAAGGCCATGAACAGCTCGAAACCACCAAGGTGGCCAATCACCACCAATGCGTGTTCGGCCAATGGTACGACGCCCAGGGGCATTCGGAACTGGGGCATCTGCCCGCCTTCCGGGAAATCGGCGCGCACCACGAACGGGTCCATGCCCTGGCCAAGGAGATCGTGGGCCTGGCCAACCAGGGGCGTATCGACGACGCCAAACGCCTGATGGGCGATTTCGAGGCCTGTCGGGGCCGCCTGTTCGAGACGTTGGACCGGGTGTACCGGGACAATACGCGCTAGAAGACCGCGCCCCCAAGGGGAGGCGCCGCGTGTGGAAACGGATGGAGGGGAACGGCCCGCCGCCTGGGTGCGGCGGGCCGAAAGGCTCTGGTCAGCGGTTTTTCACCCGCTGCACGGCCACCAGGGATTCCAGATTGAATTTTTTGACCCGATAGCCCATCTGGCGGGGCGTGATTCCAAGTTCCCGGGCCGCCTTGTGCTGGATGCCGCCGCTGCGGCGCAGGGCATCGATAATGACCGATTTTTCAAGGCTCTTGAGCGATGGCGCGGACTCGGTCTCCCCGCCCAACTCCTCGATCTCATCCTCTCGGGAAAAAATGGTCAGGTAGGGCCGGATGAGATCGGCGTCGATGCGCTCGTTTTCGGCCAGGATGACCAGGCGCTCGACCAGATTTTCCATCTCCCGGACATTGCCCGGCCAATCGTAGCGGCTGAGCACGGACAGGGCCTCGGTGGAAAACGACAGCTTGCGGGCGTATTCCTTGGAGACCTTGTTGAGGAAATGAATGAGCAGGCTCGGGATGTCTTCCTTGCGGTCGCGCAGAGGCGGCGCCTGCAAGGGGAACACATTGAGCCGATAGTAGAGGTCGGGCCGAAACGACCCTTCCTCGGCCAGGGAAGCCAGATCCTTGTTGGTGGCAGCCAGGATGCGCACATCCACCTGCCGGGTCTTGTTGCTGCCGAGCCGCTCGAATTCCCGGTCCTGGAGCACGCGCAACAGCTTGGCCTGGAGCCCCAGGGGCAACTCGCCGATTTCGTCAAGGAACAAGGTGCCCTTGTTAGCCTCCTCGAACCGGCCGGGCTTGGTGGTGTCAGCCCCGGTAAAGGCCCCCTTCTCGTAGCCGAACAGCTCCGATTCCAGGAGGTTTTCCGGAATCGAGGCGCAGTTGACCTTGATGAAGGGATAGTCCTTGCGCTCGGACAGGTCGTGGATGATGCGGCCGATCAAGGTCTTGCCCGTGCCGGATTCGCCAAGCAGCAGCACCGTGGCCTTGGTCGGGGCGACCTTTTCGATCTGGCGCTGCACTTCCTGCATGGCCAGACTTTTGCCGACGATATAAAGCCCCCGGGTTTCCTGGGAGAGCTTGTACTTGAGCGAAACGTTCTCGCGCTTGAGGTCTTCGACCTTGGCCTCGAACTTGCGGTTGAGGCTCATGAACTGGGCAATGAGCGTGGCCACGACGCTTAAAAAGGCCACATCCTCCTCGAAGGAGACCTCGTCGCCGAACAGCCGGTCCACGTTGAGCACGCCGATGGCCTGGCCGTGGAGGATGATGGGCACGCCGATAAACGAGATGCGGTCCCGCTCGATCTTGCGCGAACCGGTCTTGTCCAAAAAAAGCGGTTCCTTGCGGATGTCGGGCACCACGTACGGCTTGGCGGTCCGGAAAATGAGGCCGGTGACGCCTTCGTCGAGGTCATAGACCCCGCGGCTTTTCTCCTCGGCCGTCAGTCCCTGGGACACGCGGATGGACAATTTGCCCGTGCCCCGGTCCACCAGGGTGATGGCGGCCCGCTTCATGGTCAGGGTCTCGGCCAGAATGCGCAGGATGTCCTGGAGGGACTGCTCCAGGTCCAGCGCCTTGTCGATGATGCCGCTTATGGCCGAAAGGACCGAAAGCTGGAGATTTAGCGTTTTTGAAGCCATCGAGTGAGTTCCGCCATCTGGGCGGCCACGGATTCGGGCCCGGTACCGCCGGGTCCGTTGCGTCTGGCCACCGCTTGTTCGTAGCGCAAGGCGACAAAGACATCCTCTTGGATGTCCGGGGAAAAGGTACGCAATTCTTCAAGGGACAGCGCTTCGAGGGGCACGCCCTTGGCTTCGGCCTGGGCCACCACCCGGCCTGTGACATGGTGGGCGTCCCGGAAAGGCAGGCCCTTGCCGACCAGATAGTCGGCCAGCTCCGTGGCGTTGAGATAGCCCTGGCCAAGGGCCTGACGCATGCGCTCGGGCCGGAAAACCAGGGCGCCGAGCATGCCGGCCATGACCCGAAGGGACGCGCGCACGGTGTCGTCGGCGTCGAAAAAGGGTTCCTTGTCTTCCTGGAGATCGCGGTTGTAAGTCAGGGGCAGGCCCTTGATCACCGTGAGCAGGCTCATAAGGGAACCGTACACCCGGCCGACCCGGCCACGCATGAGTTCGGCCGCGTCAGGATTTTTTTTCTGGGGCATGATGCTCGACCCGGTGGCGTAGGCATCGGGCAGGGCGACATAGCCGAAATTCGGGTTGGCCCAGAGGATGATCTCCTCGCAAAAGCGGCTCAAGTGGGCCATGACCAGCGAAGCGCAAAAAAGCGCCTCCAGGGCGAAGTCCCGGTCCGAGACGGCGTCCATGCTGTTGCCGAAGGCGCCGCAAAAGCCCACCGACCGGGCGACCATGGCCGGTTCCAGGGGATAGGTGGTGCCGGCCAGGGCGGCCGCGCCCAGGGGCGAGATCCTTACCCGGCGCAGGGCGTCGTCCATGCGCTCGCAGTCGCGCCGCAGCATCCAGGCATAGGCGAGCAGGTGCTGGGCCAGGCTCACGGGTTGGGCCGGCTGGAGATGGGTGCAGCCCGGGAGCAAGGTTTCCTTGTGCTCGGCGGCCCGGGCCAGAAAAACCCCGATCAGCTCCCCGGCCAGGCGTGACCAGGTTTCCAGGCTTTCGGCCACGTAGAGCCGGAAGTCCAGGGCGACCTGATCGTTGCGGCTGCGGCCGGTGTGCAGCTTGCCGCCGAGGGGCCCGATCAGCTCGGTCAGACGTTGCTCCACGTTCATGTGGACGTCTTCGAGCTCCCCCCGCCAGGGAAACACGCCGGATTCGATCTCGTCCAGGACCTGATCGAGCCCGGCCACGATGCGCTCGGTCTCGTCGCCGGTCAGGATGCCGCGCTTGCCGAGCATCCGGGCATGGGCCTTGGAGCCGGCGATATCCTGCCGGTACATACGCCGGTCATAGGAGACGGACTCGCTGTAGGCCTCCATCAAGGCCCCGGTGCCTTCGCCGAACCGCCCGCCCCACATTTTCGTGGACATGCTCGCCCCCCTCCGGGATTGATAGGAGAGGAACCGGGGGCGGGAACCCCTTTTTTGCAAAAAAGGGGTTCCCGCCCCCGGGCCCCCACCCTCCCCAAAAAACTCTTAACGGTTGTCGCCCGCTCCCGCGCAAGGATGATCCTTACAACTGCTGGTTTCGCAAAAGATCCTTTCCGCGACTGGCAGGAACCACTTTTATGCGTCTTCACATAACCTGGCACACAACGAATCATCCCCGCGCCAGCGGGGAACATCGCAAAAACCGTGACCGCAACATGGGGCCGGAACCGGGTTGGCGTCAAGACGTAACACGCCTGCGTGCCACCGTTTCCGGCCCCAGCCTGAAGGAAATTCGCAAAAACGCCTCGCGTGGGGTGGTCCAGGAGGGGAGAGCATCCCCTCCTGGCCGCCGGAGGCGCCCTCCTCCCCCCTCGCCTACAGACCCTGGCCGCGCAGGCGCAGGCCGACCAGGCGGATAAAACCGGCCGCATCGGCCTGGTTGTAGACCTCATCCTTCTCGAAGGTGGCCAGCTTGGGATTATACAGGCTGTTGGGCGAGGTGCGGCCGACCGGATAGGCCTGGCCCTTGTAAAGCTTGAGGCGCACGGTCCCGGTCACGCGCTTTTGCCCCTCGTCGATCATGGCTTGCAGGGCCCGTCGTTCCGGGGCGTACCAGTAGCCGTTGTAGACCATTTCCGCGTACTTGGGGATGAGCCCGTCGCGCAGGTGCATAACCTCGCGGTCCAGGCAAATGCCTTCCAGGTCGCGGTGGGCGATGTGCAGGATGGTACCGCCCGGAGTTTCGTACACGCCCCGGGACTTCATGCCCACGAAGCGGTTTTCCACCATGTCGATGCGGCCGATGCCGTGCTTGCCGCCCAACGTATTGAGGGCCTTGATGAGGCTCGCCGGGGACAGGCTTTCGCCATTAATGGCCACGGGATCGCCGGCCTCGAAGTCGATGGAGCAATATTCCGGCGTATCCGGGGCTTTCTCCGGGGGCACGGTCAGCAAATAGGTATCGGGACCGGGCTCGTTGGCCGGGTCTTCCAGCTCGCCGCCCTCGAAGCTCAGATGCAGCAGGTTGCGGTCCATGCTGTGGTCCGAGCCCTTCTTGTCCGAAGGCACGGGAATGCCGTTTTCCTTGGCGAAATTGATCAGATCCGTGCGGGAGGCGAAATCCCATTCGCGCCAGGGGGCGATGGTGCGCAGGTCCGGGGCCAGGACCGTGGTGGCCAGCTCGAAGCGCACCTGATCATTGCCCTTGCCGGTGGCGCCATGGGCCACGGCCTGGGCGCCTTCGGCCCGGGCCACTTCGACCAGGCGCTTGGCGATCAGCGGACGGGCGATGGAGGTACCGAGCAGGTAGCGGCCTTCGTAGATGGCGCCGGAGCGCAGCATGGGGAAGACGAAGTCCCGGGCGAATTCCTCGCGCAGGTCATCGATGTAGGCCTTGGTGGCGCCGGTGCGCAGGGCCTTGGCTTCCAGGCCGTCGAGTTCCTCTTCCTGGCCCAGGTCGCAGGTCACGGTGATGACCTCGCAAGCGTAGGTCTTCTGAATCCATTTGAGGATGACCGAGGTGTCCAGGCCGCCGGAATAGGCCAGGACGACTTTCTTGATGGTGCTCATGGCGTTTTGTCCTTTATGGCGAAGAAGGCGTCAACAGGCCTTGGTGAAAATCCATTCCAAAATGGCTTTCTGGACGTGCAGGCGGTTTTCGGCCTGGTCCCAGACAATGGAGGCCGGGCCTTCCATGACCGCGTCGGTGATCTCCTCGCCCCGGTGGGCGGGCAGGCAGTGCAGGACCTTGCAGCCCGGAGCGGCCACGGCCAGCAGGGCGTCGTTGATCTGGTACCCGGCAAAGACCTTGGCCCGGGCTGCCTGTTCGGCTTCCTGGCCCATGGAGGCCCAGACGTCGGTGTAGAGGTAATTGGCGCCGGTGGCGGCCTGGGCCGGATCGTTGACGATGGTGATCGCGGCGCCAAGGCTTCGGGCCTTGTCCACGATGGCGGCGGACGGTTCGTACCCCTTGGGCGAGGCAATGCTCAGGCGGATGGGGAAACGCGCGGCGGCATTGATCAGGGAATGGGCGATGTTGTTGCCGTCGCCGATATAGGCCAGATGCACCCCGTCCAGGGTGCCGGAATGCTCGCGCATGGTGAGCAGATCGGCCATGATCTGGCAGGGATGGTATTCGTCGGACAGGGCATTGACCACGGAAATGGTGCCATGCCCGGCCAGCTCTTCGAGCTTGTGGTGGCCGTAGGTGCGCACGATCAGACAGTCGGCGTAGCGGGACAGCACCCGGGCGGTGTCGCGGATGGGTTCGTCGCGGCCGAGCTGGGAATCGTTTTGGGTCATGAAGATGGGCCAACCGCCGAGATGGCGCACCGCGACCTCGAAGGAGACGCGGGTGCGGGTGGAGGCCTTTTCGAAGACAAGAATGCAGGTTTTACCCTGCAAGAGCTCGCTGCGGTAATCGACGGCCTTCATGGTGGCGGCCCGATCGAGCAGGCGCACGGCCTCATCCGGGTTCAAATCCAAAATGGTCAAGAAATGCTGGGGCATGGCATTATCCTTGCGAAACGACTTCCCATGGAATTTTGAAAAGAATCTTTTTAGCCTTTCACACCGCCCGATGTAAAGAGTCAAGGCAGCCGCATTTCGTCGGAAATCGCGTTGACCTCGCCTCCAGGGCGATGTTAATCATGGAAACAATACTGGTTTTCAAAAGACCTGGCCCAAGGCGACCGACGGGGAAGCGGTGTTGGCCGCATGCGATCGTACGGGCTCAAACGGCGGGAGGATGACCATGAAATCGATATGGGCTTACTGTTTGGTGCTGGGCGTGGCGACCCTGCTCGCCGTCACAGGGTGCGTGGTAACGACCGCTCCCCCGCCACCGCAACCCTGCGCCGAGGGCTTTTACTGGTCTCCCGGATACGGTTGCGTCCCCATTCCGGTCAATGCCGCCTATGCCATTGTCAATATCAACGGCCTGAGCCTGCGCACCTGCCCGTCCACCAAATGCAGCATCCTCAACTCGCTGTATGCCGGCGAACAGGTCCAAATCCTCGGCATCGAGGGTGGCTGGACCCATGTCTGGGCCTATGGTCGCGGCCAAGTCGGCTGGGTGGCCACCAAATATCTAAACTAGCGTTTCCGCATGGCCATTCCAAGGACCGTCTCCCTCTCGGAGGCGGTCCTTTTTTCATGCCTGCCCAACTCCCCCACTGGCCAACCGGATGCAAATGCCGTAATACCGCATGATGCACGAGGATTCCTTGCCCCCGTCCCCACCCTTTTTCGAAGCCTTGCTCGACGCTTCGCCGGATCTCTTTTTTTTCAAGGATGCCCAGGGAATCTACCGCATGGTCAATCGAGCCTTCGAGGAGCTCGTCGACCTCCCCCGAGAGGTCATTGTCGGCCAGGACGATTATGGACTCTTTGCCCGACCCGAAGCTGTCCGCCACCAGGAAGCCGATCGCCAGGTCCTGTCCACGGGACAGCCAGCAACCTTCGAGTACTGCGTGAACTTTCGGGGACAACCGGTCTGGTTGCAAGTCCTTAAAAGCCCGGTGCGCGGCCCCCAAGGCCAGGTGGTGGGACTTTTTTGCACGGCCCGCGACATCAGCGACAGCAAGCGCAACGAATCTGACGGACAGCTCGTTCGCGTCGCCCTGGAACAACGGGTGGCCGACCGGACCATGCGTCTGCGCCGGGCCAACGCCAAGCTGCGTCTACAAATCAGGGAGCGGCGCAAGGCGGAAACATCCCTGGCGGAAACCGTGCGGACCCTCAACCTCATCCTGGACAACAGTCCCATCGGCATCAGTTTCGTCGTAGAACGGGTGGTGCAGTGGGCCAACCCCCGGTTCCACGCCCTGTTTGCCAGGCCAACCGGCTCCATTGCCGGACAATCCACGGCCCTCTTCTATCCCGATAACGACTCCTTTATACGATTCGGCCGTCTGCACTATCCCCAATTGGCCGAGGGGAAACGCGTGGATGTGATCTGGCCCATGCGCCGGGTCGACGGCACGGATTTTTTCTGCCGCATCATCGGCCAGCTCCTCTACCCGGACCGCCCCCAAGCAGGGTCGATCTGGCTCATGGAGGACGTGACCGAACGCCGCTTGGCCGAAGAGGCGGCCCTGGCCGTCGAACGTCTCAAGCGGGAGTTCATGGACACCATGTCCCACGAAATCCGTACTCCCTTAAACGGCATCCTGGGTATGACCACCTTGCTTGCCGACACATCCCTGTCCGAGGAGCAGCAGGAGCTGGTGGGAACCCTCCAGGAAGCGACCAGATCCCTGCACAGCCTGTTGGAAAGCATCCTCGATTTTTCCCGACTCGAAAACGAGGCCGCACCGGCGCCAAGCGCCGTCTTTCGACTGCGCGACATCCTCGATGGTGTCGGGCATTCCCTGGCCGGCCTGGCCACGCACAAACGGCTTTCTCTGACCTCCCGTTTGGCCCCGGATCTGCCGGATCTGGTGTTCGGCGACGCGGACGGGACGCGCCGCGTCCTCATGGCCTTGGTCAGCAACGCCATCAAGTTCACGGAGCACGGCGGCGTCACCGTGGAGGTCGGCAAAAGCGAACCCGGCCCGGATGCCCTGCCAAACGAACACGGGACGGCAGCGGTCAGCGTGCGCTTTGCCGTGGCCGACACCGGCATCGGGCTCACGCCCGAACAGTTGTCCGCGATTTTCGAACCGTTCCGCCAGGTGGACGGCAGCCATACCCGCCGCGTCGGCGGCGCGGGCCTGGGCCTGGCCATCGCCCGCAAGACCGTGGAGGCCATGCACGGGACCATAGAGGTCGCCAGCGCATACGGCAAAGGCAGCGTCTTTTCTTTCACGGTGCCCTTTGCCCTGTCCGAGGCTCCGTCGAAAGAGCCCCGGCGTTGACTTGGTCCAGGAGGCGGACTATCCGCACTCCATGCCCAACCGCAGCCGTTTTGCCCCGGATATCCTGCAACACCGTACCGATCCCGACCTGCCCGGCCTGACCGCGCGTATGGCCGCCTACCGCCGGCAAGCCTTTGCCCTGCATATCCACGAGGCTTGGAGCGTGGGACTCGTGCTTTCCGGGGCGACCACGGTCCGGCTCTCGGGAAAGGCCGCCCGCATCGAAGCCGGCTCTCTGGCCTGCATCGGCCCGGGCCAGCCCCATGCCTGCAACCCGGTGGCCGGTACGCGGCTTGGCTACATCATGTTCTACCTGGCGCCGGAGGCGCTTCCGCTGGTCGCCGACCTGGCCGAGAACCCGACCTTCCTGTCGTACGCGGTCACGTCACGCAAGCGCTCCGCAGCCCTGGTCGCCCTGTTCCGGGCCATGGGCCGGTCGGCCTCGCGACTGGAAAAAGAAACCCTGCTCCACCAAGCCCTGGCGCCGCTGTTCGGTCCCGGCCGCCAGGCGTCGCAGCGGCCGCCGTCCGGAAGCGATGGCCGGAAGCTCGAACGGATCGAGGCGTATCTACGCGCGCATTTCCGGGAAAACGTCTCTCTGGCCGAGCTGGCCGGGCTCGTCGATCTCGGGCCGACCGGTCTGTTGCGACGCTTCAAGGCTTGGCGCGGTCTGCCGCCCCATGCCTTCCAAAATCAGCTGCGCGTGCTGGCGGCCAGGCAACTCCTGGAACAAGGCCACCCTGCCGCCCAAGTGGCCCAGGAAGTGGGCTTTGCCGACCAAAGCCATCTCATCCGCACGTTCACGCCCCTGGTCGGGGCGACCCCGGGCCAGTACCAACAGGCGCAACCCGTTTCCCTGGCGCGCTAGTCTGCCTGGTCCGGGCGCAATTTCGTCCAATCCTTTATCCCCCGACCATGCCACAAGCCCCCTGCCGCCGTACCGGCACAAGGAGGCTTTTTCCGCATGCGCAACACCACGCTCGCCGTGACCATGGCCCTGGCGCTCACCCTGGTCGCCTGGGGCTTATCCTATGTCTGGACCAAAATCGTGCTGGCCGAGATGGGCCCATTCACCCTGGTATGTATCCGTTTTTCCCTGGCCACGGGGCTATTCGGCCTGGGCTTTGTCCTGACCGGCCGCCGTCCCCGCCGGCTGTCCCTGGCCGACCACGGCCGCATGCTCGGTCTGGCCGTACTGCAACCAGTGGGGCATTTCGCGTTCGAGACCTGCGGGTTGCGCCTGACCGGCGCCTCGTCCGCCGCTTTGATCGTGGCGGCCATTCCCTTGGCCGTCATGGCCGTGGCCGCGGCCAGTGGCCGGGAACGGCTCACGGCCGGCAACCTCGGACGCATCCTGGTCTCGGTGGTGGGGGTGCTCTGTATCATGGCCGGTCCGACCCTGGCCCCGGGGAATGGCGAGCTTGCCGGCGACCTGCTCATGCTCGGCGCGGTCCTGGCCACGGCCGGTTATGTGGTCCTGGGCGGCGGGTTGACCCGGCGCCTGGACGCCCTGACCGTGACCTTTTTGCAACTGGCCTGGGGAGCGGTGCTCTTTTTTCCGGCTTGTGTCTGGGAAATCCAGGCCTCTGGCTGGCCGACAGTGAGCGCCCGGGGCGCCTTCGCCCTGGGTGCCTTGACCGTGCTGGCCAGTTTCGCGGCCTTTGCCTGCTACAACTTCGTACTCAGCCGCATGCCGGCCACCCGGGCAGCGCTGTGGCTCAATGCCGTGCCCGTGGTCACGGCCGTGGCCGCGTGGGCCATGCTCGACGAACGGCTCAGCCTTGGGCAGTTGCTCGGCGGGGGACTCGTGGTGCTGGCGGCGGCCGCGCCTGGGAGAAAAAAAGCGGTGGCCGCGCCCAAACAAGGCAGGGAAGCGGAACCGGCTGCGATCAACCCGTGACCGCGCTCACGGCCGCTTCGGTGAGGGCCTCCATGAGCGGGCCATGATCCAGGCCGGAAAGATGCAAGAAGCCATGGGCCAAAAGTCGCGTCAAATGCGCCACCGGGTCCTGGCCGTACAGAAAGGCTTCCCGCATCACGGTATCGGCGCTGACCGCCATCTCACCCAGATACTCGGGGCGCTCGGGGTCTTCGGCCGGAAAGCTCAACACATTGGTCGGCCCGGGTAGGCCCAGGTAGGCCCGGTTGAGGGTCGCCATTTCCCCGTCCGCCACCACCCGCAAATCAAAGGTCTGCCCCGCCAGGTCGAGGCTTTCGAGAATGGCCTCGGTCAGCGTCGTCAGCTCCCCCCGGGACAGGGGCAGCTCGGGAAGCGAAAGTCCCCGGGCCAGACCGATCATGCCGCGTGTTCCGCCGCAGCCTTGGGATCCACGGCGCACACCGGTTCCTCACGCTGCTTGCCGTTTTTGGTCCCTTTGGAATCGGCGCTCGGGTATTCGATGCGTTGGTGGAAGATGCCGGTCAGGATGCGGTGGAAGGTATCGGAGAGCAGGGTCAGATCCTTGAGCGTCAACTGGGATTCGTCCAGCTCGCCCTCGGTGTAGATCTTGCGCACGATGTTCTGGATATGGCCCTTGATGCGGCTGGGGGTCGGGTCGACCAGGGTGCGGCTGGACGCCTCGATGGCATCGGCCAGCAGGATGAGCCCGGCTTCCTTGGTCTGGGGCTTGGGACCGGGATAGCGGTAATCCTCTTCGCGTACCGGGTCCTCGCCCTTGGCCTCGGCTTGCTCCTTGGCCTTGTGGTGGAAGTAGGCAATCAGGGTCGTGCCGTGGTGCTGGTGGATGAGGTCGCAGATGGCTTGGCCGAGACGGTGTTCCTTGGCCAGCTCCACGCCCTTTTTCACGTGGGCGATGAGAATGAGCGCGCTCATGGATGGCGCGAGCTTGTTGTGGCGGTTCTCCTTGCAGGAGATGTTTTCGATGAAATAGTGGGGATTTTTGAGTTTGCCGATGTCGTGGTACAGGGCCGCCACCTTGCCTAGGAGCGGATTGGCGCCGATGGCCCGGGCGCCGGCCTCCACCATGTTGGAGACGATCAGGGAATGGTGGTAGGTGCCCGGAGCCTTGACCATGAGTTCCTGGAGCAGCGGCTGTTCCAGATTGAGCAGCTCCATGAGCCGGAAGCGCGAGGTATAGCCGAAAATCATTTCCATGATAGGGGCGATGCCAACCACGGACAAAAGAGACAAAAACGCGGATAGCGTCACAAAAACCAGGCCCGTGCCGAGCACCGCCGGTTCGGTGATGTCCATGAGATTGACCGCCACCCACATGACGCACAGGGCCGCCAGCAGCGGCAGCACGCTTTTGAGCACCTGGGATCGGGTTTCGGAGCGCTTCATGAGGTAGACGTAGATCATGGAACCGACGAAATAGTAGCAGAAGATGCCAAGCCCCCCGACCACCATGTTGGCGGCCAGAAAGGACAGGATGAGGCTCACGAAAATGCACAGCCGCTTCTGGAAAAAGAGCGACAGGATGCCCGCCGCCCCGGCAATAGGCAGGCTGAAGGCGAAATAGACCGCTCGCGACGCCTCGGGCAGTCCTCCGCCCGGTAGCGTGACCACATCGGCCACCTTGGCCAGTGAACCGAACACGAGCAAAATCACACCGAGAAAGATCCAGTCCATGCTGCGCAGCCGCCGGAAACCGACGCGCTCCAAAGAGATGTACAGCACGGCGACGAACATCAGGCACATACCGAAGATGCCCAGGGCCCGCATGAGGTTGTAGGGGCCCTTGCGGTGGGAATACAGCGCCTGCAACTTGAGCTGCTGGATCGGCCCCACCCGCTCGCCCTGGCGCACGATGATCTCGCCCTTCTTGATGATATAGTACAGAGGCTCCACCGCCCGCATGATCTCGGCCTTGCGGGCCAGGGTGATCTCCTGGTTGAAGGTCATGTTGGGGGCGAGCAAGGGATAGACCAGGGTGTAAACGGCCTTGCGGATGCGAAAGGACTTGTTCATGGACACCTTGAGCAGGTGTTCCAGATCGTCCTTGACCTGCTTGATGTCCTTGATGTCCCGGGTGTCCACCCGCAGGGTCTCCATCATGGACGGCACGTCGCGCATGAGGATGCCGTTTTTATAGGGCAAGAACGTGGTGGTGGAGACGACGACGCCGGGCTCATAGTTCTGCTTGAGCCAGGGCAGGACATCGTGGCCGAAGAGGCTGCGGAATTCGTCCTGGCGCCACGCCTCGATGATGTCGCTGCCGATTTCGGTATTGAGATTCTCGGCGATCTGCCAGCGCAGTTTTTCCAGATCGTCCTCGGAAGCCAGTTGCACGGCCTGGAGGATATCCTCGGCGCTTTTGGCCAAGGCTTCGTACGGCAGCGGGCTGACATCAAAAACCGGAGGCTGGGCTTCGGCCACCTGCTCGCGGCGGCGGTTGGTGGCTTCCACATCCTCGATCTGGAGATTCTGGTCGGCGGCAACGTCCTGGGTGGCGATCTCGCCGGCGGTGAAAAGACGCACCGAGTTGTCGAAACCGAGCCTGGCCACGAAACTCAGCGCGAAAACGATACCCAGGAAACAACAAAACCCCGCAGCCCCGGGCGGGAGGGCCACGACGCGCGCGACCTGCCCGGTGCGAACCTTCAGTTTTCGTTTAACCCTGTCGACTAGCGCGCTCATAAGCCTGTACAATCCTTCCCACCAGGGGATGGCGGATAACGTCCGACTCGCCAAACGCCACAAAGGCGATGCCCCGGACATCGCGCAGCACACGGGATGCCTCCACCAAGCCGGATACGGATCGGGGCGGCAGGTCGATCTGGGTCACATCGCCGGTGACCACGGCCTTGGAGGACAGTCCCAGCCGGGTCAGAAACATCTTCATTTGCTCGGGGGTGGTATTTTGGGCTTCGTCGAGAATGATGAAGGCGTCGTTTAGGGTGCGACCGCGCATGAACGCCAGGGGCGCTACCTCGATAACGCCGGTGTCGAGCATCTCCCGGACTTTGCGGAAGTCCAGCATGTCATTTAAGGCATCGTAGAGCGGACGCAAGTAGGGATTGACCTTCTCCACCATGTCGCCGGGCAGAAATCCCAGCTTTTCGCCGGCTTCCACCGCCGGTCGGGTCAAAATCAAGCGCTTGACCCGCCGTTCGAGCAAAAGCCCCACCCCCATGGCCACGGCCAGATACGTCTTGCCCGTGCCGGCCGGACCGATGCCGAACACCAAGTCGTGCTTGCGGATGGCGGCCAGATAGTCCCGCTGGGTAGCGGTCTTGGGCACCACGGTTTTTTTCGGGGAAATGGCCAGGGCTTCTTCGCGATAGACGCGCTGGAGATTGGCCTCGGGCTCTCGGGCCAGGACGCTTAAGGCCTGTTCCACATCGGCGGGATACACGGGCTTGCCCTGGCGCAGCAGCTCGTAAAGCTTGATGAGGACATTGGCCACGTGGGCCACGGTTTCCTCGGAGTCGGCCCGCAGGATAACGGCACTGCCTCGGGTGTCGAGACGCGCCCCGGATTTGCCGGCAATCAGCGCGAGATTCTCGTTGTGGGGACCGAAAAGGTCCCTGGCCAGCTCCGAGTCGTCGAACTCGAGCCGCCGCTCATGGCCCAGCGTTTCAATCATAGTGTCTCGACGCCCGGTTGCGGCGCGAAAGCGATCCGGTCATCCCTTGACCGGTCGCCGGCGACGGTGCAGCACCTCGCGCATGGCCTGTGATGACGGCCATAATACAAGGTTTGGGCAAGTACAAGTGAAACCGTGAAATCACGGAGTTTCCCGCAAATTCTCCAGTCCGGGGTCTGGCGCGGCCCGCACCGTCCCGAACACGGTGGACACGGACACCCGACCGGCCGCAGCGCCCTTCACGCGCCGGACATCGGCCACCAGGGCCACCAGCACATCGGCCGCCCCCGCCCCGGAGGCGTAACTGGCCAGCACGGCCAGACCGGCCGCCTCCTCAAGGCTGCGCCTGGGCACTTCCCGGCCCGGATGATCCCGGCGCAGGATCACATGGGCTCCGGGGCCGTCGGCCACATGCAACCAAAATCAAAGGCATTGGCTTGGCGCAACAGCTGTTCGTTGACCTTGGCGTTGCGACCGCGAAGGGCCAAAAACCCGTCGGAGGTGCGGTAACGGTGAGCAGCCACGGCCGGCTTTTTTTCCTGGACGGTCCGACCCGGCCGAGGTGGCTCCACACGACGTCCTTGGCCTTGTAAGGCTTTTTTCCCATCTTGCAAGCCCTGTCTGCGGGCGGCGATGGCGACGAGACCCCGCTCGCCCTTGGCCGCCAGATGATAGAGCTTTTGCATATTCTGGACCACGGTCAGGGACGGGTCCAGGTCGATGGTCACCGGGTCTGCGTCGGGCGGCGACACCACGACCCGGGGCAACCGCGCCCGGGCATCCAGGCCATGGAGCTGCGCGGCCAGAAGGTCGGCCGTAACCCGGCGGGCGATGAACCCGCGCATCCGGGCCTCGTCGGCCTCGAGCTTGGCCAAGGCCCGGGCCAGACGGCGCCGACCGGCGGCCTCGGCCGCCACGTGCGGGGCGTCCCGCCGTCCGGACACCTCGGTAAAGGCCAGGGGCTCGCCAAAAGCGGCCGCAGCCGCCAGGGCCGTATCGAACCGCCGGACCTCCCGTCCCCGGGTGACCGCTTCGGGCCAGGCCACGGGCCAGACCGCTTCGGGCAGGTCGCGCTTCGATTCCACGAAAAATCCGTCCGGCTCCCCGGCCGTGAGCCGGGCATACACGGCCTGGGCCGTTTCCCGGGGCAAGGCGGCCAGACGGCGGCGCAGTTCCGGCGAGCATTGCGCATGGGCTTGCCAGATGTCCGGTTCGGTCAGCACCGCTTCCAGAGCGGGCCAATCCGGGGTAGCAGGCGCTGCCTCCGGGATTTCGGCCAGGGCGGGAAAGGCCCGGGGATCGAGCACGAGTCCCGGCCCCGGGCCGGTCAGGCCCAGCAGCAAGCGGCGCCTGGGCCAATCGGCCAACATGCGTTCGATGCGGCGACCGCGCAGATGCTTGCGCAGCCGCATGGCCTCGGCCGGGGCGCGTTCGGGCTGCACGGTCTTCAGACCGGACAGGAAACAGAAAAACCGTCCCGTGCCGTACCGAACGTGCAGAAAGGGATGCTTGAGCGACTCGCCCGCCAAAACGAGGGGACGAGCCGGATGCAAGGACAGGGTCAGATAATTGGGCGCGGGTAGGTAAACCTTTTCAACCCGGGAACCGACCAGGGCCAGGGTCAGTTCCCCGGCCAGAAAACGAAAAAAGATGGCCTCCATGTCTGGTTGTCACACAAAAATCAACGCCCCGGTTTCCGGCACCCGCAGACAGACACGGGGGGAACGGTGGGGGTACAGACAAGCGGCGGGGCTAATCGCCCCGCAGATCTTCTTCCGCTTCCTGACGGCTTTTGCATTTGATGCACAGCGTGGTTACGGGCCTGGCCTTTAGCCGGGGCACGCTTATATCCTCGCCGCATTCGACACATTCGCCGTAGGTGCCGTCGTCGATGCGTTCGAGTGCTTCCTTGATTTTTTTGATGAGGCGCCGTTCGCGGTCGCGCAGGCGCAAGGTAAAGGCCCGGTCCGATTCGGCCGTGGCCCGATCGGCAGGGTCGGCGTACACCTCAACCGTATCGGTCATGTCCTCAATGGTCTCCTCGCCCTTCTTGAGGATATCCTGAAGCATGCCGTTGAGTAGCTGGCGGAAGTATTCGACGTCCTTGGGATCCATGCAGTCCTCCTCAGCCTTCGGCAAAGGCTCCGGCTGGAAAAGGAAAACCTCTTACTCCAATTCCACAACGAGGTAAAGAGATCCCCTCGCGGCGGGCCGTGGGCCACGCTCCGCACTGCAACACGAGGGGCTATCGCCCGGTCGACCGACACCGTCCATCGCCCGGGCCCTTCCCTGTCGCGAAAACCCCTGCCTGCGGATCGACGCGAGAAAAGCCCGCCAGGAAGCACCATGGCGGGCTGGGATAACCGAGAGACTCAACGGCACTAGGCCTGCTTGCTCTTGTTGACGACCGTGGACAGACGGGAAATATTGCGCGCCGCCGTCTTCCAGTGGATGACCTTTTTGGACGCGGCCTTGTCCAGGATCTTGGTCGCGGTCAGCAGAGCCGATTCGGCGGCAGTAGTGTCGCCACCGGCCAAGGCGGTGTGCACGGCCTTGATGACGTTGCGCACACGGGTCTTGACCGCCCGGTTGCGAGCCCGGGCCAAGAGGCTTTGACGATGCCGTTTCAGAGCGGATTTATGATTGGCCAAGGATCGTTCCTCCGTGAAGTGTTCGCTGAAGCAGAGTTATCTATGGTGCCAGACGGCTTCTGTCAAGCCGAAAAGCAGTCCCCGGTCACAGAAGCGCATGCTTTATGGGAAGGCCCCCGGGCGGGATCATGTCCCCCCGGGGGCCGGATGCGTCTCCACTCCTGCCCGGCCTACACCTGCAAGGCCGCGAAATCGGCCACCCGGCCGAGGCGATCCACCAGGGATTTGAGCAGGTTGAGGCGATTGGCGCGCAGGTCCGCCGCCTCGCACATGACCATGACGTGGTCGAAAAAGCCGTCCACCGTGGGCCGCAGCTCGTGGAGCAAGGCCAGCACGGCGGCATAGTCCCCGGCCGCGAACAAGGCATCGAAACGCGGAAACACGTCGGCGCAGGCCGCGGCCAGATCCTTTTCGGCCTGCTCGACGAGCAGTTCGGGCTTGACCAGACCGGACAGGGGCTGGCCTGCCTCGGACCCCTGCTTGCGGATGATGTTGGCCGCGCGCTTGAAGGTGAGCACGGCCTGGCCGAAATCGGGCGTGGCGGCAAAGGCGGCCAGGGCATCGAGGCGGGCGGCCAGGGCGGCCACGTCGTCGAACGACGCGCCCACAGCCGCTTCCACCACCAGGGTGTCGTAGCCCCGGCCGGTGAAAAAGGCCCGCAACCGCTGTCCGAAAAAGTCGAGCAGCTTGGCCAGGGCCCGGGTCCGGTCCACCTTGAACTTCACGTCGCCGTAGCCGTCGATGGCGGCCTGGAACAGCTCCATCAAGTTGAGGTGCAGCCCGTGTTCGATGAGAATGCGGCAAATGCCCAGGGCCGCCCGGCGCAGGGCATAGGGGTCGGCGGCGCCGGTCGGGACCATGTCCAGACCGAAACAGCCGGCCAGGGTGTCGGCCTTGTCGGCAACGGACACCATGGCGCCGGCCAGGCTCGCCGGCACCGGGCTGTCCGGGCCGGCCGGCAGGTACTGCTCGGCTACGGCCTGGGCCACGGCGGCGGACTTGCCCTTGCGGCCCAGATAGATGCCGCCCATGACGCCCTGGAGTTCGGCAAATTCGCCCACCATGTCCGACACGAGGTCGACCTTGGCCAGACCGCCGGCCAGGGAGGCTTCAAGCATGCTTTCGGGCTTGCCGGCCTGCTCGGCCACCAATCCGCACAGCCGTTCGAGACGACGGGACTTGTCGCGCATGCTGCCAAGGCCGGCCAGGAAGATCACGCTTTCGAGCTTCGTGAGCCAGGCTTCGGTATCGGCGGCCAGATCGGCTTCCCAGAAGAAGCGGGCATCCTCGAGGCGGGCGGTGAGCACCCGCTGCCAGCCCCGGCGTACCAGCTCCGCATCGCCGGGCACCAAGCCCAGGGTGGTCAGAAACACCGGCAACAGCTCGCCCTTGGCATTTGCCACGGCAAAGCTCTTCTGGTGCGACTCCATACTCGTGATGAGCACCTCGCGCGGCACAGCCAAAAACTTCGGATCGAACCGGCCGAGCATAACCACCGGATGTTCGGTCAGGCCCGTGACCTCGGTCAGCAAGGACGGATTGATGACGGCCGTGCCGCCGGCCTCCTTGGCCAGGGCTTCGGCCTGGGAGCGGACCAGGCCCTCGCGTTCCCGGGCGTCGAGCACCACCTTGCCCTGATCGCGGATGATGGCGAAATAGGCTGCGGCCGTGGGCACCTCGAAGGGTCCCGGGCCCATGATGCGCTGGCCCTGGGTGGTGCGGCCCGACACGAGGTCGTCGAGGGCAAAGGGCACGACCACGTCGTCGAGCAGGGCCAGAAACCAGTGGATGGGCCGGCCGAACGCGAATTCCCGGCTGCCCCAACGCATGCGCTTGGGAAACGACAACTTGCGCACGATTTCCGGGCAGATGGCGGCCAGCAGCTCCACGGACGATTCTCCGCCGATGGTCTTGCGCAGGGCCAGATAGCGGCCCTTGGGCGTTTCCTGGACGAACACCGCCGACACATCGACGCCTTGCCCCTTGGCAAAGCCCTTGGCCGCCGGCGTGGGCGCGCCCGAGGCGTCAAAGCCCACCCGCTCGGGCGGGCCGCTCACGACCTCTTCCTCACGGCGCGACACGGCCGCGAGCTCGGGCACGCTCACCACCAACCGGCGCGGCGTGGCAAAGGCGGCAACCGGGCCGGCATCGATCCTGGCCTGGGCCAGGGCGTCGGTGAACAGACCGCGGATTTCCTCGGTCAGCCCGGACAAAAACCGGGCCGGCATCTCCTCGAAACCGATCTCGAACAGAAAATGGGGCATGGGCTGGGTCCTTCTCTAGGCGCTGGCGGGCAGGAGGGGGTAGTCGAATTCCTTGCGCTGGGCGGCGTAGAGCCGGGCCAGACTGGAAGCCAGATTGCGCACCCGGGCGATATAACCCGTCCGTTCGGTGATGGAGATGGCCCCCCGGGCCTCGAGCATGTTGAAGGCATGGGAACACTTGAGGCAGTAATCGTAGGCCGGCCAGGGCAGACCGAGTTCGCACAGCCGCTTGCATTCCTGCTCGCAGGCATTGAAATGGTGCAACAGCATGGCGGCGTCGGATTCCTCGAAATTGTAGCGGGAATGCTCGTATTCGCTCCGCTGGTAGATCTGGCCGTAGGTCACGTCCTTGTTCCAGGCCAGGTCGTAGACCGAATCCTTCTGTTGCAGATACATGGTGATGCGTTCCAGACCGTAGGTCAGTTCCACCGAGACCGGCGACAGATCAATGCCGCCCACCTGTTGGAAATAGGTGAACTGGGACACTTCCATGCCGTCGAGCCAGACTTCCCAGCCCAGGCCCCAGGCGCCCAGGGTCGGGGACTCCCAGTCATCCTCGACAAAGCGGATGTCGTGGCGGCTGGCCGAAAAACCGATGGCGGCCAGGCTCTCCAGATAGATGTCCTGCACGTTGTCCGGCGAAGGCTTGAGGATGACCTGGAACTGGAAATAGTGTTGCAGGCGGTTGGGGTTCTCGCCATAGCGGCCATCGGTCGGCCGCCGGGACGGTTGGACATAGGCGGCTTTCCAGGGCTCCGGCCCGATCACCCGGAAAAAGGTGGCCGGGTTGAAGGTGCCGGCGCCGACTTCGGAGTCGTAGGGCTGGACGATCAGACAGCCGGCCTTGGCCCAGAAATTTTGCAGTGTCAAAATGACATCCTGAAAATACATGGTCGCTCCAATTTCGTAATTTCACGCAACAAACGCCGGCCCAGAGGCCGGCGTCGGAAAACCCGCGCCACACCGAGCCTAGGCCCGCACGAAGCCGCCCTGCTCCCAGGCCAGCCCCAGATGGTAGCGCACGAGCAGATCCACGACCCGGGAAAACTCCCGCCCCGCCGCCGGATCAGGCCGGCAGGACGCCCAGTCCCCGGGGCTTCCGGCCACGGCCGCATCCATGAGCGCCAGGGCGCCCGGCCCCAGGCGCTGCAACACGCCCGGCGCGGCATCCCGGCAGTGCGGACAAGTCAGCCTGCCCTGCTCTACATGGCATACCGCGCCTTGGGGCCCGAGATCGGCACCGCACACGGCACACCGATCGCAGGCCGGCAGTAGGCCCTGACCGAAAGCCACCCTGGCCCGAAACAGCAACGGGAACAGGGCCGAAGGCGGTGTTTCGGCCTCCAAGGCGGCCAGCATGGCCCGCAAAAGCGCATAGGCTTCGGCTGCACCCTGGGGACCGATATGCACGGCTTCGAAAAATTTCAAGCAGTTGACCGCAATGCCCAGTCGATGCGGGTCCTGGCGCAGGCGGCGCGGCGCGTCCAGCAGCTCGGCCTCGGTCAGGCACGGATAGCCTTGCAAACCCGAACGGCGTACCTTGAACCGGACGTGGTTGAGGGGATCGAGACAGCCCAGAAAACGGCGCCGGCTTTTGAGCCCCCCGAAGGCAAAGGCGGTGTAGCCCCCTCGGACCGGAGAAAAAAGGTGAACCCAGGCATCGATCTCCCGAAACCGGCCCACCCGGAGTACCAGCGCCTTTTCGGAAAATTCCATGCCTCGCCCTGCGCCAGGCGGTTTCGTCGCTGCCGGCCGCCATCGGCCGACAATTCGCAACGCGGCTCCCTCGGGAGAGCCGCTATGCCCCTCGCCGTGGAACAAACGCGGCTCAAGGGAAATGCAGCGTCTTGGCCTCGCCCCGCTCCGTGGTCACCGGGGTCTCCTTGCCGTCGAAGCGGAACACCACCTTGCTCGGATTGCCGAGCTTGACGTCGATTTTTTCACCGAAGGGCACGGTCAGCCGCTGGCCCTTTTTGACGTAGATCTCCTTGGCCGGTCCGTTGTCCGGCATCAGGATGACCCAACTGCCGTCCTGGCCGAACACTTCCAATTCCTTGCCGCCGGCCGGAGTTTCACCGGTTGCCGGCTTCTCCGCCACGGCCGACGCCGGTGTGTCCGCCACAGAAGGTGTCGGTTGCGCCGCTTTCTCCACCGACGAGGTCTTGTCCGTCTTGGTCGGCTTGTCGGCCGGCGAAATGGTGGTATCCGCGGCATCGCGGCCCATGAACTTGAGCGTCTTGACCGAGCCTTTGTTGGCCCGGAAGGGATAAACCTTGCCGTCGAACTGAATTTCCACGCCGCCGGCATTGCCCAGGCGCACGAGCAGATAATCGTTGAAATGACCGAGAAAGGTATCGCCAGGCTCCAGCATGGATTCGCGCATGGTGCCGCCATCGGCTCCGGCCTGGAGCCAACAACGCTCCGTGGCCGTGATGCGCACCAGATGGCTGCCGTGCTCGCCCACCGTGAATTGCTTGGCCGGAGGCGCGGCCGGCGCGGGCGCCGGGGCGCTCCCGTTTTGGACCCCGCTCATGGCGATATCCTGGGTCGCCTGATCCTCGGCGGAAGGTTGCGCGGGCGCAGGGGCTTCGGGCTTAACCGCCGGTGTGCTGGCCCCGTGTCCAACTTCCGGGGCCACGGCCGGGGCCGGGGCTGCGGCTTCAGGAGCCGGGGCAGGCGCCGCGGACGGCGCCGGTTGGGCTGGCTCCCGAGGCGCTTCCTGGGTCTGGGCCGGGACCGTGGGCGTCACCGGCGGGGTCGCCGGCTCAGCTGGCTGTTCCACCTGCGGCGCCGTGGCTGTGGGAGCAGTGACCGGGGCCGATTTGGAAAAAAACGCGGTGTAGAGATACCACCCCAAGGCAACCACGACCACGACGGCCACACCGGCGACCAGCAGGACCGTCAGACGCTGCCCCGAGGAGGATCCAGTTTCAGAGGCCGTGTCCTCGTCATCCGAACCACGCAGAAGCGGGACGTCCCGCAACGGCGTTTCCTCGGACTGGTAAATCTGGGCGAGGCTTTCCTGAAATTCGCCATTGTCCATGCCGAGGAGCTTGGCGTAATTCTTAATGAATCCCTTGGCGTAAACCGGATGGGGCAGACAATCTTCGTTGCCGTCTTCAATTGCCGCGATGCAGGTCCGCGTAATTTTGATCTTATCCGAAACCTGATCAATGGTCAGGCCACGACGTTCCCGCTCCTCGCGCAAAAGAGCCCCTAACTCACGCAAATCCATATGAACAACTCCTCCGGGTCCAGATTGCCGGGCAATCCCCGGCACAGGCGCGCATCCGGCCTTACATCCGGACATCGATCACGGCCTTGGACCGCAGATTGCTGATATAGTCCTGAAAGAGTTTTTCAACTTTCTGCTGATAGAGGATTTCCTGGATCTTGTCCTTGACGCTGTCGAACGACGGATCGGTCGCGCTCGGAGCCGGCTTGGCCGGGGCAGGCCTTGGCCGGTTGACCGGGCTTGGTGCGGATCAGCAGCACGGCCTTGCCATCGAGCAGCACCGGCTCGGTCACCTGGCCCTCGGGCACGGCGGCCAGGGCTTCGCGCAACGGCGGCGCCAGATCCTTGAGCTGCACATCGCCCAAGCTGCCCCCCTGCTCCCGGCCGGGACCGATGGAATACCGCTTGGCCGCATCGGCAAAACTGAGGCCGCCCGCACTGATCTTCTTGCGCAGTTCCTCGGCATCCTTTTTGGTAGGCACCATGATGAAACCGATGCCGCCGGAAACCCGCGGCCCGAGGAGGGACACCTGCGAGGGGAGGCTGCCCTTGTTTTGCTCGTAATATTCGCGCACTTCGTCATCCGTCACCATGGCCTTGCGGTGGACCATGTAACCGAGAAGCCGCTTTTTGACGTTGTCCTTACGCAGTTTTTCCCGAAATTCCTTGAGCGTCATGCCCTCTTTGAGCAACTCGGTTTGCAACTGCTGTTGGGTCAGGTTGTTCTTCTTTTTCAAGTCGTCGATCTGGCTGTCCAGTTCCGTTTCCGAAACCGTCACCTTGAGGCGGGCAGCTTCCTGCTCGATCAAAATGTCGTTGATAAGGCTTTCGAGTACTTGCCGTTGCAATTCGGCATTGCGGGGATCGTCGGGCTTGAAAGCCACGCCCTGGGTCCGCTGCAACAAATCGGTGACCCGGGCGTTGACGTCGAAGAGCGTGATGAGCTTGCCGTTGACCACGGCCACCACTCGATCAACGAGTTCGGCAGCCTGGGCCGAGAGGGAAAAACACAGGCAAAATCCCATGACAATGAGCAATTTCAATGGACGAGGCAAGGTGACCTCCAGCGCGTATCCAGATTCGAGATATGTTCGGCGGTTCGGTGGACCTGGTCGGGCCAGATCCGGCCCTTCCCCGGCAACGCTTTGGACGTGCCAACCGCCTTCCCCGATTGGCGCGCCTCTGTTCCGGGGCCTATAAACTGTTTTGTTCCACCAGGCAATCGTACTCCACAGGCAAGTCCCGCCGATCAGGGAAATTCGAGCACCCGACTTTCCTTTTTACCGACAGCCACGGTTTCCTGCCTGGCGCCGGCTTTATAGGACACCTCGCTGGGGCTGCCCAACCGGACCACCAGACGATGGCTGTAGGTCACCGTGAAGGGTTTGCCCGGCTTGAGGTAGGTGCGCTCCTCAGGCTTGTCGTCGACGGTGAAGAGAATCCAGCTGGCCTTGACCGCAGTGAATTCCACGGAGCCGGGTTCCTGGACGGCCGGTTTGACCGCTTCCGGTTCCGGGGCCGACGGAGAGACGACGGCTGGTTCGGATGCCGGTGACGGCTCAAGCGCCGCAGGCGGATTGGCAACCGGCGCCGGCTCCGCCACCTCCGGAGTTTCCGCCAGGGCCGTGGACTCCGGAGCCGTCGTGTCCGCCGCGGCCGGCGTGGCCGAAGGGGAGACAGGCGCGGCAGCGGGCTGTTCCGTGGCCGGCTCCGGTTGGGTCGGGACTTCCGGCACCGCCGCAGCAATGGCGGGTGTCTGGGACGGTTCCGGCGCGACCGGGGCCGGGGCAGAGGCCACCGGGGATTCGGACGGCGTCGGCGTCTGGGGCGCGGGTGCCGGCAGAGGACTTGCCTTTTCGGGACTGGGCTGGCCCGTCTCCGCCGCAGGTTGGGCAGGGGGTTCGTCCTTCTCGGCGGCCTGGGCGAGCAGGAGCGGGCTGACCTTGATGCGGGCCTTGGCCAAGGTCTCGGTCAGCCAGCTCTCCATGGCCGCTTCCAGCTTGCGCGCGGACAGGATGGCCTCGACCCGGGCATAGGCCGTGGCCGGCTCCAGCACGGTTTCGCCCGTGGTGTTCGAGCAGGACCAGCAACGTGCCGCCGGTCCCGTCGGGCAGGACCGGCGAGGCGTCCCCGACCTTGAGGCCACGCAGGGCCTCGCGCCACGGCTTGGCCAGATTGCGGTCCGCCACGGTCACTTCCTGGACCGTGACCCCGGACTGGGATTCCAGGGTGGTCCGGGACGGGTCCTTGCGGTAGGCGGCCAAGGCGGCCTTGGCCAGCTTGGGCCTCGGTGGCCCGGACCAGCAGGAACCGGGTGCGGGCCGGCTGGGTGAAGGCGTCGATATGTTCCTTATAATAGTCGGCGGCCTCGGTCACACCGACGCGCACCCCGGGACGCAGGATTTCCCGGGCGAATTTTTCCAGGGTGAGCCGGTCGCGCAAGCGCCTCCCGCCAGCGGTCGCGGTCGATGTGCTCTTCCAGAAGCATGGTCGCGAAGGTGTCGTCCGGATAATCGGCCCGGATGGCGGTCTCGGCCGCGTCCAGCTCCGGGCCGGTCACGGCCAGCCGGTGCCGGGCCAGCTCCTGGTCGGCCAGACGGGCCACGATCATAGAGGCGAGCACGGCGCCGTATTCGCTTCGCAGCTGGTCCACGGCCGGATTGTCGACCAGGGGCACGGCCAGTCGCGTCAGATCGTGGCGGGCTTCCAGGGCGGCCACGGTGATGGGCGCGCCATTGACCGTGGCGGCGATGCCCGGCTCATTGGCCTCGTCGCGGTGACAGCCCAGGCCGGCCAGAGCAAGCGCCAGCGCCAGTCCGAGGACCAGCCACCGGTGTCGGGCGTTCATACGTGGGCCTCTTCGCCGCCCAGGGCAGCCAGCTCCCGGGTCCAGACTTCCACCGCCTCGGGCAGGGGGCGGCCCGCATCCAGGGGCAAGGCCAGCTTGCCCGGCGGCAGCAAGCGCACCCCGTCCCCACGCTCGGCCGCAAAGGCGATCAGGCGTTCGGGGGGCACGGTCGCGCCCTCGGCCTCGAAGGAGACGGTGAGCCGACTGGGCGCGATCTCGGCCTTGTTGGCGCCCAGGCGCGCGAGCACCTGCTTGAGGGCCAAGGCGGCCCGGAAATTGTCCACTTCCGGAGGCGGCGGGCCGAAGCGGTCGCGCATCTCGGCCATGAGCTCGGCCAGGCCGGTTTCGGTGCGGGCCGTGGACAGGGCCTTGTAGAGCCGCAGCCGGTCGGACGCCTCGGGCACGTAGCGCTCGGGAATGCGCGCGGCCACGCCGAGCACCAGCTCGGGTTCCACGTGCTCGGTCACCGGCTCGCCCTTGAGCCGGCGCACCTCGTCGGCCAGCATTTCGAGGAACATGTCGAGGCCGATGCGGGCGATGTGCCCGGACTGGGCCTCGCCCAGGATGTTGCCGGCCCCAGCGCAGGCGCAGGTCCTCCATGGCCACCTGGAACCCGGCCCCGAGGTAATCCATGTCGAGGATGACGCGCAGGCGTTTGCGCGCCAGTTCCGGCGTCTTTTCGAGGTTCGGCACCACGAAATAGGCATAGGCTTGCCGTGGCGAGCGCCCGACCCGGCCGCGCAGCTGGTAGAGCTGGCCCAGGCCGAACATGTGGGCGTTGTCCACGACCAGGGTGTTGGCCCGGGGAAAATCCAGGCCGGATTCGATGATGGACGTGCACACCAAAATGTCGGTCTCGCCGTGCCAAAAGCCGTGCATGGCCTCTTCCAGGGCGGTCTCGGACATCTGGCCGTGGGCCATGGCCACCTTGGCGTCGGGCACGAGTTCGTGCACGTAGCGGGCCACGTCCTCCAGGCCCTGGACCCGGTTGTGGACCCAGAAGACCTGCCCCTGGCGGTCGAGTTCACGGCGCAGGACCGTGCGCAGGAAATCGGCGTCGCGCTCGACCAGGGCCGTTTCCACGGCCTTGCGCTCGGCCGGCGGGGTCTCGATGACCGACAACCCCCGCACCCCGGACAGGGACAGTTGCAGGGTGCGCGGAATGGGCGTGGCCGTCAGCGTCAAGGCGTCGATATTTTTCTTGAAGGCCTTGAGCCGTTCCTTGTGCTTGACCCCGAAACGCTGCTCCTCGTCGAGAATGAGCAGGCCGATATTGGGGATGGTAACGTCGGAGGACAGGATGCGGTGGGTGCCGACCAGGATGTCGACCTCGCCCCGGGCCACGGCTTCGAGCACGACCTTGCGCCTTTTCGGCGTGACGAACCGGGAGAGCATCTCCACCCGCACCGGAAAACCTTCCAGCCGGGAGACGAAATTCTGGTAATGCTGCTCGGCCAGCACCGTGGTCGGGCACAGCATGGCCACCTGCTTGCCGTCGAGCACGGCCCGAAACGCGGCCCGAAGCGCCACCTCGGTCTTGCCGAAGCCGACGTCGCCGCACACGAGCCGGTCCATGGGCTCGGACCGTTCCATGTCGGCCAGGACTTCGGCAATGGCCCGCTCCTGGTCCGGAGTTTCCTCGAAACCGAAGGTGGCCTCGAATTCCAGGTAGAGCTCGTTGGTCGGGCCATAAGCATAGCCCTTGGCCACCTGCCGGTAGGCGTACATCTCGACCAGATCGGCGGCGATGCGCTCGATGGCCTTTTTGGCCCGCTCGCGCACGGATTTCCAACGCGTACCACCCAGACGGTCCAGCGGCGGCGTCAGCCCTTCGGGGCCCTTGTACCGCTGGAGCATGCCCAACCGGTCGGCGGGCAGATAGAGCTTGTCGTCGTCGGCGAAATGCAACAGCAGATAGTCGCCGCCCGTGGCGTCCACGGTCATGCGGGTAAGCCCCTCGAAGGAGCCCACGCCGTAGTCCTTGTGCACCACGAGGTCGCCGGGCCGGATCTCGTCAAAGGACGACAGCCCCTTGAATTCCTTGTCCGCCCGCTCGCCGCCACCGGCCCGGCCGCCGTCGGGATGCAGGATATCCTCGGCCAGGATGCGGGTGTTGCGCCAGGCAAGCTCCATGCCGTGGCGCAAGGGCGAAATAAGCGCAAACACGCCGTCGACGTTCGGGGCATAGCCCGTGCGGATGGCCAGCCCCTCGGGCTCGATCATCTGGAGGAATTTGCGCCGGGACCGCTCGCCGTGAAAGGACAGGATGGTCTGGCCGGGCTGGCCGTTCCATTCAGCCAGGGCCGCGGTCAGCGTGGTCCAGGGCCGCTTGTCCGAACCGGGTTTCCAGAAGAGATCGCCAAAGCGGTCGAGCGCCTTTTCCGGCAGGTCCGGGCCATGCCGGCCCCGGCCCATAACCAGATCCTCGAACAGGACGCGCCGGCCCGAAACCAGGGCCTTGCGAGCCATGTTCTCGGGCCACAGCACCCGGTTGGTCGGCCAGGGGAAGCCGCGCTCCTTGGTCACGGTCTCGAAAAACTTACGCCAGCCGTGCTCGACCTCTTCCAGACGTTCCTTGACCTTAGTCGGATCGCTGACGATCCAGACCGCGTCCTTGGGGAACCAGTCGGCGAGTTCCACCGGCCGCTCGTAGTAGAGACCGGGCCAGATGGCGCCGTCGCGATTGGTCAGGGCCGTTTCCAGATGCTGCTTGGCCGCCCGGTGGAGCTCCCCGGTGCCGGCGATGGCCTCCCACAATACCTTAGCCTCGTCCATGAAGGTGTCCGAGAGCACGGCCGGGGCCGCGGGCACCAGCGTGGCTTCGGTCAGGTCGGCCAGGGAGCGCTGGGAAGCGGGATCGAAGCGGCGGGCGGTCTCCACCAGATCGCCGAAAAATTCCAGGCGCAACGGGCTCTCATAGCCCGGGGGAAAGATGTCCAGGATGTCGCCGCGCAGGGAGAATTCGCCCGGGTTCGTGACCATGGGCGTGCGCTTGTAGCCCCACAGCACGGCCTGTTCGGCAATGAGGTCCCGGGGCAGCTCCTCGCCCACGGCCACGGTCAGGACATTGCCGTCCAAGGCCCGGCGCGGGGGCCATTTGGGCAGCAGGTTGTCGGCCGAAAGGAGCAGGACCCGAGGCTTGGTCCCCATGGCGGCAAAGGCCAGAAAGGCCATCCTTCTGGCCCAAAAGGCCGGCGCGGGCCGTCCCGGCGCGTAGGACGGCAGGGCCATGTACGCGGCGCCCCACAGCGATCCCGGTGCGGCCGGCGCCAGCAAGTCGAGCAGCGAGGCGATGCGGGTGAGTTCGTTGACGCCCGGAGTGACCACCACGGCGGATTGGCCCCGGGCCAGGGCGGCCACGGCCAAAAAGGCCAGACTGGCCGGTCCGCTCTTGTAGACGCTGACCGATTCGGGACTGGTGAACAGTTCGGCAAAGGGATCTGTGCGGGCCAAGGCATGCCTCATGCGGAAAAAATACGAAAATCGGGTGCGGTGTGGCTTTGGGCCACGCACCCTCCCCTGCCCGGGGGCTTATCGGCTCGTCCCGGCGCGCTTGGGGCGGGCTTGCTGCCTGGACGGAACGGGGCATCCGTTCCCCCACCCAGACAAACAAACGCCCGCTTCCCGACGGTTGCCCGCCGCGAAGGGGCGCCGCCCTGCCGGCAGCACGTGCCACACCAAACGCGGCGCGACGCCTGGGTCGGCGCCGCGCCGCGGGATGCGGCTAGAAGGATCCGAGCATGTCGCGCTCTTCGCCGGAAAGCAGCTTGTTGAGATCGAGGAGGATGAGCAATCGATCCTCGAGCTTGCCCACGCCGCTGATGTATTCGGATTCGAGTCCGGACACGACCGGTGGTGGCGGCTCCACCGTGCTGGCGGGTATGCGCAGCACCTCGGAGACGGAATCGACCACAAACCCGACGATCATGTTGTTGATCTCGATGACAATGATGCGCGTATGTTTGTCATGGTCGCGGGTGGACAGGCCAAAACGCTTGCGCAGGTCGATGATGGGAATGACCTTGCCCCGCAAATTGATCACGCCCTCGACGAAATCCGGGGCGCGCGGGACCTTGGTGATATCCATCATGCGGATGATCTCCTGCACGCTGAGGATATCCACGCCGAACTCCTCCTCGCCAATACTGAACGTGACGAGTTGGAGCAGTTCGGCATCCTGCTTTTTGAGGGTTTCCTCCATGCGGTGAACTCCCATTTGAGGTGTGGACCGCGACTGCGGCGGTAAGCGCGTCCCGTGATCACCCTATCCCAAAAATTCCCACTTTGGGCAAGCGCGGGCCGGCATCCTCGAACAACTTAATCGTCGCCCTGCTCGCGGGCCCGCTCCTCGGGGGTCATGTTCCAATACGGGAACCCATCCTTGGTGCGGCGGACCTTGAGCTGGATGTTCTCATCCTTTTTCACCTTGATGGCGAGCATGACATCCTGGCCATCCAGTTCGGCCCAGACCCCGGCCACCTTGACCTGATCGCCCTCCTTGAGGCCGATCACGCCCCGGTCCACGAAATCCTTGGGGCCCAGATGCACAGTCTCCAAGCCCTTGTCCTTTTTGTCCTCGACCTGCAAGGCTATGCCCGGAGCCATGCCGGGAAATGGAATAACATCAATGATCTTAGTCACCTTTCCCTTGAGGGTGTCGGCTTCCTTAAGATCGAAAAGTTTGTCGTATTCGCCGCCCCGCTCCCATCCCTTGAGGTCGGGATTGGCTTTGGTCCCGGCCAAGGCCTGGACGGACAAAAGCAGCGAGGCCATCAGGGCCAGGAGCAGCAAGGAATGCATGCGCATCGTCGGTTTCCTCGTCCGCAAAATCACGCCCGCCCGTTTTCCAACCGTGCGTGGCGCGTCATGGCCGCGATACGGCCAGAGCCGGCCGGCGTCAATACGTGAACTGGCCGTTGTCGTAGATCGTGACCTCGCGCCCATCGGCCAGATGGGCCCGGACCCGCTTGGGCTCGGTGTTGACGAGGTCCCAGTGCAGGGCCGAATCGTTATATCCCAGCTGAATCTTGCGCTCGGTGGTGAGCTCCGCCGGGTCGCCGGCAAAGGTGTCGGAATAGGAGCTGCCCACGGCCACGTGGCAATTGCCGTTGGGGCCGCCGAAATTCTCGTCGTACAGGGTGTTGGCCATGAAGCGGTCGATCTTGGAAAAACGCCGGTCGGTCAGGGAGAATTCGCCCAGGCGCGAGGCGCCGGCGTCCATGGCCAACTGCTTGCGCACGAATTCCTCGCCCTGGTCGGCGGCGATGTCCGTGACCTGGCCGTCCTTGAAGGTCAGACGCACGCCGTGGACGTAGTTGCCGCTGCGATACGACGGCTGGTCGGCGAAATACCGGCCCGAGGTGCCGCGCCAATCCGGGGAGGTGAAAATCTCGAAACTCGGGATGTTGTGGCCGGACAGTCCCAGCCAGCGCCGGCTCTCCCCAGGGGTCACGGTCAGATCCACATTGTCGGATTCGATGCGCAGCCGGCTGACGGGCAAGGCATTGAGCCAATTCTTGATGGCATTGGCCTCTTCGTAGAGCGCGCGCCACTTGGCCACCGGATCGGTCTCGCGCAGAAAACAGGCGCCCGTGACCTGGGCGGCGTATTCCCGATTGGTCATGCTGGCCTTCCGGGCCAGTTCGGGCGTGGGATACAAACATAGTGTCCAGCCGAAGTCCCCGGCCTCTTCCCGGCGCACGAGGATGTCGCGCAAGGGTTTGCGAGCCAGGGCGGCGGTGGCGATGCGTTTGGGATCGATGCCGCTCAAATGGGTCAGACTTTCCGGAGCGAGCAGGTGCATGGCGCCGTTCAAATTTTCGTGCAGCAAGGCCTGGCCCGGGGCCTGGAACACGAGCTGGGCCTCGTCGGCCCGGCCGTAAAAGGCGGTTTCCATGGCCTGGGTCAGGGTAAGGCGCGGGATGGGGTTGAGGCCTTGTTCGAGCAGCTTGGCATAGACGGCCTCGGCCAGGCGCAAGGCGGCCAGGTCATATTGCACGAGCACGACGTCGCCCGGGGCGTAGGGATTGGGGCGTGAAGTGTGGAGCCCCCACAGAAGCACGTCGGCGTATCTGTCGAGTTGCAAACGCGTCAGCACGGCGGTTTATCCTTTTTCCCGGGACCATAGCCCCAAAGGGGGGGCCGGGGCAAGGTCGGAGGAAGGGCGCGTCTTGTCTTTGCCCCTCTTGCCTTTCCGCAAAAAAGCGATTATCTTGCTACGTTCGCGACAACGTTACATCGCGGGGACCCGATCACGCAGCGGTCCACCGCCAGGAGGATACCCTATATGGCCAAAGAAGGCGCCATCGAGGTCGACGGCAAGGTCCAAGAAGCCCTGCCCAACGCCATGTTTCGCGTGGAACTCGAAAACGGCCACGAAGTGCTGGCCCACATCTCCGGCAAAATGCGCAAGTTTTACATCCGCATCCTGCCCGGCGACCGCGTCAAGGTCGAACTGTCCCCCTACGACCTTACCCGGGGCCGCATCACCTACCGCCTGAAGTAACGCCGCCCCATCGCGGGCGGCGCGGCCACGGGTTCTCCCGCAACCGCGCCGTGCCCCGGATCACACTTCCGAGAGCAGCTCCAGCAAATCCTTGTTGACCGTCAAGAGCCGCTGACGGACTTCGGCCTGCACCTCCACCGGGCGTGCGGCCAGCACTTCCTTGCGCGCGCGCAACTGGTCAAGCCGCCCTTCCATCTCGGCCAGGAGGAAATCCCAGTCGATGCGCGGATGGGCCTTGGCCTCGTCCACGGAAACCATAGGCTCGGTGCCCGGTGCCAGGGTGTATTCCTCCAGGTATTGCGGGATGCGCACCTTGAGGCCGAAGCGTTCCTTGATGAGCCCGGACAGGGTTTCCAAGGCCTTTTGCTCGCCGTGGATGAGGAACACCTCGGGATGGTTGCCCCGGAAGTGCGTGAGCCACTGCAGGATCTGGCTCTGGCCGGCATGGGAGGAAAAGCCGCCGATGGTGAACACCCGGGCGGCCACGGCCACTTCCTCGCCGAGCAGGCGGATGGTCTTGGCCCCGTCCACGATCTTGCGGCCCGGGGTGCCGGCGGCCTGGAAGCCCACGAACACCACACTCGATTCGGGCCGCCACAGGTTGTGGCGCAGGTGGTGCTTGACCCGGCCGGCGTTGCACATGCCGCTGGCCGAGATGACGATGGCCGGCCCGGCCAGGGTGTTGATCTCCCGGGACTGGTCCGTGGACAGGGTGAAGCGCAGGTTGGGCAGGGAGAACGGGTCCTCGCCCCGGTCGAAGTAGGCCCGGGTTTCGGGGTCGAGATAGGCGGGATTGCGCTTGAAGATCTCGGTCGCCCGGATGGCCAGGGGGCTGTCCACGAACACCGGCATATCGGTCGGGATCTTGCCTTCGCGTTGCAGCATATGCAGGCAGAACAGCACTTCCTGGGTTCGCTCCACGGCAAAGGCCGGGATGATGACCTTACCGCCCCGGCTATGGCTGTAGGCGATGGCCTCGGCCAGTTCCTGGCGGCTCTGCTTCTCGTCCTTGTGATCCCGGTCGCCGTAGGTGCCTTCGAGAAAGAGGTAATCCGCGTCCACGGGCTTGTCCGGATCATTGACCAGGAGCTGGTCGGGCCGACCGAGATCCCCGGAAAAGAGCATACGGGTACGGCTGCCGTTTTTCTCCAGGGTCAGTTCGATGAAGGCCGAGCCCAGGATATGGCCGGCGTCGTGGTAGATGGCAGTGACACCGGGCACCGGGGAAAAACTTTTCCCGTACGGGATGGGCGTGAGCAGCTTGGTCGCGGCGGCCGCATCGGCCTGGGTGTAAAGGGGTTCCACCGGCCGTCCGCCATGGCGCCGGCTGCGCCGGCTCGTCCATTCCGCCTCCATCTCCTGGATATGGGCGCTGTCCTCCAGCATGATGCCGAGCAGGTCGCGCGTTGGGGGGGTACAGAAAATCCGGCCGGAAAAGCCGGTGCGCACCAGGCGCGGCAACAATCCCGAATGGTCGATGTGGGCGTGGGTCAGGAGAATGCAATCCAGGCGGGTCGGCTCGTACACGGCCGTGTCCAGATTGCGGCGCTCGATGGCCTCGTTGCCCTGGTGCATGCCGCAGTCGATGGAGAACCGGGCGCTGTCGGTTTCGATCATATGGCAGGAACCGGTGACGGTGCCGGCCGCGCCGAGGAACTTGATGTGCATCATGCCTCCGGGTGTAGGCCGAAACATTCCGGCCGTCGCTTGCGAAGTCGGGCCCAAGAGGGCACTCTCCTCCCGGCCCGGACCAGTTGGCAAAATCGTCGTGTACCCCATGGGACCGCGCCTGAAAAGAGCCTGTCACGACAAGACTTCCGAGGAGCCGCCACCTATGCCCAGCTCGCGTCAATACCTGATCGACGACCTGTCCATCACCGAATCCTGGCGACTTTTCAAAATCATGGCCGAGATCGTGGACGGGTTCGAGGAACTCGGCGATATCGGTCCGGCCGTGTCCATTTTCGGTTCGGCCCGCATCCCGCCCGACGACCCCCTGTACCAGGAAACCACGCGCCTGGCCGGCTTGCTGGCCCAGGCGGGCTTCGCGGTCATCACCGGCGGCGGACCGGGCCTCATGGAAGCGGCCAACAAGGGTGCCGCCGAGGCCAAGGCCCCGTCCATCGGGCTGCACATCCACCTGCCCCTGGAACAACAGCCCAACAAGTATCTGACGCTGCGCAGCGACTACCGCTATTTCTTCATCCGCAAGCTCATGTTCGTCAAATACGCCACGGCCTATATCGCCATGCCGGGCGGCTACGGCACCCTGGACGAGCTGTCCGAGGCGCTGGTGCTCATCCAGACCAAGCGCATCAAGCCCTTTCCCATCGTGTTCATGGGCTCGACGTTCTGGAGCGGCCTGGTGGACTGGTTTCGCACCTCGCTTTTGACCAAGGGGTTCCTTAGCCCCGAGGATCTGGAACTTTTTACCGTCCTGGACAAAGCCGAGGACGCGGTGTCCTTCATTCGCAAGCATGTCATCGTCTGATCGCTCCCCCATCCGCATCGCGCCGACCCGGCACATGGACGCGGCCCGGCACTTGTTCCGGGAATACGTGACCCACCTGGGGCTCGACTTGGCCTATCAGGGCTTCGAGGCCGAACTGGCCGGTCTGCCCGGCTGTTACGCCGAACCGGCCGGGACCATCCTGCTGGCCACAACCGGCGACGCGGCCGTGGGGTGCATTGCCCTGCGCCCCCAGCAGGACGTGGGATATTGCGAGATGAAGCGACTGTTCGTGCGTCCGGCCTGGAGCGGACAGGGGCTTGGCCGGCGGCTCATCGAAGCGGCCCTTGCCGCGGCCCGGGAGCGCGGTTACCGTCGCGTCCGCCTGGATACCCTCACCTCCATGGAGGCGGCCAACGCCCTGTACCACCGCTTGGGCTTTCATCAGATCGAGGCGTACTGCTTCAACCCGCTGCCCGGGGCGCTTTTTTACGAATTCTGCCTGGAGGCGCCGGATAACTCTTGACTCCACGCGCTGCCCGGCGTATCCAATTCCTCCTTCGGGCAATTAGCTCAGCTGGATAGAGCGTTGGCCTCCGGAGCCAAAGGCCGGGCGTTCGAATCGCCCATTGCCCACCACTGCTTGCAAGGGGCTGTGACAAACGTCACAGCCCCTTTTTGCATTGTGGATCACGTGCTGATTTTGTTGCTCAAGAATTTTCCCCGCATTATCCCCTGCCGCATGGCCTGAGAGCCCGTCAAAACGCACGTCGGGGCGTCACCTGGAAAGCCAAACAAACACAGAAGTGGCGTGCGCTGTCGTCCCGGCGAAGGAGATTTCCGGGGGAACCGAAGAAGCACCTCGTCCTTTTTCGCGGCCTATTCGTTATAAAAAATCCAGAATTAGGGCTTGCCATTCCCTTGCCTTCATATAGTATTTTTAATATATAGTTACAAATATTAAATCGATAAGCTAAGGAGTAAATCATGGCAGATGTAACACATTGGAACTGTTGGGTTTCATCTGGAGGAGAAGGACCGACGGCAGCACTCACGGTCTCTAAAAATGGTGCGCCAGCTGAAAACTTCATCATCAAAGCGGTTTGTTATTCACCGTGCCCCATCGGGGGGTCAAATTCCTATGGTCCAAACATCGGAGATTGGTTTTGGGATTCATTCGATGGGGTAACGAACTGGGAAGACACGTGGTCGAACGACTTGCAGTTAATTTGCAATACGGGTGCAAATTCAATTCGTGTTTATTGCTTTCTCGACACGCAACTTCCACCAGCCTCTCAAATGCAAGTATTTACCCACACATCTTTTCTTGACACATGTTATAGTAAAGGCCTGTACGTTATTATTGGAATTCCATTACCTCAATCATTATTTTGTGCTGAACAAACCCCACAACCAAGCATCCAGTGGTGGGAAGACGTACTCACGCAAACTGTGCAAGAGGTTGCGGCTCACCCTGCCGTTCTTGGATTCACGATCGCCAACGAAGTCGATAACGGAAGCGTTGACACATACGGACCAACGGCGTCCTATTGGTGGGGGCAAGTCGAAAAAATGGCAGCTTTAGCCAAATCTGCAGCACCCGATAAGCTCATTGGCATCGCCAACCACGACGACCCAGGCATATGCATAAACGCCTCTACCTATATGGCACAATGCCCATCCATCGATTTCTGGGGAGTCAATACTTACCAACCACAAAGTTTCGATTCAGTGTTTGGTGCCAACGGAACTGTGGGATATTCCACATTGACCGGCCCGGCGCTTAAACCCGTCATCCTAACCGAGTATGGTTTCCCGGCAACAGGCCGCAAGACAGAGGACACACTGAACCCCTGTGCCATATATTCAGATACGACGATGCAACAAAAAGTATCCGCTGTACTCAGTATCATGTTGCCCAAAGCATACTCGGAAACCATCAATCTTGGCCTCTGCTACTTTGAATTCTGTGATGAATGGTGGAACCAATCAGCTTATTCCATTTCCCCAGGAATAACCTGCAGTTGTGACCAAAATGATCCGAATAATCCGAATAGCGGAGATGGAGGTTCATTTGCGCCTCCCAATATATACACCCAATATGGTGGCCCTCTCGCATGCGGATTCCCAAATTACTATTGGGATAATGATGGTTTTGGTTTATTTTCTGTTGGTGTTGGATCGAATAGGGATCCATCTGCACCGTGGAATTCTAATGCAAATGCACCGGCCTTACCGCTTGATACACGTACTATTCGAAGCTGGCTGGTCGGAGCACTTCAAAACCAATGGATATTCTCAAAAACAAATCCATAATTCCAGAAATCCCTCATCAACAAATCGTTAACAACATTTGAGATCGTCGCATCGTCGTGCCCGCAGAGGCCTGACAGGTAGTCAAATCGGACCGACAAAACGCCTTCCTGGAGAGCGCTCGTTTCCTTCTCTCTGCGACTTCGGTGCCTCCATGGGGATCAACCAAAGGACCGTTCCGAAAGTCAGATAGGGAGAGGAGACGGAACAAAAATCGTAAAACCTATTACACACGACACGCCCCTCCCAACCGTCACAAACTTACCCGGGGTAAGCCACGTCGGACGAAGCGCGCGAAGACTCGAACGTTGCGATAAAAAATGGGAGGGGACTGCGGCAGGCAAAAATTGAGGTTGGAAAAACGAAAAGGCCCGGTGTTCAACCGGGCCTTTTCGCAAGGAAATTTATGGGGTGACTGATGGGACTCGAACCCACGGCAACCAGGGCCACAACCTGGGACTCTACCAACTGAGCTACAGTCACCACGTGAAGAACGTTGCTTCTAGCCTCATCCCGGTTCACCGTCAATACCTTTTTTCCATCACTTGCCCGTCTCCCCAAGCCGCGATATCGTGCCTTCCGGCCGGAAGCCGCGCTCCCGGCCCCATTTCGAATCTCCCTACAAGGATCCCACATGGATAAACTGCGTATCCACGGCGGCAAGCCCCTTGCCGGCACCATTCGTATCAGCGGCTCCAAAAACGCCGCCCTGCCCATCCTGCTTGCCGCGCCGCTTTTGACCGAACGAACGGTCATCACCAACGTACCGCGCCTGCGCGACATCCAGACCACCATCGCCCTTCTCGGCATTCTCGGTTGTCCGGCCACCTTCGAGGACAACACCGTCACCATCGAGCCCTGCCAGCGCCTGGAGCCCGAAGCCCCCTACGACCTCGTGCGCACCATGCGCGCCTCGGTGCTCGCCCTGGGACCGCTTCTGGCCCGAGCCGGCCGGGCCCGGGTGGCCCAGCCCGGCGGATGCGCCATCGGCGCCCGCCCGGTCAACCTGCACCTCACGGCCCTGGAAAAAATGGGCGCGGTCTTCGAACTGGAAGCCGGTTACATTGTCGGGCATTGCGACGGCCTGACCGGCGCCCATATCCTGTTCGATTTCCCCACGGTCACGGGCACCGAAAACCTCATCATGGCCGCGAGCCTGGCCAAGGGCACCACGGTCCTTGAAAACGCCGCCCGCGAGCCCGAGGTGGCCGACCTGGCCGATTTCCTCATCACCATGGGCGCACGCATCTCCGGCCACGGCACGAGCGTCATCACCATCGAGGGCGTGGACAAGCTCACCGGCGGCATCTACCGGGTCATGCCCGACCGCATCGAGGCCGGCACCTACATGGCGGCCGCCGCCATCACCGACGGCGAACTCACGTTGGAAGGCTGCCCCTTCATGGAACTCGACGCCGTGGTGGCCAAGCTGCGCGAGATGGGGGTCTTTTTCGAGGCCACCAACGCCGGCGTGGTCGTGCGGCGCGGCGGCGCCCTGACCGGCGTGGACGTGGTCACCCAGCCCTACCCCGGTTTCCCCACCGACATGCAGGCGCAAATCATGGCGCTGATGTGCGTGGCCTCGGGCGCCGGCTCCATCCGGGAAAACATTTTCGAGAACCGTTTCATGCACGTCCAGGAGCTCATGCGCCTGGGGGCGAACATCAAGATCTCCTCCCAGACCGCCGTGGTCCGTGGGGTGCCGCACCTGACCGGCGCACCGGTCATGGCTTCGGACCTGCGGGCCAGTGCCTCCCTGGTCCTGGCCGGCCTGGCCGCCCAGGGCGAAACCCTGATCCAGCGCGTCTACCATCTGGACCGGGGTTACGAGCGCATGGAAGTCAAACTGCGCGCCGTGGGGGCGGACATCGAACGCCTGCCCTAAACCGCGCAAGGAGGTTGCCGTGATGGGCCGTGGTCGCATCCTGACCGTTCTTGGGGCCGTTTGCGTCCTGGCCGTGGCGGGTCAGGCCTGGGCGTACGGCCTGTTCACCTGCTACGATCCGGCCGGGAACGAAGTCTGCGTGGTCGACACCGGCACCCGCACCGGGTTCGTGCCCTCGGACGTGTGCAACGCCACCTGCCCGGCCTGCGCCGGCCGTTGCAGCGCGGCCCGGCGCTTCCCGGAACGCTCCGGCCATTGGGTGGACACCTGGCACGGCACCCCGGGCATGGGCGGCGGCAACAACCGCCTCGTGCCCGGTCCCGATTCGGGCCAGGACGCCCGGACCATGGTCCGGGAGGGGTTGGCCGGGCCGCAAACGCCGCCGGCCGCCAAACCCGGGTCCGAACCGCACGAATACGACCTTCTCCAGTAGCACGACCGGGCCCCCAACCGGGGCCCGGTTGCCTCCGTTTGCCCAAACGCGTACAGGTCTTGATCGCGTCTTCCGGCGCAAACGCCGCATCAACCTCTGCTTCCGCAAACGAGGACAACGATCCCATGGGTTTTTTTACCAAGATCAAAAAATTATGGAAAAGCGACACGCCGCCCCCCCAGGAGGAGATGACCGCCGAGGCGGCTGCGACCCCAACCAGCCCAGCACCTTCCGAAAAAGCCCCCACGGGACCCGAACCGGAACCCGTTTCCGCGGTTGCCGCCTCCCCTGCCCCGCAGCCGGCCGCGCCCACACCTCCCGCGGCCGAACCGGCCCCTCCGGCACCTGAAAGCAGCGAACCTGAGCCCGCAACTCCCGAGCCGGCACCTGTCGCAGCGGCTGCCGGCAGCGTCGAACCGGCCCCGGCGACCGTCCTTCCGGAGCCTGCGGCCGTCGCGCCGGAACCGGCCGTTAGCGCACCAGGAGCCGCACAAGCCGAACCCGTCGCCCCCCGCGCCCCGCAACCCGCTCCGGCCGCAACCGGAGACGCCCCCTGGCGCAGCGCCCTGATCCTGTCCCTGCGCGAGGCCGAGCCCAAGCTCTCGGTCTGGCTCGACATCCTGCTGGCCGATGTGGACGTGGCCGGCCCGGTCCTGTGGGAACGGCTGCGCTTTTTGTTCGAAAGCCTGGAAGCCCCGGCCGCCGAGGCCGATACCTTTGTGGCCAAGTTCGCCGACTGGCTGGCCATGATGGAGTATGACGAGGTCGAGCTGTTCCGCTCCGAACTCCAGTACCGCCTGGCCCTGGCCCTGGACCTGGAAGACGAGGAGGACGAGCGCAACCGGCTGTTCCTCAAGCTTTCCGAAGGCCTGGCCAAGACCAAGGAACAGATCGTCAAGCACATCGACGGCCTGCTCGGAAGCCATGCCGTCATCGACGAAGCGTTCTGGGAAGAGCTGGAGGAAATCCTGCTCATGGCCGACGTGGGCTTCGAGCCCTCGGCCAAGCTCCTTTCGAGCCTTCGGGACAAGGTCCGCAAACGCGGCACCACCGATCCGGCCGTGTTCAAGGACATCCTGCGCGAGGAACTGGCCGAGATCTTTCAGACGAAAAAGACCATCCGGGCCGTCAACCCGCCCGAAGTGGTCATGATGATCGGCGTCAACGGCGTGGGCAAGACCACCACCATCGCCAAGCTGGCCTACCGCGATATCATGCGTGGCAGAAAGGTGCTCATCGCCGCCGGCGACACCTTCCGGGCCGCCGCCATCGAACAGCTCCAAATCTGGGCCAAACGCGTGGGCGCCGCCTTCTACACCAAGGGCGAGGGCGCCGATCCGGCGGCCGTGGCCTACGAGGCCATGGACAAAGCGCTCGCCGGCGGCTTCGATGTCCTCTACCTGGACACGGCCGGCCGCCTGCACACCAAGACCAATCTGATGGAAGAGCTCAAAAAGATCCGCCGGGTCGTGGCCAAGAAACACCCCGGCGCCCCCCACCGGTCGGTGCTCGTCCTCGACGCCACCACCGGCCAGAACGCCCTCTCCCAGACCAAGATCTTCGACGAAGCGGCCGGGGTGGACGAGATCATCCTGACCAAGCTCGACGGCACGGCCAAGGGCGGCGTGGTGGTCGGCATCGCCCTGTCCTTCGGGCTGCCCATCACCTACGTGGGCCTGGGCGAAAAGATGGAAGACCTGCGTCCCTTCGATGGCCAGGACTTTGCCCAGGCGCTGCTGGGCGTGGAGTGAGGGGGAGGAATTGGGGGAAACGCCTCCGGCGGCCAGGAGGGGAGTCACTCCCCTCCTGGACCACCCCGACCGGTGGGCCGAGCCGAAAAAATCAGTGTGTCAGGACCGCGATTGATCGCCTAGATTCGAATCCATTCCCGCCGCAGGGCGTTGTCCAGGATGACGCCGACCACAAAGGCCACGCCCATGTGCCACATGGCGAACCCGGCCACCACCAGCATGACGTAGAATTCCGACTTCTTGGTGCCGATGTCGCGCACGGTCACGGCCAGTTCGGCCCCGGCCAGAAACAGGATGACGCCGAGGATGGCCGGCGGAAACATCTTGAAGATGATGGCCACGGACTGGCTGCAAAAAAGCGCAATCACGATGACGATGGTGCCGAGGATGACCAGGGAGCCGCCGGTGCGAGCCCCGAAGCGCACGTGGCCGGCCATGCCGCCGGCGCCGTGACACATGGGCACCCCGCCGAACATGGGCGAAACAAGGTTCATGATACCCTGGGAGATGCACATGGTGCGCTCGGTGACCGGGCGGTCCGGGAACAGCTCGTTGTTCTCGGCCGCGATGGCCACCACCGCATTGCCAAGAGTGAGCGGAATCTGGGGCAAGGTGAACAGGAGCGTGCCGGTCACGATGTCGTCCCAGCGGATGTGATGCAGGCCGAACTCGGGCAGCCGAAAACCGATGTCGAACCGGGCCAGTTCGCCGAGCAAGGCCGGGTTGGTGATGACCGCCGCCACCATGCCGATCAGCAGCAGCACGAACATGGCCGGAATCTTCGGGTTGGTCAGCAGCACGAAGGTGGTGCCCAGCGCGATGGTGGCCAGCACCGGCGAGCCGACCATGCGGTGAATGCCCTCCACGATAAAGGACATGCCGAGCCCGAGCATGATGCCGCGCACCACGGGCTTGGTGGCGAGCTTGGCCACATAGCCGATGGTGCCGGTCAGGCCGATGACCAGCCAGAAAAGCCCCGTCGTCAGCCCCGAGGCGAAAAGCGCTGCCGGCGTGATGCCGCCGGCCACTGCCGCGGCGCCGATGGCCTTCATGGGCTGGATGGGAATGGGCGTCTTGTAGAACAGTCCGGCCGCGATCTTGGAAATGCCGAACATGAAAAGGAGCCCCAGCGGATCGACGCCGAGGATGGTGATGTAGGCCACGACAAAGGGAATCAAGGTGCCGATGTCGCCAAAGGCACCTGCCCATTCCATGGCGTCGTAGCGGTTGCGGGGTCGACTCCCGGACAGGACGTCCGGAGCTGCCAGGGCCGTCTGGATGGTCGGCTGGTCTTGCATGGGAGCCTTTCCTTGCTGCACGAGTTCTCTCCCGGTCACTCCCTGGGGGAGTATGGGTCGTGTCATTTACTGACACGGATTTTATAAAACACGTGTGAGAAAAGGCAAGCAAAAAACCCTGCCCCTCAGCCGCGTCCCTTGCCTCGCAAGTCTTCGAGATACATGATTTGTTCGTCGAGCTGCTGGTCGAAAAAATGCCGGACGCAGGAGAGAAACGCTGTCACGCACTGCATGCGCAGGGAATAATAGATATTGATTCCCCGGCGCTCATCCCGGACCAGGCCAGCCTCCTTCAGGACGGTCAAGTGCTTGGATATGGTGGAAATATCCGAGCCGACCAGCTCCCGCAGCTCACACACGCATTTTTCACCCTGGCCCAAGGCCTCGACCATGAGCAAACGACTGGGATGGCCCAGGGCCTTGAACACCTTGGCCCGTTGGGCCAGATCGGTCTTGTCGTGCGACATGCTTCTCCTCGTAGCACACATTGTGGGACCCAGCCTGCCGAAAGCTTGGCCGGGCGTCCAGAGGGCTGTCATCCCTTGGCCGCCCGGAGGCTTCCCTTCCCGAAGATTCGGGCAACGTCCGCCCTGCTTTTGGCTAGCGTCGCGGCTAGTTGCCGAAAATGCCCTTCACCGGACCAAGCAGGCCCTTGCCCGTATCCTCTAGGGTCTTGCCCAGGGCCTTGGGCACGGACGTGATCGCTCCCTTGGCCAGGGCCGCCTTGTCTACGGTGACGCCAGGCGACGCAAACGGCCCGTCCACCACCAACGGCACCGTGCCCACGCCCGTGATGGCGGCTTGCAGGTCCAGATGCAGCTGCTTTTTCCCCAGATCAAGGGTCCCGGCACCGGTCACCTGGCCCTGGGAGGCGCGCACGAGCAAGTCCCGGGTCGTGGCCAGGCCGTTTTTACACTGGAAACTGGCCGAAGCCCGCTGGATGGCGGTGCTCCCCTGGCGCGCCGAAGCCAGGGACTGGCCGAAATCGCCCGTGGCCTGGACCAGGGCCATCGGGTCCAGGGAAACCAGCCCGACCAGCCCCTTGGCACTGGCGAGCAGGCCCGGCGAGACGGAAAAGCCTTCCACCTGTCCGTTGTCCAGACGCACGGACACCGGGCCGGAAAGCGTGGCCAGCAGCGCCTCGGCATTTGCCGCCCGGGCCGTGACATCGAGGTTCGCGGACAGCTTGCCCGAGACGGTTCCCTTGCCGGTCAGGGCAGCCAGCACCGGCTTGAGCGCCACATCCGCGATCTTGGTCTGCAAGGCCAGACTCGGCGGCGCTTGGCCCGTCCCCAGGGACAGCCCGCCGGCCACGCTCCCCCCGGCCAGCCCCAAGGAAAAGGGCTTGACCGTCGTGGTCCCGTTGGCGGAAACGACCGTGGCCTGCACCTGGGTCAGGTCGAGCCCCTTGAGAACGAGGTGCCCGACCCGGATCGTGCCATCGAGGCGGGCCGTGGAAGGGGCGGGCGCGGCTTGGGCCGCCGGAGCCGGTTTCGCGCTTTTATCCTTGTCCGCCACACCCGCGGCCAGATACGGACCGGCATCGAGGCGGTCGGCCGTCAGGTCGAAGCGCACGGCCGGCTTGTCGAAATCGGTCACCTGGGCCGTGAAGGCGATATTCTGGCCGTCGAGGCGCATATCGCGCAGGGTCAGGCCCAGGGCCGTCGGTGAAAAGACCAGCTCGCCCTTGGTTTCCAGGGACGACAGGGCGTCATCGGGCAGTCCGGTCAGCCGGATGCCAAGCGATGCCAGGAGCGCCTTGGGGCTGAACGTATTGGTGGCGAACTGCCAGACCAGCCGGGTTCCGGCCTCGGGCTTGCCCACTGCGCCGTCGATGCGGCCCGTGGCCCGAAGCCCCAGGCCCTCCAGCACCAGCTCCGAAAACGTGAGCTTGCCCGCCTGGCTGTCGTACTCCAACGTACCGGCCAGCGTGGCGGTTTCGCCCTTGTCCGGGAACATGCCGCCGGCGGCCGTGGCGGCCAGGGCAAGGCCGCGCACCAGGAGATGTCCGTCCTTGCCGTTGACCGTCACATCGGCCTTGCCCGAGCCCTGCAACCGGTGCACGGGCAAATCCGGCGTCGCGGCACTCAGGTCCAGATCGGCCTGGTCGAAACGAAAGACGAGATCCCCGGGGTTGGCGGTCAGCTTGCCCTTAAGGGCCGTGGTGACCGTGATCTGCGGCTTGTCCGAGGCGATCTTGAAGCCAAGCGTCACATCGCTGGTCTCCCCGGAGGCGACCCGGCCGGCAGTGACGGCCAAGTCCGTCAGGCGAAGCGTGCTGCCCGTCGCGCGGTCCTCATAGGTCACGCGGCCGTTTTTGAGGAGAAAGCCCTCGAACAGATAGTGGAAAGAGGTCTGGCCGGAATCCGACTGCACGACCACCTTGTCGTTGTCCAGATTGAGCTGCTTGATGGGCAGGGATTGCCAGTTGGTGCGGCCATCCGCCGCCCGGATGAGGGTCAGGTCCAGACCGTTCAACCGGATGGCGTCGGCTTCGAGGGCGCCGCGCAGCAAGGCGCTCAGCCGCACCCGGATGACCGCGCCGTCCAGGCGCACGAATGGCTCCCGGGCAAAGCCCGGCACCCCGTCCAGGCTGGCCTTGCCCAGTTCGATGCCGAGCCAGGGGAAATAGCTCAAATGGATGGGGCCTTCCATGTGCAGGGTAAGGCCCGTGGCTTGCTGGACCAGGTTTTCGATCTGGGGCCGGAACACGTCGGGATTGACCGCCAGACGCAACCCCACCGCCCCCAGGACCAGCAGGATCACGAGCGCGGCAATGCCGAAAAAAAGCTTTTTTCGCCGTACCATGGGACCTCCCTGTCGTAACGCCGTGGCGACCGCACGGCCGCCGGTTGCAGACAATGGAGCAATGATACTGGCAAGGATGTATCCGGCCCGGGGCCGGGTCAAGGGAAAGGTGGCGAAACGCTGAAAAAAGCTTACAGCATGGCCTGCAACAGGCCCATGGGCGTCCCCGACGGCAGGCGCAGCTTTTTCTCCGGCAATACGCGAGCGGCGACCATGGTCAGCCATTCGCGCGAGGTGATAAGTTCCTCGAAGGTCAGCCAGCCCCGCCCCTGGGAGTCGGTGGTCAGCCCATAGCCGGACAGGGATACCCGGATGGATTCGGTCTCGCCCACGGGCAACAGCTCCAAGGCAATGGACCGAGCCGCGCTGTCCAGGGCCAGGTCAAGGACTTCTCCGAATTCCTTGAGATACTGCCGGGCCGAGGCCAAAAGCAGTTTGGAGACGGATTTGTCCTTGGCCCCGGCCAGATCGAAATTAAATGAAAAGCCCATAACTCACCAGGACAAGGCCAGAGAGGCGTCGTCCAAACAGTTTTTGAGTCCCTCGCCGCAGGGCGGGATGATGTAGTTGCCGTCGAAACAGGCCAGGCAGTACGGCGGCTCGGTGCCGTTGCAGTGCACGGATTCGAGCAGCCCCTCGATGGTCAGGTAATGCAGGCTGTCGAGGCCGATGAACCGGGCGATGTCCTCCACGGACTGGTGGGCGGCGATCAGCTCGCCCTTGGACGAGAAGTCGATGCCGTAAAAGCAAGGGAAGCGGATGGGCGGGCACGACACCCGCATGTGGATCTCCCGGGCACCCAGTTCCCGCAGCCGTTTGACCCGGGTGCGGATGGTGGTGCCGCGCACGATGGAGTCTTCCACGATGAGGATGCGCTTGCCCTTGATCATGCTTTTCACCGGATTGAGCTTCACCCGGACGCTGAAATCGCGCATGTCCTGGGAGGGCTGGATAAAGGTGCGGCCCACGTAGTGGTTGCGCACCATGCTCATCTCGAAAGGCAGGCCCGAGGCCTGGGAATAGCCGATGGCGGCATAGAAGCCGGAATCGGGAAACGGCATGACGTAATCGGCGTCGACCGGGGCTTCCTGAGCCAGGATACAGCCCATCTGCTTGCGCCGTTCGTAGACCACCTCGCCGAAGACTTCCGAGTCGGGCCGGGCGAAGTAGATGAGCTCGAACACGCACTGGCGCACGGGCTGAGGATCGCAGATGCGGTAGGACTGGAGCCGCTTGTCCTGGATGACCAGCATCTCGCCCGGAGCCACGGACCGGATGGCCTCGGCCTCCATGAGGTCGAAGGCACAGGTCTCCGAGGCCAGGACATAGGCGTCGCCCATGCGTCCGAGCATCAGCGGCCGGATGCCCTGGGGATCGCGCACGGCGATGATCTTGTCGTTGGCCAGAAGCAGGATGGAATAGGCGCCCCTCACCTTGTTGCAGGCCTTGATCACCGCCTCTTCCAGGGTATTGCCGTTTAAGAACTTGGCAATGAGGTGGACGAACACCTCGGAGTCGATGGTGGTCTGGAAGATGGAGCCCGAGGCTTCCAGCTCCTGGCGCAGTTCCATGGTGTTGACCAGGTTGCCGTTGTGGGCAATGGCCAGGTGGTAGTCGCCGAAGCGCACCAGAAAGGGCTGGCAGTTGCGCAACAGCGAAGCCCCGGTGGTGGAATAGCGGATATGTCCCACCGCCACCGAGCCCTTGAGTTCCTTGCCCAGGTGGCGTTCGGAGAAAACATCGGCCACCAGCCCCATGCCCCGCTGTTCGCGGATACGGGTGCCGTCCCAGGTGACGATGCCGGCCGACTCCTGCCCGCGATGCTGCAGGGCGTAGAGGCCGAAGTAAGTCATGCGAGCGGCCTCGGGATGGCCGTAGATGCCGAACAGTCCGCAGTATTCCTTTTTCATGGCGCGCCAGTCGAGGCTAGATGTCCCCGTAATACTCCTGCAAGCTCTTGACGGACAACCCCTGCCCCTCGCGTTCGCGGATGGCCTGGGCCATGGCCTGGGCCCCGGCCGCGGTGGTGGCGTAGGGAATGCCGTACAAAAGCGCCGTCTGCCGGATGATCATGGAATCGCGCACGGTGCGCTTGTCCGAAACGATGTTGATGACCAGGTCGATCTCCCGGTTCTTCATGTGGTCCACCACGTCGGGCCGACCTTCGCTGACCTTTTTCACCGGGGTCACGGCAATGCCCTGTTCGCCGAGGTAGGCGGCCGTGCCCTTGGTGGCGACAATCGTAAAGCCCAAAGAGCCCAGGATGCGGGCCGCGGGCAAGACGTCGGCCTTGGACTCGTCGGCCACGGTGATGAACACCGTCCCGGCCAGGGGGAGCTTTTGGCCGGCCCCGAGCTGGCTCTTCATGAAGGCCAGGCCCACCGAGGCATCCACGCCCATGACCTCGCCTGTGGAACGCATCTCAGGTCCGAGCAGCACGTCCACGCCCGGGAACCGACCGAACGGGAACACCGATTCCTTGACCGCGTAGTAGCCGGTCTTGCGCTTGGACCAGGGGTCGAGATCCTTGAGCTTGACGCCCATGATGACGTTGGTGGCCAGCTTGGCCAGCGGCACGCCCGTGGCCTTGGACACGAAGGGCGCCGTGCGCGAGGCCCGGGGATTGACTTCCAGAATGTAGATGTCGCCGTCCTTGACCGCGAACTGGATGTTCATGAGCCCGATCACGCCGAGTTCCTCGGCCAGGGCCACGGTCTGGCGCTCGATCTCGGCCACGAGTTCGCCCGAGAGGTTGTGCGGCGGCAGCACGCAGGCCGAATCGCCCGAGTGGATGCCAGCCTGCTCGATATGCTCCATGACCCCGGCCACATAGGTGTCGGTGCCATCGGACACGGCGTCCACATCCACCTCGGTGGCGTTGACCAGGAACTTGTCGATCAGGATCGGGTGCTTGCCCGAGGCAACCACGGCATACTTAAAGTAGTTCTCGAGGTCCTTGCGGTCGTAGACGATTTCCATGGCCCGACCGCCAAGCACGTAGGACGGCCGCACCACCACCGGATAGCCAATCTTGTCGGCGATGACCGCGGCTTCGTCCACGGTGAAGGCGGTGCCGTTGGCCGGCTGGCGCAGGTCGAGCTTTTGCAGCAGCGCCTGGAACCGCTCCCGGTCCTCGGCCCGGTCGATGCTGTCGGGCGAGGTGCCGAGAATGGGCACGCCGGCATTCAAAAGCGGCACGGCCAGGTTGAGCGGCGTCTGGCCGCCGAACTGGACAATGACGCCCTCGGGCTTTTCGGCCTCGATGATATTGAGCACGTCCTCCAGGGTCAGCGGCTCGAAATAAAGCCGGTCGGACGTGTCGTAGTCAGTGGAGACGGTCTCGGGGTTGGAGTTGACCATGATGGATTCCACACCCAGGTCGCGCAAGGCGTAGGAGGCGTGGCAGCAGCAGTAGTCGAACTCGATACCCTGGCCGATGCGGTTGGGACCGCCGCCGAGGATCACCACCTTGCGGGCGGATCCCACGGCCACTTCCCGGCCGGTCTCGTAGGTCGAATAATAATACGGGGTATAGGCCTCGAACTCGGCGGCGCAGGTGTCGACGAGATAGTAGGTCGGAGCGATGCCCGCCGCCTGACGCAGCGTGCGGGCGTCCAAGGCACTCGGCAGCCCCCACAGGGCCGCGATCTGGGGATCGGAAAACCCGTCGCGCTTGGCCACGGCGAGCATCTCCCGGCATTCGGGATTGTCGGGTGCGATCTTGTCCTTGGGGAAGGCCAGCAAGGTGGATTCCAGATCGATCAGCTCTTTGATCTGGCGCAGGAACCAGGGATCGATCCAGGTGGCGTCGAAAATCTCCTCCAGGGAGAGTCCGCAGCGCATGGCCTGGCGCACCTGAAAGAGCCGCCGGGAATTGGGCTTGCGCAGCGCGGCCAAAAGCTCATCCCGGTCCAGGGTGCAGGGCCCGAACTCGCTGCCAAGGCCGGTCGCGCCGATTTCCAGGGAACGCAGGCCTTTTTGCAGCGCTTCCTTGAAATTGCGACCGATGCTCATGGCCTCACCCACGCTCTTCATGGCCGTGGTGAGGAAGTCTTCCGAACCCGGGAACTTCTCGAAGGTAAAGCGCGGGATTTTCACCACGCAGTAGTCGATGGTGGGCTCGAAGGAGGCCATGGTCTCGCGGGTGATGTCGTTGGGGATCTCGTCGAGGGTATAGCCCACCGCCAGCTTGGCCGCGATTTTCGCGATGGGGAAGCCCGTGGCCTTACTGGCCAGGGCCGAGGACCGCGACACGCGCGGGTTCATCTCGATGATCACCATGTCGCCGTCGGCCGGGTTGACCGCGAACTGGACATTGGACCCGCCGGTCTCCACCCCTATCTCGCGCATGATGGCGATGGCCGCGTCGCGCATCTTTTGATACTCGGCGTCGGTCAGGGTCTGGATCGGGGCGACCGTGGCCGAATCGCCGGTATGGACGCCCATGGGGTCGATGTTTTCGATCGAGCAGATGATCACGCAGTTGTCGGCCTTGTCCCGCATGACCTCGAGTTCGAATTCCTTCCAACCGAGCACCGACTGCTCCAGCATGATTTCGCTTTTCATGCTGGCAGCGAGACCCACGGCGGCGATCTTTTCCAGATCTTCCATGTTGTAGGCCACACCGCCGCCGGTGCCGCCCAGGGTGTAAGCCGGGCGCACGATGATGGGGAAATTGATCTTGCGGCCCCAGGCCCGCACGTCGTCCATGGTGTGGCAGATGCCGCTTTTCGGGATCTTGAGCCCGATGTTCTCCATGGCCTGGCGGAACAGTTCCCGGGATTCGGCTTTTTTGATCACGGGCAGCGAGGCGCCGATGAGCTCCACGCCGAGTTCGGCCAGGATGCCGGATTCGGCCAGGGCCACGGCCGTGTTGAGACCGGTCTGGCCGCCCAGGGTGGGAAGCAGCGCGTCGGGCTTTTCCCGGGCCAAAATACGAGCCACGGTATCCGGCTCGATGGGTTCGATATAGGTGCGGTCGGCCAGACCGGGATCGGTCATGATGGTGGCCGGGTTGGAATTGACAAGGACGACCTCGTAGCCCTCTTCTTTGAGGGCCTTGGCCGCCTGGGAACCGGAGTAATCGAACTCGCAGGCCTGTCCGATGACAATGGGCCCCGAGCCGATGATCATGATCTTCTGGATGTCCGTCCGTTTGGGCATGGCGTGCGTCTGGGTGTTTTAAAGGGTGGCGTGAACTTGACTGGAACCGGGAAGGAATAAGCCATTGCGCCCCGTTGGGCAAGGGGTATGCATGACCGATGCCTTGACGCCCTCTTCGGGAACCCCTAGACAGCTCAATAGGGGCTCCGCACTCGGAGCATCACCCCTGTTGCCCGTCTGGGAGACCCGTTCATGGTAAGCGTCATTGCGAGTTTTCTCGGTGGCATGGGTCTTTTTTTCATGGGGCTGACGCTCACCGGGAGCGGGGTTAAAAAAATCGCCGGTCGCCGCTTCCGCGACCTGTTTCTCAAATGGACCCGGGGCCGGCTCGGCGGAGCCGGACTCGGCGTCGCCTCGGGACTCGTCTTCCAGTCCACGTCGGCCGTTTCCCTGCTGCTGGCCAGCCTCATCGGGGCCGGTACCACCACGGTGGAGCGGGCCCTGCCCGTCATGCTCGGCGCCAACGCCGGCGTGGCTTTTCTGGTGATTCTGGCGGTGGTGGACATCCGCATCGCCGTCCTGTTTCTGCTCGGACTCTCAGGCCTGATCATCTCCTTTGGAAAACCCGCCAAGTATGTCCACGTGGCCGGCATTCTCTTCGGGGTGGGCCTGCTCCTTTTCGGTCTCGGCATCGTACGGGTCGGCGTGGCTCCCCTGGCCGAAGCCGACTGGTTCCGCCAGTTTCTGATCAGTCAGGGTCTGCCGCTCCCGGTGTATTTCCTGATCGGGGCCGTGGCCTGCCTCCTGCTCCAGAGTTCGGCCGGCGTGTCGATCCTGGCCATCACCCTGGCCGCCTCGGGTATCATGGACGGCGACGACGCCTTGCTCACCATTTTCGGCAGCCTGTTTGGCTCAAGCTGCCTGAGCCGCTTTTACGCCATCCAGCTCTCCGGAGCACGCAAGCGCCTGGTCATGGGGCAAGTGCTGTTCAATCCGGTGGGATTGCTTCTGTTTTTGCCGCCCGTGCTTCTGGAGCACTATGCCCATGTGCCCCTTCTCCTGGAACCGACGGCCGGACTCTTTCCAGACTTGCCGACCCAGCTCACGGCCATCAACATTGCCTTTGATGTTGTCACGAGCGTGGTGCTGCTGTGCCTGACCACGCCCTTTGGCCGGCTGCTCGAGCGCCTGTGTCCCGACGCCCCGGACAGCCTGCAAGCCCTGGCCTACGCCAAGGGGCTCACCGGCGTCTCGCCGGAAACCGCTTTGGAGCTTATCGACAAGGAGCAGATCCGGCTGGTCGGGCATCTGCCCGCCTACACGGCCGCGGCGCGCCAGGCCCTGGAAAAGGAGGCCGTGCCCTTTGTCCGCGACCTGCACACCTCGGCCAGCGACCTGCTGACCGAAATCGACGGCTGCCTGCTCGACATGGTGATGGAGAACCAGGCCGCACCAAACGCCAACACCCTGGCCCTGCTCCAAAGCATGCAGTCCTTGTTGCGCTCTCTCAACGACACCCTGCACGATTTGGTAAGTGAGTTGGGTGCGCCCTGCCAGACCGAGGCCATGCGCCGATTGCGCCAAGCCTTTCTGGAGGCCCTGGAGACGATTCTGCTCCAATCCAGGGATGTCTTCGCCTGTGCCACGGAAGACGAGTGGGAGTTGTTGTCGCGCCTCGTCTCCGACAAGGGGCCGGTCATGGAGCGACTGCGGGCGCGCTATGTCAGCGAAACCACGGCCCTGCCCCCAACCGAGCACTGGCAGTTGATGCGCATCACCGGCCTGTACGAACGCGGCCTGTGGCTGCTGCGCCACCTCGGCCGACAGCAGCGGAAATTCCTGACCGAAATCAAAGTCTCCCCCGCCGCCCAGGCCTGCGCCGACCTCCCGGCCAGTGACCATTCTTGACTTCCTGCCGGCCCTGTTTCAAACAGGCGGTTTCTCCGACGTCGCGCGGACGGCCGGACAAGCCCAAGGATTATCCCCATGAGCAGTGACTATAAAAAAACTTTGAAGCTTCCCCAGACCTCCTTTCCCATGAAGGCCAACCTCAGGGAAAAGGAACCGGAAACCCTGAAGTTCTGGGCCGAAAACGCTATCTATCAGGCCATGCTCGACAGCCGTGACGGCTCGCCCCGCTACGTGCTCCACGACGGCCCGCCCTATGCCAACGGCCACCTGCACATGGGCCATGCCCTCAACAAGATCTTAAAGGATATCATCGTCAAGTCCCGCCACATGGCCGGGTACCAGGCGCCCTACGTGCCGGGCTGGGACTGTCATGGGCTGCCCATCGAACACAAGGTGTCCCAGGAGCTCAAGGCCAAGGGCAAGACCAATCTGCCCGCCGTGACCGTACGCCGACTGTGCCGGGACTACGCCACCAAGTTCGTGGATATCCAGCGCAAGGAATTCAAGCGCCTGGGCGTGCTCGGGGACTGGGACGACCCCTACCTGACCATGCGCCCGGCCTATGAGGCTGCCACCGCCCTGGCCCTGTGCGACTTCGTGGAAAAGGGTTCGGTCTACCGGGGCAAAAAGCCCATCCACTGGTGCCTGTCCTGCCAGACCGCCCTGGCCGAGGCCGAGGTGGAATACGCCGACGAGACCTCGCCCTCGGTGTTCGTGCGCTTTCCCCTGCCCGACCCCAAGGTCAAGGACGTCTTTCCCCTGGCCGATCCGGCGCGCACCTACGCCGTGATCTGGACCACCACGCCCTGGACGTTGCCCGACAACATGGCCGTGGCCGCCCATCCCGAGTTCGACTACGCCCTGGTGGCCGCCGGTGACGGCCAGTACATCCTGGCCCGGGAACTTCTCGACTCGGTGCGGGAGCTCTTCGGCTGGACCGAGACCACCATCCTGGCCGAGGTCAAGGGCGCGGCCCTGGCCGGCCTGGTCGCCCGCCATCCCTTCTACGACCGCAATTCCCCCATCGTCACGGCCGATTACGTGACCCTGGACGCCGGCACCGGCCTGGTCCACACCGCGCCCGGCCACGGCCGCGAGGACTACGAGACCGGACTGCGCAACAACCTGGAGATTCTCTCGCCCCTGGACGACGCCGGCCGCTTCCTCGACGTGGTGCCGTATTTCGCCGGCCTGACCGTGTGGGAAGCCAATCCCAAGGTCATCGAAAAGCTCAAGGAAGTCGGCCACCTGCTCGCCGAGCGCAAGATCCGCCACTCCTATCCCCACTGCTGGCGCTGCAAGGAGCCGGTCATCTTCCGGGCCACCACCCAGTGGTTCATTTCCATGGATGCCAACGGGCTGCGCGACAAGGCCTTGCATGCCATCAAAAAGGATGTGGAATGGATTCCGGCCTGGGGCGAGGAACGCATCCACAATATGATCGCGTTTCGGCCCGACTGGTGCATCTCGCGCCAGCGCACCTGGGGCGTGCCCATCCTGGCCCTTATTTGCGAGTCCTGCGACACGGCCTATAACGACGCCGACTGGATGCGCTCGGTGGCCTCCAAATTCGCCGACCACGAACGCGGCTGCGACTGGTGGTTCGAGGCCGAGCTGGCCGACATCGTGCCGGCCGGCCTGACCTGCCCCACCTGCGGCGGCACCCACTGGCGCAAGGAAACCGACATCCTCGATGTCTGGTTCGATTCCGGCACGAGTTTCGCGGCCGTGCTGGAGCAGCGCCCGGAACTGGCCTTCCCGGCCGACATGTACCTGGAAGGTTCGGACCAGCACCGGGGCTGGTTCCACAGCTCGCTTTTGGCCGCCCTCGGCACGCGCGGCGTGCCCCCCTACCGCCAGGTCCTCACCCACGGCTACGTGGTGGACGGCGAAGGCCGCAAGATGTCCAAGTCCCTCGGCAACGGCATGGAGCCCCAGGAGATCATCGACAAGCACGGGGCCGAGATCCTGCGCCTGTGGACCGCGGCCGTGGACTACCGCGACGACATCCGCCTGTCCGAGGAGATCCTGTCCCGGCTGGTCGAGGCCTACCGCCGCATCCGCAACACCTGCCGGTTCATCCTCGGCAACCTGTCCGACTTCGACCCGGCAGTGCACGACGTGGCGCCGGAGGCCATGCTACCCCTTGACCGTTACGCCCTGGACACGGCCGCCCGGGAACACGACCGCATGGCCGAGGCCTACACCGCCTACGAGTTCCACAAGGTCTTCCACGCCCTGCACAACCTGTGCGTCACCGATCTGTCGGCGTTTTATCTCGATATCCTGAAGGACCGGCTGTACGTATCGGCCAGGGACAGCCTGGAACGGCGTTCGGCCCAATCGGCCTTGTGGCGCATCCTGCTTGTGCTCATGCGCGACATGGCCCCCATCCTGTCCTTTACCGCCGAGGAGGTCTTCCGCCACACGGCGGTGAACCAGCGCGGCACGGGCATTTCGGTCTTTTCCCTGGAGCCCTTGACGACCGACGCCTGGAAGCTCGACGAAACCACCCGGCAGCGCTTCGAGCTGGTCAGCACCCTACGCGGGGAAGTGACCCGGGCCATCGAACCCCGGCGCAAGGCCGGCGAGGTGGGGCATTCCCTGGAAACGGCCGTGGTGCTCTACCTGCCCGATGCCTTGCGCGCGGACGTGGAAGCCTTGGGCATGGATCTGCGCGAGGTGTGCATCGTGTCCCAGATCGACCTGGCGCCGGCTGACAAAGCCCCGGCCGAGGCCACGCCCTGCGAGGCCCTGGAAGGTGCGTCCATCGGCGTGTCCCGGGCCGCCGGCGGCAAGTGCGCCCGGTGCTGGCTGTACAGCGAGGACCTGGGTGCCTCGTCCCACTACCCGGACCTGTGCCCGCGTTGCGCCGCGGTCATGGAGCAGGAGGCCGATTAATCGTTATGCGACCAAGCCAGAAACTGGCCGGCGGCATCGCCGTGGCCGTGGTCCTGCTCGATCAGGCCACCAAGTTGTGGATACAGAAAAGCCTGGTGCTTTACAGCACCCATGCGGTGATTCCGGACTTTTTCAACATCGTGCACGTGCTCAACCGTGGCGCGGCCTTCGGGTTCCTCAACCGGTCGGACATCCGGTGGCAGACCTATTTCTTTTTCGCCGCCACGGCCCTGGCCGTGCTGATCATCAACCACCTGCTGCGACTGGCCCGGCCCGGGGACAAGCTGCTCATTTCCGGTCTGGGGCTCATCCTCGGCGGGGCCCTCGGCAACCTGGTCGACCGCATCAGGACCGGCGAGGTCGTGGATTTCCTGGATTTCTACTGGAGGAGCTACCATTGGCCGGCGTTCAATGTCGCGGACATCGCCATCTTTCTCGGGTCCATGGCCTTGCTCGTGGCTTTTTACCGCATGCGTCGCCCTTCCGACCGGAAACCATGACCCGGATGCGGTCTGCCCTGGCCGGCCGGCCTGATCGACAACCTTGACTTTGCCAGTCCAAGTACGTAGCCGATGCCAGGACATCACCCCGAAGAGTCTGCCTTCCGGGAGCGTTTTTTCCACTTTGCCACGAGGATCATTCATGCCGTTGCTGCCCGATTTGCCACCCATGACGCCCGGCCAACTGGCCCTTTTCCTTGGCCTGCTGGCTTTGCCCATTCTTCCCAATTTCTTCGCGATATGGCACAGTTTTCATCGTGAGTTTCCAACCCCCCTCGAACGGATGTTCTGGTTCCTTCTGGCTATTTTCGTGCCTTTGCTGGGAGGGATCATCTATCTGATCTGGGGCCGCAAGCGAGGTCACAAGCTGTCATGAAAAGGAGCAAAATCGTCCGCCCCCTGGCGGCTGCCAGCCTGTCGGTGGTCCTGCTCGGGGCCTGTGGTCCGTCCCCGCGCAGCGACGCCCCCGCTCCCCTCAACACCCAGGCCGACATGTGGGCCGAGCTGGAAAACACCAAGGGCGAATTGCGCCGGCTCAACGCCAAGGTCGAGGATCTGAGCCAGCAGGTCCAGCAGAACAAAAACGATCCCGAACTGTCCAACAAGGTGACCCGGCTGGACGGCCAGGTGCACCGCATGGCCTCCCAGCTGAGCATCGATCTCGGTGACAATGCCGGGGCCCAGGCCGGCGCCGCCCAACAGCCCCAACAGCCCGGCTATCCGGCCGCCCAGCCGCAACCCGGCTACCAGCAGCCCCAGCAGCCGGGGTATGGCGCGGCCGCCGGGGCCGACGAGGATGCCTCGGGTGCCCAGGCGGGGTATCAGCAACCGGCCTACCAGCAGCCGGCCTATCAGCAGCAACAACCGGCCTATCCGGCGCAGCAGGGTTACCCGGCCCAACCGGCCTACCAGGCTCCGGCACCGGCCGTTGCGGCCGCAGGTGCCGCGGCTGGCGCGGCGGCCCAGGGCGCCGAAACGCAGAGCACCGCCGATGCCCTCTACGCCAAGGGGCTCGCGAGTTTCAACGCCCGCCAATACCAGCAGGCACTGGGAATCTTTCAGGAATTCACCCGCAATTTCAAGAAAAGCGCGCTTATGCCGAACGCCCTGTTCTGGACCGGCGAATGCTATTTCCAGCTGGGCGATTTCGCCAATGCCGCCCTGTCCTATCAGGAGATCATCGAGAAATATCCCAAAAGCCCCAAGCATCCCGATGCGCTGTTCAAGCGCGGTGCGGCTTTCCTGAAACTCGGCAACACCGGGGCGGCCAAGCTGTCGTTTAAGGAAGTCATCGACAAATATCCGACTTCCGCTTTCGCCGCCCGGGCCAAGAGCATGATGCCCAAATAGGGCCGGCAGACAAGGAGTCTGGTTTTCGATGGAAACACAACCGGAAAAGATTCAAAAAAAGGTCATCTACCTGACCTTTCCCCCCGAGGCCTCGGGCAAGCCGCTCGTGTGCGATCTGGCCCTGAACTATCAGTTGCGCTTCAGCATCCTCAAGGCGCAGATCACTCCGCGCCACGAAGGCCAGATGACCATGGAGATCAGCGGCGGCCAGGAGGCCCTGGACCGGGGCCTGGCCTACCTCAAGGACCATGGGGTGGGCGTGGTGCCGGCGGCCCAGCGCATCTCCCGGGACGAGACCGCCTGTATCCACTGCGGCGTGTGCACGGCCCTGTGCCCCACCCGGGCGTTGCACATCGATCCCGCGACCCAGCTCGTGCGCTTCGAAGCCGAAGAGTGCTCGGCCTGCGGCATGTGCACCAAGGTCTGTCCGGTCCGGGCCATGGAGATCCTGATCGAAAACGGCGCCATGTAAGACGGGAGCGTTCGTGGAAGAAAAACGCACCTACCTGCGCATTCCCACCCGGCTGCACGGCCATTTGCGCCTGCTGTCCGATCCCGAGGAACTGGCCCTGTTCCGCGAACACCCGCCCATGGGGACCGGAATCTGCCTGAGCGAAGTCCGGGATGCCGGTATGAGCGAGGCGCTCTACTCCCTGCTTTGCACCATCAATTCCAAGCTCGACATGCTGTTGTCCATGCAAAGCCGTGACCAGATCGAGGCGGATTTCCCCGTGGCCATGGACATCATCGAGATCAGCGGCGCCGGTGTGCGCTTTGTCTGCCCCGACGAGCTGCCCCTGGGCCAGCCGGTGGAAACGGTCATTGTCCTGTCGCGCTTTCCCCTGCGCCTGGCCAGCGCCATCGGCCGCATCCTCCGCCAGGACAGCCAGGACGACCAACCGGTGTACGCGCTGGATTTCACCCGTATCCGCGAGCGCGATCTGGAAACCATCGTACAGTTCGTCTTCCAGAGCCAACGGGACGAACTGCGCGTCAAAAAATGGGATTGAGGGCTCCACCATGGTCAGAGACGAAGAATTGATCGAACGCCTGCTCGCCAAAATCATGACCGAGGTGATGCCCGAGGTGCGGGACAGCATCAGTCGCACCATCGAACAGGAAGTGACCAAAAGCCTGTCCCGAGCGCTGCTCGAAAGCGAATTCTACAAGCGCCTCAACGAGGAAATGCGCCAGGGGCTTCAGGACATCTACAAGGAAATCAACGCCGCCGCCAAAATCGACAACGGGGCCCACGCGGCAAGCGAAAAAGACCAAGCCGACCAGCTCTTCCAGGAAGCCGCCCAACAGCTCGACAAGATCCTCCAGACCACCGAGACGGCCACCACCGAGATCATGGACATCGTGGAAAAGCACATGGATTTGCAGGCCGAGTCCGAGACCCTGCTCGCCGGGCTCGCAGCAAACGGCCAGGCCGATACTGTGGATCGGCTCCGCCAGGTCAACGGCGACCTGGGCGCGGACCTCATGCGCATCATGACCACCTTGAGCTTCCAGGACCTGACCGGCCAGCGCATCAAGCGTATCATCGAAGCCATCAAAAAGGTCGAAGCCATCGTCTTCGACCTCTACCTCTCCACCGGTATCCAGCTCAAAGCCCGGGCCGAAGCCCCGGATCGGGCCATCGCCGAGCTCGAAGCCGAGGCCAAGGAGAAGGTCTCGGCCCTCAAGGGCCCCCAGACCAAGGTCAAGCAAGGCGACGTGGACGACCTGCTCGCCCAGCTCGGCCTGGATTAAGGACGAGCCCGCAAGCCGCTGACCGGACCGGCCTCACGCCGGCCGACTCGTCGACTCCCTGTGTTTGAAAAGACGGAACGCTTCAAGCGCCATGGGGCGGCGCGGCCTTTCGTCGTGCCGCGCCTTCCGACGTCAGGCCTGGGGGCCGCAGTGGTCCTCAACCTCGTGACGATGGTCGAGATTGCCCAGGGGATGGCCGTGCACGTGCTCGTGGAGCACGAACCGGGCATCCCGATTGAGCCGGCCGTGTTCGATGGTGCAAAAACGCTGAGCCACCCGGGCCAGGAAATCCCAGTCGTGGGAGATGACGACATAGGGTTTGCCGAGCCGGCCGAGAATGCCCACGATACGGTCCCGGGTCTCGGGATCGAGGCCATTGGTGGGCTCGTCGAGGAGCAGCGCCTCGGGTTCCATGGCCAGCACCCCGGCCAGGGACACGAGCTTTTTTTCCCCGCCCGAGAGCTTATGCGCCAACCGGTCCCCGAATCCTTCCAAGCCGAGCAGGTTCAGGGCGGCTTCGGCGGCCTGCCGGGCCGCGGCCCGGGAAAGCCCCCGGTTGAGCGGGCCAAAGGCCACGTCATCGAGCACCGTGGGGTAGATGATCTGATCGTCGGCGTTTTGGAGCAGCAGCCCCACACCCTGGCGCACGGCCCGGAACTCCTTTTCCGTGCGCACCACCCGGCCCCGGAACCGCACTTCGCCGGCGGTCGGACGCAACAAGCCCATCAGCACATGAAGCATGGTCGTTTTGCCCGAACCGTTGGGGCCGTAAAGCCCGATGCGCTCGCCTGCGCGCAGGTCGAAGTCCAACCTGTCCAGCACCGGCCTGGCCGCACCCGGATAGACAAAGGAAATACCGGACAGTTCCAGCAAGGCTTCAGACGCCATGTCCCCTCCACCACAGTTCCAGCCCCAAAGCCAGGCCCAGGGCCAAGGCCACACCAATCCCGAAAGCCGCATCCCGGCGCCCGGCCGATAGCCCGTCCAGGGACGGGAAGGTGCCGGTAAACCCGCGCAGGACCATGGCCTGGTAGACCCGCTGGGAACGGTCGAAACTTTTGACCAGGACCATGGCCACCATGGCGGCCTTGGACCGGTAGGTATGCCAGTTGGTGGCCGGCACAAAGCCGCGCAGCTTGGCGGCCGTGGCCAATCGGCCATACTCCTCGGCGATCACGTGGAGGTAGCGGTAGGCGAAAAGAAACAGGAAGGCAAATTTGTCCGGGACGCGCAAGGCGGCCATGGCCTGGGCCAGGGCCGGCGCCGGGGTCGTGGCCACCAGGGACAGGACGCATAGAAAGATCGCATTGGTTTTGAGCGTAATGAGACCGGCCAATTCCACGCCCTGATGCGTGATGACCAGGCCCCACACCGACCGCCAAGGGTCTCCCGGGGCGGTCACAGGCAAGACCAGCCACAAAAAACACACAAAGACGTTGACCCCGGCCAGCCGTGCGAAAAAAAGCCGCAACGGCGGCCGGGAACTCGCGGTCAGCACCAGGCCCACGGCCAAGACGACCCACGGCGCCTCGGGCCGCTGCGCCACGGCCGCGACCACGGACAAGGCCAGACACGCGGCCAGCTTGGCCCGCGCATCCAGGGCGTGCACCCAGGTGGTGCCTCGGGCGAGAGGTTCGTCGATCACGAACCGGACCGCCCGCCGCGCGAGCGCGCATAGGCCAGCAAGCCGGCAATGCCGAGCAGGTAGCCGATGCCGCCGAAAATTTCGGTCAGCCCCGGCCCTTTTTCCTTTTCATCGAGCAGGATCTTGCGCAGCGGCGCGATCTTTTTTTCCACCCCCGCTTCCACGGCGGCCTGGACGGTCGCTTGCAAGGCGGCCATGTCAACCGGCGGCAGTGCCGGAGCCGCCGTGGTGGCAACGGCCGGCGCGGTCTGTGCGGGCACCGCCACGGCCGGAGCCGCCGGAGCGCTTTTTCCCGATTGCGGCGCCGCAGCAGAGGGCGCGGCCGAAGCGGTCGGCGCGGCGGACAGGTATTCGTCGGCCGCGACCGTCCAATCGTTTTGATGGCCCTCGCCGGCCCGCAGCCGGAGGCGCAGATCCGCCTTGGCTGCCCGGGCCTCGGCCGGAACCGGGAAGGCAAAATTGCCCTTCTCGTCGGTCTTGCCCGTCAGATAGACCTTGCCCGTGGCCGAATCGCTCACTTCGACCTCGCCGAAGCGCACCCGGTCGGATTTGCTGTAGCTGCATTCCACATGGACCGTGTCACCCTCGACATAGGCGAACACGTTGACCCGGTGGGCGTCAGCCGGCCGGACCGATACCCCGGCCACGACCACAAGCGCCGCCACGACAGCCATCCCGAACTCTCGCCAAGCCATAGCTCCTCCCCGGCGGTCAGTCCGCCAAGCGCAATTGCAGCATTTCCGGTCGCACCTTGGCCAAAAAGCCCACAGCCAGGGCGGTCAACACGCCTTCGATGGCCATGACGGGCACGTGGGCGAGAAAAATCACCTTGGCCGTGGCGAAAAAGGCCTCGCCCGACAAAGCCAGGGCCAGGGCGGTCAGACAACCGGCCAACAATACGGCCAGCACCCCGCAACAAAACGCCCCGATCATCCGGGCCCGGCCGCCGGCCCGAAGCAAGGGACGAAAGACCAAAAAACAGATCACGGCCGGCAAGGCCATGTCCACGGTGTTGACCCCGAGCACGACCAGCCCCCCGAACTGAAAGAGCACGGCCTGGAGCAAAAGCCCCACGCAGATGGCCGGAAAGGCGGCAAACCCCAGGATCACCCCGAGCAGGCCGTTCAAAATCAAATGCACGCTCGCCGGCCCGATGGGCACATGGACCAGGGAGGCCACAAAAAAGGCCGCAGCCAGGATGGCCACGGTCATGAGCCGATCGTAATCCAGCCGTTTGAGCCCGATGGCCGTGCCCGCGGCCGCAAGCACCCAGCCGCCGGCCAGCACCGGTGCGGAAAGCACGCCTTCGGAAATATGCATGACTCGCCTTTTCCCGGACAGCGGAGGCAGGCGCCCCCGCTGCCGGCATGTTTTTGCACCCGGCAACATCCCCTGCCGGCCAAAAGCAATCGTGCCCTTGGCCGCCGCCGGATCAGTTCCCGGTTTGTCGCACTACTTTTTACCCTTCTTGGCCGCATGCTTGGGGTCCACGAACTTGGCCCACAGCACGGCGCCCCGCTCGACCTTCTTGTCCGCGCCGTCCTTTTGGATGGTTTTCGGCGCATCGGTCAAGGCGGCAAAGCCCCACCAACCGGCAAAGGGCACGGCATAGACGAACACGCCATTGGCGTCGGTCTTGACGGCCTGGGTGACCCAAAAATCGTTGGGCGCTTCGTAATCCTTGTCTTTATTATAATATTCCACTTCCACCATCACCCCGGGGGCCGGCTTGCCGTCCTCCAGCACCTGGCCGACAAAGACATTGCCCGTATAGTTGCCGAAGGGCCTGGTCAGCGGCACGATCTCGGCCGGCAATCCGACCGGCACATCCCAGCCCTCTTCCTCGCCAAAAGCCGGCACCACCACCTTGGTGATGTGCTCGATGAACTTGTCCTCGGCCGGTTCCCAATACGGCTCGGGCACCATATAGAAAATCCCGACCCCGGGCCGCTTGAACGTGTACTCGCCCTGCCAGGCCGCGTGGTCCAGGACCTTGGTCGGCTTGAGGCTGCCGAGCAAATCGATCTTCTGCTCCCCGATCTTCACCCCGAACTGCTCGGGCTTGGCCATGTCCATGCCCTTGCCTTCCATGGGGTGGGAAAAGGACACGGTGACACCGACCTTGGCTTGCGCCTTGTCCATGACCACGTCCTCGGACGGAATGGTCATGCCGAAATGGGCCAGGGCCGGTGCGGCCCACAGGGTCAGGGCCGCAAGCAACCCGACAGTCAAGCCTGCGCTACGTTTCATGGAGCCTCCTTGGTTGGGTTATCCGCCGACGACACGACGATTGGCAAAGCAGGAGCAAAATTATGAATGATAGAAAATTTCGTAACACGAAAGATTTACGGTTCGAATTTTTCATTGTCAAGAAAAGAGACCAAACTTCAAAAAAGCATAGGAACAAAAGACCGTTTCCAGACCTCGTACCACGGCAAGCGCTGCAAAAAACAAGGCCGCCAGGGAGATCCTGACGGCCTTGTCTGATCCGCTCCGGGGGGAGAGGGGAACAGTGTGAGGGGATGCGGCGCAGCTTACGCCGCATGGACGAGGCGTTGTTCCGGCTTGGCCGGTTTTTCCTTCGGCTTCTCCAGGGATTCGAAAGACATGGCCGGACCGCAATCAGTGTACATCTCCCAGTAATCCTCGAAGGCCTGTTCGATGGTGCGGCTCGCGGCATAGGCCCGACCGGCCCGGCCCATGGCCCGCAACAATTCGGGGTCGGCGACCAGACCGGCCATGGCCTGGTACAGGGCGTTTTCATCCCCGGCCGCCACCACCACTCCGGTCTCGCCCGGAAGGATATTTTCCATGGGGCCGCCCTGGTTGGTGACGATGATGGGCAGGCCCGAGGCCTGGGCTTCGAGCACCACGTTGCCGAACGTGTCCGTGGCGCTGGGAAAGACGAACAGATCGCAGGTGGCGAACATGGCGGCCAGTTCCTCGCCTTCCAGATAGCCGGTGAAAATCGTGGGCGTGCCGGCCAGCAGATCCCGCAACTCCCCAAGATACGGCCCGTCGCCCACCACGCTCAGGGTGACGTCGTTGCGTTCGCTGCACAGGCGCCGGAAGGCCGCGGCGAGCAGGTGGAGGTCCTTTTCCCGGGACACCCGGCCGGCGTACAGCAGCCGCACGCCCGTGCCCAGGCCAAAGCGCGCGGCCAGTGCCGGATCGCGGTGGGCGGGATCGAAGCGCTTGGTATCCACGCCGCGCGGGAAAAGCCGCATCTTGGCTGGATCGAGGCCCTTGTCGACCAGTTCCCGGCCGGTTTCCAGAGACGGCACATAGACCAGATCCATCTGGTTGTAATACCAGATGATGAACTTCCAGGTCAGCTCCTCCATGGCCTCGTCGCCGGTGAGAATCTGAACATACTGGGGCAAAGCCGTGTGGTAGGTGCCGTAAATCGGCAGGCGCAGGGTCCGGGCGATACACAGGGCGGCCAGACCGATGGGGCCGGGCGTGGCCGAATGGATGTGGGTGTAGTGGCCGGCGTAGACGAAATGGAGCATTTCCAGAAGCGGCGGGTAGAACAGCTTCTGGTCCGGGTAGACTTCGAGATCGTAGACGCCGATGGGACTGAAATTCTGCACGCCCGGCTCGAACACCCGCTGGCCGTGGTCGCAGGTGACGATGGTCAAGCCTTTGCCGGTGCGGATGGCCAGTTCGGCCTGCTGGCGCAGGGTACCGGACACGCCGTTGATCTCGTGGAAGGTATCGGTGAAATGGGCCACCCGCAGGGCGTCCGGCACACTGTCCTGCCCGAGCACCGCCCGTCTGGCCTCGGTGCTGAACTGGCGGTCCTTGGTGAAGATGGCATAGGCCATGAAATAGGGCGACAGGATGGTGTAGAGCGCCCCGGCCGAACCCACGGTGCTAAAGATATCGAAGACATTGGCCCCGCTGACATGGTCGAGCAGGGTCTGGGCGAAATGCGACATGATCCGGTTGGTCGCCCGGTTGACGAAGGAAAACCAACCGTTTTCGAGATTCTCGCCGTTGAGCACCCCAGCCGTGGCGAATTCCATGAGCGCGCTGTCCGAACGGATGAGCGACTCGCTTTCCAGGCGGATCAGGTCCTTGAGCGGCGTATTGCCGGCCGGCCGGCGCCTGGTCAGCCGCCGCACCAGGCGCGTGCGCAGCTTGAACCCAAGCCCCACCTGAGACTGCTTGCCCGGCTCCAGAAACCGGTCGATGACGCGCAAGGTCACGTCCTTGTCCAGAAACCGGTCGATGCCAAAGCGGTGCTTATAATATTGATAAGCGATGCTGTAGAGGGTGCGGGCCATGGTCCGGGGCGTGGACGAGGCGCCCAAGGCCCGCGAAGCCCCGTTTTCCATGCCGTCCAGGAATTCGTCCAGGGCGTTGGCGCCGTCCACCAGGGTGTAGGTGGTTGCGATATAGAGCGCGCCATGGTCGTCGGAGCCGCCAATCAGGTTCTTGCGCCAGGGCTGGGGATAGCCGGGATCGATATCGTGGAGCTCGGCCAGTCGCCAGATGTCCTCCTCGCGCAGACTCGGGATCATCGCGCGCAAACAGTCGTTTTGCCAGGCATCCCGGGCGCCGTTGATCTCGAAATTGCGAAACAGCAGCAACAACTTCTCGAAATTGGGCACCGTGATGCGGTCGTTGACCCCAAAGAGCGGGTGGGCCACGGCATGGTGCAGCTTTTCCTGACGTAGATACCCTACCAGATCGTAGACGTTTTCGCGGATGCGCTGCAATTCGCGGTGGATGGCCTCGTCGATGTCGTAGACCAGCACATGGACCTTGCAGTGGTCCTCGGGGAAATACGAGGTCACTTCCTCGCTGATGAACGTCCCGGGCAGGTGGGCGATGGACAGCGCGCCCTCGATGCGGTTGTGATCGGTGATGGTGACACGGTCCATGCCCTTGCGTCGGGCCTCCTCGTATATAAGCGCCGGCTCGGTGTAGCTTTCGGGACAGTTGAGCTTTTGCAGCACCCATTGGGAGGGACGGGTGGAGTACTTGGAATGGACATGCAGGTCGATTTTCATGGGGGCTCCTTGGGGTCTACGGTATGGCGCGGTGTGGCGCCCGGCCGGCTCCGCCCGCTTGCTTGCGCCCCCGGCGTTGCGGTCGGATTGCGATTTACCGGCCATTTGTTGTCAGGGTCCCAATCGTCACCCAATTGTCGCTTGCACCGTGCGCGCCCACGGCAGCATAAAACGGGAATGGATGATGGGCGTTTTTTCCCCGGTATTTGGGGCCCGGTGGCGAGCTGCGACGTGGTGGCCGAAGGCCAGGCGGTCCTGCGCACCCTGGGGGGCCGGGCATTGGCCCGAGAATTTCGCCTCCGGGCCCGGGACCTGTCCTCCCGGGAACAACTCGCGGAGTTGCTCCTCGAATTTCTGCTGCGCGCCCGGCGCGGCTGATCCCGCTCCCGTCTGCTTCCGGCGTCGCAAGCCGCCCGGAAACGCAATTCGATATTGACCTCCCCGGCCAAGGGATGAAACACAGGGATGCAACACCCGTGGTCACGCGGCGCCGTGCGAGGTCCCCTGGGGATTGCCGCGCCCGCGTCGGAGGCCTTGCAGCCCTCCACCGTGCCCGAAACGCCACCTCCCGTGGCCTCAACACCACTGTGATTGTACCATGACGACGCTTCTGCAGCTTCTTTCCAGCCCTGTGCCGCCTGTGTTGTTCCTGTTGCTGCTCACATGCAGCCTGATTTTGCTCGTGGTGCTCTTGTTGCGCACCCGGCCGGTCAACATCTGGCCTATCACCAGCGAGATCCAGTCCCTGGGCGAGGCCCTGGAACGCCTCGACCGCGCCCTCAAGGACGACATCTCCCGCAACCGCACGGAACTCGTCCAGATGTCCCGCGGCCAGCGCGAGGAACTGACCGGCGTGCTCGACCGGTTCGGCGAGGCCATCCTCGCCCGCCACAACGAGATGTCCTCCGACCAGCGGGACCGCTTCAGCGGCTTCACCGCTCGGGTGGACAACCTGTCCATCAATACCCAACAGCGCCTGGACCAGATGCGCGAGGCCATGGGCCAGTCGGCCACGGACCTGCGCAAGGAAGTCCTGGAGACGGTGCGGCACCTGACCGAGGCCGTGAACACCCAGATGGACGCCCAGGCCAAACGGCAGACAGAACAGCTCGACGCCTTTGCCGCGCGCTTCAACACCCTGGCCCAGACCGTGTCCGAACGCCTGGACAGCCTGGCCCAGTCCACCGAACAGCGTCAGGAAGCCCTGCGCACGGCCATTGCCGAAAGCTCCAAGGTGTTCCGGGAAGAAACCGCCTGCAATCTCCAGGGCATGACCAATACGGTCCAGGAGATGCGCAAGGGCAATGACGAGCGCTCCGAAGGACTGCGCCAGACCGTGGAGACCCAACTCAGTCGGATCAGCGAATCCACGGTCCAAAAAATCGACCAGATGCGCGAGGCCATCACGGTCGGCGCCACCCAAAGCCGGGAAGAATTGGCCAAGAGCCTGCAAGGCTTCGGCGACACCCTCAATACGCGCATGGCCAAGCTCACCGAAACCAACGAACAAAAGCTCGATGCCCTGCGCCAGGTCGTGGACGGTCGGCTGGTCCAACTGCGCGAGGACAACGAGACCAAGCTCGAACAGATGCGCAAGACCGTGGACGAACACCTCCACGGCACCCTGGAAAAACGCCTGGGCGAGAGTTTCAAGCTCGTCAGCGAGCGCCTGGAGCAGGTGCATAAGGGCCTGGGTGAAATGCAGACCCTGGCCACGGGCGTGGGCGACCTCAAGCGGGTGCTCACCAATGTCAAAACCCGAGGCACCTGGGGCGAAGTGCAGCTCGAACGGCTGCTGGATCAGATTTTCAGCCCGGGCCAGTACCTCAAAAACGTCTGCACCCGGGAGGACAGCCGCGAACAGGTGGAATTCGCGGTGCGCGTGGCCGGTCGCGACGACGACGGCACGGAAATGCTTTTGCCCATCGACTCCAAATGCCCGGTGGAGGATTACGAACGCCTGCTCGCCGCCCTGGACGCGGGCGACATGACCCAGGCCGAACTGTCGAGCCGTCAGCTCGAAACCCGGCTCAAGGCCTGCGCCAAGGATATCCGCGACAAGTACCTGAACCCGCCGCGCACGACCTCCTACGGCGTCATGTTCCTGCCCTCAGAAGGACTTTTCGCCGAGGCCTTGCGCCGTCCCGGCCTGGTCGAGACGCTCCAGCGGGAATACCGGGTGGTCATCGCCGGCCCCACCACTCTGGCCGCCATCCTGACCAGCGTGCAGATGGGCATCGCCATCAACCAGATCACCCGCCGGTCCACCGAGGTCTGGAAGATCCTCGGCGCGGTGAAAATCGAGTTCCGCAAGTACGGCGACGCCGTGGACAAGGTACGCGGGAGCTTAAGTGCCGCAGCCAACAACCTGGAACGCGTGTCGACCCGTTCCCGGGCGCTCGAACGCAAGCTCAAGAGCGTGGAGGAACTGCCCGAGGCCGAGGCTCAGGGCATCCTGGCCGCGGTCGAAAACGATTTCGCCAACGGCGAGGACGCCGAGGCGACCGAGCCGGACGCCGCGGACCAGGGCTGAGGCGCCCCGCCGGCGCTATCGGGGAAAAGCGGCCGTGGCGTGGGCGCTCTCCCCGCTTCTGGCCTGCGCGCGCCTCTTACGGAAGCGGGTCCAGGATTTGCTGGACCCGGCCGATCTGGCCATCGACCAGCCGGACCTTGATGCCCCGGGAATGGTACGGCGACTTGGTCAGGATGTCCCTGACCACGCCCTCGGTCAGCGTTCCGGTGCGCTGATCCTTTTTAAGGACAATGGCTACCCGAAGCCCGGCCCGGATATCGGCCCGATTGGTTCCGCTACTCACCTTCTTCCTCCCTGATAAAGCGTAAAAAATTTCTCCATTCTCCGCCTCGTGCCACCGAAATGGGATTCCAAAGGGCGCAGCCCTTTGGCCGCCGGAGGCGTCTCCGCTACGCCTCTCCGTCTTCCTCACTCCCGGCCAAGGCCGCCGCGACAGCGGCGGCGCGGCGCGGGCCGAGGCCGGTTTTTTCGCGCAACTCCGTTTCGGTGGCCGCCCGCATGGCCGCGACCGAGCCGAAGGCGTCCCACAGCAGCCGGGCCGTTTTGGGGCCGACCCCGGGCAGGTCCAGGACGGCGCTGCGCAGTCCGGTTTTCCGGCGCGCCTGACGTTGGCGACCGATGGAAAATTCGTGCACCGCGTCGCGCACCCGTTGCAGAAAAAGCAGCTCGGGCGAGGCCGGACGCAGGGCCAGGGGATTTTTGCGCCCGGGCACGAAAATCACATCGCCCAGCTCGTTTTGGGAGCGCCGCTCGCCCTTGGCAATGGCGGCCAGGGCAAAGGCATTGCCGATGCCGGCCTCGGCCAGGGCCCGGGACACGGCTTCGAGCTGGCCCTTGCCGCCGTCGATGAGGAGCAAATCGGGCCAGGGCGGACCGGACTGGGCCCGCTTGGCGGCAAAAGCGGCCAGGGCCCGGTAATCGTCGGACGTGCCTTCCAGTTCCGCAAAGGCGTAAGCCCGGTACTCGCTTTTGCGCGGCTGGCCGTCCTCGAACACCACCCGCCCCACTCGCACGCCCTTGCCGCCGAGGTGGGACACGTCCACGGCCTCGATGCGCGAAAGCGTGGCCAGGCCGAACTTGCGGGCCAGGGCGGGCAGCACGTCGGCATCGGCCGCCTTGGCCGCTTCCTCGGCGGCGCGCCGGGCATTGACCCCGGCCAGTTCCAGGAGCTTTTTCTCCTCGCGGCCCCAGGCCGGACCGTAGCGCAGGGCCATGCCCCGCCGCTCCTCCAGGATGGCGGCCAGGGCTTGCCCGTCGCCCTCCTCGTCCCCGTCATCCCTGGCGGCCAGGGCTTCGGGCACGATCAGGCGCGGCGGGATGAAACTCTCGGGCCGGTAGAACTGGAGCAAGGCGCTGCCCGAGGCCCAAACCGCCTCGGACGCCTCCAGGCCGGGGAAAAAAAACGTCTTGCGATCGAGGAGCCGCCCCTGGCGTACGAACAGGACGCACAGCCCGAGTCCGGCCTCGGTGACGGCCCAATTGGCCACATCCAGGTCCACGAGCTTCGTCAGCACCGTGGCCTGCCCCTCCACGGTCTTGCGCATGGCCTTGAGCAGATCGCGCAGTTCGGCCGCGCGTTCGAAGGCCAGGGCTTCGGCCGCCTGCTCCATTTCCCGCTGCACCCCGCGCAACACCTCGGCCGAGCGGCCGGTCAGAAACGCCTCCACCCGGCGCACGAGCCCGGCATAAGTCTCGGCGTCCACGGCCTTGACGCACGGGGCCAGACACTGGCCGATGGCGTGGTACAGGCAGGGCCGAACCCGGTTGGCCAGCGCCCGATCCCCGCATTTGCGCAGGGGAAACACGCGCCCGAGCTCCTTCCAGGTGGTGCGGGCCGCGGTCGCCGAGGTGAACGGCCCGAAATAGGCCGCGCCGTCGCGCTCCACCCGCCGGGTGAAGGCCAGTCGCGGATAGGGCGACCGCTTGTCGAGCTTGAACAAAATGTAGTTCTTGTCGTCCTTGAGCACGACATTATAGCGCGGCCGGTATTTCTTGATCAGGCTCGATTCGAGGAGCAAGGCCTCTTTTCCGAGGCCGTAAGCAGCACTTCCACGGCCTCGATCCGGGCAACCAGGGCACTGGTCTTGGCCGTGTGGCCGGCCTCGCCGCGAAAATACGAACCAAGCCGGGCGCGCAGGCTTTTGGCCTTGCCCACGTACAGGATCTTGCCCCGGGCGCTTTTCATCAGATAAACACCCGGAGAAGCAGGAAAATTTTGTGGTTCAAACACGAACATGGCGCCCGAGACTAGCCTGCCCGGCCACGGGACTCAAGCCCCGGGCCGCTTCGCGAAAAATGAACCCCTAACCCCCCCTTGCCCTTGGAGAAAGACGCGTGTACTAGCGAGGTATGCACACCGTTCGCCCCAGACGGATTTCCGTCATCGGTTCGGGCACCTGCGACGCGGCCACCCGGGAAACGGCCCGTGAACTGGGTCGGTTGCTGGCCGAACGCGGGTTTCAGATCGTGTGCGGCGGGTTGTCCGGGGTCATGGCCGGAGTCTGCCAGGGCGCCCGGGAGGCCGGCGGCACCACCATCGGCATCTTGCCCGGGGACGACCCGGAAGCGGCCAATCCCTTTGTCGATGTCGTCATTGTGACGGGAATGGGTATCGCTCGAAACGTTTTGGTGGTACGCAACGGGGACGCGGTGGTCGCCGTGGCCGGCGAAGCCGGCACCCTGTCCGAAATCGGCATTGCGCTCAAAATCGGCCGACCCGTGATCGCCCTGGGCCGGTATGCGACGCTTCCCGGCGTGACCGCGGCCACGTCCGCCGAAGAAGCTGTCGCCCTGGTCGCGGCCCTGGCCGGCGACCCAAACGGAGTCTAGAGACGATGGAACAGTTGTGGGCGCCCTGGCGCATGGACTACATCCTGGGGCCCAAACCCGATACCTGTGTGTTCTGTCTGCCCGAGGACACAAGCGAGGACCGGGACCGGCTGGTGCTGGCCCGGGGAAAACACTCGTTTGTGGTCATGAACAAGTTTCCCTACAATTCAGGGCACTTGCTTGTTACCCCCCGGCGTCACGTGAGCTGCATCACGGAGCTGACCGTGGATGAAAACCTTGAACTGACCCGGGGCCTGGCCTACTGTACGGACGTGCTCAAGAAGGCCATGCATCCCCAAGGCATCAACATCGGGCTCAATCTCGGCGAGGCGGCCGGGGCCGGCATTGCCGCCCATCTGCACTACCAGATGGTGCCCCGCTGGAACGGCGACTCCTCGTTCATGGCCGTTTTCAGCGAAACGCGGGTTATTCCGCAACTGCTCGCTTCCACGTATGACCGGCTCAAACCTTTCTTCAAGGACTACCCCGCAACCGTAACGTCGTGACAAGGAGGCCTTCATGCGCGTGATCAAGGTGCTTTTCCTGCTGGCTTTCTTTTTCGTCTGCATGCTGTTTTTCGTGCAGAACACCGCCATTCTGGAAACCCCGCTCGTCCTCAAGCTCGGTGCCTTCGGTCTGCATGCCGAAACCCCGGGTGTTCCTTTCTATGTCGTGCTGCTTCTGGCCTTCGTCCTGGGCGGACTTTTCAGCACCTTGTACTTCCTGGCCGAACGCATCCGCTTCGCGGCCCATTCCCGCGGCTTGAGCAACAAGATCAAGGCGCTGGAAAAGCAAGTGGCCACCGCCACCGCGCACAAGCCGTCCGTGCCGAGTTATGCCGCGTCCACGTCTTCGGTCTCCACGTCCTCGACCGCAACGCCTGCGACCGCCACGACCGGTTCCGACGACACGGGCAAGGACGCCGCCTAGGCGTTTACGGTTGTCACGTCCGTGGGGGAGATCCGACTCACCCCCATGCTGGAACAGTACATGCGCGTCAAGGGTGAATACCCTGACGCGCTGCTGTTTTACCGCATGGGCGACTTTTACGAGATGTTCTTCGAGGACGCCATCACGGCGGCTCGGGAACTGCAGATCGCGCTGACCTCGCGCAATCCCGACGCGGCCTCGCCCATTCCCATGTGCGGCGTGCCCCACCACGCCGCCGACGCCTACCTCTCCCAGCTCCTGGACAAAGGCTTCAAGGTCGCGGTGTGCGACCAGATCGAGGACCCCAAGCTCGCCAAGGGGCTGGTCAAGCGCGCGGTCACCAGGGTCCTCACCCCGGGCACGGCCGTGGAGGACGGCAACCTGCGCGCCAAGGAGCACAACTTCCTGGCCGCGCTGTTCGCCGATCCCGAGGAACGCGCCGGGGGACTGGCCTGGATCGACTTTTCCACCGGCGAGTGGTCCGGGCTTTTCGCCAAGGACACGGCCCGGCTCTGGCAATGGGCGATCAAGATCAGCCCCCGGGAGCTTCTGTTGCCCGAGGGCCTGGAGCCGCCCAAGGATTTCGCCACGGCCGGCATCCGCATCGGCCACCTGCCCCCGCGCCCCCATTTCGACATGGCCGGCGGCCGGGACAAGGTGCTGGCCGCCCAGGGCGTGGCCGACCTCGAAGCCCTCGATGTCGGGGACAAGCCCCAGCTCGTGCGGGCCATGGGGGCGCTCCTTACCTACCTCGCCTCCACCCAGAAGCACGACCTCGGCCACCTGTCGCCGTTTAAGCCGGTCAACCTCGGCCGGCACATGCTTCTCGACGAGGTGACCGAGCGCAATCTGGAGATTTTCAAGCGCCTGGACGGCGGCAAGGGCCAAGGCACGCTGTGGAACGTGCTCGACCGGACCATGACACCCATGGGCGGGCGGCTGCTCGAATCCATGCTGCACCAGCCCTGGCTCGACCTCGCCCCCATCACCGAGACCCAGGAGGCGGTGGCGCTCTTTTTCGAGGACCCGGACCGCCGCGCCGCCCTGCGGGAGATTCTGGACGGGGTGTACGACCTGGAGCGGCTGGCCACGCGTATCTTCCTCAACCGGGCCGCGCCCAAGGACTTTACGGCCCTACGCCAGTCCCTGGCCCATCTGCCCGCCCTGCGCGAAAGCGTGGCCGGATTCGCCGCGCCGCCCAAGGCCGTGGCCGAAATCCTGTCCGGCTGGGACGACATCGACGACATCCGCGACCTGCTCGCCCGGGCCCTGGTGGAGAGCCCTCCCCCCCTGGTCACCGAGGGCGGGTTGTTCCGGCCGGGCTACCATCCGGATCTGGACGAGTTCATGGAGCTCACCGAGCACGGCGAGGGCCGGCTGCGCGATCTGCTGCGCCAGGAACAGGAAAACGGCAACCTGCCCAAGCTCAAGCTCGGCTACAACCGGGTGTTCGGCTATTATTTCGAGCTGTCCCGGGCGGGGGGCTATCCTCCGGCCCATTTCGAGCGCCGCCAGACCCTGGCCAATTGCGAACGCTACGTCACCCCGACCCTCAAGGAGCTCGAGGAGAAGCTGCTGGCTGCCGGCGAGAAGCGCAAGACCCTCGAATACAATCTGTTCCTCGAACTGCGTGAACGCGTGGCGGCCGTGCGCGATCGGGTCATGGAAGTGGCTGGCCGGGTGGCCCGGCTCGATGTCTGGCAAGGCCTGGCCGAGGCCGCGGTCCAGGGCGACTGGACACGGCCCGAGGTGCGCCCGGACCTGGAAATCACCATCCGGGCCGGCCGCCATCCCGTGGTCGAGGCCGTGCAAGGCGCGGGCAACTACATCCCCAACGACGTGGCCCTGTCCGACACGACCAAGGTGCTGCTCATTACCGGCCCCAACATGGCCGGCAAGTCCACGGTCCTGCGCCAGACCGCGCTCATTGCCATCCTGGCCCAGATCGGTTCCTTCGTGCCCGCGACCAAGGCCACCATCGGCCTGGTCGACCGGGTGTTCTGCCGGGTCGGGGCCACGGACAACCTGTCCCAGGGTCAGTCCACCTTCATGGTCGAAATGATGGAGACGGCCCGCATCCTGCGCCAGGCCAGTCGCCGCAGCCTCGTCATCCTGGACGAGATCGGCCGGGGCACGGCCACCTTCGACGGCCTGGCCCTGGCCTGGGCCGTGGTCGAGGAACTGGCCACCCGGGAGTCCGGCCTTGGCGTGCGCACGCTTTTCGCCACCCACTACCACGAACTGACCGCCCTGGAAGGCCGCTTGCCCGGCCTGCGCAACGCCAACATCGCGGTCAAGGAATGGAAAGGCGACATCATTTTCCTGCGCCGGCTCCTGCCCGGTCCGGCCGACCGCAGCTACGGCGTGGAAGTGGCCAAGCTCGCCGGCGTGCCGCGCCCGGTGGTCAAACGCGCCCGGGAGATCCTGGAACTGCTGGAGCGCACCCGGGACCCGGGTCGCGAGGCTCGCATCGCCAAGGAACTGGGCCAGCCCGTGCTGCCAGGACTCCTGCCGGCCACGGCCCGATCCGAGGATGCGGCCGCGCCAGCCCCCTGCACCCCATCCTTGACGAACTGTCGCGCCTCGAACTAGATCGAATGACCCCCTTCGAGGCCCTGACCCTGCTTTGCGACTGGAAAAGCCGCCTCCGAGGCAACGATTCCTAAGGAGACCCACGTCATGCATCATTTCGAGTACCGGGGCGGAGAGCTGTTCGCCGAAAACGTCTCCGTGGCCAGTCTGGCCGCCACCTACGGCACCCCGCTTTACATCTACTGCGCCGCCACCCTGCGCCGCCACTTTCGAGGCCTTTGATTCGGCCTTCAACGGCCTGCCGCACCTCACCTGCTTCTCGGTCAAGGCCAATTCCAACCTGGCGGTGCTCAAAACCCTGGCCGAACAGGGCGCCGGGGTGGACATCGTTTCGGGTGGCGAACTCTACCGGGCCCTGGCCGCGGGCGTTTCCCCGGAAAAGATCGTGTATTCGGGCGTGGGCAAACGGGCGGACGAGATCGAACAGGCGCTTCACGCCGGCATTCTCATGTTCAATGTCGAGTCCCTGGGTGAGCTCGAACGCTTAAGCGCCATTGCCGCGCGCCTGGGCAAGACGGCCAAGGTGAGCCTGCGCATCAATCCCGACGTGGACCCCAAGACCCATCCCTACATCTCCACCGGGATGAAAAAGAACAAGTTCGGCCTGGACATGGAAACCTCCCTGGCCGGGTATGCCCGGGCCAAGGAATTGCCCGGCGTCGAACCGGTCGGCATCGACTGCCACATCGGCTCCCAGCTCACGACCCTCGATCCCTTCCTGGAAGCCCTGGACAAGATCCTGGCCTTCCGCAAAAAGCTCGGCGATATGGGCATCGAGACGACCTATCTCGATCTCGGCGGCGGCCTCGGCATCCGCTACGACGAGGAAGAACCGCCCCACCCGGCGGAATTCGGCCAGGCCCTGACCAAGGCTCTGGCCGGCCTGCCCATCAAGCTCATTCTCGAACCCGGGCGGGTCATCGTGGGCAATGCCGGCATCCTGGTCACCGAGGTCGTCTATACCAAAAGACCCCGACCAAGGACTTCGTCATCGTGGACGCGGCCATGAACGACCTCATCCGGCCGTCCCTCTACGGCTCCTACCACGCCATCCGCGAGGTGCGGCCGGCCGGCCGGGAATCCCTCAATGTCGACGTCGTGGGACCCATCTGCGAATCCGGCGACTTCCTGGCCCGGGATCGGGAGCTGCCGGCCGTGGCCGCGGGTGAACTGCTGGCCGCCTTTTCGGCCGGCGCCTACGGCTTCACCATGTCCTCCAACTACAATTCCCGTCCCCGGGCAGCCGAAATCCTGGTCGACGGCTGACAAGGTCATCCTGGCCCGCCGCCGCGAGACCTATGAGGACCTCATCGCCCTGGAGCGCGACGGGAGTAAGTAAAGAAAGAGAAGATCGGGGCGCTGCCCCGAACCCCGCCGGGGGGGATCATCCCCCCCGGTCCCCCTGCATAAGGGGGGAAATGCGTGAAAAGCCCCGAAGGATGCCTTCGGGGCTTTTCGTTTGGCGCGCTTCCTTGACCCGAGCCGCTCCCGGGCTTATAAACTGGGTTAGGGTCCTGGTTTGCTCCCTTTTTCACCTCTCCAGGATCAAAACACTGGCGGGAGGATGCCGTGAACGCCGCCTTGCCCGTGCTGCTCACCCTGCAGATCGTCTTTTGCGGTGACAGCCTCACCAAGGGTTGGGAGATGTACAATCTCTTCGACCAACAGCAAAAATTTATGTCAATGGCGTCACGTCCTGCACCAGCGGCGACATCCTCAAGCGCATCGAGCCCATTGCCGCGCGCAAGCCGCACAAGCTCTTCCTCATGATCGGCATCAACGAGATCAAGGCCCAGAACCGCATCATCGACAACTACGACAAGATCATCAAAAAGATTCAGGAGATTTCGCCCTATACCATTATTTACGTCCAGAGCATCCTGCCCACCCGCACCAAGACCATCGACAACGCCGACATCGTGGCCACCAACGCCCGCCTGCGCGAGCTGTGCGCCAGCCAGAACCAGTTCGTCCATTACCTGGACATCTATGCGCCGTTTCCTGGCCGACGACGGCAAGCTCGGCCCCAATTTCACCGACGACGGCATCCATCTCACGCGAAACGCCTATTCGTTGTGGAAAAAGCTCATCCTGAGCCAAATGTGACGGCTCCGGGTCACCCCCCCAGGGACCAAAAGAGACCGCTTCGCCTGATCCGGACGCTGGCCATCGGTTTTTCGTGTCACGGAAGCCGTTGTCACCGGATCGCCATCATTTATCCCTGCCGGTGACATGACCCGGCCCCGCAAAAGCAGTAGGTTCCGGCAAACGTGCCGATTCCGTGACACACGACGCAACGATAAGGAGCCTGCCATGAGCGATACCACCGAATTGTCCTACGGCCAGGGCAAAATGCTGACCTACGACGCGGCCCTCATCCTGGACGCCATTGCGGCCGACCTGCGCCAGGGCTCGCTGCCCCTGGCCGGTGCCGGCGAGGCTGTCCCGGCCCGGGTGACCCTTCCGGCCAATGCCAAGATCGAGATCGAATTCAAAGGCAAGGTGAAGCCCGGCAAGAGCAAGCACAAGCTCGCCATCGAAATCACCTGGAAGGAAAAAGAAGAAGCCCCGGAAGAAGACAAGATTGCGGCCGCGCCCCAGGAAGCCGCCTCGCCCCGCATCGACTTGCCCTGTGATACCGACGTGCCTTCCCCGGACAATGCCTAGACCCGCGAAGGCGTGATCCCAGCGCGAGGTCCGGGACGCCGCCCCGGGCCTCGCTCCTTCCCTGCCCTCCCCCGCCTGGAGCTCTGCTGCGGGATCGATGCCTCCGGTGGCCGAGGGGCTGCGCCCTTTGAAATGCATCCTCTGCGCTGGTTGCACACGGGTGTTTGCCGGCAACACCGGGTCGGACACGCCTGCCCTGGTCGTGGCTTGCAAGGTCTGCCGCGGACCTGCTAGAGGATGCCGAACCCTCGCCCCGCCCGCATTCGTGTCGGTGCCGACAAGCGAGCCACCGGAACACCCATGTCCTGAAGCCGTGTATTTACGCCATGTCGGCGCGTATGACGATTTTGATTTGCCCGGAACCGTGTCCGAACTGCTGGAAGCGACAGGCCTGCGTCCGCCGGCCGGCGCGCTGGTACTGGTCAAGCCGAACCTGGTCGCGCCCCGGACCATGGCCCTGGCCTGCACCGCGCCCCAGGTCGTGCGGGCCGTCTGCCGGCATTTGCTCGACTACGGCGTGCGGGTGGTGGTGGCGGATTCCCCGGCCTTTGGCACGGGCCGGATCATGGCCCGGTTGTGCGGCTTGCGCGACGCCCTGGCCGATCTGCCCGTGACCCTCGCCAACCTCGACGCGCCCCGGGCCGTGCGCCTGTCCTTCGGCGGCCACATCGGCGTTGCCCGGCTGGCCCTGGAGGCCGACCACATCGTCAACGTCCCTAGGCTCAAATGCCACGACCAGATGGGGCTGTCGGCCGGGGTCAAAAACCTGTTCGGCTGCGTGTGCGGCTTTCGCAAGTCCCTGGCCCACCAGCGCTTCGGCAGCCACGGCAACCACTTTGCCCGCATGATCCTCGATGTGGCGGCCGCCCTCCCGCCCGTCACCACCCTGATCGACGGCGTGGTGGCCATGGAACGCAGCGGCCCGACCGGCGGCGATCCGTTTCCCTTGGGGCTGCTCGGCGCCGCCGCCAATCCCGTGGCCCTGGATACGGCCCTGGCCCGGATGCTCGGCTACACGCCGGAAAGCCTTCCCCTGTGGCGCGAAGCCCGGTCCATGGGCCTGCCCGGGGCCTTGCCCGACGAACTCGCCTTCCCGCTGGACACCCCGGAAAGCTTCCCGGTCGCCACCGGATTCCGCCGACCGCCCAAGCTCTCGCCCGTGGCCTTCGCGCCGGGCCGCTTCGTCAAGGGCCGCCTCAAGAGTCTACTGACCCGCCTGCGCTTTCTCGACTGAACAAAACACCGCCCTTCCCCAGGGAAAGGGTTTGCGAAGGGCTACGCCCTGCTGGCGCTGCGCTTTTCCGCGCCCAGCGCCAGCTTCAATCGGTGCGGCTAGCGGCCAGGGTCGCCGGACCGCCCGGCGCGGCAGGGGAAATGAAGCGGGTAAACCAATCGAGGTTGCGAACCATGAGATCGCGTACCAGCCCCGGTTCGGTCACATCGTGGCCGCTGCGCGGATAGGCGGCCAGGGCCGTGGGCACGCCGAGCCGGGACAAGGCGGTGAAAAGCTCCATGGACTGGCCAAAGGGCACGCGCTCGTCATCGATCCCGTGCTGGAACAGGGTCGGCGTCTTGATGGCGGCGGCGTATTTGAGGGGGGAACGGTCAAAAAGCGCGTCGAAGCGCTCGAACGCCTCGCCGCCGAAATACAACGGAATGAAGTCGGGCAAGTCCATGCTGCCGGCCTGGCTGACCAAATCGGTGATGCCGGCCCCGATCGAGGCGGCCTTGAACCGGTCCGTGTGGCCGATGGCCCAGGCGGCCAGATAGCCGCCATAACTCCAGCCCATGATGCCAAGCCGGTTCGGATCGGCCAGCCCTTTGGCGATCAGGGCGTCGAGACCGGATTGCAGGTCGTCAAAATCCGCGCCGCCCCAGTCCTGGCGGTTAGCCATGCGAAAAGCCGGTCCGTAGCCGTCCGAGCCCCGGACATTGGGCCGGAAAATAGCGTAGCCGCGCTCGGCGAACACGGCCAGGGGATAGTAGTTGATGGAGCCGAGACATTGGCGCGAGGCGGCCAAGGCCGGGCCGCCGTGGATCTCCACGAGCAACGCCGGCGGTCCCTGCCCCCGCTGGATCGGATGGGTATAGAGCCCCTCGATGGCCGTGCCGTCTTTGGCTGTCCAGCGCACCACCTCGGTTTGCGGCAGGCGGTAGGCCGCAAAGGACTTGTTGCACTCGGAGAGTTGGCGGGGCGCGAAACGTGCGGTCGGACTGACCCAGACCTCGGGTGGCAGGGCGCTGTCCTCAATGACCAGGGCCAGGGCGCTGCCGTCTCGGGACAGGCTGGCCTGGGTTACCACATGTGGCGTGTCGGAAAACGGCCGGATCGGACCGCCATCGGCAGGCAAGGCCCACAGTACCGCCCCGGTGCCGCTGGCCTCGCGCACGAACAGGGTCTTGCCGTCGGCCGACCAGCCGAGCAGCTCCGGCCGGGCATCCGGGGTCCTGGCCAGGGCTCGGGGCGCGCCGCCGCCCGTGGGTTGCACCATCACCCGGCCCGGGCTGAAGTAAAACCCCGGCGCCTCGGTGGCTACGTAGGCCAGGAAACGGCCGTCCGGCGAAAAGCGCGGCATGGTCTCGGACGCTTCGGTCGCGGCGACAAGCTTCACGGTCCGAGAGCGGACATCGACCAGGGCGATATCGGCCTGGGCCGCGTCCTGGGGATGGGGCGCGCCCGAAGCCGTCACCCGCCGGCGGCCCCGGACCGGCGTATTCGGCGCCGTGGTCTCAAAGGCGATGCGGGCCCCATCGGGTGAAAAAACAAACTCCCCGACCTCGCGGTCCGTGACCAGGGGGCGCGACTTGGTCCGTCCGTCCAAGGCCAACAGGAACAGCCCCGTGGAAACGCCGATGCCGCCGCCGAGGACCTCAACGTCCTCGTTTTCTCCCGGCCGCTTTTCCCGGGGCGAACCGTTGATGGTCATGGTGCAGGCCAGGGCCCGCCCGTCCGGCGCCCAGGCCAGATCGATCACATCGGCCAAGCCATGGGTCAGCCGGCGGACTTGGCCGCTTCCCAAACGCAGGACCGCCATGTCGGTCACGTCCTCGCCGTCCACGAGATAGGCCAGCCATTTGCCGTCCGGCGAAAAGCGGGGTTTCTCGCACTGTTCCCGGGCCGGGCTGACGATTTTCGAACCGGGCAGGGCCGTGTCGGCCATCTGGATGCGCGAGGCCATGAGGCTCGGGTCCGGGCCGAGGGTGGAATCCACGGCAGCAAACGCCAACAGCCGGCCGTCGTCGGAAAGTTGCATATCCTGGGGCGCGATCATCCCCAGCATGGCTTCAATGGTGTACGGCCTTTCTCCGGCCCAGGCCGACAAGGCCAGGGCCGGGAGGAGGCAGCAAAAGAGGAAGCTGACAAACAGCCGGTTGGCGGTGCGTATCGGCACGGCACCCCTCATGCCGGAATCCACGCGGGATACGACAGACCGCGCGGCTCCCGGTCGGATAAAAATCGAGGCCCCCTTTCGGGGGCCCCGTTGGATTCAGATACGAATCGGTGCGTCCGCCGCCCGGCGGGACAGCCAGAGATCAAAGAGAAAACGGGTAAAGAAGATTGCCGTAAACATGGACGCCACGGTGCCGAGGATCAGCGTCACGGCAAAACCGCGGATAGGGCCGGTACCGAACTGATACAGCACCATGGCCGCGATGACCGTGGTCACGTTGGCGTCGAGGATGGTCAGGGTGGCCCGGCTGTAGCCGAGATTCACGGCCTGCCTGGAGGCAAGCCCCAGGCGGAGCTCCTCCCGTATTCGCTCGAAGATGATGACGTTGGCGTCCACGGCCATGCCGATGGTGAGAATGATACCGGCAATGCCCGGCAGGGTCAGGGTGGCGCCAAAGCCGGCCAAACCGGCCATGATGAGCACAAGATTGAAGACCAGGGCCAGATCGGCCACCGCGCCGGCATAGCCGTAATAGAGGATCATGAAGGCCACGACCATGATACCGCCGATCGCTGCCGAATAGATACCCTTTTCGATGGACTCCTGCCCCAGGGAGGGGCCGACGCTACGCTGCTCCAGGATGTTGACCGGAGCCGGCAAGGCGCCGGCCCGCAGCACGATGGCCAGATCGCGGGCTTCCTCGGTGGAGAACCGGCCCGTGATGCTGGCACGGCCGCCGCTGATCTTTTCCTGGATGGTGGGCGCGGAATACACCTTGCCGTCGAGCACGATGGCCAGACGCTTCTTCACGTATTCGCCGGTCACCCGCTCGAACTGCCGGGCGCCGCTCGGCGTGAAGGTCAACCCGACATAGGCCTGGTTGTTCTGGTCGAAGTTGGCCCGGGCATCGGAAATGTTTTCGCCGGTCATGACCGCTTCGGAACGCAGCACAATGGGCCGCTCCAAATAGGTCCCGTCGAGATTGCGGTGGCGCAGCACCGACAGTTCCTCACCCGGGGGCAGCACGCCTTTCTGGGCCTTTTCCACATCGGCGTTGTCGTCCACCACCTTGAATTCCAAGTGGGCGGTCTTGCCGATGAGCTTAATGGCCCGTTCCGGGTCTTGCAGGCCGGGCAACTGAATCTGGATGCGGTTGTCGGCCTGCTTGCGGATGTCCGGTTCGGCCACACCGAATTCGTCAATACGATTGCGGATGGTCTTGACGGCCTGATCCACGGTCATACGGGCCAGTTCGTCCCGATAGCGAGGAATGAAGGACAGCGAGTAGCGGTAGCGACCTTCCGGGACGCTTTCCACATGGTCGACCTTCAGCACCTGAAAATGCTTGGACAACAGCTCGTCCATCTCCTGGCGCTTGTCCGAATTGGTCAGAACCAGCTCCAGATGCTTGCCATCGGCGGAGGTGGTGGGACGCAGGAGGGAAATGCCCTCGTCCTTGGCACTGTCATGGACATCGCGACCCATCTGGACCAGGGAATTGGCCAGGGCCTTGTCCACGTCCACACCCAGGGTCAGATGGATGCCGCCCTTGAGGTCGAGACCGAGATTGATGACGTCGTCGCGCAGGAATTTGCCGAACACGGACTGTTTGACCGGTCCGATGGACGGCAACATGTAGATGAGGCCGACAAAGGCCACCAGTGAGATGAGGGCCAGACGCCAGCGCAGGTTTGCAGACATGGGCGCGCTCTCCTTTGGGAGGCTTGCGCTTCGGGGACAACGCCAAAACGAAGGGACTGTCGTCCGGACAGCCCTTCGTTGCGTCTTGGCGGGTCGCCCCCGAAGAGGTTATTCCTTGTCCTTGGACTTGTCTTTCGCCTTGGGCGCGCCCTGGGCGGCAGCGGCGTCACCAGGAGCGGCGACGTAGTTGCGATTGATTTCGATGACGAGATCCTTGCCGATCTCCACCGACATCTTGTCACCGCGGACTTCCGTAATCCGGCCGTAGATGCCGCCGCCGGTCAGGATGAAGTCCCCGCGCTTGAGATTGGCCAAAAATTCGCGGTGCTGCTTGGCTTTTTTCTGCTGGGGCCGAATGAGCAGAAAATAGAAAATAGCGAACATCAAGATAAGCGGCAAAAAGGCGGTAATGGGATTGCTCGCCCCCTCGCCGCCGGACGGGGCGGCGCCCATGGCATGTGCCAGGCTCGGAAAGAACATGCTGCCTCCAAGAAAGTGTTTTGGCCCTTGTCGCCTGTTTTGGCGTAAACGTCCAGTCCCGCATCGGGCGACGGAGCACGGGCCTTACGCGGCTGTTTGGATGGGCTAAATTCGGCCGCGCGTCAAGCTGCAAATGCGCCGCGAGCGCCACACCACGGGGAAGGGAACCGCCGCGTGACGATTCCCATCCCCGGGCAGACGCAACCGATTACACTAGCCTTCGTAGTAGCTAGCGCAGATGCTGGCTGCGCACGGGATGCCTGAGCTTGCGCAGGGCCTTGGCCTCGATCTGGCGGATGCGCTCGCGCGTGACGTTAAAGAGCTTGCCGACCTCTTCCAGGGTATGGTCGGACTTCTCGCCCAGGCCAAACCGCTTGCGCAGCACCTGTTCCTCACGCGGGGTGAGGTCGGAGAGCACCTTGCCGATCTGCTCGCCGAGTTTGGTGTTGACCACCTCCTCGGCCGGAGCCAGGGCCTTTTTATCCTCGATGAAATCGCCGAGACTCGAATCCTCCTCGTCGCCGATGGGGGTTTCGAGGGAAATGGGTTCCTTGGCGATCTTGAGCACCTTTTTCACCTTCTCCAGGGGATAATCCATGCGCTCGGCGATCTCCTCCGGGGTGGGATCGCGGCCGAGCTCCTGGACCAGATAGCGCGAGGTGCGGATGAGCTTGTTGATCGTCTCGATCATGTGCACCGGGATACGGATGGTGCGGGCCTGGTCGGCGATGGCGCGCGTGATGGCCTGGCGAATCCACCAGGTGGCGTAGGTCGAGAACTTGTAGCCGCGCTGGTATTCGAACTTGTCCACGGCCTTCATAAGGCCGATGTTGCCTTCCTGGATGAGGTCCAGGAACTGCAAACCACGGTTAGTGTATTTCTTGGCGATGGACACGACCAGGCGCAGGTTGGCCCGGATGAGTTCCTGCTTGGCCCGCTGGGCGGCACTGTTGCCGCGCTTGATGCGCCACAACACCTCTTCCAGCTCGCCCACGTGGTGACAGCATTTATCCTGGAGCCGGTCCAGGATCTCCATCTTGGCCGAGAGCATTTCCTTGAAGGAAAAAACTTCCTCCACGGTCAGACCCAGGGATTCCGCGGCGACAACGGGATTGAGCTCCCGGGCGTCGAGCTGGGCGAACATCTCCTGGATTTCGGACTGGGACTTGCCGACCGACAGGATATAGGCCGAGAGATCGCGCTGGCAGTTGTGCATCTGGCGCACGTAGTCCTCGACGATCTCGATGATACGGTCGATGAGCGTTTTTTCGAGCTTGATGTCCCGAAGCCGCGTCACGATCTCGTCCTTGAAGACCATGATCTCCTTCTGGATGCCGTAGACCCGGCGGTCCAGACAGGCGCACAGATCGAGCTTGGCGTAGATCTTGCGTTTCTTGCGGAAGGACGCCTTGACCTCGTCGAGCAGGAAGATGACCCGCTGGCGCTGGTTCATCTCGTCCTCGGACGGATCGTCCTCCTCGATGGTCTTGACCACGTCCTTGAGCTTGATGCGGCCGATTTTCAGGTCCTCGCCCACCTGGATGAGCTCCTCCACGGCCACCGGCACCTCGACCAGGGCGTAGAGCACTTCCATCTCGCCGTTTTCGATCTTTTTGGCGATGACCACCTCGCCCTCGCGGTCGAGCAGGGGCACGGCACCCATCTCGCGCAGGTACATGCGCACAGGGTCGGTGCTGCGCGAGGAATAGTCGAGGGTATCCTCGCTTTCGGTCAGCTCCAGATCGGCGTCCGGGGCGTCGTCGGGCTCGGAGGTGGCCACATCGACCTTGCGACCGTCCTTATCCGTGTCAACAATGTTGATATCGAGCTGGTCGAAGATGGCGATCACCTCTTCGAGCTGCTCGGGATTGTTGACCTCGGAAGGCAGGGCCTTGTTGAGTTCGTCAAAGGTGAGGAAGCCTTTCTGCTTGCCTTTGACAATGAGGCTCTTGATTTGCTGGATTTCCTTGAGATTACTCATCACCCCTCCCGGAAAGGGCCTGTAGTTCCCCGAGAAGCCGCAAGGCTTCGTCGTGCGCTCCCCGTTCCTGCGCCCGGCGGATGGCCTCCATGAGCGACCGCCGCCGGTCGTTCTCCCGAGCCTCATGGAGAAAAACCCGAATTTCCTCGAAAACAGCCGCCGCCTCTTCCGGGTCCAGGGCCGGCTCCAACTGAGCCCTGGTCCAGAAGGCGGCTTCGGCGGCATCAAGTCGCGTGGCCAGCTCGTCCGGGCCGCCCCCGGCGAGCTTGGCGAAAAATTCCCTGGCCGATCGGGAACCCAGTCCCGCGGCCAGCCCTTCCCCGGCCAAGGCCTCCAGATAGTCCGGACAGCGCGCGGCAAAGGACAACAACTGGGCGTCCCGGGCCGTCATATCGAGCTGCCCGGGCCGCGCGGCGGCCGCTTGCCTGACCGGCGCCGGTCCTCCGCCGCCATGGGGCCTGGCCGTCGCCATTTCCTGGCGCAATTCGGCCTCGGCCAAGCCCAAGCCCCCGGCCACCCGGGGAATGAACACGGCCCGCAAGCCGACGTCCGGCAGGCCGGACAAAAATTCCAAGGCCCAGGCGATCATCTCCCGGGGCGAAAACGTCTCGCGCACCATGCGCGTGGCATAGGCCAGCCCGTCCTCGGCCCGGGCCAGACAGGCATCAAAGCCCTCCCGGCCGCTTTTGTGGAGCAAGCTGTCCACATCCTCGCCGTCGGGCAACGGCACCACCCGGCAGTTGGCGCCGAGTCCCAGAAACATCTGGGCCGCGCGCAAGGCCGCCTTGCGCCCCGGCGGATCGCCGTCGAAAACGAGATCGATCCGGGAGGCGAATCCGGTCAACCGCTTGGCCTGTTCGGCGGTCAGGGCCGTGCCGAGCACGCCGCAGGCCTCGCCATAGCCGAACTGGTGCAGGGTGATGACATCAATATAGCCTTCGGTTAATAGCGCCCGCCGCGACTTGGCCATGAACGGCTTCGCCTCGTAGAGGCCGAACAGGTGCTGCCCCTTGGTATAGATCGGCGTCTCGGCGCTGTTTAAATACTTCGGATCGCCCTCTCCCATGATGCGGCCGCCAAAGGCGATGACCCGGCCGCCGCCGTCCCGGATGGGGAACATGAGCCGGTCGCGAAACCGGTCCCAGGTGCGGCCCTTGCCGGCGCTCAAAAGCCCGGCCTGGACGCCCAGATCCTCGGGGAAACCCCGTTTGCGCAACACGTCGGCCAAGCCCTGCCAGCCCTCCGGGCTCACCCCCAGGGCGAAGCGCTCGATCATCTCGGCGCTCACCTGCCGCCGCTCCAGGTAGGCCCGGGCCTTGGCGCCGGCGGGCGTGCCCAGCACATGGCGGAAATACCGGTCGGCCAGCTCGTGCATGGCCAGGCAGGCGTCGCGCAAGCGCTTGCGCTCGGCCGTTTTCGGGTCGACCTGCCGCCGGCCCAGGTCCACCCCGAATTCGCCCGCCAGCCGCTCCAGGCCTTCCCGAAATTCCAGCCCGTTGATACGGCAGTAAAAATCAATCACATCCCCCGAAGCCTGGCACCCGAAACAATGGAAAATGCCCTTTTCAGGCAGTACATTGAATGAGCCCTTGGTCTCCTGGTGAAACGGGCAAGCCCCGACCAGCCGGTTGCCCACCGGCCGCAGGTTCACATACCGCCCCACCACCTCGGCGATATTGGCCCGAGCCTTGACCGCCGCCACGGCTCCGGTGTCACGCTTCATGACGCAGCCAGCGGGGGGAACCCTTTTTTTGCAAAAAAAGGGTTCCCCCCGCGCCCCCTTCCTTAAAAAACTCTTCAAGGGCTTCGCGGGGTTGCCGTAGGATCATGCCTTTCCTTGGTTGCAACGCCACAAACCTACCAAACGAGCGTCAACCTCCTGCCTGGAGGCCAAAAATCATTTTCCCGGCACAGTCTAGACGCAAAGCGTCCCCTTCGGGTGGGTCCGGGAAGGGCCTTGCTCCTCCCGGCCGCCGGAGGCGTCTCCCCTGCTCCCCGATCGCCCGACTTTCCGCTACTTCAGCACCACCATGGTCATGCCGTCGCCGCCGCGGTCCTCGGGGGCCAGGGCGAAGGACGCAACCTGGGGATGCTCCTTCAGCAACCGGTGCACTTCGCGGCGCAGGGCACCCGTGCCCTTGCCGTGGATCACTTCCAGCTCGCCGTGCCCGCGCAGAATGGCCGCGTCGAGAAAGGCGGCCAGCTCGTTTTCGGCCACATCGGCCCGCATGCCGCGCAGGTCAAGCGTCAGTCCCAGACCGCCGGACGCGGCCCGGGGCGCCGGAGCGCTCACCGCCACACCGCCGCCCTTGGCGGCCGGGGCCTTGGCCGGGGCCATGTCCGCCGCCGCCACCCACAGGCTCACCCCACCGATATCGACCTTGGCGGCCTGCCGCTTGAGGTCTTTTTCGCGCACGGTGGCAATTTTGTCCCAACTCACGATCCGGACGGTCTCCCCCGGCGCCAACGCCTCGAAATCAAGGGCTGGCCCGGCCTCGGGCTTGCCGTCATTTTCGCCAGTCAGGGCAATGCTTTCATCAATAAGTCTTTTTCGGGCATCGGCAAGGGCCTTCTGGGCTTCCTTGCGCCCGAGCTTGCCGGCCTCGTGGCGCTGCACCACGTCCCGGGCCAGGGCGCGAATCTCCTCGACGAGGTTGTCCTGGGCTTTCTTCAAGTTATCCTTGAGCTTTTGGATGCGCCGTTCCTCTTCCACCCGACGCGCGGCCAGTTCGTCCAGCTCGCGTTCCCGGCGCAGGGCCAAGTCGTTCAGGCGATCGAAGACAAGCCCGGCATCGGCGCCGTCCAACAGCAGATACCGGCTGGCCCGTTCGAGAATCTCCTCGGGCAGGCCATGCTCCCGGGCCACATCCAGGGCGATGGATGCGCCGACCTGGTCGTAGGCCAGGCGGTAAAGCGGCTTTTTGGTCTTGGGATCAAAAAGCATGCAAGCGGCGCGCACCCCGGGCCGGGACAGGCCATACGCCTTGAGGGCCGGAAAATGGGTCGCCGCGGCCAGATACGCCCCCCGGTCGAGCAGACCGTCCACCACGGCCTGAGCCAGGGCCGCGCCCTGGGACGGGTCGGTGCCGGCACCGAATTCGTCGAGCAGCACCAGGGTTTCGCCGTCGATCTCCGGCCAGACCCGGGATAAATGGCGGATCTGAGCCGTAAAGGTGGACAGATGGTCGAGCAGGCTCTGCTCGTCGCCGAGAAACACGAACACCTTGCGGAAAAAACGGCAACCGGCTGCCCTCGGCCGCCGGAATGGGCAGCCCGGACAAGGCCATGACCGCGAGCAGCCCCAGGGTCTTGAGGCACACGGTCTTGCCGCCGGCATTGGCGCCGGTGACGATCAGTGCCTTCTGGTCATCAGCCAGGATCAGGTCCTGGGCGACCACGTCCCGGGGTTGCCTCCCCTCCTCGCCGGCCACGGCCAGGGCCAGCAGCGGATGGCGAGCGGCCAGCAGGTGGACCGGGTTGTCCGGGGACACCTCGGGCAGGCTGCCGGAAAATTCCTCGGCCAGGGCAGCCTTGGCCCACAGCACGTCGCAGGACACAAGGAGCGTAAAGGAGGCGGCCACAGCCCCGGATTCGGCCCGGGCCAAGCCGGTCAAAAAGGCCAGAACCTTGGCCTCGGCCTCGCGCTCCTCGTTTTTGAGTTCCTGGAGGCGGTTGTTGATCTCGACCAGGAAAAAGGGCTCCACATACACGGTCTCGCCGGTCTGGGAGTAGTCGTGGATGATGCCCGGAATGCGCCCCTTGAAATTGGCCTTGAGCGGCAGGACATAGCGGTCCGAGGAAATGGTGACGTAGTCGTCCTGCAAAAACGGCCCCAGGTCCTTTTCGCTGATGTGCTCCTTGACCCGGTTCAGAATGGTCTGGTGGATGGAGCGGATTTCCTGGCGCACGGAAAAAAGTTCGGGCGAGCTTTCGTCGCGCAGGCGTCCGTCCGGGGCCAAACAACGGGCCAGGGCGGCCTGGGTTTTCTGAGGCCAGGGCGTGGCGGTCACGGCCTGGCGCAACAGCGATTCCGGGGCGCCGGAGGGCCGGGCGGCATCCTTTTGGGCCAGGGCCTCGCGCAGGGCATGGCCCTGGGCGAGCACCGCGTGCAGAGCGACCAGGGCATCGAGATCGAGCACCCGCAGCTCGCTGGCCAGGATGTCAAACACCGGCGCGATGTCCGGAAAGGGCGCAAAGGTGAAAACGCCGTCACGGCGCAGTTCCCGGGCCTCGGCCAACCGGAGCTGTTCCTGTTCCAGGGCCTCGCGATCAGCAAAGGGCACCAGGGCCTGGCAAGCGGCGGCAGCGGGTTCCGAGGCGGCCAAGGCGGCCAACCGCGCAAGCACCCGAGGAAACTCCAGCAACGAGAGAGTTCTGGATTCCATAGAAAAAAAGGGAACGGGTCGGTTCAGGAAGCGAGGCGGGCCTTGACGGCGACGCTGACCCGTTTGCCGTCGACGCGCCCCTTGTGGGCGGCCAGCACAGACTGCACCACCCGGCCCATGTCCTTCATGCTCCGGGCGTCCAGTTCGGCCACGGCCGCGCGCACCGCCTCGTCGAGCTCGGCGTCGGAAAGAGGAGCGGGCATGTAGTCCAGGAGCACAACAAGCTCCCGCTCCTCCTTGTCAACGAGATCGGTTCGACCCGCGGCGGCGAACTGTTCCACGGACTCGCGACGCTGTTTGGCCTGCTTGGCGACGACGTCAAGCAGCTCGTCATCGGTCAGCGGATGGCGCAGTTCGACCTGGCGCATTTTGGCCGCGGCCTTGAGCATCCGCAGCACACCCACGCGCACTTCGTCCCTGGCCTTCATGGCAGCCAGATAGTCGGATTCGATACGGGTCGAGAGGTTCATTACATCATGTTGATTTTGCGCATTTTCTTGAGCAACCGTTTGCGGGCGGCCGCCTTTTTCTTCTTGCGCATAACGCTTGGCTTCTCAAAGTGCTGACGCTTTTTCAGCTCAGAAAGAATGCCGGATTTTTCGACCTGCTTCTTGAAGCGGCGCAGGGCCACATCGAAGTTGTCGGAATCGTCGAGGTAGACTCCGGGCACAGACCTCACCCCCTCTTTGGGGAATTCCCGCGACAAAGAGAAGCGTTTATCCCAAGAAACCCACAGACGTCAAGGGCATCCTGGCCTGCATCCAAAAAAGTCCGCCCGGCCGGGGCCGGGCGGATCAGAACAGCACCAATGACCAAGGGGAAAGACTAGTGATGCCCGCCGGCGCCGCCGCGGATGGTATCCTTGAACGCCTTGACCACACAATAGCCCATCCCGGAAGCGATGATGAAAAGCACCAGGTACAGGACGCTGAAAAACACGAAATGGTCGGGCTGCCACCAAGGCAGGTCCTGGGGCAACGGGCTGTGGATGGTTTCACCGTGAAGCATGAACGTTCTCCCTGGGGCTGGTTATTGAATCGCGTCCTTGAGCAGCTTGCCGGGCCGGAACTTGACCACCTTGGACGCCGGGATGTTGATCTCGGCGCCGGTGCGCGGATTGCGTCCGGTGCGGGCCTTGCGCTCATCCACCATGAAGGTCCCGAAACCGGTCAGGGTGATTTTGCCCTCACCGACCAGGGTTTCTTCCACGGCCTCGATGAACGCGTTGAGCGCGCGTTCGGCATTGGCCTTGGTCAGGCCGGTCTTTTCTGCAATTTTCCCTACCAGGTCAGCCTTGGTCATTATCCTCTCCTCTTCGGTTGAAATGCCGCCCGCCGCGCGGCGCGACAGAGAATACCGAACCTCTCCCTCGATATCTCCACAAAAAAATGGATCGGGCCACCGTACCGCCCGCTTCCCCGTTGGCGCGCGGACCGGTCTCCCGTCACCGCCGCGAAGCCGCATCTGTCCTATGCTCCCACGGCCTCGCAAGTGCGGCAAAGCAGAATCGATTTCAGCCCCAAAGTCAAGAGGCCAAGCGTGTTTTCAGAAATTGGGCCAGCTCACGCAGCCCCTGGGGCGAAACATTTTCCGGCCGAGCCTGTTCCGAGATCCCCTGACCGGCGAAATGCGCGGCCAGCGCGTCGTCCCAATACGCCTTCAAAATGCCACGCAACTGTTTGCGACGCGAGGCAAAAAGGCGTTTGAGCAGCCGGGCCAGACCGGCCGGGTCCTCGGGGCGCTCCCCGGCCGGACGCGGGGTCAAGGCCACCACGGCCGAATCCACCTTGGGCCGGGGCACGAAAACCGTGGGCGGCACCTTGAAGCAGTATTCCACGGTGACGAAGTTGCCAATCCAGGCCGAAAGCGCCCCGTACTCCCGGCTGTCCGGCCCGGCGGCCAGGCGTCGCGCCACCTCGTGCTGGACCATGAACACGCCCCGGGCAAAACGGCTCGCCCCGGCGCACAGATCCCACAACAGCGGCGAGGCGATATTATAAGGAAGATTGCCGATCAGCCGCGCCCCGGGCAGCCGGTCCAGCCGGCGCCAGTCCAGGGTCAGGGCATCGATCAGGGCCACGGACACGCCCGGGTATTCCCGCGAAAGCCGACCGGCCAGATCCCGGTCCTTTTCCAGGGCCAGATAGGCGCCGGGCCGGGCCGCCAGAATCGGCTCGGCCAAGGCCCCCCGGCCCGGACCGATCTCGACCACCGTATCCCCGGGCGCAATCCCGAGGCTGGCCACGATCTTGGCCGTGATGTTGCGGTCCACGAGAAAATTCTGGCCCAGGCTGCGCTTGGGCCGGGCGAGTTGCTCCCGGTCCTCTGGCTCCACCGGCCGCTGCACGGGTCGTCCCCGGCTCATGCCCTGCCCTCCACTTCCAAAAGATCCTGTTTGAGGGCCCAGACCACGTGAAACCGGGCGGCAAAGGCATCGAGTTCCGGCACCGCCGCGGCCAGTCGGCCGGCCAGGGTCAGGGCCGGGCACGGACTGCGGGCCAGGAAAAGCAGGACGCGCAGGGCCTCGGGCCGAATCAGGCCACTTAGGGCCTCGTAGATCACCGGATAATCCTCCCGACGGTATACGGCCTGGCCGGTCTGGCTCCAGGTGAGACGCACCGCGTCCGAGAGGCGGTCGGTCGCGTAGCCGGCGAACACTTCCCCGTAGGCCATGGCCGACGGATGGCGGGTGCGGCCAAGGGTGGCCCGGTCAGGCACGGGCCTTGCCGCCAGGTCCTCCCACAGGGCCAGATGGCGGTCGATGACCGAGGCCCAGGAAAATTGCGCTTCCACCCGGGCCCGGCCGCCCCGGCCCATGGCCCGGCGCTTGTGCGGATCGAGGATCAGCGCCTCCAGCACCCGGGCCGTGGCCGCCACATCCACGGCCAGCCCCTGGGCCAGCAACAACTGGGCATGGTTGTCGTAGCACAGCGGCGCCAGCACGTCCCAGGGATCGGTATCGGGCAACCCGAGGGTCGGCACGAGAAATCCCGTGTCCCCGTCCACCACGAGATCGCGGTAGCCGTCGTAGTCCGAGGCCACCACCGGGAGTTCCGAGGCCATGGCTTCAAGCAGGGTCAACCCAAAGGTCTCCTGGGGATTGTCGGCCAGGGACACGAAGATGTCGGCCAGGCCGAAAAGCGCCCGCTTGTCCGCCTCGGACGGCCGGGGAAAGGCGCGAAGCGGCAGGCCGATATTGGCGGCCAAGCCGGAGAGCAACGTAATGACCGGGTCCCGGACTTGCCGGGGATCGTCGTCGGTCCAGCCCGCGAGCACCAGGCAAACCCCGGCCGGGTCCACTCCGCCGGCGAGGACGCGCTGCAAGGCCCGCAAAAGCGGCAGCAGATCCATCTTGGAGCTGTGGGAGATGCGGCCAAAAACAAGCAGCACCACGGCCGTCTCGGGCAGGCCCAGCCGGCCCCTGGCCGCGCGGGCCGCGTCGGCGTCGGACCTGGCATACCCGGCCGGGTCGATCCCCAGCGGAATGCGCGAAAGCCTAGGAGCCGGAAACCGGTCCGGGTCAAGGCCGTAGCCCCGGCGCAGGGCCGCAAACAACCGCTCCACCACGGCCAGGCCGGCCGTGGACGTGGCCACGATGGCATCCCGGGCCGTGGTGCCGGGCCAGAGCTGGGAGAGGAACCCCCGGCCGAAGCTCGCGTAGCTCAAGGAATGGGTCGTGGAGGTGATGGGAAAGATCTCCCGGGACAGGCTGTTGCGCAGGCAGGCCAGCCAGGCCGGATAGAGGATGCAGTCGGACAGGTGGAACACGCTGTAGGCCGTGTCGGAAAGACAACGCGGCAGATCGAGGCGCGTCAGGAATTTGAATTTTCCCTGTTCGGCCAGGCCCGGATGACGGCGGCCGAGCGTTTCCCGCTGCCGGTCGCGCTCACCGGGCGAAGCCTGGAAAAAATGGTAGGCATCAAAGGGATCGGCCGCGAGCAGCGCGTCCAGAAACCCGGCATTGGCCACTTTGCGGCCCATGACCTCCCCGCCCTCGACAAAGGGATCGAGGGTTCCCCAGATGCGCATTGTCTGCATGCCGGCAGGGAGACACAACCGGCCCGACTTGTCAAACACCGGCAGGCAACAAGTTCCGTTGGTCTTGATATTGCATTCTTTCGCAGCCAGGGAACCCGCGCCCGGTTCCCGAGAGCCAAGGAGGGTTCGCATGAGCCGCGGCATACGACAGGAACAGGTGTGGGGCATCGGGCTTCCGGCGGAAGCGACTGCGGCAATTTCTGCCGCCTTGGGCAGTGGCTATGTCCTGCGCAATTTTCCAAGCGGTACGGCCCCCAGCGAGCGCGACTGCGATCGGTCCACCCCCCTGGTCATCTTTATCGCCCGGGAAGCCTGGGACCTTCTGCCGGCCCCGACGCGCAACCGCCTTGAAAAGTGGGAAATTCCCCAGCGTGTGCTGCTGCTGGCCGAACACCAGTCCGTGGCCGATTTCGAGGAAGTCCTGGAGGACGGGTTCCTGTCCGCGGTGTCCGAACCCCTGACCGATAAAAAGATCCGCGACATCATTTTCCGGGCCCAGGAAGTCAAAAGCCTCTACGACGACATTTTTCGCATGACCCGGGAAATCGTGCTGGAACGGGAGCTGCTCACCCGCAAGACCGACCTGGTCCTGTTTTTGAACCGCATCCTGTCCCGGGCCGTGGAATCCCTGGACCCCACGGTCATCCTGGACAATGCCCGGGACGACCTGGGCCTGCTCGTGCCGGTCAAGTCCCTCATGGGCGTGCTGTGGCAGCCCGGCCATTCGGGCAACCTGGAAGCGGAACTCTTCCTCGAACCGGACATGGACCACGAGGCCGAGCGCCACTGGACCGAGGAGCTGCTGCGCGTCAGCGCCAAGACCGCCGGCCAGGCCATGAGTGGGTACAAGGCCACGTTTCTCGGCGGCGGGACGGGCCGGGAACTCGTGGGCATCCCCGAACTGCCTGACGAAGTGATTCCCCTGCCGCTTCGGGCCGGAGGCCAAGCCTTCGGCGTGCTGGCCCTGTACCGCAGCCTGGAGCGCCCCTTGGGCAAGGACCAGGTCCAGGCGCTGTTCGCCTCGGTCAACCACCTGGCCTTGGCTCTGCGCAACGCCGCGTTGTTCAACCAGGTCAAAAGCCGGGCCGATCACGACGGCCTCACCCGCATCCACAACCGGCGCGCCTTTGACGAGCGCCTAGTGGATGAGCTGCGGCGCCATCAGCGCTACCGCCAGCCCATGAGCCTGCTCATGCTCGACATCGATCACTTCAAGGCCGTCAACGACACCTACGGCCATTTGACCGGCGACCGGGTTCTGCGCGAAGTGGGCCGCATCCTTTCCGAAACCCTGCGCAGCACGGATTTCACCGCCCGGTTCGGCGGCGAGGAATTCGTGGTCATCCTGCCCCAGACCGCCGAGGACCAATCCCAAATCCTGGCCGAACGCCTGCGCAACCTCATCGCCAACACCCAGTTCACCCACGAAGGCCGTCCCTTTGCCATTACCGTGTCCATCGGCGTGGCGGCGCTGTTGCCCGGCGCCCTGGCCAAGCGCAGGGACCTGCTGGAAAAGGCCGACCAGGCCCTCTACCAGGCCAAACACCTGGGCAGAAACCAGGTCTGCACCGCCCTTGGCCCAAAGCCGGTGGAACGGCTGCGCCAGGCTTCGAGCGCGGCCAAGGCCGGCTAGCCCCGATCCGCCCGGAGACAGGCTTTACAGCTCGTCTGGAACAACATAGAATTGCAGGCAATTCACATGGCGCTGGAGCGCGTCCCCGCAAGGGACGCGTCTGGGCCTTTGCCGTTTCACCCCGCTTCGGGGATCGGCCCCGCTTTTTCCTACCGGCGCCCCAACCACGACTGGGAGGAATACATGCGTTCACCAATCACCCAACAGACCATCCTCGAGGCGGTGGTGCGCGACGCGCGCCAGGTTCCGGATCACGCGGTCACCTCCGTCACCTGGGGCGTCTGCCTGGCCGCGGTCCAGTCCCAGTACACGGGCCTGGCTTCCCTCGTCTCCCACATCGCGCCCAAAATCGGCACCATCGACCAGTCCGCCGCCACCGGCAAAACCCAAAGCGCCCACGAACTCGCGGCCACGCTCCTCGATCCGGCCACCACCAACACCGACCAGGCCTCCCTGGCCATGGCCGCGGTCAACTCCCTGCTGCCCCCTCCGGGCAAGGAAAGCGATCTGCCGGGACAGGATCTGCTGCTCAGGATCGGCAAAGGCAAAAAAGTGGCGGTCATCGGCCACTTCCCCTTTGTCACGGCCCTGCGCAAGGTCTGCGACACCTGCTGGGTGCTGGAACGGCGGCCCCAACCCGGCGACGTGGAGGCGAGCGAAGCCCCGAACATCCTGCCCCAGGCCGATGTGGTCGCCCTGACCGGCACCACGCTTTTAAACGGCACCCTGGCCGACCTGCTCAACCTCTGCCGTGCGGACGCCACCGTCGTCATGGTCGGACCGACCACGCCCTATGCGCCGTCGCTGTTCACTTGCGGCATCGACATTCTGGCCGGCTGCGACGTGGTGGACTCGAACCAGGCCCTGGACGGCATCCGGGGCGGCAAATGCTTCAAAGGACTCGAAGGCACCCGCCAGACCGCCTGGGCACGGCCCGGGTTGGCAGTCTAGGTGCAGGGGTAAGGAAAAGAAGAAGAAAGAAACGCCTCCGGCGGCCAGGAGGGGCCAAGGGCCCCTCCTGGACCACCCCGAAGGTGCGGCGAAAAGATCGGATTATTGCGGGGAATCGGGAAGATATTCGCGGGGGTTGAGGCCGAAAAGACAGAAGACCTCGTAGGGAATGGTGCCCCACCACTCGGCCAGATCGTCGGCCGTGATCGCCTCGGCCCCCTGGCCGCCCAGAAGATAAATCTCGTCGCCCGGCGCCACGTCGGGAAGACCCGACACATCCACGGCCGTAAGCTGCATGCACACCCGGCCCAAAATCGGTACCCGCCGGCCGGAAATCCACATAAAGCCCGTATTGGACAGCCCTCGGCTGTAGGCATCGGCATAGCCGGCCGCCACGATGGCCACCCGCCGGTCCCGATCGGCCACGTAGGTCCGGCCGTAGCTGATGGAACTGCCGCGCGGCAGATCGTGCACGGACACGATGCGCGTGACCGTCTCCATGGCCGGGACCAGTCCCTGGCCCAATGACTCCTTGGCCGTGCCCCGGAAGGGGTTGATGCCGTAAAGGGCGATGCCGGCCCGCTTGGCCTGCCAGCCGTAGCGCTCGTGGGCCAGGATGCCGGCCGAGTTGCACAGCGTGGCCTCGAACTGGAATCCGGCCCGGGTCAGCGCCTGGCAGAAGGTGGCGAACCGGGAGCCCTGCTCGTCCACGAAATCAAAAGAATTGGGATCGTCGGCCGTGGCCAGATGCGAGGCCACGAACCGCACCGTGAGGCCGGGAATGGCTTTAAGGCGCGCGATCAGGCGCTCGATGTCCGACTCCACGAACCCAAGCCGCGCCATGCCCGTGTCGCATTTGACGGCAATGCCAAAGGGCCGGCCGGTCTTGGCGGACAAGGCGGCCAGCCGGTCGAGCTGGCCGAAGTCATGGATGAAGGGCACGAGATCGTTGGCCAAAACGAGTTCGTCGTCCTCGGGCAAAACCGGGCCCACCAGCGAAAGGATGGTGGCCTCGGGTTCGCCTTGGCGCAGTGCCGCGCCCTCGGCCACCGAACCGATGGCAAAGGTATCGGCACCGGCCGCGGCCAGTCCTCGGGCCACGGGCGCCAAGCCATGGCCGTAGGCATCGGCCTTGATGACGGGAATAATATGGCCACCGTGGCGGCACAGCAGCTTGTAATTGGCGACAATGGCCCCGACGCGCACCCGGGTCCGCAGATAGTTGTGGGCGATGGTCATGGGAAACCTCCGACTTGGGCGACTTCATGTCATATGCCCGCTCGGCTTCCTACGCCCCTGGCCGGCACATTTCCAGTCTTTCGCGCCACTGGCCCGGCGGACCGGGTTCGCGTACACTCCCCCCATGACCGAAAACATGCGCCATCGCACCATACGGGTGCTGCCCCCGGAACTGCAAAACCAGATCGCCGCCGGCGAAGTCGTGGAACGTCCGGCCAGCGTGCTCAAGGAACTGGTCGAAAACAGCCTCGACGCCGGCGCAACACGCGTCGAAGTGGCCATCGAAGGCGGCGGCCGCACCGCCCTTGTCGTCACCGACGACGGCTGGGGCATGACACCCGAGGAATTGCCCTTGGCCGTCACGCGCCATGCCACGAGCAAAATTAATTCCATGGACGAGCTGGCCGGTATCGCGAGTTACGGCTTTCGCGGCGAGGCCTTGCCGAGCATCGCCTCGGTGTCGGACTGCACCCTCACCTCCAAGCACGAGGCCTTTGACGAGGGAGCGTTCCTGCATGTCCAGGCCGGTCGGATCACGGATCGCGGTCCGGCGGTCCTGGCCAAGGGCACGCGCATCGAGGTGCGCGACCTGTTCGCGGCCGTGCCGGCCCGGCTCAAGTTCCTCAAATCCGAGGCCACGGAAACCCGGCGGGCCACGGAAATTTTCGGCCGGGCCGCCCTGGCCCGTTGCGACGTGGCCATGAAACTGGCCGTGAACGGCCGTACGGTCCTGCGTTTTCCGGCCGGGCAAAGCCTGATCGCCCGGCTGTCCGGCCTGTGGCCCCCGGCCGTGACCGACGACCTGTTCGAGCTGGACTATGCCGTGGGGCCGGTCAAGGTCTGCGGCCTGCTCGGCAAGCCGCTCAAGGCCCAGGCCAAGGCCGACCGCATGCTCTTTTACGTCAACGGCCGGGCCGTGCTCGACCGGGTGCTGTTGTCCGCCGTGCGCGAGGCCTACAAGGGCCGGCTCCTTTCCCGGGAATATCCGCAGGCCGTGATTTTCGTGACGGTGCCGCCCGAGGATGTGGACGTCAACGTGCACCCGGCCAAGACCGAGGTGCGCTTCCGGGACGAACAGAGCGTTTTTCTGGCCCTGCGCCGGGCGGTTGGCCAGGCCCTGGACAAGGCACTCGTGCTGCGCACGGTGCCGGCGCCCGAGCCCTGGGTCAAGCAGGACGGCGAGCCACCCAAATTCCCATCGCGACAGGATTTCCTGGCCAATCTGGCCCGCAACGACGCGCCCTCGCCGGACGAGACCACGCCCTCCCCGCCGCCCATGGAGCGGCTTTTTCCAGACCATGGTCCGCCCCCACCGTCCGAGTATCTCGTTGAGGAACCCGGGGAAGACGCTCTGTCCATCCCGTCCCTGCCGCCTCGCACCGGCCTGCGCCACCCGGACCCGCCGGCCGTGGCCCGCTATGCCAGCGCTGAAACGTCCACCATAAACCCGCCTGTGCCGGCGTCCGAACCGATCCTGCGCTCCCGCGCGCCCGAGGAGATCGAGACCCTGCCGCCCCATGTGCGCTATCTGGGTCAATTTTCCGACACCTACCTGCTCGTCGACCTTGGCCGGGAACTCGTGCTTCTGGACCAGCACGCGGCCCATGAGCGGGTGATTTACGCGGCCATGGAAGCGCGCGGCAGCCGGGGCGACAGCCGGCCCCTGGGCATTCCGGTGGAAATGCCCCTGCACGCCTCGGAACAGGCCCGCCTGCAAAGCCTGTTCGGCGAGCTGCGCAAGATCGGCTTTGTCCTGGAGACGCCGCGTCCGGGAGTGGTCGTCATGACCGGCGCGCCCCCGGGGCTCAGTGTGGGCCAGGCCAAGGACTACCTGTCCGCGGCCGTGTCCGGCCAGTCCAAGACCCTGCGCGACCTGTGGATACTCATGAGCTGCAAGACGGCCATCAAGGCCGGCACCAGGCTGACCGACGACGAGGCCGTGGCCCTGCTCGCCCAATGGAACAAGGTCCCCGAACGCGACTACTGCCCCCACGGCCGGCCGGTGACCGTTCGCTTCACCGAGCGCGAATTGGAGAAGATGTTTAAAAGGAAGAAGTAAGAGAAGATGCCTCCGGCGGCCGGGGGCATGATGCCCCCGGACCCCTCGACGGGAGGCACATCAGAGATAATGGTCGGGCGCAGCCAGATACTGGCGCACGTAATCGGCCACGCCATCCTCAAGGGAAAAAAACGGCGTGTCGTAGCCGGCTCCGTGAAGTCGCGCCATCTTCGCCTCGGTGAAATACTGATACTTGCCGCGTAGCGTCCCGGGCATGTCCACGTAGTCGACGGCCGGCTCCCGGTCCATGGCCGCAAACACCGCCGCCGCCAGGTCGTTCCAGGTCCGGGCCACCCCGGCCCCGACATTGAAGATGCCGTTCACCTCGGGGTGATCGAGCAGCCAGAGCATCACCGCTACCGCGTCCTTGACGTAGAGGAAATCCCGCTGCTGCCCCCCGTCCGGATATTCGGGCCGGTAGGACTTGAAGAGCTTGAGCCGCCCGGTTTCGCGGATCTGCTTGAAGGCCTTGCATACCACCGAGCGCATGTCGCCCTTGTGGTATTCGTTGGGACCGTAGACGTTGAAGAACTTGAGGCTGGCAAGCTTACCGAGCAAGCCCTCCCGGCGCGCCCAGAGGTCGAAGAGGTGCTTGGAATAGCCGTACATATTGAGCGGCTTGAGCGCATCGAGTCCGTCCGGGTCGTCGTCGAAACCGGCCGAGCCGTCGCCGTAGGTCGCGGCCGAGGACGCGACCACGAACCGCGCCCCCTGCGCCAGGGCGAACCGGGCTACGGCCCGGGCATAGCCGAAATTGTTGCGCATGAGATACTCGGCATCGGTCTCGGTGGTGGAAGAGCAGGCGCCCAGATGCACGATCGCCTCGATGGTGCCGAAAGGATTGTCTCCGCCCGTCACAGCCGCCAGAAAGGCATCCTTGTGCAGGTAGTCGCGGTAGCGGCGATTGACGCAATTTTTCCATTTTTCTCCGCTGCCGAGGTTGTCCACGACCAAAATGTCATCCCGCCCGGCCTCATTGAGCCCCCACAACAGGGCACTGCCTAAAAATCCGGCCCCGCCGGTCACGATCAGCATGGCGGCCTCCCTTGCCAAGCTTGTCGAAATTGGCCAAAAGAACTATTTTCCGATCACGACGATGCCGGGATCGACAGCCTGATCCTGGCTGAAACAGGTCGGCATTTCAGTCACATGCCCCCCTCCCCCCGTCAAGGGGGTCCGGGGGGGATTATCCCCCCCGGCGGGGTCCAGGGCCGCGCCCCTGGCGGAGAACCTATCCATGCTCGCCATTCTCGACTACAAGGCCGGAAACCAGACCAGCGTGCGCCGCGCCCTGGACCATCTGGGTATTCCCTGCCGCATCACCGCCGATCCGGCCGTCATCGCGGACGCCTCGGGCATCATCTTTCCGGGGGTCGGCGCCGCCGGCCAGGCCATGCACGAGCTCACCAGCACCGGGCTCGATAAACTCCTCGCCGCCCAGGTCGCGGCCGGCAAGCCCCTGCTCGGCATCTGCGTGGGCTGCCAGATCCTGCTCGACTACAGCCCGGAGAATGACACCAAGGCCCTGGGCATCATCCCCGGCGCGTGCGCCATGTTCAGCCCGGACCTCACCGACGAGGACGGCCAGCCCATCCGCATCCCGCACATGGGCTGGAACAGGGTGACCCTCCAAGCCCCCTGCCCGCTGTTCGACGGCATCGAGCCCGAGGCGGAATTCTATTTCGTCCACAGCTACTATCCGGTGCCCAAACCCGAATACGTCATCGGCGTGACGACCTATGGCCTGCCGTTTTGCTCCCTGCACGGCCGCACAGGGCTTTGGGCCGTGCAGTTCCACCCGGAAAAAAGCGGCCGGCCGGGCCTCACCTTACTGCGCAATTTCGCCGCCTACTGCCAGGAGGCCAACTAGCCATGCTGTCCAAACGCGTCATTCCCTGCCTGGACGTCCGCAACGGCAAGCTCACCAAGGGCATCAAGTTCAAGGGCAACGTGGACATCGGTGACCCGGTGGAAACGGCCCGCATCTATTACGAGGAAGGGGCGGACGAGCTCGTCTTCTACGACATCACGGCCTCCAGCGAAGGCCGGGGCATCATGCTCGACGTGGTGGACAAGGTGGCGAGCCAGATCTTCATCCCCTTTTCCGTGGGCGGCGGCATTTCCACGGTGGAGGACATGCGGGCAGTGTTGCTCGCCGGCGCCGAAAAGATCTCGGTCAACTCGGCGGCGGTGAAAAACCCGGACATCATCAGCCAAGGCGCGGCCGCCTTCGGGTCCCAGTGCGTGGTCGTGGGCATGGACGTCAAAAAGGTGGACGTGTCCGAGAAAATCCCCTCGGGCTACGAGATCGTCATCCACGGCGGGCGCAAGTACATGGGCCTGGATGCCCTCCAGTGGGCCAAGACCGTGGAACGGCTCGGCGCCGGCGAGATCTGCCTCAACTCCATCGACGCCGACGGCGCCAAGACCGGCTACGAACTGACGCTCACCCGGATGATCGCCGAGGCCGTGACCATCCCGGTCATCGCCTCGGGCGGGGCCGGTAATCCCGAACACATGGCCGACGCCGTGACCAAGGGCAAGGCCTCGGCGGCGTTGATCGCCTCCATTGTGCACTACGGCGAATACTCCATCCGCCAGTGCAAGGAGCACATGGCCGCCCGGGGGGTCAAGGTCAGAAGCGTCTGGTAGGTGGCGCGCCCCGGCCGTAGGGGCACAGCACCCATCCCCTTCCAGCCACAGCAAAAGGCCGCCCTCCATACGGAGAGCGGCCTTTTTCATGTCCGTGTGGCGTGGCCGGATCAGGCCTTGGCCAGATTCGACTTGGCCACCGGCGCGGAGCCGGACCGGGGCTTGAGCCCGGAGCCAAAGTCCAGCAGGATCGGACTGGCCACGAAGATCGAGGAATAGGTGCCGGCCAGAATGCCGATGAGCATGGCCAGAGCGAAGTCGTGGATGACCGAGCCGCCGAAGAAGTACAGGCAAGCCACGGTCAGCAAGGTGGTGCCGGCGGTCAGGATCGTACGCGACAAGGTCTCGTTGACGCTCTTATTGATCATCTGGTCCAGGGGCTCGTTCTTGGATCTGCCGCGCAGGTGTTCGCGGATACGGTCGTAGACGATAATGGTATCGTTGAGCGAGTAGCCGAGGATGGTGAGGAGCGCGGCCACGATGGTGAGGTCGAACTCCTTGTCGAGCAAGGAAAAGATACCGATGGTGACAAGTACGTCATGGAGGTCTGCCACCACCGCGCCCAGGGCGAACTTGAGCTTCATGACAAAGCACAGGACCAGGGTAATGCACATGGCGGCCACGATGAGCCAGGTAGTGGAGGCGCCCACGAGCTTGAGCACGTAGATGCCACCGGAGAGTCCTGCCGCCATGATGCCGGCCGCCATCCAGCGTTGCTCGAACCGGCCGGAAATATAGATGGCGATCAAAAGCACCGAATAAAAGATGGCTTCCAGCGCCTTACCGCGCAGGTCGGCGCCCACCTTCGGTCCCACCATCTCCAGACGCTGGACGCTGAAGCCCGAATCGGGGAACTGGGCGGCCAGGACCTTGTCCACGGCAGTCCGCAAGGACTCCTGGGCACCCTTTTGTTCCGAAGCCCGGGCCAGGTATTCGTGATTGCCTTCCTGGCCGAAGCGCTGCACGACCACGTTCTCAAGGCCGGCCTCTTCCATGGCCTTGGTCAGGGCCGGCACGTCCATGTCCTTGGTGAAACGGATCTGGATGGACAGGCCGCCGGCGAAATCCACGCCGTAGCGCGGTCCGCCCTTGACGACCAGAGAAACCAGCCCGGCCACAATGATTGCGGCCGAAATAAGATAAGCGAGTTTCCGGTATTTCAGGAAATTAAAGTGCGTACCGGGCTTGATCAGCTCCAGAACCATCGGTTCCCCCTATGGATTGCTGCTGGGATGACGGGTAGTTGGACATATCGGGCACGCCGGCGTTTCGCTGCCGCGCAAGGCGGTGCACCTTCCGACAAACTCGCCTGCCTTGTCAAGCCCGGGAGCCGGTTACCGGCCGCCGAGCATTTCTTGCCAACCCCGAGGGCGGACACTGTCTCCGGTCCCTGCCGTTGCCCGGTCCGGATCGCCCCGCCCGGGGGTTACTGTACGTCACGCAACGGTTTCTCGGCCGTCCCGCTCCCCCGTCTGTCCGCCCACAAGGACGAAAAGACCCGGCTGGCCATGTCGGGCAAGGGGCTTATGCCGCGAAAGTTCTCCTCCCGCGACCGCAACGGCTCGGGATCGAGCCGTTCCCGGCTCGCGTCATGGCCAAAAAGGCCCGGCAGGAAATGGGCACTGCCCGAGGCACACAACTCACTGCCCGTGGCGCACAGCAAGGCAAACAGCGCCACGAAGCACAACAAGCGCAACATCGAACTCATCCGTTCTCCTCCACGCGCCCAGCGCGTGGTCCAACCGGGTCACCGGCAAACCGGCACCCGCTTCCAGGGAGCCCTCTCGGGGACCGCCCCAAGCGTGTTTCCGTGGTTGCGAGAAAACGGGCATTGAACCAGTCTCATGGCCAAGTCAGGGAACCTCAGCGCATGAATTTGAGAAACGGGCTATCCGGGGTCAAAAACACCCGGGTTTTTTGCGCCGTCGCCTTGCGATAGGCTTCCAAGCTTCTGGTGAAGGCAAAAAATTCCGGGGACTTGGACACTGCCGCTGCCCAGACGGACGCGGCCTCGGCATCGCCCTGCCCCCGCAGCACCTGGGCCTGGCGTTCGGCTTCGGCCAAAAGCACGGCCCGGTCCTTGTCCGCGCCGGACTTGATCTTTTCCATCTCTTCCAGGCCTTCGGACCGATAGAGTTTGGCTTGGCGTTCCCGCTCGGCCCGCATGCGGCTGTAGATGGCCTGGGCGTTCTCCGGCGGCAGATCCGTCCGTTTGATGCGCACGTCCACAACGGCAATGCCGTACGGCGTCAGCAACTCGGTGGATTTCCGGGTCACCTCGTCCATGATGGTCGCCCGCTTCTCTGCGACCACGTCGTGGAGGGTATACTGGCCCAGGGCCACCCGCAACTCGGCGTAAATGATGTCGTCGAGCCTGGCCTGGGCCCGGCGGACCGTACGCAAGGTCCGATAAAACTGCAGCGGATCGGTGATGCGCCATTTGGCGTAGTTGTCCACCACCATGTTTTTCTTGTCCGAGGTCAGAATCTCGGCCGCCTTGGCGTCGTATTCGAGCAACCGGGCATCGACGAAGATCGCGTTCTGAATGAAGGGGATCTTGGTATGCAGCCCCGGTTCCAGGACGCCATCCAAGGGTTTGCCGAGTTGGAGCACAATGGCCCGCTCGGTCTGGTCCACGACGAAAAAGGTCTGGGAGGCGGCCACGATGAGGCAAAACGCCACCACCGCAGCAACAATGGTGGAAGTCTTCACTGGTTGGCCCCCTTGACCTTGGCCGGTTCCGGACGCTTGGCCGCGCCCTGGGAGGCCTCAACGGCGCGCCCGGCAGGGTGGACCGCTTCCAGGGGCAGGTAAGGAACGACCTGCTTGGCCGCCTCCTCGCTCATGATGATCTTTTCGACCTCCGGATTGGCCAGAATCGCTTCCATCCCCTCAATATACAGGCGCTCGCGGGTCACGTCCTTGGCCTTGTCGTATTCCGCGCGCAGGGCCGAAAACCGGTCGGCGCCGCCCTTGGCCCGCCGGCTGACCTGTTCCTTGTACGCCGCGGCCTCGTTTAAGATGGCGGCGGAACGGCCCCGGGCCTTGGGCACGATATCGTTGGCATAGGCCTCGGCCTCGTTGACGAACCGGATCTTGTCTTCCCGGGCGCTGGCCACGTCCTTGAAGGCATCCACCACCGCCTTGGGCGGATGCACGTCCTGGAGCTGCACGGCCACAACCTCGATGCCGCAGTCGTAGCGGTTGAGCATGGATTGCAACAAGGCCTTGGTGTCGGCCTGGACCTTGAGCTTGCCCGAGGTCAGGACCGAATCGATGCGGGAATTGCCGATGACCTCGCGCATGGCAGCTTCGGCCGCACTCTTGAGGGTCTCGTCCGGCCGCTCGATGTGGAAGAGATAATCCACAGGATTACCAATCTGATACTGGACGATGAACTGCACATCCACGATGTTCTCATCGCCCGTGAGCATGAGCGATTCCTCGTTCACCGGCCGGTATTGCATGGCCGAGCCGTCCCGACCGTAGCCGGAACGAAAACCGACCTCCACACGCCGCACTTGCGAAACTTTCGGGGTCTTTACGGACTCGAAGGGAAACGGTAAATGATAGTGCGGCCCAGGACCCGTCGTGGCGACGTAGGCGCCGAAGCGCTGCACGACACCGGCTTCGTCGGGTTCCACGATATAGATGCCGCTGGCGATCCAGATCAGAAGGAGAAGTCCGATGACGATTTTTGGCCCGCCCGGCAACCGCCCCCGCAAGGAAGGCAGCCACTTGCCCCAGTCTTCGCCCCGGTTCACGGGATCGGGCGTCGGCGATCCCTGGCGGCGTTTTTGCTCCGAAAGCTTGTCCCAATCCCAGTTCATCCTTGGCGGCATAGGAGAGATGTCGCTGAAGGTCAAGGGATTGCCAACCCTTGCCCCCTTCGGCCAGGAGGTGGCATGAAGCCTGTTTCCCCCGAAATTTTCCGTGCCTATGATGTCAGGGGCCTTGTGGATGTGGATTTCGACCCCGACTGGGTGGAGGAATTCGGCCGGGCGTGCGGGACGTATTTCGCGCGTAGCGGCTATCGGCAGGTCGTGATCGGCCACGACTGCCGGCTGTCCTCTCCCGAGTACCAGGCCCGGCTGGCCGCCGGCCTGGCCGGGACGGGCTGCGACGTGACCTGCCTTGGCATGGTGCCGACGCCGGTCGGCTATTTCGCGGTCAAGGCCCTGGGCCGTCGGGCCGGGGTCATCATCACGGCCAGCCACAATCCGCCCCAATTCAACGGCTTCAAGGTCTGGAGCGGCGAAACCACCATCCACACCGAGGCCCTCCAGGAACTGCGCGCCATCATGGCGGCTCGTGACTTTCCCTCCGGCCAGGGCCTGGTGTGCACCTTCGATCCCAAGCCCGCCTACGTCGAACATCTGGTGGACCAGGCCCGCGTGGCCCGACGGCTGAAAATCGTGGTGGACGGCGGCAACGGGGCCGGCGGGTTGTTGTGCGCCGAGGTGCTGCGCCAGGCCGGGGCCACGGTCATTCCGCTGTACTGCGAGCCCGACGGCCGTTTCCCCAACCACCATCCCGATCCGACCCTGCCGGAAAACGTGGCCGACCTGGCCCGACGCGTGGTGGACGAAGGGGCGGATTGCGGCGTGGGGCTCGACGGCGACGCCGACCGGCTCGGCGTGGTGGACGAACACGGCACCCTGCTCTACGGCGATCAGGTGCTGGCCCTGCTCGCCCGGTCCGTGCTGGCCAGCCATCCCGGAGCCACGGTCATCGGCGAAGTCAAATGCAGCCATCTGCTGTTCGATGACATCGCCGCCCATGGCGGGGTCCCGATCATGGCCGCCGCCGGCCATTCCCTGATCAAGGCCCGCATGCGCGAAACCGGCGCGGTCCTGGCCGGCGAAATGAGCGGCCATCTCTTTTTCGCCGACCGCTATTTCGGCTTCGACGATGCCATCTACGCGGCCCTGCGCCTGGCCGAGATTCTGGCCGCGACGGACCGACCGCTGTCCACCCTGCTTGACGACTGGCCCAAAACCGCCACCACCCCGGAAATCCGGGTGGACTGCCCGGATGCGATCAAATTCCAGGTCGTGGACACGGCCAAGGCCTTTTTTCGGGACCGCTACCCCATAGTCGACGTGGACGGCATCCGGCTGACCTTCCCAGACGGCTGGGCCCTGGTGCGGGCCTCCAACACCCAGCCGGCCCTGGTGCTGCGTTTCGAAGCCGATACGCCGCAACGCCTGGACGCGCTGCGTGCGCTGGTCGAGACACCTGTCCGGGAATGGATCGCCCAATTGCTGTCCTAGCCGCCATACGCTTGGGAGGTATCATGCTGCGCATCCTCGTTGTCGCCTTGCTTCTGGTGCTGTTGCCGCACCCCGTGCCGGCGGCCGACTTCCGGCCCAACGAGCCCCTGGGCGAGCTGTTGTCCAAGACCAAAAGCCTGTCCATGCCCAACAATGCCGGCGGCAAGAACATCCTCGAAAACAGCTGTCTGAACAAAAAAGACTTCTCCATGACCGCCTCCGAGGAGTTTCTCGAACACTGCGACCTCCCGGCGGCCACGACCCAGTTCGTGACCAAATACGGTCCCCCTGCCACCACCGGCCAGGCGCCCGGCGGCAAGACCGTCCTCGAATACTTCCTGCGCTTCAAGGAAAACGACTACCACGTGCGCGTTTTTCTCGGCTGTAGCGAAGGCAAGACCGAGCGTTTCGCCATCGTGGAATGCGTGGCCGAACGCAACCGCTTCATGCCCGGCGGCCCCCCTGGCGATCGCCACGGCGGGCCGGGTGGTCCGGGAGGCAGGCGTCCCTAACCCGCGCGCAGGGACCAGGGGGGAATTGCGTGGGAAGGGGGTGGCTTGCGGTCGTCCCTAACCCGCCATGGGACCGGGGACACGGCAATCGTCCAAGCGGCTGTGCCCTTTGACCACGCAACGCGCACGCCCCCACCCCTCTCTCCTTCCCAACAAAAAAAGCACGGGCGCCCCGAGGACGCCCGTGCCTGAAACCTTGAAGAATCCAGCCACTACCGGCTTTAGAAACGCTCGAAATCGTCGTCCTTGACGTCGGCATCCAGGTTGATGCCAACCCCGCCCTTGTTGACCGAAGACGACGCGGCCGCCGGTCGTGGGGCCGGACGCGACACCATGGCACTGGGCAAGGCCTTGACCCGACGGATCTGACGCTGGGCAACACCGGCCACCCGGAAAAACGCCATGGTACTTTGGAGCTGTTCGGCCTGGCTCGACAACTCTTCCGAGGTGGAGGCCATTTCCTCGGAGGCCGAGGCATTTTGCTGCACCACCTGGTCGAGCTGCTGGATGGCCTTGTTGATCTGGCTCGCGCCGGAATTCTGTTCCTGGCTGGCGGCGGCGATCTCCTGCACGAGATCGGCCGTGCGCTGGATGTCAGGCACCATCTTGGTCAGCATGGAACCGGCCTGTTCGGCCACCTGGACACTCGAGGCGGACAGTTCGGAGATCTCGGCCGCGGCCGAACCGCTGCGTTCGGCGAGCTTTCTGACCTCGGCGGCCACCACGGCAAAGCCCTTGCCGTGTTCGCCGGCCCGGGCCGCCTCGATGGCGGCGTTGAGGGCCAGCAAGTTGGTCTGGCGGGCGATTTCCTCGATGATGGAGATCTTCTCGGCGATGTTTTTCATAGCCGCCACGGCCGAAATCACGGCCTCCCCGCCCTGGCGGGCGTCCTGGGCGGCCTTGACGGCAATGGACTGGGTCTGCTGGGCATTTTCGGCGTTCTGCTTGATGTTCGAGCTCATCTGCTCCATGGAGGATGAGATTTCCTCCACACTGGCAGCCTGTTCCGTGGCGCCCTGGGACATGTTCTGGGCCGAGGCCGACAATTCTTCCGAGCCCGAGGCCACGTTTTCCGAGGCCGACTGCACCTCGGCCACCACATCCCGCAGCTTGCCCACCATTTCGTTGAGCGAAGCGGCCAGCACGCCGATCTCATCCTTTTGGTTGATGTCGAGGGTCCGCGTGAAATCACCCTCGGCCATCCCCTTGGCAAACGCCACACCCTTGATGACCGGCCCGGTGATGGCTTTGGTCAGGAAAAAGGCGATACCGATGCCGAGAAGCAAGGCCACGCCCAGACCGCCGATCATGACCGTCGAGGCCGAGGACAAGCTGGTGACCGCGCCATTGGCCACATCCTGGGTGGCGCCCATGCCCGCCCGGGCCGTGTCGGCAGCGGCCTGCTGCACGGCATTGGCCGCATCGATCCGCTTGGCATTGATTTCCTGAATGGCCTTGAAGTTATCCAAGACATCAATCAGGGCCTGGCGATACTTCTGGGAGGCCTCGCGAATACCGGTCAACTGGCGCAGGTTGATCTCTTCGCGGGTCTTGGTCCGAATGGCTTCCACGGCCTGGTCCAGGGTCGTGAAATTTTTAATAGCCTCTTCGATCTGGTGCGGATCCCGGTTGAGCTGGCCCCGATAGTTGGAAATCCGGATGGCCGTTCCGGAGGTGACAATATCAACGGCAGCATCGATCTTGTTGAGCCGCTCCTGGAGCGCCTCAGCCGGGAGCCCCTTGGCAATTTCCTCTTGCAGCTTTTTTTGCTGGCTCGCGAGATAGTCGCCGGTAAATTTCACGAAATCGGCTGCCGCGACATCAAGCGTCCGCCGCACGGTGGCGATTGCTTCCATGCGGGAGCCGGTATCCTGAATAAGCTTTTCGTACTCGACCATCCTGGACTGAGCCCGAGCCACTCCTTCCCGCAACTTCACCAACTCGGGGTACTTCTCCGAATGGGCCTTGGCTTCGCCCAAGGCACGCTTCAGTTCGGCAAGATTGCGCAATCCCGCCTCGTATTGTTTTTTATCCTCGGAATAGCCGTAACTGCGCATCTGCACCATGGTTTCCAGGGCACCGCGTTCCACGGCGTTGGCCATGCCCACTTCGGGCATGTACTCCTTGGCCAACCGTGTGGAATCCCGCTCCACCCCGCGCATGTTGACCACAGCCAACCCCCCGAGCACACAGGCGATGAGGATCAACAGACCGAAACCGATGCTGATCTTGACTCCAAGCTTCATATTCTTCACGACAAGCCTCCCCTCAGGCACTGCCTGTCCCTCGTTTGCCCGATCGCAGGCGGCGTTCTTTTCGGGCGCGGGCATAACCATATACCACAACCGTGATATTTGTCGTATTTCACGCGCTCTTGCAATGCAAACATCCACCCATCGGAGCTCCATGGACCAAGAAACGGTTTTGCCGTAGACACCGGACCAGGAAGGGAACCATGGGTATCCTTGGAGAAGTTGCCTTGGCCGTGCGCCTGGCCCGCCGGGAATTACGCACCGGGCTGCGGGGATTCGGCGTCTTTTTAAGTTGCTTGGCCCTCGGCGTGGCGGCCGTGGCCGGGGTGAAAAGCCTGGCCGCCGCCTACGGCGCGGGTCTGGCTCGGGATGCCGCGGCCCTGCTCGGCGGCGATGTGGAGGTTTCCCTGCCCCTGCGCCCGGCCAGCGCCGACGAGCTGGCCGCCCTCACCGCCCGGGGACGCGTTTCCCACGTCCTCTCCCTGCGCATCATGGCCCGACGCGAGACTCCGGATGCCCGGCCGACCCTGGCCTCATTGCGCGCCGTGGACGCCGCCTATCCCCTTTACGGACAGGTGGTCCTCGACCCGCCGCTGCCCCTGGACGCGGTATTGGCCCTGCGGGACGGTCTGCCCGGAGCGGCGGTCTCCAAGCAACTGCTCGACCGGCTCGGAGCAAAAGTCGGCGAGCGCATCCGGCTGGCCGATGCCGAGTTTGTCATCCGGGCGGTGCTCGTGCGCGAACCCGACGCCGCAGCCGGTCTGGCCGCAAGCCTTGGGCCACCGATCCTCGTCGCCAGCTCCCAGCTGGCCGCCTCGGGCCTGGCCGGACCGGGACTCCTCGCCCGCCACGCCTACCGGCTCAAGCTGCCGCCGGGCGTATCCACCGCCACCGTGGCCCGGGAACTGCACGAAGGCTTTCCCGAAGCCGGCTGGCGGGTCAGGGACGCTTCCGGTGCCCAGCCCGGCTTGTCGCGGTTCATGGACCGCTTGACCGCCATCATGGGGCTGGTCGGACTCACGGCCCTGCTCCTCGGCGGCATCGGCATTGCCCAGGCCGTGGCCTCCTATCTGGACGGACGCACGGCCTCCATCGCGGCCATGAAATGTCTGGGCGCGCCAGCCCGGATCGTGACCTGGACCTATCTCGCGGTCGTGCTCACCCTGGCCATGGGTGGCATTGTGCCGGGACTGGCCCTCGGGGCCCTGCTCCCGGCGCTGGTGGCCCCGATGCTCGATACGGTAAGTCCGGCCGCCCTGGTCGTGGGACTCCATGGCCAGGCCCTGGCCCTGGGGGCCTGTTTCGGCCTGCTCACGGTGCTGACCTTTTCCCTGCCCTCTCTGGCCCGGGCCGCCCGGATCGCGCCCCTGTCCCTGCTGCGGGGGCAGGTCGCCTCGGACCTGCCGCGCGTGGGCATCCGGGCCTTTCTCCCGGCCATGGTCTGCGCCCTGGCCCTGGCTGGATTGACCGTGGCGACCACCCCGGACCGCCGGCTGGGACTGGGATTTGTCGGAGCGGTCGCAACCGCGGCCGGTCTTTTTCGGCTCTTCGGCCTGCTCACCACCCGGCTCGCCCGGCTTGTCCCAAGGCGCCGGCCGGGACGTGTCGCCGTGGCCCTGCGCGCCCTGGGCCGTCCGGGCAACCGGCAAGCGGGCCGGATACTGGCCGCCTTGGGCCTTGGGCTCTCCATCCTGTGCGCCCTGGGCCAAGTGGACGCCAATTTCTCCCAGGCCCTGGTGAGCGACATCCCCCGGCAGGCGCCGGCCTTTTTTTTCCTGGATATCCAGCCCGGCCAGCGTGAGGCCTTTGAAAAAACCGTACGCAGCGTGCCCGGGGTCGGCCAGCTCGACGTCTCGCCCATGTCCCGGGGACGGGTGATCCGGCTGCGCGGCCAGCCGGTGGAAGACGTCACCGTGGCCGAGGACGCGCGTTGGGTGGTCCGGGGCGACCGGGGACTCACCTTTGCCGCGACCATGCCCCGGGGCACCCGGCTCGTGGCCGGCGACTGGTGGCCGGCGGACTATGCCGGAGCGCCCCTGGTCTCGGTGGACGCGGCCTTGGCCCAGGGGCTCGGACTGGCCCTCGGCGACACCATGACCATCAATGTCCTGGGTCGCGACATCACGGCCCGGGTGGCCAACCTGCGCCGGGTCAACTGGCTCGGGCTTTCCATCAACTTCGTGTTCGTCTTTTCGCCGGGCGCCCTCACCGGAGTACCCTTTACCTATCTGGCCACGGCCCATACCGCGAAAAACGCCCCGGGCAATCCGGACGAAGCCCTGTTTCGGGCCGTATCGGACCGGTTTCCGGGCGTATCAATCATTGGTGTGGGCGAAGCGCTGGACGATGTCGTGCGTCTGGCCGACAAGGTGGCGACGGCCGTGGCGGCCGCGGCCGGGACCACGTTGCTGGCCGGTATCCTGGTCCTGATCCAGACCATGGCCGCCGGCATGCGGGCCAAGGCCTACGAAGCGGTGATCTACAAGGTTTGCGGCGCCTCGCGGCGGGATATCCTGGGCATGCTGTCCCTGGAAAACGCCCTGCTCGGCCTGCTGGCCGGCCTCATGGCCCTGCTGCTCGGCACGGCCCTGGCCTGGGTGTTCGTCACCCGCTTTCTGGAATTGCCGTTCGTGATTTTCACGGGCCGGGCCCTGGCCACGGTGGGCGTGGCGACCGGGCTGACCCTGGGGCTCGGGCTTTCCGGGGTATACCGGCTGCTCGGGCGCAAGGCCTGGGGGACCCTGCGCAACGAATGACGACGGCCCGACTAGCTGCGTTCCTTTTCCAGAAACACCCGCAGCTTGCGCCGGGCGCGAAAGGCTCGCACCTTGACATTGACCTGGGTGAGGCCGGTCAGTCCCGCCACTTCCTGGACGCTTTTTTCTTCGAGCCCAAGCAGCACGAGCAACTTCCGGTCCGTAGGCGCAAGCACGTTCATGGCCGTTTCCAGGCGTTGGCGCGCCTCCCGGGCCTCGGCCCGGGCCTGGACACGCTCATCGGGCAGATTGTCTTCCAGGCCGTCCAATAACGCGGCCTCGGCCTTGCCACGGCGCAACCAGTCGATGCAGGTGTTGGTGGCGATGCGGTGGAGCCAGCCTTTGAAGACGGCACCGTTGCGTAGCGCGCCAAGGTTCAGATAGGCCTTGACGAAAATCTCCTGGGCCAGATCCTCCATGCCTGCCGGCTCGTGGCAGAAACGGGACACGAGCCTGAGAACCGCCGACGTGTGGCGGTTCACGAGCTTGGCAAACGCCCGCTGGTCGCCGTTGGCCGCAGCCACGGCCAAGGCCGCGTCATCGATATGATCGAGACGTTTGTGCATGGGAGTTCCGCTGCCGCCCGACGTCACGACGTCAAGCGCCGGTCCGCGCCCGTTCCAGTGTCGACCATTCCCCTCGCCCTCCGACGACGCGTCCGCGAACGCGTCGTTCAAACAGGCGTCGACAGTCGGACTCCGGTTACACCCGGTCTCGACATCGCGTCGGCCGGAGGCTATGCCCGGCGGACGGATTTTCCGCCGCAGATCACTCCAAGGAGCCTGACATGCCCCTGCGCGACGACCGCAACATTTACCTGATCGGCCCCCGGGCCTCGGGCAAGACCACCCTGGGCCGCCGTCTGGCCCAAGCCCTCGACCGTCCCTTCGTGGATCTGGACGCCGTGTTCCTGGAACGGCAAGGCGAGTCCATCGCCGACCTGGTCACCCGGGAAGGCTGGGACGCCTTCCGCCGCGCGGAGGCCGCCATCCTCGCCGACGTGGCCGGGACGCCGGGCCAGGTGATCGGCACGGGCGGCGGCGCGGTCCTGATGCCGGAAAACAGGAATATTCTGGCCCAAGGGCTGGTGTTTTACCTGCAAGCCTCGCCCGAACGCCTAGCCGAGCGGTTGCTCGCCGACATGAACGAGGCCCAGCGCCCCAAGCTGACCGATCTCGGGCTCAAAGAGGAAATCATGGCCACGCTGGCCGAACGCGAGCCGCTCTATCTGGCCTGCGCCCACGCCGTGCTGCCCGAGCGGCCCCTGGAGGAACTCCTGGATTACGCCAAGCAAGCGCTTGCGCTGTTCGAGAAGAAAGGAAGCTGAGGGGAGCCTCCGGCGGCCAAAGGGCGTTGCCCTTTTGAATCCCGTTCTGACAGGACCGCCGTCGCAGGCAGGGTCTGATGGCGCCGGGGGAGGAAGGACGTCCTCCCCCGGGAAGCAAAAAGAAAAGCTAGACCGGGCAAAAAATGCCGGGGTCCTCGTTGAACGGCGTCACCGCGTGCTGGCCCGTGGATTCGAGCACGGCCCGCCAGTAGTCCGAGGCGATGTTGAGCTTCTTGCGCCGCAGGGTCACCAGATCAAGGGGCAGGTGCACGTAGCGGCCATAGAGCTTGGACACGACCATGCCGGTCTTGCCGGCCATGGCCGCGTGCACGGCGTGCTGGCCGAGAAAGCCGCAATAGACCCGGTCGTTGGCATTGGCCGGCACCGAGCGAATGATGTAGCTCGGATCGATGAACTTGAGCGTGTGCGGCATGTCCCGCGCCTTGAAATACGCCTCGATCTCCCCGGAAAGAAACTGGCAGATGTCGCCGAGCACGGGATTGCCCGAAGCGTCCCGGGCGCCGGTGTCCGGCAGCAGATTCTGGCCAGCACCCTCGGCCACCACGATCACCGCATGCTTGCGCTCCCGCAGGCGCTGCTCCAGGGACGGCAGCAAACCATGCTCCCCGGTCAGGGCAAACGGATATTCCGGCACCAGGACGTAGTTGACCTCCTTGAGGGCCAAGGTGGCCTGGGCGGCGATGAAACCGGATTCCCGCCCCATGACCTTGACCAGGCCCACGCCGTTGAGCGCGCCGATAGCCTCGGTGTGGGCGCTGCGGATGGCCTCGGTGGCCTTTTCCACGGCCGTGTCGAAGCCGAAGGACTGGGTGACGAGGTTGATGTCGTTGTCGATGGTCTTGGGAACGCCGATGATGCTGATCTTGGCGCCGCGCTTGGAAATTTCCTCTTGAATACGCCGGGCGGCCTTCATGGTGCCGTCGCCGCCGATGACGAACAGCATGCCGACATTGGCCCGCTCCAGGGCATCGGCGATGTCCTCGGGCCGCTGGGGGCCCCGGCTCGACCCGAGCATGGTCCCGCCGAACTGGTGGATGTCGGCCACGGATTCGGGCGTCAGCTCCACGGGCGGGTGGCCGTAGCTGTCCACAAAACCCTGCAAGCCGAACCGGATGCCGAGCACGCCGGCCACATGGTAATTGTGGTGAGCTTCCATGACGATGGCCCGGATGACGTCGTTTAAGCCCGGGCACAGCCCGCCGCAGGTGACGATGGCCGCCTTGACCTTGGAGGAATCGAAATAGATGCGCTCCCGGGGTCCGGCCACCTCGAAATCGGCGAAGCAGGCACCGGTCCCGCTCTCGAATTCACTGGCGTCGAGTTCCACCCGCACCCGCTTGGCATCGGTGTCGAACCGGCAGTACGGCAAGGGAGAAGGGATCTTGGCCGGGCCAAGCACCGGGATATCGGTATTGATCGGGGCTTTTGGGCATTGTTCGGACATGAAAGACTCCTGTGGTTCCTCCGGCGATAGCAGCTTCCCCAGGCGCCGGCAACCCGGGAGAGAGACGCGCGTTGCCGCGTGGCGCGCAACCATGGCGACCGCCGCGCAACAAATTGAGACCGCTGCACAATTTGTGGAGGGGGAAGCCTCCGGCGGCCAAAGGGCTCCCGCCCTTTGGAATCCCTGCATGATTGCCGTGTGTTGCAACTGCCAGCCAAGAGCTTCGGTCTTTGGAACACCATGATTGATGCGGATCTGTTGCACGGCCTGCCACCGGAGACGCGCGAGCCGTCAGACACGTGTGCCATGGTCTCGCCATGGCCTTCGCGGGACACGCCGACCGCCATAACGGAAAAGCCCGGGAAACAAGCGTCTCCCGGGCTTTCGAATACACTCCGGCAAAAGGCCGTTACGCCTCCGGATAGGGCCTGTCCTTGGGCCATGCGGGCGAGACATAGGTGCCGGACTTGCCGCCGGCCTTGTACAACAGGCGGATTTCCCCGAGCACGATGTCTTTTTGCACGGCCTTGCACATGTCATAGATGGTCAGGGCCGCCACCGAAGCGGCGGTCAGGGCTTCCATCTCGACCCCGGTCTCGGCCGTGGTCGAAGCCTCGGCCTCGATGTGGACAATGGCCGCGGCCTCGTCCACCTCGAACCGCACATCGGCATAGGCCAGGGGCAGCGGGTGGCACAGGGGAATAAGGGAATCCGTGCACTTGGCGGCAAGGATGCCGGCGATCTTGGCCGTGGTCAGGGCGTCACCCTTGGGCAGGGCGGCCATGGCGAGCAAGTGCATGGTCTTGGGGGACAGCCGGACCTCGGCCGCGGCGATGGCCACACGGCGGGTCTTGGCTTTGGCGCCCACATCCACCATGCGGGTGCGGCCTTGGTCGTCGATATGGGTCAACGCGTCGCTCATGGTTCTCCCTAGTCGAAGGCTGGAACCTTCACCTTGCGGTCGATACGCTTGGCGGCCACGGCATCTTCCTTGGCCTTGAACTTGTCACCGAGCTTTTCATAAAGAAACGCCCTGTTGCCCAAGGCGTTCGCGGACTTGGGATCGATCTCGATGGCCTTGGAATAATCGGCCAGGGCATCCTGAAATTCGGACTTGGCCTCGTGGCAGACGCCACGCATGTTATACAGGTCGGAAAGGGCCTTCGTGTTTCCGTCGGCACCGGAGCCGATCAAACGGGTGAAAATTTCGATGGCCTTGTCCATCTGCCCGCTCTGGGCCGCCTTGACCGCCTCCCGATAATCCTGCTCAAGCGCCCCGGCCGCGGCGGCAGACGCAACCACCCCCAGCCCCAGGCACAACGTCAGCAACAAAATCCCCAGCGTATTCCGCATCTCAGTTCCCCATGGCTTCCTTGGCCTTACGGAAAAAGTCCTTGACCTTTTTCATGGGCTTTTGCTCGTCGAGCTTCTCGAATTCCCGCAAAAGCTCTTCCTGCTTCTTGGAGAGGTTCTTGGGTGTGACCACCGTCACCTCGACCAGCAGGTCACCATGGCGGCTGGAGCCCGGAATCGGCAGGCCCAGCCCGCGCAAGGAAAAGACCTCGCCGCTCTGGGTTCCCTTGGGGATGTCCATGAATTCCTGGCCGGTCAGCGTCGGGACCTCGATCTTATGGCCCAGGGCAGCCTGGACAAAGCTGATGTCGGCGCGCAGCACGAGATTCTGGCCCTGGCGCTCGAACACCTTGTCCGGCTCCACCCGCAGCATGACGTAGAGATCGCCCGGAGGCCCACCATGGATGCCGGCCTCGCCCTCGCCCCGCAGGCGCAAGCGGCTGCCGTCGTCCACGCCGGCCGGAATGCGGACCTTGAGCTCCCGGACTTCGCGGATCGAGCCCCGGCCATGGCACTCCTTGCACGGGGTCTCCACCACCTTGCCCTCGCCCCGGCAGACCGGGCAGGACACGGCGATCCGGAAAAAGCCCTGGTTCTGGATGATCTGGCCCGAACCACCGCAGTGCTTGCAGGTCTGGGGCGTGGTGCCGGGCTCGGCGCCCGAACCGCCGCAGGTGGCACAGGTGACGTTTCGCGGAATCTTGAGCGTGACCTCGGTCCCCATGGCCGCGTCGCGAAAAGCGACCGTGAGGTCATAACGTAGGTCGTTGCCGGCCTGGGGACGGGGCCCCCGGGTCGCGCGGCCGCCGAAACCGAAAAACTCGCCAAAGATGTCGGAAAAGGCACTGAAGACGTCATCGGTGGAACCGAAGCCGCCAAAGCCGTTGCCGCCCAGGCCCTCGTGACCGAAACGGTCGTAGCGCGCCCGGGTCTCGGCGTTGCGCAACACCTCGTAAGCCTCGGCCGCTTCCTTGAATTTGGACTCGGCCTCGGGGTCGTCGGGGTTGCGGTCCGGATGGTATTTGAAGGCCATCTGGCGATAGGCCTTCTTGATCTCCTCATCAGCGGCGCCCCGATCGACGCCAAGCACTTCGTAATAATCCCGCGGCATTGTGTTGTTTTATTCGTCTTCGGAAACGACCACGCCCGCTTCATGGATGGATTCGGCCGGGAACACTTCGCCGGCCGCGATCTCCCGAAGAGCGGTGACCACTTCCTTGTTTTTGCATTCGACCAGGGGTTCGTAGCCTTCGCGGTACTGGTGGACCCGCTTGATGGCCATCTGGACGATGAGAAAACGGTTGTTGATCTTTTCCAAGCAGTCTTCGACGGTAATCCGCGCCATGCGTTTCTCCTTGCGCGCCGGAGGGGTTACGACCCGGTCCAGGGCGCGTACCGCTACCCTGGTAAGTCGTTTTCCAGCCGAGTCAAGGTCCTTTTCACCAGAGGAATCGGCCCTCGGCTCATCTACCCGGCGCGAAACTCAACTTTATATCCACCCAAATATTCGCTCGTCAAGTCAAAAACAACCGGCCCCTGCGCGCCACGTCCTGCGACGCCCCGGACGGAAACGGTCGACGACCGGCACCGCCGCAAAACTCTGGTTTCATTTTTTGACAAGAGTGCAAAAAATGTTATTATCACATCCTCTCACGATTCAGGCGGGTTACGGCGAAAAATCACGCTGTTGCGCCATCACCTGGCCGCGAAACAGAATACCGTTTCTCAAGGAGTGATGCAATGGGCCTCGATCGCTTGCGAATTGGCGCGCGCCTTCTGTTGTTATCCGCCGTTGCGTTGGTGCTCCTGATCATTTCGGGAACGTTCTGCGTCTGGAGCATCCAGCACCTAAACGATACGGCCTTGCGGCAGATCGAGGACAGCTCCCTGGTGCTTGCCGCCGTGGACCAGGCCCGCACCGCTCAGGTCATGTTCAAAAAGCAGGTCCAGGAATGGAAGGACATCCTGCTACGGGGCAATGATCCGGCACACTATGCCAAGTATCTCGACCTGTTTCAAAAAGAACATGCCGCCGTGCTCGACTCCCTGGACCGGCTCCAAAAAACGCTCCAGAAGCTCCACTTCCCCACGACGGCCATTAACCAGGCAAGCCGGGTGCATACCACCTTGTTTAAACGCTACCAGGCCGCCTTGCAGGCCTTCGATCCGGCCGACCCCAACGCCGGTCAGAAAGTGGACCGTACCGTGGTCGGCATCGACCGCGAACCCACCAAGGCCATCGACGACATCGTCACCGACATCACCGCCCTGGCCGCAAAGCTGCGTCAGGAGGCCGCCGGGCAAGCCCAGTCCTTGCACGACCGCATCCGGCTCCTGACCTTGATCGGCATGGGACTGGCCGTGATCATCCTCTGGGCCTTGTCCGCCGCCATCATCCGCACCATCACCCGCCCCCTGCAGCGCAGCATGGCCTATGCCGAAGCGATCACGCACGGCCGGCTCAACGCCGAACTGACTTTTTCCGGTACCGACGAAGTGGGTGTGCTCGCCTCGGCCATGCGGACCATGGTGGAAAGTCTCAAGGACAAAATGCTGCAGGCCGACCTCAAGAGCCGGGAAGCTGCCGCCGAAGCCGCCAAGGCCACCCAGGCCCTGGACTCGGCCGCCGCCGCGGCCCGTCGGGCCGAGGCCGGCCGGGAAGCGATTCTGGGGGCCGCCCGGGAACTCCAGGAAGTGGTGCAGGTGGTCTCCTCCGCCAGCCAGGCCCTGGCCGACCGCATCGCCCAAGCCAATCAAGGCGCCCAGGTCCAGGACGGACGCATCGGCGAGACCGCCACGGCCATGGAAGAAATGAACGCCACGGTGCTGGAAGTGGCCAAGAATGCCGCCCAGGCCTCGGATCTGGCCGACAAGGCCCGCTCCAAGGCCCAGGAAGGCGCCGCAACCGTCACCACCCTGGTGACCGATATCGGCGAGGTCCACGCCACGGCCCTGGCCATGAAGACCGATATGGCCAACCTCGGCGGACTCATCGAGGGCATTGGCCGGATTCTCGACGTTATTTCGGATATCGCCGACCAGACGAATCTGCTGGCCCTGAATGCCGCCATCGAAGCGGCCCGGGCCGGCGAAGCCGGGCGCGGATTCGCCGTGGTTGCCGACGAGGTGCGCAAGCTCGCCGAAAAAACCATGACCGCCACCTCCGAAGTGGCCCAGGCCATCGGCGCCATCCAGACCGGCACGCGGAAAAACATCGACAACATGGACGTCGCGGCCGAGCGCATCACAACCGCTACCACACAAGCCAACGCCTCCGGGGCCGTGCTCGACGCCATTGTCAATTTTGTCGATCAGACCACGGATCAGGTCCGGTCCATCGCCACGGCCTCGGAAGAACAGTCCGCCGCCAGCGAGGAAATCAACCGTAGCCTGGGGGACATCAGCCGGATCGCCGGCGAAACCACGTCCGCCATGGAACACGCGGGCCAGGCCGTGGGCGAGCTGACCCGGCAAGCCCAGGTGCTGGAGGAACTCATCGCCCGGATGCAGCAGGAACGGCAGGCAAGCGAGCGCCCGGCCCTGACCTGAGGCGCCGGATCGCGGCAGAGCCCACGACCCTGTCGTTCAAGCGGTCGAGACCGCGTCTGCGGCCAGGCCGGACCGGGGGGCTGGTCCCTGATAGCGCACGGCCACCAGGGTGATGTCGTCGGATTGGGGCGCATCGCCGGCATAGTCCCGCACGGCCGCGAACACCCCTTCCACCAGAATCTTGGCCGCCCGGTGCCGGTCCTGGCGACAGGCGGCCAGCAGGCGTTCGTTGCCGAACAACGCCCGGTGCCGGTCCATGGCCTCGGTCACCCCGTCGGTATAGAGCACCAGGCTATCCCCCGGGGCCAGGGTCAGCTCGCCGGTCTGGTAGGGATACGCCGGCACCGCGCCCAATACCACCCCACCCGGCCTCGGCACGAAATCCGTCATCCCGCCCGGCCGCACCACCACCGGCGGATTGTGGCCGGCGCTGGCATAGCGGACAAGGCCGGTATCCAGGTCGAGCACGGCGCAAAAAGCGGTGACAAAAAGCCCGGTCTCGTTGTCATGGGCCAGCTTGTCGTTGACCTTGGCCACCACCGCCGCCGGGCCCCTATCCGATCGGGCATAGGCTTTGAACAAGGTCATGGTCACGGCCATGAAAAGCGAAGCCGGAACGCCCTTGCCGGCCACATCGCCGATGACGAGAAAAATCCGGTGCCCGTCCAGGGCGTAATAATCGTAGAAATCCCCGCCCACTTCCTTGGCCGAATCGAGCAGGGCGTAGACATCGACTTCGGGCCGGTCCGGAAAGGCCGGAAACATCCGGGGCACGATGCCCATCTGGATGTCCCGGGCCACCCGCAGCTCGCCCTCGATGGCCTCCTTGGCCGCCCGGGTCCGACGTTCCTCCAGGACGTTGCGCACAATAAACACGAACACGCCCATGCCCAGGGCATTGGCCACGAGCATGGGGACAGCCGCCGATTTGACGATGACCAGCGCGGTCTGGACCGGATTGCCGAGCAGCACCCCGGCCAGCATGTGGAAGGCTTCGATGGCCAGGGCCAGGGCCGAGGCTTGCAGGGTCGTCGGCAGCCGACCGTCCCGAACGCGATACACCAGTCCTCCGGCCAGTCCGGCCACGACCGTGGAGAGCGTGCAGCCGTAGCAGGTGGGCCCGCCCAGGCTCAAACGATGAGCCCCGCCGATCAAACCGGCCCCGAGTCCGGCCAACGGCCCGGCCAAGAGTCCGGCCAACGCCGGGCCCAGGTCCCGGATGTTGATGAACGAATCCAGGATGGCCACGCCGGAAATCGTGCCGTAGATGGAAAAGAGCCCGAAGATCAGGGCCATGGCAACCAGATTGCGCGGCGTGCGCCGGCCGTCCAGGATGGCGGCGAAAAGCCGGGTCCGGGTCAGCCCGTAAGCCAGGACCATGATGACGCACACGCCTTGCAGCAGACTGGCAAGGCTCGTGAGAATCGATGTCATGGCGCGCTCCTAATAGGCCAATTTGCCGAGCGACTTCAAAATCAGGGTCGCCCCCATGGCGAACATGCCCGTCAGGCCCATGCCGCAGGAGAATCCGGCCAAAAGCACCGGGGCATACTGCCGCCACTGCTTGCCGTAGCGCTTGAGAAATAATACCGGCCCAGAAGCGCCCCCACGACCTCCAAAATGAGCCCATGGGGCACGCTCTGGCCCAGGCCCCGGACAATGCCGTAGACCAGGAGAACCGGGAGGCCGAATACCATAAGCAGCATGTAGGTGACCAGTCCGAGCCCCAGGCCGGCGGTGACGTACCAGCCGTTTAAGGCCTGGTAGAACAGGGAATTGCCCTCCAGGGTCGAGGTCTGCATGAGCAGGGTGTTTAAGGCCTGCAAGTGCCAAAGTTCCTGGGCATAGGGATAGCTGGCCGAGGGAATGGGCGCGAGCTGCCAGATGAATTGCGAAAAAAGCAGGCTTGCCACCATGACCACCGGAAAGACCACGATCTCGGCCTTGATGATGCCGCGCAGGCTCGTGCCGGTCAGCTCGATCTCGCGAAAATCCACGGTGGCCTTGCCGTAGTTGTGGATGGGGATGGGCGCGTACCAGATCTCGATGCCCTGGTAGCCGAAAAACTTGGCCCCGGCGATGAAGCTGGCCTCGCGCACCAGGGGCAGGCTCACGAACTGGCCGGCAATGCCTTCCATGCGGGCCGTGATGTAGGAGATCACGGGCGTGTAGATGAACCCGTAGAGCACGAAAAAAAGCCACGGGAACTGGGGCACCAGAAACAGGCACAGTCCGACATAGGACAGGGTGGAAAAGACGTAGATGCCGATGGATACCCAGAAATTGATGTCGCCCCGGGCCTTGTTGGTGGAAAAAAGGGCCTTGTAGGCCGCGCCCGTAACGCCCCCCTGGCGCAAGGGACTTGGACCACCTGCCAGATGCCGATGGCGCCGATGGCAAGGCCGAGGCCAATGCCGAACGACATGTAGAAATCGAAGTTGTTGGCAAACACCGTGTCCACGGTGCCCATGCCCTGGCGCCAGCGGTGCAGGATGCCGTGGGAGAACAGGATGGGGTTGGCGACGATGGTGATGACAAGCCCGAGCAACCCGCCGATGACGGCCCAAAACGGCAGCACCATGCCGGTAAAGACCAGCCCCAGGTCGAACTGGATGCCCGTGGCCACGGCCGGGAGCCATCCTTCGGTGTTGCGGGTGAAATCGGCCCAGGGAATGGGGATCAGGCTGACCGGCTCGGTGAAAATGAGCCCCGAAACCACGGGGAAAAGCACGTAGATGGCGCCAAAGGCCAGGCCGATCATGCCGCCGATGGAAAACACCCGCCACTTCCAGCCGGATTTGCGGTCCTCGGTCGATTCGGCCAAAGCCATGGTGCCGAGCGCGCCGACCGGGGCCATGGGGAACGGCAGTTTTTCCACATCCGAGGTCAGGCGGTACAGGGCATAGCCCAGGCCGAAATGATCGATGCGCTGGATGATCTGGGAGCCGACCAAAAGCAGGATGGGGATGAGCCAGTCGCGGTGGAAAAAGGTGCGGGCGAGCAGGGAATCGGAATCCGTATGGGGCGCGACCCAGGTCGGGATGAGGTCGGTCAGGCCCAGCATCTTGGCCGCGTCGGACTGGACCAGGTACTGGTTCCAGAGCAGGCCGTGGAAAGGCGAGGCCATGGCCGCGCCGGCCATGTAATAGAGCAGGAAGATCTCCTGCTGCTTGAGTTCGGTATAGGCGCGCTTGGCGATCTCGGCGAACAGGATGATGGTGACCCAGCGGGCGGCCGGACCGATGCCGGTGCCGATGACGAGCTGCAAATACATGCTGCCCGGCATCATGAGAAAGCCGATAAAGACCGCCCCGACAATGGTCTTCCAGTCGAAGCCCTCTTCGAAATGGGATGGCGGCGGGAGCAGATCCCGATATTCGGCCAGTTCCTTATCGTCGTACATCGGCGCGTCCTAGTTCGGCAAAACGAGGTAACTCTGCCCGGTCCACAGCCCAATGAGGGCAAAAATCCCGCCCATCAGGAAATCGCCCAGAATCAGGCCGGCAAACAGAAACCGCACCCGTTTAAAAAGCACCACCCCGCCGTAACGGATGGTGAGATGGTTGGCCAGCCAGCCCAGGAAAAAGGAAAACCACAGAATGCGCATGGCCGAGGAATACATGGTCAGGTAGCCGATGGGATGGATGGGCCACCAGTAGAAGCGCTGGTAGGCGACAACGAGGCCGAGCATGACCGCCGCGCCGGCCAGGGCAAAGCCAATGATCCAGCCGTTGGGCCCGGCCGGGGCCTCGATGAGACGCTGGACGTTTTCGTAGACCGTGGTCACGGTCTGGGTCTCCCAGTCCACCTGCATGTCGCGCAGCCCGTACTTGTGGCACACGGCCAGCATGGCCACGAACGAAACCACCACGGCCGCGCCGAGAGCCAGGACAATGGCGGCCAGATAGAGTTTTTTGGGGCGCTTGCCCTCCCCCACCTTGGCTGCGTGAAACAGCGACGGCAGAAGCGACTCGCGCAGGTCGACAAACAGCACCTTTTGCATGACCGCGGCGGCCAAAAGCCCCATGCGCGAAAAAAAGCCCGAGCCGAAAAAGGCCAGCACCCCGTCCATGGGCGCGGCGGTCAAGGTGAAATAGGCGATGCCCCCCTGACAGACGATGCGGCTGGCCACGAGCATGACCATGAAAAAGAGCGCGAACAGCAGGATTGCCTGCCCCAGGGGCAAGCCAAAGGCCACGCTCCAGACCACGAGCCCGCCACCGCCGAGCAGCACGCCCCACAGCGAGGCCGGCGCGCCCAGCCATTCGGCCGCATCGGGACTCCCAAGGCGCAAGGTCGCGGCCCGGCGGACCGTCTCCCATAGGTGCTGGCGGGCGAGCCACAGCAGAAAAAAGAAAAACACGCCATACGCCCCGAGCATCTGCGTTTCCTCGGGCGTGGTCAGGGTCGGGCCAAAGGTCACGCCCAAAGCCGAGGCCGGGATCTGATGGCCGATGACCTCGAAGATGCCGGTCAGCAGGCCGCCGAGCAGGAAAAACACCCAGAAGCTCAGGGAAATCTGGCGGGCGGTCAGGTAGGCGAAACCGATAAAGGCCGGATAGAAATAGATTTTGAGCTTGGTGAAGCCGGAAAAAAGCCCGGTCTTGGGGAAATACGGTCCGGCCAGGATCAGGGTCGGAATCTGGGGCACGGCCGGGTCGTAAAAGGACAGGCCGTTTATGGTGTGCAGGCAGACGCTGACCAACACCCCGCACACCAGATAGCGGTCGGTCAAAAAGCCGCCCAAACCGCCCCCATCCACGGCTCCGGTCAAGAAATCCGGCAGCCGCAACAAGGGAAAATTCATGCGTTCGTTGGTGATCCACTGCTTGGAAAACAGGTTGGCCAGGCAGATCATGACCACGTAGCACAGGCCGATAAAAACGCCCCAGGCGGCCATGGGACCGGCCCAGGCCTTCCAGGGGATGGCGGCGAGAATCTGGCGCCAAGTCATGGAGTAGCCGCCGGCCAGGCCGTTATACAGGGTCTCCACGGCCTCGTGGTTCACGGGATACCAGCCCTTGGGCAAAAGCGGCCCGAGCACCTCGTGCCACTGGTTGCCCTCGGTGGCGAAATGGAGCGGCGCGGTCAGGGTGATGCAAAACGTACGTGCAAGCCCGGTGTGGGCCACGCCCGAGACCACCACCATGAGTATCCAGCTGACGAGCAGGTCCGTGCCCGAAAGCACCGCCCGCCCCCGGAAAATCTTGGACAGCCCGGCCGCGAGCACGGTCATCCAGGCGAGAACGAAAAACGGCGCCAGGGGAAAATGCCCACCGCCCAGGGGCGTGGCCCCATAGTAGAGGTTATTGAGCGGCGTGACCGCGCAAATGCCGAGCCCGAGCCCGATCCCCAGCACCACGGCCCGGGCGCGTATGGTCCGGGAGACGGTCATGCCCGCTCCTCCCCGAACCGCTTGGCCTGTATCTCGGCCAGCACCTTGTCCTCATAGGCCATGCGCACCGATTCCTCCAGGGAACGCCACACGAGCAACTGCTTGCGCAGATCGTTGACAAAGCCCTTATTCAGCCGCTTCCACATGCCGGCCTCCCCGGCCTCCCTGTCCAGTTCCACCTCGATCTCCATATAGCCCGGCGTATCCCCGGCCGGCACGAAGTACAGGGTCACGGCCTGCTTGATGCCGAAATCGAACGGCGCCAGCCAAACCGTGGCCCGCACGCGCATGCAGGCCCGCAAGTCGCAAAATTCCGGATGGAGCGTGCCGGGATGGACCGGCGCGCCCGGGACGTCCCAGGGACATTCGAACGCGTAGACCACGTCGGCCGTGGCGAAAAGCCCGTGGGAGATGTCCTGATGGGCCTGGTAATAGTCGAGCAGGAAACCGCCGGCGCACTCCTGCTCCCGGACCTTGACCAGAAACGGCAGTCGGGTGCGGATGCGCCCGCCCACGGCCGCAGGCAGGCTCCAGGAGCGGTTGACGTCCGGGATGGCGATCTCACCGGCCACTTTGGAGGGGTAGATGACCGACAGCAGGACCACGCCGATAACGAGCAGCATGGCCGCCACGCCGGCCAGGGAGGAATAGTTGGCGGTCATGCCGGCCCATAGCCGGGTACCGGCGAGCAGTCCGGCCGCGGTCTGGGCGAGCAGGTAGCCGAGCACCACGCTGATCACGGCAAAAGCCACGGCCTCGGCGATAAACAGGAACGACACATGGGACGGCGCCAGGCCCACGGCTGTGTAAACGCCAATCTCGCGCTTGCGCTCGTAGACCGAGCCGATCATGGTATTGAGCACGATGAGGACGGAAATGACCAGCGGAATCACGATATTGGGCACACCGGCATAGCCCAGGGCATCGCCGGCAAAGGCCGCGTACACCCCGTCCGGACGGCCGGAAAAGACCGACAGCCCGAACCGGTCGGCCAGGCGCGCGGCCAGGGCGCTGCCCGCCTCCCCATCGGCGTCACCGCCCCCGGCGCCGGCCGGCGGGGCCACCACCACGGACTTGAGCTGCCCGCCGAGGCCCATGAGCGTGTCATAGGGCACGATCACGGTCAGATCGTCATCCACGTGCTGGTAGCGGCTTTGCAGGGTGCGCACGTCCTCACCGGCGTCCACGGCCTCTTTCTCGGCCTCGGTCACCTCCACGGCGGCCTCGGACGGGAAAATCACCGGCGTGACCGGCTCGCCGTCCAGGTCCGCGCGGTCGTCCAAGGCGTTTTTGCGGTAGAGACCGACCACGGTAAATTTCCGGCCCATGAATGTCACCAGGCCGCCCGGGCCGACACCCAATCGCTCGGCCATGGGCCGGGGCAAAATCACCGTATCCCGCTCGCCCGGGGCAAACCAGCGCCCGGCCTCAAGCAGGCCGGCCATGCGCCCAAAATCGGCCTCGGCCGGGGATAGCCCGAGCACGCCCTGGGCGGTCTCAACCCGGTCCCCCTTGCGCACGCTCGTGGCCGGAGCCCGGGTCTTGTCCGGGAGTTCGAGCCAGGCCAGGGGCGCCACCACCGCGCCGGAACCATAGGCGTCGCGCAGCACGCCCAAAGCTTCGGGCGGCAAGGAGCGCCAGCCCATGTTTTTGAGCAGCACCCCGCGATACGGCGCCGTGTCGGCGAGCTGCACCGCGCCCTGCTCCCGGGTGGATTTGACGGCCGTGAAGCTCATGATGGTAAAGGTCAGGATGATAAGGGTGAGGCAGGTGAGGGCCGTGCGGACCTTGCGGCGGCGCAGGTTGCTCACGCCGATGACAAAGGCGGCGGCAAAGGCGCGCATACCGCCGATCTCGGTGGCCTTGACGTGGGAGGCCCGCTTTTGCAGGGCGGTCATCTCGCGCTCGAAGCGCAGGAAGATGATGGAGGCGACCATGGCCGAGAGCCCGAGGATGAAAAAGGCCAGGATGACCACCAGCGGCGAATAGGTGAGCTTGAAAGCCGGATGCACCTGGTAGACCACGGTGATGACCGTGGCCAGGATGGCCAGAAAGGCGAGAATGCGCTTGTGGATGTCGGCAAAGCTGAAAAGCACCCGCTCCAGGCAGTAGGCAAAGGGAATAAAGAGCGCGATGTAAAACAGCACGCCGAGCAGCACGTCGCGCTGGGTCTTTTCCACGTCGTTGTAGACCCGGACGGCCAGTCCCCAGCTGGCCCTGGCCGCGGCCACCATGGCGTCGAAACGCAGGGCCTGCTCTTCGTCCCGAGCCGTGGCGTACAGCACTCTCCCCCGGGTCTCCAGGTCCCGGATGCGCTCGTTGACCACGCCATGGTCTTCGAGATTTTTGACGCGTGGCCCGAGCAGATCCCACATGTCCCGGGCGCCGAGCAGTTCCGTGACCGGCAGGATGGGAGACTTTCCGATGAGATAGCCGGTGCCTGTCGGATGTTCGGGACTGGCGTTGAGCAGGATGAGCTTTCGGGCCAGAACCGTGTCGGACAGGATGCATTTGAAGGGGGTGCCGGGTTCGAGAAAGATCGAGAGCAGCGTGGAGTCCAGGGTGTCCAGGCGGCTGAACCAGGAGCGCAGGGGCGGCGCCTCGCGCCGGGCATCGAGCAGCTCGATGCGGGTAAAATAGCGAAACGAGCGCGGGTCAAAGGCGGCAAAGAGCGTCGTCTGCTCGCAGCCGAACATGACCAGGTCGGTCTCCATGGACGACCGGTTCATTTTCACCCGGTAGGCGTCCTTGCCGGTCTGCTTCTTGTCGATGGCCCAGACCGCGTCGCCGGTGGCGGGATCGAAGCGGAAACCCTCGATGACGGCCTTGTCGAGCACGAGCTTCTTGTTGGCCAGGCCGTTCACCCGAAATACGCCCGAGGCGTCCGTGGCGGCGTAAAACCGGGTCTTGCCCTGGTAGACGCACAGGACCGTGCCAGGGGCGGGACGCTCGGGGAACAGCTCGCCCTGGCGGATGAAATTGACCCGGCCGGTCAGGGTGGCAAAGGTGTTGCGCGGCCGCTTGTCGCCGGGATCGAACTCCGGACCGGTCAGGGCGGACACGAGTCCGGTCACGAACCGGGACTGCCGCGCCAGGGCGGCCATGTCCACCCGGCCTGGCGTATCGGCCGGGGTGCCCCAGGCCAGCCGGGCATCGTCCACCGTGGCCAGGGTCACCCCCAGCACGCCGGCCAGATAGCCGAATTCCCCGCCCAGGCTCGGCCGGTCGGGCAGCAAGCCCTGCCAGGCATGGAGCCGGTCGGTGCGCATGCCGTCATGGTAGAAATCGTCCGGGAGTCCGGTCTCCCGGGCCGCGTCGACCGCGGCCGCGCCCAGGGACCGGTTCAGCCGGCCATAGGCCTGGGCCGGGTTGATGTCCGGCTTGATGTCGAAGCTAAATCCCTGGCAAAAGCCCCCCACCCCATCGCCGTGGCTGGACAGGAACAGCGAAAGCTGGGCCACGATGTCCCGATCCCCGACCAGTCGGCGCAACTCCCGGGCACTCGCCAGGCAGGCCGCCTCGCGTTCGGCCGAGGCCTTGGCCTCGCGCAACCGGGTCCTGGTGGCCGGCACAAGCTCACGCAGGGCTTGCGCCTCGGCCGGGGGCAAGGCGCGGAAATCCTCGCGCCACAGGATGCGGCGCAGTCCGGTCCGACGCGCGGCCAGATCGGCCACGGTCCCGGCCTGGCCGGCCTCACCGGACAGCCGCAGACGCGAAAGCTCAGTCGAGACCGCGTCAATGGCGTCCTTGAGGCTTTCGAGCAGGGCCTCGCGCACGTGCGGCGCCCCCGGATCGAGAGCCGCCGCGTCCCCCTGGTCCAAGGCGGCCAGGGTGGCGTCGAGGGTCTTGATGGTGTCCTTGAGCTCCCGCGACCGGGCGCGCAGGTCCTTGCCCTTGGCCCGCAAGGCGGCAAAAAGCTCGCGCACTCCGGCCTGGGTCTGGGCATGGCCGCTTGCGGCCACGAGCAGCACCGGCCGGGCCGGGGGATGAGCGGCCAGGCTTCGGGCCAGACGCAGCAAGGCGGCAATCGAGGCGGCCTCGTCAGCGCCCGGAGCCTCGCCCGGCACAAAGGCCGTGGCGTCATAGGCCGCGTCCACCAAGAGCAACTGGCCGGACAGATTCGGGTCGGTGCCCGGAAAAAAGAGCAGCACATCCTCGGCCAGGGCGGTTTCCCAGCGGGCCGAAGCGGTCAACGTGGCCCGCACGGCCCCATCCGCTCCGTCCAGCCGGGCATCGGGCCCGAGAAAGGCGCGTAAGTCCTCGGCCTTGACCAAGAATCGGGGGAAACGGACCGGCGTCAGCTCGAATTTGTCGGTGAAAAGCCCGCGATCGGCCGGATCGTTCCGGGGACGGTCGTCCAGGTACACAACAGCCCGGGCGCCGAGTTCGGCCGCGGCCTGCCAGTTGCGCCCGGAGTCGAGATCGACCAGGGCAATGGCATCCTTCGGCTTTTTGCCGTTGAAGTCGCGATAGCTGCCGCGTCCGGCCGCAACCAGGGGGCCGGTGAGGCCAGCCTCGGGCACGGCACCCGGGGTCAGGGCGTTTACGGCCAGGGGCGCCACTTCCAGCCGCCCTTCCCGGCCGGGCACGGTCAAGGCGGCCGGGCCGTGGACCATGACCGGAAGGCGGTAGATCAGTTTCCCGACCTCCCCCGTGCCAAGGCCCCGGAAAACGGCTTCGATGGCGGCCGCGGCCGTGCGGCAGCCCGCGGTGCCGGTCGACCGGTCGCCCAGGCCGGCCAGATCGGTGACGACCAGCCGGTCCAGATCGGCCTCGGGCGCGTCCAGCCACGCCTTGGCCAGGGCCTCGGCCCGGGCGTCGACCGGCCCCTTGGCCGGCCGCTTGGCCAGGGCCGGGCAGGCCGCCCCCAGCAGGCAGACGCACAGGAAAAGGAGCAGCACCCGAAGCCGCGACGCGGGCATCCGGCCGGAAGGCGAAAGCGGCGGTGTGACCCAGACGTCCATCCGGCCTTAGTCCTCCCGGGCCCCGATGGCGCCCACGGAGATGTCGAGCTGGTCGCGGGACTCGATCTTGTCGATGCGGCCGTCGCGAATCCAGACCACCCGGTCGGACACGTTGAGCATCTTGTAGTCGTGGGTGGCGGAGATGACCGTGACGCCCCGCTCGCTGCTCAAGCGCTTCAGCAGAGCGATGATCTCCTCGCCGGTGGTCAGGTCCAGGTTGCCGGTGGGTTCGTCGGCCAGGACGATGGCCGGGGTGTTGGCCAGGGAACGGGCAATGGCCACGCGCTGCTGCTGACCGCCCGAAAGCTCCTGGGGCTTGTGGGCATGGCGCTCGCGCAGGCCGACCAGACCCAGCAGTTCCAGGCCCTTTTCCACGGCCTCGTCCTGGGAGGCGCCGGCGAAAATCATGGGCAGGGTGACGTTTTCCAGGGCGGTCATGACCTGGATGAGATTGAACGTCTGGAAAATATAGCCGATCTTGCGGTTGCGCAGCCAGGCCAGTTCGTAGGCGTCGAGCTGGGCGATATCGACCTCGTCGATGAAGACCTTGCCTTCGCTCGGTTTGTCCAGGCCGCCAATCATGTTAAACAGCGTGGATTTGCCCGAACCCGACGGCCCCATGATGGAGAGGTATTCCCCGGCCTTGATGGTGAGATCAACCCCGCGCAGGGCCGTGACCACTTGGGCTCCCATGCGGAAGGTCTTGGCCACGCCCGAGACCCGGACAATGTTGTGCGATGTGCTCATATCCCCTCGTCAATCCTGGGCCCGCATGGCCTCCACGGGCCGCATGCGGGCGGCCACCACCGCCGGATAGACCACGCCAAGCAGGCTGAGGCCCGCGCCGACCAACACCGAGACCAACACGGTCCAGCCCAGATCGGCCAGGGCCACCCGGCTCACGGCGGCCGTGCCGAAGCGGAAAAGCCCCGTGACCAGGCCGATGACCACGCCGAGCACGGCCCCGACCAGGGAGCCGGCCAGGCCCTGCATGCCGGCTTCCAGCAGAAAAAGCCGTAAAACGAAGCGGTCCAGGGCCCCCAGGCATTTCATGGTGCCGATCTCCCGAAAGCGCTCGGTCACGGCCATGAGCTGGGCGTTGACGATGCCCACGGTGCACACGAGCAGGGACAGGACGATGATCCAGCGTTCCTTGGGGCTGGCGCCCGGGGTCGCGGCCTGGCCGGAGGATGCGGCGAACGGCGCGTCGTAGCCGGCGGCCACGAGGTCGGCGCGCAGGGTCGGATCGCCCGAGCGCCAAAGGCCGGCGGCCACGTCGACGCCGGTCAGGATGCAGCTTAAAAAGGCCACGGCCAACACCAGGCTGGCCACGGTGATGAGGGAGCGGAAAAAACGGACGCGGATACTGCGCAGGCTGATTTCCAGGGATTTTCGAAACGGCAGCACGACCTGCCGGGAAATGGCCTTGCGCCGCCCCGGGGCGGGATGGTCCGCGCCATATGTGCGTCGCATGGATACCTCGCCGTCGGCCACAAGGCGACCGGCCGACCGCTTCTTGCCCCGATCCGGCCGGGACATCACCGCTTTTTGACAGAAACCGCGCCCGCTGCCAAGCCGTGCGGCCAGGGGCTACTTTCGGGACCGGCGCTTGGGAATCTCGATGCCGTATTTCTGGATCTTGTAGTTGAGGGCCCGGCGGCTGACACCCAACAGCGGCGCCGCCTCCTTTTGCACCCAACCCGCCTGTTCCAGGGCGCGCACGATGGCCGTGCGCTCGCTCTCCTCCAGGGACAACGATTCCCCGGAACGGTCCGGCCCCTTGCCGGCCAGGGGCAGTTGCAGGTCGCCCTCGGCCAGCACCCCGTCGGCGCACAGCACCACCCCGGCCTCCAGGGCGTTGCGCAACTGGCGCACGTTCCCTGGCCACGGGTAGGCCATGAGAAAGGCCATGGTCTCGGCCGGAATGGTCACCTGGGGAATGCCCTGGGCGGCGCAGAACTGGCGGGCGAAATGCTCGGCCAGGACCGGGATGTCCTCGCGACGCTCGCGCAGGGGGGGGACGTTGATGGTGACGACCTTCAGGCGGTAGAGCAGATCCTCGCGGAACACGCCCTCGGACACCTGCTCGAAGATGTCGGCGTTGGTGGCGGCGATGACCCGGCAGTCGACCTGGATCTCGCGCACGTCGCCGATGCGCCGGATCTTGTGGTTTTCGAGAAACCGCAACAGCCGTGTCTGCATCTCGGCGGAAATGTTGCCGATCTCGTCGAGAAACAGCGTGCCCTGATGCGCCTGTTCGATGAGCCCCTTCTTGTCCTTGACGGCGTGGGTAAAGGCGCCCTTGACGTGGCCGAACAGTTCGGATTCGAGGAGCCCGGCCGGGGTGGAACCGCAGTCCACGGTGACGAGGGGACCGTTTTTGCGCGGGCTGCGGCGATGGATGAGGTTGGCCACCAGCTCCTTGCCGGTGCCGGACTCGCCGAGCACGAGCACGTTGACATCCCGGGCGGCCACCCGTTCGATCATGGCGGCCAGATCGCGCATGGCCTGGCTCTTGCCCACCAAGCCGCCTTCGGCCATTTCGCCCGGTTCGGTCAGACTGGCGCCCTCGACCTTGGCAAAGACCTCGGCCACCCGAGCCAGCAGTTCCTGGCCGTCGAAGGGCTTGGTCAGATAATCCACGGCCCCGTGCTTGATGGCCTCCACGGCGCCGGGAATGCTGCCGTGGGCGGTGAGAAAGATGATGGGGAGCTTGAGCCCCCGGCGCACCATTTCCTCCTGGAGGCGGGTACCGCTCATGCCGGGCATGCGGATGTCGGAGATGACCAGGCGCACGGGCGTCTTGGCCAGGACATCCAGGGCATCCTGTCCGTCACTGGCCGTGACCACGTCGTAGCCGGCCGAAACAAGGCGCACCTCCAGGACTTCCAGGATATGCGGATCGTCATCGACGGCCAGGATGGTCTTGCGCGCGGTGCCGGAAGTGTTCATGGCGTGGCTAGTAATTCGTCAATCCCTTTTTCTTTTCCTGAATTTCCCGGTGGATGGTCTCCAAGGCCCGGACCTGTTGCTGGAGACCGCGTCGCACCTGCTCTTCCCGAACGGTCAGCCGGCGGGTACATTCCTTTTCAGCGGTGCTCTTGGCCTCCTTCACGGCAAAAGCGGGCTTGAACGTCCGCACCACCGGCACCAGAAACCGCGGATCCTCGCCGCTGCCACCGGGGAGCGCGTTTTGTTCCCAGGTATCGAAGAGGTCCAGGGCCGTGGCCAGCTCGGTCTCATTGCCGGCCTGGGCCAGCTTGACTGCGGCCATTGCGAACAAGGCCCGTTGGCGCACGGCCGGGTCGTCATCGTGATCCACGGCCTCGCGCCAGGCCGCCACGGCTTTTTTAAGCTTGCCGGCATCATAGGCGCGCACACCGCGATCATACGCGGTTTCGCCCGGACAGGCGAGAGGGGGCATATCCGGAGTCGCCGGCGTAGCGGAACAGGCCTCGGACTGGGTGCCGGGAGTGTTGGCGGGCTCGGCCAGGGGATGCCCGGCAGGCTTGGCGCAACCGCCCAGTACCAAGCCCATGGCCAAAAACAGGCCACAACGGCTCAAAAAAGAAACGAAACGGATTCGATGCATCACGTTACGGGCCATTTTAGTCTCTTGCCCCATCCACGGGAATTGTAAAGTAGAACGTGCAGCCCTTACCGGGCAGGCTCGACAGCCAGATATTGCCGCCATGGGCCTCGACGATGCTCTTGGCGATGGACAGGCCCAGGCCGATGCCGTCGGTGGTGCGCTTGGTGCGCGAGCCCCGATAATATTTGCTGAACACGTGGCGCTGCTCCTCTTCCGGGATGCCCGGACCCTCGTCGGCAATGCTGAAAAGGAGCTTGCGGCCGCCGTCGGCCAGTTCCAGGCCCACGGTCACCGAACGCTCGGCCGGCGAAAATTTCACGGCATTGCCCACGAGGTTGTACAGGGCCTGGCCGAGCATGTCCCGGTCCGCCACCGCCGGCACCATGTCCCGGGCCACCCGGGGGATGAGCCGGATGCCCTTGGCCTCGGCGGCCGGCGCGGCCTTTTCCAAGGTGTCACGCAGCAGTTCCTCGGGACTGAGCGGCGTCGGCGCCAGATCGACGATCTGGGAGACCATGCTCGACACCCGCAAAAGGCTCGTCAGCAAGGTGGCGATGCGTTGCAGCTCGTTGCTCGCGATGTCGAGAAACCGCTTCTGGCGTTCGTTGACCTCGCCGAGGACCCGCTCACGCATGAGGTTGACCGACTCGCGGATCGAGGTCAGGGGCGTGCGGATCTCGTGGCTGACCATGTCGATGAAGTCCGTGCGCATGCGCTCCTCGTCGCGCAGGCGCAAGGTCATATCGTTAAAGGCCGCGCCGAGTTCCCCGAGCTCGTCATGGGACAGGACGCGGATGGGTTCGAGCCGGCCGTCGCGGGTATAGGCCCGGATACCCCGGCGCAATTCCCGCAGGGGACGGCTCAAGGAATACATTAAATACAGAATGCCGAAGAGGCCCCACGCCGATGGACACGGCCAAGCCCGTCACACCCCGATTCACGGCCGTTTCGCTGAGGCGGTACAGCTCGCGCATGCCGGATTCGATGACGCGCTCGTTTTCCTGGCGGGCGCCGACCACGATGCGCATCCAGTTATTGAGCCGTTCCTGGTCGATCCAGGGCTCGCCGGTGAGTTCGCGCCCCTGGGCCAGGTCCGGAAAGGCCTCGTTGAATTCGCCGTGCAGCTTGTCCCAGGCGCCGAAACCTTCCTCGTAGCGAAACCAGAGAATGCTCCAGATGGCGTTTTTGTATTCGGACAGCGCCGTCGTGAAGTTCTTCTTGTATTCGTCGGAATGGAGGATTTCGTAACTTCTTCTGGTTCTCCTCCATGGCGAGCAGGCTGTCGATCAGACGCTGGGAGATCGACAGGACCTCGAAGCGGACCTTGACGATGTCCCGGGAAATATTGACCGAATCCTTGATGGAAATCAGCAGGTTCGAGGTGGTGAAATAGGCCACCACCATGATGCCGATGAAAACCACCAGCAACTTGAAGAGGATGCCGTAATGCTTGATGGGCTTGCGATAGAGGTACATGCGCGACAAATCCACGACGCGGGAAACGTCTTCCGGTTAGGGCCGGGGCCGACGGGCCTTCGTCTCCCCCCGCAGCACGCTTATTTGGCGGCGAAGATTTCCTGAACCAGGACCTCGGGCCGGCGCATGTTGGAAATGACCAGCCGATGGCTGCTCGACGCGGTCAGCACCAGCTTGCCGTACCCCAAGAGTCCTCCGAAAAATCCCGGCTCGCACTTGGCCGATTCGATCTTGCCGAGATCCAGGGAATAGGAACCAAAAAGCAGATCGTCGCACAACAGGCGTTTATCGGTCAGGGCCACCCGCACGGTGAAAAACGAAAACAGGCGGGCCAGGGCGAGCAGCGTGAACAGCAGGAAAAACACGTAGCGCACGAGCCACACCGTGGCGCCGATGATCCGGGGCAAAAATTTCTCCAGCTCCTCGGGAGCCTTGAACTGGAAAAGCTTGGTCAGCGCCGGTTCGCTGGACCAGACGATCAAGGCCAAGACGAACAGGAGGATGGCCTTGAAAAGCACCACCCAATGCTTGCCCGTGCGGTAACGAATATCTTCACCCTCGTACACGAGGCCCGATAAACTCATGGTTCCCCTCTCCCGGCGACGGATCGCGACCGCTGCCTCGCGCCAAAGAGCACGCACCAGCGACACCGCGAGGCCTTACCCGAAAATACCGCTCATGGCAAAGGCTTCCTGGTCGGCCCGACTAGCGGAACAACGCCACTCCCCAGGCCCCGGCCAGCACGCACCAGGCGCTCAGCCCCGCCAGGGACTGGGCCACCGGCCCCGGGCGTCCGGCACCCTCGATCCGCCACCCGGCCGCCAGGCCAAGCAGTCCCCCGGCCGTGAAGCCGAACAGATGGCCGGCCAGATCCACGGCCCCGCCATCTTCGGAACCGGCGCCGAGCATGGCGAGCAGCATGAGCACGGCTCCGACCGTGGCCGAGCGCCCGCCCCAGAGCTTGTGGCCCCGGCTCACGAGCCGCACCCCGCCCAAGGCGCCCAGAGCGCCGAACACGGCCGTGGACGCGCCGAGAAAATGCAGGCCCGGGCCCTGGATGGTAACCTTGGCCACATTGCCCAGGGTCCCGGCGGCCAGGCATAAGGCAAAGCCCAGGCCGAGCCCGGTCTCCCGGCACAAAAGACTCAAAAACAGGGCGCCGCAAGCGGCATTGCCGAGCAGATGGGCCGGATCGGCGTGCAGGGTCAGGGCAGTGGCCGCCCGCCACCACTGGCCGGCCAACATGGCCGTGGAATCGCCGGCGCCGAGGCCCTTCCAGTCCACGGGATGCCCGAACGGCGCAACTCCGCCGAGCAGCAGTCCGAACAGACCGGTCAATACGCCGACCACGGCCAGCACCCCGGGCCAAACCACCGGCCTCAGGGGCACGGCCTCGGGATCGGGCAAGGGGCGGGCCGCCCGTTCGGAAGTATAGGCCGTGATCTCGGCCAAGGCCTCGTCCGCAAAGCGTTGCGGTACGGCCAGGCGCCAGCCATCCCCCTGGCGGCGCAAAAAGTGAGGAATGCCCCGGGCCGTCAGCACGAGCCGCCATTCCCGGGCGCGAATTTCCGTGGCCGACCCGGCCTGCTCCCCCAGGATGGCCCCGGTCAGGTCCACCTGCCCCGGGCGCGGCCAGCCGGCCAGCCGGTCCGCCGTCCCCGCGTCCGTGACGGTTTCGGGTCGAGCGGCTTCCTCGCCTGCCGGCCCCTTCCCGGGCGCGGCGGACTTTGCTACATCATGCGCCATGGATTACCAACGCCAACATTTCTTTACCGCCTTCCTCCTGCTCATCCTGGTCGTCTCCCTGAGCCTGGCCGTTATCGTACTGCGACCGTTCGTCGACATCCTCATCATCGGGGTGGTGCTGGCCACGCTGTTCCGGCCGGTGCACAGGCGGCTGTTGCGCTGCTGTCGCATGCGCCCGACGCTGGCGGCACTGCTCACCACCGGGCTTATTTTCACCTGCATAATCATACCGATTTTCTTCTTCCTGGGGGCACTTTTGGCCCAAGGGGTGCAATCCGTCAACGCCCTCCAGGCCAGGCTCGCGGCCACGGACTTCAACACCTTGTTCAGCCACGAGGCCATCGCCCCCTACCTGCAATGGATCCAGACCCACCTGCCCTTCCTGGATATCAAAAAGCTGGCCCTGCGCGCCGATCTGCTCGACATTTCCAAGACCGCCGGCCAGATTCTCATCGACGGCGGCACCCGAGTCCTCGGCAACGTGGTCGTGCAGACGATGAATTTCATCATCCTCATATTCGTGTTGTTTTTCCTCATCCGGGACGGCGACCGGATGCTTGTGCGGCTGCGTTATCTGCTGCCTCTGACCACGGAGCAGGAGGATCGCATTTTCCGCCAGCTCGACGACGTGGCCAAGTCCGTGATCCTCGGGGCGTTCATCATCGCCCTGGCCCAGGGCGCGGCCGGCGGGCTCGGGCTTTTCATCGTCGGCATCCAGCCGTTTTTCTGGGGCTGCATGATGGGGTTCGCCTCCCTGATCCCGGTGGTGGGTACGGCCGTCATCTGGCTGCCGGTGGCCATTTACCTGGGCCTGACCGGCCAGTGGCAATGGGGCCTGTTCATGGTCGGCTGGGGGGCCATCGTGGTGTCGGGCATCGATTCCATCATCCGGCCGCTGCTCATGAAAAATCGCTCCAACATGTCCACCTTCTGGGTGTTTCTGTCCATCATCGGCGGCATCAAGTTCTTCGGCGCCCTGGGCATCCTCTACGGCCCGCTGGTACTCGGCTTCGCCATGGTCATGCTGTCGCTGTACGCCGAGTACTACAAGCACGTGCTCGACAGCCGCAGCAACGGTGAGACCCGGACGGCCGGGGTGGATACGTAACAAACGCCTCCGGCGGCCCAAGGGGATTTGCCTCTTTGGAATCCCTTCCCGAAAGACACCTGAAAAAAAGCCCCCTCCCAGCGTGCTGGAAGGGGGCTTTTCCGGTCTCCGGAAGTGTCCCGGTTCGGTTCGCGGACAGCCGCCTAGGCGAGCTTGGGCGTCGGACGGCCGATGCAGAAATAGGCCAGACCGAGGTCGGCCATGAGCTGCGGCGAATAAAGGTTGCGGCCGTCGAAGATGATCGGGGCCTTGAGGGTCTTCTTGATGCGCTCGAAATCCGGGTTGCGGAACTGGTTCCACTCGGTGACCACGGCCAGGCAATCGGCGCCGTCCAGGACGGCATACTGGTCGTCGACCACGGTGAGCAGATCGTTGCCGGCGAAATGGGCCCGGGTATTGGGCCCGGCCACCGGGTCGAAAGCCAGCACGCGCATGCCCTTGGCGGTCACGTCCTGGATGAGTTCGAACGACGAGGCCTCGCGCACGTCATCGGTGTTGGCCTTGAACGCCAGGCCCCACAGGGCCAGGGTCTTGCCGGCCAAGCCGCCTTGGGACGCGAAGTAGGCTTCGAGCTTTTCCGAGATCTTGTGCTTCTGGCGCTTGTTGACGTCGTCCACGGAAGCCAGCAGCTGGGGCTCGAATTTATACTGCCGGGCCGTGTCGATAAGGGCTTTGACGTCCTTGGGGAAGCAGGAACCGCCGTAGCCCAGGCCCGGATAAATGAACTGGTAACCGATGCGGTGGTCCGAACCGATGCCCATGCGCACCTCGCGCACGTCGGCCCCGACCTTCTCGCAAATGTTGGCCACTTCGTTGATAAAAGAGATCTTGGTCGCCAGCATGCAGTTGGCCGCGTACTTGGTCATTTCGGCCGAACGCACGCCCATGACGATGACTTTTTCGCGGCTGCGGGCGTACGGCGCGTACAAAGCCTTGAGCAGTTCGCCCGTGCGCACGTTGTCCGTGCCGACCACGACCCGGTCCGGCTTGAAAAAGTCGTTGATGGCGTCGCCTTCCTTGAGAAACTCGGGATTGGACACCACGTCGAATTCGATGGCTTCGCCGCGCTTGGCCAGCTCACCGGCAATAATCTTGCGCACCTCATCGGCCGTGCCGACCGGGACCGTGGATTTATCCACCACGATCTTGTAGTCCTTCATGTTGGCGCCGATGTCCGTAGCCACCTGATAGACATAGGACAGGTCGCAGGAGCCGTCTTCACGAGGCGGGGTTCCCACGGTGATGAAGACGAAAAGCGCATTCTCCATGCCCTCGGACACCTGGGTGGTGAAACGCAGCCGGCCTTCGGCCACGTTGCGCTTGACCAGTTCGTCGAGTCCCGGTTCGTAGATATGGATTTTGCCGACCCGCAAGTTCTCCACAATGGTGGGATTGGTGTCCACACAACAGACATCATTGCCCATCTCGGCAAAGCAGGCGGCGCTGACCAGACCGACGTAACCGGTACCCACGATACAAAGATTCATACCATATACTCGTTGTTGAGGTTTCCCCTGACGACTGCACGGTCGTCCGGGAGAGGGCGCAAGCAACCCTGACGGGAGAGCCCCTACATGGAAAAAGTGGCGGTTTCTCTACGGAGTGAGACGGAATTTGTCAAGATACGGCCGTTTTCCGCTCCCGGTGTGACTGTTCCTGAGCCATCCCCGTTCATGGCGCTTGACCGAAAATAACCATGGAGTACGGTGCGCCGCACCCCAAAGGAGGCGCTTTTCCGGTGAAGGTCCACGTTTTTATCCCCTGTTTGGTCGAACACGTCCTGCCCCGGATCGGGGTGGCCACCTTGCAGGTCCTGGCCGCGGCCGGTCTGGAACCGGTCGTGCCGGACAGGCAGACCTGCTGCGGCCAGCTTGCCTACAAGCGCGGCCGGCCCGATCTGGTCCGCCCCCTGGCCACACGGTTCCTCGACCTGTTCGCGGACGCCGCGGTCGTGGTCTGCCCGTCAGGCTCGTGCACGGCCATGGTGCGCCGCTATCCCGATCTGTTCCCGGCCGACGATCCCCGCCGGGACCGGGCCAGGCGCATGGCCGCCCACACCTTCGAACTGGGGCAGTTCCTGGTCGAACGGCTCGGTCGGACCGATTTCGGCGCGAGTCTGCCGCTTCGAGCCACTTTGCACGAATCATGCCAGATTACCCGGGGGCTCGGGGCCGGACAGGCCACCCGAGACCTGCTCGCTCAGGTGCGCGGCCTCGAACTCGTGGAGATGGCCCATCCGAAGGACTGCTGCGGCTTCGGCGGGGCCTTTTCCCTGAGCTATCCGGAACTTTCCCAGGCCATCGTGGACGACAAGGTCGACGAGATCGTCGCGACCGGCGCCACGGCCGTCATCTGCGCCGAACCGAGCTGTCTGCAAAACATCGCCTCGGTCATGGCCAAACGGGGCCTCCCCATCAAAGCCCTGCACCTGGCCGAGGTCCTGGCCAGCGGAGGTGCGTCATGACCCGATCCGGCTACGATTTCGGCGCCGCCGCCGCCAAAACCCTGGCCGACCAGGGACTCCAAGGCGTGCTGCGCCAGGCCATGGCCCACATCCGCCAGCTGCGCCACGACACCGTGGAGAAACTCACGGACTTCGACGCCCGGCGCGACCGGGCCAAGGCCGTGCGGGAACACACCCTGGCCGCCCTGCCCGACCTGCTCGAAACCCTGGAAGCCAACGTCACGGCCGCCGGCGGAGAGGTCCACTGGGCCAAGGATGGCACAACCGCCGCGAATCTGGTCACCGAACTCCTCAAAAACCGGGGCGTGCGCCTGGCCGTCAAGGGCAAGTCCATGATCGGCGAGGAGATCGGCCTGCGCCAGGCCCTGGGCGCGGCCGGCATCGAGGCCGTGGAAACCGACCTCGGCGAATACATCATCCAGCTCGCCGGCCACACCCCGTCCCACATCATTTCCCCGGCCCTGCACCTGTCCCGGGCGCAAGTCTCGGAGCTGTTCGTGCGCACCCTGGGGCGCACGGGCGAGGACATCCCGGCCATGACGCGCGTGGCCCGGGAGGCCTTGCGCCAAAAATTCCTGGCCGCCGATGCCGGCATCACCGGCGCCAATATGGCAGTGGCCGAAACCGGCACCATCGTGCTGCTCGAAAACGAGGGCAACATCCGCCTGTCCACCACCTGCCCGCCCATCATGGTGGCGCTGATGAGCCTTGAAAAGGTGGTGGCGAGCCTGGCCGACGCCGCAACCGTACTCGACATCCTGCCCATTTCCGGCACCGGCCAAGTCCTGCCCGTGCATCTGTCGTTTTTGACCGGCCCGCGCCGGCCGGGCGAGACCGACGGCCCCCGGGAACTGCATCTGGTCATTTTGGATAACGGCCGTTCGGACATCCTGGCCGACCCGAAGCTGCGCGACATCCTGCGCTGTGTGCGTTGCGGGGCCTGCCTCAACGTCTGCCCGGTCTACCAGCGCCTGGGCGGCCATCCCTACGGCTCCGTCTATCCCGGGCCCATGGGCTCGGTGCTTTCGCCGCTCCTGGCCCCTGCCCCGGGTGACCCGCGCCAGCCCTTTGCCTGCACCCATTGCGGTGCCTGCGCCGCCGCCTGCCCGGCAGGCATCGACCATCCGGCCCTGCTCCAGACCTTGCGGGAGCGGCTGGCGGCCAATGCCGAGGACCCGGCCACGCGCCTGTTCGCCGGACTGGCCCGCCACCCGGACCTGTTTGCCGGGGCGGCCGCCCTGGGCCGGCTGGGAGGTCCCGGGCTCGCCCTGCTCCCCCGGCTGGCACCCCGGACGCATCTTGGACGCTACCTGCGCGACCGGCGTTTCCCGGGGCTGGCCCGACCCTTTTCCCGCATCCGCAAACAGGGAGGCCGGTCATGAGCGATACCGCCCGCAAGGCCATTCTCGACCGTCTGCGCCAGGCCCGGCACGGCCTGCCCCGGCCGGCCGCTCCGGGCCTTCCCGGGGATCGGCCCGCGCCGCCCGCGGATTTCACCACCTTTGCCGCAGCCCTGGCCCGCCTGGCCGTGCCTTTCGACCTGGCGGCCGATCCGGCCGAAGCCCGAACGATCCTCGGCGCCGTCCTCGCCCGCCACAACGTCAAGACGGCCGTGCTCTGGGAAGACCATCCCGATCTGGCGGCCGTGGACGCGGCCGCCTTTCTGGAGGCTTCGGGCGTGTGCCTGCGCGATGCCGCCGGACCGGACGAACGGCCCTGCCCGGTCCTGGCCGATGTGGACCTGGGACTGACCGGCGTGGACCAGGCCCTGTGCGCCACCGGGACGCTGGTCCTGGCCGCCCGGCCCGAACAGCCGCGCGCCGTGCCGCTGGTGCCCCGGCTGCATGTGGCCCTGGTCGCACGTTCCCGGCTGCTGGCCGACCTGCCGGCCCTTCTCGCCGCCCGGCACGGCCAGCCCATGCCAAGCGCGCTCACCTGCGTCTCGGGCATCTCCAGCACCGGCGACATCGAATTCATGTACGTGCGCGGCGTCCACGGCCCCCTGGCCGTCCACGTCATCGGACTCGACTGGCGTTAGGGGGAGAAAGGGGAAAGATGCCTCCGGCGGCCGGGGGGCATGATGCCCCCCGGACCCCCTCATTGGGGATGACCGAAAAAATGATAACGGGCGTTGCGGTGAAAGGCGTGACGCCCGTTTTTTATCTGTCGCATTGCCCACCCTCCCTGGCCATGGCATACTGGCGCGACCATCCGCACACCACGACGCCGTCGCGTTTCAAGGAGCACTCCATGTCTCACGCCGCCGCGCTTGCCGCCCTGCCCCCGGCCCACCGCGCCTTTTACGACCGCATCACCGCCTGCATCCCGGCCGACCGGATCTTTCTCGGCCCCTTCCACAACCTTGCCTTGGGCGATGACGCGAGCTTTTACCGCCTCGTACCGAAAATCGTGGTCAAGGCCGCAACCGAGGCCGAAGTGGCCCGGCTGTTGCGGGCGGCTTCGGCCGAGCGGGTCGCCGTCACCTTCCGCACCGCCGGCACGAGCCTGTCCGGCCAGGCGCTCACCGATTCCGTGCTCATCTACCTGGCCGGGCACTGGCGCGGGGCGCGCGTCCATCCCGGCGCCGACTTTGTCAGCCTCGAACCCGGGGTCATCGGCGCCGAGGCCAATTTCCAGCTCGCGCCTTACGGCCGCAAAATCGGACCGGACCCGGCCTCCATCAACGCCTGCATGATCGGCGGCATCGCGGCCAACAACTCCTCGGGCATGTGCTGCGGCACGGCCGAAAACAGTTACAAGACCGTGGCCTCCTTAAAGCTCGTGTTCATCGACGGCGAGGCCCTGGACACGGCCGATCCCGTGTCCCGCCGCCACTTCGCCGTCACCCACCGGAGCCTTCTCGACGAACTGGCCGCCATCAGGACCGAAATCCTGGCCGACGCCGACCTGACCGCCCGTATCCGGCGCAAATTCAAGATCAAAAACACCACCGGCTACAGTCTGAACGCCTTTGTCGATTTCGAGGACCCGTTCGACATTCTGCTCCACCTCATTATCGGCTCCGAAGGGACGCTGGCCTTTATCAGCGAGGTCACCTACCACACTGTCATCGAGCATCCGTTCAAGGCCTCTTCGCTCATGCTCTTCCCGGACATCGACACCGCCTGCCGGGCAACCACCGCCCTCAAGCAGGGCCCGGTCGCGGCCGTGGAGCTCATGGACCGGGCCTCGCTGCGCTCAGTCGAGGACAAGCCGGGCATGCCGGCCTATCTGAAGGGCCTGGACGAAAACGTGGCCGCCATCCTGGTCGAGGTCCGGGCCGCGGACGAACCAGGGCTCCTGGCCGCCATCGAAGGGGCACTCGCGCGGGTGTCCGGCATTGAACCGGTTTTCCCGCTGCTGTTCATGGACAAGAAGGCGGACTTCGAGAAACTCTGGAATATCCGGCGCGGGCTTTTCACGTCGGTCGGCGGGGCGCGCAAGCCCGGAAGCGCCGTCATCATCGAAGACGTGGTCTTTCCCATCGACCACCTGGCCGCAGGGACCGTGGAACTTCAACGCCTCATGCGCGTCCACGGCTTTCCCGAGGGCATCATTTTCGGCCATGCCCTGGAAGGCAACCTGCACTTCGTCTTCTGCCCGGATTTCGGCAATCCGGCGGCCGTGGCCAACTACCAGGCCCTCATGGACGACGTGTCCCAAATGGTGGTCGGCCGCTTCGACGGGTCCCTCAAGGGCGAACACGGCACCGGCCGCAACATGGCCCCGTTCGTGGAAATGGAATGGGGCAAGACGGCGTATGCCTTCATGAAACGCTTGAAGTACGCCTTCGACCCGGAAAATCTGCTCAACCCCGGCGTCATCCTGAACGACGATCCCAAGGTCTATCTCAAGAATTTGAAACCCCTGCCCCCGGTCAATCCCCTCATCGACCGCTGCATCGAATGCGGCTACTGCGAATCGATCTGCCCGTCGCGAAACGTCACCACCACCCCGCGCCAGCGCATTGCCCTAAAGCGCCACATGGCCCTGGAATCGGCCCGTGGGCACACGGCCACGGCCGAGGCATTCCACAAAAGCTACGACTATTTCGGCAACAAGACCTGCGCCGCGGACGGATTGTGCGCAACGGTTTGCCCGGTGGCGGTGGATACCGGCGTTTTCACCAAGGAGACCAGGCACCAGGAGGCCACGCCACGGGCAAAGAAAATCGGACGCTTCGTGGCCGACCACTACGGCCTGGTCACAGCGCTCGCCAGCATGGGGCTCGGCCTTTCCCATGCCGTCCACCGGCTGCTCGGCACCCGGGCCATGACCGCCATGACCCACGGCCTGCGCGCGGCCTCCGGCGGCCTTGTCCCCTACTGGACGCCGTCCGCACCCAAGGCCGCGCCCCGGGCCGTCTTGCGCGACACGACCCGCGGCCAAGGCCGACGCGTGGTTTATTTCCCGAGCTGCACCACCCGGTCCATGGGCCCGGCCGCCGCCGATCCGGACCAGCGCGGACTTTTCGAGGCCACCATGTCGGTTCTGGCCAAGGCCGGCTATGACGTGCTCTTTCCCAAGGCCATGCGCAACCTGTGCTGTGGGCTGACCCTCGAATCCAAGGGCCTGTTCGAGGATGCCGCGCGCAAGTCCAGGGAGCTGGAAACGGTTTTGCGCGAGGTGAGCGAAAACGGTGCCATTCCCATTCTCTGCGACGCGAGCCCCTGCCTCTACACCATGCGCTGCAAGATGGAGCCCGGACTCAAGTTGCACGAACCCGTGGAATTCATCCACGACTTCTGCCTGCCCTGGCTCGATCTAACGCCCATCCCCGAAACCGTGGCCGTGCATGTCTCGTGCACGTCGGTCAAAATGGGACTGACCGCCAAGTTCACGGCTCTGGCCGAACGTTGCGCCCGCACGGTCATCGTGCCGCGCGGCATCCATTGTTGCGGGTTTGCCGGCGACCGGGGCTTTTTCTACCCCGAACTCAATGCCTCGGCCCTGGCCGACTTGCAGTCGCGCCTGCCGGCCACCACCACCGCCGGCTACAGCAACAGCCGCACCTGCGAGATCGGCCTGTCCTTCCACGGCGGCGTGCCCTACCAATCCATTGTCTCTCTGGTGGACAGGGCTGCGAAATAACGTCATGCGTCAGGACGACGAACAGCGCATTTCCCGAATCAGAATACCCAAGGAGGTCGTCTCATGAAGCGTTCCCTTCCCGTTTCGCTTGCCTTGCTCCTCACCTTGCTCATGGCCCTGCCGGCCTTTGCCCGAAAGGAAAGAACCGACAAACCCGTGCCCGATCTGACCGGCGTCTGGAAAGGCACCACCCAAAGCGTGGCCATGGGCAAGCTCGGCCATGCCGAGCCCACGACCGCGCCCAAATTCCTGCGCGCGGACTTCACGCTGACCATCGAGAAGCAGGAAGGGCAAACGTTTTACGGAACCAAGGCCTCGGCCAAGGGCAAGGAGACCGTGCTCGGCGTGATCCACGGCCACCTGGTGTCCATGGCGGACGACGACGGCATCTATAACGGCCGGCTCAACAGCGCCAATTCCATGCAGCTGATCTATCTGGAGCCGGGCACCACGTCCAAGGTCGCTTCCATCACCACCTACGAGCGCGCGGACAAGGACGCCAAGGCCACCCCGGCGCCCAAGGAAACCAAGGAAGTGGCTCCGGCCCAATAGCCCCAACCCATCTTCCTTTTTCGGGTTTCCAAAGGGCCGCGCCCTTTGGCCGCCGGAGGCTTCTCCTTCACTTCTTTCGCGCCACCATTTTACTGCACAGCGGGTCGCGGCTCGGGCCGGGGCCCGCTTTTTTTGTGCGGATGGGTGGTGCCGTCGCCGAAAATGCGGTCGTATTGGGCCGTATCACCGGGGTGGGAATCGTAGCAGTCCGAGGCGATCACGGGCCGGCCCGAGGCCAAAAGTTCGCTGACCGTGACCAGGATGTAGCCGCGCCGGCGCAATTCGGTGATGAGGTGCGGCAGAGCCTGGCCCGTGCCGTGCCCATTGCCGTTGGCATGGCCGATGATGATGTCGCCCGGGCGCACACGGTCGAGGACGTTTTTGAGCACCAATTCCGGCGTGGTGGCCGCTTCCGGGTCCCGGGTGGTCAGGCTCCACTGGATGGCGGCCAGCCCTTGCGCGGCCAGCAGGGCCAAGGCTTCGGGCCGGCAGCGGCCGTACGGGAATCGAAAAAGCACCGGCGCCAGCGGAATCTTGTCGATTGCGGCTTCGAGCAGCCCCTTTTCCCGGGCGCGCGTGACAACCTCTTCCCGCAGCAGCGCATACTCGGCCTGGGTCCAGGCGATCTCTCGGGCCATGGCCTCGGGCGACAATTGGCCGAAATTGCCGTGGGTCCAGGCATGGCTGCCGATCTCGAACAGCGGATCGGCAAGGAGCTGCCTGGCCCGTTCGGGATGGGAACGCATCCATTTGCCGCCGGCGAAAAAGGTGGCCTTGGCCCCGGCGGCGCGCAACGCATCGACCACGGCCCCGTCATAGCCCGACGTCTGGTCAGCCAGCTCGCACAGGTCGAAGGTCAGGGCCACGCGCTTGACCCCGCCCGTGTCCACCCGGCGGATGGAGCCCTGGAGCCGTTCGGGCAGGGGCGGCATGACCGGCGCCGTAACCACAGCCGGGCCCGAGCGATCCGGTTCGCCGCGCTTGCCGGATTTTTTTTCGGCCGCAACCGAGGCCAGGGCCTCGGGCGACCACAAGGCGGTGAAAACCTGTTCGGAACCGCCGGCCCGGCCAGGAACCGGATAGGCCAGAACGAGCAGGCCGCAGGCAAACAGCCAGAGAACGTTTCGCACGCGCATGGTATGCTCCGAAAAGCCCTGGCAAATTGCGGCCAAGGCAGGATACCCGGAAATCAGGTGGCCCCTGGTCGGGGCTCAGGCCTGTTGCACCAAGCCGGCGCACTCCGGCGCCCCCATCTTGGCCACGAATTCGATCACGTCGTAGCGAGCCACACCCTCGCGCCCGAACGGATCGGCGGCCAGGATCGCCTGGAGCGCTTCGCGGCTTTCGGCCCGGGCCAGGATCAGGCCCCCCTGGCGCGGGACCTGGGGACCGGACAGCAGGAACACGCCTTTGTCGTAATTTTCCCGCAAAAAGCGGTTATGCTCTGGCAGCAGCGCATCCACCGCCTCCAGCGAGCCGACATACGTGAGGATGACGACGAACATGGGAGCCTCCTCGGCGTGGTTAACGGGAAAAGGGCGCCAGCCGGCCGCCCGCGACGCGCACGAGCTCGGCCGGGGCCAGTTCCAGGGTGCGGTCCGGCCGTCCCGTACCGCAATAGAGCGTCGGGGCGATGGAAAGCACGTCGGTATCGATGACCAGGGCCGTGCCCGCCGGACACGGCATAAGCGGCGAAACGCTTCCCGGGGCAACCCCCAGGCGCGCCACGACCTCCTCGGGCGAAAGCGCGGCAATATCCCGACGCTTGAGGCTGAAAATCCCGGCCAGGGCCGGATAGGACACCCGGCGCGTACCGCGTAGCGCGGCCAGGATCAGTCCGCCGTCCCGGCTGGCAAAGGCAATGGTTTTGACGATGCGGCTCGTGTCGAAGTCGAGGTTTTCCTCGGCCTCGGCCATGGTGCGGGTGGCCTGGTGCGTGTGGAGCGTAAACGCCGCGCCGCTGTCCGCGACCAGATCCAGAATGCGTTCGAAACAGGCGGCCTGACCGCCGCCCGGCATGGTGGTGTCCATCAAAACCCTGCCTCCCGGCACGGTTTATGGACCACGGACAGCCAGCCGGTCAATGCGCCCACCTGATGGGGTGATCCAGGAGGGGATGCTCTCCCCTCCTGGCCGCCGGAGGCGTCTCTCCGCCCTCCCCGTCTACCGCATGGCTTCGGGAAACAGCTTGGCCGCCAATTCCCGTAGCTTGTATTTCTGGACCTTGCCGCTGGTGGTCAGGGGGAATTCGCTCACAAAGGCAATGTATTTCGGAATCTTGTGCCAGGCGATCTGGCCCCGGCAGAAGTCGCGCACCTCTTCGGGCTCCATGGTCACATCCTTTTTGAGGATGATGAACGCGCCCACTTCCTCGCCGTACTTGCGGCTCGGCACGCCCGCCACCTGCACGTCGGCGATACCCGGCATGGTGTAGAGGAATTCCTCGATTTCGCGCGGATAGATGTTTTCGCCGCCCCGGATGATCATGTCCTTGATGCGGCCGGTGATGGTCACGTAGCCGTATTCGTCCATGACGCCGAGGTCGCCGGAATGGAGCCAACGCTCGGGATCGATGCATTTGGCCGTGGCTTCGGGGTTCTTGTAGTAGCCCTTCATGGCGTTGTAGCCCCGACAGCACAGCTCGCCCTGCTTGCCGCGCGGCAATTCCTGGCCGGTCTCGATGTCGGCCACCTTGACCTCGACGTGGGGAAAGGCCCGGCCCACGCCCTCGACGCGATAGTGGTAGGGGTCATCGACATCGGTCTGGGTCATGCCGGGCGAGCTTTCGGTCAGGCCGTACACGCTCGTGATCTGCTTCATGTACATCTTCTCGGTCACTTGGCGCATGGTCTGGACCGGACAGACCGAGCCGGCCATGATGCCCGTGCGCAACGACGAGAAGTCGAATTTCGGAAACAGCGGATGTTCCAGGATGGCGATGAACATGGTGGGCACGCCGTAGATGGCGGTGCACTTTTCCTGTTCGATGCTCATCATGGACATGATCGGGTTAAACACCTCGGTAAAGACCATGGTGGTACCGTGGTTGACGCAGGCCATGACCGCGAGCACGCAGCCGAAGCAGTGGAACAGCGGCACCTGGATGCACAGCTTGTCCTGGCCGGAGAACCGTTGGCGCTGGCCGATGGAGTAGCCGTTGTTGACGATGTTGTGGTGGCTGAGCATGACGCCCTTGGGGAAGCCGGTGGTCCCGGAGGTGTACTGCATGTTCACCACGTCATGGCAGGTAAAGGTCGCCTGCCGGGCGCGCAGCTCCTCGTCCGTGACCGTGCGGGCCAGGCCCATGATCTCGGGGATGGAATACATGCCCCGATGCTTTTCCACGCCAAGGAAACAGACGCGCTTCAGGAAGGGGAAGGTCTCGCTCTTGATCGCCCCGCGCTGCATGGTGCGCAGTTCCGGGGCCAGGTCGTAGAGGATCTCGATATAGTCCGAATCCCGAAAGCCGTTGATGATAAAAATGTTCTCGGCCTCGGAATTGGTCATCAAGTACTTGAGTTCGTTGCGCTTGTAGGCGGTGTTGACCGTGAGCAGGATGGCACCCATCTTGGCGGTGGCGAACATGAGCGCGATCCAGAAGGGGACGTTGGTGGCCCACACCGCCACCTTTTCGCCTTTCTCGATGCCCAGGGCCATGAGGCCCTTGGCCAGCTCGTCGGTCAGGGCGTCGAACTGCCGCCAGGTCAGCCGGTAGTCGCGGTCCACATAGACCACGGCGTCCTGATCCGGAAATTTCAGGGCCGTCTGGTGCAGCAACTCGCCCAAGGTCCAGTCGAACAGCGGCGGCTCATGCAAAGGAGGTGGCACAAACGTCATAACGGCTCCTTGCGCTAGTCATGCGGAAAGTACAACACGGCGTAAATTTCGGTCTTGGGCCCGGCGGCGCAGCCCACATAATGGGGTACCGTGGAATTGTAATAAATGGAATCGCCGGGTCCGAGCCGATGCACTTCCTTGCCGATGACCACTTCGAGTTCCCCCGAGACCACGACAATGAATTCCTCGCCCTCGTGGGAGGACAGCGGTTTGTCGCGGCAGGCTTCCTCGTCGGGAAAGACCTCGATAAAAAAGGGCTCCATGTGACGGTCGGTCTTGCTGGAGCCCAGGGAATGGTACTGGAAGGTGGCCCGCTTCCCACGGGCCTTGCGCAGCAAGGCGTCATCGCCGGACCGGTCGCCGACGCGCGCGAGGCACATATCTCCGTCCACGGCGTCGTCCATGAACGTCCCCAGTCGCTGGCCCAGGGCCAGGGCGATCTTGAGAAGCGGCCCGATGGATGGTGTAACGTCCTCTTCCTCCAGGGCGGTCAGGAAGTCGACGGACAATGACGTGCGTTGGCTCAGCTCTTCACGCGAAAGTTCCTGACGTTCACGATAGGCGCGGATGCGCTCGCCCAGCTTCTTGTCGCTCATGGCTACCTCTTTGCATCACGGATATGGGGAGGGGCGGCATGCCCAGTGAGTTTATCCGCCTATCATGGGACCAGCCAGAATTCCAGTCGTTTTTCCCGGGCGGCGAAAGCAAAACGCATTGACAATCCCGCGCCTCGTGCGAAATGAGAACTGGACGTTTCCCACCGTCACGCAACCTCAAGCCAGGGAGAGCAGCATGAACAAGGAAATCGGTCCCGTGCGGGACATTGCCATGCGGCTTCGCGGCATCCGCGAGGTCACGGGCCTTTCTCCCGAGGAACTGGCCGCGACCACCGGCGTCTCGGCCGCGGAAGTCCTGGAATTCGAATCCGGCGACAAGGAAATTCCGGTCAGCTACCTCTACGAGGTGGCCAAGGCCTGCAGCGTGGACCTCACGGCCCTTTTAACCGGCGACGAGGCCCATTTGCAGGCCTATTCCCTGGTCCGCGACGGCCAGGGGCTCTCCGTCGACCGGCGCAAGGCCTACAAGTACCAGGCGCTGGCCTACCGCTTCCACAAGCCGGCCATGGAACCCTTCATCGTCACCGTGCCGCCCAAGGCCGAGGACGCCATGGAATTCAACCGCCATCTCGGCGAGGAATTCATCTATATGTTACGCGGGCGGCTGGAAGTACGACTCAGCGACGAGGTTCTCACCCTGGAACCCCACGACAGCCTCTACTTCTCCTCGCGCACGCCCCATGCCATGCGGGGCCTCGACGGAGCCGAAGCCGAATTTCTGGACGTCATTATCTAGCCGGGCGTCACGCCGCGCGCGGCGTCCGGCCGAACCGATTTTCGTCCCGTAGGATAGCGACACGACAACAACCGTATTGCCCAGGGAGCCCAAGACCATGCCCGTCGCCAAACTGCGACCCCAAACGTATCGTGAACTGGTGGAGACCGTTTCCGTCTCCGTGCCGGACAACTATAATTTCGCCTTCGACTTCCTGGACGCCGAGGCGGCCGCCGACCCAACCCGGCCGGCCATGATCCATATCTCCCCCGACGGCATCCGCCGGGATTTCGACCTGGCCTACTTCAGCAAGGAGTCGGCCCGGCTGGCCAACGCCTTTAAGACCGCCGGCCTGGCCAAAGGTGACCGGGTCATGGTCATCCTCTACCGCCGCGTGGAATGGTGGGTGACCATGCTCGCCCTGCACAAGCTTGGGGCCGTGCCCGTGCCCTCGCCCAACCTGCTCACGCCCCACGACATCGATTTCCGGGTCAACTACGCCGGCATCAAGGCCGTCATCGCTGAGGATTCGGTGGTCTCGCGCGTGGAAGCCGCCCGCCCCACCTGCCCGACCCTCAAGGTCCTCATCCATGTCGGCACCGCGCCAAAGCCGGCCGGCTGGATCGACTACGAGGACATCCGGGCCGCGGCGTCCGAGACCTTCCCCCGCACCCCGGACTCCCCGGGCGGCGCCGACACCCTGCTCATCTTCTTTTCCTCCGGCACCACCGGCATGCCCAAGATGGTGGAGCACGACCACGGTTATGCCCTGGGCCATCTGGCCACCGGCGTCTACTGGCACAACCTGGAACCGGGCGATGTGCACCTCACCGTGGCCGACACCGGCTGGGGCAAAGCGGTCTGGGGCAAGTTCTACGGTCAGTGGATGGCCGGAGCCACGATTTTCGTCTGGGACTTCCGAGGCAAGTTCCATCCGGCCGAGCTGCTCGACATCATGACCCGCCACAAGGTGACCACCTTTTGCGCCCCGCCCACGGTCTACCGGTTCCTCATCCGCGAGGACCTTACCAAGTATGACATGTCGGCCCTGCGCTACTGCACCACCGCCGGCGAACTCTTAAACGACAGCGTGTTTCGGACCTGGAAGGAAAAAACCGGCCTGCCCATCTACGAGGGCTACGGTCAGACCGAGACCTGCCTGCAAATCGGCACCTTCCCCTGCATGACGCCCAAGCCCGGCTCCATCGGCCGGCCGGCCCCGGGCTGGAACGTCACCATCCTCGACGAGGAGGGCCATGTCTGCCAGCCCGGCGTGGAAGGCGAGATCTGCCTCAAGCTCGAGGAAGGCAAGAACCTGGGGCTTTTCACCGGCTACCTGCTCGAACCGGAAAAGACCGCCAGCGTCATGGTGGACGGCTACTACCACACCGGCGACAAGGCCTGGATGGACGAGGACGGCTATTTCTGGTTCCTCGGCCGCACCGACGACCTCATCAAGTCGAGCGGTTACCGTATCGGACCCTTCGAGGTGGAAAGCGCGCTCATCACCCATCCGGCCGTGGTCGAAGCGGCGGTGACCGGCGTGCCCGATCCGGTGCGCGGCCAGGCGGTCAAGGCCACCGTGGTCCTGGCCCCGGGCTACGAAGCGTCCGATGCACTGATCAAGGCGCTCCAGGACCACGTGAAAAAGGAAACCGCGCCGTACAAATACCCGCGCATCGTCGACATTGTGGATGAACTGCCGAAGACCATCAGCGGCAAGATCAAGCGGGCCGAGATCCGGGCCCGTGACGCCAGCCGGGAAATATAGGAAAGACGCCTCCGGCGGCCCGGAGGGGGCAACGGCCCCCTCCGGGACCACCCCGAACCGGTGGCCAGCAGAGACGTCATGGAACGCACCCGTCTGTACATCTTCGCCTCGGTTTTTTTCGGGGTAGCCCTGATTGGCACGGTCAGCTTCATGCGCGTGGAGGGCCTGAGCGCCCTGGATGCCCTGTACTTCTCCGTGGTTACCATCACCACCGTGGGCTACGGGGACATTCATCCGCTCACCCCGGCCGGCAAGGTCCTCGCCATGGCGCTGATTCTCACCGGCGGCGGCACTTTCTTCGGCATCCTGGCCGCGGCCGTGGAAATGTTGCTCGGCCGGCGTGACAAGCGTGTCCGGGGCGAAAAGCTCGACATGATCATCGGGCTTTTTTTCAGCCAACTCGGTTCCACCCTCGTACGCCGACTCATCCGGGCCGACAGCGGCATCGAGACCCTGCGCGCCAACCTCGACATCTCCCTGCGCTGGTCCAAGGAGAATTTCAAAAAGGCCGAAGCGTTACTGCGCAGCTATCCCTACAATCTGGACATCAAGGCCCTCGATCTGCCGGCCCTGCATGCGCTGTTGGCCGACAATTCGGAATTCCTCGTGCGCTTGCTCGAAAACCCCAATATTCTCGAACACGAGGCCTTCACTTCCCTGCTCCAGGCCGTCTTCCACCTCAAGGAGGAACTGGCCCACCGGCGCGACCTGTCTGCGCTGCCGCCCACGGACCTCGATCACCTGCGCGTCGATATCAAGCGTATCTACGCCCAGATCCTGGTCCAATGGCTCCACTACCTGGATCACATCAAGGACAATTTCCCCTATTTCTTTTCCTTCCAGGTACGCGTCACCCCGTTTCTCAATACCGAGGACGCCACGGTGCGCTAACCCGGCGAGAGTTCACCGACTCTTCCCTTCGCCCATTGACCGGTGGCGAGGCCTTGCGTCATAATCACCGCTGTGACCAGGACGCTGTCCACCGCTGCCGCGGCCGATCCTGCGGAAACATTTCGCGATCGCGCCCCGGACAAGCCCTCCCCCGGGCGGACGGTCGGCCTCTCAAGAAACTACCCATGAAGACACGGAAGAACGCCCAGGCCCACGGCCCTGGTGGAGAGCACGTATGCGATCGGTAAGTCTGTGCATTTTTACTCTGGTGGCCCTTTTGGCCGCGCCGGGGTGCGCCGATAAGGACAAGACGCCTCGGGAAGGTTCCAAGGGCACTCATGCGCCGGTCACGGCCGAATCCGAGGTCAAGCCGGCCCCGCCGGCGGCGCCTCCGGCGGCCGTGGCGCCTCCTGTAGAAGCGGCACCGCTTGCCGCCGCGCACGGTCGTCCCGCCTCACCGGCGGAACAGACCAAGGAAGCCCTGGAGCCCAAGCCCCCACAGACCGCCGTGCTCACCCCGGCCAAGATTCCGGCCGCCCCGCCGGCAAAACCGGCCACGCCTGCCTCCGCACCGGTCGTTGCCCCGGAAAACGCCCGGCAACCCGAGCCGGCCGGTCCGGACACCCGCCAGACCGCCGAGACTCCGCAACCGCAGCCGACCGAAACCGCCGCTCTGGCCCCGGCCAAGCCGGTCAGCCCCGCGCCCGAACCCCAGGCCAAGGAGCCCTCCTCCGCGACCGCCAAGGAAGCCAAGGGCAGCGGCACCAAATCTGCCTCGACCGGCAAAGCCTCGGGACCGGCCGTGGCCGTGGTCGGCGACTCCCTGGCCGTGGGCGTCGGCATGACCATGGAACAGCACCTCAAACCCCAGGAAGGCCTCGGCTGCCTGGCCCTGGGCAAGGTGTCCACCGGGCTCATTTCCAAGCGTAAGCTCGATTGGGAAAAGCGGATGGCCGATCTCGTGACCACGCAGAAACCCGCCGTGGTCGTGGTCGTCATGGGCGGCAACGACGCCAATAACGGCATTGGCGGCAAGATGGCCGGCACGCCCGAATGGGGCGCGGCCTACCGGCAGAAAGTGGAGCATTTCGTGCACATCGCCACGGGCTCGGGCGTCAAGGTCCTGTGGGTGGGGCTGCCGGCCATGCGTGATGCGGCCTATGCCGTCCGGGTGCGTGCGGTCAACGCCGCGGCCAAGGAAGCCTGCGCGGCCGTAGCCGGCTGCACCTACATGGAAGCCGGCGACACCTTTGTCGATGCCTCGGGCAACTATGTCCAGGCCAAGGACATCGGCGGCAAGCAGGTGACGCTTCGCGGCAAGGACGGCGTGCACATGACCATGACCGGCTACGATCTGCTCTGCCGGCAAGTGCTCGACAAACTCGATAAAAACGGCGATCTGCCCCACGCCGCCAAATAGCGACCTGAGGCTTGTTACCCGGCCGGACGGCAGGCCCGGCCGGGCATTTCCGCTGGGTTCCGTATCGCCACTCCTGTGCGATCCAGCAGCCACCGCGCTGCCCGACCCGGCGATGAGAGCGTGGGAAGCCCGCGCCCAGGGCGAGCAGAAAGCCGCCACCTTTCCTTCTGGGATACTGGCATTATATTTGCTGAAGGTGTATTCAGATACAGGCGAGGAAGGCAGCGCGTCGCAAAGGCACCGACAAAGGAGGTTGCCATGAAGTATTTTCTGAGCATCATCGCGATTCTGGCGCTTGTCGCCAGTCTCGGTTGCACCCGTATGACCAAGACGCAACAAGGCGCCCTGTCCGGGGCGGCCATCGGCGCCGGAGCCGGCGCGGCCATTGGCGCCATTTCCGGCGGCAGCATCGGTGCTGCGGCCGTGGTGGGCGGCGCCGTGGGCGGCGTGGCCGGCGGCCTTTATGGCCACTCGCAGGAGCGCTACCACAACCACTAGGCACGGCCCAAACGATAGGAAACTGCAAAAGCCGACGACAGAACTGCCGTCGGCTTTTTTGTCTCAAGCGCTCCGCCCCGGGCGGATGCGTCTTTTCCTGGTCTTGCCCGAAGGCCAGTCATTTTAACGATATTTCGTCAAAATAACTTCCTGCATCAAGGAATACACCGCGCCGTCCAGCGCCTTAATCCGCCCCACCGATGGCGGCTGCTTCCTGATCATGGGGATCACAGCCCCCAACGATGCGAACCTCGCGCTGGGGAAAGGGAATCTCGATACCGGCTTCGCGAAAACGCCGATCCAGCTCGAAGCGGATGTCGGACATGGTGCTGAGCCCGACCGAGACGTTGTCGACCCAGAAAAAGAGCTTGAAGTCGAGAGAACTCTCGCCGAAATTCTGGAACTGCACGACCGGTTCGGGGTGGGCGAGCACCCGGGGATGGGCCTTGGCTGCAGCCAGCAGGATGTCGCGCACCTGCGCGGTATCGGAGCCGTAGGCCACGCCCACAGCGATTTCCCGACGCACGGTCGGGTCGCGGTGGGACCAGTTGATGAGCTTGCCGGCAATCAGATCCGAATTGGGCACGAACAACGTGGCATTGTCAAAAGTCCGTACCATGGTGTTGCGGATGTTGACCTTACGCACCACGCCCCAAATCGTGTCGATCTGGATGGTGTCACCGGCCTGGATGGATCGCCCGAACAGCAGGATCAATCCGGCCACGAAGTTGTTGACGATATTTTGCAGGCCGAAGCCGATGCCCACGGACAGACCGCCGGCGATCACCGCTAAACTCGTGAAGGAAAAGCCCAGCAGAAAAAGCGAAATCAGGGCATACGTCCCCCAGAAGACATAGCGGGAGGTGGTGTCGAGGACGTCGCGCACGCCCAGATCGATACCCGGGCGCAGCTTCGGCAGGTCCCGGATCAGGGAACGCACGGCAAAAAGAGCCGAACGTGTCAGGAAAAAGCCGGTCAGGATCACGGCCAGGCTGCCCAGCGTCACACTCAAATCGCCCACGGCCACGGTGAAGGAGATGGTGGTCCAAAACATGCCCGGACCGCCAAGTTCCGAGGAAAACCAGTAGAGGACCAGGAAAAAAAGCGACAGGAAAATAAGCGGAAACCCCAGGCCCGAAACCAGGCTGCGGGTCACCATGGGGACTCCGGCCGTCGCGGCCCGGGCCTCCCAATCCGTCTCCAGCCGCGATAGCCCCACGCCGGCCTGGAGGGCGGTCAGAATCAAAAACCAGCCGGCCAGCAGCAAGACCGACAAGTGCTGCCAACCGAGCAAGGTGACGAGCATAAATCCCACGGTCAACACCGGGGTCATCCGCCCAGGCACCCGCAAAGGCCCGGGAGCGTGACCGGCCGCCTGGCGGGAAATCCTGAAAAAGAGCAAGAGGAGCACAAGCCAGACCCCGGTCAGGGCCGGCTCCGGGATGTCCACGATCTGCAACACCAAGCCCAGGGCGAAGATACCCCACAAACTCCGCAAGGGATTGCGGACCTTGGCCTCGGCGACAATGCCGGACGTACGCACCAGAAACCAGGAAAAGACCGCAAACGCCGCCGCCAGCAGGATTTCGGCCAGACCGTTGAGCAACTCGTGGAGCAGCAGGGGCGCGCCCTGGGACACCCAGTGGAAAATGAGCCCCATCACGACCAGACGCCCGGCCCGGCGTAACTGGCGCACACCGGGCACCTGGCCAAGCCAGGTGCGCAGGCGCCGCCAGGCCACAAAATCCAGGACAAACAGCAGGCAAAAGCCGATGAGAACCTTGCTGAAGACGGACGTGGCCCCCTTGGCATCGACCCCCAGGGTCAGGGAGCGCACCATGGTGAGGTTGGTCTTGGCCCACAGCTCCATGCGCTTGGCGCTCTCAAGCCAGGCTTCCCAGGAGAAAAATCCGCCCGCCGGCGTGAAGTAATAGGTCTTCCAGGCCTTGGGAATGCGTTCCTGAAGGTTTTTTTCGGCGGCTGACAGGCTTTCCAGCAGGTCGCGCGCCGGATCGAGCTCCTTGTCCAGGGTGGAGCGCACGCTGACGAGGCTCTTTTTCACTCCGGCGGTGTAGCGCATGTAATACTGAATAGCGGCGGCGATATCCGCTTCCGGCTCGTCATCCAGGCGTTTGGCGAATTCTTCCTTGAGGGAATCCAGGCGGGAAGCGATTTTTTCCAGATCATCCCGCCCGTCCTGGAACGGGCCGATCAGGGCCTTGGTGGAACGCCGGACCCGGGCCATATCGTTGAGCACGGCCTGCAACTCCCAGGGATTGCCCCCGGACAGACTGATGATGAGCCCCAGCTCGTCGAGCTTTTTTTCCTGGGCCGCCAAATCCTGCCGGAACCGCCGGACGTTTTTCGGCAGCAGTTCCTCCATGGACTTGAATCGGGCAGCCTGTTGCACCAGGGATTCCTGGTGCATGGAAAGCACGACCTGCCAGTCCTTGGGCGCTTCCTTTTCCGGCGCGGCGGGCGGCGTTTTGTCGGGCGCGGCCGCCTTGTCCGGAGCGGGTTTGTCGGAGGAGGCCTTGGCCGGCGACGGCTTGTCGACAGCGGTCTTGCTGACCGGCGCGGCTTTTTCCGGTGTGGCCGCGGCCGGAGCGGCAGCCTTGTCGGCCTGCTGCGCCCGGACTCCAGTCGGGTCCAGAAGCAACAGGCCGAAACACAGGCAAATCAATAACGCGGGCAGTGCCCCGCGTCCCGACCGCAAGGAACTACCGTTTTTCCATGGGAGCGTAGGAATGGCGCTTACGGCCGATGTAAATCTGACGGGGGCGGTGGATGCGTTGATCCGCGGCATGGGTTTCCTCGTTCCAGTGGGCGATCCAGCCGGGCACATTGCCCATGGCCATGATCACCGGGTACATACGCGGTGGGATATTGAGCGCGCGCAACAGCAGACTGGTGTAGAAGTTGGTGTTGGGGAAAATCTGGCGCGAGGTGAAATAGTCGTCGGCCAGGGCCCGTTCCTCGATTTCCTGGGCGATCTCGTAAAAGAGGTCCCGCTTGGCATAGCCCGTTTCCACGAGCTTCTGGAACGTTTTTTTGATGATGCGCGCCCGGGGGTCCTCGGTGTGGAAGACCCGTTGTCCGAAACCCATGAGCCGGCCGGTGTGGGTCTTGGCCGCCTCCAGAATGCGGTCCACGGTGGTGCGGCCGTCGCGCACGTCCTCGAACATGCGGATGGCGGACAGGCTGGCCCCGCCGTGATGGCGCCCCCACAGGGCGCAGATGCCGGAAGACACCGAGGCGAACAGATTGGCTTGGCTCGACCCGACCATGCGCACCGTGGCGCAGGAGGTGTCCAGGGCCTGGTCGGCGTGGCAGATGAGAAAGACGCTCAGCGCCCGCACGATGGGGTCCGGGGCTTCGTACACCCAATACGGCACCGAAAACATCATGTGCAGAAAGTTGCGGCAATACGACAGATTGGGATTGGGATAATTGAGCGGCAACCCCTGGGATTTGCGGTAGCAAAAGGCCGTGATCGTGCGCACCTTGCTCATGATCTTGGCCGCCGCCAGCCGGAAGTCCTCGTGGGAGGTGATGTCGTAGAGTTCCGGATAATAGCTGCCCATGGCGTTGATCATGGCCGAGAGCAGGGCCATGGGATGGCCGTTGGGCGGAAAGCCGTCCAGGTGGCTGAGCAGGTCCTCGTGGAGCAGTTCCTGGTCGCGCAACATGACCCGGAAGGCCTCGCGCTCGGCCCGGTTGGGCAGCTCGCCGAACATGACGAGCATGGCCGTTTCCACGAACGTGGCCTTGGCCGCCAGCTCCTCCAGGTCGTAACCGCGAAAAAGCACCTGCCCGCGTTCGCCGTCGATATGGGTGATGGAACTCTTGCACACGGCCGTGTTGGCATAACCCGGATCATAGGTGATCCACCCGGTCTGGTTGCGCATTTTGCGGACATCCAGGGCCTTTTCCACATGGTCGCCGCTGATGATGGGCAGCTCCACGGTCGTGTCGTCAATGCGCAGGGTCGCGGTGGTCGGTTCGTTCATGGCACGTCCTTTGTGTGTTGTAGGACCATACCCGGCGGGCAACTCCCTGTAAAGACGCCCAGGCCGCGCGCCCGTCCCGTTGCCTCGGCCGGGCAAAAGGCTTACCCTGACGCATCAACTTTGAAGGAGTGCGTCATGCCCCTGCTCGCGGTCAATGTCGATCATGTGGCCACCATCCGCCAGGCCCGCCTGGCCGCCTCGCCCGACCCCGTCACCGCCGCCGCCCTGGCCGAACTCGGCGGAGCCCGGGCCATCATCGTCCATCTGCGCGAGGACCGCCGCCACATCCAGGACCGCGACGTGCGCCTGCTGCGCCAGACCATTAAAACGCGCCTGCACCTGGAAATGGCCGCCACCGACGAGATGCGCGGCATCGCCCTGGACCTGAAGCCGCATATGGTCTGCCTGGTGCCGGAAAAACGCCGGGAGCTGACCACCGAGGGCGGACTCGGCGTGGCCGGACGCGAAGCCGAACTCACGGACTTCGTGGCCGAACTCAAGGCCGCCGGCATCCCGACGAGCCTTTTCATCGATCCCGAACCGGCCCAAATCGCGGCCTCGGTCAAGGTCGGCGCGGCCTTTGTCGAACTGCACACCGGCGCCTATTCCGACGCCCCCACGCCCGCCGCCCGGCAACTCGAACTCGACCGGCTGCTCGCCGCCATTCCCCTGGCCAGAGGGGCCGGCCTTGGCGTCAACCTCGGCCACGGCCTGGACTACGACAACATCCACGCCTTCGCCACCGTGTCCGGCATCAGCGAATATTCCATCGGCCATAGCATCATCGCCCGGGCCGTTATGACCGGCCTGGTCGAAGCCGTGTCCACCATGGCCGGCATCGTCGGCGGTTTCGCGTGTTGAGCAGCCTCCGGCGGCCAGGGAAGGGCGTTGCCCCTCCCTGGACCCACCCCACCGGGGGGGATCATCCCCCCCAGACCCCCTGGATAGGGGGAAGGGGTAACGAACGTGTGCTTTTATGGAACCTTGCCTTCGAGTGGGGAGGTCCAGGAGGGACTCAGTCCCTCCTGGCCGCCGGAGGCATCTCCTCTCCCACACCCACGAGGCTTGCATGATCGTCGGGCTGGGGCTGGATGTGGTCGAGCTCGAACGCGTGGAAGCGTCCCTGGTCCGCTTCGGGGACCGGTTCCTGGCCCGCATCCTCACCGCCGCCGAGCGGGCCGCGCTGCCGACCGTGTCCCTGCCGCGCGTGGCCGGACTGTTCGCGGCCAAGGAAGCGGCGGTCAAGGCGCTCGGCACGGGCTTTAGCGAAGGGATCGGCTTCGGGCACCTGGAAATTTTGTCCGACCCCCTGGGACGGCCGGTGCTGACGCTCTCCGGCCCGGCCCGGGAGCGCGCGGACGCCCTGGGCGCCACAACCTGGCATGTCAGCATCACCCACGGCCGCACCACCGCCGCGGCGGTGGTGGTTCTGGAGGGGAAGATGCCTCCGGCGGCCAGGAGGGACTGAGTCCCTCCTGGACCTCCCCACCCGAAGGCAAGTCGCTCCCGCACAGGATACCCTTTTCCCCCTTTCCAGGGGTCCGGGGGGATGATCCCCCCGGTGGAGAGAGTCCAGAGAGGGGCAACGCCCCTCTTTGGCCGCCGGAGGCATCTACACCATGCTCCTCGACAACGACCGTTACTTCTCCCCCCTGCCCACCCCGGCCGAGATCGCGGCCTGGGACGCGGCCAGTGTGGCCGAGGCCGGAATGTCCTTTCTGGCCCTCATGGAAAACGCCAGCCGCGAGGCCATGCACGCCCTTATCGGCGAAGTGGGCGACGTACGGGACGCCTCCGTCCTGCTTCTTGCCGGCCCGGGCAACAACGGCGGCGACGCCGTGGCCCTGGCCCGGCATCTGGAAGGCCTGGGCGCCCGGGTGACCCTGGCCCTGGTCCGGCCACGCGGCCATTACAAGGGTGCGGCCGGCTTCAACGCCCGCATCGCCGCCCGGCTCAAGCTGCCCATGATCCCCCTGGCCAAGGCAGACCTGTCCCGGGGAAACGCCCCGGACATCGTGGTGGACGGCCTGCTCGGCACCGGCTTTGCCGGGGAATTGCGGCCGGACCTGCGGGCCGTGGTCGAGGCGGTCAACGGGCTCGCCGACCGCAGCTTCGTTTTCGCCCTGGATATCCCGTCGGGGCTTTCCGGGGTGACGGGCCGGCCCTCCCCGGTGGCCGTGACCGCCAAGGCCACGGTGACCTTCGAGGCGGCCAAGACCGGATTGGCCGTGGCCGAGGCCGCGCCCTACACGGGCAAACTACTCGTGCGCGGCATCGGCATTCCGAACGCGGTCAAGGCGGCCCATCCCTGCCGGGCCTTTCGCCTGCGCCCGGAGATCATGGACGCCCTGCCCCCGGTGCCCGGCACCCTGCACAAGGGCGGCGCCGGCCGGGTGGTGGTCATCGGCGGCAGCGCCGGCCTGACCGGAGCGCCACTTTTGGCCGGACTCGGGGCGCTACGCGCCGGTTCGGGCCTGGTCAGCGTGGCCTGTCCGGGCGCGGTGGAGACCTCGCTCAAGGCCGGTTTCCCCGATGTCATGACCATGCCATTCGGCCAGGACGGGCATTTCACCGCCGCCACGGCCGAGGCGGTCCGGGCCTTCGCGGCCGGCGCCGGGGCCGTGGCCCTGGGACCGGGACTCGGACGCCACCCGGACACGGCCGCCTTCCTTGCGGCCCTGCTTCCCCTGCCCGGCCGGCTGGTCCTCGACGCCGACGCGCTCTATTTTCTGGCCCGGGACGAGGCCCTTGCCGCCAAGCTCGGACCGGAAACGGTCATCACCCCGCATCCCGGCGAGGCGGCCCGGCTGCTCGGCACGGACATCGCCGCCGTCGAAACCGACCGGCTGGCCTCGGCCCGGTCCCTGGCCGCCAAATACGGCTGCCTGGCCGTGCTCAAGGGCCCGGCCACGGTGGTGGCCACGGCGGACGGACTGGCCGTGGTTTCGCCCCTCATCGCGCCCAACCTGGCCGTGGGCGGTTCGGGCGACGTGCTGTCCGGCCTGACGGCGAGCCTTTTCGCCACCCCCCTTTCCCCCTTGCTTGCCGCCTGCCTGGCGGTGTATTGGCATGGGCTCTGCGGCGCGCAACTGGCGGCCGCCTACCCCAGGCGCGGCAACCTGGCGTCGGAAATCGCCGCCATGCTGCCCCGCGTCCTCACCACGGAGACACGCACATGCTCAAAGCCAAGGACGTGATGACCACCGACGTGGTCACCATCGCCGCGAATACCGAAATCGGCCAGGCGGCCAAGCTGCTTCTCGACAAGGGCTATAACGGCGTGCCGGTGGTCGACGCCGCCGGCGGGCTCGTCGGCATCCTGTGCCAGGCCGATCTGGTGGCCCAGCAGAAAAAGCTCTCCCTGCCCTCGGTCTTTTCCCTGCTCGACGGGTTCATCCCCCTGGGCTCCATGAAAGACCTGGACCGGGAAGTGGAAAAAATCTCGGCCCTGACCGCTGCCCATGCCATGACCCGCAATCCGGCCACCGTCACCCCGGAGACCGAGCTCGACGAAGTGGCCACCCTTATGACCAACAAGGGCTACCACACCATTCCCGTGGTCGCGGGCGGCAAGATCGTCGGCATTATCGGCATGAGCGACGTCCTGGGCACCCTGGTGGAGAAGTCCTAGCCACCACCATGGACCCCAGCCCATCCCGCACCCTGGTCCTGCCCGACGAGGCGGCGACCCTGGCCTTGGGCCGCGCCCTGGCCCCTATCCTGGCCGACCCGGCCAGCCGGGCCGCCCTGCTCTTGCGCGGGGGCCTGGGATCGGGCAAAACCACCCTGGTCCGGGGACTGGCCGAAGCCTTGCCCGGTGGCCACGAGGCCGAGGTGGCCAGCCCCAGCTTCAATATCGTCAATGTCTACCCCACCCGGCCCGAGACCTACCACGTGGATCTCTACCGGATTCCCCAAGGGGATGCGTCCGTGGACGAGCATCTGGAGGTCGCGGCCGAGGCCGAGGCCATCGTGGCCGTGGAATGGGCCGAATATTTACGTCCGGCGGCCCTGCCCGAGGACCGTCTGGAGATCGAATGGCTGCCGGCCGACACGGGCCGGCGTTGCCGCATCACGGCCGCCGGCCGTCGGGGACGAGCCGCCCTGGCCGCCCTGATCGATTTTTCTCCGGAAGGTTCCGGAACCTGACGCGAAGCCGCGGCGGCGCGACCCGCTCCGGCATTTGGAGGCAATCATGCGAATTCTCGTGCAGAAATACGGCGGCACCTCGGTCAAGGGCCTGGATCGGATGCGTCTGGTCCTCAAGCGGGTGCAAGACGGCCAGGACGCCGGCTACAAGATGGTCGTGGCCTTGTCCGCCATGTCCGGTGTGACCAACCGTTTGCTGGCCCAGGCCAAGGAATTTTCCGCCTGTCCGGACCCGGCCGAAATGGATGTGCTCGTGACCACGGGCGAGCAGGCCTCGGTGGCGCTTTTCACCATGCTGGCCAAGGACGCGGGCCTGCGTGCCCGGTCCCTGCTCGGGTTCCAGATTCCCATCACCACCAATTCCCATTTCAACCGGGCGCGCATCATGGACATCGACGCCGCCCACATCAAGTCCCTGCTGGAAGACTATGATGTCCTCGTGGTGGCCGGTTTCCAGGGCGTGGACTGCGACGGCCGTCTCACCACCCTGGGCCGGGGCGGTTCGGATACCACGGGCGTGGCCCTGGCCGCGGCCTTGCAGGCCGACCTCTGCGAGATCTACACCGACGTCAACGGCGTCTACACCACCGACCCCAATCTGTGCAGCTCCGCCCGCAAGATGGAACGCATCTCCTACGACGAGATGCTGGAATTTTCGAGTCAGGGGGCCAAGGTCCTGCAGATTCGTTCCGTCGAGTTCGCCAAGAAATACAACGTACCGGTCCGGGTCCGCTCCACCTTTACCGACGACCCCGGAACCTTGGTCACCCAGGAGGATAGGGATATGGAAGACGTCCTGGTTTCCGGCATCGCCTACGACAAGGACCAGTGCCGGCTCACGGTCAGAAATGTGATCGATCGGCCCGGCGTGGCCGCGGCCATCTTCACCCCCATTGCCGAAGCCGGCATCCCCGTGGACATGATCATCCAGAATTCCGGCCGCGACGGGCGCACGGACATGACCTTCACCATCTCCCGGGCCCATCTGGACAAGACCGTGGCCATCCTGGATTCCCTGCGTCCCCAGCTCGACACCCAGGAGATCCAGCACGACATCAACACTTGCAAGATCTCGGTCATCGGCGTGGGCATGCGCAGCCACTCGGGCGTGGCCTCCAAGATGTTTTCGGTGCTCAAAAACGAAAACATCAATATTCTCATGATCTCGACGTCCGAAATCAAGATTACGTGTCTGATCGAGGAAAAATATCTTGAATTGGCCGTGCGCACCTTGCACGACGCCTTCGGGCTCGACAAGGGGCCGGCCAGGGTCTGCTGACCATGCGACACGTCACCATCTACGACACGACCCTGCGCGACGGCACCCAGGCCGAGGACATCAACCTCACCACCGAGGACAAGCTGCGCATCACGCTCAAGCTCGACGAACTGGGCGTGGCGTACATCGAGGGTGGCTGGCCAGGATCGAACCCCACGGACAAACGGTTTTTCCAGGAAATCCGCAACTACGACCTGAAAACCTCCCGGATCGCCGCCTTCGGCAGCACGCACAACCACCGGGTGACGGCGGCCACGGATGCCAATCTCAAGGCCCTGCTCGACTCCGGGGCGCCGGTGCTGACGATCTTCGGCAAGTGCTGGGACATCCACGTGACCGAAGCGCTGGGCACCACCCTGGAGCGCAACCTCGAACTGGTGGGCGATTCCCTTGGCGTGCTGCGCCCGGGCGCCGAGGAGCTGTTTTTCGACGCCGAGCACTTCTTTGACGGCTTCAAGGCCAATCCGGACTACGCGTTGGCCGTGTTGCGCAAGGCGGCCGAGGCCGGGACCGACGTGCTGGTTTTGTGCGACACCAACGGCGGCACCCTGCCCCGGGACTTCCGCCGGATCATGGAAGCGACCGTGGCCGCCCTGCCCGGGGTGCGTTTCGGGGTCCACCCGCACAACGACTCGGGCCTGGCCGTGGCCAATGTCCTCGAAGGCGTGGATCTCGGCGCCGAGCAGGTCCAGGGCACCATCAACGGCTACGGCGAGCGCTGCGGCAACGCCAACCTGTGCTCGATCATCCCGGCCCTGGAACTCAAGATGGGCATTTCCTGCCTGCCCGAGGGCCGGCTGGCCTCGCTCACGGCCCTGGCCAACTTCGTCTCGGAGACGGTCAACCAGGCGCCGCGTTCCAACCAGCCCTACGTGGGCGACGGCGCCTTTGCCCACAAGGCCGGCATCCATGTCAGCGCCGTGGTGAAAAACCCCCTCACCTACGAGCACATCACCCCGGAGACCGTGGGCAATATCCGGCGGGTGCTGCTGTCCGACCTCTCGGGCCAGAGCAACATCCTTTACAAGGCCCGGGAATTCGGTTTCGACCTGGATAAAAACGACCCCTTCGTCCTGGAGCTTTTGACCACCATCAAGGAGCGCGAGGCCGAAGGCTACGAATACACGGCGGCCGAGGCCTCCTACGAGCTGCTGCTCAACCGGGTGCTCGGCCGGGCACGCAGCTACTTCACGGTCGCGCGCTACCGGGTGCTCGACGACAACGTGCTCGAACGCGAGGAGCCCCTGACCGAGGCTACGGTGATGATCAAGGTCGGCGGCCTGACCAAGCACACGGCCTCCACGGGCCGGGGCCCGGTCAACGCCCTGGACAAGGCCATCCGCGAGGCTCTGTGCGGCTTTTATCCGCGGCTCGGCGAAATGCGTCTGCTCGACTTCAAGGTCCGGGTGCTTTCGGGCGCCTACCAGGAGGACTGCGGCAAGGGCGGCTGCGGCACGGCCTCCGACGTCCGGGTCCTGGTCGAGTGCGGCGATGCCCACCGCCGCTGGGTGACCGTGGGCGTGTCCCACAACGTCATCGAGGCCAGCTTCGAGGCCCTGGTCGACGCCATCAATTACAAGCTGTTTGTCGACGACAAGGAAAAGCTCACCAAGGCCCTCAAAGGCTGATCCGGGGCCCCCTTGCCACCTGCGTGCAACCGGCGGTCGGAGCCTGCTCCGGCCGCCGTTTTTTTGGGTGGTACGTCTGGCACCAGTCCGGATTCTTGGGGACCGCCGTGGAAACCTCGGTCATACCCCGCCACGAATCCTGTTGGTGGTAAGCCCCCGCCGGGTGGTCGGAAGTGCAAACGACCACAGTGTTCGCGCAGCCTGACCATCCCGTTATCATGTTTTTTATCGGCGATTTGACAAATCTCCTGCCCCCATCCTAAATTCGTGTATTACTCACGCGACGAATACCAACGCAGCATATCACCTGGGGAGGATGTACATGGGCAATCTCAAACTTGGGGTCAAACTTGTCGTGGGATTCCTTGTCTGCGCCGCCATCACGCTGGTGGTTGGAGTGGTCGGGCTGACAGGTCTTTCCTTGGTAAGTTCACACCTGTCGCAAGTGGCCAATGTCAGCCTCCCTGCGGTGCGAGACCTACAACACATCAAAATTGCAGGTGAATCAATTCGGGTAGCCCAGCGCACCATGCTCGCTCCCGGTCTTTTGCCCAAGGATCGCCAGCGTCAATTCGACAATGTGGCCAACCTGCGCAACAGCTACCGCAAGGCCTGGGACGAATACGACAAGCTGCCCAAGTCCGCCGAAGAAGAACGTTTGTGGCGGGAGCTGGCCCCGGCCTGGCAGGAATGGGTCCAGGGCAACAACGAAAGTTTCGAGCTGGCCAAGGCGTGGGATGCCTCGGGCATCCGTGACCCGAACGCCATGCACATGCTGCTGGAAAAATTCCGGGCCGACCATGCCAAGCTGCTCGCCGACGTTTTGGCCTTCGTGGTCTTTGGCGAGGAGTTCCCGGGCGGTGACAACGCCACGGCCTGCAACTTCGGCCGCTGGCTCGAAAGCGATGCCCGCGATAGCGCCAACCCGGTGTTCCGCAAGGCCATTCAGGAGATCACACCCTGGCATGACAAACTGCACCAAAGCGTGGCCCGGCTCAAGGAAGCGTCCAAGCGCGGCGTGCCGCGCGAGGAACTCCTCCAGATCGTCCGCACCGACATCGAGCCGCCGATCGGGCACTTCATGGAGCTTTTCGGACAACTGACCACCGAGGTCGAACGCGTCGATACGATTTACGCCAAGCTGCGCGACCAGGCCATGGTCGGGGTGCGGGAAAAGCAGATCCGGACCTTCGAACTGCTCGACAAGCTCATGGCCGACAGCCTGGCCGATGCCCAGCGTACCCAGGAAGCTGGCGAAGCCGCGGCCTCCGAGGCCAGGATCATGGCCATTTCGGGCGTGGCCCTGGGTGTGCTGCTGGCCATCGTGCTCGGCCTGGTCATCAGCCGCATGATCACGCGGCCCATCCTGATCGGAGTGGGAGCGGCCGAAGGCTTGGCCGGCGGCGACCTCAATCAGCGCATCGACATCGAGCAGAAAGACGAGATCGGCGCATTGGCCGCCGCCCTGCGCCATATGATCGGCAAACTGCGGGAAGTCGTGGGCCAGGTCCAAGCCGGGGCGGAAAACGTGGCCTCCGGCTCGGAAGAGCTTTCCGCCACCACCCAAAGCCTGTCCCAGGGCGCCACGGAACAGGCGGCCAGTGTGGAGGAAATCTCCTCGTCCATGGAGGAAATGGCGGCCAACATCAGGCAAAACGCCGACAACGCCAAGCAGACCGAACAGATGGCCATGAAGACCGCCCAGGACGCAAAGGACGGAGGCTCGGCCGTGTCCCAGACCGTGGCGGCCATGAAACAGATCGCCGAAAAAATCGGTATCATCGAGGAAATTGCCCGGCAGACCAATCTGCTGGCCTTGAACGCCGCCATTGAAGCGGCCCGGGCCGGAGAACACGGCAAGGGTTTTGCCGTGGTGGCGGCCGAGGTGCGCAAGCTCGCCGAACGCAGCGGGAACGCCGCCGGCGAAATCAGCGAGCTGTCCTCGTCGAGCGTGGCCATTGCCGAACAGGCCGGAGACCTGCTGGCCAGTATCGTGCCCGACATCCAGCGCACGGCCGACCTCATCCAGGAAATCACCGCTTCGAGCGTCGAGCAAAACGCCGGGGCCGACCAGATCAACCGGGCCATCCAGCAGCTCGACCAGGTGGTGCAGCAAAACGCCTCGGCTTCGGAAGAGATGGCGTCCACGGCCGAGGAACTCTCCAGCCAGGCCATGCAGCTCCAGGAGATCATCGCCTATTTCCGCCTGGACACCTTGCGGCACGTCGCCCGGCCTGTTGCCAGGACTACCGCCCGGTTCGCGCGGCCGGCCAGCCTGCCCTCACGAGCCCAGGCCGTCACGCCAACCAAACCGGCATCCACCGGAGGCGTGTCCGTGGCTCCCGCCGCCGACGAGGGGGATTTCGAACGCTTTTAGCCCCGACCGCCGGTTCGCGATCGACCGGTTCCCGGAAGGATCGAACGTTTACCAGGCGCCGCCAGCCCCTTCCCGGGACGGCGGCGCCTGTCAGTTTATGGCCGGCTGGCAACCGCGGCTTCGTCCAAAATGGTCTGGACCAGTTCTACGGCATCGGCCACCAGCGGAACACAGGTAGTCATGAAAAGGTTTTCCTGGCGCGCCTTGGCCAAGCCGTCAGGCGTCGAGGGATCGAGACGGAGCAGATCGCGGCAGATGAGGGTTCCGTGGCGCTCGATGAAGCGGCTGTAAAACAGTTGGGCCCGGGCATAGGTCGCAAGTTTGGCCGCCATGCCGTCCGTTCCGCCGCCGCCGTGGGCAAGGCCGAGCACCATCACCGCGGCGGAGACCGCCCCGCAGGTCCCCCCACGGGCCATGCCCACACCAAAGGCCGTGGCCAGCCGCTCTGCCAGGGCCTCGTCCAACCCGTACCGGTCCGCCAAGGTCATAAGGACCGACTGACAGCAATTGTAACCTGTTTTGAACCGCTGCAAAGCCACGTCGACTGCGTTGTCCATTCCCCCTCCCCGACAAAGGCTGTGATGGGCCATGGCGCCATTGTCTGGGCGAACATGGGCCATCCGCCCGGGCCGGTCAAGACGGATTCGTTCGGAGAGCGGTCATCGGGATCAAGCCGCACACGGCCTGTATCGTAGGAAAATCGCAGAGGAAAAGACGCGAGACGATCAGAGGGGCTCGACCTGAATATGGTCGGCTTCGTTGTTGCGCAGGGTCAAAGTGAAGTCGCGCAGACGCAAGGCCACAGGGTCCTTGAGGGGGGCGCGCCCGACAATGACGAATTCCGTTCCCGGAACCAGCCCCATGTCGCGGATGCGCCGACCGAGTTCCCCGGCCGAATCCACGCGCACGATACGTCCCCGCTGGCCCACGCGCATGCCGCGCAAGCCGATGACGGTCTGTTGCTGGGTCATGGGACCACCTCCCGAAACGAGACATCCCACGGCAGCGTCCGGCCATTCGCCACGGCCGGACGGCCAGCGAGAGGCAGGTGTCGCCTAATTGGGGGAATTCAAACGACCATAGACCTTGGCGGCCAACCCATGCCCCAGGGTCACGCAAGCGCCCCGAGCCCGCAGGCAGACCGGCCCGCCGCAGGTGGAGGTAATCTCCACCACGGTCCCCGGGGTGATGCCCATGGCGCACAACCGTCCCCGGGCCTTGGGGCAATCGCAGAGGGTTTCGACACGGACACGGCTACCAGGTGGAAAGGCGCAGAGGGAATTGAGCTCGGCCATGTCACGCTCCTTCGTTGGAACGTGACATAGCTCCGTTGAGAATGATTGTCAAGGTCCGATTCCAAAAACCGCGTCCCACAACCGGGGACCCAGGCGCGAAGCTCCGTTGGCCACGGGGCCCGGTCCGTTGAAATCCCCGGCGAGCGCGGCAACGGGATTCTAAAAATAATACAATAAATTTAACCGGAAAGACCCTTAGCCCCGGCCCGTGCGCTTCAGCGCCCAGGTCAACCCCAAAGAGACCACGGCCAGACAGCCGGACAACACGCCGGCCCGGAAGAAGTCCCCCGTAAAAACGGCGTTGTAGATTTCCAGGGAAATGGTGTTGGTCCGGCCGATGATATCGCCGCCCAGAAGCAGGCTCACGCCCACCTCCCCCAAGGCTCGTCCCGTGGCCAGAAACAGGCCGGCCGCCACGCTGCGTTTGGCATGGGGCAGCACCACCCGGACAAAGGTGGTCAGCCAGCCCTTGCCGAGCACCGAGGACAATTCCACCAGCCGCGTGAGTTCTCCCCGGGCCGCAGCCTGGACCGGCCGGACCATCAGCGGCATGCCGGCGGTGATGGCGGCCAGGACCAGTCCCGGAAAGCTGAAGACCACTTCCAGGTTGAACCACTGGGCCAGCGGGGACCCCACAGGTCCCCGCCGTCCCAGTACCAACAGCAAAACAAACCCCACGGCCATGGGCGGCAGGACCAGGGGCAACGAGACCAGAAAATCCACGACAGCAACCACCCGGCCGCGTCCTCGTCCGAGCAGATAGCCAAGTGGCGCACCGACCAGAAAAAAGACCGGTATGGCCACGGCCATGACCCGCAAGGTCAGGACAACGGGATAGAGCACCTCCGGGGTGGTGGCGGCCGCCCAAAACGCTGTCAGCAAGGAAGTTACATCCCGTGACGCTTGGCCACGGCCTTGGCCTTTTCGCTTCCAAGGAACGCGGTGAAGGCCTTGGCGTTGTCAGGATTCTTCGCGGTGGACAACAGGCCCGCGCCGATGACGATGGGCGTATAGAGCGACTGGTCGACTTCCAGATAACCGCCGATCTTGTCGCCGAGGTCCAGCACATCGGTCCGGTTGACGAATCCGGCATCCACTTCGCCGCTCAGCAGGTACGTCGTCACCTGGGGCACCGTGGCCACCACGAGCAGCTTGTCCTTGACGGCCGCGGTCAGGCCGGCCTTTTCCAGAAATTCGGAACCGGCCCGGCCGTAGATGGCCTTTTTCGGATCCGGCATGGCCAGGCGCTTCACTTCGGGTTTGGCCACGTCCGTGGCCGCGGCAAGCTTCTTGCCCTTGGGCCAGGCCAGCACCAGCACGCCCCGGCCGATGGAGGTAAACGAGGTGAAGCCCAGCTCCGCCTTGTCCAGGAAGCCTTTCTCGCCGATGATGATATCGACCACGCCGCTGCCCTTGGCCTGGGCCACGACCTGGCCCATGTTGCCGAAAATGAGTTCGGGCTTGTTGCCGGTCTCGGTCTCGTAGACCTTGGCCAGCTCGGTCACGAGCTTTTTATACCCGGCCCCGGCGGCGATGGTCAGGGTCTCGGCCTGGGCCGGCATGGCCAGGGTCAGCGCCAGCAGGCAGATCCACAGGATGCGTTTCATGTCCGTACTCCTTGTTGGGGTTGCGGTCCGGAGAGGAGGGGCACGGGCCGTAGCGCGCAAGCAGGTCCTGCTGCTCCTCCCGATAATGGCCGAGTTGCTGGCCGAACCAATCCGGATCGAGCGCCCCCTGACGGATGGTCAGCACCTGGTCGCCGAGCAGAGCCGCTTCGGCCAGGTCATGGGTGACATGGACAATGGGCAGGGAGAACCGGTCGCGGACAAGGGCCAGCACCCGGCGTAGCGCGACCCGATTGGCCGCGTCCAAGGCCGAAAAAGGTTCGTCGAGCAGCAAGGCCTTGGGTTTGCGGGCCAAGGCCTGGCACAAGGCGCCGCGTTGGCGCTCGCCGCCGGACATGGTGCCGGGCCGCGCTTCCGCCAGCCGGGCGATGCCGAAAAGCTCCAGCAGCTCGGCGGCATACGCGCTATCCTCGGTGGCATAGGCCACGTTCTGGGCCAGGGTCATGTGCGGAAAAAGCGAATATTCCTGGAAAACAAGTCCGATATCGCGCTTGCGGGCCGGCAGGCGCACCCCGGCCGCCGTATCCCGCCAGACCGTGTCCCCCAGGCAGACCCGGCCCTCATCCGGCTCTTCGAGCCCGGCCAGCATGCGCAGCACCGTGGTCTTGCCCGAACCGGACGGGCCGGTCAGGACGAGAATCCGTCCGGCCGGACAGACGATGTCCACGTCCAGGGTGAACTGGGGCAGGCGCTTGCGGAGCTTGGCGGAGAGCGTCATGCCACTGCGGTCATGGATGCGGCCAGGCCGGACAACAGGGCGGACAAGGCGGCCGGAGCCGTGACTTGCGGACAATGGCCCGAATCGATGGCCTGCATGGTGAACCCCAATCCCTCGGCTTTCTTGGCCATGGCATGGAGCATGGGATTGGGGTTTTGGGTGCAACGGATGTAGTGCCGTTTTTCCGGCAGCCGCAGGGGCTGGTCCGGGAGCTGGTCGGTGAAACCCGACAGGGGAAACGGTGACACCCGGGACATAAACCATTCGGCCTCGGGCGCGCCGGCCAGGCCGAACATGGCCGCCGGCCAGGGCTCGACCAGCCAGCCGTCCACCAGCCGGGAGGCCAGCATGGCCCGGAAGGGTTCGCCGCCGAGTTCCGCGAACGACTGTCCCGCATCGGGCAGAATGGCCTCGATGCAGATCAGTCCGGCCAAACGCGGCAACAATTCCGGCATGGCCCCGAGGCAAATCAAGCCGGAATAGCTGTGGGCCACGAGAATGACATCGGTCAGGTCCTCCAGAACGAGGTACGCAGTCAGATCGCGGCAAAACACGGTCAAGCCCAGCCGGGCATCCTTGTAGTGACCGTGGTGGCCGCAGCCGGACAGGGTGGGCGCATGGACCTCATGGCCATGCGTCCGCAGCTCCCGGGCCAGGCGCGAAAAGACCCAGCCGCCCTGAAACGCCCCGTGTACGCACACAAACGTAGCCATAGCACCTCCTTGGCCGACCGCCACTGCTGCCAGGGGAGAGCGCCCAGACGCTTGCCCTCGCCTTTGCTGGCGGCATGCTACAGCAAAGCGTGAGGAAATCCAGCCTCACTTGAATTATAATTTTCGTGTGAGTTATTTCAAAACACAGCAGTAAACTGTCACGCATAATAAAATTCGCGTGATCCTTCCCTGAAAATCCAATGAGAAGCACCGCAGTAATTCCATCTTTACAGACTATCACCGTGAAACTATTATTCGTGCCGCTGCGATAGTGTTCTTTACAACACAAGTCGTTCGGAGTAATCGCAACAGCATGAGCACAATGGAGGAAAACATCCTGGACATGGCGACGCGCCTCGATACCGAGGCCTTGCGACGCCTGCGCGATCATGCCGAGGCCCTGCTCGCCGACAAGTCGGATCAGCCCGCGCCTCATGCCGGTAACCGACGCCATTTCGGGAGCGGGACCTGCCAGGCTTCCTTGTTTTCCGTACCCGACGGGGTCCGCCACCTCGAAACCGAAGAGATCGAACGGCTCACCAAGGCCTTCGAAAGCTGGCGCGATGCGGCCCGAACGCCGCAAATCCGTCGGGCTCGGGAACGGATGCGCCTGGTGTACCTGATGCTGCGCCACAGCGGCGCCAAACTCGGCGAGGTGCTGAGCCTCGACGAACGGGCCGACCTCGATTCGTCCCAGTCCACCGTGGCTTTTCGCGGCACCGAGGACAAGGAGGCGCCACGCCGGGTCGTGGTTCCCCAAATCTTCCTCGAGGAGGTGGAGCGGTTCGCCGCCAGCCCTGCCAACCGGGCCATCCGCGGCGAACTGTTCCACCTTGATCCGGGCTTCGTGCGACGCAAACTCTACGAGCAGGCGCGCCGGGCCGGACTTCCCGTCAATCGGGTCAGTCCCACTACCCTGCGCCATTCCCGGGCCGTGGAGATGCTACGCGGAGGCGTGCCCCTGCCCGTGGTCCAGGTCATGCTCGGCCATTCGAGTCTGGTGCTGACGTCCATCTACTGTTCGTTCTCGGACCAGGACTGTCGGCGCATCGTCAACCATTGCGTCCAGAAGGAGAGCCGCATGAAAACCAGCGCCCGCAACACCTTTTTCGGGGCCGTCAGCAGCGTGCGCAAAAGTCCGCTTTTAACCGAAATTTCCCTGGCCGTGCAAAACGGCTTCGAACTCGTGGCGGTCATCACCAACGAGAGCTTCGACCGACTCGGCCTGACCGAGGGCGGCCAGGTGACGGCCCTGGTCAAGGCGCCCTGGGTGCTCATCGGCAAGGACGAACACAAGGCCAGGACCAGTGCCCGCAACTGCTTCCCCGGCCGGGTCGCCAGCATCCGGGGCGACGGCGTGGCCGTGGAAATCATGGGCGTCCTCGACGGCGGCACGCCCATGTGCGCGCTCATCACCGCCGAATCCGTGGAAAGTCTGGACATCCGCGAAGGGGATCAGGTCTGGTTCTTCTTCAAGGCGTTCAGCGTGATTTTAAGCACCGAGTAGCGGCACTTGGTGGGGAACGCGGTCCGGCTTCCGGGGAGGCCGGACCGCGTAGCATGACGGACGCGGCTCAGTCGATGGTCGGACAATCCTTGAGCGCGGCGGCGATATGTTCCTCGGGATAGGCGAAGTCCTTTAATTTTCCCTGAAAGAACGCATCGTAGGAAGCAAGGTCGAGCAGGCCGTGGCCGGAGTACAAAAAGACCACGGTTTCGCCGGGCTTGGCCTGTTTGGCCGTCTCGATGGCGCCCTTGATGGCGTGGGAGGTTTCCGGGGCGGGCAGGAAGCCCTCGGTGCGCAGGAAGAGCTTGGCCGCCTCGAAGCACTCGGTCTGATAGTAGGCCGTGGGCTCGACCAGGCCCTCGTTGGTTAGGTTGCAGATAATCGGCGCGCCGCCGTGGTAACGCAGCCCCCCGGCATGGATGGGCGCGGGCATGAAGGCATGGCCCAGGGTGTGCATTTTGAGCAGGGGCGTCAGCTTGGCCACGTCGCCGTAGTCGTAGCGGAACTGGCCCCGGGTCAAGGTCGGACAGGCCTTGGGCTCCACGGCGATGAACCGGATGGCCTCGCCGGCGAGTTTGCGGGGCAGAAACGGCAGGACCAGCCCGGCGAAGTTGCTGCCGCCACCCACGCAGCCCACCAGATAATCGGGCTTTTCCCCGACCATGGCCAGCTGCTTCTCCACCTCCAGGCCGATCACGGTCTGGTGATGGAGCACATGGTTGAGCACACTGCCCAGGGCGTACTTGGTGTCGTCATGGGTGGCCGCGTCCTCCACGGCCTCGGAGATGGCGAGCCCCAGCGACCCGGCGCAGTTCGGGTCCTCGGCCAGCATGGCCTGGCCGGTGCGGGTGTTGGTCGAGGGCGAGGCGAAGATCTCACCACCGTAGGCGTTGATCAGGATGCGGCGGTACGGCTTCTGGTCATAGCTCACCCGGACCATATAGACCGTACACTCCATACCCAGCATGGCACAGGAAAAGGCCAGGGCCGTGCCCCACTGGCCGGCGCCGGTCTCGGTGGCGATGCGGCGTACGCCTTCCTGCTTGTTGTAATAGGCCTGGGCCACGGCCGTATTGGGCTTGTGGGAGCCGGCCGGAGAAACCGATTCATTTTTGTAATAAATTTTGCATTTAACGCCCAGGGCCTCTTCCAGACGCCGGGCCCGCACCAGGGGCGTGGGGCGAAAAAGCCGATAGATATCGAGAACCGGCTCCGGAATGTCGAGCCACCGCTTGGGCGAGAGTTCCTGTTCGATGACCGCCTTGGGAAAGATGACTTCGAGTTGCTCCGGCGACACCGGCTGATGTGTCTGAGGATCAAGCGGAGGAGCCAAAGGCGTCGGCAGGTCAGGCAAGGCATTGTACCACTGGCGCGGCAGCTCACGCTCGGGCAAGATGATCTTGTTTTCCATTATAACTCCATTTCCAGACTGACATTACTGTTCAAAAAATGAGGAACCACGGTCGATATCCGGGCTCACTGCGCACGTTCAAGAGAACTCTTCCGGTAACATCCCTACCAACCATGCCCGGCCAGACTTGTCAACCGGCCGAACGCTCCAATCCGGTGCCTCTTTTCTTCATCCAGTGAGTCGCGTATGGCTTCCTGCAAGATCATCATCGCAAGGACTCCCACCATGACCAGCCGGCTTTGCGCCCTTCTGCTCCTCCTGCTGACGGCCCTGCCCGCCCGGGCGGCCGACCTGTCGATTTTCGCCGCCGCGAGCCTCACCGAGGTGACCCAAGCCCTCAAGACCGATTTCGAAAAAACACATCCCGACCTCACGCTCACCATCACCAACGCCGCGTCCGGGGACTTGCTGCGCCGTATGGAAACCGGAGCGGCCGCCGATGTCCTGCTTTCCGCCGACACGGCCACCATGGACGCGGCCGTGGCCAAAAAGCAGGTGCTGGCCGACAGCCTGACGCCCTTTGCCGGCAATGTCCTGGTCATGGCCGTGCCTGCCGGCAATCCGGCCCGGATCGACGGCCTTGAGGACCTGACCCGGGGCGGCGTGCGCCGCATCGGGGTCGGCAATCCCGAATCCGTGCCCGCCGGGCGCTATGCCAAACGCGCCCTGCACGAAAAGGCCCTGTGGTTCGCCCTCACCTCCAAACTCGTCTATTACCCGTCCGTGCGCCACGTCCTTTCCGCCCTGGCCAACCGGCAAGTCGATGCCGGGTTCATCTACCGCACCGACGCCGTGCTCACCGGCCAATCCGTGGTCATCGTGGCCACCATTCCCTTAAAACCACCGGTCACCTACGTCGCGGCCCGGGCCGCGGCCAGCCATGCGCCCAAAGAAGCCGCCGCGTTCGTGGCCTACCTGACCTCGGCCACGGCCAAGGCCATCCTGGGGCGATTCGGATTCGCCGTCCCATAAACGGCGCGGTCCACCGCCCCGGAGCCGCACCCGTTCCCTTCCCTTTCCCCACGGCTTTGGCTATCACCGGACAACGCCATTGTCCCGGCCGGAGAACTTCATGCCTGCATTGTTTCGCTTCCTGTCCTTTTCCCTGATTCTGCTTCTGACCGCCTGCGCCGCCAACTCGACCGGCCCGACCACCAGGGCGGCCGCACGCTGGACGACACAGGAACCCGTCTCGACCGCCACACCGATCAACCGGCCCGCTCCGTCCCAGGCCCCCACCGGACCCGCCCGGACCATGGCCATTGCTCCGTCGCCCGAGGCCCAGGCCCTGACACCGCCCCCCGTCGCCGAAAAGACCCTGGCACCGCAGCCGCCGGCCCCTTCCCAGGGGCCCATCGTCCTTGGCGCGCCACTGCCGACGCCCAAACCCTTTGCCGCGCCCCAGACGGTGGACCCGCTCACGCCCCCGGCAGCCCGCTTCACACCGGCCGAGGGGGCCCTGCCGCCCATGGCACCGGGCGGCAGCCGGGCAACCGCCATGCCGCCGGCGCCGGCCGAACCGCCCCTCACCGTCGCGGATCTGCCCTCCCCTGGCGCATCGGTCGCAACCGCGCCTCAGCCCGCGCCTCTGACCACGGCGTCGACCACGCCGCAGGCCATGGCTCCGATTCCGCCCGACGGTTTCGGGGCCGCGCCGCAACCGGCCGGACCACCCACCGGCTATGCGGGCATCAGCTGGGGCACTTCGGCCAAATCCATTTCCGGGCTTGCCGTGCACGAAGCCGATCCCTCGGTCGCGGTCATCACCTACACTTGGCCAGCCGGTCCCCGGGACGTCGTGGGCGCGCCCATCCGGGACGCCTTCCTGGAATTTTTCCAAGACCATTTCTACCATGTCTGGATCGATCTCGACGGCATGGCCGCCTACAAGGCCGCCCTGGCCGGCCTGACCGCCGCCTACGGCCCGCCCACCAGCGAAGTGCCGGAAAAATACTACCACGCCTGGACCCTGGGCGACGTCAACGTCTACTGCGCCTTTCATCCGGCCGAAAACGAGGGTGATGTGAGCTATTTCTACCAGCCGCTCTACGAACGCCTGTCCGCCATCCGCAAGGCCACCCACGGCAAGGCCGCCAAGGGACGCAAGAAGTCATGACCGCCCGCGAAGCCTACGACCGCCTTGTCGCCCACAGCCAGCTCACCACGCATCTCTCCGGAGGCCTCAGTCTGCTCGACTGGGACCAGCAGGTCATGTGTCCGGCCGCGGCCCATGCCGGCCGGGCCGAACAGATCGCGGCCCTGACCGCCATCGTACACCGTCGCCTCACCGATCCGGCCATCGGCGACTGGCTGGCGGCCTGCGAGGCCTCGTCCCTGACCACCGACCCCATGACGCCCGAAACGGCCAACATCCGCGCCTGGCGCCGGGACTACGACCAGGCCGTCAAGGTGCCCGAGGACTTGGCCGTGGCCCTGGCCCGGGAAGCCAGCGCCGGCCAGCATGCCTGGGAACTGGCCCGGGAACGTGACGACTTCGCCGCCTTCGCGCCGCATCTGTCGCGGCTGCTCGCCTTGTGCCTGGAAAAAGCCTCAGCCCTGGGCTATGCCGCCGAACCCTACGACGCCCTGCTCGATATGTTCGAACCCGGGGAAACCACGGCCTCCGTCACCCCCTTGCTTGAGGCCGTGCGCGCCGCCACGGTTCCCCTGGTGGCGGCGGCCAGCCAGGCCGGTCTGCCGCCGTCCCTGCCCCCGGGCCCTTATCCCGAGGACGCCCAACGCGATCTGGCCCAACGGACCATGGATGTCCTGGGCCTGCCCCGGCAAGCCTCGCGCCTGGATGTTTCGGCCCATCCCTTTTCCACCCTGATCGGCCCGAACGATACCCGCATCACCACCCGTTTCGATACGGCCGATTTCACCGTCGCCCTGTTCGGGGTGGTCCACGAGACCGGCCATGCCCTGTATAGCCTGGGTCATGCCGGCGCGCACTACGGCACGCCCATGGGCGAATACGTCTCCCTGGGCGTCCACGAATCCCAGTCCCGCTTGTGGGAAAACATGGTGGGGCGGTCCTTGCCCTTCTGGGAATTTTTCCTGCCCGAGGCGGCGGCCCGATTTCCGGCCCTGGCCGGCCGCACCCCGACCGACGTCTTCCGGGCCGTGAGCGCCACGGTGCCGGGACTCGTGCGGGTCGATGCCGACGAGACCACCTACAACCTGCACATCATCCTGCGCTTCGAGCTGGAACTGGCCCTGACACGCGGCGAGTTGGCCGTGGCCGACCTGCCCGAGGCCTGGAACGCCAAATCCCGGGAACTGCTCGGCCTGACCCCGCCCACCAACGCCCTGGGCGTGCTCCAGGACGTGCACTGGGCCACGGGCGCGTTCGGCTATTTCCCCACTTACGCCCTGGGCAACATCTACGCCGCGAGCCTGTACGCGGCCGCCAGACGTGCCCTGCCCGACCTGGACCGGGACATGGCCGCCGGGAACTTCGGCGGACTGCTCGGCTGGCTGCGCGCCAACGTCCACGCCAAAGGCCGCCTGCTCGCCCCCCGGGAACTGGTGGCCGCGGCCACGGGCGAAACCCCCACGGCCGGCCCGCTCATCGCCCACTTGCAGGACAAGGCGGCGGCCGTTTACGGCTAGGGGCAGAGAAAGGGAAGCCATTGGGAGGGGGAGAAGCCTCCGGCGGCCAAAGGGCTACCGCCCTTTGGAAACCCTTATCGAGTCAGGCTCAGAGGTTAATTCCCGGAGAGGTAAAAAAGGGATTGGTGGCCTTTTCCCGTCCCACCGTGGTCGACGGGCCATGGCCGGGAAAAAGCTCCACCGCCTCGGGCAACGTCAACAGCCGGTCGCGGATGGAAGCCAGCAGTGCCTCGGCATCGCCACGCGGACCGTCGGTGCGGCCCACGCTGCCGGCGAACAGGCTGTCGCCCGTGAAGGCAGTCAGGGATTTCGGGAAAAAATAGGCCAGATGGCCTGGGGTATGACCGGGCACGGGCAGGACCAGGCAGGGCTCGTCCAGAAAGACGTGCCGGCCGGGCGGCAGATCGGTCATTCCCAGGACGGCGGCCTGGGCGCCGAGCAAAAAGAGATCGGCCGCCGGTCCAAGGACTAAAGCGCCGGTAGCCTCGGCCAGGCGCCGCGCCCCCAGCATGTGGTCGAAGTGTAGGTGGGTGAGCAGCACGGCGGTCAGGACAAGACGCCGCTTCGCGATTTCCCGCAGCACCATTTCGGGTTCGCCGCCGCAGTCGACCACCACGGCCCGGCCGTCCGGAATCCAGGCCAGATGGCTGTTGACGCCAAGCGGCTCCATGCGGAAGGTCTTGATATACATACGCGCGCGGTCCCTCATCCCCGGGGCCGGAACGTGCGATCTGCCCGGTCGCGACGCGGCCGGCGCCGAGGAACTCCGCTTATGATCCTTTTTCGCGGCAACTGCCAGATGCAGTTTTGCGCCGAAGCGGCGGCCGCCGCCGGTCGGACGGTCGCGTTTGCTTCCCTGGCTTCGCCGACGACCCTGCTCAGTTCACCCGGCCACGTCCCGCCCAAGCTCGCCGCCCTGCTCCAAGCCACTGGGGCGGAGGAATACCTGCATACCCGGGAGCTGGCCGACCAGTTCCTGCCGCCGTTGGCCTCGCCACGGCCCGAGGCCCTGGTGGTCAACCTGTTCCACGAAAACCGGCCCCTCTGGCTCCATAACCAGGAAGGCTACGTCTTCTACCTCGATCCGGCGGCCCGGGAGACCTCGCCGGTCCTGGCCGCCTGGCTCGACCGGGAGTGCCGGTCCATCGTGGCCAATCCGGCCACCTATCTCGACCGGCTGGCCGAGATGCTGCTGCGCTTTCGCGAGGCCCTGCCCGATGTACCCCTGCTCGTGGCCGGACGGCTGTCCCATTTCCCGGGGCTCGGGCCGTCGCCGGACTCCTATCTGGAGGGCTGGGGCGGGCTGTGTTTCGGAGCCGGACGGGAGTTCGCCGCCTGGGTTTCCCAACTGCCCGGGACGCACTTCCTGGACGCGGACCGGATCATGGCCGGCGTGGCCGCCCGCACCGGCCAGTCCGTGGAAGCCATGTTTCCGTTCCTGCGCCTGGGCGCTCCCGGCGAGACCGCCGTACCGCCTCTGCGCCGCGACCTGGAACATGCCGGCAGCCTGTGGCCGGCCCTGGCCGCGCACATCGCCCGCACCGTGGCCACGGGGCAAGTCACGTACGCTGCCGACGAGGTCGTGCCCGAGGCCTGGCTGCGGCCCTACGTGCCCGAACGCCTCGACCGGGAGGGGCTCATCGCCCTGCTCGCCTCGGGTTCCAACTACCGGGCCGCCCGGGCCGTAGGCCAGTTCTTTTTCCGCCCGGACGAGGACTTTACGGACCTGCTCGTGGCCTGCGCCCCGAACATGCCGGTGTGCCACAACCTGCTGCACATGGTCCGGGCCTGGGCGACCCGGCACCCAAGCCCCGAGCTTACGGCCTGGGTACGCGTCCACCGGGCCAAGGCCGCGGCCTTTACGGCTAATGGCGAGGCCTATCGGCGGGAGTATCTCCAGAAATTGGACGACCTGGAGCAGATGCTGCTTGCCTCGTTCACTTTTTAAGAATATCAAACGCCCCGTTTCAAAATCATAACCGGGTCCTCGCAAACGGTCCTTCCCGAACCGCCCTGCGCCACGAACACGGTTTGCCGCCATTGCGGATTGCCCATGTCGCCGGAATGTTGCCGCCTCGGCGCGCCAACTGGCCGAAATCTGGCATGGATCGTGCTGCCTCGCCGTGGCAGAGGGATATCGGGGAAGCAGGAATTCAAGCCTTTTTCGCAACAGGGAGTGGTCATGCGACGCGTGCTTTTGCTGCTCATGCTCATCAGTCTGGTTGGGCCCAAGCCGGCCATTGCGGCCAGAACTTCGGGGAAACTGGCGGTCAAGGCGGCCATGGTCACGGAATACGGCACCGGCCGGGTGCTCTACAGCCAGGACCCTGACAAACGCATTCCCCCGGCTTCGGTCACCAAAATCATGACCATGTACCTCGTGTTCGACGCCCTTTCTTCCGGTCGGGCCCATCTGGGCGACCGGGTCAAGGTCAGCCGTCGGGCCGATGCCACGGGCGGTTCCACCATGAGCCTCAAGGCCGGCGAGACCGTCAGCCTGGACGAACTCATGCAGGGCATGGCCGTGGCCTCGGGCAACGACGCCTGCATCGCCATTGCCGAGCATTTCGGCGGCATTCCCGTGTTCGTGTCCATGATGAACCGCAAGGCCCAGGAACTCGGCATGACCGGCACCCGTTTCGTCAATCCCAACGGCCTGCCCGCTCCCGGACAGCTCACCACGGCCCGGGACCTCACGAAACTCGCCACGAGCTATCTGCGCCACTATCCCCAAGCCCTGCGCTACCACTCCACCACCGCGATCAACCACCGTGGCGCGGTCCACGGCAACAGCAACCATCTGCTCGGCGCCGTGGACGGCGTGGACGGCATCAAGACCGGCTATGTCGACGCCAGCGGCTACAACATCGTGGCCACGGCCAAGCGCGGCGACACCCGCATCATCGCCGTGGTCCTCGGCGGTCGCACCAAGGGCATCCGCAATCAGGAAACGACCCGTATCCTGAACGCCGCCTTTTCCGGCTCGGTGGACTCCATGCTGGCCGCGCGCGACGTCGACGCACCCAGCCAAAGCCTTACCCGCCATGCCAAGGCCGGCCGGCATCACCTGAGGAAAGCCCGCCTGGCCAGCAACGACCGCCGGACCAAGATCAGCGCCTCGCGCGGCGCTTCGGCCCGGTTCGACAAGGCCGAGCCCCGGTCCCAGGGCCCCCGCTACAAGGCCAGCCGTTCCGCCAAATCCAAAACCACGGTCGGCCAGTCCGCCTCCCGGCACCATCACCGCAAGGCCGGCGCCGGGGCACGCTGATCCGGCCCCAGCCGCAAAACCGCCCGCAGGCCGCATCCCTGCAACAAGCTTTCGACGGGAGAACCGGCTAGGCCAAGGGCGAGGAAACGGTCATGGGGGTCAGCGGTCCGCAGATCCCCACCCAGCCTTCCGGGGACACGGTCAATTCCCGCATTTCCCCGTCCTGGGACACCACCACGGCCACGGCTCCCGGAACCTTGGCGCAAAACCGCGCCGCCGACCGATGCCGGGTCCCGAACGTGGTCAGGTTGACGGGTCCCACGGCGGTCGGCTCCGAGGTCTCGGGATCGAGCATACGGCACTCCGGCAACCGGTCCTCCCGGGCGCACAGCTCCACCCGAAAGGCCTGCACCGACAAGGCCGCGTCCAGCACCACCGCCCCATCCACGCACGACGCCTGGGCCGTGACCCGGGTGGCCGTCTCCCACTGCTCCACATAGGTGGTGTGGTGAGACGTGCCCTGGGCCAGATTGAGGGCCACCCGGCCCAGATTCGGCCATGACACGCCCACGCCCTGGGACATGAGCCCGGACAGCTCGGACCGGCACGGCTCGGACGGCAAAAACACGAACATGCCGCCATGGCCGGCGGCCACGGCCAGGGAAAACACCCGGGCCAGGGTCGCCTTGACCAGCGCGGTCAGGGTGCCGGAATCGTCGGCCCCCTGGGACAGCAGTCCGGCCGCCCGGCGGCACAAGGGCAAAAAGACCGGGGAAAAGGCGTTGTCGTGGCTGACGTTCAGGCAACCTTCCCGTAATTCCAGATACTTGACCGGTGCATCATGGGAGAAAAGCGCCGTGCGAATCCGCCCCGGACCGGCCACGTGCAGGGCCAGGCCGGGAAACAGCGTGCCGCCGTGGTAGTCGAGCCGGCCGCGCAAGGCGGCGAATCCGGAATATTCCACCCGGGCCGCACCCTCCAGGCGCAACACCCCGTCCCGCCCCTCCTTCACCACAAACGCGTACGGTCGCGGCGGAATGCCAGGACTCACCCGGTGCAGGATTTCCATGGTCAGGGGCAGCGGCGGTGAAAAACGCATGTCGAGCAAGGGCTCGGCGGCATCGCGCAACGGCACGAACAGTTGAAAGGAAGGATAACGCCCCTCCTCCCGCTTGAGGCTCGTGCGAAAGGCCGCCTCCACCAAGCGGACCAGGCCGGCATCCGAGAGCACGGTCTGGTTGGGGCAAAGCCGGGCCGCCAGTTCGGCGGGTCCGGCCACGGGCGGATCAGGCAGACAGGGCGCAATCATGGCCGCTCCTTAGGCGTGCCCCGGGCGGCTGTCAAACAGCGTTTCCTCAGTTGCCGGCCTCTCCCTCCAGCGGCACGGCCTGGATGCGCCACTGGGCCAGTTCCCGGGCCAAATCCCGCGATCGAACCAGCAGGCGCCCGCCCCCCTCCCGCTCCTGGGTCAGGGCCACATCCACCCCAGTCAGCCGCCACAGGCGCGTCTCGCCGTCGGCGGTTCCGGCGTCCAGGGCAGGCCCGTACGCCGTATCCAGGGCCTGGCCCAGGCGCGCCGTTGCCTGCGGATCGGCCAGGCGCGCGGCCACGGAAAAAAGCCGGCCGCGCCAAAACGCGAACACCGGATCGGTCAGCGCCGCGCCGTAAAACGTCCCGGCCGGCCCTGGACGGCCAAAATAGGTGAGCGCTCCGACCAACGCCTCGGGCAACGGCACGCGAAGCGGCGTCAACCCGGCCCCGGGCGCGTCCCCGAAACGCAAACCGGCCAGCCCCTCCGGGACCGGGGCGGGCGCGTCCCGGCAGGCGACCAGGCACAGGCACAAGCCCCAGGCCAGGACCAACGGGAGGGAACGGCAACGGACCAAAACCATGGCGCCTCCTCGACAACAGGGCCCGGGGTCAGGATAGGCGAAAACCGGAGTCGCCGCACGGACAATTGCCTTCCGGCATCTCCCAAGCAACAGCGCTGATCAACTAGTAAAAAAAATTTTTACTTTAAATAACTTTGTAGTAACAAATTTTATTTTGTTTTTACATTAAAATTTTTATATAAAAAAAATTTTTTGAACAGTAAAATTACATAGTTTTGCATTGTAAAGAGCAGTCTCGGAGAGAGACTTGACCCGATTCCATGAGATGTTATGCTCACCACGATTGCCTCAATATTTTTAATCTTTTTCAAAAAGTAAAAGCTTCACATGGATAAAATCGTCATCAAAAATCTGGTGAAGATTTTCGGGGACAGACCCGGAAAAGCACTGGATATGCTCCGCCGCGGCAGCACGAAAAAGGACATCCTGACCGAGACCGGACAGGCTGTCGGCGTGGCCGATGTCTCCTTCTCCGTGCAGGAAGGCGAGATCATGGTCATCATGGGCCTGTCCGGCAGCGGCAAGTCCACCCTCGTGCGTTGCATCAATCGCCTGATCGAGCCCACGGCCGGCAGCATCGTCATCGACGGCCAGGACATCACCGCCCTGTCCCGCGATGCCCTGACCCGGTGGCGACGTAACAAATGCGGCATGGTCTTCCAGCATTTCGCCCTGTTCCCCCACCGGACCGTGGTCGAAAACGCGTCCTTCGGGCTGGAAATCCAGGGGGTGCCTGCCAGGCAACGCCGGGAGCGGGCCATGACCGCCCTGACCCAGGTCGGGCTGGCCGGTTGGGAGGAACGTCGCCCCGACGCCCTGTCCGGCGGCATGCGCCAGCGCGTGGGCCTGGCCCGGGCCCTGGCCCTGGACCCGGACATCCTGCTCATGGACGAGGCCTTTTCGGCCCTCGATCCGCTCATTCGGCGCGACATGCAAGACGAACTGCTCTCGCTCCAGGAAACGGTCAAAAAGACCATCGTGTTTATCACCCACGATCTCGACGAGGCGGTCAAGATCGGCGACCACATCGTGCTGCTCAAGGACGGTGCCCTGGTCCAGGCCGGCACGGCCGAGGACATCCTCACCAATCCGGCCACCCGGTATGTGGAACGCTTTGTCGAGGACGTGGATTTCACCAAGGTGCTCACGGCCCGCTACGTCATGCTGCCGCCCGGGGTCACGGCCCTGGCCCGCCACGACGGCCCCCGGCTGGCCCTGCACAAGATGGCCGAGGAAGGCATTTCCAGCCTCTTCGTGATCGGCCACGACAAGCGCCTGGAAGGCCTGGTCACGGCCGAGGACGCCTCCCAGGCCGCCGCCCGCGGCGATCGGCGCCTGGACAGCGTCATCCGCCGCGTGGACAAATGCGTTACCCCGGAAACCTCGATCCAGGACGTGGTACCCCTGCTCGCCGCCGACAAGGCGCCCGTGGCCGTGGTGGACGACGCCCACCGCCTGTGCGGCATCATTGTCCAGGGATCATTGCTGGCCGGATTGGCCGCCAAGGGACGAAACGGCTATGTGGTTTGAAAACGCCCGCATTCCCCTGGGACCGGTTATCGAACAGGCCATCGACGCCTTGTCCGATCACCTGGCTCCCCTGACCAAGGCAATTTCCGCCGTCCTCGAATCGCTCATCGACGCCCTTGATTCCGGTCTACTGGCCGTGCCGCCCTGGGCACTCATCCTGGTTTTCGGCCTGGCGTCCTGGCGGCTCGGTTCCCGGCGCATCGGCCTTTTCACCGTGCTTGGCCTCGGCCTCATCTGGAACCTCGGGCTGTGGGAACCGACCATCACCACCATCACCCTGGTGCTGTGTTCCACGGGCATCGCCACCGCCCTGGGCGTGCCGCTCGGCATCCTGGCCGCCATGCACCGGGGCTGGGCCCGGATCATCATGCCCGTGCTCGACTTCATGCAGACCATGCCGGCCTTCGTCTATCTCATCCCGGCCATTCCCTTTTTCGGCCTGGGACCGGTTTCGGCCATTTTCTCCACCGTCATCTTCGCCATGCCGCCGTCCATCCGGCTCACCTGCCTCGGCATCCGCCAAGTGCCCCAGCCGCTGATCGAGGCGGCCGAAGCCTTTGGCGCCACCCGCTCCCAGCGCCTGTTCAAGGTGGAACTGCCCCTGGCCCTGCCCACCATCATGGCCGGCATCAACCAGACCATCATGCTGTCCCTGTCCATGGTGGTCATCGCGGCCATGATCGGTGCCCGGGGCCTGGGCGGCGAGGTCTGGAAGGCCATCCAGCGCCTGGAACCAGGCCGGGGTTTCGAAGCCGGCATCGGCGTGGTCGTGGTGGCCGTCATCCTCGACCGGGTGACGCAGAAAATCGGTGCCCGTTCGGCCTAAAACCCCCAACTCGTCCCAGGAGGTTTCCATGCAACTCTCCCGCTTGCAATCGGCCGTGTTTGCCCTGGCCGCCCTGTGTCTGGTTCTTGGCGCCGGTCCCGCGTCGGCCGCGTCCAAAACCGTCAAGATCGCCTATGTGGAATGGTCGTGCGCCACGGCCTCGACCAATCTGGTCAAGGCGGTCCTGGAAGAAAAACTTCATAAAAAGGTTGAGATTTTGCCGGTCTCGGCCGCCGCCATGTGGCAGGCCGTGGCCTCGGGCGATGTGGACGCCATGGTGACGGCCTGGCTGCCCGTCACCCACGGCCAGTACCTGGCCAAGGTCAAGGACAAGGTGGTGGACCTCGGCGCCATCGTCAAAGGCGCCAAGATCGGCCTGGTCGTGCCCGATTACGTGACCATCGACTCCATCGCCGACCTGCCCGCCCACAAAAAGGCCTTCAAGAGCAAGATCATCGGCATCGATCCCGGGGCCGGCATCATGACCAAGACCGAAAAGGCCATCCGGGAATACGACCTCAAGGGCTTCACCCTGGTGGAAGGCTCGGACGCCACCATGACCGCCGCCCTGGCCGACGCCGTCAAGCACAAGAACTGGGTCGTCATCACCGGCTGGACCCCGCACTGGATGTTCGGCAAATGGCAGCTCAAATACCTGGCCGATCCCAAGGGCGTTTTCGGCGAGGAGGAAACCATCCACGCCATCGTGCGCAAGGGCCTTGCCAAGGACAAGCCCGAAGTCGCGGCCTTCCTGGCCAAGTACAAGCTGCCCATGGCCGACCTGCAAACGCTCATGGCCGCCAACCAGGCCAACGGCAAACCGTACAAGAACGCCAAGGCCTTCCTGGCCGATCCGCGCAATAAGGATCTGGTGGCTTCGTGGTTCTAGAGCCCTCCGACGCTGCATCCGCACCGGCCCGTCCCCCCCTTGGGGCGGGCCGGGCACCGTTTTTCCCCGTCATCCCCCCGGCCTGCCCCCGAGGAGACGTTCCATGCCGTTGAAATTCGCTCCCCACCGTCGCAACCGGATCAAACTGGCGGCAACACGCGAACGCCGAATACCCCGGGCAGCGCTGTACCTGGCCGGGGTTGCCCTGGCCATGACCTGCCTGTGGCATGTCTGCCCCGGCCCGACGCCGGAGCCGTTGCCCCCGTCGGACACGAGCCTTGGGGACCCCAGCCGCGACCTGTTCGCGCTGACCGACGAGGACCCGCCCCTGCGCACCCTGGAAGCCACGGTCCGGCCCGGCCAGACCCTGGCCGGCATTCTCGGGGGCTATCTCGATCCCAACGACATCGCCGATCTCGACGGCCAGGTGGACGACTTCTCCTTTGCCCGCATCCAGTCCGGCAACCCCTACCGCCTGACCCTGCGCGACCAGGAGCTGGTGGCCTTCGAATACACGGTCAGCCCCACCCGGCGGCTGGTCATCGAAGCGGAACAAGGCGATCTCGACGCACGCCTGGAAACCCGGGCCGCCGCGGTGCGCCCGCTCGTCCTGTCCGGGACCGTGACCTCAAGCCTGTTCGAGGCGGTCCAGGAAGCCGGCGGCAATGCGGAACTGGCCGTGGGGCTCGCCGATATTTTCGCCTGCGACATCGACTTCTGCAAGGAAGTGCAAAAGGGCGACACCTTCCGGGCCGTGGTCGAGGAGCGCCGGGTGGACGGCCGGCGCGTGGGTTTCGGCCAGATCCTGGCCGCTTCCTTCGTCAACGACGGAGACACCCATCTCGGCCTCGCCGCCCGGGACGCACGCGGCAAATGGGCCTATTACGACCCCACCGGCCGGCCGCTCCGCAAACTTTTCCTGCGTGCGCCCCTATCCTTTTTGCGCATCACCTCCGGCTACACCGCCTCGCGTCTGCACCCCATCCTCCACGTGCGCCGGCCCCACTACGGTGTCGACTATGCCGCGCCCATCGGCACGCCGGTCTGGAGTGTGGGCAATGGTGTGGTGGCGGAGCGCGGACGCAACAAGGCCGCCGGCAACTATGTCACCGTGCGCCACAACGCCACCTATGTCACGCGCTACAATCATTTGAGCCGCTTTGCCAAGGGCATCCGCAAGGGTACCAAGGTCGATCAGGGGCAGGTTATCGGCTATGTGGGGCGGACGGGCTACGCCACCGGCCCGCACCTGGATTTCCGGATGTACGCCCATGGCCGGCCCATCAACGCGCTCAAAAACACGTCCATGACCGCCGCCACCCTGCCGGCCTCCCGGCTGGCCGCGTTCAAACGCCGCACCACGGCCCTACTGGCCATGCTTCGCGGCGAGCCTGTCGCCACGGACCTGGCCGACCGGGACGCAAAGACGGACAACCGGCGCTATCAGTAATCCAGCCGTTCCAGGATGACGTTGCTGACAAGGAATCCGTTTTTGGTCAGGCGCAGATGGCCTTGGCTGATGCGGATGAGTTCGTTCTGGCGCAGGGCCGTGACAAGGGCTTCGTTATCCTTGATGAAATCGCGGCCCGTGACCTTGCGGTAGGTTGCCAGGCGCAAGCCCTTGGCCGTGCGCAGGGATAGCATGACCAGTTCGCGGGCTTTTTCGGCTTCGGTCAGGGCCACGGCGTCCTGGCCGAGGCGGCCGGTTTTGACGAGCCCCGCCCAGGCCTCAATATCGTGGGGATTTTCATGGCGCCGGCCGGCCAGGGTGGATACGGCCGCCGGGCCCAGGCCCAGATAGTCCCGCCCCTCCCAGTACCCGGAATTGTGCCGGCTCACATAGCCCATGCGGGCGAAATTGGAAATCTCGTACTGGAGATAGCCCTGCTCCTCCAGGTATTCGGCCCCGTGCACGAACATGCGCCCCTGTTCGGACTCCTCGGGCAGCACCAGGGTACCGGCCGCCACATCCGCAGCCAGCGGCGTCCCGGATTCCACGGTCAGCCCGTAGCAGGACAGATGCTCGGGCCGCATGGAAACGAGCACCTTGAGCGAGTCCAGCCACTGACTCTCGCGCTGCCCGGGCAGGCCCCAGATGAGGTCCAGGCTGATGTTTTTGAACCCGGCCCGCCTGGCCAGGCCGTACGCGGCCACGCCCCGGGCCGCATCGTGGGGACGGCCGAGGGCGCGCAGATCGTCATCGGACAGGCTTTGCAGGCCAAGGCTCAGCCGGTTGACGCCGTGGCGCAACAGTGCGGTCAAATAGCCCGCGTCCAAGGCCGAATCGGGATTGGCCTCGAAGGTCCATTCCAGGGCCGGGTCGAGCGTGAACTGGCGGCCGATCTCGGGGAGCAGCCGGTCCAGGGCCCACTCGGGCAGTAAACTCGGGGTGCCGCCGCCAACATAGATCGTTTCGAGCCTCGGGTGCTCCAGCACACGGCCCCAGTGGCGCAACTCCAGGACCACCGCACCGACGAAGGACTCCAGCTCGGCCATGTCCAGCGGCTTGGAGTAGAAGGCGCAATACCGGCACTTGGTGCGGCAAAACGGGACGTGGATGTAGAGTTGCATGTCGGAAAACCCCGGGCTTCCATAGCCCCGCCATTCCCCTCCCGCAAGCCCGCGAGACACGGCACGGGGGACCAAACACCGCATTCCCCTTTCCGGGTGGTCCAGGAGGGGGATGCCCCCCTCCTGGCCGCCGGAGGCGTTCCCCTGCCTTCTCCCGCTACTTTCCTTCCAGCACGCCGGTATGACGCAGGGCCTCGTAGAGCACGATGGAGGCGGCGTTGGCCAGATTGAGGCTGCGCACCTGTCCCCAGATGGGGATGCGCAGGCAGTCGGGGACGGTATCGAGCAGGGCTTCGGGCAGGCCCCGGCTTTCCGTGCCGAAGAGCAGGCTGTCCGTATCCCCGTAGGTGAAGCAATGGTAGGCTGTGGCGGCATGGCCCCGGTTGCCGGCGGTGGTGGCGACCAGGCGCCTCCCCGGCTTGGCCGCCTGGTAGGCGGGAAAATCGTCCCACACATGCAGGTCCACGTGGGGCCAATAGTCCAGCCCGGCCCGCTTGAGATAGCGGTCCTCCAAAGAAAACCCCAGGGGCTTGATCAGATGGAGCGGGGTCCGGGTGGCCGCGCACAGCCGGGCGATGCTGCCGGTATTCTGGGGGATTTCCGGCTCGTACAAAACGATTTCGATCACGCCTGCTCCCCGGCTTCGACGGATTCCTTGGTATAGGGCATGTCCTTGCGGTACACCGTGCCCTGTCCGGCGGCCACGGCCATCCCGCCATCATTGGTGATGGTGATGGCATAGGTGCCCATCTTGCTGCCCAGGGAGATTTCCCGGGCCTCGGCGTACAGGGTCTTGCCCGTGCCGGGTTTGACGTACGAGATGGAGGTGGACACGGCCAAGGCCAAGCGTCCATGGCTGTTGGAGGCCACGGCCAGGGCCAGGTCGGCCAGGGAGAAGATCGCCCCGCCGTGGGCGATCCCAGCGCCGTTTTTCAGGTCGTCGGTGATATCCAGGGCCGTCTTGGCATAGCCTGGAGACGCCTCGACAATACGGATACCGAGCAGTTGGGCAAAGGCATCGCGTTTGAGAAACCACTGCATGTCCATGGGTAAATCCTTGTGTTGCTTGTGCTGTCACCTGGAAAGCGGGGAATGGAACGCGCGCAGGGCCTGTTTGTCAAGCCGTCCGATTCCGGCTATAGACCGGCCTGTCAACAGCTTACGGGGGTCCGCCATGCCACGCAGCATCCTTTTGGCCCTGTGCCTTTGGACCGGGCTTGCCTTGAGCGCCCCGCCGATCCTGGCCGCCCCGCCCGGGGCCGAAGACTTGGCCCGTTCCATCGAGACCGCCAAGAAAGCCATCGCCGCCTTCGAAAAGACCATCCGCGAATACGACGACGAGATGCGCAAGACCGCGGACAACGATCCGACATCCAGCCGGCGTCGGCAGGAAATCCGCATCATCAAGCGCTACTATGTGCAGGAGATCGAGGGGCTCAAGGCCAAGATCATCGAGGATTACAAGAAGTTGCAGGAGGTGCGGGCCCATGGCGCCCAATAGGCGTCCGGGTCCGGCGCCCCAAAACAAAAACGCCTCGCTTGGCGAGGCGTTGATGTCTGATTGGGTGGTGGGCGATCGGGGATTTGAACCCCGGACTTCCACCGTGTGAAGATGGCACTCTAACCGCTGAGTTAATCGCCCGTCGAAGAAAGTAGGTGAAACCCGCCCCTTAGGCAAGCACTTTTTGCTGCGGAGGCAATATTTTCTACGACCACGGCCATGAAAACCGCTTAATAAGCTGAAACTTAAGGAGAAACTATTTCATGCGACTGCTTGTTACCGGAGGCTGCGGCTTTATCGGCTCCAACTTCATCCGCGACATGCTGGCCCGCCACGACGGGCTGACCATCGTCAACCTCGACAAGCTCACCTACGCCGGTAACCGCCAGAGCCTGGCCGATGTGGAAGAGGCCTACGGCGACTCCCGCTACCAGTTCGTTCGGGGCGATATCGCCAACGGTGAGCTCGTGGCGCACCTGCTGACCGCCCAAAAGCTCGATGCCGTGGTCAATTTCGCGGCCGAATCCCACGTGGACCGCTCCATCACCGATGCCGGACCTTTTGTCGCCACCAACGTGGTCGGCACCCAGAGCCTGCTCGACGCGGCCCGCCGATGCAAGATCCGGCGCTTCGTCCAGGTGTCCACGGACGAAGTCTACGGCACCCTGGGCCCGGACGGAAAATTCCGCGAGGACACCCCACTCGCCCCCAACAGCCCCTATTCGGCCAGCAAGGCCGCCGGCGACCTGCTCGTGCGCGCCGCCCACGAAACCTACGGTCTGGAAACCGTCATCACCCGCTGTTCCAACAACTACGGTCCCTATCAGTTCCCGGAAAAGCTCATTCCGCTCATGTTCTCCAAGGCCATGGCCGACGAACCCCTGCCCGTCTACGGCGACGGCCAGAACGTCCGGGACTGGATCTACGTCATCGACCATTGCCGAGGCGTGGAACTGGCCCTTTTGCACGGCAAATCCGGCGAAGTGTACAATTTCGGCGGGGACGCGGAAAAGCCCAATATCGAAGTGGTGCGCACCATCCTGGCCAGCCTCGGCAAGCCCGAAAGCCTTATCCACTTCGTCACCGATCGCCCCGGCCACGACCGCCGCTACGCCATGGACTTCACCAAGGCGGCCCGGGAACTGGGTTTCAAGCCCGCCTACGACTTCAAGCAAGGCATCGCCGCCACCATGGACTGGTACCGGCAAAACGGCCCCTGGCTCGAAAGCGTCAAAAGCGGCGCCTATCGCCAATTCATGGACACGTGGTACGGAGGTCGCGCATGAGCGTAGAGACGGGACGCGCCATCGTCCTTGGGGGCAAAACCGGCCTGCTTGGCCGCCCCCTGGCAGAGGCTTTGACCCAGGCCGGTTTCACGGTCTGGGCCACCACCCGCAGCGAACTCGATCCGTGCGACAGGACGGCCGTGGCCAAAGGCCTGGCCGATTTCGGCGCCAGCCACCTGTTCAACACCGTGGCCTACACGGCCGTGGACAAGGCCGAGGACGAACCCGAGGCGGCCTACCAGCTCAACCGCGACCTGCCGTTGCTTTTGGGCCAGGCCTGCGGCGAAGCCAATGTCGCCTTCGTGCACTACAGCACGGATTTCGTCTTCGACGGCGCCAAGCAAGCGCCCTACACGGAGGAGGACGCCACCAATCCGCAGTCGGTCTACGGAGCGAGCAAGCTGGCCGGCGAACAGGCGGTCCTGGCCCTGGGGCTGCCCAAGGTCCAGATCTTGCGCACGGCCTGGCTTTACGGGCCGGGCAAAAAGAACTTCGTGGCCACCATCCTGCACTTGGCCCGGGAACGTGACGTCTTGCGGGTGGTACACGACCAGATCGGCTCGCCGACCTACACCGTGGATCTGGCCGGCTGGTCGGTGGATCTGGCCCGCACCGGGGCCACGGGAATTTTCCATGCCGCCGGCTCGGGCGAGGCCAGCTGGTGCGAGCTGGCGACCGAGGCGGTCATCGCCGCGGCCCTGCCGTGCCGGGTGGTACCCATCACCTCGGCGGAATATCCGCAAAAGGCCACGCGGCCGCCCTATTCGGTGCTCGACACGGACAAGCTCGCCCGGACCATCGGTCGGGAACCCCGCCCCTGGATCCAGTGCGTGCGGGAGTATGTTTACGCTTTGTCGCCATCCTCGGCCGATTGAGCCGAAGACGGCAGGGGGAGGGCAACGCAAAAAACAGCGCCGGGCAGGGAACCGGTCTCGACCCAAATACGACCGCCGTGGACCACGACAATACCCTCGGCAATGGCCAGGCCCAGGCCCAGGCTTTTTTCCCCGGCCGTGGGTCTGGCCGAGAGTCGTTCGAAAGGTTTGAACAGACGCGGACGTTCCTCGGGTAAAATACCCGGACCGCTGTCCGCCACCCGCAGCACCACTTCGCCGCCGACCAGCCCCAGACTCACCCGGACCGCGGACTGGTGGGGCGAAAATTTGAGCGCGTTGGACAGCAAATTATCGAGCAACCGCGCCACTAGATCCGGATCGAAGAGCACCAGGGGTAAATCGGCCACATCGGCCTCCAGCCGAATGCCCTTGCCAGCGGCCGTGGCCGCGGCCAGACGCACGCGCTCCATGACCAGATCGCCGAGGCTGGCCATGACCGGCATGGGATCGAGCTGGCCCGATTCGAGGCGCGTCAGATCCTGCATGTTGCCGGCCAGGTTGCACAGACGCCGTCCGGCCTGGCTGATGACCGCGGCCATCTCCCGGGCCTCGTCCCCCACCGGCCCGCACACGCCGTCGAGAATGAGATTGGCCGCGCCGACAATGCCGCCGGCCGGGCTTTTCAGATCATGGGCCAGCATGGACAGAAACATGCGGCGCAGGCGTTCCAGGCGTTTGATTTCCAGCATGCGCTCCACGGCTTCCACGCCGTGCAGGACCCGGCAATAGAGTTCCTCCCGCTCGAAGGGCTTGTGCAGGTAGTCGTCCCCGCCATTTTTGAGGAACTCGGCCGAGATGGATCGGGGTGCCTTGCCCGAAATGCCGATGAGGCAAATATCGCGGTGACGAAAACGCCGGCGGATGGCCCTGGTCAGTTCCACACCGTTGAGTTCGGGCATGTCGTAGTCGATGATGACGGCGGTCATGTCCGGGCGCTGTTCCAGCACGCGCAAGGCCATGGCCGCACCAGCGGCCATATGGACGCGAAACTGGTAGCGACGCAGCTGGCGGCGTAAAAACAGGCGCATAAACGCGGAATCCTCGACCACGAGGACACGTACGCAACGATTTTTCAGCAAACGGGCCACGAAACGGGCCACACGGTGGGGATCTTCGGCATCGGCCACCACAAAATCGATGGCATCAAGGGCTTCGGCCCGTTCCCGGGCGCCCTGGCTGTAGTGACTGGCCACGGCCACCCAGGGCACACCTTGACGGGCCGCGAGCAAGGCAAGATTTTCGACGACCAGATTAGGCAGGTCGAGGTCCACCACGCCGAGAAGAAACTCGTGGGGGCCGGCTTCGGCCAACAAGGCCGCGGCATGGGCCGGGTCCTTGGCCCTGACGGTACCGACGGAACGGGCCAAACCGCTGTGGGAGGCGATGGCCGATGCCAGAATGGCGTTATCCGAGGCGAGCAGAATATTCGGTTCGGCCATGGCGTGCGCCGGTCTCCCCTACGAAAACTGCAGTGAAGCTATCAAAGGCTCCGTGCTAGATCAACGGAAGAAATGGAAAGATCTCCGCCGGATTTAGGTTTTGCCGGGGAGGCGCCAGGAAGGATCATAGGTCCCCTGGCGCGGTCGCCGCGACGTGCTCCCATGCAGGCCGCGCCGGATGAGAAAAAGCAAACGCCGGGAAAATTTCCCGGCCCAGGCAGCGGCGGCCTTATCCTGACGGATGCGCTCCACCACGGATTCCGCGTCCGGCGACAAGTGTTCGCGCCGCACGAAACGCCGGCGCAAGGCATAATGCCCAAGTTCGTCGACCAGCACCATGGTCTTGCGGAAATCCCGAATGGTCCTGTTGATGTAAATGTGATAGCGGCCGTCACGGAACAGCAAAAAACCCCAGCTATCGATATCATCGACCTCGGTGACCACAAGATCGGCGCGTTTTTGGGCCAACTCAAACAGCCTTCCCAGCACACCGGCCATAACGTGCTCCTTCGCCGGGTATATCCCTGGCGGCGCTTTAGCTTAACCCCTTGCGGCGGAAGGTCAAGCCCAGCGCGTGGACTGCCTTGCCACCAGACGGCGACGACGATATGGGGAGAACCAGATGACCCGGGTGCCACCGGGCCGGCAGTACCGAGGCCCGTATTCATGGCTCTGATCGAAATGAAAAGATGCCCGCATTGCGGCCGGAACACCTGGCAGGAGTTCGTGCCGATTTCACCGCCCGCACCGTCCTACTGGCGATGTCGCGAATGCGGCGAACGCCGGGAGGCACCCCGCGTGTGCGTTCCCGATGACGCCCTGCTGCACCGGGGACGCGTGCAGACTCAGACGATGTGCATGGATGTGTGCATCGTCAACATCAGCCGGGGCGGAGCCCGGTTGCGCTACGATCCCGAGGTCGGCCAAACGCCGTTCATCGGGGAGCGACTGCTTTTCAATGCCCAGTTGCAACCCTTCGGCGAACTTTCGCGTTACCGGCCAAGTACGGTGCGCTGGTGCAAGAACGCGGAATTCGGCCTGGCGTTCGACCATCCCCTGTCCCTGTCCGTGCCCGACATCATGTGCATCATCAAGCACTGAACCGGTCCGGCCTGTGATCACAACCGGCCAAGCCCGTTGCGCCTGGACGGGCAAGGGGTTATGTTTCGGGAAAATCACGGCCGCCCGGGCGGCCCCAACCACAAGGCGCGACGCGGCCCATGCAGGACTACGAAAAAATACGCCACGCGGTGAAGACGGGAGACAAGATCATGGAATTGGCCGTGTCCCTCGGGCTTGACCCCGAACGGCACACCATCAAGGATCTGGCCGACATGTTGCTGCAAAACGCCCTGGAGGCCGACCAGGACGCTCCCCCCGAAACATGACCGCGCGTGCCGGCGTCTCACCCCTGCCGCCGGCCGCACGCACTGTTCGGTACCGGCCAAGCCGGTACCGATACCGCTACTCCAAATCCATCAGCACCGGACTCAAAGGAGAACCGAGCGGACGAGACAGGAACTCTTCCCGCTTGATCTCCTTGCCGTCATACAACATGCTTTCGATGTGGATGACCTTCTGAATCCAAGGGTTGTTCTCAATGGTTTTGGGGAGTTCGGTTTCGATAATGCGGGCCGTGATCTTGTCGATGTCGATTTCCTCGACGTCACTGAAGGAATACGTATGGATGTATTCTTCTTGGTAGCCGAAGGTATAAAGGTAGGTATTCTTGACGTAGGGTTGAAAGATCTTCTTGGCCGGGTAACTCTTGACCTCACAATTGATCTTGTTTAGGCTGACCCGAAGTTTTTCTTTTTCATTGACAATAATGTAGACGACCGGGCGATTGCTTTCCAACAAATCCTCGCCGGAGGAATGGATGTTGTTGTCCGCGCCGTGGAAAATATAGTCGATGTAGCGTTCCCGATTGGTTTCCCGGGCTTCCTTGACCACATCTTTTTCGATGTAGGAATAAAAGATCCGCTGACCGAAACCCTTGATCTCGATGTTAAACTTCATCATCCCCCTCCAGCGCGTTATCCGTAGTGTTCCGGTCCCGGCCGGGAAACGGCCCCAGTCCTTCCGGCCCGGCAATCTTTACGATCTTACGCGGCTTTGCTCATCCGGTCAATTTACCGTGGCCCTGCTGGCCCTGTGCATCCTGCTCGGCGCCGCGTCCGTGGCCCGAGCCGCCGATCCGGTGTCCACCCTGGCCCCGCTGCTCGGTATCCCGTACCGGGACGACGGCGTGACCGATCCGGCCGGGCGCTCCACCCTCTTCGCCAACCCAACCGCCACCTTCACCACGCCCGGCCTCAATTGCAGCGGATTCGTGGTCACGGCCAGCCGCAAGCTCCTGGCCCGTCCCCTGCCCTTGGCCGCCATGGTGCGCGACCGCAAGGGCGATTCCGGTCCGACCAGCCCCCGGGGCCAGGACTGGGATTTCGGCTACGACCTGATCCTCAACATCACCGACGGCCTGCCCCGCCAAGTGCTGACGCCCGACGGTGCAACCCCCGACCCGGACACGACCGATACCGCCCGGCTGCGCGGATTTCCCCTGCATGACCGCGCGGCCTGGGCCGCCGTGCTGCCGCGCATCCGGCCCGGGACCCTGGTCCTGGCCGCCTTTTCCAAGGAACGCGGTGGCCGATTGCTCTTTTACCACGTGGGTCTGCTTTTTGCCGACGACGCCGGCCACACCTGGCTTTACCATGCCACGCCCGGCACAGGTGTCCATCGCCTGGACCTCGCTTCCCCGGCCGGCCTGAACGCCCTGGATCGGGAATTCGCAGCCAACCGCCCCGGCGACAAGCGCATCCTGCTCCTGGCCGTGCCCATGGCCCGCTAGGACCGCTCGCGCGGCTTCACGCCCCGGCCGCCCCAAAAGATCCGGGAGTTGCAACAAACGCCGGCCCCATCGGCCCCTTCCTGCGCGTCCCGAAGGCCCGTGCCGCACCTGCTCGCCTCAGGTGACGGGGTAAAGCCGGCAACCGTCAACGGTATCCTCGACCCGGTAGCCCAACTGGGCGATGTCGGCCCGCAACCGGTCGGCCAGGGGGAAATCCTTGGCTGCCCGGGCCTTGTGGCGCTCGGCCACGAGCCTGGCCGCCTCGGACGGCCAATCGCGCCGGGGCAGGGGCAGATCCGCCGGATCGAGCAGCCCCAGAACCGCGTCCACATCGGTGACGGCCTGGGAAAGACTCCCGGCATCGGCCGGTCCCAGCCGGCCCAGGGCCAACAACCCGTTGGCGAAACGGCAAAACGCGAACAGCTCCGGCCAGAAATGCACCACGGACAGGTCGTCGGTCACGGCGGCGGCCAAGGAAGCGCGCAACGCGTCACAGCGCGCCAGCACTTCCGCCCCCGGCTTGCCTTCGCCACTGCCGGCCAAGCACAGTCCGGCGGCCAGCTCCTGGAATTTTTCCCGGTTGCGTTCCCACATGTGCAAGGATTCGGCTGCGGCCACGAGCGGCTTGTGGTAGCTCGTGGACAAAAGCCACGCCCGCACGGACAAGGGATGCACGTCCAGGGCGAGCAGATCGGCCAAAGCCGGAGCCCCGCCTTCGTGCCCCTCCCGGCCCGACACCCGGCCCCCGGCCAGCCAGGCGGCCGGCGCCAGTCCTGCCCCGCCGGCCCAGATCGCCCGCAGGTTTTCCAGATGCGGAAAGGTCTTGTCCTCGTCGGTGAGCAGCACCGTCACGGCCGGCAAGGCCGTCACCGCCGTGGCCGCCATCTGGAGAAACCAGCTCGGCCGCACGTTGCCCCAGGGCGTGGCCAGAGCGTCTCCAGCCTTGAGGTCCTTGAGGCTCACGCGCTTGAGCAGCGTGAAATCGAGCGGATTGTCCTTGGCATAGGCGAGCAGGTCCACGGTCTTGCCTGGGGAGAGTTTGGTCAGATCCGTGCCGCACAGCCGACCGTAGGCCTTGTCCCGGGCCACGTCGAAATAGACGCTGCGCAGCTTCTCGTAGGCGAGCCCCCGGCTCATGAGCTTGCGCGTCATGGCCAAGGCGCCGTCCAAGGCATCCGAGGCCAGGGGGAAGACCGCCTGGCACACGCCCAGGCTCCGGGCCAGCTGGGCCACCGCTTCCCGGGCCTCCTCGGCGAACACCCGGCATTTCTTGCCCACGGCCCGGGCCGCTTCCAGGCAGCGGTCGTCGAGGTCGGCCAGGCCCACGGCCAACACCGGCCGTCCGCCCCCCCGGGACAGGCTGCGAGCCAAAACGTCCAAGGTCACCACCCGACGCCAGGCGTCGAGGTCACCGGGCGCGGCCAGGGGCGGCCCGAACGTGAAAAGCCCGGGCGCGGCTCCGGCCGGATCGAGATAAACCGGCTCGGCGGCCGCGACGCTGGCCAGGGCCACACCCTTTTTTTCGGGCACGGCAAAAAGCGTGGTGGAAAGATAGCGTTCGCCGCCGTCGGGCAAGATGGTCACGATGAGCCCTTCGGACAGCTCGCCGGCCAGCCTGGCCGCGGCGGACATGGCCGCGCCACCGCTCATGCCGACAAGCAAACCTTCCTCCCGGGCCAGTCGCCGGGCCATCTCGAAGGCGTCGGCATCCTCCACCGGGACAATGGCGTCCAAAGCGTGCTTATCAAATATCCCGGGCGGATAGGATTCCTGCATGTTTTTGAGGCCCTGGATCTTGTGCCCGGGGTGCGGCTCCACCGCCACCACCTGGATGGCCGGGTTGAGTTCCTTGAGCCGCTTGACCAGGCCCATGGCCGTGCCCGAGGTGCCGAGCGCCACCACCACATGGGTCACCTGGCCGCCCGTGTCCTCGTAGATCTCCAGGGCCGTGGCACTGTAGTGGGCCTCGATGCTGGCCGGGTTATTAAACTGATCCATGAGCACGTAGGTTTCGGGCTCTTCCCGGGCCAGGCGGTAGGCCTCTTCGATGGCCCCGTCCGTGCCCAGGTTGCCGGGCGTGAGCACGATCTCGGCGCCGTAGGCGCGCAGGATGCGCTTGCGCTCCTCCGAGGCCGATGCCGGCATGAGGAGCTTGAGCTTGTACCCTTTGACGGCGCAGACCATGGCCAGGCCGATACCGGTGTTGCCGGAGGTGGCCTCGATGACCACGCGACCGGGCACGAGTTCGCCCGCGCGTTCGGCGGCCTCGATCATGGCCAGCCCCACCCGGTCCTTGATGGAACCGCCGGGATTGCGCATTTCCACCTTGGCGGCCAGAGTGACGGCCGGATTGGGGTTGATGCGGCGAATGGCCACCAGGGGGGTCTTTCCGACCATGGACAGGACATTGTCGTGGATCATGCGGTGCCTCGGGTGCTGCGTCACGTGCCTTGCACTGGCAACGTGGTAGGCAAAAAACGGTCAACCGGCAAGAGTGGCAGGGAAATTGCTTCGGAATCGGCATTCCACTCAAGGACGGCGTCATGCGCATCAACATGTTTCTGACCGACAATATCAAGGTGCTGGTCGAGGCCAAGGCTCCGGTGGCGAGCTGGCTCGCGCACCTGGGCACGGACCCGACCCCGGTCTACGAACGGGTCTTCCGCAACCCGGCGGGCCTCATGGACTGGCGCATGGAAAACGGCCTGGGGCTTTACGAAAAGCTCAATCCGCGCATGCTCTACGGGGACTGGCGGCCCAAGGACAAGCTCGAAGGCGGAGCCACGGTCATCGTGGGCGCGGGCCTGGGCTACGGCATCAACCACGTGTTGACCGGCACGCCCCCCTCCCACAAGATCGTGGTGGTGGAACCCCGGCCCGAAGTGCTGCTGGCCTGCCTCGGGCAGACCGATTACCGGCCGTTTCTGCGCTCGGGCCGGCTGACCTTTCTGCCGCCGGACCCGGCCCTGGTCGAAAAGGCCATGGCCGGCCTCGATGTCAGTTTTTTGTTCTCGCGCATCAACCTGCGCGCGGACCTGGCCTGCAAACAGATGGGGCCCGAATATTCCCGCACGAGCCTCATGGTGAAGGCCAAGCTCGAAAGCCTGTCCGTGGAACTGTCTACCCTGCGCCACAAGCAGGAGGTCATGGTCGGCAACGAGCTGCACAACTACACCCGGGCCATGGACGGCGGCAGTCTGGCGCGCGTCAAAGGGATGGCGCGGGGGCTGACCGGCGTGATCGTGGGCGCCGGACCTTCCTTGCTCCGTTTCGGGCCGGCCCTGCGCGAACTGCGGGACAAGGCCTTCATCGCCACGGCCCTGCAAACCCTGCCCGCCCTGGAGCGGCTCGGCATCAAGCCCGACCTGTGCCTGGCCATCGACTTCAACGCCCGCATGGACGTGAGCCTCAAAGGCTTGCAGGATATTTCCTTTGCCGCCGACATCCCGTTCATCTACTCGACCAAGATGGACCCCCGGGTGCTCGACATGTACCCCGGCCCCATGATTCCCCTGTGGACCCAGGGCGGCATCGCCACCTACATGCTCAAGGATCAGGAACTCGTGCTCGACGCCGGCGGCAACGTGGGTGTGACTCTGGTGCGGTTTCTGGCCTGGGCCGGGGCTGAACGGTTCGTGCTGGTGGGCCAGGACCTGGCCTGGCAGGGCGAAAAAACCCACGTCGCCGGCCACCACAGCGCCGCCTACACCTTCAAGTACAATCCGTCCGAGGACGTGCGGCTGAAAAACCTTCACGGCCAGGACATCTATACCCACCTGGGCTTTCTGGCCGCCAAGCGGGACCTGGAAAAGGACATCGCCGGCACGAAGCTGCCGTTTTACAACCTGTACGGTGACGGCGCGGTCATCGAAGGCGCCATCAACATCAACCTGGACACCCTGCGCGACCAGGACTTGATCGCTTCAAAGGGCGCGGCCAAGGAGGTATTCCTCGGCGCCCTGTCCCAGTCGGCCAGGCCCCGGATGCGTCCGATTTTCACGCCCCGGTCCCCTGATTGGGCGGTCTCGCTCAAAAATGCCGGCCGCCGGCTGGAAAAGCTCACCCGCAAGGCGGCCAAGCATCAGGGCGAAATCCGGTCCCTGCTCGAACAGCTTCTTATCTTCCTCAAGCAGGACCCGCTGTACCTGCCCTATATCTACAACGAGATCATGGACGTGGCCGGGCTCATCCACACCCGGCCCCACTATGGCGTCAAGGAATTGGCGGAGTTCAAGGGTATCCGGGAGCGGGTGCTCAAAAAGACCCGGGAGATCGACGCGGCCCTGGGGCCGTCCCGGTCCTGGGCGGCCTAGGGCCAACCGGCATTGGCGCGGGTTAGCCCGCGCCGGGCCTGTCCGGCCAGAGAGGGCTGCCCCCTTCCCGGAAAAGCTCCTGACACGCCCGAACCACATCCTGGTCATAGAGCCGTCCGGCGCCGTTTTCGATTTCGGCCAAGGCCGCTTCCAGCCCCAAGCCATGCCGGTAGGGACGGTAGAACGTCATGGCCTCCACCACGTCGGCCACGCCGATGATGCGCGCTTCGAGAAGGATCGCGTCACCGGCCAACCCCTGGGGATAGCCGCTGCCGTCAAGCCGTTCGTGATGCTGGCCCACGGCCTGGGCCAGGGGCCAGGGAAAGTCGATGGGCCCAAGGATGTCGGCCCCGATTTTCGGGTGGCTCTTGATGATGCAAAATTCCGCTTCACTGAGCGGTCCGGGTTTGTTCAAAAATTCCGCCGGTACGTACACCTTGCCTACGTCGTGGACCATGGCCGCCAGTCTCAGGCCCATGACCCGGTCCGGGTCCAGATGCAGACGCCGGCCCAGGGCCTCGGCCAGTTCGGCCACTCGGCGTTGATGACCGCCCGTATACGGGTCCCGGGCCTCGACCAGGGCCGTCAGGGCGAAAATGATCCCTTCCAACGCCTTGCCGAGCCGGCGCAAGGAGGCCAGCTCCTGGCGGGCCAGGAGCAGCTTGTACTGCTCGAGGCAGGCGGACACGGCCATGCGCACGGTATCCATGGAGCACGGCTTGGCCAAAATGCGGAATACATGGCCTTCGTTGACCGCCTTGAGGGCATTTTCCAGATTGGCATAGCCGGTCAGCAGCATACGCACGGTATCCGGGCAGGTCTCCTCGATGCGGCGCAGCAGGCTGATGCCGTCCAATCCCGGCATTTTGAGATCCGAGACCACCACGGCAAACGGGCCGGTTTCAGTGGCCAGCCGCAAGCCCTCCAAGGCATTGTCGCAGGTCACGACCTGAAAATCCCGGCTGAGGTTACGCCGTACCGTACCCAACAGGAGAGGATCGTCATCGATGAAGAGGATGGGGAAGGGAGCCTGGGGCACGGGCATGGTGATCCGGTGGTTGGCCGAACAGGAATCTCCGGGCCGGGCGGCGCATACCCGGTGCCCAGCGGCCCAATCCGGCGTGTTTCCGCACAAAAACGGCTTCCGAGACCTCCGGCGACGCACCCTTGCATCCAGCGGACGTCGCGCCACCTTGCCGAGAACCATACGGGATGGCACGCGGCGCGTCGAGGGGCGGCCGCGGTCTCTACGCCATCCGGGCCGGAAAGACCGCGTCCACCACCTCGTAGAGCCGCACCGTCGTCTCGGGCACGATTTCAAACGCCTCGTCCCCGGGATAGAGGACGGCCACGGTCGCATCCGCGCCGGCATAGGCGGTCATGGCCGCGCGGCTGGTCCAATAGGTGGTGAAGGTCACCTCCACCGCACCTGTCTCCAGCTCGCGCACCAGGGTCTGATAGCCGCAAAAGCCCGCTAGGGACGTGGTATCGGCCACGCCCGTGGCGGAGAGATGCTTGAGAAACCCGTCCCGGTGTCCGGCCGGACACCGGCATTTCCACTCCCTGGCAATCATGACATGGCCTCCACATCCACCCGGGCCTCGTAATACGGTGTGCCCTGACCCACCGCGCTCACCATGTCCGGGATAAGCAGGTTGACGCCCTGGCCGGCCTTGATCCAGCCACCCCGCTCGCAGGCGACCACATCCGGGCGCAAGGCCGCATCGTGACGCACGGTGACCGCCAGCCGACCCAACGGACTGACGAGCCGGGCCGGGCCGCCGTCGGCCAGGCCGAGCCGGACCGCCTCTTCGGTGGCCATGGACACGACGACCGGGCCGCCGTGATCCCCGGGCACGCGTTCGGAGCACAGATGGGCCGCGCCGCCCACGGTCAGGAAATGGTACGGATAGCGCGTGCCCTGTCGGCAGTCTTCACAGGCCGTGACCTCGGCAAGGAGCTGGAAGCGCCCCGAGGGCGTGTCGAACCGCCGGTCGGCCCAGGGCACGAGCGGCGTGTCCGGAATGCGCACCGGCCCGCGCCACAAATCGTCCCAGGCAACGCCCTTCTCCAGGAGCGGTCGCAGAATCAGGCGCAGCCATTGCTCTTCGGATTTGACGAATTCACCGGCAAAGGGAAATCGGCTGGCCAGGTCCATGAAGATGTCGAACTGGGACCGGCATTGTCCGGGCGGGTCCACGGCCCGGTTCAACGGTCCGACAATATTGTGACCGAAACTCGCCACCAGATCGCGCTGCTCGTAAAAGGCGGCGCACGGCAGAAACAGGTCGGCATGGTCGGCCGTGTCGTCGAGAAAGAGGTTCATGTGCACGACGAACGGCACCGCGTCCAAGGCCTCGGCGACGAGGGCGGCATTGGGCGCCATGCAGACCGGATTGGCGGCTGTGATCACGGCCATGGCAATGGGCGGGTCCGTGGCCTCCAGGATTTCCCGGCCGATTTGGGGCATCAGCAGCTTGCGCCGGGGCGGATGGAGCCCTTCGCCCCACATGTCCTGGTCATAGGGCCCCCACTCCTCGAAGCCCTGGGACACGCCGCCACCGGCCAGGCCGATATTGCCCGAAACCGCGCCCAGCGCGTCCACGGCCCGCACCAGCTCATGGCCCAGGGTGAAGCGGTGCAGGCCCCAGCCGAGCAGCGTGGCCGTAGGCCGGCCGGCCACGTACGCCTCGGCCAGCCGTTCGATGGACGGTAACGGCACATCGCAGGCCCGGGACAGTTCCTCCAGGCTGAACCGATCGAGCAGGCGGCGATAGACCGCCTCGCCGTCGCAGGACGCCGACAGGAAAAGCTTGTCCTCCCGACCGGCCGCCACGATGACCTTGGCCGCGGCCAGAGCCAGAAAGGCGTCCCGGCCAGGCCGGGGTTGCAGGTGCCAGTCGGCCAGGGTGGCCGATTCGCTGCGGCGCGGGTCGATGAGGATGATCCGGGCGCCCCGGTCCCGGGCGGCGCGCAGGTGGGGCATGAGCCCGAACTGGGTGGCGACGGGATTGCGCCCCCAGAGCACGATGGTGCGGGCGTTGGCGAGGTCCAGGGGGTCGTGGGAGACCCGGGGACCGAAATCGAGACTTTGGGCGGCATAGCCCGTGCCGCCGCACAGGGTGCCGGCCAGGGTGGTCACGCCGCCGAGATGGGCAAAAAACCGCGCATTGACAATTTTGAGCGCCGTGCGTTCGCCAAAGCCCATGTAAGAGAGGATCGATTCCGGACCGAGACGGGCCACGCAGTCCTTGATCCGCTCGGCCATCTCGTCCAGGGCCTCGGCCCAGGACACGGGCGCCCAGCCGTTGCCGTGACGCCGCAGCGGTGTCAGGACGCGCTCGGAACTGGAAAAACGACGCAGGAATGCCGGAACCTTACGACAGACCGTTCCCTGATTGACCGGATGGGCGGGATTGCCCCGCAACCGGATGACCCGGCCGTCCTCGACCTCGGCGAGCAGGCCGCAGGCGCTCGGACAATCCCGGGTGCAGGTGCAGGGAACAAGACGGGAAGCGGAAACCATGAAACCTCCGGGCGACAAAACTGTCCGGATCACCCGGGAGCGCCCTGGCGTGACCATAGCCGGGCGCGCCCATGGCCGCAACCGTCAGGCGGCGTCGCCCCCAAGCCCCGGCCGGGACCGGCACGGCAGGCTCACGATCACGGCATCCACCATGCCGTTGCGGCCGGACGGTTCCAGCCGGGAAACCCCGGCCCCGTAGCGGCCAAACAGGACCGTGACCGCCGGATCGAGGCCGGTGGCCGGTCCATCCGGGACAGCCAACGGGCCGGACGTCTCGACCACGACCGCGACGTGTTCCCCTTGGAGCCCGGCCCGGAGGTCGATCCGGCCCAGGTCGCCATCCGGCGAAGCCCCCTGCCGCAGCACTCGGGCCGCGCGCAGCATCAGAAAAACCAGCCCCTGCCGCAACACGCCCGCCGGCAGCCAGACCGGCGGTAAATCGGGTTCGGCCGTGGTGGCCAGCGTCGCCACATACTTCCAGTCGTGCCGGGTCAAAGCGGCTGCGTCCTCCAGGGCCAGGGACACGTCGGACGGCCCCTGAATGCCCGTATCGGCTTCGCTTGTGCGCTTGACTGCGGCCACAAGCCCGGCCACCCGGTCGAGCGTCTCCTGGGATTCCCGGATCGCCCCAGGCACTTCTTCCAAGGCAAAGCGAAGGTCTTCATCTGCGAGCAAGCCGGCCAGGGAGCCGACCAACCGCAACGCCCCACTGCCGTCCGGCGCGTCGTCGCCGTCCTCGTGGGCCATGGCCGTTGCGGCCAATTCGTCCAAGGCCGCGATCACCTGGGCAAAGGCCGAACCCAGGAATTCCAGATTGCCGGCCAAGACTTCCACCGGCGCGTCGATTTCCCCGGCAATGCCACCGGCCAGCCGTTCCATCGTCTGGCGAAACTCCCCCGCGACTGCCGCCCTGTCCCGGGCCGCCAGGGAACGCTCCCGGGCCGCGAGCAGGCAGCGCAACCGTCCAGCCCCTTCGACCGGCGAAGCCGACAGGGTAAGGATGTCGTCAGCCACCGCCAGCACCCGCGCCAGATCCGCCGGTCCGCACCCGGGGTCAACCAAGGCCAGGACCGGAAAAAATACCGTCGCCACGGTCCGCTTGTGTGCCGCCAGAAGTCCTGCGGCGGCCGCAACCGCCGGCCCGCTCACCAGGCAGGCGTCCAGCTCCGCCGGCAGCCGGTCCGTGTCCCCGGGCACCACGACCAAGTCATGCCCCTCGCCGACCAGGGCCGCGACCGCCCCCACCTCCAGGCCCCATACACCGAGAACCGCCATGCCCGTTTCCTTTGTTGCTACCGGACGGCCAACCCGCCCGCATCGCCTCGTACCAGTCCGCGACGCGCTTGGAAAGCGTGGTTCGGCCATTGCGTTCCAGGGCGCTCTTCCTTTATTGTCACAGCATCCGCTGTCCGGCCTGTCGGCCCAGCCAAGGAGAATCCATGATCGCCCTTGCCCTTGTCGTCGCCGTCGTGTTGCTTGTGGCCCTTTACGTCATGGCCGCCTACAACGCCCTGGTCCGTGGTCGCAACCTGGCCGCCGAAGCCCAAAGCGGCATGGATGTGCAACTGAAACGCCGGGCCGATCTCATTCCCAATCTCGTGGCTGCCGTCAAAGGGTACATGGAGCACGAACGCGGTGTGCTGGAGGATATCGCCACCTTGCGCACCAAGATCGCCACGACGCCGGATACTGCCGGCCGATACAAACTGGAAGGCGAGCTGTCCCAGGCCTTGTCCCGTTTCCTGGCCGTAGCCGAAAATTATCCCCAACTGCGGGCCAGCGAAAACTTCGTATCCCTGCAAACCGAACTTGCCTCCATCGAGGAGGCGTTGCAAATGTCCCGGCGCTACTACAACGGCGCGGCCCGGGAGCAAAATAACCGCGTCCAGTCCTTTCCGAGCAACCTCATTGCCTCCTCGTTCGGCTTCACCACCCTGCCCTACTTCGAGCTTGAAAATCCGGCCGACCGGGCCGTGCCCCAGGTCTCCTTCACGGGTGACGGTGCCGCGTGAGGAGGCCAAGCCGCATCCTGGGCCGCATCCTGCTGGCAATACTGCTGCTGGCCGGCAGCGTGCTGCCATGCCCTGCCGCCACCGAGCGTATCCTGTCCTTTGACAGCAACGTGGAGATCGCCCCGGACGGCAAGCTCACCGTCACCGAGACCATCCGGGTCCTGGCCACGGGCGCGGCCATCCGCCATGGCATCGTGCGCGAATTTCCCACCAGCTACCGCACCTCGGACGGACAGACCGTTACCGTGGACTTTCGTGTCCGATTCGTACGCCAGGACGGCAGCGCGGCCAGCTATCATATAACCAACGCTTCCAACGGCAAAAATATCTATATCGGCGACAAGGACACCCTGGTCCGCCCGGGTGAACACACCTACACCCTGACGTATGGCACCGACGGCCAGGTCGGCCAATTCGCCGGCCATGACGAACTCTATTGGAACGTGACCGGCAACGGCTGGCGTTTCCCCATCGATCTGGCCACGGCCACCATCCGCCTGCCGCCCGGCGCGCCTTTGGAAAAATCCACCGCCTACACCGGCCGGACCGGAGCCCGGGGCACGGATTTCCGCCTCGATCCGGGCCAAAACAGCCTGAGCGTCCGCACCACGCGCCCCCTGGCCCCAGGCGAGGGCCTGACCGTGGTTGCGGCCTGGCCCAAGGGTTTTGTCACCTTGCCGACGCCCCTGGAACGGGCCGTGCGGTCCCAGGCCTTTCCGGTGGCCGTGGCGGGGCTCGTGGCCGTGTTCGTCTATTTCATGATCGCCTGGGTGCTGGTGGGCCGCGATCCCAAGGCCGGCACGCGCATTCCGCTTTTCACCCCGCCGCCGGGCATGTCCGCCCCGGAAGCCCGCTATGTGTGGCGCATGGGTTTTGACGACAAGACCTTTGCCGCTGCCCTGGTGGATCTGGCCGTAGCTGGGGGGGTGCGCATCGAGGAGGCGTCGGGCATCTTCACCATGGCCCGGGGAGGCGCCAATTTCCCCAAGGACGCCTGGCAGCAACGCGTGCGCGCCAAGCTGCTCGGCTCGGCCGCCTCGGTGCAGCTCAAACAAGACAACCACACGGCCATTGCCGCGGCCCGCAAGGTCCTGCGGCAAAACCTGGCCGACCGTTACCAGGGGTCGCATTTCCGCACGAATCTGGGGTATTTCATCGTGGGCGCGCTGTTCTCCGTGCTTGTCATGGCGGTCGCGGCCTACCGCTCCGAAGACCCGGCCACGACCGCCGGCTTTCTGACCTGGGTCGGAATCTGGTCCTGCGGCGTGGTGCTGCTGGCCGTCAAGGCCTTCAACGCGCTTCGCGCCGCCCGGCACCGTCCGGGCTTGCGGACCCTTTTCGGCGCCCTGTTCGCCTGCCTTTTCGCCCTGCCTTTTTTTATCGGCGAAATCGTCGGGCTGGCTTTTTTGGGCCTGGCCCTGAGCCTTCCGGCCACGGCTTGTCTCGCGGTCATGGCCGGGCTCAACGCCTGGTTCTGGTATCTGCTCAAGGCCCCGACCGCCGAAGGCCGTCGCGTGCTCGATGGCCTGGAGGGCTTTCGGATGTATCTGGCCATTGGCGAGCGTGAGCGCCTGGAGCTGTTGCATCCGCCCGAGCGCACCCCAGCCCTGTTCGAAAAATATCTGCCCTTTGCCATGGCCCTGAACGTGGAAACCGCTTGGGCCGCCCAGTTCGACGACGTCCTGCGCCAGGCCGCCCTGGAAGGCTATACCCCGACCTGGTACCTGGGCGATGCCTGGCGCGGCGAGCACTTCGGTTCCTTTGCCGACAACCTGGGCAGCGGATTTTCCAGCGCCATCGCCGCCTCGGCCACGGCTCCGGGCTCTTCGTCGGGATTTGGCGGCGGCGGTGGTTCGGGCGGCGGTGGCGGGGGTGGTGGCGGCGGTGGCTGGTAAGACGCGCTGCCCGCATCCGGCGGAGAGGTCCTTGGATTCGCGGGCAACCCGTGGTAGCGTGATTGCCCTTGCCATTGCGCCCCGTAACGACGCAAGGTTGTTGTTGGCAGGGCTTGGCGGCGCCCCCCTCCGTACGGTCCTTTGCCAGACTCCGTGAGTACACCATGGTCACCCAAGATCTCGACGTCGCCATCCTGACCAACAACCTGCACCATGCCGCCCGTGACAAGCAGTGTTGCGCCAAACTCAATGTCAAAAGCGCCACGGTGTTCGAAAGCCTGGAAGAGGTCCTGCCACCACTGCGAAGCAAGGCCTATCAGTTGCTGCTCATCGACACCGCGCTCAAGGGCAAATCCGGCTGCGACAGCCTCAAGGCCATCCGCAAGGCCACCCGGGATCAGATGCTACCGGCCGTCATGGTCAGCACCGACAGTAGCCTGCGTCATGTGCTCGCAGCCATTGCCGCCGGCTGCAACGGCTATGTCATCCGGCCCTATTCCCCGAGCACCCTGGAACGGCACGTGCTCATGGCCATTGCCAGTACCGGCCGCGAGGAGATCGAATACGAACAGCTCTCCATGGCCACCGATCTCGTGCAACAGGGCCGGTTCGACGAAGCCATCGAGGAATTCACGGAAATCGTGGAGGAACCCAACGAAGCCCTGCGCTATTTCAACCAGGGCATGGACTATCTGCACCGCCAGAAATTCGGCAAGGCCATCCTGGCCTTCAACAAGGCCGTGGCCGCCAATGCCCTGTTCGCCGAGGCCTACAAGGGCCTGGCCCTGGCCCACAAGGGCAAGGGCGACGAAGCGGGGTACCGGGCCTATCTGGACAAATCCGCCGAGATCCTGGCCATCCAGGACCGGCTCGACGAACTGAAGGCGCTTTTCGCGGACATCCTCCAGGCCAACCCCGAGGCGGTCAATCCCTACAACACCCTGGGCATCAATCTGCGCCGCAAAGGGGACTACGGCGGCGCCTTGCATGCCTATACCCAGGCCCTGGAGCTGACGCCGACGGACGAAAACCTTCATTACAACATCGCCAAGGCATGCCTTTTCGCCAAAGACTACGACCGGGCCATGGGGCATCTGGAACAGGCCGTGGCCCTGCGCCCGGGATTCGACGAAGCCAAGGCGCTCCTTGGCAAACTGCGGGACAAGAACTACGACCAGCTTGCCGCTCCGGTCGCCGCGCCATCCCGGACCGCCGACCAGGAAGGCCTGGATATCGATCTTTAAGCCGGGAGACCCGGAACAGCATGGATGCACAAGCCAAAATTTCCGGTATTTTTTCCTGCAAGACCAGCATCAAGGTCGGTTTCGGCGCGACCAAACAGACGGCGCTCTCCGAAACCTTCTGGTTCGTCAAGGAGACACCGAACGGCAATTTTAGCGTCCAGAGCCTGGACATGGACTTCAAGCGCCAGGGTCAGCCCTTCGAGATCTCTCGCAACACGCTGTTCGAGGACTATCACCTGGAACCGGACCTGAGCTACCGGCTCTTAAGCCAGCCCCTGCTCATCGGCGACCACTACCGGGCCTCGACCAAGTACAACCAGGCCGAGCAGGAATACCAGAAAATCAAACGGATCGACGAGGACAACATCCGGGCCAACTTTGGCCTGGGCCTGTTGTACCTGGCCATGGACAAGCCGGACAAGGCTTCCTACATCTTCAACCGGCTGGTGGGTCTGGAAGAGACGTTCGAACCCCAGCACAAACATCTGTTCAACGAATTCGGCATCAGCCTGCGCAAGAAGGGGCTCTTCGACGAAGCGCTTAAATATTATTTCCGCGCCCGGGAACTGTGCGAGGACGACGATCATCTCCTGCTCAACATCGCCCGGGTCTACTACGAACAACACCGCCTGTCCGAAGCCGAAACCGCCGCCCGGGACGCCTTGGCCCTCAATCCCGACCTGGCCGAGGCCAAACGCCTGCTGGACCACATCTGGAACGCACAAGACCACAACGCAACGCCCCACCTGCCGCTCTAGATTCCTTCTCCTGCCCTACGCCGATTGCCCGCGCCACCGCGCGCGACGCGGTATCCCTTTCCCCTAGCCGCGTTTTTGGGCTAGGGTGGCTCCAATCCTTCCCTTAAGGAGGCACCATGACCCGAAAGATCTCCTTTACCCGGCTGGAAAACGCGGTGCAGCCGCTTTTCCGCGAGAGCATGACCCGGGCCGAGTCCACGGCCGATGTCCGCAAATTTTTTGCCTACACCCTGCTCGAACTGTTCAACGGCGCCGTGGAGGGCCGCCTGGAGCCGGCCTATGAGGATATCGAGCTGACACCGGGTGTTGCGCCCGGCTACGCCCTCGCGGCCAGGCTTCGGGAACATCCGGTCTTTGCGGAACTGCTGCGGGAGTCGGATCTGGCCGCCATTGTCGAGCGCTTCGCCCAGTCGGCCGGCAACCGCTACAAGCGTCTGGAAAAAAATCCCGCCCGCACCGAAGCCAAAATGTACCACGGCACCGGCGGGCCGGCCCGCTCATAACGACAGACGAAACCAGCTTTTCCCGCAGGGTTATCCGTCTTGTGGCATGGCCCTGCGCACCCGAACCTCAAGCCCCCGTCCGGACAGGGCCGCGGCATAGGCGTCCGCGGCCTGCCGGTCGGAAAACTCCCGCAACACGAGCTGACAACGGTCGTTTTCGTCCCACACCCAGACATAGACGTCGGGCACGATGGCCACGAGCAGCAGTTCCTGGCGCAAGCGCGTGCGCACGGTCTCGCGCTGGTCGAAATTCTCCGGATCGTACACCCCGCCCAGGGCCACCACCCACCAGCCGGCATCGGCAGTCGTGCGTGTCATGCGTTTGCCTTAGCGCGACCAGCGTCTTCGTGTCTGCCTCCTCCATGGTACTCCCCCAAAAGGGATTCCAAAGGGCGCGAGCCCTTTGGCCGCCGGAGGCGTCACCCTCTCCGTCCGCGCCTAATCCAGGGTCTGGCGGTAGCGCAGCAGGCCGATGCCGACCGAGACGACGAGAAACAGGCAGATGGGCCACAAGCTCGGAGCAATATCCCAAAAGCCGTTCCCCTTGAGCACGATCCCCCGCACCACGCGCAAAAAGTGCGTGAGCGGCAGGGCCGAGCCCACCCACTGGGCCCACTCCGGCATGCCCCGGAAGGGAAACATGAAGCCCGAGAGCAGAATCGAGGGCAAAAAGAAAAAAAACGACATCTGCACGGCCTGCAACTGGTTCCTGGCCACGGTGGAAAAGGTGATGCCGACCCCGAGATTGGCGGCGATGAAGGGAAAGGACACGGCGAAAAGCAGGGGCAGGCTGCCAAGCACCGGCACCTTGAACAACAGCTTGGCCGCGAGCACGATCAGGATCATCTGCAGATACCCGACCACGATATAGGGCAAAATCTTGCCGAGCAGCACCTCCACCGGCCGCACCGGGGTGATGAGCAGATTTTCCATGGTCCCCCGCTCCCGCTCCCGGGTGATGGCCAGGGAGGTGATGATGACCAGGGTCATGGTAAGGACCACGCCCATGAGTCCGGGCACGATGTTGTACTGGGTCACGGCCTCGGGATTGTAGCGGGCGTGCAGGCGCAGATCCACGGGCCCGTCCCCGGCGCGAAGCGCGGCCAAGGGTCCGGTCAGGTCCCGGTTGCAGGCGGTCAGGGCCGCCTGCCGGATGGCGGACACGGCATTGGAGGTGGCCGAGGGATCGGTGGCATCGGCCTCCAGGAGCAGGGCCGGACGGTCGCCGCGGATGAGGTCACGCCCGAAATGGGGCGGAATGGTCAGCACGAACTGGATGCGGCCCAGACGCAGCAGGGCATCGGCCTCGGCTTCGCTGGCCACCGTCCGCGTGAAATCGAAATAGAGGCTGTTTTGCATGGCCATGGCCACATCCCGGGAAAAGATCGACCGGTCGTTGTCCAGGATGGCCGTGGGCAAGTGCTTGGGATCGGAGTTGATGGCGTAGCCGAACAGGATGAGCTGGAGCAGCGGAATGCCGACCATCATGCCGAACGTCACCCGGTCCCGGCGCATCTGCCGAAATTCCTTGACGACCATGGCCGCGAACCGGCGCGGCGAAAACGCGTACCCACCTGCCATCACGACACCGCCTTGCGCATGAGGCTGATAAACACCTCCTCCAGATTGGAGGGAATCCGCGTGACACCGTAGGGCGCGACCGCAAGCGGCTCCAGGCTTGCGGCCAGGGCCGTGGCGTCGCGACCGCTCACATGCAGGGTGAGGCCGAAGGCCACCACCTGCTCCACCCCGGGCAGGGTGCGCAACCGTTCCATGAGGCCATAGAGCTCCGGCCCGGTGATCTCGTAGGTTGCCAGGCCCTCGCCGGCTACGATCTCGGCCACGGTGCCCCGGGCGAGCAGATGCCCGTAGGCGATGTAGGCGAGCCTATGGCAACGTTCGGCCTCGTCCATGTAGTGGGTGGAAATAAGGGCGGTGATGCCCTCGCCGGCAAGCCGGTGCACCGCGTCCCAGAAATCCCGGCGGGCCATGGGGTCCACTCCGGCCGTGGGCTCGTCGAGGAGGAGGAGCTTGGGCTCGTGGATCATGCAGGCGGACAGGGCCAGCCGCTGCTTCCAGCCGCCGGACAGGGTGCCGGCGAGCTGGTCCCGAAACCGGCCCAGGCGCATGCGCTCAATGGTGCGCGCCGTGGCCTTGGCCCGGTCGGCCACGCCGTACATGCGGGCGATGAAATCGAGGTTTTCCCGCACGGAAAGGTCCTCGTACAGGGAAAACTTCTGGGACATGTAGCCGACCTGGGGCTTGATATGGTCGGCCTGGGTGCGCACGTCAAAGCCCAGGCAGGTGCCGCTGCCGTCGTCCGGGCGCAACAGGCCGCACAGCATACGGATAAACGTGGTCTTGCCCGATCCGTTGGGGCCGAGAAAGCCGTAAATTTCCCCGCGCCCGACCTGCATGTCCAGATGGTCCACCACGGTCTTGTGGCCGAAGACCTTGGTCAGGCCCACGACGTCGATGACCGGCGCGGCGGCGTTCATCGCCCTCCCCCCAGGGAAACGTCCACGGGCTGGCCCGGGTGCAGGCTCTCCGCGACCTCGCGCAGGGGCCGGGCCTCGACCATGATGACGAGCTTGTCCCGGAAACCCTGACTGTAGATCACGGGCGGGGTGTATTCGACCTCGGGCGCGATGTAGCTGATGGTGGCGGCGACCGGGGCCGTGCCGCCATCGAAGGATACCCGGATTTCCTGGCCAACCTTGAGGGAGCCGGCCACGGCCTGGGGCACGAAAAAGCGGATCTTGATATTTTCCGGCGGGAGCAGGGTCACCACCGGCGAACCGGCCGCCACCCACTCGCCGGGGTAGTGGAGGATATCGAAGACCAGACCGCCCACCTCGGCCCGCTGGGTCTTCTGGTCCAGGTTCCAGCGCGCCTGCTCCAGGCTTGCCTTGGCCACGTCCACGGCCGCCTGGGCCGCGCGTACCTGATCCACCCGGCTGGGCAGCTGCCCCGTGGCCAGCTTGGCCTCCAGCTCCTTGACCTGCTGCTTGTCCTTGGTGTGGGTCGTGCGGGCGTTGTCCAGCTCCTCCTTGGCAATGGTGGCATCGGCATAGAGTTGCACCCGGCGGTTGAACTCCAGGGCCGACAATTCCCGGGCCGCCTGAGCCCGGCGCAAATCGGCCACGATCTGGTCGATCTCCTCGGGACGCAGCCCCTTTTGCTTGTCGCGCAGGGTGTCCTCGGCCTGGCGCAACTGGGCCTCGGCCAAGGCCACGCCCTGATCCTCATAGCCATGCTCCAGGGTGAACAGCACCGTGCCGACCGTCACCTTGCTGCCCCGCAACACCGAGAGATTGTCCAGCCGACCGGCAATTTTTCCGGCCACATAGACGAATTCCCCCTCGACATAGCCCTGATAGGTTGTGGGCGGCGGGTTGCCGCAGCCCCAGAGCCCCAGTGCCAGCAGCACGACCAGGCCGAGTCCGACTCCCTTACGCGGTCTCACGGTGCGCCTCCTCGGTTTGCGGTGCCACAGCCAGGCCTCGGCCGACAATCCCGGCCAAAAAAGCAGCCGCCTCGTCCACCGGCAGATCCGCCGCAAAACCCAGATCCCGAGCCGCGGCCGCGAACCGTTGTCGCAGCGGCTCGGACAGGCAGTAGACCACCAAGGTCCCAACCAGGGTCAGGTGCACGAAAATCGGCTCGGCCGGCCGCAGGACACCGGCAGCTTGCCCCCGTTCCAGGAGCGCCCGGGTCACACCGAAGATACGGCGAAACTCGATCATGGCCGCATCCGGCATGTGGGCCCCGCCCGAGGCCATCTCCATGGCCATGATCCGGGGCAGCATGGGCAAACGGCCGAACAGCCCGGCCAAGGCGGTGGTCAGGGCGGCAAAGCCCTGGGTGGGATCGGCCTGTTCGGGGATGGCCTGCTCCAAGGTCGCGGCCACTTCGCCGAAAAGACGCAACAACACGGCTTCGTAGAGCCGTTCCTTGTTGCCGACGTGGTAGTAGAGCCCGGCCTTGTTGACCCCGGCCCGGCGGGCGATGGCCTCGACCTTGGCTCCGTCGAAGCCCACCCGGCCGAATTCCTCGGTGGCGGCGTCGAGGATGCGCTCCAGGGCATTGACGGTTTGTTCCATGGCTGAACCTTCCGGTTTAACTTTTTGGTTTAACCAAACGGTTAAACTCGAAAGTGGAACCCGTCAAGGCCCCACGAGAGGGAAGAACGGCTTTTCATTCAGGGGAAAGCAGTGTAATCGCCTTGCGACATTCGGCCCGCGTACTTTCCGGGCCGGATCGGAAACCTATGAACAGCGCGTCTGCCGCACTTCTCTCCCCGGTGGCTTGCATCGGGCGGACCACTTTGTCCCTGGTGGCCGAACTTGGTGGTCTCTTCATTTTTCTGAGCCAGGGACTGCTCCAGATTGTCATCCCGCCGCTGCAATGGCGCAAAACCGTGCAGCAGGTCTATTTCATCGGAGTCAAATCGGTTTACGTCATCGCCCTGATCGGCCTTTTTACCGGCATGGTGCTGGGACTCCAGGGCTATTACACCCTGGTCAAGTTCGGCTCCGAGGGGCTGCTCGGCGCGGCCGTATCCCTGTCCATCATCCGGGAACTCGGGCCGGTGCTGACGGCCATCATGCTCACGGGCCGGGCCGGCTCGTCCATGGCCGCCGAGATCGGCATCATGCGCATCTCCGAGCAGATCGACGCACTGATCACCATGGATATCAACCCGATGCGGTTCCTCATTGCCCCGCGTCTGGTCGCTTCCCTGCTGTGTTTTCCGCTGCTGACGGCCCTGTTCGACGTCATCGGCATCCTGGGCGGCTATCTCACGGGCGTTATCCTGCTCGGCATCAATCCCGGGGTCTATTTCGACCGGATCGACGCGGCCGTGGAGTTGACCGATGTGACCGGGGGATTCGTGAAATCCCTGGTTTTTGCCCTGCTGGTGGCGGCCATTTGTTGCTACGAGGGCTACTTCACCCATACCCGGCCCGGAGGCTTCGGGGCCAAGGGTGTGAGCTTGGCCACCACGGCGGCGGTCGTGCTCTCCTGCGTCACCATCCTGGTGGCGGATTACGTGCTGACGTCGTTTTTGCTGTGAGCGATCGGCGTCCCAAGCGTGTTGCATCTTCGGCGGGTTCGCCGTAAAAGGCCAGGGACATGAAAAAATACGCCTTGGAGACCACGGTCGGTCTGTTTGTCCTGATGGGACTGCTCTGCGTGGCCTACCTGACGATCAAACTCGGCAAACTCGAGATCGTCGGGGGCGATACCTACGCCATCAAGGCCCGGTTCAAGGATGTCACGGGGCTCAAAAACGGGGCCTACGTGGAAATGGCCGGCGTGCGGATCGGCCGGGTTTCGGGCATCAACCTGGACCTCAAAAGCAACATGCCCATCGTGTCCCTGGACATCCAAAACGGGGTCAAGCTGACCGACGACGCCATGGCCTCCATCAAGACCAGCGGCCTGATCGGTGATAAGTTCGTCAAGGTGTCCCCGGGTGGTTCCGACGACGTGCTCAAACCCGGCGGTATGATCGTCGAGACCGAGTCATCGGTGGACCTGGGTGATCTCATCGGCAAATACGTGTTCGGCGGGGTGAAGTAGGCGACCTTACGGCCCACACCTCGCATGTTTCCACGACAGCACATTGGAATCACGCATGAACGTCTTTTTCTCTCGCGTCCTTCTCGTCCTGGCCCTGCTTTTCACCAGTAGCATCCCGGCCCTGGCCGACACAGCCACCCAGACTCTGGCCACCTCGGTGGACCACATCCTCGTGTTGCTGTCCGACCCGGCCTACAAAAACACCGCCACCCGTCCGGAACTGCGCCGACAGCTCATCACGACCATTGAAAACATTTTCGATACCCGGGAGCTTTCCCGCCGCGCCCTGGGAGCGGAATGGAACAAGTTCTCCCCGGACCAGCAGGCCCGGTTCGTCAAGGCCTTTGGGACGTTGTTGCAAAATACCTACCTTGACAAAATCGAAAGTTACACCGATGAAAAGGTTCATTACCTTGGAGAGCAAAGCCTGGGGGAAGGCAAGGCCGAGGTTGCCACAAAGGTCACCGGCAAGGGGAAAGAGATTCCGATCAGTTACCGCTTGGTCGACCGCGGTGGCTGGAAAGTGTATGATGTCGTCATTGAGGGTGTGAGCATGGTGCAAAACTACCGGAGCCAATTCGGTCAGATCCTCATGAACGAAACCCCCGATGCCCTGATCCAAAAAATTGCGGCAAAATAATTTAAAAAAAATCGCGTAAATACAGCCCTCGCATCGGAGCCGTCCATGCCAAAATCCACCTCCCGCAAGCTCTGCACTGTGCTTTTCTTGCTCATCCTGCTTGCCATGGGCTGTCCCGCGAACGGGCAACCCATTTCCGACATGCCCACGCTCGCCGGGTCCTCCACGCCGATCAACAAGCCCCACACGGCCTCAGCGGCCGATACGGTCGTGTCCGACGACGCCGACGATGCCGCGCCTGCGGTTCCCGATCCGCTCTACCGCTGGAACAAGTTCTGGTTCGGATTCAACGACTTTTTCTATGCCCGGTTCATGCGCCCCCTGGCCAACGGCTATACCTTCATCATGCCCAAGCCGGCCCGGACAGGCCTGTCCAATGCCTACAACAACTTCACCTTCCCCATCCGGTTTATCAACGCCCTGCTCCAGCTCAATTTCACCAAGGCATCCCGTGAGTTCGGTCGATTCATGATCAACTCCACCTTCGGTATCGGCGGTCTGATGGATCTGGCCAAAAGCGATCCGAACCTCCAGCCCGGCAACGAGGACTTCGGCCAGACCTTGGGCCATTATGGCATGGGTGACGGCTTTTACATTGTCTGGCCCTTCATCGGCCCCTCGACCCTGCGCGACTCCATCGGGCTGGCCGGCGACGCCGCCGCCAACCCCCTAACTTGGCTGTTCGGGTCCTGGGCCATCCCCCACGATGCGCCGCCCTGGTACTGGGCCTACATCATCAAGGGTGGCGATGTGTTCAACCGCCTGCCGGACACCCTGGAAAACTACGATGCCGTCACCAAGCCGGCCATCGAACCGTACACTGCGGTCAAGGACGCCTATATCCAGTACCGCAGCAACGCCATCTCGAATTAGTCCTCCCGGGCCGTCCGTCGCCAACCCGGCGGCGGACGGCCCGGCGTTGGAATCCACACCCGGAAACGCCGCTGTCACGGCCACTTGCCTGGCCACCCTGTGCGGCGGCGTGACCATCCTGCACGCCCGCTACCGCTCGCAACACTTCGCCCGCCACGCCCACGAAAACTACGCTTTGGGGGTCATCGAATCCGGTGCCCTGGCCTTCCGGTATCGCGGTGAAGGCGTGGTCGCTCCGACCGGCCACCTGAGCCTGGCCCAGCCCGGCGAACCCCACGACGGCGCCCCGGCCGGCCCCGACGGCTGGGCCTACCGCATGTTCTACCTGTCCCCAAAGGCACTGGCCCACGTCCTGCGGGAAAATGCCCGGCCACCGGTCTTCCGGCCCGGCGTCCTCGCGGACCCGGATCTGGCGGCCTGGGTCGCCGACACCCACCGTCTGCTCCTTGATCCCGGGATTGCCACTTTGGCCAAGGAAACCCGTTTCCTTGGTCTGCTCGCCGCCTGGGTCGCCCGCCATGCCGAGCGCACGCCCCTCGCCGGCCAGCATGGCCCGGAACCCCGCGCCGTGCGTCTGACCCTGGAGATCGTCGACGCGCGATTCACCGAAGACCTGGATCTCACGGAACTGGCCCGGATCGTCGGTCTTTCCCCCTGGCATCTGGCCCGGGTGGTGACGCGCCACACCGGCTTGCCGCCCCATGCCCATCTGCTCGCCCGGCGTCTGCGCGCGGTCCGGGAGCTGCTGCCCGGTCCGGATCGCCTGGCCGACATCGCGGCCGCCACGGGCTTTGCCGACCAGAGCCATCTGACCCGGGCCTTCCGGGCCCGCTTCGGCCTGCCCCCCGGGGCCTACCGCAAGATTGTCCAAAACAGCGGCCCGTTTCCCGACTAGGCTCCCCCCGTCAGTCTGACGAGGAGGGAGTCGATGTCGCAACGCAGCAAAGCCCTGGCCGCCCTGATCGGGGCCATGGTGTTGGTGGGCGGATCCGTGGCTGTGGGTCGGGAGCTGGTGGCCGGACTGCCACTGTATTTTGCCTCCCTGGTCCGGTTCGTCCTGGCCTCGGCGGTCCTGGTACCGCTGGTGCTGGTGGTGGAAGGCGGCTGGCCCCGGGTGTCGCCCCGGGGATTGGCCATACTCGGTGCCCAGGCCCTGTGCGGGTCCTTTTTGTTCACGGTCTGTCTGCTGGCCGGGCTGACCCTGACCGGAGCCGCCTCGGCCGGCGTGGTCAGCGCCACCACGCCGGCAGCCGTGGCGCTCATGGGCCGCTTCGTCTTCCGCGAATCCCTGTCCGGCCGGGCCATGGCCGGACTGACGGCCACCGTGGCCGGATTGGCGGCACTCCAGGCCGGAGGCGGGGCCCCCACCGGTCCGGCACCGCTTTGGGGCAACACCCTGGTGCTCGCGGCCGTCTTTTTCGAAGCCATTTTTCTGTTGTTGCGCCGGGTCCTGCCCGATCCGCTTTCCCCGCTCGCCGCGGCCATGTGGGTTTCCCTGCTCGGGGGCATCCTGTTTCTCGTACCGGGAGTGTGGCAGGCGTTCACCCTGGACCCCAAGGCCCTGACCCCGGCCATGCTGGCCGCCTTGGCCTATTATGGCCTGGCCGTGACGGCCGGAGCCTATATCCTGTGGTTTTACGGCGTGGTACGAGTGGATGCAGCTCTGGCCGGCGTGGTCACCGGCGTGATGCCGGTTGCGGCTCTTGCCTGTGCCGCCGGGATTTGCGGCGAGTCACTGGGCTGGCGGGAAGTGGTGGGCTGTACCGGGGTATTGGCCGGCATTGTCTGCCTGGCCGGTCGAAGCAGGCCAAAAAAAGCCCCGGCATCCGCCACTGCGGGGGACGCCGGGGCCGACAGGCAGCTTTAAGAGCCCGAAGCCTTGGGGGGCGGCGGCACATAGCCGTCCGGCAAAGGCGGGGCCGGCTCCACCTTGGGCGGCGCATACCGGACCTTACCCGCAGGCACGGCCGGCTCGGCACGCGGTACCGTGGGCACGGGCGTGGGCGTTATGGCCGGCGGTAAGGTCTGGGCGGTCTTGGGCGCGGATTGTTTCACAGGCTTGGCCGTTGCCTTGGCCGGCGCTTTTGCCGGGGTCTTGGTCGCAGCCTTGGGCGCGACCGGCGACTTTTTCCCAGCCTTTGCGCCAGTTTTGTCCGGTGCCGAGGCTTTGGGCCCGGCCTTGCCCTGGACTGCGGGGGCGGCGGACGGCCGGGTCCGGTCCTTGGCCGAAGTCTGTCCCTTGACGGCTGCCTTGGCCGGGGGCGACGGGGGCGCGGACGGTGTTTGCGGGTTGGCCGCGGCCGGCCCGCCAGCCGGATGCTCCGCCGCCAAAACCGGTTCGGTGACGCCGACGGCGAACAGTTCGCCTTCCAGCGCGGCCCGGGAGCCCTGCTTGGTGGCATAGACCGTATAAAACGGACGCGTCTTGCTCTGGCCCTGTTCCACCCGGGTCGTGAAGCCCTTGGAGCCCAGCTTATCCGAAAGCTCCTTGGCATTTTCCTGATGAGCAAAGGATCCGACCTGGAAGGTGAAACCGCCTTGTCCGGCCGTCGGATGTCCGGGATGGGCCGGGGACGCGGCCACGGGGGGCGCGGGCGGGACCGGAGCCGCGCCAGCGGGCTTGGGAGCGGGTGCCGCGACCGCCACCTGTCCACCGGACGGAGCCTGGGTTACCGGCGCAGGCGCGGGTGCAGGCGGTGTCGCGGGCAAGGGATGGGAGACGACCGGTGGCGGGGGGGGCGGCGGTGGTGGAGGTGGTGCCCCGCCCCAAGTGCCATTCGGCGCTTCAGAGGTCGGATGCCCCAGGATGTCTTTTTCAAAATCCTTATTCGCGGAACAGCCGGCCAAACAAAAAGCCAGCAGCACCGCCATTGCCGAAAGACGCCTCATGGCGCGCCTCCTTCCGATCACAGTTGCGTGGTTTTCTTGGATTTACCCCAATCCAAGCAGCTTGGAAAGGGTTTCCTTGGCGACCTGAAAGGCGACAATGGCCGCGTCAAGAGCCTCGACGCAACCCGCATCAGCCTCCCTTTCCACGGCAGCGGCAGCCAAGCTCAGATGCTTGGCGCCGATGGTGGCGGCACAGCTTTTGATCGTATGGGCATGCAAAGCCACTCTGGCCAAGTCGCCGGCGAGATACGCCTCCTCCAACAGCGATCGCCGTTCGGAAACCTCCGACCAAATGCACTCGAAAATCCGTGCGAAATCCGACTCCCCAAGTCCAAGCCGCTGCCTGGCCCCGTCGGGGTCGAACATGGTGTCGTCCTCCTCCCTCTGGAGGTTACCGCTACGGCAAAAAAGTCCTTGTGCCTCTCCCTGCCCAGGCACATGGCGCAACGCGGCCAGCTCCTCGGAGCATGGCGATCACGCCCGCTTCGCCCCGCCGCAGCCTATTCCTGAAAAACCACTTCCGTCCCCACGTCAATCATCTTGGCCATATCCTTGCCTTCGTCGTTGCGCATGCGGATGCAGCCGCTGGTGACCGAATGCCCGATGGAACCCGGATTGTTGTTGCCATGGATGCGGAACCCGTACCCATGCGACAGGATGATCTTAAACGGCCCCATGGGATTGTCCTTGGCCCCGGGTTTGACCATGGTAGGCAAGGTCTTGCCTTTTTTCTTGGCCCGTTCCTTCATGGCCGGCGTGGGAATCCAGGTGGGCTCGAAACTGATGCCCGTGACCACGCCCCAGCCATGGGGGGCTTCCATGTCCCGGCCGGGCACGGCCACCACATAGATACGCGCCAAGTGCCGGCTGCCGTCGGGCAGGTTCTCGTACAAATAAAGCTTCCGCTCGGACAAATGCACTTCAATAACATAGCGGTTCTTGCGATCGTTGAAATCGCCGGGCGGCATCTTGGCTTGCCCGCTGTCCGGCTTGGACGGCGTGATCAGACAGGCGAGCAGGCCGTCCAAGCCGCCACCATCCGCCACCGGCACATAGGGTCCCGGAAGCGGCCGGGGCTCGAAACGCTTGGTCGTTTTTTCCAGGGCCACGGGCGCGGCCTTTTCCACCGCAGCCACGGAGACGGACTTTTCCGCCGCGGTCGCAGGCGCGGCCTTTTCTTCCCCAGTCTGGGCCGGCCGCACCACGGTGGCGTCAATCCGGTTCGCATAGGCAGCGATGGGGGCTATATCGGGAAATCCGGTCAGAAACCCACCCTGCACAAACCCGTGCGTCCCGTCGGCCAGGACCACTTCCACCCAACTGCCGTTGCGCCCGGCCACGGTCACCGTTTCCCCGACCCGGAGCGCCCGCACCATGGTCGCCCCATCCCGGGGTTCGGCCAGCAACGCCAAGCCCTGTAAACGCACCGCCTCCCGTCTGGCGGCCAGGGCCGTCCCCACTTCCACCGTGCACAGCACCAGCCCCAGGGCGATCCATCCCCACCACCGCATGACATCCTCTCCTCGCTCGAACATTCCCCTGGGCGCCCCACGCGCCCGCACCAATCCCTCCGCAGCCGACGCCAGGCAATCCCCGGCCACGACGTCGTGCTTCTCTTTGTCCTGCCACCCCACGGGCCCGGATGCAAGTCCCGGACGACGGAAGCGGCCTTTCCGTTACGCGCGCGGTGCAACTTAGGCAGTGCGCACCCGCAACACCGGGCGCCACCGGGGTGCCGACCGGGCAAAGGTCACGGCCGGCCAGCCCAAGGCCACCACGGCATGGACCTTTTCCTCGTCCGGCACGCCGACCGCCTTGGCCACCCGGCGGTCGTGGTGGAAGGCTTCCACGGCATAACCGACCAGGCAACTGCCAAGGCCCATGCAATGGGCGGTGAGAAGCAGGTTTTGCGTGGCGAGCAAGGCATCCTCGGCCGGACAGCTCGCGCCCGGACAGGACCCCACCAGGATCACAGCCGGCGCTCCATAAAAAAGCCGGTCCGTACGGTCCCGGTCCCAGTCCGCCAGAGCTTGGCGCACGGTCGCGTAATAGTCGCGGTAGTAGCCTTCCAGATCCCCCTGGCCGAGCCAGGTCAGGCATCGCCGCAAAAACGGCCGTTCGACCATGCGGTTGAGCCGGCGGAAAAAATCGGCCACGGCCGCGCCAAGTTTTTCCACGGCGGGCCGGCCGGCCAGCAGGGTGAAGGTCCAGCGTTGGGAATTGGTGCCGGACGGCGCGGTCACGGCCGCCCGCACGAGATCCTCCAGAAACGGAACCGGCACCGGCTCCGGCCGGAAGCTCCGACACGACCGGCGCGAGCGGAGCAGATCGACCAGGGCGGCCGGGGCAAAGGCCCCGGGCTGAATCATGGCCCCGGAAGGCGTGAACGTGGAAAACGCGGTGGCCCAGCCGTCGCCCGGATCGCAACGCACGGCCTCGGCCGGGCATACGGCGGCGCAGTGCCCGCAACCGATGCAGTTCGCGCCTGTCACCCTGGCCTTGTCCTGCTCCAGGGACAGGGTCCCGGAGGGGCAGATGGTCACGCACAGCCCGCAACCCAGGCAGCGTCCAACATCGATCCAGGGTCTTTCCGTATGCATGTCCGCCTCCTGTGTCTTGGCGCGCGGGTTCAATCGGTCCTGGACGGAGCGGGGCCGGTCTTTCCCGGCCGCCAGCCCGGCCGGCTGCGGACCGGAGGCCCGAGCCAGGCGCCTGGCCGTCACGAACCAGCGCTCGTATTCGGTGCCGGGCAACTTGTCCACGGCCACGCCGCCGCGCCGGGAACTCGAATGCAGCATCTGCCCGGCGCCCAGATAAATGCCCACGTGGTTGATGCCGACCTCGCGATTGGTGCTGAAAAAAAGCAGATCGCCCGGAGCCAGCTCCGTTGCGGCCACCGGTGTGCCGCAGCCGGCCTGAAGCCGGCTCTGACGCGGCAGATCGCAGCCGAAACGGGCAAAAACCGCCTTGGTCAGGCCCGAACAGTCCACCCCGGACGGGGTATCGCCCCCGAGCAGATAGGGCGCGTGCCGGTAGGATTCGGCCGCCTGGAGGATGCGCGCGCCGCGCTCGGGCACCGGTCCCAGATCCACGTCCCCCAGGCGCAACGGTTTCACGGGCGGGCCGCCCATGGCGTCCTTTTCCCGCAGCAGGCGTACCAAAGTGTCGTGGTCCACCTTGCCGTCATAGAGGGGCTTGTAATGGGCGTTGACCTTGCTCGGGCCGACATGGAGCATGCCCAGGCTGTCCTCGTACCCGTACACGGTGCGACCGCAGGCGGTCCGGGCCGGGAGGAACGCACACAGGACCAAAATCCAGAAAAACGCGCCGAACGGTTGCCCACCGCCCCGGGTCACTGACCGTTTCCCCCGTAGGTGATGCGCGGCAACTCATCGATGCGCATGGTCTTCACGCATTCCTTGCGAAAGGCGCACAGCTGCTGGCCGCACCGGTCGTGCACGCCCCAGGCGAAACACGGGGCAAAGCCCTCGCCTTGCTGGATGGCCCGTACCGCGTCGATGGTGGTGAGCCCGGACACGTCGAGCCCCAAATCCCGGGCCTTGCCCTTGAGTTCCCGCACGTCCAGGCCCATGGGGCCGTCGAACCCCTCCCGGGCCAACCCGGCTTCGGGGGTATCGAAAAGCCGCAACCGCACCACGGTGCCGCCGTTTGCGCCATTGCCGAGGTCGATTTCGCCGTTGTGCTCGAACACGGCCTTGCGGGCCAGGGTCAGGCCGATGCCCGCGCCCCGGGATTTGGTGGTAAAAAAGGGATCGAACACAAAGGGGCGCAGATCCTGGCGCACGCCAGGCCCGTCATCGGTCACGGTGAGGACCACGCCGTCGTCGCGCCGGACAAGGGTCACGGCCACGCGCGGCGCCTCCCGGCCGGAAAATTCCACGGCATTAACCAAAATTTCGTGCAGGGCCTGGCCCAGGAGCTCCTGGTCGGCCACGATTTCGGCCGCGCCCACGGCCAGGACCCAGTCCACGCGCTTGTGCATGACCTCGGCCGCCTCGCTCGCCCGCTCCACGGCTTCCGACACCAGCTCGGACAGCTCCACCGCAGCCAGGCGCGGATGGGGCAGCGAGGCCAGCCGCACCACCGCGCCCACGATCTCTTCCAGGCGTCGCGCCTCCTGGAAGATGATGTCCGGGGCTTCAGTGGACAGATGGCGTTCCTTGTGCTCGCGCAACAGCTTCATGGCGAAACCGCCGATGGCGGCGGCCGGATTGCGGATCTGGTGGGCGACCGAGAGGGCCAGATTGTTGAGGCTCTCGATCATATCGTATTGCAGGCGGTTTTTCTCCCGCAAGATGGCCATTTCGCGGCCCCGGCTCTGGTAGAGGGCGCTGACGTCGTCGATAAGCAGGGTGACGGCCACGAGTTTGCCGTCGTTGCGCGGGCAGGAAGCAGTCAGGGAAAAACGTCGGGTCTCGCCGTCCGGGCGCAGGTAATCGGCCAGGCGGTGGCGGTAGGCACGGCCCTGCTCCACGGCATCGGTCAGACAGCGGTTGAAGTGCTCGTTGGCCGACTCGGGCCGCAGCAGCCCATGCCAATCCCGATGTTCCAGGTCGGACGCAACGAGCCCGAGCATGGCACCGGCCGACGGGCTGGCAACCATGACATCCCCGGTCGGCCCGATGACGAGCAGCCCGACCGGCATATTTCTGATGACATTTTCAACCAGTATTTGTCTGACACTGGGCATGACGCGTCCCCGAGCAAACGGTATCCCGTTTCTTGCGTCATAGGCTTCCCCCGGCCCGAAGACAAGCCCCGGGCCGGGAAAGCGGAAAAGGCCGCGATTACGGCTTGGAGGCGGGAGCGGGTTGGGCTTGGGCCGGCTGTCCGGGCTGGGCGGCCTGGCCGACGAATTCCTCGAGCAGATCGAGGGGCACGGCCCCGCGTACGGGCGCGCCGTTGATCAAAAAGACCGGCGTGCCTTCGAAGCCGAATTCCCGGGCTTCCTTGACGTCGGCCTGGATGCGCTCGGACAGGTCCTTGCGCTTCAGGTCCTCGGCCAGGCGCTTCATGTCCGCGCCGGTGGCCTTGGCCATGGCGGCAAGCGTCTCGTCACCCTTGGTGGCCACGTTCTTCTGGTCCGCGAACACCGCATCCATGAAGGCCCAGGCCTTGGCCGGGTCCTGGAGGTTCAGGGCCTCGAAGTACAGGGCCGCCCGGACATCGTTTTTGCCGGTGGCGAAATGCTTGTACACGAGCCGGAGGTCCTTGGGGTGCTTGGCCAGCAGCGCCTTGACCGTGCCGGCGGCCTGGCCACAGAAATGACACAGGAAATCGGAATATTCGACAATGGTCACCGGGGCGTTCGCCGGCCCCAGGCTGGCCCGCGCCGCCTTCAGATCTGGTTTGAGAGGCTTGGCCAGGGCGGCCGCGAACCGGGCCCGTTCGGCCTCGCGCTGTCTGGCCCGGGCCGCGTTCTCCACGATTTCGAGCACGGCCGGGCCTTGCTGGCGCAGGGCCTCGACGAGAATTTCCGGGTGGTCCCGCAGCACGGCCCGGACCCGGTCCACATCACTTTCAGCCCAGGCCGGCCGGGCGACCGACAGTACGACCAGAGCCGTCAACAACCATGTTCCACGACGCATATGTCCTCCTCATCGCCGGTCATCCGGCTCAAAGTGTCGCGCCTCAATAGATCGTTTCCCGGCGGCTGTCATCCCGGCGCAGCCGCTCACCCAGGAAGCGGTTCCCGCTGTCCGGGGAGAAAAGCGACCGGGTCGGACAGGCCGGATGGCGTCTCCAAAAAAAGCGCGTTATAAGAGCACACTACAAAAAAAATTTGGACATTTTGCCTGTTCGGGTTGACGCAGCCCCCCTGTTTTGGCAAAAAGACCCCTCGGCAACGGCGGCCGCCCCGCCACGCCGGACCGGACGGAAAAAGTGAAAAAAGCCTTTTGACAACCGGACCGGACGGGCGTAAACAAGCCACTCTTTGTCAACGAGGCGGCATAGCCAAGTGGTAAGGCAGAGGTCTGCAAAACCTCCATTCTCCGGTTCAAATCCGGATGCCGCCTCCACGACCGATTTCGAGCGGGAATAACTCAGTGGTAGAGTGCAACCTTGCCAAGGTTGAAGTCGCGGGTTCAAATCCCGTTTCCCGCTCCACCCCGTCAACACACGGGCCGACTGATAAGGCTGGCCTGTTTTCGCGGGAATAACTCAGTGGTAGAGTGCAACCTTGCCAAGGTTGAAGTCGCGGGTTCAAATCCCGTTTCCCGCTCCATTTCCTAGCACAAAGGGCCGGCCGCAACGCCGGCCCTTTTGCGTTGCCCGGTCCGCCAGCCCCGCAGGCCCCAGGATGCCCCACCCACGCCTTGTTGTCCCGGCCAACCTCCGTTATACCATGCCGCCCCCCGCGCGGGGAGTCGCGGGGAAAACCTCCGGGCCGTCGGAGGCTTCCCCCGCCAGCCATTCCCTCTCAACCTTCCGGAAGTACTCGTGAACGATACCGTCGCGTTGAACGCCCCCCTCGACGAACTCCTGGATCTGGCCCGGTCCCGCTACGACGTCTGCTTCGAGCCCGTCACCATTGGTGACAAGACCTTGGATATCCTGCAAATCGCCGATCTGTCCGCCCTGCTCGACCGACTCATGGCCACGGCCGGTACCGAACCGGTGCACTTGCCCTACTGGGCCAAGATCTGGCCCACCTCGATTTTGCTCAGCCATTTTCTGCACAACCTCGATCCCGAGGGCGGGCGTTCCCTGCTCGAAATCGGCGCCGGGGTGGGCATCTGCGGCCTGTTCGCCGCCGCCCGGGGCTTTGAGACCGTCATCACCGACATCCATCCCGACGCCCTGCTTTTCACCCGCATCAATATCCTGCAAAACGGCCTGGAAGACCGGGCGAACGTGGCCCGGGCCGATTTCGCCACCGACCGCCTGGGGCGTCGCTTTGACATCATCCTCGGTTCGGAAGTCCTCTACCTGGAAGACCTGCACCGGGGACTGCTCAAGTTCCTCATGGCCCACCTCAAGGCCGATCCCTCGGCCGAAGTGGTGCTGGCCAAGGACTACAACCGCCGGGCCGAGCGCTTCTTCTCCCTGGCCAACCGGGAATTCCAGATCGCCGAACGGGTGGTCGGCTACAAGGAACAGGCCGACGACGGCGGCGAACCGGAACGCAAGCTCAGCCATATCCACCGCATGAGGCTTCGCAAGCATGCCTAAACTGACTCCCACGCCCAAGGGCTATACCGTCGACCAGGACAAGATCCGCCATCCCCGGGAAACAGTGGCCCAGGCCAAGGCCGCCTTTGCCCGGTTCGGCGCCGGCGTGCTGGCCGAGACCCGGCGCATCGACACCGGACGCCTCGGCATCCCCGTCTTTCTGAGCGTGTGCGGCGAGGCGGCCCGGGCCGTCATGCCCACCCGCAAACAGATGGGCAAGGGCGCCTCGCCCGAACAGGCCGAGGCCTCGGCCCTCATGGAGCTGGCCGAACGCTTCAGCTTCTTTTCCTTCTGGGACGACCCGAGCCGCTTCGTGACCGCCACCTGGTCCGAGGCCGAGGCCCGGTTCGGCGACCGGCTCCTGCCCCTTGCCCTGATCCGCCACAGCGTGGGCGAGGACATCAGCGACGCCATGGCCCGGGACATTCTCGACCTCGTGCCCTGGCGTTTCGTCCTGGCCCTGGACGTGGCCCGGGGCGAGGAAGTGGCCGTACCGCTCGATTGGTTCAAGATCCTCAACGAATTCAACGGATCGTCCGCCGGCAACTGTTTTGCGGAATCCGTGCTCCAAGGGGCCTGCGAACTGGTCGAACGCCATGTCTGCGCCCGCATCGACCGGGAGCGGCCGACCTTGCCGACCATCGACCCGGCGAGCTGCGACGATCCGGTGCTGGCCGGGCTGCTCGCCGCTTTTGACCGGGAAGGCGTGCGCGTGTGGCTCAAGGACGTGAGCCTCGGGTTGCCCGTGCCCACGGTCGCGGCCCTGGCCTATGACCCGGCCACGTTTCCCCGGTCCTCGGAGATCGTCTTCACGGCCGGTACGGCCAGCTCGCCGACCAAGGCCGCCATCCGGGCCCTGACCGAAATCGCCCAGCTGGCCGGCGACTTCGAGACATCGAGCAACTACGAGGCCTCGGGCCTGCCCAAGTTCACCGCCCTTGAGGCCACGGCCTGGGTCATGGACGGTCCGATCGTGCCCCTTGCCGGCCTGCCCTCCATCGCCGGGGACGACATCGCCGGGGAGCTGGACCAGTTGGCCAGAGCCCTGGCCGCGCGCGGCTATCCGCTTTTGACCGTGGACACGACCCACCCGGAACTGGGCCTGGCCGCCAACTACAATTTCGTGCCCGGCTTCGCCTTTCGGGAACGCACGCCCGCGGCGAGCCTGGGGCTTTTCACCGGCCGCATCCTGGCCGAACAGGCCGATCCGGCCACGGCCGACAAGGGCCTGGCCAAGCTTGCCGAACTCTATCCCAGCGCGCCCTTTGTGCCGTTTTTCGAGGGCCTGCTCTCCCTGCGCCTGAACGATCCCGAAGCGGCCCTGCCCCAATTCGCCTGTGCCGAGGCCCTGCAGCCCCTGGACGAGGATCGGGCCCTGGCCGCCTTCTACCAGGCCTATGCCCTGTCCCTGCTGGACGAATGGGAGGCGGTCGAGCCCCATCTCGACCGGGCCATTGCCGCCTGCCCCGAGGTCAAGGAATATTGCAACCTGCGCGGCGTGGCCCGGTTCAAGGCCGGCCGCTACCGGGAAGCGGCGGACGATTTCCAGGCCGCCCTGGCCTTGGATGCGGGTTCGGCCACGGACCTGGCCAACCTGGGGCTGTGCTACCTGCGCCTCGACCACCCGGAGCAGGCGGCCCATTACCTTGGCGCCGCCTTGGAGCTCGACGCCAGCCTGGACTTCGCGCGCGAGCACCTCGAAAGGCTCCTCGGCGAGGGATTTAGGCCGAATAATACTGCAACAGGGTCACATACATGACGATTTCGTTGTCGACTTGTCGGCCCTGCGGCGAAAAACCATTGACAAAACCTTTTGTATCTGCTTATGTTCAAAAAATAACACGGGAACCTGAGCACGCGACGGAACCCTGACAATCAAGACCCATCGGGCATCAAGGGTGCTCTGATCTATGGGTGATGCCTCCCGGAAACGGGCAGGCGCAAGGCAACCGCCCGGAATGCCCTACACACTCCAGGCGCACGTTGTATCAACATTGTAAGGAGGATGCGCATGGCAACAGTCGAGTACAAAGGCAAAACGTTCGAGGTCGACGAAGACGGCTTCCTGCAGAAGTTCGAAGACTGGACCCTCGAGTGGGTTGACTACGTGAAGGATTCCGAGGGCATCAAGGAACTTTCCGATGAGCACAACAAGGTCATCGAGTTCCTGCAGGACTACTACAAGAAAAACGGTATCGCCCCCATGGTCCGCATCCTGTCCAAGGTGACCGGCTTCAAGCTCAAGCACATCTATGAGCTGTTCCCGTCCGGACCGGGCAAGGGAGCCTGCAAAATGGCTGGTCTGCCCAAGCCGACCGGCTGCGTGTAGGCTGCGAGTTCCTCGAGGAAAAAAGGCGGCGGGGCAACCCGTCGCCTTTTTTGTTCTCGCCAGACCGACTCTTCCCTTCCGAGACGCGCCCCCCCCCTTTGCCGCCAAGCCTCCGGCGGTCACAGGGCTGCGACCCGGAACAGCGCTCTCTCCTTTCGCGTGTCGCATCTCGCCAGTGGCACGCCCTGCGCAATCGGCACCGGCCCGAATCAGGCTACGGCGCCACGACGCCCCCTCACCGGTAAGCCCTGGCCGCGCGCCCGCGCGCTATTTTGCCTTCGCCCTGGGCTTGGCTTTGGCCTTGGCCTTCGGTTTGGTCTTTTTCTTGGGCTTTTTTTGCGGCAGCTTGCCCTCTTCGGCCAGCTTGAACAGTTTACGCTTTTTCGTATCAAAGGTGAGGGCGGTCTTGATGGCGGCCAGTCCCAGGGAGGCAATGCTCAAAATGACCACCAAGCCCTTTTGCAGCTGCCATTTCTGCTGCTCCATCATGTCCGCCACCCAACCTTGGCCCATGCGCTGGAAGAAATAGACAAACACCGGCACCAGAACCAATGACAGCCCCAGCCCGGCAACCTCCATCCACATGAAGTTGCGCCCGAGCAGCATGACGAAAAAGGTGGAATCGCGCACGATGCGCAGCGTAATGAGCCGGGTGCGCAAGGTCCGGATGTGCTCGTCGACCTGGGGCAGGAATTCCCGGGTCTTGTGGAAATTCTCGGCTTCGGCCAGGGAGGCGGTACGCATCCAGTTGAGCTTGGCCGCGCAAAAGTTAAAGTCGCGGTTGAACTCCCGCAAAAGGGTCGGAAAGGGAAACCAGGCCGCCTCGCGCTGCACGGACTTCAAATCCTCGAACTGCCGGCCCTGGGACTGCTGCATGGCCTTGATTTCGACATCGAGGTTCTTGCGGTAATCCTCCCACAGCGTTTCCAGACCGGCTTCCAAGCGCTTGTAGGCCACGTAGTTGCTGACCTTGCCGAACGTGCCCAGCTGCTGCACCCGGGCCTCGGTCTCGGCGAGGTAGGGTTCGCCTTCGAGGAAATGGGCCCGCAACGACTCGGACAGTTCGGCCAGGGAGGCCAGTTCCTGCTTGACCTCCTCCTGGGTGGTCTTCCAGATCCGCCACAAGGCGGCAAGCACATGGAGCCGTCCCCGCTCCAGTTCCGGGTCCACCATCACCCGGTTGAACAGGCTCGTATCCGCCTCGATCAAGGGAAGAAAATAGTGCATGCCCTGATCGGTGAAGCCCATCTTCACGAGACAGGCCCCCTGGCGATAGAGGGGTTCGGTCCATTTGGGCGCTTCGCGCAGGCAGTCCCGGTCAAGGGCGATGGCCTTGTGGTAGTCGCCCTGGATTTCCATGGCCCGGGCCTGGAGAAACAGGAAATAGGCGCGCTGCAGGGCCGTGTAGCACAGCCGGCCGGATTCCTGCCAATAGTAGACCGCCTTGGTCCAGTCCCCGTCCTCCATGGCGGCGAAACCCTGGAGGGACTTGGGTTGGTAGGCCCGCGGATAGCGCAACAAGGCTTGGGCCATGGCCGCTTCGTAGGCTTCGGCGTTGCCCGAGCGCAGGGCGGCCACGGCGTCCCAGAGGAATTCCCCCTCCCGGGGACCAAGCTGCCCCAGGCCCGCCGGCAAGTCCTTGCCCCGGCTGCGCCAGACCATTTCGAGGGTGCGCAGCTGGCTTGGCAGCTCGATCTCGAAAATGGCCTGGAGTAGGACGTCCTTTTCCTCCTTGCCGGACAGGCAAGCGGTCATGGCCGTGACCGGGTCCTTGGCCAGGGCGGTCTCAAGGCTTTGGGACAAGGCCTCCAGGCGGCCGAGATCCACCTGGCCCAGCCGCTCCCAGGCCGCAGGGCGCGGGGCGGCCAGGGACTTGGACGGACACTGCTTGGCCTGGTGGTTGTTGAGGCCGCAATAAAAACACGGTGCGGCGTCGCCCCCGGACAGGCTGCCGGGCAGAGGCACGGCCAGGGCGCCCCGGGGTTCGGACTCGCCGATGCGGGCCAAGCCCACGCTGCACCAGTCCTCTATCTTCACGCCCCGGGACAGGTACCGGGCCTCCTGGATGGTGAACTCGTCACCGAGCAGAAAGGCCGAGCGGAAACTCATGTGCGGATAGTCCGGAGCCAGCTTGTCCCAATCCAACCCCATGCGGCGGGGCAGGTCCTTGCCCAGGGTGCGGCCCTTGGCCGGCACGGCGGCCAGGACGCTCGGCCAGTAACGATTGGGCTGTCCTTCCTCGCCGGCGTCGGCTGCCTCCTTGAGACGTGCGATACGGGTGATGATGTCCCGACACCAGGTGCGGAAAAGCCGCAACCCACTCGTTTCGAGAAGGATGAAGGCCTCGTGGCGTATGAACTTGAGCCCCAGTCGGTCCATGACATCCACGAGTTCCTCGGCGATGTTGCGCCAGCCCTCGGCCGTGTCGCGCTTGAGGGGATCGCCCAGGGGGTGCAGGACGCACAGCCAGTCCAGATTCGATTCGTAGGCCAAGTTGGGATCGGCTTCCAGGCGCTCGAAAGCGACCCGGGCCAAGCCGGCGGCCGATTTGGCCGGGGTGGAGGTGAGGCCGGGGATGAGGGGAATATGGCCCTTGAGGTTGGGGTGGACCAGGATTTCCACGCCTTCCCCAGGGGTCGCGTGCTGGCGGGAAAGCTCCACGGACATGGTCAGGGAGCGTTCGAATTTGGGCCCGACCAGCATGGAGGCCGTAAACACCTCCACGAACACCGGCATGGGCGTGACTTGCCCCCAGACGAAAATTCGGGCCAGGACGCGGAAGGCCTCGTCGTCGAAAAAATACCACAGGGCCTGTTCCGGCGCCTCGGCCATGCGGAAACCGCCGTACTCGGCCAGCATGGCGTCGAAGGCCGCATCGAGCTGCCCGGACCAGACGACCCAGACGCCGATGCCCGATTGCACCATGCGGGTGGAGCCGACATGGGGCAGGCGGTCCAAAAGATGGGTGATATAAGCGGTGGACAACGGGGCGGTTCTCCCTTACTTGCCGCGCATGGACATTTCGAAAACCATTGCTGCGTTAAAGGCCGAGCCGGGCTTCCTCGAGAAGGTCGGCATGGTGCTCGTGCACAACGGCATGGCCCGGGCCACGTCGCGAAATGGCGCCCCCGTCGCCTCCCTGGACGTCGTGGTGGACCAGGACCTGGTGGAAACCATCCGCCAGGAGGGCGAGGCCATGCCCGGCATGTTCCGGGTGATGGTCGAAGCCAGGGCCGGGCATTTCCAGCCCGGTGACGACCTGCTGTTCATCATCGCCGCCGGCGACATCCGGGAACACGTTCTGGCCTCCCTGACCTACACCCTGACCCGCGTCAAGTCCGAGGCCATCACCAAGCGCGAAGTAGCGCCCTGACGCCGGCGTCAGTCCCTTGACCCGGGCGCCCTAGGGCCGGCCTGGGCCCTGCCCGGGGCCGCGCAACCGGTCGTCGGGGTGGTTTTTTGCGCCGCGTCCACCAGGACCCGGATGCGCTCGGCCTCCTCGGGAAGGCCGTTTTTGAGGCAACCACGCCGGTAGACGGCTGTTTTGCGCCCGAGTTCCCTCATTATGCAATCCCGGTGCCAGACGGAAAGCCCTGGTTGCCCGAGCAGTTTGAGCATGGCCCGGATGCGAAACAGATCCAGGCCCACGATCGACGCCGACAGCTGGTCCGGCCGGCCGCCGTGGCGCACGGTGAGCCATTCGTTGAGCAGCCCCACCGGATAGCGGACCAAGGTCCGCAGCCACAAATCATAGTCCTCGCAGGCCGGCAGGGTTTCGTCGAATCCGCCCACGGTGTCGAGCAGGTCCCGGGTGAAAAGCACACTCGATGGGCTGACCAGACAGCGCCCAAGCGCCTGTTCGAAAAAAAAGCCGTCCAATTTCTCGTACCCCTGCCCGGGATTGACCCGCCGGCCGCCCCGCAGCCAGATTTCCTGATTCTGACAGATCGTATACCCGCCGGCCCGGGCAAACGCGAGCAAACGCGCGATCTTGGTCGGCAGCCAGGTGTCGTCGGAATCGAGCAGGGCCAGGTAGTTCCCCCCGGCCGCGGCCAGGCCGGTATTGCGCGCGGCCGATACCCCCCGGGACCGTTCGTGGCCGAGTACCCGCAGTCGCGGATCGGCCAGGGCCGCCAGACGCTCCCGGGTGTCGTCCGTGGAGCCGTCGTCCACGACGATGACGTCCAAGGCCCGGTGGGTCTGACCGAGCACCGAGGTCACGGCCCGCACCACCCGCTCTCCCCGGTCCCGGGTGGGGATGACCACCGAGACCAGGATATCCGCACCCGTTTCCATGCCGTGATCCTACATGGCGGCTCCCGCCCTGCCAAGCCGCCCCGCACGCCGCACTTCCAACCGCCCCTCAAAACGGGCATGTTCCCTTTCCCTGACAGACACACCCCCGTTGGGGAGGCCGGGGAGGTTGCCCCCCTCGACCGCCGGAGGCGAGCCATGCTCCATACCGATTCCAACCGCGCCTACAGACAGTCCCTGCACCCGAGACCGGGCGAGACCGCTTTCCAGGTGGTGGTGGAACAGACCGACCTGTACGTGGTGGCCGCGAAACCCTTGGCCCGGGAGATCGCGGACCATGTCCGCAGCCTGCGCGCCATCCTGACCAACCACATGCTGCTCCATCCCGGGTTCCGGGAAAGCCTCGCTCCGGTGGACGTGGCCCCGGACGCGCCGGCCATCGTCCGAGACATGGCCCAGGCCGGGGCCCGGTTCGGGGTGGGGCCCATGGCCGCCGTGGCTGGCGCCGTGTCCCAGGCCGTGGTGGACCTTTTCGCAGCGGACTGCCCGAGCCTGCTCGTCGAAAACGGCGGCGACATCGTCATCCATTCTCCGGTCGAACGTACCGTGGCCCTGCTCGCCAAACCCGTGGAAGGCGCGCGCCTGGGTCTGCGCTTCGCACCGGAAAAACTGCCTGCCGCGATCTGCGCCTCCTCGGCCAAGGTGGGCCATTCCCTGTCCCTGGGCCAGGCGGACATGGTCACGGTGGTGGCCGACCAGGGCGCGGTGGCCGATGCCGCGGCCACGGCCCTGGCCAACCTGCTCGTCACGGCCGAGGATATGGAAGGCGTGCTTTCTGCCGCCTCGGGCATGGCCAAACGCGGCGTGCGCGGGGCCTTCGTCCAACTCGGCGATCTGGTCGGCCTGGTCGGCGATCTCGAACTGGTGGCATTGACATAGGGGGAGGAGAAAAGATGCCTCCGGCGGCTGGGGCGCTGCCCCAGACCCTGCCAGGGCGCTGCCCTGGACCCGCCGGGGGGATCATCCCCCCGGACCCCTGGAAAGGGGGAATAACAACAGCGCCTCGCGCATAAACGACTTGTCTTTCGTATCGGGAGTCCAGAGGGCGAAGCCCTTTGGCCGCCGGAGGCGTCTCCCCTTCCCCTCCCCCCGCGCCACCCCATAGAAAAGCGAATGCCGGACAGCAGGTGTCCGGCATTCGTTCGGCCAATGGCGGCCTCCCCCTAGCAACCAATTTTTCCGGGCCGTGGGGTCAGGCCCTGATGCTTTCGATGGTCCGCTCCAGTTCCCGGCCAAGGGGCGTGCGCAAGGCGAGATGGCGCTCCAAGGAGGTAATGCCCTTGACCACGGTGGAATGGCGGCGGTTGAATCGGTTGCCGATGTCGGCCAACGACAGCTCTGTGTGCTGCCGCGCCAACAAAAATGCGGTGTTGCGCGCCAAAACGAGCTGGCGCTTGCGGGATTTTGAGGAAAGTTGATCGGGCGAAAGCCGATAGACATCGCAGACATAGGATACGATGTCGTCCAGGGTGAGCGGCCGGGCCTCCACATCGTAGTGCTGGAGGATCTCCCAGGCCAAGTCCACGGAAATGCCGCAATGGAGCAGCTTGGCCTTGAGCGCCAAATTCTGGAGACAACTTTCGAGCTGGCGGATGTCGGTATGGAGCCTGTCGGCCAGAAGCGTGGAAACGGCATCCGGCAACAGGACCTGATGCACGGCGGCTTTGCTTTCCAGGATGCGTTTGCGCGTTGCCAGGTCGGGCTTGTCGATGACGGCCAGAAAGCCCGAACCGAAACGCGACAGGAGCTGGTTGTCGAGGCCGGTCAAGTCCTTGGGCAAAAACGAGCTTGTGAACACCAGCCGGCAGCCCCGGGTATTGAGGGCCTTGAGGGTATTGAGAAGCTCATCCTGGATGCGGGGTTTGTCCCGGAAAAAGTGGATGTCCTCGAGCAACAGCACGTCCACGTTCTCGCGAAACGCGGCCTTGAACCGTTCCACCTGCTTGGTTTTGAGCGCCATGACCAGCCGGTTGGCGAATTCCTCGGCCGACAGGTAGGCCACGCGCAATCCCTGTCCGGCTTGGCCGGCCTGGCCGGACAGATATCGCCCCATGGATTGGATGAGATGGGTCTTGCCCAGGCCCGGGGCCGAGCTGATAAACAGCTGGTCGGCAGTCAGGGAACGTTCGCAGATGCCCTTGGAAGCAACATAGGCCAGCTCGTTGCTCGGGCCGACCACGAATTCGTCGTAGCTGAAGCGAAAACGCGCGCCAGCCGTATCCGGCGCCTGGGGCGCGGCCGGCAAGGTCAGGGACCGGGCCGTGACCACCGGCGCGGATCGGGTTTCACCCCGCGCCCGGGAGGCAGCGGGCTTTGCCGGTCCCGCCGACGCTTGGGGTCGGACAGGGCCTTCGGTCACCACCACGGTCGGGCGGGAGCCCATGACCACGGCGGCGGCTTCGGCCACCTGGCTGCTCAACCGTTCCCGCACCCAGGCCGCCACGAAGGCGTTGGGAGCGGTCAATTCGAGAACGCCGTCGCGGGCCCTCGCGGCGAGCGGCTTAATCCATAGATTATAGAGGCCGGGGGTGAGCGTCTTTTCGAGCACTGCTTTGGTTTTGGGCCAGATCGTTTCCATGCAGCGCACACTAAGGACGGTCCCGGCTGGGGCAAAGGACGATTAGGGACCGGAATTCGGGCCGGGGCGATTTGGTTCTCTACAATATAACCAGCTGTTTCAAATGAACATTCTCGTCAACCCAGGCGTTTCGGGGCCTGACCGGCGCAACCGGGAAGCCGCACCAGACAAGGCTTCCCCGGAGCCTCGATTTTTTATGCACATCTGTGGACCTTCTTTCCACAGGACAATCTTCCTTTTTCTCTATTTTCCTCAATCTTAATTTAATTTTTTCGTGTTCCAACAAGCATCTTTTTGGTTGACCAGTCCCAAAACCCGCTTGGCCCTTGCCTTTTGCCGCCCTCACCCCCTGGTGCGTCACGAACAAGACACGAACAATTACCCAATTTTATTCATAAAAATTTTATATCCCGTATTTGTTGCGGTTTGGGAACAAAAGAACAAAAAAAGCCCACCGGCGAACCGGTAGGCTTTTTTAAGTGACATCAGGGACGAAAATCAGAGATTAGGACGAGATTTACGAAAGATCAGGCTTTACCGGATAGCGGCCACAGCTGAACCGTTCGGCCTCGGGGCAATAGCCCAGGCGCTCGCAACGCGCCCCGGCTGCGGCAAAAACCACCGGCAGCACCTCGCGGCACCGGGCGAGCATGGCCTCAGCCAGGGCCCGGATCTCCCACTGCGCCCGCGTGCAGCAGCGCAGTTCGAAAAAATGGAGCAGGCTGCGGCAATTCATGGTGACAACGATCTTGGTCTCGCAGGCATTGGGCAGCACGAACCGGGCGTCCTCATTGGCCTTAGCGCCCCGGCCGTGGGCGTTGAGGATCGCCTGGATCGCGGCATAGGCCGCCCCGGCCTCGGCCATGGCCGCCTCGAAGCGCTCCCGAGCCTCGGGGACGGCGGCAACCTGGGGCGGGAGCACGTAATCGAAGCCAGCCGCGTCCACATAGCGCTGGGACTGCTGGGAATAGCTCGCGATCCGGTGCCGGACCAGCTGATGGGACAAGGCCCGGGAAATGCCGGCCACGGCAAAGGTGAACGACACATGCTCGATGGGCGATTCATGGCCCGAGTCCAGGATGCGGGCCACGAAGTCGGCCTGCTTCTCCCGGCTGATCTCGCCGGCGAGCAGACGCGGCCACATATCGGCCACGTATCCCGGATGGTAACACTGCCGGAACGCGGCATAGATAAGGGACAACGGGTCCGGCGTTGAAGCGAGGAGCGTCACGCTCTGGCTGATGGCGGGCATAATCGACCTTTGGTGAATTGGTGTGCGGTGGTTAAGAAGGCCTCCGGCGGCCAGGAGGGGGGTCACCCCCCTCCTGGACCACCCCGAATGGGGCAGGAAACTTCACCTTCCCCTTCCAAGGGGCCGGGGGACGATCTTCCCGGCGGTGAGGTCCAGGAGAGGCCCTGCCTCGCCTGGCCGCCGGAGGCGTCTCTCCCCATCCCCCCGGCTCTCCCCCTACCCTAACGCCCTTTTGTGCAAATGGGCGTAGGCCTTGGCCGTGGCCACACGGCCGCGGGGGGTGCGCTTGATGAGCCCGCACTGGATGAGGAACGGTTCGTAAATCTCCTCCAGGGTCCGGACCTCTTCGCTTATGGCCACGGCCAGGGTTTTGACCCCGACCGGACCGCCTTCGTAATGGTTGATGATGACCTCCAGGATCTTGCGATCCATCTGGTCCAGGCCGTGGGGGTCGACATCAAGGCGGGCCATGGCCTCCTTGGCCAATTCCTCGTCCAGGGTGGCGGCTCCGGCCACCACGGCGAAGTCGCGCAGCCGGCGCAGCAGCCGGTTGGCGATACGCGGCGTGCCCCGGGAACGCTGGCCGATGGCGAGCGCCCCGCCCGGGGTGATGCCGATGCCGAGGATGGCGGCCGCCCGGGTCACGATGCGGGCCAGCTCCTCGGAGGAATAGAACTCCAGTCGGAAAATAACGCCGAACCGGTCGCGCAGCGGCGAGGTGAGAAGCCCCAAGCGCGTGGTCGCCCCGACCAGAGTAAAGGGCTCCAGGTCGATGCGCACCGTGCGCGCGCCCGGCCCCTGACCGATAATGAGGTCGAGCTTGAAATCCTCCATGGCCGGATAGAGAATTTCCTCCACGGCCGGCGGCATACGGTGGATTTCGTCGATAAAAAGGATGTCGCGCCGGCGCAGGTTGGTGACGATGGCGGCCAGGTCGCCGCAACGTTCGAGCACCGGCCCGGTGGTGGTGACAAGGTTCACGCCGAGTTCGGAGGCCATGATCTGGGCAAGCGTGGTCTTGCCAAGGCCCGGCGGGCCGTAGAGTAGGCTGTGGTCAAGGGCGCGCCCCTGCTCCATGGCCGCGCGCAAAAACACCCGCAGGTTGGCGCGCAAATCGTCCTGGCCGATGAATTCGTCGAGCCGGGACGGCCGGATGGTGTCGTCCGGCGAGGCGCCGGGCATTGCGCAGGTGTCGCTCGTGTCGCTCATGTCTTCTCGGAGGCCAGACGCTTGAGTGCTTGCCTAAGCGCCCCGGCCACATCCAGATCGGGTTCGTCCTCAAGCACGGCCGTCCCCACGCGCCGCGCATCGGCCTCGGCATACCCGAGATTGGTCAAACCCGCCACCACATCGCCGAGCACGCCGCCAACCGGCGCCAGGGGCGCAAGCCCCCCGGCCGTGGCGGTCTTGCCCTCCAGCTTGTAGGTCAGTTCGATGAAAATCCGCTGGGCGCTTTTCTTGCCGATGCCCGGCACCCGGACCAGGGCGTCCATGTCGCCCGTGGCCACAATGCGGGCCAGATCGTCGGCGGTGAAACGCGAAAGGATGGCCAAGGCGGTCTTGGGGCCAAGCTTGGTGATGCCGATGAGCACCCGGAAGGTCTCGCGATCTTCGAGCGTGGCGAAACCGAAGAGCTCAAAGGCGTCCTCGCGCACCACGGTGTGGACGTACAAGCAGACCTGGCCGCCCTGGGCCGGCAGGGACGCCGCCACCGGATCGGGCAACTCCAGCTCGTAGCCCACGCCGCCCGGGGTCAGCACCAAGGCCCACCGGTCGCGCCGGGCCATGACCCGGCCTTCGATATAGCCGATCATCGCACCCCGCACAGGCGCGTCAGCCGCCTCTGGTTCAGATGACACACGGCCGCGGCCAAAGCGTCGGTCGCGTCCACGGCGAATGTTTCCCGGCATGCCAGCACCCTGCCCACCATGAAAGCCACCTGGGATTTCTCGGCCCGGCCCGTGCCGACCAGGCTTTGTTTGATCAAGGTCGGCGCATAGGCGAAAACCGGCAACCCGGCCACGGCACACGCCGCCAGGGCCGCACCCCGGGCCTGGCCGAGCTTGAGGGCCGTGCCCGGATTTTTCGACACGAACACGTTCTCCACCGCCGCCTCGATCGGGCCGTATTGCCCGATCAGCTCCGTGACCCGGCTGTAAATGATGCCGAGCCGCCGGCAAAAATCCGTCTCCGCCCCCGTGCGCACCACCCCGGCGGCCAGGAGTTCGAGTACACCCGAACGCTCCCGCACGAAGCCGTAGCCCGTCACCCGGGAACCGGGATCAAGCCCGAGGATAATAATGTCGTTAGGCGATGGCATGGGCGTATGGGGGGAGAAGAACAGCCTTCGGCGACCAAAGGGCTGCGCCCTCTGGACTCCCTTTTCGAGAGGCAATCTCTTTTATGGCAACACGTCGATCCACGAAAGCCCCCCTTTCAGGGGTCCGGGGGGATGATCCCCCCGGTGGGGTGGGTCCGGGGAGGGGCAACGCCCCTCCCCGGCCGCCGGAGGCTCCTACCGTCCCTAGCCGAGCATGGAGTCGGGCAGGTCGCCGTTGGTGTGGACTTTCTGGACGTCGTCGTTGTCTTCCAGATTGTCGACAAGGCGCAGGAGCTTCTGGCCGTTTTCCTCGTCCAGGGCCACGGTCGTGGACGGCACCATGGACACCTCGGCATCGTCGGACACAATGCCGGCCGCCTCGAAGGCCCGGCTCAGGGCATCGAAATCCTCGGGCGCACAGTGCACTTCCCAGACATCATCCTCATCGGTGATGTCCTCGACGCCGTTCTCCAGGCCGATTTCCATGAGCTGGTCCTCGGTGAACTGGGCCTTGGGGAAGGAAAAAATACCTTTTTTGGAGAACATCCAGCCCACACAGCCGGATTCCCCCATGGCGCCGCCGCCCTTGGCCAAAAGATGCCGCACTTCGGCCACGGTCCGGTTACGGTTGTCGGTGGCAGCCTCGATCAAAAGGGCCACGCCGCCCGGCCCATATCCTTCGTAGAGCACCTCGTCGAGGCACTCGCCGACAAGCTCGCCCGTGCCCTTCTTGATGGCCTGTTCGATCTTGTCCTTGGGCAGGTTGACGGCCTTGGCCGCGGCGATGGCGGATTTCAGGCGCGTATTGAGGGCGGTATCGGCGCCGCCGGCCTTGGCCGCCAGCATGAGTTCCTTGGTTACCTTGGTGAAAAACTTGCTCTTCTTGGCATCCTGGACCGACTTGTGGGCCTGGATATTATGCCATTTGCTATGTCCGGACATGCTTCCTCCCTGGCGTCAACCGGGCGCGCGCCCGGGCGAACGGATCTGTGTCGTGGTGTGTTTACATCATTGCTTAGCCATCGGTGGGTCCGACGGCAAGGGCGGGTCCGGGCTCGACGCGACCACGGTCGCGCCGCCGGTGAATCCGGTCCCCACGTAAAAAATTTCCTTGCTCTCGGCCCGGGAGCTTTTGGGCTTGGCCACCCGCACCGAGGCGAACAATTTTTTGAGCCCGGCCAGATAGGCCGGGGCATCCGGCCCCTGAAAAATCTTGACCACGAAGGAACCACCCGGCTTCAAGCGTTCGCAGGCCACGCCCAGGGCCGCCTCGCATAGTTCCAGGGATCGGGCCTGATCCGTGAACTTGTGCCCGGTGGTCTTGGGCGCCATGTCGCTTAAGACCACGTCAAAAGGCCCCAGGCGGTCAAAGGCTTCCCGGATGTCCGGGCCGGGTTCGAGCATGTCGCCGGTCAGGTAGGTGACGTGGCCGGGAAAGGCCGTATCGGACGGGTTCAGGTCGATGGCCAGGACATGGCCACGCGGGCCGATCCGTTCGGCGGCGTAGAGGGTCCACGAGCCCGGGCAGGCCCCGAGATCAAGCACCGAGGCCCCGGAGGCCAGGAGATGCGATTGTTTTTCGATCTCCTGGAGCTTATAGACCGAACGCGCCGGATAGTTTTCCTGCTTGGCCTTCTTGAAGTAGTGGTCGCGGTATGTTTTCATGGCGGGCTGACCCAGATACCGATAACCGAAACAGGTTTCAAGGGAAAGACGGCGTCGTATGCCGATGAGTCTGCGCCCGACGCGCCTGCGCGTCCAGGACGAAACCGGCCGCACCCGGACGTTAAGCGCCGGTCCCGAGGCGTTCGAGGCCTTCGGAACCGGCACGCAGCCGGTGTTTCTGGGCCTGGGCCCAGACCCGGCCAGCCTTGCCAGATTGGTCCCGGCCGGGGAAACGGCCGGCTATGTCGAGTGCCCGCAATTCGCCGCGGCCATGCCCCCGGCCTGGAAAGCCGCCATCCCGGCCAACCTGTCTCCTCTGACCGTGGCCGAGCTGACCGCCGAGCGGATCGCCCGGTCGCGTTTTTTTCTCTACCGCCAAAATCCGCGTCTGTATCCGTCGTTTTGGGGGCCGATCCTGGCCCGGCTGCGGCTGTCCCTGTCCCCGGCCGGCCCGGCCCATACCGAAACCCGGCCAAACGTCGTCTTCCTGGCCCGGCCGGAAACCGGGCTGCTGGAACCGGAGCTGGCCCGGGCATTCGCCTCCCTGGGCTACGGCGTGCACGACATCCCGGCCGACCGCTCCCTCACGGCAATCCCGGACGCCTTGGCCCTGGACACGCCGGTTCTCTTTCTCTCCATAAACGGCGCCGGGCTCGACCCGGACGGGCTGGTCTTTTCCCTGCTCGCCGCGACCGGTGTGCCCGTGGCCGTGTGGTGCGTGGACAATCCGTTCCATGTTCTGAGCCGTTTCCGAGCGCCGTTCTGGAAAAAAACCATCCTCGGCGTCACCGACGACTGGTTCATCGCCCCGCTCCGGGAACTTGGCGCCGCGTCCGCGCACCATCTGCCCCTGGCCGCAAGCCACCATTTTTTCGAGGCCAAGCCGGCATCGGGCCTGGAAGACACGGCGCTTTTCGTCGGCCGCAGCACGTTTCCGGGCCGGGAGCATTTTTTCGCCGGCTGCCGGCTGCCCGAGGAGCTGCTTACGGCGGCCCGGGATGGCTGTGCCCGGGGCGTACGGGCGGATTTCGGCTGGTGGATGCAGGCACTCGGCCTGGCCCCGGCCTGGCCGGACAAGGCCCTGCGCCTGGCCGGCTACGGGGCCGAAATGACGGGCGTGGCCTGGCGCACGGCCTGCCTCGGCGCCCTGGCCCGGACCATGGCGCTCACTATTCTCGGCGATCCGGGTTGGCGGGAGCTCGTACCCGGGGTGAACCTTGCCGGCCCGGTGGATTATTACGGCGGCCTGGCCGGCTGCTATGCCGGGGCGGCGGTCACGGTGAACCTGACCAGCCCGCTTTTGCCGCGCGGGCTCACCCAGCGCCATTTCGACGTCTGGGCGGCCGGCGGGGTGCTGGCCACCGACGCCACCCCCGGGCTCGCGCTCTTCCCAAAGGCCCTGACCCGGCCCATCACCTTCACCGGCCCCGGCGATATCGGCCGGCGGGCCAGTGAGCTTGCCCGGGATACGGCGCTTCGGGCCGAGCTTCGGGCCGGCTGGCGGGAGGAACTGCTCGCCCGCCATCTCTACACGCATCGCCTGTCCCGGTTGCTCGATCTGGCACTTTACGCGCAACGGTCTTGACCGGGCCACCGTTTGCGCCTATAGACCCAGTTCTCCGATGGGGGCGTAGCTCAACTGGGAGAGCGCTGCGTTCGCAACGCAGAGGTCGTGGGTTCAAGTCCCATCGCCTCCACCAAAGGAAAATCAAGGGCTTCCGAGCACACTCGGAAGCCCTTTTTTTGTTCGCACCGCACAACCGCGCTACGACGGCCCGCCGGGACACGCTCTGCGGCCTATCCGCGCAATTCCTTGTAGTAATTGATCAATCCATTGGTCGAGCTGTCATGGGACGCCACCGGGGCCGCGTCGCCCAGTTCCTTGAGGATCGTACCGGCCAGCACCTTGCCGAGTTCCACACCCATCTGGTCAAAGGAATTGATGCCCCAGATCGTGCCTTGGGTGAAAATCTTGTGCTCATAGAGCGCAATGAGCGTGCCCAGGGTGCGCGGGGTCAGCTCCTGATAGAGCAGCGAGTTGGTCGGCCGGTTGCCGGTAAAGGACTTGGCCCGGGCGAGCAATTCGAGCTTTTCCGGAGAAAGCCCCTTGCCAGCCAGCTCGGCCTGGGCTTCGTCCACGGTCTTACCGCGCATGAGCGCCTCGGTCTGGGCGAAAAAGTTCGACAACAGCATCTTGTGGTGCTCGCCCAGAGGGTTGTGGGTGCGGGCCGCGGCCAGAAAATCGCACGGGATGAATTTCCGACCCTGGTGGATGAGCTGGTAAAAGGCATGCTGGCCGTTGGTGCCCGGCTCGCCCCAGACGATGGGGCCGGTGGAATAGTCCACGAACCGGCCGTCCAGGGCCACGGACTTGCCGTTGCTCTCCATGTCGCCCTGCTGGAAATAGGCGGCAAACCGCGACAGGTACTGGTCATAGGGCAGAATGGCATGGGTCTCGGCGCCAAAGAAGTTATTGTACCAGATGCCGAGCAGCCCCATGACCACCGGGATGTTCTGTTCGAGCGGCGCGGTGCGGAAATGGGCATCGGCCACGGAAGCGCCGTCGAGCAGCTCCTCGAAACGGTCGAAGCCGACGGACAGGGCAATGGACAGGCCGATGGCCGACCACAGGGAATAACGTCCGCCGACCCAGTCCCAAAAAGCGAACATGTTGGCCGGGTCGATGCCGAATGCGCCCACGGCCTGGGCATTGGTCGACAAGGCCACGAAATGCCGGGCAATGGCCCGTTCGTCGCCGCAGTGATCCAAAAACCAGGTGCGGGCCGAATGGGCGTTGGCCATGGTTTCCTGGGTGGTGAAGGTCTTGGAGGCGATGATGAAAAGCGTGGTCTCCGGCGAAAGCTGGCGCACGGTCTCGGCCAGATGGGTGCCGTCCACGTTGGAGACGAAATGGGGCGTGAGGCCGGGGATCGCATAGTGTTTGAGGGCAAGGGTCACCATCTGCGGCCCGAGGTCCGAGCCGCCGATGCCGATGTTGACCACATCAGTGATTTTCTTGCCCGTGTAGCCGGTCCATTGGCCCGAATGCACCCGGGCGCAAAAATCTCGCATCTGTCCGAGAACCCGCTCGACCTCGGGCATGACGTCGACCCCGTCCACCAGGATGGGACGGCCACTGCGGTTACGCAGGGCCACGTGGAGCACGGCCCGGTCCTCGGTGACGTTGATTTTCTCCCCCGTGAACATGGCGTCGCGCCGCGCCTCGACCTTGGCCTGCCGGGCCAGGTCGAACAGCAAGGCCATAGTATGCTCGGTGACCCTATTTTTGGAGTAGTCGAACAGGATATCGCCCAGGCGCAGGGAAAACTTGTCGAACCGCTGCGGATCGGCGCCAAACAGCGCCCGCATGTGCAGGTCTTTCACTTCGTTAGAGTGCGCCACCAAGGCCGCGTAGGCCGGCAGTTCCGTCAAAAGCGCCATCGCATTCACTCCTTGCTCGCTTCAGCGACCATACTCTCTCCCCTATCACAGGGGTCCGGGGGGATTATCCCCCCGGCCGCCGGAGGCATCTTTATCTTCCCTCTCCCCTCCGCCCAGCTCCAACACGGCCCGGGCATAGCCTTGGCGCAACGCTTCCATGTAGGCCGCATCCACCGGGCCCTTCCAGGTGGCGATTTCGGCGAACCGCCGGGGAATGGCCGTGGCCAGGGGATCGTAGCCCGTGGCCAGCTTAAGCCGCCAGCGGGCGCGCTGAGCCCGCTTCGCGGCCGCGTCGAGGTCGCCGGCCAGCTCGCCCTGTCCCAGGCAGGTCAGCACCGCGGCCACGACATCCGGCTTATACACCTCCCGGGCGAAAAGGCACCCCACCAGACAGGTCAAAAGCACCCGCTCCCGCTCGTCGGCGATCAAAAACCGGACCACCGCCTCCACGTCCTTTTCCTTATGCTTCTGGTCATAGGAATAGGCGCCGGTGTCAAGATGCGAATGACGAAAGGCCACGGTCTGGGAGGCGAAATAGGTCTCGCCCGTGGCGTAGCCGGCCATTTCCTGGCCGAGGACACAGGCGAAATCCGCTCCGCCGTAGTGCTTGGCGGCAACCAGGGTGCCCTGCGCCAGCAGTGCGTAGAAATCGTTGGCCTTGTGCCCGAGCAGCCACAGGGCCCGCTTGAACCCGGCCGCGTCGCCGAAGGCGAGCTTCACCTCGGTATCCTTTTCCGAAAGGATGCCCTTGGCCATGGCCTCCGCGGCCCAGGCCAATCCGACGCCGGCCGAGATGATGTCCAGACCCTGCCGGTCGGCCATGTCGTTGATGGCCAGGACCTCGCTCGGGTCGGTGACGCCGAGCATGGGCCCGGCCGCGAAATTGGGCTCGTGGTCGTAGGCCACCTGATGGATGGCGAAGCGGTGGGAGGTGGAAAACATCTCGCGCACCATGCCCACGTGGATGCAGCCCACGGGGCAGCCGGAGCAAGCGGCGTTGTGCATGAGGAGCTTTTCGGCAAAGGCCTCACCCGAAATCTTGTCCGCCTCGGGATCGCTCGTGGCGGCCAGGTTGCGCCAGGGCAGGGACTTGAGCTCGTTTAAGGGCAGCACGTTGGCCGGGGTGCCGAGGTTGTGGTATTTCTCCATCATGCCCGACGACGTGACTTTCTCGTGAATGTCCTTGAACAGCTTGGCGTAGCCCTTGTCCTCGGGCAGGGGCAGATCAGCGTCGCCCTGAATGACGATGCCCTTCACCTGTTTCGCGCCCAGAACCGCCCCGGCCCCGAGCCGGCCGAAATGGCGATAGGTGTCCACGTTGATGCAGGCATAGGCGCAGCCGTTTTCCCCGGCCGGGCCGATGCGCAGGATGGAGCGATGGCCCGAGGCGCCAGCGGCGATCTTGCGCAAGAGCTTACCCGTGGTGAAGACATCGGCGCCCCAGAGGTAGTGGACATCGAGCAGCTCGATACGCCGGCTTCCGACCACAAGCACCGACGGCCGCGCGGCCCGGCCCGTGACCACCAACGCGTCATAGCCCGCGAAGCGCAGGGCGAGCGCCGAACGGCCGCCGGCGTGGGACTCGGCGTAATGCTCATTATAGGGGGATTTGAAACCGCACACGGTCTTGCTCATGAGCGGAAAATAGCCCGTGGCCGGGCCGATGGCGAAAACAAGCGGCTGGCCCGGATCAAAGGCTGGCGCCCCGGGTTGGCCGTATTTTTCGTACAGCAAGGCCGCCAAGCCCGAACCACCGATCACCTGCCGCCGGCCGGGCAGTTCCACAAGCTCGCCCCGCTTCTGGCCCACATCGTAGACAAGTACGCGAAAGAGATCATTTTCCGGCAACATGGCAGCTCTCCAGGCACAGGGCGGTCACGGCGGCGTCAGCCTCGACAAGTTCCAGACAATCGTGGGGACAGTAGGCGATGCACTGGCCGCAGTGCAGGCACACGGCCGGGTTGCCGGCCGCGTCCAGGGCAATGGCCTCCACCGGGCAGGCGGCGGCGCACTGGCCGCACTGGATGCACAAATTCTTTTTGAGCAGCACCCCGCCTCCGGATTTGCGTTGGACCATGGCCCCGGTGGGGCAGGCCGCGGCACAGGGCGCGGGGTCGCAGGCCAGGCAGAGGATGGCCTGGAATCCGCTCGACACACCACCGGTCGAGCGGATACGAATCCCGGCCCGGTTCCACGATACGGATTTGTAGACCAAGCGGGCACAGGCCAACGAGCAGGAATGACAGCCGATACAGCGTTCCATGCGCACGGCACGGTGAATTTTCATGACAGTCGCCTCCCGGACCGGACTCCCCACAATGGTGATACGGGGTTGTCCGCATTGGATATCATGGCCTTTACCCGGTTCGCGGTCAACAGGAACCCGTGTCAGTGGCATGACGGTTGACAGACCGCCGGCTCGGTCCTAAAAAAACCGATCAGGAGATCATCTGATGACTACAACCTTGCGCCCCGTGCGCACGCACACCCGTTGCGACCTGGTCATCCAGCAGATCCAGGAAAAAATTTCGCTGGGCGTGTTCGCGCCCGGTTCCAAGATCCCGACCGAACCGGCGCTCATGTCCCAGCTCGGGGTCGGACGCTCCACCGTACGCGAGGCCATCCGGGTGCTGGTCAGCGCCGGCCTGCTCGAAGTGCGCCAGGGCGACGGCACCTACGTTCTCTCCGGCACCTCGGATCACGAGCCCCTGCAATTCCGCCTGCGCCGAGCCACGGCCCGGGAAATCCGGGAAGTGCGCCGCATCATCGAAATCGAGGCCGCCCGCTTGGCCGCCCAGAACCGCACCCAGGCCGACATCGAAGCCATGCACGACTTTCTGGCCCAAAAAAAGCTGGCCCACGCCCGAAACGACATCCATGGCTATGTCACGGCCGACATCGCCTTTCACACCGCCGTGGCCACGGCCAGCGGCAACAGTTTGCTGGCCGATCTCTACCGCAGTTTCTGCATGGTGTTTCAGGACTTCCTGGATGAGCTCATCGCCGACCGGGGCGTCAACGCCCACCAGGACCGCATCCACGACGGCCTGCTCGCGGCCATTGCCGCCAAAGAGCCGGAAACCGCCGCCCGCTTCGTCATGGAAGGTCTCGACCAGTTCACGAGCGACGCCCAGGCGGCCCTGAAATGAAGGCGTCGGGAATGGCATTCCCTGATCGCCGCTGGCAGCAATAACATCCGGTGCCCTGCCGGCAAGCCGCGCCCAGCGCAGGTGTCCCCCCACCGCTTGCCCACAGACATCTGATGATGGGATAAATCGATGTCTTGAGCCCGGGCCACCGCCACTCCGGCCCGGGCCCAAGACCCATGTCCATCCCGGTCCGGGGCCAGATCCCGGACAGTGCCTTGGAGTCGTATGTCGCTTGCCCGCCTCGCCCCGCTCGTCCTGCTGACGTTTTTTCTCGTGTCCCAAAGCCCATCCGGCCACCTCGCCGCAACCGGCCGGCACATCGCCTCGCCCCTGGCGACCGTGTCCCAGGCCTTCGAAGCCCTGCGCGCCGTGGTCCTGGCCTCGCCCCTGGCCCGGGATACGCGTCCCAGCCCTGAAGAGGAGCGTCGCGCCTACGTGGCCCTCTGGTCCGACCTGGAAACGGGTCGCCAGACCGCGCCCCTGCCCCAGGCCGGGCGCTCCGATCCGGAAACGCCGGGTTCGAATCAGGCCCGATGAGCCTCCGAATATACCTTCAAGATTATTCCAATAAAAGCAAATAGATAGAGTCGATTTTTCGGTCCATCCCTTGACACCCCCCACTTCGGTTGTTACCCGTTTGGCACTCTTTTGATTCGAGTGCCAGACAGGGTTGCGCCATGCCATTGCCAGATCGCGAACGGGAAGTCCTGACCACCATCATCGAGGCCTACATCACGACGGCCTTGCCCGTGGGGTCGCGCGCCGTGTCCCGGCAAAGCCACCTGGGCCTGTCGCCGGCCTCCATCCGCAACCTCATGGCCGACCTGACCGAGGCCGGCTATCTGGAACAGCCCCATACCTCGGCCGGGCGCGTGCCCACGGCCAAGGCCTTTCGCCTCTACCTCGACGAGGTCATGCGCGAACGCCCCCTGCCCGAGGCGCACAAGCGGCGCATCGCCACCATGCTGCGTTCGGCCGGCCTGGACCTCGGGGACATCCTGCGCCAGGCCAGCCGTCTACTCTCCGGCCTGTCGTTGCAGGTGGCCATGGTCGTCTCCCCACGCTACCCGGACACGCGCTGGAAACGCATCGATTTTTCGCTGCTCAATCCCGGCCTGGTCATGGCGATTCTCGTGCTCCAAGGCGGGCTCGTGCGCAACCGGATCATCGAGACCGCCGTGGAGGTCACGGCCGACGATCTCGTGGGCTACGCCAACTACTTGAACCATCTTTTCACCGACCGCACCGTGGCCGAGGTCCGTTCCCGACTCGTGGCCGAACTGCGCGAGGCCGAACGCACCTTAAACGCCCTGTACCAACGGGCCCTGACCCTGGCCCAGGCCGCCTTCGAGCACGAGCCCGAGCCGGCCAGCGAAGTCATCGTGGACGGGGCGTCCAACATCCTGTCCCAGCCGGAGTTTATGAGCGCCGAGCAGATGCGCGAGGTCATGCGGGTGCTGGAGGAGCGGACCATTCTTTTGGAGCTGCTGGACAAGACCGCGACCGATCTACGACCCGTCGTCACCATCGGCAGCGAAACGGCCCTGGACGTCCTGACCGAACTCGGCGTGATCACCGCGCCCTACGGCACGGGGTCCGGTCCCCAGGGCGCCATCGGCCTGATCGGCCCGGTGCGCATGGACTACGCCGGTCTGGTACCGGTGGTGAACTTCACGGCCAGCGCCCTGACCAGGCTCCTGGACAGACATTTTTAACCGTCAACAGACCGACGCCCGGCAAACCGGCCCCAGGCCGGCCTTCGCCCGCGTCCGGGATCAGCATACCGGAGGCCCCATGACCATGGACAACATGGAAAACGACTCGTCCGCAGCTCCTGGCGAAACCACCGGCCAGGCCCCCCTGGAGGACATGACCCTGGAAGCCCAAATCGAGCAGCTCAAGGCCGAACTCGCCGCCGAGTCCGACCGCCGTCTGCGCGGCCTGGCCGAGGTGGAAAACCTCAAGAAACGCTTGATCCGGGAAAAGGAAGAGTTCCAGAAATACGCCACGGAATCCCTGGTGTCGGAACTGCTGCCGATCCTCGACCACCTGGATCTGGCCCTGGCCCACGGCCGGGGCAGCGAGGCCTGCAAGGACTTCGTGATCGGCGTGGACATGACGCGCAAGGCCTTTGTGGACATCCTGTCCCGGCACGGCGTGGCCGAGTTTGGCCAGATCGGGGAGCCGTTCTCCCCCGAGACCCACGAGGCCCTGGGCATGGTCAGCGAGCCAGGCCTGGACGACAACGTCGTGGCCCAGGTGGTGCAGCGGGGCTATACCCTGCGCGGCCGGCTCCTGCGCCCGGCCAAGGTCATGGTCAACAAAGCCGGCTAGGGCGGGCATTTTTTAGGCCAGTCCCCCTTTACTCGAATGAAATCGACCTTATTTCACAGCCTGTCCCAGAAAAAAAATATACGCCGCGCCCCGGCGGCGCTGCATACGGGAACCACCAAGGAGGAAGGGTAATATGGGTAAAATCATCGGTATCGATCTCGGGACCACCAACTCCTGCGTCTACGTCATGGAGGGCAAGGACCCGAAGTGCATAACCAATCCCGAGGGAGGCCGGACCACGCCCTCCATCGTCGCCTTTACCAAGGAACGGCTCGTGGGCGAAATCGCCAAGCGCCAGGCCGTGACCAACCCCGAGCGGACCATTTTCGCCATCAAGCGCCTGATGGGCCGCAAGGCCGACGGCCCGGAAGTTTCCCGCTGGCTGGCGCATTGCCCCTATAAGATCGTCGAGGGCGCCGGCGGCGACGCCTACGTCGAGGTCGAAGGCAAGAAATACAGCCCGGCCGAGATTTCGGCCATCATCCTTGGCAAGCTCAAAAGCGACGCCGAGGCCTATCTGGGCGAGCCCGTCTCCGAAGCCGTCATCACCGTGCCGGCCTACTTCAACGACGCCCAGCGGCAAGCCACCAAGGACGCCGGCCGCATCGCCGGCCTCGAGGTCAAGCGCATCATCAACGAGCCCACGGCCGCGTCCCTGGCTTACGGTTTCGACCGCAAGTCCAACGAGAAGATCGCCGTGTTCGACCTCGGCGGCGGCACCTTCGATATCTCGATCCTCGAAGTCGGCGACAACGTCGTCGAGGTCCGGGCCACCAACGGCGACACCTTCCTCGGTGGCGAGGACTTCGACCAGCGCGTCATCAACTACCTGGTGGAAGAATTCAAGAAGGAAACCGGCATCGACCTGGCCCAGGACCGCATGGCCCTGCAGCGCCTCAAGGAAGCCGGCGAAAAGGCGAAAAAAGAGCTGTCCACGGCCATGGAGACCGAGGTCAACCTGCCGTTCATCACGGCCGACGCCTCGGGCCCCAAGCACATGATGATCAAGCTGACCCGTGGCAAGCTCGAATCCCTGGTTCACGACCTGGTCCAGCAGACCGTGGAGCCCTGCCGCAAGGCCCTGGCCGACGCGGGTCTCAAGGCTTCCGATATTGACGAGGTGGTGCTGGTCGGCGGCATGACCCGTATGCCCCTGGTCCAGAAGACCGTGCAGGACTTCTTCGGCAAGGAGCCCAACCGCTCGGTCAACCCGGACGAGGTGGTGGCCATGGGCGCCGCCATCCAGGGCGGCATCCTGGCCGGTGACGTGAAGGACGTGCTGCTGCTCGACGTGACCCCGCTGTCCCTTGGCATCGAGACCCTGGGCGGCGTTTTCACCAAGCTCATCGACCGCAACACCACCATCCCGACCCGCAAGAGCCAGGTGTTCACCACGGCGGCCGACAACCAGCCCTCGGTGTCCATCCACGTGCTCCAGGGCGAGCGGCCCATGGCCGGTGACAACATGACCCTCGGCCGTTTCGAGCTGACCGGCATTCCGCCGGCGCCGCGCGGCATTCCGCAGATCGAGGTCACCTTCGACATCGACGCCAACGGCATCGTCAACGTCTCGGCCAAGGATACCGGCACGGGCAAGGAACAGTCCATCCGCATCACCGCCTCCTCGGGCCTGTCCGAAGCCGACATCCAGAAGCTCATCAAGGACGCCGAGTCCCATGCCGAGGACGACAAGAAGAAGCAGGCGCTGATCGAGATCCGCAACCAGGCCGATACCCTGGTCTACACCACCGAGAAGTCCCTGGCCGACCTCGGCGACAAGGTCGACGCCGTGACCCGGGGCGAGATCGAGTCCAAGGTCAACCACGTCAAGGAAGTGCTCAAGGGCGACGACGGCGACTGCCATCAAGCGGGCCACCGACGAGCTGTCCCAGGCCTCCCACAAGCTGGCCGAGAAGCTCTACCAGCAAAAGGCCGAGACCGGCGGTGCCCAGCCCGGCGGTCCGAGTGCCGGCGGCGCCGGCGCTGCCGGTGCCCAGGGCGGCAAGTCCGGCGGCTCCGACGAGGACGTGGTGGACGCCGACTATACCGAAGTGAAATAACCAACCGGGCGCGCGGCTTGCCTTCGTGCCCCGGAGCGCGTAACACGAGCCTGACCTGTTCTCGGACAGGTCAGGCTTTTTTACGCCCTGAACCCTCCACGGCGGCCCGACCGCCAAACCCTGGTTCGCCCATGGACGTCAAGACGAACACCCATCGCCTCTTCTCCCGCCTGATGGCGGGTCTCGTGTTGTGCAGCATGCTGGCCGGCTGCGGCGGCCTTTTCGGCACGTCCCAAGAACCGGCCCCGACCCCGCCCCCGAGCCATGTGCCGCCACCGCCCCAGGTGACGCCGGTACCGCCACCGCCCAAACCGGCCGACAACACCGTGGCCCTGCTCCTGCCGCTCGGCGGACCGTTCCGGGAATTCGGCGGCAAGGTCCAGAAAGGCGCCATGGCCGCCAAGGCTGCCCTGGCCCAGGCCGGCACCAACATCGACGTGATCGTCATCGACGCCACCCAGCCCGGCTGGGTGGACAGCCTGCGCGCCCTGCCGCCCACGGTCTCCCTGGTTGGCGGGCCCATGCACCGGCTGACCCTCAAGGAGCTTGAGACCGCCGGCCTCCTGCACTCCCGGGTGTTTCTGGCCTTCATGCCTACCCTGGGCGACTCCCGGGAAGGCATCGACGCCTGGCGGTTTTTCCCCAGCGCCGAAGACGAGGTTGACGCCCTGTTGCGTCTGTCGCTGTCCGACTACGGCATCAACCAGTACGGCATCCTGCGCCCGGGCGACCGCTACGGCCAGAGCCTGGGTGACACCTTCTCCCAGGCCGTGAGCCGCCTGGGCGGCCAGGTCACGGCCACGGGCGTCTACGCGCCCCAGGACCCGAGCAGCTGGGACAACACGGTCCAGGAAATGCTCAAGACCGGCACTGGCCGGCCCGGCTTCGGAGCCGTGTTCGTGCCCGACGAATGGGCCCGGGCCGACAAGGTCCTGCCGAGCTTTTTCAAGAACCGCGTCGACGATCTGCTCATCCTCGGCCCCCAGTTGTGGACCGAGGCCCTGTACCGGGCCGCCGCCACCAAGACCCAGATCAACATCCAGAACTACCGTCTGGCGGTCTGTCCGGGGGCTTGGTGGCCGGAGAACCAGGGCAAGGCCACCCAGGATCTGCTCGCGGCCATGCGGGCCCAGGGCAACGACCATACCGATCTGTGGGAGGCCTTGGGCTATGATTTCGTGCGCCTGGCCGCCAAGGTGGGCGCGCTGCCCCAGGGCATCCAACCCCAGGACGTGAGTGCCCGCCTGGCCCAGGGGGCTTCGGGCATGGACTTCAGCATGGCGCCCCTGTCCTATACGCCGGACGGTCGGGCCCATGTGGCCATGTATCTGTTCCGGCCGTCCGTGGCCGGCCCGGTGCTGCTCGATCCCGAAGGCTTCCGCCAGCGCTTGAACGCCATCCGGCAAAAGGCCCTGGAGAATCCGGCCCCGGAAACCGAACAGTCCTACGCCCCGGCCCAGCCGCAACAGCAGCCGTCCGTTCCGCAGCAGGCGGCGCCGGCCACGGTCCAGACGACCCCGCCGGCCCAGACCACGCAGCCTGTGCAGACGGCCCCGAACGCGCCCGTTCCGGCCCACCGCCAGACGGTTCCGACCTATTGACCCCCAAGGATGCACGCGCCATGCCCATAAGCCCTGCCCAAGCGGCCAAGATCGCCAAACTGGCCCGCCTGCGCCTGGACGAAGCCAAGCTCGAGCGCTTCGCCGGCCAGATGGACGATATCCTGGCCTATATGGAAACCCTCGGCACCGTGGACACCACCGGCGTGGAACCGCTCTACGGTCCGGTGGAACATGCCACGGTCACCCGTCCCGATGCGGTGGTCAAGACCTGCACCCGGGACGAAATCCTGCGCAATGCCCCGGCCACCGACGGCCAGTTCTTCGTCGTGCCGAAAATCGTCTAGCGACAAGGCGGGTTGCTACCCGCTCGCCACCGGGGGGCTGACGCCCCCCGGTTCCCCCGAAAGGAAGCCTCATGTCCGAGATCACCCGTCTGTCCCTGACCGCGGTCCGCGACAAGCTGGCCGCCAAGGAAATCAAGGCCGAAGAGGCCGTGGCCGCCTGCCTGGACCGCATCGCCGCCACCGAGCCCAAGATCAAGGCCATCCTTCATCTCGATGCCGGCAAGGCCCTGGCCCAGGCCAAGGCCCTGGATACCGCCGGCCCCGATCCGGCAAAACGCCTCTGGGGCGTGCCGGTGCTGATCAAGGACGCCATCTGCGTCAAGGACGCGCCCACCACCTGCGCTTCGAAAATCCTGGAAAATTTCGTCCCCTTCTACGACGCCACCAGCGTGGAGAAGCTCGAAGCAGCCGGCGCCATCATCCTCGGCAAGACCAACATGGACGAATTCGCCATGGGTTCGTCCACGGAAAATTCCGCCTACCAGATCACGGCCAACCCCTGGGATCTGTCCAAGGTGCCGGGCGGATCGAGCGGTGGTTCGGCCGCGGCCGTGTCCGCCGGCCAGTGTTTCGCGGCCCTCGGCACCGATACCGGCGGCTCCATCCGCCAGCCGGCCGCCTTTTGCGGCACGGTCGGGCTCAAGCCCACCTACGGCCGCGTGTCCCGCTACGGCCTGGTCGCCTACGGATCGAGCCTGGACCAGATCGGGCCCCTCGCCCGCACGGCCGAGGATGCCGCGGCCATGCTCACGGTCATCGCCGGTCACGATGCCAAGGACTCCACCTCGGCCCCGCGCGAAGCCGTCGATTACGAAGCGGCCATCGCCGACCGGCGCGACCTCTCGGGCCTGACCATCGGCCTGCCCGACGAATACTGGGGCGAGGGCGTGGACGACGAGGTGCGCCAGGCCTGCCAGGCGGCCATGGATACGGCCAAGGCCTGCGGCGCCAAGGTCGTGCCCGTGTCCCTGCCCCACACGCCCTATGCCGTGGCCACCTACTACATCGTGGCCATGGCCGAAGCCTCGTCCAACCTGTCGCGCTTCGACGGCGTGCGCTACGGCTTTCGCGCTCCCGAGGCCCAATCCCTGGAAGACCTCTACGAACTCTCGCGCACCAAGGGCTTCGGCTCGGAAGTCCAACGCCGCATCATCATCGGCACCTACGTGCTCTCGGCCGGCTACTACGACGCCTACTACCGCAAGGCCGCCCAAGTCCGCCGGCTCATCCGCCAGGACTTTCTCGACGCCTTTACCAAATGCGACGTGGTCTGCGGCCCGACCTCGCCCTTTGCCGCCTATGCCATCGGCAAGATGTCCGACGATCCGCTCCAGATGTATCTGAGCGACATCTTTACCATCTCCTTGAACCTGGCCGGACTGCCCGGCCTGTCCATGCCCGTGGGCCTGGGCAAGGATTCGGGCATGCCCATCGGCATGCAGCTTTTCGGACCGGCCTGGGGCGAGGCCACGCTCCTCGGCGCGGCCAAGGCCCTGGCGGCCGCCCTGCCACAGCTGCCGGAACCCACGGGGATCACGGCGTAAGCGCGGGGGAAGAAACGCCTCCTGGACCACCCCAACCGAGAAGAACATTTTTGCGGAAAAAACTCCGTAGCCCCATGACGGGTGGGTCCGGGAGGGGGATGCCCCCTCCCGGCCGCCGGAGGCGTTCATCCCCCTATGCCCCCCATGCCCCACATATCCCACACGCGACTCGCACCATGCGCCTGGCCGTAGCCGTTTCGGGCGGCGCCGACAGCCTGCTCTCCCTGGGCCTACTCGCCCGGGAAGGCCATGACGTCCTCGCCCTGCATGCCCACTTTCTGCCCCCGGATGCCGTCCAGCAGGAGCTGGCCGCGTCCATCGCCGCCCAGTGCGCCGTACTCGGCGTGCCCTTCCAGGCCGTGGACCTGTCCCAGGCCTTTCGCGAGCACATCATCGAGCCTTTCATCGCCGCCTATGCCCAGGGTCTGACCCCCAATCCCTGCGCCGCCTGCAACCGCCTCATGAAATTCGGCCTGCTCCTGGACGCGGCCCACGCGCATGGCGCCTCGCATCTCGCAACGGGTCATTTCGCCCGGCTGGAGCAGACCGGCGACGGTCCGGCCCTGTACCGGGGCGACGACCCGAGCCGCGACCAGAGTTACTTCCTGAGCCTGGTGCCCCGCGCGGCCCTGGGCCAGGTGGTCTTTCCCCTGGCCAGACGCCGCAAGGTCGACAATGCCGCCGCCCTGGCCGAACTCGGGCTGGCACCGCCCCTGCCGCGCGAGTCCCGGGAGGTCTGTTTCGTACCCGGCGACGACTACCGGGCCTTTCTGGAGCAAAGCGGCCATCCGCTCTCGGGCCCGGGGCCCATCCTGCTCGGCGACGGGCGCCGCGTCGGCACCCACCAGGGCCTGTGGCGCCACACCATCGGCCAGCGCAAGGGCCTCGGCGTGGCCTACGCCGAACCGCTCTACGTCCTGGCCAAGGATGCCCGCGCCAATGCCCTGCGCGTCGGGACCAAAAGCGAACTCTCCGCAACCGTCTGCCACACCGGACCGGCCAATCTGCTCACCGCGCCCGACACCTGGCCCGCCCAGGTGGGAGTCCAGACCTGCTACCGCATGCGTCCCCGGCCGGCCACGGTCCGTCTGGACACAAGCGGCGGTCTGTGTATCCATTGCGCCGAACCCGTGGCCAAGCCCACCCCGGGACAGCTTGCCACCCTTTCGGACGCAAGCGGCCGCATCCTGGCCGGAGCCGTCATCGTGGACGCCGACGCCACCGCCCCGGAACGGGCCTGACCGACCGCGAATCGCGAGCAAGGACCACCATGCCCCGACCCGTCATCCGCAACGTGCTGCTCGACCGGGACGGCACCGTCATTGAGGACCGGCACTATCTGTGCGATCCCGAAGGCGTGGTCCTGGTGCCCGGCGCCGGCCCGGCCCTGGCCCGTCTGGCGCACGCCGGCTGCGGGCTTTATTGCGTCACCAACCAGTCCGGCATCGGCCGGGGCTATTATACCGAAGCCGCGTTCACGGCCGTGCAGCGCCGACTGGTGAAGCTCCTGGCCGGCCAAGGCGTCAGCCTCGCGGACACGGTCCACTGCCCCCACGCCCCCGAAGACGGCTGCGCCTGCCGCAAGCCGGCCACCGGCCTTTTTGATCGACTGCGCCTCCGCCACGAGCTTGACCCGGCCACAACCGCCATCATCGGGGACGCGGCCTCGGATATCGCTTTCGGCCTGGCCCTTGGCGCGGCCCTGACCATCCTGGTTGCGACCGGGCACGGCGCCCAAACGGCCGCAACCCTGGGGCTCCCGGCCCTGCGCGGCCCGGCGCTGGAACTGCCCGACCGGCGCCCGGACTGGCCCCATGTCCTGGCCCGGGACCTTGCCGCCGCCGTGGACTGGCTTATGGGGCATGCGGACACGCCTGGGACCTGACGCCGCATCCACCACCGATTTTCGGAAACATCCGGGCCCAGGCCCATGGACAGAAGGCCCGAACTCGGGCTATTTTGGCGGTTCAGGCCTCATGCCGGCACAGGCCAGGGGAAAAATCGCCCCTGGCATCCCGTCCCGCCACCCCATCCACCCCCAACCGCACCCGATACGAATCATGACGCGCATCGCCTCGGAAGACGACTTTTTGGCTCTGGTGGACCGCTATTTTCCCCGCGAACACGCGGGAGTCCTGCTCGGACGCGGCGACGACGCCGCCGTGGTCGATTGGCCCGGCGCGGCTTGCGTCACCACGGATCTTTTTCTCGAAGACGTGCATTTCCGGCGCGCCTATTTCGCGCCCGAGGACGTGGGCTACAAGTCCGTGGCCGTCAATGTGAGCGATGTTGCGGCCATGGGCTGCCAGCCCGTGGGCTTTGTCCTGGGGCTCATTTGCCCGGCGGGCATCGGGCTCGATTATTGGGGCGGCGTGCTTGCCGGCATGGCCGCGGCCACGGCCCCCTTCGACTTGCCCCTTGTGGGCGGGGATCTCGACAGGGGGCCGATGCTCGGCATCTCCGTCACCATCTGGGGCCGCCCCGGTCCGTCGGGCCGGGTTCTGACCCGGGAGACCTGCCGTCCCGGGGATATCCTTTTTGCCGTGGGGGCCCTGGGTCTGGCCCGGGTCGGACTCCATGCCCTCGAACGGGACGGCCTCCAGGCGACCACGCGTTTTCCCGTGGCCACGGCCGCCCATCTGCGCCCCATGCCCCAAGTCGCGGCCGGTCTGGCCCTGGCTACCATTAACGGCGTCAGCGCCGCCATGGACGTATCCGACGGCCTGGCCCGGGATCTGCCCCGGATGCTTGCGCCCGGGACCGGTGCCGCGCTGACGATCGCCCCGGAGGTCTGCCATCCCGAGCTGTGCGCCTGGGCCACGGCCAACGGTTCCGACCCGATCCTCGACCTGGTCCTTGGCGGCGAGGATTACGCCCTGCTCGGCGCCGTGGCCCCGGACGACTGGCCACGCGTGGCCAAGGCCGTGCCCGAGGCCTGGGCAATCGGCCACGTGCGCGAAAAACCCGGCATTACGGTCAACGGCCAGTCCCTGACCTCGCGCGGCTTCGACCATTTCGGATAATCGCGCGTGGGCCTGCTTTTTTTCGGTGCCGTGTGCATCTCCTTTTCGGCCATTTTCGTGCAGCTGGCCGGGGTGGCCCCGTCGGTTTCGGCCTTTTACCGCCTGGGCATCGGCGGGGCGGCCCTGCTCGTGCTGCTGGTCGCCAAGGGCCAGTGGCGGGCCGCGCGCCACGCGTTGGCCTGGCCGGCGGTTCTGTGCGCGCTGTTTTTCGTCGGCGACCTTTTGTGCTGGCACGCCAGTATTGCCCGCATCGGCCCGGGGCTGGCCACCCTGGTCGGCAATTTCCAGGTGTTTTTCGTCACGGCCGCGGCCGCCATCCTGGCCAGGCGCCTGCCCCGGCCGAGCTTCCTGGCCGCCATGGGAGTAGCCCTGTTCGGGCTCTATCTCGTGATCGGGCGCGGATTTTCCGCCCAAACCCCGGATTTCCGCCTGGGTGTGGGCCTGGGGCTTCTCACTTCGGTCTTTTACGCCCTCTACATCCTCACGCTCAAAACCGCCGTGACCGACCGGGGCCGGGCCGGGCCCATGGCCGCCATGTCCATCCTTTCCCTGGCCGGCGCGGCCATCCTGGTCCCCATCGTACTGGCCGGCGGGCATTCCTTTGTGCTCCCCGATACGCGCAGTCTGCTCTCGCTGCTCGGATTGGGACTCGTGGGCCAGGGCCTGGGCTGGGCCGCCATTTCCTTTGGCCTGTCACGCACGAAACCGGCCGTGGCCGGACTGCTGTTGCTCTTGCAGCCCACCTTGTCCTATGTTTGGGACGTGCTTTTTTTTGACAAACCTACCGGAACAGTTGAAATCGCCGGTGTGATCCTGGCCCTGGCCGGCATTTTCCTCGGTTCCACCCGAAACGGTCGCGGCAAATCCTGATGCGATAAGGAGATCTCCCATGGATATGACCTTGCGCGCCATCGGCCTTGTGCGCTCGCCCCTGCTCGATCCGGCCACGGCGCCCCGGTTCGAAACCGAAAGCACCCAATCCGCTGATCTCATCCTCGATCCGGCGTACGTCCCGGGCCTCAAGGGTCTGGCCGTGGACCAGGAAATCTTCGTGTTCACCTGGCTCCACCTGGCCTCCCGCGACACCCTGGAGGTGCATCCCCGGGGCAATCCGGAACTGCCCATGCGCGGGGTGTTCGCCACCCGCTCGCCGAGCCGCCCCAATCCCATCGGCCTGCACCGGGCCCGCATCACGGCCATAAACGGCAATGTGCTCACCGTGGCCGCCATGGAAGCCGTGAACGGCACGCCGGTCATCGACATCAAGCCGGCCGAAGGCAACCAGCCGCCCCGGCGCGCGTGATGTGTTAACACCGCGTGACACAACAACTCTTGGGGGCATTATACGCTGTCCGGGACTTGCCACGATGGACAGAACTGCGTAGCGATACGATAGCACTTTATCGATTGCCAAAGGAGGCTGCATGTCCAAGCAAGAGCCCGTGAAAAAAGTCAATGCCGTTATTTGCGCCTATTTCGCCCACACCGGGTATCTGACCAAAGAAGAAGCCCGGGAGATGTGCGGACTCGACGAGAGCCACTTCGAGGAAGCCTATGCCAAGGCTGGAAACATCTTCAACAAAATCGGTACGGAACCCGATAAGGGTGTGTCCAAGCTCTTCGATCACCTGGCCAAGGAAGTGGACGAATACATGAAGCACATCAGCGGTTACGGGATCGCCTAACCGCCGTCATAGCCGATGTCCACCGGTCGCCTGGCCGGACCGGTGGACACGAATGCCATGGCCGTACCCGATTCCCGACATCCGACTCCCGGTCGCCAGCCGCTCCTGAACATTTTACGCAGGGCGTGGCCTGGCGCAAGCCAGCCATACGGGCCAACGTCCTGGTTGAGCCCTCTCCTGCATACGATTCGGGCTTTTGGCGAGCATCACGGCTTGCTTCTGGCCTCGGCCCTGTCCTACACCACGGTACTTTCCATCGTACCCTTTCTGGCCGTGGCCTTTTCCATCGCCAAAGGCCTGGGCCTGTACGACGCACCCCAGGTCCATGACCTGCTCCTGCGCCTGACCGCCGGCCGGGAAGAAGTCGTGGCGCACATCCTGGACTACATCCAAAACACCAACGTCAAGACCCTGGGCAGCATCGGCACGGTCCTGCTCCTTGTCACGGCCGTCTCCCTGGTCGCCACCATCGAGGGAGCGCTCAACACCATCTGGAAAACCACGGTCAGACGTGGCCTGTGGACCCGGTTCACGACGTACACGGCCCTGATCGTGCTCTGCCCGGTCGTGCTGTTCGCGGTTCTCGGCACCACGGCCACCCTGCAGACCTCGGCCGTAAGCCGCTGGCTCCTGGGCTTTTCCGTAGCCCGCTCGGCCCTGACGGCCTTGCTGGCCTTCCTCCCGCTCCTGGTTGTCTGGAGCATCTTCTTTCTGCTCTACAAATTCCTGCCCAATACCAAGGTCAAAAGCCTACCCGCCCTAAGCGGAGCCCTATTCGGCGGCTCCCTGTGGCAGGGACTCCAATGGGCCTACCTCAAATTCCAGTTCGGCAGCGCCAGCTACAATGCCGTCTACGGCAGCTTCGCCCAGATTCCCTTGCTGTTGCTGTGGCTCTACATGAGCTGGACCGTTGTCCTACTCGGCGCCCAGGTCAGCCATACAGTCCAGCAATACCGCCACGAATGCCGCGAGACCTGGCTTGCGCGCCTGACCCAGGCCGAGCGGCATGGCCTGGGGGTGCTGCTGCTCGTGATCCTGGCCAAGGCGGCCGCGGCCCGGCGTCTGCCTCCGGCCTGCCCGGTCCTGGCCAACCGGCTGGAAGCGCCGGTGTCCCTGGTGGAATCCACCCTGGAAGCCCTGGCCGGCGCCGGGCTGGTGGCCGAGGCCGCCCCCGGGGCAGCAGGCCGGATCTTCGTCCCCCTGGCCCGGCCCGAGGATGTCCCGGCCGCCGAGATTCGCCGCGTCTTGGACGGCTACGGCCGCGCTTCCCCACCCGAATCCTGGAGCGCGCGTCTCCCCGTGGCCGGCGAACTCCTGGCCGCCATCGACCACCCCCTGCCGCATCCGACCCTGGCCGACCTCCTGGACCGTTTCGGCGCCCGGCTCGACGACTTGGACAAGCAAGATATCTGATTGAAGATCTTTTCTTTCCTTCCCGATTCCGCTACAGCCCGGCTACCGCTTGTTCGCTTGAGGAGTTGCTTATGCCGTCGTTGTCGTTCTGGTTGGCCTATTTGGCCTTCGGCGTCGTGGCCGGCATCATCGCCGGGCTGCTCGGCGTCGGAGGCGGCATTGTCGTGGTTCCGGCGCTCTACTGGCTTTTCACCGCCCAGGGCCTGCCCCATGCCCACATCATGCAGATGGCTCTCGGCACGTCCCTCGCCACCATCGTCTTCACTTCCATCGCCAGCTACCGAGCCCACGACCGGCGCGGCGCCGTGCGCTGGGACATCTTCAAGAGCATCACCCCCGGCATCCTGGTCGGCTCGTTTCTCGGGTCCTGGATCGCGGCCAAGCTTTCCACCACGTTCCTCAAGGGCGTGTTCGTCGTGTTCCTCTATTACGTTTCCATCCAGATGCTGCTCAACATCAAGCCCAAGCCCTCGCGCCAGGTGCCCCAAACCGGCGGCATGTTCGCGACCGGCGGCATTGTCGGCCTCGTGTCCAACCTGGTCGGCATCGGCGGCGGCACCATGACCGTGCCCTTTCTGACCTGGTGCAACATCCCCATCCACGTGGCCGTGGGCACGGCCTCGGCCATCGGCCTGCCCATCGCCATCGCCGGCACCATCGGCTATCTGGCCCATGGCCTGGGCGTGGACAGCCTGCCGCCCCTGGCCATCGGCTACATCTATTTCCCGGCCCTGATCGGCATCGTGGCCATGAGCACTTTCACGGCCAAATACGGCGCGCGTCTGGCCCATGCCATGCCCGTGGCCATGCTCAAGCGGTTTTTCGCCCTCTTCCTGCTGGCCATGGCCACCAAAATGCTGTGGAGCATGTTCTAGCGCGAAGGGAAGTGGGGAGAGAAGAGAGCCTCCGGCGAATGCTGTCCACACCCCCGGAGAAAAGGGAAACGCCGTCATGCTGCAAAGTCTGCTTGGTCTGGTGGTCCTGCTGACGCTGGCGGCGGCCCTCAGCGAACGCCGGGGAGTGATCCCCTGGCGCATGGTCATCGGAGGTCTGGGCCTGCAAGCCCTCATCGCTGCCTTCATGCTCAAGGCGCCGTTTTTGCGCGGCATCTTCATGGCCTTAAACGCCCTGGTCACGGCCATGGACACGGCCACCCGGGCCGGTACGGCCTTCGTGTTCGGCTATGTGGGCGGCGGCCCGGCACCCTTTGCCACCACCGAGCCCGGCGCGGCCTTCATCCTGGGTTTCCAGGCCCTGCCCCTGGTCATCGTCATCGCCGCCCTGACCGCTTTGCTCTATTACTGGAACATCCTGCCCCGGCTGGTACGCGGCCTGTCGCTCGTGCTCGAAAAGACCATGGGCATCGGCGGCGTGCTCGGGGTGGGGGCCGGCGGCTGCATCTTTCTCGGCATGGTCGAGGCCCCGTTGCTCATCCGGCCCTACATGGCCCGCATGACCCGCAGCGAACTGTTCGCCATGATGGCCACGGGCATGTCCTGCATCGCCGGTACCATGCTCATGCTCTACGCCACCGTGCTCAAGGCCGTCATCCCGGACGCGGTCGGGCATATCCTGGCCGCCTCGGTCATCCATGCCCCGGCCGCCCTGCTCGTGGCCGCGCTCATGATTCCGGAGACCGGCGAACCCACCCTGGGGCACAAGCTCCCCAAATCCCCGGCCAGCGGTGCCATGGACGCCGTGGTCACGGGCACGTCCGACGGCCTGAAACTCTTTTGGAGCATCGTGGCCACGCTGCTCGTGTTCGTGGCCCTGGTCAAACTGGCCAACATCCTGCTCGGCGCCCTGCCGGACGTGGCCGGCACACCCCTGACGTTGGAACGGATGCTCGGCGTGATCCTGGCGCCCGTGGCCTGGCTCATCGGCGTGCCCTGGGCCGAGGCGACCACGGCCGGTTCCCTGCTCGGCACCAAGATCGTGCTCAACGAATTCATCGCCTTCATCGACATGGCCAAGCTGCCCGTGGAGGCGCTCTCGGCCCACTCCCGGCTGATCCTCACCTATGCCATGTGCAGCTTCGCCAACTGCGGCAGCGTGGGCATCCTGCTCGCCGGCATGGGCTCGCTGTGCCCGGAGCGGCGCACGGAAATCACGGCCCTGGGCGGCCGGGCCCTGCTGGCCGGCGTCATGGCCTCGCTGATGACCGGCACCGTGGTCGGCATCCTGTCGGCCTTGCCGTAAGCGGGAAGACGCCTCCGGCGCGGCTGGGGCGCTGCCCCAGACCCTGCCAGGGCGCTGCCCTGGACCCGCCGGGGGGAATCATTCCCCCCGGACCCCCCGGAAAGTTCTTGCGATTCGTTACAGGGCTCGCACGGCAGATTATGACGTGGCCCCTTTCGGGTGGTCCAGGAGGGGGTGACCCCCTCCTGGCCGCCGGAGGCATCCTCTCCCCCCGCCTAAAAAAGCAGCATGGACAACCCGGCGCCCCCAAGGACGATGACGGGCACCGGGATATGGACGGCCAGGGCGATCAGGGACAGCACGAGCACGGTTCCCTGAGGCCAGCCCCAGTGTACGGCCTGGGCCAGGGTGATGCTCACCACCACGATCATCCCACCCAGGGTGGCCAGGACCCCGGACAGGGCCTTGCGGGCGAGCTTCGAGGCAATGATGGCGTCGCGGTATTGGGCGGCGGCCAGCACGATGATGAACGAGCAGGCGAAGATGGCAATGGAGGCCACCACCGCTCCGATCACGCCCCGCACCCAGTAGCCCACGAAGGCCGAGGCCAGCATGGTCGGTCCGGGCGTCACCTGGGCCAGGGCCATGCCGTCGAGAAAGGTGCGTTCGTCCATCCAGCCGTGCAGGACCACCACTTCCCGGAACATGACCGGAATGACCCCGAACCCGCCAAAGGCCAGCATATCCACCTTCATCATGCTGATGGAGAGATTGAAGAGCTGCCGGTCGGCGTAAAAAAGCCAGCCCAAAAGCAGGATATCGAGCCCAGCGAGGCCCAGGGCCAGAGGTAGGCTGCGCGGCGGGGGCCCGATGGAACCGGGCAGAATGCCCGGTCCGGGATCGAGAAACAGCATGCCACACAAAGCCGCGCCGCCGATGATGGGCACCACGCCGGCCCCGCCCAGAAACAACGCCGCCGCCCCGGCCGTCACGGCCATATGCCGGGTCGTAGGGGCGAAGCGCTTGATGAAATCGATGCAGGCCATAAGGCAAATGGCCAGCACCACCACCTTGAGCCCGGTAAAGACCGATACGGCCAGAGGCAAGGACCGGGAGTCGCTGTAAAAGAGTGTGAGCAGCGTGACCAACGCGAAGGACGGGACGGAAAACCCGGCATAGGCGGCCAGGGCCCCGGCCAGCCCGGCCCGCTTGAGCCCCACCCAGGCTGATAGCTGCATGAGCGTGCCCCCGGGCAGCGACTGGCAAAGCCCGAGTCCCAGTCGGAATTCCTCCCGCCCGAGCCAGCCGAGCTTACGCACCACCCGGTCGCGCAAGGCCGGCATCATGGCCGGTCCGCCATAGGCCGTCAGGCCGACGACCAGAAACTGCCAGAAAATGCCACCGATGCCCGTCCTTGTCGGACGGGCGGGCCTGTCCGTCTCCTGCGCCATGGGCGAACTCCCGCCTGGATACAGCTGCGGGAACAATCGCGGCGGCCGGAGGTTGCCTTATGGGGCACCCGAAGCCGGGCTTCGGTCCGCGCGGTTCCCGAAAAATATCGGCTACGCCATTTGGTCGATGGATTCAAGGGACATGAACGGATTGGCCGGATGCTCGCCTGGGATAGGGCTATCGGTCAGATGATGGCGGCGCCGCTAAGGAGCAGCACGAAACGCTTGTAGAGATCGAGGTCGAAAGAGCCGGCCATCTCGTGGCGCATGATGCGCAGGGCCTCGAAAGGTTTGACCGCCCCGGCGTAGACGCGTTTGGAGGTCAGGGCGTCGTAGACATCGGCCAGGGACACGACCCGGGCGTGCAAGGGAATCTGCTCCCCGGCAAGCCCCCCGGGATAGCCGTGGCCATTGAGCTTTTCGTGGTGCATGAGGATGCATTCCACGGCCATCCGGGACAGGTGCAAGGAACGGCACAGCTGGACCCCGCGTTCGGGGTGCTCGCGAACGAACAGAAATTCCTCGGGAGTCAGCCGGCCAGGTTTCCGCAGGATAGCCAGGGGAATGTCTTCCTTGCCGGCGTCGTGGAGCAAGGCGCCCACCCCGGCCTGGACAATGGTGGCGCTCGGCAGGTTCAGGGATTTGAGCAGATAGATGGTGTAGACGAAGACGTGCACCCCGTGGCTGTAGACCTCGTAATCGTGGTCCATCAGGGCGGCCATCCGGGACAGGCCGGTTTCGGTGGAAAGAAACTCCACGCTGCCGCGCACGTACGCGACGAACAACCGGCCATGCTTGTCCGCCAAGCCATAGGGGAGCCGGTCCCGGATGATATCCCGGACGATGTCGCAGCAATTGTGGTAAAAAGCGCGGGACTTTTCCTTGAGGCTCATGTCACCGCTACGCAGGACCCGGGGCAGTTGCTTGCGCACATAATCCCGGTACAGCCCCTTCTCTTCGCGATGGATATAGACGGTGTCCACGCCGTACTCCTTGAGCAGGGCGCGGTGCCACTCCGTGAATTGTTCGCCGTTTTTGGCGAACAATGTATGCGTCTCGCCATGGCGGAGATAGATCTCGAATTCGCCTTGGCTATCGGTAAAAAGATGCCCTACGGGGACGGGCTGATATTCGCTCTCCGGCTCGGCGACCGGAGGCGATGGCGGCGTCGTCATAGCAGTGTCATTTTGTTACAATGTGACCACGGCAAACCCGGAACTCAGGGAGATCCGCAGGGATTCACCTCCATAACACGCTAGAACGGATACCTTTTTTGAAAAACGCATTTTGCCATGCGCTGCTCAACATTTTGTCCGCCCCTCATGCAAATCCCGGGCCTGAGTATGACGCCGCGTTTCCCAACCGGATTTGGCCGGTGGCAGGTCAGGGACCGTATTTCGTGATCAAAAAGGCACTATACATGAAATTGCGGACATGGTATCACTGCATCCTGACTTTGAACGCTCTATTTTCTCTGCAACATCCACTTCATAAAGAATACACAAGGGAGAAATCATGGGGAAAATCTCGATTTTTAGCCTTATTGTCGCACTGCTGTGTACGGTTTCATCAGCTATGGCCGCAGAGTTTACCGCCGATATGGTACAAACCATGAACGGCAAGCAACTTGTCACCGGGAAAGTGGCCATCAAGGACATGAATGTCCGGATGGATATGAATATCGAGGGTCAAAAGCAGGTCAGCATCATGGATCCGGCCACCAAGAAAGTGCTTCTGCTTATGCCGGACATGCACGCTTACATGGAAATGCAGACGCCGCCGAACCAGCTCGACACAGCGGCGCTCTCCCAGGTGCCACCCGACCAAGGGCAATGGCGGACCGTGGGCACCGAAACCATCGACGGCTGGGCCTGCGAAAAACGCGAGCTGGTCTCCAAGGACAAGTCCGGCGGCGAGGTTACGGCCTGGTTTGCCACAAAACTCAACTATCCCATCAAGATCGTGCACAAGGACAAGGACGTCGCCGAAGTCCTCTATAAAAATATCAAACAAGGTCCGGTGGACGCGGCCCTGTTCGCGGTGCCGGCCGGCTACCAGATGATGACCATGCCGGCTATGCCCATGATGGGGCAGTAGACCTGCCTCCTGTAGCGCAACAACCGGGGCCGCGCTCTACGTGCACGGCGCGGTCCCGGTCCCCTGGACCAGGCCTGCCGCCCCACCACTCACGATCCCCATCGAGCCGTCCGACCAACAACCGACTGTTGTCGTAGGGTAAGAACACTTGCGCCAGAACCGGGTTGTCAGAGTCCTCGGGGCGCGCTAAGCTCCGAAGGACCTGCCCGGAGGGACAGAGTAACTCGCCTCTGACGATGTTCCTTGTTGTATTTGGGGATCAAAAAAAGGCCGGTTAACGCCTGAATTATTGAGGTGGTTCTCGCATGGTTGTCCCGCCATCGCACGGGCGCGATATCACTGCTACGGGTAGTGCGCGTTGTTTTTCCTCAGAAAAGTTGCGTTTCTTTTTCACTGGCTCCATCCGTCGGCTCCTTATTTTCCTGGTCGCCATTGCCATTTTGCCCGCGCTTGGCATCATTTTGCTCACGGGCTTCGAGGCCAGGGATCATGCCCTGGCCGAATCCGAGCGCAATGCCCAGCTGCTGGCCCAGGGGATCGGTGAAATCCAGGAGCGCACGACCCGGGGCATCCGCCAGCTGCTCGGACAACTCGCGGACATGCCGCAAGTGCGCTCCGGGGATTTCCAGGCCGTCACCGACCATTTCAAGACCATCGCCGCGGCCTTTCCGGTGGTGTCCAACATCCTCGTCATCGCGCCTGATGGCCACGTGCTCGCCTCGGCCCAGCCCGTGGACGACCGCAATCTCGACGACCGCCCCTATGTGACCGAGACCTTGCGCCAGGGCACCTTCACGGCCGGCGCCTACCAGATCAGCCGTCTGTCGCAGCACCCGAGCTTCCCCTTTGCCCAGCCCCTGCGCCGGGCCGACGGCACGATCATCGGCCTGATCGTGGCCACCATCCGTCTCGACACCTATGGCACGGTCTTCCAGGATGCCGATCTGCCGCCGCATTCGGTCCTGTCCATCGTGGACCGGGGCGGCCTGCGCATCTACCGGATTCCCCAGGATGCGCACAGCGGCATAGGCAGTCCCCTGCCCGACCCGCTCCGGGACGCGGTTTTGCACGCTGACGCGCCCCAGGGCGCCGTGGCCCGCATCGGCGCCGACGGCGTGCCGCGCATCTACGCCTACAGCCAGTTGCGCCTGACGCCCGAGGCCGCACCGTATCTCTATATCGTGGTCGGCATTCCCCAGCGCCACAGCCTGGACAGCGCCAATGCCCTGCTTGTGCGCAACCTCCTCCTGTTGGCCCTGGCCCTGGCCCTGGCCCTGGCCTTAGCCTGGCTGCTCGGCTCGCGCCTGCTCGGCTCCCGGCTCGACAACATCGTGGCCATCACCGGCCGGCTCGGCGCCGGGGACCTCGGCGCCCGCATCGACTGTCCCCTGGCGGCCGGAGCCCTGGGCCGCCTGGAACAGTCCATCAACAGCATGGCTTCGGCCCTGGCCGCCAGCGCCGAGGCGGCCAGACAGTCCGCAGGCTCCCTGCGCCAGAGCGAATCGACCCTGCGCACCGTGGCCGACTTCACCTACGACTGGGAATACTGGAAGGGCCCGGACGGCCGTTTCTTGTGGATTTCTCCGGCTTGCGAGCGCATCAGCGGCCATCCGCCCGAGGACTATCTGGCCGATCCCGACCTCATGTTCGGCGGCATCGTCCATCCCGATGATGCGACGGCCTGGCAGGAACACGCTCAGGCCGAACAGGACGGACAGCTCGAACAACGCTCCCTGATCCTGCGCATCATCACCCCGGAAGCGCGCACGGTCTGGATCCACCACCACTGCCGGCCCATTTTCAGCCAGGCCGGGGTCTACCTCGGCAGCCGCGGCTGCAACCGGGACATCAGCGCCCGGAAAAAGGCCGAGGAAGCCCTGCGCCGGTCCCATGCCGAACTCGAACTCCGGGTCCAGGAACGCACCCGGGAGCTCAAGGAAAGCAATGCCCGGCTCACCCGGGAAATCGCCGAGCGAGCCCAGATCGAGGCCAACCTGCGCAAAAGCGAGGAGCAGTACCGGGTTTTTTACGAGCAATCCACGGTGGGGATTTTCATCATCAACACCGACGGCATCATCCAGGACGCCAATCCCCACGCCTGCGAGATTCTCGGCTACGCGCCCGAGGCCATCCGGGGCCTGCGCTACGCCGACCTCGTGGAGCCGGCCAACCTGACGGCCCATCCCATCGACCGCGACCGCGCCCTGTCCGGGTCGGTCAGCAAGGTCGAACGTGTGTTCATCGCCAAGGACAACCGGCACGTGCCGGCCAGCGTGAGCGGCCGGCTCATCAACGACGAACTGTACCAGGCGGTCTTTCGCGACATCTCCGAGCGCAAAAAGCTCGAACATCTGCGCGACGACGTGGAACGCATCACCCGCCACGACCTCAAGGCGCCGCTGATGGGCATCATCCACATGCCGAGCCTGCTGCTCAAAAACAAGAATCTGGCCTCCAAGGACGTGGAACTCATTCACCTCATCCAGGAATCCGGCTACCGGATGCTGCGCATGGTCAACATGTCCTTGGCCCTGTACCAGATGGAGACCGAATCCTATCTTTGCCAGCGCAAGCCCTTCGACATGCTGCGCACGGTTTCCCGGGTCATCCACGAGACCCGCCATGCCGCCGACGGCAAGGACATTCGCATCACGACCCATCTCGACGGCCTGCCCGTGGACCCGGACGACCGGTTCCTGGTCGTCGGCGAGGAACTGCTCTCCCTGACCATGCTCGAAAACCTGATCAAAAACGCCATCGAGGCCTCGCCCTACTCCGGCACCTGCCGCATCGAATGCGATTCCACGGCCCGGGTCCTGCGCGTCATCAACCGGGGCGAGGTGCCCGGGGCCATCCGGGAGCATTTTTTCGAAAAGTACGTCACGTCCGGTAAGCGGTTCGGCACCGGGCTTGGCACCTACTCGGCCTGGCTCATCGCCCGGGCCAACGGCTGGACCATCCACCTGGCCTGCGACACGCCCGGCGAGACCACCGTCACCATCGCTTTCGGCGACGAGGAGGAGGGGGTGTAGGGACGCCTCCGGCGGCCAAAGGGCGCTGCCCTTTGGAAACCCACCCTAAAAATCGGTACGGAAGAATCAGGCCAGGGAGAGCAGGACTTCGGCCACCCGGCGCGGATCGAACCGCTCGGGATTGTCGGCCCGGGCCAGCGGCGCGTCGATGACTTCCAGGCCCAGGCGGCGCAGCCCTTCCACATCCAGCCGGTTGGCGTACCGGCCCCCGGCCATGTCCACCAGCACGAAACGCAGCAGCCGCTCGCGCGGGCAGTCCCCGTCGCAGCCGGCGCGCAACGTGTCGAGGATGCGTTCGGCCTGGGCCGCGCCGGTCAGGCCGATCTGCTCCGGGTCGTGGCCCAGATTGGGGATATAGACCTTGGGACAAGCGGTGGCGGCCACGGACGCGGCCACGCCCTTGGGCAGCAGATTGGCCAGCAGGCTCGAAAAATAGCTGCCGTACGGATAGCAGATCACATCCGCGCTTTCGATGAGGCCGACGTTTTTATTGCGGATGGACACGGCAACCGGGCTCGGATCGTCCAGGGAGGCGGCCAGCCACAGCCGGGTGATGGGCGCGTCCAAGGGCGCCGCTTCCTTGCCGGTCAGGCGGTGCTGCCCGACCACCACCCGCCCGTCGGCCAGTTCGCAGGCCAGATGCAGGTTGGCGTTGACGATGGGGCGCACTACCCCCCTCGCCTCCACGAGCTTCATGAACAGGTAGATGACCGGATCGAGTTTGCGGTGGTAGTTGAGATAGCCGCCAGTCAGGATGCAGTTGCCGATGCTCGCCCCGCGCAGGTCGAAATCGACCGGCCGTTCAGCCTCGAAAAAGTGCAAATGCATGCGGATGATCTTGCGCAACGGATCGGGCACGCGCCGCACGAGCGGGTCCTCGCCGCTTTCCATCCGGGCCAGACGGCCGGCCAAGGCGGCTTGCGCCTCGTTCTTGGGCAGCCGGTAGGCGAACAGCTCGAACACGGCCGGATTGCCGGTGATGGTCCGATCGGCCAGGGCCATGATCCGGTTACGCACATCCCCCACCGCCGGCATGGCAAAGGCCTGGCGCAGGACGGCCGAGGAGCCGCCGGAATCGAACGGGGTAATGAGGTGGATGGAATTGTGGGTATAGTCCACGAGCACTTCGGACAGTTCCCGCAACGCCGAGCCGCCACTGAAAAAAAGCAGTTTGGGTCCCAGTTCGGGCGCCCGGCGGTAAAGCGCCACCCGGGCCGGATCAGGCAACCGGGCCGCCCGGGAAATGACGACAGCAGGCGCCGCACGCAACGCATTCATGAAACGCTCCTCAAGGCCGGCCGACCGGAACCGGTCAGCAGATCGAAACTCAACGCGGCGGCCCGCTCCCTGTCCAGGCCACCGGACAAATACAAGAGCGGTTGGTGCCCAAGCACGGCCAGCATGTCCGACGCGCATGCCGCGCGCGGTCCCATGGCCACGAGCGGCCCCAATTCCTTATGCAGGATCGCCACCAACTCCGGTCGCTCGGACAGACACGTCCACTCGGCCCGCAAGGCCCCGCCCCCCGGCTTCCAGCCCAGCACCACCACGGCCGTCAGGGCGGCGCGCAGACGGAATCGGCCCGGGCCGAACGCCCGGTGAATGGAGACATCGTATTTGCGCTCCACGGCCCGCAGTGCCTCCTCGGGCATGGCGGCGAAACGGCAACGTTCCGCTTCGGGCAACAGCCCGACGAGCCGGTCGTTGGACAGCAAGGTGCCGGGGTTGACCCGCGGCGCACGGGGCTGGCCGGTCATGACCGGCCCCTGTGGCCCGGACGCGACCAGCAAGCGGTCGTTGGACACAAAGCAGGCGCCCAGACGGGTCAGTTCCAAGGCAAGGGTGGACTTGCCCGCCCCGGCTTGGCCTGCAATGGCCAGGCCGCGAAAGCCGTCGGACACGGCCGCGGCGTGGAGCAGCACGGCTCCGGCCGCGATTTCCCGTTCCATGAACCGGCAGTTGATGGCGTTGACCACCTGGTCCAGGTGGCTCCGGCACGGGCCGAGCACCGCGTTGCCGGCCGGTCCGAAGACCAGCCGGATGCCGGTGTGGCGCTTGCACACGATACGGCCATCGGGCAAATCGAGCCAGGATTCCTTGGCGGTCTGGCCGGCCCCGGGCGTGTCCGCGTCGGGCCAGATCGGGTTATCCCCTGTCTCCACCACGTCCAGGGACACGTCGACCGGTCCGTCGTCGCCCGGGAAATCCCAATAGGCGTCGGCCAGGGCGGCCAGCAACCCAGGATCGTTGGCATAAATGGCCAACCGCGTCTCCGCCAACCGCAAAATGAGGGGATTCGCCCGATCCGGCGCCACCCGATAGGGCGCGAGAAACGCACGACAGATGACCGGAGTCGCGCCGGAACCTACCGTGGTTGGCACTTCTGGCTCATGGTGGCGCCTTGGAGAATGAACACCACGGTCTCGGCGATATTGGCGGCATGGGCGGCCATGCGTTCCAGGCTGCGGGCAGCGAGAATCGCCTGGACCGTGGCTTCGGGCGAAGCCTGGCACTGGGCCAGGGCGGTGGTGATGTGGCGCAGGGCCGCGACAGCCAACTCCCGGGCCTTGGTGTCCTCGCGACACACGGCCACGGCCTGGGCCGCGTCGTCGTGGTCGAAGGCGGCCACGGTGGTGGCGCTCATGCCGGCCACATGCTCGGCCAGGGTGCGCAGGGCCGAGTCCGGGCTTCCGGGCAAGCCGGCCCCGGACAGGACCGCCTCGGCAATGGTGACCGCCTCGTCGCCCAGGCGCTCGAAATTGATGACCGCCCGGGCATAGCCCACGATCCGGCGCAGATCCAGGGCCACGGGCTGCTCTAGGGCAAGCAGCTTCAGGCAGGCCTCGTCAATGGCGCAGGTCTGTTCGTTGATGCGGCCGTCGCCGTCCACGACCTGACGGGCGGCTTCCATGTCCTGGTCGAAATAGGCGGCCACGGCCTGCCGTCTGGCGGCCTCCACCAGCGCGGCCAAATGGGACACCTCGTCCTTGAGTGCCTCCAACTCCGCGTGGAAATGCGATCGCGTCTCCATGGCTGTTCTCCCGACGCCAGCCGGCGTCCGCGTTGCGCGTGATTCGATTGAAGAGAGGTTCCCGGCCATTCCGCCTGGCGGCGCGATTTATCCGAAGCGCCCGGTCACGTAGTCCTCGGTTTGCTGCTTGGCCGGCCGGGTGAAAATGGTTTCCGTCGGCCCCACCTCGACGAGCTTGCCCATGTAGAAAAAGGCGGTGAGGTCCGAGACCCGGGCCGCCTGCTGCATGCTGTGGGTGACGATGACAATGGTGTAGTCGCGCTTGAGCTTGGCGATGAGTTCCTCGATCTTCTGGGTGGCGATGGGGTCGAGGGCCGAGGCCGGCTCGTCCATGAGCACCACTTCCGGCGAAAGGGCCACGGCCCGGGCGATGCACAGGCGTTGCTGCTGGCCGCCGGACAGGCCCAGGGCCGAATCATGGAGCCGTTCCTTGACCTCATCGAAAAGGCCGGCGGCGATGAGGCTTTTTTCCACCTGGCTCGAGATGTAGTCCTTGTCCGTGACCCCGCCCACGCGCAGGCCGTAGGCCACATTTTCGAAAACGCTTTTGGGGAAGGGATTGGGCTTTTGGAAGACCATGCCCACCCGGCGGCGCAGTTCCACCACATCCAGCGCGGGTGTGTTGATCTTCTGGCCGTCCAGCAGCACATCGCCTGTGGACCGGGCCGAGGGAATCAAGTCGTTCATGCGGTTCAGGCAGCGCAGGAAGGTGGACTTGCCGCAGCCTGATGGACCGATGAGGGCTGTGACCTGATTTTCGGGTATTTCGAGGTTGATGCCGTCCAGGGCCTTGAAGCCGCCATAATAAAAGTCGAGATGCGCCGCGGCCATCTTTGGTTGTTTTTTCATATCGTCAATTGTCCCCTGGCATTGTGGACGTGATTGCACCGTAAGCAGGGGGGACAATGGCAGTCGCGCATGACGATCGCGCCGAGGGATTGTGGCAAAGCGGTGACAAACCCGGGCCCGAGGAGGCTTGGCGGTAAAAGCGGCCTTGACCGAAAGAAAGGGCTTGTTTATTTTTGTGAGCTCCGCGCCCGTAGCTCAGTCGGATAGAGCATCTGCCTTCTAAGCAGACGGCCGCAGGTTCGAATCCTGCCGGGCGCACCACGAAAATTTCACGGGGTCAGGCCGGTCATGGTCTGGCTCCGTTTTTTTTGGATAAGTGTCCTTCCGCCGCAGTGGAGACTTCCCGAAGAGCAGACTTGGCGGTGTGCATTTTTTCTATTATTTGTAAAATCAGTGACTCTGGGGTCGGCCCTCCAAATGGGCCTAGCCTGCAACGGCAGGTGGTGCGGAAGGGACAGGTCATCAGGATGACAACCCTGATTGATAGCATGGAAAAATATACCGCAAGCCTTCGGAAAATGGCCTCGCGGGTCGGGCGAACGCAATACAGCGGCACGCCTCTCCGTCCCGGAGTCGGGCGACTGCTGTGCGTGGCGCTTGCGCTTGTTACATTCTGGCAACCATCCTTGGGGCTGGCTCTGGATTTCAGCCCGCAGGAACAGCGCTATATCGCCGACCACCCATCCGTGACCCTGTGCGTCGACCCCGACTGGGTGCCCTTTGAAAGCATCAATGAAAAGGGCCAGCACGAAGGGATTGCCGCCGACCTCCTCAACATTGTCTCCCTACGTACGGGCATTGCCTTTACCCTTGTTCCCACCCACGACTGGAACGAGAGCCTTGCCGCGTCCAGGGACGGTCGATGCCAGGTTTTAAGCTTTCTCAACAAAACGCCGAACCGTGAGGAGTGGCTGCTTTTTACGGCTCCCATCTTCAACGACTCCAACGTGTTCATCACCCGCGAGGAACACGGCTTCATCGACGATCCCGCGACCTTGATCGGCGAATCCATTGTTTTTCCGAGCGGCACGTCCATGGAGGAGCGTATCCATTCCCAATACCCCAACCTCCGCATCCTGGTCGTGGATTCTGAAGAGGAAGCCCTGGACATGGTGTCACAGCGCAAGGCGAACATGACCATGCGTTCGCTGATCGTGGCGGCCTACACCATCCGCAAGGAGGGCTGGTTCAATCTGAAAATCGCCGGCAGACTGCCGGATTATGCGAACAACCTGCGTCTTGGCGTGGTCCGGTCCGAACCGGTCCTACGCGATATCCTCGACAAGGGCGTTGACACCATCACGCCCCAGGAGCGGGGCCAAATCGTCAACAAGCATGTCGCGATCAATGTCCAGACAGCGGTGAACAAACCGCTTGTCCTCAAACTTTTGGCCGCGTTTGTCCTGGTGATCGCCGTGGCTGTCTTCTGGGCCTACAAGCTCAAGCGGTACAACACGGAATTGCGCCGGCTCTCCTTGACCGATCTTCTCACCGACCTGCCCAACCGCCGCCATATCCTGTCCCATCTGGAGCGAGAATTGGAACGCGCCCGCCGCACCGGGCGCGCGCTTGCCTGCATCATGCTCGATATCGACCATTTCAAGCACATAAACGACGTATACGGCCATCAGATGGGGGACCACGTGCTTGTCGCATTTGCCGGCTGCATCAGGGCGAATTGCCGCAAATGGGATGTGGCCGGGCGTTGGGGGGGCGAGGAATTCCTGGTGCTTTGCCCGGAAACCACCAGCGAGCAGGCGGAAAAAGTCGCCTCGCGCATCGTCACGGCCGTGGCAGCGCATGCCTTTGCCACCAGCGAGACGCATACGGTCAGCGCCGGAGTCGCCTCCCTGGCCTCGGGCGACACGATAGACAACTTGCTGCAACGGGCGGACAAGGCATTATATAGCGCCAAACAAGCCGGACGCAATCGCGTGTGCGTCATCGTCTGAATCGTCCAAAAGCACCTACGCAAGCATGTTCCGGAAGGACGTGGCAGCATCCTCCCGGAACATGCAGCATTTGGAAGCGTTACGGGCAGTTCTTAAAGGCTGCGTACGCCGTATCCAAGTCGCACGCAAAGCCTGCTCAACTCGCCCACGGTCTTCTCTCCTAGCCAAAGGCCCGCAACGGCCGAAAGACCTTGGCCAAAAAAGCCTTGCGGCTCAGAGGCAACGGTCCGGCCTCGCCGTATTGCGCGTACTTGTAATAGGCCTTCGGATCGAACGGGCACAGGAACACGGCCCGAACCGTGTCGGCATCCACGAGCGTTGCCCCCGGGAAACGCGGCTTGAGTTCGGACAAACGCTTCTTGGCCAGCTCCAGCATCTCCTCCCGGTCACCGAAGTTCATGGTGCCGGTGGGACACGTCTTGACGCAGGCCGGAAGCAGGCCGGCATGCACCCGGTCATTGCACATGTCACATTTGTACATCAGCTTGGTGGCCGGATCGAATCGGGGGATATCGTAAGGGCACGCCTCACGAATCCCCTCGGCCGCAAGTTGCTTGGTCTTTTCGGTGAACACCACCGCGCCGGTCTCGGGGTCCTGGATGATGGCGTCCGGCACCTCGCCGTCAGCCACCATCTTGCACGGTGCATCCAGGCAATGCCGGCATTGGTCCGGGAAAAACAGCCATTGGAATTTCCCGTCAATGGTGGTTTCCGTGAAACGCACCACCTTGAGCGTCTGCCAGGACAGATCGGGCGGGTTCTGGTGGGAACCGGTATTTTCCGTGGGTTCCACGGGTTTGTTCTTCCATTGCTTGCAGGCCACTTGGCAGCCCCGGCAGGCGGTACAGCGGGACAGGTCTATAAAGAAGCTCTTTCCGTTCATGGCGGGTCCTCCTAGGCCTTACGCACGTTGACCATGAAGGCCTTGGTCTCGGGAATGCCCGTATTGGGGTCGCCCACCGACGGGGTGAGCAGGTTGGCCGAATCGCCCCCCTGCTTGGGCCACGTCCAGCCGTAGTGCCAGGGAATGCCCACCTGGTGGACGGTTTGGCCCTGGATGACAAAGGGCTTGAGGCGCTCGGTGACAATGGCCTTGGCCCAGAGGCTCCCCCGGGCACTTTCCAGGATCACCTTTTCGCCGTTTTTGATCCCGCGAATCGCCGCCAGCTCCGTGCTCATCTCACAGAACATCTGCGGTTCGGCTTCGAGCAACCACGGCGAGTTGCGGGTCATGACCCCTGTCTGCCAGTGCTCGGTGACCCGGTAGGTGGAACAGATGAACGGGAAGCGCGCATCGCACGCGGCATGGGCGTCGGCCGGCCCGGAAAAACGAAGCGCGGTCGGGTTCTGCCGCTGCGGCGAGAACGGATTGTCCGGTATGGGGCATTCCAAAGGCTCGTAGTGCTCGGGCAACGGTCCGTCGTTGCGGCCGGGGCCGAAGATCTGCCCCCTGCCCTCACTGATCATGATGAAGGGGTACTTGCCCTTGGCGCTATCGGCCACGGGTGGCCAGCCGCCGTCGGGCACATCGCCCACCCACTTGCCGTTTTCCCAGGCGATAACCGGCTTTTCGGGCTGATACGGGCGTCCTTGGGGATCCACCGAGGCCCGGTTGTACAGGATGCGCCGGTTGACCGGCCAGGCCCAGGTCCAGCCCGGAAAGAGGCCGATCTTGGCCTGCATGGCGGTCTGGGTCTTGTCGCGCCGGGCGGCCATGTTCTTGTCCGTGTACGAGGCACAGTAGATCCAGTTGCCCGAACAGGTTGAACCGTCGTCCTGGAGCAGGGCGAAGCTCGGCACCGGGTCGCCGGCCTTGAAGGCCTTGTCCTTATCCCCGACCTTCACGGTCTTGTCCGTGAGGAAGGTGCCGTTGATGCGCCTCGCCACCTTGTGGGCGTCGAACACATGGTCCGTGGCCACGTTCCAGTCGAGGTTGCGAATGGGATCGGGGAAGGCGCCGCCATCCTTGGCATAGAGAGCCCGGATTTTCTCGAACAGCTCATAGATGATGTCGCCGTCGGGCTTGGCATCCCCGGTCGGGGTCTGGGCGGCGTAGCGCCACTGCATCCAGCGGCCCGAGTTGGAGATGGAGCCTTCCTTTTCGAAGGAGACGGCGCACGGCAAGTAGAAGACCTCGGTCTTGATCTTCTTGGGGTCCATGCCCGGGCCCTTCCAGAACGAACCGGTCTCGGTCTCGAACATGTTGACCGTGACCATCCAGTCGAGCTTGGTCAGGGCCTCCCTGGTCTTGTTGGCATTGGCCGTGCTGGCGGCGGGATTCTGGCCCCAGGCAAAAAAGCCCTTGAAGGCGCCTTTGTACATGGCGTCGAACATGGACAGCCAGGAGTAATCCTTGCCCGGTTCCAGCTTGGGCAGATAGGCGTAGGCCGTGTCCAGATCCTGGGCCGGGTACAGGGACTTGAGGAAACTGGCCATGTATTTCGGCCGGTTGCCCCACCAGTTGGCGCTTTGGGGGTCCTGGGTCTTGGGCGTTGTCTTGGCCACGTAATCCGCCAGGGTCGCAAGGCCGGCGTTTGGCGTCGGCAGGTAGCCGGGCAGGATGTGGAACAGCAGGGCATGGTCCGTGGAGCCCTGGACGTTGGCTTCGCCACGCAGGGCGTTGATGCCGCCACCGGCCACGCCCATGTTGCCGAGAAGCAGCTGGACGATGGACATGGCCCGGATGTTCTGCACGCCCACGGTATGCTGGGTCTGCCCCATGGCATAGAGCATGGTGCCGGACTTTTCCGGACGTCCGGTGGAGGCATAGGCCTGATAGACGCGTTGCAGATCGGCCACCGGGGTGCCGGTCACGCCGGACACGGTCTCCAGGGTGTAGCGGTCGTAGTGGTGGCGCAGGATCTGGAACACGCACCGCGGGTCCTTGAGCGTCGGGTCCTTCTTGATGCGCCCATCCGATTCCTTGGCAAAGCTCCAAGCCGACTTGTCATAGGACCGCTTGGCCGCATCGAAGCCCGAGAACAAGCCGTCCTTGAAGTCGTACTTGTCGCCCAGGATGAACGAGGCGTTGGTGTAGTTCGCGACATATTCCTTGAAATACAAGTTGTTGCTGAGAATATAGCGGATCAGCCCGCCAAAGAACGGAATGTCGGAACCGGAACGAAGCCGGGCGAAGATATCGGCATGCACCGACGTCCTGGTGTAGCGCGGATCGACATGGATGATCTGGGCGCCCCGGTCCTTGGCGCGAAGAGCCCATTTGAAGGAAATGGGATGGTTTTCCGCGGGATTGCTCCCGATAATGAAAATGCAGTCGGAATTGACAATATCGATCCAGTGATTCGTCATCGCACCGCGTCCGAACGACTCTGCCAGAGCCGCTACAGTGGCGCTGTGTCAGATACGGGCCTGGTGCTCGATATAGGTGAGTCCCATGGCCCGGAGCATGGCCTGGTAGATCCAGCATTCCTCGTTATCCATGGCCGCCGATCCGACCGAAGCCAAATTCTCGCAACGGTTGACCGTCCTGCCCGTGGCGTCCTTGGCCGTAAACGACGCATCCCGCGTCTCCTTGACATTGCGGGCGATGCGATCCAGGGCGAAATCCCAGCTTTTTTCCTCCCAATGCTCGGAATACGGCGCGCGGTACAGGACCTTGGTCACCCGGCGATCGTTTTTGCCGAGCTGATAGTGCGACGCACCCTTGGGACACAGCGCACCTTCGTTGATGGGATGGTCGGGATCGCCTTCGATGTTGACCACGCGGCCATCGCCGCCCTTGGCCGTGTTGACGATCAGCCCGCAGCCCACGGAGCAATAGCAGCACACCGAGGTGGATTGCTTGGTAAATTTGAGCTTGGCCGACTCGGCCTGGGCGAAAGCCGGGCTCAGATCGAACCCCAGTCCTCCAAAGGCTGCCGCAGCCATTGTCCCGCCAGCGATCTTGAGAAAATCCCGTCGGTTCCAGTTCACATTTCACCCCCTTACCGTGACAGATGAGCGCTCTTCCCGGCCACCAGCCGCATGCCCGGGTGGGAGACTTATTTTTATGCTTATGCTAACCGAAATCAAAACAAGTGTCACGCTTTTTCAGAAAAAACTGACTCCCAAAAAACACGTCCGGGGTCACAAGGACGCGTCCCGGAGCGTGGTCGCGACCGGTGTGGGAGAAATGTGAATCGAATCGGAAAAATGCGTTTCGACCGTTGCGAGGGCTGGCCTGTCACTCGTGTGCTGCAAGCGGCCCAGTGCAGACCTGACAGACGGAAAGGAACAGGGGCGTGAGGAACTGTTGCGGAGTCAAACAGTATACAAGAGGAAAGGAACGTCGATCAGCCCGGTCTTTCCATTTTTCGGGCGAGTTTGAGGTCCGGCGGGGCGTTGACGTTAAAAAACGCCCGGGCTTCGTTCGGATCGGTCTGGTGGTAGTCGAGATGCAGACGGCGATACTCGGGAAACATGGCTGACAGGCGGCGCTCCTCCCGGGCCAGACAAGCCCGCATGAGGGGAATGGCCTCGGGCTCGTAAATAGCCACGAGACTTTCGAGGTAGCCCGTCTCCACCATGCGGTAGCTGGTCATGAGCACATCCGGCCCTCTCCCCCGCCAGGCCTTCACCAGCCGGAAGAGCGTGTCCTCATCGAGAAAAGGCAAATCGCAGGACACCACAAGGCAGGAGCGTCCGACGGCCGTCAAGACCGTGAGAATGCCGCCGGCCGGTCCCTGGCCCAGGATCGCGTCGGGCAGCCAGGGCGCGTCCAGACCAAAGACTGCGGGATTGCGCCCGGAGACCAACACCGACCCGGTGATCTGGGACAGTACGTCGGCTACACGGCACAGCAGCGGCTGGCCGAAAAAGGTCAGCCACGCCTTGTCCTGGCCGAGGCGCCGGCTCTTGCCACCGGCCAGAATTACCCCTTGGGGGAGGAGGCCGCTCCTAACGGGCACGGCCCCCTCCCCCGGGGTCGGCACAAACGGCGAGCCCTGCTTTCGCTTGCCGGGTGTGCGCCACCGTTAAAACCCCCAGGCCGAAAGCACCGGGCGCACAAAGCCGCGACTCTGGGCGGCCAGGTCGAGGGGCAAGGATTCCAGATCGTCGAGCACCGGCAGACTGGGGCGATCGAAATCCCGGAAATCCACGGTCTTGAGATAGCTTTTACAGCTCAAGCAGACCTGGACGGCAAACCCGGGCACCTCGGCGGCCGTAAAAAGTTCCAGCCGGGCCGGGTCTTCCTCACCGCAATACGGGCACATCAGGCGCTTGGCCCGGTATTCCACCTGGCAAAAGGAGCAGGTCAGCCCACGAGCCCCCTCCCGGTTGATCATCCTGGCCAGGAGCGGCTGGCTGGCGCAGACCGGGCAATGGCCGAAATTCCAGGTCCGATCCTGGGGGAAAAAAGCGTAGGCCGCCTCGCCCACGGCGGCAAGCTGGGGCGTGAGGCTCGCCTGGACCAGGAAGTTGAGCAGACGCGGTGCCTTGGGCGTTCGTTGGCCAAAGGCCGCGAAATAAGCGTCATCCCCGCCGAGAAACCTGGCGAAAGCGTCCTCCAGGTCCAGGTCACCGGAATCCCGGGCCGCAGCGATGGTGGCGACGCTTGCGGCCAAATGCGGTTCGAATTCCGACGCCAAGCCTTCCAGACGGCGAAAAAGGGCCTGGGCCTGCTCTCGGTCCACTGGAAAGGCCTCCCGGGGCAACAGCGGTGCGCCGCGCAGATTGCGCTCGCTGGACGCCAGCATCGCTTCCCCGAGCTGCACGGAAGAGGCGATGCGGGCATCCAATTGTTCCCGGCAGGTTGCCGCAACCAAACACACAAGGCTTGCGGGCAAGGCCGGGTTGCCGGATAAGGCAAGCAGTTTTTTTTCCAGGAGGCGGCCGGCCTCTGCAGGTTCACACGGCATGGATACTCCTTTGGAGGCGTGCAACCGCACCGCCCCCATCCCGAAGATGCTTTTCCGATATGATACCAAGGACCAGGAAAGGCAAGGCCTGTCGCCAGGCCAGAATCACGGGTCCATGGCGAAGGATTCGTCCTGTTCCGCGAGAAAGGTCGCATAGCGGCGTTCCAGGTACCTGCTGGAAAACAGGTACACGGCACCCAGGGCGGTCGTAGTGAAGGTGATGTCCCGAAACGCCGGGTCGGCAGCCAGGGCCCGAAGCGTAGCCTCGATGGTTTCCGGGGACAGATCGAAGGGCGGCGCCTCGAAGAGTTCCACGGGCACGGGACGGGGATACTCCCGGGAGTTCGACCGGACCTCTTCGGCGAGTAGCACGGCCGGGTTGCCTTTGCGGTCCAGGATGCGGGCGTAGGTGCGGCTGAGCAGCGCCGGATCATGGTACACGGTGCGGCCGGACAGACTGACAAAGGCCGCGATGTCGGGCAGTTCGGACAGGACGGCGGTCACCCGCCGGCAGGGGTCGGCCTCCGGCAGCATTTCCGGGCACTCCCCGAGACCATGCTGCCGCAGCTGGTCCACGACCTCGTCAGCGGCGATCAGCCGCGCCGCGGCACTGGCCTCGCGGACCGTCTCGCAAATCGCCTGGTCCAGTGGGATTTGGTCGATCGTCCTCATTTCCCGTCCTTCGGGGTCAGCTTGGCCGCGGCCAGCCCCTCGCCCACGTCCGCGAGTCCGAGCGCGGCATAGCGCGCCTTGCCTGGGGCGCCCGTGTCCTTGTCCCAGCCCATGACCTCGTAGAAGAGGTCCATGGCCAAGGCAATGTCGGCCCGGTCCATGCGGATGGTTCCCTTGGTGAACGGCGCGGCGCCGTTCGGGTCCTCGAAAACCCACGGCGGCACGAGGTCGTGCCTGGCGCGCATGTCCACCTGCCCCATGTCCCGAATGGTCAAGGCCCGGTGCAGGGTGAAGATACGCTCTCCGACCCGGTCCAACCCCTCCCGATCCATGGCCCGTCCGGTGGCCAGGCTTAAAAATTTCGACTCCAGGCTGTCGTCGCCCGCGTAGCCGCGCTCAAAGCGGGGAGACGCCACCCAGGGGCCCATCCAATTGCACACCCCCAGCGCGTCGTGCAGTTCCTTGCGCACGAGCGACCATCTGGCCCGAAGGGCCTTGTACTTGTTGGCGGGGGTGTAGTCTCCGGGAGGGTCCAGGGCGTCCGGCGAGCCCCAAATGGTGGCGGCCAACTTTTTCCGGACCTCCAGGGGCAGGCCGTTGCGCACGAAGTTCGTGTGGGAATGGCACTGGGCATCCCGGTTGTACTGGGTGTTGATTATCACCCCGCACTGGCCGTCGTCCTCGTTGGCATGGTGCTTGGGATGGCCCATTTTCCAGTAGGCTGTGGTGCTGTCCCGCGCCCATTCCTCCTCGGGAATGGACCAGAGGTCGAAAATCCCGCCCGGGCCCCGGCTGAGGACCTCCCCGAGTTCGCCCTGGCGGTTGGCGATGCGGGGGATGAGGTCGAACAGGAACGCCGGATCGGCCTTCTCGTACTTGTCCCAGGGGATGGAGGCGTATTCCTTCGCACCGAGTTTGGCCTTGAGGTAGCCGCCCTCGTAGAGCTTGGCGAGATCGCGTTGCAACTGGCCGTAATTGGACCACAGTCCCAGGTCGTCGGCCAGGTGCATGCCCACCATGCAAGCCTCGATGGCGGCCTCCCCGCTTTTCCGGCCGGCGAGCTGCTTGAAAAACTTCCGGCCGAACTGCAAGGCGGCGCAGGTGTTCTGGGCCATGTCCGAAATGCCGTACTTGACCGCCACCGACGGCACCTTGAGCAGGGTGTGGCAACGGATGGGGCAGGCCGTGCAGCCGTTGCCGCGCACGGTGTATTTCCAGGCTTCCTCGCCCAGGAAATGGACCGCGCTGTTGGTGCGGTAGGCAATACGGTTGAGGTCGTAGATACTGCCGGTGATTTCCACGGGCGGCTTGGCGGCTCCCCAACGTTTGCCGGGCTGTCCCAGCCAGCGGGAGGCCGGGTTGTAGTATTCGGCCTCGGGCGTGGGAAAGCTCGGCACCACATGCTGGTTGTTGCCGCCGAGGATCGAGAGGTGGAACTTGACCAGCTTCTCCCAGGCGGCCTTGTCCCCGGCGATGCGCACGGCGCCGCTGCCCTGGACCGCCACGGCCTTGAGATTCTTGGCGCCCATCACCCCGCCCACACCGCCGGCCGAGTGGGACACCGCATTGACCACCATGCCCAGGGGGGCCTGGCTTTCCCCGGCCTGGCCGATGGCCGCCACCACGCAGTCCGGCCCCAACTCCTGGCTGAGTTCCAAGGTCGTCCGACGGATGCCGCTGCCCCACAGATGCCGGGCGTCACGGATCTCCACCTTCGCGTCCCGGATCATGATCCACACGGGCCTCTCCGCCTTGCCCTCGACGATCAGGGCATCGTAGCCCGCGTATTTGAGCTTGGCCGCGAAATGCCCGCCCATGTGCCCGGACCCGACCAGGGGCTTGGGCCAGCAGGTAGGGAAAATGGTGGTTAGGGTACTGCGCCCGTTGCAGGGCGCGCCCGTGCCGGCCAGCACCCCGGAGGCGAACACGAGCTTGTTGGCCGGATAGAAGGGGCCGGTCCCGGCCGGGACCTCGTCCCACAGCACCCGGTAGCCGAGCCCGGCGCCGCCCAGCACCGCCTCGTACCGTTCGACGGTATCCTGGGTCGAAATTTTCCCCGTGGACAGATCCACCCGCAAGACCTTGCCGGCAAATCCTCCGCTCCGTGCGGCCATGGCAGACTCCTTGCCCCTGGCAAGCGGTTACTTGGTGGTCACTTTGCCGGTGGGGACGTGGCACTCCACACAGGCCTTGGCCTTTTCCGGGGCAACCACGGATAAGGTGGCCCCGGACGGCCCCCCGTCGCGGGTAAGGTCCCGCCACGGCACATACCGAAGGGCCGCGGCCGGACAGGCTTCCACGCATTTGGGATGGCCGTGGCACAGGAAACATTTCGTGGCCACCCCGGCTTCCTCGTCAAACGCCAGCATGTCCCAAGGGCAGGCCCGCTGGCACAAGCGGCAGCCCACGCAGGCGGCGGCATCGACCATGCGGGCCCCGGTGTCCGGATCGAGGATGATGGCGTTTTGGGGACAGGCCGTGGCGCACGGCACCGGATGCGGGCACTGGCGGCACACGCCCTGGACCACCAGCCCATCGCCCCAGTCCCCATGCATGCCGGCGCCGCCCGTGGGGGCGGTGAGCCCGAAGTTGACGCCCCGGGCGATCTTGATGCGGGCCAGGGACGGCTGGGCGCGGCCGTCGTTGAATTCCGTACAGGCCAGTTCGCAACGCTGGCAGCCCACGCAACGGGTGGGATCGGCCAGGATGATTCCCTTGGCATTGTCCAGGATCACGAGCGGCGCGTTCTCGCCAAAGGCTTCGCCGAGCCTCAGGAAGGCCAGGCTGGACAGGGCACACACGGACAGCTTGAAAAAGCCCCGGCGGGACAACTCGGCCTCCCAACCGGAAGCCTTTGCCGCTCCTTCGATCCAGTGCGAAGCGATGCTGCGGATCATACGCATGAGCCTCCGGCTCCGCCCACTTCCGAGTTTGGGGACCTGAAAGCATGTTACACGACGCCCTGATGCCCCTCAAGAGGACAGCGGGAAGCTCTTTGGCAGGAACAGCGGTTTGACTGGCAGCTTCCGCTGCCCCTCAAATTCCTCAGGAACACCGAACCTTGTCCTTGGTATCTCCGTGTGGCACAGTCAGCAGTTAATGAGAACAGAACCGATTTCCGGTTTCGACACTTCTCCCGGACAGGAGGTCAGGCGGCCTCCCCAGCCGAGAGGGGCCCGTAACGCCGTGCGCTTGCTGCGAAGGCCAACGCGCAAGCAGGAGAACTGCGTCGCATGAAAATTCTTCTCGTTTCCCCAGCCTATCCGCAAACATTTTGGAGCATGCAGCACGCAGGGCGCTTTTTTCATGCTCCAGCGAACGTTCCGCCTCTGGGCTTGCTCACCGTGGCAGCGATGCTGCCCCAGGATTGGCCACTGCGACTCATCGATATGAGTGTGGAACCGCTTCTGGAAGAACTTCTCGCCTGGGCGGATGTCGTTTTTATAAGCGCCATGGATATTCAGATGCAATCGGCCGCGACGGTTGTACGCCGGGCTAATGCCGCCGGCGTGCCTATCGTGGCCGGAGGGCCGCATTATACCCTGTATTATGAAACGGTCCAAGGCGTCGATCACATCGTGGTGGGCGAAGCCGAGGCCGTCATGCCCCGGCTTGTGGCCGATCTGACGAACGGCTGCGCCAAGCCGGTATACAAGGCGGATGATTTTCCTCGCTTGACGGAAACACCCCCGCCCCGTTTGGATCTTCTCGACATCAAAGCGTATCTGACCATGCCCATCCAGAGCACGCGGGGGTGCCCCTTCCAGTGCGATTTCTGTGACGTGTTATTTCTCAATGGGCTGAAGCCACGCCACAAGACTCTGGAACAGCTCCTTGTCGAACTGGACAATATTCTGTCCACCGGCTGGGGTGGCATGGTGTTTTTCGTCGATGACAACTTCATCGGCAATAAAAAGCTGGCCAAGCAATTCCTGTACGGCATTATTGGCTGGCAACAGAAGCATGGCCAGCCCTTCACGTTCATCACCCAGGTCAGCATCAACCTGGCTGATGACGCGGAACTGCTCGGACTCATGGCGACCGCCCAATTCAAGAGCGTTTTCATCGGCATCGAGACGCCGGCGGCGGCCTCCCTGGCCGAATGCTCCAAAAGACAGAATCTGCAACGCGACTTGCTGCGGTCCGTGGCGACGATCCATTCCTTCGGCATCAGTGTCATGGGCGGTTTCATCATCGGTTTTGATGCGGATCCGCCCGAAATTTTCGATCTCCAGGAGCAATTTATCGAGGAAGCCGGCATAGCCGTGGCCATGATCGGATTACTCTCGGCCCCGCCCCACACGCCGCTGTGGAAACGTCTCGAAAAGGAAGGCCGGATTCTTGGCCTTCCCTCCGGCAACAACAGCATGGACGAGAATGCCCTGAATTTCATTCCCAGGCTGGAGCGGGACTTCCTCGTGACGGGATACAAAGAGCTCCTGCGAAAGCTCTATACACCAGAAGCATCCTTTGGGCGCATCAGGAAATGTCTGGAGCATTACAAGACACCTGATTTCGTGGCCAAAAGACCGGTGAAGCTGTATGATATCAAGGCCATGTTTCTGCTCCTTTGGACGCTTGGCATTTGCATGGAAGGACGATTGGCGTTCTGGAAATTGTTTTTTTACATCGTATTCAAGAAACCTGCCGCGTTGCCAGAAATGCTGCATTTGGCGGCCATGGTGCATCATTGTCAAATCGTGACCAAGGCTTTCCTGCGCCGCGAAAACTCGTCGCCGACGTAAATGACGGTAGCACAATACGATGGCAGCGATGGCTCCGGCGGCCAACGGGTTGCCCTTTGAACCGATGGGGCCTTTCGCGCGTTGCCGTGTTGGCTTTTGGTGACGGCACGGGCCTCGGCGTCCGACATGTTGGCCAGGCGAGGGCCGCCGCCATCGCATCCGAATCACGAAAGGTGAACATCTGGCGGGCAGGTCAATCGTTTGGGGGGCGCGGGGGGAGATGCTCCCCCCGGGAATGAAACCGGGAGGGAAACTACCCGGGATAAATCCGGGAGAAGAAAAGCCAACAAGGGATTTGTGGCAGTATACTTTCGAAAATGAATCTGAAATTATCCAATGATGGCGGAAGCGTATAGGAGTCGAACCTACCCGTGACCTCTCGGCCACACACTGGATTTGAAGTCCAGGCGCCACACCGGTGACGACACGCTTCCGCAGGGAAACGCGTGAGTCTAACCGCTTCCGCCACCTCTTTCAATCCTTGACACCACTTCGTGGCCTCCACCGGATGGCGCGGGTGCATCCCAGGCTTGCCGGCAGGGTTTTTCTCAAATATCTTTCAATTTTTTTTCACGTGACTTGGCCTTTGGCCCCATGGTAAGCGCCTGGGTCGAAGCCGGCATACATCCGTGCCGCCAATGCCACCGCCAGCAAGAGGAGCCTATGCGGCCACTGATCACGCTCCTGGTGCTCGGTCTGCTCGTCTCGACCAGCGCCTGTTCCGGAAGAGACAAGGACGCCTTCCGTAATGTCGACCACGATAAAAACGGCAAGATCTCCTATGAGGAATTGCTGTTCGTGTTTCCTGAGGTCACTCCGGACGTCTTTCGCCAAAGCGATACGGATAGGGACGGTTTTCTCAGCGAGTCCGAATATGCCCAGTTTCTCAAACGCGGAGCGCACACGTCCGTGACCACCTCGTCCACGTCGGGCAAACGCAACGGCGCCTCGGAGAGCGATACCCTCCAGCCGGCCGTGCCGTACAAGGGCGAGGAAGTGATCGAAGTCAGACCGCCGGCCCTCGAAGCCCCCCATGCCGCCCCGGCCAAGGCCAAACCGGAAAAGGGACGCAAGGACGCCAAAAACAAATCCGACTCCTCAAGCCGGACCGAAACCATCCAGTACACCGTTGCCCGAGGGGACAATCTCACCAAGATCGCCCTCAAATTCGGCGTCTCAGTGGAAGACATCACCCGGGCCAACGGCAACATGCCCCCGGATACCCTCCGCGACGGCCAAGTGCTCAACATCCCGCCACACCCGTAGAGATGCAACACACTGCCACCCTTCCGGAACGGACGAAGGGTGGCAGTCCGTCGATCGCCAGGGGCTCCCAGCCTAAGCAATTTTGCAGAACTTTCTCTCGCGGCTATTCCACGGCGATGACCGGCGCCGCCAAGGTCGGCCCGGTTTTCTTGAGGAAAGACATGATGCGTCGTTTTTTGGGCTCTCTGGCGATTTGCGGCTTGGCCTGCGTCGTGGCCGGGTCGGGCTGGTCCATGACCAAGGAGGAACTGCTGCGGCGGCGCCTGGACAAAATGCAGCAGGCCGAACCGCAACTGCGCGAAGCCAACCAGAACCGCCAAGCCGAGAAAGCCCCTCCCCGGGATGTGGCGCCCCGGTCGGGCAAGGAAAACGAGGACACCGGGTTGCCCATTCCCGACCCGGTGCGGCGGCCGGAGCCGGACCCCAAAGGCAACCTGTGGGACAAACGCCAGGGACCGGCCGACATGGCGGCCGGAGCGAACGCGGCCTCACCCCAACCGGCGGCCTCCTCGGCGTCCCAACCAGCCCCGCCGGTCAAACGCGATCCCAAGGCTGCGGCGGCACTGGCCGCCAAAGCCGCCAAAGCCGCCAAAAAAGGCGATCACAAAACCGCCCTGGCCAAGCTCAATGCCGCCGTGGCCGCCGACCCGACCGATCCCGAACTGTACAACAACCGGGGCAATGCACTCCTCAATGCGGGCCAGGCCGCCGAGTCTCTGAAAGATTACGACCGCGCCATTGCCATGAAGCCCTCCGACCCGGCCTTTTTCACCAACCGGGGACTGGCCTTTGAGCGTCTCGGTAACCCGCAACGAGCTTGCGCCGACTACCAGAGTGCGTGCGATCTCGGGGATTGCACGTTTTTTAAAAGTTTCAAGGAAGAAGGTCACTGCCGCTGACCGGCTCGGCAAGGATTGCCACCCCGAAAGTGCCTTCCCGGCCAATTGGCCGGGATCTTTGCACTGGAACGGTTCTTGCTATTTCATTGTTGGCGACAGCCAAGTCCGGGTCCCTTTCCGGGTTCGGGACGGGCTGCCGCGAAACAGTTCCGGAGGCGGCTTGTGGCGGCATTACGCATTCTGCTCGTCTGTCCCGACCCCAAAGGACTTGGCACCATGGCCGCCGCCCTGTCCGGCCAATTTCCGGTTCTGGCGGCCCCTTCGGCCGATGACGCCCTGGCGCTCATCAAGCGGTTCGGCCCTTGCGATGCGGCGTTTTGCCAAGTCTTCGACGACCCGGAAGCCGGCGTCGCCTTTGTCAACGACCTGTGCCGGGCCAGCCCCGGCATCACCGTGATCGCCCTCACCCAGCTCCCTTGCTCCAGAACCATTCTCCAGGCCGCCCAAAAGGGACTGGTCAACAGCATCTGCCTGTTGCCGCTTTCGCCCGAACTGCTCAGCGACAAGGCCCGCCATCTCCTGTCCGCGCGGCATCGGAGGCACTGCCTTGAAGTCCCCAGTGCCCATCTCACCCGCGAGGAGGTGGACTTCCTGCTTGGCCGGTGCCAGCCGGAACATCCCCGGCCGCCCCAGGCGCCGAAAGTTTCCGCCCCGTCGTAAGACCTGCTCTATTTCGCCCCGTCCCGACGGCGCAGCAAAAACATACCGTACGTGGCCATCAGATTGGGGAAAAAGCGGACCACCCGGCCCTTTTCGTGGTGGTGCGGGGTGCGCACGGCGGTCTCGTGCTCGATGGCAAAGCCTTCCTTGCGGCAAAATCGCCGGAAATCCCGGATGGTGATGACCCGGATGTTGGGCGTGTCGTACCACTCGTAGGGCAGTTCCCGGGAGACCGGCGCCCGCCCCCGGAACAACAGCTGGCCCCGAATGCGGTAAAAGGCGAAGTTGGGAAAGCTCACAATGCCGCGCTTGCCCACCCGCAGCATCTGGCCGATGAGGCTGGCCGGATCGTAAACCTGCTGCAGGGTCTGGGACAGGATCACGTAGTCGAAATGCCCGTCCGGGTAGTCCCGGACCTCCTCGTTGATGTCACCGTGCAGGATCGACAGCCCCCGCTCGATCCCGCGCGTCACCTTGTCTTCCTCGCGCTCGATGCCGGTGCCGCGCACCTGCTTGTCCACGGTCAGACGGTGGAGCAGATCGCCCGAGCCGCAGCCCAGGTCGAGCACCGTGGCCCCGGGTTCGATCCAGGAGGCGATGAGGGACAGATCATAGCGCATGGTCGGCCTCCCGGCGGACATCCGCGGCCGCCCGATCGAGAAAACGGGCGATCAGGCCCGACAGGTTGGCGTTGGGCAGCAAAAAGGCGTCATGGCCCCACCGGGCGTCGATCTCGACAAAGCTCACGTCCAGGCCGTTTTTCTTCATGGCCTGGACCATGGCCCGGGACTGGTAGGTCGGATACAGCCAGTCCGAGGTGAACGAGGCCACCAAAAACCGGCAGCGGGCCTTGGCAAAGGCGGCCACGGCCGAGCCGCAGCCATGGGCCGCTTCCAGGTTGAAATAGTCCGCCGCCTTGGTCACGTAGAGAAACGAATTGGCGTCGAAGCGGTCCACGAATTTCTGGCCCTGGTAGCGCAGATAGGATTCCACCTGGAAATCCGCCTCGTCGAAGCCGAAGGAAATCTCGCACCGGTCCTGGAGCCGGCGGTCGAACTTCTGGCGCATGGCCTCGTCGGACAGGTAGGTGATGTGTCCGATCATGCGGGCCACGGCCAGGCCGTGGCCGGGCTTGTCGTCGGCGTAATAGTCACCGCCGTTCCATTTGGGATCGGCCATGATGGCTTGGCGGGCCACCTCGTTGAAGGCGATGGCCAGGGCCGAGTGCTTGGTGGTGGTGGCCAGCGGCACGGCCGAACGCACCATGTCCGGATAGCGCACCGCCCATTCGAGGACCTGCATGCCGCCCATGGAACCGCCGATGACGCACAAGAGCTTTGCGACGCCCAGGTGCTCGACCAGCCGTTTCTGGGCCCGGACCATATCGCCGATGGTGATGACCGGAAAGGTCAGGCCATACGGCTTGCCCGTGGCCGGGTCGAGGGAGGTGGGACCGGTCGAGCCCATGCAACCGCCGATGACATTGGAGCAGATGACAAAATAGCGGTCGGTGTCGATGGGCTTGCCCGGGCCGATCATGAGGTCCCACCAGCCGGGCTTGGCATCGCTTTTGTCGTAATAGCCGGCGGCATGGGAGTCGCCGGTCAGGGCGTGCAGGACGAGCACGGCGTTTTGCGCCTGGCTGTCCAGGGTGCCGTAGATCTCGTAGGCCAGGGTCACCGGCCCGAGGCTCCGGCCCGATTCCACGATCAGGGGCTGGTCGGCGTCGGCGAAGGTGAAAAAACGCTTCTCCACCTGCCCGACCGAGGCCCCGGCTGTCGCCTGTTCCACGTATTCGCTCATGGCTACCTCGGACACATACCCTACCAGAACGGCCGGAAAACCTCCAGGGGGCAGCCCCCCGGCCACCCGAGGGGTGCTGTACGGCCAGGCCGGCTTGACGTATAGGGGCCCCATCGCGCGCACGCGCGACCACCCTTGCACGGAGGCCTCCGACCGTCATGCGTATTCCTGTCCGTTCCCTGCTTCTGGCCCTGGCCATCACGACCTGTCTGGCGCGTCCTGGTCTCGGCGCCGATCCGGCCAAAAAACCGACCGATTTTCGCGGCATCCGCTGGGGGGACGCCGCGTCGAAAATCCCTGGGCTGACCGTCGTGGACCGCGACGGCGAAATCACCCACTACGACCGGCCCGGCGAAAAAAAGGATCTGGGCGGCATTCCCTTGCAGCATGTCACCTATTCGTTTTTCAAGGGCCAGTTCTACCACGCCGAGATCGGCTACGAAGGGCAAGGCGCCTACGAAGCCCTGCAACACAGCCTGGAACAAAAATACGGTCCGCCCGATGCCGTGCGGCAAAAGACCGATGCCTCCGGCCACCACTATGAAGTGGCGGTCTGGAGCTGGCCCGGCTACGCCTTCATCGGCAACCGCCATGACAAGGATAGCCCCCGGGGCCGCATCTTCTATTTCTACGATCCGCTGACCGACCAGTCCGCCAAGGCCCAGGGACTGTCCCCCAAACCGCAGCCGGGCAAGGCCGGGACCTACACCGTGCAAAAGGGCGACAGCCTGTCGCGCCTGGCCAAACAGTTCGGCGTGAGCGCGGACGATCTGGCCAAGGCCAATCCCGGACTCACGGAGAAAACCCTCAAGGCCGGCGCCACCATCAATGTGCCAGGCAAGGTTGCCTCGCCGACGGCCGGAGCCGCTGACAAAGCCGCTGTCCCAACGTCGGACCGGACCCCCACACCCTTGGCCAAGCCGGCCCCGATAGCCGCGCCGACCTCCTCCGGCGGATTCATCGAATACAAGGTCAAGGATGGCGACATCCTGTCCAAGGTGGCCAATGCCCACGGCGCCCGCACGCGCGATGTCGTCGCGGCCAACCCCGGCATCAATCCCGATGCCCTGCGCCCGGGTACGATACTGCGGATACCGGCCGGCAAGGCCGCCGCGACACCCGCGTCCGCGCCCCAACCGACAACCGCCCCACCGGCCGCATCGCAACCGGCCGACACCTCGGCACCGTCCACGCCGGCGCCAGTCGCGCCGTGATCGATAGACGTGATCGACACCGGTAAAAGCTATTTATCAATCTGATTTGTCAGAAGAAATACACCGTGCTATGAGCAGAGGGTCGCGTCCTGTCCCACGCGACCCTCTGCCATGCGCAAACTGACAGCCATTTTGCTTTCGATCTGGACCTACCGGATCGTCCGCGCCGCCCTGGGGGCGAGCTTCATCGCGGCCGGCGTGCTCAAGCTGGCCGACGTCAAAGCCTTTGTCCTGACCATCAAGGCCTTTTCCATCCTGCCAAGCGACATCGTCCAGCCCGTGGCCGTGGCCCTGCCCGTGCTCGAAATCGCAGGCGGTGTGCTGCTTGTCTGCGACGCCCCGGGCGGACTGGCCATCATCGGCGGGCTCCTGGTCCTTTTCCTCGGCGTGGTCACCAACGCCATCCGCCAGGGCCTCGACATCGATTGCGGTTGCTACGGCCCAGACGATCCGGAAGGCGCGGTCTACCATGGCCTGTGGCCGACATTGTGGCGTGACCTGCTCATGCTGGCCGGGGTGGGTTACGGCCTGCTGTGGCGACGCCTGCCCGGCCGGTGCCAACCCCGCTCCCAAACCTCAACCCGGAAGGAGACCTCATGCGCGCAGTCAAACTGACCCTGACCCTGGCTCTGCTGTCCCTGGTCTGTCTGGCCCAGACCGCCCTGGCCAACAAGTTCGAGGATGAAACCGCCAAGGAAAAGGAAGCTGTCAAGCTCGTGCGCGACACCCAGAAAGGCGGCTATGGGCTCGTCTCCACCGAAGAGCTCAAAGCCTGGATCGACGCGGGCAAACCCATGGTCATCGTGGACACCATGCCCTTTGCCGACAGCTACCAGAAGGAACATGTGCCGGGCGCGGTCAATTTCCTGTTTCCCATCCCGGATATGGAGAAGTGGGACACCAAGGAGACCGGCGGCAAGACCGAAGCCGATTACGCCAAGCTGCTCGGACCGGACAAAAACAAGACCATCGTGATCTACTGCGGCTTCGTCAAATGCACCCGCAGCCACAACGGCGCGGTGTGGGCGAAAAAGCTCGGCTATAAAAACGTGTACCGCTACCCGGGCGGCATCTTCGGCTGGAAGGGCGCCGGCTATCCCGCGGAAGCGGCCAAGTAGGCGCTGGTTCGAGATGCCGGGAGGGGAACGCCTCCGGCGTCCAGGAGGGGGCCACTGCCCCCTCCTGGACCACCCCGAAAGGGGCCGCAATACACTGCCCCTCATTCAAACTTAGCAGAACCTTTCAGGGGTCCGGGGCGATCAACCCACCAGACCCCAGGAACGGTTTATCGAGACCCAAAAAAGTTCGCCGCCCGCAAAGCTTGCGCGGCCCCCTTCGGGATGGGTCCGGGAAGGGGTCACCCCCTTCCCGGCCGCCGGAGGCATCTTCTCCTCCTCCCTCCCTACCCCTTTCGCGCAAAAAGCGCCGCCGCCAGGTCGGACAGGGTGCCGACCTTGGTGCCAGGACACAGAATCGGGCCGTAGCCGAGGCGTTCGGCCTGCTTGAGGCGGGTGTCGTGGCCGGCCACGGGCCGGATGCGGCCGGACAGGTCCACTTCACCCCAGAGCACGGCGCCGGGCGGCAGGGGGCGGTCGTAAAAGGACGAGAACACGGCGGCGGCAATGCCGAGATCCAGTCCCGGGTCCTGGATTTTGAGCCCACCGCCGATCTTGGTGTAGATATCGGTCTGGCCGAAATTGAGGCGCAGGCGCTTTTCGAGCACGGCCAGCAGCAGATGCAGCCGGCCCACATCCAGCCCCAAGGCGGCCCGGCGCGGCATGGCCAGAAACGATTTGGCGGCCAGGGCCTGGATCTCCACGGCAAAGGGCCGGCGTCCTTCCACGGCCATGACCACGGCCGACCCCGAAGTGGCCGGGTCCCGGTCGCCGAGGAAAAAGGTGGAAGGGTCCGGGACTTCGGACAGTCCGCCCTCGCGCATTTCCATGACGAGCAGTTCGTCGGTCGGGCCGTAGCGGTTTTTGAGCACGCGCAGGATACGGAAAAGATGGCGGCGCTCGCCTTCGAGGTAGAGCACCGTGTCGACCATGTGTTCGAGAAGCTTGGGGCCGGCGATCTGGCCGTCCTTGGTGACGTGGCCGACCAGGATCAGGCAGGCTTGGCCGCGCTTGGCCGCTTCCACGCAGGCCGCGGCCACAGCCCGTACCTGGGACACGCTGCCCGAGGCGCCCTCGACCGAGGCCGCGTGCATGGTCTGCACCGAGTCCACGATGACGAGTTCCGGCGCGTCGGCGGATTCGAGGACCGCGACAGCAGCAGCCGCGTCCGTGGTCGAGGCGGCGAGCAGCCCGTCGCACAGCACGCCGAGGCGTTCGGCCCGGGCCCGCAGCTGGGGCATGGACTCCTCGCCCGAAATATAGACCACCCGCCGGCCGGCCTGGGCGGCGAATCCGGCCAGCTGGAGCAGCAAGGTCGATTTGCCGATGCCCGGCTCCCCGCCGACCAGCACCGCCCCACCCGGGGTGATGCCGCCACCAAGCACCCGGTCCAGGCCTTCGATGCCCGTGGGCCAGGGTGTGAAATCCTCCACCGGATGGGTGGCCAGGGGCATGGGTTCGGACGTGCCGGAAGGCGCTCCCCCGGCAGCGGTCACGCGCCCGGGCACAGCCGTCCGCTCGGCCATGGTGTTCCAGGCCCCGCATCGGGGACACTGGCCGCGCCAAGTCAGCGAGGTGCCGCCGCACTCGGCGCAGACGAAAACGCGTTTGGACTTGCCCGCCATCCGGCCTACTGCCTGGGCGGATCCTTGGCGTCCACGACCTTGACCCCGAACTCCTTGACCGCCTCGGGCGGATCGAAAAACACGACCATGAACGGTGTTTCGCCGCCGGTCTGGATGTTCGTATTGTTGGTGAGCACCCCGACCTGGGAGGACAGGGCGGCCTTGAGTTCGTCGCGGGTCATGACCTGGAGCTGAAAAAGCGAGACCGTGTTGCCGGCCAGGGCGTCCTGGGAGGCCAGGGACGCACCCTTGTCGTCGAACAGCGTGGCCTGGAGCTTGATCATCTCCTTGGGCGTCTTGAAATTGTTGACCGCCTTGCCCTCGATGACAAAAAGCTGGCCCGCCTTCTCGTTGGAGACGTAATACTGGCGGACGTTTTGCAGCATGATGTCCTTGACCTTGGCCGCGTCCTCGGGCTTGACCGGCGTCTCGGCCGCCGGTGTCCCGGCGGCCGGCGCAGCGGGCTTGCCGGCTTCGGGAGCCGCGGCTTCAGGCGCGGCCGGGGCGGATGCGGGCGCTTCCGGCTTGGCCGGAGCACTGGCCGCCGGCGGTTCGGCCGGAGCCGTGGCCGCCTTTTTCCCAGGCCACAGATCAAGGAAATGGATGGCGGCCCCCAGGGCCAGCAGGATGACCAGCAAGGCGCCACCGATGATGAGCAGCCGGCGGCGACGTTCATTTGACGGTCGGCTGCCGGGCAGCGGGATATCGGCCACGTCGGACAGGCTGAATCCCGGCCGCACCGGGCCGTCGTCCTCGGGCGCCTCGTCGGCCGGGGCGTCGAACGGTTCGGCCGCGGAAGGCTTGGACGCGCTCTGCCCAGCGGCGGGCACGTCCTTGGGAGGCGCCGCCATGGCCGCACCGGCTGTTTCCGGCGGCGCGGTCATGTCATCGGGAAAATCAAAGTCCGTCAGCCCGGCCACGGATTCGGACTCGGGCTCGGGCGGCGAAACCGGAAAAACATGGCGGCATTTGCCGCAACGGACCTTGGCTCCGCCGGAACCGATCTTGTCGTCGGGAAGCCGGAACTTGGCCTGGCAATTCGGGCATTGTACGATCATGGTGCCGTGTCCCACCCTGTTGGCGTTATTGGGCCAACCCCTTGCAATAAGAGGGCCGAAACCTAGCGGCTCAGCTCATACACGCCGCGAAGACGGCGCAGGCGCTCGTTGAAATCCATACCATAGCCGACCAGGAAAACCGGCGGCGCCGTGAACCCGACAAAGTCCACGGTCACCTCCACCTCCCGGCGGTAGGGCTTGTCGAGCAGCACGCACGAGGCCAAGCTGGCCGGCCCGCGCTCGCGCAAGCGCGCCAATAGCGCGGCCAGGGAGCGGCCCGTATCGACGATATCGTCCACCACCAGCACATGGCGCCCGGCGATGTCGGTCCGCAGATCGGACAAAAACCGCAGTTCTCCCGGGGAGGTACCCGCGCCGTAACTGGCCAGTCGTACGAAATCAAGGACCGGGCAAAAGGTCAAGGCGCGCAGCAAATCGGCCAGAAAGGGCAGCGCTCCGGTCAGCACCCCGACCATGACCACGTCCCGATCCGTCCCGGCATAGCGCGCCGACACTTCCCGACCCAGTTCCGCCACGCGGGCGGCCACGGCCGCTTCGGAAAACACCTCGCGCAAGGTCTCCGCCATCGGTCCCCCTTGCGTTGGCCCCTACATCTCCATGATAAGCGCGGATTCGTCGCACTCGGGAAACTTGGGGCAGTTGATGCAATCGGCCCAGACCTTCTGGGGCAGCTTTTCCTTTTCCACTGGGACAAACCCCAGGCGCTCGAAAAAATGCGCCCGGTAGGTCAGGGTGAAGACCCGGTAAATCCCCAGGGTCACGGCGTCGCTCAAGCACGCTTCGACCAGCTTGCCGCCCCAACCCTGCTTCTGCACGGTTTCGTCCACGGCCAGGGAACGGATCTCGGCAATGTCCTCCCAGCAGATGGACAAGGCACAACAGCCATGGATCGTCGACCCGTCGCGTTCGGCCAGGACAAAGAAGTCCCGCACATGGCTATAAAGCTGGTTGAAGGAACGCGGCAACAAAAATTCCTGGCGCGCGCAATGCAGCAGCAGACCATGGATCTGCTTGACGTCCGGGATACGCGCCTTGCGGATAAAGAGATCGGTCATGAACCATTGTCTTTGAGCAGGGACGTGATCACCTGCCGCAGCATCTCGCCGGGCATATAGCCGGCATGGTTAAGGGCCTGCTGACCGGTGGTGTCGTAGACCAGGGTTTTGGGGATCATCTTAACCCCAAAGGTGGTCAGGACATCGGGATCGGCCAGATGCACCGGGAAATTAAACGGCGTCTGCTTGACGAACCGGAAATACTGGGACTGATCCTGATCCAGGGAAATGCCCAAGAACACGACCTTCTCCGGGGGGAAAGCGCGCCGGGCTTCGATAAACTCAGGAATTTCCATGAGACACGGCTTGCACCAGGAAGCGAAGAAGTCGATCACCACCACCTTGCCCTGGGCGGCGGTAATGGCGTCCAGGACTTCCTGGCCGGTAATGGGGCCGGATTCCTGGGCAAAGGCCTGACTCCAGGCGGCCAGGGTCAGGGCCAGGGCAAGACAAAGCGGACGTATACGCAAGGGCGTCCTCCAAACGAGTCGGATCGGCGGTGCGCGACGCGCCACGCCAGGGGCAGGTTTAATCCAAAGGCCGGCGGGCGCGCCAGCCTTTTTTAGGCCGGGGTTTCGAGCAAGGCCTTGGCCTGGCGCACGGCGTCCACGGCGTCGGCGGCATGGGCATCGGCGCCGATGGCCCGGGCAAAGGCCTCGGTGACCACCGCCCCGCCGACCATGACCCGGGTGGAAAGTCCCCGTTCCCGCACCAGACGCACGGTATCCTCCATGCGCACCATGGTGGTGGTCATAAGCGCCGACAGCCCGATGATGGACGCGCCATTTTCCGCGGCCGCATCCACGATGCGCGCCGCCGGCACATCCTTGCCCAGGTCGATGACTTCAAACCCGTGGTTTTTGAGCATCAGGCAGACGATGTTCTTGCCGATGTCGTGGATGTCGCCCTCGACCGTGGCCATGACGATACGGGCCTTGGCCGCGCCGGCCGTCTTGGCCAAAAGCGGTTCCAGGCGGGTAAATCCCGCCCGCATGGTTTCGGCGGCCACGAGCAGCTGGGGCAGGAAGAATTCCTTGCGCTCGTAGCGCTCGCCCACGTCCATGATGGCCGGAATGAGGTCCTCGTCCAGGATGGCGGCGGCGGTGCGGCCCGAGGCCAAAGCCTCGTCGATCAGCCCGTCGATGGCGTCGCGTTTGCCCCGGATCACGGCCTGGCGCAAGGGATTGCCGTCCGCCCCGCTTTCCGCGGCCGCGGTTCCGGCCGTCGCCGCCACGGGCTGGCTCGGCTTCCAGGCGCCGTACCGGGCGATGAAGCGGCCGGCCTGGGGATCGCGCCCGAGCAGCACCTCGCCGGCGCCGGAGGTCTCCATGAGTCGGGCGATATTGGGGTTGGCGATGGCGGCGGCCAGGCCCGCGCCCAGGCACATGGCGAAAAAGGCGCTGTTGACGAGTTCACGGGCCGGCAGGCCAAAGGAAATGTTGGACAGACCCAGGACGGTCGGCAGGCCGAAACGCTCCCGGCACACCCGGATGGTCTCGAGGCAAGCCAGCGCCGCCTCGGGCTTGGAGGACACGGTCAAAGCCAGGGCATCGACCAGGATAAGCCGGCGGGGAATACCCAGCCCGTCGGCCTGGGCCACGAGTTCCTCGATGATGGCCAGGCGCTCGGTCGCCGTGACCGGCAGTTTGCGGCCCTTGAGCGGCAGCAGGATAAACGGGGCGCCGTGCCGGCGGCAGATGGGGCCGAGGGTTTCCATACGCCCGGGTTCGCCGCTGATGGAATTGACAAGCGGCGTGCCCGGCGAGGCCCACAGGCCCTCGGTCAGGGCGTCAATGTTGTTGGAGTCCAGGCACAGGGGCAGGGTTTCCCGCTTGGTGAGCTCCAAGGCCAGTCCCGGCAGCACCGCCGCCTCGTCCACCATGGGAGCGCCCACGTTGACGTCCAGGATGGCGGCCCCGGCCAGGCGCTGCTCCTCGGCCAGGGCCAGGGCCCGGCCGTACTGTCCGGCCACGAGTTCGGCGGCCAGATCGGCCTTGCCGGTGGGGTTGATGCGCTCGCCGATGATGGCGCAGGGCTGGCCCCCGCCCAGGGCCACGGTGGTCGCCCGGGTGGTGACGGCCAAAAGCGGATGCGTGGCCGGGGTGGGCCGGGTCCAGGTCTTCCCGGACAAGGCCTTGGCCAAGGCGGCGATATGGGCCGGGGTGGTGCCGCAACAGCCTGACAGGGCCTTGGCCCCGATGTCCGCGAACCGGGCGGTTTTTTCCGCGAATTCCTCCGGACCCATGGGAAACACGGTGCGACCGTTTTCGAGGCGGGGAATCCCGGCATTGGGCTTGACGAAAAAGGGCGTGGACAGGCGGTTGGCGAACACGCGCACCACGGCGGCCATGTCGTCCGGGCCCTGGCCGCAGTTGACGCCGACCAGCTCGACGCCGAGGTTTTCCATGGCGTCGACAAAGACCTCGGGACTCGAACCGGTGAGGCTCGTCAGGCCTTCGAAAGTCATGCACACGGCCACGGGCAGGTCGCACACCTCCCGGGCGGCCAGGACAAGGGCCTTGGCCTCGGCCAGGTCGAAATGGGTCTCGCCGACGATCAAATCACAGCCGCCGGCGGCCAAACCTTTGATCTGTTCGGCAAAGGCGGCCACAAGCTCGCGCAGGCTGACCTTGCCAAGGGGCGCCACGAACTGGCCGGTGGGCCCGACCGAACCGGCCACGAACCCGCCGGGACCGGCCGCCTGCCGGGCCAGCCTGGCCATCTCGCGGTTGAGCCCGACCACGTCGGTGTCGGCCGGCAGCTTAAATCGGGTGCCACCGAAGGTGTTGGCGGTGATGACCCGTGAGCCCGCGTCCACGTATTCCCGCTGGGTGGCCACGATGGCCTCGGGATGGGCCAGGCCGAAAAGTTCCGGGGACTCGCCCGGGGCCAGGCCCCGGCCCTGGAGCAGGGTGCCCATGGCCCCGTCGAAGATCAGAATGCCGTCGTCGGCAAGCGCTTGTCTGAAATCGCTCACACCCACTCCTTCATCGTTCTCGGCCGGTTCGGGTTTGAAACGAGCCTCGTCTACTGAAAAACGTTGAAAAGGACAAACCAAAACTTTATGGTGTCGATTAGCCACGCTCGACAGACGGCCCTTGGCGGCGCCCGGGCCGCCCGAAAAGTTTCCGACGCGGTCCGTGTCGCGACCATATAACCCGACCGACTTCACGATGGAACAAGCAGAAGATCCCGAATTGATTCTCGACGATACGGACAAAGAACCCGAAGATCCCGACACCGACACCCTGGAGTCCGAAACCGAAGAAGATACGTTCCGGTTGCCGGTTCCACGGCCGGCTTCGGGCGGTTCCCTGACCGTCCGGGATCCGTTGCAACTCTACCTGCGCGAGATCAGCAAGTTCCCCATGCTCGCCCCGGAAGAGGAGCTGGAACTCGCCCGGCGGGTGCGCGACGCCGGGGACCAGAAGGCCGCGTTCCGCCTCATTTCCTCCCATCTGCGCCTGGTAGTCAAAATCGCCATGGACTTCCAGCGGCGCTGGATGCAAAACGTCCTGGACCTCATCCAGGAGGGCAATGTCGGCCTCATGCGCGCGGTCAAGAAGTTCGATCCCGACAAGGGCATCAAATTCTCCTATTATGCCGCCTATTGGATCAAGGCCTACATCCTCAAGTACATCATGGACAACTGGCGGATGGTCAAGATCGGGACCACCCAAGCCCAGCGCAAGTTGTTTTACAACCTGAACAAGGAACGCCAGCGGCTCCAGAATCTGGGCTTTGATCCGAGCGCATCCCAACTCTCCGAAGCCTTGAACGTGACCGAGGCCGACATCGTGGAAATGGACCAGCGCCTAAGCGGCAACGACCTGTCCCTGGACGTGTCCCTGGGCGAGGATTCGTCGGCCACGCGCATGGATTTCCTGCCGGCCCTGACGCCTGGCATCGAGGAGATGTTGGCCGGTGACGAAATCGCCCACCAGCTCGACAAGCATATCCAGAGCATCCGACCGCAACTCAATGAAAAGGAAATCGACCTGCTCGACAACCGCATGCTCTCCGATTCGCCGGTGACCCTGCGGGAAATCGGGACCAAGTACGGCATCACCAGGGAACGTGTGCGCCAGATCGAGGCCCGGCTGCTCGAAAAGCTGCGGGACCATCTTTCCAAGCGCATCGAGGACTTTTCCTCGGATTGGATTCACAAGGAAGACTAGTTTCGAAGTGACAGCTTCCGCTTCCCGGGACACGCCCGGCCATCCGGCCGGCCGGTTTCGAACCGGGACGAAAGCCCCTTCCCGAACGCAATACGCGCGGCCAGGCCACGTTCCCCTTCCGCCTCCGGACGGAACGGAAGAGCCCGCCGCATCGGATGCCGGCCATGTCTGATACGACGCATCGCCATTTACCGGCGCGACTGCCACTCGTTTTCGTGTTGGCCCTGTTACCGTGCCTGCTCTCCAACTCCTGCGCCTCGTCGACCGGGGCGCGCAAGGCTCACGCCTCCAAGGAACTTTCCGCCGCGGCCGAAACCGACTACCTGTTCCTCGTCTACCAGGACCTCCTGCGCCAGGGGAACAAGGACGAGGCCATCGCCACCTTGGAAGACCTGGCCAAGCGCCATCCCTCCCCGGATATCCTCGTGGAATTGGCCAACCTCCAATGGGGCCAGAACGAGCGCGAAAAAGCCACCGCCACCCTGGAAAAAGGCCTGTCCGCCTTTCCCGAGGCCCGGCAACTCACCTTCTACCTGGCCAACGCCTACCAGATGCGGCGCATGAACGCCGAGGCCGTCCAGGTCCTGGAACGCTTCCTGACCCAGCATCCGGGCGACGCCCCGGCCGCCCGGGAACTGGCCTCCATCCTGATCGATGCCGGCAAGTTCAAGGAAGCGGCCGCCCTGCTCACCAAGCTGCCGGCGGACAAGCGCGGCCCGGCCGGCGCCTTTCTCCTGGCCAAAACCGCCGCCGGCCAGGGGCAGCCCAAGGAAGCCATCCGCTTCCTGCGCGAGGCCCTCGCCCAGGACCAGACCCTCATGCCGGCCTGGGCGGATCTGGCCTTGCTGCTGGAACGCGAGGGCGACATCAAGGGCGCCGAGGACTGCTACCGGACCATGATGTCCCAAGGCGAGGACACCACGGAAATCCGGGCCAAGCTCGTACGCCTGGCCATCAAGCGCAAGGACCCGGCCGCCGCGCTCAAGCTCCTCGGTGCGGCCGCCACGGACAAGTCCCTGCTCCTCGACGCCATGACCGCCTTCATCGAGGCCAAGTACGTCAAGCAGGCCCGCCAGACCCTGGCCATGCTGACGGCCCTGGACCCCAAGAGTCCGGAACTACCCTTCTACCGGGCCGTACTCGCCTACGAGGGCGAAAAAAATCCCCGCGCCGCCTTGGATATCCTGGCCAAGGTGCCCCAGGACAGCCCCAATTACGACAAGGCCCTCGGGTTTCGCATCCAGATCGCCCTGGAGATCGGCGAGATGGCCACGGCCCGGGAGCTCGTGCGCCAGGCCCGGGAGCGCTTCCCGGACAGCAAGGAATTCCTGGCCGTGGACGCGGCCATCCGGGACAAGCTCGGCCACACCGACGAGGCGGCCGACATCCTCAAGCTGGCCGTGGACAAGTGGTCCAACGACCTCGACCTGCTTTACCGCTACGGCGTGGCCCTGGAAAAACTCAAACGCCGCGACGAGGCTACCCGGGTCATGGAAAAAATCGTGAACCTCGACCCGAAAAACGCCGATGCCCTCAACTATCTCGGCTATTCCCTGGCCGAGGAGGGACGCGACCTGGACAAGGCCCTGGTCATGATCAACACGGCCCTGGAGCGCGAGCCCGACAATCCCTTCTTCCTCGACTCCCTGGCCTGGACTCTGCACAAGCTCAAGCGGTCCACCGAGGCCCTGGCCACCATCCAGCGGGCCGTCTCCCACAAGTCACCGACGCCATCATCTGGGAACACTACGGCGACATCGCCGCGGCCGCCGGCCGCAAGGCCGAGGCGGTCAAGGCCTACCGCACCGCCCTGGATCTCGGCTCCGATACCCCGGACGCGGTCCGCAAGAAACTGGAGGGACAGTTGTAATGTCCGCCACGATCCGTTTCGCCCGTTGCCTGCTGTGCCTTGGTCTGGCCGTGCTCGCCGCCGGCTGCGCCGCCACCCGGCCCACCGGCCCGGGCCTCGGCGAGGCCAAGGCCGTCTACGCCACCTTCCTGGACAACCAGGCCAAGGCCAGCCGGGTCGCCGCCTTTTCCCTGACCGGGTCCATGAGTTTTGCCGCCCATGGCAAGAGCGGCCGCCTCAATTACCGCTTCTACGGCAACCTGGCCGATCCGGCCCGCCTGGACCTGGCCACCACCATGGGCGGGGCCTACGCCGGCCTGCGCGAGGACGCCTCGGAATTCACCGCCTACGTGCCCGGCAAGAACACGGTCTTCCGCCACGCCGACACGCGCCTGGGCGCGGCCAAGCTCGGCATGCCCCTGCCCTTCACCCTGCGCGAGATGGCGGCCCTGGCCTGCGGCCGTTTCGGCGAGCTGGCCCCGGCCAAGTACGGCGCGGCCAAAAAGGTTCAGGACGGCTACCAGTACAGCTTTTCCGGGGACCCGCGTCTGTCCGCCCTGACCCTTGACTTCGAAGGAAAACCGCGACATCTCACCGGGCGGGGGGTGGAACCATGGCAGGTCGACTTTACCGATGATGAGCCCGTGCCCGGCATGGCCGTGCCGGTCGCCCGCAAGCTGACCCTGACGACGCCGGGCGGATCGTCCCTGATCATCCGCGTCAAGAGCCTGCAACTGCGCTCCGACCCCTATCCGGCCGCCGATCTGGAACTTCCGGTCCCCGCCCATGCCGCGTCCCGTTCCCTGGACATGCCCGGGGACGGTTCGTTGTTGCCGGAATTGTAAGCCGGCGGCCCTCTACCGCGCCGCCCGACGGCCGAACCTCTTGCCCAGGAGAGTCGCCATGCCACGCATGCTCTTTCTCGGTTCCGACCATGCCGGAGTGGCCCTCAAGGCTGCCCTCGTCGCCCATCTGACCGAGGCCGGCCACACCCTGACCGATCTCGGGCCCTACGACACCACAAGCGTCGACTACCCCGACTACGCCAAGCTCGTGTGCCATAAGGTCCTCGAAACGCCCCATTCCCTCGGTATTCTCATCTGCGGCACCGGCATCGGCATGTCCATGGCCGCCAACCGCATGCCCGGTATCCGGGCGGCTGTGTGCGTCAACGAATACCTGGCCCGGCTCACCCGGATGCACAACAACGCCAATGTGCTGTGCCTGGGCGAGCGTGTCATCGGCGTGGGGCTGGCCGCCTCCATCACCGACGTTTTCCTGGCCACCGGCTTCGAAGGCGGCCGCCACCAGCGGCGCATCGACGGCATCGAGAGCTGCCGGTTCGTCGACGACACTCTCAACCCCTAACCGCCCCCTGCCAAGGACCCCTCTCATGACCACCAACACCGCTGCCATCGACCGCCAGGCCGTCAACGTCATCAAGGGCCTCGTCATGGACGCCACCCGCAAGGCCAATTCCGGCCATCCGGGCGGCGCCATGTCCTCGGCCGACATGGCCTACGTGCTGTTTAAGGATTTTCTGCGCTACGACCCGGCCGACCCGGCCTGGTTCGACCGTGACCGTTTCGTGCTCTCGGCCGGCCACGAGTCCATGCTGCTGTATTCCCTGCTCACCCTGCGCGGTCTGCTGACCATCGAGGACCTGACACGCTTTCGCCAGTTCGGCAGCCGCACCCCGGGCCATCCCGAAAACGAGGGCACCCCGGGCGTGGAATGCACCACCGGCCCCCTGGGCCAGGGTTTTTCCATGGCCGTGGGCATGGCCGTGGCCGAGGCCATGCTGCGCGCCCGCCTGGGCGAGGACATCGCCTGCCACCGCACCTTTGCCCTGGCCTCGGACGGCGACATCCAGGAGCCGGTCTGCCTCGGTTCGGCCGCCCTGGCCGGCCTGTGGGGTTTAAATCACCTCGTCGTGCTCTACGACCGCAACCAGGTCCAGCTGGCCGGCCCGACCAACCGCAGCGACGCCACCGATCACAAGAAGGTTTTTGAAGGCCTGGGCTGGCGGGTCATCGAGATCGACGGCCACGACCACGAGGCCATTCGGGCCGCCCTGGCCTCGGCCATGACCGAGAAAAAGCGCCCCACCCTGATCATCGGCAACACCGTCATCGCCCGGGGCTCGGCCGGGATGGAAGGCAACTGCGCTTCCCACGGCGCGCCCTTTTCCGAGGCCGAGATCAAGGCCACCAAGCAGCTGCTCGGCCTGCCCGAGGAGCCGACCTTTTACCTGCCCGACGATATCCGGCTCCACTTCCAGTCCCGGTCCGGCGAACTCGTCGGCGCGCGCCGCGACTGGAACGCCCGGCTCGAAGGCCGGCTGGACTCCGACGCGACCTTCGAGGACCTGTGGCGCCGGATCAAACGGACGCCGGGCAACCGGACCCTGGCCTGGCCCACCTTCGAGACCGCCAAGCCCATAGCCACCCGTTCGGCCTGGGGCGCGGCCCTCAATGCCCTCATCGACCAGCTGCCCTTGCTGGTCGGCGGCTCGGCCGATCTCGACCCCTCCAACCAGACCGAGAAATTCCGGGAACTGACCGGGGTGTTCGGCCGGGACAATCCCCTGGGCCGCAATCTCTCCTTCGGCGTGCGCGAATTCCCCATGGGTGCCATCGTCAACGGCATCTCCCTGCACGGCGGACTCCTTCCGTTCGGGGCGACGTTTCTCATCTTCTCCGACTACGAGCGCAACGCCCTGCGCATGTCGGCCCTGCAGCGCCTGCCCGTCCTGCACGTCTTCACCCACGATTCCTTCTACGTGGGCGAGGACGGCCCGACCCACGAGCCCATCGAACAGACGAGCTCCCTGCGCCTGATCCCGAACATGCTCGTCATGCGCCCGGCCGATGCCAACGAGACCAGCTCCTGCCTGGAAGCGGCCCTGACCCAGACCGACCGGCCCACGAGCCTGCTCCTCACGCGCCAGAACCTGCCCGTGCTCGATCACAAGACCTTCCCCAACCTCAAGGAAGGCACCAAGCGCGGCGGCTATATCCTCCAGGAGGCCCCGGGCGGCGTGCCGGACCTCGTGCTGCTGGCCTCGGGCTCCGAGGTCTCCCTGTCCATGGAAGCGGCCAAGCTCTTGCCGGACCTCAAGATCCGCATCGTGAGCCTGCCCTGCATGGAGCTTTTCAACGAGCAGCCGGCGGACTACCGCGAGGCCGTGCTCGGCCCGGTCGGCACCCCGCGCTTCGCCACGGAAGCCGGTCGGCCGGAGCTGTGGTGCCAGTACACCGGCAGCCTCGACCGGGTGCACGGCATCTCCCACTTCGGCGCCTCGGCCCCGGCCGGCAAGCTTTGCCAGGCCTACGGCTTCACGCCCGAAGCCCTGGTCGCCAAGATCAAGGCCGCCCTGGCCTTGTAGCATGTCATGATCGCGGCGGCCCGGACACTTCCGGGCCGCCGTTCAAACAGGGCGGCATTTTTTTTATCTCGCCGCATCTCCCCGCAAAGGAGCACCACATGGAAGCGCCGGACAGAAATCTCGGATTGGATCTCGTACGGGTAACGGAAGCGGCGGCCCTGAGCTGTTCGCGCTGGCTCGGCCGCGGCGACAAGAACGCCGGCGACCAGGCGGCCGTGGACGCCATGCGCCTGTCGTTCAACACCCTGCCCATCGACGGCGTCATCATCATCGGTGAGGGCGAAAAGGACGAGGCCCCCATGCTCTACAACGGCGAGCGCGTGGGCAGCGGCCAGGGCATTGCCGTGGACGTGGCCGTGGACCCGGTGGAGGGCACCAACCTGCTCGCCTACGGCCGTCCCAACGCCATTTCCGTGGTCGGCATCGCGCCCCGGGGGTCCATGTTCAACCCGGGCCCCAGCTACTACATGCGCAAGCTCGTGGTGCCGGCCCAGGCCAGGGACGTGGCCGACCTGGACGCGCCCGTGGAGGACAACCTCAAGCGCATTGCCCGGGCGCTCGGCAAGGACGTGGACGATCTGGTCGTTTTCGTCCTGGACAAGCCGCGCCATGCCGACCTCATCGCCTCCATCCGCCGGGCCGGAGCGCGTATCCAGCTCCACACCGACGGCGACGTGGCCGGTTCGCTCATGGCCGTGGACCCGGATCACGTGGTAGACATCATGATGGGCACGGGCGGCACGCCGGAAGGCGTGCTGTCGGCCTGCGCCATCCGGGCCCTGGGCGGCCGGATGCTTGCCCGCCTCGATCCCCAGAAGGACGTGGAAAAACGCGCCCTGGCCGAGGCCGGCATCGACTGCACGCGGATTTTCACCGAAGAAACGCTGGTCAAAAGCGACGACACCTATTTCGCCGCCTCGGGCATCTCGGGCGGCACCTTTTTACGTGGCGTGCGCTTCACCGGCACCCACGCCATCTGCAATTCCATGGTCATGCGTGGCAAGACCGGCACCATGCGCCGCATCGAAACGCGCATCCGCCTGGACAAGCTCATGCAGATCAGCGCCGTCAAGTACGATTAAGTGCAAGAACCGGGGCGCCGCCCCGGACCCCGCCGGGGGGAATCATTCCCCCCGGTCCCCCCGAACGAGCAACACCAGCACGAACGTTCGGGGAGCCGCGCCGCCGCTGTCCCTTTCGGGATGGGTCCGGGAAGGGGGTGACCCCCTTCCCGGCCGCCGGGGGCATTCTCCCCCTCCCCTGGCTAAAAAATCAGCACCGTGCAGCCGTCGTCCATATACCGAGCCAGGCTCGGGTGGCCGTGCATGTCGTCGAGCAGGGCAAACCCCTCGGCCACACAGGCTTCCTGGCTGCCGAGCATATGGGAACAAGCCCGGCACACACCGTCGAACAGCCCGAGGCTCTTGGTTTTTTCGAACAGGCTGTGCATGGCGTTTTCCGGCTTGGCCAGCTCGGCCACGAGTTTGGTCGCCTCGCCTTCGAGCACGATATGGACCTCGTACTCCTTTTCCCGGAAATCGATGGCATTGAGCAACACGTGGACAAAACAGGATAAATCGCCGCGAAAGGCGATCAGGGCCACTTTTTTCATGACATCTCCCGAAGTGCGGGTTTCCAGGTGGTCGGCCGGACTCAGACCTTGCCGACCGGGGCCATGTACAGGGTGAATTCCCCTTCACCGTCCAGCCCGAGCAGGGCATCGGCCGCCATCTGGTCGTAAGCGGCCACGGCGCAAGTCCCGGCACCCACGGCCGCGCAGGACAAATAGAGGTTCTGGGCCACATGGCCGGCATCCAGGGCGATGACCTTGTAACTGGCCTCGCCGTAGCGCCATTCCATGCGCGCGGGGATGGTGCTCCACAGAAACGTCACCGCGCCCCGGGACACGAAACGCTGGCCCAGGGCGGCCCGGGTGACGGCCGCTTCCAGGTCGTCCGGCGCGGGCAGCGCGACCAGACCATGATCGATGGGCAGATAGCGGTACAGGCCCCGCTCCAGGCCCGAAACCCGAAAGACGGCCAAATAGGTCTCCAGGGCATGGCGGCAACCGGCCGAAGGCACCGTGCGGTAAGCCACGGCCGGCGAGGGCTGCTTGCGCAGGCCCTGGGTGGCCCAGAGCAAAAAGGCCAGTTCCTCCAGGGTAAGGGGTTCCGGCCGAAACTGGCGATGCGACACCCGGGAAGCGATGGCCTCGCGCACCGACACCTTGCCGATGGCCGGACTCCATTGGTCCGGCCCGGGCAAGGCGATACGGGAAGCCTCGGCCGGGATGGGCTTTTGGAGCGGTGGCGGCGCAAAACCCATGTTCTGGGGCGTGGTCGAAAAATCCATCATCATCCGGATGGTATCTTTCAGGAAAAACTTTCCATGCCTGTCGATCATGGCGCATCCTCCTGCTGTGTCGCGCCCGGCAAGGGGCAATCCTTGCCCGCCTCGCCCCAGCCCAACATGAAAAAAGCCGCCCACGCCGGGCGTGGGCGGCCGCTGGTTGGTTGCGTGCGAGGACCGGGATCAGGCCGCGGTAGTCGCGGGCGGTGTGTAGACCCGGGTGGCCAGGTCCTTGTCGAGCATGAAGGCGCCGCCAGGGGTCTGGTCCACGAGTTTGAGCTTGGCGATGACATCGGCCACGTTGGCCTCTTCCTCCACCTGCTCGTCGATGAACCACTTAAGGAACGAGGCCGTTCCGTGATCCTTTTCCTCCAGGGCCAGGTCCATGAGCTTGTAGATGCGGGCGGTCACGCCTTCCTCATGGGCCAGGGCCTCCTCGAACACGGTCAGGGCCGACGCCCAGTCATAGGGCGGCGCGTCGATGGCCTGCAAAATGACCCGGCCGCCGCGTTCGACGATGTAGTTGTAAAACTTCTGCGCGTGGAACTTCTCCTCCTGATCCTGCACATGCATCCAGTTGGCAAAGCCCATGAGGCCCTTGTCCTCGAAATAGGTAGCCATGGACACGTACAGATAGGCGGAATAGAGTTCCCAGTGCACCTGATCGTTCAGGGCTTTTTCCATCGTTTTGGACAACATACCTAGTCCTTTTTCCACAGCCCGTGGAGATTGCAGTACTCGCGGGCGCTGACTGTGGACGCGTCGATGCAGAACAGGGCTTCGGGCGCCTGTCCGGGTTTGAGGAACTGGCGGTACGCCTTGCCGTCGGCAATGAGCTCGATCCACTCGATGTAGTGCTTTTCCTCCATCGGGTGGGCGACGGCGCCGACCTTGACCAGATAGCCCTTGTCGGTTTTCTCGATCACCGGAACATGTTTTTCCTTGGCGGCATCGACGGTGTTCTCGGTCATACGCTTCATGGGCTGGCCGCAGCACACAAGCTCGCCGGCGCCGCCATGCAGGACCTCGACGATATTGCCGCACAGTTCACACTTGTAGATTTCCAATTGTTCCGCCATGTGGTGTACTCCTTTTTGCGCCCCGGTATTTTTTGATTGGCGCGTCGCGGCCGGGGCGGCCCCAGCGGACGGCCGGAAGCAACACCTTGTATTTCCATAAAACACTTCTTGGGATAATGCGCAATCCCCACCAGTCAAGGTTCGAGGCCGTACGGTAAAGTTTTGGCGTGGGGGTCCGATGGGAAGGCAGAAGCGAGGAAACATGCGATGGAAACACATGGGAACACGGCCGCGAAAGGCGGCTTGGCGGTCTGGGCGCTGACCGGACTGCTCTGGGGGGGACTGGTGGTGCTGCCGCTGGCGGTCGAAGCGGGCATGCCCGCGCCCCTGCCCACCCAGATCCCCATCCGGGACAGCAGCGAGCCGCCTTCCAGCATGCAACCGGCCCAACCTTTCGTGCCCGTGCCCAGCCGCAAGTCCCGGCACCGGCGCCGCAAGCCGGTCCGTCACCGCCGTCCGGCCCCGGCCAGGCAGCCCATGGCCCCACGGGCGGCCAAAACACCCCCGGCACCGCCTGCGGTTTCCACCCAGCGCGCCCCCCAGTTGGAGCAGCGCCAGGAAGCGCCCATCGAGACCCTGATTCCACTCGATTCGCTCCCGGCTCCGGCTCCGGCACCCGCGCCAGAGCCCCGGGCAGCGGGTTCCACGCCGGCCCAGGCGGGGTTGCCGCCAAAGCCCGCGCCCGCACCGACGCCGGCCACTCCGGTTCCGGCCGCACCGACGCCGGCGCCGGCCAAGCCTTAAGGAGCTCACCATGCGCATCAGCCGCTTTCCCTTATTCGTTCTCTTTGTCCTGCCGCTGCTGGCTCCGCTGCTCATGGCCGCGAGCTGGCCCTTCCGGCAGCCGCCGCCTCCGCCCCAGTACCCGGACGTGGCCATGGCCGTGGTGGAGGATCTCGACCGCCAGCTCGTGCCGCGCCTGGGCATGTACACGGCCAACAACAGCCGGGGGCTTTACTGGCTGGTCATCACCACCCCGGCCAACCTGTCCGATCTGGAACGGGCCTCGCCCCTGTCCCGGCTGTTCGGCCAGGAGCTGGCCTCGGCCTTCGTGGCCCGGGGCTACAACGTGCAGGAGATCCGCAAGGCCTCGGACATCATTTTCAACCGCCGGGAAGGGGAATTCGGCCTGACCCGGGATGTCCGGGCCCTGGCCACCCGTCGGGCCACGGCCACCCTGGTCGTGGCCGGTACCTACACCATGACCCCGGCCGGCGTGCGCTACAACATCGAGGTGGTGGACGCGCGCAACAACGATATCGTGGCCATGAGCAGCCGCACCCTGCCCATGGACGCCACAGTCGGGGCGCTCTCCCGGGAGGACATCGCGTCCTCTTCCACGCCCACGGTCTCGACCACCGATCCGACCCAGTTCCGGCGGGCCATGGAACCGCTGATGGCCCGGCATTGGTAACGGCCGTCCTCTCTCGCTCCTGCCTCTCCCTCCATTGCGCCACGGCGCGACAGAGGGTAGGCAGGGGACATGCATACCGCCGATGACGTCGCAGCCCGGGCGCAGTCCCTGGGCCAGGCCGTGTCCGCGCGGGCGTCCGCGCTTTTCACCCATCGCCGGCTCCTGTGCGCCGAGGCCATTTTGGTGGCGGTCAACGAGACGTTCGGCGCGCCCCTGTCCGAGGACCAGGCCGTGGGCGCGGCCGCAGGCCTGACCTCGGGCCTCGGCGATCGGGGCTGTCTGTGCGGGGCCGTGGCCGGGGCCTGCCTGGCCGTGGGTTTCCTGTGCGCCAAGGGCCCCCACGCCGGCACCCGGGCCGCCGTGCGCCGGGCCGCGGCCGCCATCCACGAATCGTTTACGGCCGAGCACCATTCCGCCTGCTGCCGGGTGTTGACCAAACGCGTCAAGGACGATGCCGCCGCCCATGCGACCCAGTGCGCCGCCCTGACCGGGTTCGGCGCCGCCCTGGCCACGCGCGAAATCCTGCGCTTGCGCCCCGAACTCCTCGACTGCCCCGAAGCCGGGTCCGTCCGGACCGAAACCCGGCTGTGCGGCCGGATTCGCTGGCTCTTATCCTTTCTGTGCCGCTGAGCTGTCGCCTGTCCCCAGCAACAACCGGCCTTGCCGCCGGCCCCGTATCATGCCCCAAGGAGGCTTCCGCCATGTTGCGTTCCCGTTTTCGCCTGCTGCTGCTGGCTTGCGCCTGCTCCCTCATGGCCGCCACGGCCTTTGCGGCCGAGCTCTCGCCCCAGGCTAGGCGCGATCTGTCGGTGCTCGTCACGGCCTATCCCGGCTTTGTCACGGCCATCGAGGTGGACCGGGCCGGCCGGGCCACGGTCGTGCTCTACGATGGGGTCCGGGTGCCCTATGACGACGGCCGGATCAAATCCGACCAGGAGGCCTTGGCGCATCCCGACATCCGGGCCATGCTCGAACAGCCCTATCCCCTTGGCCCGGTCACGACCGAACCGGCCCTGGGCCAGTCGCCGGGCCGTCGCCGGATCATGGAAATCTTTTACGCCCTGTACGGTCATGACAAGGCCGAGGTGGCGGCCAACTGCCGTCCCATGCCGTTTCTGGGCCAGATGATGCTGGTCAACACCCGGTTCGGGGCGGCGAACGCTTTTGGCCGAGTCGAGGCCGCATTACGCGAGATGGTGGCCCGGGACCCGGGACTGCGACGGTATCTGCTGCCGGCCTCGGGCGGCATGGTCTGGCGGTATATCGCCGGCACGCGGCGCCTGTCGGCCCATTCCTTTGCCGCGGCCGTGGACGTGAGCCCGCGTGGCAACCCCTATTGGCGCAACCTGCCGCGCGGCACCAACATGCTGGCCACGCGGCAAGCCTTCCCGGCGTCCGTGGTGGCGGCCTTCGAGGCCCAGGGGTTCATTTGGGGCGGGAAATGGTCCGAATTCGACCTTATGCACTTCGAATACCGCCCGGAACTCATTCTCAAGGCCCGATTGGCGCGCGGCGAAAACCTGCCCTTGGCGGACATCAGCCGGTTGGTGCGACAGGTGGGCTGACCGGAAATGACATACGTTTTTTTAAAACGTATTCGTAATAAGGTTGTCTTTTTTTAATTTATACTCACAACTTCTCCCCGGGCAAGGTCTCTGTAACACCCACGAATCATACGAAAAAATTGCCACACCCCATTGACGTCCCCGGCAAAACGTGATTGATTTGCAAAGGACTTTTACGGTTGTGAACGCTCTCATGCGGCCTGCCGCAAGGCAGAGAGGGCCGGACAATACCGCAAAATCGACTCAAACCGCTGCAAGGCACTGGTCTCGGATGCAACACGGCTGGGTGCGCCGCCCGGGTCGCCCACGTCGTGGTCTCTCGTCAACCAAAGGAGGACGTGTATGAACTTTTCCGTGGGTCTTGGCAGGGATGATGCGGAAAAACGGCTTGAGCGCAGTGGCGTCTCCCGCCGCGACTTCATGAAATTCTGCGCCACGGTGGCCGCGGCCATGGGCATGGGCCCGTCGTTCGCGCCCAAGGTCGCCCAGGCGCTCACGGCCAAACGGCGCCCCTCGGTGGTCTGGCTGCACAACGCCGAATGCACCGGCTGCACCGAAGCGGCCATTCGGACCATCAAACCCTTCATCGACGCGCTGATCCTCGACACCATCTCCCTGGATTACCAGGAGACGATCATGGCCGCCGCCGGTGAAGCCGCCGAGGACGCCCTGCACAAGGCCGTGGAATCCAAGGACGGCTTCTATCTGGTCATCGAGGGCGGTCTGCCCACCATCGACGGTGGCCAGTGGGGCATGGTCTCGGGCCATCCCATGCTCGAAACCACCAAGAAACTGGCGCCCAAGGCCAAGGGCATCATCTGCATCGGCACCTGCTCCGCGTACGGCGGCGTGCAGAAAGCCAAGCCCAATCCCAGCCAGGCCAAGGGCGTGGCCGAGGCCCTGGGGGCCAAGACCATCAATATCGCCGGCTGTCCGCCCAACCCCATCAACTTCATCGGCGCCGTGGTCCATGTCCTCGAAAAGGGCATCCCCGAACTCGACAACAACGGCCGCCCCAAAATGTTCTACGGCGAGCTGGTCCACGACAACTGTCCGCGGCTCAAGCACTTCGAAGCGTCCGAATTCGCTCCCTCCTTCGATTCCGAAGAGGCCAAGAAGGGCTACTGCCTCTACGAACTCGGTTGCAAAGGTCCGGTCACTTACAACAACTGCCCCAAAGTGCTGTTTAACCAGGTCAACTGGCCCGTCCAGGCCGGCCATCCCTGCATTGGCTGCAGCGAGCCGGATTTCTGGGACACCATGACCCCCTTCTACGAGCAGGGCTAACCCGCGCTCTGCCGTGGCCGTACCCTGGTTAACCGAACAGCAGCGACACGTATCGTGTTCGTGACGGAGGAAGCAGATGGCTGAGAGCAAACCCACGCCGCAATCCACCTTCACCGGCCCCATTGTGGTCGACCCCATTACCCGGATCGAAGGTCACCTGCGGATTATGGTCGAAGTCGAAAACGGCAAGGTCAAGGACGCTTGGAGCTCTTCGCAGCTCTTCCGCGGCCTCGAAATCATCCTCAAGGGCCGCGATCCCCGCGATGCCCAGCACTTCACCCAGCGCGCCTGCGGCGTGTGCACCTACGTCCACGCCCTGGCCTCCACCCGCAGCGTGGACGACGCCGTGAAGGTCAACATTCCGGCCAACGCCCGCATGATGCGCAACCTGGTCATGGCCTCCCAGTACCTTCATGACCACCTCGTCCACTTCTATCACCTCCACGCCCTGGACTGGGTGGACGTGACCAACGCCCTGAAGGCCGATCCCCAGAAGGCCGCCAAGCTGGCCGAGTCCATTGCCCCGGCCCGCCCCGGCAACTCCGCCGCCAGCCTCAAGGCCGTGCAGGACAAATTGAAAGCCTTCGTCGAGACCGGACAGCTCGGCATCTTCACCAACGCCTACTTCCTCGGCGGCCACAAGGCCTACTACCTGCCCCCCGAGGTCGATCTCATCGCCACGGCCCACTACCTGGAGGCCCTGCACATGCAGGTCAAGGCCGCCAGCGCCATGGCCGTCCTCGGCGGCAAGAACCCGCACACCCAGTTCACCGTGGTCGGCGGCTGCACCAACTACCAGGCCCTGACCAAGGACCCGCTGGCCAACTACCTGGCCCTGACCCAGGAAGTCTGCAAGTTCGTGAGCGAATGCTACATCCCGGACCTGCTGGCCGTGGCCGGCTTCTACAAGGACTGGGGCGGCATCGGCGGCTGCACCAACTACATGGCCTTCGGCGAGTTCGCTTCCGACGACTCCACCCCGGAAAAGCACCTGGAGACCTCCTACTTCCCGTCCGGCATCATCATGAACCGCGATCTGGCCAAGGTGGACAAGGTCGATCTCGGCAGCATCTACGAGGACGTCAAGTACTCCTGGTACAAGCCCGGCGGCGACGGCAAGCACCCCTATGAGGGCGTCACCGAACCGCAGTACACCAAGCTCGACGACAAGGACCACTACTCCTGGATGAAGGCCCCCCGCTACAAGGGCAAGGCCATGGAAGTCGGTCCCCTGGCCCGGACGTTCATCGCCTACGCCAAGGGCCAGCCCGAGTTCAAAAAGATCGTGGACAGCGTCCTGGCCAAGCTCTCCATCCCGGCCACGGCCCTGCACTCGACCCTGGGTCGGACCGCCGCCCGCGGCATCGAGACCGCCATCGTTGCCGCCAACATGGAGAAGTGGATCAAGGAAATCGCCGACAGCGGCGCCAAAGACAACAGCCTGTGCGCCAAGTGGAACATGCCCGAGGAATCCAAGGGCGTGGGCCTGGTCGACGCCCCGCGCGGCGCCCTGTCGCACTGGATCAAGATCAAGGGCAAGAAGATCGACAACTTCCAGCTCGTCGTGCCCTCGACCTGGAACCTCGGCCCCCGCGGCGCCGCCGGCGACAAGAGCCCGGTGGAGGAAGCCCTCATCGGTACGCCCATCGCCGATCCCAAGCGTCCGGTCGAAATCCTGCGCACGGTCCATGCCTTCGATCCCTGCATCGCCTGCGGCGTGCACGTCATCGAACCCGAGACCAACGAAGTGCTCAAGTTCCGCGTGTCCTAGGACCCGCGCTTCGCACGAGACCATTGGGGAACCCGGCTGCGGCCGGGTTCCCCTTTTCAAGGACACGACATGCCCCAAGACTCCCCCAAGATCCTCATCCTCGGCGTCGGCAACATCCTCTACACCGACGAGGGCGTCGGGGTGCGAGCCGTGGAACGACTTCTGGCCGACTTCGATTTTTCCGACAACGTCACCCTCATGGACGGCGGTAACCTGGGCATGCGCCTCATGGAACCGCTGATGGCCTGCGACTACTGCATCGTGCTCGACGCCGTGCTCGGCGGCGACGTGCCGGGCACGGTCTACCGCCTGACCGGCGAGGACCTGCGCAAGTCCCTGGCCTTCAAGGACTCCATGCACCAGTCCGACTTGGTCGATACCCTCATCTACTGCGAACTGGTCGGCAAACGGCCCGACACCGTGGTCATCGGCATGGAGCCCTTCGATTTCAAGACCATGGCCGTGGAACTCTCGCCCGCTATCGTCGAACGCCTGCCCGCCATGCTCGATATCGCCCTGGCCGAACTGCGCACGGCCGGCGGTACGGCCACCCCGCGCCAGGCGGAGGGCTGAGGGAAAGGGAGGGGAGACGCCTCCGGCGGCCAAAGGGCACAGCCCTTTGGAATCCCACACGGGAAAACCGGCGAAAACGTTCCTTTCCGTTGGTCCGGGTGCACTGGCTTGGTGATGCGGCGCAGTGATCTCTTGACGCGAACGCCCCGGACGGTCACAACGCCTGAAAATCCGCCGGAGTCGCCATGCCGCTCTTCCTGAACCTCCCCGTCTTTTCGATTCTGGCCGCCGCGCTCGGACTTGTGCTCGGCAGCTTCTATTCGGTGTGCGTCACCCGCTATCTGGACGGCGGTTCCATCATCTATCCGCCCTCCCACTGCCCGCTGTGCAACCGGCGGCTGCGGGCCTGGGAACTCCTGCCGATCGTGAGCTATCTGTTCCTGCGCGGACGGTGCGCCGGCTGCGGCCACCGCATCTCCGTGCTTTATCCCCTGATCGAACTGACCTCGGCCGTCTGGGCCGTCCTGGCCGCCCAGGCCACCGGTCCCAGCCTGTGGTTCCTGGCCTACCTGGCCCTGGGGGGACTTTTCATCGTGGCCTCGGCCATCGACTTCAAGGCCTATCTCCTGCCCGACATCCTCACCTACCCGGCCGCCGTCCTCGGTCTGGTCATGGGCGCCCTGCGGCCGGACATCGGCCCCCTCGGCGCCGCCATCGGCGCGGCCTGCGGATTCGGTCTGTTCTGGCTCCTGGCCACGCTCTACCGGCTGGCCAAGGGCGTGGACGGCCTGGGCGGCGGCGACGTCAAGCTCATGCTGTCCATCGGCGGGGCCGTGGGCTGGATGGGCCTGCCCTATGCCATCCTCATCGGCAGTCTGGCCGCCCTGCTCGCCAGCCCCTTCTACGTTCTCGGCAAGGGCCGCGGCCGGACCATGCCCATCCCCTTCGGGCCTTTTTTGTGTTGCGGCGCATTGATCCAACTCCTGTATGGCCCGGTTTTCCTGCGCCTGCTCGCCAGTCACTGACCCTTCGATTGCACATTTCGTGTACGTTCACGCGAGGAGCGCCCTGCACCTTTATTTTGCAATACTCTAATATCATTAACTATTTTAAAATAGCACATTTTTATTTTAAGTAATACTAGCCAAGCCCCCGGAAACGCCGTAGAGAGGAATCGCTGCCATGGAGAGGTGTTACTATCTTCCCATGAAGGCGCACACAAAACCGCAGTCTGAGAGCAAGGGCCTAGCCCGCGCGGAGGATGATGGTATGAAGCAGCTTCTTTCACGAGCCTTCTTACGCACACAGCGCAAGGGGGCTTTTTTTATTGCCCGGGAGTCGCTCGCATGAACAGACGCATCGGTGTGATCGGCATTGTCATCGAGGATCCCAAACAGCATTCGGACCGGGTCAACGCCGTCATCAGCGAACACGGCCAGATCGTCATCGGCCGCATGGGCGTGCCGCGTCCGGAATACCATGCCGGTGTGATCGCGCTGATTATCGAGGGCACCACCGATGCCATCGGTTCCCTCACCGGCAAGCTCGGCAACATCCCCGGAGTGACCGTCAAATCGGCCCTGACCGCCAAGAGTCTGGGCCAGGAGAATGACCATGATTGACGAAAACCAACGTACGACCGACGCCTTCATCGACGACGACCGCATCCATGCCGCCCTGACCGCGGCCAAAACCGCTTCCAAGGATCCCGAAGCCGTGCGCGCCATCCTGGCCAAGGCTCGGGAGTATCACGGCCTGTCCGCCGAGGAAGTGGCCGTGCTCCTCGAAGTCGATGACCCCACCCTGCTCAATGAGATGGTCACCTCGGCCAAACAGGTCAAGGAAGCCATCTACGGCAAACGCATCGTACTGTTCGCGCCCTTGTATCTGTCGAGCTTTTGCATCAACAACTGCGTGTACTGCGGCTACAAACGCAGCAACAAGGAACAGTTGCGCAAGCGCCTGACCATGGAAGAGATCAAGCGCGAAGTGGAAATCCTCGAATCGCTCGGTCACAAGCGCTTGGCCGTGGAAGCCGGCGAAGACCCGATCCACAACCCCATCGAATACATCACCGACGCCATCAAGGCCATCTACAGCATCCGGGACGGCAACGGCTCCATCCGCCGGGTCAATATCAACATCGCCGCCACCACCATCGAGGACTACCAGAAACTCAAAGCGGCCGAGATCGGTACCTACATCCTGTTCCAGGAGACCTATCACCGGGAAACCTACGCCAAGCTCCACCCGTCCGGCCCCAAGCACGACTACAACTGGCACACCACGGCCATGGATCGGGCCCAGAAAGCCGGTATCGACGACGTGGGCATCGGCGTGCTCTACGGCCTCTATGACTGGAAATACGAGACCGTGGCCATGTTCCTGCACGCCGAGCATCTGGAAAAGACCTTCGGCGTGGGCCCGCACACCATTTCCGTGCCCCGCATGCGCCCGGCCGGCGCCGTCAACCTGGAGACGTTCCCGTATCTCGTGCCCGACGAGGCCTTCAAGAAGATCATCTCCACCATCCGGCTGGCCGTGCCCTATACCGGCATGATCCTGTCCACCCGCGAAGAGCCGGATTTTCGCGACGAACTCATCGATTGCGGCATTTCCCAGATCAGCGCCGGCTCCTGCACCGGCGTCGGCGGCTACCAAAAGGTGGTCGTGGAGCACGAAAGCACCCACAATACCAATAACGGCCAGCAGTTCGAGCCCAGCGACCAGCGCTCGCCCAACGAGATCATCCGCATGCTGTGCCAGCGCGGCTTCGTGCCGAGCTACTGCACGGCCTGCTACCGCCAGGGCCGCACCGGCGATCGGTTCATGAGCCTGGCCAAAAACGGTACCATCCAGAACGTCTGCCTGCCCAACGCCCTGCTCACCTTCAAGGAGTACCTGATCGATTACGCCGACCCGGCCACCAAGGCCGTGGGCGAGGAACGCATCCAGGAAGCCCTGGCCACCATCCCCAAGGAGACCATCCGCGACCTGACCGCTTCCCGCCTCAACGACATCGAGTGCGGTCGTCGTGACCTGTTCTTCTAGGAAGAGACGCCTCCGGCGGCCAGGAGGGGCAACGCCCCTCCTGGACCACCTTGCTTGAAAGCTCCCCCTCCAAGTGGCAAAGGGAGTCGAACTGCCCGGTTCGACTCCCTTTTTTTATCTCTCGTGGAGAACCATCCGCCGCCCGCAAGACGGGCCGACATCAAGTCACATTTCTGCCGGGACGGCGTTTGCCCCTCCCGCCAATCTCCCGCATCCGTCAGGCCGTGCGTCCGGCCCCCACTTCACCGCGGCCCCATTCGGGGGTCCGGGGGGATGATCCCCCCGGCAGGTCCAGGGCAGCGCCCTGGCCGCCGGAGGCGTCCCCTCCCCCCTCCACTCCACATTCATTCCTTACTCGTGCAGCGAACCCGCCACCTCGGAAGCAAACCGGGCCACCAGCCGGCTTTGGGCCGCGGCCAGGGCGTCGTAGCCCGGTCCGGACGTCTGTTCGTGCAGGTCGGTGGTACGCCAGGTCAGGGCCTTGCCGTCGGTATCGAGCACGGTCCAGCTCGCGCGCAGCACGACGTCCCCACCCTGGGTGCCGTCGAAGCGGACCACCTGAATGGCGACCTGGCGATCGGGATGTCCGCCGGCCGGCCAGGGATAGCTGACGAGCGGCTTGGCGCACACGAGCCCGGCCAGATCCTCCATGAGGATGCGCTGGAAATTGTCGCGCAATGACTCGATCCACTGGTCGAAGTCGGCCAAATGCATCTGGTTGTCCCCCAGCCGGGTGACGATCTGGGAGCGGTCGAGATAGGCCGGGAATTCCACCGGCCCTATGCCGAGGGCGATGCAGGGCGATGCGGGCGGGGTGGCGGCCTGTTCGGCCTGGGCGCTCAGGGAATAGAAATGGGTGGGGCTGGATTTGCCGCAGCCAGCCAGCACAACCAGGCAGCAAGCCGCAAGAAGCGGGACAATCCGGTGGAGCCGAGTCATGGAGTTCATCTGCGCGGGCCTCCCTTGCCCTGAATGAGCGCTTCCGGATGGCGTTCCAGATAATCGGCCAGTTCCCGGAGGGCCTTGGCCGCGCCGGCGATCTCGGTCAGGGCCCGGTTGAGGTCCGTAATCGTCGGCGAGTCGGAGTTCACCACCCGTTGGAACTTGGCAATGGCGGTTTTGCCTTCCTTGAGGGTCGTGTCGAGGGTCTCCAGGGTCTTGCCGGCCGTGGAGGTCAGCCCCTCGGTGCGACGGTCGAGGTGCTTGGCCAGATCCGTGAAACTGTTGGCCGCCTCGTCGAGGCGCGCGGCCAGGGGGTCAACCTTGGCGCGCATATCCTGTAGCAGTTGCTGACCGGTATTGAGGGCACTGTCGAGCTTGCCGGGCATGGCGGTGAGCTCGGGCGAATTGACGAGATTTTTGATGCCGCCGACCGCGTCGATGAGCTGTTTGACCAGTTCTTCGAGGGGGAGTTGCTTGATGGTCTGGGTCAGCTTTTCAAAGACCGAGGGCACGGTGGAGATTTCCGGCAGATTGCTGCCGCCCACCAGCCGCACCGGCGTATCCGGCATGAGGTCCAGGGACACGGCAAGCTGACCGGTCACGAAGCTCTGGGTAACGAGCTGGGCGCGCAAGCCCTTGTCGATGAGCTGGGTGAGCAGGTTGTCCGGGTTTTCCTGATGGGCCTCGGCCAAGCTCTTGGGTTTGTTCCCGGTTTCAGGCAAGGCCAGCTTGATTTTGCCGCCGAGGATTTCCACGACCACCGGAATGTAGAAATGCAGGTGCGAGGCATCGGCCTCGATGCTGATTTCCTTGACCGAACCGATGGGCACGCCGCGAAACACCACCGGCGCCCCCACTTCCAGACCGCTCACGGAATTTTCGAAAAACATGATGCAGGAATACTTCTTGGTGAACAGCAGTCCCGAGCCCAGGGCGATGATGGCGCCCACGGCCAGGGCAATGGCGCCCAACACGAATACCCCGATCATGGTCTTGTTGGCGGTGGCGCTCACGGGCGTCTCCTCCCCTCTGCGCTGCAACGCATGTCGCTTTACTCCTTGCCCCGGGTCAAAAAATGCCGCAGTTGCGGATCGGTGCTGTGGGCCAGCAGGTCCTTGGGATCGCCGCTGGCGCTCATGGTCCGGGTCGTCACGTCCAGAAAAACGGAATTGTTGCCGATGGCGAAGATGCTGGCCAGTTCGTGGGTCACCACCACGAAGGTGGCGCGCAGGCTGTCGCGCAATTCCAGGATCAATTCGTCAAGCAGGTGGGCGCTTACGGGATCAAGCCCGGCCGACGGCTCATCCAGGAACAAAATATCCGGATCAAGGGCCAGGGCCCGGGCCAGACCGGCCCGTTTGCACATGCCACCGCTGATTTCCGAGGGATAAAAGTCCTCGAACCCGGCCAGGCCCACCAGGGCCAGCTTGAGGGAGGCCAGCTCCCGGATGTCGGCCGGTTTGAGGTTCGTGTACTGGGACAGGGGCAGGCCGATGTTCTCGGCCAGGGTCATGGAGCTGAAAAGCGCCCCGCTCTGGTACAGGATGCCCGTGCGGCGCAAGGTGACGTCCCGCTGCTCCTGGGACATGTCCCACAGGCTGCCCTCGGCATAATACACCTTGCCGGCGGCCGGGGATTTGATCCCCACGAGCAGGCGCAGCAGGGTGGATTTGCCGCAGCCGCTGCCGCCCATGATGATGAAGATATCCCCTTGGTTCACGGTGAAGGTGAGATCACGCATGAGCACGAAGTCCCCGTAGGCCATGACCAGGCCTTCCGCACGGATGGCCGCGTCGGGAGCGGATTGCGTCTTGCCGGTCGTGTCCACGCCTCGCCTCACACGCCGATGATGTTGCAGGCCACGGTGATGATGGCCGTGGCGATGACGATGGCCAGGATGCTCGTGACCACGGCCGCGGTGGTGGCCTGGCCCACGCCCAGGGCCGAGCGGCTGCAGCGCATGCCCCGGTAGCAGCCGGCCATGGCGACCAAGACTCCGAAAACCGCGCTGTGCACCAGGCCGATCCAAAAATTGACCAGGGGCACGGACTGCCAGGTGTGGGTCAGGTACTGGATCGGGTTGATGTGCAGCATGAACACGCCGACGATAAAACCGCCCAAAATGCCCATGAGGTCGGCATAGACGCATAAAAGCGGCATCATGAGGACCAGGGCGATCATGCGCGGCAGCACCAGAAACTGGATGGGCGAAAAGCCGAAGGTGCGCAGGGCGTCGATTTCCTCGTTGACCTGCATGGTGCCGAGTTCGGCGGCATAGGCGGCACCGGTGCGGCCGGCCATGATGATGCCGGTCATGATGGCGCCCATGACCCGGACCATGGCAATGCCGACAATGGTGGAGACGTAGATCTGGGCCCCGAACTGGCTGAGCTGGATGGCGCCGACAAAGGCCAGGATCAGTCCCACGAGCAGGCTGATGAGGGAGACGATGGGCAAGGCCTCGACCCCGGCCTGATGCAGCAGCAAGACCAGGGCGGAGCGCTGATAAACGGCCTTGCCCCGCACGAGGGCCAGGCAGGCCAAGGTCATGTCGCCCACAAAGTCCAGAAGATTGTGCACCGCCTGGGCAATGGTCTGCCCAAGCGTGCCCATCCGGTCCAAAAACGGCTCGTGCGCGGCCTTTTTTTTGTCCGCGCCCTTGCGCTTGGGCACCTTGTCGGCCAGGAGCAGCAGTTCGACCACGCCCTCCGGCAACCCGGAGGTGTCGACGTCCAGCCCCTGCTCCCGGGCCAAGGCCAGAAGCGCCCGGCAATGGGCGAGAAACAGGCTGTCCCAACCGGTCAGGTGAACGGTATCGAAGGTGAGCCGGGCCGGGGACGGCTTGGCCATCAAGGCCGTGCGCACCGGCGCCGGATCGGGAAAGGCCTGGCCGATACGCCAGGCTCCCGAAAACCGCAGGCCCAGGGTTCCGTTTTCCAGCAAAATATCGCGCCGGGGTGGATCAACCCGTCGCCCCTCGCCCAAAAGATGTCTCATACCGTGGCAAGCCGTGGGATCATGCGTTGTCGGGAGATTGGAGAGTCCCTGGGAACCAGGCCGGTGTCAAGACAAAAGCGCCGGCAAAGGGTCACGCCCGGTCAGGCGGTCGGGAACTGCCGGCCATGGCGCAGCACGTTGTTCTTGCCCGTGCCCTTGACCTGATACATGGCGTCATCGGCGGCGCCGAGCAGATCCTGCCAGGACATGCCCGGCTGGTACTCGGCCACACCGATGGAAACGGTAAAGCGGATCACCGTATCCACCAACCGGCCGCCGATCCGGGGCTTGAACTCATATTGCTGCACGGCCATCCGGATGGCCTCGGCATAGAGCTGGGCCTTGTCGGCGTCGAGTTCGCAGACCAGGACCAGCTCGTCCCCGCCGTAGCGGGCGGCGAACCAATCGTGCCGGGTGGCGTAGGCGCCGATGATCTTGGCCAAGGTGCGCAGGACGTCGTCGCCCACCTGATGCCCATGCACGTCGTTGATGGTGGTCTTGAAGTTGTCCACGTCGATCATGAACACGGTCAGGGACGTCCCCTCCGCCAACGCCTTGGCCACGGACTTTTCCAGATGCTCGTCCAGGGACCGCCGGTTGTGCAGAGGCGCCAGCAGCGGGTCCACATTGACCATGCGCTCCAGTTCCCGGGCCTTGCCTTCCCATATCTGGGCCTCGTCCCGGTAATGCGCGAGCATATCCGTGATCAAAACGCGCAGCCGGGAGGTCATCCGGTCCAAATCCTCCCCGCTGTCGAGGGTTGCCATGGTCTCGCGGCCAAACCGGGCGAGCAACCGCTGGCGATCATCCTCCGAGGCCAGGGATTCCTCCACGAAAGCGGTCACGGCCTGGGCCAGTTCAGTGGCGCCCTGCCGCTGGGACGCAAGTTGCCGCTCCAGGTCGTCGGTCAGGGTGTTGTGGGCCAAAAACGTTTCCACCTGGCCGATCACCTTGTGGAGATGATCGGCCGAGGCATCACGCTGCGACAATTCGTCAAAAATATGCTTCTGAATGTCCCGCTTTTGCTGTTCCGTAAAAAGGGAAAACAGCTTGACGAGATTGCGGACAAACAAGACCACCCCAAGCCACGAGGCGTTCTTACCGCAGCCGAGCTTATGCAACTCGGCGCAAACATGGCGAATTTCACAGCACTCGCTCGGACAGTCCGTCAGCATGCCCCACCCTCTCCTGTGGACAGGCCTTGTTCTTTCAAAGGAAACGTATTCTATCCGATATCGTTGGGTGAAACAAGATAAATGGTCCAGAATCCTACAATTCTATCAAAAATAACACCACAATGGCTTGCCAAGCCCCGACCCCGATGCTAGCCCCCGGCATGCCTGGATACAAAGCGCATATGACCGGTGCCCTGGTCCTGACCGGAGCCGCCGTGGCCGCCACGATCTGGCTCGGCCTGTACCGTCCGAATCTCGAAACCATGTTGGGGATTGGCGTTGCCGCCGTGCTTGGCGGACTGTTCCCGGATGTCGACACCGATTCCAAGGGGAGGCGGCTTTTTTACGGCGCGGCCCTGGTGGCCGATGCGTATCTCATTTTACGCGAGCATTATCGCCAAGCCGCCATTCTGGGACTCTTCGGGCTCCTGCCGGCCGTGGACGGTCACCGGGGCTGGACCCATACCTGGTGGGCGGCCCTGCTCGTCCCTTCCCCCATTCTCTGGGCGCCCATGCTGCTCCTCCACCAGCCCTGGCAACCCCTGGCCCCCTACTATCTGGCTGCGGTGGTGGGCTATCTCTCCCATTTGTTGCTGGATCGGACCGGCTAGCGTCCCTGGCCGGCGCATCCCAAGGCCGCGAGCCCAGCCTTGCCGCGCTCAGTGGGGATCGGAGGCGGTCGCTTCATGACCGGTATGAAACCGGGTGAGCAGCCGATAGCGCTCGGTCTCCCGGAATTCCTGGATGGCCGCGTCAAGCCGGGCCATGACGTCCCGGTCCACGGCCAAGTCGCACATGATGTGCCGGGAAAAACCGGGAGGGGCGTCGGCGATGGGCAGGAAGCGGATGGCATTGCGGAGCGCCGGGTCCGCGTGCAACTGGGCGGACAGTTCTTCCGGACCGATGAGCATGGCATCCAGGCGGTGCTGGGCGACCAGACGCAGCATGGCGCGGGTATCGGAAAAAAAGCTGCGGTGCTGGGCCGGGACCTTATGCAGGGTATCGTCCAGGACCGGGCCGTAGGAAAACCCCTGGCGCGCACCCCAGGCCAGATCCGCGGCGAGCAGGTCCTTGAGGCGCGGCGCAGGCCCGAGTTCCCGGGCCTTTTCCGGAGTGGTCACCACGCCCAAGGGCTTGTCGACATACAGCGGCAGGCTGAACCGGGCGAAAGCTTCGCGTTCCGGGGTCCGCAGCCAGCCCACGGCGCAACTCCCGCTGGGACGGGTTTCGATGTGGACCAGGATACGACTGGGGGGCATCTCCCGCACTACGACAGGGATGCCCGCGTGCGCAAAGACCGCGAGCGTGATGTCCAACACAAAACCGCCAGCAGGTTGGCCGTTTTCCAAGGCGTAATAGGGAGGGCGATCAAAGACCAAAAGTGCGACAGGCTGCTCACCGGCGTGCGCAAACACGCCCGGGCCGCTCCAGAACCCCAGCGCAACCAGGGCCATCCAGGCGATCAGGCTGGCACGGAACCGACACGCTGGCATGGCACAATCAGGTTGTCACCGTTGCATACGTGGCAAAGGGATAAGTTCATAGTGATCTTATGGCCTTTTCCCACAGGACTGTCAAACGACCGCCCCGAGTGTTCCTCCAACCGCTCTTGCCAGAATCACGGTCCAGGACATAGGGTGGACAAGCCTTTGAGCCTCTCCATCGGCGACCATGATCGTTTTCCGCCCGGGAGTCCGCACGTTATGAGCAAGACCAATATTCTTCTCGAATCCGGCACAAACGAACTTGAAATCGTTGAATTCTTCCTGGAGGAACCCACCGCATCCGGGGGAGTCTATACCGGTTATTACGGAGTCAACGTCGCCAAGGTCCTGGAAATCATTCGGCTGCCCAAAGTCACGGAGATGCCCCAGACGCCCCATCCGTGTGTCCTTGGCACCTTCAACCTGCGCGACAAGGTCGTGCCGTTGGTCGATCTGGGGGCCTGGCTCGGCAAGGGGCGGTCCGATGTCGCCTCGGACAAGGTGGTGGTCACGGAATTCAACCGGGTGGTGAGCGCGTTTCGCGTGTCGGGCGTCACCCGCATCCACCGCCTAAGCTGGGAGCAGATCGAGCCGCCGAACATCCAGGTCCAACGCTATTCGGCCAATTCGGTCACGGGCGTGGTCCAGCTGGAATCCCGGGTGGTGTTCATCCTGGACATGGAAAAGATCGTGGCCGAACTCAACCCGAGCCTGGCCCTCAAGGAACTTGACGAAGAAGTCTTTGTCGAACGCCGCCAGGACCTGCCCGACAAGGACATGACCTTCAAGGTCCTCATCGCCGACGACTCCACCACCATCCGGCGCATGATCGGCGCCTCCCTGGAAAAGGCCGGCTTTGAAGTGACCCGCACCATCAACGGGCGCATCGCCTGGGACCTGCTCCAGGACTGGAAGGAAGCCGCGACCCGGGAAAACCGGCCCATCACCGACTACGTCCACATCCTCGTGTCGGACATCGAAATGCCGGCCATGGACGGACACAGCCTGACCCGCAAGGTCAAGGAAGACCCGATCCTCAAACGCTTGCCCGTCATCCTGTTCTCCTCGCTCATCACCGACAGCCTGCGCCACAAGGGCGAGGCCGTGGGCGCCGACGACCAGATCTCCAAACCGGAAATGCTGCTCCTGGCCGAACGTGCCCGGGCCCTGGCCTGGGACCGCCTGGTGTCCGAGGAATAGGGAGAAGACAAGATAAGATGCCTCCGGCGGCCGGGGGGATAATCCCCCCGGACCCCTTGCAAAGGGGCGGAAGACGATTAGGGGCGGATTTGCCCGCAGAAGGCGGTAACGCCACGGGCAATGGCCCCGGCCGTGGTCTCGATCCGGGCAGGGCTTGCGAGGGCCAGCTCCTCGTCGCGGTTGAGAATGATGCCGGCTTCCACGAGCACGGCCGGCATGGCCGCCTCGCGCAGCACGGCCAGGCCATCGTAACGGTAGACACCGACCGTCGCATCCACCAGTTCCCGATTCTCGCCCGCAATGGGTTCGGCATGATGGCGCGTGAACGAAAGCCCGGCCCCGCGCAACTCCCGGCCGATCAGCCGGGCCAGGGCCAGACTCGCCTTGGCCTGGGCGCTTTCCCCGGAATAAAAAAGCGAATAGCCGGCGAACCGATCGCTGTACCGGCGGGTCTTCCCGTCCACGGTCCAGGTAGACAGGTAGCGCGGCTGGACCGCGTCGTGGTGGATGGAGACCAGAAGCCGGCCGCCCCGGGTGTTGGCCCGAGCCGCCCGGGCCGTCGGCGACAAGTCCTCGCCCTCCGGATCGAGCAGGGCCGCCCGGACAAAGCCGGCCGCCCGCAAGGCCGCCACAACGCGCTGCGCGAGCCGAGTATTGAAAGCGTATTCCGGCACGCCCCGGGCACTTTCGGCGCCACTGCGACGCGGACCGTGCCCGGCATCCACCAGCACAGGGAAGGCGGCCGGATCGCAACCTGCGGCCAGCCCCCTTCCCCCGCTTGCCAGCAGCCCGCACAAGACCAGCACGACGCCCAAAAGGCGCCAGGGTCCCCAGGCGTGTCGCGCCGGCACTAGAGCTTGGACTCGACCGAGCGGATCTTGCCGGTCAGGCGATTTTTCGCTCCTTCCCGGCAATCCAGGCGCATGAAGGCTTGGATACGGTGGCAATCCGCCCGCATGGCCTCGTAGCACTTCGTGGCCAGGGCAAGCAGTTCGTCCCATTCCCCCTCCACGCTCGTGGACATGGGGCCGAAAACGTAGGGCAGGCCACTTTCCTTGATGATGTTGATGGACCGGGCCACATAGGGTGAAACGCTTTCTCCCTCGCCCAGGGGAAACATGCACAACTCCAAAATGGCACTCATGCGAAACCTCCCAATGACCGAGAGCGGTCCGGGCAATTGTGCGCTTTCCAGCCAAGGAATCAAGCCCCTCCCCCGCTTTCCGGTCCCCTTCGAGGTGGTCCAGGAGGGGAATGATTCCCCTCCTGGCCGCCGGAGGCGTCTCCCCCAATAGCTCTTGCCTCCCCCTCCTTCACTCCACACGCACGGTGACGGCGTCCGAGCGGCCGTGGTCGTCGGCCACCACCAGCCGGTGCGTGCCGGGCGTGGGTTGCCAGAAAAGACGCGCTCCCGGGTTGCCCTGGGCGGTCAGTTCGCCGTCCACGTACCAGGTCAGGCGCCGGCTGCCGGCCGGGGCATCGGCGGTCAGGGCGATCTGCTGAAAGGCGGCCGGAGCGTCCCGGCGCAGCTTGTAGGGCGTGGCCGGACTGGGCGAGACGATATGCGGCCCTTCGCCGGCCGGAGCGCCGCAGCCCGGGGCCGGATCGGGCGGCTCCTCGAAGGAAATGCCCGAGGCCCGCCACCAGGACACGAGTTCGGCCGGATACCGGGCCACGGACAGCGGCTTGGCCGGATGGGTGAGCAGGCAGTCGCCCGTAAGGCGCAGGCCCGTGTGCGCGTCGACCAGGATCTGACCGTGGATGGGGCAGGGGCCGAGCCGGGTGCGACCCGGGATGATTTGCACCTTGAGGCGGTGCGGACAATGGGGGCCGGGCAACTGGCGGCTTTCGGCGCAGACCTCGACCTCGGCGAGATTGAGCCCCGGCGGCATGGCCAGCCGGGAACCATGCTCCTCCACGGCCCGAAACAGCTCGAACAAGATCGGACCGGCGTGGACCGCGCCGGAAATGCCTTTGACCGGCGTGCCGTCCATGTTGCCGACCCAGACGCCGATGACCTTGCCCGCGCTGTAGCCCACGGCCCAGGCGTCGCGGTGGCCGTAGGAGGTGCCGGTCTTCCAGGCCACGGCCGGCACGGCCAAGGCCCTTTCCCAGGAGGTGGGCAGGTCGGGCCGTTCGAGCTTGGTCAGGATTTCCGTGACCAGGGCGCAGGCCTCGGGCGAAAAAAGCCGCGTCGCCGCGTCGCCCGACCGGGGCGGTCCGAGCAGCAACCGGGGGGGGCGGTGCTCGCCCAGGCTGGCCAGATCGGCATAGAGATCGACCAGGGACAGCAAGGTGACCTCGCCGCCGCCGAGCACCAGGGACAGGCCGTAATGGGCGGCCGGCTTGTCCAGGGTCGCAAGTCCGCCCCGGCGCAGCAGGTCGAGAAACGGCCCCGTGCCCACGGCATCGAGCAGACGCACGGCCGGCACGTTGCGCGAAGTGACCAGGGCCTGCTCGGCCGTGACCCGGCCAAGGTACAGGCCGTCGTAGTTTTTGGGAGTGTAGCCGGCGAACCCGGTGGGGATGTCGAGCAGCAGGCTCTGGGGATAAATCCGCCCCTGGTCCATGGCCAGGGCGTAGAGAAAGGGTTTGAGGGCCGAGCCCGGGGAGCGGCGGATGGTGGCGCCGTTGATCTGGCCGAAGCGGGTATCACCGAAAAAGTCCGTGCCGCCGACCATGGCCAGGACCTCGCGAGTGGACGGGTCGAGGACCACGGCCGCAACCGACCCGATGCCGAGGCCTCGCAGCCAGCTCGACCGGCCGCGCAAAATGTTCGCCACGGCCTGCTGGGCCGCCGGGTCCAGGGTGGTGACCACCCGGGCGGCCTGCCCGGCCTGGGACCGGGCCAGTTCGCAAAAATGGGGCGCGACAAAAGGCGGCCGGCGCAGGGCCCCGGGCAGGGGCGCGGCCATGGCCTCCCTGGCCGCCGCCTCTGTGACGAGACGCCGCCGGGCCAATTCGGTGAGCAGCCTATCCCGAACCGCCTTGGCCGCCCGGGGATGGCGCACCGGATCGAGGCGCACCGGCGAGCGCGGTAACACGGCCAAAAGTGCCGCTTCGGCCAAGGACAACCGGTCCGGGGTCTTGCCGAAATAAAAATAGCTGGCCGCGCCGACGCCGACCAGATTGCCGCCGTAGGGCGCCAGATTGCAGTAGGCTTCGAGGATGGCGTCCTTGGACAGGCGCCGTTCCAATTGCAGGGCGCGGAAGGCCTCGATGCATTTGGCCCCAAGCGTACGCGGCCGGGGATCGGCCAGCCGGGCCAACTGCATGGTGATGGTGGAGCCGCCCGAGACCACGTGCCCGGCCAGCAGGTTGGACCAGACGGCCCGGACAAGGGCCAGGGGATCAACCCCGGGATGGCGGCGAAAATGCCGGTCCTCGGCCGCGACCACCACCTGTTTCAGGATGGGCGCGACCTCGCCTAAATGCACCGGGAACCGCCAGGACTCATCCGGGGCCAGGTAAAACCGCAACGGCACCCCGTTTCGGGCCATCACCACCGTGGCCGGCGCCGGAGACAGGGCGGCCAGAGGAAAAGGAAAAGCGGTCCACAGCGCCCACAGCCCCAGGCCGACGAGCAGAACCAGTCCGCCAACAGCGGTCAGGAGACGATGCGCACGGAGGCGGGCCCACCAGCGGACCATGGCGCGCCCCTGGCGGATCAGCCCTGCAACCGCCCGCACATGCTGCGATAGTCGGCGATGATGTCGAGCATGTCGAGCTGCTGGTTGACCCGGCAGGTGAATTCCTCGACCTGGACCGGCTTGACCAGGAAGTCGTTGGCCCCGATTTTGAGGAACTTGGCGATATGGCCGCCGTTTTCGGCCGACACACCGATAATGGCCAGGCTTTCCTTGGACCGGTGCACGCGGATGGCCTCGATGAGCCCGAAACCGTCCAGGCGGGGCATGTTGTAGTCGGTGATGAGCAGCCTTATCTCGGGATCGGCGGTCAGCATCTCCAGGGCCTGCTGTCCGTCCTCGGCCTCGGCCACGGTCACGTTGAGGTTGCGCAGCAGGCCGGCCAGACGATGGCGGAAGAGCTTGGAATCGTCGGCCACCAGGGCGCGCACGGACAGGTTCTTGTACAACCGCTCGATCAGCCGCTCCATGGCCGTGATCTCGGCCATGGACTTGATGAAATAGTCCACGACGTTTTGTTCGAGCAGCTGCTGGCGGACTTCCTCGCTGAAGGAGGCGGTCATGACCACGGCCGGAATCCCCAGGGATGTGGCCAGGGGCACGATCTGACCGTCCGGATCATCGGGCAGGTTGCGGTCGAGGATGGCCACGAAGATGGAGTCGCGGTGCTCCTGCATCACGGCCCGGGTTTCGGCCAGGGTGTGGGTGACCAGCGTCTCGAACGGCGTGGTGTCGGCGATGTGCTGGCTGATGATTTTGGCCTGCACCCGGCTGTCCTCGACGACCAGGACATGGCGGTGTTGGGTCATGGCGCGCTCCTCCTTGTCCGCAAGACTCCCCCACCAAGCACACTTTCCCTGGAAAGTCCAATGCGCGCGCCAAGGCCCCGGCCGCGGTTCTGGTTAGGTGCTCGGCGCGGTCCGACGCTGGGCACGCCAGTGCCGCCACAAAAAGACCAGCATGGGCGCGATGGCCGCGAACTCGGCCAACTCCCGGAAGACAAAGGGCCGCAGCCCCCAATAGAGTCCCGCGCCCAAGCCCACGGCCAAGGCGATGGGGGCGAGCGTGCGCAGGGTGAAAAGCCCGATGGTCTTCTGGCAGTAGCCGACCGTGGCCACGGCCACGGCCGCCTTGGTCCCCAGGATGGCCACGGCCGCGCCGGCCAGCGGATGGGTCGGGATGAGCGTAAAACACAGGGCCAGGTTCACCACCAGACCGGAGACGTAGATGACCAGGAGCAGCCGCTCCTTGCCTTGGCTGAGCATCAGGTAGGCGGCCAGGTTGTGGAGAAAGGCGCAGATCACGGTCGGGGCCAGGTATTTTTGCAGCCAGATGGCCTCGGCGTAAGCCGGGCCGTAGATCAGGCCGATGAAGCGGTCCGATTCCGCGGCCAGCACGAACACCACGGGCAAGGCCAACGCCAACAACCACTGAAAGGCGGTCAGGGCCAGCCGGTGGAACTCGTCGCGCTCGGTGCGCCAGAGCTTGGTGAACAACGGATAGAGCACGTTGCTTAAAAGGAGCGAGCAGATGAGCACCGACACGCCGTCCACCAACTCCCAGGTGACGGAATACATGGCCACGGCATCCTGGCCGCCGGCGCGCTGCAAAAAGAACAGATTGGACTTATTGTAGGTGATGGCGGCCAGGGCCATGATCAAAAAGACCATGCCGTGGCGGGTGGTGGCCCAGATGCGGGCCAAGGCGCGCCGGCCGAGCTTCCAGCCGGCAAACCGCTCCCAGCCCCGGACCACCCAGACGCCGCCTATAAGGTTGACGCCGTTTTCCACCACCTTGAAAAGCCCGATCACCACCGGTCCGGCTCCGGCGGCCAACGTGCCAAAGGCCCAGCCATAGCCCAGAACGGCCGCGAAGGCCCGGATAAGCGCCTCCTGGTCCTGGCGGCCGCGTACCCGGCAGGCCACGAAAAACGTACCGGACAACGGTTCCAGGCCAAGCCCCAGGGAGATGACCACGACCAGTTTGACCAGTCCCGAATCGTAGCCCTGTTGCAGGGCCACCCCGGTCACGCCGAGCACGCCGAAGAAAAAAAGCACGCTCTTGATGAGGGTGTACTGAAAAAGCACCTCGCCCGGCCGGCCGTAGCGCCGGTTCAGCGCCGTGACCAGGGGCTGGTTGAGGCCGAATTCGCCCAGAAAAAGGATGAATTGGCCCAGGCCGAAAGCCAGCATGAACCCGCCGTACGAGGTGGTGCTCATGCGGGCCAGGACGATCAGAAACAGGGTATGGAGCGAATCGCGCACCCACTGGGCCCCGGCGAGCTTCAAGAACTTGCCGAGGATGCCGTGGCTGTGGCCTTGGGGAATTTCCGGTTGCGGCGTTTCCTGACTCATGGAACCTCGTATGCCCCGGCCTTTTCATTTCACCGGCTTCGGGCTAGACGCTGCCGAGGCCGCGCCCCGCGCTCCTTCCCATGTCGGCAGGAAAAGTACAAGCCCGCGCACGGTATCGCGGCCACACGCCAGGATGCCGATGGGGCGCCGCCCATCGGTCGCCGGACGTTCCGACAACCCGAAAACCAGGACCGGCAAAGGCTCCCATGCAGCGCATCAAGGTCGTCCTGCTGTTGCAGGACCTTTTTTTCGGCGGCACCCAGCGCCATGCCCTGGAACTCGGGGCCAGGCTCGACCCCGAACGCTTCGACGTGGCCCTGTGGACCCTGATCGGCGGCGAGGATTTCCTGCCCCAGGCCGCAGCCTACGGTCTGACCGTGCGCCGGCTCGGCCGGGGCGAAACCGTGGGACCGCGCGATCTGCTCGCCTTGTGGCGGGCCCTGCGCACCGACACCCCGGACCTGCTCGTGCCGCTCACCGTGGTGCCCAACATCTGGGGCCGGGTCCTCGGCCGTCTGGCCGGAGTGCCGGCCATCATCGGCAACTGCCGGGGCGCCCGGGACTGCGGCCTGCAACACGAATGGCTCCTGCGCCACCTGGCCGACCACGTGCTGTGCAACGCCGCCGCGCTCAAGGAGCGCCTGACCAAGGTGTTTCATCTCCCACCGGCAAAGGTCAGCGTGATCCGAAACGGCGTCAATACGGCAATTTTTACGCCGCCCGAGGCCCGGCCCGTCGGGAGTCCGGTGATTTTATGCGTGGCGCGCCTGGACCCGGTCAAGGACCACCCCACCCTGCTTGCCGCCTTCGACCGGCTCGCCGCAACCCATCCCCTAGCCGAACTCTGGCTCGTGGGTGACGGGCCAGCCGAGGACGCGGTGCGGGATCACATCGCGAAATGCCGCTTCCACGACCGGATCAGGCTCCTGCCGGGTCAGGCCGACTTGCGCCCCTTGTACGGCCGGGCCACGGTGCTGGTGCTGTCCTCACGGCACGAGGGCCTGCCCAATGTGGTCCTGGAGGCCATGGCCTCGGGGTTGCCCGTGGTAGCCACGGCCGTGGGCGGACTGCCGGAACTCGTGGCCGATGGAGTCACGGGCCGTCTCGTTCCCTCCGGCCAGCCCCAGGCCCTGGCCGAAGCCCTGGGCGCGATCCTCGACGATCCGACCGGCAGCGCGGCCATGGGCGCGGCCGCCCGGCAGCGGGCCGTGGCCGACTTCTCCCTGGACACCATGGCCCGCCGCCACGAAGAAGCCTTCCTGAGGGTTCTGGCTACCAAGGGAAGGTGCTAAGAAACGCCTCCGGCGGCCAGGAGGGGCCAATGCCCCTCCTGGACCACCCGAACGGCGCGCGCAAAAAATTGGACGAGTGAGCGCGTGAGGAATGCAGCGGAAGGGATTCCAAAGGACAACGCCCTTTGGCCGCCGGAGGCGTTTCCCCCTGCCCCTCAGCTCAGGCCTGTCCGGCAGCCGGCGCCGCGTGGGCGCTGATGAGTTCGATCATACGGCGGGCATTTTTCTCGGAGTCATAGTAGTCGAGCACGAGCTGGCGGCCGCGTTCGGCCATGGCCAGGGCGTTGTCGCGGTTGGACAGCACTTCCTTGATGGCCTGCTTCATGATCCAGACGTTCTGTTCGGGGATGAGCAGTCCGGTTTCACCGTTGCGCACCACCTCGCGGATGCCGCCGACATCGGTGGCCACCACCGGCACCCGGTGCAGCAAGGCTTCCATGATAACCGTGGGCAACCCGTCGCGATCGCCGTTGGCCTTGACCCGGCTCGGCATGACGAACACATCGGCCTCGCGCAAAATTTCCGGCACCCGGTCGTGGGGAATGAACCCCGGGAAATGCACCCGGTCCTTGAGCCCCAAGGTCACGGCCAGGGTCTTGAGCGGCACGCCCTGGGGCCCGCAGCCGGCCAGGGTCAGCTTGAAATCGATGCCTTCGTCGGCCAGGGCCTTGCAGGCATGCAGCAGGATGTCGAGCCCCTTGGTGCGCACGAACCGGCACAGGGCCACGATGTGGTACGGCGGCCGCATAGGCGCCGGGGCATCCTTGAAGGATTCCCAGGACAGGCTGTTGCGCACGAGCTTGATCTTGTCGTCAGCCCCACCGGCAAAGCAGCGTAAATATTCGATATTGAAGGCAGCATCGACCCGGGCGAAAGCGGCGTGGGCGATTTTTTCCTCCAACGCGCCGTCCGGGGGGTAGATGTCACCGGCCCGGCCGGAAAAACTGAAGGGAATCCCGGTCAGGGCCGAGGCCATCCAGGCGGCCGTGGCCGGACCGTTGGCCCAGCAGGCGTGGATGTGGCGCACGCCGGCCTCTTCGAAGCGCCGGGCCAAGTAGCACCCGCAGTACAGGCCCCAGTAGTTCTCGCCTGTCTGTTCCAGGTTGCGCCAACGACGGAAAAAGAGCGTCGAGAACATGGGCTTGAACACATCCGGCCGACGCCGCAACCAATAAGACAGGTCGCGCGTTCCCCGCAGGGCCAACCGGCAGCCCAGGCGCTCCACCGGAATTTCGTCGCGTGCCATCTCGGTTGTCAGATGGCTGTCCAACCGGCCATAGAGCGTGTGGACTGTCAACGGCATACCCAGACGCCGCATGACTTGAGCTTCTCTATAAATAAAGGTTTCCGAAGGCTTGGGAAACCACAGTGTGATGTAGGCCGTGGCAGGCAACGACGCAGGCTGCTGTGCACTCCCCATTACATCGGACATGCCATGCTCCTCACCAGAATCGTGACTTTTGTTTTTCCGACTCGGAAAGCCGGTTGTAGATCATACGTAGCAAGGCTGGCCGATAGGGCACGATAATTCGGCACGGCAACTCCCCTTCCGTGTTTGTCTCACAAGGACTTGACTGACTCGGGTATGACAATCACGCCAAAGTTGTTTCCCCGCCGGAACAGGGAGGAAGCACCTTGACCGGCCGAGGCAATACAGCCCATAATGAATGGAGCTGTTTTTCAATAATATACAGGATATGGGCAAGGCAAACATTTTCGCTTGGCCCAGCCCAACCTTTTTGCGTGCAAAGGTCGAACCAAACGTCATGACACAGGCATCGCCTTCCCTGGCCGTACTGTTGCCGGCCGCCGGACTGACCCGGCTGCATGCCGGCTTGATCGAGGATCTACGCCGTCTGGGACTGTCCCCGGACCTCTGGCGACTGCCAGCTCCCTCCCGAGCCGGCGGCCTGCTCCAGTCCGGCTACCGGCATCTGGACCGACTGCTGTTTCGCTGCGCGCACGACCCGTTCGCGCCCTGGAGTCTGCCGGCCGGGACCCCGTGCCATGCCCTGCCCGAAGGTCCGGACTGGCCGACGGAAGCCATCCGTCTGGCCAAGGCTCACGGGTTGGACCTGCTTGTCATCCCGGGTCGCCTCGACATCCCGCCCGCGCTGGCGGAGGCGTTTCCTCTGGGCGTGCTGACCTGCGAGCATCTCGATTTCGCCACCGCCGCTGCGCCCGAGGCCCTGGCCGCCCTGGCCGCCGCCGCGCCCTCCTGGGAACCCCGGCTGGTCTGGCACCGGGCCGGACAGCCACCGCGGGTTTTGCTGCGCTCCCCGTCGGCCGTCATGCCTCTTTCACTCACGCGTACCAGTGCCCCGGCCTGTGTCAAGGCCTGTCATTTCGTGGCCCGGGCGCTTTGCCTCCTGCGCGATCAGGGCGAGCAAGCCTGGGAGTCCCAAGCCACGCCCCTCCCCCGGACCAACCCGATGCCCCCCCTGGACAACACGGCCATGGCCCGTTTTCTGCCCCGGCTGCTCGGCCGTCACCTGCTGGCCGCCTATCGGGATATTTTTTTCAAACCCCAGTGGTTTCTGGCCCTGCGTCGCGGGAGCCAGGCCGGTCCGTTCCGGTTCTCGGGCTTCACCCCGCTCTACCCGCCGAAAACACAGGGTTGGGCCGATCCGTTCCCCTTTGTCCACGACGGAAGGCTCTATCTCTTTATTGAGGAGATCGACCAGGCCACGGGCCTGGGGAGCCTCGCGGTCATGGTCGAGGGTGCGGACGGCAGCTTTGGGGCGCCACGGACCGTGCTCGCCAAGCCCTACCATCTCTCCTACCCGTTCGTGTTCGCTTGGGAAGATGCGATATTCCTGGTGCCGGAAAGCGGGAACGCCGGTAAAGTGGAACTGTACCGGGCCAAAAATTTTCCCTTGGACTGGGAACCGGTCAAGACGCTGTTGCCCGTGCGGGCGGTGGACACGACGCTGTTTCCCCACGCGGACCGCTGGTGGCTCACCACCAACCTGCGCGAGGACGGCGCCTCGTCATGGGATGAGATGTCCGTTTATTTCGCCGATTCGCCCCTGGGGGATTTCACCCCACATCCGGGCAATCCGGTGGTCTCGGACGTGGGCCGAGCCAGGCCGGCCGGGCGGGTCTTCACCCGCGACGGCCGTCTCTACCGACCTGCCCAGGACTGTTCCGGGCACTACGGCCGGGCCGTGGTCATAAACGAAATCGCAACCCTGACCGAACGCGAGTATCGGGAAACCGTGGTGGTACGCCACGACGCCACCAACCTGCCGGGCAGCGATAGCCTGCATACCTACAACGCCGTGCCCGGTCTGGAGGTGGTGGACGGTCGGCGCTACGTCCCGCGCCTCTGACACCGCTCCTCTTCCCATCCTGCGCATCCCCCGGGAACCGGCGTTGGGCTACAGGCGCCACGCCCGATTCCCTGTCCGGGTTTCCAAAGGGCGGCAGCCCTTTGGCCGCCGGAGGCTTTCCCCTGCCTCCCCAACCTCCCACCTCCCCCTAACAACATCCCCCCTCTTCCCCTTCATTACCATCCCAAACGGATTTCCGCGCCGTGCTCGCCGCCGGACAGCAGCACCTTGCCGGACCGGGTCAAGGTCAGGCTTTGCCCCGGTCCGAGCACCCGGTCCCGGGCGTCGCCCGTCACCGTCACCCAGGCCGCACCGCGCAGACACGTCACCCGACAGTATCGCATCCCGGTCATGGACAGCGGCTCGCCCCGGTGCAGCCGACAGCGCAAATCCCGTTCGGGCGCGAACACCCGTCCGGCGCTCCGCAGCCGTTCCCGCCCCGCCCACCAATCCCGCACCCGGTCCCAGGCCAGATCCAACAGCCCCGACCGCGCAGCCCCGTACAGCCGATCCTCCCGACGTCGATCCACGAACATGGCAGCCTCCCAAACGGTTGGCCGGGACCGCAGCCGGACCCGGCGTTGCACAGGCCCTTTCCTTGGAACAGATCTGCTGTTATCAGAACAGTCACAGAAAAAATGAAATCGAGGCATAACAGATGGCGCGGACACCACACAGCCCGGCCCTGGCGGACAACGACACCGGTCTTTTCCGCTACGTGCGCGTGGAAAAGCACATCCTGGCCCTGATCGAGGCCGGGGAACTGCGGCCCGGCGACCGCATGCCGTCCCTGCGGGCCTTGTGCGCCCGGTTCGGGGTGAGTCTGTCCACGGTCAACCAAGCCTACCTGGAACTCGAACGCCGGGGTGTGGTGGAGTCCCGGCCCAGATCGGGCTTTTTCGTGCGCAACCAGCCCTCACCGCCCCCCGTGACCCCGGCCGCGCCCGCCCCGGCCAAACCGCCCACGGCCGTCAACCGGGTGGCGCTGATCCGCGAGGTCCTCGACGGCATGGGCCGGCGCGACATCGTGCCGCTCGGCGTGGCCCTGACCGACGAGACCTTCCTGCCCACCCGGCAAATGGCCCGCATCCTGGCCAAGGTCGCCGGGGACAGTGACCTGGGCGTGGCCGCCTACGAAGGCGTCAACGGCCACCTGCCCCTGCGCCGGCAGATCGCCTGGCGCCTGGCCGAGGCCGGCATCGAGGTCCGGCCGGCCGACATCATGGTCACGTCCGGGGCCATGGAAGCGCTCTATATCGCCCTGCGCTCGGTAACCCGGCCGGGCGACAACGTGGCCATCGCCGCCCCGTCCTATTACTGCTTCCTGCAACTGCTCGAAAATTTCGGGCTGCGGGCCGTGGAACTGCCGTCTTCGCCCGAGGGCGGCGTGCATCCGGCCGATCTCCAGGCCGCCCTGGACCGGTTCGACGTGCGGGCCGTCATCCTCACGCCCAACTTCAACAATCCCGATGGGTCCTGCATCCCCGATCCGGCCAAGGCGGAAATCGCCGCCATCGCCGCCAGCCGCGACGTGCCGGTCATCGAGGACGACGTGTACGGGGAACTGTGCTTCGGCGAACGGCGGCCCCACTGCATCAAATCCCACGACACGGCCGGCGGTGTGCTCCATTGCGCCTCGTTTTCCAAGACCCTGGTGCCGGGGTTCCGGGTGGGCTACCTGCTGCCGGGCCGGTACGCGGCCAAGGCCTTCGAAATCAAAGCCACCACCAATGTCTGCTGCGCCACGCCTACCCAGATGGCCGTGGCCGCCTACCTGGCCCAGGGCGGCTTCGAACGCCACCTGCGCCGGTTGCGGATCGTGCTCGAACGGCAGGCCCGCATCATGCAGGCCCATATCCTGCGTCATTTTCCCGCAGGCACCCGGGTGACCCAGCCGAGCGGCGGCACGGTCCTGTGGGTCCAGCTGCCCGAGACCGTGGATGCCATCACCTTGTTTTACGAGGCCAAGCTCCGGGGCATCGGCGTGGCTCCGGGCAACATCTTTTCCAGCACCGACCAGTTCAAGCATTTCCTGCGCATAAGCTACGGCAACGCCTGGACGCCCCGGGTGGAAGGGGCCGTCGTCACCCTGGGGGAGCTGGCCCAGGCCATGACCGGCGCTCCCGCCGCGCCCCCCGGCGGGACTCCCCCCGCATCGGACATTGGATTTTGACGCAAAGGCTGCTAGATGAAGCGGTGACGGCCCGACGTATTGCCCCGTCACCAGGGAGAACATTCCATGAACCGCCTTGTCCAAAGCGAAACGGATCAGGCCTTGGTCCTGGGCCTGTCGGGCGAAATCATCATGGACGTGGTGCCCGAACTCAAGGTCGCAATCGAAGGCCTGGCGCAGGCAAGCTCCAAAGCCGAGGTGGTGGTCGATCTCGGGGCGGTGACCTTCATGGACAGTTCCGGCGTGGGACTTCTGCTTGGCCTGCGCCGCTTCTGCCAGCAACGGGACAAGACCTTGCATCTGGCCAATCCCGCGCCGCCGATCAAGAAGTTGTTGGATATGCTGCGACTCACCGAATATTTCGCCCCGGGCGGGCGGGCCGACTGACCATGGCCAAACGACTGTGCATCGTCGACGACTCCGAGAGCTTTCGCACCTATCTGGGAAGCCTGCTGCGCGCCGCCGGCCATGACGCCATCCGCCGGTTCGCCTCGGCCGAGGACTGCCTCGACGCCCTGACTGCCCCGGGCGCCGAACCGGCCGACCTCATCCTCATGGACCTGATCATGCCGGGAATAGGCGGCCTCGGCGGCCTGCGCGCCTTAAAGGCCAATCCCGGCCTGGCCGACATTCCGGTCATCGTCATCACGGTCAGCGACGACGACGAAAGCCTGGCCGCGGCCTTTGCCGCCGGCGCCCTGGACTATATCCAGAAACCGCCGCGCCGCCCGGAACTCATCGCCCGAGTCGAGGCCGCCTTGCGCCTCAAGGCCGCCACCGACGCACGCAAAGCCCGGGAACGTGATCTGCAAAACGAAAAGGAATTCATTGCCGCCATCCTGGAATATTCCCATGACGGCATTGCCGTTGTGGCCCGGGACGGCCGGTTCCTGTTCGTCTCCCCGGGCATGGAGCGCATTTTCGCCCAGCCGGCCGACACCTACACCACCCTGGACCGCTGGCTCGACCAGGCTTTTCCCGAACCGGCCGCCCGGCGAGACCTGGCCGACATCCTCGCCCTGCCCCCGGCCCCGGGCCATGTCTGGCAACGCCTGCACACCTTTGCCGACCGCAACGGCCAGCTGCGGACCTGTCAGATCTATTTTTCCTCCATGCCAAGCGGCGAGCTCATCCTCAACATCCAGGATGTGACCCTGTTCGAGAAGCAAAAGGAAGACCTGCTGCGCAAGCACGACCGCCATCGCAAGGATCTGGAGGCGGCGGCCGAAATCCAGCAGAGCCTGCTTCCCCGGCGCTTCTCCATGTCCGAATCGCTCAAGTTCGCCTGGGAATTCACGCCCTGCGAAACCATCGGCGGCGACATCTTCAACGTCTTTCCCCTGGGCCCCAACCATGTCGGTCTCTACATGCTCGACGTGTCCGGCCATGGCGTGGCCTCGTCCCTGGTCGCCCACTCCGTCTACAACTTCATGCACTACCAGCGCTCCACCCTAGTCGACCGTTCGGGTGGCCACATCGACGTGGTGCCGCCCCACCTGGTGCTGACCCGGCTGGACGAGGAATTCCCCTACATCAAGTTCTCGAAATTTTTCACCATCTTCTACATGACCCTGGATTTGCGCACCGGGCACGCCTGCTACGGCAACGCCGGGCATCCGGCGCCGCTACACATCGCCACCGACGGGACCATCACGCCCCTGCCCCTTCGCGGCACCATCATCGGCCTGGAAGGCTTCCAGCCCTTCCCGAGCGGCACCGTCACCTTTGCTCCGGGCGACAAGCTCGTGACCATCAGCGACGGTCTGCCCGACCGGCTCGACGCCTCCGGCAAGTTTTTCGGTGACACGCGCGTGCTCGACGTGCTGCGCGCCAACCACACCCTGCCCATCGGCGAACTGCTGGCCAGCCTGCGCCAGGCGGCCGAGGATTTCTGCGCCGGCACCCCGCCCCGGGACGACGTGAGCATCCTCGGCCTCGAATACGTGCACCCCAAGCCCCTCTGATGCAGGCCACCCCATGTCCTTTACCGTTTATCAAGCCGCGCCCGGGCTGTTGCCCGAGCTTGTCCGCGAACTCGGCGACGCGGTCACGGCCGTGCGCGACCCCCTGGTCGCGGCCGACGGGCCAGCCAAGCCCGCCGCCTTTGCCGCCAATGTCTGGCTCGAACCGCAATACCTCGAAGCCCCGTCCATCGGTCAGGGCGCCAAGAACCTGCGCGCCGTCCAGCGCAACTGGCAGGTGGTTCCGACCGGGTTCCACCGCCGGGCGGCCCTGATCGCCGAAAAACTGCCCAAGGTCTCGGCCAAGCCCCTTGTTTTCGGCGCACCCCTGCCCGAATCACCGCTTGGGGCCTTCACCTTGTGGGAGGAAAACCTGATTTTGGCCTCGCCGCGCCTGCGCGAGCCCGTGCCGGATGGGGTCTACCGCTTCGAGGAAGACAGGATCGGGCCGCCGAGCCGGGCCTATCTCAAGTTGTGGGAGCTATTCACGCGCCTGGGCGTCGCCCCCCGGCCCGGGGAGTTATGCCTGGACATGGGCGGCAGTCCCGGCGGCTGGGCCTGGGTGCTGGCCGGACTCGGGGCCCGTGTTTTCTGCATCGACAAGGCGCCGCTGGCCCCGTCCGTGGCCGGCAATCCCCTGGTCGAGTCCTGCCAGGGCAGCGCCTTCGGCCTGGACCCCCGCCATGTCGGCGCGGTGGACTGGCTTTTTTCCGATGTGATCTGCTACCCGGACCGGCTCTACGACTGGCTCGGCCGCTGGCTCGAACTCGGGGAGTGCCGCCGGTTCGTGCTTACGGTCAAGTTGCAGGGGGAGACGGATTTCGACTTGCTGGCCCGGTTTCGGGACATCCCGGGCGCCTCGCTGCTGCACCTGTCCCATAACAAGCACGAGCTGACCTTCACCCGGCTGTGACCGCCCACCGGGCGGAGGCCCGCCCCTCAGCTACGGGCGGTGGCGAGGTTTTCCAGAAGCCGTTCGAGTTCCGCGATATCCAGCGGCTTGGCCAAATAGTGGTCCATGCCCGCGGCCAAAAACCGCTCCCGGTCACCGGGCATGGCATGGGCGGTGGTGGCCACGATGGGGATCTCCCGGGCCGGCACGGGCAGGCTGCGGATGCGGCGGGTGGTCTCCAGGCCGTTTAAGCCCGGCATGCTGATGTCCATGAGAATGGCGTCGAAGCGCTCCCGAGCCAGGAGGTCCAAGGCTTCCTGACCGCTTTCGACCCCGACCGAGGCGTGGCCGAGCTTGGAAAGCAGCCGGGTGGCGGTCACGCCGCTGACCGGATCGTCCTCCACCACCAGGAGGCGCAGCCGGGGACCGGTTGTCGTCCCGACCTTGACGTTCCGGAGCGCCGCCTCGGTCCGGTCCGGCAGTTCGAGGGGAATTTCGCACACCACCCTCGTGCCGCAGTCCCGGTCGCAGTCCAGACAGACCGTGCCGGCCATAAGCTCCACCTGCCGCTTGACGATGGCCAGCCCCAGGCCCGTGCCCTGATATTTCCGGGTCATGGACCCATCCACCTGGGTGAAGGGCTCGAACACCCGGCACGCCTGCTCCCGAGGAATGCCGATGCCGGTATCGGACACCTCCAGGCGCAGTACCACCTTGCCGGCCTCCGCCCCGGACAGAATCCGGGCCAGCACGACGACCGCCCCCTGCTCCGTGAACTTGACGGCATTGGAAACCAGTTGCACGGCCACCTGGCGCAACCGGGCCGCGTCGCCGCAGTAGGAGGATTCGCACAGGCGGTCGCAGTCGAGCAGCAAGGCCAGTCCCGCCTGGCTGGCCGGGGCAAAAAACTCCCCGCGCACCTCCCGCAGCACGTCCAGGGGCACAAAGCTGTCCTGGCCGACGCACACCCCGCCGCGCTCGGCCCGGGAGTAGTCGAGAATGGCATTGATCACGCAAAGCAAACCACGTCCGGCCTCCAGGGCCGTGGTGGCGTAATCGCGCTGCTCCGGGTCCAGGTCCGTGGCTTGCAGCAGCTGTAACATGCCGAGCACGCCGTTTAAGGGCGTACGGATCTCATGGCTCATGTTGGCCAGGAATTCCGATTTGGTCCGGTTGGCGGTTTCGGCCGATTCCCGGGCCGCGACCACGGCGGCAAGCATGTCGCGCAGATCGCCGACATCCTCGAACATGGCCAAAAATCGCGGCTCCCCGTCGTCGTCCAAACGGCCGACCACCACTTCCACCTGCAACCAGTGGCCAAACCGCCCGCGCAATCGCCACTCCAGCCGGACGCCCGGGGCCGTATCCGAAATCGGCGGCAAACCGGTGTAGGGCGCGGGATCGAGATCGTCGGGGTGCACGAGGTCGAACAGGTACGAACCCGCCGGCCGCGCTTCCAGCCCGAGCACGTCCTGGGCCCGGAGATTGGCCTCCAGCACCAGGCCTGCCCGGTCGAACACGAGCATGCCCAGGGGCGCGATGCGGATCATAAGGTGGGTGCGGGCTTCGCTTGCGGCAAGGGCCCGACGCAGATGGTCGACGTTTTCGGAAAAGGGCCGTTCGGTCCGGCTGGCCGTGTCAGCGGCAGCCGATTTGGTCTCGTACATCACGTCGCTTGAGGCCATGGGTTTCCCGTTGGCTGGGCCCGGCCGAACGCCGCGCCGATCATGAACAATGCCTGGGAATAAGCATATACCCCGTCGACGCTCTGGGCAAGGCCCTATCGGAAATCCATGACTTCGTGCGAATTTTATCAAACAATCTATTTTTCTTCCACCCCCGAGCCTCCCGCGGCCCGGGACTTACGGCGGCTGAATCGCCAGCGCAAGCGGTCGAGAGCCAGGTAAATCACCGGCGTCGTATAAAGAGTCAGGGCCTGGCTGCACACGAGCCCACCGGCAATGGCGATACCCAGGGGGCGGCGCAGTTCCGAGCCGGCCCCGTGTCCCACGGCCAGGGGCAAGGCCCCGAGCAAGGCAGCGCAGGTGGTCATCATGATGGGCCGGAAACGCAGCAGACAGGCCTTGCGGATGGCTTCACGCGGGGAAAGCGCCTCGCGCCGTTCGGTCTCCAGGGCGAAATCCACCATCATGATGCCGTTTTTTTTCACGATGCCGATCAGCAAAATAATGCCGATGATGGCGATGATGGAAAGCTCCAGCCGGAAGGCCAGCAAGGCGGCCACGGCCCCGAGTCCGGCCGAGGGCAAGGTCGACAGGATGGTCAGGGGATGGATGGTGCTCTCGTAGAGGATGCCGAGCACGATATACACCGTGATCAGGGCGGCCAAAAGCAGCAAGGGCTGGTTCTGGAGCGAGGACTTGAAGGCCTGGGCCGTGCCGGCAAAGGCGCCCCGGATGTCATCGGGCAGGCCCACGTCCCGGCGCGCCGCCTCGATGGCCGCCGCCGCCTGGGACAAGGCCGTGCCCGGGGACAAGTTGAATGAGATGGTGGCGGCCGGGAACTGCCCCTGGTGGCTGACGGACAAGGGTGCCTCGCCGGTGCGCAGGGTGGCCACCGAGGCCAGGGGTACCTGGGCACCGTTGGCTCCGGGCACGTAAATCTCGCTCAAGCCCTCCGGGGATTGCCACACACGCGGCTCCACCTCCAGCACCACCCGGTACTGGTTGAGGTCCAGGTAGGACACCCCGACCAGACTCTGGCCAAAAGCGCCGTACAGGGCATCGTCCAGGGCCTCGACCGTGACCCCCAGGCGCGACGCCGTGGTCCGGTCGAAATCGAGGGTGGTCATGATGCCCTTTTTCTGCTGGTCGGCGCTGACATCGACCAGTTCGGGCAAGGCGCGCATCCGGGCCTCAAGACGCGGCACCCAGCGCAGCAGGTCATCGAAACTGTCCGAGAGCAGCGTATACTGGTAGATCGAATTGCTCGATCGTCCGCCCATGCGCAGTTCCTGGGCCGGTTGGAGATAGGTCGGCGCTCCGGGCGCGCCGGCCAGCTTGCGCCGCAGCCGGGTCAGGGTGGTGGACAAGGGGCCGGTACGCTTGCCGAAGGGCACCAAGGTGATGAACATCCGGGCGGTGTTGGTGCCGCCGCCGTGGCCGCCTCCGCCGCCGGTGAAGCCGGCCACGGACACCACGTCGGGATCGGAGCGCAGGATGTCCTCCACGGTCTTGAGCCGTTTTTCCATGGCCTGGAACGAGCTGTCCGGCGCGGACTGGATGAAGGCCATGATGCGACCCGTATCCTGCTCCGGGAAAAAGCCCTTGGGAATGAGCCAATAAAGCCAGATGCTGCCGACCAGGCTGGCCGCGGTCAAAAGCAGCATGAGCCGGGGATGGGACAGGGCCACATCGAGGGTGCGTGCGTAAAACCCGTGCGCCCGCTGGAAAATCCGCTCGAGCAAGAGGGCGATCCGCCCCGGCCGCAACGCCCCCCGGCGCAGCAGCAAAGCGCACAACATGGGCGTTGTGGTCAGGGACAAGACCAGGGAGATAAGGATGGCCACGGACAGCACCATGGCGAATTCCCGAAACAACCGCCCCACCATGCCGCCCATGAAAAGGATCGGAATGAAGACCGCGACCAACGACAGGCTCATGGAGACCACGGTAAACGAGACCTCGCTGGCGCCGACCATGGCCGCGCGCCTGGGGCCCATGCCGGCCTCCAGGTGCCGGGTCACGTTTTCGAGCACCACAATGGCGTCGTCCACCACAAAGCCCGTAGCGATGGTGAGGGCCATGAGGGACAAGTTGTCCAGGGAATAGCCGAGCAGGTACATGACCGCGAAGGTGCCGACCAGGGAGGCCACCGTGGCCGCGGCCGGAATGAAGGTGGCCCGCAGATTGCCGAGAAAGGCGAACACCACGAGGATCACAAGAAAGCAGGACGCGGCCAGGGTCCACTCCACCTCGGCCAGGGAAGCTCGGATCGGCGGGGTGCGGTCCATCTCCACCGTGAGCTTGACGTCGGCGGGCAGGGAGGCGGCAAGCTGGGGCAGCAAGGCCCGGACATTGTCCACGGTCTCGATGATGTTGGCCCCGGGCTGGCGGAACACGATCAACATGACGGACGGACGGCCGTTGACCAGGCCGCTGGCCCGGACATCCTCCACCGAATCCGTGATCCTGGCCACGTCGGACAAACGCACCGGGGCGCCGTTTTTATACGAAAGGATCAGCGGGTCGTATTGCAAGGCCTTGAACAACTGGTCGTTGGTCGCAATCTCGTAGGAGGCCTCGCCCGCCTCGATCTGGCCCTTGGGCCGGTTGACCGTGGTGGCGGCGATAAGATCGCGTACCTTGGCGATACTCAGCCCCCGCTGGGCCAGGGCGGCCGGATTCACGTCCACGCGCACCGCCGGTAGGGCGCCGCCGCCCACCACCACCTGGCCCACGCCCTCGACCTGGGAGAGCTTTTGCTGGAGCACGGTGTTGGCCACGTCGTACATGCGGGCCCGGCTCACGGTCTCCGAAGTCAGGGCCAGGATGAGAATCGGCGCGTCGGCCGGATTGATCTTCCGATAGGTCGGGTTCTGGCGCAGGGTTGAAGGCAGATAGCCCCGGGCGGCGTTGATGGCGGCCTGGACGTCCCGGGCCGCGCCGTCGATGTCCCGGGACAGGTCGAACTGCAAGGTGATGCTGGTCGAGCCCTGGGAATTGGCCGAAGTCATTTCCGTCACCCCGGCAATGCGGCCGAACTGGCGTTCCAGGGGCGCGGCCACGGCCGTGGCCATGGTGATGGGTTCGGCCCCGGGCAGCTGGGCCTGGACCGAGATGGTGGGAAAATCCACCTGGGGCAGGGGCGCCACCGGCAGCAGCCGAAAGGCGATGATCCCGGCCAGGACCAAGGCCAGGGTCAGCAACATTGTGCCCGCCGGCCGCCGGATGCAGATGCCGGGAAGACTCACGCCCGCTCCTCCTCCGAGGAGGTCCCGACCGCGTCATCCGGATCATCGGTTCCGCCCCGGCGCCGGGAAAGGCGATCGAAGAAGAGATAGATCACCGGCGTGGTGTAAAGGGTCAGCACCTGGCTCACGATCAGGCCGCCGACAATGGTGACGCCAAGGGGCCGGCGCAGTTCCGAGCCCACCCCGGAGCCCAAGGCCAGGGGCAAGGCGCCGAGCAAGGCCGCGAAAGTGGTCATCATGATGGGGCGAAAACGCAGCAGGCAGGCCTGGTAGATGGCCGTGACCGGGTCCTTGCCCTCCTCGCGCTCGGCGGCCAGGGCGAAGTCCACCATCATGATGCCATTTTTCTTGACAATACCGATCAGCAAAATGATGCCGATCACGGCCATGACCCCGAGGTCCATGTGAAACGCCATCAGGGCCAACACCGCGCCCACGCCGGCCGAAGGCAAGGTGGACAGGATGGTCACCGGATGGATGAAGCTCTCGTACATGACGCCGAGCACGATATAGACCGTGACCAGGGCGGCCAGGATGAGCAGGGGCTCGTTTTTGAGCGAATCCATGAAGGCCCGGGCCGCGCCCTGAAACGCCCCCCGGATGCTCTCGGGCATTTCGAGGGCGTCCGTGACCGCGGCCACGGCATCCACGGCATGGCCCAGGGCCTTGCCCGGGGCCACGTCAAAGGAGATGGTCGCGGCCGGAAACTGGCCCTGGCGGTTGATGACCAGGGGACCGGTCCCGACCGAGGCCGTGGCCACGCTCGAAAGAGGCGTCTGGCCGCCGCCGGTCGTGGGCAGGTGGATGGTATCGAGGGACGTCAGGTCCCGGGACATGTCCGGCAACACCCCGAGCACCACCCGGTACTGGCTGAGTTCCGTGAACATGGTCGAAATCTGGCGCTGGCCGTAGGCGTCGTAGAGGATGTCGTCCACGACCTTGGGCGTGATGCCGAAACGGGCGGCCGCCACCCGGTCGATGTCGAGATTGACGCGCAAGCCCCCTTCCTGGAGGTCCGAGGACACGTGGCGCAGCTCGGGGCGCTGGCGCAGAGCCGCGACAAAGCGCGGGGTCCACTCGGACAGGGTGGCTGAACTGGGCGTCTCCAAGGTGTATTGGTACTGGGCCCGGCCGCTTCTGGCATCGACCGTCAGATCCTGGACCGGGGCCATGGCCACGCCGATGCCGGGCACGGTGGCGGCCCGGGCGGTGAGCCGGGCGGCCACGGTCGCGGCATCGTCGGCCCGGTCCTTTTTCGGCACCAGGGTCACGAGGAGCCGGCCGGAATTGAGGCTGGTGTTGGCGCCGTCGATACCGACGAACGAGGCCAGGGAAGCCACGGCCGGATCGCCGGTCAGGGCCGCCACCAGCGCTTTCTGGCGTTCGACCATGGCCGGGAAAGAGATGGTCTGGGGCGCCTCGGTGGTGCCCATGACGAGCCCGGTGTCCTGGACCGGGAAAAAGCCCTTGGGCACGAGCACGTAGAGCAGGCAGGTGAGAACGACCGTGCCCAGGGCCACGAGCAAGGTGGCGGTCTGGTGGCGCAGCACCACGGTCAGGCTGCGGCCGTAGGCATCGACCAGCGTGTCGAACAGGGTCTGGCTGGCCCGGAAAAACCGGCTTTCCCGCCCGGCCGGCACCCGGCCGAGAAGCCGCGCGCACATCATGGGCGTGAGCGTCAGAGACACGGCCGCGGAAATGAGGATCGTGACCCCCAGCGTGACGGCGAATTCCCGAAACAGCCGCCCCACCACATCGCCCATGAAAAGCAGCGGAATGAGCACCGCCACCAGGGACACGGTCAGCGACAGGATGGTGAAACCGATCTGCTTGGACCCGGCCAGGGCCGCTTCCAGGGGCGAGGACCCGGCCTCGACATAGCGGGCCACGTTTTCGATCATGACAATGGCGTCGTCCACCACGAAGCCGGTGGAGATGGTCAGGGCCATGAGCGTCAGGTTGTTGACGCTGTAGCCGAGCAGATACATGACCCCGAACGTGCCGACCAGGGACAGGGGCACGGCCACGCTCGGGATGACCGTGGCCGGCAAATCACGCAGGAACACGAAAATGACCCCGACCACCAGCACCACGGCCAACAGCAGTTCGAGCTGCACGTCCTCGATGGAGGCGCGGATGGTCTCGGTGCGGTCGGACAGGACCGCGACATCCACGGCCTGGGGCAGCGAGGCCCGCAATTGGGGCAGGATGGCCTTGACCCGGTCGACCACGGCAATGACGTTGGCCCCGGGCTGGCGCTGGATGTTGAGGATGATGGCCGGCTTGTCTCCGACCCAGGCGGCCTGGCGCGCGTCCTCGGCCCCGTCCCGGACCTCGGCCACATCGGACAGATGCACGGGCCGACCCTGGCGGTAAGCCACGACCAGGGACCGGTAGTCCTTGCTTTCGAGCAGCTGGTCATTGGCGCCGAGGATGGAGGCCTGGTGCGGGCCGTCGAAACCGCCCTTGGCCTGGTTGACGTTGGCCGCGGCAATGGCGGCGCGCACGTCCTCCAGGGTCAGTTTGTAGGCGGCAAGGCTTGCCGGGTTGGCGTCCACGCGCACGGCCGGGCGCTGGCCGCCGGTGACGCTGACCAGACCCACCCCGGACAGCTGGGAAATCTTCTGGGCCAGACGCGTATCGGCCAAGTCCTGAACCTCGGTCAGGGGCATGGATTTGGAGGTCAGGGCCAGGGACAGGATGGGTGCGTCGGCCGGATTGATCTTGCTGTAGACCGGCGGCGTGGGCAGGTCGGTGGGCAACAGGGAATAAGCCGTGTTAATGGCGGCCTGGACCTCCTGCTCGGCCACGTCCAGGCTCAGGTCCAGGGCGAATTGCAGGGTGATGCTGGAAAACCCGCTGGCGCTCACCGACGTCATCTGGGTGAGCCCCGGCATCTGGCCGAACTGGCGCTCCAGGGGAGAGGTGACCGAGGAGGCCATGACATCGGGACTGGCCCCAGGATAGAGGGTGCGCACCTGGATGGTGGGATAATCCACCTCGGGCAGGGCCGAGACGGGCAGCTGGAAATAGGCCACGGCGCCGGCCAGGATCACGGCCAGCATGAGCAGGCTCGTGGCCACCGGGCGCAGGATGAAGAGGCGGGAGAGATTCATGGGCTTCCCTGACGACGGTGTAAAGGGCGGTGCGAGGCGACCGGTTCGGAAGGGTTGTGCCGGGGATCAGGGCGCCTTGGCAGCCGGGGCCTCGGGCGTGCGCACCACCACCGTGGCGCCCTCACGCAGCCGGTCGGCGCCTTCCACCACCACCTGTTCGCCGGACGCAAGCCCGGACTCCACCACCTGGTCGGTGTCCGTGGTCAGGCTCACGGTGATGGGCCGGACCTCCACGGTCTTGTCGGCCTTGACCACGAAGACCGAAGCGCCCTTGGGCCCGCGCTGCACGGCCATGGCCGGGATCAGGACCACGCCCGTGCGTTCCTCCAGGGTCAGGACCGCGTTGACGAACTGGTTGGGAAAAAGCCTGTCGTCGGCGTTGTCGAAGGAGGCGCGCAGACGCACGGTACCGGTGGCGGTGTCGATCTGGTTGTCGGTGGTCGAGAGCGTACCGGTGGCCAGCTTGCGGGTGCGGGTGCGGTCGTAGGCCGCAACCGACAATTTTTGTCCCGTGGCCAGCCGTTCCCGCACCTGGGGCAGATTGTCCTCGGGCAGGGTGAACACGACGCTGATGGGCGTGATCTGGGTGATGACGCAAATGCCGGACTGGTCCGAGGAGCGCACGATGTTGCCGGGATCGACCTGACGCAGGCCGATGCGGCCGGAAATCGGCGCCGTGATGCGGCTGTACTCGATTTGCAGCTTGGCCGCGTCCATCTGGGCCTGATCGGCCTGCACCGCGCCCTCGTACTGGCGCACCAGGGAGGCCTGGGTATCCAGGGTCTGGGCGGCCAGCACGTCTTTTTGCACAAGCCCCTGGTAGCGCTTGAGATCGAGCTTGGCATTGGCGAGCAAGGCCACGTCCCGGGCATGCTGGCCCTGGTACTGGTCGTACTGGGCCTGGAAGGGCCGGGGATCGATCCGGGCCAGCAGGTCGCCTTCCTTGACGATCTGACCTTCCCGGAACCGGACCTCCAGCAGTTCACCGTCCACCCGGCTGCGCACGGTGACGTTGCGCAGGGGGGTGACCGTGCCGATACCGCTCAAGGTCACAGGCACATTGCCCAGCCGGGCCGTGGCCACGGTCACGGAAACCGGACGCGAAGCCGAAGGGGACTTGACTTGCGCCTTGCCGGCCGGCTCGCGCAACCACCAGAACACGGCACCGGCCCCGAGCAGCACCAGGGCAATCCAGAGGCCCGGGCGAACGGACCGGCGGGTTCTGTCTTTTCCATTGGTCATGGCCATTCCTCACACGTCTCGACGTGGTCCCAGGGCCCAAAATCCCCAACTGTTCGAGGCGTCGTATTAGACCCCTGAAAGGTTACAGGCAAACCCGGCCAAGGCGAAGAAAAAAACCGCCCGCAGCCCGAGCCGGCCATCACGGCCCGTCGTGCCGGTTTTCCAACCGACGGCCTGTCTCACTTGGCGGTAATCCCCATTCCTGTCACGTGATTTTTTCGCAAACCGTTCGCGCCCGACCAGGCAACCCACGGTTTGTGGGACGGTCGCGCCCCGGGGCAACCCGGTCACGCCCAACCACGAACCGCAATTCCGTGTCTTCCCGGACAATCCGGCCCGGGCCAGTTCCATGTCCAGGCCGCATGAACCTCCTGACGCGATATCGGGTCAGCCAAAGCAAAAGACGACTCCGGGCCTGGCCACACCGAGCGACAAATTTGTCGCTTTTCCCTGCACACTTGTGGGAGCCACGACAGTTGTGCTGCCCCACTTCATGCAAAAATCAGGACGCCGGGTTGTCCCGAACGGCTTCAAAGCCGAACAATTTCGATTTACAAGGAATTGCAGGCAATTAGAATCAAACAATTCCCATCGGTTGCCCCACGGCTCTCCTTTCACGGTCGCATTGGGCGAAAAAGAGCCAGGGAAACGGCCTGGAAGCGTCTAAAAAATATTCAGGGGAGAAAAAGTGGAAAGAAAAGATACAGGGGGAGCAGAGGCGCCGGATCACATGGACCACGGTTGCAAAAGTCCGCGCGGGACCCTTGCAACCGGGCTTTACAAGCTGCCGCTGAAGCGGGCGAAGCTCATGCACTCGTACTTACTGGAAAAAGGGCAGGGCTGCGCAGCGAACCACTTCCGCTTCGGGCACCAGTAGGCGTTCTTGAAAGGTTCGTTGCACCCGGAGGGAGTCGTGGCCTTGCGGGTGAACGAACCGAACCGCACCTTGCCATTCGCGTGACTGACGTTCCAAAGGGCCATGGTCGTCACCTCCGTTTTCCAATCACCTTGCATATGCCGGGCCAAGACACGTTGGACCCTGCCGCTAACCGACGGACATACCTCGTGAATATGACAACCAACCAGGCCGTCTTCCCGCATTGGGACGCACCGCCGCGACATTGCCCCCAAAGGCCGGCCGACCGCGTATCCCCTGCCCGCGCCGGGGCCGGACCGGTTGCCGCAGCCTGCCACCCATGCTAATCTCCATCGGAAACGCTCTGTTACGACCAGAATCCGCCATTTCTGCCTTGGACGCGATCACTGCCGCTGTCGCGCCGCACGGAAAGCGCACAAGACCGGCAAAACCATGGAGCCTCGCTATGCCCCTCGTTCGCGACGTGACCTTCAATTTATTGCGCCGCCTGGGCCTGACCACCATCGTCGGCAACCCAGGGTCCACCGAAGAGACGTTCCTGCGGGATTTCCCGGCCGACTTCACCTATATCCTGGCCTTGCAGGAAACGAGCGTCGTCGCCCTGGCCGACGGCCTTTCCCAGGGGCTCAGACAGCCCGTGCTGGTCAACCTGCACACGAGCGCGGGCCTGGGTAACGCCATGGGCGCCCTGCTCTCGGCCGCCTGCAACAAGACGCCGCTCATCATCACCGCCGGCCAGCAAACCCGGCAAATGCTGCTCACCGAGCCGTTTTTGACCAATTTCGACCCGACCAATTTACCCCGGCCCCTGGTCAAATGGAGCTATGAGCCGACCCAGGCGAAGGACGTGCCCGCCGCCCTCATGCGCGCTTATGCCATGGCCGTGCAGCAGCCGACCGGTCCGGTGTTCGTGTCCCTGCCCCTGGACGACTGGGACCAGGAAATGCCCGACAAGGACGCCTTCCGTACGGTCGCCACCCGGCAAGCCCCGGACCCGGACCGGCTTGCCGCCTTTGCGGCCACCATCAACGCCAGCCGCAAGCCGGTGCTGGTCTACGGCGGCGACGTGGCCCGCAGCAACGCCTGGGAGGAAGGCCTCGCCCTGGCCGAACGGCTCCAAGCCCCGGTCTGGCTCGGGCCTTTCCCGGAACGGGTGCCCTTTCCCGAGGACCATCCGCTGTTTGCCGGGGCGCTGCCGAGTGCCATCGGCCCGGTGAGCAAGGCCCTGGCCGGCCATGATCTGATTGTGGTCATCGGCGCGCCGGTTTTCCGCTACTACCCCTGGGTGCCGGGCGACTACCTGCCGGCCGGGGCGCAACTGCTCCAGATCACGGACGATCCGTCCGAAGCGGCCCGGGCCGTTGTCGGCGACAGCCTGATCGGCGACAGCCGGCTGGCGCTTTCGGCCCTGGCGCCCCAGGTGACCCGGCGCGCGCCGGCCGGGACCGGCAAGCCGTACTTTGTCCATGAAGCGGCCGCGGACATCCTGCGCACGGTCGGGGAGCCCCTCACCGCCAAGCAGGCCTTTGCCGCCCTGTCCCTGGACCTGCCGGAAGACTACATCCTGGTCAACGAATCGCCCTCCAACATCGGCCAGCTCGCCCAAACGCCGCTTGGCACCATCACCAAGCCCGACAGCTATTACATCATGGCTTCCGGCGCCCTGGGCTGGGGCATGCCGGCGGCGGCCGGTCTGGCCCTGGCCGAGCAACGCTCGGGGCGCAACCGGCCGGTGATCGGCGTCATCGGCGACGGCTCGTTCCAGTATTCGCTCCAGTCCATCTGGACCGCCGTGCAGCTCGGGCTGCATGTGATCTACGTAGTGCTGCGCAACGAGGAGTACGGCATACTCAAGGCCTTTGCGCAGCTGGAGAACACGCCGAACGTGCCGGGCCTCGACTTGCCGGGCATCGATATCGTGTCCCTGGGGAAAGGCTACGGCGCCACCGCCGCCCGGGCCGCAACCGTGGACGCCATCCGGGCGGAGTTCACCAGGGCGCTTGCGGGAAACGGCGTCTTTGTCCTGGAGATCCCCATCGACAAGGCCACGGGCAGCCTGCTCAAGGTCTGAGGCGCCGGTACGGCCCGGCGTCTAACGCCAGGCCCCGGACCCAAAATGAGAGCCCGCCCGGTGCGCCACGGGCCGTCATAAGACGGGAGCGCGCACCGGGCGGATTGATGCGGGTTCCCCCGCGCGTGGGGAAAAACTAGAGTTCCGGCGCCTTGGGTGGCACCAGACAGATGATGAGCAGGGGGTCGTTGCCGGTATTTTCGATCTGATGTTCCACATCGGCCGGGATGAACAGCGTACTGCCCGGTCCGATCGCCACCCACTGCCCGTCGCGCAAAATCCGTCCCTGGCCGGCATGGACGAACTGCTCGTGCTCCCAGGGATGCTTGTGGGGCGGAATGAGGCCGCCCGGCGCCACCTCGATCATTCGCATGCAGTAGTTCACGGCACCGTCGGCCTTGCCGAGCAGCACCCGGCCCGTCACGCCGCGCATGGTGGCGGCGGTCAGTTCCTTCGGCTCCACGTCGCGATAGTCGATGATCTTCATACCGAGCTTCACTCCTCGTTTCCTGCGGCTGGATCAATCCCCGCCGCAGGGTTACCCACCGCCCCGTCCCTGTTCCGCGCCCCAAGCCGGGCCAGGAAGGTGACGAAATCGCCAGCATAGGTCCGGCTGCCCACATGGCCGAGCCGGCCGCCCACAAAAGCGTGCACGCTCCCGCCCAGATCACGCCAGCGTTTGCAGAAGGCATAATCCTCGGGCAGGTAGTCCTCGGTTTCGGGATCGATGGCCGTGTCGAAAAAGGCATAGTGCTCGCCGGGCGCGGCATTGGTGCAGGCTCGGCGGTAGCGCAGCTGGGGCATGGCCGCGGCCAGCCGCACCAGGACCTCGCGGCGGATGAGCATGAACCCCGTGGCTGCGTACGCCACTTCCACGAAGCCTTGCCCGTCCACCCGGCTGCCGGGCTTGATCTTGACCGCGTAATCGAGGCTCGCCGCCTCGGCCACGGCTTCCGGGGTGCCCGCGCCTTGGGCCATGACCCGGGCCAGTGGCAAGCCCTTGACCGGATACACGGCGCAGGCCACGTCCTTGCCGGCGGCCAAAAGCCGGGTCACGAGCCCGGCCGGAAAATCGATGTCGGCGTCGATAAAAAGGAGATGCGAGCAGCGCGCGTCGCGCAGGCACTCGCTGGCGATAAGGTTGCGAGCTCGGGTGATGAGGCTGTCATGGGCCGGGGTCAGCAGCCGAAACGGCACCCTGGCGGCATTGAGCTCGTCTTTCAAGCGCATCATGGCCAGCATGTACTCGATGGTGACCATGCCGCCATAGCACGGCGTCCCGATCAGCAGCACGCCGCATTACCTCTTTCGGGGTGGACCAGGAGGCGGCCCTCCCCGACGGGCCGCCAGGGGCGTTTCGCCCGCATCTCCCCTTCTCCCATCACCTATTCCGCGCCGGGATCGAGGACCAGGTTGCCGTAGGCATCGACCGTGGCGGCGGCCTGGGGCGGCACAAAGGTCGTGGCCGAGGGTTCGGCCACCAGGGCCGGGCCGTCGAAGCGGTTGCCGGGCACGAGCCGCTCCCGGTCGTACCACTGGGCCGACAGCTCCCGGCCGCGCCAGGTCAGGGGCCGGGCGCCGAGCCTGGCCGCGGCCGGCACATCGGCCCGCAAATGCTCGCAGGGCGTAAACTCCGGCTTGTCCGTGCGACCCCGGGCACGCAAGCGCAAGGTCACCACCTCCACCACCGCGTCCTCGTGGCGAAAGCCGTAGACCGACTCGTGGCGCACGTGAAAGGCGGAAAACGGGTCGGCCACGAAGCGCACGGCCAGTTCGTGGGACTGGCCCTTGTAGCGCATGTCGCATTGGCGTTCGAGCACCACCCGGTCCGGCGTGAAGCCCTCGGCGGCCATGTCGGCCTTGGCCCGGGCCTCCAGCGCGGCAAAAAGCATGGCCAGTTCCACCACGTCGGTCCGGTCCGAGGCCAGCATGACCGTGCTGGAATAATCCTTGATCACATCGGCCAGAAGCATGCCCAGGGCCGAAAACAGTCCGGGATTGCCCGGGACGACCACGGTGCCGATGCCCAAGAGCCTGGCCAGGGACACGGCATGGAGTCCGCCGGCCCCGCCGTAGGACAACAAGGCAAAATCCGCCGGATCATGCCCCCGCTCCACGGAAATGACCCGGATGGCCCGTTCCATGGCCGCCTCGGCCACGGTGACGATACCTTCGGCCAGGGCGACCGGCGTGAGCCCCGCCTTTTCGGCCAGGGCCGCGAAAAGCGGCGGCAACCGATCCGGGAAAAGCGGCATGGCCCCGCCCAAAAAATGATCCGGCGCAAGCCGTCCCAGGAACAGATTGGCGTCGGTGACGGTCAGGTCCTCGCCCCGGCCGTAGCAGGCCGGCCCCGGAACCGCTCCGGCGCTCTCCGGCCCCACGCGCAAGGCGCCGCCGGCATCCAGCCAGGCCAGGGAACCGCCGCCCGCCCCCACGGTATGAATGTCGAGCATGGGCGACTTGACGGTGATGCCAGCCACCACGGCTTCCATGGCCAGGGACGGCACGCCGTCGAGCAGCGAAACATCCGTGGAGGTGCCGCCCATGTCAAAGGTGATGAGCCGGTCGTAGCCGGCGGCCTTGCCCACGGAAAGCGCCGCCACCACGCCGCCGGCCGGGCCGGACAGGATGGTGCGCACAGGCTCGCGCCGGGCCGTGGCGGCCGTGGCCAGGCCACCGCTCGACTGCATGACGGCCAGGGCGGAGCGTTTATCGAGCCCGGTCTCCAGGTCGGCCAGATAGGCATCCATGACCGGAGCCACATAGGCGTTGGCCACGGTGGTGGAGGCGCGCTCGAACTCGCGAAATTCGGCCAGAATCTCGTGGGACAGCGAAACGGTCAGCCCGGCCTCGGCCAGGGCCCTGCCCAGGAGCTTTTCGTGTTCGGGGCGCAAAAAGGAAAAAAGCAGGCACACGGCCACGCTGGTGGCACCGCTCGCCGCCACGCGCGCGGCCAGCTCCCGGGCCGCGGCCTCGTCCATATCCTCGATCAGGGCGCCTTCGGCCGACACCCGACCGGGCGCGCCGAAGCGCAAGGCCTCGGGCACCAGACACGGCGGTTTGCGGCTGGTCAGATCGTAGAGTTCGGGCCGGTTTTGGCGACCAATGGCAAGGGTGTCCTCGAACCCGGCCGTGGCCACGAAGGCGGTCACCGCGCCCTTGCGTTCCAGGATGGCATTGGTGGCCACGGTGGAACCGTGCACCACCCGGTCCGCGATGTTTCCCAGCCGGGCCAGGCCTTCGAGCACGGCCCGGGCCGGATTATCCGGCGTGGACGGGAGCTTGACGAGGAGAAAGCCGCCATCCGGGCCCTGGCAGATGCAATCCGTGAAGGTTCCGCCGGTATCCACGCCAACCACAGCCATTTGGCCCCCTTCCCCTCCGCCAGCGCGGAGGGCGGCGCTTGCGCGCGACTCGGTTTTTGGCCCAAGGATTGCGTCGGCGCAGCCCCAACCGCCTGCCCCTCACCGCGCAACCGGTGCGACTGTCTCCTCCGGGCGGAACCAGGAGAGGGAATCCCCCTCCTGGCCGCCTGAAGGTTCAAAACAGGCTTCAACTACAGATTGCTTACCAGCAACTCGCCGAAGGCGGCGCAGCCGATGGTGGTGGCGCCGGGGATCTGCTCGGCCAAGTCCACGGTCACCTTCTTGCCCGAGATGGTCTTGTCCATGGAAGCATAGATCAGATTGGCGGCTTCCTGCCAGCCGATATGGGACAGCAACATGGCGCCGCTCAAAATGAGGCTGCCCGGATTGGCCAAGTCCTTGCCGGCCAGGGCCGGGGCAATGCCGTGGGTGGGCTCGAAAAAGGCCAGCTTCTCGCTCATGTTGACGCCGGGCGCCAGGCCCAGCCCGCCGACCTGGGCGGCCAGGGCGTCGGAGATGTAGTCGCCGTTCAAGTTGGTCGTGGCGATGACCGAGTAGTCCTGGGGCTTCATGAGCGCGACCTGGAACATGTTGTCGGCGATGCGGTCCTTGATGACCACGGGCTTGGTGCCGCCGGCCGCGGCCTCGTCCTCGGTCATGGTCAGGTCGGCGAATTCCGTGGCCGCCACTTCGTAGCCACAGGCCCGGAAAGCGCCTTCGGTGTACTTCATGATATTGCCCTTGTGGACCAGGGTGACGCTTGGGCGCTTGCGGTCCACGGCGTGACGGATGGCCTTGCGCACGAGGCGCTTGGACCCGGCCGGGGTGATGGGCTTGATGCCGATGCCGGCGGTATCGTCCACCTTGGCCCCGAGCTCGTCCCGCAAAAAGGCGATGAGCCGCTTGGCCTCGGGCGTACCCGAGGCGTATTCGATGCCGGCGTAGACGTCCTCGGTGTTCTCGCGGAAAATGATCATGTCCACGAGGTCCGGACGTTTGACCGGAGATTCGATCCCCTTGAAATACTTGATGGGCCGGATGCAGGCGTAGAGATCCAGCACCTGGCGCAGGGTGACGTTGAGGCTGCGGAATCCGCCGCCGACCGGCGTGGCCAGGGGACCCTTGAAGGCCAGTTCGGCGCCGGACAGGGCGTCGAGGGTGGCCTGGGGCAGGTATTCGCCGGTTTCCTTGAAGGCCTTGCCGCCGGCGAGCAGCTCCTTCCAGACAAGTTTGCGCTCGTCGCCGTAGGCCTTTTTCACGGCAGCGTCCAACACCGGCCGCCCAGCCTTCCACACATCCGGGCCGATGCCGTCGCCCTCGATCCAATATACCGTCTTTTCCATGCGCCTGTGTTCCTCCACTGAAAGTTCCATCAAAACGGAAAAGTTTAAAAAGGGGACTCGGCCTTTGTCAACCGGCTCTTCCCGGCCGAACCCGGCCCGCGATCGAAAATCCCCCGCGTCCTGAGGTTACCGCAAACCGATCCGGGCCTCCGGAAGGTTCGGGCCTGGGGGCAACGCCCCTCCGCGCTCTTACGGATTTCCAAAGGGCAAGACGTGTTGCCCACCGGAGGCATTCGCCCCACCTGCCTCCGTCTCCATCTTCAGGAACGCCTGCAGATAGGCCTCGATCACCTGGCGTTGCCGGGCTTCCGGCAGGGACCAGTAGGCGGCGTCCACACCGGAAAGGAGAAAGATTTCGAGCAAAATCTCCCGGCGCGCAGCAATGGTGAGGCCCGCCCAATCCGGCTCGGCCATGCGCCTAGCCACCTGGGCCCGGGTGGCCCGGATGTAACGCTCGGGCACGGGAAAGCGCACCGGCTGGCGCACGGCGGACATCTCCTCCGGTCCGGCATCTTCCCGGTGTTTGGCGGCGTATCGGGAAAAAAAATCCGTTTTCCAGCCCGAGGGCAGGGCAAGGGCCAGCGCAAAAAGCAGTAGCGCGCCGAGAACGACGGCCCAGGCCGCCCGGTCGGTCGCCTTCATGGACGTCTCCTTCCCGGCCCAGGGGTCCTGGTGCCCCCAGGTCGTCCCCAAAAGGAGTCGGCCACGCCCCACCGCTACCGCTAGGCGGTGCGGATGCGCCTAGGATTCGGGCGCGGGCGCGGCGTAGCGCTTGAATTTCTGGGTGATGTTGTCTTCCAGCCAATGGGCGTCCCACCATTCGATGGGGATCACCGGCAGGCCGTCGAGCAAGGTGGCGAACAGGACATGATCGCCGGCGGACAGGCCCGAACTGCCGGTGGCGCCGATGGTATCGCCCTTTTTGACCGTGTCTCCGACCCCGACCGCGATGGAAGACAAGTGCCCGTAAAACGATTGCAAGCCCAGGCCATGGTCGATGACCACGGTCTGGCCGTAGACACCGAGGGGGCCGGCCAGAACCACCACGCCGTTGTTGGCCGCCGGTACCGGCGCGCTTGCCACCGAAGCCAGGTCGATGCCGATCGAACGTTCGTGGTCAATCTCCCGGCCATTGTACGTGTAGATCCGGTCGGCGCCGAACGATCCCCGGACCACGGAACGGGGCAAATAGATGAAGGCGCCGTCCCACAAGGGTTCGGACGCGCTCCGGGACGCCAGATCGACCAGGGTGGCCGCGTTTTGGCGCCGCAGCTCGGTGTTGAGCTTTTGAAACCGCGCAACCGGATCGCGTACGTCGGGGAACAGCCCGGAAAAGGCCGGCAGCTTGGCAGCCAAAAACTCGTCGCTGATGTCCACCCGCTCCTCGCGGAACCGCCGCTTGATGGCCATGTTGACGAAAAATCCGGTCTTTTCGTTGCCGGCCGTGTCCTCGACCAGGATGCGCGGCTTGAAATCCGCGGCCGCCATGTCCTGGGGAAAGGCGAACAGACAGGCGTACTGCCCGGTTTTCAGCCGATAGCCGGGGAAAAACAAATCCCCGACCTGGACGCCGTTTTTGGCCAGGTCCTTGTTGACCTCATAGATGACCAGGCCCGCGCCGCCCTGGCGCATGTACTGGGCCGGGGTCAGGGGCTTGACGGCGGGCAGGCTGGTGTCCAGGCGCATCTTGCGGGTGATGCGGGCCGTATTGCCGGTGCCGAGGTTGGCGTACGAGCCGTCGGCGGCCGCGACCTGCATCTCGAAGGAACCGCCGCGCAGCTCCGAACCGCCCAGGGTGAAGTGTTCGCTCACCTGTTCCCGGGGCGGGTCGTAGACCTTGCGCAAGACATCGAACCGGCGCTGGCCCTGGGTCACGGTGACCACCAGGGAGCGGATGCCGGACTGGTCGTCGGCGGCGGTCAGGATGAAGGGACGCTTGAGGGAAGCAGCCGTGGCCTCGGGCGACAGGCTGACCCGGGGTTTTTCCGCATCCTTGAGGAACAGATAATAGCCGGCAAAGGCCCCCAAGGCCACGGGTGTCAGCAGCATGGCCGCTGCCACGAGATAAAATCCGACTCCCAGCCGGCCACGCATCTTAAAAGGCCTGAGAATGCGCATGCAACCCCCCGGTATGGCGCTTCGGCGACTATAGGCCAGGCCGTCCCCGCGGGCAAGCCGGCCAGGTACCGGGCTTTTCTGCCAGCAAACAGGGGCAAGCGCCACCACCTCGGGAAGGCCCTGGCCGTACGACCTGTCCAAGCCGGCCCGGGCCAGGTTTATGCCAGCCGCAATCGACACGGCTTCGTCATGGGAATGAAACCGGATATCCCCTTGTGCCCCGCATGGTTGCGGCCGCGAACGCCCGGAAGCGGACCGAACCTGACGCGGCGCCCCCCGGGGGTGACCGTCACCTCCGTCCCGCCGCCTGCCCTGCACCGGACAGGAGCGGTTGTTTCGCCCGGATAACAGCAAACCTCGGCCGGCCAAGGCCGCAACCCCTACCCCAACCCTCGTCGTATCCCGGGGTGTCGGGCCGTTTGTCGCGAGTCTTCATGGCAGCCCACCACCGCAGCGCCGACCATCTTCTGGAAGCCGCCATTGCCCAGCGCTCCCACTGTTTCCTGTCCCTGCCCGCCCCGGTCATGCCGTACCGGGAAATCGTGTGCGCGATCCTCGAATATTCATCCCGGGGACTGATCCTGGAAAGTCTCGAACAGGTTGCCACCGGGCCGCACTGGCTGGAGCAACCGGTGCGCGGCTATTTCTGCGTGGCCCAGTCGCGCCAGCTTGCCGAGGCGACGTTTTACACCTTTGACAGCCGCATCCGGGCCACCAAGACCTCGTCCCGGGGACTGGCCCGGCTCGGGCTGGCCCAACCCGGTGCCGTGGTCTTCGGCCAGCGCCGCAAGAGTCTGCGCGTGGAACCCGATCCGGCCCGCATCCGGGAACTCCTGGTCTGGCGCTATGACCGCAAGGACGGCTTCCGGTTCGACGCGCCCCTGCTCAAGCTGGAAGATTTCCGATCCGGAGCGGCCCGGGTCCTCAACCTATCCGCCGGCGGCCTGGGTCTCGGCGTGGGCCACGCCCTGGCAGGAAGTGGCGGCCTGGACATGCAGACAACCGAGCGGTGCATCATCCATTGCTGTCTGGACGAACCCCGCGTGGCGGGTACGCATGCATTCTGGTTCGTCGCCCGGCTACGGCATGTCGACCGGGACCGGTTGGGGCAGCACCTGACCGCCGGCCTGGAATTTCTGGCCACCGGCAGCCTTGACGCCGCCGCCGGCAAAATCCGCTGGCTCCCGGTCGATGACCACGGCATCGCCGCCCTGGCTGAAATCTGCTATCTCTGGCACCTGGACCGCCACCGCGAGCGGCAGTCCTGAGACAAGGCGCCCGCCGACCAGCCCGGATCGGCCGTCGGTACAACAGTCCCCAGCGCCTGGAAGACGCCGGGCGAGAAACTGTAAAAGAGGTTTTTCCGGCACAACTCCAATGCGCTTTTCCCACAGCCCCCAGGAACAAGCACCAACCAGACTGTTACAAAAGCGTCATGTTCCAGACGGGCCGAAACGCGAAAGGCCGCCGGGTTTCCCCGACGGCCTTTCGTGGATAACATATCGCTCACACGATAACGCAGCCGAAAATCTTCGGCTCCGCCCGTGCGCACAAGGCTAGTACGTGGCGCGGAACTCGTCGCGACGGTTCTTGGCGTAAGCGGCTTCGCTGTGGCCCGGATCCAGCGGACGTTCCTTGCCGTAGCTCACCGTGGACAGGCGGTCGGAACCGATGCCCAGGTTGGACAGGTACTGGGCCGAAGCCTGGGCACGACGCTCGCCAAGGGCCAGGTTGTACTCGGAAGTACCGCGCTGGTCACAGTTGCCTTCCACGATCAGCTTGATCTGGGGGTACTGGCGCAGGATGTCGGCCTTGCGGGTCAGGATCTGGCGGGATTCCGCGGTCAGATTGGAGCTGTCGAAAGCGAAGTGGACCATCTGGGCCAGTTCGCTGGCAGCCTGTCCCAGCTTTTCACGCAGGGCACGTTCCTGCTCCAAGCGAGCCCGTTCCTGATCTTCCCAGCTGGAGCCGGCACCGTCGCCAGGACCGGCAGCTTTTTTGGCGCAGCCAAAGCCGGCCAGGGAAAGCAGCAACAACATCACAACCAATGTCATCCATCTCGAACGCATCATTTTCTTCCTCCTCAAGTTACCCAAAACGGGTATTCCATAGAAAAACCGATGGGGCCCTGCCCCCGGCCGTGTTCTCGGGTGCAGGCGAAGCACGCTCCGGAACGCAGCCCATTTACGCTTCCCGCCATAAAAAGCAACAGGCAAATTCCAGAGTTCGCCATGGAAATAACATGGCGCTCCCATCTCCCCCTAACCGCGAATCACCGAACAACATCCTCCCCATAGCGTGTTGAAGTCCGATCATCCGAAACGGCCAGAGTCACTGGGCCAGAGGCCCCCACGATGGCATCTGGGCCGGCCCATCCCCGGTGGGAACCATGACCGGGGTCGCTCCATGACGGGTGGTGATGTAAATCTTCTTTTGCCCACTCCGGGTGGAGCTGAAGGCAATAAAGTAGCTGTCCGGCGAAAAAGACGGGTTCTCGTCCGAACCGCCACCCGAGGTGACCTGGGTTTCCTGACCCGTGGCCAGGTCGTGCACGAACACTTTCTGGGCGCCGCCAAGCTGCTTGGTGAAGGCCACGAGCTTGCCGTCCGGGCTCACGCACGGATTGGTGTTGTAGCCCGAGGAAGTCAGACGACGGGACCCGCCGCCATCCCGGACGAAAATATTGGGGCTGCCGCTTTCGTCGGACACGTAGGCCATGACCCGGCCCGAGCTGTCGAAGCTCGGCGACACGCTGATGCCCCGGCTCGAGGCCAACACGCGCGAAGGCTGCTGGTTGCCGTCCAAAAGGTAGATATCCTGCTTGCCGTGCAAAATGATGCTGACCGCGATCTGGCCGCTTGGCAGAAAGCGGGGGCTCACCACGTTGGTGGACGGCAGGGTGTAGACCTTGGGCTTGCCGCCGCCGGACCACACGCCCAAGTAATGGGAGCGCGATCCGATCAGGGTAAAGGCGATTTTGCGACCATCAAAGGACCAAGCCGGGCTCACCGCCATGCCGAGGTCGTTGTAGTTGGTCACGCGGACGAGGCCCCGGCCCATGGGCCGGACCACCCAGATGTCGCTGCTTTTCGTCCCATGGGGTTTGACGAAGGCAATCTGGGAATTGAAAAACCCGCCCTGGCCCGTGAGTTTTGCCATGAGCTCCATGCAGAACCGGTCGGCGATATCGGCCAGCTGAGCATCGGTCACGCCATCGTAGCCCTTGCCCACCAGCACCTTCTGGGAAAAGACCTCGAAGGCCCGCAGTTCGACGTTGCCGAGGTTGGCGCCCGGGGTCCAGTTGGCGGTCACGAGCACGTCGACCTTGGCCAGGCCGAAGGGCTTGAAATCGATCTGGTCGGCGGTCGGACCGCTGACCTGCCCGGGGATGTTCGAAGCCGGCACCACTTGCAAAAACGGCAGGAAGTGGAGGTCCTTGTTGATAAGATCCTGGAGTTTTTCGGCCGGGCTCATCTGGCCGCCACCGGCAAAGGGGCGGGCCATGACGAGATTCATCTTGGCCTGGCTCGGTCCCTGGATATCCACGGACAGGGAGGTATCCTGCTGGGCCCGGGCGGTCCCGGCAACAAGGCACAACAGGGCAAGGATCGCCCCGAAAATTCCGATGGTTCGCTTGTACGCGCGCATGGTCATCGTCCCGCGAGTTCCTCAGATTTAAAGTTGAGTTGCAAGGTCGTCAGCCCTGGCGGCGGCGCCGGCAGGTTCCCGGTCTCGGCCACGGCCTTGAGGGCCGAGGCATCGAAATTGGGCCGTCCTGACGAGCGGGCAAGCGCATAGCGCAGGATACGCCCGTCCTTGTCTATGTGCAATTCCACGGTGGCGGTCAACGATTCCTTGGCGCCCATCTGGGGGAATCGCCAGTTGCGTTTGATGGTCCGGTTGACGATCTGGGCATACACCCCCAGGGTCGCCCCGCCAGTGCCCGCACCACCGGTGCCACCGCCGCCTCCGCCACCACCGCCGCCTCCGGCCGAGCGCCGCGCGTCGGCCAGGGCCTTGGACACGGCATCGCCGCCTCCACCACCACTTCCACTGCCTCCGCCGCTGCCAGAGCCCGCCGCCTTGCGGGCATCGGCCAGGGCTTTGGACACGGCATCGCCACCGCCGCCGCTGCCGGCTTTGGTCTTGGCATCCTTGAGCGCTTTCTCAAGGGTGTCCTTTTCGGCCTTGGCCTGGGCGGCAGCCGCCGCCTTGGCCGCCTCGGCCGCCTTTTTGGCGTCCTCAGCCTTTTTCGCTTCAGCCGCTTTTTTCGCGTCTTCGGCCTTCTTGGCCTCGGCCGCCTTCTTGGCATCCTCGGCCTTTTTCGCCTCAGCGGCCTTCTTGGCGTCTTCGGCCTTCTTCTCTTCGAGCGCTTTTTTCGCGTCTTCAGCCTTCTTGATTTCAGCGGCCTTTTTGGCGTCGGCAAGCTTTTTGACTTCGGCGGCTTTTTTGGCCTCTTCGACCTTTTTCGCCTCCTCCATCTTTTTCGCCTCGTCAAACAACGGCTTGGCCTTGGGCTCAATCTTGGGCTCAGGCTTGGGTTCCGGTTTGGGCTTGGGCTTGGGCGGTTCCGGCTCCGGGGCCTGAGGCGTGGCCGCCACGGGCTCGGGCACGGTGGGCTTGGCCGGCGTCGCGGGCGCCTCCTGGGATTCGGGCATGGCGGCGGCAAGGGGTTCACCGCCCTGGCCAGCCTCGCCAGCCGGTTCCGGCGGACCGGGTTCGGGCCGATTCCCCGGCCCCTTGGGGCCAGGCGGCAGGCCGGCCTCACCTGGAGGCAGCCCCGGAGGGCCCCCGAGGCTTACGAGGTCGACTTCGTAGACAGGGACGTTGAGTTGGAATTTCACCGGCTCGATGCGGACAAACAGCAAGCTTGCCAGCACCACGGTGAGGTGCAGAAAGATGGAAAAAATCCAGCCGAGAACGCGCATGGGAACTCGCACGGATGCGGGAGGGCCCCGCATCCGACTTATTTCTTTTTCGGCCCGGGAGCGGGTTTGGGTGTTTTCTCGTCCTCGGCCACCACGCCGAGCTTGTCCACACCGGCCAATTTGACCACGCCCATGACCTTGACCACGGTGCCATAGGGCACGGCCTGGTCGGCCCGCAGGAAAAGCTGCTTTTTCTGATCCGTCACCAGCCGTCGGACCTGGCCTTCCAGGTCGCCGACTTCCACCGGATACTTGTCCAGATACAGCTCACCGTCGGCCTTGACGGTCAGGACGATGCTTTCGTTGTCCTTGGGCAGGACGCTCACGGCCCGGGTCTGGGGCAGGTCCACCTCCAGGCCCTGGGTCATCATGGGCGCGGTGACCATGAAGATGATGAGCAGGACGAGCATCACGTCCACAAAGGGCGTGACGTTGACCTCGCTTAAGAAGCGGCCGCCGCCGCCGACCTGCATGCCCATGGCCTAGAACCTCTCGGGCGCGGCCCGGCGGGGAGCGGCCTCGCGGTTCTCACGGGGCATCCAGGTGACTTCGCGCTGGATGCGGTTCAGGAAGGCGCCGGCGAAGTTGACCAGCTCGCCTTCGATGGACTGCATGTAGCCGAGGAAGAAGTTGTAGGCCAAAACCGCGGGGATGGCCACGGCCAGACCGATGGCCGTGGCGACCAGGGCTTCGGAAATGCCCGGGGCCACGGCGGCCAAAGCCGCGGACTGCATGAGCCCGATGGAGTGGAAGGAGTTCATGATGCCCCAGACCGTGCCGAAAAGGCCGATGAAGGGGGTGGCGTTGGCGCAGGTGGCCAAAAACGGCAGCGACTTGGAGAGCTTGGCCAGCTCCACGGTCACGCCCTGGCGCAACACGCGTCGGATGTTGTCCATGGAGATACGGGCCTTTTCCGACGGGTCCAAGTCGGCCTGCTCCATGCGCATGAGCTCCTCGAAGGCGAGCCTGCCCACGTTGAAGGCCGGCGACTGCCGGGACTGACCCAGGGCCTGCATGGCCGCCCGCAACGACTCCGCTTCCTGGAAGCGATTATAGTCCCTGGCCGTATCGCGCTTGGCGCCGGTCAGGGTGAACAATTTGACGAAAATGATGCTCCAGCAGCCAAGCGACATGGAGGCCAGAATGCACAAGACGAAAATGACCGTCGGTGTGGCGTTGGCCATCATGGCCCAGAACCCGCCATGCGGCGTAAGCGCGTCCATTCCTATTCACCCGTGGGATTTGTAATAGGTTGGGAAAGCACCAGCTCGGCCAAGGCAGGCAGGGCATCTTCCACCGGAGCGGCGATGCGGACGTCGGCCAGATCGCTGAAGGTGCTTTCCGAAAGGTTGATTTCCACCACCACCCCGCCCCTGGCCTTGATCTCCTGTGGGAATCGGTTGGCCGGGGCCACCTCGCCCGAGGTGCCGGCCACCAGGATACAGTCGGCGGCCAAGGCCAATTGACCGCTTTTGCGCAAGGCGTCAAGAGGTATAGCCTCGCCGAAAAACACAATGTCCGGCCGTACCACGCCGCCGCAGTCCCGACACAGCCAGGGGATGTCCCGCCCGGTCAGGCCCCGGGCCAGGGCCGGATCGTATTCCCGGCCGCAACCCATGCAATAAAAGCGGTTCACTCCCCCATGGTATTCGACCACTTCGCGGGAGCCGGCGGCCTGATGCAGGCCGTCGATGTTCTGCGTCACCACGGCAGCGAGCCGCCCTTCCCTTTCGAGCCTGGCCAGGGCAAAATGGCCCGGGTTGGGCTTTGCCTGGCCAAGGGAGGCCAGGGCGTCGATCAGGAACTCCCACACCCGGCGGGGATTGCGGTGCAGGGCCGTCACCGTGGCCACCTCCATGGGATCATGCCGTTCCCACAGGCCGCCCGGGCTGCGAAAATCCGGGATGCCGCTGGCCACGGACATGCCGGCCCCGGTCAGGGCCATGACCTGCCGCGCCTGGCCCAGCAGCCGGGCCGCCTGGTTCAGGGCCGAGGGCATACTGCATCCCTTGTCGCCGGCCAGGGCCGGTGACGCAACCAGGAGGCCAAGACGTGCAGGCAGGGCAAACGCCCGGAAAAGACGGTAGAACGCATGCGGTAACGCCTCCAGTCTGTTACGGGTTCCTCAAAAGCCGCCCGCCGGGCGCTCCCGACAGCCAACATACCCCGCTTGCAACAGCCGCGACGGTGTTTTCTTTCCAATTTCTGCACGCTCTGTCAAACAGCGGCCCGCGCATGACCGCCACGCATCAAGGAGAACCCGTGACCATGACACGCACTTGCATCCTTCTCGTGACACTGATCCTTTGCTTTACGGTCGCACCGGTCGGCGCAAGCGCCCCCGCGCCGTTCGTGCTGGCTCAGGCCACCACCACGCCGCCCCGGGACAATTCGCCCGCCATCCCGCTGCCGCCGCAACCGGCGCCCCGAGCCCTGACCGAGCCCGACAAGGCCCGGCCCGCCCCCGTGCCCAAGCCCGCCAAACCGGAACGGCCCCACCCGGACATGACCCTGCCCAACAAGCAGGTCAAGCGGGTCCCCATGCCCAGTCCGGCCCGGCCCCCAAAGCCGCACGACAAGCCCGGGGCCATTCTCCCGCGTCCGGCCGGCGGCGCGGACCTCGGCAGCCCCGATGTCCGGCGCAACCAGGCCGTGGTCCTGTGCAACCAGCGCCAGCTCAGCTGCAAAAGCCGCTGCAACAGCAGCACCATGGGGACCACGGGCTCCATGTGTGAAAAACAATGCGCCGCCCTGTTCCAGTCCTGCGTGAACCGGGCCAATTCCCGGCCCTGATCCGTCAGCCGGCCGCGGCATGGGGCCGGCCCTGGGGCAAGGACACCCCATGGGTCGGTTCCCGCTCCTCGCCGGGCAAGGACGTCCGCCAGGCCGCAAAGACCGGATCAAAGGCGTCCAGCGCGGCAAAAAGTGCCCGCAACTCGGCATCGGCGTGCAGCAGACGGACATTGGCCCGGGCATACGCGATCAAATCGTCGGCCATGGCCCGGATGCCGGCCCGCCGATCGCGCCGGTAGGTCCGCGCCGCTTCCATGTGGTCGCCCACAACCCCGTAGGCCACAATATACCGGTCCGGATGGGCCTCGTAGACGGCCAGGGAGGAAAAACGGCCCGAAAGCGGCACCGGACGGGCCATGGCCTGCCTGTTTTCCCGGACCGCGCCGCGTCGGATATGAAAGACGTGGCGCGAAAAGCCCCGGTGGCGCAGCCAGAACAGGTGGTAGACCAGCAGGCGGTCGTACAGCCGTTGACGCAGGGCATAGGCCACGCACAAGGCAAGCAGCAGTGCGGCGACGGGCAGGGAGACCCAAAGCGGCACCGCCGCCACCTTGGCCGCCAGCCGTTCCACGACGCCAGCGGCCAGGGCCAGCAAGTCCACGGCCTTGCGCCAGGCGGCGTCCAGCAACTGGGCGCCAAGGGCCACGCACTTCTCCCACAGGACCCAAAAGGCGGCTTCCGCCTGCCCGAGGATGTCATCCATAGGCGCCCACGCTCCCCCGGCGTCCGGCATGAACCCGGCCAGGCACGGCCGGAAATTTCGTGCCCTTCCCGCTACACCCAGCCGATCCCACTGGCAAGATTCGGGCGAGGGCCTTTCCTCCCTTGATCTCCCGCGCGCCAGACACTACCAAGGGGCATGTCCACACGCCTGTCCGCTTCCATCGCCTGGAACCTGGCCCTGCTGACTTTCGGCGCCGCCGTCTTCGGTTGCGGCGTCAACGCTATTGTCCTTGGCAAGGGCCTCATGTCCGGCGGTATTTCCGGTCTGGCCCTGCTCGGGTTCTATCTGACCGGCTTTCTTGGGCCGGGCATTCTCTATTTCCTGCTCAACCTGCCGCTCATGGCCCTGGGGTGGGTGAGCCTCAGCCGCCGTTTCATCCTCTATACGGTGTACGGCATGGCCGCCACCAGCTTCTTCCTGTACATACTGCCGGTGCGGGCCGTGATACCGGATACGTTACTGGCGGCGGTGTTCGGCGGTGCGGTCATGGGCGCGGGCTCGGGCATCATGCTGCGCTCCCTGGGCTCGGCCGGGGGCACGGATATCCTCGCCATCTGGCTCAACCAGAAATACAACCTGCGCATCGGCCAGTTCAATTTCTACTTCAACCTGGCCGTGTTCGCCATCGGGTTCACCTTTTACGACGTGACCCTGGTGCTCTATTCCGTCATCCTGTCCTATACCAATGCCAAGGTCATGGACTATTTTCTGGCCCTGTTCAACCAGCGCAAGATGGTGCTCATCATCTCCGACCAGGCCGATGCCATCGCCCACGACATCATCCACAAGCTGCGGCGCGGCGCCACCTTTCTGCAAGGCTCCGGCGCCTACACCGGCCGCTCCAAGCGCGTCATCCTGACCATCACCAATACGGTGCAGATCAAACGCCTGGAAGAGCTCGTCTTCGCCCACGACAAGAACGCTTTTTTCGTGGTGGAAAACACCTTCAACGTCCTTGGCGAAGGGTTTTCCCACCGCAAGGTGTATTAGCCCCGGGCCGCGCTCCCCACCCGGGCCAGGGCCACCAGCCGGTCGGCCGCCGTGTGCTCACGCCCTTCCGGCCGGAGGGCGGCCAGTTCCACCACCGGCAGCTCCCCGTCGATTTCGCGAAAGACCACGCCCCGCCGTCGCCAAACCCGGGCCGCCCCCGGCACCAGGGCCACGCCCAGTCCGGCCGCCACAAGCGACATTACCGTGAATTTGGACCGGGCCTCCTGGACCACCTCCGGTGCGGCCCCGACCCGGGCAAAGGCGGCGGCCAGGGCTTCGTGCAGCCGGGGCGAATCGGCCCGGGGCGGAAAAATCCACGGTTCCCGGGCCAGCTTGGCCAGCGGTATCCGGGACGCTCCGGCCAGGACATGCCCCTTTGGCAACGCCACGACATAGCGCTCCCGAAAGACCACTTCCGCACGGAGGCCGGGCAGTCGCTGGCCGACAAAACGCACGAAGCCAAGATCGAGCCGCCCCGCCGCCAGCCCTTCCACCTGTTCCCGGCTGGGCAGATCGCGCAGATCCAGGACCACTCCCGGCGCTTCGGCCCGAAACCGGGCCAGGACCTCGGCCAAAAAGGCGTCCATGGCCGGGTTGACGAAGCCCACCACCAGCCATCCGCCCTGGCCAAGCCCCACCTTTCGGGCCACGTCCCGGGCCCGCCCGGCCTGTTTGAGCACTTCCCGGGCCTCGCCCCAAAAGGCCTCGCCAGCCGGCGTCAACGTCACCCGGCGGCTCGTGCGCTCGAAAAGCCGCACGCCAAGCTCCTCTTCCAACGCCTTGATGCGCTGACTCAGCGGCGGTTGGGCCAGCCCAAGCCGTACCGCCGCCCGGCCGAAATGCAGCTCCTCGGCCACGGCCACAAAGCATTCGCAGTCACGCAGTTCCATATCAATATGCTATCAGTCTCAATCAAAATGTAAATTCCTATTTAACATATCAATCCAGCCCGGCTACCTTGGCCGCAAACACAGGAGACGACCATGACCACCCTCGCCCGCACCTTGGCCTGCCTCGCCTGGATGACCGGCCTGGCCCTGGCCGCCACCCCAAACCAGGGAGATCCACTTATGCAAGACGAACGCTACGCACGCGGCTGGCACGCCCTTACCCAACTGGCCCCCGAACGGGCCCAGGCCGTCCAGGACAACCTGGCCGACATCGCCCCGGACCTCGGAACCTTCATCGTGGCTTTCGGTTACGGCGATATCTTCACCCGCCCCGGCCTGTCCCCGGCCCTGCGCCAGACCGTCACCATCGCCGCCCTGACCGCCCTGGGCAATGCCGCCCCCCAGCTCGCCTTCCATATCGAGGCCGGCCTGGCCACCGGACTCTCGCCCGAGGAAATCATCGAAATACTCTACGTGACCACGGTGTTCGCCGGTTTCCCGGCCGGACTCAACGCCATCGCCACGGCCCGCCAGGTCTTCACGGCCAAACACCTCCCCGTCACCCCGCCCACGGCCCATGCGCCGTCAGACACCGACCGCCGCCAACGCGGCCTGACCGCAGTGTCCCAGTCCAGCCAAAACGCCGGCCAACACGTCCTCGACGCCCTGGCCGACATCGCCCCGGACATGGCCGACTTCATCCTCGACTTCTCCTACGGCGATGTCATCTCGCGCACCGTGCTCTCCCCGGCCCAAAAGGAACTTGCCATGATCGCCGCCGCCACCGCCCGGGGCACCATGGCCCCACAACTGGCCGTCCATATCAAAGCCGCCCGCCAAGTCGGCGTGACCCGGCAACAAATCGTCGAAACCATCATCCAAATGGCCGCCTACGCCGGCTTCCCGGCCGCCATCAACGGAATGACCACAGCAAGGAGCGCTTTGCGGGAACTCGGAGAGTGACAGGAACGAGAGCGGGGCGCTGCCCCGAACCCTGCCAGGGCGCTGCCCTGGACCCGCCGGGGGGGATCATCCCCCCCGGACCCCCTGCACGGGGCAGCGGTGGTGCGTGAAGCGGGTGGAAGCGTCGTTGGCGGGCGGCAACCCGCAGTTTGGGCCGCAATGGAACCTGGCGACACGTGCCGCAAAGCCGGCACGACGCCAGGCCCCATTGCGGCCCAAAGGGCGCCGGCGGCGAAGCGCCGCATGTGATGGAGAAAGATCAACCAGGACCTGTTCAAAACTCAAATAACCATCTATAATGTAATGATAAAATATTCGATTTGTTTGTTCCTCTTATGTTCATAAAGTACGTAACAATCTTTTATCATTAAGCTTCATCGAAATGAGCTTGTTGCAGCAAAGAAAGATTTGGAGAGGCTCTGGAAGTAAAATTCCAATAATTCGCCCCGCAGGGGCGACGGCCACCGGAGGGTCACAATCTGGGCCGGCGTCAAGCCGCGCTTCGCGGATTGTGTCGCCGGGCCTGATTGCGACCCTCCCGACGGATTCCCGCGTCCGGCAAGGGGACCGCACGACTCCAGATCCCCCGAGGCCCCATACGGGGGGTCCGGGGGGACCTTGTTCCCCCGGCGGAGAGGGAAAGGCAGAGGCAGAGCCTCTCCTGGCGGGTCCAGGGCAGCGCCCTGGCCACCGGAGGTCATGAGGGAATGCGACAGGGTAGTATCGCCCGAAACTCAGAACACCGCCCCAGCCTTCTCCCAGACGTCCCTTACCCTTACCCCTTACGGGTCCGATACCAGTGCAGGAGACCGAAGCAGCCGGTGAGCATCATGTCACCGCCAGGGCTGGGGAAGTCCACGTCGAAGTCGCGCAGGAACGCGCGCTTGGGGCCAATGACGGAGGTATAGGGGAAGACGCCGGCTTCGGGTGGCAGATCGAGGGTGAGGCAGCCGTGCCCACCCCGGTCGAAGACTTCGCTGCCAAGCAAGCTGCCCCGGCGGAAGCGGCCGAGGTCGGCCCAGAGTTCTTCGGCGGAGAGCAGGCCGGTGTGGTGCTCGTAGATACCGTGGATACGGTGGCAGAAGAGCAAGGCGGCCACGGTATGGCTGTTGCCCATGTTGACGAGCAGGACGCCGGTTTCCCGGGAGCGGGCGGTGATGGCCGGATCGATGAGGGCGCCAAGGATGGCGGCTGCGGCGGTATCGGCCACTGCGCCGCCACCGATGGAATCCTGGAGCACGGCCAGGCGGGTGAGTTCCACGGGCGGGGTCTGGTAGACGAGGCCTTCGGGCAGGCCTTTGGCTTGGCGCAGGAAGCGTTCCCAGAGGGTAAAGCGACCGATGCGGCTGCTTTTGCCGGTATGCAGGCCATGGTCCTGAGCAGCGGCCAGGACGAGTTCGGGTTCCGGCAGTCCGGCGGCGGACAGGAAGGCGCGCCAAAACCCGGGCTCGTAATCGGCCAGGTGCACGGGCACGTACCCTTCCGGCCGGTGGGGCGTGATGACGGCGCTGGTGGTGGCGGCCAGGCGATCGGGGTCATCGGTCAGGGCCCAGACGGCGTCGGGATGGATGGCCAGGGGCAGGCCGGCCTTGAGGTGGGCCTGGAAGGTTTTGAAGAAGCCGCCGCCCATGTTGCGGCCGGTCAGGTAGACGGAGCGGCCGGCGGCGGTCAGGGCGCTCAGGCGGGCACCCACTTGGCGGGCCGGGGCGGGCAGGACGAATTTCGGACAGTTTTCGGGTTCGAGACCGGGCAGTGCATAAAAAACGTCCTGGGTGCCGGAACCGATATCCAGACAAAGCGCGCGCTCGACCATGGGCTTCTCCTTGTGCAGGGCAGCCCGGTTCCTACGCCATGTCTGGATTTGCCTCAACCGGCGGTTACGAAAATGGCCCGATTGTTCCTGGCGAGCGCAAAATTTGCCCACGGCGACGTCGCGGTTGGAGGCATGGCACGGGGCTCAGGGGAAGGTCAGGCAGGAGGGTTCCGGCCGGCTCTCCGGGCGCGTCAGCAGGCGCGCCGGAGCCGTCGGATCGCGATCACGGGGAAAGTGGCGCCTAATGAAACAGCAAATTCCGGTAAATGAATCGTTCGTATACAGAACACATCCGTATCGCCCGATCCTTTGTCAGGCCGAAATCCAAGAGGCGGCAGTACATGTGGACTGGATTCAGTCGATGTTGCAGGTAGTTGCGAAAGCGCTTCATAATATCACCTCGGGAGGGGAATCGACCCCGCACGCCTGTTTGTTAGCAAAATGCGTGCCTGTTCACGAATTCCCTCTGCCCACCCGTCCTTGTGGGTCTTCACGAATCTTATCGGCAGGTTCAGGAAAATACTTAGTCGGAGAGGGGTGGAGAAAAAAAACCCGCGCCGGTTTCCCGGCGCGGGTCGAACCCGAAAAAAACGAGTTCCGGACTTACTTGGAGATCGCCTCGGCCGGGCAGGCGTCAATGGCTTCGTCCACGCAGTCCGCGTCGCAATCAGCGTCTTTCACCATGGCCTTGTCACCGTCAGCATTCATTTCGAAGGCATCGGGGCAGGTCTCAACACACGCTTCGCAACCCATGCACGCATCGTCGTCGATAGCAATAGCCATGTCCGCTCCTCCTTGGAGTTTTCCTGGAAACGCCCGGCCCGGATATCCGGAAAGATCCGCAGCGGTTCCATTGTCGACGTTCTTGACTCTGTTACCAGGATGTCCTCACAAAACCCTCAGCCGCTCCAGGGATTCGTGTCACCCTGGAAAATACCTTTCCAATCTTCGCGGGCTCCCTGCATGCGTCTCTCACGGTCGGTCGTCCTCCGTGCGAGCCCGAAACATTCAGGGAAGTATGTCGCCCAAGGAAGTTCGTCTATGACGGGGCCCAAGCGAAAAGTCAAGACGGGAGCACTGGCTCATTTTGTCCCCAAAGATGAACAACGACACGGAGTTGGCCAAAAAAAATTTTCCCCCTGCCAACCGCCCCGCTCCAGGCGGCAGGCGCGGCCCCCGCACAAACCTGTCCCGGACATGCAATTTGACCTTTGACCTTACGCGCTAAAACCATTACTTATTTCCAGTTGTGATTTGGTGCATTCCCAACCACTCCAACGGCAACCACGGGTCATGCTTCCAGAAATAACCGACCTGCTGGAATCCCTCCCCTTCCACGCCGCTGTCCTTGACGCGGCCGGATGTGTCGTCGCCGCCAACGCCTCCTACATGCGCTTGATCCATGACCTGGACCCCGAGGCCGCGCCCGATGACACCTTCGCCTTTTTTTGCGCCAAGACCATGACCGAACCCACGACCGCCGCCGTACGCCGCGGGCTCGAATCGGTCATCGCCGGGACGAGCCCGCGCTACGAGATGGATTTGCCTTCCGGCCCGACCCAGGCCCCGATCTGGCACTCCCTGTGCCTCATGCCCCTGCACGGTCCACTCCAGGGAGCCCTGCTGCTCCTGGAGGATATCTCCCGCCAGAAGCAGCTTGAGGAACACATCCTCCACGATGCCTTCCACGACACCCTGACCGGCCTTTTCAACCGGGCGTTGTTTCTCAACCGGCTGGACCAGTCGATCAAACGGCTCAAACGCGACCAGGACGCGTCCTATGCCGTGCTCTACCTGGACATGGACCGGTTCAAGCTCGTCAACAAGACCTTCGGCCACGTCACCGGCGACCGGCTGCTCATGGTCATCGCCAATAGGCTCCAGAAGCTGCTGCGCGAAGTGGACACCCTGGCCCGGTTCGGCGGCGACGAATTCGCCATTCTCATGGAAGGCATCCAGGGCATGGATGAGGTCAGCGTCATGGCCGACAGTGTCCTGCGCCAACTGGCCGCACCGTTTCGGCTGAAAAAACAGGAAATTTTTGTTACGTGCAGCATTGGTGTGGTCCTTGGCTCAGCGGTCTATGAGCATCCCGACCAGGTGCTGCGCGACGCCGACAACGCCATGTACAGCTCCAAGGAGCATGGCGGCGACCATTACACGGTCTTTGACGCCGGGCTGCGCGTCCTGACCCAGCGCCGCATGGAAATGGAGCTGGCGTTGCGCCAGGCCCTGGAATCCGGCGAGATGACCGTCCATTACCAGCCCATCGTTTCCCTGCGCTCGGGCGAGATCACCGGCTTCGAGGCCCTGGCCCGCTGGATACGCCCGCACCAGGGGCTCATTCCCCCGGCCGAATTCATCCCCATCGCCGAGGAGACCGGCCTGATCAACGAGCTGGGAGCCCTGGTCCTGCGCCAATCCTGCAGCCGCATGGTGGAGCTGGCCCGACAAAATTCCGACACGGCGGCCATGAGCTTGAGCGTCAACATTTCCGGCCGCCAGTTCAAACGCCCGGACTTCGTGGACGAGGTGGCGACCATTTTGCGCGAGACCGGTATCGATCCGGACCGGGTCCGGCTCGAACTGACCGAATCCGTGCTCATGGACGACGCCGACGAAGCCGTGGCCACCATCAAACGCCTCAAGGCGCTGGGCGCCAAGGTCGTTATCGACGATTTCGGCACCGGGTATTCGTCCCTGTCCTATATCCAGCGCTTTCCTTTCGACAGTCTCAAGGTGGACCGATCGTTCGTCGGCAACATGAACGAGGCGGAACAAAACATGGAGATTGTGCGCACGATCATCGCCATGGCGCACAAATTGGGATTGGAAGTGGTAGCTGAAGGCGTGGAGCTGGCCGAACACAAGTCGGCTTTGTCAGAACTGCGCTGCGAGAGCGCCCAGGGCTTTTATTTCTCCCGGCCGGTGCCGGGTGAGGATCTTGATGCGTTGGTGTTGCGGCATTGGCGGCCTGATCTCTCCAACACAAAATGAGATTCGCCGTCGGCGCGGGAGCTGCTTACACAGCCGGTGGTGAAGCTTGCTTCACACACTCTTCTTAGTACGCCTGGCGAATCTCTGTGTGCTGCGCCTCAGTGCGCTCGTTATGGGAATCTGTGTTTATTTCCCCGAACCCTCCGTCGCTGGTTGCTCCCATATGGCGAGGGGAACCTTTCCCCTTACACCTTTCAAATAAGCATTTCCGGCGTCCTGTAAAGCCCCGGCCGGTCCTCACGATCCGTTTTTCCGCCCGAGCAAACGCTCGATGGTGGCAAGCAGCCTATCGGGCTGCAACGGCTTTTCCAACACGGCCTCGGCCCGGATGTCCGCGACATTGCCCTGGCCGGTGACCACCAGGATGGGGATGGCGGCCAGTTCCGGGTCCTTGCGCAGGATGTCCATGGCGGCCCGGCCGTCCATGCCGGGCATGGCCATGTCCATGGTGATGACATGGGGCTTGAGCTTGGCCGCGGCGGACACGGCCGAGGTCCCGTCGTGGGCCGAGGCCACCCGGTAGCCTTCCCCTTCCAAAAACTGGATGAGAAAGGCGGACACGGCCGGATCGTCATCCACCACGAGCACCAAAGGCCGTTCGCGGTCCTCACCGGTCCGGGGAGCCACCATCCCCCGCGCCAGGATCGAGGTCGGCAGTTCGAACACGAAAGAGGCACCGCGTCCCGGCGCCGGCTCGACCCAAATCCGGCCGCCGTAATGGGTGACGATCTCCCGGCAGATGGCCAAGCCCAGCCCCGTGCCCTTGGCCGGAGCCGACCCTTCCGGATCCCGGCGCACCTGCCGGAACTTGTCGAAAATGAGTTCCCGATCCTCGGCGGCGATGCCGGGCCCTGTGTCGGTGACCGCCACCCGGGCCAGTCCCGGCTTGGGTTCGCTCAGGCTGACGGTGACCGCCCCGACCGAGGTGAACTTGGCCGCGTTGCCGATCAGGTTGAGCAGCACCTGTTCCAGGCGGTCCGGATCGGCCAGCACCACCGGAGCCCTCTCCGGCAAACGCATCTCCAGATCGACCTCCGGGCGGGAGGAGAACAATCCGGCCACGGCAGCCACGGTTTTTTCGATGACCACGGCCAGGGAAATCTCGCGGTCGCGCCAGTGCATACGGCCGGATTCGATCCGGGACAGGTCCAGAAAATCGTTGAGCAACCGGGCCAGCCGCTCCCCTTCGTGAGAGAGCACGCGCAGGTTGTCCTCGATGCGGGCGGCCTTGCGGGCCAGGGTCGGATCGACGGATGTCAACGGGGCGAAATAGCGGACGAAATCCCGGGAGATGAGCTTGGCGAACCCGAGCAGCGACGTCAGCGGCGTGCGCAATTCGTGGGATACCGAGGACAAAAATGCGGTTTTGATCTCGTCCAGGCCGCGCAGACGTTCGTTGGCCCGTTCCAGCTCCCGGGTCTGGCTGGTCAGATCCCGGGTGCGCTCCACCACCAGCGTTTCGAGGTTCCGGGTCAGCCGCTCCAGATCCTCCTCGGCCCGCCTCCTTTCGGTGTCGTCGCGGACCATGAGCACGTAGCCCCCGGGCTGGCCGCTCGTGTCGTAGATGCCGGAAACCCGGGCCACGAAACGCCGGGTGCCGTCCTCGGTGTCCAGGCTGAAGGTAAAATCATGGCTGCGTTCGGGCGTGACTTTTTCAAAAGCCAGCCCCAGGGTGACCAGATCCACCTGATGCTGCACATGGACCTCGCGCAGGTCGCGGCCGACCAGTTCCAGGGAGCGCACGCCAAAAATAGTTTCCGCCTCGGGATTGCAATAGGTGATGCGCAAGCTTTCGTCGGCCGCCACAATACCCATCTCGGCACACCGCAGCAGGTTGTCGAGAAACACGGTCTTTTGCACGAGCGACTTGCCTACGGCCCGCAACGCCTCGCTTTTCTCCTCCAGGGCGGATTCGAGGGTGCGCACGTACTTGTTGGACATGGACCGCACGATATCGGTCTGGGTGACGAGCCCGAGCACCCGGCGGTCATCGTCCACCACAACCAGACGGCGCACCTTGTGCTTTTTCATGAGCATGGCCGCCTCGAAGATCGGACGGTCCTGTTCCACGCAGACCACGGGACAGCTCATGATGTCGTAGAGATTGAGGCGGCCGAGCTGGGGGCTGTCGAGCAGCAGCCGCACCACGTCGCGTTCGGTGATGATGCCGGCGGGACGACCGTCCCGGGCCACGAGCAGGCAGGAAATGGAACATTCGGCCATGCGGGCCACGGCCTCGCGCACGGTACCCGAACCCGGAGCGGTCACCACCTCCCGGGTCATGATCTCGGCGACCTTGCGCACGGCAGCCAGGGAATCGTACCCCAGACGCCGCACCAGATCGGACTGGGTGAGCACGCCCTTGGCCTGGCCCGCCGCGTCCACCATGACCAGATGGCGCAACCGCTTGCCGGTCATGCGCTGGCAAGCCTCGACCAGCAGGGCGTCCTCGGGAACGGTGACCACCGGCGAACTCATGAGTTCGCGCACGGGACGGTCGGCAAAGGTCACACCCTTATGGGCCGCCGCCCACAGAATATTGCGTTCGGTAATGATGCCGACAGGCCTGCCCGCGTCCACGACGACCAGGCAGGAAATGCCGCGTCGCCGCATGACATCCAGACCGTCGCGCACCGGCGCATCCGGCGCGATGACGACGACGTCGGGCGTCACGCAATCAGCCAGGAGTTTTTCCCCCATGCCACCTCCTTGGCAACATCCATGCACCGGGCCGGCCTACTGCCTGAATCTAGCCCATTTGGCAAGGAATACAAGGGCGGCGCAAGGCCGGCAACCGAGGATCAGGGCCGACTTTCGGCCGTGCGCAGGCGCTTGGCCGTGAGGTCGTAATTCTCCCGAAACAGGTTGTCCTTGGGGTTGCAGCGCAAGGCCTGCTCGAACAGGGGCAGCGAATCCGCCGGCCGGCCGAGCTTGTGCAGGGCCAACCCCATATTGTTGTAGGCGGCGCAAAAATCCGGGCAACGGGCGACCACGGCCCGGTATCCTTTGAGGGCCCCGGCCAGATCCCCGGCCGTGCGAAGGGATTCGGCGGCGGCAAAGCCCTCGGCGCAGACTTTTTCCGTTTCGGCCGCCGGCCGGCTGGCCGCGGCCAACCGGGAGCGCGTCATGGCGGCATTGTCCCGGTAGAGCCGTTCGGCCGGCGCGCATTTGACCGCCTCGTCGAACCAGGGCACGGCCTCGGCCAGATAGCCCAGGGAAAAAAGCGATGCCCCCACGTTGTTGTAGGCCTGGCAGGTGTCGGGGCACAGTTCGAGCAGGGTCTGGTAGCTGCGGATGGCGCCGGCATGATCGCCGGTCGTGCGCTTGGACGCGGCTTCCTGGCCGATGGCCGCGCACCGGGCCCGACGATCGGCCTCGGCCGTGCCCGATGGCTTGGTCGTGGTGCGCACGGCCTGCTCCCGCCGGGCCGCTTCCTGGTGCACGAGGCCCTCGGCGACGCGGCGGTCGAGCTCCCGCACATCCTTGAGCTGGGCCGTGGACAGGGCGCCGGTCTTCCTGGCCGCCTCCAGAGCGTCGCGGGCAGCCGGATACTCCTTTTGGGTGAGCAGGGTCCGGGCCTGAGCCAGCTTGGATGCGGCCGCGCTCTCGGCCTTGGCCTTTTCACCGAGGACGCGCTGCTTGAGCCCGCCCAGGGCCGAGGACCGCACCTTGGCCTTATCCGCCTCGGCCAGGGCGGCCAGGGCCAGATCATAGCGCCGATCGGCCAGATAGCCCGTGGCCCGACGCACGGCATCGGCGCCCACGTCCCGGGACCGGGCCAGCCGGTCCCGTTCGGCGACCAGGGCCGCCTCGCCCGGCGCCAGGGCCAACATCGCGTCGAGGGTGCCTACGGCCCCGTCCAGGTCGCCGGCGGCCAGATGCCGGTTCGCTTCGGCCCGCAAGCCGGCCAGTTGTTTGTCCCGGTTGGCCCGGGCCGCCACGGCCCCGACCAGCTCGGCCAGGTGCGGATGCCGGGGACAGATCCGAGCTGCCTCGTCCAAAGCGGTCTTGGCCTCGGCGAGATTGCCCTGGCCCAGGGCCGACTCGGCCTTGTCCTCGGCCCGCCGCAGGCGATCCCGGGCCTCGGCCAGGGATTTGCGGGCCGTGGCCGCGCCGGGATGTTCCGGGTCCAGGGCCGTGGCCTCGGTCAGAGTGCCAAGGGCCCCGTCGGCATCGCCGCCGTTCCACTGGTCCCGGGCCCGGGCCAGTCGTTCGTCCAGACGCCAAGCCCGATCCTTGCGGTTGGCAATGGCCTGTTCCATCTCGGCTATGGCCGGGAACCGGGCATTGACGGACCGGGCCGTACTCAAAGCGGCCGCGGCACTGTCGAAACGCTTGGCCGCCAGAAACCCGGCCGATTGCTTGAGGGCGGCGATGAGCCGGTCCCGGCCGGACACCATGCGTTCCCGCTCGGCCCGGGCCGCGACGTGATTGGGGTCGAGATCCAGGGCCTGGCCGGTCAGGCTGAGCGCCGCCTCCACCTCGCCGGCATCCCATTTGTCCCGGGCCTGCGCCAGCTGCCGACTGATTTTGGCCAAGACAGCCTTGCGCTGGGCCGTGTCCCGGGCCACGGCGGCAATGGCCGCGGCCTTGGGATTGACCTTGCCCGCCTCGCCGAGCATGGCCGCCACTTCGTCGAAATCATCGGCCCCAAGGGCCTGCCTGGCCTTGCCCAGTACCGCGTCCAGTCGTCCCTTGTCCCGTTCCACCCGCTCCAGGGTCGCCACGGCAGCGCCATGGGCCGGATCGAGTTTGACGGCCCGGCCGGCCAGCTCCTCGGCCCGTTCGACCTGCCCCTCCCGCCAGGCCTGATCGGCATCGGCCACCAACCGTTCGGTCTCACGGACATTGGCCACGGCGGCATCGAGCTGTTCCCGGGACACGTCCACGGTAAAAGCGCCCTCGCCCCGGCCGATCAGAATGCCCCGGCCGTCCCGGACTTCCACCCGGGCCGTGCACGGTCCCACTTCCTGGCGCGCGGCCAGAATCTCGCGACTGGCATCCCGCTCCCGGGTCTTGGCGCCGGGGCACAGACTCCACGTATACTCCAAGGGCGGATGCCGGGTGGCCGGGGCCACCGTGGCCCGCAAGAGCACCTGCTGGCCCACGGCCACACCTTCGGCCGGCACCGGTCCCACGCCCTCGCGCCAGACCACGGCCGGGGCCTCGGCCAATCCCCGGTTCTCGACGGTCACCGTATGGGGCTTGGCCGCGACCGTGACCTTGGCCGCGCCCAAATCCGTCCCGCTCCCGCCCACCGTGGCCGTCACCTTCACGGGGATGGGCACCGGCTCGGTGGCAAAAAAGGTCAGGCCGCGTTCGGAAACCGAAACGAGCTTGGCCTTGGCCGGCAACGGGTCCCAACGGAACTCCACCCCGTCGTGCACGGGGAAATCACGGATGGCCACCGTGACCTCCTCGCCGACAAGGGGTGCCGGCGGGGTCACGGACAAGGCAAAGGACGGATTGCCGACTTCGAGTTCCACGGCCTCGGACACGCCGGCAAGACCTTGGGACGGCCCGGACCGAGGCACGACCTCCACCCAGACCCGCTGCCGGCCCGGCCGCATGAACACGGCCGTGTTGCGCGGCGGCCCTTCGGCCTCCAGAAACCGCGCTCCGGCATCGGAAAGCCAGCGGCAGACGTAAGCCTCGCCCGGCAGTTCCCGCTCGCCGGCGTAGAGTCGCGCTTCGAACGAGGCCGCGCCGCCCACGCGCAACGTGCCCTCGGTCGGAGCGCTTTTGACCAGCTCCACCCGGAACCCACTGCCGGTCGCAGCGGGTTTGGCGTCGGCCGGCTTGGCCTGGGGGGTAAAGCCGGCTTTGGCTTCCGGTGCCACGGCGGCCTGGGCCGGATCAGCACAAAAGCCGACACCCGGAGGCCACACGACCAGGGCCACGAACAGGCACACCAGGACGTTCTGGAGATGTTGTCGAAAGGTGCGGCGCATTCCGGCACCGCGGCAATGGACGGAACTGTTCACGGGGTACGCTTCCTTGCGGTTTCCCTGAATCGAGCATCTTTCGTGCCAGGAAAAAAGCGCCTCCCCTCTAAGCCTTCCGGCCGGCCGGCCGAAAAGAACCGGGCCAGGAGGAAAGCATGAAAACGACCACCACCCGGACACTTCCCAGCCTGCCCCGCGTCCTCGACATCCACCACCCTGACGAGGCGGCCAAATTGAGCGAGGCCTACGCCAAGGAACGTGATCAGATCCAAAGCACCCTGGCCGAAGCTCGAAACCATCCGCTACGCCTCCCGGCTCGCCCGGGAAGCCACGGCCCTGGCCACCATGGACCCCATGCCCGGCCATATCCTCATGGATCGGGCCCCGCGCGAAGTCCTGCGCCTGCGCGCGTCCTGGCTGCTGCTGTCCTGCCACGCCCACCGCCGCAACTGAGGGCGGCGGGCGGGAGAATCTGGGGGAAGAAGACGCCTCCGGCGGCCAGGAGGGAGGAATTCCCCCCTCCTGGACCACCCGGAAAAGGGCAAGCCGGCAAAAATGACCGGGTAGCGTAACCCATGAAAACGGCCGCGTCCTTTGCCGGGACACGGCCGTTTCTTTTTGATTCCGAGGACATGGCAAAACCGGTTGCCCCTTCTCGCGGGTCTTCCATCGAAAGGGGATTCCAAAGGGCAAAGCCCTTTGGCCGCCGGAGGCGTCTCCCCTCCCTTCCCGTCCCCCGCCCTTTCCTTACAGCCCGAGTTCGCTTTTGAGCGTGGCGAAATCGAGGTTGGCGTTGATGAGCTGGGCGCCCTGGCGGATCTTGATTTCGTCGCGCAGCTTGTGGCGCATAAGCAGGGTCTCCATCTTCTTGGCCACGGTATAGGTATCCTCGCGCACCACGATGATCGGGATCTCCAGGACTTCCGACCGGGTCAGGATGATGTCGTTGGGGTAGAGATTGCCGGTGAGGACGAGGCAGGGGCTGTCGCCCTCCAGGGCCACCAGGTGCACGTCGGACCGGTCGCCGCCCACGATGATGGCGGAATTTTTCTGACGCCGGAAATGCGTCATGAAATTTTCCACCTGCATGGTGCCGATGAGAAAATTTTCCACGATCCGGTCGGCCTTGTGGTAGGCGGAAATGACCTTGCCGCCCAGCCGGTCGGCCAGGTCCGAGACCTTGATGGCGCCCATGAGCGGGTCCTTGGGGATGACGCCGAGCACCCGGATGCCCCGGTCACGCAAAAAGGGCGCGATCAGGCTTTGCGTCTCGTCCAGGAAGTTCTGGGCCACGTCGTTTAAGATGACCCCGACCAGATGGTCCCCGAGCTGCTCCTTGAGCACGAGCAGATAGTCGTAGTTGAGTTCCTTGGAATAGCGGTCGATGACCACGGCCTTGATGCCGAGTTCCCGCACCACCCGCACGCCGTCGGCGTTGCAATAGCGGCCGGTGTGCATGCCGCCGGAACCGCCGATGATGGTCACGTCCTTGTCGGCCGCGACCCGTTCGTAGGCATCCCGGATGGAGTCCATGACATCGCCGACCTGATTCTTGAAGGCCTTGACCTGGAAATCATGGGTGGCGATGACCGGGGTAAGGGTTTCGGGCTCCTCATGCGTGCCCAGGATGCGTTGGACGTGGTAGGCATCGTCATCCCACAGCCGGCCGTCGATTTCCCGGGGCATGGCGCCGACGGGTTTCAGGTAGCCCACGCGGTAGCCTTCCTTCTGGAAGCGCAGGCCAAGACCCATGACCACCATGTTCTTGCCGGAATATCCAGCCGTCGCACCCACATACAGCCCCGTCATGGCGTTCCTCCTCGCCGTTGGTCCGGTCCGGCGGACCGGACAGCCGTGTCTCTCGGCATAAAATGCCTCCCCCGGCGAGGATAATCAAGGGGGAGCGTTCGGCAAGACAACAAAAAGCCGGCGAGGTGTGACTTGGAATCGCCCGCGAGTCGGGTTAGGGTGGCGGGATTCCGCCGCGCGCGTGACCGTGATCGTCCGCCGCGGCCAAACGACGGAGAGCCTATGTCCGATCCCTTGGAGGCCCTGGAACACAGCCTGGGCCATGCCTTTGCCCGGCGCGACCTGCTCGTCACGGCCCTGACCCACAGTTCCTGGGCCAACGAGCGCGGTGATGCCCTGGCCCATAACGAACGTCTGGAATTCCTCGGCGACGCGGTTTTGGAACTGAGCGTGACCGAGGCCTTGTTCGCCCGTTTTCCCGACGCTCCGGAGGGTGAGCTGACCTTGCTGCGGTCCCAGCTCGTCAATGAAACGAGCTTGGCCGAGGCGGCCCGCCGCCTGTCCCTGGACGAGCATGTATTTCTGGGCAAAGGGGAGGAAAATCAGGGCGGCCGGGGCCGGTCATCCCTGCTCAGCGACGTGTTCGAGGCCGTACTGGGCGCCTTGTTCCTGGACGGCGGGTATGCCGTGGCCCGGGATTTCGTGGGCCGTTTTTTCGACACGGTCTGGCCGGCCAAGCCGGCGGTGCCCAAGACCAAGGACTATAAAAGCCGTTTGCAGGAATACACCCAGAAATACCACAAGGCCCGGCCGGTCTATGCCCTGCGCGGCAGTCACGGGCCGGAGCACGACAAGCTCTTTGACGTACGCCTCACCCTGCCCACGGGCCAATGCGTCATGGCCACGGAAAAAAGCGTCAAAAAAGCCGAGCAACTCGCGGCCAAGCTGGCCCTGGAGAGCTTGAGCGCCCAGCCGGACTGAACCCTCGCCGGACCGGTTGCGGCGTTTTGTTCAAGGCGCGGCCTGCTTCGTCAAAAATTTGTCAGGTGCGGAAGACCCTTTTTCGGACCAGGGAGGGACCGGGTACCACCGGCTCGCATCTCCCTGGTCCTTTTACCGTGAAGGGATCGCGCTGTTACGCACCCTCAGGAGTCTTAGCCGCCCTGGATGAGGTTCAGGGCCATCTTGGGCAGGGAGTTGGCCTGGGACAGCATGGCCACGGCCGACTGGGTCAGGATCTGCTGCCGCACGAATTCGGTCATTTCGCTGGCCACGTCCACGTCGGAGATCTGCGACTCGGCGGCCTGCAAGTTCTCGGCCTGGATTTCCAGGTTGGAGATGGTGTTTTCCAGGCGGTTTTGCAAGGCACCGAGGTTGGCGCGGATCTTGTCCTTGGAGACGATGGCTTCGGTGATCTGGTCAAGGGCCAGCTGGGCAAGTTCCTGGGTGGAAATGCTGCGGCCGGCGTTGTTGGACGAGCTGGCGGCGCCGAGACCGAGGCCGAAGGCCGAGGCCGTGGAGCAGCCGATTTCGATGTAGTAATAATCCTCAGCTGACAGGTTGCCGGTGCCGAAGTGGACCTTGAGCTTGCCCGTGGAACTGAGGCCGGTGCCATCATGGGTAGTGGAGGACAAGTTGCCGTTCAGGAGATAAATGCCGTTGAAGTCCGTCGCGCTGGCGATTCGGGTAATTTCCGAGGCCATGGCCTGATATTCCGAGTCGATGATGAGGCGCTGGTCCGAGGTGTAGGTACCGGTGGCGGCCTGTTCGGCCAGCTCCTTCATACGGATGAGCTTTTCATCGATGACCTGCAGTGCGCCGTCAGCGGTCTGGATAAGCGAGATGGCGTCGTTGGCGTTGCGCACGCCCTGATTGATGGTGGAGATGTCGGCGCGCATGAGTTCGCGCACGGCCAGGCCGGCGGCGTCATCGGCGGCGGTGTTGATGCGCAGGCCAGAGGACAGGCGTTGGGTGGATGTGGAAAGCGCGCCATACGAATTGGACAGATTGCGCGCCGCGTTCATGGCCATCAAGTTATGATTGATAACCAGAGACATAGTAACCTCCTTGTTGCACCAGGCGTTCCCTGCTGGTTTTGACCATTGCAAGCAGGAGGCGTACCAACACATTTTTAATTATTAAAATCAAATAGTTAAATATTAAAAAAAGCCTCCCTGGGAAAATTTTGACCATCCTTTCCCGGTTATCCGTCATTTCCCCGTAAGGTTGGGGGCACCTTGCGCTCCGCATGAGGCCCGGTGCGGCAAGCTTTGCCTTGGGAAGGTTTCAATCCGCGCCCCCGCGTGGGGGGCGACTTTACAACAACGTCGAATACGCCATCCCCCTCGTTTCAATCCGCGCCCCCGCGTGGGGGCGACACGCCTGCGGGCGCGCAAACGCAAAATCGAGACGGTTTCAATCCGCGCCCCCGCGTGGGGGGCGACCGTCGGTTGCGCAAGGATGGCAGACGCTGAAAATCCATCCTCTCTGCCGCGAACCGACTCAAAAAAGGCAATCCCTTCCTCCTTTTTCAAAGAGCTTAAACTCAACATACTGTAATATAAACTTTTTTACAACGTGAGCCCCCAGGGGATTTCACGCTTGCTCGGGGTTCGCACAGGGTGGGAGAGAGCCAGAGCCTATATGGACCGCCGAAACCCCAACGATCTCGTTTTCCCTTCCGCCAATGGCGGGCGTATCGTCCAGATTTCCGAAACGTTCAACCGTGTGGTGACAGCCCTTGGCCTCAACAACGGCGTCACCGATCCACGCCAGAAAGTCGTTTTCCACACCCTGCGCCACACCTTCGCGTCATGGCTGGTCGAGCAAGGTATCGATTTGTATTCGGTCAAGGAGCTTATGGGGCACGGCACGTTGGCCATGACCGAGAGATACAGCCACCTTTCCCCGGACAAGCTGCGCCGGGCCATCAAAACCCTGGAAGCGGGCATGGAGAAGGGCCGGGCCAAGGGTAAAGTTGTGGCCATCGACGGCACGAAGTAGATATGCTGGAAGCGAAAACTCGGCGCACCATGCTCCCGCACGGGGAGCGACAGGAAGCGGTTGCCGACGAAACCGCAACAAACGTGCTTCAATCCACGCTCCCGCACGGGGAGCGACATCCAAAACCAACTCGTAATCATCAAAATGGCCTGTTTCAATCCACGCTCCCGCACGGGGAGCGACGATGAAGTGTTGCATAAATACAACATCACACACCAGGTTTCAATCCACGCTCCCGCACGGGGAGCGACGTAGGCACGGGCGGTATTTGCAGGACGATTGTCCAAGTTTCAATCCACGCTCCCGCACGGGGAGCGACCTACAAGCACGGCCGTGGCGTGGCCGTGGATGCCGTTTCAATCCACGCTCCCGCACGGGGAGCGACAGAAAAACACAAGCATGTGGATCGAGCCTATTGCGTTTCAATCCACGCTCCCGCACGGGGAGCGACGTGGAAACAGCCCCAGCGGTGGGCGATCTTGCGGGGTTTCAATCCACGCTCCCGCACGGGGAGCGACCTGCCAGAGCTGAGCATTGACCATTTTGGAGGCATGTTTCAATCCACGCTCCCGCACGGGGAGCGACGCCAGGGCGGCGCGGTATTCGCGATGACCGACGAAGAGTTTCAATCCACGCTCCCGCACGGGGAGCGACCGCCGCAGTTTCGGCTGCACTGGCACTCCCCACATGTTTCAATCCACGCTCCCGCACGGGGAGCGACCGTTGCTACGTCGTCTGGTACAAGGACTCCCTCGGGTTTCAATCCACGCTCCCGCACGGGGAGCGACCAACACGGGGAACTGGGTTTGATCGTCAGGCCGGGTTTCAATCCACGCTCCCGCACGGGGAGCGACGAACGGTAAGTGGTCCGCTTCTGGTTGGTCCAATGCTGTTTCAATCCACGCTCCCGCACGGGGAGCGACCGATCTGGCCGGGACCCTGGCCACGGCCATTGATGTTTCAATCCACGCTCCCGCACGGGGAGCGACTGGATGCTTTTACCCTGTCTTCGGGCGTGCGGGTGTTTCAATCCACGCTCCCGCACGGGGAGCGACCGTGACCTACCTCAAATGCGTCAACAACGGCGTGGTTTCAATCCACGCTCCCGCACGGGGAGCGACATCGTCATCTTGCCGCCTACGCCCTGGCGCAAGGGTTTCAATCCACGCTCCCGCACGGGGAGCGACGATTTCCCAGTTAATTGGCCAAAGGCGCTAAGCGGTTTCAATCCACGCTCCCGCACGGGGAGCGACTCATGGAGTCAAACATTGCTACTCGTGTTTGCGATGTTTCAATCCACGCTCCCGCACGGGGAGCGACGCCAAAGCCTACCAGGATGCCCGCCATGCCGGGTGTTTCAATCCACGCTCCCGCACGGGGAGCGACTCCCGGTGCCCCGGGGTATGGCGTGGAGATAGGGGTTTCAATCCACGCTCCCGCACGGGGAGCGACATGAACTGAAACCATGCAGCCAGCATGAGAACATGTTTCAATCCACGCTCCCGCACGGGGAGCGACGGAGCCGCAGTGTACAGTTCTCCGTTGTATGTAGTTTCAATCCACGCTCCCGCACGGGGAGCGACTTCGCCAAGACATAATCCGCCATTTCAATTTGACGGTTTCAATCCACGCTCCCGCACGGGGAGCGACGTGGACCGCTGGGCCATGCCCATGGTGCGCAGGATGTTTCAATCCACGCTCCCGCACGGGGAGCGACCTCCCGGCCGTCGCCCGGCCTCCATGTTGCGAGCCTGTTTCAATCCACGCTCCCGCACGGGGAGCGACGCCCCAACCCTCCTCCGTGAAGCGTGTGAGATGATCGTTTCAATCCACGCTCCCGCACGGGGAGCGACTTGCACCAGGGAGGTCACCCCGTCCGGCCAGGTTATGGTTTCAATCCACGCTCCCGCACGGGGAGCGACTTTGTTAGCGCATAATGCAGCGTCACGGATGGACCAGTTTCAATCCACGCTCCCGCACGGGGAGCGACATATATTTTTGCCCTGCATATGTAACAACTTGCTCGTTTCAATCCACGCTCCCGCACGGGGAGCGACCACGTCACCTCTCCAAGCGGCTTTCCTGGGCGGAGTTTCAATCCACGCTCCCGCACGGGGAGCGACCTCTTCACTGCGCGCGGCAATCTGGTCCGACGATGTTTCAATCCACGCTCCCGCACGGGGAGCGACGTGATCGACGGCGCGGAATCCACGGTAGAATTGTGGTTTCAATCCACGCTCCCGCACGGGGAGCGACTGGTGGAACGGCGGTTATGTTTCCCTAGACTCTGGGGTTTCAATCCACGCTCCCGCACGGGGAGCGACGGTGGAACGGCGGTTATGTTTCCCTAGACTCTGGGTTTCAATCCACGCTCCCGCACGGGGAGCGACTCGTTCTTTGCAGATATTTGTTCCGCGCTAGAACTGTTTCAATCCACGCTCCCGCACGGGGAGCGACCTTCTGTGTCGTCGGCAGGCGCAGCCCGGTGATACCGTTTCAATCCACGCTCCCGCACGGGGAGCGACTTCCAGAATCAAGGTCAAACTCCCCAAAATTTACTGTTTCAATCCACGCTCCCGCACGGGGAGCGACATGAAATCCCATATCACATAGTGGTCAACCAGATCGTTTCAATCCACGCTCCCGCACGGGGAGCGACTTGACCGGGCCGCCGTCGCGTAGCCAGGACGTGTTTCAATCCACGCTCCCGCACGGGGAGCGACTTGGGCCGCCGCACTCGCCGTCTTGAAAATATTGAGTTTCAATCCACGCTCCCGCACGGGGAGCGACTCGGCGCTGTCGCGCCATCGCCATAAGGGGCGGCCGTTTCAATCCACGCTCCCGCACGGGGAGCGACAGAGACGCGCAATCCTCCATAGTAGAGCCAGACCAGTTTCAATCCACGCTCCCGCACGGGGAGCGACGAGGAGTATGCTAGTGCTTACAACCAGATCAACAGTGTTTCAATCCACGCTCCCGCACGGGGAGCGACTCGACCTGGAGCGCTTTGGCGCAAAGACAAAGGAGTTTCAATCCACGCTCCCGCACGGGGAGCGACGCCACGTTATCTATTCTTTCCCTGGTGTGCTCGGGGTTTCAATCCACGCTCCCGCACGGGGAGCGACTTTCCGTCAACGTCCAGCGTTATTGGCCTACCTAGTTTCAATCCACGCTCCCGCACGGGGAGCGACTTTCCACCTGCAAAGCCCCATTCTCCCCATTGCTTAGTTTCAATCCACGCTCCCGCACGGGGAGCGACTTCAGCGTAGGTCTTGTGGCTGAATCGCTCCTTGGCGTTTCAATCCACGCTCCCGCACGGGGAGCGACCCACCACCAGGGTCAGCCCCCCCAAGGGGGCCTGTTTCAATCCACGCTCCCGCACGGGGAGCGACTGTTACGCCGATTATGCCTTGCCGTTACACGATTTGCCAGCCACGTTTCGAGAACAGCGTCAACCTCGAACGGCAAGCGCTGGTTCACTCCAACCATAAAAATACTAATCGATTTATATCAATGAGTTACAGAATCGAGCACCTCCCAGAAAAAACCTGTGCGCTTCAGGTCCTCGCATACCAACCTTTCTTCCTCCACTCCTGGCATTTTCCCGGGCCAGCTTGTTCCTCGAAGAGGATCGCTGGCCAATGTCCTCCGCACGCCGAACACCGGGAAGGCCGTTAAAGAATGAGAAGTCCCTGCGGATCATAGGCGGGTTTGGCCCCCACATGCTCAACACGGTTTTTCCAGTTGGCCCCGAGAAAATAAAACCGCAGACTGTCTTTCTCCGTATCCATGCATTCCAGCAGATTCGTGCGCAGGGCTACCCACTGGGCGGGATCCACCACGCACTCGAAAACCGAAAACTGCACCCGCTGTCCCCAGTTCTCGCAGTGCCGCGCTATTCTGCGCAAACGACGCCGCCCGGCGGCATCCTGCGTGTTCACGTCATAGCTTACCAGAACCAGCATAGCGTCACCGGATCACAAAGGGTGGATAGGCGTCCAGGTCACCGCGCAGATAGCGGGCAAGCAACCGCGCCTGGCAATGATACAGCAGGCCCGCCGGCATTTTTTCATGCAAAAAAGGATGCTCGACGGTTTCCTGTTTGCGCTCCTGCCAAGCGGTTATCACATCCTTGCGGGTGTCCTCGTCCATGATGACGGCCCCTGATTCCGTGCGCCTGAAGCCTTTACCCTTCACCTGCCCCCGGTTGATAAGGGTGCAAGCCAGCCTGTCCGCCAGATAGGGACGAAATTCCTCCATGATGTCCAGGGCAAGACTTGGCCGGCCGGGCCGGTCGCGGTGCAGAAATCCCACTGCCGGATCAAGCCCGCAACCCTCAAGCGCGCTTCGCACGTCGTGGGCCAGCAACGTATACAGAAAGGAAAGAAGGCAGTTCACGGCATCCAGTGGTGGACGCCGGTTGCGGCCGGCAAAACGAAACGCGGGGTCAGGATTGTGGATAAGACTGCCGAAAGCGCCAAAATAAGCCTGCGCGGCCTCGCCTTCGATGCCGCGAACCACATTGAGCGGTTGTGGCTCGCGTAAACGTTGAAGGCACTGGGCCAGCCGGGCTCCTGCCGTATCGAGCTCCGGATCGGGGTGCTCCCGCGCGGTGCGCAGCAACACGGTGCGGCAGTTGGCTATTTTGCCGATGACGAGGGACGCGGCAATGGCGGCGGAAGCGGCATCTTCGTCCGCCCGGCGATACTGTTCACGCCGCAGCAACACGTTTCCGCTGACCGGGCCGTGCATGGAGGCCAGAAAATGCCCGTTTTGCGTCAACCACGAGACCGTCACGCCATTTTCCGCGCAGTGCCCCAGCAGAAACGGGCTGCACGAAATCTGGCCGAAAAGCACGAGCCCGCCCAGTGTATGGATGGGCACTTTTCCCTTTAAGACATCGCCCTGGTACACGGCCACGCATTCGCCATCCTTGGCGAGATAGCTTTCCTGGGTGGTGACGAACAGCGTGTTGAGCAGCGGCTTCATAAGTCCTCCAGCACGGAGTTCAAGTAGGCCGCCGCCGATTTTCGCGGTGCAAGCGGCATGCAGACATCGCGCAACGAGCAGGCCGGGCAGAGGGTGTTGGCGATTTCCAGCGGCGGAGGTGGCGGCGTTGCGCCTTGGCGCAGCAGGGCATGCACGGCCTCGGCGGTGTTGCAGGTTTCTTCCCGCAGGGCTTCGTCAAAGGGCACCACCTGCCGCCGCCGGGTCTTGCCGTAAAACAAAGCGCCTTCGGGAATGGCAACGGCCAGCATTTCCTCCAGACAAAGCGCCTGGGCGCAAAGCTGGATGCGGTCGGCGTCACCGCTTTTGGGGCGTCCGCGCTTGTATTCCACAGGATACGGTTGCCAGCGTCCTTCGCGTCGGTGAAACTCCACCACATCGGCCTGGCCTGTCAGACCGTATTCATGGGAGCACAGCAAAAGCCCCGTGACGATTTTGCAGTCGCCACGACTTTCCGAGGCGTTGTTGTGGGCTTTTTCGTGCAGCTGACGGCCCTCGGCCGTGTAGACGTTCTCCGTCCAGAGCTGTTCCAGATGGATGAGCGCGCACTGCCGAGGGCAGTACAGATAGTGCTGCAACGCCGATATGGGGATGGGATCGGCCGGGGGCACCATCAGAAGCCCGGGATGATTTCCGCCGTCAGCCCCGGCGTGGCCTCGCCGGTAAGCTCGTAGCTCCCGTTGGCCTTGACCGTAAGGCTCTTGTGGACCTTGGCCGACGAGAACTGCCCGGCCTTGCTGGTGTGCTGCCACCAGAAGACGTGGTTGACCGCCATGCTGCCTTCCGGCCGGGCGGATGAGGCGTCGTTCTCGAACAGTCTGGGCAAAATGCCCTTGAGCACCGTCGCGTCCTCGTCGCTAAAACCCGTGCGCTCGGCGAGTCGCGGGTTGATGCTGCCGTAAAAAACGTACACGCCCCTATCCACGCGGTGTTTCATGCCCATCGTGTCCGAGCCGCGCTTCGTGCCGTCGCCCTCGCTGCTCACGCTCTTGGTGATCTGGATGCTGGCCACGCTGACCGGCTCCACGCTGAAGGCGGCATGGAGGCTCACCGGACCGCGAACCGCAATGGAAACGCCGGCGGCGTCATCCTGCTTGCCAAAGGCGAACAGCTGGCCGAAAGCCCGCACGTCGTACCACTTGGCGCAGGCCCTTTTGGCCGTTTCTTCCTTGCTGCTCTTTTTCGGGTTGAAGGCGTCCTTGCCCAGGCCATATTCGGCGGATTCCGCCCGCTCTTTCAGCGAGGTCATGCCGTCCAGCTTGCGGTCGTCGGACTGCACAAAAACACCCTGCCCCAACTCCATGAGCCGGTCACGAATCTTGCGCTTGAGGCAGACGTCGCTGATTTCGCCGTAGCCTTCATAGTCTGTGCGGGGACGGTTGCCGTTGAGCGGATCGCCATTGGGGTTGGCGTGGTCAACGGTGAGAATGACGGCGAAATCGATCTTGTGTTGCAGACTCATGTTATGCTCCTTCCTGATCAGTGGCTTCTGGCGTGTTGTCTTTCTCAGCCTTGGTATAAAGAGATGTCAGCTGACAATGGTAACCAAGCAAAAATTCACCGCTAAGCTTGGCGGACGAATGAAAATCTTCAAAAGAAAAGAGTTCGTACACATCAGCCATTTTTTGTTTTGCCCGGAAAAGGTACCCCCTCTTCGGGCTAACCTGAAGCCGCTGGATATACGGACGAAGATGCAATTCAATGGATTCCCATGTGGAGAACGGATGGTCAGCAAAGTGCTGCATGAGCCGCTCCGCATTGGTAGGACGCTTTTCTCCGGTGAGATCAAGGGCCGCGCGCTCTATGTATTCCGCCACAGCCAGGAGCCTACCGTAGAGGTAGTCACGGGATGTAATTTTCTCATCAAGAGCCATGTCATATTCCTTCTTTTGAATATATCTCGCGTAATATCCTCTATACATGGCGCAGGCCACGCCGAGCACTTCCTGCCTTTCCCACTTTTCCAGCGCAACACGGTTGCAGGCGCGGCGCACGCAGCACTCCACAATATCGCGCGGCAGGGGTGTCCCGTCCACAATGCAGGGCAGCAGACGCTCCACCGTGGCCTTGCGCAGTTTGTCATCGATACGCCTGCCGTAGGCCACGCGGGCGATGGTTTCCGGCGTCGGCGCACAGACGACATAAACCGTGCGCGTACGCGTTTTGCCGCGCCCCGCATCCTCTTCCGGCAGACGCACCGGCAGCACCCAGGCACAATCTTCCTGCCATTTTTCCAGATTGCCCAAATACTGTTCCAGCATCTGTTCGCGGTAGAACGTCACGGCAAGACGGCCGGGACTAGCGGCATCCAGCGCCAGGATCGCGATGCCGTCCGTGTCTCGCAGGTCGGCCCTATACCCCGCCAAGGCCTTGCGTAGCCTTTCGGCAAAAACCAGCCCCATATTCGGCGGCGGCGTTTTGGGCTGTGCGCCGGCGTCCGCATCCGCTGCCGACTCCGGTGCATCATCCTGCAACAACTCCTCGTCAGCCATGTTAAAGAAGTCTTCGCAGGGATTGGGCACGCGCGCGCCACTCACGGCCCAGGCCACGACTGCCTGCTCCCCGTTGCGGTAACCTTGCCGGGCAATAAGCCAACGCAGGGCGTTATGAGCTTTATGGCTTGCCTCATACCCCACAGTGCAGGCCTCATCCGCCTCAATAAACCGCCCCCTGAAGGTGAAATTAGCGGCATCATTGGACGAGATGAGCTTGGCCCCGTCACCGGGGCGACGGATATTGCGGGGATGCTTCGTCGCAACGGCGCGCTCCTCGCCTTGCACCATACACAGGCCTTTTTGCTGCATTTGCGCGGCATCGTAGGCCATCCAGGCCTGTTGCAGGCTGGCGTCTTTCCATGTGCGCGACTCCGTATCGCCAGGCATGACCACGCTCCAGACCACCAGCGCGTCACCTTGATCGCGCACGGTAACGCCCTTGACCTTCTTGGGTTGCAACCGGCTGAATATGCTGTCCTTGCCGCTGTCCTTGTTTTCCTCCGCAGGCGCCGTCAACAACGCGCCAGAGGCATCGGCATGCAAGATGCCGCAAGCCAACAAGTCATGCACCAACATTCCCTTGGAAACATAGGCATAGACGGCCTTTGCTTTGGGGTGACCGTAGGGAGAGTCGCACCAGGCCTGCAACTGTTCGGCATACATGGCATAGAGATTCTTTTTACCGCCCTCATAGTCCTTGGCGCAATAATGGATTTTATCGTCCAGAGGATGCGGGGCGTCGCCGCTGGTACGTCCGGCGGAATCTTCCGTTGCGGGAAGAATAAACTGCGTTTTCGGTGGCAACAGCTCCGCACGCACAAAGTTCCCTTGCCCGTCAAGGACAATATGAATCTGCGCCTGCTGAGTGGTGTGGCTCACGGGCATGAGTGCCGGGGCCTCCTTGCCGCCGTCCTCCACCTGGGGCGGCTCCGTATAGTCGCGGTTGCTGGCGCAGGCCTCGTAGGTTTCAAAAAGCTTCTGCATCCAGCTCACAGCACGCCCCCTTGCGACTCGTCTTCCCCAAGCAGGGTTCGCGCATCCGGGTAGGCCACGGTTTCCGGCTCCTGGACAAGGCGCATCAACTCCTCTTCCTCATATCCAGCATGGTTCTTGCCGGGCGTAAACACCTTGGCTTCCATGGCGCGGATATCCTTGCGCAAAAGCGAAGCATCGTCCGGTGCGGGGAATTCGATGATTCCACGACGCATGACAGGCTTCCAGAACCGCGCCCCGAAACGCGTTTCGCCGGTTTCATCCGGGTAGTCGAAGCCATGAAACGTGAGGCCAAAGGCCAGTTCCTCCTGCTCGTCATAGGCCCCCTGCCCTTCTCCGAAAACGCATGGTTCCACATAGCCCTGGCAGTCGCGTGTGCCCAAAAAAATATCCTGCCGGCCGCCGCGTGCCAGCATGCGCTTGGCGATCTCATAATGCTTGCCGTCAATCCGGTCCCGCTCCAGTTCCGGCCTGTGCTCGTTCCAGACAAAGCGGGCCGTAACTTGATAGGCCACATCCGCCAGATAGGTGTAGATGGAAAGATCGTTACCGCCTGTGGTGGGACGGATAGGTTTGACGCCCTTGGTCTGGGTGCGAAAGGGGCGCAACACACGCACCTTTTCAATGATCCAGATGAAGGTTGGCTTCCAATAAATCGATTTGGCGATGCCCTTGAGTGCTTCGTAGGTGGGAATGTGGTAGGAGCATTTTTCGCCGCCCACACGGGTAACCGGGTCGGAAAACAAGGCGTAGCGTCCGTACACGGTAAAGGATATGTCGTTTTTCACTCAAGCCTCCTGACTACATTTGCAAAGAAGCGAGATTTCCCAGCGGTTGCGTAACAACACCCATTTCATCGCAATAAAAATTCTTTTTCAATGCAAATATGCCACTATCCTGAACAGGATACAGCGCATTATTCTTGTCCAATACAGCTTTGATATTCGGAAAAATATTCACGGAATACCGCTGCGCCTCTCGTAACAACACCTTCTTTTTATAGAGGATGTCCGTCGAACAGAGATCCGCGATAATGCTTTCGCCTTCTCTGTACGGCACCAAAACACCTGTCGCCGCCGAATCTATGGCCTGGAACTTCTGCGCCGCCGTGCCGAAAGACTGCCCCAGCATGGGGGCACAGCTTTTTTCTCCAGTGGCATGCTTGTTACTGCCGAGCATATCCAGCAGGGTGTTTTTTCCACCCTCGACGGCATAGGACAGCACCTGACCCTTGCGCTGGAAATACTGCTCGAAATAGGCCGCAGTCAGTTGCGGCAGGGTCAGGTCATAATCCGAAGATCGCAAGCTCTCCGCGAAGTTCAAGCGAATGACGTCCAGAAAAATATCCCGCCCGTCCTTGATGTCCCGCAGCCAATCCAAGTTTTCCGCATCACCGTCCACGCGTACCACATGCACCCGCCCGGAGGCTCCCTCGCCGTGACGGTTGCAGCGCCCCGCAGCCTGTAAAATGGAATCCAGCCCCGCCGCCAGACGGATGACCGAACGAAAGCTGATGTCCACCCCGCATTCGATCAGCTGGGTGCTGATGCACAGCACGGGCCGCCCCGCGTCCAGGTCCTTGCGCATGGCCTCAAGCTTTTCCAGGCGATGCGCCGGACAAAGGTTGGTGCTGAGGTAATAGCGGTTCAGGTCCTCCCGCACAGGACAGAGCGCATAGAGATTTTCAGCCATTTTCTTGGTGTTGCAGACCACAAGACAGGAGCCGCTCCCGTCCAGTTCTTCCCGGGCCAGGGCGGCCACCGCTGCGGCGTCCATGCTCTTTTGGCAATGGTCGAAAAAGTTCGTGCGCCGAAGCTCTTTGAAATAGCGCGGCACGTCGGGCATGATTTCTCGCTCCGACCCAAGCGGCAAGCTGCCGAGCAGCGGCCTGGGCAGGCCACCAAGGCGGGGCTGGGTGGCGGTGCAGAGCACGGCGGACGCGCCGCACTGGCCGACCAGAAACTCCACCGCATTGCAGAACATGCGCAGACAGCGCACCGGCACGGTCTGCACTTCGTCAAAGACGATCACGCTGCGGGCAAGGTTGTGCATGCGGCGGGCATGGCGCGTGCCGGAGCCGAACAGGCTTTCCAGAAACTGCACCATCGTCGTGAAAACTATCGGGGCATCCCAATTTTCCGCCAGTTTTTCCCACCGTTTGACCGCATCCTCGTCGCCGGAATCTGCGTCCGGCAGAAAATTGGAGTGGTGCTCCAACACAATGGAGCTAGGTGGTTCGTCCTGTTCCAGTATCTTGCGCGCCACATCAGCGTTCTGGTCGATGATGGAGGTATAAGGAATAACATAGATCACCCTGTCCAGCCGGTGCTTTTGCGCGTGCAGCAAGGCGAAACGCAGGCTCGACAGGGTCTTGCCTCCGCCCGTAGGCACAGTGAGCGTGAAAATGCCCTGGTCATCCGTGGCCCGGCGGGCGCAGTGGTCGGAAATGTCGCGCCGAAGGTGGTCAATGGGGTGCTGTGGCTTTTTTGCCGTCAAGACCGCTTCCAAACGCGGCACCAGCACAGCCCAAGGACGACGCGGCTGGGCGAGACGCAGTTGTTGCAACTCCGGGTCTTCAAATTCGGCGCTGTCCGTGCGGTCCGCATCTACAAGGCAACTGTACAGAAAACGCGCCAGCAAGCCCTGCTGGAAATCGCGGCTGTTCTCGTTGTCCAGCTGGTCATCCGTGATCGCGCCGTGCGGCAACCTTTTCCGCAGCCGCGCATACAGTTTTTCAAGGACGCCACAGACCTGTCGCACCAAATCATCCGAAATCATTGCATCAAGTTCGGCGGTGAGAAGAAGATCACAAACTCGCTCGCACTCATTGTGATGGATTTTCTCCTCGCTTCGCTTCATGTAGTCGTCAGCAAAGACATTTTTCCCATCCTGATCCATGCAGTCCTTGAGGCCGCAGTGGTGGGAGAGCACGCACAGGGCCAACATCTGCGCAACAACGCGTGCTTGGGGCTTGCCATGCAATCGTCGCCAGAGGTGTTGCCCACCTGCGAAGGCATGATTGATCTTGCCTTTATTTGCAATCGGGTTAATGTAATCAGGATCATCTCGACTTATGCAGCCTGCCGCCGAAAGAAGATATCTCTGAAATTCATCAGAATACTTTCCGAAGTCATGTAACAGTCCGATAAGACGGCCAGACAGCGGTAACCCCGCCTTAGCCGCGAAGATTTCCGTCAACTCCGCCACATTGCGTAGGTGTTTCTCCAGTGTCTGCATCCTAAAGAGGGTGTTCTCTTGCTGACCGCAGACATGGGCCACATAATTTTTTCGAATATTACACATAACCTGGCCTTGTTGCAGTCATTAACCATTGATCCTGCGAATACGCCGGGGCATTGCATGGCTTACGAAAACAAACGCTGATTCTCCGTAATCCAAAGCCCTCTTCGATATCAATAAATAAATCTCATCTGCAACGCGATATAAAGCTCAGAGCAAAACAACGCGCACCACCCGCCACGTCGCTTGCTCTGACGAAATGAGCGCAGCACTCCGCTCATCATCTCCAGCAATTGGGGGACAGATGGGGGACAAAAAATCCCAAAAATGCGAAAGGGGTTGGACCATCACAGCCCAACCCCTTGAATTTATGGTGCTCCCGATGCGATTCGAACGCATGGCCTATCGCTTAGGAGGCGATTTTAACGCCTTCACCTGACTTCACAGAACAACACAAAAGTGTTGACTATTCAATAGTTAATGACTATCCATTCCCCATCAGAGTTCATTCAATTTCACCCCGTTTCACATAAAAAAGCGGGGCCAGAGCGGGGCCAGATTGGAGGGGCGAGTCATGGCGCGGCACTATATCAAGACTGCCTTCGTCGGCGTGCGCTACCGGGAACACGAGACCCGGAAGCACGGCATACGCCCTGACCGTTATTTTTTTGTCCGATATAAGCTGGACGGTAAGGACAAGGAAGAAGGCCTGGGATGGTCAAGCCAAGGGTGGACCGCCCAAAAGGCAGCCGAGAAACTGGCGAGGCTTAAGGAGGCGCAACGGACCGGAGAAGGGGCCATCACCCTAGCAGAAAAACGCCAACAAGCTGCCGTTGCCCGCCAAGCTGAAGCCGAGGCCCGTGCCACCGAAGAACGCGAAAACATCACCCTGGCCCAAGTCTGGAAAAAATATCTGCCCGTGGCCCAAGCCAATAAGGCCGCCCATACTGCCTATGCCGAGGAGGCCGCTTACCGTCTCTGGCTCTCCCCTACCCTGGCTAACAAGCCCTTGCGTGACATCAAGCCGATCCATCTAGAGCGCATCAAGAAAACCATGACCGAGGCCGGCCGATCCGCCCAAACGATTCGGCACGTCCTGGCCGCCCTGCGGCAAGTCTTCAACTTCGCCAAGCGCAACGGCCTCTATGCCGGCGACAACCCGGTTTCCCTGGTCAAGAAACCCTCTGCCGACGCTCGCCGACTGCGCTTCCTGACCCACGACGAAGCCGACCGATTGCTTGCCGCCCTGGCCGAACGGGAATCTAACGCCCACGACATGGCCCTGCTCGCTCTGCATTGCGGCCTGAGGGCCGGCGAAATCTTTTCCCTGACCTGGGGCGACGTAGACTTGGAACGCGGCGTGCTCATCCTGCGCGACACGAAAAGCGGTAAGACCCGGGCGGCTTACATGACCGAGGCCGTGACGGCGATGCTCGCGGGTATGGACCGCCGAAACCCCAACGATCTCGTTTTCCCTTCCGCCAATGGCGGGCGTATCGTCCAGATTTCCGAAACGTTCAACCGTGTGGTGACAGCCCTTGGCCTCAACAACGGCGTCACCGATCCACGCCAGAAAGTCGTTTTCCACACCCTGCGCCATACGTTCGCGTCCTGGTTGGTCGAGCAAGGCATCGATCTGTATTCGGTCAAAGAGCTGATGGGACACGGAACGCTGGCCATGACAGAGCGCTACAGCCACCTTTCCCCGGACAAACTGCGGCGGGCGGTCAAGACCCTGGAAGCGGGCATGGAGAAGGGCCGGGCCAAGGGTAAAGTTGTGGCCATCGACGGCACGAGGTAGATATGCAGGAAGTGAAAACTCGGCGCACCATCGAATACCAAGCCCCGGGCGGGAATTGGCCTTTCCGGGACTGGCTTGCGGCTCTTAAGGACAAAAGGGCCGTGGCCAAGGTATTAGCCCGCCTTGCCACGGTCCGGGCCGGGAGCATGGGAGATGCCAAATCCCTTGATGGCGGTCTGTATGAACTGCGTATTGACTTCGGGCCGGGATATCGCGTCTACCTCGGGTTGGATGGCCAGACGATGGTTGTCCTGCTCTGTGGCGGCGACAAATCGAGCCAGGGCAAGGACATCAAAAGGGCTCGCAGCCTTTGGCAGGCTTACAGGAGGGAAAAATATGAGTCCCGTCCGTGACTTCGATGACACGCTTAAAGAGCTTTTGAGCGACCCGGAACAGGCGGTCCAATATCTCCGCGCCGCCATGGAAGAAAGCGACCCCCGTGCGTTGGCCATGGCCATTCATGATGTGCTGAAAGCTGTTCGTTCGGCGCCCGAGGAGAACGACGCCGAAACGGAGGCCCTTTGCCGTGCCCTTGCCGGGCTGAAACAAGCGGGCGTGACCCTAGACTTCCTGGCGCGGTAGACACGCCCATGCGCGTGGAGCCCTCCCCGATTTACCCCGGCTTCTTTGGCGACAGGGGGCACGGACCGCGTATGGGGATGAACGAAAGTACCAAGCGCCGCTTTGTGGAGGCCGAACATGCCCAGGATTAAGGCCCGCGACCTGCACGAAAAGTCCAGGCGAGAAGATGCCGAATACCGGCGCGAATATGACGCCCTTGAAGAAGAGTTTTCCCTCATCGCTGCCATGCTGGACGCCAGACAGAAGGCCGGTCTGACCCAAGCCCAGGTTGCCGAACGCATGGGCGTCAAGCAACCCGTACTGGCAAAGATCGAAGGTGGTCGATTGAACGTCTCCATCGACACCCTGAAGCGGTACGCCCACGCCACAGGCTGCAAACTTAAGGTGAAATTCATCCAGGCACAGTAGCACATGGACCAATCCGACGCGCTCCACCTCATCTACTTGGCCCTGCTCCTGGCGGTCATCATCGCCCTGCGCTGGTGGCCGGGCATGAATCACCGGAAATTCGATTGGCGGTTGTTGAAGAGCAAGGGGCGCAAGAGGGATTGACGCAGATTTCCCCGGCCTAGCTGACGACTGATCATCGTTGGCGAAAGCCGTCTTCCTGAACGGTTGGCCGGGGGATAATTCAGGTGCAAGCGACAGGTAGGCTTGAAAGATGGCCGAAGATTCTTCCGACAATTCCCCGCTGATTCTCAGTGTCCGACAAGCCATCAGAGGCCCGAAGGCTGTAGCTGTCACCTGGGCCGATGGGCGGGTATCGGTCGTTTGCTTGTGGAACGAAATTGACCTGCCCCCATCCGCATTCGACACCCATAGCGTTGCGGCCGAAGGCGACGATGTTGCCGTTGCCCCCAAGATTCGAGTGCTCGACGACATGACCGGCATCATATGGCCCGACCGCGATGTGACTGTGACCGCCGCGCGCCTGGCCGAACTGGCCGCAGCCCAAGACGCTGATCCGTTGCCACCTGCCGTATTTTCCACATGGCGGGCAAGCCTGGGCTTGGATGTCGGAGGAGCCGCAAAGCATTTAGCCGTTGGGGAAGCGGACATTCGAGCATACGAGGCAGGAAGCCGACCCACTCCCCGGGTCATCGCCCTGCTGTGCCGGGAATGGCTGGCCGGCGAGGAGACGGCTTACGAAAGGGACTGGATGTGGAGCAATTATATAATGCTGCGCGAGCAGGTTGATAGGGCCTATAAAACCTTCTCTAATCCAACACAGCCAGAAAAAGATTACAACAAAAGACTAAGCAATGCCGCCGAAGTATTGGGCTGGAAGAAAGATTCCAAGCGCCATTCGAGGCTGTCAACCATTTATCTTCCTGTGCGGTACAAACAGCTTATAACGCCAGGACCGGATGGTTGCGGCCTGTCGAAATGGGCGGCAGTGAATAGACTGTGCGAAGAGGCGGGCCTTGCCTCCCCTGAAGCGACACGAAAAGCCATATCGAGGCGAATCCAGGCAATCAAAAAAGCGTGCCCGGGCGACACTTCCTTCGACGGGATTTTACCGTCCACCCGGCCCGGCTCTAAGATCTGTTAAACAATTTGTCCCTGTGACCTGGGGATTGTGGTGCCCTATTGGTGAGAAATCATTTTCACCAAGGAGCATCCAGAATGAATTCTCAAGTCGAACAGGTCGTTGCCGAACTCCAAGCAACTCTCCCCCCCGTTTTTGCTGGTAAATCGCTTGATGCGTTGACCGGCGACTCCATCAACTGGCGTACGACGCAGAATGCTCGCAGTCGGGGCGAAATCCCGAGCGAATGCTTTGCGTACTCTGGCCGCAAGGTCCTCGTTATTCGTGATCCGTTTCTTGCGTGGTGGCGCACTAAATTGCGGCCGGCGGTTGGTCGGAAGCAGGAGGTGCGCGGCGATGCGTAAAAACGAGAAGCGCCCCGGGGTTTTACGAGAACCTCAGGGCGCGGGGAAAAATACGTGGGCCATTGACAACCCCTACGTAGCCACCCCGCGCAGAATCGTCAACTGCTTCTGGCTATTTGTGGTTCTTCAGTTCCGCAACGTGATTGTTGATGGCATCGCTCTGATAGGCTGGCCGAAGTGCCCCTGGCTGTCGAGGCTCGTGGATAGGCTGACGGTCCTGGCTGATGCGCTGGCCGAGAAAAGTGGGGTCAGAGCATGATCGACTTTAAATCCATCAACACCGCCGCCCTGCCGCGCCTGGGGGGCCTCCTGCCCCGCTGGCTGCCCGGTGGACGCGTCGAGGCCGGGGAATACGTCTGCGCATCCCTTGAAGGCGGCCAGGGTCGATCCTGCTCCGTGAACCTGGACACGGGCGCGTGGGGCGACTTTGCGACCGACGCTAAGGGGGGCGACCCAGTATCCCTGTGGGCCGCAATCCGAGGCATCAAACAGGGCGAGGCCGCACGAGAACTGGCCCGGGACCTCGGCCTTGGGGTGGATAAGTCCACCAGGAACAGCAGCCGCCGCATCGTTTCCAGCTATGATTACCTCGGCCCAGACGGGAATCCGGTCTTCCAGGTCACGCGCTGGGAGCCCAAGACCTTCACACAGCGCCGCCCGGATGGAAACGGCGGGTGGATCAACTCCGTCAAAGGCATTGAGCTTGTCCCCTACCGCCTGCCGGAGGTCATCCAAGCCAAGGCTGTTTTCATCGTTGAGGGTGAGAAGGACGCCGACGCCCTGGCCGCCCTCGGGCTGACGGCGACCTGCAACGCCCAAGGCGCGGGGAAATGGCGAACCGAGTACAGCCGCCACTTTGCCGGCAAGCGCGTGTGCATCTTGCCCGACAATGATGCCCCCGGCCGCAAGCACGCCCGCGACGTGGCCCGGCAACTTCACGGCCTGGCCGAGGTGGTCAAGGTCATCGAATTGCCCGGCCTGCCGCCCAAGGGTGATGTTTCCGACTGGCTTGCCGCTGGCGGAACACGGGAAAGTCTCTTGGAGATGGTGAAGGCCGCGCCGGCTTGGGAACCACCGGCCGAACTCCAGGACACCGAGGACCACGAAGGCAGCCTCCAGGGCGCTAGAGACGCGATCATCATCCGCGAGGGTGCGCTTGCCGAAGCCGTGGACGCAGCCGAAGCGATTCTTGCTCGATTCGATCTGCCTCTTCAATTCCGCATCTTTCAGCGAGGCAGCCAGCTCGTCCGCGTGGCCGTACTTCCCGGAAGCGGGTTTGTCGAAGGCATCACCCGGCCCCAAGGGGCGACGGTTATTATCCCGCTGGACAAGGCTTTCATTCTGGACGTGTTGTCCCGGTTCGCCACGTTCAAAAAGTGGGACGGCCGAAAAAATGCACTCCGTGTCGTGGATGCGCCCAAAGCTCTTGCCGAAGCAATCATGGCCAGAATCGGCCTGTGGCGTTTCCCCGTCCTGCGCGGCGTGATTTCCTGTCCAACCATTCGGGGTGACGGCTCCTTGCTTCTGGACGCGGGCTTTGATGCGGCTAGCGGATATTATGTCGCGCACAGTCTCAAACCTCAGGTGCTGCACAATCCTTCGCAAGCCGACGCGAAAGCCGCCCTCGACACCCTAGCTGACCTGTTGTCCGGTTTCAGTTTCGTGGAGCCAGTTGATTACGCCGTCGCCCTCACTTTGATCGTCACGGCGGTTGTTCGCTCTGCCTGTGACACCGTTCCCATCGTGATCATCACGGCCCCGGTTCGAGGGTCGGGGAAGTCCACCATAATGGAGATCACGTCTCTTATCAGCACTGGCCGGCGTTGCGTTGTTCTGTCCGCCACCAGTGATCCTGTTGAGCGTGAAAAGCGTCTGGGGGGCTGCCTTCTTTCTGGTGATCAGCTCATCAATATAGACAACCATAACGGTGTGTTGAACTCGGATTTGCTCTGTCAGGCCTCTACCTCGGAGACTCTTAAAGTTCGCCCGTTGGGGACCAGCGCACAAAGCGAAGTTCCAAATACCAGCCTTTGGTGCGCCAATGGGAACAACATTTCAGTTGGTGGCGATCTGGCGAGGCGAACGCTTATGTGTCGGCTGGACCCGGGCTGTGAACGTCCCGAAGACCGTGTTTTCGAGTTCGACCCAGTAGCACGTGCCCTGGAGCGCCGCGCCGAATATGTGGCCGCAGCCTTAACCGTCGTGCGCGCTTACGTGGTGGCCGGCAAACCTGACGTTGGCCTTCCCCCCTTCGGCAGCTTTGAAAAATGGTCAACGCTCGTTCGGGCGTCCCTGGTTTGGGCTGGTGCCTGCGACCCGTGCGAGAGCAGGGAGGCCGTCATGGATGACGACCCGGAAGGGGCTACGCTTCGCGCCTTGTTGGCCGCTTGGACAGAACGATTCGGGCGGACCCCAAGAACGGTGCGTGAAATCATCAACGCCGCCAACGAAGATGATTCGCCTCTGGCTGACGTGATTCAGGATATTGCCGGCGAAGGTCGGGGCGTCAATGCCAAGCGCCTCGGCTGGTGGTTACGGCGGCAGTTGGGACGCATCGTGGACGGAATGAAGCTCACCCAGGAACGCGTTGCCCGGGTGGCAAACTGGAAAGTCATCCCGGTGAACAGCCAATGAGGTGCGGTTTCTTCGCTATTTGCGGTTTCTCCAATACAATACAGGGAAACTGTCAGAGAGACAGTGACAGTTATATATAAAGGGTTTGGAAAAAGCGTCAAAAGCGCAGAAAGCGCACAAGCTCAAAATCAGGGGCGTTCCCCCTGGAGGAAATATTTATGCAGTCTCTGACCTACGCCGACATCGTGAAGTTGGAACCCCGCATCCTGGAAGCCGAGGCCCTTGCCCGAGAGTACGCAGGAAGTCCAACCTATGGCCCATGGTACAAGATAGTAAAACCGGCCTTCAAGTTCCTGGTTGGATTCATGTCCAAACACCAAGAGCCGGCACTTCATTCGTCCTGGGCCTATAGCACTGTATATACCCATTTAATCGACATTTACGAGAACTAGGAGAACAACCATGAATTCTTCTGAAATTATCATCGATGGCGTGATTTACAATCGTATTCCATTCGGCGCTGAACCGGATGACGACGGCGACAGTCAGTGTCCTGACTGCGGCGTGCAGCGTGGTGGGTTGCACAAATCTGGCTGCGACCAGGAGCGTTGCCCGAAATGTAAGGGCCAGTTGATTTCGTGCGAGTGCATGAGTCGATTTCTCGGCCAGGGTGACGACCAGGGCGGCGGTGAAGAAGCTGAGGAACTTTCCTATGACGCTCCTCGCTCTTTGGGTTCCAGCGATGTTGGCCGCCGTCTCTCGCGTGTTGCCGAGCTTCTGCGGTTTGCCGACGCTGGCCTTGGTGCAACGCAACAGGGAAATCGAGGAGCACAGCTTGTAATTCGAGAGGCACTTCTAGAAATAAGAACTGTAATCGAAAGCAATGTGTAGGTCATGGAAGTGGCCATCCCGTTCTAGCGATACGACACAATCAACGAGGCAACCAATATGAACACCTCACAGACACAACAATCTCGCCCGGTTCACATGCGCCCGCTGACTGAGGCCGAGTTGGAGGCCCAGGCCATCCGAGAACTTGAGCGCATGGAGCGGGCCAGGAATGCCAAACGGTCGGGGTATCAGCCCAAGCAACGGCGGTGCTACGAGGATAGGCAGTGACCGATACCCCCCCCCACCCCCTGTCGATCCCCTGGCCAGGAGGGTGGATAACCCCCACCCCTATGCCCTCCCAGCGAGTCCATGGTGGGGTGGTTGTAGTACCTGCCGCGAGAATTTTTTCTAATTTTCCAAGGAGGAGATCATGCCTAAAAAGAAAACTCACATAACGCCGATGCAGGCAATCAGACGAAAGTGTCTCTGGTGCGCTGGAGGCTCCAGAATTGAAGTGCGTTTGTGTCCCGCCACGAGTTGTCCCCTGCATGAATATCGGGGTGGCAAGCGGCCAGAGAACGCTACGTTAACGCCGCTACAGGCCATTAAAGCCAAGTGTCGTGATTGCTGCGGTTTGACCTGGGCGGATGTGCAGAAATGCCCCGGGCTCAAGCTGGCAGACGGTCCCTGCTCACTGCACCCGTTCCGTGAGGGCGCGAACCCCAACATCTCCGCCGAGACGCGGGCACGGCACCGCGCTGCCATGGAGGGGCGACGGCTGGCCGAGAAACGGCAGTCTAGCCCCCTGGTTGAGGCGTCGGAAACCAAGGGACGGGGATTCGTTCAGGCCGAGGTAGGAGATTTCGAAATTGACAATCCCATTTTTAACCCCCTGGCCGTGGGCACGGTGCCCGGGTGGTGTGGGCAGATTTAACGAGAGGAGGCGGTATGACGAAGAAAACAGAGAAGCCAGTAAGGAAAATTGGGCGGCCGAGCGGCTATAGTGAGGAGATCGGCGAAGAGATTTGCGCCAGGGTGGCGTCTGGCGAAGACATCATGTCGATCTGCGAGTCCGAGGGGATGCCGGCGCATACGACGTTACATAAGTGGCGGGAAAGATACCCTAAGTTCGGGGCCGCTTACGCGCGCGCGAGGGCTTTGTCTGGCGAGGCTGCCGAAGCTCGCATCCAGCGGATTATGGACGACGCCAGGGTCGGGAAGATCGACGCCAACACGGCTCGGGTCTTGATCGACGCTGAAAAATGGCTCGCGTCAAAGCGCGCACCGCGCACCCACGGTGATCGAGTCGAGGTCGAGCACTCGGGGCAGGGGGACCAAGGTGTGCGGGTGGTCCTCTCTTTTGGCCCTGCGCCTCAGATTCAGGCCCCCGCTATCGATGCGGAAGTCGTCAAGCCGGCGCTCCCGGAGCAGGCCCAGGTCGATCTGCCGAGTATGTCTCGTGCGTTCTCGGTGCCTGTTAAATCTCTCTAACCATCAACCCCGGCCCCTGCCGGGCAAGGAGTTACACCATGAGTTTCGGACCTCAGTTCAACGATTTGATGGAAAAGAAGTACAGCATCTTGCAACAAAACGCCGACGCGGAAACGACGCGGGCCAACGCCGTTGCGCAAAACGTCGGGCAGCAGCAGACGTTGCAGCAGCAGGCCGACGCTGCGGCACAGGCCAGAGCGCAGCTGAATGCTGACACCCAGCTTCAGAGTACGTCGATGAATAATCAGGGGGCCAACTACCGGACCGGGCTGACCTCTGGTTTGGAGAACAACTATCGGATGGCCGGGCTTGGGCTGGATGCCGCCAAGTACGCCTCCGATGACGAGACCAAGCGGCTGGCCCTGACACGCGCTGATGAGTACAGCAACGGCCTCAAAATCAACCCCACCGATTCCTACATCGGGTCGGTTGCAAGAGGGCTTCGGATGTCTGGGCTTCAGTTCCCAAGCAGCCCCATCCCCCAGCTCCCGGGATATAAGGATGGTGGACGCCCTCCGGTCGATAGGCCCGTGGTGGTCGGCGAGGCTGGACCTGAGACCTTCGTGCCTGACAACGGCGCTCGACCTGTTGCAGTTGGGCAGAGTGGCCCGGAAGGTGGTGACCACGCCCGTGCGTGGGACGGTGCTTCCGAATCCGCAGACGGCGGACTCTGACTTGCACCGCCGCGCTCTGAATGCTGTGATGGACCAGCAAAAGCCGGCGTATGACCCTGATTTGCAGCGCCGCGCCCTGGCCGCTGTGGAGAGTCAGCCGCAAGCTGATTTCAAGGACCCTGATGGTTCCCTATACCGGCGCGCCCTGGCCGCTGTGACGAATCAATCCAAGCCGGCTTCAGACCCATTGCCGCCGTTGACGCGCAATGGCGGGATCGAAATCTGGTACTCAAACCCCAAGCAGGACCAGTCGCCCACATTGGGACAGCAGCGGACACGGGACCTTGGATCGCAGTTCATCAACAACCTGGAAGCCATGAGCGACGACGAGCGCAAGGCCGCCTGGAAGGATGCGCATCCCGAAGAGAGATATGCGGCCATTCAGGCGTACAACAGACTCAAAAACGCAGGGGGGAACCCCGTTAATCCCCGGCAACAAGCGTCTGTCCCAAGCTGGGAGTCTAACCTTAATCTAGCCCCCAGCCATACGCCGTCATACCGGGAGCGCTTACAGAGTCCGCAGGCACCAGTTGAGGATGGCGATACACAGGCAATTGAGCAGGACAAGGGAGTGCCTCTTGAGCAACACCCCGGAGTCATTTCGAGAGTTCTATCGGATTACGAGGACAGGGGCGCTCGCGCCCCCCTCGCTTTGACGGCCGGAATCCCTATGGCGGGTGGGGTGTTGGGCGGTGCATTGGGGTCTGCTTTGGGGGGGCCCTTAGGAATGGTTGTTGGGGGTGATTTAGGAGCAACGGCCGGGACTGTCGTTGCTCCTTATATTCCCTCTCCTCCTGAAGACAGCCACGGCATGCAGGTGATGCGTGATGTCCGAAACCGCCTCAATGGCTTGGGCGATACTCTGGGCGTTAACAGGAACTGGGGTCAGGGGCTGGATTCGCTTATCTACGGTGAGACACCGGAGCATCGGCAGGCCAGAAGAAGAAACGGGCTCGGGCAGTGATCCCCTTTGGATGCAATCAAGGGGCCGGGGTGACTCGGCCCTTTTTTTTGGCGGTGAGCCGGGACCGTCCGTTATGCCAGGGGGATTAGACGCTTGAGTCTTAAGCGAGCAAGTCACGATGTCTGATAACTTTTGATATTTCTTGCACTGAATCAGTAAATTTGCCATGAGTTGTCCTATACAATAGATGCCCATGTTAGAAAATGGATCTTCTGAGCGTTCCTACCATCAAACAAGTATATATCTTGCAAAATAAGAGTACACTTAAATGGCAAAAGAAAAAATACCAGACAATTTTAAACTTGTTGACAAAATTTCACCATGCCTTTTTGTTAAACAGAACATATTATATGCATATTATATTACCAAAAAAAATGTACTGTTTTTTGAAATTGACTCCCTGGACAAAGCGATTGATGTTTACCTTTCTGATGTTTGCGCTAAAGATCGAAATATATTTAAAATGATAATATTTAGCAGAATGGAAGACATAGCCCCAAGTATTTCCGAAGCCAATATATTTTACAAGGTTCAAGACAAGTTGGATAAAAGATTGAAAAGTCTAATATCTGACGAATCTCAAAAAGAACAGGTCAACAAATACTTTATTATTGATAGCTGTGACACTGACGAGATAGAGTCTATACTCTATGACTTTTTAACTGGATATGCGCATATTTACAACACAATCAAGTGGGACATCGTTTTTCCGGAAGGAACAGGCGATATTTTTGTTGAAATTACGATGCTATCATCATCAAGTTTTTTTGAAAGGGTTATTGCCCGGACAAAGCAAACAAAACGATTGTTAAATGTATCAACCATACAACGAATTACTGGAAATGCACAATGGTTTTATATTGCATGGGAAAATGAGGCACTAAAATTTACAAATCGTGGTGATATTACCTCAGCATGAAGGCGTTATGAGCCGCTTCACCCGCCTGACCCCGACCCTGTTTTGTGAACTGGACGCCCTGTCCCGGACCTTCGCCGGTCGCCCCATCATCGTGGAGTGGGCCGCTTTTCGTTGCCGGGCCTGCCGCTTGTGGGAGATTTCCGAGAATCTCCACCGGGCGGAACTGACGGCGTTGGAACGGGACAAGCTGGTCGCGGAGTGGGTGGAACTGACGGGGGAGTCCCAGGTGCCCCAAAATGGGGCGGCTAGGCCTCAATATGAAAAGCGGGGAATCCGCGAAGCAGCCCGTCAACTCCCCGTCTCTGGCGACACCGAAAAGGCTCGTGAGCACCAGATAGCCCGCTCCCTCAAGGTCGCATCCCTTTCCCCCGAAGCCCAGGACGCAGCCCGGGAGGTCGGGCTTGACGACAACCGCACTGCACTCCTGGAAGCTGCTAAGCAGCCTACGGCCGTAGGCGCAGGTATAGTCCTTGCGCCGTCGAACAGTACGCCTACATCGCCGCGAAGTATCTTCTGCCGGCCGAGGAGGAGAAGGCGCGGGAGAGGCAGCTTGCCGCCCAGAATAACGATGCCGGCCAAGCAGTCCGGGAAAATTTACCCGAACAGGCTCCCGAAGGCCGCGCCCGCGATCTCGCAGCCGCTAAAGTCGGCCTGTCCGGGAAGACCGTGGACGCCGCCGCCAGGGCTATTGAGGACGGCATCCCAGCCAAGACGATCCAACGGTGGTGGAGGCAAATCCAGGACGAAGCAAACGGGTTGGTCAAAAATGACCAACAGCCCGAAAACCCAGAAACCACGCCGGTTCAGGGTGGCAACAGTGGGGACAAATTATCGCCGCAAGAGGTGGTCAAGGAGGTGGTGAAGGCCGCCAAGTCATTCATCGAAGCGGAACTGGCGAAGTATGGAATGTGAGCCGAATTTTCGGCCCACACAGACCGAGGCCAAGTACAGATCGTTAACGCAAAATCTATCTAAAGATCTCTACCGCAATGCTTGCAGACTAAGGCTTCAGAACGTATTGGTTCCCCACAATATCTACATTTTATATATTTCACACCATCAGCTCTGACCGGCGAGAGATAGGCGGCCAATACACCAAATAGGCTGAAGAAGAGGCCAATAAAGAACCATAAAACAGGACTACGGCCTTTGCTTGATGCAACTTTAGCGGACCATACAGGGACAAAAAATAATACAGCCAGAGCAAAAATAAGGGCGATAAGAACAGTGAAATCAAGTCCAAACATGTTGTCCCCTAAACCAGCCTCAATTTATATTCTGCCCTGGTCAAATTCACGATCAATATAAAAATCAAGATAAAATGTAGCATCTCCGACGTTGTGCAAATTGCTGTACATTGGAGAAATAGGCTTCTCCGGTGGACAGATGTACCCAGTTTTAAGGTTGGTCATATCTGCTCCACCAATGGCTAAATATGCGTAATTACGCGTTTTGCAAAAATAGTCTGCAATCCTTTTTACCTCTGTCAGAGTATCGTTGTCAGCCTTTGTTCGACCAAATTTTGATTTGTGTATTGAATAATATTTGCTCAAATATGACGATTCACTTATCAATCTTTTAACATCGATCACGCCATAAATATATTTTTGTGGAACCCCCACACTTTCAACTTCTCCGGGTATATCATAAGTTGTTTGGCTTAATGATTTTGTTTCGTTTGGCGTGTAATAATAGCTGTTTTGTGAAGAGGTTTGGCCACCATAGACATATGTAAATCCACGCGACTGCATACATTGTCTAAATTGATCGTCGGCTACAGACCATGAATTTTTAGTCCATTTCGCTTGCATATTCGCCATATACTGACAATTGTATGTTTCACGTGCCGCTATTTCCTTGGACATACCATACGGCGGTTTCCAATACCCACAAGGGTATGGCCCACCAATAACACATCCCGCCAGACAGACCACCAGGCCGAGTAAAAGTAGCTTTTTCATCTCACCCCCTTTCCCCTCCCGATACCAGTTTTCATGTCGGATCGGCAAGGTTGGGCACAAAAAAAACACCGGACCGAATGCATATAAGGGAAGGATACACGGGGAAAGGATCACTCCTCCTCGTACAAGTCCTTTGTCCTGACCCCGAGTACCCCGGCAATGGTGGCCAGGGTGTCCAGACGGCAAAGCCTGATCTTCTCCGACCGGGCACGCAGGATGGTTTCGTTAGACAAACCCGTCCGCGCCATTAAAGCCCGAACTGTTACTTTCTGGTCTTCCATTATCCATTTGATATTACTTATTATCATAAGGTTACTCCCTCCATATTTGTCCTAATATACCAAGTCAAGCCTTGACCTGTCTGCATCGGTACAATAGGACAAAACCAGAAACAAACAGCCCGGCAAGGAGTCATCACCTCTTTACCGGGCCTGACCAACCCGAAACACAGGAGGTTTCGAGCATGGCTGAGCATCCGCTTACCCTGTCCGCGTGTCCGACTCAATCCCAACCCCACACCCTCGCCGCCGTCCTGCCGGGGTTGGTGGAGGTGTGCCATGGCTAAGCGCAACATCTGTGAGCCCGTTATCGGAATCCCCACGCCCCGGGCGGAACTTCTCACCAAGATCAACGACATCGTCACCGGCATGGCCGATTGGCAAGAACTGCTCACCGGCTTGGTGGAAGGGTTCCCGCCCACGGCAAGCAATCTGGCCCAGGTCGCCAAGCTCGGTGCCGGGCTGCTGATGCAAGAGGGGGCGGAACTGGCTGAACTGTCCCAAACGCTGACCGAACCCATGACACCGCCGGCAGTCGTCGCAAGGGCGGCCGTGGAGGTGTGCCATGTTGAGTAAGGAAATATTCTCTTTAGCCGGGCCAGAGGAACTGTGTGCGGGGATCGTGGCAGACGATGAGGCAATGTCTTCCTTCCTGGACGACCACTGGAATAAACTGCGCCTACTGGTGGCCATGCTGCATCAAGACGGTGCCGAGCCAAGGACAATTGGATCGCTTCTGTCCGACGTGGCCGAGCGGTTCATTGAGACAGTGGAAGGATTTGAGATGTCGCCGATTTCGTTTAAGGCGACTGCCCTCGCTGAAATGACTGGGATGACGACCAGCGCGGCCGACGGGGAGGTGCGGTCATGAGCGTCAAGACCCTGGAGCGCAAGGAGGCCTTCAAGGCCATGGGGTACGCCGAGATCACCCACGGTGGCACGGTGGGCATGTCGCCCGAGGAAGAATGGGCGGCGGTCCTACAGCGGGGATGTCGCCCCGCGTGGTTCCCTCGCCATGATCCGCGTCACTCACATCTTTTCGTCATGTACCCCGACGGCGACCGGGATGCCACACCCGAGGAGGCGGCCTTTTACCTGAGGCTGGACCTCGAACATATCGAACGCGCCGGCCTGACCTTTGCCGAGCCGGGCGACCCTGACGCATTCCTGGTCAAGTGGAAGGGGCGGGACCGGGATCGGGGACGACTAGAGAGCATACCGGTAGTACAGGAGGTCCCCCATGCGTAGCCCAAACATCAAGGACGCCCTGGACACGGCGGCGAACGCGCACGACAAATGCCTGTTCCTGCGGGATGTGCTCAAAAATGCGGGCGGCCATCACTTTGGACGGTGCGACCCTGCGGGGCCTCGGTCAGGTCTTCGAGGACGTCATGACCGACTTGGAGTCTATCGAGGCGGCACTGGACCCGGCAGATATGGAGGTGCACCATGGATAAGCCCACGCTGCACAGCATCACGAAGGATGGCCAGAAGCCCAACCCCACCGAACCCGAAGAAGAGCTTGACTACCACGTGGAGGTTTCGTCAGCGGCCAACGTGTTCCGATTCTTCGAGGAGTATTTCAACGTGGTGGGCGACGGGTCTACCAAGGTAACAGAGGCGGACGGCTACGCCCTGGCCCATATCTTCGGCCTGTGCTCCAAGCGCCTGTATTCGGTCCTGTAGCGCCGAGCCTCGGCAACCGGATCGTGGGCGGCCTGTCTCCCTGGTGGAGGTGGGCCGCTTTTCAGTGCTCAAGGCCTGTACACAATCCCGCGAGGAACAAAAGATGAAGTCCTCTGTCGTTGACACGCCGTATTTCACCACCGAGGAGGCGGCGCTGTATGTCCGCTATTCGGTGCAGCGGTTCAAACGGTATGTCGAGGCCGCAAAAATACCTACCTACGGCCCCCAGGGAAATCGTTTTCGCCGAGACGACCTTGACGAGTGGATGGAGAATCCCAATGCGTTCAAACGGAGTAATCACAGCCCTTGCAGACGGGGCGTTCGGCTGCGTTCGCTCCCTACCGGGCCGCAAATGGAGTGCTTGCGGAATAGACTAGGCCGCGTCCGACGTTCTGACCTGTGATTCCGTCATGAATTTTTCCAGGTCCAAAATATGGTATCGGATGGATCGACCAACCCGCGAATACCTTGGGCCTCTCCCCTCGCTGCGCCAGTTGTCCAGCGTTTTGCGCTTGAACCCCATGTGCTCAGCCGCTTCCTCGGTCTTCAACCATTCGTGCTGTGGCATTCTCTTTTCCGTCCTCCCTGGATTTCGCGTCCACTTCGCTTACGCCTCCCTTTCTCCCGAGGCGCAGGAAGCGGCAAAGCTCAACGCCATTTCGTCTTGTCGAAGACGCCGCGTCGGGTCAGTTCTGTTTCCTTGTAGCGGTCAAAGTCGAAGCGGCCAGGCACATTGCCGGCATCATGGCGCTTGATCCGCAAGGCCAAGACTGCCACCAGGACGAAGGCACCCACGGCAAGCGCTATGGCGATAATCCATTCCATGGCGGGCTGATAGCAGGCGGTAGAAAGCTTGTCATCCTGCCGGCTAGCCGAACCCCATAGCTCCCTTCTCCCGCGTTTTGACGCCCGACCTGGACAAAATCGCAGACCGGTCTTCCTGCCGCTCCTGGGGCGGATATGACGTGTGGGCAAAGTCGATAATCCTCGACTTTGAAAAGGTGGTGGGGAACCACCTTTACCAGGGGCGGTTCAATCCTACGAATCCGTAAGATTGAGAACGGGGAGGATTCTACCCTTTGGCGGGCTGGCAAGTTGATCCTGCGACAACTCGCGGGACCGGCCGGGCACTGAGCGCAATTTTACGCCGCGAGATCGGGCGAGCTACTCCACTGTCCTGAACATCGCTTCCACCAGCCGGTCGGCATCGGCTTCCCACTTGAGCGCGTCCACGGCCTCGCCAGGGATCAGCAAGACCAGTCCCTCCCACCTCTGCGGGGCATCCCACTTTTCGCCCACGGCCGGGCCGCCTCGTACTGCCTCCGGTTCATCCTGCGCTTGGTCCCTCAGTTTTTCCTGATTCAAGATCTGGAGCATGGCGGGGGGAGCAGTTCCTGCCTGGGAGGGTTCAGGAACGTGGAGAAATCGGTGGAGTGACGCCCAAACCGCCGGGGGCAGTTTCCACAAGCCGCTTTCCATCCCCGGGAGCAGCGGCAAACCTTCACCTAAATTCACTCTCCATAATCCTCCCGAGCGGGGCCAGAGCGGGGCCAAAACACCCCTAACGCGAAAGGGGTTGGACCATCACAGTCCAACCCCTTGAATTTATGGTGCTCCCGATGCGATTCGAACGCATGGCCTATCGCTTAGGAGGCGATCGCTCTATCCACCTGAGCTACGGGAGCACAGGACAGGACGCATGAAACGATGTTCATGCTCCTTTCAACTTTTTCCAATACCTTGCCGGATTTTTTCCGCTAATAGCGCGTAATCCCTACACAAACCAAGCTTACAAGCACATCGCGCCAACGGCCGTCTTCCCGATTGCACCAATTGACGCGCGCGAAACATACTTTACTATTTGCCCTGATTCGACTTGTCAAGGAAGCGGCAGGGTGGCGCCGCTTGTCCGCAACTCCCCGCTTGATGGGGTATAAGCTCGCGGACAACGGACCCTCACCGGCCCGATCGGCGCAAACTGCCCATGCTCGCCCTGGGCAACAAAACCCGGCCAGAGGCCGGGTCCATTCACCCCAAGATGGCCCGCCTGCCCCGCGCACGGGCCCCAAGGAAGCAGGAGTTCACCATGGCGAAACGCATCCTCGTCTCCCTGACCGCCGCTCTGGCCGTCGTGGCCTGGACCACACTGGCCATGGCCCGCATCCCCTTGCCCGACATCACCGAATTGGTCGAAAAGGACGGGCCCGCGGTCGTCAACATCTCCACCACCAAGACCATCAAAGCCCAGGAGGGCATGCGCGACCTGTTCGAGCAGTTCCACCGGCGCGGTGGCCCCATGGATGATTTCTTCGACCAGTTCCAACGCTTCTTCGGTCCCCAGGGTCGGGGCGGCGCTCCCAAACCCCATAAGCAACGCTCCCTGGGCTCGGGCTTCGTTATTTCCGCCGACGGCTACATCGTCACCAACAACCACGTCGTGGACGGCGCCGACGAGGTCAAGGTCCAGTTCCGCAACAACGAAAAGCCCGTGCCCGCCAAGATCATCGGCCGCGACAAGGAAACCGACCTGGCCCTGCTCAAGATCGACGGCAAGTCCAACCTGCCCTTCCTGGAGTTCGGCGACTCCTCCAACCTCAAGGTCGGCGCCTGGGTCCTGGCCATCGGTAACCCCTTCGGCCTGGAAAACACCGTGACCCTCGGCATCGTCAGCGCCAAGGGCCGGGTCATCGGCGCCGGTCCCTTTGACAACTTCATCCAGACCGACGCTTCCATCAACCCGGGCAACTCCGGCGGTCCGCTCATCGACCTCGACGGCAAGGTCATCGGCATCAACACCGCCATCGTGGCCTCGGGCCAGGGCATCGGCTTTGCCATCCCGTCCAGCATGGCCAAGGACATCATTGCCCAGCTGCGCGAGGGCAAGACCGTCAAGCGCGGCTGGCTCGGCGTCACCATCCAGGATATCGACGAGAACACCGCCAAGGCCCTGGGCATGGAAAACACCAAGGGCTCGCTCGTCACCTCGGTGATCGAGGGTGAACCGGCCGCCAAGGCCGGCATCAAGACCGGGGATGTGATCACGGCCGTGGGTGGCGAAAAGATCGACGATTCCAACCAGCTCCTGCGCCGCATCGCCGCCCTGCGCCCCGGCGAGGCCGTCAAACTGGACGTGCTGCGCAAGGGTTCCACCCAGACCGTGTCCGTGACCCTCGGCCAGCGTGACCCGAAAAAGCTGGCCCAAAACGGTCCCGATAACGGGGAAGAGGGCGACGACACCGCCGGTCAGGCCGCGACCGTCATCGGCCTGTCCGTGCGCGAGGTCTCGCCCCAGGAGGCCAAGGCCCTGGGCATGGACAAGCCCCGGGGTGTCCTGGTAACGGAAGTGGCCGATGGCTCCGAGGCCGAACAGGCCGATGTGCGCCCCGGCGACGTCATCCTGGAAGTCAACCAGCGCACCGTCAACTCGACCGAGGACTTCAAGAAGATCGTGGCCGAGGACGGAAAGCAAAAAGGCGTTGTCATGCTGCAGATCAAGCGCCAGCGCCAGAGCATCTTCCGGACCGTGCCGCTCAAGAACGCGAAATAAACCCCTCCCGGGGCGGACGCCAGGCGTCCGCCCCGGGATAACGCCCGGATATCCCATGGCTTTGAGCCCCACGCCAGCCGAGGAAACCGCCATCCCCGTTCCCTGCAAGGTCAATTTGTACTTGCAGGTGGGACCGCGACGCCCGGACGGCTACCACGACCTCGATACCTTTTTCCTGCCCCTGCCCGAACCGTCCGACGGCCTGTTCATCCGCCGTTTCGACGAGCCCGGGGACATCGATTTCACTTGCTCCGACCCGACCCTCGAAACCGACGACAATCTCGTCGTGCGGGCCTACCGGTGTTTTGCCGAGCGCACCGGCTATCGGCCCAGGCTGGAAGTGGGCCTCAAAAAACGCATTCCCCACGGCGCCGGCCTTGGCGGGGGCAGCTCCGATGCCGCCGCCCTGCTGCGCTACTGCAACGATCGGGCCGGCGGGGCCGCCCTCAGTGAACCCGGGCTGGCCGCCCTGGCCGTGGGCCTGGGAGCCGACGTGCCGTTTTTTCTGCTCGACGGTCCGGCCAAAGCCCGTGGCATCGGCGACCAGCTTGTTCCGCAACAATCCGGATTGGATGGCTTTTTCATCGTCGTTGTCTGCCCGAGACTGCGGATTCCCACGGCCTGGGCCTATGCCGCCCTGGATGCCTCCCGCACTTTCCCGTCCAAACCCGGAACTGAGCTCTTGACAAGCGTTTTTGAGGGAAATAGAAAGGCGTTTTGCGTGACCGGGAGACCTTTGCAAAACGACTTTGAACCGGTTGTTTTCGCCACCCATCCGGAAATCGGGCGGGTTAAGGAACGCCTGCTGGCCGTCGGGGCCGCGGGCGCTCTTTTATCCGGGAGCGGATCGGCTGTCTTCGGACTGTTTCGAGAACGCCAGACCGCCGTACTGGCCCTGGCGGAATTTTCGGGCAACGGTCCAAGCGCTTTTCTCGCGTCCCTGTAGGGATGGCTCGGACGGGATTTCGGTTCGTGGCAGGTTCTTTCGTCCGCTCCTTCGGGCGGATCGGGATGCTGGGGCGTCGCCAAGTAGGTAAGGCACGGGGTTTTGGTCCCCGCATTCGTGGGTTCAAGTCCTACCGCCCCAGCCAAATGCATCAATCCGGACCGCCGTCTCCGGCCAGCTCGGCCGGCAGGGACGGTGGACGCAGTGAAAAGAGGCGCGGCATGGCCCAAGGCGATCTGAAAATTCTGACCGGTACCTCCAATCCCGCCCTGGCCACGGCCATTTGCGACCACCTCGGCTGTACCCTGCTTCCGGCCAAGGTCGGCACGTTCAGCGATGGCGAGATTCGGGTGGAAATCGGCGCCAATGTCCGGGGCTGCGACATCTATGTCGTCCAGTCCACCTGTACCCCGGTCAACTACAACCTCATGGAGCTGTGCCTGATCCTCGACGCGCTCCGGCGCGCCAGCGCCCAGCGTGTCACGGCCGTGGTGCCCTATTTCGGCTACGCCCGCCAGGACCGCAAGGTCGTGCCCCGCGCCCCGATCAGTGCCAAGCTCGTCTCCGATTTTCTGACCGTGGCCGGCATGAACCGCCTGCTCACCATCGACCTGCACGCCGGTCAGATCCAGGGTTTTTTCAACCTGCCCGTGGACAACCTGTTCTCTTCTCCCATCATGACGGAGTATTTCAAGGAATTTGCCGGGGGCGATCTGTGCATCGTCTCGCCGGATGCCGGCGGCGTGGAACGGGCCCGCTCCTTTGCCAAGCGCCTGGGCGCGACCCTGGCCATCATCGACAAGCGTCGCGACGCGCCCAACCAGGCCCAGGCCATGCACGTCATCGGCGATGTTTCGGGCAAGCGTTGCGTGGTCATCGACGACATGATCGACACCGCCGGCACCATGTGCCAGGCCGGCATCGTGCTGCTGGAAAAGGGTGCCAGCGAAGTCATGGCCGCCGCCACCCATCCGGTCCTGTCCGGCCCGGCCATCGACCGGTTGGAGGCCTCGCCCTTCACCCAGATCGTCACCACCAACACCATCCCGTTAAGCGACAAGGCCAAGGCCTGCTCCAAGATCAAGGTGCTGTCCATTGCCGGACTCTTGGCCAAGGCCGTGCACAACATCCACACCGAATCTTCGGTCAGCGTCCTGTTCACCTAGGGCGAATCGGAACGCGACCCGACCGGAAATCATGTTTCGCCCTAGGGCGCAAAGGAGATACCCGATATGAAAGAGACCCTGTCCCTCGCCGTCAAGACCCGCGCGGGCCGCGGCAAGGGGGCCAACCGGAAGCTGCGCGCCACCGACATGGTCCCCGGCGTCTATTATGATGACAAGGGCGTCAACATTTCGGTCATGGTCGAGCATATGCCCCTGCAGAAGCTCTACTCCAAGACGGCTTCCTCCCATGTCTTCGAGCTCAAGATCGAGTCCGAGGCCGGCCAGGAAACCAAGCCGTCCCTGATCTGGCAGCTCCAGTTCCACCCGACCAAGAGCAAGATCACCCACGTGGACTTCTACGGCGTGGACCTGACCAAGGAAATCCGCGTCCACATTCCCGTGGAAGTGGTGGGCAAGGCCGTCGGCATGGTCAAGGGCGGTGCCTTGGAAGTCTACCGCGAGACCCTGGAAGTCAGCTGTCTGCCCCTGGCCATCCCGGACAAGGTCGTTGTGGACATCACCCCGCTGGACCTCAACCAGCACATTAAGGTGGCCGACATCACCCTGCCCGAGGGCGTCAAGGCCGTCTACGAAGACAACTTCGCCATCCTGGGCGTGCTGCTGCCCACGGCCGAGGAAGAGGAAACTTCCGAGGAAGGCGCGGCCGAAGCGCCGGCCGCAGCGGCTCCCGAGGCCGAGTAGGGTCTTTTCCCGATACGTTTCCGGACGGGGCGGCGCGCCGCCCCGTCCGATCTGTTTTCCTTTTTCCCCCACCGCCATGGCCATACATGCTTGTATCGCGGGACTCGGCAATCCCGGCTCCCGCTACGCCGCCACCCGCCACAATTTCGGCTTTCTGGTCGCCGAGGCCCTGATTGCCCGGGCCCGGGAACTTGGCGGCGTGCCCAAGCCGACCCTGACCGCACGCCGGGACCTCGACGCCGTGACCCTGTCCCTGCCGGTTTTGCCGGGCGGCGGTTTTGCCCAATTCGTCTGCGTCAAGCCGCTCACCTATATGAATCTTTCCGGCCGGGCCGTGCGGGCGGTCTGCGACTTCTACAAGATCGACCCCACCGACGTGCTCGTGGTCCATGACGAACTCGACCTGCCGCTCGGTCGCATGCGTGTCAAGCGCGGTGGCGGCAACGCCGGCCACAACGGCCTCAAATCCCTGACCCAGGAACTGGGCACGCCGGATTTCACCCGGCTGCGCCTGGGCATCGGCCGGCCCCTGCCCGGCCGGGACGTGGCCGGCTATGTCCTCGAAACCTTCCGGCCCGAGGAGCAGCCCGTGGTGGCCCGAGTCGTGCCGGCGGCCGTGGACGCGGTCCTGTCCTTGTTCGAGGACGGTCTGGACGCCTTGCGCCAACGCCTGGGCACCTTCGACGGCGCTGTCTAGCCGCCTGCGTATCGTCCGCCGGAAGACATGGACACGAGCCGGTAAGTAGGCTAGTTTGTCTCCTAGATGGCAGACGTACCTTTGCGGTGTCCGTCGCCGTCAAGGAGTCGGCTGGTGTTTTCCGTTGAACAACTTGTCGTCTATCCGGCCCAGGGCGTTGGCAGGGTCGAAAGCATCGAAACCCAGGTCATAGGCGGGGCTTCGGCGGCTTTTTTTATTGTCCGCATCCTGAGCAACAACGTCACCTTGATGGTGCCGGTCAAGAATGCGTCCAATGTGGGCCTGCGGCCGCTGTGCTCGGCCGAGGAAGGGCTGGCCATCCTCGAATCCCTCAAGGACCGCTCGGATTTCACCGGCTACACCGGCCAGAACTGGAACCGGCGCTACCGCGAGTATTCCGAAAAGCTCAAAAGCGGTGCCCTGGCCGATGTGGCCTACGTGCTCAAGGAACTGCTGCTCATCGGGCAAAACAAGGAACTGTCCTTTGGCGAGCGCCGGTTGCTTGAGCAGGCCACCAGCCTGCTCACCCTGGAACTGGCCTTGGCCCTGTCGCGGGACCAGCAGGACATCAAGGACATGATCAACGAGATCTTCGCCGACGTCCTGCAACCCAAGCCCGAGGAATGATTCGACCCTGATCCGTGTTTCCCGGGAAAAGCGCAGGGTGCGCCCTTGACAGCCCCCGGAAAAAGTATATGGATTGTTCCAGGCCGTTATCGGTCTGTCCTCCACCAACCAGGTTCCCGTAAACAAGCGAGTTTTCGCGCCGATTCCAAACGAACGGCCTTGTCAAACTCACATTGCGTCGGGTTTTTCTTCCACTCCAATATGCGCATTGTAGCGCCGGGCTATTTTTGTGAGCAACGCACCTAAACGCCGCGGGCGTCCTCCACAGTCGCCGTCGTCTCCCACCGGGCCAGTGCTTTCCGATCCTGTCGAAAGCGATGACATTCTCCAACCTTTGACCGTCAAGTCCAGCCTCATGGAGACATCCATGAACCTCTCCGAGCTCAAGCTGAAAAGCATGTCCGAACTCATGGATTTGGCCGTCCAGTACAACGTCGAGAATCCCAATGGTATGCGCAAGCAGGAGCTTATCTTCGCCCTGCTGCAAAGCTGCGCCTCCCAAAATGGGTCCATCTTCGGCGAGGGCGTCCTGGAAATCCTGCCGGACGGTTTCGGTTTCCTGCGCTCGCCCATGTACAGTTACATGCCCGGCCCGGACGACATCTATGTTTCACCGTCCCAGATCCGGCGCTTCGGCCTGCGCAAGGGTGACGTGGTTTCGGGCCAGATCCGCCCCCCCAAGGAAGGCGAACGCTATTTCGCCTTGCTGCGCGTGGGCGAGATCGGGTTTGCCCCGCCCGAGGCCTCGCGCAACCTGGTGCTCTTCGATAACCTGACCCCGCTCTACCCAGACAAACGCTACGTCATGGAAAACGGGGCCGAGAACTACTCCTCCCGGGTTATCGATCTGCTCACCCCCATCGGCCATGGTCAGCGCGGCATCATCGTCGCCCCGCCCCGCACCGGTAAGACCATGCTCCTCCAGACCATCGCCAATTCCATCAATGCCAACCGCCCCGACGTCTTCCTCATCGTGCTGCTCATCGACGAGCGCCCCGAGGAAGTCACGGACATGGAGCGTACGGTCAAGGCCGAGGTCGTGTCCTCCACCTTTGACGAGCCGCCCCAGCGCCATGTCCAGGTGGCCGAGATGGTCATCGAAAAAGCCAAGCGCCTGGTAGAACGCAAGATCGACGTGGTGATCCTGCTCGACAGCATCACCCGCCTTGGCCGGGCCTACAACGCCGTCACCCCGTCCTCGGGCCGGGTGCTCTCCGGCGGTCTCGACGCCAACGCCCTGCAGCGCCCCAAACGCTTCTTCGGCGCCGCCCGCAATATCGAAGGCGGCGGGTCGCTGACCATCATCGCCACGGCGCTCATCGACACCGGCTCCCGCATGGACGAAGTTATTTTCGAGGAGTTCAAGGGCACCGGCAACATGGAGATCTACCTGGATCGCCATCTGTCCGAAAAGCGCGTCTTCCCGGCCATCGATATCAACCGGTCCGGCACCCGCAAGGAAGAACTGCTGCTCGAACCCGACGTCCTCAACCGGGTCTGGATCCTGCGCAAACTGCTCGCGCCCATGAGCCCCATCGACTCCATGGAATTTCTCCTGGACAAGATGCGCGGCACCAAGGGAAACCGCGAATTCCTGGATCTCATGAACAAATAGCAACAAAGTTTCACCGGTCTTTCCAAACCGCCCGGAAGAAGGTAGGGACGGAGTCATGTCCGCCACACGCTTTCGCATGCGCCCGGGCACGACCCGACGCATGGCGGCGGCTCTGGCCGCCGCCTGGTTTTTGGTCGCCGCTGTCCTGGTGCCCACCGCCCACGCCGGCATGTTCTCCTTCGACCTCAAGGACGAAAAGAAACTCGGCGAGCAATTCAATGCCCTGATCCGCTCCAAATTGCCGCTGATCCAGGATACCGAGGTCGATGACTACGTCGACGGCCTGGTCCAACGGCTGGCGCGGGCCATGCCGCCCCAGCCGTTCCCCTTTACGGTCAGCGTCATCAACAACAACGCCGTCAACGCCTTTGCCGGGCCGGCCGGCTATGTCTTCGTCTTCACGGGCCTGCTCATCCATATGGACCACGAATCCGAGGTGGCCGGCGTCCTGGCCCACGAACTCGCCCACGTCACCCAACGCCACATCGCCAAGCGCATGGGCGAAATGCAGGCCCTCTCCATCGGCCAGCTCGTGGGCGTCCTGGCCGGCGTGCTCATCGGTACCGCCACCCGCAATTACGATGTCGGCGGCGCCCTGGCCATGGGCTCCACGGCCGCGGCCGCCACGGCCTACCTGAAATATTCCCGGGACGACGAAAGCGAGGCCGACCAGGTCGGACTCAACTACCTCATCGCTGCCGGCTACCGCCCCCAGGGCCTGCTCGAAGCCTTCGAAGTCCTCCAGCGCCTCAAATGGCTCCAGGGCGGCGGCACCATCCCCACCTACATGTCCACGCACCCGGGGCTGGTCGAACGCACCTCCTACCTGCGCGACCGCATCAAGCTCCTGCCCGCCGACATCCGTAACCGCAAGGAGAACGATGCCGCCTTCAAACGGGCCCAAACCCTGGTGCGCGCCCGCTACACCGACGCCAAAAACGCCGTGGCCTACTACCGCAAGCTCGGCAACAACCTCACTCCCCTGGACAAACTCGGCTTGGCCATCGCCATGTCCCGCTCCCTCGACGACGTCCGGCAGGCCAAGGCCGCCTTCGAAGACGCCCTGGCCAGCTCCCCCAATGACCCGATGTTCCTGCGCGAAGCCGGACGCTACTTTCTCAAGATCCGCGATTTCTCCCGGGCCAAAAGCCTGCTCGAAACCGCCGTGCGCCTGAAGCCCAACGATATCGATTCGCTCTTCGAATACGGCCGGTTGCTCGCCCAGGAAGGCAATTACCGGGCCGCCGCCCCCTACCTTGAACAGGTGTGCATGCGCGTGCCCGACAACGGCGAAATCCGCGCCCTCTACGGCCAGGTGCTCGGACAGGCCGGCGACTACTTCCACGCCTACCTGAACCTCGCCTACGCCGCCGTCTACGAAAATAACCCCCAGCAGGCCCGCTTCCAAATCGACAAGGCCAAGGCCTCGGCCAAAACGGACGCCGACCGCCGGGAACTTGCCAGGCTGGAAGAAACCCTCAACTCCCGCGCCGAATTGTGGAAAAAAAGGATGTTCTGATGCACGATTCCCTGCTCGTTCGCCTGCCCAAGGGTGAAGACCTGCTGGCCGCCCTGGTCACCATCTGCCGCGAAAAAGGCATCACCAAAGGCCATATCAGCCTCATCGGCGCCCTGGAAAAAGCCGTCCTCGGCTACTACCCCCAGGATACCCGCCAATACGTCACCCATACCCTCGACGCCGGTACCGAAATCCTCGCCGGCCTCGGCAACGTCTCCCTCAAGGACGGCGAACCCGCCATCCACCTCCACCTGACCCTGCTCAAAGGCGACTTCACCATCACCGGCGGGCACGCCATGCCCGGCAATATCCTCTTCGCCGGCGAAGCCTGCATCACCCCCATCGATGGCCCACGCCTGCACCGCGGCCTCGACACCGCCACCGGCCTGCCCCTCTGGGACCAGACCGGGATGTAACAAGGACGAGTCGCCGCAGCAGCAACAGGTTAATGACCTCCGGTGGCCAGGGCGCTGCCCTGGACCCGCCGGGGGAACAAAGTCCCCCCGGACCCCCCGTATGGGGCCTCGGGAAGGCTTATACCGTGCGGTCTCTCGCCGGACGCGGCAAACCGTCGGGAGGCCGTCGCCCCTTCGGGGCGAATGCTTGGATTTTTTTACTTCCAGAGCCTCTTCAAATCCTCTCCGACAAATCATCTCTCTATTTATTTAATAATCACAATCTATTATCGAGATTAAGAACACTCCAAGAAAAACACTTTGACTTAAATTCCAACATATTAGATCTGTTACGCACAAAAATTGGGTCGATCTTTCTCCATCGAATGCGGCGCTTCGCCGCCGGCGCCCTTTTGGCCGCGATGAGGCCTGGCGTCGTGCCGGCTTTGCGGCACGTGTCGCCAGGTCCCATCGCGGCCAAAACTGCGGTTTCCCGCCAGCCACCGCCTCGTCCACTCGATTCCCGCGTCACCGCAGCCCCGTGCAGGGGGTCCGGGGGGGATGATCCCCCCCGGCGGGTCCAGGGCAGCGCCCTGGCCACCGGAGGTCGACCGCACCCGCAATCACAATCGCAATCGGAATCGAAACTGCAATCGAAATCAAGATCGCTCCCGAAGTCACCGTCAATGCCAACAGACCGGCCGGCCGATGTCACGGATACGGCCGGTCGCGAAGTTCAAGGTCATGGGCCGGACAGCGATCTGACCGGCGGGGCATTGGGCGTGCACCTGCTGGCGGTAGTTCAGGATATCACCGGCAATAGCTTCGCCGGGCACGACCACGGCGGCCAGGGTTTGCCGCGCCTGGGCCAGATTGACGGCCAGGAGGTCATGGATCTGTTGCGGAAGGCCTTTTTGAAGCAGCAGGGTATTTCCGGACAGACCGGCGAAGGTGTAGTCGACGGCGTGATCGATGCTGAACAGCGGTGTGCCCTGGAAATTCTCGCATTCCGCGGCCGGATCGTCCCCTGGATTGCGGGCCAGGATATGCAGGACATGACCGTTGAAGCCGGGGGCTTGGCGTTCCAGCACGGCATAGCGCTCGTACAGATAGCACGTGGAATCGTGGGAGATGCGGATCTGGGGCGCATCCGCGCCGGGCAAGCCGCAGGCGGCATGATCAATGACGTGGGTCGTGCCGTAATCCGAGCGTAAGGGCGTGATATGGGTCACGGACAGGACGCGGACGGTTTTCCCGTCGCGCTCAAAAGTCGCTTGCAGGGTGCCGCGCACCTGGACCTGGATGTCGAGGACATCGGACATGATGGCCGAGGGATCGAAGGGCAGATAGACGATATCCGGCTCCTGGGGGCAGGACAGCAGAATGCCGCCCTGGGGTGTTTGGTGGAACAGGCCGTAAATGGTCAGCCGCGTCCCAACCGGGATATCGAGGGCCAGGACAACGGCCGGTAACAGGCAGCACACAAGCACGAGCAGCGAACACACAGGGAAACGCACGCGGGACATGAAGCCTCCTTGTCGGTTTCCTTCGACTATCATGGTGTGACTTCCTTTGAAAATACAGGGGAGACCGGACCGGAGTTGAAAAAATACCATGTGCGCGTATGAATGGCTCCATGGGAGGCCGGCATGACCGAACCACAATCTGGCGGATGGCTCAAAAACGGCAAAAATCTCGTTATCCTCGCCCTGTGCATCATTGCCTTGGCCGAATTCGTCTTGCTCGTCCGGCCATCCTCACCGCCGGTCGCCCAGGCACCGGAACAGGAGGCGTCCCGCCAGGAAGCAGCATCCGCGCCGCAACCGGCCGTATCCGGCGCCACGGACGCCGTGCGCGTGGCCGGTCTGGCCATGGACCCGGAACGGGGGCGCTATCTCTTGCTGGCCTTTGACCGTCCGGTGCTCGGCGCCAAGGACGGCGCGGCCCCGACCGCCACTCCGGCCGTCATCGAACCGGCCGCACCCGGCAAATGGACCTGGATTTCACCGTACATGCTCCGTTTCGAGGCCAAGGACGGCTTTGCCCAGGCCACCCGCTACACCGTGACCCTGCAGCCCGAGGCCTTTCTGGAAAAACCCCAGACCATGACCGGGCAGCTCGCCTATGAAGCGGCCTTCGGGACCTTCGAGGTCAACCGGCTGACCGCCCATCTCGAACCCGCCCCCGAGGGCGGCGCCATGGTGATGGCCAAGGGCGAAGTGGTGTTCAACCGCCCCGTGGACCCCAAGGCCCTGGCCGACCATATCCGGCTCATCGACCCGCGTCAGGGCGACGGCAAACCCGTGGAAGTATCCCTGACCACCACCTATCCCGCCAAAAAGATCGGCTTCCAATCCGAAGCCGTGCAGAAAACCGCCCAGCAACGCGAACTGAAGGTCGTGATCACTCCGGGTGTCCGGCCGGAAAAGGGCGACATGGCCCTGACCAAGGAAGCGGTGGCGGTCATCCCGGTGGTGCTCGACCCCAATTTGCGCGTGCGCGAGGTCAAGGCCAGTTCCGAGGAAGGCGCGGCCTCCATCCACATCGGCCTGTCCACGCCCGTTGAGGCCGATGCCGCCACCTCGGCCCGGATTCACGTGGAACCCAAGGTCGACTGGACCCTGGCCGCCGACGGCGGCGAGCTGATCGTCAGCGGCCCCTTTGCCCCGGGCCGGGACTACACCGTCACCCTGGACAAGGGGCTGGCCGCGGCCGACGGCGCGGTCCTCGGCACCGCCTACACCCGGTCCCTGCGCATCCCCGACCTCGAACCCTCGGTGGATTTCCAGGACCAGGGCATGTTCCTGTCCCGCAACGGCTACAAGAACGTGGCCGTCAAAAGCATCAATACCAACGCCGCCAGCCTGACCATCGACCGCGTCTACCCCAACAACCTGTTCCCGCTTTTTACCACGAACTATTCGGTCTTTGACGACGAGTACAGCGGCGACGACCTCCAGTCGAACCTTGGCGACCGCATCGTCAACGACCGCATTCCCCTGCCCTATAAAAACAATGCCGTCGCCACTACGCCGCTCAACCTGGAAAAATACATCCAAGGGCACACCCCCGGCCTCTACCGGGTCGCCTTGACCGTGCCCGGGAAATTCCAGGGCTTCCAGCGGTACGTGCTCATCACCGATATCGGCATCGTGGCCAAGCACGGTCTGGACGATTTCCTGGTTTGGACCGCTTCCTATACCAATCTGGCCCCCCTTTCCGGGGCCACGGTGCGCGTCCTGTCCTTCCAGAACCAGGAACTGGCTTCGGGCGTCACGGACGCAAAAGGACTTTTCCGGGCCAAGATCAGCCCCAAGCTCATGGCCGACAAGACGCCGTACCTGATCGTGGTGGAAAAGGGCGCGGACACGAGTTTCCTGCTGTACGACCGGTTCCGGGTGGACACCACCGGCCTGGATGTGAGCGGCGCGGTCGTCCCGGCCACCGGCTACACGGCCTTCGTGTACGGTGAGCGGGACATCTACCGGCCGGGCGAGACCCTGGAAGGGCTGGCCGTGGTGCGCGATACCCATCTCGCGGCCCCGCCGGCCATGCCCGTGACCATTCGCCTGGCCGATCCCAAGGGCCGCAAGATCGGTGAAAAAACCACCGTGACCGGAGCCGAAGGCGTCATCGACCTGCACCAGGCCCTGCCGCCCCAGTCCCTGACCGGCGCGTACACCCTGGAACTTTTGGCCGGAGAAACCGTCATCGGCCAGTACCGCTTCCAGGTGGAGGAATTCGTTCCGGATCGCATCAGTGTCGCCGTCGCCCCCGAGGCGGCCGAGGCCGGACCGGGCGCGAATCTGCCCTTTGCCGTGACCGGGCGCTACCTGTTCGGCGCCCCGGCCGGCACTCTGCCCGTGGAGGCCAGGGTCCGCCTCGTCAAGGCGCCCTTTGCCCCCAAGGGCTTCGAGGCCTACACCTTCGGCGACCCCGAACGCAGCTTCGAGGATCAGGAAATCTTCCAGGAAACCGGCAATCTGGATGAGGCGGGCCAGGCGGCCTTCGAAGCCTCCCTGCCCGAGGACCTGTCCCCGCCAGCCGCTTTGGAAGCCATCTTCACCGCCCGGGTGCGCGAAGGCGGCGGGCGCGGCGTCACGGGGCTGGCCCGCCTGCCGGTCCATGTCTATCCGGCCTACCCAGGCCTCAAACGCCTCAAAAGCGAGGCTGCGACGCCCGGTCGGCCCATGACCTTTGAGTTCGTGATGGTCTCCCCGGACGGTAAGCCGGTCGACGCCCCTGAGCTGACTGCCACCCTGCTGCGCGACACCTGGCAGACCGTGCTGCGCAAGGCCCCGGACGGCTCGTTCAAGTACGAGTCCAGCCGGGACGCCAAGACCCTGGAGACCAAGACCGTGGCCGCGCCCAAGGGCAAGGGCACGGTGGCCTTCACGCCGCCCTCCTTTGGCAGCTACCGGCTGGTGCTGCGCGATCCGGCCAGCGGCGCCGCCTGCCAGCTCGAATTCTACGCCGGCGGCTTCGGCTATTCGCCCTGGGCCGTGGAAAATCCGGCCCGGCTCGAACTCAAGCCCGACAAAAAGGATTACGCCTCGGGCGAGACTGCCAAGTTGCAGGTAAGGGCCCCGTTTGGCGGCAAGCTCCTCGTGACCGTGGAAGGGACGAACGTCCACGACGTGCAGCTCCTGGACCTGCCCGGCAACACCGGCGACATCAGCCTGCCTGTCAAGCCCGAATACCTGCCCGGCGTGTACGTGACCGCCACCCTCGTGCGCAAGGCCACCCAGGCGGCCTCGGTCGGTCCGTCCCGGGCCTTTGGCGCGGCGTATCTGGCCGTGGACAAGGCCTCGGGCAAACTGCCCGTGAGCCTGTCCGCCCCGGCCACCATGCGCCCGGACGGCAAACTCACGGCCACGGTCAGCGCTCCGCCCGGGAGCCTCGTCACCCTGGCCGCCGTGGACGAGGGCATTCTCCAGCTCGTGGCCCAGAAGACCCCGGACCCCTTTGCCTTCTTCTACGCCAAGCGCCAGCTCCAGGTGGAGACCTACGACACCTTCTCGCTGCTGCTGCCCGAAGTGCCACCGCTTCTCGGCAAGGCCCTGGCCGGTGGCGGCGACGGTATGGAAGACCTGTCCGGATTCGTGCGCACCCAGAGTCCGGCCAAGCGTACCGTGGCCTTCTGGTCCGGCCCGGTGCGGGTGGACGACACGGGCAAGGCGGAAGTCTCCTTCGACATCCCCGCCTTCCAGGGCCAGGTCCGGCTCATGGCCGCGGGCCTGTCCGGCCGCCGCTTCGCCTCGGCCGAGGCCACGACCATCGTGAAAAGTCCGCTGGTGTTGCTGCCGTCGTTCCCGCGCTTCCTGTCCTTTTCCGACACGGCCCAAACCGCCGTCACCGTGCGCAACGACACCGACCGGGACGGCACCTTCACCGTGCGTCTGGAGGTCACGGGACCGGCCACGGTGGAAAAACCCGAACGCCAAGTCGCCATAGCCAAGGGCGGCACGGTCACGGTGGTCTTTCCGGTCACGGCCGGCAAGACCGAAGGTCTGCTCGACTGCGTGGCCACGGTCGCGGGCAACGACGAATCCTCGCGCGACACCTTCCAGATCCCGGTGCGCTCGCCCCTGCCGGCCCGGACCTCCATCCAGTCCGGGGCCATGGAGGCGGCCGCCCTGACCCTGCCGGAACTGGCCTCGGCCGAGTTCCTGCCCGGCACGGCCCGACGCGACATCACCGTGGGCCGCTTTCCGCTCATCCGCTTCACCGGCAATCTCAAGGCCCTGCTCGCCTACCCCTACGGCTGCATCGAGCAGACCGTGTCCCGGGCCTTTCCTTTGCTCTACTTCGCCGACCTGGCCCAGTCCCTGGACCCGGGCGCCTTCGAGGCCGTGGGGCCGGCGGCCATGGTCCAGTCCGGCATCCGGCGCGTCACCGGCATGCAGCTCTACAACGGCGGCTTTTCCATGTGGCCCGGCGGCGACACGCCCCAGACCTGGATGAGCCTGTACGCGACCCATTTCCTGGTCGAAGCCCGGCTGGCCGGCTATTCCGTGGACAAGTCGGTCCTCGACCAGGCCCTGGATTTCACCGGCGAAACCGGCCGCAACGCCGATCTGGAAAAGCCCGAGGATCTGCGGCTGGCCGCCTATGCCCTCTACGTCCTGGCCAAGGCCGGACGGGCCGATATCGGCGCCATGGACAACCTGCGCGACACCCGGGCCAAGCGCTTGCCGCCCGATGCCCGGGGCCTGCTCGGGGCCGCCTATGCGGCCGTGGGCAATACCCGCGCGGCCGAAATCCTGGCGTCCGGCCCGGTGCCGGGCGGCGAATCGCGCAAGGTGACGGGCGGCACCCTGGAATCGACCCTGCGCGACAAGGCCCTGTACCTCTCGGCCCTGCTCGACGCCGTGCCCGCCGATCCGCGCCTCGGCAGCCTGGCCGTGGAAGTGGGCCGGCTGCTCGAAGGCGAGGCCTATCCCTCGACCCAGGAAAACGCCGTGGCGCTTTTGGCCCTTGGCAAGTTCTACAGCCGGCAAAAGGCCAAAAAGCCGTTCACCGGCCTGGTGCGGGCCGGGTCGAGCCTGCTGGCCGATTACTCCAGCGACAAGGTCCTGAGCCTTCGTGGGGTGAACCAGGCCGGTGACCTGCGCCTGGAGATCGACCAGGGCTTCGAACCCGGGGCCTGCTACTATTCCGTGCGAACCCGGGGCATTCCGGCTCCGGCCGCCTACGTGCCCCAGGCCGCCGGTCTGGAGGTGACGCGCGAATACCTGACCCGGGACGGCCGCCCCCTGGCCGATGATACCGTGGACCAAGGCGCCCTGGTGGTGGTCAAGTTCGCCGTGCGCGCACCCCAGGGCCCCATGGCCAACGTGGTTCTGGAAAACCTGCTGCCGGCCGGCCTGGAAGTGGAAAATCCGAGGCTTTCCACCACCGAGCATCTGCCCTGGATGGAAGCCGACGACAAGGCCGCCCCGGCGTCGGTCGATCTGCGCGACGACCGGGTGCTGCTTTTCACGGACCTGCCGGACAAGGACTGGCATGCCTATTATGCCCTGCTGCGGGCCGTGACGCCTGGGGTGTTCACCCTACCCCCGGCCCAGGCCGAGGCCATGTACGCGCCGGAGCTGCGGGGCAGCGGTCCCCTCGGGCGATTCACGGTCACCGGGCAGGAGCGGTAGCGCTCCCCCCACGAGGGGGCAGGTTCGGTACCATGCCCAAAAAACAAAAGGCCGTCCCGGCATGCCGGGACGGCCTTTGACGTCTCAAAGGAAAAAACGGTTATTCGCTTTCCACGGTGGCCTTCTCGATCACGACCGGCACGACCGGCACGTTCTCGTGAAAGCCCTTGGTCATGGTCGGCACGGCCTTGATGGCATCCACCACGTCCTGGCCTTTGACCACTTTACCGAACACGGCATAGCCCCAGCCCTGGGGATTTTTGGCCGTGTGGTCCAGGAAGCCGTTGTCAGCCACGTTGATGAAAAACTGAGCCGTGGCCGAATGCGGATCGCCGGTGCGGGCCATGGCGATGGTGTAGGCCTTGTTTTTCAGGCCATTGTCGGCCTCGTTCTGGATGGGCGCCTTGGTGGAACGCTCCTTCATGGTCTTGTCCATGCCGCCGCCCTGGATCATGAAGCCGTTGATGACCCGGTGGAAGACCGTGCCGTCGTAATGGCCGGCCTTGACGTATTCCAGGAAGTTGGCCGTGGTGGTCGGGGCATGTTCCTTGTCCAACTCGATGACGATATCGCCTTTGGTGGTCTGCAGTTTGACCATGGGTTTTCCTCCCCCGGCCCGAGCGATGCCGACACCGCCCAGGGTTACGGCCAGAACGCAGCAGAACGCCATAAGCGTCCGCAGCCAGGTTCTCCGGCCCATTGTCGCCATATGCGCAACCTCCGCTCCAAGTTGCTTTGCCGTCATGGAAAATTTCCGCCTACGTCGGGCAGCGCGTCGCCAACGCAGTGCAAGCCCGCACCGGCTCCGGCGTACGGATCGGGAACCGGTTCTGTCGCTCCCGACCAAAACGCCAAGCCGCCGCAAGGTGCAAGGAGTACGGCATCCGCGCCGCATTTTGCCGGGGCAACGTACGCGTCGTGGGGCCGGAAGGCAAGGGGCGGGTCGCGCGCGGTCAGGTCGCTGGCCAAGCCCCCCGGGTCACCGCGCCAACGGGCATGCGAGCGCTCGGACGCGTCGCCGGCCGAGCCGAAGACCGCCGCATGGCATTCCCCGGCCTCTTGTGCGAAGCCGGGGACCGCGCAAGAAAAAAGCCCGGAAGCGACTTCCGGGCTTTGGCGTCAGGACCGGCGCACGGCTACTGTTTGACGCGCTTTTCCCACAACTTCATTTCCTTCATCTTCTTGCGGCGCTCGCGTTGCAGTTCCTTGCACACGAGGGGCATGTTCTTGGGGTAGCCCCACTTCTCCCGATAGGTTTCCGGGGTCAGGCCGAACTTGCCCAGGTGCTTTTTCGTCAGGATTTTAAAGGCCTTGCCGGATTCCATGCAGATGATGGTCCGTTCGCGCACGGCCTTTTTCGGGTTGATCTGCGCCGCACCCGCGCCATCGGCCGTCCCCGACGTGCCACCGGACACCATGCCCCGGATCTCGTCGGCCAACCGCCGCACCATGGAGGTAATTTCCGCCTCGGTCATGGTGCGCACGCTGGCCTGGGCTTTGACGATTTCCAACGCTTCTTTAAAAAAGTCGTCCATGGGCACTCCTTGATCGCGGCCCCGGCCTGGGGTCGCCTCGTACGTCTTGTGTTGTCGACAGGGGAGCATCGGTGCCCGGACCGTACCACGCAACAGGGAGTGAGGAAGACCCGAGGGCAGGCGGATCTTCCTCACACCGCTGCCTCAACGCCAAAGGCGAAGAGGAAATTCGTGATGCGTCTGTTGTTACAACCGAATCGGATCCGGAAGCAAACCCAGATGATCCCTGCGCCAGCCTCCCTGGGCGTAGCGCACGCCCAGTTGCTTGAAGGCCCGACATTGCCCGTCGCTGTCCACGCCCTCCACCGCCACGTCCATGAGCAGGTTTCCGGCAAAACCGAGCAGCGATCGCATGGTCGCCGCCCGCCGGTCATCCTCCCAGTGCCAGGGCATGCGGCTCGGTGTCACGCGCAGTATATCGGCCGGCAACATCTCGATGAACCGCGCCGGCGGGTCCACCAAATCGATATGGTCGAGCAGAATGCGCGCACCGGCCCGCTTGCCGGCAACAAGAGTCTCCAAGGCGGATGTCGGTTGCGCCAACAGGCGGGTTACATCAAACATCAAAATAAGCTTTTCCGGAGCCACGGCGAGATGCCGCGCAACTGCGGCCACCCGGCTCCCCGGCTCGGCCCGTACCAGATAGGCGGCCGGGTCCCGGACTTCCCGTCCCCAGGCGGACAGGGATTCTTCATGGGCGTGCGCGGACCGTCCACACCAGTTTGCAGCCTGACCGGATGGCGCATCGCCCCGGATGTGTCGGGCCAAGGCAGCTTCGATGCCGGCTACGCCCCCGGTGCCGAGATCCATCAGTGCGCGGAAATAAAGAGCCCGTTCCATATCCCTGCCCCCGAACGCGGGGGAGACAGGCACGGAGCCTAATCCTTGGAATTGCTGTGTGGGTATGCTTCGAGCCATGGTTTGCTTCCATCCTGAGAAATCTATTCTTTTCTCTTTCAAGAAGCAGACCAATATTTTTCCTTTTTATTTCACGTTAGTACATACTAAAAACTGTCTTTTTTTCAGGACGAAACTTCAAAAACCATTCTTTGTCCTTTTTTCAGGACACAGTACGACCAGCACACCATAAACAGTCTAGCCCGTCATGCCCGTGACCCGGGCCAGCAAACCGAGCGAGCCGGCAAAAAGACGATGCCGCATTTCCTCCGGCAATCGCCAGATGGTCAGGGCCACATAGGCTCCGAACCCGGTCAGGACTGCGATATCGAACAAAACAAGCAAATACTTGCGCATGAAAGGCTCCTCCGGGGCAGGAATTTCCCCCTGGAAGAAACTTAGCAACCTTTGTTCCGGCCGGGTCATGGACCTCGGGCCGGGCCTCTGCTATGCCGCCCCCATGCCGCAAACCCGCTCCGATCGTTTTTTCCTCCAGACGCTTGGCTGCAAGGTGAACCAGTACGAAAGCCGGGCCTTGACCGAGGCCTGGGGCCGGGCCGGCCTGGTCCCGGCCGAGACCCCGGAAGCGGCCGGACTCGTCGTGCTTTGCACCTGCACGGTCACGGCCCGGGCCGCGGCCGAAAGCCGCCGTCTGGCCCGCAAATTCGTCCGCGAAGCCTCCCCAGGAGCCACGGTCGTGGTCACGGGCTGCGCTGCGGCCGTGGCCCCTGAAAGTTTTGCCGCCCTGGGTGCCGTACCGGTGCCGGACAAGGCCGCCTTGGCCCGCTTTCCGTTGGCCCCGCCCCGTACGCCGGCCGGCCCGGCCTATCCCGACCTGGCCCTGTCCGGCTACGATCGGGCCAGGGCCCTGCTTAAGATCCAGGACGGCTGTTCCCACCGCTGCAGCTATTGCATCGTGCCCCTGGCCCGGGGCGCGTCCCGGTCACGGCCGGTGGCGGACATCCTGGCCGAGGCCGAGCGCCTCATCGCCGCCGGACACCGCGAACTGGGTCTCACCGGCATCAATCTCGGCCATTTCGGCCGGGATATGACCCCGCCCCTGTCGTTCTGGGAACTGGTGGCCCTCCTCGACCGGGAACTGGCCGCGCGCCACGGCGACACGGTGCGCTTGCGCCTTGGCTCCTTGGACCCGTCCATCCTCACCGAGGCGGGGCTCACGGTCCTGGCCCAGGCCCGGCTGGTCTGCCCGCATCTGCACATCTCGCTGCAAAGCGCGGCTCCGGCCGTGCTGACGGCCATGGGCCGGCGTCCGGGGGATGCCTGGGCCGTGTCCTCTTTTGTGGACGGCATCGGTCGGATTTGGCCCCGGTTGGGACTCGGCTGCGACATCATGGCCGGCTTTCCCGGCGAAACCGAGGCCGACCATGCGATCACGGCCGCCTTTCTGGCCGCCCTGCCGCTGAGTTATGCCCATGTTTTTCCGTATTCCCGACGGCCGGGCACCCGGGCCGCTGCCCTGGCCGGCCAGCTTCCCCGGGAGGTCAAGACCGCCCGGGCCGCCGCCCTGCGGGAAATCGCCCAGGGACAGGCCGAACGCTTCCTGAACACCCTGGCCGCTTCGGGCGAAACGGTCACCGTGGCCCTGGAACGGCTGGCCCCGGCCGCCGGCACCATCGGCCAATATGTGGACTGCCGCTTCACGGCCGAACCCGAGGGCAGCCTGGGGGAACTTGTCCGGGCGACCGGCTGCGGCCGCGACGGCGACCTGCTCCTGGTCCGTCCCCAAAACGAGGCCTGCGCGCCATGAGCATTCCCCACATCCCGACCCCGGCCAAGCGCGTCTGCTCGGTCCTGTCGGCCGCCCTCGACACCCTGTGGCCCGAGACCCTGTCCGGCCTGACCGCCCTGTTCGGTCCGGCCGACCTCGTGTCCGAGCCCTTGCCCTTCGACTTCACGAGCTACTACGACCGGGAACTCGGTTCGCCCATCTTCCGCCGGTTCGTGTCCTTTGCCCGGCTCGCGCCCCAGGACGACCTCGTCCGGGCCAAGCTCGCGACCAACGCCCTGGAAGCGCGTCTGGCCGACGTCGACGGCCGGCGCCGGGTCAACTGCGATCCCGGCATCCTGACCCAGGAACGGCTCGTTTTGGCCACGGGCAAGAACTTCACCCACCGCGTCTATCTCGGCCAGGGGATTTACGCGGATTTGACCCTTGTCTTCCAGGCCGGGTCCTGGCAAACCCTGCCCTGGACATTTCCCGACTATGCCTCTCCCCCCATGCGGGAGTTGCTCACCGCTATCCGTGACCGGTATCGTCAGGACCTGCGGGAGCTCCCATCCCCAAACGCCGAAGCAAAGTGAGGATCACACCATGCTGAAAAGCATGACCGGATACGGTAAAAGCCGGTTGGAAAACGACGCCTTTACCCAGGTCTGGGAAGTACGCGGCGTCAATGGCCGTTTTCTCGATCTCAAATGGCGCCTGCCCCTGTTTCTGCGTCCGCGCGAAGCCGCCCTGGAACGGGTGGTGCGCGCATCCGTGGCCCGGGGCCGACTCGAAGTGCATCTCGATTTCGCGCCCAAGCGCGTGGATCTATGGCGGGCCACCCTCAATCGCGGCCTGGCCGGGGCCATGCTCGACGAAATGGAAGGCTTTGCCCGGGAACGGGGCGTCACCTTCACTCCGGACCTCAACCGCCTGCTGCCCCTGACCCAGCTGTGGCAGGAAGACACCCCGGAGGCGGATCGGGATCTGCTGGCCACCCTGGAAAACGGTCTGCGCCTGGCCCTGGTCGATTTCAACCAGTCCCGGGAAAAGGAAGGCCAGGATCTGGCCCGGGACATCCTCGACCGCCTCGCGCGTCTGGATACCTGGCGCCAGACCCTCGAAGGCGCCGCGCCGGCCGTCAAACAGGAAAAAATGGACCAGCTCACGACCCGGGTCATGGCCATCCTGGAAAAGGTCGGCGTGGAACCGACCCAGGAACGCCTGCTCCAGGAAACCGCCATCCTGGCCGACAAGCTCGACGTCTCCGAGGAGCTGACCCGGCTGGCCGGCCACCTGGGCCGCCTGACCTCCCTGACGCAAAATGGCGGCGAAGTCGGTAAAAAGCTCGACTTCCTCATCCAGGAGGCGTTTCGCGAGATCAACACCTGCGGCAACAAGGCCCAGAACCTGGACATCAGCCGGGTGGTGGTCGATTTCAAGGCCGAGTTGGAGAAGTGCCGGGAGCAGGTGCAAAACATCGAGTAATACTTTACGTGGAAGTGCCCCTGGCGGTTGCCTACATTCGGATCACCCCAGACCGGACATCCAAGCGACATTCCACCACGTCGCGGTCCGCTCGGGGAGTCCAGAGGGCGTAAGCCCTTTGGCCGCCGGAGGCGCTCTTCCTGCCCTTTCCAGCAACATCCTCACCGCAACCTCCCGGAGGCGGCCATGGCGAAAACGGGACTGCTCAATATCGGCTTCGGCAACTTCGTGGCGGCCTGGCGGGTGACGGCCATCGTCAACCCGACATCTTCGCCCATGCGCCGGCTGCGCGAGGATGCCCGGGCGGAAAAACGCCTCATCGACGCGACCCAGGGCCGCAAGACCCGGGCCATCATCATCACCGACTCCAACCACGTCATCCTGTCGGGCATCCAGGCCGATACCTTAAGCGCCCGACTGCGCACCGGAGAAGACGACCATGCCGCCTCGTAAGCGTCTCGGACTGTTCCTGGTGATTTGCGCCCCGTCCGGCACGGGCAAATCCACCCTGATCAAACGGCTGTGCGCCGCATTCCCCAATCTGTCCTTTTCGGTGTCCGCCACCACCCGGGCGCCCCGCGCGGGCGAGGTGGACGGCCGGGACTACCATTTCCTGTCCCGGGAGGATTTCCTCGCCTGGCGCGAGGCCGGCCGCCTGGCCGAATGGGCCGAGGTCCACGGCAATTTCTACGGCACGCCCCTCGAACCGGTGCGCCAGGCCCTGGCCGCAGGCAAGGACGTGCTGTTCGACATCGACATCCAGGGCGCGGCCCAGCTGCGCCAGAGCCTCGGGGACGGAGGGTATGTGTTCATCCTGCCGCCATCCCGGGCCGAACTGGAGCGGCGTCTGGCCGCGCGCGGCACGGACGCCCCGGACGTGGTGGCGCGCCGGTTGGCCGCCGCGCCAGGGGAACTGGCGGCCGCGTCCCTGTTCGACTACTGGGTGGAAAACACCGACCTGGACGTGGCTTACGACGCCTTGCGGGCCGTGTATCTGGCCGAGGCCAGCCGGCCGCGCTACCATCCCGAGTGGCTCGACACCCTGCTTGCCCAATGGGAGACACCTGGCAAAGCCCCCCAGTCCGGCGGCGGACGTTGACCGTATTCCCCCTTTTCTGCTAGCTTCCGGATACTTGAAATCAGGATACGCGTGCGACTGTCATGAGCCAGAAAAACGACGACCCGGAAAAGACCCCGGCCAAGCAGCCCCAAGTCCCGGAAGGCGACGGTTCGGGCAAGCAACGTGATCGCATCAAGGGGATCTTCTCCACCCAGGCCATCCAGAAGGTGGGCACCGGCACCACCACCCGGCGTACCATCCAGAAGATGTACTGGTTCGTGGAGGAAGCCGATGCCGGCGTGCTGGAGATCCAGCCGCTGAACAAAAACTATGTCCCTTCGGGCCCCAAGCGGCGCATCGGCCTGGAAGAGCTGCTCGAAAAATTTTCCCCGGAACCGGAATTTTACATCTCCACGGTCTACCCGCGCCTGCGCGAACTCAATCTCGTCATCCAAAAAGGCGAACGCCACCGGGACAAAGGCGAGATTTTCAGTGCCGAACTCGAATTCGGCCAGGCCCTGGCCGTGGACGAGGAAAACATCCGGGCCAATTTCGGCCTGGGCCTCACCTACCTCGACCGGGGCGAGACCAACAAGGCCGACGACATTTTTCAACGGCTGGTGCGGCTGGACGGCGCCTTCGAGCGCTCCCACAAGCATCTGTTCAACGAGTTCGGCATCAACCTGCGCAAGAACAAGATGCTCGATCAGGCCCTGGACTACTACCAGCGGGCCGAGCAGCTGGCCGAACGCGACGATAACCTCATGTTCAATATCGCCCGGGCCTTCTTCGACAAGAAGCAATATGCCAAAGCCATGGAATATCTACAAAAGGCCTTGCAGCTCAACCCGGACCACGAGGAATCGCGCCGGTTCGCCGCCTTTTTAACCGAAAAGGGCTTGGCCAAGGCCGGGCCAGCTGCCGGAGCCCCCGGCCGAGGCCGCCCCACCGGCCACGGAACCGTCCTCATGAACCAGACCCGGGGCCAGCGTTTCCTCCTGGAGCTGCCCGCCGTTCAAAACGACCTCCCCTTTCCCCCGGATCTGCTTCCGCGGCTGTTCCGCCTGACCGACGAAGGCGGGGATTCGCCCCTGGCCGCCATTGCCTCGGCCATCAGCGCCGACCAGGGCCTGTCCACCCGGGTGCTGGCCCTGGCCAACAGCGCTTTTTATGGTTTGCAGGCCCAGGTGACGAACGTTGCCCGGGCCGTGGCCGTGCTCGGCCTGCGCGAAATCCGGGCCTTGATCCTGGCCCTGGGCATGTCCGGCCTGGCCGCGCGCCGGCCCCTGCCCCGGGATTTCGCCCTCGCCCCCTATCTCGAACATCAGGTGGCCGTGGCCCAGGTCGCCCAGGAATTGGCCCGCCTTTCCGGCACCATGGACCCCGACGACGCCTTCACCGCCGGCGTGCTCCACGACCTTGGCAAGCTCGTCACGGCGCTCTACCACCCCGAGGATTGGCAGGCGCAAGCCGATCTGGCCGCGACCGAGCATCTCCCCTGGCACGAGGCCGAGACCCGGCATTTCGGCCTGGACCACGGCCTGATCGGCGCCATGGTGCTGCGCTCCTGGAATCTGCCCGACAGCCTGACCGAACCCGTCAACTGGCACCACGCGCCCCAATCCGCCCCGGAGCCGCGCGCGCCCGGCGCGATTCTCAACTGCGCCGATGCCTGCGTGCGCCTGCTGACCCATGACCCGGCACCGGGCATCGATCTGGAGGCGCCGTCCCTGGCCATCCTGGGCCTGACCGACCAAACCGCCCTGAAAGCCGCGCGCACGGCCCTGGACGCGCGCGATCCGGCCCTGTTCACGGCGGCCCTGACCTGACGAACGCTCAAGCATCCGCCGCGCCGGCATGTCCGGTCGCGGCCTGGAGTTCCCGTGTCCAAGCAATGGATTTTGCCCGAAAACGGTCTTCCCCGGGAAACGACCCGGGAACTGGCCGCCAGCCTTTGCATTTCCGAGACCATTGCCGGCCTGCTGTGGCGGCGCGGCCTGGACTCGGCCCAGGCCATGGATGTCTTTCTGTCCCCGGGGCTGCGCCATCTCATGCGGCCCGACGCCATCGCCGGAATGGCCGAGGCCGCCCCCCTGCTGGCCCAGGCCCTGACCGACGGCCGGTCCGTGGCCGTGTGGGGCGATTATGACGTGGACGGAATCACCGGCACGGCCCTGCTCGTGGATTTTCTGCGCGGACGCGGATTTACCCCGCGCTGGCACCTGCCCGAGCGCACCAGCGAAGGCTATGGCCTCAATTTCACCGGCATCGAAACGCTGGCCCGGGACGGCGTGGACGTACTCGTCACCGTGGACTGCGGCATAAGCGACCTGGAAGCGGTGGGCCGGGCCCGGGAACTCGGCCTCACCGTCATCGTCACCGACCACCACCTGCCCGGTCCGGAGCTGCCGCCGGCCCAGGTCGTGGTCAATCCCAAGCTTGCCTCCGGCGGTCCGGGCACGGATCTGGCCGGGGTGGGCGTGGCCTTTTTCCTGGCCGCGGCCCTCAACCGCCTGCTTCCCGGCGAGCCCACCGACATCCGGCGCCTGCTCGACCTGGTGGCCCTCGGCACCCTGGCCGATGTGGTGCCGCTACGCGGCCAGAACCGCATCCTGGCCAAAAACGGCCTGCTGCTTTTGGCCGAAGCCTCCCGGCCCGGCGTGTACGCCCTCAAGGAAGTCTGCGGCCACAATCCCACGGCCAGCCTGACCGCCTCCCAGGTGACCTTCGGCCTGGCCCCGCGCATCAATGCCGCCGGCCGCATGGGCCGGCCCGACGCGGCCCTGGCCTTGCTGCTGGCCCCGGACCTGGACACGGCCCGGCCCCTGGCCGCCATTTTGGATGCCGAAAATACCCGCCGCCGGACCGAGGAGGACACCATCCTGGCCGAGGCTATGGACCAGGCCAAGACCCAGCCGGACCGGTTCGGCCTGACTCTGTACGGTCCGCACTGGCATCAGGGCGTGATCGGCATCGTGGCTTCGCGAGTGGCCGAGGCCCGCTACCGGCCGACCCTGATCCTGACCGAGGACACGTCCCGGGGTCTGCTCAAAGGGTCGGGGCGCTCCATCCCGGAGTGCGACCTCCATGCCCTGCTCACGGAAATCCAGGACGTGCTGGCAGGCTTCGGCGGCCATCGCCAAGCGGCTGGGTTATCCATCCTGCCGGAAAACCTGCCGCTTTTGATCGAGCGCTTCGAGGCGGCCGCCCGGTCGGCCTTGGGACCGGTGGCGCCGCAACCCTCGCTCAAAGTGGACGGTGAGCTGTCTTTCGGGGAGGTCGGGGCCACGTTGGTGCGGGAGCTGTCCCTGCTCGAACCGTTCGGGTGCGGCAATCCGGAACCGGTTTTCGCCTCACCGCCGGTCACGGTTGTGTCGCGCCGGGAGTTCGGCGACAATCACGTCGTACTTTCCGTGCGCGATGTCGAGGCGGGTGTCACCTTGCGCGCCAAGGCCTGGCGCATGGCCGACACCATCGGTCCGGAATGGACCGGAACGCTGGCGCGAATCGCTTATTCTCCTAAAATAACGTACTTTTCCGGTGTACCCGAGATTGAGCTTCGGCTGCGCGATTGCTGTCAAGGGGAGACGGGAAGATAACAAAAATTTAATATAAAAAACAGTCGAATGTGCGAAATCGGCAAAAATGGACCTTGCCTCGCCTTGCCGACTTCGCGTAACGTAACTGCGTCACCCTCGGCGTAGTTTCGCCAATTACGCCTGGGTCGACAGCCGTCGGATGAGTAGGCTTCACCGCAAAGGAGGAAGGATGATGAAACGTTTTACCATGTTGGCCGTTGCGGCCCTCCTGGTCGTGGGCACCGCCATCGGCGCCCGGGCGGCCACGGAAGTGAAAATGACCGGCGATGCCATGATCTACGGCAGCTTCTGGAGCCACCGGAACTTCACCGGTTGGGACCCCACCGAAACCGCCCGTGAAGAGAAATTCCAGATCTGGGAGCGGTTCCGCCTGCGCACCGACTTCGTGGCCAACGAGGCTGTCAAGTTCCGTTTGGGCTTGCGTGTCCAGGATACCTGGGGTCACGGTGCCTATGTGGCCGCCAACCCCAGCAACCGCAGCGTCCAGGTCTACCAGGCCTACCTGCAGTTCAAGTGGCCCAACAGCGATGTGGAAATCTCTGCCGGTCTCCAGGACTTCTCCCTGCCGCAGACCCCCATCTTCTGTGACTCCGTGGTCTTCGGCGGCACCCGCGCCGCGGCTTTCGTCATCAATACCCCGATCATTCCCGAGACCTTCTCGGTCGTGACCGGCTTCAGCCGCATGGTCCAGAACAGCAACGACTTCACGTCGAATGGGGCTGGCGCTGTTGGCGAAACCTACGCGCAGAACCTTGACCTGTACTTCATGACCCTGCCGGTCACCATGGACGGTTTCAAGGCCACCCCGTGGGCGGCCCTGGCCGTGGCCGGTCGCGATGTGGGCTACGGCAACGTCGGCACCTACGGCATGTACAACTACCTGGGTGAGAACCTGGCTTCCGCCGGCTCGTACGTGGCCGCCAACAACGGTCGTCACCTGTGGAACAATGCCCAGAACCCGTACTACTGGTTCGGCGGCGCCTTTGAGCTGACCGTCCTCGATCCGGTGAAGTTCTACGCCGACGTGATCTACGGTGCCGGTGCCATGGCCGACCGTAAGTCCAGCAAGCGCAGCGGTTGGTTCGTCGACTTGGCCGCCGAGTACACCGGTTGGGACATCGTGACCCCGCAGATCTTCGGCTGGTGGTCCACCGGTGAAGACAAGTCCACGGGCAATGGTTCCGAGCGTATGCCCACCGTCGTCCCCAACTGGGGCCCGGGCAACAACTTCCTGTTCGACAGCTCGCAGGAATTCACCCTGGACGGCAACATGGGCGTCAACCCGGTTGGCGCCTGGGGTCTCGGTGCCTCTCTCAACAACATGTCCTTCGTTGAAAAGCTGACGCATCGCCTGAGCTTCATCTACATGCGCGGCACCAACTCTCCCACTGCCATCCGGAACATCAACAACCTGCTTGGTACGTCCTACAACACCAACGGTTACTTCCTGATGGGCCGCGACCTCACCTGGAACGAATCCCTGGTGAGCATCAACCTCGACAGCAGCTACCAGATCTATGAGAACCTGACGGCCATGATCGAGACCGGCTGGGCTCATGGAGACTTCCAGAAGAGCGTTTGGGGACACTCCCTGTACAACAGGGCCAACAATGGCGATGTCTGGAAGGTGACTTTCGGTCTGACTTACAAGTTCTAGGGTGATGTGATCTGTCCGACGGCAACGGGCCGGGGTAAGCCACCCCGGCCCGTTTTTTTTGCCCTCCACCACCCAGGCGGCGACTGCCCCCCGCGACAACCACACCCGGACGCCGGCCAACCCGGCTGCTTACTTGTGTTCGGTCGCGCCCGGCGCAGGAGCCGGCTGGCTGGTGGCCTTGCGCGCCGGCACGGACCGGCACAGGCCGTAACGTTGGGAAATCTGCGGCTCGGGACCGCCGCCATGGCGAGAGGAAACCATGAGGAAGTTGTCGGAAATGCCCGAATATTGGGCATAGACCGTCACCAGGGTCACGGCGCCGGAGCCGTCCCGGGCCATGACCGAAAGACCCAGGGGCGAAAAAAGAAATGCGCCGGCCGTTTCCCTGTCATCCTCCTCCAAAACGGCCCGTCCCTTGGCCCGGTCCGCAATGTCGATGGTCAACCCCGGGGTGTTGGGATCAAGCGGCGGCTTCATGTTCACGCCGCCCTGGGGCGTGAACCCGGCCGTGATTCCTTTTAAAAAGGCACAGGCCAGACGGTCGGCCTGTTGCAAGTCCTTTTCCGGTTCGCCGGCAAAGGCGGCAACGCCCAGACCCAGAATCAGAAAAAGCGCCCCCCAGACCGTCCACCCGCACCGGTTGCCCATGTGACCGCCTCCGCGTCCGTTTCCCGCCAGCCTAGTGGCCCGGCTCCCGGGCCGTCAAGCCCGGGAGCCCCGCCGAGGGTCCCGGAAAGACTTGCCGGAGACGCGGCCTTGACGTAGTGTGCTGCGGCTACACGGGCTGAGGCACCAAACAGTCTGGCCCAGGGAAAAACCTTTATGTGTGGCTGCTTGTGGAGTTGATGCAAGATGCAAAAGTTTCGTGTTTATTTCGCGACCAAAATCCAGGTCACCTCTTCCTGGTTTCATCGTAAAAAAGATGTAAGCGAGACGGAATACGTCGTCGTCATGGCCCACAACGAGGCCCATGCCGTCAAGGAAGCCAAAAAGCATGTGCGCCTGGACGCCTTGGGCATGCCCTTCGAGGTAACCCAGATTCGGCATGCGCCCGAGGACGAGGCCGAGGGCTATCACGGCACCAAGTTTGGACAGGAACCTTCGGAACCCGAAGCGCCAAGCGAGGTTTGACCCCTCTGCCGGGTGTGCCGACCGCCAAAGGCCGGCGCATCCGCCCACCGGAGGCCCCATGTTCAGCGACTTTTTTTTGGGCCTGGCCGCCCATGCCCGTGGCATCCGTTTTGCCCTGGCCCGCAAGGGCTACCTGGGCCTGACCGCCATCCCTTTTCTGGTAACGCTCCTCCTGTACGCCCTGGGCTTTACCCTGTTCGCCGACCACAGCGACCAGCTCCTCGGCCTGCTGTGGACCCCGGACCAGACCGCGTCGACGGGCTTTTTCCTGGCCGCCCTGGCCTGGCTCTATCTCCACGTGGTCAAATACCTGCTCTACGTGCTCGCCTTCACCCTTATGTATTTTCTGTTCATGGTCACGGCCAACATCCTGGCCGCGCCGCTCTATGACCATATTGCCAACCGTCTGTCCCGGGAAGCCAAGGGCGCTTCCGCGACCGAAGCCCCCTCGCTTTCTCTGTGGCGCACCATGGTCGAGGAGCTGAAAAAAGCCGTTTTCGTAGCCGCAGTACCCCTGCTGCTGGTCTTCGTGCCCCTGATCGGCCAGATCCTGGCCCCGCTGGCCGCGGCCATGCTGCTGGCTTACGATTTTGTCGACTATTCCCTGTGCCTGGACGCGCCACGGTTTACCGACCGCTTGCGCGCCATGGCCAGGCGTCCGCTGCTCCTGCTGGGTTTTGGCCTGCCGCTGCTCGTGCCGCTGCTCAACCTGCTCCTCTACCCGTTTGCGATTCTGGGCTCCTGCCTGCTCTACCACGAAGCCGCCGGGCGCGCCTTGCCCATCCAGCCTCGAAAATGACAATTTTGAGACATACTCCCCAGTGCCCCGGCTCCACCGCCCACTTCCGGCCCGCCGGGGCAAGCCCCGCCCACATTGTGCCTTGCGATCCGCTACCATGGACGCTATGGAAGGACCGCGTTTGCGCACAACCAGACCGCAAGGCATTTCGCCGCGCGCCCAAGGGTTAGTCCCACCCATGCAAGAGAAAAATCGCCTCTTCCCCGCCCGGCATGGGTCGGATCTGGCCGGCCAGCGCCGTGCCCGCCGGAGCTGCCTGGCATGAGCACGAACGTCCAGGCCCCTGCGGAACGTTCGCTTTCCCGCACCATGACGCTATCACTCGGCGCCTTGGGCGTGGTCTACGGCGATATCGGCACAAGCCCGCTGTATGCCATCAAGGAATGCTTCCACGGCATGCACGCCATTGCCGTGACGCCCGCCAACGTGCTTGGCGTGCTTTCCCTCATTTTCTGGTCCCTGACCATGGTCATCACGGTCAAATACGTGCTGTTCATCACCCGGGCCGACAACCGGGGAGAAGGCGGCATTTTCGCCCTGCTCGAGCTTCTGCCCAAGGACCTTTCACCGAATCATCGAAAGATTCTGGCTTTTCTGGCTCTGTTCGGTGCGGCCCTGCTCTACGGCGACGGCGTTATCACCCCGGCCATTTCCGTGCTCTCGGCCGTGGAAGGCCTCAACGTGGCCACGGACGCGGCCGAACCCCTGGTGGTCCCCATCACCTGCCTCATCCTGTTCGGCCTTTTCATGGTCCAGCGCCGGGGCACGACCGGCATCGGCCGGGTTTTCGGGCCGGTCATGCTCCTGTGGTTCACGGTCCTGGCCGTCTTCGGCATCCGGGCCATTGCCAGCGCCCCCGAGGTCCTGGCCGCCATCAATCCGGTCCACGCCGTGACCTTTTTCATGCGCAACCACCTGCACGGCATGGTGGTGCTCGGCGCGGTGGTCCTGTGCATCACCGGCGGCGAGGCGCTCTATGCCGACATGGGCCATTTCGGCCGCCGGCCCATCCAGTACTCCTGGCTCGCCATCGTCTTCCCCTGCCTGCTGCTCAACTATTTCGGCCAGGGAGCCGGCTTGCTGCGCGACCCGACCATCGCGCCCAATCCCTTCTACAGCCTGGTGCCGTCCTCCCTCATCTATCCCATGGCCGCCCTGTCCACCATGGCCACGGTCATCGCTTCCCAGGCGCTCATTTCCGGGGTGTTCTCCCTGACCCGGCAGGCCATCCAGCTCGGCTGCTGCCCGAGGTTGCGCATCGTGCACACCTCAAGCGACATGGAAGGGCAGATCTATATTCCCGAGGTCAACTACGCCCTCATGTGGGCCTGCATCGGCCTAACCATCGCCTTCAAGGAATCGAGCCGGCTAGCCGCGGCCTACGGCATCGCGGTCACGGCCACCATGGGCATCACCTCCATCCTCTATTTCTGCGTGGCCCGGTATACCTGGCGCCAATCCCTGGCCCGGGTCCTGGCTCCGGTGACCCTGTTTCTGCTTTTCGACCTGGCCTTTTTCGCCGCCAACCTACTCAAGGTGGCGGACGGCGGCTGGTTCACCATCCTGATCGCCGTGCTCGTGGTCACGGCCATGGGGACCTGGCAGGACGGCCGCGCCGCCCTGCGCGAGATGTCCCAGGCCGCAACCGTGCCGTTGAGCAAGTTCCTGGCCGAGGTGGCCAAGAAAAATCCCCTGCGCGTCCCGGGCACGGCCGTGTTCATGTCCCTGTCGCCCCAGGGCGCGCCCGTCACCTTGCTCCACCACTACAAGCACAACAAGATCTTCCACCACAACGTCGTCATTTTGAGCGTCGCCTCGGCCGATGTGCCCTATGTGGCCGAAGCCGACCGCCTGGACATCCAGGACATGGGCATGGGCTTTTTCCGGCTCATCGCCCACTACGGGTTCATGGAAACCCCCAATGTCCCGCAGATCATGCAGCGGGCCCGAGCCGAGGGCGTCCCCATCGATCCGCCGTCGGATACCACCTTTTTCCTGGGCCGCGAGAGCCTGCTCACCTCGGGCAGGGCCAAGATGGCCGCCTTCCGCAAATCCCTGTTCGCCATGATGTCCCGCAATGCCCGTCCGGCCACGGCCTACTTCAGCCTGCCGCCGGGACGGGTGGTGGAGCTTGGCGTGCAGGTGGAACTCTGACCCCGGCCAAGCGGCCCATTTGCCGCCATCCCCTTGACCCGGAAGGCTTCCTGCCGTAACCGCGAAGGCGCGGCGCGGCCGGTTGCCCCGGTTGGCTCGCACTGCCTGTCGCCACAACGAGGAGCGCATGACCGATACGCCTGAAAAACACGACCCTGAGGAAACCGCTGCCGCCCCCGTGCCGGCCGGCACCAACGAGACGACGCCCCCGGCCGACGCTGCGGACGGCGGCACGTCCGATACGCCTGCCGCGGCTCCGGCCGTGGCCGACGGGACGCCCGCCGCGCCTCCGGCCCCGTCCCAGTCCGCCCCAGCCGGCGGTGCGGGCGAAATGAAGGAAGCGCCCCTGCTCGAACACCTGTCCGAACTGCGCGTCCGGCTCGTGCGCTGCCTCATCGCCGTGGGCATCGGCTTTGCCGGCTGCTACGCCTTTGCCGAAAAGCTCCTGGTCATCCTGCTCAAGCCGCTCACCGACGTGCTCCCCAAGGGCAGCACCCTGATCGCCACCACCCTGCCGGAAAAATTCTTCACCATCATGAAGTTGGCCCTGGTGGCCGGGGCCTTCGCGGTCAGCCCCTACATTTTCTACCAATTGTGGAAATTCGTGGCCCCGGGCCTCTACAAGGAGGAACGCCGGCTCATCGTGCCCATTGCCATAGCCACGGCGGTCTGTTTCGTGGGCGGCGCCCTGTTCGGCTACTTCGTGGTCTTCCCCTTCGGCTTCCAGTTCTTTGTCGACTACGCGTCCGAGTACATCACCATCATGCCCACCATCAGCGCCTATTTCTCGCTGGCGGTGACCTTGCTGTTCGCCTTCGGCATCATTTTCGAACTGCCGGTCTTTATCTTCTTCCTGACCAGCCTCGGCCTGGTCACGACCAAGGCCCTGCGCAAGTTCCGCCGCTGGGCCATCCTTTTAAGCTTCATCGTGGCGGCCATTCTCACCCCCACTCCGGACGCCGTGAACCAGCTCCTCATGGCCGGTCCCATGTGCATTCTCTACGAAGTGGGCATCTGGGTGTCCTGGTTCGTGGACCGTTCCCGCAAGCAGGAAAAAGCCGACAAAGAGGCGGCCGCCCAGGCCGAAGCCGCCGGGACGACCGAAAACCCCGAGCACGCCGAGGCCCAAGCGACCGAGCCCACGGAAACGCCCAAAGCCGACGATACCGCCAACCGGGCCGGCTGATCTCCCGCCCTTCCCTGTCCCGTCCTCCCCCTCGGGAGGACGGGACAGTCCCCTTGTCTCTCCGGCAACCGCCTTGACAAAACATCCGACTCGGTGAATGGTATAACGGCGTTCTGGCCTCGCCTTCAAATGGCGTTTTTTGAGGCCAACGCACTGTATGGTCCGGGATAGCCGGACGCCATGCCCCGCCCCTCGGCTGGCGAGCGCGCGGGCTGGCACCTCTCGCCCACGCGAGCCACTCCACACCGCGGAATGACCGAGTCGACCTCCCCCGGGTCGATTGGCCTCCCCGCCTCCAGCGTCATTTGTGCGCAGGATCTCGGTCACCGCATGGAGCGACCCATGCGTAATGCTCGTATTGTGCTGACCGCTTTGGCGTTCTTTGTTACATCGTTGTCCGCGACCGGCTGTGCCGGGACGCACTCTCCCAAGACCGCCCTCAATCAGGCCGCGAACAATGCCCAGGAAGATACCGCCCTGGGCCGGTTCGATGATCCGAATTTCCTGTTTCGCAAACGCGGCAAAACCAAAACCATGGTGGTCAAAGCCATGGCCTACAACGGATGTTCGGGCAAATCCAAACGCCCGACACGTGGAGCCTGGGGGGATACCCTCACCGAGGACATCAAGGCCGTGGCCGTCTCACCGGACCTGCTCGACCAGGGACTGGAATACGGCGATGCCATCCAGATCGAAGGCCTGCCCGGCCAGTACAAGGTCCTTGACCTCATGCACAAGCGCCATGCCAAGGCCATCGACATCTACTACGGTGCCGATCGTTGCGGCGCCAGGCAGTGGGGGACCCGAACCCTCACCATCACCTGGCAATAGCCGGCAGGGGCGACAGCGCGTCGCCTACGGCATGACCTCGACCAGCGCGTAACGGGCCGCGAAGCCCAAGGCGTAGACGACAAGAAGGCCCAGGAACAGGGCCCGAAAGCGTCGACGTCCCTGGTGTTCTTCGGTCACGCGCCCGAGCACGAAGGCCAGCACCACCGCCAACACGATCCCAAAGCCCAACGCCCCCGCCACTTTCCAAAGCGCGACCTCGGCCATCCTGTCATCTCCCTGCTGTCATTGCCGCCCGGCACCTGGCCGGCGTTTTCGCTTGGGTCAGGACGCCGGCCCGCAGTCAACGCGAGCCGGGGGAACGCTGGCGCTCTCCCGGCACGCGGGCGGATTCCCGTCTAACGGTCTTCCAGCGGCACGTAGGGGCGCCGGGGCGGACCGACATAGAGCTGACGCGGCCGGTGGACCCGGGTGGCCGGATCAAGGCTTTCCTCGCGCCAGTGGGCGATCCAGCCGGGCATGCGGCCGATGGCGAACATGACCGGGAACATGTTGACCGGAATGCCCAGGGCCCGCAGGATGATGCCCGAATAGAAATCCACGTTGGGATACAGGCGGCGGCTCTTGAAATAGTCGTCGGAGAGGGCCGCTTCCTCCAGTTCCCGGGCCAGCTCCATGAGCGGGTCCTTGATTCCGGTTTCGAGCAGCAGGGTGTGGGCGGCCTTTTTGAGCACCCGGGCGCGCGGATCGAAGTTCTTGTAGACCCGGTGGCCGAAGCCCATGAGCCGCACTTCCTTGCGCTTGACCTGCTCCAGGAAGGTCTTGATCTTGAGATTGTTGTCGCGGATGCGCACGAGCATCTCGATGACGGCCGCGTTGGCGCCGCCGTGCAGACGCCCCCACAGGGCGCAGATGCCCGACGAGACGCTGGCGAAGAGATTGGCCTGGGTGGACCCGACCATGCGCACGGTGGAGCAGGAGCAGTTCTGTTCGTGGTCGGCGTGGACCACTAAAAAAAGCGACAGGGCGGACACGGCCGCCTGCACGGGCTCGTAGTCCCGGTTGGGCAGCGAGAACATCATGTGCAGAAAATTGCGGCAATACGACAGGTTGGGGTCCGGGTACATGAACGGCAGGCCCAGGGATTTGCGGTAGCTGAAGGCGGCGATGGTGCGCACCTTGCTGATGAGCTTGGCCACGGCCAGGGTAAATTCGTCCATGCTCTGGATCTGCAACAATTCCGGGTGGTAGTTGCCCAGGGAATTGATGACGGCCGACAGGATGGCCATGGGCTGGCCGCCCGGCGGGAACCCGTCGAAATGGTGGAGCAGGCCTTCGTGGAGCAGCTCGTGCTCCGAGAGCTGGGTGCGAAACGCCGTACGTTCTTCGGCACTCGGCAACTTGCCGAAGATGAGCAGCATGGCGGTTTCGATAAACGAACTGCGTTCGGCCAGCTGCTCGATGGGGATGCCGCGATAACGCAGGATGCCCTTTTCGCCGTCGACAAAGGTGATGGAGGACTGGCAGGAGCCGGTGTTGGCGTAGCCCGGGTCAAAGGTGAGCAGTCCGGTGTCCTTTTGCAGGCTGGTGATGTCGATGCCGACCTCGCCTTCGGAGCCGACGAGGACGGGAAGTTCGAAGGTCTTGTCACCGTAGGTCAGGATGGCGGTTTTGCGTTCGCGCATGGGACTCCTCGGGCTGGACGGGAAGACGGGGAGAACGGCCGGAAACGGCGCGGGGCCTGGGACGAACAAATGCTACGAAGAAAGTATACGAAAAAAATGCGGTCTTGTCTTCCCCCCGGCTGACCGGCCGGTCGGGACGGAAAGACCGGCCGGCCCGGCGCGCGCCGACCCGCTCCAAGCCCCAAAAGGCGCAGTGGTCGGGACGCTAGGTCCAGGAGGTCTGGCGCCAGTCCATGCCGGCCGGGGTGTGGCCCTGCTGGCGGGCGAGCAGTTCAAGGGGCACCAGGGCCAGGGCCGCGACCTCCGGCGACATGCCGGGCCACGGATCGCCTTCGATCTCGGCCAGAGAGTGGTTGCAGCGCTGGCACACCACCACCCGCTCCGTCGGAAAGCCCGGGATGGCGTAAACCTGGCCCCGGAAGCCGACGGCGTCGCAAAACGGGCACTGCGGCGCGGTGAAGCGCCAAGTCGTGGCGCAAAACGAACAGGTCATTTCCCGCACCCCGTCCTTGACCCGGGACCGACTCGGCCAGGAGCCGCACACCGGACAATAGCCCCGATTCCAGGTCGCGCCTTCCACAAAGGGTTTGAGCACCCGTCCCCGGGCCATGGCGATGGGCGCGAGCATCTGCATGCACCAAAAGCTCAAGGATTTTGCTTCCACCCCCAGGGCATGGGCCGTGCGCAATACGAATTTTCCCCGGTCGGCCACCGTATCCCGGACCATTTCAAGCAGAAAGCCTTCCTTGTGCATGGCTACCAGGCCGATATTGAGCAGATCCGTGCGCACGGCCGGAAACCCCTGGGTGAGCACCTGGTGCAGGGCATCGAACACGCGCCGCACCGTGGCCTCGTTCAGGGGCAAGGCCTCCCGGGTTTCCAGGCTGGCGCCCAGGGCCAGCCGGGAGGTGTCCGGCGGCGTATCCGGCGTCCGCCTGGCCGTCTCCACCAGCTTGTCCACGAGTCCGGGCCGGGCCAGTAACAGCCCCACGAACGGATCGATAAAGGCTCGCGCATGGGGCCGTTCCCGGCGCAGCCGGGCCACGTCCTCGGAGACGGACTGCAGTTCCAGGGGTTCGCTTGACATGACGCCTCCTTGCGCTCCGTCGGCAGCTTTTTGCCAACCGCTGTTGGCGATGCCCACAATACCCGGGCGCGTCAACTCCGGCACGTTCTTCTGACCTGTTTCACTTCTATTATGATTAACAGAATTGGTATTTTTTTCAGCTTTCCATCTTTTAATCATCCACCATTACGGATTGATAGATGACAATCGGTGCCAAAACTTGAGCAACACGATTTTGTTTGCCCGCCGGTCTCCCCGTTTTTTATAAAATGGTGTGTCTCACCCGGAAAGGAAACGGTTCACACCGTGGTCTGCAACAAACGGAACGGTGCAAAAAAGGAGGTCTCATGGGCATTTCCCGGAGAGGATTCCTAAAACTGACCGGGGCCGGGCTGGCCTGCCTGGGCCTGGGGGATCTGGGCCTGTCCCCGCGAAAGGCCATGGCCTATGCCACCACCCTGCGCATCGCGGGCGCCAAGGAGGTGCAGTCCACCTGCCCGTTCTGCTCCTGCGGGTGCAGCATCCTGATGTTCGTCAAGGAGGGTAAATTCATAAGCTCCGAAGGCGATCCGGACTATCCGGTGAGCGAAGGCGCGCTTTGCGCCAAGGGCGCGGCCTTCCATGCCATGCACGTCAGCAATCACCGGGTGCTGAAGCCCCGCTACCGGGCGCCGGGCAGCGACAAATGGGAAGAAAAGGACTGGGATTTCGTCCTCGACCGCATCGCCCACCGGGTCAAGGAAACCCGCGATCGCGACTTCATGGAGAAAAACGCCAAGGGCGAGACCGTCAACCGCGTCGAAACCCTGTTCCAGCTGGGCACCTCCCAGATGGACAACGAAGAATGCGCCGTCAGCCATCAGATGCTCCGAAGCCTGGGGGTCGTCCATCTCGACCATCAGGCCCGTATCTGACACTCGCCCACTGTAGCGGCTCTGGCAGAGTCGTTCGGACGCGGCGCGATGACCCAGCACTGGATTGACATCAAGAACGCAAACGCCGTTCTCATCATGGGCAGCAATGCTGCCGAGCATCACCCGATTTCCTTCAAGTGGGTGCTCGCGGCCAAGGATGCCGGGGCCCCGGTCTTTCACGTAGACCCCAAGTTCTCCCGCACTTCCGCCCGTTGCGACCTCCATGTGCCCCTGCGCTCGGGCACGGACATCGCGTTTCTGGGCGGCATGCTCAACTACATTTTGCAGACCGAAAGCCACCACAAGGATTACGTGGTGGAGTACACCAATGCCGCTTTCATCGTGGGCAAGGACTACGCCTTCAAGGACGGCATGTTCTCGGGCTTTGACAAAGCCACCAAGCGCTACGACAAGAAGAAGTGGGCCTTTGCCAAGGACGACAAGGGCGTGCCGCGCCGCGACCCGACCCTCAAGGATCCCCGGTGCGTGTTCCAGCTGCTCAAAACGCACTATTCCCGCTACACCATCGACAAGGTGTCCTCCATCACCGGCGTGTCCAAGGACAACCTGATGACGGTCTGGAAGGCCGTGGCCGCCACGGGCAAGCCGGACAAGGCCGCCACCATCATGTACGCCCTGGGTTGGACCCAGCATTCGGTGGGCGTGCAAAACATCCGGCTCGCCGCCATGATCCAGCTCTTACTCGGCAACATCGGCGTGGCCGGCGGCGGCATCAACGCCCTTCGCGGCGAGCCCAACGTCCAGGGCTCCACGGACCATGCCATCCTGTGGCACATCCTGCCCGGCTATCTGCCGGTGCCGAGCACGACCTGGCCGACGCTGGCCGAGTACAACAAGGCCAACACCCCGGTCACAAGCGATCCCAAGAGCGCCAACTGGTGGGGCAACCGGCCCAAGTACATGGCCAGTCTGCTCAAGTCCTGGTTCGGCGACGCGGCCACGGCCGAAAACGAGTTCGGCTACGGCTGGCTGCCCAAGGTCGATCCCCATGTGGACTACGCCAGCCTGTACATCGTCGACCGGATGTACAAGGGGCACATCAAGGGCGGCTTCGTCTTCGGCCACAACCCGGCCCAGTCCATGCCCAACACCAACAAGGTCCGAAAGGCCTTGCAAAACCTGGACTGGCTGGCCGTGGGCGAAGTCCACGACACCGAGACCGCCTCGTTCTGGCGCCAGCCCGGCCTCGATTCCAAAGCCATCAAGACCGAGGTGTTCCTCCTGCCCGCCTGCCAGCGCGGCGAAAAGGACGGCACCACCTCCAATTCCGGCCGCTGGCTCATGTGGCACTACAAGGGCTGCGAGCCCCGGGGCGACAGCCATTCCATGGGCTGGATGGTCGTGGAGATCATGAAGCGGGTCGTGGACCTGTACAAAAAGGAAGGCGGCACCTTCCCGGAACCCATCCTCAACCTGGACTGGTACCCGGAATACGACGCCGACCGCGTGGCCAAGGATATCAACGGCCACTTCACCCGGGACACCAAGGTGGGTGACAAGGAGTACAAGAAGGGCGACCAGGTTCCGTCGTTTGTCGCCCTGACCGACGACGGCGCCACCACCTCCATGAACTGGCTCTATACCGGTTGCTACGGTCCGGCCGGCAACCTGTCCCAGCGCCGGGACCACAAGCAGACCCCCATGCAGGCGAAAATCGGGCTGTTCCCCAACTACTCCTGGGCTTGGCCCGTCAACCGCCGCATCATCTATAACCGCGCGTCCGTGGATGTGAACGGCAAGCCCTTCAACCCGGACAAGGCGGTCATCGCCTGGGAAGACGGCAAGTGGGTGGGCGACGTGCCCGACGGCGGCTGGCCGCCCATGGCCGATCCCAAGGGCAAGTACCCGTTCATCATGCAGGCCGAAGGACATGGCCAACTCTACGGCCCCGGCCGCATGGACGGGCCCTTCCCGGAACACTACGAGCCGGCCGAGACACCGGTGACCTCGCACCCGTTCTCCAAGCAGCTCAACAACCCCTGCATGAAGGTCATCGAAAGCGACATGGACAAGCTGGCCAAGCCGGCCGATCCGCGCTTCCCCATCGTGCTCACCACCTACAGCCTGACCGAGCACTGGTGCGGTGGCGGCGACACCCGCAACACCCCGCCCCTGCTCGAGGCCGAACCCCAGCTCTATGTGGAAATGAGCCATGCGCTGGCCAAGGAAAAGGGCATCAAAAACGGCGATCCCATCCTCGTGGAGAGCCTGCGCGGCAAGGTCGAGGCCATCGCCATGGTCACCGTGCGCATGACGCCCCTGACCATCAAGGGCAAAACCGTGCACCTCATCGGCATGCCGTTCTGCTTCGGCTGGACCACACCGGGGGTTGGTGACGCCACCAACCGACTCACCGTGTCGGTGGGCGATCCCAACACCACCATCCCGGAGTACAAGGCCTGTCTGGTCAACGTGCGCAAGGCCGACAAGGTGACGGAGCTTGCCATCTGAACCGCGAACCGGCCGGGGAGTCCCCCTCCCCGGCCGGACCATGAAGGGAGCGCGCCATGCCCAAGGCGTTTTTTATCGATACCTCCCGTTGCACGGCCTGCCGGGGTTGCCAGGTGGCCTGCAAGGAATGGCACGAGCATGTGGCCGTGCCCACCCGTCAGCGCGGCACGCATCAAAACCCGCCTGACCTCACCCCGTTCAACTTCAAACTCGTGCGGTTTTCCGAGCACAAGATCGATGGCAAGGTCAAATGGCTCTTTTTCCCGGACCAGTGCCGGCATTGCGTGAACCCGCCCTGCAAGGACGTGGCCGACTCCTTTATCCCCGGGGCCATCCTCCAGGACGAGGCCACCGGTGCCGTCATCTATACCGACGTCACCCAAAAGCTCAGCATCGACCAGGCCCAGGCGGTGCGCGAGGCGTGCCCCTACAACATCCCACGCCGCAACGAGGACACGGGCCTTTTGACCAAATGCGACTGGTGCATCGACCGCCAGCAGGCCGGGCTCATCCCCGCCTGCGTCAAGACCTGCTGCACCGGAACCATGAACTTCGGCGAACGTGACGCCATGCTCCAACTGGCCAAAACCAGATTGGAAAAGGTCAAGGCGTCCCATCCCAAGGCCCAGGTCTTGGACGCGGACGAGGTCAGCGTCATCTATTTGGTGACCGAACCGCGCAAGTTGTATTACGAGTTCGCCGAACGCCGGGTGAATCCCGCGCCCCTGACCCGGCAGGCGTTCCTGGCCATGCTGGCCCGGCCCGTCAACCGGATGCGGGGCTGACGGCGTGCGGCGAAACCACGCCCCTGACAGCCGGGAAGCGTTGCCTCCCGGTAGCCGCCCCAGGAAGATGGCGGCGTGACGTGAAACGATGTGCCCGACAGCCTCTGGTCGGATTCCCTGATTCCAGGCTGTCCCTCCCCGCTGGGAGGGACAGCCTCTTTCCCCGGAAGGACTCCCGATGAAAATGCCCCACATGACGTTCACGCGACCTGATGTGCCGGATGCGCCCCTGCCGCCGGACATCGCCGAGCTCGTGGCCGGGTTCTCCGCCCTGATCGAACTGCGTCGCGACGCCGCCTCCAGGCTCCCGGACTGGCCCATCAGCCTGGACTATGACCCCGAAGCCCTGGCTGCCGGTCGGCCGCTGCTGGCGAATCTGGACCCGGCCGTGCTCGTCCGGGGTGTATGCGCCGCTTCGGGGACCATGTTGCCGGCCATGGCCGGACTGTTCCCCCCTTTGGCTCCGGCCTGCGAACGGCTGGCCATCGGTCTCTCCCGCGATCCCGGACTGGCCGAGCGGATTCTCGCCGCCCTGCTCGATGCCAGCGACGACCGGCTCGCCCCCCTGGCCGCTTCTCTGGGCCTGCCCTTGGAGGCCCTGGTCTTCCTGACCCGGGAACTGGTCGCGGCCGTGCTGCGCCAAGCCGCGTCCACGCTTTCGCCCCTGGTGGACGATGCCCTGTGGCAACGGCCGTCCTGCCCGGTCTGCGGCGGCGCGCCGGACTGCGGCATGCTCAAGGAAAAAACCGAACAGTCGGAATTTCTCATCGCCAAGGCCGGGAGACTCGGCCTGCATTGTTCCCTGTGCGGCCATGTCTGGCGGTTTCCCCGTCTCGTCTGCCCGGTCTGCGGCGAAACGGACCACAACAAACGCGAGATTTTCATGGCCGCCGGCCGGGAACGCGAGCGCATCCATACCTGCTCGACGTGCGGGCGTTACCTGCTCGTTCTCGACATGGTGGACAGTGGCATGGCCTGCGACGTGGATTTGATTCCCATCCGCCTCGTCCACCTGGACGCCGTGGCCCAGGCCAAAGGCTTTGCCCCCCTGGTCGTGTCGGCCTGGAACCGGCTGAGCGGCTAGCCCGGGCGATCGTGGCCGCGGCCTTCCCCGCTCCGCCGGGGAGGGGAGTCATTCCCTGGCATAAAGCTTTTCCTTCTCACAGCCCCTGCGGGCGCATCAAAATCGTCGCGGCCCCCTTCGGGGTGGTCCAGGAGGGGAGTGACTCCCCTCCTGGCCGCCGGAGGCGTCTCTTCCTTCCCCGCCCCTACGCGCCCCTCTCCCCTCCCGCATAGCAGGTCGGATCGGGCAGGCCGGCCTCGGCAAAGCCCTTGGCACGCAGCAAACAGCTGTCGCAATGGCCGCAGGCCAGGCCTTCGGGGCTCGGATCATAGCAGGAATGGGTCAGGGAATAATCCACGCCGAGCCGGGTGCCGAGGCGCACGATGCCGGCCTTGCTCAGGCGCAGAAGCGGCGTGCGCACCCGGATGCGCAGCCGGCCTTCAACCGCTTCCTTGACGGCCAGATTGGCCATGGTCTCGAAGGCGCGCACGAATTCGGGCCGGCAGTCCGGATAGCCGGAATAGTCCAGGGCGTTGACGCCGATAAAGATGTCCGAGGCGCCGAGCACTTCGGCCCAGCCCAGGGCCAGGGACAGAAAGATCGTGTTGCGAGCCGGCACATACGTGATGGGGATGCCCTCGCCCATGGCGTCGAGGGAACGGTCCTTGGGGACCGGGATGTCGGCGGTCAGGGCCGAACCGCCGATCTGGCCCAGGGGCAGGGGCAGCACCAGATGCGCGGCCGCGCCCATGGCCGCGGCCACACGCCTGGCCGCCTCGATCTCCACGATGTGGCGCTGGCCGTAGGCAAAACTCACGGCATAGGGCGCAAACCCCTGCCGCTTGGCCACGGCCAGACAGGTCGTGGAATCGAGCCCGCCGGAAAAAAGCACCACCGCCTTACGCGCCGTCGTCATGATGAGCAAACTCCTGAAATACTGTAAATGCGAGGGGGTTACAGCCTCCGGCGGCCAAAGGGCTCTGCCCTTTGGAATCCCGACACTGTGGCCGAGACCTCCCCGTCGAAAGGGCCGGGACGCCTTCCCTGTCCGCTACACGCCCCGGGTGTCAGGGCCCCAAATGATTTTGTGCAGTTGCAGCCCGAGCCGGGCCCGCAGTCTGTCCGCCACCATCCAGGCCGCCAATTCGGCCGGATCAAGGCTGCCGGTCACCGGGGAAAAAAGCACGGTCCGGCATTCCCGGACCCGGGCGGTCACCTCCCGGGCGAACAGGTAGTCCTCGCGGTCGGCTAGCACGCACTTGACCTCGTCCCGGGGGCGCAGCCGGTCCAGATTGGCGTAGTCGTTGCGATCCGCCATGCCGCTGCTCGGACATTTGATGTCCATGATGGCCACCACCCGGGGATCGAGCACCGAGATGTCCAGGCTGCCGTTGGTCTCGACGAGCACGGTCCGGCCTGCATCGGCCAGACGCGCGGCCAGGGCCGGCAGTTCCGGGGCCAAAAGCGGTTCGCCGCCGGTCAGTTCCACCAGGGGCAAGCCAAAGGCGGTCAGGGCGTCAAAGGCCGCTTCCAGGCTGTAGGGCGTGGAACGCTCGGCGGCGTGGACGGTGTCGCACCACGAGCAGGCCAGATTGCAGCCTGACAGGCGCAAAAAGGCGCACGGCCAGCCGGCAAAGCTCGATTCTCCCTGGATGCTGGCGAAAATCTCGTGAACGGCCAGGCTCACGGCCGCTCCGTGTAGCTGGCCACGAGCCCGGGACTTTCCTCCACCGTGACCCGCGTCACCCGCACCCGGTCATCGGCCACGGCCTCGGTCAGCCGGGTGAAGATCCAGGCGGCCAGGACCTCGGCCGTGGGCGGGTCGAGTTCGGGATTGTCGTTGAGACAGGCATGGTCGAGCCTCGCCAGGATCGTATCCATGGCCCCCTTGACCACGAGGAAATCGATCACCATGCCGGCCACAAGCCGCTCGGCCGCAAGTTCGGCCACCACCTCGAAGTTGTGCCCATGCATGGCCGCGCACGGCCCGGGATGCCCGGGCAGGCGGTGAGCGGCGCTCACGGAACCGGAAACACGAATGCTGTACTGGCCGGACATGACTGCTCCCCTGGCATTGCGCATCAAGGAAGGTTACCGTAGGAAGGCCGCCGACCGATGTCAATCCGGAGGAACCAGCCATGTCCAAGCCGCCCGTGGACGACGTCCGCGATCTCAAGACCCTGGGTCAGGGGGCCACGTGCTACCCCAAGACCGTCAGCCCCGAGCTGCTCGAAACCTTCCCGAATGCGTTCCCGGGCCGGCGCTACACCGTGACCTTTCGCAGCGAGGAATTCACGAGCCTGTGCCCCAAAACCGGCCAGCCCGACTTCGGCACCATCACCATCCGCTATGTGCCGGACACCCGTTGTATCGAATCCAAGTCCCTCAAGCTCTATCTGTTCAGCTACCGGGACGAGGGCACGTTCATGGAGACCCTCACCAACCGCATCCTGGACGATCTGGTCGCCGCCTGCCAGCCCCTGGAAATGGAAGTGACCGGCGACTTCGCGGCCCGCGGCGGCATTACCATCAGCGTCACCGCCGTCTTGCAACGTCCCTAAGCGCGCCGTTAGGTTTTTCCCCGGCCAGCAGTGGAACCGCCTTCCGACATGGAACATCCTGTTGCGGCAGGACCGGCCGCATCGCGTCAGGCCTGCCCAACAGCCGCGTTACCGCAACAGCCGGACCTTTTCCCTTCGTGCCCCTTCCCTGAAAGATTGCAAACGTGCCATTGATTAACTTGTTTTTCCGAGAAAAACCGGCTACAGTCATTCCGTGTTTCTCCTCGGCGGCTTGATCTCCCCTTGTCCGTAGAGAACGATCCCTAGCGCCCTTATGAAGAACAAGTCAGCCGATAGTCTTCCAACCTCACCAGCCGCCTCATCGCCATTACCTTCGAGTGACTCTGCGAAACCTCCGCCGGGGCGACTGCCCACGACCTCCAACGGTCACGCCCTCTACCGGGCCCTTTTGACCGCCATTCCCGATGCCGTGTTCGTGGCCGACGTGGAGACCGGTCTTTTGCTGGATGTCAACCAGGCGGGGTGCCGGTTGCTCGATCTGCCGGCGGGAAAAATCATTGGCCAGCACCACACCATGCTCCACCCGCCGCTGGAGCGCGAACGGTACGCGGCCATGTTTAGGGCCAGTTTCCGGAGTTCCGGTCAGTCGGGCCTCGCCGACGTCAAGCGTATCGAGCTTGTCCGGGCTGACGGCACAACGATTCCCTGCGAAATCTCCGGGTTGGCCATGGAAGAAAACGGCCGCCACATCATGTTCGGCATCTTCCGCGACATCCGCGGCCTGCTGCGGTCCGAGAACCAGCGCCGCCTCAGCGAAGAGCGCTATGCCCTGGCCCTGCGCAGCATCACCGAAGGCATCTGGGACTGGGAACCGGCCACCAACACGGTGGCCTTTTCAGACCGTTGCCTGGAAATTCTCGGCTATGCCCCGGATGAAGTGCCCCACACCGTGGAAATCTGGCGTTCCCACCTCCATCCCGAGGACGCAGACTGGGTCAGATCCACCCTCTGCCAATGCGCCGACGGGTTGCTCCCCTCGTTTTCCATCGAATATCGGATGCGCCACAAGGATGGCCGGTACCGCTGGATACGCAGCCAAGGCACGATGCTGCGGGACACTTCCGGCGCCATTGTGCGGCTGGCCGGAGGCAATTCCGACATCACGGCCCGCAAGGAAGCCGAACAGGCCCTGCGCGAAAGCGAACAGCGCTTTCGACTGCTCGTGGAAAACAGTCCGGACGCCTTTTTCCTCCACGACATGGAAGGCGCCATCCTCGACGTCAACCGCCGCGCCTGCGCCATGCTGGGGTATGAAGCCGCCGAGCTGCTCGCCCTGCATATTTACGACATCGAGGTCATCTGCCCGCCGGAAACCTTGCGTGGCTTTTGGCGCGACGTCCGCCCCGGACCGTTTGCCTTTGACGGCCTGGGACGGCGCAAGAACGGCACCACCTTTCCCACCGAGGTCCAGGGCGTGGCCTTTCCCGAGCGCGGCCGTCTGCTCGGGCTGGTGGCGACCCGGGATGTGACCCCGCGCAGGAAGCTCGAACGCAAACTCAAGCAGGCCCGCGACCAGGCCATGGCCGCCAACCAGGCCAAAAGCGAATTTTTGGCCAGCATAAGCCATGAGATCCGTACGCCGCTCAACATCCTGCTCGGCATGACCGAACTGCTGCGCGAGACCCTGCACACCGACCGCCAGCGTCAGTATGCCGACACGATCGAAAGCTCCGGCAACATGCTGCTGCGGCTCATCGACGACCTCCTCGACCTGTCCCGCATCGAAGCCGACCGGGTCGCGCTGCAACCGGAAACCATCCGGCCACGGGAATGGCTGCGCAACCTCGGCGAATCCATGCGCATCCCGATCGAACGAAAGGACCTGACCCTGACCCTGGCCCTGGCCGATAACCTGCCGGACCACTGGTGGACCGATCCGGCCCGGCTCCAGCAGATTCTGCTCAATCTGCTGTGGAACGCCATCAAGTTCACACCCCAAGGCGGCATCGAACTGGGGGCCGTGATGGCCGACACGGGCGCGGGCGTGGCCGGCCTGCACATTTTCGTGTCCGATACCGGCATCGGCATCGCCGCGGACCAGGCCGAACGCATTTTCGATCCCTTTACCCAGGTCGATGCCTCCACCCGGCGCCGGCACGGTGGCACGGGCCTGGGCCTTGCTATCTGCAAACGTCTGGCCGGGCTGCTCGGCGGCCGCATCCAGCTCGACAGTACCCTGGGCCAGGGCTCGCGCTTCACGGTCATCCTGCCCCTCAAAACAGCCTCCCTGGCCGGGTCCGTACCCACCCCAAGCGCCGTGGCCGTCGCCACCTCGCCCCCCCAGGGCTACCGGTTGCTCCTCGTGGAGGACTCGCTGTCGAACCGAGAGCTGATGAAACTTTTTCTGGAAGACGAGCACTGCACCCTGACCGAAGCCGAAACCGGTACCGAAGCCCTGTCCCTGTTTGCCGGCCGGACCTTCGATCTGGTTCTCATGGACATGGAAATGCCCGGCATGGATGGCTGCGAGACGACCAGGGCCCTGCGCCGTCTGGAACGGGAGACCGGGCTGCGGCCCACGCCCATCATCATGCTCACGGCCCACGCCTTCTCGGAATACGAGGAAAAGTGCCGCCAGGCCGGATGCGACGGTTTTTTGTCAAAGCCCATCCGCAAAGCCCAGCTGATTACGGAATTGCACCGCCACCTCCTGGAGGCTGCGCGGCAAGCGTCTGACACAGCGCGGGATAGGCCCTGAAATATCTCCCCCGAGCCACGCCTTTTTCTTCCGACACCGCGGTTGCCACCCGGTTTCATTTCCGCAAAAAAAATTAAATTGCATTGCCAAGCCGATCGCAGTCTGCCAGGGTGACGTGCTTATCCAATGCATTGCCTGACGGAGCGTCCTCATGAAGCATATCTTGCTGATCTACCCGGTCTTGCCGCGATCCTTTTGGAGTTTTCAGGACATCCTGCGCGTCACCAAACGCAAGTCCCTGTTGCCGCCCCTGGGGCTCCTGACCATGGCCGCCCTGCTTCCCCGGTCCTGGACACCGCGCTTCGTGGATTGCAACGTCCGTCCCCTGACCGAGGAGGACTGGGCCTTCGCCGACGTGGTCATGGTCTCGGCCATGCTCGTGCAGCGCGAGGGCCTGCTGGCTTGCGTGGCCGAGGCCAAGCGCCGGGGCAAGATCGTGGTGGCGGGAGGACCGTATGTGACCTCGGCGCCCCAGGCCGCCCTGGACGCCGGGTGCGACCTCATCGTCGCCGGCGAGGGGGAAAACGCCATGGCCGCGATCGTGGACGCCATCGCGGCCGGGCGTCACGGCGAAATCATCCGCAGCGAAGGGGTCGTGGACATGGCCGACCCGCCCCTGCCCCGCCTCGACCTGATCAATCACGCCGACTACGACGCCATGCCCGTCCAGACCTGCCGCGGCTGCCCGTTCGCCTGCGAATTTTGCGATGTCATCAACCTGTTCGGCCGGGTGCCCCGGTACAAACCGGTGGAGCGGGTCCTGGCTGAGCTGGAGGCCATTTATGCCCTGGGCTACCGGGGCTCGATCTTTTTTACCGACGACAATTTCATCGGCAATCCCGGCCAGGCCCTGAGCCTGCTCCAGGCGCTCATCCCCTGGAACCGCGAACGCGGGGAACCGTTCTGGTTCATCACCCAGGCCTCCATCAACCTGGGGCAGCGCCTCGACCTCATCGACCGGATGACCGAGGCCAATTTCGGCTTCGTGTTCATCGGCATCGAATCGCCGGACGTCGATGTCCTGGCCAATGCCCACAAACTGCAAAACACCCGGCATCCCCTGCTCGATTCCCTCCGCACCATCACGGACAACGGCCTGTCGGTCATCGGCAGTTTCATCCTGGGTTTCGACACCGAAAAGGAAGGGGCCGGCAAACGCATCGAAGCCTTTGTCGAAGCGGCCAACCTGCCCATTGTCATGATCAACACCTTGCAGGCCATGCCCGGCACGAAACTCTGGGAACGCCTGCGGGACGAAGGCCGTCTGCGCGACACCACGGACGGCGACATGGCCACCGGAGTAATGAATTTCGTTCCGGACCGCCCCCTGGAGGCCATCATGCGCGAACAACTCGGCGCCTGGGACCGGTTGTACGCCCGGGGGCCGTTTTTGCGGCGGACGCTACGCTGCATGCTGGGCATGCGCCCCACCCGCTCCGCCCAGGGCCAAACCCGGCCGGCGCTCGGACAGGCTTCCGGTTCCTCCAACGGCGCCTTGGCGGACGGGCTCGTGCAGTTGCGCCTTGTTGTCCGGCTGCTGTGGCGCTTCGGCATCCGCTCGCGGGACCGGCTGGACTTTTGGAAGGCGCTGTACGCCATGTGGCGACGCAAGCCGTCGCGGCTCGTGCGGTTCCTGACCCTGCTCGTCATGGGCGACGACATCCTGTCGTTCACCCGGGTCATCCACGACCGGGCCGCACCGACCCTGGCCCACGGCCGGACCGCACGGGCCGACGCGCCCCCACGTCCGTAAAAGAAAACCCCGCGCACGAGGGGTTATTAGGGAGAAAAGCCTCCAGCGGCCAAAGGGTTCGCGCCCTTTGGAATCCCTTCATGATGGAGTGAATGGCGCTGGGGGCGTTGCAGCGCGACCTGCGCCGGGCACGCGCGCAGCCGTCTCAAACAACAAAAGGCCGGGGCGGCAACACCGTCCCGGCCTTTTTATTTTGGCGACGCGTAGCCGGCTACCGGCCTAATGCCTGCGCTCGACCCGGAATTCGTCCCTGAGCAAGGTGTCGGACAAGGGCACCTCGTTGACGTCCATGCGGCAAAAGACCTTTTCCGGCTCCTGGCAGACCAGGGCCTTGCCAAGCACCTCGTCCATGGTCTCGACCTTGATGATCTCCATGTCCTTGAGGATGGCTTCCGGCACTTCCTTGAGATCCTTTTCGTTCTCGGACGGAATGATGGCCGTGCGGATCAGGCCCCGGTGGGCGGCGAGCAGCTTCTCGCGCAGGCCGCCGATGGGCAGCACCCGGCCGCGCAGGGTGATCTCGCCGGTCATGGCCAAGTCGTTTCGCACCGGGATATTGAGCAGGGCCGAGATGATGGCCGTGGCCAGCGTAATGCCGGCCGACGGGCCGTCCTTCGGCGTCGCGCCCTCGGGCACGTGGATATGGATGTCGATCTCCTTGTGGAAATCGGACTTGAGCCCGTAGAGCTGCGAGCGCGAACGCAGGTAGGACAAGGCGGCCTTGGCCGATTCCTGCATCACGTCCCCAAGCTTGCCCGTGATCTCCACCTTGCCCGAGCCCGGCATGATGGCCGCCTCGACCATGAGGATCTCACCGCCCATCTCGGTGTAGGCCATGCCCGTGCACAACCCGACCCGGGGCGCGGCCTCCATCTCGCCGTGGCGGTGCTTGGGCACGCCGAGGTAGGTGGACAGGCTCTGCACGGTGACGGCAAAGGACTTGTCCGGCTCCTTGCCCTCCACGAGCTTGCGCGCCACCTTGCGGCACACGGACGCGATCTCGCGTTCGAGATTGCGCACGCCGGCCTCCCGGGTGTAGCGCCGGATGATCTCCAGCATGGCGTTGTCGGACAAGGTCAGGTTGTCCTCGTTGAGCCCATGCTGGGTGATGTTTTTCGGCAGCAGAAAACGCCGGCCGATCTGCATCTTCTCGGTTTCCAGGTAGCCGGGGATACGGATGATCTCCATGCGGTCCTGGAGCGGCAACGGAATGGTGTGCAAGGCGTTGGCCGTGGTGATGAAGAAGATCTTGGACAGGTCGTAATCCATGTCCAGGTAGTGATCGCTGTAGGCGTAGTTCTGCTCGGGATCGAGAACTTCGAGCAGGGCGGACGAGGGATCGCCCCGGAAATCCGTGCTCATCTTGTCCACTTCGTCCAGGCAGAAGACCGGGTTGTTGAACTTCACGCGCTTGAGCGACTGGATGATCTTGCCGGGCAACGCCCCGACATAGGTCCGGCGATGGCCGCGGATCTCGGCCTCGTCGCGCACGCCGCCAAGGGACAAGCGCACGAATTCCCGGCCCATGGCCCGGGCAATGGACTTGGCGAGCGAGGTCTTGCCGACACCGGGGGGGCCGACCAGGCACAGGATCGGGCCCTTGATGCGCTCGACGAGCTGCTGCACGGCCAGGTATTCGAGGATGCGCTCCTTGGGCTTTTCAAGGCCGTAGTGGTCCTCGTTCAGGATGGTCTCGGCCTCGCCGATGTTGAGCTGGCTCTCCTGGTAGACGTTCCAGGGCAGATCGAGAATCCATTCCACATAGTTGCGCACCACGGTGTACTCGGCCGAGGACGGGGGAATCTGGCGCAGCTTCTTGATCTCGCGCAAGGTCTTTTCCCGGGCCTCGTCCGGCATGTTCTTGGCTTCCAGGCGCTTTTCGAACTCGGCCGCGTCGGCGCCGGGATCGTCCTCCCGGCCCATCTCCTTGTTGATGGCCTTGATCTGCTCGTTTAAGTAATATTCTTTCTGGTTCTTCTCCATCTGCTGCTTGACGCGGTTCTTGATGCGCTTTTCGATGGAGGAGATTTCGATCTCGCTTTGCAGGTAGGCGTAGGTTTCTTCCAGACGCCGGGTGGGGTCGAGCTCCTCGAGCACCCCCTGCTTCTTGATATAGTCCACCTTGAGGTGGGGCATGACCGCATCGGCCAGCCGACCGGGCGCGGTGATGGAATTGATGGCCAGGATGGTTTCCGGGGCCAGCTTTTTATTGATGCGGCCGTACTGCTCCAGGGCTTCCTGGGTGGCGCGGATCAGGGCGTCGGATTCGGGACCATGGGTTTCTTCCTCGGGCACGCGACGCACGGTGACCATGGAGTATTCGGCGTCCTCGCCGGCGGCGAGGCTGTCGGCGTCCCACTCGGCCCGGTACAGGCCCTCAAAAAGCACCTTGATGGTGCCGTCGGGCAGCCGCAGCATCTGCAGGATCTTGCTGACCGTGCCCATGTCGAAGAGGTCTTCGGCCTCGGGTTTTTCGGTCTCGGGCGAACGCTGGGCCACCAGAAAGATCTTCTTGTCGTGGGCGGCCACGGCCTGCTCGATGGCCTTGATGGAGGCCTCGCGGCCCACGAACAGGGGGGCGATGGAGCGCGGAAACATAACCACTTCCCGCAGGCTCATCATGGGCAGACGGACCGAGTCGGCGGTAGCGCGGTTATTATCGAAGGAAAAACCAGTCATTGATCCTCCCGCTTCCGGGCATGGTTACGGCTTTGGTCAAAGCCGGGCCGGAAGGCATCCGGCCCGGCGGGCTTTCGCTTGTAGGTAAGGCCAAAAAGACCGTTGTCAAACGGGAGGGCGGGACGGTCAGGCCGATTTGACTTCCTGGTGGTAGAAAAGCAGCGGTTCGAGCCCCTTTTCCACCACGGCCTTGTTGATCACGCACTCCTTGACATCGGACAGGGAGGGCAGCTTGTACATGATCTCAAGCATGATGCTTTCCATGACGTTGCGCAGCCCCCGCGCCCCGGTCTTGCGTTCGATGGCCTTTTCGGCAATAGCCTCCATGGCGTTTTTCGTGAAACGCAGCCGCACCTTGTCCAGTTCGAACAGCTTCTGGTACTGCTTGACCAGGGCGTTTTTCGGCTCGGTCAGGATGCGCACCAGATCGTCCTTGGTCAGCTCCTCCAGGCTCGTGAGGATGGGGATACGGCCGACGAACTCGGGGATGAGCCCGAACTTGATGAGGTCGGCCGGATGGGCCTGGGAGAGCATCCGGGACATGTCGTCGTCGTGACGGGCTTCCACCTTGGCGCCGAAGCCCATGGCCGTGCCGCGCAGGCGCTGGCCCACGATCTTTTCCAGGCCGATGAAGGCACCGCCGACAATGAAAAGGATGTTGGCGGTGTTGAGGCGGATGAATTCCTGCTGCGGGTGCTTGCGGCCCCCCTTGGGCGGAATGTTGGCCTCGGTCCCTTCGATGATCTTGAGCAGGGCCTGCTGCACGCCTTCGCCGGACACGTCGCGGGTGATGGACGGGCTGTCGCCCTTGCGCGCGATCTTGTCGATCTCGTCGATGTAGATGATGCCGCGGCTGGCCGACTCGATGTCGTAATCGGCGTTTTGCAGGAGCTGGACCAGGATATTCTCCACGTCCTCGCCCACATAGCCGGCCTCGGTCAGGGTGGTGGCGTCGGCGATGGCGAAGGGGACATTGAGAATCCTGGCCAAGGTCTGGGCGAGCAAGGTCTTGCCCGACCCGGTGGGGCCGATCAAGAGGATGTTGCTCTTGTCGATCTCCACGTCGTCGGCTCCGGCGGAACCGGCGTAGTAGACCCGCTTGTAATGGTTGTGCACGGCCACGGCCAGGATCTTTTTCGCCTGTTCCTGGCCAATGACGTATTCGTCGAGCAGGCGCTTGATCTCGGCCGGAGGCAGGAGCTTGCCGCCTTCGGTCTCCTCGCTCACCGACTCCTGGGCAATGATCTCATTGCACAGCGCCACGCACTCGTCGCAGATATAGACGTCCGGTCCGGCAATAAGCCGCTGGACCTCGTCCTGGTTCTTGCCGCAAAACGAGCAACACAGCTCGCCCGACACGGAATTTTTCTTCCTGGTCATACCGGAAAACCCACCCTGCCCGGCGTACCGGGCGTTTTGGCCGGAGCCGTAGGACTCAAGCCTCTTCGGGCTCCTTTTTCGCAAGAGGTTCCCTGGAGGTCAACACCTTGTCGATGAGGCCGTAGGTCACGGCCTCGGCGGCGCTCATGAAATTGTCACGTTCCGTGTCCAGCCGGATCTTGTCGATGGGCTGGCCGGTATGGCGGGACATGATCTCGTTTAAGGACTCGCGGATGCGCTTGGTCTCCTGGGCGTGGATCTCGATGTCCGTGGCCTGGCCCTGGAACCCGCCCGAAGGCTGATGGATCATGATGCGGCTGTGGGGCAGAGCGTAGCGCATGCCCGTGGCTCCGGCGGACAAAAGCAAGGCGCCCATGCTGGCAGCCTGGCCCAGGCACAGGGTGGACACCGGCGGCAGCACGTATTGCATGGTGTCGTAGATGGCCAGCCCAGCCGTGACCGAACCGCCCGGGGAATTGATGTACATGAAAATTTCCTTCTCCGGGTCCTCGGACTCGAGAAAGAGCAGCTGGGCGCAGATCAGGTTGGCCACATAATCGTCCACCGCGCTGCCAAGCAAAATGATGCGGTCTTTGAGGAGCCGGGAATAGATGTCGTAAGCCCGCTCGGAGCGTCCGGTGGTCTCGATGACAATAGGAATGGTGGACATGTCGTACCTTTTTTGTACCGGGAGGGGCCACAGCGCGACGGAATTGTCGCTGGGCCGCCTCCACCCCGACCACCCGGTGTCGGATTTCGGGCGGGACGGCCGGCGGCTCGGCCGTCCCCTGCCCGGTTGGTGTCAATTACTGTCTTGCAAGAATGGGGCCGCGTTCACCCCGGGCCGGATGCCCGGACGTTCCCGCATACATAAGCATGTTTTCCCGGCTGGCCAGACTAGTCCCGCACGCCGTACGTCGGCGTTTCGGTCTGCGGCACCTTGGTGACCTCGGCGTTGGCGTAGATGAAATCCGCTGCCTTGTCCGCCAAAAGCTTGTCACGCACCATGACCATGAGGTTGTTGTCCTCATAGTAGCGCTTAAGCAAAATGACGTCCTGACCGGTCTGGGTGGACAGCCGGTAGAAGAAGGCATCCATCTCCTGGGGGCCGACCGAGAGCTCTTCCTTGGCGGCCACGGCGGACAGGAAGATCTGGGTGCGGACCAGTTCCTCGGCCCGGGGGGTCATCTCGACCTTGATGTCGGCCAGGGTCTTGCCCGTGGAATCCACGCTCTTGCCCCGACGTTCCAGCTGGTTCACATAGTCTTCGAGCATCTGGGCCAGATGCTGGTCCACCATGGACGGCGGCAGGGGGAAGTCGAGTTCGGCCAACAGGCCGTCCAGGAGCTTTTTCTGGGCCGCGGAGCGGTGCAGGTCTTCCCGGGACTTGGTGTAGGACTGGGTAATGGCCTGGCGCATCGTTTCCAGGTTCTCGAAATTGCCGGCCTTTTTGGCCAGTTCGTCATCGACCGGCGGCAGGATGCGCTCTTTGATCACGTGCACGGCCACTTTCATGTTCACGGTCTTGCCGGCGAGCTCGGTATTGATGAAGTCGGCCGGGAAGGTCATCTCGCCCTGGCCCTCGGAGCCGGCCGGGATGGTCTTGACCAGGGCTTCGAACTCCGGCAGCGCCTGGCCTTCGCCCAGGGTCAGCTCGAAATTCTCGGCCCGCACGCCGGGCAGAGGCTCGCCGTTCTCAAAGGCCTCGAAGCTCACGGACACCACGTCACCGTCGACGGCTTGACGGTCGTCGGGGATGGGTTTGACCTCGGCCAGGTTGCGGCGCACCCGCTCGACCACGGTATCGATATCGGCCGGGGACACCACGACCTCTTCCTGCTCGATGGCCTTGCCCTTGTAGTCGGGCAGATCGAAATCCGGCGCATGCTCGAAGGAAAAGGAATAGGTCAGAGGCTCGTCCTTGGCCAGGGTGACATCGCCCACGTCAATACGGGACATGGGGGACTTGCCGAGCTCACCCATGACCTGATTGATATGAACATTGATGAGGTCGGTGGTGGCCTCGGTCGCAATCTCTTTCTTGAAACGCGACTCGATGAGGCTTGCGGGCACCTTGCCCTTGCGGAACCCCTTGATGTCGGCCTTGGAACGGTACAGGGCCACGGCCGTGGCCAGGGCGGCGTTGGCCTCTTCGGCCGGAACATTTACATTGACCTGCGTTTTCACAGGGGTAATCTGGGTGACGGTATATTCCAAGGCTGCCTCCAGGCTTCTCGCCCCGGCCCACGCGACGGGGGGGACGGATTGCGAATGGTTTTGGGAAAGACGTCGCGGACACGAAATTCGTTATCCTAAGGGAAGTCGCAACAAAAGGAAAGCCTCATCTCCCGGGTGTCGCCGCATCCGGAGCACCGTAGCCGCCACCGCCCGGCGTGGCCACGCGTAACCTGTCCCCGATGCCAAGCAGCACATGGGCCTTGCCCGGCAGGACGGCTTCCACCCCTCCCCGAAGCATCGTGTTGACACCCGGGGCCCCGGCTTCGCCGCCGGCCAGGCCCCAGGCCCCGCGCGTCCGGCGTTCGGACAGGACCGTGACCTCGGCCGGCGCGAGCAACTCGATCTCCCGCACCAGCCCGTCCCCGCCCCGGTTGCGACCGGCCCCGCCCGAACCCGGGCGCAGGCCGTAGCGCGTCACGCGCAGGGGATAGGCGTATTCCAGAGCCTCGACCGGGGTATTCTGGGTGTTGGTCATGTGGCTGTGCACGGCCGACTGGCCCGCACCGTCCCGGCTTGCCCCGGCGCCGCCGGCCAGGGTCTCGTAATAGGCAAAGGGTGCCCCCGACCGGGGATCGAGGCCGCCCAGGGCGATGTTGTTCATGGTGCCCTGGGAAGCGGCCGGCACCCGCTCGGGCAGAGCCCCGGCCAGGGCGAGCAAATCACGTCCACCAGCCGCTGGGAGGTCTCGACATTGCCCCCGGCCACGGCGGCCGGAAACACGGCCTCGGCCAGGGTGGCGGGCCGGGTCACGATCTCGACGGGCCGCAGACAGCCGGCATTGGTCGGCGTGCGGCCGCCGGCCAGGCAGCGGAAGACGTACAGGGCCGCGGACACGGCGATGGCCCGCACGGCATTGACGCAGCCAGTGGTCTGGGGCGCGGTGTCCGAAAAATCGAGCCGGGCCCGGTTGCCAGGCCACGGTCAGGGTCAGGCGCACGGCCAGGTCGCTGTTGCCGCAGCCGTCGTCGTCCAGGAAGTCCGTGGCCGCATAGGTGCCGTCGGGCACGTCCTCCAGGACCGTTTCCACCAGCCGTTCGGCGTAGTCCATAAGCGCCGCCGCGCACCGTGCGACCATGGCCGGACCATGGTCGGCAACGAGGGCTTCCAGCCGGGCGGCGCCCACGGTGTTGGCCATGATCTGGGCCGCGAAATCCCCCTCGCGCTCGACCGGCGTGCGCACGTTAGCCAAAAAAAGCCGCATGACATCGGGCACGACCCGGCCGCCCACGACGATCTTCACGGGCGGAATGATGAGCCCTTCCTGGAAGATCGAGGTGGAAAGCGGCATGGACCCGGCGGCCATGCCACCGACATCGGCATGGTGGGCCCGGTTGGCCACGAAAAAAAGCGGCGTGTCGCCGCCGGCGAACACCGGCGCCACCAGGGTGATGTCGGGCAGATGGGTGCCGCCGCGAAACGGGTCATTGAGCATGACCATGTCGCCCGGGGCAAAGGTCGTCTCGGCCATGGCCGCCTTGACCGACAGGGGCATGGAACCCAGGTGCACCGGGATATGGGCGGCCTGGGCCACCATGTCGCCGGCGGCGTCGAACACGGCGCAGGAGTAGTCGCGCCGTTCCTTGATGTTGGGGGAATAGGCCGTGCGACACAGGGTCATGCCCATTTCCTCGGCCACCGAGGCGAACTTGTTGTTGAAGACTTCAAGCGTGATCGGGGTGACGTGCATGGTCGTGGTTCTCGCGGCCGGAAAGCTACGCTGTGGAGTCGGAAGGGATGCGGTGCTCCATCGACGCACCGTGTGCAGGCGTACCGTTTCCGCCAAGCGAAGGCAAGCGCCCCCCGGCAACCGGCCTTTACGGATCGGCCCTGCCCAGGGTAAAGGAATACCGTCCGAGAAAGCCCTCCTTCCACAATGCCAAAGGAGCCCGCCATGACGCCCCCAGCCCTGTTTCGAGGCCCTTTGCCTCCGTCCATGGCCGCCTTGCTGGTCGCCCTGCTCGTCCTTGCCGCCCCGGTCCTGGCCGGCACCCTGGTCAATGCCCGATGCCCCTGCGGCTACCACACGCAGCGCATGCCCCTGTTCGGCGGCCGGGCCAATTTCCGCACCGTGTGCCTGTTCCCGGCCCTGTGCCCGACCAGCCACGCGCTGGTGCTCGTCAACCTCCTCGATCCCGAGGCTCCCAGCTCGCAGTGTCCGGGCGGCAAAGCCGTTCCCTATACCGATCCGTCCCTGGCGCCCCAGGTCGGGGGCCCGGTCGTGACTTCCTGGAACGTGCGCGACAGGGGACTTTCCGTGCAGCTCTTCAGCCACGGCTACCGCTGCCCGCGTTGCGGTCGCCCGACCCTGAGCTTCAGTTTCGCCGGCAATTGGGACTGAGGCCACGCCCGGCCAGGCTTGCCCGGGGCGACCTTTTCGCGGGACAGCCGGTCCGGCTTCTGCTATACGGCCAGAAAAGGATCGTATGTGAACACGTTGCGCCGATGGTTCGTCAATCTTGCCGTGGCGGCCCTTTTTCTGATCGTCGTGGCCTGCCACTCCACGGTCAAGGCCCCGCCCATGCCCCAGGTGCCCAATCCGCCCCCGGCGGCCGGGGCCAGCGCCCTGGAAGTGGAGCGCTACCAGCTCGTGGAAGAAAAGCAGGCCCTGGAAAGCAATTACGGCGACAATCTCGGCCGCATCAAACAAATCAACGCCCGGCTCATCGAAATCAATATTGAGCTCAACCAACACGGCCGTCACCCCTAGCCGGAAGGGGACGCGCCCTGGGCGTCGAACCGACACTGCAGCCCCCAGGCCCCGCCCAGACCCAAGGAAAACGCCATGTTCGGACGTTCCGGGAAGAAAAAAAACCGCCACGACGCCATCACCGCCTTTCTCGGCGCCGGGGCCGAATACCGTGGCCAGTTCCATTTCCAGGGTGTTGCCCGCATCGACGGCGGCGTGATCGGCGACATCCTGTCCGACGGCACCCTGGTCCTCGGCGAGGGCAGCCTGGTGGAAGGCCGCATCCGGGTGGCCGAGCTCATCGCCAACGGCCGGATCGTGGGCGACGTGGAAGCCTCCCAGCGGGTGGTACTGTCCAAGCGGGCCCATTTGGAAGGCAACCTGCTGGCCCCCGTGGTGGTCATCGAGGACGGCGCCATGCTGAACGGCACGGTGCGGATGCCGCTGCCGGACGATCCGAAACGGCTTGGCCGCACCCCGCCCGAGGCCCTTGCCGCCGACGAACAGGCCTCTTCCGGCGGCGAGGCCGGGAATTAGGGATTGCCAAAAATCCCGGGGCCGATTACACGGCGAAAACACCCCTACGCGCCCAGCCCCAAGGAGTCCCGTTTCATGGGCCAATTTTTCCCTGACAGCGACCAATTCCCCCTGGAAGATCAGATCAAGAATCTCGGCGATGACGAACTGCTCGATTTCTGGGAAGAAACCCAGTATCTGGAGCGCACGCTTGTGGAAGACGAAAATCCCCAAGCCGAGCATTCCGTGGAATATGAGCGGGTCATCCTCCAGGAACTGCGTCTGCGTTCCTGCCGCCGCACCCTCGAACGCAACGGCTGATTTCCTCCCCCGCCCCCGGCTTTGCGGCGTCAGACCAGTGATGCCATGAAAAAAGGCGCCCGTGCGGACGCCTTTCGTTTTTCCGTTTGCCGGCGCGGGGCCGTCACATGGCCTTGATAACGTCGACCAGGACGTTGGTCACCCGCTCGGCGTTTTCGTTAAAGATGGTGACGATCTCCTGCCAGTTCACCGGCGGCTCGTCGGTCTTCCAGCAGTCGTAATCCGTGCTCATGGCCACGGCCGCGTAAGGCAGCCCGGCCTCGGCCGCCAGGGCGCATTCCGTGGCGATACTCATGTTGATCACGTCCGCGCCGAAGGCCCGGAACATGTTCGATTCGGCCCGGGTCGAAAAGCGCGGGCCCTCGATGGTCACCACCGTGCCCCGCTCGTGGAAGCGGTAGCCGTGTCCCCGGCAGGCGGCGATCAAAAGCTCGCGCAACGGCTCGGAAAACGGATCGGCCATGGGCGTATGGGCCGGATTGTGGGGCTCGAAGCGCTCGTAAAAGGTTGGCACCCGGCGCCGGGTGAAATCGATGAACTGGTCGAGGATCACGAGATCGCCCCGCTGGATTTCCTGGCGCAACGAGCCCACGGCCGTGGTGGCCAGGACGGCCGCGCAGCCCACGGCCTTCAGCGCATGGATATTGGCCCGGTAATTGACGTTGGTCGGGGTGGCCGTATGGTTGCGGCCATGGCGGGCCAAAAGCACCACGTCCTTGCCGCCGATTTTTCCCTGGCGCAGGGTCGAATTGGGCGGGCCGTAGGGCGTGTCCAGCTCCAGATCGCGCGTGGTTTCGAAGATATTGGGATCGTCCAGGCCGCTGCCGCCGATGATGCCGATACGCATGGGCCGTGCTCTCCTGTGTGGCTTGGGCAAACCACGTGGGGGATGTTGCGGAAAAGCCGGTTTTTTCCGAAGGATGGTGCCTAGGCGATCTGCAGGATGCTCTCGCAGCCGTTGGGGCGCAGCAATTCCTTGCCGTGCAGGAAGGACAGCTCCACCACCACGCCGATGCCGGCGATCTGGGCCCCGAACTCCTCCACCAGCTGGACCACCCCGGCCAGGGTGCCACCCGTGGCGAGAAGGTCGTCGATGACCAGCACCTTTTCCCCCCGAAGCAGCGCATCCTCGTGCATGCAAAGGGTATCGGACCCGTATTCGAGATCGTAGGTCACGGATCTGGTCTTGTAGGGCAGCTTGCCGGGCTTGCGCACGGGCACGAAGCCGAGTCCCATCTTGTAGGCCAGGGCGGCCCCGAAAATGAATCCCCGGGCCTCGGCCGCCACGATCTTGGTGGCACCGGAGCCGGCGAACCGCTCGGCCAGGGCATCCACGGCCTGGCGAAACCCGTCCGGGTCGCCGAGCAGCGGCGTGATGTCGAAAAAGAGGATACCGGGTTTGGGATGATCCGGGATGTCGCGAATGAGTTTGCGCAGATCCATGGCCGTCTCCTTGCAATGTGATACGGTTACCGGATTCGGATAGAGCCTTGTGCCCACCGGGTCAAGCCGCTCTTGGCCCGGAAAGCGGTTCGGGCTACAAGACGCTCCATGGCCAACCAACTTATCCCCTGCGACACCCTGCTTACGGCCTCGGTCCTCGTCAGCCAGAACGACACCCGCGACATCCTGCGCGAAGCCGCCCTGGCCATCACCGACGGCCGCATCACGGACCTCGGCCCGTCGGCCGACCTGACCGCGCGCTACCAGCCGGCCACCCGCCTGGACCTCGGCGACGCCCTGGTCCTGCCGGGGCTTATCAACACCCACACCCACGCGGCCATGACGCTGTTCCGCGGCCTGTGCGACGACGCGCCCTTGGCGTCCTGGCTGACCGACCACATCTGGCCGGCCGAGGCCAAGCTCACACCAGAGGCCGTGCGCCTGGGCACCCTTCTCGCCTGCGCCGAGATGCTCGCTTCGGGCACGACCTGCTTTTGCGACGCCTATTTCTTTTCCGGCACCGTGGCCGAGGCGGCCGACGCATCGGGCATGCGGGCCGTTATCGGCCAGGGAGTTTTCGACAGCGCCGACCTGAAATTCAAGACGTCCGACCAGGCCCTCGACGCCGCACGGGAACTGGCCGACAAGGTGTCCGACCAGCCGCGCCTGCGCCCGGCCCTGTTCGCCCACGCCGTCTACACCTGCACGACCCGGACCCTTGAACGGTGCGTGGAGCTGTCCCGGGAGCGCGACCTGCTCCTGGCCACCCACGCCGTGGAAACGGCCCGGGAAAACGACGATTGCCACAAGGCCCACGGCCTGCGCGTCATCCCCTACCTGGAGCGCCTCGGGTTTCTCGGCCCCCGGACCCTGCTTGCCCATGGCGTGGCCCTGGACGCGGCCGACATCGCGACCCTGGCCGCCCACGGCACGGCCGTCTCCCATTGCCCCAAAAGCAACATGAAGCTCGGCAGCGGCATCGCGCCCGTTCCGGCCCTGCGCGCGGCCGGCGTGACCGTGAGCCTGGGAACCGACGGCGCGGCTAGCAACAATGCCCTCAATCTTTTTTCGGAAATGAATGTGGCCGCCCTGCTCCAGAAGGTCGCCACGGGCGATCCCACGGTGCTCGGCGCCCAGGCCACCCTGGACATGGCCACCCGGGACGGCGCCGACGCCCTCGGCTGGCCCGAACTCGGCAGCCTGACCGTCGGCGGACCGGCCGACCTGTGCGCCCTGGACCTGACCCGGCCGGCCCTGACCTCGGGCTACAGCCCGGTATCCGACGCGGTCTACGCGGCAAGCGGCGGCGAGGTGGTCCTGACCATGATCGCCGGCCAAGTCCTCTACCGGAACGGCCAGTATACCACCCTGGATTATCCGAAATTACGCCAGGAATTCCGGGAAGCTGCCCGGCGGCTTACCGGCCGGTGAGCCGTGGCCGCGCCGCCCCGGTCTATCCCTTGACAAGGCGGCCGGCATCCATAATAAAGGCTGGCTTTGCGCTGTAATCATTCCCGCGCCCCATGCCGCGCGGCCCGGAGGTTATTCCCATGTCCCAGGTCATCATCGTCAACGGCGTCGAATGCCATCCCATCGTGGACAAGTGCGAGGGCTGCGAACGCACCATGGAGCAGGATGGGGTCAAATACTGCAAGAGCTATCCCATGCCCGAACGCAAGTGGGCCCAGAAGGTCTGCAACTTCGCCACCCACATGAAGCTCGAAATCGACAAGGGCGGCAAGGTCAACATCAACCCGTTGAAGGCCTCCAAGCGCGCCGCCCGCGGTCGCTAGGCCACCTTCGCTCTTCCAAGACGCATTTTTGCCGGGAGGCCCACCGCCTCCCGGCTTTTTGCGTTGTCGCGCGTCCCTTGTTTGCCAAGCCGGACGCGAACGGCTATGACTTGCCTGGTTCTGCCAATCCGTAACCGTCCGGAGCCCTTATGCTCGACCGTGTGCAAAGCTTCCTCGACACCCAACGCGACACCGTCATCAATCTGCAACGCCACCTGACCTCCGTGCCGGCCCTGGGTCCGGACAACGGCGGCCCCGGGGAACGCGAAAAAGCCGACTTGGTGCGCCATCTGCTCGCCAGCCTGGGACTGCCCGCCCCCCGGGAAATAAACGCCCCGGATACGCGCGTCCCCTGCGGCCACCGGCCCAACCTGGCCGTCATCCTGCCCGGCGTCGATACCTCCCGCACCTTCTGGGTCATCTCCCATCTCGATATCGTCCCGCCCGGGGACCTCGGCCTGTGGCGCAGCGATCCCTATCAGATCGTCGTGGACGGCGACCTGATCTACGGCCGGGGCGTGGAGGACAACCAGCAGGCCTCGGTCAGTTCTCTGCTCGTGGCCAAGGCCCTGGCCGAAACCGGGAGCACGCCCCCGGTCAACTACGGCCTGCTGTTCGTCTCCGACGAGGAAACCGGCAGCAAATTCGGCCTGGACTACGTGGCCGGCCATGCCGACGGACTTTTTACCCCCGACGACCTGTTCCTCGTGCCCGACTTCGGCCTGCCCACCAGCGAAATGGTGGAAATCGCCGAAAAAAGCATGCTCTGGCTCAAAATTATCGTCAACGGTCGCCAGTGCCATGCCTCGACGCCCGAACAGGGCATCAACACCCTGGCCGCCGCCGCCCTGTTCATCCTCAAGATCCCGAGCCTCCACGACCGCTTCAACGCCAAAAATCCCCTGTTCCTGCCGGCCAATTCGACCTTCGAGCCGACGAAAAAAGAAGCCAACGTGGACAACATCAACACCATTCCCGGCCGGGACGTGTTTTATGTCGACTGCCGGGTGCTGCCCGAATATCCCCTGGACGACGTGCTGGCCGCCATCCGCGAACTCGGCGCCGAGGTCGAGGCCACCTGCGGCGTGACCATCGACTACGAGGTGGTCCAGCAGGAACAGGCCGCCCCGGCCACAAGCGAAGACGCGCCCATCGTCAAGCGCCTCATGCCGGCCATCCGCGCGGTCTACCCCGGAAGCACGCCCCGGCCCATGGGCATCGGCGGCGGCACCGTGGCCGCCTACCTGCGCCGACGCGGCTATCCGGCCGTGGTCTGGGCCACCCTGGAACACAACGCCCACCAACCCAACGAGCGTTCGAGCATCACCAAGACCATCGGCGACGCCAAGGTCATCGCCCGGACGCTGCTGGGATAGTTGCAAGGGGAGGTGAAGAGGCCTCCGGCGGCCAGGAGAGGCGCCGCCTCTCCTGGACCTCTCCGCCGGGGGGAATCATTCCCCCCGGACCCCCCGGATGGGTAGGGACAAAGCATTGATGCCTTCACAAAACAATGACCGCGAGAAGCTTGCCGGGACCGACGAGCGGTTCATGCGTCTGGCCATCGCGGCCATGCGCCAGGCCGGGGTCACGGACAAGACCGGCGGTCCCTTCGGCGCGGTCATCGTGCGCGACGGCCAGGTCCTGGCCGCCTGCGGCAACAGCGTCCGGCGCGACAACGATCCCACGGCCCACGCCGAAATAAACGCCATCCGCCAGGCTTGCGCGGCTCTCGGCACCTACGACCTGTCCGGCGCGATCCTCTATACGAGCTGCGAATGCTGCCCCATGTGCTACGCGGCCGCCTCCTGGGCGCGCATCGAGAAGATTTATTACGCCGCCTCGTGGCGGGACTACGACGACCTGTTCGACGACGCCGCCATCCACGCGGACATGGGCCTGCCTCCGGCCGAACGGCTGCTTGCGCCGCAGCAGATCCTGCGCGACGAAGCCCTGGCCGTGCTCAAGGAATTCCGCCTCCTGCCCGACGGCGCCCGCTATTGACAACGAGGGCCTTCCTCGCCCATCGACAAAACAACCGCACACACCCCCTTTCCAGGGGTCCGGGGGGATGATCCCCCCGGCGGAGAGGTCCCGGAGAGGCGGCGCCTCTCCGGGCCGCCGGAGGCACATTCTCCCCATGACACCAGACACTTTCGACTGCATCGTGGTCGGCGCCGGGCATGCCGGTTGCGAGGCGGCCATGGCCGCCGCCCGGCTCGGCCTGTCCACCCTGCTCGTGACCCAAAACGTGGACCGCATCGGGCATTTGTCCTGCAACCCGGCCATCGGCGGCCTGGCCAAGGGCCATATGGTGCGCGAGATCGACGCGCTCGGCGGCATGATGGGCCTGTGGGCCGATGCTTCGGGCATCCAGTTCCGCACCCTCAACACCCGCAAGGGGCCGGCCGTACGCGCCACCCGGGCGCAGATCGACCGCGAGGCCTACATGCGCGTGGTCAAGCGCGACGTCTTTGCCCAGGAGAACCTGTCCGTGCGCCAGGACACGGTGGAAGAGGTCCTGGCCGAGAGCGGCCGGGCCACCGGCATCCGCACCGGCTCGGGCGAAGTGTTCGCGGCCCGGGCGGTGCTGCTCACCACCGGCACGTTTCTGGGCGGCCTCATCCACATCGGCCTGACCCGGATGCGCGGTGGCCGGCTCGGCGATCCGCCGTCCGACGGCCTCTCCGCCAGCCTGCGCGCCCACGGCCTGGTCCTCGGCCGGCTCAAGACCGGCACCACGCCGCGCCTTTTGGCCAAGAGCATCGATTTTTCCGCCACCACGCCCCAGCCCGGGGATACGCCGCCGCCGCATTTCAGCTTCCACGGCCCGGGCCCGGTGTTGCCCCAAGTGCCCTGCCACCTGACCTACACCAACGAGCGCACCCATGCCGCCATCCGGGCCGGATTCGACCGCTCGCCGCTTTTTACCGGCGTGATCAAGGGCACGGGCGCCCGCTACTGCCCGTCGGTGGAGGACAAGGTGGCCCGTTTTCCCGAGCGCGACCGACACCACGTCTTTCTCGAACCAGAAGGCCTGGACAACCCGGAAATCTACGCCAACGGCATTTCCACGAGCCTGCCCATTGAGGTGCAAAAAGAGATGCTCAAGACGATTCCGGGCCTGGAACACGCGACGATCGTCCGGCCCGGCTATGGCATCGAATACGACTACGCGGACCCGATCCAGCTCCAGGCGACCCTGGAGACCAAGGTGCTGCCGGGCCTGTACCTGGCCGGCCAGATCAACGGCACCTCGGGCTACGAGGAAGCGGCGGCCCAGGGGCTGTGGGCGGCGCTCAACATTGTGGCCGCGGCCACGGGCCGGGAACCTTTTCTCCTGCGCCGGGACCAGGCCTACATGGCCGTGCTGGTGGACGACCTCGTGACCAAGGGGGCCACCGAGCCCTACCGGATGTTCACCTCCCGGGCCGAGCATCGGCTGCTGTTGCGCGAGGGCAACGCCGACGCTCGGCTCACGGTCCTGGGCCGGGACCTGGGCCTGGTCGGCGACGACCAATGGCGACTTTTCGGGGACAAGGAACGGGACTTGGCCCGGGTGCTCGAAGGCCTGGCCGGACGCCGGGCCCGGCCCGACGATCTGGACGCGGCTGGTTGGGAGGCCTTTGGCGGTCGCCCGGAAGGACGGTCCGTGCGGCTCGACGAACTGTTGCGCCGGCCCGAAGTGACCCTGGCCGACCTTGACCGGCTGTGGCCCGCGCTGGCCGAGCTGCCCGAGGACGTGGCCGTCGAAGCCGAAACGCGGGTCAAGTATGAAGGGTACTTGCGCCGCCAGGAAGAGCTGGCCGGACGCATGGGGCGCCTCGAAGCCGTGTCCCTGCCTGGGGATCTGGACTACGAGGCCGTGGCCGGGCTGTCCCGTGAGGTGGTGGAAAAGCTCACCAAGGTGGCGCCGACCACCCTGGGCCAGGCCGGGCGCATTTCGGGCGTTACGCCAGCCGCCCTGACGTGTCTGGAAATTCATCTGAAAAAACGGTCACAACGCATCGAGCCTCTTGTGCCAACCCGAACTCTCGCATAAAGTCGGACCATGGAATTTACCTGGGGCACGGGCGGGTTACCGTCCTTCACAGGGCTTTTCGATCCGGGCTGGTGGGACAGGATGCGCGATTCCACCACCTCGGGTCATTTTTCGCCCGAAGCCACCATCCTGACCGTGAGCATTTTTGTCCTGGCCGGGGTGTGCATTGCCGTGGGCCTGCTCGTCACCATCCGGTTTCGCCGCGGTGACCACCAGCCCGCCACCTGGATCGTCCGGCCCGACGCCGTGCGCGCTCTGCTGGACTCGGCCCTGGCCCAGCGCAGCAAGATGCGGGTCGGCTTCGTGCGCGACGACCCCGGTACCCGCTCCACCGACGCCACCATCCTGTCCATCGATCCGATACGCGGCATCGAACTGGAAATGACCTCCCTGATCCGGGCCAACCCCTCCTGGGTGGGCAAGTACGTGGTGTGCGACTTCAGCCAGCGCCCCGATCCCCGCAAGGACTACCACAACTTCTATTCCTTCGTGGTCCCCATCCTCGCCATCCGCAAGGCCGGCGACGACTTCATCCATATGACCGTGGCCTGGCCGACCCGGCTCGAACTCGAACAAAAACGGGCATTTTTGCGTGTGGACCCACCCAAGGACATGGTGCTTGGCCTGGACATCTGGCCCGAGGCCATGGTGCGCGGCATCCAGGGCAATTTCGGCGATCCGACCAGCTGGGGCGATCCCCTGTTGACCCTGAACCCGAGGGGAGGATTGCCCGGCCCCGAAGTACGCAACATTTCGGCCGGTGGCCTGCGCCTCGAAATCCGGGCCGATGCCGCCCACAGCCGCCGATCCATGTTCGAGGTCGGGGCTCGTTTCCTGGTGCGTCTGGAACTGGCCATCCCCGACGAAGAACAGACCTTGGTCTGCTTCCTGGCCGCCCGAATGCAAAACATCTACGGCGATCCCACGAAAGCCGGCCTCAAGGCGTATGGCTTGCGCTTTTTGAGCCTCGGCGTTCCTTCGGACACGCCGCTTAAGACCTTGACCTGGAAAACAGTCCCAAGCGGCGTGCCGGCCATTGACGACTGGGCTTTCCGCCGTCATCTGGAAATCTACCGGGCGCGCGGCGAAGCCTAGGCTGGACGGGCCAGGGCTTTTTGCTATCCGAGCCGCGTTTTTTTTCGTAATGTCACTGAAACGGCACGGTTTTCGGCCCATATTGCCCGCCAGCCCCCAGGATACGGGCCGGGCAAGGAGGAACAAGGTTGGACGACGATTCGGACGGTCGATTTTGGGGCGCCCTGAGCAAATTTTTCCGCCAAAAAAGCATCTCCATCGAGGAGCTCATCCTGGAGGCCAAAAAAGACGGCACCCTCATCCAGGAAGACGCTTCCATGCTGCTCAACATCCTGCGCTTGGAAAAAAAGCAAGTGGCCGACATCATGGTGCCCCGGCCCGACATCATCTGCGCCGAGGTCGATGACGGCATCGAGGCCATCCGTGACCTGGTGGGCGCTCATGGCCATTCCCGCATCCCGGTCTACGACGGCAACCGGGACAACATCCTCGGCGTGGTCTACGCCAAGGACGTCCTGGTGCATCTGGTCGGCGCGCCCGGCGCCTATCCGGATATCCGCGCCATCATGCGCGAACCCCTGTTCATCCCCGAGACCCTCAATCTCAAGAAAATGCTCCTGGAATTTCGCAGCCAGAAAAAGCACATGGCCGTGGCCCTGGACGAGTACGGCGGTACCTCGGGGCTGGTCACCCTGGAAGACGTGCTGGAGGAAATCGTGGGCGAGATCGAGGACGAACACGACCCGAGCAAGCCCGAGGAAATCCAGGAACTGCGCCCCGGCGTGCACCTCGTTTCGGGCCGGTTTCCCTTGGACGACCTGCGTACGGCCTTGGGACTTGACCTGGAGTCGGATCAGGTCGAAACCATCGGCGGCTTTTTGACCGAACTGGCCGGCCGCGTTCCCCGTCAGGGCGATTCCTTCACCCTGGAAGGCCACCGTCTGACCGTGCGTGAGGCCGACCGCCGCCAGATCCGCTGGATCGTCATCGAACCGGCCGCGTAAGTGCCCACCCAACTCCCTCCAAGAAACCTCCAGGCTCTCCAGCGGGCCCCCAAAAGGACTTCCGTTTTATGACCCTTGCAAGCATTTTGGCCGTGCTCGGCGCCTGGCTCGGCTTTGCCAATCCGGTCTACCGGCTGCCTGTCCTGGTCTTGCTGTATCCGGCCGGGCTCACCCTGGTCGCCGTGCGCGCCGCGTCACCGGCCCGGGCCGCGCGGTCCGGGTTCTGGATCGGCAGCCTGGCCGCCCTGGGGACGCTCTACTGGACCGTCCTGCCCGTCCACGACTACGGCGGCTTGGCCTGGCCGCTCGCCTTGCCGATCCCGGCCCTGCTCGCCATGGTCCTCGGGCTCTACACCGCCGGCTATGCGGCCGTGGTCCGGTTCGCCCAGCCCCGGCTCTCGCCCTGGCTGTTCGGCCCCCTGGCCGGACTCGCCTTCGCCGCCCTGGAGATGGCCCGGGGCACCTGGTTCACGGGCTTCCCCTGGCTCACCCTGTCCGCGGCCCTGGCGCCCTGGCCGGCCACCATCCAGGGCGCGGCCTTCATCGGCGCCTACGGCCTGTCCGGCCTGTGCGCCTGCCTGGCCACCTGGCTGGTCCTGCCCGGCCCCATAAGCAAGCAAGGGCTGGTGGCGGTGCTGGCCGGCATCGGCCTGCTCGTGGCCGGCAACCAGCGCCTGGCCACGCCCCCCGAACGCGACGGCAGCGTCCATGTCACCATTGTCCAGGGCAATGTGGACCAGAGCCGCAAATGGGACCCGGCCGCCCAGAGCGAGACCGTGGACAACTACCTGGACCTGACCCGGCAAGCCATGAAGGACACGCCGACGGACCTGGTCGTCTGGCCCGAAACGGCCATGCCGTTCTATTACCAGGACCATGGGCTCCTGTCCGAACGGCTGGAAACCTTCGTGGCCACGGCCAAGGTCCCGCTCCTCTTCGGCGCTCCGGCCTACGGCCGGGAAAAGAATGGCGATCTGGTCCTGCACAACCGGGCCTATCTCCTGCCGCCGGACGGCGTGACCGCTTACTACGACAAGGAACATCTCGTCCCCTTCGGCGAGTACGTGCCTCTGGGCAATATCCTGACCTTTGTCCACAAGATGGTGTCCGGCGTCGGCGACTTCCGGCCGGGCCGGCAGGAAAAACCCTTGCAGGACGGCAAACTTGCCCTGGGAGTGCTCATCTGCTATGAGGCAATCTTTCCGGAACTCGCGCAGCAGCGCGTCCAGGCCGGGGCCAACCTCCTGATCAACATTTCCAACGACGCCTGGTTCGGCGATTCGGCGGCCCCACGGCAACACCTGGATTTGGCCCTGCTGCGGGCCGTGGAACAGGGTCGGGCCATCATCCGGGGCACCAATACGGGCATTTCCGCCGCCATCGACCCGCGGGGGCGCATCATGGCCCAGGGCGGGCTGTTTACGACCCTGACCCTGCCCTGCCCGGAGACGCCCCTGGTGTCGGAAACCACCTGGTTCCACCGCCACTACACCCTGGTCACCTGGGGCATTCCGGTCTGCTTCGCCTTGCTGCTCCTCTGGAGTCTTTTCGCCCCGGGCCGGCCCGACACCTCCCGTCCCGCAGGCAAAACCCTGTAACCGAGTGACCCCATCATGCTTCAATATTCGGAACTGCGTAGCCAAGGCACGGAACTGCTCGACAAGTTTGATGAATTTTGGAGGCGTCTTTGACTTGGCGCGCTGTCGGGAACGTCTGGACACCATCGAGGCCGAACTGGCCAAGCCCGGCGTCTGGGAAAGCCCGGAACGGATGACCCCGCTTTTGCGGGAAAAAAGCGCCTTATCCGCCAAGGTGACCGGCGGGGAAAAACTCGCCGCCGCCAAGGACGACCTGGAGGAATGGCTCGGCCTGGCCAAGGATGAAGGCAGCCAGGAAGTCCTCGACGCCCTGTCCGAGCAGATCACGACCCTGTCCACGGAACTGGCCGATGCCGAACTGGCCGCCTTTTTCGGTCCCGAGGACAATGCCGACGCCATCCTGGAAATCCATCCCGGCGCCGGCGGCACCGAAGCCCAGGACTGGGCCGAAATGCTGTTGCGCATGTACCGCCGCTGGGCCGAGCGCAAGCAGTTCGGGCTCAAGTTCCTCGATATGCTGCCCGGTGACGAGGCCGGCGTCAAAAGCGTCACCCTGCAAATCTCCGGTCCCTATGCCTACGGCCTCTTAAACGCCGAAAAAGGCATCCACCGCCTGATCCGCATCTCGCCGTTCGACGCCTCGGGCCGCCGCCACACCTCGTTCGCTTCGGTGGACGTCTATCCCGACGCGGGCATGGATATCGACATCGAGATCAAGGAAGACGACCTGCGCATCGACGTGTTCCGGGCCTCGGGTCCGGGTGGCCAGCACGTCAACAAGACCTCCTCGGCCATCCGCATCACCCACTTGCCCACCAATATCGTGGTCCAGTGCCAAAACGAGAAATCCCAGCACCGCAACCGCGAATCGGCCATGAAGGTCTTGAAGGCCCGGCTCTACGACCTGGAACTGCGCAAGTTGCAGGCCGAAAAACAGGAAAGCTACGAGGCCAAAAACGCCATCGGTTTCGGCTCCCAGATCCGAACCTACACCCTGCAACCGTACCGCCTGGTCAAGGACCACCGCACCGGTGTCGAGGCCGGTGACGTGGAGGCCGTGCTCGACGGCGACCTGGACCGGTTCATTCGCGGCTACCTGCTGCGCAGCGGCCATGAAAAATAACCCACACCCCCAGGCCGAGGTGGCCCAGGCCGTCCCCCTGCCCGCAGAGGAGCAGGAAGCCCTCCTGGCCGAACTGGAAATGTTGCGGCGACTGCTCGTCGCCACCGACCCTCCGACCTGCGCCACCCTGGGCGAGGGTCTTGTCATCATGCGTCTGTGCTCGGGCCTGGACCTGCCCCAATGGGAGGCCATGGCCCGACGCCTGGACCTGCGCGACTGGCTGGCCATGCCCCTGTCGGCCAATCCCCTACCCTTCCTCGCCCACATCCAAAAGACGCTCCGGGAACTCATGTTTCTCTCCGAGCACGACCCGCTGACCAAGCTCATCAACCGGGGGACCTTCGAACGACTCCTGGACGCGGAACTCGTGCGCGCAGCCCGAGCCGGACAGACCCTGACCCTGGTCCTGTTCGACTGCGATGATTTCAAGCAAGTCAACGACAGCTACGGTCACCCCTGCGGCGACCGGGTCCTACAGACCATCGGCGGCCTGTTGGCCCGGGAAAAACGTGTCTACGATCATGCCGCCCGGGTGGGCGGCGAGGAATTCGCGCTCATCTTGCCGGGCTTGGGCCTGGTGCGGGCCGAGATCGTGGTGGAGCGCATTCTGGCCGCCGCCCGGACCCTGTCCGTCCTGTGCGATGGCGTGGACACCCCGCTGCATCTCACCCTTTCGGCCGGCGTGGTCTGCACCAAGGGCAAAAAACCCGTCAGCCGGGAAATCATTTACGCCCAGGCCGATGCGGCCCTGTACCAGGCCAAACGGGGGGGGAAAGACCGCCTCATCGCCGCCCCCATCATGGATCTGACCGGTCCGCCCGAGGCAAGCCTGGTCCGGGCCGACGAAAAACGTTTTCTTTTTACCGGCACAAGCAAAGGATGACACGGCGTATGTCCCAAGCCCCCAATCCCAACGCCACCCTGTCGGTCGCCATCCTGAGCGGCAAGGGCGGCGTCGGGAAAACCAATCTGGCCCTCAATCTGAGTTATGCCTTGTTCCGGGCCGGGCACCGGGTTCTGGTCATGGATTTCGACGTGGGCCTGGCCAACCTGGACGTGCTGCTCGGCCTGTCGCCGGAAAAAAATCTCCAGGATCTTTTCCGTCCCGAAGTCACGGCCGACGAGGTCATGCTGCCCATCGAACCCGGCGGATTCGACTTTCTCCCAGCGGCCAGCGGTGTGCCCGAGCTGCTCGAAATGGACGACGACATGCGCGAGATCCTGTTCGACAAGCTCAACACCGTGTTCGGCAGTTACGATTATGTCATGTTCGACCTCGGAGCCGGCATCGCCCAGACCGTCCTGTCCGTGGCGGCCATGAGCCACGTGCGCACGCTCGTGGTGACCCCGGAGCCCACTTCGCTCACCGATTCCTATGCCGTCATCAAGGTCCTGCACACCCAATACGGCATCGACGACTTCCAGATCCTGGTCAACCAGGCCGAAAGTCCGACTGACGCAAAAAACACGTTTCAGCGGCTGGCCGCGGCCTGCGAACGGTTTCTCGGCATCGAGATCCGTTATCTGGGCGGCGTGCGCACCGACCCGGCCCTGCCCGACGCCGTGCGCCGCCAGGTACCGCTTCTGCGCCACGCCCCGGGCTGCCCGGCCGCCAAGGACATCCTCAATGCCGCGGTCAAGCTCCACCGGTTGCGCCAACAGCGGGACGCGGACCTGCGAGAAATCCCGGTCCTGGGAAAAATTCCCCAGATCCGCAAGTAACCCTTGACGAAAACCGGTGTTTTTCGGCAATGGTATGAAATAGATGGACGATTGCTGCGACCCCCTTCCCGGGGGTTCTGGTCAACCGTCAACAGCGCGAGGTCTCCGCGATGAACAAAAGCGAACTCATCAAGACCCTGGCCGAAACCAAGGATCTCCACATCGACGAGGCGGCCGACATCGTCAACGCCTTCGTCGACTCCGTCAAACAGGCCCTGATCAACGAGGACCGTGTGGAAATCCGGGGCTTTGGCAGCTTCAAGATCAAGGGCTACAAGGGCTACACCGGCCGGAATCCCAAGTCCGGCGACGTCGTCACCGTGGCTCCGAAAAAACTGCCCTTTTTCCGTCCCGGCAAAGAACTCAAGGAATACCTGAACAAGTAGCTGTCCCATGCGATTTGCCTCTTTCTGTCTCGGGCTCGCGGCCCTTGTGTGTTTGACCGTGGTACCGGTCTGGGCCGCCGACCCGACCTTGACCATTGTTTTCGCCGGCAATACCTACGGCTACTTCGATCCCTGTCCCACCTGCGGCCCGGAGAAGCTCGGAGGCTTGGCCCGCCGGGCCAGCTATATCCGCCAGGCCCGCCAGGATGCGGCTACCGCCGGCAAAGTCCTGGCCGTGGCCGGGGCCTGGGAATTCGCCCCCGAAGTCTCGGCCGCGCCGCCCCAGCCGGCCAAGCTCCCGGCCGTGGCCACGGCCCAGTCCCGCATGGGCTACGATGTTGCCGTCATCACCCCGGACGAAGCTCAAGGTTCTGGCCGCCAACAAGGCCACGCCGCCGGCCGGCTTCACCGTGCTCGGCGAGGAACCGCAAACCAAAATCCTGTCCGTGGCCGGCAAATCCGTGGGCCTTGTCTCTTTTCCCATGCCCAGGGACATAAGTGCGCCGGTGCCGGAAAAACTCATGGACGCGACGGCCAGGGCCGCGAGCGCCTTGCGGGGCAAGGTCGCCCTGGTGGTGGGCGTGAGTCCCTGGGGCGCCCTGGACGAGGAAGCCTTCATCAACAGCCGCCCTGGCGCCGTGGACGTGCTGCTCGGCAGCGGCGGCGGCTCGGGTTTTCCCGCCCGGACCTCCAAGGACGGCAAAACCCTGTGGACCCGGGCCTATATCAAGGGCAAGACCGTCAACCGCCTCGATCTGTTCGCCCTGCCCGGCGCGCGTGACTTCACCTGGAAGACCGAAGGCGCCTACACGGCCAAGGTCACGCCCCTGGATACGGCCTATCCCCAGGACCAGGCCCTCGAGGCGCTCTTCTGATCATCCCGCCCTTGCCCGGGACGCACGGCCCCGGGCAGCCAAACCACGGACGAAACGGTTACCCCATGTTGCAGAGACTGTTCCTTGCGACCCTGATCGGCCTGTGTCTGCTCCTGGCCGGCCAGACCGCCCCGGCCCACGCCCAGGACCCGGTCCTCACCCTGGTTTTTTCCGGCAACACCGACGGCAATTTCACGCCGTGCCCCTCCTGAGGGGGCAAGCTCGTCGGCGGGCTGGCCCGGAGGGCCGCCTTCATCCATTCCCTGCGCGAAACATCCCCCACCAAGGACAGGCTGGTTCTGCTCGCCTGCCCCTATGAGATCGTGTCCGACGGCCCGGCAACCGTCGACCCCCGGAAGCTGCTCGCCATGGCCAAAGCCTATGACCTGCTCGGCTACGATGCCGGCCTTGTCACCCCGACCGAGGCCGAAGCGCTCAAAAAGGCCGGTACGGCCCTGCCCCCGGTCTTTGGCGTGAGCGCCGCCGCCCCGAGCGTCACCACCATCCGGGCCGGCGGCCACAGTATCGGGATCGTGCGTTTTCCCATCGAGCCCAAAGCCGGGGAGGCCATCCCCGAGGCGCTGGCCAAGGCCACGGCCCAGGCCGCCGAGACCCTGCACGGCCGGGTCGAGCTGGTGGTGGGGTTGTCCGGCTGGGGCATGGCCGACGAGGAGGCATTCCTCGGCGCCCATCCCGGGGCCGTGGACGTGCTGCTCGGCAGCGGCCCGGGCGCCGGACTGGCCGGGATCACGGCCGGGGCTGGCAAGACGCTGTGGGCCAGGTCCTACACCAAGGGCAAGACCCTCAACCGCCTGGATCTTTTCACCCTGCCCGGCGCGCCCGATTTCGTCTGGAAGCCCAAGACCGACTACAAGCCCGACGTCGTCTTGCTCGATGACCGGATCCCCAGTGATCCCCAGGTGCAGCAACTGTTCTGAAGGCAGGCGCCAGGCGGTTTCACGGCCCCCTGGAGAAAAATACTTTCTAATGGAACAAATTCATTCTAGAAGTTGTCTCGGATTCGTCCCGTGACCACCGATGCCGGCCTTTCCGAGCGGTGATGCGACAGCCTCGTGGCAAGATGGCGAGGCTTGCCGGACGACCAAAAACACACTAGGAAATGGCGGGGTCCATTCTTCCAAGGAGGTCCTTATGGAGTTTCGCGGCGCAATCACGGCCTTGGTGACGCCCTTTCGCAACGGCGAAGTCGATGAGGAAGCCTATCGCGCGCTCGTCGAGTGGCAGATCGAACAGGGCATCCACGGCCTTGTCCCTTGCGGGACCACGGGCGAATCCGCCACCCTGTCCCATGCCGAACATAAACGGGTCATCCACATCTGCGTAGACCAGGTCAAAGGCCGGATACCGGTTTTGGCCGGGGCCGGCTCCAACAATACCCGGGAAGCCATCGAGCTGACCCGGGAAGCCAAAAATGCCGGCGCCGACGGCGCGCTGCTCATTACTCCGTATTACAACAAACCCACCCAGGCCGGGTTGGTGGCCCATTTCAAGGCCATCGGCGCCGCCGTGGATATGCCTTTTATCGTTTACAACGTGCCCGGGCGCACGGCCCTCAATCTGCTGCCCGAGACGCTGGCCACCATGAAAAAGGAAATCCCCCAGGTGGTGGGCGTCAAGGAAGCCACGGGCGACCTCAACCAGGTGTCCCGGGTGCTGGAATACTGCGGCCAGGATTTCCAGGTTCTGTCCGGCGACGACTTCACGGCCCTGCCCACCATGGCCATCGGCGGCCGCGGCGTCATCTCCGTGGTCTCCAACTTCGTGCCCGCGAAAATGAGCGCCATGTGCAACGCCTTTTTCGCCGGCAACCTCGAAGAGGCGAAAAAGCTGCACTTCGAGATGGCGCCCTTGTTTCGGGCCGCGTTCCTCGAGACCAACCCCGTGCCCGCCAAGCAGCTTTTGGCCTGGATGGGCCGGATGCCCTTCGAGACCCGGCTGCCCCTGGTACCCATGGAGCCCAAAAACGAGGCCAAGCTCAAAACCATCGCCACCGAAGCCGGTCTTCTGTAACCGAACCAAGCAATTGCGATTCCGGGCGGGCCTTCCAGTGGGAGGCCCGCTTGTCGTTGAAAGGCTGTATTTGTATGTCCGCTTCCGCCGCCCCCCTGGTCGTGTGCGACCATGTCAGCGTCACCCTGTCCGGCCGTCCGGCCCTGATCGACTGCACCTTCCGCCTTGATCGCGGCCAGACGTGCCTCGTGCTCGGCCCCAACGGCTCGGGCAAATCCACCCTGCTGCGCCTGCTGCGGGGCGATATCTGGCCCGACGCCGACGGCGTGGGACAACGGCTCTTTTTCCCGACCGAAAACGCGGGCCGGCCCTCGCCCCTGGGGGTGCGCAACCGCCTGGGACTGGTCTCGCCGGAGCGGGCCCGGGCCCTCAAACGCCTGGGCGGACACCTCGAAGCCGCCGACTGCATCCTGGCCGGCGCCCGGGACAGCCTCTATCTCCAGGGACGGGCCTCGGCCGCCGAAAACCGGCGCGTGGTCGATCTGCTGACCCGCCTGGAACTGACCCATCTGGCCGAAACCCCGGTGGCCGCCCTGTCCAACGGGCAATTGCGGGCCGTGCTGCTGGCCCGGGCCCTCATGCGCGAGCCCCTGGCGCTGTTTCTCGACGAATTTCTGGACGGCCTGGACACCGAGGCCTCGGCCATTGCCGGCCGGGCCACCCGGGCGGCGGCCGCCACCGGCACGGCCCTGGTCATCACGAGCCACCGTCCCCAGGGCCTGCCCGTGGACGCGGCCCGGGCCATTGTCCTGACCGCCGGCCGTCTGGTGGATTCGGGACCGGCCGAGGCCGTCCTGGCCCGCTACCTGGCCGCCCATGACAGCGCCGTCACCCCCCAGCCCGTACCGACTTCCCCGCCAGCCCGGGCGACCCTCCCGGAAGTGGCCTGCCCGAGCGCAAACCTGCCCCTGGTGGTCCTTGATAACGCCAGCGTGATCCTGGATGAAAGGGTGGCCTTGGACGGCGTGTCCCTGACCGTGCGTCCGGGCGAGCACCTCGCTCTGGTCGGCGCCAACGGCTCGGGCAAGACCACCTTGCTACGGCTCATCGCCGGGCTCTACCATCCGGCCGTGGGCGGCACCGTCGAGCGTCCGGGCCTGGCCGCGCCGGAAGGGCTCACCGACCTGCGCGAGATCCGCAAGCGCATCGGCATGGTTTCATTTGAGTTGGAAGCGGAATACGAAAAGGAATTGACCGGTTTGGAGCTTGTGTTGTCGGGCTTTGCCGCCTCCATCGGGCTCTACGACACGCCGACCGAAGCGGCTCTGGCCACGGCCCGGCACTGGCTCGACGTCCTGGGCGTGGCCGACCTGGCCGACCGGCGCCTGGGCGCACTGTCCGCCGGCCAGACGAGGCGGCTGTTTTTGGCCCGGGCCATGGTGGCCAAACCGCGCCTGCTGCTTTTGGACGAGCCCTTTGCCGGACTCGATACGGACTCCCGCCGCGAGGCCCTGACCACGGTCTCGACCCTGGCCCGAACCGGCGTGACGGTGCTGGCCGCGGTCCACGACACCGGAGACATCATCCCGGAAATCCGCATCATCCGGCGCCTAGACCACGGCCGTCTGCTGCCGGCCACACCGGCCTGAGCGGCGTTATTCGCCTTCGTTCTCGGGCGGCAGCACGATCAAAACGTCCCGGGTGATCAGCGTATTGGGCACGCGCAACCGTTCGTCCTCCACGGTACGCACGGTCACGGACAGTCCGCCCAGCCGCTCCACCCGGCCGGTGCAGCCGGCCACCCGGAGCACGTCCCCGATCCGTACCAATCCCATGAGGCGGATGCCCCAGCCGGCGGTCAGGTTATCCACCACCCCGCGCAAGGCCCATAACACCCCGAGCAGCACCACGATCACCAGGGCCAAACCCGCCGCTTCCGACCCGCGTAGCTCAGGCCCGGCAGGAGACGCCGTCGCGGCGCCGCTGCCGGAGGTCGTCGCGGTCGGTGCGGCGGTTTCCGCTGTGGCCTTGGCCGCAGGCACGGTTTGCGACTGGGCAGATTCGGTGGCCTGCGGCGCCGGCGCAGGCGTCGACTGGGGCTCCTGAGCCGAAGGCGTGACCGACGCCAGTTTGGGGGGTGCCGGCTTGGCCGGCGCATCGACCAGATCGCGTTCCCGCAGCTTGGAGGTCAGGGGCACGGTGGCCTGGGGCGCCTTTTCGGGGCGCAGTTCAATGGTCTTGTCGGACGACGCGGCCGGCACGGGAACAGGGGCCGCAACGGCTGGCGCGGCCTGACTCCCGGCCGGAATAAGAATTTCCTTGCCCAGTTGCAGGCGGGAGGGATTGAGGCCGGGATTGGCCTTGAGAATGGCCGCCGCCGGCACGCCGTACCGTTGGGCCAGTTGATTCACGGTCTCGCCGGACTTGATGACGTGCTTGGTGGGGCCGGCCGCCAGCACCATGGCCGCCGCCGGCGCCTCGGTCAGGGAAAAGCCCGGCCCGGCCTGCCCCAACACCAGACAAACCACCAACAATCCCATGGCCACGAAACATTGCCCCCGGTCCCTCGACATGCACACCTCCCAGGCCGTGTTTTCGGAGACGTCCGGCCTGCCCCACAGGCCACAAGCCGGCGCGTCCGCAGTCACGGTCCTGTTCCGCGCCCCGGTCGTCAAACGACCGGAACCCGGTCTATTGAAAGACGAACTCCGTGAAATACAAATCCTGAACCTTGCCCTCGCCGGCGTATTTGCCGAAAAGCGCGATCAAGTCCTTGCGCAGGACCATCTTGCCGGCATTGGTCAACAAATCCTCGGCAACCTTGGACGACAGGGTCAAGATGAGCTCCTCCCGGGCATCGGGCCGCAGCAGCCGCTCGGCCGAGGCATTGTCCGCGCAACGCACCTGCATGCCCAGGCGCAAGAACTTGTAGCCCTTGTTGCTGAGGATGTTCACCACCAACGGGCCGATATCGATGACACCGTCCACGGCCTTGCCGGCTTCCTTTTTCTCGCCCTTGCCGGACTCGCTGCCGTGCCCGCCCTCGGACGAGGCGTACAACCCAGCCGGGCCTGACGCCACGAGCAAAACCGCCAACAGCAGCACGCCGATCCGTCTACCATACGCCATGCGCGCATTCCTCCCGCAAAGGGTACCGAGGCTCCGAAAGCCTTGGGCGACCGGCTTCCGGTACCGCCCGGACGCATCCGCCATGGTAGCGAGAGAGCCCCCGGCTTGTCCATGCCGCCAGGAAGAAGCTTGTACGCCGGTGCGCAGGAAGGAGCCCTGGCGCGGCTGTTTCCGTCTGACCGCTGACGCCGGATTCAGTCCCCGGACGCGCTCGTGAGCGCCTTGGCCTGGCGGCGCCGGGCGTGGAGAATGGGCTCGGTATAGCCGTTTGGCTGTTGGCAGCCGGTGAAAACGAGGTCGCAGGCGGCCTGGAAAGCCTGGCTCGTCTCGGGCGCCTCGGCCATGGGCCGATAGGCCGGATCGGCGGCGTTCTGGCGATCCACCACCGCCGCCATGCGCAGCAAGGTGGCGCGCACCTGCTCCTCGGTGCACAGCCCATGGCGCAGCCAGTTGGCGATATGCTGGCTCGCGATGCGCAAGGTGGCCAGGTCCTCCATGAGCCCCACCTCGTCGAGGTCCGGCACCTTGGAACAGCCGATGCCCTGGTCCACCCAGCGCGACACATAGCCGAGAATGCTTTGGGCATTGGCGTCCAGTTCCCGGGCCAGGGCCCGGGGCGTCGGTCCCAGACCGTCGAGCAAGGGGAGCCGCAGCAAGTCGTAGCGGTCGGCTTTTTCCGGCGCGGCGGCCAATTCCCGCTGCCGGGCGAACACGTCCACGGCATGGTAGTGCATGGCGTGCAGGATGGCGGCGGTGGGCGACGGCACCCAGGCACAGTTGGCCCCGGCACGCGGATGGGCGATCTTGGTCGCGACCATCTCGGCCATGCGGTCGGGCTTGGCCCACATGCCCTTGCCGATCTGCCCCCGGCCGGAAAACCCGCAGGCCAGCCCCACTTCCACGTTGCGGTCCTCGTAGGCGAGCATCCAGGGCTGGGTGCGCATGGCCGCCTTGCCGACCACGGGGCCGGCCTCCATAACGGTGTGGATCTCGTCGCCCGTGCGATCGAGAAAGCCGGTGTTGATGAAAATGATGCGCTCCTTGGCCGCACGCACGCATTCCTTGAGGTTGAGCGACGTGCGCCGCTCCTCGTCCATGACCCCGATCTTGAGCGTGTGGCGGGCCAGGCCCAGGGCATCCTCCACCCGGTCGAACAGCCGGCAGGTAAACGCCACTTCGTCCGGGCCGTGCAGCTTGGGTTTGACGATATAAAGGGAGCCGGCCCGGCTGTTGCGGCCGGCCGCCGGCCCGCGCAGGTCATAGAGCCCGACAAGTCCCGTGACCAGGGCGTCCAGGATGCCCTCGGGAATTTCCTGACCTGCGGCATCCAGGACCGCATCGGTGGTCATGAGCAGGCCCACGTTGCGCACCAGAAGCAGGCTGCGGCCGGGCAGGGTCAATGCGCCGCCGTCCGGGGCGGTGTAGCGCCGGTCCGCGGCCAGGCCCCGGGTCACGGTCCGGCCGGCCTTGGCAAAGGTGGCGGTCAGATCGCCCCGGAAAAGTCCCGCCAGATTGCGATACGCCCCGGCCTTGTCCGGGCCGTCCACCACGGCCACCGAATCCTCGCCATCGAGGATGGTGGTGATCGCCGCTTCCAGCACCACATCGCGCAGCCCTGCCGGATGGGTCGCGCCCACCGGGTGGTGGCGGTCGATGTGCAGTTCGACATGGAGGCCGTGATTGCGCAGAAGCACGGTTTCGAGTTCCGGCGCCCCCCGGTACCCCACGAACTGTTCCGGCCGGGCCAGCCCCGTGACCGTGCCGTCGGTCAAGGTCGCGGTCAGGACGCCGTCGGCCAGGTCATACCCCATCACCGCGCCATGGCTGCCGTGAGCCAGCGGCGCGGCCGTGTCCAGAAAGGATGCGCCGTACGCCATGACCCGGGCCCCGCGCACCGGGTTGTAGGCGAGGGTGCGGGCGGCGCCGTTGGTTTCGGGGATGGCATCGGAACCGTAGAGCGCGTCGAAGAGACTCCCCCAACGGGCATTGGCGGCGTTTATGGCATAGCGGGCATTGGTCACCGGCACCACGAGCTGGGGGCCGGCCATGGTGGCGATTTCCGGGTCCACGCCCGACGTTTCGATGGTAAAATCCGGGCCCTCGGGCAGCAGGTAGCCGATGCCGGACAAAAAGCACTGGTAGGCGGCCGCGTCATGGGGTTTGCCGGCGCATTGCCGGTGCCAGACGTTGATGGCGGCCTGCATGGCGTCGCGTTTGGCGAGGAGGGAGCGGTTTTCCGGTCCCAGTGCGGCCACTATCGAGGCCAGAGCCCTGAAAAAGGCCTCGCCCTCCAGGCCGGTTCCCGGGATGATCTCGCGCACAAGGACGTCATGCAGGGTTTTCTCCACGGACAAGCCGGCGACGGCGATGCGCTGCGACATGGCGAACTCCTTCCCTGGGCCAGGGAGCACTGTTTCCGGACTTTTGGACGAACCTACGGGTTTTGGCCCCAAGCGCAACGAAAAAAAGTCTGCTTGCGCTGCCTCTCGCCTAAAAACTTTCCACCTGGCCGCGCACCCCGGCCAGGGCGGCGGGCGTGAGGGCGCACACCAGCACCCGGTCCGCGCCAATGTCCGCATCGTGGTGCCGGATGCCGCAGTCGGCGGCGGGAACGAAGCCGAACCGCCGGTAATAGCCGGGATCGCCCACAAGCAGCACCAGGGCATGGCCCAGGTCCCGGGCCCGGGCAAAGGCTTCCCGCACCAACCGCGTTCCCAGGCCCTGGTTGCGGTACGGGAGCGCCACGGCCAAGGGTGCCAGCAGCAGGGCCGCATACCGCGCCTGGCCGTCCGCGATGGCCGTACGGGTCAGCATGACAAACCCGGTGATCGCGCCGGCCTCCTCGGCGACCAGGGCCAATTCCGGGAGAAAGTCGGCGCTGGCGCGCATCCGGTCAACGAACGCCGGCTCGTCGCCGTTTCGCATCGCGGCCGTTGCGAAAGCCTGGGCCACGAACCCCCGGATGTCCGCGAAATCCTCTTCCCGCGCCTGACGGATGGTCATGCAGGCCTCCTCCACCGTGCGCCGCACCACGCGACAAGGGATACGGACCGCCGCGCGACCCGTATCCCTGCCTTCTTTCCACCATCCAGACCAAGAGACACCACCCGGCCTGTCCCCGAAAAGGGTTTCCAAAGGGCAACGCCCTTTGGCCGCCGGAGGCTCTCCCTGACCTGCACCTCTCCCCTTACACCCTTATGGCAAAACGATCTCCGCCAGGGTCTTGCGCTTGCGCGGGTAGACGGTGGGTTCATCGGGATGGCCCACGGCCAGCAGGTTGACCACCCGTAACCCGTCCGCCAGGCCCAAGCGCGCCTTGACATTGGCCTCGTCGAACATGCCGACCCAGCAGGTGCCAAGGCCCATTTCCACGGCCCGCAGCATGAGAAACGACAGGGCGATACCCAGGTTCATGGCGCAGGCGCCGAACTTGGCCTGCTCGGCCGCCGCCGCTTCCCGGGCCACGTAGGCCTCGATGCCAGTCCATGGGCTCGCCGTCGATGAGCTTGTTTTGCCGGTAGAAAAAGGCCGCCGATTGTGAGTCCTTCACGTAGTTGGCCAGATCGACGCAGCCCACGATGATGGCGGCGGCATCGGACAGCCAGGACTGTTTGCGCGAAGCGGCGCTGGTGCCGAACCAGGCGAGATCGGCGGGCGCGGTCACGACCTTGAAGCGCCAGGGCTGGGAATTGAGGCTCGACGGCGCGTTTCGGGCCGCGTCGAGCAGTTCGGTGATCTCCGCCTCGGTGAGTTGTTGCTTGGTAAAGGCGCGCACGCTGTGGCGCGCGGCAATGGCGTCCTTGACGCCAAGAACCTGCGTTTGGGAAGTCGTCATAGCGCCTCCTTGCGGCGTTGTTGTCCACGGCGGCGCGAGACGCCGCCCGGATTCCGTCATACCCGAAAACCCCGGCCGCGCCATGCCCGTTTCTGTGAACCTCTTGCCTGTTTCTGTCGCGGATGGTGGTTTTGGGTGTGGGAAGACACGTTTTGACGTATATTCCCCCAGGAAAGCGGATGCACCTTCAGGAGACGCGCCCATGACGGAACTTCCCGGCTCCGGCCGGCAACGCCTGCTCGCCCTGCTCGCCGATCAAGCGACCCGGGAGGGCTTTTCCCCGGCTCCCCTGGCCGGCGTGCGCTACGTCCGGGCCACCCACGACTATCCCCGGGCGCCCGCCTTGTACGACCCGTGCATCATGCTGCTTGGCAGCGGGCGCAAGCGGGCCCACCTCGGCGGGGCGGTCCACGTGCTCGACCCGGGGCATTACTGGGTGGTCTCGGTGCCCATGCCCTTTGCCTGCGAAACCGAGGCCAGCCCGGAAGCGCCCCTGCTCGGGCTCTCGGTGGATGTGGACGGGGCGGTGCTCGGCGAGCTGCTGCTCGGCATGGACGAGGGCGGACAGGCGCCCGGTCCCATACCGGCCGGGATGTGCGCCACGCCGCTGTCCGATGCCCTGGTCGACGCGGCGGTGCGGCTGCTGGACTGCCTGGCCTCGCCGCTCGACGCGCGCATCCTGGGGCCGGGCATCGTGCGGGAAATCGTCTACCGGGTGCTGCGCGGCGGCCAAGGCGCGGCCTTGCGGGCGTTAGCCGCCCAGAACGGCCACCTGCGCCCCATCGCCCGGGCGCTCAAGCGTATCCAGACGGCCTTCGACACGAATCTGGATGTCGAGGTCCTGGCCCGGGAAGCCCATATGGGGCTCTCGACCTTCCACCACGCCTTTCGGGCGGTCACGGCCACTTCGCCCCTGCAATATCTCAAGACCGTGCGCCTGCACCAAGCCCGGCGACTCCTGGCCGAGGCCGGGGCCACGGCCGGCGAGGCGGCCGTCCGGGTCGGCTATGCCAGCACGTCGCAGTTCAGCCGGGAATACAAGCGCCTGTTCGGCCTGCCCCCGTCCGAAGACGCGTTGCGCCTGCGCACGGCGGAGGGATAGCCGGCTACGGCGTCGTCGGCGAAGCGACAAACACTGCCAGATACTCCTGGTTGCCCTTGGGGCCCTTGACCTTGGACGGCACCACCCCGACGGACGTCAGGGACAGCTCGTCCCGGGCAAAGTCCAGGACTTTGTCCACGGCTTCCTGCTGGAAAGCGGCCTCGCGCACCACGCCGCCCTTGCCCACCTTGTCGGGCGAAAGCTCGAACTGGGGCTTGACCAGGGCCACCACCCGGCCGCCGGGTTTGAGAAACCGCAGGCAGGCCGGCAGCACCTTGGTCAGGGAGATAAACGACACGTCGGCCACCACCACGTCCACGGCCTCGGGCAGCAGATCGGCCGAGGCATGGCGCAAGTTGACCTGCTCCATGGACACGACCCGGGGATCGGCGCGCAGTTTTTCGTGGAGCTGGGCCGTGCCCACGTCCACGGCATAGACCCGGACCACGCCGTGCTGGAGCAGACAATCGGTGAAACCACCCGTGGAAGCGCCGGCATCCAGGGCGGTGAGCCCGGCCAGATCGAGCCCGAAAGCCTCGATGGCGGTTTCGAGCTTGCCGCCGCCCCGGCTCACGTAGCGCTCGCCCTGGTCCACGGCAAAGACCGCTTCTGGTCCGAACAGCCGGCCGGGCTTGTCGACCAGCGTCTCCTTCCCCTCCACCGTCACCCGGACCTGGCCGGCCATGATAAGCCGCTTGGCCCGCTCCCGGGTGTCGGCCAGTCCCTGTTCGTGCACGAGCTGATCGGCGCGGCTTTTTTGTTTGGCCATATCTTTTCGCTTGTGAAAAAAATCACTCAAGACGCAATTCGCGTCTGTTGCTCAAAACGCGGACGCATTATGCGTCCGTATCCCGCCGCCCCAGAATGCGCCGCAACGTGTCCTTGGAAATGGCCAGCTCCCGGCAGGCGGCGTTGCGGTTGCCGCCGTGGCGCGATACGGCCTGGGCCGCGGCCTGGCGCCGGATGTCGGCCATGGTCAGGCCCACGGGCGCCGCCCCTTCGGTGGCCTGGCGCAAGGCCTCGGGCAGATGCGCCACCTCGATCGCCTGGCCGGGACACAAAATGGCCGCATATTCGAGAATGTTCTCAAGCTCCCGGATATTGCCCGGAAACGCATAGGCGCACAGCCGGTCCAGGGCCGCGGGCGACACCGCGCCGATATTCTTGCGGCAGGCCAGGCGGCACCGCCCGAGGATGCGCTCGATGAGCAGCGGGATGTCGCCCGGCCGCTCGCGCAAGGGCGGAATCCGGATGACCACCACGCTCAGGCGGTAATAGAGGTCCTGGCGAAACGTGCCCTCGGCCGCCATGCGCTCCAAATCCCGGTTGGTGGCCGCCACCAGCCGCACATCCGCCGGCACCGTGGCCACGCCGCCCAGCGGCTCGTAGGACCGCTCCTGGAGCACGCGCAGGATCTTGGCCTGCATGGGATAGGGCAGATCGCCGATCTCGTCGAGCAAAAGCGTGCCGCCCTCGGCCAGGGCGAACCGGCCGGGTTTGTCCTGGCGCGCATCGGTAAACGCCCCGGACTTGTAGCCGAAAAGCTCCGATTCCATGAGCTGTTCGGGCAGGGCGCCGCAGTTGATGGCCACGAACGGCCCGCCCCCGCGCTGGGACAGCCGGTGGATGGCCCGGGCAAACACCTCCTTGCCCGTGCCCGACTCGCCAAGCAGCAGCACCGTGGAATCGCTCTGGGCGATCTGGGGCAGCATGCGCACTACCTCGGACAACCGCTCGTCCCGGGTACCGAAGTCGTCCAGGGGCTGGAGCCCTTCGAGCCGGCTCACAAAACCGCCGCCGGACAGGTCCCGCATGACCTGCACTCCGCCGATGACCGCGCCCTGGGCATCGCGCACCGGGGCCGCGCTCACGCACACGGACACATCCGCGCAGCCATCGCGCTTGACCGTGACAATGCGGTTGGACACAGGGTGGCCCCCTTCCATGGCCTGGCGCAGAACGCAGATGGAGCGGCAGTTCGTCACGCCGAGCACTTCGAAACAGGGGCGGCCGATGGCCGCTTCGGGCGTGGTGCGGGCGATCTCGGCCGCGGACAGGTTGAAGCTGCGTACCACGAAATCGCGGTCCACGGCGAACACGGCGTCCGCCACGCTGCGCAGCACAAAGGCGTTAGCCTCGGGATCGGGCAGGATGTCCACAACAGGCTTCATGGCGGCAGTGTGCGCCGCTTCCGTGCTGCCGGTCAAGTCAAACGGACGCAAAACACGTCCGTTTGCGCTCCAGCCGATGCCCCCCAAATGCTAACCATTTTGAAATATACTGAAATTCCGTTGGCACGAAGCCTGCTAACCAGGAACGCGTCAGGCAACGCCACGACGGCGTCGGGAAAGGAGGATGCACCATGGATCTGCGACTGACCATCTCCGGCTATTGCTGCGATTTCGCTTTGCACCCGGTGGACGAAGCCACGGCCGCCCGGGTCAACACCCTCGGCAGCGGCATCTACAAAACCAACTCCATCGAATGGTGGCGGGCCGATACCCAAAACAGCTGCGGCATGCGCTTCAACGCCGTGTCCCATGTGGAAGTCGTGTGGGACGGCCAGGTCCTGCCCTTCGATACCGCCCACATCACCGAATCCGCCACCACCTTGCGGCGCAATCCCATCCAGGGGCCGGAACATTTCCTGTGCCTGCTCGGCTACGAGGACGAACCCTGCTCCCGGACCTGGGTCTGGCGCGGGGTGACCGTGTTCGATCCGACCAAGTTCGGCTTTTTCGTCCAGCGCTGGGACGGCATTCTCGGCGTGCGGGACTATCTGGTGGTCGAGGACGCCTTCTACGAAGGCCGGCCGGCCGACCGGACCGAATGGGGCGAGAGCCGGGGCTACAGCTTCCGCGATCCGCTGGTCATCGACATCGACAGCCTGTCCGAACCGGCCCAAACCGCTGCCGAAAGCGCGGCGTAGTTTTGGTGAAATGAGGGACCCGGAAGGCGAAATACTGCCTCCGGCGGCCCAGGAGGGGCGTTGCCCCTCCCGGGACCCACCCCACCGGGGGGATCATCCCCCCGGACCCCTGGAAAGGGGTTGGGCAAAACACACTTCACGCCCGCAAACGGCGTGTCTTCCATAAAAAAAGGATACGGACAAGCCCCCCTGTCCGTCTCCTTTTTTTGGGGTGGTCCAGGAGGGACTGCGTCCCTCCTGGCCGCCGGAGGCGTTTACCTGCCTCCTCCTCTCCCTCTTCTTACCGCTTCGACAAGCCCAATTCCGCGACAATGGCGGCGGCGGCCTTGGCCGTGTAGTCCTCGGGTGAAAGCGCCGCCTTGTCGGCCTCGGTCAGGATACCCCGGGGCCGGTTGACGTACTTCGGATCGGGCGTGATGCCGTATTCGGGCGGGAAGGTGTTTTCGAAGTACATTTCCTGGAAGCCGATGAACTTGAGATGGTGGGCGGTGGCATCCAGGATGGAGACTTCCGAGGGCTCGACCAGGCCGAGCTTGCGGGCGGTCATGAGACCGGCCAGGCATTCGCCGCCCTGGGTGCAGCTGATGTGCCCGTGGCGGTTGGCCGTCAACATGCCTTCGATGATGGCCTGCTCGGTGACCTGGATGACCTGGAAGCTGCCCGGACCGCCGATCTTTTCGTATTCGCCCACGAAATGGGCCACGCGCGGGAACGAGACCGGATTGCCGATCATGGCCGCCTGGGCCACGCTCGGAGTCACGGACACGGGATGGTAGACGCGCTTTTCGGGATCGGGCTCGCTGTAGTAGTTGTAGACCGGGTCGGCGTGGTGGGACTGGACGCCGAAAATGCGCGGCAGGGAGCGGATGATGCCGAGCTTTTTGAGCTTCAAAAAGCCGCTCATGATGGCCGTGACGTTGCCGGCGTTACCGATGGGCACGAACACGCACTTGCGGTAGGTGTCCCAGCCGAACCACTGGGCGATCTCGAAGGCGTAGGACTCCTGGCCGAGGATGCGCCAGGCATTTTTCGAGTTGAGCAGGGCCACCCGGTAGTTGTCGGCCAGATGCTCGACCACCTTCATGCAGTCGTCGAACACGCCCGGCACCTCGATGACGGTCGCCCCGCTGCCAAGGGGCTGGGCCAGCTGCTGGGGCGTGACCTTGCCCTTGGGCAGGATGACCACCGACTTGATGGGCCCGCCCACGTAGGCGGCATAAAGCGCGGCCGAGGCCGAGGTATCGCCCGTGGAGGCGCACACGGTCAGCACGCTGTCCCAGTCGTTGACCCGGACCAGGTGCTTCAAATAGCTGAACGCGCAGGCCATGCCCCGGTCCTTGAAGGAGGCGCTCGGGTTCTGGCCGTCGTTTTTGTAGAAAAATGGCGCGCCGACGAGCTCGGTCAGGGCATCGTTGGCCGCGACCAGGGGCGTGTGGCCCTCGCCGAGGTACACGATATCCTGTTCCTCGACCACCGGGGCCATGAGCTCGTAAAACCGCAACACGCCGCGCAGGGCCGTGACCCTGGTGGCACTGCGCTTGTCGAAAAGCCCCTGCCAGTAGCTCGGCGGGAACTCCAGCAGGCTGTCGAAGGTGGTGTCCTCCAGGACAAACACGCCGCCGCAGTGGGGGCAGGTGTAATACAGCTCGTGGATGTCGAACCGGGCCTGGCAGCCCAGGCAGACATATTCCATCTTGCCCCGGTACTTGGGGAAATCGCTCACCGTGATCATGCCGTTTCCTTTGTTACGCGGGCCAGATCACCCGGGCGGCGGTCACCCACATGACCATGCCGCAGGCCACCTTGGCCGAAAAGCCCAAAATCTTGCCGAAAAATGCCCCCAATGCCGCCCGCCGGGCCGCCGGACCGTCGCGACCGCCTTGCCGCTCGAACACATAGCAGCCAAGGTACGCGCCGGCAACGGCTCCCAAAAGTGCCCCCAGGCCGAACAAAAACGGCGCGCCGAGAATCGCCCCGGCAAAGGCGCCGAGAAAACCGCCCACATTGCCCCGGCCGGTGGCGCCGTAGCGCTTGGCGCCCACGAGCTGGGCAACCAGTTCCACGAGTTCGCCGAGCAGGGCCAGGCCGGCAAGCACGGCATACACTCCCACGCCGAGCCGCAATTCCGGGTGCAGGAAGTCCCACACCCCGACCAGACCGAGCAGCAGCCAGTTGCCCGGCAAACCGAACACGTGCAGTCCCAGGCAAGCGAGCAGCACGGCCAGGAAACCGACGGCCAGGACAAAGGTCACGCGTTGTTTTCCCGCCTATCGATGACCCGCGTGGCCTTGCCCTCGGACTTGGGCAGACTGCCCCGCTCCACCAGCTCCACCTTGGGCGTGACCAGGATCTCGTCGCGCAGCCGCGCGGCAATCCGCTTTTGCAAGGCGGCAAGAGCCCGCATGTCCTCGACGAAAAACTCGTCGCGGATTTCGACCTTGACCCGGATGGAGTCGAGGAAGCCCTCGCGGTCCAAAATGATCTGGTAATCCTGGCCCACCTCGGGCATGGCCATGAGGATGGCCTCGATCTGCATGGGGAAGATGTTGACGCCCTTGACGATCATCATGTCGTCGGAACGGCCGTGGAGCCGGTCGATGCGGCGATGGGCCCGGCCGCAGGGACAGTCGCCGGGCAAAAACCGGGTCAGGTCCCGGGTGCGGTAGCGGATGATCGGCATGCCCTCGCGCCCCAGGCTCGTCATGACGAGTTCACCCAGTTGGCCGTCCGGCACGGGCTCGCCCGTGGCCGGGTCCACGATCTCGGCCAGGTAGGCGTCCTCCCAGATGTGCATGCCGTTTTGTTCCGGGCACTCGAAGGCCACGCCCGGACCGTTCATCTCGGACAGGCCGTAGGAGTTGTAGACCTTCATATCGAAGGTCTCTTCCAGGCGCCGGCGGGTGGCCTCGGTATAGGGCTCGGCCCCGACCAGGGCGATGCGCACGGGAAGCGCGCGCGGGTCCAGGCCCATCTCCCGGATGATGTTGGCCAGATGCATGGCGTAGGACGGGATGATGTGGATGCCCGTGACCTTGAAGTCGGTCAGCAGCTTGATCTGGCGCTGGCTGTTACCAGCGCCGGCCGGGATGGTCAGGCAACCGAGCTTCTCGGCCCCGCAGTGGATGCCGAGGCCCCCGGTGAAAAGGCCGTAGCCCGACATGTTCTGGAACACATCGTCCTTGCGCAGGCCCACCATGTACATGCACCGGGCCATGAGCGACGACCACCATTCGAGGTCGTTTTTGGTATGGTAGATGACGGTCGGAGAGCCGGTGGTGCCGGAGGAGACGTGCATGCGCACCATGTCCGACAGCGGCATGGCGAGCAGCTTGTCCGGGTAGCACGCGCGCAGGTCCTGCTTGGTGGTAAACGGCAGACGGCGCACATCGTCCATGGTGCGCACGGCATCGGGGCGGACGTCGTGCTCGCGAAACAGGGCACTGTAAAAAGGCGACTTGGCCGCCTGGGCCAGGCTCTTGCGCAACCGTTCCAGTTGCAGTCGTTCTATTTCAGGCCGGGACAGCTTTTCCGCTTCGTCGTAATACACGGTCGCTCCTTTGCCGGGACACGGCGTTGGTCCCGGTGCCTATACCCCCAGGGCTGGGGATGCATCAAGCCGCAACCTCCGGCCAACGCGGGGCGCCCTCCGGGATCGTCCCGGCGGCAGCGCAAAAGGAAAAAGGCCGCGGACAGCCGGCAGGCTCCAGTGGCGCCTACCCGCCGGCCCCGTATTCCGAGGGGGGCGGAATGTCGGAGAGATTTTCGAAGGCGGTCGATTCCTTGAGAAAGGTCAGCTTCACCATGCCCGTGGGACCGTTACGCTGCTTGCCGATGATGACCTCGGCCACGTTGTCCTCGGGGGTGAGTTCCTCTTTTTTCTTATAGGCGGCCGCGCGGTAGAGAAAAATGATGACGTCGGCGTCCTGCTCGATGGCGCCGGATTCGCGCAGGTCCGACATCATGGGCCGCTTGTCCGCCCGCTCCTCGACCTTGCGGTTGAGCTGGGACAGGGCGATCACCGGCACGTGGAGTTCCTTGGCCAGGGCCTTTAAGCTGCGCGAAATATCGGAAATCTCCTGCTCCCGGGAATCGATGTGGCGCGAGGCCCGCATGAGCTGGAGATAGTCGACCACGATGAGCCCGAGCCCATGCTCGGCCTTGAGCCGGCGGCAACGGGCCCGCATCTCCATGGTGGTGATGGCGGCGGTGTCGTCGACGAAGATCGGGGAGTCGGTCAGATGGTTGGCGGCGTCGTACAGGCGCGACCAGTCCTCGTCGTCGAGCCGCCCCCGGCGCAGGTGGGACAGGTCCACCTTGCCCCAGCAGCACAGCATCCGCTGCATGATCTGCTCCATGGACATTTCCAGGGAGAAGATGGCCGTGGGCACGCCGTGCAGGGCCGCGGCCCGCATGGCCACGTTCATGGCAAAGGCGGTCTTGCCCATGGACGGCCGGCCGGCCACGATGATCAGGTCCGAGGGCTGAAGCCCGGCCGTGTACTCGTCGAACTGGTAGTAGCCCGTGGGCACGCCGGTGACGAGTTCCTTGTTCTCCATCCGCTTTTCGATCTGCTCGAAAACCGTGGTGATGAGGTCCTTGGCCGAGTGCACGCCCTTGGTGGTGCGGGAGTCGGCGATGGAGAAGATGGCCTGTTCGGACTCGTCGAGGAGGCGGTCGGTTTCGACCCCGCCCTCGTAGCAGCGCGAGATGATGTCCACGGCCGTGCCGATGAGCTTTCGCTGCACGGCCTTTTCGCGCACGATGACGGCGTGGTGCAGGGCATTGGCGGCCGAGACCGTGGACGAGGCCAGTTCGGCCAAGTAGGCCGGACCGCCCACTTCGTCCAGGCGTCCGGCCGAGCGCAGGGCTTCGGCCAGGGACACAAGGTCGATAGGCGCGTTTTTGCGCGAGAGCTCCAGGATGGACTGGAAGATGGCGCGGTGGGCCGGGGAATAGAAATCGTCCTCGCCGACCAGATCGACGAGATTATAAAGGATGGAGTTCTTGAGGAGAACCCCCCCCAGGACCGCCTGTTCGGCTTCGTGGTTCTGGGGGGGGACTTTTTTCAGGACGTCGGAAGAGACCCGCTCCAGGGCCTGCCCGGTCAGCGGCTCGCCGCTTCCGGCCAGACCGGAAGCCTTACTGCGCGGCTTCTTCCTCGGGCTGTCCACTTTCCTGAGCCTGTTCCTCGGTCGCCTCGACCGGGGTCACATCCTCGAAACCGCCCTGGCGCATGATGGTCACGACGACCTTGCCGCGCAGCTCGGGCAGCAGTTTCACCTCGACCTCGTAATGGCCCAGGGCCCGGATGGGCTCGGCCAGCACGATCTTCTTGCGGTCGATCTCGACGCCGGCCTCGGCCAGCTTGTCGGCGATGATGCCGGAGGTGACGGAGCCGTAGAGCTTGTCGCCCTCGCCCACACGCACCTCGATGGTGACGGGCGTGGCGGCCAGCTTGTCGGCCAGGCTCTGGGCAGCGGAAGCCAGGGCGTCACGCTTGGCCTGGAGCTTTTTGCGCTCGTTTTCGAACCGGCGCAGGTTGGCCTCGGAGGCCAGCATGGCCAGCCCCTGGGGAATCAAATAATTGCGGCCGTAGCCGGGTTTGACCGAGACGGTGTCTCCCAGGTGGCCGAGATTTTCGACGTCAGCGCGCAAAATGAGTTGCATGGCGTCCCTTCCTTACATTTTCTTCAGAAGTTCGGCGCTGTGGGTGGCCGTGTAGTACAGAAGCGCCATCTGGCGGGCGCGCTTGATCTCCTGGGTCAGACGGCGCTGGCACTTGGCACAGGTGCCGGTGATGCGCCGGGCGATGATCTTGCCCCGGTCGGTCACGAAATCCTTGAGGATGTCGGGACGCTTGTAGTCGATGGGCAGATTCTTGTTGGCGCAGAAACGGCAGAACTTCTTTTTCGGGGTGAACTTCTTCTTGAATGCCATGGCTTAGGCCCCCTCGGGAACATACTTGTCGGCGAGCTTGACGGTCACGAACTTCATGATGCCGTCGGTGATGCGCACGATGCGCTCGAATTCGGCGATGGCCGTGGCCGGCGCCGCGAATTCGAAGCGGGTGTAGTGCCCGCGGGTCTTCTTCTGGACGGGGTAGGCCAGGTCGCGCATGCCCCATTCGTCGGTGGCCAGGATCGAGGCTTCCTGACGTTCGAGAACGCCTTTGAGATTCTCGATGATTTCCTGACGGTTGTCAGTTGCCAGCTCCGGAGAGAGCAAAAGCAGGGCTTCGTACTTCCGCATGGTTCCTCCTTGTGGTCCATGGCCCTTTCTCCCGGGAGAAATCCCTTTGGAAAGAGCAAGGTGAGGGGGTGTCGTTACCCAGGAAGGGCCCTGCTGTCAAGGCCGGAGTCCGCGACTTGCCAAGCTCCGGTCGAGCCTCTAGGAAGAGGAGCGGACCGGTCCCTCTCTCCCATTATCCCCTGCCGGACCGGCCGGAGTCCTCCCATGCGCATCCGTACCAAACTGCTCCTCATTCTGTTGTGCCTGGTGGTGCCGCCCCTGGTCGCCACCAGCTACTACGCCCTGCGCCAGGCCAAACTCCTCGGCGACGAGCTGGCCGGACACACGGCTGCATCCTTCAAACGCGCGGCCGAGCGGGAACTGGCCCTCATGGTGGAGCTCATCGGCGAGGACATCAACGACAACGCCCAGATGCAGGTGCTGGCCCTGTCCACCCTGGCCCGGGAGGCCGAGCACGCCTTGACCGGACCAGTGCCGACCGAGCGCCCGGTCTATTTCGACACGGAGTTCGACGCGGCCAAGGGACTGCCGCCAGGACTTTCCCGCCTGGCCGATCCCGATGCCCCGGCCGCGACCGTCACCGGCGACGCGCCGTCCTTGACCCTGCCCCCGGGACTGACCCGCCAGGCTGCCCGGGACGACACCCAGCGTCTGGCCTCGCTGCTGCCAACGTTCAACCTGCTGTACCAAAATCTCGGCGCCAATCTGATGTGGGCCTACGTGGCCCTCGATAACGGCCTCATGGCCACCTATCCCGGCCACGGCGGCATGCCGGCAGGCTATGATCCCCGGACCCGGGAATGGTACAAGGCCGCCGCGGCCGCCGGCAAGCTGAGTTGGCGGCTCCTGGTCGACGCCTCGACCAAGCGCTTGACCGCCACCGTGGCCATGCCCGTGACCGGACCGAACGGCCAGGTGCTCGGCGTGGCCGGCATCGACGCGCCCCTCGAAGCCATGCTGCCGGAAAGCGATCTTTCCAAACGCTGGGGACAGGGCGTGTCCATCCTGATCGTCACGGCCGATCCCGCGCCCCAGGGGGGCTTGCGGATCATGGTCCACGGCGACCGGGAATTTCTGGGTCACGATCACGGCTGGGACACCACCCTCGATCCCCATCCTCTGGACAGCCACGATACGGCCGGGCTGGCCACCCTCACCCAGGCCATGCAGGCCATGCGCTTCGAGCTGGTCAACCTCACCGTGGCCGGCGTGCCGTCCTTGGCCGCCTACAAACCCTTTCCCTCGGGCGATTCGGGCATACTCGTGGTGGTGCCGCGCCAGTCGGTCCTGAGCCAGGCCGATACGGCCGAAGCCGCCATCCTGGACCGGACCTGGTCCATGATGTTCGTGGTGGCGTCCTTTACCGCGGTGGCCATTGCCGCCGCCGTGGTGATGGCGTCCCTGGGCGCCCGGGGCGTGACCCGACCGGTGATGGAACTGTGCTGCGCGGCCAGCCGCCTGGCCAAGGGCGATCTGTCGGCCAGGGCCCGGGTCGCGGGCCGCGACGAACTGGCCGATCTGGCCCGGGCGTTCAACGACATGGCCCCGGAGCTGGCCGAACGGCTGCGCCTCAAACAGGACATGCAGCTCGCCATGGAGGTGCAGCAACTCCTGCTCCCCAAGGGACCGCCCCATCTGCCGGGCCTGGACATCGCCGGTGCCACGTTCTACTGCGACGAAACCGGCGGGGATTACTTCGATTATTTGCAGTTCGCGCCCCGGGACGGGGACGGCTGCGACATTGTGCTCGGCGATGTCACCGGCCACGGCGTGGCCGCGGCCCTGTTCATGGCCACGGGCCGGGCCCTGCTGCGTGGCCGGGCAGAGGCCGGCACCGGGCCGGCCGCCCTGCTCACCCTGGTCAACTGCTTGCTGTGCCAGGATACCGGCGAAAGCGGCCGGTTCATCACCCTGTTTTTCCTGCGCGTGGAAAACGGCGGCCTGGCCGGGACCGGCCGGCTCGTCTGGTCCCGGGCCGGCCATGATCCGGCCCTGGTCCTCGACCCCGCCACCGGCGCCTTCACGGAACTCATGGGCCCGGGGATCCCCCTCGGCATCGCTCCGGACTTCACCTACGCCGAACAGAGCCATCCCGGCCTGGCCCCGGGGCAAGTCCTGGCCATCGGCACGGACGGTATCTGGGAAGCGCGCAACCCGGACGGCGAAATGTTCGGCAAGGAACGCTTCCAGGCCGTGTTGCGGGAACAGGCCCACACCCCGGCCGCGACCATCGTCTCGGCCGTGCGCGAGGCCGTGGCCCGCTTCCAGGCCGGCGCCCCCCAGGACGACGACATCACCCTGGTGGTGATCAAGGCCCAGTCGGCCTAAGCCGGCTTACAGCCAGCTGACCCGGGCCGGATTACGCGGCGGCACCTTGGGATAGCGCACCTTGGGATAGCCGAGCATGAGCCCGCCCCGCACGGCCTGCCCCTCGGGCACACCAAGGGCCTGACGCACGGTTTCGCTGTGGGTGGCGGCCGCCGTGAGCAGGCCGGCCCAGCAGGCGCCAAGTCCCCGGGAAACCGCGGCGATTTCCATAAACGTCAGGGCGATGGCGCAGTCCGCAGGCCCCCAGCTCGAATCCGCCGCCGCGTAGGCCACGGCCAGGGCCGGGGCCGAGCGCAAAAACGTGTCCTGGCCCTTTTCCCACAGCGCGGCGTATTTCGGATGGCCGTTGGACGTGATGAAAAAGTCGGCGATGACTCCGGCCAGTTCATGGACCTTTTCGGGAGAGACCGTCACGATCCAGCCCACTTGCTGGGTATTGACGGCGGTCGGGGCATAGCGGGCCACGTTGAGCAGTTCCTCGGCCACCTCCCGGGTCACGAGCCGGTCGGACCAGACGCGGGTGGAACGCCGGCCAAGCAGCATCCCATCCACGGCCTCGGGCGCCGGGATGTCGCGCCAGGTCGGGCGCAGCCCCGCGGCATCGACCCGACTGTGCGTCAGGGCATCCTGGGGACAGATGGCCACGCAATGGCCGCAGCCGTTGCACACGCTCGGATCGGCCGCCACGGGCCGGCCGTCGGCATCGGCTTCCAGGCAGCCGGACGGGCATTCGGCCACGCACATGCCGTCCTGTTTGCACCGGGTCACATCCACCGTGAGAAGCTGTTCCATGTCGTACCTCCCGCCCGAAGTCTCGGCCGCGCCAACAGGACGCGATCGGTCGGGCGCCCTACCCTACCGCGCGGGGCGAGACTTGCAAGCAGGCACAAGGAAGTGGCCTGCGCACCAAAGGGGTACCGGAAGGAGGGGGGAATCGGGCGTCCGCGCCGACCCCGGGAAGAGTCCGGAGTCGGCTGCAACGCTCGGTGGAGGTCGGTCATCCCGGGGCGTACCGGTGCGGACACGGCGGGATGCGGGGGAAAACCGTATCCGGTCCCGTGCGAGGGACCGGAGTGGGTACGGCTACAACCAGACGATTCTGGTCCGACCGGTGCTTTCCGGATCGCGGACCTGGAAGGACGAATAGCCGAGCAGCAGGGCACCATAGGCCGTATGCGACCCGGGGATGGCCAAGGCGGCGGACACGGCCGTATCCGAGGTCGCGGCCCGCAGGACCTCCCCGGCGAAACAGGCGGCGATGCCCGCGCCGGTTGCGGCCCATTCCAGACGGGCCAGGGCCATGGCGCAGGCCTCGGCCGCACCGGACACGCCGGTCGGGCCATGGACCACGGCCAGATGCGGCGCACCGCCGAACACGCCCTTACCCGGCTCGGTTTCAGACTCTTTCGCCATGGCGAGCACGCCGTTGCGCGTCCGCCAGTCCTCCATCTGCTCCCGAATCCTGTCCATGGACTGGGCGCCCTCCACCACGACGAACTGCACAAGGCGGCTGTTTATCCCCAGATCGGCGCTGGCCTGGATGACGAGGTCACGCAGCGTGTGCATGGGCACAGCCTGCCCGGTGAAGACCCGGATGGAACGCCGGCCGCGCATGAATCCGGCCTGCAATTTGGCCGTGGGCCCTTCGGGCAGGGAACGGTCGTCACCCGACAAACAACGGGCCAGGACCCGACTGGGACAGTCAGGCGTTTCCGGAGCCAGACCGTCTACGGCCGTGTCTTGCATTGCGCAATCCGCTTCACCACCATTGCTTGTCGGGCACTTGAATGGAATACCCCTGATGTACATGATGGGCTGCCGCGGTGACTTTCCTACCTCATGCGGTACCGACATAGTGCTCTCCCTTAGGCATATGGGCCATGACACATCCCTTACGCTTGAGCGCACCACGTTACAACCTGTCGTTTCCTGAAAGAAGCGTGATTAGCTTCCGCTGGTTTGCCGGTCCAATGACAGGTTTTTCCTTGAGAACTTCAGTCGGATACTTTATGCTACGCTCGATTTATTTTTGGAAGGGAGAGCGCCATGCGGGTCCTCGTTGTCGATGACGACCCGGCGAGCCGGCATATTCTGGCCGCCCAACTTGCCGGTGTGGCCGACTGTGTGCCCTGCGGTTCCGGAGTCGAAGCCGTGGAGGCCGTGGAAGCGGCCATTGCCGCCGGCACGCCGTTTGACGTGGTGTTTCTCGACATCATTATGCCTCACATGGATGGCCACGAAACCCTCAACCACATCCGTCTGGCCGAACAGCAAGGGGGACTGCCACCCGAAAGGCAGGTCCGCGCCGTCATGGTCACCTCCATGGACGACGAGGCCAATACCATGACCGCCCTGTTCGACGGCCAAGTGTCCGCCTACCTCACCAAGCCGCCCAACAAGGCGGAACTCCTGCACAAGCTCGAAACTCTCGGTCTTTTATAGAATAACAATTCGTTATTTGTTTTTGCTTGCCCATTCTATTCAGTTAATCTATTTTATCGCGAAACAGTTACGCTGTTTTCCCGCGCCTGGGGAGAGCCGGCCGTGTTCCCGCCGCGGCCCAGCCGGACGGCCGGTGTTTGTTGGTCGCCCCGCAACGATGCGCATCCGGCACCCGTGCCCCGACGCAGGAAGCAGCGCGAGAGAATGCCATGCGCCCCTGGCCTACGGTCCTGCTCTGCCTGCTGCTGCTCCCCGGTTCCGTCCTGGCCGCATCCCGCCAGTACGGACAGGTGCGGGCCGTGGTGGTGCGCGTGTGCGATGGCGACACGGTGGTGGTGGACATCCCGGAATATCCGGACGTGGTGGGCAAGGACATCCGGGTGCGCCTCGCCGGTGTCGATGCTCCGGAACTGCGCGATCCCGATCCCGGGCTCCGCCAGGCTGCCTGGGCAGCCCGGGAGGCCATGGCCGCGCTCCTGCCGCCGGGCAGTGTCGTCACCCTCAGCAACATCCGGCGCGACAAGTATTTTCGGTTGGATGCAGACATCACGTTCGACGGCCGCGACGTGGCCGCCAGCCTGGGGCTGCCCCGACAGACGCAACCAACAGGCCATACCGGACAGCCGCCGCGCGCTGTCCGGCCCGTGTCGTCCTGGGGCGGTGCTGTCGTGGTGACGCCCTAGCCGGCGTCAAAGGCCCCCAGATCGGAAGCCAAGGCCTGACGGCGGTCGGACAAGGTGGCCAGGGCGGTACGCCGGGCCTCGATATCGTCAAAAAAGGGCTTGAAGCGGTCGTCGAGTTCCCGAAACACCCGGTCGAGTCGGGCGAGCAGCCGCTCGCCGAGTTCCAGGCGCAACCGTTCGCCACCGGCCTGCAAGCGCCGGCGCAGTTCCCGCAACACGCGCGGCCGCTGCCAGAACATGGCGCTGCCGGCCAAAAGCGCTCCGGCCGCCGCCACCACGCCCCCTGTCACATCCAGAGCCGCGCCCTTGACCGCCACGGCAAAGACCGTGCCGAGGACAACCAGGGTGCCGCCCACGGCCGCCTTGGGGTCGAGGCCGGCCACGTTTTTGGGGTCCATCCCGGCCGCCGGTCCGCCCGCGGCCAAAAGCGCCTCCACCCGGGCCGTGACCTCGGCCAGAACCCGCTCGCGCTGTCCGGCCAAGCCGTCCAGGCCCCCATCGAGCAGGCCCGGGCGATCCGGGCGCAATTCGGCCAGCACGGTCCGCACCTGAGCGGCGATATCCTCGAACACCTGGCCCGCGCCTTCCCGGGCGATGCTCTCCACTTCCCGCTCCAGGTCCCGGCCAAAGGCCTCGCCCAATTCCGTGAGCCGGGCGATCGGTCCCGTGGCGGTTCCCTTGCGCCGCAGCAAGCCGGTAAAGGACCGGCCGAGCATGCCGGCAAAGGTGAGCTCGGCCGCGAACGCCGTCTCGAACGTCCCGGCCAGGCGCAGATAGGCCGCCTCGACCCGGGCGCGCAACACCTCCACTTCCCGTTCGGCCAGGCTGCGGGCCGCGGCCAAACGCGACCGAACCCGGTCGGCCTCGGCCGTGTCCGCAGCCAGTTCCTGCCCGGCGCCCGCCAGGGATTGCCCGAGCATGTCGAGCAGGCGCAGGGCCGCATGGCGGGTGGCGTCGAGCTTGTCCGTCTGATGCCCGCCCCGGGCGGTCATGTCCCGGATATGGCGGCGCAACGCCTCGATGCCCCCGGCCTCGGGATCGACCCGCCCCACCGTGGCGGAAACGAGAAAAAGCGGCGGATCGACAAGCCCCCGATCGGCGGCCAATTCCCGCAGCCGGGCGGTGTTAACCGAGAGCTGCTCCGGGCTGGCCAGATCGGCCTGGGTCAGGACGAAGACGACCTTGCGCCGCCAGGTCGCGGCCACCAGATCGAAAAAGTCCCAGGCTGCCTTGGAATAGGGATTGAGCACCGAAAAGGCGAACAGCACCAGATCGGCCCGGGGCAGAAAATGTTCGGTGATCTCCTGGTGGCGATCTATGATGCTGTCCACGCCCGGGGTGTCCACCAGGGCAATCCCTTCGAGCATGGGATGGTCCAGGCGCACCCGCTCGCACTGGGTACAGGCGACGGTGCCCGCCGGAGCCGGGTCCCGGGCGATGATGCGGATGGTATCAGTGCAGGGGTCCGGGGCCACGGCCGAGACCTCGGCCCCGAGCAGGGCGTTGAGCAGGCTGCTCTTGCCGGTCTTGACCTCGCCCACCACCACCAGCAGAAACGGTTCGGCCACATGGGCCAGCAGTTCGGCGGCGGTCTCGGCCAAGTCGGTCCGGCCGGACAGCGTCAGCAGTTCCGTCACGCGCCCGAGCTGCCCGGCCAGGGCATCCCGACGGGCCAGGTACCGGGTTTGGGCCAGGGATGGTGTCACGTTGCGTTCCGCCTCACCGGATCAGCGCGGTAAAAACCAGTTCAAATCCTTGGGCGCCGGCGGTTGGGGCGCTTCGAGACTGGTCGTGCCCTTGTCCGCCGCGTCCTTGGCTTCCTGGCAACGCTGTTCCTGGCGGACGAAATCGGGCTCTGCGATGCGGATGGAGTTGCCTTGGGTGAAGGTGCCGTCGTCGCCGGCGTAGTGCATGAGGATCAGGCTCACCCGGGTGCCGTCGGCGCCCGTGACGCTCCACTTCCAGGTGCGCAGGGTGCCGAAGGCATTGCCGCGCCACTGGCTCGGTTCGCCGTAGCGCTTCTTGAGTGCCGCCAGGACCTTGTTGAAAAATTCTAGCGAATCGTCGGCGTAATGCATCTTGATGCGGACAATGCGCCCGGGACTGGTGCACTGGCCGTAGTCCACGTAGCCGCTGCGATAGCCGGCCACCGGCGCGACCGGCGCTATGGCCAAGCCCGCCCGGCGGCATTCCTGGCCGGGTTCGACCGTGCGCAGCTTGTCGCCGGACGCGGCCACGGTATCACCCAACCGGATGCCGGCCAATTCCATGGGCGCCTCGGCCGCCAGGGCCCGACCGCCGGTAATCCCCAGCAGCAGGGCCAGACACAAGAAAGCCACCTTCCTCATGGGTTCCTCGCTTGGTCCACCAGAGGTGACCGGATCAGGCGAAATGGGTCAGGGCCTCCTCCTGACTCGGATAGATCGGAAAGATCTCGGTATAGCCGGAAATTTCGAAGACCTCTTTCATGTAGTCCTTGATGCTGCACAGCACGAGCTGGCCCGAGACCTTTTTGAGCTGTTGGAGCGCGAGCAGCAGGACGCGAAGACCGGTGGAATTGATGTAGTCCACCCCCTGGAAGTCCATGAGCATTTTTTTCTTGCCCTGGCCCAGGATGTCCATGACCTTGTCCTCCAGCACTTTTGAGGTGTTGCTGTCCAGCCGTCCGCCCAGTTCCAGGACGGTCACCTCGCCGTTGTCCTTTTCCACGAGTTGCATGACTCCCCCCTTTCGCGATTATCCGAGGTCCTTTTCCAAAATCAAGCTATTGCCGTTCCCCACGCGTTCGTAGGCCACCCGGTCCATGAGGCTGCGGACAAGATGAATGCCCAGGCCTCCGATGCGCCGCTCGCCCGCCGGTGAACACAAGTCCGGCGGCCGGGCCGACAACGGATCGAACGGCGCGGCCGTGTCGGCGATCTCGAAACGCAGGAGCCCCCCCTCGCGTTTCATGACCACCGTGATGTCCTGTCCCCCTTCTTCGGGATAGCCGTAGGCAATGGTATTGGTCAGCAGTTCGTCCAGGACCAGACCGATCTGGTAGGTGAGCTTGGGTGACAACCGCTCGGCCTCGCCAAAGGCTTCCACAGCCGCGGCGAGGCGATCGAGTTCCACGAGCCGATTTTCGAGTCGCAAGGAAAAGCCCGACTGCATCGCATCCCCGGCGTGCCAGGCGGCCATGGCGGCGGCACCCGACCCGCGTTGCTCAGACAAATGACGGCCCATGCGGCCCCGTTTCAGGCCATACGCCCGCACCCGGCACCTTGCGAGACCCAGACGCCGGAGGAGCGGGATTTGGCCGCATGGGGGAAGGTTCCTGTTTTTCCTGACCCTGTCAAGGCAGCCGGCCCCGGAGAGCCGATGGTTGCCAAGGCCGGCCTGGGGTCGTAGAAGCCCGGCAAGGAGACCTTTGACCATGCATGATCTCAACGAGGCCGTGGCCGCCGACCAGGCCGACGCCACGGAAGCCTTTCTCAAGTCCCTGCCGGAGCTTGCTCCCGGCCAGACCTTCCGGTTCGCCTGCCACCCCGAGGTTCCCTGCTTCAACGCCTGTTGCAGCGACCTGAACCTCATGCTCACGCCCTACGACGCCTTGCGGCTGCGCCGGGCGCTCGGCATTTCCGCCACGGATTTCCTCAACCACTTCACCGTGCGCCACGTCCTGCCCGATTCGGGCTTCCCCATGCCGCACCTGGCCATGCGCAAGGAGCGGCAAAAACGCTGCCCCTTCGTGTCCGAAGCCGGCTGCAAGGTCTACGGCAACCGTCCCGGAGCCTGCCGCACCTATCCCCTGGGCCGGGCCACCCGCCTGGACGAAAACGAACAGGTCGTGGAACAGTTCTTCATCGTGCGCGAGCCCCACTGCCAGGGCTTCGAGGAGGTCAAGACCTGGGACGCTCCGGCTTGGCTGGCCGACCAGGATCTGGCCCGCTACAACGCCTTCAACGACCGCTATTTGCTGCTGATGGCCCTGGCCCGGGGCAAGGGCGCGGCCCTGTCGGACAAGCAGACGCAAATGATCTGGCTGGCTTTGTACCAGCCCGATGCCTTCCAGGAATTCATCGCCAAGATGGATCTGTTCCGGCTGGTGGATATCGACGAAGCGCGCAAGGAGCGCATTCTGGCCGATGAGGAAGAGGCCCTGACGTTCGGCCTCGATTGGCTGGAACTGGCCTTTTTCGGCCGCGAGACCCGGCTGCGGCGCAAACGCCCGCCCCATGCTTGAGCATCCGAAAATCCGTGACCGCAGCGCGGCCCTGGTCCATTTGCACCGTGTCCGCGCCGGTCGCACCGTGGTTTTCACCAACGGCTGTTTCGATCTGCTCCACGCCGGCCATGTGGACCTGCTCGCCCGGGCCCGGGACTGCGGCGATCTGCTCGTGGTCGGACTCAACGACGACGATTCGGTGCGTCGGCTCAAGGGCCCGACCCGGCCGGTCACGCCGCTTAACGAGCGCGCCTATGTCCTGGCCGGGCTCGCCTGCGTGGATCTGGTCGTGCCCTTTGCCGAGGACACGCCGCTCGCACTCATCCTCGCCCTGGAGCCGGACGTGCTGGTCAAGGGCGGGGACTGGCCCGTGGCGGCCATTGTCGGCGCGCCCCAGGTCACGGCCCGGGGCGGACGCGTGGAGAGCCTGCCCCTGATCCCCGGACTTTCCACCACCGCCGTCATCGAGCGGATCGTGGCGCGCTACGGGAAGACACGGCAGGAACAGGAAGAAGCCTCCGGCGGCCGGGGGGCATGATGCCCCCCGGCCCCCCTCACCGGTTGCACGAAAAAATCCGTTCTTAGGGAAGACCCCAGGTCTTTTTGACGGCCTGATAGTCCTTCTGGGGCAGGACGGCCAGCAAGGGACCGGCCGCCGGATCGAGCCAGGCGACAAGGCTTGCGGCCGCCACCTCGGGCAGACCGATGCTGCCGCCCGTGGGCGACCCGCCGGCCTGGCGGACATTCACGAACAGACAGGAGCCGGCCGCCGGATCGGGATGGTCCCGGTTGTGGCCGATGACCACACCCCAGACATTGGCGCCGTCGCTCCGTTGCATGCGATCCTGGTGTGCGACATGGGCCGCGGCGCGCTCCTCGGCTCCGGCCAGCCGGCCGAAAAGCGGCGTCTCCGGGTCGGTCACGCAGGCCAGACGATCGCTCACGGTCTGATACGGCAACCGGACACCGGCCGCCTGGGCCGCTTGGACCTCGCTTGCACCGAACGCCTCGGGCAGGGTGAAAAGTCCGGCCGGCGTGCGGCCATCCCCGGACCGTTTTGCCGGGCCGTCCAGTGCCGACCAAAGGCCACGCCCCACGCCCAGGCCGCCGCGTCCGAGCTGGCACGCAACCGACGTCCCTTCCTCGCGCCAGGGACTTTCGCCGCCATCCCGGACCAACCGGTGCAACGTGCCCTGCCTAGCCTTGAAATCCGACGCTACCACCAGCACGAGCTGGCGGCATCCGGACACGGGAAAGCCCTTGCCCGCCAGGACAGGCGCCGCGTTGGCCGCAGCCGGCGGCGGCGTCGGCTCCCGGGGAGCGGCCGTTTGGACCGGGGGCGCCGCAACGGTCGGCGGTGTCGCGGCCGGAGGGACCTCGGCCGACTTGGCGGCTGCGACCGGAGCCGACCGGTGCGCTCCGGCGGCAGACTCGGCCGGCGCTTCCGCGTCCGGATGCAGATCGCGCAAATAGTCCGGCGCCAGGACGGCCGAACCGCCCGCGCCGCGCCGATGCACGTCCTCGGGGCGTACCACCGGGGTTTTGCCCGTCACATCCGCTTCTTCCTCCTGGGGTGGGGGCTTATCGGAACACCCGACGAACGAAACGACCATCAGCCCGAGGACTCCCCCCCAAAACAGCCGACGCCCCAATCGCAACAGCGACTTCCCGATCATAAGTCGGTCGTCTCCCCAGTATTCCCGTCCGCGCCCTGGGCAGTGTCCGCCACATCTTCGGGAGCAGCCGGTTCCGAGGTTGCCTCGGCCTTGTCACGACGACGCGGACGCCGGCCCCCTTGCAGAATCTCGGCCAGCTTGGACGCGGCTTTGACCGGTTCCTCGGCCTTGCCCAGGCAGTGCATCTCCCCCTTGGGCGAAATCCAGTGCCAGCCGGCCGGTTTGACAAGCTCGGTCGCGCCGTGCCTGTCCAAATATTCAAGGGCCTTGGCCGCATCCAGCTCCTGGGAACAGGCGGCAAGAAGCGAGTCGGCCTCGAACACCGCCGCCGCATACCGAAAAATCTCCAAAGCCCCGTGGGTCACGTCGAACAGCGAGATATCGGACGCCTTGCGCCGTCCGGACAAAACGGCCTCCAAGGTGGTGAGATCGGCCCGCAGGGCCTTGAGCTCCTTGAGAGCCGCGTCACGGGCCGCATCACGCCGCTCTTCCAGGGTTTTGCCCACGGCGGCGGCGGTCGAGCGTTTGGGGGGCATGGCAATCTCCTCTGTTTTTTCCTTTCTAGGCCGAAACACCCCGGAAGTGGAACCCCCCACAACGCAATCCTCCGCCCGGAAAAGACATTTTTTCATCGGCACGCTGTCCTGACATTTGGATTTTTTTATTGACCATGATTTTCATTATCATTAAGGTCTCCATCAAGGTCAACACGTCGAGCCCCAAGGAGACACCACATGGTTTGCAGCGCATCCATCGGCTCAGCCAAAGCCCATCAAGGCGCACTTCGGGATTTTTTCGGCCATTTCCTGGCGTCCCGCCCCTCGCAATCCGCCCCCAAACCCAACCCGGACCAGCCCCAGGCACAGGACACCACACCCAAGTTCCCCGTCCGCAACGGCTGACAGACCATCGGGACCGAACGCCCACCTCTGCCTGCCCCGTCCTGGCCAGGCCAACCCGTCCGCATGGAAAGGAGACCCCAAAATGCACGAGCTTGCCCACCCCGCCAGCCCACGCCCGCCCCTGACGATCACCACCGCCGTCCTGGCCCTTTACGGCTACACGCCCCAGCGCAACCATCGGGGGCAATGTTTTTTCAGCGGCGAAACCACCTGGCACGGGGAACGTGTCCGCTGCTGCCTCGGCTTGCCGGGACTACGCGCCCTGCCCGAGGCACTCCACGGACCGGTTTGGGTCGGCTACTACGCCCTGGATGCGGAAGGGGCCATGCTCTCTGACGAAATCACGCCGAGCCTTCTCGGATTTCTCCGGCGCCTGGTCCGCCCCGCGGCGCCGGCACCGCAATCCGCACCCCCAAGTGCCCGTCTTTCCCGGAGCACCCCGGTCCAGCGCGGTGCGACGCGCCCGGGGCGTGTCCCCTTAAGGCTGGGCAACCGGCCAAGGTGACGGAAAAATTGTCGCGCTGTTACATCGCCGAAGCCCCCGAGGGCTTGATCCGGGCCGGAATCCGCCGGCCCGGCAGCAAGGCCCACCCCCCGAAAATTTGTCCTGCCCTCGATTCCGGCATCTTCATGAAAAGATGGCGACTTTGAAATTTTCCCTATTGTTTTTCCCCGACAAGACGACTAATAATATTAGCGTGTTCGCATCGCGGGAGTCGAGACCCACGTTCTTATTGCGTCAGCAGGGGGAAAATGCATGTCCAACGAAACCCAGTCCGGCAGCCAGCGTTTCCTCACCATGACGCTCGGCGAAGAGCTCTTTGCCATTGATATTTTCTCCGTCCGCGAAATCCTCGATTTCACCGACATCACCCGGATTCCCCAAACCCCGGATTTTATGCGCGGAGTGGTCAACGTGCGGGGCTCGGCCGTGCCGGTCATCGATCTTAAGATGAAATTCGGCCTCGGCCGGGTGGAACGCACCCTCAACACGCGCATCGTCATCGTTGAAATCAAACGGGACGAGGAAATCGCGGTCATGGGCGCCCTGGCTGACTCGGTCAAGGAAGTCCTGGAACTCGAAACCGACCGTATTGATCCGCCTCCGCGCATGGGCGCGGCAGTCCGAGCCGATTGCATCCGTGGCATTGGCAAGCACGGCAACCGGTTCCTGCTCGTTTTGGACGTGGACAAGGTCTTTTCCAGTGAGGAAATACTCGACTTGGCCCAGGTGTTGGGCGAGTCCCAGCCGCCCTCGGCCGGGATTGAAAAAGCGGAGGATGGTGATCTTTCTCGTTAGAAAACGCGCAGTTCAAGGGGGTTCGATATGTTCGCCAAACGCGGCATCGCCTTCAAGCTCGGTCTGGGATTTGCTCTGCTCATCATCTTCACCGTTGCCGTCGCCAGTGTGGGTTACCTGGGGCTCTCCGATCTGTTGACCAGATCCGCCAAGATGGATGCGGTGGGCGACATCAGCGACGCCATCACGAACGCCCGCATGGACATGCTCTATTTCATGAACAGCAAGGATATCGGGCGCAAAGAATCCTTTGTGAAGAGTTTGGCCAAGGCACGCGAGAACGCGCAAAATCTCAAACACACGTTGGTTGATCCGCGCAACCGCGAACGCATGGATGCCATTGTCGCCGCCGCCTCCGCTTATGAAGCCGGCCTGAACCGGTATCTGGAAACCGAAAAGACCCGCGACGACACCCTCAAGACCGTGGTCGAGGCCGCCGCTGCCCTGCAATCCTCCGGCGAGACGCTGGCCAAGCTGGAATCCGAGGCCATGGCCAAGGCCGTGGGCCAGGGTGCCGAGGCCGTGGGACGGGTCGGGAACATCCAGCATAAGGTGGAAGGCCTGGTCCAGCAGTTTTTGCGCTCACGCATCGAAGTCCTCTATTACCTCTGGAAAAACGACAAGGGCCGCCTGGATCTGGCCAAGAGCAACCTGGATGCGGTGATCGCCGGCGGCCAGGAATTGCAAAAGTTGGCCACGACTCCCGATGAGCGCTCGCTGCTCACGGACATGGTGACCCGGGCCGAAACCTATAAGAACCGCCTGGATAATTTCGTCAAGGCCGCCGAAAACCAGGCCGTGGTGGTCAAGGACATGGCCGCGGCCGCCGACAATGCCGCCAAGGTGGCCGACGAAGCTGTGGCCGCCCAACGTGACAGCATGCAGCTCGAATCCAGGCGCGCCAACATGATCAATCTTTCCGTGGCGGCTGTGGCGGTTGTTCTTGGCGTGCTGTTCGCGGTGCTCATCACCCGGGCCATTATCCAAGGGATTGCCAAGGCCATCACCGTGGCCGAAGCCGTGTCCCACGGCGATCTCGATGTGGAAATCACCCATGTCGGCGCCGACGAGATCGGCAAGCTCCTGGGTGCCATGGAGCGCATGATCGAGGCCGAACGCCGGGCGGCGGACATCGCGGCCCAGATGGCCGAGGGCGATCTGACCGTATCCGTGACCGTGCGCTCGGACAAGGACGTGCTGCTGCGCGGCATGGCCGAGATGATCGCGCGGCTGCGCGACGTTGTGGGCGAGGTCCAGTCCGGAGCCGAAAACGTGGCCTCGGGCTCCGAGGAAATGAGCGCCTCGGCCGAATCCCTCTCCCAAGGCGCCACCGAACAGGCCTCGGCCGTGGAGGAATCCTCCTCGGCCATGGAAGAGATGGCCTCCAGCATCAGCCAGAATGCCGATAATGCCAGCCAGACCGAGGCCATTGCCGTCAAGGCCGCCGGTGACGCCCGGGAATCGGGTCAGGCCGTGGCCCAGGCCGTGACCGGTAACCGCTCACAGGGTCAGCTTTTGGCCTCATGAATCCAGGCGGTTTCGGGACTGGTGCCAGCGAAGAAGGCAGTCATGGCATCGACGAGAACCGGAAATATTCTCTTTCCTCGAAGTCGGCAGGTCTGGCGCAGGGAGAGGATTCGTTCCGCAAAACGTCCGCCGTTCTCGCTGACGGTGCCAAAGCTGGCTTTTCGCCACAGCACAGCAAAGCGCAGGAGGCGTTCGGCGTGATTGTTCGTCGGGGCAACACCGGCTTCCTTGAGAAAGAGCCACAGATGATCCATTTCGTCGATGAGGCGACGGGTCAGTTTGCCGGCGTCGTCAGTCCGGTCGCTGTATGTGGATACCAGGCGAATGAAACGCGCATAGAACATGTTCCATTCGCCGACTGTGGGCGGTGCTTTGGCCATGTGGCACAACCGCTGCAATTCCTTATGGATCCAGGTGCCACATTTGGCGATCTCGGGATCTTTTCGCTCCGCAAGCCCTTTGGCGTGGCGGATCAGATGCGCCAGACAGGTTTGACGCAGCCCCACCCATTTCGTGTAAACGGCGTAGCCGTCGCTGACCAGAATGCCTTGCCAATCCTGGATCAATGCCTGGAAAGCCTTCTTCGACCGATGCCGGTGAATCATGAAATAAGCCGCCAAGCTATTCCCCATGACCCACAGCCATTGCAGCGTTCCCTTGCAATACCAAGCTGTTTCGTCCACGTGATTGACGGGAGAACTTCGGACACTCGCGCCGACGGTTTGGTAATGCGGGGTGATGGCGCGGGAAACCCGGTCGAGGATTTTCTGGATGGCGCCTTGGCTGACATGCAGGCCCAGCACCGAAAAGAGAAAGTCCTGGGTGGTTCGTCGAGAGTCGGCTTGGGTGCCGACCATGACGGCAATAATGGAGGAGAGTCTCGGGCCGTAGCCCGTGCGGTGCTGCGGGGGGATGAGCGCCTTGAGCAATTTGCCGCAGTGGCGGCACCGACCTCGATGCAGGATGAAGTGTGTCACTTCCAGCTTGATCTCAGGCAGTTCAACGACTTGGTGGACGTAGTAAGGCTCCACGTCCGTGAGGCTGTTGCAGCCGCAGCTACACTTGCCGGGATAGAGTTCCGTGATCTGGGTTGGACTGAGAGCTTGCTGTCGGAACCCCTTGCGCTTTTTTCTGTCTTTTCGATTGGAGTTCTGCGCTCCCTTGCCCTTGGCGAACGGATTATCGCTGGAGGGTGGCTTGTTGGAATTCGTGGAGTCGGCGCTGAGTTTGGCTTCGAGCACCTCGATGCGTTCCCTGAGAGCCTGAATTTCACCGTGCAAAACATGCACGTACCCCAGCATCGGCCACGGGGTGTTCATCACCACTTCGGTGGTAAGACAGGTTCGTACGGGCACTGCTATCCCCATGTGCCAACTATGTGCATTAACTGAAAATTGTCCAGACCCTGTGAGCGGTTACCGTGACCGCCATGAAGGAGATCGCCGGCAAGATCTCCATCATCGAGGAAATCGCCCGCCAGACCGACCTGCTCGCCCTGAACGCTGCCGTAGAAGCAGCCCGGGCCGGCGAACACGGCCGGGGCTTCGCCGTGGTCGCATCCGAAGTCAGAAAGCTCGCCGAACGCAGCCAGACCGCCGCGTCGGAAATCACCGAACTCTCGCGCAGTTCCACCAGCGTGGCCGAACGGGCCGGCGACCTGCTCTCCAAGCTCGTGCCCGACATCCAGCGCACGGCCGATCTCGTCCAGGAGATCAACGCCGCAAGCCAGGAACAGTCCACCGGCTCCAAGCAGGTCAACAAGGCCCTGCAACAGCTTGATCAGGTCATCCAGCACAACGCCTCGGCCTCCGAGGAGCTCGCCTCCACATCCGAGCAACTCTCGGCCCAGGCCGAACAACTCCAGGCCAGCGTGAGCTTTTTCCACCTGGACGCGAACGTCCGGCGCGCCGCGCCCCCGGCTCCGGGACGCAAGCCCGCTCCGGCCAAGCGCCCCGGCACCAAGGCCATGGCCGCCGCACCGAAAAAGGCCATTGTCTCCCTGGACATGGATGACGAGGAGACCGCCCCCGAGGACTCCCAGTTCGAACGCTTCTAGCCGTCCGGCAGGCGGACTGTCCGGACGCGACGGGGGAGACGCGACATGCACGAGGTGGATCCGACCATTGCCGTCTATGTGGAGGAGACGCGCGAGCTGCTTGGGGAGCTGGAACGGGGACTGCTCGAACTGGAGGCCAACCCCGAGGATGCCGAACGCGTGGACGCCTGCTTCCGGGCCATGCACACCATCAAGGGCGGCGGCGCCATGTTCGGCTTCGAGGAGATTTCCCGCTTCACCCATGGCGTGGAAACCGTTCTCGACCGGGTGCGCGCCGGCCAGATTCCGGTGACCAAGGAGCTTTTAAGCCTCACCCTGGCGGCCCGGGACCATATCCTGGGTCTGCTCGACATCCCGCAGGAGGAGGTCGGCCCGGAAACCCGGGCGACCTCGGATGATCTGCTCGCGCAGTTCGCCCCGTATTTGCCCCAGGAGACCGCGGCGCCCCGGCCGGCGGCGTCCCCGGTCGCCGCGCCGCGCCGCACCGGAGCATACCACGACGAGGATGACCGCATCCTGGCCTGCGAAGCCCTGCCCGGTCCGCCCGGCATCTATTGGATTCGTTTTGCCCCGGCGCCGGGCATTTTACGCACCGGCAACGATCCCATCCGCCTCCTGGCCGAGTGCGACACCATGGGGCTCGTGCGCGTCCTCTACCATCCCGATGCCATGCCGGACCTCGACGATGCCGATTTCGATCCCGAGGAGGCACGCGGCGTCTTCGACCTGCTCATGCGCACGCCCTGTGGCCAAAACAGCCTGCGTGACGTGTTCATTTTCGTGGAAGGCGACTCCGACCTCACCATCGAGCGCATTCACGACGGCCCCCTGCGCGGCGACGACCTGTCCGAGCTGTTGGCCACCCTGGTCGGCCTGGACCGGGCCGATATTCCGACCGTGCTCGGCACACTGCGTCAGGCCCTGACCAAAAAGCTCGGCGCCATTTCGGCCGCCAAGGCCAAAGTCCAGGCCAAGGCCAGCAAACTGGCGGCCGAAGCGGCCGTTTCCCGAAGCCAGCCCTCCGCGACCTTGCGCGTGGACGCGGCCCGATTGGATTCGGTCGTGAATATGGTCGGGGAGCTGGTCATCCTCCAGTCCCGGTTGCGCCAGGCGGTCAAGGGCCATGACATCGAGGCGGCCGCAGCCGTGGACGAGGACCTGGAACGGCTCACCGACACCATGCGCGACGTAGCCCTGGGACTGCGCATGCTGCCCATCGGCACGGTTTTCAGCCAGTTCACGCGGTTGGTGCGCGATCTCTCCACGACCCTCGGCAAGGAAGTGGAATTCGTGGCCCTGGGCGGGGACACGGAACTGGACAAGACGGTCATCGACCGGCTCAAGGACCCCCTGGTCCACCTTTTGCGCAACTGTCTCGACCACGGCATCGAGGCACCGGCGGCCCGGGAGGCATCCGGCAAGTCGGGCAAGGGCCGCATCACCCTGTCGGCCACCCATTCGGGCGGCAATGTCATCATCAGCATCAGCGACGACGGCCGGGGCATCGATCCGGTCGTCATCCGCCAGAAAGGTATCGAGCGTGGCCTCCTGACGCCGGAGGCGGAACCGACCGACAAGGACCTCTTCGACCTCATCTTCGCCCCGGGTTTTTCCACCGCCGCCGCGGTCACGGATATTTCCGGCCGAGGCGTGGGCATGGACGTGGTCAAGCGCAACATCGAGGCCCTGCGCGGCACGGTCGAGGTGGACAGCCAAGTCGGCCGGGGGACCACCGTGTCCATCCGCCTGCCCCTCACCCTGGCCATCATTGACGGCTTCAACGTCATCGTGGGCGGAGAATCCTTCATCGTGCCCCTGGTCAACCTGCGCGGCTTCCAGGAGCGCTTTGTCACGGCTGAAACCCGGGAAGTGGAGACCATCGAACGCATGGGCGAGCTGATCCCCCTGGTCAACCTGCGCCGGCTGTTCGGCGCCCCGGGCTCCCAGCCCGGCTATGAACGGGTGGTGGTCACCGAGGTGGAGGGCGAACTGGTCGGTTTGTCCGTGGACAGGGTGCTGGGCCGGCAACAAGCCGTCATCAAGAGCCTGGACGACTGCTACCGCAGCCTCAAATGGATCTCCGGCACCACGATCAACGGAGACGGGAGCATTTCTCTTATCCTGGACATCCCGCAACTCGTCCGTTTTGTTCGGGAGCGGGAAGACTCCCGCTTGCAGGCCGGCAAGGCCTCCCGTACACTGCTGCAGTAGATCCGGCCCAGGACGGGACAAGGAGCGCGACGGCATGAAGCTGACCCAAAGCGAGGAAAACGGTCGCATCCTGGTGACCATTTCCGGGAAATGCACGGTGGAGCACGCTGCGGCCTTGCGGGAGGCCCTGCTTGCGGCCACGAGCCCGGGCAAGCCCGTGACCCTGGACCTTGCCGAGGTCGAAGGACGCCGATATCACGTTGCTGCAACTGCTGCTGGCCACGGCCCAGACCTTGGAAAAACGTGGCACGGGTCTGTCACGCCAGGGAGTACTTTCCCCGGCGGTGGGGGAGGCTGCCCGGATTTCCGGCTTTGACCAGACGCCTCGCCTGAAAAACTTTTTTGCCGAAGCGGGATAAGCCCGGGCCCAGCCGGTGACCGAGCGCCCCCCCAGACTGCAAACCCTTTTTTCGCCGACGAGGAGTGGGATGGCTAAGCGAATCATGACGGTCGACGATTCGGCCAGCGTTCGTCAGATGGTCGCGTTCACCTTGAAAAAGGAAGGCTATGACGTCATCGAGGCCAGCGACGGCAAGGACGCCCTGTCCAAGCTCGCCGGCACCGTTGACATGGTCATCACCGACCTCAACATGCCCAACCTCGACGGCATCGGCCTCATCAAGGGCATCCGGGCCCAGGCCGCCTACAAGTTCATCCCCATCGTCATGCTGACCACCGAATCCCAGGCCGCCAAAAAGGCCGAGGGCAAAGCCGCCGGTGCCACGGGCTGGATCGTCAAGCCCTTCACGCCGGACCAGCTCGTGGCTGTGGTGAAAAAGGTCCTGCGCTAAAGGCCGCCGCCGGCCACCGCGCCACAAAGGCACCCTGTCCCGATCAAATCAAGGCTTCAGGGCCTGATACTCCTGCAGGCGGGACAGGGCGTCGGTAAAGGCATCGGGCGCCACATGCAGCAGCCCGGAAAACGGTGTGCTGATATCGTAGATGAAGTAGATGCACGACAGCACCGTGAACACGACGACGAATTCCATGACCAGCTGCCAGCCTTCCTGATCGGGATTGGCGCACAGCAACGCCAGCACACTCCCGAAAAAGCCGAACACGATCACCACCCACACCGGCGTGTAGATATTGCCGCTGAGGAGCAAAGCCCGGGCGTTGCGCTGCCGCGCGGCCTCAAGGAGCACGTTGCCCAGGTTGGCATAGAGGATGTTGTCGTGCTTGTCCGTGGGAGCCAACGTCAGGTAGGCCCGCCAAACATCGAGAACCAACTGGTGGGTATGGCCGTTCATGGTCAACTTGGCGTCCATATCCGGCCATTCCTCTTCCACCACGCTGTGGGCATAGGCGGTCAGAATCTGCCGGAAGGGACCGGAATGCCCCAATTGCATGGAAAAGGCATTCGCGGCCAGCACGGCGCTGGCCTCGTTGGCCACGGCCGTGCGAGCGGTCCCGAAGTCGTTCCATAGCGTCACCAGGCAAAAGCCCAGAAAAAAAGCGTAGAGCGAGGCGAAAAGGGAAAAGGTCGTGCTGCTGACATGCCGCACGGTCAACCCACAACGCACGCAACCGCTGCGCAACTTATACAGCAAGGCCGGTATGAGCAGGCTGACCAGGAAAATCGCACCAAACACCAACAAATATGCATTCATGGCCGTGCCCGAATCCTTTGTTGCGGTCTAGGGGGACAACAGGATCTTGATATCGCAGACGTTGGTATTGGTGGGGCCGGTGACGAGCAGCTCGTTGACGGCCTCAAAATAGTGGTAGGCGTCGTTGGCGGCCAGGAAGCCGGCCGGTTCCAGGCCCAGTCCCTGGCCTCGGCGCAGGATGGCCTGAGATGCGAAGGCGCCAGCCGCGTCGGTGGGGCCGTCGCCGCCGTCGGTGGAGGCGGCCAGAAACACCGTACCGGCCGCATCACTCACGCCCTGGGAGAGGGCATCCAAAAAGGCCAGGGCCATTTCCTGGTTGCGACCGCCCTTGCCCGGTCCGCGCAGGGTCACGGTGGTCTCTCCGCCGGCGATGACGCAGGCCGGAGGAGCGAGGGGTTGGCCGTGCAGGGCCATGTCCCGGGCCATGCCCAGGAAAAGATGGGCCATTTCCCGGGCCTCGCCGGTCAGGTGCGAGGTGAGGATGAGGGTGTTGTAGCCCAGGGCCACGGCCTTGTCCCGGGCGGCGAGCAGGGCCTGGTAGTTGGTGCCCACGAGCACGGTGCGGGTGGTGGCGAAGGCCGGATCGTCGGCCTTGGGCGTATCCGGGGCCAACCCCGCGGCCACGTCGCGCAACAGCGCCATGACCGTCGTGGGAATGCGGCCGGCCAGTTCATACCTGTCCAGGGTGGCCAGGGCCTCGGCCGGAGTGCCGCTGTCCGGCACGGTGGGGCCGCTGGCAATGACGTCCAGATCGTCGCCCACCACATCGGACAAGATAAGGCTCAGGCAATGGGCCGGGGCAATGGCCTGGGCCAGACGCCCGCCTTTTATGGCCGAAAGTTTTTTCCGCACCCGGTTGACGTCGTGAATGGTGGCGCCGCAGGCAAGCAGCTCGCGGGTGACCTCCTGCTTGTCGGCCAGGGTCAGGGTATGGCCCGGCACATCGAGCGGCGCGGCCAGGATGGCCGAACCACCACCGGAAATGAGTACGATGACCAGATCGTCGGGACCGGCGTCCCGGGCGATGTCCAACACCTGCCGGGCAGCGGCGGCGCTTCGCGCGTCGGGTACGGGATGGGCCGCCTCGACCAGGCGCACCCGGGTGAGCCGTTCCCGGTAGCCCTCCTTGACCGCCACCAGTCCGCCTGCCAAGCGGTCCCCGAGCACCCGTTCGAGGCCCAGGGCCATGCGGCCCGAGGCCTTGCCCGCGCCGAGCACCAGCACACGCCGATAGTGCCGCAGGTCATAGGCATGGCACTCGGACTCCGTGCTTACCCGCAGGATGTCGCCATCCAGGGTAAGCACCCGTTCCATCATGGATAGAGGATCGACCCGGGCCAGGCCGGCCCGAAAAATCGCCTCGGCCGCGGCATGGGCATCGCGCATACCCCCTCCCTGTCACCGCCGGAACCGACCGGTCCGACCGCAACCATGCTGGAAAAATGCCAGAAAAAATACCAGGATGTCAAGGAGTTCCGCCTATTGCGTCAAAAGGCGCACAGCGATGATCGAATGGAACAACCGTTTTGTACCGGGCAACGGGCCGCGTCACGCCCCCTCGCGACAATCGGGACCCTACCAATTTGTACGACGTCCGACGAAAACGTGGGAAAACCGACGCGCGGCCATACGACAATTTCGGGAAGCCCGTGTGTTTCCGGGGGTTGGCCGCCACCGCACGCTTTGGCACGGACTATGCTATACTCAAGTCGACCCCAGCGTTTCGGGCACATGGCCGGGTGGGTCTCACCTCCACCTGCCCGCGCCAGCCCCAAGTTTCCGTCTCCATGGCTGTTGCGTACCGGGTTTGGCTGCAGAAACGGCGTCCTTGCAAAAGGCGCCGTTTCTGTTTTGTGCAACATGTCTGCAACACTTCTTGAGAACACCTTTTTTTCAGGAAACGGTGTTCGTTCAAATTTGAAGAATTCTCCATACATTACGACGTTTTTGTCAGACGATGCCGACTCAAATCCACACAATCCGGCAAATATAAGGCGAATATCATTCATGTTTTCTGAATATGGCATACTGCCTGCTCAAGGGAAACTGCTTCTTACAGAGGAGCGGTCTGCGGAACCTCGCATACGTACAGTAAGATGTTCCACAACCGCCGGGAATTCGTCCACAGAACCGTTCGGAGGTCCACCACATGCGCAAGATCGCCATCTACGGCAAAGGCGGCATAGGCAAGTCCACCACCACCCAGAATACCGTGGCCGGGCTGGCCGAGATGGGCAAGAGAGTCATGGTGGTGGGTTGCGACCCCAAAGCCGACTCCACTCGGCTGCTGCTTGGCGGCCTGCAACAGAAAACCGTCCTCGACACCCTGCGTGAGGAAGGTGAGGACGTCGATCTCGACGACATCCTCAAGGAAGGCTTCAAAGACACCCGCTGCACCGAATCCGGCGGCCCGGAACCCGGTGTGGGCTGCGCCGGCCGCGGCATCATCACCTCCATCAACCTGCTCGAACAGCTCGGCGCCTATCAGGAGGATAAAAAACTCGACTACGTCTTCTACGACGTCCTCGGCGACGTGGTGTGCGGCGGCTTCGCCATGCCCATCCGCGACGGCAAGGCCGAAGAGATCTACATCGTCTGCTCGGGCGAAATGATGGCCATGTACGCGGCCAACAACATCTGCAAGGGTATCGTCAAATACGCCGACGCCGGCACGGTGCGCCTCGGCGGCCTTATCTGCAACAGCCGCAAGGTCGACAACGAGCGCGAGATGATCGAAGAGCTGGCCAAGCGTCTGGGGACCCAGATGATCCACTTCATGCCCCGCGAAAATCAGGTCCAGCGGGCCGAGATCCACCGCAAGACCGTCATCGATTATTCCCCCGAGCATCCCCAGGCCGACGAATACCGGACCCTGGCCAAAAAAATCCATGACAACGAGATGTTCGTGGTGCCCAAGCCCATGTCCATCAACGAGTTGGAAAAACTCCTCATCGACTTCGGCATCAACAACTGAGCCCCGACGGGGCGGCGCCGGCCGACGTGCGCCGCCCCGCGTTACGCATGGCAAAGAACCGCGCCCTTTGGCCGTCAAAGGCGCCTCCCGTACGCCCCCATGAGGAAGGTCACCAGAGTGGATATGCTGCCCTACTTGGACCTGATCGGCCGGGCCCAGACCATTTTCGACCTGCGCCCCCTGGTGGTCGATGGCGGCCTGACGGTCGCGACGGACGGGCTTGCCCCCCGGGCCGCCCAGGCCCTGCCCGGACTGTCCCGGGCCCGGGACAATCTGCTCGCCTTGTGCGGCCGGGAGCTGGGCCGGTTCGCCACCGCCACGGTGAGCGCTCATATGGCCTTTTATCTGACCATGCTCGCCCGCAAACCCGGCGCGACCGCCACGGCCCACCGGCTGGCCGCCCGGTTCGAAATTCGCTGCGCCGGCCATCTGGCCGCCATCGACGCCGGCTCCCGGGACAGCCTGCCCGCCTGGCGCTTCCTCGGCCTGCTGTACGCCCTGGACCCGGGCCTCGACACCAGCCTCGAACCGGAAGTCCTGGCTCCCTACCGGGTCTGCCGCGACCTGATCGCCCTGGACCTTGAGGCCCGGCCGAAATCCGGGCCGGTCGCCCCGCTGCACCTGCTCGGACTGCTTGCCTTTGCCGAGCTGTTTGCGGTTTTCCGCCTGGATTTCATTGCCCTGACCCGCCTGCTCGACCGCCACGGCCGTCCCCTGGCCCCGGCCGGCCTGGATATGCACGCGCCCCCCTCGACCTGGTTGCCCGCCGCCGCGCCGGTGACGACCGCGCGCCCCCACTGAACGCGCGCATTTTCCTTTACCCCTGCCGCCGGATGCGGTAGCGCCGTGGGACCGGGGTGCTCCCTGTACCCGGCCGTGACCGCCATGACCATACGCATCGCCCTGCGCAATCTCCTGCACGACCGTATCCGCCTGGCGGTAACGCTCATTGGCGTCATCTTCGCCGTGGTTCTCATCACGGTCCAGGGCGGCCTTTTTATCGGTTTTACCCGGGCCACCTCCTGCGTCATCGAAAATACCGAAGCCGAGGTCTGGGTGGCCTCCCGGGGCGTGCGCAATTTCGACGTCACCCATCCCCTAACCGCCTACCAGTTCCACCAGATCCTGTCCGTGCCCGGCATCGCCCGGGCCGAACGGCTCATTGTGCGCTTCGCCAACTGGAAAAAGCCCCTCGGTGGCATCGAATCCGTGGAAGTGGTGGGCTATGACCCGGATTCGGGCCTGGGCCGACCGTGGCGGGTGTCCGCCGGGAGCCTGGACGCACTGCGCATGCCCGATACCGTGGCCGTGGACGAGCTGTACCTGTCCAAACTCGGACTGACGACGGGCCTTGGCCAGACCGTGGAAATCGGCGACCATCGGGCCCGGATCGTGGCCCTGACCCGGGGCATCCGCTCGTTTACGACCTCGCCCTACATCTTCACCTCCTACGCCAACGCCATCGACTACACCCACTTTGACGATGGCCAATGCACCTACATCCTCGCACGGCCGGTTCCGGGCCTGTCCCCGGAGGCGTTGCGCGATGCCATCGCCGCGAGCGTCCCCGATATCGACGTCTACACCCGGGAACAATTCGCGGCCAAGACCCAGCACTACTGGATGTTCACCACCGGCGCCGGAATGGCCTTGCTGATCGCCGCCTGCCTGGGGCTGGTGGTCGGCGGCGTGGTGGTGGCCCAGACCCTGTACGCCACCACCATGGACCATCTGCCCGAATTCGGCACCTTGCGGGCCATGGGCGCCCCAAGCGGCTACATCCACCGCATCATCATCCACCAGGCCGTGGCCGCCGCCCTGGCCGGCTACGGTCCCGGCATCCTGACCAGCTACGCCCTGGTCGGACTGGCCGAACGGGGCGGCGCGTCCATTGTGCTCACCCTGCCCATGGCCGTGGGAGTATTCTTCCTGACCGTGATCATGTGCGTCGCAGGCCGGGCTCGTCTCCATCCGCAAGGTCACGACCATCGATCCGGCCATGGTCTTCCGGGGAGCCTGACATGCCCGAACGCCCAATCCTGCTCCGGGCGACCGGCGTGACCAAAATCTTTCGCCTGGGCAAGGTGGCGGTGCCGGCCCTGCGCGGGGTGGACCTGGAACTGGCCGCCGGCGAGGTGGTGTTGCTCATGGGCCCGTCGGGAAGCGGCAAAACCACCCTGCTCTCCATCCTCGGCTGCATCCTGACCCCGACCGACGGCAGCATCCTGCTCATGGGCCGGGAAACAGCCGGCCTGCCCGAAAACCAACTGGCCCCGGTGCGCCTGGCCCATGTCGGGTTCATCTTCCAGGGCTACAACCTGTTTCCGACCTTGTATGCCGTGGAAAACGTCCGGTTGGCCCTGGATCTGCGCGGTGTGACCGGCGCCGAGGCCGAGCACCGTTCCCTTGAGGCCCTGGCTGCCGTCGGGCTGGCCGACAAGGCCCATGTCCTCCCCCGGGACTTGAGCGGCGGCCAGAAGCAACGCGTGGCCATCGCCCGGGCCCTGGTCGCCGAACCCGAAATCCTGCTCGCCGACGAACCCACGGCCGCCCTGGATTCCGAGACCGGCCGCACGGTCATCGGTTTGGTGCGCGATCTGGCCGTGACCCACGGCCGCGGGGTAGTCATCGTCAGCCATGACAGCCGCATCGCCGATTTCGCCGACCGGGTCATCCGCATCGAGGATGGCCGCATTGTCGTCCCCGGAGGGAGCCCTTCGTGAGAACTCGCCTGCTGACCCTGGCCGTGGCGGCGTTGATGTTTATCAGTGGCGCCCTGTGGCTGCATTGGAACGGCGGTCGGAAATCCGGTCCGCCCAAGCAGCCCCCCGCGGCCGGTGCGCCGGCCGATATCGCCCACCGGCCCCCGACGGAAAAACCTGCCCATGCCGGCCTGGGTGGCCGCGCCCGGACGGGTAGAGCCTATTTCCGAGGAGATGCGGCTCGGGTTCGACATCGCCGGCAAGATCCGGGAAGTGCTCGTCGAGGAAGGCGATACCGTGCGCCAGGGCCAGGTGCTGGCCAGGCTCTCGGCCGACGATCTGCTCGCCCGGGTCCAGGAAGCCGAACAGGCCCTGGCCGGCAAGGACGCGGCCCTGGAAAAAGTCCTGGCCGGCGCCCGGGATATGGAGCGCAAAGAGGCCAAGGCGAACGTCGAAGAGGCGCGCACGGTCATGGCCGTGGCCCGCATGGAAAACGAGCGTCGCCGCCAGCTCTTGTCCAAGGAGGTCCTGTCCAAGGAGGAAGCCGACCGGGCCGAACGCGAGTATAAGGTGGCCAGCGACCGCCTGGACGCCTCCCGGCAGCATTTCCGGCTGGTGGACGATCCGGCTCGGGAAGAGGACATCAAACAGGCCATGGCCGCCGTGGCCGAGGCCCGGGCCAAGGTGGCCGAAGCCCAGGGCCAAGCCGAAAAAGCCAATATTCGCTCGCCCATCAACGGGGTGGTCTTGCGCAAGCACCGCCGGGCCGGGGAGATGGTGTCCGTGTCTTTCGACACCCCGGTGCTGACCGTGGGCGACATCAGCCGGCTGCGGGTGCGGGCCGAGGTGGACGAACGCGACATCGCCAAGGTGGCCGTGGGGCAAAAGGCCATCCTCATGGCCGAGGCCTACGGCAAACACCGCTTCACCGGCACCGTGGTCCGGGTGGCCAAAATCCTGGGCAAAAAAAACATCCGCCTGGACGACCCGGCCGCCAAGATCGATACCCGTATCCTGGAAACCCTCATCGACCTCGACGGCCACGATCCCTTGCCCGTGGGCCTGCGCATGGACGTGTTCATCCTGACCGGCCCGGACGCCGACAAGACGCTGCCGCCCTACCGGCCTTGACGCAGGAGCATTTCCGCCTATTTTGGAGGGTGCCGTTTTGGATTCCTCTGACAAGCGAGCTGCCATGGCCACCCCCGAGACGCCCTATCTGCCGTTCAACCAGATCGCCATCCGCGACCAGTATCGCCACGGGACCCCCGATGCCGACCGGCCCGAACTTCCCGGCCATTGGCTCATTCTGCGCGGCCCGGACCTGCTGACCCGCCTGCGCGGCGAAGCGCCCGAACTCCCCTTCGGCCCGCTCCCGGTCATGGCCCCCTTCGAGTTGCCGGCCCGTTTTTAATCGGCACCTGGCAAGGCCAGCCTTGCGTGCCGCCCGGCTGCCCGCCGATGCACCCCACGCCCGAAGGCCTCACCGCCCTGCCGGCGGGCTTTCGCCAGACCTGCCTCAACGACCAGCTTCTTTCCCTGGCCGGCCTGGCCCGGCAAGTCCTGCACTGGCGCAGCCGCAGGCCGGATCTGCCCGGCTTGCGGCGGGGCCCCGGCCGGCATTCCCGGCACGTTCGGCGCGCGCTGCACGTCCTGCGGCCGGGAATACTTCCCCCGCCTGCACCCGGCCATCATCGTCGCGGTGCGCCGGGGCGACGCCTTCCTGTTCGTGCGTAAGCCCAACTGGCCGACCGGCCAGTACGGACTCGTGGCCGGATTCGTGGAATTCGCCGAGTCCCTGGAGGAATGCGTCATCCGCGAGTCAAGGAAGAAACCGGCATCACCGTGACCAATCCGCGCTACCGCCACAGCCAGAACTGGCCCTTCCCCAGC